>Ga0208011_1000001_pt1 | contig 1100317 bp, 1052 predicted proteins | sample 7_EtaG_FD_184080 | JGI IMG/M metagenome (GOLD analysis project Ga0208011, IMG submission 184080) | Marine viral communities from the Subarctic Pacific Ocean - 7_ETSP_OMZ_AT15161 metaG (SPAdes) (version 2) | ecosystem: Environmental > Aquatic > Marine > Oceanic | place: Pacific Ocean...
TAACGCTCCATTCCGTAGCCATTCCAAATCATCAGGCGGAGCGCCACGGCGCCCGCTGCGCCGACGGCTCTGTGAGGGGCCGGCTACGAGATACCCGGATGGTTCGCGCTAGGCCGGCTTCGGGTGCAGGGAACGAAATACATAGTTTCGTATCTTTAACGACGTTTTTATTTACATCATAAACGGGCGATGCGCTTCCTGCTCCTCATCCTCATGAGCCCCGCAATGGTCTGGCTTCTCAGCCCTGCTGCCGCGCAGCTGACAAGTGGAATCTCCGCGCCTGAAATCAGGGAGGGCGCGCATTCGATCGGTTACCGGGCCGCTTATGACCCGGACAGGTCGGGACTCGCGCAGCGCATCCATGCTGAACGCGCGCTGACCGGGAGCGTCGCCGTGAGGGGCGTGATCCGAGCACGCAAGACAGAGGCCCGCGCGGTTGATCTCGACTATGTTCAGGGAGAGTTGCGCTGGCAAATCACCCCGGACGGGGCGCGGTGGGCATCCGGTCTTCGGCTGGACGCGCGCTTCCGGGATGGCGGTCGCCCGGGCCAGGTCGCGCTACACTGGCTGAATCAGGCGCAGTTGACCGACACAGTGCGGTCCCGGTTTTCGATCATTGCAAGCATCCAGACCGGATCAGGTCGCGAATCTGGAACCTTCCTGCAAACACGGGGGGAACTCAGCCAGCGGCTGGAGGACGGAGTCGATATCGGCGCCGAAGTTTACAACACTTATGGCCCCGCAAACGATCTCTTGCCCGTGTCACAACAGGGCCATCTGGCAGGCCCCTTTGTCTCGCTTCCCCTGAATGAGTCCCTGACTTTGCGGACCAGCGCCCTGGTTGGACTGACCGCCGGATCGACTGACGCAACATTTCGCGTTTTCCTGACCCAACGGTTTTAACCTCACAGAAGTCCCTCGCATCTGACGGATCATTACGGTAAACGTGATTTTAATGCAGACAAAGGACGGGTAAGTCCGCGATGGATCGCGAAACAAAATTGGCCGTCGCAGGTGCGGCTATCGCAAGACGGGAACAGAAGCGTCAAGAAAATGGCGGGTCTGGCGGCAAAACCGAGAAGGGGAATCTCATGCGCGCAATCTTCGGAATCTTCCCGCTGCTGGTTATCCCGGTAGCGCTCTATAATCTTCTGGCCATCGGTTTTGGCGGTTCAGTCGAAATGGCAAACGAATTCGGCGAGATCATTCGCGCGGATTCCGCGCCGATCCTGTCATTGTTGAACGACCGTTTTCTCGGTCTGCCGATGATTTCCGGCGTCGACTGGATCCTCACCAAAGGGGATGCGATCCTCTTGCTGGCCGTGGTCTTCCTGTTTCTGGAAATCCTGAAGTCGACCTCGACAGGCACGTCCACGATCATCAATCACGCAGTCTCGATGATCCTGTTCATCGTCTGCCTGATCCAGTTCCTGCTCTTGCCAAACTTTGCGACATCGACCTTCTTCATCCTGATGTCGATGACCTTGCTGGACGTTCTGGCAGGTGTTGTCGTCACGATCGTTTCTGCTCGCCGCGATTTTGGCGTCGGGGAAATGTAGACCGGTCCTGCCGGTTACAAATAAGGGCCTGCCAGCCGGCGGGCCCTTTTTCGTTTGAGCTGGAGAGGAAGTCAGTCTTTTCCGTAAAGGTCTGACAATTGTTTCTGAATCGCGGCCATCTGGGCCTGCATGTTGGAAAGCGCCTCCGCCTGGTATTCCATCATCGGATTCATGGAAGGTGTGCCATTCCGGGACTGCGCATTCTTCAGCGTCGGCATGAAGAGTTTCATCGCCTCTTCGAACATCGACATGTTGCGCTTGGCCTGTTGCTCGAACATGCTCATGGGGTTGGCAGCCTTGCGCCACTCCTTCTGGGCTTCGGCAAAACTGTTCATGGACATTTCCAGATACGAGGGCAGGAAAGTCTGGGCCCCGCCGCCATAAAAGCCGATCAACTGGCGCAAGAAGTTCAGTGGCAGCGCGCCTTCGCCCTTTGTTTCGTTCTCGAAAATAATCTGCGTCAGAACCTGACGGGTCAGGTCAGCCCCAGATTTTGCATCCCGCACCTCAAAGTCACGCCCTTCCCGGACGAGTTCAGAAAGGTGGTCAAGCGTCACGTAGGACGATGTCGACGTGTCGTAGAGACGACGGTTTGCATACTTCTTGATAATGATCAGATCGTCTGATCCATTTCCCTTGGCCATGTCCTGCCCTCTGCTTCTCCGACTTGCGAAGCAATTATTGTGCTATGCAACAAGTCTGACACAAATTTGCCCTGCGACCAATGTGCTATTGCTATCGATGCAACAGAATGGCTAGCTGATTGCCGTCAAACAAAACGGGAGGAAACACGTTATGACTAGAGTTGCTCTGGTCACAGGAGGCACGCGCGGTATTGGGCGGGCAATCAGTGAAACACTAAAAAACAAGGGCTATAAGGTTGCGGCCAATTTCGCCGGCAACCAGCAGGCCGCCGACGAATGCGCCAAAGAGCTCGGGATCAATTGCTACAAGTTCGACGTTGCAGATTATGATGCCGTTACGGAAGGTCTGGCGCAGATCGAAAAAGAGCTCGGTCCTGTTGACGTCGTGGTCAACAATGCCGGTGTTACCCGCGACGCACCGTTCCACAAGATGACGCGCGAGCAATGGCAGCAAGTGATCGATATCGATCTGACATCAGCGTTCAATGTAACGCGTCAGGTCTGGGAGGGCATGCGTGAGCGCGGCTGGGGCCGGGTCATCAACATCTCTTCCATCAATGGACAGAAAGGCCAGTTTGGTCAGGCGAACTATTCCGCCGCAAAGGCCGGCCTGATCGGCCTCAGCAAGGCACTGGCCCAGGAAGGCGCAAAGAAAGGCATCACCGTCAACACGGTCTGCCCAGGCTATATCGACACCGAGATGGTGCAGGCTGTTCCGGAAAAAGTCCTTGAGGGAATCATTGCGACGATCCCTGTCGGCCGCCTTGGCAAGGCCGAAGAGATCGCCTCAATGTGCGCCTATCTCGCCAGCGACGAAGCTGCCTTCATCACCGGCGCCACCATGACGGTGAACGGGGCGCAATACATCGCCACCTAGAGGCTCAATGTAATCTTGCCGAAATGCTGCTGGCTGGCCTGATGGGCAAAGGCGGCAGCAATTTCGGAAAGTGGGAAATCCTTGTCCAGCACGGGCTTGATGCCGTTGGCCTCGATGGCGGCAATCATGTCTTCCTGATGCCGGCGGGATCCGACCGTTATCCCCGACAGCGTGATGTTCAGAGAGAACAGAGCCGCTGTCGGGACTTCCCCGGACACACCCGTCAGCACACCGATAAGGGAAATATGGCCCCCTGGACGCGACGCTGTAATGGACTGGGCCAATGTGCCTGGCCCGCCAATCTCGACAACCTCGTCCACGCCTCGCCCTCCGGTCAGGGCTTTGGCTGCCTTTCCCCAGTCAGGCGTGTCCTTGTAATTGATCACATGATCTGCGCCCAGTTCTTTCACGCGCTGAAGCTTTTCATCAGAGGATGATGTGGAGATCACGCGGCACCCAGCCGCCTTGGCAAATTGGAGGGCGAAAATGGATACGCCGCCCGTGCCCTGGGTCAGCACCCAGTCACCCGGCTTGACCTTGGCCTCAACCATCAAGGCGCGCCATGCCGTCAAGGCCGCGCAGGGAAGCGTTGCCGCCTCTTGATACGAGTATCCCTCAGGCATGCGCGTGAAGGACGTCTCTGGCGCGGCAACGAGTTCCGCGCCGAAGCCATCAGCGCCATCTCCCGGAACACTGGCGAACCCTGCCGCTTCGATTTCGCCGGCCTGCCAGTTGGGGAAGAACAGCGACACAACCTTGTCGCCTGGCTTGAATTTGGTGACACCCTCGCCAACTGCGACGACCTCACCCGCTCCATCCGACATGGGAATTCGTCCGTCATCTGTAGGGATGCCGCCCATGACCACCACGAAGTCGTGATAGTTCAGGCTGCTCGCATAAATACGAACGAGTATTTCCCCGACGGCCGGTTTGGGATCCGCGCGGTCTTCTATGATCAGGTTTCCCGGCCCGCCGGGCTTCTTGACGGCAGCAACTTTCATGGTGGTCTCCTCCTGTGTTTCCCACAGGGGAGCTATGGCTCCGCTAGGGAAGTCAAGCGACAGGCGAAAACTAGGTGGCGCTCAATTGCAGCCGCGCTTCCCTCAGCGCCTTTCTTCTCACTTTTCCCGCATCATCCCGTACGGGTTCAGGCACAAACTCGAAACTCTTTGGAATCTTGTAGCGCACCAGGTGATCGGCGAGATGAGCATTCATCTCTTCGGCGTCTACTGAGCCTTCGGGTCGATCGATGATCGCATGCAGCCGGGCGCCCATATCATCATCCGGCAAGCCGATCACGGCAGACGACCGCACTCCGGGAAACGCATCAATCGCCGCTTCCACTTCGGCGGGGTAGATGTTCGCGCCGCCAGACAGGATCATGTCGGAAAGCCTGTCCGTCAGGTAGAGATATCCCTCTTCATCCATCCACCCGAGATCGCCCAGACTTTCCCAGCCGCCTTCGATGGATTTGGCTTCCGCGCCGATGTAGCGATATGTCGTGCCCTGGCCCGTCAGGGGCCTGAGGAAGACTTCCCCGACCTCGCCGGATGGAAGCGTCTCGCCCGCCTCCCCGACAATCTTGATTTCGCATGCCTCAACAGGCCGGCCTACAGAGCCTTTGTGCGTCAGCCATTCATCCCCGCGGATCATGGTCGTTCCCTGCCCTTCAGTGCCGGCATAAAGCTCCCAGATCACTTCCGCGCCGAGCCACTCAATGAAGCATTCCTTCAGCCAGGCCGGGCAGGGTGCGGCCAGATGCCAGAGCGTCTGCAAGCTCGACAGATCGTAACCTGTCCGTACATCTTCAGGCAGCGCCCAGATGCGGCGCATCATAGTCGGCACCATATAGACGATATTGATCTTCAGGCGTTCCAAAGTCGCGAGAGTCTGCTCGGCATCGAAGCGCGTTGTGATGGCCACGGTACAGCCGCGAAACAGCGCAATCATGGCCCAGACGAACGGTCCGTTATGATAAAGCGGCCCCGGCACCAGCATGGCACCCTGTTGCGGAATTTCCAGATATGGCAGATCAGTATCCCAGGCCGCCGGTTGAGCAGAGACGATCAGCTTTGGCCGTCCGGTAGACCCCCCACTTGTCATCGCTTTCAGGGAAGCCGCTGTCAGCTCCGGTAGGGGCTCTGCGGACAAATGTTCTCCAGGTACAAATCCCTGAGGTACAGAGACTATCTGTTCAAATGCGTCGGTTTCGGCTCCAACGACCAGCGACGGCTTGCCCAGATCAATAATCTGGTCCCGTTCGGATTTCGGCAATTTGGCAGATATGGGTTGAGGTGTGGCCCCCAACTTCCAGACGGCAAAGCATGCTTCGAAGAATTCTATGCCATTCGGCAGTGCGATGGTAACAAAATCATCTGGTTGTACGCCTAGCTCGGAATAGGCCCGAGCGAGGCGGTTGGTACGCTCTTCAAACTCACCCCAGGTGATGGCCCGTCCTTCATGATCGATTGCAACCCGATCAGCCTGTCTTGCTGCCCAGTATGAAATGATGCGCGACATGGATTGGACTGGCATAGTGTTTCCTCGCTACGTTTTTATATGTTGGCTCGCCTGAGCAATCGCTGAAACCCCTCCCAGAATTCCTGTCGGCGGGTATCCGTCTCCATCAGGATTTCATGCATGGCACCTTCAATAACCCCATGTTCGCAATCAGGCAGCCGCGCGCAAATCTTTTCGTGTGCGGCATTGTCGACCAATTGCTCTTCCTCGGCAGATGCCACAAAGACGGGAATGGCGACCTGTTTGAGAGCCTTCGGTTTACTGAACGTATCAACAATGCTGAGTGAAGCACCAAGCCAGCCCCATGTCACCGGGCCCAGCTCCAAATCAGGCTGCGCATCAATTAGCGCGCGCTGCATTTGCCAACGCTGCTTGTCATGCGTGACGATATTTGTCTCAAACGTCTCTGGCGGACCGGGTTGGATGGCATAGTCCCCCGCGCGCCCCGTCGCGCGCATGGCCCAGACGAGATAGCGCATCCCGAAGAAGCGAGACTTCAGGCCCCACATTGGCGCACAAAATGCCGCAGCGTCCACTTTTACGAGACCTTGCGAGATGGCGGCCAATGCGATGGCGCCCCCCATGGAATGTGCGAGAGATACATGCGGACGTGGCAGGCGGTCCTGGAGTTGGTCCAACCCATTGGCCAGCGCGCCCATAAAGGTCTCGAACCGATCAATATGGCCCTTTTTTGTATCATCCAGAAGGCGTTCCGAAAGGCCCTGCCCAGGCCAATCAAGAATCACGACGGCAAATCCCATGGTCTGCAGCTCTCGTCCGACCTCAAAGTATTTCTCGATGAACTCCGTCCGGCCCGGACACACTATCGCAGTGCCACGCGGACCAGATTTTGAAAGCGCAGGGGCCACGCAGGCGCGAAGATTGCGGCCTTCGCTCCCCTTGAACCAGAGTATTTCCGCCCCGTCGGGTGGCGGGTTGCCCGGGATCAGCACAAAGGAGCTGTCCAGTGTGTGGGGACGCGTCGTCATATCGGACCTTCAAAAGAAAGAAGCCGCCCAAGGTTTCCCCGGACGGCTTCAGAGATCAAGTTCAATTCAGCGAAATTAGCTGAACTTCTTCATCAGGTTCTGCAGCTGCATGGCAACAGACATGTCGCCTTCAACCTTCAACTTGCCCTGCATGAAGGCCATCGTCGGGTCCATGGCGCCTTCGGAAATCTTCTTGAAGTCGTCCCAGTCGACCTTGATGGTCGCGTCGGCATCGGAATCGGAATTGTCAGCCTTGCCAGCAACGCCGTCGATGAAAAGCTTGCCTGCATCACCGAAGTCAAATTTCACCTTCTTCGTGAAGTCGCCACCGGCTTCGACGGCCGAATCTGCTTTCGCTGTGAGTTCTGCGAGATCCATTGAATTCCTCCTTGAATGGACTTGGGGCGATAAAGCCGTTCCTTCTATCAGAATGCAAGCCCACAGAGGCCAGATTACCTTGATTTAGTTCAGTTGGGTGGCAGCTTACTCAAATCGCTCAGGTTTTTAAAAGCGTGTTGACCTCGCGTAGCGGAAGCGTGGAAATTGGGCACCATGAGCTGGCAGAAATCGATCGAAGAATTGCGTCGCCGAGAGCGATTGGCGGAAAAAATGGGCGGCGAGGAGCCGGTGTCCCGGCAGAAAGGCCGCGGAAAGCTGACGGTTAGAGAGCGCGTCGCCTTCCTGGCAGACCCCGGAAGCTTCCATGAAATCGGCAAGATCGCAGGCAAGGCAACCTATGGTGCCGACGACGAATTGGACGGTTTCCTGCCCTCGAACTCAGTTATGGGCCGGGCTCGGTTGAATAGCAGATCGACAGTGATTCTGGCAGACGATTTCACTGTTCGGGGCGGCGCAGCCGATGCTTCGATCTGGCAGAAAATGGTTCAAGCCATCAAGATGGCGGCCGAGTACCGCCTGCCGCTCGTTCAGATGATTGACGGCACTGGGGGCGGCGGTTCGGTCAAGATGCTGGAGAAAGACCCGCGCACCTACATTCCGGAGACACCGGGCTGGAATGAGATTACCCACGGCCTGACACAAGTGCCCTTCGTATCATTGGCCCTTGGCCCCTGCGCGGGCATGGGCGCGGGGCGAGTAGCCGCCAGCCATTTCTCTGTCATGGTCAAAGAGCTGAGCCAGGTTTTCGTGGCCGGTCCGCCTGTCACCATCGCGCTTGGCGAAGATGTCACCAAGGAAGAGCTGGGCGGCTGGAAAATTCAGGGCCAGAATGGCACAGTCGACAATGTCGTGGATACCGAAGCGGACGCATTCGAAACAGCTCGTCGTTTCCTGTCTTACCTTCCATCATCGGTGCACGAACTTCCGGAGCGAGTCGTGGCTGGTGACTCGCCAGAGCGACGGGAGGAGAGCCTGCTCTCTGTTGTGCCAACAGACGGTAAGACGCCGTACAAGCCGCGGAAGATTGTTGAAGCAAGTGTAGATACGGGTAGCTTTTTCGAGATCGGACATGATTGGGGCCGGGGTATCGTGTGCGGGTTCGCCCGTCTGGATGGGTATCCTGTCGGAATCCTGGCAGGTGATCCCTTCTTCCTGGACGGCGCATGGACGGCAGATGTCTGCGACAAGGTCACTCGCCACATGGATCTCTGCTCGCAATTCCATTTGCCGGTCGTCCACTTTGTCGACTGTCCCGGCTTTGCGGTTGGCGTGAAGGCGGAGACCGCCGGTGTGACCCGTGCGGGCGTGCGCGCCATGACGGCGATCTATCAGGCCGATGTGCCGGTCTGTTCTGTCGTGATCCGCAAAGCCTATGGCCTGGCTGGGTCCGCCATGATGAATCAGAGCCGGACCAAATGGCGCTATTGCTGGCCGAGTGGGGACTGGGGCAGCCTGCCCATGGCCGGCGGCATCGAGGCCGCCTTCCGCAAGGAACTGACCGAGGCCGAGGATCCGGAGGCCCTGAAGGCCCAGCTCTACAAGAAATTCGATGCGATCCGGTCTCCCTTCAGGACAGCAGAATCCTTCTATGCCGAGGAAATCATCGACCCGCGGGACACCCGTCCCCTCCTCGTGGATTTCATCCACCACGCCTGGCGCACACTGGAGCCGGGCGAACGGAGAACAGGTTTCCGGCCCTGATCATCCGCCCGAATTCCAACGTGATCTTGCCATTTTGTAGGTTTCATGTGGAAGTCATAGTGGATGTGGAGGGAACAGATGAACATCAAAATTCCAGCAATTGCGACCGCTGCCGTCTTGCTCGCGGCATGCGGCGGTCCTGGCAGCGAGTCGGCTGAACGCGCGATGATGAACGCCCCCCCGGCCCCATCTCCGATGATGGAGCAGGACGTGGCAATGGACGGGTCGTTTTCCAAATCAGGAGGTGGCGGCGGGCCGACCGAGGAGGCCGCGCAACAATATATCGCCTATTCGCACTCACTCGGATTGCGGCTGCCAGTGAAGTCCATCGAGCCAGTCATGCAGGGCCATGTTGCCGCCTGTAACCAAGCTGGCCCCTCGGTGTGTATCGTCACTAATTCCTGGTTCAACACCTACTCGGATGATGAAGCCTCCGCATCGCTCCAACTTCGGGCAACGCCAGATTGGATCGAGACATTCCTGGAGGGTGTCGACGCCGACGCCGAGCAAGCCAATGGCGACGTTACCAATCGCCAGACGACGGCCGAGGACCTTACCGTTTCGATCATCGACACCGATGCCCGCCTGAACGCTCAGCAAACCCTTCAAAAGCGTTTGGAGGAGTTGCTCGCCAACCGGGACGGCGAACTGGGAGACCTATTGGCCACGGAGCGGGAACTTGCCCGGGTCAACGGTGAGATCGACTCGCTAAAATCATCGCTCAAGACTTTAATGCTCCGGGTTCAGATGAGCCAATTGAGCGTGAACTACGAGACCAAGCGCAATCCGGTCTCGCAAGGCGCACTCTCACCGATCGGAAGTGCGTTCGGAGATTTCTTCTATAACCTCGCCAGTGCGCTGGCCGCCGTGATCACCGCCTTTGCGATCGGCCTGCCATGGCTGATCTTGATCGGAGCCTTCCTCTGGATCTGGCTGAAGCTGATCTGGCCACGCATCCGTCGCAAGAAACCCCAATAATGTGAATGGCCCCCGGAGCGATCCGGGGGCCATTCATCATCAGGCTTTCTCAGCCACTTTTGCCTTCTTGCCCTTGGGCTTGGCATCACCAAGCAACAGGTGGGCTATCTCTTTCGGCACAATCATCAACATCTCGCTGGTGGACGTTTCCCAATTCTCGAGAATGTCTTTCGCGCGAAGGGACTTGGTGCGCTTGAAGTGCTCCTCGATCAGCGCCCTGGCTTCTGCAATGTGCTCTGCCTGCATGTCTGAGAGGGGATACCAATCAATCGAATCCGGGTTCGCCACCCGTTCGAACTGGCATTCCGGATCCCAGATATAGGCCGTACCGCCGGTCATGCCCGCGCCGAAATTGTCACCGACCGGTCCGAGAATGACAGCCCGCCCGCCCGTCATGTACTCACAGCCATTCGCGCCGCACCCTTCAATCACCGTCACAGCGCCGGAGTTACGAACCGCGAAGCGTACGCCCGCCGTACCCGCCGCGAACAACTTGCCCGCGGTTGCGCCGTACAAACACGTATTGCCGATGATAGCGTCACCCGCCCGATGACGCTCTTTCGGCCGTGGCGATACGACAATCGAAGCGCCCGACAGGCCTTTACCTACATAGTCATTGGCATCGCCGATGACTTCCAGCAGAAGACCCTGCACCGAGAACGCACCTAGCGATTGCCCTGCGGACCCTTCCAGCCGGATATGCAGGCGGCCCTCTGGCAGTGCCTGCATGCCGAACTTGCGCGTGATCGCAGAACTCGACCGTGCACCGATCGCGCGCATCGTGTTACGCACACCATATTCCAACTGCATCTTCTCGCCGCGCTCGAAGAACGGCTCGGCATCACGTAGAATCTGGGCGTCTAGGGTATCTGGAACCTCTTCACGACGGTCAGGCTGATAAATGACCGGATTTTCGGTATCGACCTGGACTAGCAGCGGGTTCAGGTCGAGATCATCGAGATGTGTCGACCCACGGCTTACCTGAGCGAGCAAGTCCGTGCGCCCGATTGCTTCGTCGAGCGACTTCAGGCCGAGTGAAGCAAGAATTTCCCGGACGTCCTCGGCTATGAAGCTCATCAGGTTCACGACCTTTTCCGGCGATCCGGTAAAGTGAGCACGTAGCGCCTCGTCCTGAACACAGACCCCCACAGGGCAGGTGTTCGAGTGGCACTGGCGCACCATGATACAGCCCATAGCCACGAGCGAGGCTGTGCCGATTCCGTACTCTTCCGCACCCAGCATAGCAGCGATCACAATATCGCGGCCCGTACGAAGGCCTCCATCGGTGCGGAGGGTGACCTTGTTGCGCAGATTGTTCAACGACAGGATCTGGTGCGCTTCGGCAAGACCGAGTTCCCACGGCAGACCCGCATATTTGATGGAAGTCTGTGGGCTCGCGCCCGTTCCTCCCACGCCGCCTGCAATCAGTATGACGTCTGCCTTCGCCTTCGCCACACCAGCGGCAACCGTTCCGACCCCGGACTGGGCAACAAGCTTCACGCAAACCCGTGCCTCCGGATTAATCTGCTTCAAGTCATAGATCAGCTGGGCAAGATCTTCGATCGAATAGATGTCATGGTGTGGCGGTGGTGAGATCAGCATCACACCCGGCGTTGCATGGCGCAGCTTGGCAATGAATTCTGTCACCTTGAAGCCGGGCAACTGACCGCCCTCGCCGGGCTTTGCACCCTGAGCGATCTTGATCTCAATCTCTCGACACTGGTTCAGATATTCCGCAGTCACACCAAAGCGGCCAGAGGCCACCTGCTTGACGGCAGAGTTCATATTGTCGCCATTCGGCAGCGGGCGAAACCGGGCGCGATCTTCGCCGCCTTCGCCCGATACCGATTTTGCACCGATCCGGTTCATGGCCACGTTCAGCGTGCCATGAGCTTCAGGGCTCAACGCGCCGAGCGACATGCCGGGCGTAATGAAGCGCTTACGGATCTCATTGATCGACTGAACGACGGATACTGGAACGGGGTCCCCAGCCGGCTTGAAATCGAGCAAGTCACGCAATTGTATCGGATCGCGCGAATGCACTGCTTCGACATATTTGCGATAGATAGAGTAATCGCCGCGATCACATGCCGCTTGCAATGTGTGGATCAGATTACCGTCAAGCGCATGTGGTTCTTCGGACGCTCTCAAGCGGTAGAACCCGCCTACCGGCAGAGATACGACATCCTCGTCGAAGGCGGCCTCATGGCGAACAAGCGAGTTTTCTTCGAGGCCAGCGAGACCAAGGCCAGAAATGCGGCTGTTCATGCCGGGGAAATAATCCGCGACAAGCGCGCGCGAGAGTCCCAACGCTTCGAAATTGTACCCACCCCGATAGGAAGAAATTACAGAAATTCCCATCTTTGAGATGATCTTCAACAAGCCGGCTTCGACCGCTTTTTTGAAATTCAACACACACTCATTGAGCGGCATCTCTCCGAAAAGCCCTCGGGCTTGCCGGTCCGCAATGATGTCTTGCGCCAGGTACGCATTCACGCACGTCGCACCGACACCGATGAGTACGGCAAAATAGTGCGTGTCGAGGCATTCGGCCGACCGAACCGTGATGGAACAGAACGTACGCAAACCTTGCGCCACAAGGTGCGAGTGAACCGCACCAGTGGCCAGGATCATCGGAATCGCAATCTTGTCCGCAGACTGATACTGATCGGTCAGAATTATGTGCTCGCGGCCTTCGCGTACTGCATCTTCCGCCTCCTGACGGATTCTACTCAGCGCGTTCTTGAGCGCAACTCCATCACCTGCCGCATCTGCTTCATTGAATGTACAGTCAATCTCAGCAGTGCCAACACCCAGTCGATCGATCAGGCGGTCATACATCCCATTGGTCAGGAACGGGCTTTCCAGCACGAATACTTCCTGCTGGGACTTGTCGGTATCGAGAACGTTTCCAAGGTTTTTGAACCGAGTCTTGAGACTCATTACGCGCTCTTCACGCAACGGGTCGACCGGCGGGTTTGTGACCTGACTGAAATTCTGGCGGAAGAAATGGCTCATGGGGCGGTACGAGAAGGACAAGACAGCCGTCGCGGTGTCGTCGCCCATCGATCCAATGGCCTCCTTGCCACCTTCGGCCATCGGAGAAAGGATCAATTCGAGTGTCTCAAGTGTATAACCCGCGGCTGTCTGACGACGCAGCAGATCTTCCTTGTTGAACATGAGAGGCTCAGGCCCCGGGCCGATTTCCGGCTCCAGTTCGGTCACGGCCTGCAACCACTCTTCATATGGCGCCTTGCCGGCGAGCAGGTCAATTAGCTCGCGATGCTCATAAAACTTTCCGGTCTTCAAATCAGCCGCGATCATGCCGCCAGCCTGGATCAGGCCGCGCTTGGTGACTTCATGATCGCCCAGCGGGCACATACCCGCCTCAGACCCAACCGCAAGAATACCGTCTGTCGTCAGAGCATAACGAAGCGGCCGCAAACCGTTTCGGTCAAGCCCAGCTATGGCCCAACGGCCATCATAGGCCGCGACTCCGGCCGGTCCGTCCCAAGGCTCCATCACGGAGTTGCAATAATCGTAGAGCGCCTGGTGAGCAGTCGGCATGACCGAATCCCGCTTCGACCAGGCTTCCGGGATCAACATGGCCTTGGCCATTGGTGCCGAACGGCCTGACTTGCAAAGAATCTCGAACACGGAATCAAGGGCGCCAGAGTCGGACGTACCATCCGGGATCACCGGCTTTACATCATCAACATGCTCGCCAAAGGCTTCGGATACCATGCGGATTTCGTGGCTCTTCATCCAGTTCTTGTTGCCACGCACCGTATTGATCTCGCCATTGTGCGCGATCATACGGAAAGGCTGAGCCAGCGACCATTGCGGGAACGTGTTGGTCGAATACCGCTGGTGATATATTGCGAATGCAGAGACGAAACGCTCGTCCTTCAGGTCCAGATAGAAATTGTCGATGTCCTGCGCCAGGAACATGCCCTTGTAGATCAGGGATGAATGGCTGAGTGAACATACATAGAAGGATGGAATCGCGGCCTCACGTGCACGACGCTCGATCCGCCGGCGACAGATATAGAGCGCACGTTCAAGCTCTTCCGGGCTGCGCCCTATACCATCGCGAAACATGATCTGCTCAATCGCCGGGCGCGTATCCTTGGCCTTCTGACCTATCACGGTCACATCCACGGGGGGCTGGCGCCAGCCATAGATGTAGAACCCGAAATGCAGAACCTCGGTTTCAACCAATGTCCGCGCAGCTTCCTGAGCCGCAAAATCCGTGCGTGGCAGGAATATCTGACCCACACAGATTGGGTCGTCCGTCGGATTGTGGCCTGTGCGAGTGACATGCTCACGGAAGAAATCCTGTGGCACTTCTACGCGAATACCCGCGCCATCTCCGGTCTTGCCATCCGCATCGACAGCGCCTCGGTGCCAGACATTCTTCAATGCCTCGATCCCCATCTCCACGATTTCGCGACGCGGCTTGCCATCGAGCGCTGCGACAAGGCCAACACCACAAGCATCATGCTCATATTCGGGGTCATAGGCGTGGCCGTCCATCAGCTTCTGACGGTTGGCCTCATACTGTTTTACATAATCTGACATCTGACTACTCCGCCGCTACTTTAGAAGCGCGCTCTTGTGCTCTCATCGCCTTGTGCATGGCTTCTGCTGCGTCCCGGCCATCCTTGATGGCCCAGACAACGAGCGAAGCGCCGCGAACGATATCCCCTGCCGCATAAACGCCGGGCAGGCTGGTTTCCATTGTTGCATAATCGACCCGAACCGCGCCCCAACGGTTTACGGTCAAGGTTTCTTCGCCAAACAATTCCGGCAGGTCTTCCGGGTCAAAGCCCAGCGCCTTGATGACCATGTCGGCCTTGATGTCGAATGTTTCCCCGGTCTTGACCGGAGACTGACGACCGGAGGCATCGGGCTCGCCCAGTTTCATCCGGCTCGCGCGAACAGCTTTAAGTTTGCCGGCTTTCGTATCGAGAATGGCATCGGGCGAAGCCAGCCATTCAAAGGTCACACCCTCTTCCTCGGCATTCGTCACTTCGCGCTGACTGCCCGGCATATTCGCGCGGTCACGGCGATACACACAAGATACGCTCTTGGCGCCCTGACGGATCGCCGTTCGCACGCAATCCATCGCAGTGTCGCCGCCACCGATCACAACCACGCGCTTTCCGTCTGCGTTCAAAGTCCCGTCATCATAGGCCGGCACGTCATCGCCAAAATTCTTGCGGTTGGAAGCGGTCAGGTATTCCAGCGCAGGGAATACGCCTTTGGCCCCGCTGCCCGGACATTTCAGATCCTTTGCTGCGTAGACACCTGTCGCGATGAGGATCGTGTCGTGCTGATCTCGCAGCGTTGAGAGAGACACCGTCTCGCCGACCCGCGTATTGAACTCAAACCGGATTCCGGAATCTTCCAAGCGTTTGATACGGCGCTCAACCACATCCTTCTCGAGCTTGAAGCCAGGGATTCCGTAGACCAACAGGCCACCCCCCCGGTCATAAGCATCGTAAACCGTGACTTGATAGCCCTTTCGGCGGAGCTGTTCAGCGGCAGCAAGGCCCGCAGGGCCCGCGCCAATAATGCCTGCAGATTGGGCGCGTTCACGTGGGGGCGTGATCGGCTTCACCCATCCCTGATCCCACGCATTGTCAGTGATATACTTTTCAATAGATCCGATCGTGACTGTGCCGTGGCCCGACTGTTCGATGGTGCAGATACCCTCACACAGACGATCCTGCGGACAGATGCGGCCGCAAATCTCAGGCATGTTATTGGTCGCCGACGAGACCTGATATGCTTCTTCGAGCCGGTCTTCGGCGGCGAGCTTCAACCAATCAGGAATGTTGTTGGAAAGGGGGCAGCCCTGTTGGCAGAATGGAACGCCGCACTGCGAACACCGCGCGGCTTGCTCACCAGCCTTGTCCCTGCTGAACTCAGAATAGATTTCGTTGAAATCGTCTTTTCGGTCCGAGGCATCCCGCTTTGACGGCATGCTCCGCTCGACTTTGATGAATTTCAGCATTTTTTCTGCCATTTCGGCGCTCCCGGTATTAGAAGTGTGGGCTTAGAACTTTCCCTCCAAGCTCGCAAGCGCATTCGATCATTCACAACTCACAATGATATTTATAAACTGCACTCGGCCGCCCGTTTTGCCGCCTGTGCGGCTCAATACGGAAAAACAATATCATATTGATCTTTATACGAGTGGTGGCTTTTTTGGTAAATTCCCATAGTTGGGAATTGCGTTGAAACTGTAAGGCTCGCCTGATGTCCCTATTACAGCTCGCCATTATCGCCCTGCTGCAGGGCACGACAGAATGGCTTCCCGTGTCCTCTTCCGGCCATGTACTGCTCGCCGCAGGATTCTTCGAAGCTAGCCCCGGCGACGAGTTATTGATCAATGCCGTGTCAAATCTCGGCACCTTGTTGGCGATGCTGATCTATTTCCGAAAGGACGTGACCAGCGCCATTGCAGGAGGATTTGAACTGGTCGCTGCACCAGTATCAAAATCGCCACTGTCAAAAGGGGCTCGCCTTGCAGCCGCCGTGATTGTTGCAACGCCGGTCGCCGTTCTGGTCGCATTCGCCTACGAAAAATTCCTGCCCGAAAGCATGCTGGAAAGCATGCGCAGCATCTATGTCGTCGCCGCCACAACGATCATCTTCGGCGCCCTGCTCTGGTGGGCCGATGTGAAAGGTGCGCGCGATCGCAGGGAAGAAGACATGACGATGTGGCATGCTTTCCTGATCGGCGCGACCCAGGCAATCGCTGCAATCCTGCCAGGCACCAGCCGTTCCGGCATTACGATGACGGCCGCTCGTGCATTCGGGTATGACCGCACCGAGGCAGCGCGATTTTCAATGCTGATTGGCGCCCCAATCCTCGCCGCTGCCGGACTTTACGGAGCGATGGGATTGGTGACAGCCGATGCCACCGAAACCGTGCTGACCCTGAAGGATGGACTGATTGTGGCAAGCATCGCCTTCATCACGGGGCTGGCGTCCATCTGGTTCCTGATGTCGCTACTCAGCCGAATGAGCTTTCTGCCCTTCGTATTGTACCGCTTCGCACTTGGAGCCGTGCTGATATTGGGATCACCACTCGTCGGACTACTCTAGACTTAGGCCTCGGACGCCTTGTGAAACTCGCCATAGTCGCGGAACCGCCAGAGATAGGAAGGCACGATCGCTTCAACCGTTTCCAGCTCCGTGACGCCAAGATCCTTCAGCGTCAGCGCATCATCGGCGACCACATTGTCGGATTTAAGCATCTCGACCTGGTCTCCTGTGAGGGGCGGATCGCCGAGAAAGCCCCACGAGAATGGCGGAATATAGCGCCAGACAGCTGCTGTGAGATAACCCGCGGGCTTTGCGATGAAGAACGGCAACGGAATTTTGAACCGGCGCTTGTCAATCGTCTCGAGGATCACGTCATACAGTTCATTGAACGTGTAAATGCGGGGGCCGCCCAATTCGTAAGTCTTGCCTGCCGTGGCCGCATCATCCACCGCCACAGCAATCGCCTCGGCCACATCACCGGCATAGACCGGCTGGAAGCGAGTCGATCCACCGCCAATGGCCGGCAACAGGGGCAATACACTCATCAACGGGGACGTTGCCATCGCAGCAAAGCGGTTGAAGAACTCGTCTTCCGACGCAAACACAATGGATGGGCGTAGAATGGTCGCTGTAGAAATGGCGTCGCGAACAGCGGCTTCAGCTTCTGCCTTTGTGCGTGCATAGTCAGCCGAGGAATCGGCATCAGCGCCGATGGCTGAAACTTGGACAAACCGTGCAATGCCTTTTTCGGCGGCAACTTGCGCCAGCAATCCAGCCCCTTCGCTCTGAGCCGACTCAAACGTCTGAGCGCCTTTCTCAAACATGATGCCAACAAGATTCACGACAGCGTCGGCGCCTTCCAGCGCGCGCTCGATCGATTCTCGATTGCGGATATTGGCCTGAATAATATCGACCCAGCCTGGAGGCCCCGCAAGACGAACATCCCCGGCAGTGTTCACGTGCCGACAGGCAACGCGCACACGCCAGCCCTTCTTGACGAGTTCACGGGCGGCATACCGTCCAATGAACCCCGACCCGCCGAAAACAGTTACCAAGCCTTTGGTCATCTTCAGTCTCTCTCAAAGCGACCGCAGCCGCGATAATCCGGATGGCGCCTTTGACCATAGAGCCGTTCGCCTGTCTACCAAGGCACGGCGGGCGAAACAGCGCGGCATGACAGAATATACAGGTATGCCATCAACCTGTGCAGCGCGGCGTCAGAGCGGTCAGGCCTTCACTGCCATTTCAGTCGCCATCCATCCCGCGAACGCATCCCGCTCCGCCGCGCTCATGTGCAGGCCCAGCTTGGAACGACGCCACAGAATGTCATCTGCGGTTCGGGCAAACTCTACTTCAACAAGGTAGCGCGCCTCAGTTTCGGTCAGGCTCGCACCAAACATTCGGCCAAGATCGCCGTCCGTTTCGGCTTGCCCCAACAAACGCCGCGCGTCGGTGCCGTAAGCGCGTGCTAGACGCTGCAGAAGGTTAGCGCTCAGCTTGGGATAATCCTGCCGCAATCCTTCATAGAAACCGTCGAAATCCGCGCGAGGCATGTCTCCGCCGGGAAGGTCAGCGTCGCGTGTCCACTCACCACTTGCCTCCGGAAAAACCTTATCCAGTGTCTGAAGCGCGTCTTCAGCCAATTCCCGATAGGTCGTTATCTTGCCCCCAAACACTGACAGGACCGGCGCTCCGCCGTCATCATCCAGTTTCAGGACATAGTCGCGCGTCACTTTGGAGGCGTTGGCAGCGTGGTCATCATATAGTGGGCGCACACCGGAATAGGTCGCCACCACATCTGCTGGAGTGATGGCCCGCTTGTAATACTCGCTCGCGCCCTTGCAGAGATACTCGATCTCATCAGGCGTAATTTTCACCTCGTCGCGATTTGCTTCATACGGAACGTCCGTCGTGCCGATCAGTGTGAACGCGCCGCGCTCATAGGGAATCGCGAACATGATTCGGCCATCACCATTCTGGAAGAAGTAGGCGTAGTCGCCTTCGTGCCAGCGCGGCACGATGATATGGCTACCCTTTACAAGTCGTAGGTGGGTCTCGTTTTTCTTTCCATGGTCGAGCCCCAGAACATCGTCGACCCATGCACCTGCCGCATTGACGACCGCCCTGAATGACCGGGTCTCGGATCCTTTCGGACTTTCCAGCACTGCATCCCAATGGTCACCACTGCGCACAAGCGACGTACAGCGGGTACGCGTCATGACTTCAGCACCATGCGATTTCGCATCGACGGCGTTCAGCACGACAAGCCGCGAATCCTCGACCCAGCAATCAGAATACTCGAAAGCAAGCCGGTATTCTTCCTTGAGCGAGTCAAGTCTGGCCGACGATTTGCGCCGAAGCGTTGTGGTTGCAGGCAACAATTTGCGTCCGCCAAGGTGATCATAGATGAACAGACCAAGTCGGATCAGCCAGGCTGGGCGAAGTTCATTGTGGTGCGGCAGGACGAACCGCATTGGCCAGATTATGTGCGGCGCTGCCTTAAGCAGGATTTCGCGCTCGATCAGGGCCTTGCGCACCAGGCCGAAATCATACTGCTCCAGATAACGCAGCCCGCCATGAATCAACTTCGTGCTGGCTGACGATGTATGCTGGGCAAGGTCATCTTTTTCGCAGAGCACCACATCCAGCCCACGACCAGCAGCGTCGCGCGCGATCCCGGTTCCGTTGATCCCGCCGCCGATCACCAGGATATCGTGCATGTCAGCCCTTCATCAGGCCTGCGGCCTTCAGCAGCTTGCCGGCACGAAGGACGCGCTGGAGCTTGTGTTCTGATGACCGGTCGCCCTTGTTCGAATCCGGGTGGAACCGGCGAACATATTCTGCATAGCGCGCGCGAATCTCCGCTGGCTTTGCATCGGTTTCGAGATCGAGTTCCTTCAAGGCGCGCTTCTGCAGCGTGTTCCGGTGGCCGGACGAGGCCGACTCGCCACTCGCAACATCATCAACATTGAAGAACTTGCTGCCTGCCCAGCGCCGCGGGTCCAACTTCTGAGGTCCCTTTTCGCCGCGCATCGGGCCGGTGCCAAATTTCCAGGTGCGCTTGTGACCATACCGCTCAGACCGGGCGAACGAAGCGGCCTCGGCCTGCGACATGCCTTCAAAGAAATCAAAGCTGCGATTGTACTCTGCTGCATGCGCCTGGCAGAAATAATGACGACCATTCCCCTGACGCTTGGGCGCAGGATGGGTCCCCTCAAGATCACATTGTTTGTGGTCGCAGACACGAGTCTTCTGCGCACGCGCACGGGAAGCCTCGTCTTTGGGAGGCTTGATGCGTATATCTTTGAACTTAACGCGATAGGAAAATGGGTCACCGTCAGACATGACCCGGCATAATAGGGAGTGCAGGTTAAAGATGCCACAGCCAAGTGACAGGTTATCGCGAATTCGTGAGCTTTTAACTGAAGCTTTTCACCCGGTAGAGCTGATTATTACCGATGACAGCCAGAAACATGCAGGTCATGCAGGCGCCGCGCCGGGTGGAGAGACGCATTACACCGTGCGAATCACGTCCTCGGCATTCGAAGGTCTGTCCCGCGTCCAAGCCCAACGCGCGATCATGTTGACGCTGCAGTCCGAATTTGATTCCGGCCTGCACGCACTCGCCCTACACGCGAAAGCGGCATGAATCTTGAAAAATCCGACTCCACGCGGAACCGAAATATGACTCGATCATTAATTTCGCAGCCGTCGAGGAGAACGGGTGATGGTACAGAAACTCATGACTGCCGCCGCAATAGGCGCAATGATTGCAGGTTCAGCGATTGCGGAGACACCTTCCGACAAGGTGAATCTCGGCATGATGCACTGGATTCGCGACACGGTCTGCACTCAGGATAGAGAGATAGTCTTCGTTCCGGTGTCCCATGACGTCCCAACGCTCAGCGGCGAGTGGGCTATTATCGCCATGGACAATCCCGATCCAGACTCCGCCCACATCGTGACGCTCACCGAGAAGAACTGGCTGAAGGCCAATGGCTGCGACGAAGATCCGTCGCCGCAGATGCATATGGCCAGCCGAGAGCCGAAATCAGGCCGTCTCGGCCTCTGATATGTTCAGGCCAGTGACCTGGTTTCGCTGACGCCTGAGTATGTTGAAGCGATACCCGTGAAAGACAAAGCTCTGTCCAGGCTCGGGAATGGTCTGCGCCTCGTGAATGACCAAGCCTGCAACGGTTACGGCTTCTTCATCTGGCAAGTTCCAGCCTGTCGCCCTGTTCAGGTCCCGAATAGGTACCCATCCATCCACGTTGACTGATCCATTTGGCTGGGGACGCACACCCTGAACGGCCACATCATGCTCGTCATGGATATGACCGACGATCTCTTCCAGAATGTCTTCCAGCGTAATCAGCCCCTGAAGCTCGCCATACTCGTCAACAACCAACGCGAAGTGACTCCGTTTTTGAAGAAATGCGTCGAGTTGGTCCTGTACTGGTGTTGTCTCCGGCACAAACCACGGCTTGCGCAAGATCGAGTCGAGATCGAGCGCGCTCAGGTCGCCGCCAAGCGGCAGCGCCGCCCGCAACAGGTCCTTTGCGTGCAAAATGCCGACAATCTCCTCCTTCTCGCCCCGGTATAGCGGTAGGCGCGTATGCGGGCTGGCGAGAGCTTTGGTTACCAACTGCCGAGGCTCAGTATCCGCATTCAACATGCGAATGTTTTTCCGATGGATCATCACGTCTTCGACGGTCAGCTCCTTCAAATCGAGCGCCCCGACCAGTCGCAGACGATCTTCAGCTCCGACACCTCCTTCGGAGGCGTGTAGGTCAATCGCACCGCGAATTTCCTGTTCCGCCGTGACGAGTTCAGCAGGCGCACCAAGGCCGAGGATCTTCAATGTGATGGTGACGACAAATTGGATCAGTTTCACAATCCACGCCACAGCCCAAACCAGACCACTGATCGGCCGCGCTACGCTCATCGCCATAGTGTCGGGACGCGTGATCGCATAAGTTTTCGGCAGGACTTCGGCAAACACCAGTACCAGAATCGTCATCACGCCGGTCGCCAGCACCAGCGCGACACCGCCCGGTCCGAACAATGAGGTAAACAGCGACGTGGCAAGCACCGAGGCGAGGATGTTTACCAGGTTGTTGCCCAACAAGATCGCACCGATCAGATTTTCGCGATTACTGATCAGGCGATTCACTGTCTCGGCCCGCTTGTCACCATCCTTCTCAAGCTGGTGCATGCGCGCACGCGACGCGGCCGTCAGCGCCGTCTCAGACCCCGAAAAGAAGCCTGACATGCCGAGCAGCACGAAAATTGAGATGATGTAACCGGCAATCATGGGTGGGGTCTCATATGTGTGGATCAGCTCTCCAGCAATTCGCTACGGAGAAATGCTTCGACGGACGCAAGATCTGCATCCTTGTGGATGTAGGACTGGCCAATACCGCGTGCGAGGATCAAGGGTACTTTGCCGCCGCTGGCTTTCTTGTCCTGCTGCATTAGCTCGACCAGTCGCGCAGCAATGTAAGGCCCACCCTGACGTCCCGGAATGCTTGATTGCAACCCCGTCGCATTGAGGTGCGCCGTCACACGGTCTGCATCGGATTGCGGCGTGATACGCTGACTTGCGCCATAGCGAAATGCGAGCGCCATGCCGATGGCAACGGCCTCGCCGTGCAACAGATCCGGCGCATAGCCATTTGCCGCCTCAAGTGCATGGCCAAACGTGTGGCCGAGGTTAAGCAGCGCCCGGACGCCGGTTTCGCGCTCGTCTTCCGCAACGATGGCCGCTTTGGCACGACAGCTGGTGGCAACCGCTTGCGCTATTGCCGCCGGGTCCAGTGCCAGCACCGCTTCGCCATGCTCTTCAAGCCACGCAAAGAAACCCGGATCATTGATCAATCCATATTTCACGATCTCGGCGTAACCAGCGCGCAGCTCTCGCGGCGGCAGCGTTTCAAGCAGGGACGTATCAGCTATCACCAATTGCGGCTGATAGAATGCACCAATCGAATTCTTCCCGCGCGGCGTGTTCACCGCGGTCTTGCCGCCGACCGAGGAATCGACCTGGGCCAACAGGGTCGTCGGCACCTGCACGAATTTCATGCCGCGCTTCATAAGGCTGGCTGCAAGCCCCGTAATATCACCGATCACGCCACCACCGAGCGCAATGAGTACATCGCTGCGGTCAGCAGAGGCCTCAAGTAACCAGTCGAGAATCTCTTCGAGATTGGAAAACGACTTCGTTTTCTCGCCCGGCGTCAGGGATTTCCAATGCGTCGTCACACCGGTTGACCGAAGCGCCTCATCCAGTCGATGTCGGTGCATCCGCTCGACCGTCTCATCTGTCAGCACGAAGACCCGCGGCTGTTTGATCATGGCCGACACGCGCGCACCGAGCTGGTCCAGCGCGCCGTGGCCGACGAGAATGTCATAGCTGCGATCTTCGAGCTCGACCGTGACGGTCTCAAGCGGTGGTGCGGTCACGTTCACTTCGGTGTCCATGTCTGGAGGGCCTTGTATATGGCATTGACGGTGGCCGCGTGCGGTCCGTCCTTTGACGGCACGACGAGATCGGCTTGGGAATAGATCGGCTCGCGCTCTGCCAACAGATTGGTCAGTACGTTCTTCGCATCCGGATGCCTCAGCAAGGGACGCGTATCGCGCTTCTGGACACGTCGCCAAAGAGTTTCGAGATCAGCATTCAGCCAGATGGTGACCGCGTTCTTCTGCATCAACAGGCGGGTCTCATCATTCAGGTAGGCACCCCCGCCCGTAGCCAACACGTGGGGAGGCAACTCCAATAGCCGCTTCAACACCTGATGCTCCCCGCGCCGAAAATCCTCTTCTCCGTGCAGTTTGAAAATATCGGTTATTGATAGGCCCGCCGCCTTCTCGATCTCCGAATCACTGTCATAAAACTCTCGGCCCAATCGTTCGGCCAAGCGGCGCCCGACGGTAGATTTTCCTGCCCCCATCAAACCGACAAGCGCGACGGTTCGCGACATGTAGGGCAATGTCGCGTCAACCGGTCTGGAAGTACTGTCACTGTCAGAAGGCATTCTGGACTTTCGGGCTCCGTTCGGTACTTGTCCTATAGTTGCTGTCGCGCCTTCGCAATCCAGCGCCGGAATTCTGTATCTAGGGGTAAATAGCCATGCGCAAGTTTCTGATCCTTTTAGGCCTGCTGGCAATACTTGTCCTCGGCGCGGCCTGGTGGCTGGGCGGACAGGCCGAAAAGGGTAAACCAGAGCCCGGTGAAGTCCGCATCGAGGTCGACAATGTCCTTTAAGGGCGTTGTCTCGGTCGTGTGCCTCATCCTCGCCGGGAGCTTACCGGCAGGCGCGCAAATCGAGGATTCCGGTCTAGAGCTGGTGAATCCGTGGGGAATGAGCTTCCTCGAGGCGGGCGAGCCTTCCCTGCCAACCGATATGTGGCGCGCGTCCGACGCTGATGATTTGCTGCCATTGATGCGAGATGTCCGCACACACGACCTGACACCGGCTGAACGCACGTTGATGCAACGCATGGCCCTGTCGCCTGCCACACCACCAGCGGGAATGCAGGAACCCCTGCTAAGGGCCGAGCGGGCACGTATCATGTACGACCTCGGCGAAGCCCAAGCCGCAGCCACCCTCATGGCACGACTCGATACTCCTCCTCCTGGCCTCGACGCGGATGAAATCGTTGCAGATCTCAATCTTGCGCTGGGCAATGAAGCAACAGCCTGCGATATGCTGAATGCGCCAGACCGTCTTTCAGGTTATTGGGCCAAATTGCGCGCGGTCTGCGCGGCACTGCAAGGCAATACTGCCGGCGCAGAACTCGCGATTGAAATGGCCTTGCAACAGGATGCCGTCGATTCCTGGCTTCTGGCCGCTGTGTTTGCGACATCCGGCGAACTGCCTGACGCGCCAGAGGCAGATTACTCTTCGGGACTGAACCTTGCCATCTCTGCCGAGGCGGGCCTCACGCCTCCGGAGGCACCCGTCCCCGCGAATCGTCCCGACCTTGCAGCCGCAATGGCCCTGCATCCGAAATTGCCAATCACTCTGCGTGTTCAATCCGCAGGAATGGCCAGCCAAGCTGGCATGCTGGAGACGGATGATTATCAGGCACTCTTCCTCAAGCTGATATCCGAACCGGGCTTCGTGCCCTCTACGCCTTTGGAGAGCGCGCTCTATGCAGCGCGCGATCCGCTTGTCACTGATGAAGATCGCGCTTTTGCGCTCGCCGCAGCACTGGAAGGCGCTATGGACACACCAGCCCATTTCAGCGCGGTCGCGCGGCTATTATGGGAGGACGTCGAACGCCTACCGATCAACACTTTCACGGCAGCCAACGCTCCGATCTTCGCGCGGGCTGCGCTGGCCACCGACCATTACACTGCCGCCAAGGACTGGTCATCCGCCAATACGATGGAAGGCGCGCGCGAAGATGGCAGCTTTGATGCCGCACTCATGTCGGCTCTGGTGACACTTGCGGGCAGCGAGACGACACGCAACGCCAGCGACTATATTGGAGAACGTCTAGCCACACTTGCCGAGTCTGACCTGCAAAAGCAGACCGCTGCTCGTCTTTTCGCATTATGGACCGCTCTCGGCATTGCGCCCCCGGCGGATGCGCGCCGCTTGATCGTGAATGCGCCCGAACGCAAATCCACCCCGGAAATAGATTTGCAATTGGTAGGCGTGCTTGCCTCCGCTGAGGCAGATGCTGCAGGAGAGGTTATTCTGTCCACGGTAGGCATGACCAAAGGCGACCCGACCGCACTCGATGACGCCAGCCTACTCTTGCTCCTGAAAGCACTGCAACGGATCGGCGCAGAGGATGCCGCCCGGGAGATGGCATTGGAATCAACTGGCTACTGGAAGGCGCTCAACTAGAAATTTCCCGAATTTCGTTGATCTTGCCTCCAGAAGGCTGATGGTGGACGAAAAACGGGAGGAATCGATGAGGGTATCCATACTGGCCGGGGCGTCTGCTCTGGCACTTGCAGCCACGGCATGTGGGGCGCCAGACAAGACACAATCCCAAGCATCCGAACCAGAGCCCGCACCGGCTGCGATTGCCACGGCGAGCTCAACATCAATAGATCCCGCTGACAGGACTGCATTATTCGGCGACCTGCACGTCCATACCGGACAGTCCTTTGACGCCTTCATATCGTCCGTTCGGGCAACACCCGATGACGCATATCGCTATGCAAAGGGCGAGAAAATAATCACCGACGGCGGTTACGAGATCCAGTTGGACAGCCCGCTCGATTTTCTGGCCGTCACAGATCATGGCGAATATCTCGGCATCATGCCGGTCATGGCAACGCCCGGTACGTATCTGTCGCGCACGAATTTCGCAAAATCCGTATTTGGACCGGACGCGACGAACCCTGCCCAGTCATTCCATAATGTGGGCATCACCATCGTGACGGGCGAAGAAGTGGATGAGATCTACGATCGAGACGTCATCGACTCGGCCTGGATGAAGAACATTGAGACGGCCGAACGCCACAATGAGCCCGGCAAGTTCACCGCCTTCTCCGGCTACGAATTCACCGCCATGACAGAGGTCATGGACTCGGAAGTTCCCGCCGCAGCGAACCTGCACCGGAACGTCATATTTCGTGGAGACGCGCCGGACCGGCTTTTTTCCACCCTCGACTCCCCAAATCCGGAAGACTTGTGGGCCTGGATGGATGCGCGGCGCGCTGAGGGTCTGGATGTCATCTCCATCCCGCACAATTCCAACGCATCCAATGGCGAAATGTTTGCGTCCGAAACCTATGAGGGCGGCCAGTTGACTGCAGATTATGCGATCACCCGCATGCGCAACGAACCGGTAATTGAAATCTCCCAGGTCAAAGGCACCTCGGAAGTCCACCCAGCACTATCCCCGAATGACGAATGGGCAAACTTCGAGATCTACGACACCTTGGTTGGAAGCGCCGCAAAGTCGACGCCGCACCTCGGAAGTCCACCCAGCACTATCCCCGAATGACGAATGGGCAAACTTCGAGATCTACGACACCTTGGTTGGAAGCGCCGCAAAGTCGACGCCGCACCTCGGAGGTTTCGCCCGCAACGCGTTGGCGCGTGGACTGGGTTTCGAAGAAACAGAGAGCTTCAACCCTTACAAGTTCGGCTTCATTGGCTCCAGCGATACACATATCGGCGCCGGGTCTTTCGATGAGAAGAACTTTACTGGCAAGTTCCCCCAAGACGGATCCAATCCTGAGTTCCGACATTCCGTCCCACCAGAAGGTGCGGACAGTTGGGACGGTGTTGTATCGCTGAATAGCTTGCCGCCCGGCGCGGTAAAGCCCAGCATGCGACGCAAGCTGTCTGCCGGCAAGTACAGCGCATCCGGGCTGGCCGGCGTATGGGCCGACGAAAATACGCGGGATGCCATCTTCGACGCCATTCGTCGCAAGGAGACGTTCGGCACGTCCGGGCCGCGCATAACAGCACGCATGTTTGCCGGATACGGATTTGATCAGGCAATGTTGGCAGATCCGGACCTGGTGTCAGCAGCCTACCGCACTGGCGTGCCACAGGGCGGCGACCTGGTCGGAAATCAGCAAGCCCCGTCATTTCTCGCTTGGGCGATTCGGGATCCGGCTTCTTATCCGCTGCAGCGTTTGCAGGTCATCAAAGTGTGGACCGATGCCCAGGGCAAGGCGCATGAGGCCGTCTACGATGCTGCATGTTCCGGAAATGTCGAACCAGATTCGGACACGCACCGGTGCCCCGACAATGGTGCCAATGTAGACATATCCGACTGCTCTACACGCCCCGGCAGTGGCGTTGGCGAGTTAAAAACACTGTGGACTGACCCAAACTACGATCCGACGCGCCGCGCAGCTTATTACGTCCGCGTTCTCGAGAATCCATCTTGTCGCTGGTCGACATGGGACGCGGTACGTAACGGATCACCACCCAATCCCGACATGCCCGTTCTCGTTCAGGAGCGGGCTTGGACATCGCCGATCTGGGTCAAACCGGAATGATGTTCACGCAATTTTAGGCGCGGCGCGCCAAGGTCGGGCAATGTCTGACCGCGCGCGCATCGAAGCCTTCCTTGAAATGATGTCTGCAGAGCGCGGCTCATCCGCAAATACGCTGGACGCCTACGGACGGGACTTGCTGGACGCATCCGAATTTTGTGGTGGCGGGTTATGTGATGCTGAAGGAAGTGAAATTTCAGGCTGGCTGAGAGATTTGTCCAAGCGAGGCATGGCTCCATCGTCGCAAGCCAGAAAGCTGTCCGCGGTCCGACGCTTCTTTCGCTTCCTGTTTGAGGAAGGAGACCGCAAGGATGATCCCACCGCGAAGATTGACGGCCCAAAGCCCGGCCGGGACGTGCCCGATGTCCTGTCTCGCGAAGAGATGGCTCGTCTGCTGGATTGCTGCGGCGACGATTTGAGGCTGAAATGTCTTGTGGAGCTGCTCTATGGGGCGGGCCTGCGGGCAACAGAACTTGTCTCTCTCAAACTCGGCCAATTGCCGAGGCGCAAGGAAGCCCGCTGGGTCACAACGGATGTGATCGTTCGCGGCAAAGGCGGCAAGGAAAGGTTGTGCCCACTGGGGCGCCCCGCTTTGCGCGGGCTTACAGATTGGCTGAAAGTACGCGAAGATCACTTGCCGGAAGCCTCACTTACAAGGAGCCGAGCTGAACCCTTTGTGTTTCCGTCGCGAGGAAAATCAGGACATCTCACCCGCCGCCGCCTCGGACAGTTGCTCGAAGCCTTGGCACTGAAAGCCGGTATCCGCCCGGATAGAGTCCACCCGCACGCGTTGCGGCACGCTTATGCAACTCACCTGCTCATGGGGGGCGCCGATCTGAGAAGCGTCCAGACATTGCTGGGCCATGCCGATATCGCGACGACACAAATCTACACGCACGTCCTGACGGACGAGCTCGCGGAGCTTCTCGAAACAGCGCACCCCTTGGCCAGAAAGATTTAGCACGAGAAAAAGTTTTCAGCATTGCTGAAACCGGGAGTCATGCCGATATATGACGACGCGAGTTCGCAATGCTTTTGTATGGACGTCTCAGATGAAACGCTTTCTGAATGCTCTTATTCCAACCATCCTGATCTCGGAAATCGCCGCGATCACCTTCATGACAGCGACTTGGGCTATCCTGTCCGAGCTTCATGCAGGACTGAACGTCATCATAGGCGGGGAGGTTGTCACCGCGATCGGAGTCGCAGCTCTTACCGTAGCGGTGTTCCGCCGGGCATCGCGGCCCGACGTAGAAACCGCCTCGGCAGAAGAGTGATCAGGCGGCCGTAGCGGATCCGCGCGACGCGACCCAAAAGGCATGAACAACGCCGGGCAGCCAGCCAATCAGTGTCAGTAGCACGTTGAGCAGGAATTGAAGCCCAATGCCTTCCTTGATCGCAACTGCGACAGGTGGGAGAAATATTGTGAGTAGGATCATGAGCAGGGACATGCAGGGTTTCCTTTTTGGATAAGCTACCCCTGCAACGCCCGGAACAGGTGAAAGTTCCCTGCCTGGCGTTCCACAAATGATTTCGACTTTTCCCGAGATCGACGTTGACCCCGGTTCAGCTGCGGGTTTAGACACCCGCTGAGGGCGTTTCCATCAAGTATAGTAACGACCGCACCGGGTGAGGTGTGCGGCCGCGCGACGGGAGTCCGCTGTGTCGGCCATATTCACGCCTTCTGGCGAGAAGGAATTCTTTACGCCCTTTGGCCCCATGATGGGCTATGTCCGCATACCGCCTGCGCTGGTCGCCCATCTGAACGCCTCTATGAGTGAACAGCTGGAAGATCATTCGGGCAGCCTTGTGGGCAAGGTCCGGCAGGAACTCCGTTTTCCCAAATCCCTCGTGGACGCCACCGCCGCTGCGCTCGGCAACGCGCTGATCGAGTACCATATTCGCGCCAGCCGCCGTGGTTCATTCGGCGACTATGACCATACGACCAAGCGCTTTGAGCTGAACGTCATGGCCGGATGGTTCGTCCGCCAGTATGCACATGAGTATAACCCGCTCCACATCCATACCGGATGCGCGCTCTCATGCGTCGGTTATCTGAAACTGCCGGACGGGATTGATCAGGAATGGGCCGAGGACGACCTCGACCATCATCCTTCTCACGGACATCTTCAGTTCGCGCACGGCACCGACACCCATTACTCGGTATCGAACTTCATGATCCGCCCACGCGTCGGGGATTTCTATATATTTCCATCCTACATGTTTCACAGTGTCTATCCGTTCAAGTCGCCGGGCGAGCGTCGCTCCTTCAGCATGAATCTCTCTGTCGTCGAATCATCGGCCTGAGCCTTTCTGTCGGATTGACGCGGCACAACCGCCCTCTATGTTGCGCCGCAACAAGGAGGAACGCATGAGCACGAAAACACCAAGAGACTTCTTCAAGCCCCTGGCCATCGGTGCACCCGCCCCGATGCACGACCTGCCCATCAGGCTGGAGCGGATGATCCATTTTGTCCCGCCGCATCTGGACAAGGTCCGGGCCAAGGTGCCGACCATGGCCGAAGGCGTGGATGTGATGCTCGCAAATCTTGAGGATGCCATCCCCGCCGACGCCAAGGATGCTGCTCGCGCCGGCGCTATCGAAATGGCGTCCATGTACGATTGGCAAGGCAAGGGAACGGGCTTCTGGAGCCGCGTGAACCCGCTGAACTCCCCGTGGTTTCAGGAAGATGTGAGTGAACTGGTTCTAAAAGCCGGTCATCAGCTGGACGTGATCATGCTGCCAAAGGTCGAAGGTCCATGGGACATCCATTTCGCCGATCAGTATGTTGCACAATTGGAGGCAAAGGCGGGTCTCACGCGGCCGATCCTGTTCCACGCCATTCTTGAAACGGCCCAGGGGATGGCACGCGTAGAAGAAATCGCACTGGCCAGTCCGCGCATGCAGGGTATCAGCCTGGGCCCGGCAGACCTGGCTGCGGACCGCAAGATGAAGACCACTCGCGTCGGGGGTGGCCATCCCTTCTACCGCGTAATCGACGATCCGAATGAAGATGGCAGCCCACGCGACTCAGCCCAGCAGGATCCTTGGCACTATACGATCGCCCGTATGGTTGATGCCTGCCGGATGGCAAGGATCAACGCCTTCTATGGTCCGTTTGGCGATATTGCCGATCTTGATGCCTGCGAACAGCAATTCCGCAATGCCTTCCTGCTGGGTTGCTCAGGCACGTGGAGCCTTCACCCGAACCAGATCGCCATCGCCAAAAAGGTCTTCAGCCCCGATCCAAATGAGGTGAAATTCGCGCGCAAGATCCTTGATGCCATGCCGGATGGCTCTGGTGTGGCCATGATAGATGGCAAGATGCAGGACGATGCGACCTGGAAACAGGCCAAGGTGATTTCCGACCTGGCAGACCTCGTCGCTTCGAAAGATCCCGAGCTAGCCGCCGCATACGCGACCTGATCCCTCTTCACGCCGAGCAATTGCGTGATAGGGTTTCCCTTGGAAGAGGGAGTATCAGTGATGCGGAAATCCATTACGGCCTTGCTGGGTCTGAGCTTGATAGGCCTGTCTGCTATCGCAGATGAAGTCTGGTCCACACCGATTGGTGACGTCGTCTACGAGGATGAGACCGATGACGGCTGGGCCGTCTGGTCTTATCCGGGCCTGACCGAGCGCGGCACCGTCTACATCAAGGATCTGGCAGGCGTCTATGAGGGCCGAACCGCCTATGCCGGCATATGGATTGAGGCGGAAAGTCCGGGGATCGAGCTCTGTGATGTTGCCGTCACCGATCCGGCAACGGGGGAATCCCACTATAATTGGGGCCGCGTGGACATCGTGTTCACGGAGCCAGACTTTCCTGGCGGCTGGGTCGCACTTCGCGGGAGCTGTTTCAATGATCCGGGCGATTACCTGATCGGAAAACCGGTCACCGCAATACAAGAATAATCGAGAGGAAATCCGATGGCTGAACACCTTATCGCCATGACGGGCCATAGCCCAAACCTGCAACGCTGGTTTGATTGGATGAATGGTGACCATTCACCTGCTGGTCTGTCTGTCCAACTCGCTGACAATGTGGTCTTCAAGAGTCCGGTTGTGCATACACCGCAGGAGGGCAAGCCAATCACGATGGCCTACTTGACCGCTGCCGGACAAACGCTGGGCGGCGACACGTTCCGCTACACACGCGTATTCGATTGCGGCGACAAGGCGGTCCTTGAGTTTGAATGCGAAATGGATGGCGTGCTAGTGAATGGAGTCGATATGATCGCCTGGAACCCTGACGGACAGATTGAAGACTTCAAAGTTATGGTTCGACCACTGAAGGGCATGCAAGCCGTACATGCGGCCATGGGGGCCATGCTGGAAAAGATGAAGCAAAAGGCCTGAGGCGGCAACTGTCATGACCCTGCCTGTCATCATCACCGATCGATTGGTACTCTGTCCCCACGAGACCCGTCACTTCGAGCCATCTGCAGCCATGTGGGGGTCTCCATCAGTGACCCAACATATAGGCGGAACTCCGCGATCACGTCAGGAAGCCTGGTTTACCATCTGCCGCAATCGCGGAATGTGGGACCTGCTGGGGTATAGCTCCTGGGCAATCGAGGATCGTGAGACAGGCGCATTCATCGGTGAAGGCGGATTCGCAGACTTTATGCGCGGCATGACGCCGGACTTGTCTGAATGGCCAGAAGCCGGCTGGGTCTTTGCGGAAGTCGCTTGGGGAAAGGGTTACGCCAGCGAAGCCGTTGGCGCGATGCATGATTGGCTCGATGAGAACCGCCCGGGGCAAAGCGTCTGCATCATTGATCCGGACAATGCCGGGTCCCAACGAGTCGCTGACAAATGCGGCTATGAGTTTTGGCAGCAGGCGGAATACAAGGACGCAATCGTCAATGTGTACCGTCGCAATCCTGCGCGTTAGCCGACCTTAAGGCGCGATGCCTCACTCTTGCTACTCCAGCCCCGAATGAAATCCATGAAGGCCTCATGTGGCAGACCTGCGCTGTACAGAAAGCCTTGGGCCATCGAGCAGCCGCGCCGACGCAGGAAGTCTGCCTGACGTTCAGTTTCAACACCTTCCGCAACCGTATTCAGCCCTAGCGTTTCGGCCATGGCCAGAATCATTTCAATGATCGCGGGAGCTTGCTCGTCCGATTCAAGCGCAGAGACGAACTGGCGGTCGATCTTGAAAACGTCAAACGGCAGCTGGGTCAGAATGGACAAGTTGGAATGCCCCGTTCCAAAATCATCAATCGCCAGTTTTGTCCCAAGGCTCCGTAGAGGGCGCATCACCCGCGCAACCTTTTCAGGTTCGGACACGGCCATGCTTTCCGTGATCTCAAGCTCCAAGCGGTTCGGTGGCAAGCCAGTACGCTTGAGGATCGCCAGAACGGTTTCTGTCAGATCACTGGACTGAAACTGGCGCGGTGACACGTTTACCGCGACGGTTGCGTTGAAGCCTTCCTGCATCCAGATGCGGGCGGATTCGCAAGCCGCTTCAAGAACCTGTTCCCCGATCTGGGTCACGAGTCCGGTTTCTTCTGCCAGCGGAATAAATGTGTTCGGAGATATGATCTTCCCGTTCGGTCGGACCCAACGAGCCAATGCCTCGGCACCGACGACCTGGCCGGTTTGAAAATCGATCTTGGGCTGGAAATGCGTCTTGAACTCACGATTGGCGACTGCGTCGCGCAGTTCAGCTTCCAGCATATACTTGCCACGCGCAACACGGTTCAGGCGTGGTGAGAAGTAACGGAAGCCGGATCCGGTGTCGGTACGAACCTGGCGCAAGGCAAGCTCTGCGTGACGGAACAATTTGTGCATCGTATCGGCGTCTTCGGGCGCGATGACGATACCGCCAGAGATGCCTAGCGTTACAGACTGTCCGGACACGATGAAAGGATCCGCAAAGGCGAGCCGAATAGCGCGTGCAATGTTCGAGACGTAGTCGCGGCTGACCGCGCTTGGCAGGTACAAGGCGAAACTGTCGGCCTGCATCGCGGCCAGCATGGAGTTGTTCAGCCCCGCGCGAACCGGACCCTCGAGCGAGTCGAGCGCATTCGTCATACGCTGTCCACACGCCTTCAGGACGGCTTCGCTCGCAAGCGCACCAAGTCGCTCGGAAGCCCGCGTGAAATTATCGAGATCAAGGACGATGAGCGCGGCGGGCGTTTCGTATTTTGCGCGGGGCAGGGTCTTGGTTATGTGTTCTTCCAGCGCAATCAGGTTTGGCATACTCGTGCGCGGATCTTCGTAGGCCGTGCGTCGAAGCGCATCATTGTCGCGCCGCAACTTGCCGACCGATCGGATGACAACCGACCGCAACCGGCGGAGCTCGACAAACGAAACATTGGACAAGCGCGCCGACGGATCAACCTGCGCCACTTCAAGATATCGTGTGAAATCAACCAGGACGTTCTGGAATTCCCGTGCAAAAAACCAGGCTGTAATGGCGGCCACGACCGATGAAGACAGCAGCAACAGCATGATCGCCCAGATCGGCAAAGACATGTCTGTCCATGCTTTACCTTCGATGAGCGCACCATAGGCCTGCTCAATCGTCCATACGCCGACAAAAATGATAATCGTTGCGACCGCTGCGCACCACGCGGCAAACCGGGGAATGGTCATCCGGCCCAGAAGTCTCGAGATGAAACTCTGTTTGTCCACGCTTAGATATTCCTCACCACTCGCCACCTATGTGTGCGGTAACTATGTTTTCCGGAATATGTTTAGGAATCAGTGAACAAAACGCGCTAGCTGTAAGACATTCAAACCACTATATGGGCCTAGATGACCAATAATCGTACCGCCACCGTTACCCGTACCACCAAGGAAACCGATATCTCGGTAACCGTTGATCTGGATGGCACTGGAAAGTCCGACATCGAAACCGGGATCGGCTTTTTCGATCATATGCTGGAGAGCTTCTCCAAGCATTCGGCTATCGACCTGACTGTGCGGTGCAAGGGCGATCTTCATATCGACATGCACCACAGCGTTGAAGATACAGGGATTGTTATCGGACAGGCGATCATGAAGGCGCTTGGCGACTTTGCAGGAATCACGCGATTTGGCCACGCCTATGTGCCGATGGATGAGACGCTGTCCCGCGCCGCGCTGGACCTATGCAAGCGGCCTTACCTGATCTGGAAAGTGGATTTCAGTCGCGACAAGATCGGTGAAATGGACACCGAACTCTTCAAGGAGTTCTTTCATGCCCTGGCCGGAAATGGTGGCATGTGCCTGCACATAGAGAACCTCTATGGCGAGAACTGCCACCACATAGCCGAGTCCTGCTTCAAGGCCACCGCCCGGGCGCTTCGCGCGGCAATTGCGGTCGACCCGAAACTGGGCGGCAAGCCGGCGAGCACCAAGGGTAGCCTCTAAGGGGTCTTATTTCCGATAATCAAGCGGCGGCTCACGGTCACCGAGCAGCGACTTGTACTCGTAATCCGGACCCCGGGCCGCGTCGAATTCCTCGCGGGCTTCAACACGCAGGCCTTTATTGGTGAACAGCTCCACTGCCGCCAGCGTCAGCGTCTCCGCGGCGACCTGTGTGCCCTTATGACCAATCGACGTGCCACTGGCCGCAACTGCCTGCCAGGAATGCGCCGATGTGCCCGGCACCCAAGTCGCTGTGCGCAGGCCGACCGTCGGGACCGCGTAGGAGACATCGCCCACATCGGTGGAGCCGTACCCCATGGAGACTTCGAAATCCTGCACTTCAGCGGCTGAGGCGATATCGCGTGCCGGGTTGTCAAAGGTCGAGGCGATGGTCTCGGCAAATTCGCGCTCAGCTGGCGTGTAGTCCACCCCGCCAACCAGCCGGAGTTTCTCGTCCATCATGCGGGCCAGTTTCTCATTCACGAGCAGCGGATTGTTGCCGTGAATGATTTCCCATTCCACGTCGGTGCCCGTGCCCAGCGCGGCGCCCCCGGCCGCGTCTTCGAGGCGGGTCCAGATGGCTTCAACGCCCTTCGGTGAAGGGTGGCGGACATAGTAGAAGACTTCGGCAAAGTCCGGCACGACATTGGGGGCAGAGCCACCGGACGTGATGACATAGTGCATGCGCGCATCCTGGGGGATGTGTTCGTGCATCATGTTGGCCATCATGTTCATCGCCTCGACGCCATCTAGCGCGGAACGCCCCCGCTCCGGCGCGCCAGCGGCGTGAGCGGAAATCCCGGAGAAGCGGAATTTCGCCGACCGGTTGGCAAGCGACGTGTTGGCTGCCGCTGAGTTCCGGTCGCCAGGATGCCAGTGCATGGCAATGTCGACATCGTTGAAGAGGCCCGCGCGGACCATGTAGACTTTGCCAGAGCCCCCCTCTTCTGCGGGCGTCCCATAAACGCGGATGCGACCCGGCGTGCCGGTGTCTTCCAGCCAGTGGCGGATCGCGACCGCCGCAGAGACAGAGCCCGCGCCGAACAGGTTGTGGCCACAGGCGTGGCCCGCGCCCTTGCCGTCGACTTCTTCTCGATCCGGTGAGGCCGACTGGTTGATACCCGGCAGGGCGTCCATTTCCGCGAGCAGGGCGATGACCGGGCCACCAGAGCCGTACTCGGCCATGAAGGCGGTGGGGATGCCAGCGACGCCGGGCGTGACCGTGAAGCCTTCATCCGCGAGCGTCTGCTGGAGCAGGGCGGAGGATTTCTCTTCCTGATACCCGACCTCGGCCCATTCCCAGAGCTTGCTCGACAATTCGCTGGTCAGCTCCGCCTGATTGCGCGCCTCTTCCAGCGCAGCGGACTCAGCTGCATCGGGCCAGGCGGGGGTGGCGGCGCAGGCCATGAGCAGGCAGGCGGACAGGGCGGGCAGGATGGATCGCATGGGCAGGCTCCGTGTGAGGTCGTTTCCTGTCGAGATTGCGGCACCTTGCCCCTGGGCGCAAGGGAGGCTTGCCCCTTCCCTCACGGGCGCGGCGAGGCTAAGAGCGCGGCCATGAGCCTTGTTGCCCTTATCGACTACGGATCCGGAAACCTGCACTCGGCAGGCCGCGCCCTGCGCGAAGCCGCGCGCCTGTCCGGCAGCGGGCATGAGATCCGCATCACGAACCGCACCGAAGACATCCTCGCCGCCGAACGGGTTGTGTTGCCGGGCGTGGGGCACTTTGCCGATTGCGCAGCGGGCCTGCGGGCGCAGGCGGGCGTGGTCGAGGCGCTGGAAGCCGCCTGCCTGAATGGCAACACCCCCTTCCTCGGCATCTGTGTGGGCATGCAGCTGCTGGCCGAAACGGGCCGTGAAGACGGCGCGACGCCGGGGCTCGAATGGATCGGCGGCGAGGTTTCCCGCATCCAGCCGGGCGAGGGCTTTCGTGTGCCGCATATGGGCTGGAACGGCCTCAGCTATACCGGCGCGCCGCACCCGGTGCTGGCGGGGCTCGGGGCTGAGCCGCATGTCTATTTCACCCATTCCTACGCGTTTACCGTGACTGACCCCGCCGATATTGCCGCCACGGCGAGCTATGGCGCGCAGGCGATCACGGCAGCAGTGGCGCGGGGCAATCTGCTCGGCACGCAATTCCACCCCGAAAAATCGCAAGGCGTGGGCCTGCGCATCCTTTCCAATTTCCTGACATGGACCCCATGACCCGGCTCACCCTGAGCAAAGTCGAAGGGCGAGCCGCTCCCAGCCCGCGCGCTCCTTCGACTTCGCTCAGGGTGAGCGCTAAGGAGACAATATGAGCTTTACCCTCTATCCTGCGATCGACCTGAAAGACGGCCAGTGCGTGCGCCTGCTCCGCGGAGAGATGGACCAGGCGACGGTGTTTTCCGACAGCCCGGCCGACCAGGCGAAAGCCTTTCGCGAGGCGGGGTTCACGCATCTTCACGTCGTCGACCTGAACGGCGCCTTTGAGGGCAAGGCGGTCAACCGCGCCGCGGTCGAGGCGATCCTGAAGGCCACCGATGCGCCGGTACAGCTCGGCGGCGGCATCCGCACCCGCGCGCAGATTGATGCCTGGCTGGAGGCCGGCATTTCACGCGTCATTCTCGGCACGGCCGCGCTGCGCGACCCGGAACTGGTCAAGGAAGCCGCCCGCGCCCTGCCGGGGCAGGTCGTGGTCGGCATTGATGCGAAGCACGGCATGGTCGCGGTCGAGGGCTGGGCCGAGACCAGCGACATGAAGGCGACCGAACTTGCGAAAGCCTTTGAAGGCTGCGGCGTCGCCGCCATCGTCGCCACCGATATTGGCCGCGACGGCCTGAAGACCGGCGTCAATGTTTCGTTCACGGCAGATCTTGCCAATACGGTCAGCATCCCGATCATTGCATCGGGCGGTGTTGCCAGCGTGGACGACATCCGCGCCCTGATCGCCGCAGATGCGCCGATTGCGGGGTCAATCCTGGGCCGGGCGCTTTATGATGGGGATATTCTGGCGGCGGAGGTTTTGGACCTACATGGTGTAGTCTAACTCATCCAATAATTGGAAAAAATCTATACAACCAACTCCCAGTGCGTCGCACACATTCGGAACTTTCTTATTTTGACGCTGCTTGTTGGCTCGTGTCTCGAAAGTTACCACCTTTCGATTTGCAGGGTCTGCTAGCCCGTATGAAATCAAAAAAGGATCTCGCCCAATTTGGCCAATTTCCGCCTCATTCAAGTCTTCTGCATACCCGCTATATGTAACTCGTGCGACCAACTCGGGATTTGCGTCCTCAACTAACACCAGAGAATCCCTAATTTCCTTTTGTTTCAAATAGTCAACCAAATCCCCGCGCCCAGCAAGTATCTCTTCAAATTGCTCGATTGGGATTTTAATTTTCCCCTCAACTGCACTTTTTTCAAGCCAATCCCAGACCGGCCTAAACCGTTTTGGAGGATAATATCTATTATCGACTTTGATAACCGTGTCAGCGTCGAGCAAGTAGATCACGCTACACTCCTCAACATCCTGGACACCCCAGTCGGCTTAACCCCCAACACCTGCCCCGCTTTTGTTGAAGATAGCATGCCTTCAGTGAATAACTTAGTTACGGCGGAGACAAGTCCAGGTCCAACCCGATGTTGCCGGACGACATAGTAATCTGGTGTGCCGCGACGCGGTTGTGCTACCGCTGCTTCTCTATCCAAATCTAGACGTCGCTCTATATCTCTATACTGACCACTATCAATCAATCGTAATTTCAGCAGATTAAATGCAACCATCTTTCTACTGACATTATAAGCTTCGGCGAACTCAGTGATTGCTTCTAAGCTATCTATGTTGTCCCTTGAAATCCGGTTCCAGAGCCCCCTGATCTCAGCTTCCTGAATCAAGAAAGCTGCGGCAACGGAATCGCAGAACGACTCTATTCTTTGCTGACTGCCATAACCACTGATGCCTGTTTGCCCGAGTAGAATGTGAGTTAGTTCGTGCAGCAATGTAAAGGACCACGCGGATCGTGAGTCATTCTCATTAATGACAATAAAAGGTGCAACCTTGTCGGCTAGTGAAAAGCCTCTAAATGTGGACACGGGTATCGCAGAATGGTGACTTCCTAAATTGCCTGCGAGAATGACGAAAATGCCAATTCTTTCAGTTGCCGCACGTAACGCCTTAAAAGCATTATCGACGTTTCGCTCCGCCCTGAAATCATCTCTAATGAAGCACAGTACTTCACCGATCACTTCAGATAGCCGACGCTCACCATTCTCAACTGAGCTGCCGCCAACAAAGGCCAGTTCTTCTGCGTCGTCTGCCTCTTGGAGCGCACTCTTGACCAGTTCTTGACGAGTTTGCATTTGCCGAATCAACGCATCAAGGAGCTTCTCTCCAACCCCCTCCTGACCTCGTGGCAGGGTTCTGAAGTCCTGACCCTTGTCGCTCGGTCGGGGGATGTTTGGTAGATAAAAGACCACCAACGGTCGGCGATACTTGGTGCTCATTTTCACAAGTTGATTTCTTGTGGGGCTCAGATCTCCATTTTCCATCTTTGTGAGACGGTCCACAGACACGTTGAGGACATGACTAGCCTCTTCGAGAGTAAGGCCAGCTGTCTCCCTGGCCCATATCAGTATTTCGGTATTAACGTTCGGCATTTCTAACCTGCGATTTCCAGCACTACGCCATATTCGACTCTATGAGTAAAGTTTGGCCTTACTGTGTGTTTTCTACGTCAAGCTGCACCCGAAGCCGGACTGGCGCTCACCATCCGGGTATCCTTTAGTCTAGCTCCGCGAGGCGAAGCCGAGGCGCGGCAGGCGCCGTGGCGCTCCGCCTTGGTTTTGTAGATGGCTACGGAATGGAGCATTACCGCCCGCCGCGCCGGACAGGAGTTTCAGCGAGCACCCTCACGGGGGCCCATGGTCCCGGGTCTTCGTTACCGGTGCCGCGCGAACGGTTCCACCGTGCTTTTGACACGTATGGCCCATCCGGGGAGGTCTTACTCCCGTGCAGCCGGACGAGGCGGATTCCCAACCGAGCTTCCTCGGCTTACCCTGGCCTGACCTGCCTAGGCGCGCATCAGACCGTCGCTCCGACCCGCACCATCCTGACCCTGCAACCCACAACCAGAACGGTACCTGATCCGGCTCCTGTGAGAGCAGATGCTTAGTATGGGGCGGGAAGTTCTCAGACGGATTGGAGACCAAACCCTCACCCCGAAGATGCCTGCGCAGGCAGGTATCCATCTCCTGCTGCTCCCTCATGCACATGGGGAGGCGTTCCGAGATGGACCCCTGCCTGCGCCGGAGAGGCGGCGAGAGGAGGCTGGAAATGTGGGAACGCTTCAGCGCTTGGAAAGGCAGCCTAGGCCGCGAACATTTCCGGGTCGCTGTCGGGGTGGTCAAAGCTCATTGCGCGATTCTTGCCGAAGCGTTTGGCGGCGTAGAGCCCCTTGTCGGCGCGCGATAGCAGGGTCGAGATTTCGCGGCTGTCATGGTCCTTGCAATAGCCGAGGCTGATCGTGACGGTCAGCTCACCTATCGGAGTCTGGATCGGTTCGGCGGCCACATCCCGCACCAGCCGACCGAGCGCGCGATAGGCCACGACCTCGCTGGAGAACATGCCCGCAATGGAAAACTCTTCCCCGCCCAGACGGGCGACGAGGCAATCCTCTGGCACTTTTGCGTTCAGCCTGACCGCGATCTCTCGCAGGACATGGTCGCCCACATCATGGCCGTGGGAATCATTCACCCGCTTGAAATTGTCGATGTCGGCAATGGCACAGAAGAAGGGCCGTCCGACGAAATGTGCGCGGGTCTGGAGCTGGCGCGCAGCCTCGAAAAAGGCGCGCCGATTGGGCAGGCCGGTCAGCTCGTCCTTGTGCGCGATCTTGTAATTCTGTTCTGCCAGGCGATAGACCCTGAGCCGGGTACGCAACATGATGAAGCTGAGCGTGGGGCAAATGATCAAAGGCAGGATCGTGGCAAATGCCATCGCCGCCGGGCCGCTGATCGAGCCATAGGCCTGGATCCAGAGATAGACGGGCGTGACAACGCACATCAAGACCAGAAGCGTGACCAGCACGCCGAGCCGTATGGCCCAGGCAATATTTCTATCAGGCATCCGCAACAGCGCCCCTCCCACACGAGACCTTTCGCAGAACGCTGTTAAGATTGCCGCTCACTGGGCGCGTAAATCGCGCCGGTCCCGTTAAGACCCTGCTAAGCAACAGGATGGGGGCGAACAAAAAAGACCGGCCCTGTTGGGGGCCGGTCTGTTGTCGTTATTACAGGAAGGCTCAGCGCACCGCGCGCCGTGGCTTGTTGGCCACGCTGGTGACGTGTTCGGACACCGCCGGAATAAGGCGCGGGCCATTATGGGAGCGGCGGCCCATGAAGTTCAGGGCCGCGCGTTTGGCGACTTGCCCAGCGCCAGCCGTGAGGGCGGCGGTTGCGGCGGCGATGGCGGCTTGTTTCCAGAGTTTCATGGGCGGGCTCCTTGTGCGTTATGGGATTACCCTATCAATGCGCGCGACCGCCTGCCGGTTCCGTGATATCACCTAGCGACGGCCCAGCACGGGCGGCATCATGCGGCGTGTGCGCAGGGCGTGGGCGATGTCCGAGAGCGCGGGCGCATCGGGCGCGCGGTCAAACTCGCTATCGCCGAGACGCGCATGGCGCAGGCCCTGTCGCAGGAAGGTTTCTTTCGGGTGCATTGCGGCCGCGTCGGCGGCTCGGCGCATGGTTTTGGAAAGATTCATATCGTGTCTCCCTTGCTTTGTGGTGCGAGGGCGGGCGGAGGCCCGCCATGAAGGACGTATAGCACAGGAGGCGCAGCGACTTGAGTGAAACCCTTGTCAGGATGGCGCGCACGAAAAAGGGCCGCATAGGCTGCGGCCCCTGTTTCATCTGTTGGTCTGGCCTATCAGTGCGCGGTGACCGGATCGCCATGGGGGCTGGAGACGCCCTTGTGCTGGCGGAACTGGCTGGATGTGTCTGCGCCGTTCGTGGCTTGGGTATTGCTTTCATCCTGGCGGCGCTCGCGGAGGAATTTGCGGCCGTATTTCTGGCCGGCAAAGGCGGCCCCTGCAGCGCTCAGGACTCCGGCAGCGATCATCAATTGGTTGCGGCGTTTCATAGGTGGGTCTCCTGTGGTTCGCGTTATTCATGCGCGGCAGAATTGCCATCGCATTCCCCCAATCAATGCGTGGCCCCGGCCCCCTGTTCCGTTACATACCTGCAAGGCGCTTCCCTTCCGGGCGCGTGGACGCTAAAGCCCACCTCATGAGCCTGAAGACCCGTATCATTCCTTGTCTCGACGTGAAGGACGGCCGCACCGTCAAGGGCGTCAATTTCGTTGACCTGAAAGACGCGGGCGACCCCGTGGCGCTGGCGAAGGCCTATGATGCGCAGGGGGCGGACGAGCTGTGCTTTCTCGACATTTCCGCCACGCATGAGGGCCGGGGCACGCTGATGGACATTGTTTCGGCAACAGCGGAGCAATGCTTCATGCCGCTGACCGTGGGCGGCGGGGTGCGCAGCGCGGAAGACCTGGTGGCGCTGTTGCGCGCGGGCGCCGACAAGGTGGCGATCAATTCCGCCGCCGTGGCCGACCCCGGCGTAATTGCGCGATGCGCAGCAAAAGCCGGGTCGCAAGCCGTCGTCGTGGCAATTGATGCGCGCGCCGTGGGCGACCATTGGGAAATCTTTACCCATGGCGGACGGAAAGAGACCGGCATTGACGCGGTGGCCTTTGCCAAAGAGGCCGAAGCGCGCGGGGCGGGCGAGATCCTGCTGACCAGCATGGACCGCGACGGCACCAAATCCGGATACGACCTGCCCCTGTTGAAAGCAATCACCGGCGCGGTGAACATTCCCGTCATCGCCAGTGGCGGGGCAGGCAAGGTGGAAGACCTCGCCCCCGCCGTGATCGAGGGCGGGGCGACGGCGGTGTTGGCTGCCTCGATCTTCCATTTCGGCGAAGCGACGATTGCCGAGGCCCGCGCCGCACTGGCTGCCGCCGGAGCGCCTGTCCGCCCCCTCTGACGAAATCGTCACAAAGCCTTCAATTGAGATATGGCCGCATTGGCGTAGGCTGGCCTCCTTATACAAACAGGAGGGAGCGATCATGAAAGGCCATTGTCTATGCGGCGCGGTGACGATCACGGTGCCGGACATCAATGAGGTGGCAGTTTGCCATTGCGCGACGTGCCGACGCTGGGGCGGCGGGCCGCTGTTCACGGTCGACCATGACGGCAAGCTGGAGATCGAAGGCGACGACCATATCGCCGACTACCAGTCCTCGGACTGGGCCGAGCGGGCCTTCTGCAAGACCTGTGGCAGTCATCTCTACTACCACCTCAAATTCCACGACCATTTCGCCCTGTCGGCCGGCCTGTTTCAGGAGGCCGACCTGTCAAAGCTGTCGCAGCAGATCTTCATCGACGAGAAAGCCGCCTATTATGATCTGGCCAATGACACGCCGATGCTGACGGGCGAAGAAGCCTTTGCCGCGTTTGAGGCCGCAAATGGCGAGAGCGACTAGTCGGTAAAGGCCGGCTTGCATTTCTGCATTTCCGCAAATACCGCTTCCATCTGATTCGGTGTACGGATGATCTTGTCCTGCTCGACCGATTCCGCCATCAGGAGTTCCGCGTCGGTGGCATCCTGCATGGAATTGAAGATGCGTTTGGAGGCCTTGATCGCGTCCGGGTTCTTCAGCGCGATTTGCTTGGCGAGCGCCATCGCATCATCCAGCGGATTGTCGGAGACATGGGTGGCAAAACCCATTTCCTGCGCTTCGGTGCCGTTGAAGATCCGGTTCGTATAGGTCAGTTCGCGCAGCACGTCGTCACGGACATTGCCGCGCCAAAGCGGGAAACCCGCCATGTCGGGCACGAGGCCCCATTTCAGTTCCATGATGGCGCAACGTGTGTCTGGATGGACAAAGCGAATATCGGCGCCGGAGAGAATCTGGAAGCCGCCCCCAAAGGCCACACCATGCGCAGCGGCGATGACCGGCGCCGGAATCTCACGCCATCCCCAGGCGACATATTGCGCGCGATTGGCGATGCCGTGCGTGCGGTCGGACAAGGTGTTCTTGCTGCCGGTGACGCTCTTGGACTCGTCGCTGCCGGAATCGCTGCCGAGACTGGAGAGATCCAGCCCGGCGCAGAAGGCGCGGCCTTCACCTGAGACGACCACGGCGCGCAGGCCCTTTGTCTCTTTCAGCTGGGCGATGGCCTCATTGATGCCGTCAAACATGGCGGGGTCGAGGGCGTTCATCTTGTCAGTGCGGATGAAGCGAACGTCGGCGATGCCGTCGTCCAGCATGGTAATGGAGACCCGGTCTTTCATGACATTCTTCCTGATCTGGTGGCGTTTCCTGAGGTTAAAGTGCGCCAGTAAGGCCTCGCGTCAAGCGCCCGCGCTTCCTCACGTCGCGTAAGTGCGCTAAGCCAAGGCCATGACAGATCTCGGCTCCCCTGACCGCCTGGCTGCGGCCCTCGCCCATCTCGGCACCACGATCGACGCACGCGCCAAGGAAGGCGACGCAGCCAGTTCGTGGACCGCAAAACTGCTGGCCAAGGGGCCGGAAGCCTGCGCGGAGAAAGTGCATGAGGAAGGCATGGAACTGGCCGAGGCCGTGCGCCGCGAAAGCGATGCGCATGTGGCAAGCGAAGCCGCCGACGTGCTCTATCATGCTTTCGTTGCGCTGCGCTCGCGGGGCGTGAGCCTCGACGCGGTGGCCGCGGCGCTGGAACAGCGGCAGGGCACGAGCGGGATTGACGAGAAGGCCGGGCGAAAGGGTGAGTGACCTCTTCGCATACGACCCCGAGACACGCACGCTCCGCTTCCTGCATCCGAATGCCGAAACCGTACTCAGCGGCTGGCTGACACGCGGCAAGTTCGGCGACTATCTAGATGACATCCTGCTTCTGAACGACTCCCTTGCGCGTTTCTTGCAGGATCTTTCTGTCGCCTTGCCAAAACTGACCGACCCAACACGGCCCCAGGAAGGTATCCGGCAGGACCCGGCGCTTCTGTTCGCCATCGGTGATCGGATCGCCAGCCATGGCGATACGATAGGCTGGTGGCAGAAATCGACTGACGAACAACGGACATTCATCAGCTCTGTTGTCGCCGCACCGCATGTCTTCTGCGAGGAGGACATCGACCTCATTCTTCAGGGTGTCGATAACGTCGTCCACAGAGCGAGGCGGCTTGTGAAACAGGCCAGCCCGGAGCAGGGCTAGATCGCCCACTCCAGATAGAGGACTTCCTTCTCACTTGGCACGAAGATATTCTCGCCGATTTCTTCGAAGCCGAAGCGTTTGTGGAAGTGGAGGGAGCCGGGGCTGGGCGGCAGGCGGTTCACTTAACAGCCGAACGTCTCATAGCGGGTCGAGAAAAGCGCGAGGGCACGCTCCGCAGGACTGTCTTCGGGCAATTCACAGCGCATGCCGGATCCACATGATTGCGGGAACCCAGACCGTGGCGTAACCAATTGCCATAGCAAGATACTCGGTCCAAGGGGTGTTCTTGTCGAACAGGCCTCCCAAAGCGGAACCAAATATCATGTCAGCTCCGCCAAGCAGCGCCATCATAGCTCCAACAAAGGCTCCGAGGCTCACAGCATCGAGAATGTCGGCGCCACTGAATCCATTCAGGACAGCATAGCCGAGGCCCAGAAGTGCGCAAACACCGATGAGGATGAATGGCAACGCAGCCCCTAGCACGAAACTCTTGAGAAGAGAGACTCGCGTGCTGCGCACTCTTAAACCTCTTTCGGCGCTTTCAGGCGGCGTTTGGTCTGGTGGGTGTCGGCTTTGTCGCCGGTGGGTTTCTCGCCGCGCATATAGTGGCGCTGCCAGCGTTCCTTCATGGCGTTTTCTTCGCCCGTCTTGAGGCGCTTGTTGAAGTCTGACCGGCTTTCGGTCCAGGCATTATATTCCTTCACCAATTCCGTGTTCGAGCGGAGCAGCTTCCGCTCCGGCTCGATCTCTTCTAGCTTCTTGTGCTCCATCAATGTGATGAAGGCGAAGGGCTCGTCCTTTTCGAAGATCACTTCGCCGGGGCGCGTCATCTGCCAGTTCATTGTGAACGGGAAGGGCAGCCAGTCGGTCTCGACCAGGCCCGTCAGCGGATAGATGCCATCCTTCGGCCAGTTTGGCGGGCCCGTGACCCAGACGCCCCAGCCGGGCGGCGTGCGGAACAGATGGCCGGTATGGAAGGTGACGATGCCGCGCATGAAATGCGCATCGGCAAAGCTGGAAATTGCGTTCGGATCGCCGCGCGTCAGGATCTGAATGTCTTCATTGCGCGTGCCGCCATTCCATTTGATCTTGATGTCCATCGGGCAGAGCAATTCCCAGCCGGTGGAATTGGCCATGGTCAGCGGCAGGCAGCGATAGGGATGGCGATCTGTGAAGGCGTCCATCCAGTCGCGATTGGAGCGCGCGGGCACCATTTGTGGCGCGACGTCGTAGATCTTGTAGCAATCGAGATGCATGAAGCGGTATCCAGAGCAGTGCTTGACGGGAGGCTAAAGTCTTGGCCCAAAGGACGCCATGACCGCAACCCCTGATGATCTCTTTGCCTATCTGGATGAATTGGGCGTCGCCCACCCAACACATTGGCATGATGCCGTGTTTACGGTGGATGAGGGGCGGGAGTTGAAAGCCTCCATGCCCGGCGGACACACCAAGAACCTGTTCCTGACCGACAAGGATGGCGCGATCATCCTGATCGCGGCGGAGGCACATTCAGAGCTCAAGCTGAACCGGCTTCATCGCCTGATCGGCACGCGGCGGCTGTCGTTTGGTTCACCCGATCTGATGGAGGAAGTGCTGGGCGTGACACCGGGATCGGTGACGGCATTTGCCCTGATGAATGATACAGGCGGGCGCGTGCGTTTCCTGGTCGATGCCGCGCTGCTGGATCACGATCCGGTGAATTTCCACCCGCTGACCAATACCGGGACCACGGCGATTGCGCGGGATGATCTGGAGCGGTTTGCCCGCGCGACGGGGCATGGGTTTGAAGTGGTGGACTTTACCCAATTGCTGGACGAAGCCTGAAAAAGGCCAGATCTGAAAAGGGAGGGGCCGCCCATGACAGGCGACCCCGGGGATTGACCTTTGGAACAGTCAGGAAGTCGACTATTCAAACGTATATTTGAACCGCACACCGATCGAACGCGGCGCGCCGACATGGGTGTAGTAGGTCCGTTGATAGACCGGGCCGCCCGCATCATCAGACAGAACCTGATTGTAGAGATTCGTGCCGACGACGCCGGTCTCGTAGAACTCGTCAAAGAGGTTGTTCACGAAGAAGGTCGCCTGCCAGTCGCCCGTGTCATATACGGCAGAGACATTGGCCAGCCCAAAGGAATCGAGCGTCAAACCATCGCCGAGGCCACCCGTGCGGCTGAGCACATCGCCCTGCCATGTGTAGCCGGCATTGAAGGCAACTTCCGCGCCATTTTCGAGTGGCATGACATAGGTTCCGAAGACTGCGAACTGATCTTCCGGAGAGCCGGGCAGGCGGTCGCCGTCGCTGCCGTCCAGCAAGACCGACCCGAAGCCCGGAGGCGAGATCGTGCCGACAAGGCCCGGTGCATCTGCGGTGAGCGTTGCCTCGGAATGACTATAGCTGCCGCGTACGGAGAGGTTCTCATTGACTGCCCAGGCGCCATTGACCTCAAAGCCTTTGGACTCAGCGCCTTCGGCATTGACCGTGATCGGAATGGAGGCGTTGATCGTGGCAGAACTCAGCTGCGGATCGGTCCACTCGATATAGTAGACTGCGCCGTTCAGGGTGACCCGCCCATCCATCAGGGTCGACTTGAAGCCAAGCTCATAATTGGTGGTCGTGTCAGGACCGAATTGCGATTCGTCCCGCGTGGAAACGTCGCCAGCGCCCGGTCCGAATTGCTGTCCCGGCAGCAGTGCACATGCGCCTTGCTGGTTGTTGGTCGGATCATAGGCCGGGCAAACGCCAATACCGTTCGAGTTACCAATCCGGTAGCCTTCGCTGACCGTGAAGTAACCGAGAACATCATCTGTCACCTGATAAGAGGTGTTGAACTTGAACAGGGTTCCGTCATCGGACTGGCTGGTCCGCTCTGTGCCATTCGGGCTGCCGGCTGCGAAGTCAGACTTCAGGCTGTCTTCCATGTCGCTGATGCCAACGGGCTGGAGATAGTTCGGACCGCTATCGAACAGCGGGAAATCGACATCGCTGAACGATTCCAGATCATACTCATAATAGCGCCCCCCGACCGTGACGGTCCAGCGATCGGTGATGTCAAATCCAACTTCCCCAAACAGCGCTGCTTCTTCCAGTGAAGAATAGAACTGGGAATAGTATTCCAGGTCATCCGGGCGGTCGAAGCCGACATAGTCCGCATATCCCGGCGTGTACTCCTGCGAGTAAGAGGTCACATCGGAATTGTTGTAGAACGCACCAACGATCCAGTTGAACCGGCTGTCAGTCGTCGAAACGAGACGGACTTCCTGGTTGAATGTGTTCTCGCGGCCCTTCTCATGCGTGAAGGAGGTGAAGGTCGGGAACAGTTCATAGCTGTATTCGAGCGAGATCAGGAGGTCGGTCTGGTCGCGCTGGCCATTGTCGTCGAACCGGGAATAGCCGGTGGCGGAGGTCAGCTCCGCAAAGCCGAGATCGGCTGTCAGCTCAAGCGCCAGCAACTGGTTGGTAATCTCGTTCGGTTCTTCGACACGTTTGGCCAGTTCGTATTTCCCGGTCTGGAGCGTGTTGCGCCAGCTGGAGCCCTGGCGGCCATCGATTTCGGACTTCTGGTAATAATAGGTCGCCGTCCCATCGAGCCACTCAGTTGGCTCCCAGCGCGCAGCGAGGCGGCCGGAAACGGTCCGCTCGCCATTCGCATCCGTGACGCCGCGCAAATTGGACGCAACATCAGTCGGGTCAGAAAAGTCCGGGTCCGGATCAGATACACCGATTTCCTGCACGATGTATGGATAGTCGATGAAACCGGAATCGTCTTCGTAGTCGACCGAGCCACGGATCGCAAAGTTTGGCGCAAACGTCTTGTTGAAGGTCAAGCCGGTTTCATAGCTGAGCGATGCTGCTTCGGAATATTTTGAGAATTCCGACCGCACTTCCAGTAGGTCGCCATCAAAATCCGGCTTGTTCGGGATGTAACGGATTGCGCCGCCAAGCGTACCGGCGCCGTAGAGCGTACCTTGTGGCCCAAGCAGGACTTCCACGCGCTGAAGGTCATTCAGCTTGAGATCCACAAAAAGCGGGATCTCGCCGAGATAGGTGGCAACCGTGCCGCCGCCATCATTGTTGCCGTCACCGGAGCCGAGGCCATCTGCATTCAGACCACGAACAATAACGGGGTTGCCCTGACGGCCACCGCGATCAACGACGTTGATACCCGGTACATAAGCCAGCACATCTGCCAGTTCGTCAAAGCCTTGCTCTTCGATCTGCTCGCCGCCAAGGGCCGCGATGTTCAGAGGGATATCCTGGACGCTTTCGGCGCGGCGGGTGGCGGTGACCGTAATGGTCTGGGCGCGCAATTCGCTGTCGCTGGACGGTTCTTCCTGGGCGCTGGCACCCATGGCAAGGCCTGTCGCAAGCACGACAAGACTGGTCTGCCGTAGTAGACTGGATTTAGACATTTGTAGAAACTCCTATAGTTCCTACCTCACCTCCAACATTAGGAAGCAGGGAAGAATTTGGCACAAGCGACCGTCCCACACGGCAGCACATTTATGTCCTTGGCGTAATATTTTTGGCACAGAATTGCGCCTATACGGCTCAGTTGTAGAATGAAGGAACAATGGACTGATCAAAAATTGGGCATCTTCGCCAAATATTGGGCTACTGGACCGGGCGGCGAGCCATCTGGAAAAGAAGGCTTACAGGCATGCGCATGCCGACTGCATGGAGGCGCTGAAACGCGACCCCGGCGAGCCGCGCGCGTATTATCTACTGGGCATCCTGACCGCGGATCACGCCAATCATGCCAAGGCCATAGACCTGTTTGATCGTGCGCTGACACTCAGCCCACAACACCCTGAAGTGCTCGCCCAAAAAGCGCGCAGTGAAATGGCACTTCTCAGGCGCGAATCGGCTGTACGGTCTGCGGATGCCGCCGCCGCGCTTGCGCCAGACGACGCCTTGACGCTCGACACGCTGGGGGTCGTCTACAGCCGCGCCGGACTGCATGACCGTTCTCTGGAATTCTACAAGCGGGCCACGGCGACCGCCCCAGATGTCTCTGCCTACCATTACAATCTCGGAGCGGCGCTTCAGTTTGTCGGACACATGGACGAAGCGCGGGAAGCCTATCGCAGATGCTTAATACTGGATCCGGGCGAGACCCGCGCTCTGGCCGCAATCGTCCAGATCACGAAGCAGACCGAGGCCGACAACCAGATTGCCGAATTGAAAGCTGTGTTTCCCTCGGTCGCCCATAAAGCCGATGACGCGCTCCGCGTCGGCCATGCCCTCGCCAAGGCCTATGAAGATTTGAACCAACCAGCCGAAGCGATGGGCTGGCTGGCCAAAGCCAAATCAGCCAAATGGGCCGCTGTGCAGCACGATACGGCGTTTGATGACGCCATTTTCGACGCGGCGAAAGCGACGACACACCTGCCAATGATGGGTGGCCATACCAGCGCGCAACCCATTTTCATTGTCGGCATGCCCCGGACGGGAACCACCCTGGTCGACCGGATCCTGTCGAGCCATAGCGAGGTGACTTCGGCCGGAGAACTCGCCGATTTCGGGATCAGCCTGAAACACCTGTCAGGTACCCGATCGAAATACGTGCTGGATGTCGAAACGCTGGCGGCAGCCGGGCAGGTAGACCAGGACGAGCTTGGCCGGATGTACATGCAACGCGTTGAAGCCACGCTCGGCCTGACTGGGCGGTTCATCGACAAGCTGCCACTGAATGCGATTTACGCCCCCATCATTTTGGCGGCCCTGCCGGAAGCGCGGATCATCTGCCTCAGGCGGCATCCGGCGGACACAGTGCTCAGCAATTACAGGCAATTGTTTGCGACGCAGTTTCCCTATTACGACTACGCCCTGAACCTGGAAACCACGGCGCACTATTATGTCGGCTTTGACCGCATGATCCGGCATTACAGCGAGACGCTTCCGGCAGGCCGGTTCACACAGGTTCATTATGAAGACGTGGTGGGCGACATCGAGGCCCAGACACGGAGATTGCTCGAGTTCTGCGGCCTGTCATTTGAGGCCCAATGCCTGGAATTTCACCAGAATGCCGCGCCGGTTGCGACCGCCAGTTCCGCGCAGGTGCGCGAGCCGCTCTATACCCGGGCGCTGGCCCGATGGAAGCGGTACGAGGCGCAGCTCACCCCGGCACTCGATACATTGGAAGCGGCTGGCTGCATCGATGCCGCAGAGCGGGATATCCCCTAGGGCAATGCTGGCCATTCCGGCCCGACGCATTAGTGTCTTCCCGATAAGAGGGAGTCACCGCCATGAAACACCGCCGCCTTGGCAAGAGCGCCATTTACGTATCCGACATCTGCATGGGCACGATGACTTTCGGCGCCCAAACGGACGAAGCCGAAGCCCATAAGGTTCTTGATGCCTGTTTCGAAGCCGGGATCAATTTCTATGACACCGCCGAGAACTACCCGGTGCCGCCAAAGCTTGAATGGGCTGGGCGAACCGAGGAAATCTTTGGCCGCTGGATGAAGACCAAAGACCGCGACCGCCTCATCGTGGCGACGAAAGTGTGCGGGCCGTCGCATGGCTGGATCAAGGGATCGCAGCGCGGCGAGATGACGGCGCTGGACCGGCACAATATCCGCCGCGCCATCGATGCCAGCCTGACCCGGTTGCAAACCGACTATGTGGATCTCTACCAGACCCATTGGCCAGATCATGGCACGGACTTCGACGAAACGATGGAGACCCTTGATGATCTCGTTCGCGAAGGAAAAGTGCGCATCGTCGGCTGTAGCAATGAAGATGCCTGGGGCCTGATGAAGAGTATCGAGACCTCCAACCGGCTCGGTACGGTGCGCTATCACACGATTCAGAACAATTTCAGCCTGAACAATCGCCGCTTTGAAGATGCATTGGCCAAAGTGTGTCGCCGCGAAGGTGTCAGCCTTATCCCTTATTCGCCGTTGGCAGGGGGCGTCTTGTCCGGCAAGTATCAGGATGGTGCCCTGCCCGAAGGCGCGCGTTTCTCAGCCTATTTGCAACATGGCGGGCGTCAGACCTTAATGGCCGGGCGGTTCGTCAACGAAAAGTCACTGGAATCCACGCGGCGCTTCATGGACATCGCGAAGGATGCGGGCATGGCACCCGTGACGCTGGCCACAGCATGGTCGAAACAACATGATTTCGTCGCCTCCACCATTGTCGGCGTGTCGAAATTCGATCAGTTGGCCGACATTCTCGCAGCCGCAGACCTGGAACTCTCCGCAGACGTGATGAAGGCGTGCGATGCCGTCACCAAAGACCAGATGTATCCAATGGGCTAGGGCCCGCAAATGAAATGAGCCCCCACCCGCTTCTGCGTCGGATGGAGGCTCGTCCTTTGTTTCCCACCAAAGCTCGTGGGATCTATTCGGGGCTTGGCCGCGCGCTTGCGAGAACTTCGCGCTTGCCGGCATGGTTCGGCGCAGAGATCGCGCCTTCTTCTTCGAGGCGATCGATTACGCCTGCAGCCTTGTTGTAGCCAATCTTGAGGCGGCGCTGCAGATAGGAGGTCGAGGCGCGCTGGTCGCGGACGACGATGGCAAGCGCCTGGGAATAGAGATCGTCGTCTTCGTCGCCGGTGCTCGTCCCGAGCATGGCATCCATGACGGCAGACCCCGTTGAGCCATCTTCGGGCGCTTCGAGCACATCCATGACATAGTCGGGCTCGCCTTGTTCCTTGAGCCAGTCAACGACCGAGCCGACTTCCTCATCTGACACGAACGGGCCATGAAGGCGCTGGGATTTCTTGCCGGGGGCCTGATAGAGCAGGTCGCCCATACCGAGCAGCTGTTCGGCGCCTTGTTCGCCCAGGATCGTCCGTGAGTCGATCTTGGTCGTGACCATATAGGAGATCCGTGTCGGGAAGTTCGCTTTGATCGTACCCGTAATAACGTCTACGGATGGTCTCTGTGTTGCCGTGATCAAGTGAATACCAGCCGCACGGGCCATCTGAGCGAGGCGCTGGACACAGCCTTCAATTTCCTTGCCTGCGACCATCATCAGGTCGGCCATCTCGTCGATGACAACAACAATATTCGGAATATGATCCGTTGGCAGAGATTCTGTTTCGTAGATTGGCTTGCCGCGCTCATCAAATCCGGTCTGGACCTTGCGGACAAGTTCGTCGCCATTGGCACGGTACTTGGCGGCCTTGTCATTGAAGCCAGCGAGGTTACGGACGCCCGCTTTTGACATCAGCTCATAGCGGCCTTCCATCTCGCGGACGGTCCACTGCAGGGCGTTCACGGCCTTCTTCGGATCCGTCACAACCGGCGCCAGCAAGTGTGGAATGCCCTCATAGATCGACAGTTCGAGCATTTTCGGATCGATCATGATGAAACGGCACTGTTCCGGCGAGTGACGATAGAGCAGGGACAGGATCATTGCGTTGACGCCGACCGACTTACCCGAACCCGTCGTACCCGCAATCAGCAAGTGAGGCATCTTGGAAAGGTCGACCACGGTTGGCACACCGCCAATGTCTTCGCCGAGCGCCATTGGCAGGCTGGCCCGTGTGCCGACATAGGCTTCGGCCTGAAGCAGCGTGCGCAGGTAAACCGTGTCGCGGTCTTCGTTTGGCAGCTCGATGCCAATCGCATTCTTGCCGGGAACCACCGCGACACGGGCAGAGATCGCGCTCATCGAGCGGGCAATGTCGTCCGCCAGGGAAATCACACGGGAAGATTTGACGCCCGGAGCTGGTTCCATTTCGAACAGTGTAATGACCGGGCCGGGACGCACTTCCTTGATGCGGCCGCGTACACCGAATTCCTTCAGAACATCGGTCAGGCGCGCAGCCTTCTCGAGCAGTGCATCTTCGTCCACCGTATCGCCGCGCTCTTCCGGCATCTGGAGCAAGTCGATCGAGGGCAGGCGCGTGGACTTGCGGCGGCGGTCCGATTTCGTCACACGGGGTTGGCTTGGCAGTTTCGGCTTGGAGACGGGTACGGACAGGCGACGCGTTTGAATTGGCGCGATCCCGTCATCTTCGTCTTCATACAGGTCTTCATCATCAAGTGACGTCTCGTCTTCCTCATCATAGACTTCGTCTTCGTCATCATAGTCGACATCATAGGAGTCTGCGTCGACATATTCGTCGTCGCCCTTGATGACGCGTGCGCGTCCCGTATCGCGATCTGCGTCCAGCTCTTCGTCATCCAGATCGCGCGGCTTCGGCTTGAGGAAGGACACAACCGAAACCAGGAACCCACCAATGCCGGTGGCCTGACGTGCTGCATGACGTCCGGACTTGGTCGCAGCCTGATGAAGAAGGTGTGCGTCGCGGCGTCGGAAACCCAGTGCCGACAGGGCGGCCCAAGCGGAGGCCGCGCCCAGGACGGCGCCCGCCCATGTGTTCGGAGATGGCAGCAGCAGCGCGCGGAACGGCATGGAGGCATAATAGAAGAGCGCATCACCCACGACGCCGCCAAGACCCGCCGACAATGGCCAGCTTTCCGGCACAGGCCAGGCGGCAAAGAAGGCGGCCGACAGTGGAACGAAAGCGAGGCCCGTCATCCAGCGGCGCACGCGCGGCACGCCGATCAGCACGGTGCGCATGGCGCCGCCGATCATCATGGCAAGACCCGCTGCCCAGGCAGACCAGCCAAGCATTTGACGGGACAAGTCCGCGAAGATGGCACCAGGGCCACTGAACAGATTCTGGACTTCTGCATCTGTGGCGGCGTTCCAGCTCGGATCGCTTGGCATGTAGGACCCTACGCTACCACATATGAAAACGCCTATTCCGAATGCCGCTGCCCCTGTGAGAATCCGCCAGACCGGGTCGCTGACGCTCGGGATATCGTCTTCGGTATAAACATAGTCTGTCATGAGGTGGGGCTGCTCCACTTGTGTCGCGGGAGCCCTCACTTTGACCCAATACGCTTAACGCCCGGCAAATGCCGGTAAAACTTCTGCAGGAAGGCTGTTAATCTTTTGGACCTCGCGAAAACGGGCTCAAAGCGAGCAAACCGTCGCGATTTGATCTGAATCAGCCAGGCTGATCCCGTATCCGCACGCGCATGTATTCTCCGTAATATAAGGAACCAGAGCCTCCACGGCCTCATTGATTGCGTGAGACCAACACCAAAGGAGAGCTCGATATGAAACGCACACTGATTATCCCCGCGACCATCGCCCTGTTAACGGGTATGGCCGCAACCGCGCAGGAACCTAACACAACCGACATGGACGTTAACGCCTCCGCCGAAATGGAAGAAAGTTCTGATGTTCAAAACATTGACGAGCTGTCGATTGACGAATTGAACGCACTTCAACTGAAGGTTCTGAAAGATCCGGCGGCGTCTGACGCCACCAGCGATGTCCTTTTCACTGTCCAGTCCGATATGGATGTACCTGAAGAGACTTCTGCTGAATCCGACGACACAACGGTGATGGCACAGGCTGACACGACCACGAACGCGGAAATGGAGGCTGAGCAGACGACCGGTGCCACAGAAACATATGATCCCGCTATTACCAATCCGGAACAGACAGACCCGGCAGGCGACACGAAATCCTATGAGTGGGACGAGACGCAATCTGCTGACGTGACGACTGATGGCTCCGCTGAAGCAAATATGGACGCTTCGGTAACCGCAGAGACTGATATGGAAGTAGAGCCCGAAATCGGTATGGGCGGCCCGGACTATGCGTCAGAGACCGAGGCCATGGCTGATCTCGCCATGAAGGGCACGATTTCCGATATCGCCTCGGAAGATCCTCGCTTCACAACCCTGGTCGCTCTTGTAGAGCAGGCTGGCCTGACCGGTGAACTGGATAGCGACACCAAATACACAGTATTTGCGCCGACCAATGCGGCTTTTGAAAAGCTCGACCCCGAGCTGGTTTCAAAGCTGAAATCCGGTGAAGCAAATGACAAACTGACCGCAATCCTCAAAGCACACGTGGTCGAAGGCGAAACCCTGAGCAGCGATATCGCCAATGGCGAAATGAATGTCGCTACGCTGGCTGGCTCTGACGTCGCCGTCACGAAGACGGACGACAGCGTGATGATCGACAATGCCACGGTTGTGGCGGCTGATATCCAGGCTTCCAACGGTGTTATCCACGCCGTCGATACAGTGATCATGCCGGATGATGAGTCCTAAGGACTGATCCTGCCCCGCAAAGACCAATAAAAAGCCCCGACAGATTGCTCTGCCGGGGCTTTTCGTTGGGTACTCTTATGAAACTAGTTCGCGAATTCCGGATAGGCTTCGAGGCCGATTTCTGCCTTGTCGAGGCCCATCTCTTCTTCCTCGGCCGTCGGACGCACGCCGATGGTGAGTTTCAGGATGTACCAGACAATCGAAGAGGCGATCATCACGAAGACACCGGTCAGAACCACACCAACCAACTGACCAAGATAGCTTGGGTCACCCGCTTCATTCGGCGCGATGGCGTTCGTGTAGGAGAATGGAACGATCATCGTGCCCCAGATGCCGCAAACGAGGTGAGCCGGAATAGCGCCGACCACATCATCGATTTTCAGCTTGTCGAGCAGTGGCACGAAGATCACGACCAGGACGCCGCCCACACCACCGATCAGGACCGAAGCCAGCATGCTTGGTGCAAGCGGTTCTGCCGTGATGGACACGAGGCCACCGATAGCACCGTTGAACACCATGGTCGCGTCGACCTTGCCCTTGTAGAGGATGGCAGTCGTGAACATCGCCGCCATCACGCCGCCCGCTGCTGCGAGGTTTGTGTTCGCAAAGATCTGCGACACGGAGTTGATGTCTGCGGCCGTACCGGCTGCCAGTTGGGACGCACCGTTGAAGCCAAACCAACCGAACCACAGGATGAATGTACCCAGTGCGGCGAGCGGGATGTTGTTGCCCGGCATCGGATTGACCTGCTTGCCGAAATACTTGCCGATGCGAGGCCCGATGATGATGGCACCTGCGAGCGCTGCCCAGCCACCGGTCGAGTGGACCAGCGTAGAACCAGCGAAGTCAGAGAAGCCCCATGCGGAATCGAGGTAGCCTGCACCCCATTCCCAGGACACGACGACCGGATAGATGAAAGCAGTAAGAATTGCGGTGAAGATCAGGAAAGGCCAGAGCTTCACGCGCTCTGCCACTGTACCGGATACGATTGACGCAGCTGTTGCGACAAACACCATCTGGAAGAACCAGTCGGAGGCCGGGGCATAGCCTGCGTCGCTTTCGACGCTCAGATCGCCACCATCCCAAGGTCCGGGTGTGGTGCCGAGCAGGCCGCCAATCGATTCAGCCGGATAGGCCATGTTGTAGCCGACGACCCAGAACATGAGACCGGCAATGGAATAGAGTGCGACGTTCTTGGTGGACTGCATGGCGGCGTTCTTGGAACGCACAAGCCCTGCTTCGAGCATGCAGAAACCTGCTGCCATCAGCATCACGATGATACCGCCGATCAGAAACAGGTAGCTGTTGTCGACATAGGCGCTGGCGCTTCCCGCTACGCCCTCTTCCAGCGCGGCAAGCCGCGCCTCGATGTCTGCATCCTGAGCGTAGGCGGCTGCCCCCGCCAATAGTGCGGCTGGCAGCAGCGCTGCTCCGCGTATGGTATTTTTTAGTAGTTGGCCCATCTGGCCCCTCCTTCGTCACGAGACTGCAGAGCTCGGGACCCCCCGTGCTCTCCCAGAACCGATATGATTGTGAGCTTGAGGGAATGTCGCACCACCATGGGGGCAGACCGGTTTTTCAGGTAAGGCATGGTCAAAGCATGGGCAGTGATGCGGCGAATCGCCTAAATCTCCATCATCGCTGGACGATTGGCAGGAGGGCACTTAGCTAAAGACCATGACCAAAACAGCTGCTCAGTCTGACCGCGTGTATGACCTTGCCATAGTGGGGGCCGGACCGGTCGGCACCACACTGGCCATTCTGGCCGCGCAACGGGGCTTTTCTGTAATACTTGTTGACGCTCGGGACCCGAATGCTCCGGTACGCAAGGACACCCGGACCTTTGCCATCGTACGCGGCAGCTGGCGGCTGCTGGACGCGGCAGGTGTGACCAACGCAATGCGCGGATCAACCGAGCCTTTGAACGGACTGGAAGCGATCGACGGCGGAACCCACTGGTTCGGCGTGCCCGGAGTGCTGTTTGGCAATGACGACCTGCCGGATGATCCCGATGGCCAGCCCCTTGGACAGATGGTTCCGGCCGCTGACCTTCAGGCCGCCTTGGACGATGCCTGCGAGAAGGCGGGTGAAATAGAGTGGGTGCAGGGCAAGCTGTTCGAGTCGATGGAGATCGGTCCCGCTAGTGCCAGCCTGACTCTCTCTGATGGGCGCATAATCCACGCCCGGCTGGTTGCCGCATGTGACGGGATGAAATCATCCGTGCGAAGCGCCGTCGGGATCCAGACCGAAGGGCATGATTACAATCAGTCCGTCTTCGCCGCCAATGTGAAGCTGGACCGCCCTCATGGAGGCATTGCGCGCCAGCTGTTCACACCGGAAGGACCTTTTGCGACCCTGCCGATGCCGGACAATCGGGCGAATCTTGCCTGGTACATGAAACGCGGCGCGGCCGAAGCCATCGCGGCCATGTCTGTCGAGGACATCAATGCCGAACTGAATGCGCGCTTTGCAGATTTTGCGGGCCCCATGGAGATCGACGGACCGTATTCGGCCTATCCACTCGTCATGCAGCTGGCAACGCGCATGGTTGGCCCGCGTACAGCGCTCGTGGGCGATGCCGCGCACCGGATCAATCCGCTCGCCGGGCAGGGACTGAATCTCGGCTTCAAGGATGTCGGCGCGCTGATTGATGTTATGTGCGACGCTCGCGACGTCGGCCTTGATCCGGGATCGGATGTCAGCCTTGAGCGCTATGAAAAATGGCGCCGGTTTGATGCAACGGCCGCGGCGATGTTCATGGATGGGATTGACCGGGCCTTTACCAATGACAGTAATCTGCTGAAGCCTCTGCGGGGCTTGGCCCTGACACTGGCGCAACGGGTGACTCCACTCAGGCGAGCCATGGCCCGCCAGGCCAGCGCGGATCAGGATCACCTGCCAAGCCTGATGCGTTAGGCTGGCACGGCCAGTTCCCGCAGGAATTTCCACGTATACAGCCCGGAATCATGTCCGTCAGAGAATTGGATGCGCACGGCATAGCGCCCGACCGGTTCGGCGCCGAGCACGGAGATGTCGTCCGGCACCGGCGGCTGGGGAGGGCGTGGACCGCTGCCATGACCGCGGACCTCCGCTGACGGGCTTTCCTCGCGCAGGCGTTTGTAGCCGATGACGCCGGATACGCCGTCGTCGAATTCGATAAATAATTCCTGTGCGGATTTCCGGAAAGCCAGACGAGCAGGCCAGGATGGATCGCTCATGCGCCGGGCTCATCGTGAGGAGCGGTTTCGTCCAGATCGCGCGCCTCGTCCGCCAGCATGATCGGAATGCCATTGCGGATCGGATAGGCCAGCCGCGCCTTTGGCGAGACCAGCTCGTCGGCGGCGCGGTCATAGCTCAACGGCTGGCGGCTGACCGGGCAAATCAGGATTTCCAGCAAGCGAGGATCAACCCCGGACGGGCCCTTGCGCGGCGCGCCAATTTCTTTCCCGGTATCTTCAGACATGAACGCCCCTATTGCAGCGTGCCGCCATCCTGGCCGGACACATCCATTTCCAGAAGGGTGATGAGCGTTTCCGCGCGATCTTTCAAGGTGGGCGCCTCAACGAGCGCCTGCTTCTCCATCACGGAGAATGGACATCCCGAGCAAAGCGCGTTCACCAGAGTTTCGAGCGGGGCTTCTTCCACTGCAGACCAGTCCGTCGCCATGTCGTGTGTCTCGGTATAGTCGTGCAACGCACCGACGAGACGCTTGCGGTCCGGCAAGCGCGCAGGCGGGACATCTTTCAGGTCTTCGGCATAGGGCGTCCAATCGGGCGTCACCTGCCGATAGGGCGTCATCACCGAAAGCTCTTTGGAGACATCAAACCGCGCAATTCCCGACAGCGTGATCAGATAGCGACCATCCCCTGTTTCAGACCAGGCCGTAATACGTCCCGCGCACCCGGTTTGCGCAATATCCGGCTTAGCTCGTGTGCCCCCGATAGTCTGGACCATGCCGATCATGCGGTCGCCCTGAATGACATCATCAATCATGTTGAGGTAACGCGGTTCGAAAATGTTCAGCGGCAACTGCCAGCGCGGAAACAGCAGCGCGCCGGGCAGGGGGAAGATCGCCAGCTGTTCCGGCAGTTCGGAAATACGCGTGAAGCTCGGCTGGGTCATCGGATTGCGTCTCTTTCTGGATCGGCCTGAAAAGAGATGTGGAGCGAATGCTCCCTCAGGCAAACATCAGCGATGCAAGACGACGGCGACCGCTGACGGTTGCCGGGTCTGTCGCGCCTGCCGCCTCAAACATCTGTAGCAGCTTTTCCTTGGCCTTGCCTTCGCTCCAGTCGAGCTTGTGTCCGAGAATGATCAGCAGATGATCAATCGCATCCCCGAACCGGCCAGCCGCGCCATACTTCTCTGCCAACTCAAACCGCGTGTCATGGTCATCGGGATTGGCAAGGACGGCTGAAAGCGCCGCTTCGAACTCGTCTGGTTCAGCCGCCGAATCGCCCATCATTTCAATGGCGGTGCGGACGCCTTTGACGGCGCTGTCATTCTGCTTGTCCTCGGGGATCATATCGAGCGTCACTGTGGCGCGTTCCTTGTCGCCATTGGCGAGGTAACAGCGAGCGAGCCCGGCGATCGCTGTGACGTTTTCTGGCTCCTGCTGAATGACAGCCGCATAGATCTGCGCCGCTGTGCCAATATCGCCTGCCTGGCTAGCCGCTTCAGCCTGTTCCAATGCCTCGGCAATCATCTTGCCGGCATCGGTTCCGCTCAGCAGCTTCTCGACGAACGCATTGATCTGGCTTTCCGGCAGTGCGCCCATGAAGGCATCGACCGGGCGGCCCTTGTCGAACGCATAGACGGCCGGAATGGAACGTACGCCAAGCTGCCCGGCATAGGCCGGGTTTTCATCAATATTGATCTTGACCAGCTTGACCTGGCCATTGCGGGACTCGACCGCCTTTTCGATGATCGGCCCAAGCGTCCGGCACGGTCCGCACCACGGCGCCCAGAAATCCACGATTACGGGCTGTTGCTCGGACGCCTCCACAACATCGGCCATGAAATCCTGGTCGGTTGTGTCTTTGGTATGAAGCGAAGCCATTTCAGTCATGTGAGCGTGTTCCTTGAATATCTGCAGGGAACATGGGCTGGAGACCCGCTTTTCGCAAGGCGCGGTCCTGACACCAAACAGGCTGTGCGCGTTCATCTGGCAGTCAATCTGGACATGCGATTGGGTGAAGCTGAATGCGGTGCAACGAAAAGCGACGAAAATACCTTTTTCGCGCCCTGTTTCTGCAAGCCTGTCGCGCTTAAGTGTAGGTCCATTGGTCAACGAATTGAGGAGACCGCACAATGTTGAATTTCCTGGCAAGCCTTGGCGCAATCACCGCGATCGCCACGTCCCCCTTCGCAATGGGCCTGCAGATCACCGATGCCGCAGCCCCTGCTCCGCAAGTCGCTCAGCCTGCTGGCCTGACAGACAAACAACGCGCCGACCTGCTGGAACGCGCCTCGGCCGCGCTGGCCGCTGTGGAGACCGCAAGCGGTACGTTTGAACAACTTGCGCCTGACTATACTGAATCAACTGGACGGTTCGCCCTTTCGCGACCTGGCAAGGTGCGGTTTGAATATGACGCCCCAAGCCCGCTTCTCGTCGTAAGCGATGGAACAACTGTGGCGCTTCAGGATTCCGAACTGGAAACCACGGATCGCGTCCCCCTCGGCACGACCCCGCTCGCCCTGTTGCTGGATGACGACATCGATTTTGCCACCGAAGCCGACGTGCTCGACGTGCAAAACCGCAATGGTCGGGTCGAAATCACACTTCGGGACAAGTCCGGTGAAATGGACGGCACGCTGACCCTGCTGTTGATGGAAAGTGATATGTCGCTGACCGGATGGCGCACGATGGATAGCGGCGGAAACCCCACCTCCGTACAACTGACGAATGTGGAATCGGGCAAACGATTGAACCCACGCCTATTCGTAATGAAGGATTTTGACGAGAATTGAGGTCGAACTTGACCGCTGGCGCCGGAAAACTGGACCCCAGACGACACAGCCAAGCATATAACACAATTTTCACTTGAATTTAATTGTGAGAGTGACATCTTTGCAACTGTGGACGACGCAGCTACCCCGCGCAGCAATTGACCCCCCGCTGCGACCAGATGCGTTGTCACCGTCGGAGCCTTCCCCTCCCGGCGAGACGTGCAAAGCAAGCGTCTGACGCGTCCGAGCTTCCCCGCGCTCGGGCGCGTTGACGTTTCTGGAAACACTGTTACGCAGCCTGAATGTCAAATTCACTCAAGATCGTCAGCTGGAACATCAATTCGGTCCGCCTGCGCGCCCCCAATGTGGAAGCCTTCGTCGCCGCTGAGCAGCCGGACGTAATCTGTCTGCAGGAAACCAAATGCCAGGACGGGGAATTTCCTGAAAAGGCTTTTCGGGAAATGGGTCTGCCACATCTGGTCCTGAACGGTCAGAAAGGCGGTCATCACGGCGTGGCCATTGCTTCGCGCCTGCCGATCGAACGTATCGAGGCCCCAGATCTGTGCCGCCACGGGCATTCCCGTGTGATCGCAGCAAAAGTGGCAGGCGTCGAAATCCACAATATCTACCTGCCGGCTGGCGGCGACGAACCGAATGCAGACACGAACGACAAGTTCGCGCACAAGCTGGATTTCCTTGAGCGGCTTGGACCTGGCTATAAGAAGCAGACCACAACACCGCGTGTTCTGGTCGGCGATCTCAATGTCGCGCCGCACGAGAATGACGTCTGGTCACACAAACAGATGTTGAAGATCATCTCGCACACGCCGGGCGAGACAGAACGCCTGGAAGATTCGCGCAGTCAGGCGAGGTTCGCTGACATCGGCCGACTGGCCGTTGATGATCATCAGAAACTGTATTCCTGGTGGAGCTATCGCGCGAAAGACTGGGCCAAGAGCAATCGGGGCCGCAGGCTGGATCATATCTGGATGAACCCGGCTGCCCTGCCAGACACGCAGCTGGACACATACCGCGTCCATCTTGCCTGGCGCGGCGGCTGGAAACCCTCAGATCACGCGCCCATCAGCGTTGAGATGAAAGTCTAGGGCTGAAGGCGGTATCCGCCAGCATCAGTCAGCAACAGGCGTGCGTGTGCCGGATCAGGCTCGACCTTCTGACGCAGGCGGTAGATATGGGTTTCCAGCGTGTGCGTGGTGACCGTCGCGTTATAGCCCCAGACTTCTGACAGCAACTCGTCCCGTGCGACCGGCTTGCCCTGTGCGCGGTAGAGATATTTCAGGATGTTGGTTTCTTTCTCCGTCAGGCGCACCTTTCGGCCATCTTCCGTGACAAGCAATTTCATGGATGGGCGGAACTCGTAAGGCCCGACCTGGAAGGTCGCGTCTTCAGACTGTTCGAAACTGCGCAGGTGCGCACGTACCCGCGCCAGCAGAACAGAGAATTTGAAGGGCTTGGTGACATAGTCATTCGCGCCGGATTCGAGGCCGAGTATCGTATCTGCATCGCCATTCTGTCCCGTCAGCATGATGATCGGTGCACGCACGCCCTTTTGGCGCATTTGCTTGCAGGCTTCGCGGCCATCCATGTCCGGCATATCGACATCGAGCAGGATCAGGTCGATTCGTTGGGCTAGCGCGTGAGTGATGCCCTCGTTCGCATTGGCGGCCTGCAATGTGGTGAAGCCATCGTGCAAGTCGAATTGCTCGGCGAGCGCTTCGCGCAGGTCCTGGTCATCGTCAACCAGCAGGATCGTCTTGTTACCTGTCACGGGCGTCTCCTAATTTCGGTCGTCGCTGTGTATTGCGGCTGCTGTCAAATGCCATATGACTTTGCCTAACGCGCAATCACAAGTGTGGGAGCAGTCCGTGAGCATGAAATTCACCGCAACGCAAACCGGCAAGTTTTCGGGGCCGGGCTTTACGGCCCGGTGCGTCCTGGGCAAAGGCGGCGTGGTGAAGGCATCGCAAAAGCGCGAGGGCGACGGGGCCTCTCCGGCTGGCACATGGCCGGTGCGGAATGTCTTCTTCAGGCCGGACCGTCTGGACCCGCCCGTCACCAGCCTCCCCCTGGTGCCGTTGAAACCTTATGATGGGTGGTGCGATGCGCCGGATCACCGCCTCTACAACCGGCCTGTATCCCTGCCATTTTCGGCAAGCCATGAAAAATTATGGCGCGACGATCATGTCTATGATGTGATTGTCGAACTTGGCTACAATGATGATCCGGTGAAGCCGGGCCTTGGCAGCGCGATCTTCATGCATCTGGCCCGGCCGAATTTCGAGCCGACCGAAGGCTGTATTGCGCTCGAGCAGAATGACTTGCTCACCTTGCTGGAATTAATGGTGCCGGGCGCCGAGATCGAAATCTCTTTCTAGGCAGAAGAGGCACGCGGGCCAAACAGGGCAGACCCAACCCGCACATGCGTTGCTCCAAAGCGCGTAGCGATGTCATAATCTGCGCTCATGCCCATGGAGAGCTGGGGGAGTTCGAGACGCCTGGCGATCTTGGCCAGCAGGGCAAAGTGGGGACCAGCCGGCTCATCAACCGGGGGGATGCACATCAGACCAGTCACATCCAGTCCTTGCTCCCGCGCCACGCGGAGCAGCGCTTCGACGTCTCTTGGGGCAACCCCGGCCTTCTGCGGCTCTTCGCCGGTATTCACCTGGATCAGATAAGTCCGTTTCAAACCAGACTTCTGTTCGGCCTTGGCAAGTTCGCGGCAAAGCTTTGGTCGGTCGAGCGTCTCTATGACATGAAACAGGTTTACCGCGTCTTCGGACTTGTTCGATTGCAAAGGGCCAATCAGCCGCAATTCCAGATCCGGATAATCCGCCCGCCTTGTTTCCCAATGCTGGAATGCTTCCTGTACGCGGTTTTCTCCGAAGACGCGGTGCCCTGCCGCGAGGATCTCTTCCAGTGCCGCATCGGATTGGGTTTTCGTCACAGCCACAAGCATGGGCGGTGTTTCAGCAATAGCAGCAAGATCGCCGAGGATCTCGGCGCGGCGCTTGGCAATTCCGGGGAAGTCCGTATCAGTCATCTTGATGGCGCAGAAACCCCAAGACGAGCCAAGACGCAAGCTGATCTCTGCGGCGAGACGCTCGCGGCGGCATTTGCCATCCTGGTTGCCACCCGCCCTTTTCCTGACCGATCCGCAACGGACACCGGACCCGGTTTCAGTTGCAGAAAACCTTCCCGCAGGCTGGGGCATTCTTTACCGTCACTTCGGGGCACGGCACAGTGTATGGCAGGCGCGCCAACTTGCAGACATCGCAAACAAGCGCGGACTTGCCTTGCTGGTTTCGGCCGATCCGGACCTGGCAATCGAAGTTGGCGCAGCGGGCGTGCATTGGCCGTATGCCCGGCGACACGAGGCCCGCAAATGGCGCGACCGGTTCGATCTGATGAGCATAAGCGCTCATGGCCGCGCCGAATTGCAAAAGATTGATGCAAGCGTGTTCGATGCGGCACTGGTGTCTACAGTGTTCCCATCCAATAGTCCCTCCGCCGCGGCGCCCATGGGGCCACACACGTTACGCTGCCTGTCGCGGCAAAGCGCGTTACCAATCTACGGGTTGGGCGGAATCAATTCGCGCAATGCCGCCAGCATAAGCGATGCAGCAGGCCTGGCAGCGATTGAAGGAATAAGGGACCCGTTCAGATCCTAGAATTTGAAGGCAGACTTCAGCCGGATACCCGCTTCGACTTCGCGAGACTCCCATGTGGAGGTGTCATTCAACTCGTCCGTGCCAACACTGACTTCACCGCCAACCGAGAATCGCGGGGTAATCTTGAAGGTCGCACCCGCCTGCATTTCTTCACGCGGTAGCGGAGAAAGGTCTGTACGGGAGACCTTGTCGAGGTTCAGTTGCCAACGGGCATTGCCGCCAAACTGCATTGAGAATTCACGGTCAGGTTGGGCCTGCCAGACAGATTCGGTGCTAGCGGGTTTGGCCTGAGCGAATTGACGATACCATTCGGACTGCGCGGCCGAGGTTTCAGATATACTGGGCGTTGCCATTTCCATGGCGGGTGCAGACACGTCATCTTGCGCCGCGGCTGGCAAAGCCAGCGCGGTTAGCGCGATCACGAAAGTTGCAAAGCCCAGCTTCATCGAATTTACCTCTGCTCCCAGAAATAGTCGGAGGGGCAGGTAAAGAGAAGATTAAGAATCTGAAAGACCCGCTATTCTAGTCCGATAGTGTGATTTCTATCACAATCCCCTCAGGGGAATTTTTACCCGCCGAAACGCCAAAAGCGTTAGTTGGCGACAGGTTCAGGCCGTTGTCCGCGTATCCAAGGGTGAATCTTGCATGTTTTGTGACATTTCGCGAGACGCCCAATTTCCATGCATCTCCCTCCAGGCCTGCCAGATCATCTTCCGCGAATCCGTATTCGGCCCCTATCAGGTAATCGCCCACCGATTTGGTCAGGCCCACAGTCCACGCTTCATAGTCACCCCCCGTCTTGATGCCATTGTCGGAGACGAGCCACGTTGCACCGATGGATATCGTGTCAAATTCCGCCTTTGTCCCCACTGACCAGGTCGTGACACGGTCATACAAATCCGATGCGTAGGGCGGCGTCTCAATCTCTGCCATACTTGCTGCAAGAGCACCGCTCAGCCTTACGCCCGCGCTGCGCAAAAGGCGCGAGGCATTGATGGACCCTTCAACCGCATTGGTGATTGTTAGGGGTGCAGCGCCAGGCAGATTACGGTCAGCATCCCGGTCGAGGCCGCGGACATCCGCCTTGGGCGTGATGCTGACACCCGCGCGCAGTCCCACCAGACGAGGTGTCGCGTAAGAAAGCTTCACCGACGGCCCCGTCAGGTCATGCCGTGTCGTAACCATGTCCAACCCTGTTGGGTCCAACACCTGACGACCGCTGGCAAGCGTATCAAAAACGGAGGGTGCGCCTTCCTGAAAACGCGCCGCAACGCCCAGGTCCCGCCCCAACCGGAGCTGCCCATAGCCACCTTCGACATACATGTAAGCCGTTTCAATTTCGGCTCGGGTTTCGGTGTCATTTGGCGGAACGCCGACTGCCAGCCCAGTGAACGCGCCCTGCAACCCCAGACCGCTCCCCTCCATACCGACCGGTACACCGCTGAATCCGGCCCGTTGGGAGTGGTCCTTCTGAAGTTCAGCCCGACCGGCAGCGCCGATTTCAAGGCCGCTATCCAGGATTCGATTGGTCGATACGCCAGCCCAGGTACGCGCCAGAATTTGCTCGTCAGCCTCCGGCATCATTACCAGACTGGCACCCAGATCGGTTTCGGTTTCCCACGGATTCCAGTCGTCCTCCCATTGCGCATGCGCGGCGGGGCCGGCAAGCGCCAAAGCGAGAACGGAGATTTGGGCGAATTTCATACCGGTCCTCCATGGGGGCGACACGCAGATCAGCACTGGCGAGCCCGTAAACCCCTTGTTATACAAACCGCCGTCAACAAGGTCTTGCACTCAGGAACTTTCTTCATGGTCAAATATGTTTTCTCTGCGGCGATTGCCGGCATGCTGATGGTTTCAGGCTGCCAGTCCAAATCGGGCGGCAACGCCGAAGCCCGCGTGATCCAGCAAAATATCGGCAGCGTGAATCCATATCTCTGGCGCGCCTCGCTCGACACGTTCGATGATCTTCCGGTGGCAACGGCCGACCCTATCGGTGGCCTGATCACGTATGACTGGAAGGCATATGCCGCCGCGCCAAACGAACGCGTCAAAGTCACGGTCTACATCCTTGATACGCGTTTGCGTGCAGATGGCGTGAAAGTTTCCGTGTTCCGTCAGGAAAAGAGTGAAGCCGGCGAGTGGACCGATGCTGTCGTTGATCCGGAAACCGCACTCCAGCTTGAGAACAAGATTCTGGATCGGGCACGACTGCTGAAGAATTCCCAGCTGGGCTAAGCTCCGGCTGAACCAATAATCCGGAAAGGTCAGGGGCATGGCGACCCGTTACGATCCGCAAATCGCGGAACAGAAATGGCGTGCAGCTTGGGAAAAGGCCGCACTCTTTCACGCAAAATCTCCAGCCGAGGCGGGTGATGCGCCCAAGGCCTATGTGCTGGAGATGTTCCCATACCCATCCGGACGGCTGCATATGGGCCATGTGCGCAATTATGCGATGGGCGATGTCGTTGCGCGTCACAAGCGCGCCAAGGGCTACAATGTGCTCCATCCAATGGGATGGGACGCGTTCGGAATGCCGGCCGAGAACGCCGCCATGGAGCGCAATGTTCATCCGGGCGAATGGACCTATCAGAATATCGCCTCGATGAAGGCCCAGTTCTCGAAGCTCGGCCTGTCGCTCGACTGGAGCCGGGAATTCGCGACCTGCGACCCGGAATATTACGGCGCCCAGCAGGGTCTGTTCCTGAAATTCCTGGAAAAGGGCCTCGTCTATCGCAAGGCCTCGAAAGTGAATTGGGACCCGGTCGACAATACGGTGCTGGCCAATGAACAGGTCATCGACGGGCGCGGATGGCGCTCGGGCGCGCTGGTGGAACAGCGCGAGCTCACGCAATGGTTCTTCCGCATTACCGACTATGCCGAAGACCTGCTGACCGAAGTGCAAAAGCTGGAGCGCTGGCCTGAAAAGGTGCGCACCATGCAGGCGAACTGGATCGGCCGGTCGGAAGGGCTCCAGATGCGGTTCGAATTCGATGGCACCGCGCCATCCGGATTTGGCGAAGGCATCGAGATCTTCACAACCCGTCCGGACACGTTGTTCGGCGCGAGTTTCATTGCCCTGTCGCCAGATCACCCGCTGACCGTCCAAATGGCGGAGCAATCGGATGAGCTGAAAGCGTTCCGCGCAAGATGCGCACAGATCGGCACCAGCGAAGAGGCCATCGAAAAGGCCGAAAAGCTTGGCTTCGATACCGGCCTGACCGTCAAACACCCTTTCGACGACACGAAGACCCTGCCCGTATGGGTCGCGAACTTCGTGCTGATGGGGTACGGCACCGGCGCGATTTTTGGCTGCCCGGCGCATGACCAGCGCGATATCGATTTTGCCCGGAAATACGGCCTGAGCGTCACGCCCGTTGTGCTGCCGGCCGACGCTGACGCTGCCACGTTCGATGTTGAAAACGAGGCCTATACCGGCCCCGGGAGCATCTTCAATTCCGGCTTCCTTGACGGGATGGCGATTGATGATGCCAAGCGCGCCGCCATTGAAAAAATCGAATCCATGGGGCTCGGTGAAGGCAAGGTGAACTATCGCCTTCGTGACTGGGGCGTCTCGCGCCAGCGCTACTGGGGCTGCCCGATCCCGGTCATCCATTGTGAAAACTGTGGCATCGTGCCGGTGCCGGAAGCTGATCTGCCGGTGAAACTGCCGGACGAGGTTTCCTTCGACCAGCCCGGCAATCCGCTGGAGCGCCACCCAAGCTGGAAACATGTCGATTGCCCGAAATGCGGCAAGGCCGCCCGCCGCGAGACAGACACGCTGGACACGTTCGTCGACAGCTCCTGGTACTATTCCCGCTTTGCCAGCACAAACGATCTGGAAGAGCGCGCCTATTGGATGCCGGTCGACCAATATGTTGGCGGCGTCGAGCATGCGGTGCTTCACCTGCTCTATGCGCGCTTCATCGCCAAGGCGATGCGCGATGTCGGCCTGCTGGACTTGCCGAATGGCGAGCCGTTTGCCGGTCTTTTCACGCAAGGCATGGTGACGCACGAGACCTACAAGTCAGCGGCCGGAAAGTGGCTGGAGCCGAATGAAGTCACTCGCGATGGCGATACCTGGATCGAGACCGCCACCGGCGCGATTGCGACGGCAGGTCCGATTGAGAAAATGTCGAAGTCCAAGAAGAATACGGTCGACCCGGATGCCATCATCAGCCAGTTCGGCGCGGATGTCGCGCGCTGGTTCGTCCTGTCAGATTCCCCGCCGGAACGAGATGTCGAGTGGACCCAGTCCGGCGTTGAAGGCGCGTCGCGGTTTGCCCAGCGCCTGTGGAGCGTGTTCGATGCCCTGCCAGAGGATACCAGCACTGCCGCTGGCGAGGATGCCGACTCCACAGCGCTGCGGAAAGCGAATCACAAGGCCGTCGCAGCCATCGACAAGGCAATCGAGGAATTCCGGTTCAACTCTGCCGTAGCCACCATCCATGAATGGGTCACCACTTTGAAAAAGGCTGAATCGGCTGGCGACACCGTGTTGGGCGCGCGTATTGAAGGCGCCTCCATGCTGGCCCGCTGTGTGACACCGTTCATACCGCACCTGGCCGAGGCCTGTTGGGAACGACTGGGCCAACCTGCCTTTGTATCCTCAGCGCCCTGGCCCGTGGCGGACCCCGCCCTGCTGGCGGATGATGAGGTCACAATGGCGGTTCAAGTGAATGGGAAGCGCCGCGCGGAAATCACCGTGCCGAAGAGCATGGACAAGGATTCCGTCGAAGCCGTTGCGAAAGCCCATGCGGATGTAGCCAGCTTCATAGAGGGCAAGTCCGTGAAGAAAACCATTGTCGTGCCCGGCCGCATCGTGAATATCGTGGTGGCATGAAACAGTTCTTCGCTCTTGTCGCCTTCGCCCTCATAGCCGGGTGCGGATTCAAACCGGTCTATGCGACGGGCGCGGGCGCCACTTATGGCGGCGCCATCACGGTCGAACCCATCGATGGCCGATCGGGATACATCTTGCGCCGCGCCTTGCAGGAAGAGTTGGCGATCGGATTGCCAAACGTGACAGAGGCTGCCTCGCTCCAGATTACGGTGAAAGAAAATCTGACTCGGTTGGCATTCCAGCAAGACGGCGCAGCGGCGAGATCAAATGTTACCTTGTCGGGCCGTTACGCTTTGTCTCAAGGCCAAGAACGGTTGACCGGCTACGCTGTTGGCGAAGTCAGTTTTGCGGTACCGAGCAGCACTTATGGAGACATAGCAGCCCAAAAGAGCGCCTCGGAGAGAGCGGCCGGCATCTTGGCGAAGAATATCGTGGACGACCTGCGGCGCAAATTGTCGGTTGAATAATGTTGTTCAAGGGCAAACAAGCGAGTGATTTTGCCCGCAAGCCCAAACCATCCGTATGGGCTGTGCTGGCCTTCGGTGAAGATTCCGGCCTCGCCTCCGATGCCGCGATTTCCCTGATCAAAGCCTGGACGCCGAAAGGCGCCAATATGGATGTCACCACACTGGATGATGACTCCATAAAGAAGGACCCATCACTCCTGTTCGATGGACTCGAGGCGGTATCCCTCTTGGGAGACCCTCGCGTCATCCGCGTTCGGACAAGCGGCGACAAGATTGCCGCCCTGTTGATAGAAGCCATTCAGAAAGGTGAATCGCAGGAGGGCTACTATTCCGCCCGCCTGATAATCGAAGCTGGTAGCCTGCAGAAGCGCTCGAAATTGCGCGCCGCCGCAGAAACCGCCCAACTGACCGCCTGCCTGCAACTGTTCGCCGACGAAGCGGGCGATATTGAAAAACGGGTTCAGGATGCGCTGAAGTCCGAAAGTGTCCAGATCACACCCGAGGCGCTCGCACTGTTTGTGGGCGACCTGCCGGGCCATCGCAATCTGGCCAACTCGGAGATCGAGAAGCTCGCCCTCTATGCGCGCGGTCTGGGCCGACCGCTTGATGTGGATGATATCCGGTCCTTGTCCGCTACCGATGTGGATCACAATCTTTCAGCCGCCATTCGCGCAGCGCTCGATGGCAAACCGGCGCTCGTCCATACCACACTCGACCGACTGGCTGTTGCGGGCACGAGTGGGATTTCGATCCTGCGTTCACTTCAGTTCGAAACCATGCGCATGCTGGACGCTCAGTCTCGGCTTGCATCCGGCCAATCGAATCCCGGCATGAAACTCCGGCCGCCCGTTTGGCAAAGCGAATGGGGCCTGTTCAGCGCGCGCCTCAGGAAGTGGCCGACCAAGCGGCTGATGCGGGTGATGGAACGGATCTATGAAGCAGAACAGCAAGCCAAGTCCGGGTCAGGCAGTGCGGACCCAGCAATCCGTGTACTGATGAATGAGATCGCCCGCGCCGCCGAAATAGCAAGCTGACGTTCAGAGAATGTTGCGCTTGGCAGTCAGACGTCTGCAGACATCGTCAAGTTGTTCCAGATCGCGATACTTGATGCGAAGCTCGCCGCCATTCTTGCCGTGGCGGATGTCTACATCCAGTCCGATGGACCGGGAGAGATCCGCCTCGAGGGCTTCGGTGTCGACATCCTTTTCCTCTGACTTGAGTCGGGCGGATTTGGTTTCAACGGGCGTGTCTTCGCGAGCAGCCTTGGCATGCGCTTCGACCTCGCGAACCGTCAGGCCTTTCTCAACAGCAAGCTCCACCAGCGCTTCCGGATCGGGCGCACCCAGCGCCGCGCGCGCGTGTCCCGCCGTGACCTTGCCATCACGAACATACTCTCGAGCGCCTTCTGGCAATTGCAGCAAGCGCAGGGTGTTTGTGATGTGAACCCGACTTTTGCCGACGCTTGTGGCAAGACTGTCCTGAGTTCGACCGAAGCGCTTCATCAGCGCCTCATAGGCTTCAGCTTCTTCAATTGGGTTGAGGTCTGCGCGCTGAACATTCTCGATGATGCCGATCTCGAGTAGTTCCAACTCGTCGGTATCCCGTACAACAGCGGGAATACTGGTCAGACCGGCCAGCTTGGCGGCGCGCCACCGACGCTCCCCCGCTATGATCTGATACTCGTTCTTTTGCTTGGGATCCGGACGGACCAGAATAGGCTGGAGAACGCCTTTGGATTTCAGGGATTCCGCGAGTTCCTGAAGGGCGGCTTCGTCGAAGGTCCGACGAGGCTGTTTCGGATTTCGGCGAATCTTGTCGATCGCGATTTCGTTGGAGCTGCCCTTACTCCCACCTGCAGTGCGTGCTTCAGGCGGAGAGACAGCCTCCACTTCCCCAATCAGGGAAGACAGGCCGCGTCCAAGACGGGAAGGTTTGCTCTTGGTATCGTCGCTCATATGGGTCAGGCCGCGCGGGCTTTCTCTCTCTGAAGGACTTCGGATGCGAGACGGATATAGGCCTCGCTACCTGGACAGCGATAGTCATACAACAAGGCCGGCTTGCCGAAAGATGGCGCTTCGGAAAGGCGTACATTCCGCGGTATGACTGTATTGTAGACCTTGGCGCCAAAGAAGGCTCGCACTTCGTCGGCGACCTGGTCGGACAGATTGTTTCGCCGGTCATACATGGTCAGGACGACGCCCTGGATTTCGAGATTGGGATTGAGGCCAGAGCGCACAACTTCCACCGTGCGGAGCAGTTGGCTAAGGCCTTCCAGCGCCAGGAACTCACACTGTAGCGGAACCAGAAGTGCATCGGCGGCCGTCATCGCGTTCAAAGTAAGGGACGACAGCGATGGCGGGCAATCAATCAGAATATAGTCATACTGGACCAGTCCGCCCTGGACAGACCGCTGAACATAATCATGCAGCGCATCGCGCAGTTTGTAGGACCGGTGAGAGTCATTGGCCAGTTCGGTTTCTACACCAGAGAGGTTTTCATCGCCCGGAACAATGTCAAGACGCGGCACAATCGTTGACAGAACCGCTTCTTCCAGCGGGATCCGGTCCACGACAACATCATAGGATGTCTGATGCCGGTCCTGGCGCTCAATACCCAGTCCTGTGGAGGCGTTGCCTTGCGCATCGAAATCGACAATCAGGACGCGCCGGCCCACAGCCGCCAACGCCGTGCCGAGATTTATGGACGTCGTTGTCTTCCCGACCCCGCCCTTTTGGTTCACGACTGCAAAGATTCTAGGTTTACCGCTGACCACGCTTGAGCTCCCTCACGATCAAAACCACGCCTGACCCACCAGTGCGACTTGGAATCGCCTCATAGGCGAAGTTCCATCTTTGTTGGGCGTCCGTCAATTCTTCTTTCCAGCGTTCGCCCTTTAGAAAAACCCCTGTTGCACCGTTTTCCATCCAAGGAGCGGCGTAGTCGAGCAGTTTTGGAAGGGGCGCAAACGCCCGCGCAGTGATAATATCCGCGGTGGAAATCGGCGCAGCCTCAATCCGGCCCTGATAAACCGACGCACTGAGACCAGCATCGCCGATAGCGGCGCGGAGAAAGGCGCATTTCTTCCCGACGCTTTCCATCATGGTCACATGACTCTGTGGTCGGGCCGCAGAAATGATCAATCCGGGAAATCCCGCACCCGAACCGAGATCGACGATCCGCGTTGATTTCGGAATAAACGGCAGAATCTGGTAGGAATCAGCCACATGCCGACCCCATATCTGCGGCCACTCACGCGGTCCAATCAGATTGGAGCGTTGCCGCCACGCGTCGAGAGTTAAGATCACGGCGTCCAATCTTTCCAATGTTTCACGTGAAACATCGAATTCGGCCAGAAAGGCCGCGCGATCTTCGGAATTCATCATGAGTGTTAACCAGCTTTCTTCCGGCGCTTAACATATCCCAAAAGGGCCGTTAGAGCGCCGGGCGTCACGCCTTCAATACGACCGGCCTGTCCCAACGTAGAAGGACGGACCGATTCCAGTTTCTGGCGAACCTCATTCGAGAGACCGCCAATTCCCGAATAATCGAGATCTGCCGGGATCATCAGATCTTCATCGCGACGCAAAGCAGCGACATCTTCTGCCTGGCGTTCCAAATAGGAAGAGTAAAGGGCTTCAATCTCGACCTGCGTCCCGATCTCCTCGGAGATGTCTGATACTTCCGGCCAAATGGCGGACAGTGCATGGAGATCGATATCCTTGTAGGAGAGATATTCCCATGCCGTCCTGACGCGGCCATCCTGATTGACCGCCCATCCGGCTTGAGCCGCTTTTGCAGGCGACAAGGTCAATGTCTTCAGAAGTTGGCGGGCAGATTCAAGCGCTCGGTGTTTCACGTGAAACACGTCTGCCCGGTCTGACCCGACGCATCCGGCGGCAATACCCTTTTCGGTGAGACGCTGGTCGGCATTATCGGCGCGTAGTGCCAACCGATATTCGGCGCGCGATGTAAACATCCGATAGGGTTCCGTCACGCCGCGCGTCACGAGATCATCGATGAGGACGCCAATATATGCTTCGGCGCGATCGAAGATAATCGGATCTTTTCCGCCCGTGGCGCGTGCCGCATTCAAGCCCGCAACGAGACCTTGCGCGCCGGCTTCTTCATATCCGGTTGTGCCATTGATCTGCCCGGCGAGATACAGGCCTGGAAGCGCATGCACCTCAAGTGCGGACGAAAGCGCACGTGGATCGACGTAATCGTATTCGATTGCATAGGCATGTTGGATGATCTTGGCATCCTCGAGTCCGGGAATGGTCCGAAGGAAACGCTCCTGAATATCCTCTGGAAGCGATGTCGAAATGCCATTTGGATAAACGGTGTGATCGTCGAGAGCTTCCGGTTCCAGGAAGATCTGATGACTATCCTTGTCGGCGAACCGGTGAACCTTGTCCTCGATAGACGGGCAATAACGCGGACCTCGGCCAGCAATCGCGCCGGAATAGACGGCCGATTGCTCAATATTCTCGGCAATGATCGCGTGGGTTTCCGGCGTCGTCCATGTAATGCCGCATTTGACCTGCGGCACCGTAATCTCATCGGTCAGATACGAAAACGGAATCGGCTGCTCATCGGCGGGCTGCATTTCAAGACGATCCCAGGCGATCGTCCGGCCATCCAGCCGTGCCGGCGTACCAGTCTTCAAACGCCCCATCGGGAGACCAAGCCCATAGAGCCGGTCCGACAGGCCAATCGCAGGGGCCTCACCGACACGCCCGGCAGGGATACGTTTCGCACCTATATGAATGATGCCTTTCAGGAAGGTGCCTGTCGTGATCACGACAGAAGCCGCACGATAGATCTCGCCCTTCAGACCAATCACGCCCGCGACGTGATTGTCCTCCACGATCAGGTCTTCGGCGCCATCCTCAATGATGGTCAGGTTTGGATAGTCCGCGAGTTCCGCCTGCATGGCGTCGCGGTAAAGCTTTCGGTCGATCTGGGAGCGGGGGCCCCAGACAGCCGGACCCTTGGACCGGTTGAGCATACGGAACTGGATACCGGCCTTGTCTGCCAGCCGTCCCATGAGGCCGTCCAGCGCATCGATCTCTCTCACGAGGTGACCCTTGCCGAGGCCGCCAATTGCCGGATTACAGCTCATCTCTCCGATGGTTGCGCGCTTGTGTGTGACCAGAGCAGTGCGTGCGCCCGTCCGCGCCGCGGCCGCGGCCGCTTCGCAGCCAGCATGACCGCCGCCTACCACTATCACATCAAACTGTTTCATCTCGCTCATGGCGCTACTTCGGATCCGGATTTCAGAAAGCCGCTATATAGCGGCTCGTTGCCTCAAACCCTAGGGGTCATTTGCCGATGCAGAACTGGGAGAACACCGCACCGAGCACATCTTCTACGCCGACTGAGCCGACAACCGCTCCAAGATGCCGGATAGCCAGGCGCACGTCTTCCGCTGCGAGTTCCGGACCGGTGCAAAGCTCCAGCGCATCCCGCGCAGCAATGAGGCAAGCGAGTCCATCGACCAATCGGGCGCGATGCCGGGCGCGTGTGATGACCGGCGCTTCAACAGATGCAGCCTTGTTGGAAATGAAGTCCGCCAGTGCGGCTTCGAGTTCGGGCACGCCATCGCCATCTTTCGCGGAAATCTTGTAGTCGTATTCTGGGAGCCCGGCGGCCAGCTCGGTATCAGCCTTGTTTACCACGACTATATCTGTCGTTTGGCGGAACAACGAGTTCAACACACCCAGCTCAGGTGCGCCCCCGTCAACCATAAACAGGCGCAAGTCGGCCTCAGCAGCCACGCGTTCTGCCCGCCGAACGCCCTCGGCTTCAATCTCATCTTGGGTCTCACGCAAACCGGCCGTGTCGGATAGCCAGACTACCTGTCCGCCCATCACGCGCCGTACTTCAATCACATCGCGGGTTGTGCCTGGGGTTGATGTCACAATCGCCGCGTCGCGTCCGGCAAGGCGGTTGAGCAAGGTCGACTTGCCCGCATTCGGCGCGCCGATAATGGCGATGCGAAATCCATCCCGGATCTTCTCTCCGATCCCCCGGTCGCCAAGCGCTTCCTCGATTTCGTGAATCAATCGGGTCAGCTTCCGGATGACCGGTGCCGTGGTTTCCTCGGGTGCATCTTCTTCGTCCGGAAAGTCCACAACCACTTCAATCAAGGCAAGTATGCCCGTCAGGTCAGCCCGCCATTGGTCGTACTGCTCGGTCAGACCGCCCGTCAGTTGCCGAAGAGCCTGGGCTTTCTGTGCATTGGTCTCTGCTTCGATAATGTCAGCGACGCCTTCGGCCTCGGTCAAATCGATCTTGCCCGCTTCAAAGGCGCGTCGCGTGAACTCACCCGGCTCAGCCAAGCGCACTCCAGGCTCACTCGTCAGTGTACTGATTGCATGGGTTATGACGGCTGGACCGCCATGCAGGTAAAGCTCCAGCGTATCTTCACCGGTATAGGAATGCGGCCCGGGCATGAAGACGACGAGTCCCTCATCAATGAGATTTCCATCCTCGTCGCGAAATTTCGTCAGAGTAGCATGACGGGGTTCCGGCAGGCCGCAATCGAGCAGGGCACCTGCCAGTTTCCAGATCCGGTCTCCTGATAACCGGATAATACAGATAGCTGCTGGGGGCTGGCCCGAGGCGAGGGCGCAGATCGTGTCGCGCTCGCTCATGGCCAGGCTCGCTCCGCTAGTTCTTCATGGCTTCGAAGAACTCATCATTGTTCTTCGTCTGGCGCAATTTATCCAGAAGGAAGTCAATTGCATCATTCGTGCCCATTGGGCCAAGGATGCGACGCAGAATGTAGATCTTGGACAGCTGGGCAGCTGGCGTGATCAGTTCTTCTTTTCGCGTGCCAGATTTCATGATGTCGATGGCCGGGAAGGTCCGCTTGTCGGCGATCTTGCGATCCAGCACGACTTCGGAGTTACCCGTACCTTTGAATTCCTCGAAGATTACTTCATCCATGCGGCTACCGGTATCGATCAGGGCAGTGGCAACAATGGTCAGCGAGCCACCATTCTCGACATTCCGCGCCGCACCGAAGAAACGTTTGGGGCGCTGCAACGCGTTGGCATCCACACCACCGGTCAACACTTTACCAGAGCTTGGAACGGTCGTGTTGTAAGCACGGCCAAGACGCGTGATCGAATCGAGCAGGATGACGACGTCACGCTTGTGCTCAACGAGGCGCTTGGCTTTTTCGATTACCATTTCGGCGACCTGGACGTGACGTGTGGACGGCTCATCAAATGTCGAAGCCACGACTTCGCCCTTCACCGTACGTCGCATGTCAGTAACTTCTTCGGGACGCTCATCGATCAACAAGACGATCAAATAGCATTCAGGATGGTTTTCCTCGATGGCGGAGGCGATGTTCTGGAGCAACACCGTCTTACCGGTCCGCGGAGGCGCAACGATCAGCGCGCGCTGACCCTTACCGATGGGCGCGACAATGTCGATGACACGTCCTGAACGATCCTTGCGAGTTGGATCCTGGCTTTCCATGCGCAGACGCTCTTCGGGATAAAGCGGAGTGAGGTTGTCGAAGTGAACCTTCTTGTTGGCCTTGTCCGGTTCCTCGAAATTGATGCGCGAAACATCCGTCAGCGCGAAGTAGCGTTCATTGTCCTGCGGCGCGACGATCGGCCCTTCGACAGTATCACCAGTCCGGATGTTACCCTTCTTCAGAACTTCCGGACTGACATAGATATCGTCTGGTCCGGGCAAATAGTTGGATTCCGGTGAGCGCAGGAAGCCGAAGCCATCAGTCAGAACTTCCAGCACGCCCTGGCCCGTGATTTCTACTTCGCTATCCGCCAATTCCTTGAGGATTGCGAACAGCATGTCCTGTGTCCGCATGGACGAGGCATTCTCGACCTCCAGCTCTTCAGCATAGGAGAGCAATTCCTCTGGCGATTTTGCCTTGAGATCGCTGAGTTTTACACTGGTGATGTCGTCGAGCATGGAAGAGGCCATGGATGAATTCCGGATGAGGGGCCGCCGTCATGTGTGTCGGCAACCGGATTTTGGTAAATTGGGAGTTCTTCGCCCGCGCAAGGACTGCGCAGCGGTTTTGCCGCTTATGGGGCCAGAATGGTCAAATCGTCAAGGGGTTGGGCACGGAGCCTGCCTAAAACGGCCTGACGATCACCATGATAACGACGCCGATCATCAGCAGGAAGGGCACTTCATTCAACATCCGTAGGCGCTTGGCGGGAATCCCGTCGCCTCCTCGGTCAATCTTCTTTCCGACACCGATGAAATAACCGTGCAGACCGGACAGGATCAGCACGAGCAGGAGCTTTACATGCATCCAAGGCATGCTCAGCAAGCCTTGATTCATAACAAGCATGGCAACGCCAAGCACCCAGACGAGGATAAGGCTGGGATTCAAGATGATCATGCGCAACTTGTTCGATGCTTCTTTCATCGTCTCGAAAAGAGGCTCGCCCGGCTGGCTGGAAAGTTGATGAATTTTGTAGCGGGGATAAACGAGCAAGCCGCCCATCAGCGCAATCACGAACACAACATGCGCTGCCTTCACCCAGAGATACAGCATCAGGCGACGTCCTTGCGAACGGGATTGGCGCGTTGGCCGACTTTCGGATGGGCTGTGCGGTTCGGACAATTCTTCCAGTCGCCAGGGCAAAGCCGGGAGTCTGCGCATGATCGGATCGGCAAGTCTTGTCCCATTGTCTTCAGCACTTCATCGCGCAGCATGGAGATAAACTCCTCATGCACGCCCAGCGCTTCCACGCGGGTATAGCTCGCGGCGCCGTGCTCTTCAGCCACAAGTCGGTACTCTTCGCCAAGTTCCACCAGTGTCTCGATATGCTCGGAGACAAAGGCAATGGGTGCAATCAGGATGTTCTTGCCTTCCTTGGCCGCTTTTTCGATTTCGTCCTCGGTCGGCGGGCCAATCCATTTCAGCGGTCCCACGCGCGACTGGTAGCATGGCACAATCTCCCAGTCGGTCGGCACCCGCCCGGCGATCATCTCTGCCATGGCCTCGCACTGCCACTGGTAGGGATCTCCATCCTTCACGATTTTTTCCGGCAAACCGTGCGCTGACAGGAGAAGACGAATATTGCCGGGTTCACCCGCCGCTTTGTGTGCCTTCATGATCTGGTCGACATGCGAGGAGATCAGGCCTTCGGCAAAAGGATAGCAGCAGATTGTCTTGGCGACACCCTTGTAAGCCTTGTTCCAGGCCGTGAGGGACGAGCCTGTCGTCGTTGTGGAAAACTGCGGATAGAGTGGCAACAAGATGACTTCGTCTGCGCCCCAGGCTTTTACATCAGTCGCGGCTTCTTCGGTGAAAGGGTGCCAATAGCGCATCGCAATAAAACACCTGACCTCATCCTCAGGCAATTTTTCCTGCAGCGATGCCGTAAGCGCATCCGCCTGTTTTTGAGTCTCAGGCAAAAGCGGTGACCCACCGCCAGCATCCATCATGGCGTAATTCTTGATCACTGATGGCGCACGGGTCGTGGAGATCAGCCGAGCGAGAAACCAGCGAATGGGCAACGGCGCACCAATAATGGCTGGATCTCGGAACAGGTTTTTCAAAAAGGGTTTCACGGTCTTGTCCGAATCCGGTCCTCCCAGATTGAACAGAACTACGGCGATCTTTCGGCCCATAATTTCCTAGCCCTTCCGAATGATTTCCAGCACGCGCTCAACATGCGCGATCGGGGTTTCCGGCCGGATTCCGTGTCCAAGGTTGAAGACATGCGGCCGACCTTCATAGGCAGAGATAAGCTCGCGCACCCGATCGTCGAGTCGCTGACCCCCTTCAATCAGCAGGAGTGGGTCAAGATGTCCCTGTACCGGAAATCCGGCGGGCAGGGCGGCGTTCACAAAGGCTGGCACTGCTGCCGTATCGAGACCGACGGCCGTGATACCCGTCTCCTGAACGTATTCCGGCAGCATGGCAGACGCGCCACGCGGAAATCCGATGATGGGAACCGTGACACCCATTTCCCTCAGCCGTGCGACCAGTTTCTTCGTTGGCGCGATAATGACTTCTCGGAAGATATTATTGGGCAGACCCTCGGCCCAGCTGTCGAACAACATCAATGCATCCGCGCCGGCTTCCACCTGCGCGGCCATATAGTGCGCTGTTGCTTCGCTGATGAGATCCAACATGTTCGCCAATTCGTCTGGCTTGCCATGCGCCCATCGCCAGGCGAGCGACTTGTCTGTCTTGCCGCGACCTTCGATAGCGTAGAGCCCGACCGTCCAGGGTGATCCGGCAAAACCAATCAGGGCTGTATCGTCGGGCAAGGCAGATTTCACCCGAGCAACCGTCTCATAAACCGGAGACAATCGATCAGCCGCTTTCTGGGGTGTGACTTTTGCCAAATCAGCTGCTGTATCGATTTGCTGAACAATAGGTCCAACACCTTTTTCGAACCGCACACTCAGACCCATCGTGTCGAGGATCAGCAAAATGTCAGCAAACAGGATGGCGGCATCCATGCCATAACGACGTACTGGCTGAAGCGTCGCTTCAGCCGCCATTGAAGGCGTGTAGCAGAAATCGAGAAAGTTCTTCGCGCGCGCCCTCAGCTCGAGATACTCAGGAAGGTGACGACCAGCCTGTCGCATCATCCATACCGGAGGCGGGGCGACCACCTGTCCCTCAAGTACCTGAATCAGCTTAGGCTTGGTGTTCATGCCTCAGGCCCCCTTCCATCCCAAAATCAAACAAAGCCCGTCAGGGCGCTTATAACTATTAGACCGTGTAATTCGTGGAGAAAGGCCACACACAGGAATTGTCCAGCTAAATCCACAGGCGAGTCACAGGGTGTCGCACCCCGGTAAGGTTTCGTTAACTGTCGATTTTACCGAGGTTAACGATGGGTTAACACCCCAGTTGGAGTCACAGGTGCGAACGAAAGGGGATTCTGCCGGAGTCGAATTCGCTGGCTGTGACTCGATTGTGAATCCATTTGGGGAAGATCCTCTATCCACAGAGGACTCACAGGTCTTGTGTGTTTTGCCAACCTCGGCAACACAGGGGCGATGAACAAGCCACTCGCCCGCCTAAGCATATACTTCAATGTTCACCTGGTCTCTGACAGTACCGGTGAAACCCTGAATGCCATCCAGCGCGCTGCGTGTGCGCAGTTCAAGAATGTTCAGCCCCTTGAGCACAATTATTATCTGGTCCGCTCAGAACGCCAGTTAGAGCGCGTGATGAGGGAGATCGAAGCTGCACCGGGTGTGGTCTGGTACACGATCTCCGACGAGACACTGCGATCAAAACTCGAAGCCTTCTGCCGCGAAAAGGGCGTATCCACTTTGCCCGTACTGGATGCCTCCGTTGCCATGCTGGGCCGACATCTCGGTGTGTCGGCGAATCGGATCGTCGCGGGACAGCACGCATTGGATGATGACTATTTCGAGCGGATGGAAGCGATCAATTTCACGCTCGCGCATGATGATGGCCAGAATGTCGATGGGCTACGGAATGCTGATGTGATCCTGCTTGGTGTCAGTCGTACGTCCAAGACGCCGACCAGTGTCTATCTTGCGAACCGCAAGGTAAAGGCTGGTAATATTCCGCTGGTTCCCGGTGTTCCGCTTCCAGGATTCGTGGAAGAACTTGGTCCGAAAGGCCCACTGATCGTCGGTCTGAAAATCAGCGCTGAGCGGCTCGTCCAGATTCGGCGCCAGAGATTGATTTCCCTGCAGGAAGACGAACACACAATCTATGCGGATGAAGCGGCCGTGCGTGATGAGGTGACCCAAGCCAACCGCCTGTTCCAGCGCAACAAGTGGAAGACAATCGATGTGTCCCGCCGGTCTGTCGAGGAAACTGCTGCCGCTATCCTGAACTTGCTGAATGAGCGGAACGCCCAACTATGAGCCAGCGCATCATTCTAGCATCCGGCAGTCAAAGTCGGCGAGCCGTGCTGACCGCTGCCGGCATCGAGGCAGACACGATCAAGCCGAATGTGGACGAAGACGCAGCCAAAGCCTCTTTCCGCGCGAGCGACATGAAAGTGCGCGACCAGGCGATGCAACTTGCCGAACTGAAATCGGTGAAGATTTCGATGCGCGAACCGGGCCTGGTGATCGGTTGTGACCAGATGCTCTCACTCGATGGAGAGGCGTTCGACAAGCCGGTTGACCTTGCCGATGCCCGGAACCATCTGGTGAAGCTGTCCGGCAAGGCGCACACATTGGAAACGGCGATTGTTATCAGCGAAGAAGGGAAACCTGTCTGGCGTTATCTGGCGAGGCCGAAATTGACTGTTCGCCCACTGAGTGATGCCTTCATCGACACCTATGTTGAAGCGGTCGGAGAACCGCTCTTGTCGACGGTCGGTGCCTACCAGCTTGAAGGGCTTGGCGCGCAATTGTTCACACGGATCGACGGTGATTACTTCTCAATCCTGGGATTGCCTCTTCTTCCGTTGCTGGACTATTTGCGGACACGTGGAGTGTTGTTGTCATGACCAAACTCTATGGGGTCGTCGGCGACCCAGTCAGTCATTCCCTGTCACCTGTGATTCATAATGCGTGGATACGCGAGCACGGTATCGATGCGACCTATGAGGCGATGCATATTCCGAAGGGTGGGTTTGTGGATGGCCTGTCGTCTCTGGAAGAGCGCATGGCGATGGGCCTGAACGTCACCTCTCCTCACAAGGAAGATGCCATTGCGCGAGCAGAAGGCACAAGCGACGTTGCGCGCCGCATTGGAGCAGCGAACACTCTGGTTCGGCTGAAGTCTGGTGGCTGGCTAGCGGAGAACACCGATGCCCCTGGTTTTACTGAATCCCTCGCCCAGGCGAACATTGAAATAGCTGATCAGAATGTCTGCCTGCTGGGAGCAGGGGGGGCCGCTCGAGCGGTTGCGCTGGCACTATCAGACATGCGGGCAACTCTGACGATCTGTAATCGAACGCGATCCCGCGCAGAGGATCTTGTGAAACATTTGAACATTGATGCTGATATCCGAGACTTGGAGCATGCCGAAGCAGAGATGGGCAAGGCAGACGTGGTGATCAACACGCTGAGTCTTGGCCAGACGGGCCAGTCTCTTGACCTACCGGAAGGTAAGCTTCGGACGTTTTACGATATTTCTTATGGCAAGCCTGCCAAGGCGATATTGGCGCAGGCGGATACGGCCGGGTGGAAGCCAATGGATGGGCTGAGCATGCTGGTCGCGCAAGCGGCATTCAGTTTCGAACTCTGGTTCGGAGTTCTGCCGGATATGGAGTCTGCGATGGCTCGCTGTCATAAACTGGTGGAGGCAACCACATGATCGTCCTTGGGCTGACAGGATCCATCGGCATGGGTAAGTCTGCAACAGCGGATTTGTTTCGCGAGGAGGGTGTTCCGGTCTACGATGCCGACGCGGCTGTTCACGCACTTTATGCCAAGGGTGGGGCTGCCGTTGCACCGGTCGAGGCGGCTTTTCCGGGGGTGATGGTCGACGGTGCGATCGACCGGATGGCTTTGCGCACACATGTGCTGGATGATGCCGAGGCGATGCGGAAGCTTGAGGCCATTGTGCACCCCCTTGCTGGTGATGCCCAGAAGCAATTTCGGGACAAGGCGCGCGAGGATGGCGCACGTTTCGTCGTGCTGGATATTCCTCTTCTGTATGAGGCTGGCGGCTATGCGTATTGCGACTATGTTGCGGTGGTGACTGCGCCTGCGGAAGTCCAGCGCGAACGGGTATTGTCGCGACCGGGCATGACGGAGGAAACATTCGAGTCCATCCTGGCACGTCAGATGCCCGATGCAGAAAAGCGTGCAAAGGCGGATTTCATCATCTCCACAGCGCATGGTTTCGAATTTGCTGCCGATTGTGTTCGCGCCATAGTATCCCTGATGAATCGTTTGGTTGAAGAGGCAAATTCATGAGTGAAGACATTCGCGAACTGGCATTCGATACTGAGACGACCGGCTTGCACCACCTTGAAGGGGACAGGGTGATCGAGATCGGGGCAGTCGAGATGATCAATCACATCCCGACAGGTCGCACGTTCCGGACCCTGATCAATCCAAAACGTTCTGTATCAGAGGATACGGTGCGCATTACAGGCATCACGGATGACGATCTGAGAGATGCCCCATTCTTTGAGCATCCGTCGGTTGTAGACGCGTTCCTTGAATTCTTGGGCGACGCCACGCTAGTGGCGCACAATGCCGGATTTGACCGGAACTTCCTGAACATGGAACTGGAAAAATGCGGACGTCCACCAATCCCTGAACCTCGCTGGATCGATACGGCGCAGATGGCCAGGAAAAAGTATCCGGGCGCGCCGGCAAATCTGGATGCGCTATGTCGCCGGTTTGAAATCTCGCTGGAAAGCCGGACCTTTCATGGCGCGCTGTTGGATAGCCAATTGCTGGCCAGTGTCTATCTGGAGCTGCTTGGCGGGCGGGCGCATGCCTTCACGTTCGAGAGCGAAGAAGAACTCACCCGCGGTGAGCGCAAACGTTCCGCCCGGCAACGGCCAGTGCCACTGGAATCTTTGATTTCCGACGACGAGCGCGCCGCCCATTCTGCCTTTGTCGACAGTCTGGGCGAAGACTCAATCTGGAAAAAGTTTGGCTGATCAGGCCTGGCCGGTCGGCGCAGCAGGCGGCGTCTGACCGCCTTCGGCTGCGGCCCGCTGGTATTGCGACTGGTAGAGTTGCACAAAGTCGACCGGATCGATCAGGAGCGGTGGGAAACCACCTTCGCGGGTGATTTCAGCAATGATGCGCCGCGCGAATGGGAAGAGCAGGCGTGGGCACTCGATCAGCAGCATCGGTTCCATCTGGCCCTGTTGGGCGTTCTGGATCTGGAAGAGGCCGGCATAATCGAGTTCGCAAATGAACAGGACAGCCTGTTCAGCGGTCGCCTTGGCAGAGAGCTTCAGCGAGACTTCGTAAAGGCCATTGCCGTCGGCGTGCGGGGTCGCGCCGACATCAATGCCGAGGTCTATATTCGGCTGGGCTTGCACCGGGCCGACGCCGGGATTCTCGAATGACAGGTCCTTGATATACTGTCCAAGAACGCGCATGGCGGGCGCCTGAGGCGGCGTGCCCTGCGGTTGGGGGTTTTGCGGTGCGCTGGCATCTGTCATGCTGATCCTCCCTGAATCTGAAGCCGCGCGCCTAGCATGTGGCCCCCTAAGGCGCAACGTATCACTGGCATCATTGGGCTGTTCGCCCTATTTATGGTGTTACGCAATCCATCGGAGGAAGTTACGCGTCCATGTTTGATCCTGTGATCCAAGTTGTGATCCTTGCGGCCATCGCGCTGTTTGTCCTGTTCCGCCTCTATACGGTGCTCGGACGCGGTGAGGACAATTCTCCTGTGCAACGCACTCAGCCGGCCAAGCCACGCCAGGTTGATCCTGGCGCAAATGACTTGCCATTGCCCAATGCCGACAATGACCGTCCGATCTTTACCGGCCCGGCAGCAGGCGGGTTGGAAGACATCTACAATGCTGACAACAGCTTCAATGAGGCAACGTTCATGCGTGGCGCGAAGGCGGCCTACACGATGATCGTGACCGCTTTTGCGGCAGGAGACCGAGATACGCTGCGACCTCTGCTGGATGATGACGTCTATGAGGCCTGGGACCACGCGATTGCGGAACGCGAAACGACCGGCGCCTCGGCGTTTGACCTCCTGCGCATTCGTCGAGCTGAAATCGAGAGCGCCGAGATGGACGGTAATATGGCGCGCATCTGGGTGCGCTATGAAGCCGAACTGGGCGATGGTGAGACGACCCGCACGGCGCGTGAGCTGTGGGCTTACATGCATGATGTGACCGCAAACGATCCCAATTGGATCCTCGATGATGTCGAAGAAGCCAAATAGGCAGTCTTCCACCACAAAGCGCGCATCCGGGGCGTGACAGCCCGCCCGAAAGCATTCCATAAATGGCGCCATGCTTCGCCGTATCCTTCTGTTTGCCAGCGCGCTTGTTCTGGCCTCGTGCCAGTCTGCGCCGCCACCGCCGGCTCCGTCGCCCAAGCCGTCGCCGACCCGGCCGGTGGATGTTGGCCCGTTGCCGCCAGCTGCGATTGAGCGTCCGGCGAGCTTCCGGGAGTTGCCGAACTGGGATGTGGCACCCGTCGAATTGCCGCTGAGTGCGTTCAAACGGTCGTGCGTGAAGCTGCAGGACCGGTCGGCCGGGGACTTCATGGCCAATGTCGCCCCCTGGGCCGGATACGTTGCCGAGTGGCTGCCTGCCTGTGATGCGGTGAATGATGCGCAGGATGATGAGAGTGCAAGGCGCATCCTGGAATCCCTGTTTACCCCGGTCGAAATTTCCGATCCGTCCGGCAAGAGCCGTTTCACGGGCTATTTCGAGCCGCTTTACGAGGCGCGCTACACGCCGACGCCGCCCTTTACCGAGCCTGTGCCTGCGCTGCCCGCCGATCTCGTGCCGAATGGCGCAAGTCCAAAACAGCGCCTGCGCAATGGCGCGCTGAGGCCGTATCCTTCCCGCGCTGAAATCACGACGTCGGGCGTCAGCGCGATTGCCTATGCCCACCCGGCCGATGTGTTCTTCCTGCAGATTCAGGGCTCGGGCCGGTTGCAGTTCCCTGACGGGCGTACCGTGCGCGCAGCCTATGCGGCGCATAATGGCCACCCGTTCCGGTCGACAGCCAACTGGCTGATGGAAACCGGCCGGATCACGGCGGGCGAGGCCAGCATGCAGGGCATACGTGCCTGGATGGACCGGGCCGGGCCGGTTGAGACACGTATGGCGATGAACCAGAATCCGCGCTTCGTGTTCTTCCGCGCCCTGCCGGAAGGGGATGCGGCGCTCGGACCGGAAGGGGCGCAAGCCGTGCCGCTGACGCCTTTGTCGTCGATGGCTGTGGATACCGATATCCATCCGCTGGGCGTGCCGATGTATGTGCAGACAACCGCGCCGGGCCTTGGCGGAGACTGGGCAGGCATGCTGGTTGCGCAGGATACGGGCGGCGCGATCAAGGGCGCAGTGCGCGGCGACCTCTATTTCGGCACGGGCCCGGAGGCGGGCGAGCGCGCCGGCACGATGAATGCGCCGGGCCGGTTGTGGGTGTTCCTGCCCAAAGGCGTGGCAGCGCGAATCCACACGTCTGACATGGCAACGCTTGGGTTCCATGCGGGCGCGCCGTAAGAGTGCGGTCATGACGAAACGCCGCCTGACCCCGGAAGAATCCCGTGCATGGTCGCGCGTGGCCAGCACGATCAAGCCGATCGGCCCGGCAAAAGACAATCTTGAAGAGTTCGAGCGCGCGCTGGAAGCCGGCGAGCCGGTACCGCCAAACCGCGCCCGCAAGTCTTCCGCTGCCGGATTGATCGCTGCGGCGGGCCGGGCCCCCGAGAACCCCAAGGTCACGGCGCGGGCCGCCGACCGAAAAGGCGAGAAACGCGTCAAACGCGGGCGGCTGGAACTTGCCGGAAAGATCGACCTGCACGGCCATACTCAGGCGTCTGCCGAAGCGATGCTGGGAAGTTTCCTGCAGCGCAGCCGGGCTGAGGGTGCACGCTGTGTGTTGGTGATTACAGGTAAAGGGCGCGGGGGCGAGGGGGTTCTGCGTCGGAATTTCCTGGATTGGGTTCAGGGACCGTCGGCCAGTCATCTTGTGTCGGGCTATTCAGAGGCGCATGCGCGTCATGGGGGCTCGGGGGCGTTTTACCTGTTTCTCCGGCGGGCCGGCGTGCCCGGAACTCCTCGGACAGGGCGTTGAGCCTCCGCATGGTTTCCGCTTCTTGCGCTGCCAGCACTTCAGGGCTGAGGGCGTGCATGATCTGTATGGGGCCATAGAGATTGTCCAAAGGACGTTGTTCGAAGGCATCCACGTCAGCGTGCAGATAGTCCCGGTCTTTCGTGATGCGCCGCAGATACTTCACGATGGTCCGGTGACTTTGCAAATTATAGGTCGGCTGGAATTTCCGACGGAACGTGTTGCGGTGGCGGGCTTTGCGTCTTGGCATCGACAGGTCTCCTCCGAGTGGATTCTCGTTTCAGCACCCGAAGCCGGCCTAGCGCGAACCATCCGGGTATCTCGTAGCCGGCCCCTCACAGAGCCGTCGGCGCAGCGGGCGCCGTGGCGCTCCGCCTGATGATTTGGAATGGCTACGGAATGGAGCGTTACCGCCCGCCGCGCCGGACAGGAGTTTCGGCGAGCACCCTCATGGGGGCCCATGGTCCCGGGTCTTCGTTACCGGCGCCGCGCGAACGATTCCACCGTGCTTTCCCACGCATGGCTCATCCGGGGATTTCTCCCGTGCGACCGGACGAGGCGGATTCCCAACCGAGCTTCCTCGGCTCACCCTGGCCTGACCTGCCTAGGCGCGCATCGGACCGTCGCCCCAACCCGCACCATCCTGTCCCTGACCCCACAACCAGAACGGTACCTGATCCGGCTCCTTTGAGGGCAGATGCTTAGTATGGGGCAGGGAGTTCTCAGACGGATTGGAGACCAAACCCTCACCCCGAAGATACCTGCGTAGGCAGGTATCCATCTCCTGAAGCTGCCTCATGTGCATGGGTAGAAGTCCCGAGATGGACCCCTGCCTACGCAGGGGTCATCGGGGGGGAGGAGTGGTCTCTATCCCACAAACCGTATCCCTGGCGTATGCCGGGGTGTCCTGCTGAAGCCTGCCGGACGAGACTCTGACATGCGCCGGAGAGGCGGGGGAGGGGACGAGCGAAGCGCGCAGCAGCTTCCGCTTCACATGAGTCCAAGCGTGGCATGGAAAGCACATACGCGGCAAGTTTGTGCGAGTGAATGTCAAATGCAGGTTGTTTTGGGGCGTGGCATCCTCTTAAAGACCCGCAACTCATTCTCAATATCAACAGGTATCCCTCATGCCGTTTTCCCGTCTTTCCGTCCTGCTGGCCTCCAGCGCGCTCGTATCCCTGTCATCTTATGCTGACAATGCCACCGCGCCGGGTGAGCAGAACCCGTACCGGATGTTGTCGACGATTGTCGTGACAGGCTCGACGGATGCGGTGGACGAAGTGGCCGGGTCGGTCTCCTTCCTGACGGATGCTGACCTGTCGGCGCAGGCCCAGAGCGATATCCAGCGCGTCTTGCGCGTCGTGCCGGGCGTGAACATCCAGGAAGAAGACGGCTATGGCCTGCGGCCGAATATCGGCCTGCGCGGGTCGGGTTCGGATCGCTCGTCCCGTATCGTGCTGATGGAAGATGGCGTGCCGATCTCGCCGGCGCCCTACGCCTCGCCGTCCGCCTATTATTTCCCGACCACAGCGCGAATGAGCGCCGTGGAAGTGACCAAGGGGCCCGCCGCGATCCTGTATGGTCCGCGCACGACGGGCGGCGCACTGAACCTGTTCTCGACGCCAGTGCCGGAAGAGACGTCCGGATTTGCACAGGCATTCTTTGGCACCAATGATCGCCAGCGGGTCCATGCCTGGACGGGCGGACGTGCGGAGGTCGGCGCAGGCTGGAAACTGGGCGGCCTGATCGAAGTGTTCACCGACGAGACCGACGGGTTCAAGGAGCTGGACAATGGCGGGCCAACTGGGTTCGACGCTGATGATCTGATGCTGAAAGTCGGGGCCTACAAGGATGACGGCCCGATGCCGCAAAGCGTCGAGCTGAAATACCAGACGCGCGAAGAGACCTCCAACGAGACCTATTTCGGCCTGACGCTGGAAGATTTCGAGGCCAACCCCTATCGCCGCTATGATGCGAGCGCGGATGATGAATTCCGGGGCGAGAATGAGCTGTTCCAGCTGACCCACAAGATTGAATTCTCGCCAACGCTGAACCTGACGACAATTGCCTATCATCACGACTTTGCCCGCAACTGGTACAAGCTGCAGGGTATCAGCGCCGATGGTACGGGCGCGAGCGACGATACGGGAATTTCCTCCGTGCTGGCCGACCCGGTGACCTATTCGGCCGAGTACAGCCTGGCGACTGGCGCTACCAGCCTCGACGATTCCATCGTCTACCGCGCCAACCGCCGCGCCTATTACAGCGAAGGCCTGCAAACCACGCTGAACTGGCAGACCGCGTTTGGCGGCCTCGATCATGATGTCACTGTCGGTATCCGCGTGCATGAGGACGAGGAAGACCGGTTCCAGGAAGAGGATGCGTACCGGCTTGAGGGCGGACGCCTGATCCTGACCAGCGCGGGCGCGGCGGGCAGCAATGCCAACCGCATCTCCAGCGGTGAAGCGGTTGCCCTGTTCCTGCAGGACCGGGTCAGCATCGGCAAGCTGACCGTGACCGGCGGCGCGCGCTTTGAGGATTATGAGCTGACGCGCGAGGATTATTCAACGGCAGACCCGACCCGTGCGGCGGGGCCGACGCGCGTGCGGACCCTGGATGACCAGGTCGTTGTGCCAGGTCTAAGTGCGCTTTACGAACTCAACGAGGACGTGACCTTGCTGGCCGGTGTGCATCGCGGCTTTGCGATTGCCAGCCCCGGCGCAACCGAGGCCGATGCCGAAGAGAGCGTGAACTGGGAAGCCGGCGGACGCTTCTCAAAAGAGGGCGTTGATGTCGAGGCGATTGCCTTCTTCAATGATTATTCGAACCTGCTCGGTACCTGCACCGCCTCGTCCGGTGGCAATTGCACGATCGGCGACCAGTTCGATGGCGGCGATGTGGACGTGATGGGCCTTGAGCTGACGGCGAGCTGGGATGCGGCGGCGCTGTTCGACACCTCGCTCTCACTGCCGGTCGGCCTCGTCTATACGTGGACAGATGCCGAATTCCAGTCTGGCTTCGAGAGCAGCTATGAGCCATGGGGCGATGTCGAGGCGGGCGACGAGCTGCCCTATGTCTCGGACCAGCAGATCACCCTGATGGCGGGCATCGAAGCCAGCCGCTGGGGCATGGATTTCTCTGCCAATCACGTCTCCGAAGCGCGTGCGCGGGCGGGGCAGGGCGCCATTCCGGCAGGCGAGCGGATCGATGCACGCTGGCTGGTCGATGCGGCGGCCTGGGTCGACCTGACCGAGACGCTGCGCCTGCGCGTGAAAGCGGAAAACCTGTTCGACGAAACCTATGTCGCCTCTATCGACCCCGCGGGCCTGCGCCCCGGCAAGCCGCAGGAGATTCTGGTCGGGCTTGAGGTGAGATTCTAAGCACCGGCGCTTTTGCGCCAAACCTCACCTGAGGGCCTTTCATTTCGGGGGAAAATGAGCCATAAGCCGCCCCTTGTGGTGGGATATCGGGTCCTGACCCGGCTGGACGACATCCCGGCCGTGGCCTGAGGCCTCAGATACTCACCCAAAACCCCCGCCAATTCAGGCGCTTAGACGAAACCCGCCGCAAGGCGATTACAAGAAAGATACACGATGTCGATTACCGCTGAGAAGAAGCAGGAACTGATCGAAAAATTCGCCACAAAGCCTGGCGATACCGGTTCCCCAGAAGTGCAGGTCGCGATCCTGACCGAACGGATCAACAACCTGACCGACCACTTCAAGACGAACAAGAAAGACAACCACTCCCGCCGGGGCCTGCTGGCCATGGTCGCAACCCGCCGGAAGCTGCTTGACTACACCAAGCGCAAGGATGAGGCGCGCTACGCCAAACTCATCGAAGCCCTCGGCATTCGCCGCTAGGCACAAAATCAAGCCCGCCGGGCAATAGGGCCGCGGCGGGCTTTTCGTATGTGAAAAAGAAAGACATTTTGATGTTTGACAAGAAATCTGTGTCGCTGGAATGGGCCGGCCGCACGCTGACGATCGAAACGGGCCAGGTGGCCCGCCAAGCCGATGGCGCCGTCATGGTGACCTATGGCGATACAAAAGTGCTCGCGACCGCATGTTTTGCGAAAAGCGCGAAGCCGGGCCAGGACTTCTTCCCCCTGACCGTCAATTACATGGAAAAATACTACGCATCGGGCCGCATCCCAGGTGGCTTCTTCAAGCGTGAAGGCCGCCCGACCGAGAAAGAGACGCTGACGTCTCGCCTGATCGACCGCCCGATCCGCCCGCTTTTCGTCAAAGGCTTCAAGAACGAAGTCCAGGTCGTGCTGACCGCGATGTCCTATGACCTCGAAAACGATCCGGACGTGATCGGCATGATCGGTGCCTCTGCGGCGCTTGTCCTGTCCGGCGCGCCCTTCATGGGCCCGATCGGCGCAGCGCGCGTGGGCTACAAGGATGGTGAGTACATCATCAACCCGACGATCGAAGAACTCGAAGAGTCCGAACTGGACCTCGTCATGGCCGGCACCGCCGACGCCGTGATGATGGTGGAGTCGGAAGCTTATGAACTGTCTGAAGAAGTCATGCTCGGCGCTGTCATGGCGGGTCATGAATCGATCCAGCCTGTGATCGATGCGATCATCGACCTGGCCGAACAGGCCGCCAAGGAACCGTTCGACTTCGAAGCCGAAGATCACTCGGCCGAACTGGAAAAAATCCAGAAACTGGTCGGTGCAGATCTTTCCGCCGCCTACTCGATGACCGAGAAGCTGGAGCGTCAGGCCGCTGTGGGCGAAGCCCGCGAAAAGGCCAAGGCTGCGCTCGTCGGCACCGAAGAAGAGCCGGGCGAAATGTCTGGCGAGACGTTCAAGTCTGCCTTCAAGGAAGCCGAAGCGAGCGTTGTTCGCGGCGACATCCTGAAAACCGGCAAGCGCATCGATGGCCGTTCGCTGGATCAGGTTCGCCCGATCGAGGCAATCGCCAGCTTCCTGCCGCGCACGCATGGTTCCTCGCTGTTTACCCGTGGTGAAACGCAGGCGATCTGTGTGGCCACGCTCGGCACCAGCGATGATGAGCAGTTCATCGACGGCCTTGATGGCACGTCGAAGTCCAAATTCATGCTGCACTACAACTTCCCGCCATATTCGGTGGGCGAGACCGGTCGCATGGGCGGTACCAACCGCCGCGAGACCGGCCACGGAAAGCTCGCCTGGCGCGCGCTGCAGGCTGTCCTGCCAAAGCATGAAGAGTTTCCGTACACGATCCGCCTCGTTTCCGAGATCACCGAGTCCAACGGCTCGTCCTCGATGGCAACGGTTTGCGGTTGTTCCCTCGCCATGATGGATGCCGGCGTGCCGGTGACCCGTCCTGTGTCGGGCATCGCAATGGGCCTGATCAAGGAAGCTGACGGCGTGGCGGTTCTCTCCGACATTCTCGGCGACGAAGATCATCTCGGCGACATGGATTTCAAAGTGGCCGGTACCGAAAAAGGCCTGACGTCCCTGCAAATGGACATCAAGATCGCCGGTATCACCAAGGAAATCATGCACACGGCTCTGGAGCAGGCCAAGGGTGGGCGCATGCACATCCTGGGTGAGATGGGCAAAGCGCTGGATACGTCCCGCGACAGCCTGTCGGAAAACGCTCCACAGATGGAAATCGTCAAAGTGCCAACCGACAAGATCCGTGACGTGATCGGGTCTGGCGGCAAGGTCATCCGCGGCATCGTGGAAGAGTCCGGCGCCAAGGTGAACATTGATGATGATGGTACGGTGCAGGTCTCTGCGCTGGACAAGGAATCCATCAACAAGGCGCTGAAGATGATCAAGGAGATCGTCGCAGAGCCGGAAATCGGCGAGATCTACGAAGGCAAGGTCGTTGGCCTGAAAGACTTCGGTATCTTCGTGAACTTCTTTGGTCCGAAGGACGGCCTTGTGCACGTGTCGCAAATGGCGAACGAGCGCGTGAACCATCCGAAAGACCTCGTCAAAGAAGGCGACACGGTCTGGGTCAAGCTGATGGGCTTCGATGATCGCGGCAAAGTGCGCCTGTCCATGAAAGTGGTCGACCAGACCACCGGCAAGGAACTTGCCAAGGATGAGGGCGGCGAAGAGGAATAGGATTTCCTTTTCCTGCAACAGGATACGAAAGGCCGCTCTCCGGAGCGGCCTTTTTTATTTTTGATCATACTTGGATGTTCTGCGCAGGCCTTTCCAGAACAACAGTCCGATCATCCAGAATTCGCCAATTGTTGGTGGAATCGTGAGTAATCCGATCCATGCGCCTGCGTGCGGTGCGAGCACTGCGATAAACACGCTCGCGACATAGCCAATTCCGCCAAGGATAAGTATCCAGCCTAGCGGGCGAGGGCCGAAGCGCCCCTTCAGGACGATCCAACCCATTGGGATTAACCAGAGCCCAAAGAAGATGGCGCCTGCGGCCCAGAAGTGGTGACTGGTGAGAACAAACAGATGGCTGATTGCCGGATCGGCGCTGCTGTGTCCCAAGGCTGTGTCGAGCGCCGCGCGCAACATCACCGAGCTGGCGAGCGTCGCGATCGCATTGACCATGCCGAAGAGTGCCACAACGCTCGCGGCATGCCGGTCGATGTGACTGAACAGTTTGGCGAACCATACCGCCGTCAACGCCTGGAAGATGGCGGACCCAAGCTCCAGCGCGATCCCGACGCGGGCAAGGCCTTCCTGCCCGGTCAGATTGGCGAGCGTTTGAACAGGATCATCTTCCGCAAAAAGCTGAGGTCGAACCGCCATGAAAACGGCGCCGCCGGTCAAACCGAGGCCCAGGTAAAACAGGCCAGTGAGGCATGCATCGCGTCGAAGGGAGGGGGGCAAGGCGGACATACTTGTTTAAACCTTACAATGTAAGTCTACGCCATGTGCTACCATGCAGTGCAAGAGTCTTGCAAGTGCCATCGCCACAAAGGCAAATGGATCCCGAAAGGAGACATGGCTGGCAATGAGTACACGGAAGCCTTTGACGCACACGCGCGTGCTTGATGCCGCGATGACATTGGTTGATCGCGAAGGCCTGCAAAGTCTGAGCATGCGGCGCCTCGGCAAAGAGTTGGGCGTCGAAGCGATGTCCCTGTATCACCATCTTCCAGGCAAGGAAGGCCTGCTTGATGGACTCGCCGAGGCGCTGGCAAATGAGATCACGTCCGCCGTTGATGAGCGTCCGGCATCATGCATGGCGGACTGGAAATCGGACCTGCGCAGCAGATGTCTGGCCGCTCGCACGGTGGTGATGCGTCACCCATGGACGCCTGCGCTTTTTGCGGCGCGGCAGTCCATACCACCGTCCATGTACCTCTATGTGGATCAGGTGATTGCATTGTTTGTGGACAATGGCTTCAGCTATCAAACGGCCCATCGTGCATTGCACGCGCTCGGAAGTCTGTTGTTTGGCTTTGCGCAGGAATTGTTCAGTCCGCCGGTGTCGGGTGGAAACCTGGACACACAAAAGACGCAGGCGGAGTTTGAGGAGATGGCAGAAAATCTGCCCTACCTCTCGGCCATGGTAGCGTCCGAGATGCATCAATCCGACGAGCCGGCTATGGGGTGGTGCGACAGCCAGACAGAGTTCGAATTCACCCTTGATCTGTTGCTGGGTGGACTTGAGCGACTCCGTAACTAGGGTCGCACAAACTACCCATCTTCCGTCAGCGCCTTGCGTACAGCCGCAATTGTTCGCGCGACATCCCCCTCATTCGTCCGCCAGCTGACGACGCTAACGCGCATAACGCGTTGACCCTGCCATGTCGTGCCGGAGAAAAAAGCTTTACCTTTTTCGTTCACCCGGCGAATGATCTCGTCGGTGAACGCATCATTCTCTTCCGCACTCGCGCCTTCGTGTTCAAACCGCACAAGACCCTGATTGAGTATCGGGTCATTCAGGGCGCGAGCGTTCGGCAGGGCGCCGATCCCATTCACAATTTCGGCGCAATACGCACATGAGCGGTCAACAAGGTCGGCGACGCCCTGACGGCCAAGTTCCTGAAGTGCGGCGTAAACAGGCACGGAGCGTGCCCGGCGGGAGAGTTCGAGGTTCCAATCCGTTGGATCACGCACGTCCTGACTGGGGGAGAGATAAGCCGCACTGAGTGACAGGGCGGCGCGGTGCGCCTCAGAATCGCGGACAATGGCAAAGCCGCAATCATAAGGTACGTTCAGCCACTTGTGACCGTCGGTTGCCCAGCTGTCAGCGAAGTCGATGCCGTCTGTGAGGTGTTTGAGGCGGTCGCTCGTGCGGGCGAACAGGCCGAACGCGCCGTCGACATGCACCCATGCGCCAGCGGCCTGGGCCATCGGAATCAATGTACGGAAATCATCGAATGTGCCGACATTCAGGTCTGCCGCGTTCAGGCATACAATTTTTGGCCCCTCCCATTCGGCAAGATGGCGGGCAAGGTCATCTGCGCGCATGTCGCCCATGGGGTTGATGGCGACATCTGTCATGGATGCCTGTCCAAGACCGAGGTGGCGAATAGCGCTGTCGAGGGAGCGGTGCCTGTTTTCACTGGTTAGGATGCGGATACGCGGTGCGCCGAACAAGCCGTCGTTTTCTGCATTCCACCCGGCCTTTTGCAACACGCCATGCCGTGCCGCTGCCAGCGCGGTGACGTGCGCCATCTGGCACCCGGTGGTGAACGCGAAGGAGGATGTCTGCGGCAGGTCGAACAGTTGCTTTAGCCACTCACCAGCAATCTCTTCAATCATGCTTGCGGCGGGTGCAACGGTGAACATACCCGCATTCTGGTCCCAGGCCGACACCAGCCAGTCGGCAGCAAGTGCCGAAGGAAGTGATCCTGCCATCACCCAACCAAAGAATCGTCCCCCGGCATTGGCATGCAGGCCGGGCTCGGCGTGCGTGGCAAGGTCATCGATAATGGCGGCGGCGTCTCGCCCGGTTTCCGGTAGCGGGCCAGACAGGGCGGCGCGAAGGTCGCGCGCGGTGGCCGTGGCGCCTACGGGCCGGTCAGGCAGGCTGTCCAGCCAGCGGCGGGCATGGAATGTGGCGCGGTCGAGTGGATCAGTCATGGCGAATTTCCCCAGCGTGCATCTAACGGGACTGTGCGTGGCAAAGGAAGTGCGGCGGCGGCCTTTTTTCGTTGAAGCCAGCCGGGGTTTGCCGTTACACCCAGAGCCATGATGACAAAGCGCAAGCAATTCCTCGTCGCCATGTCCGGTGGCTCCGGATCTGGCAAGTCAACGCTGGCCGAAGCCCTGCTGGAACATTTGCCTGAGGGGCAGGCGGTCCTGTTTGGTGAGGATGCGTATTACTATCCGATGAGCCATTATGGCGAGCCCGGGAACAAGGAAGAATGGACGGCACTTGTTGCGGGCATCAACTATGATGCACCTCGCTCGAAAGAAGCCGACCGGCTGGTCAAGGATTTGCGCGCGCTGAAAGCCGGCGAGACGATCCAGCAGCCAATCTATGATTATGAGCGCCATGACCGCAGCGAGAAGACACGCGAGATCAAGTCTGCGCCGATCCTGATCCTGGAGGGCATCCACGCGCTGTCCTTCCCGAAAATCAGTTCCCTGATTGATCTGTCGGTCTATGTGGACACGCCAGACGACCTGCGCCTCGCACGGCGAATTCGCCGCGACGTGACCGAGCGCGGTCGCTCGCTGGAAAGTGTACTTCAGCAATATCTCGGCACGGTGCGCGCGGCGCATTACCAATGGACCTATCCGGCCAAATTCGAGGCCGACCTCGTGATTGCCGATGAAGGCCTGCCGGCCTATGGCAATGTGCGCCCGACCGAAGAAGCCATCGAACGCATGATCGCACCGGTGCTGGCGCGTCTGCAGAATTGCGGCGCGATCTGACCCGTTTCCGGTTCGGGGCCAGTCTGGTATGACCAGCCTGCATCGGAACAGGAGACCGTCATGACCCATAGGCTTTCATTTCTTGTTGCAGGGCTGGCGGCGCCATTTGTCCTGTCTGCCTGTATCTATGTTGATGAAGGCTCCGAACCTGTCCGCAAAGTGGTGGTCGAGCGCGAAGTCATTGTTGAAACGGGTCCGGCACAGGATGATCGGCTGAACGCAACGCTCTGGGCGCAGCAGGCGGTAGAGTACAAGGCCACGACTGACGGCATCTATGCGCTGGCGGCGATGCGATTGGACGAGGCGCTGGCTGATCCGGAATGGACCGCCGCGCCGGACCTGCAGGGCGAGGCCTATCAGGATCTTCCCCCGGCAATCATCCTTGATGCCGATGAGACCGTATTGGACAATACGCCCTATGCGGCGGCGGATGTGCTGGCGGGTGAGCCTTTCAGCCCCGACCGCTGGAATGCCTGGGCCAGCGCGGGTGTGGCGAAAGCCGTGCCGGGCGCGGTGGACTTCACCCGCGCGGCTGCGGCCAAGGGTGTGAAAGTATTCTACGTCACCAATCGCGACGCAGTGACGGAAGTGGGGACCGCACGGAATCTGCGGGCACTCGGTTTCCCAATGGGCGGCAATGTCGACACGTTGCTGACCAAGGGCGAGCAGGACGATTGGGGCTCGGCCAAGGCAACGCGCTGGGCCGTGGTGGCAAAGGATTATCGGATCCTGCTCATGCTGGGCGACAATCTGGGCGACTTCACCGATTCCTATAAAGGCAGCCCGGCAGAACGGCAGGCCGTATATGAGGCGAATGCGGACAAGTGGGGCCGGGAATGGATTGCCCTGCCGAATCCGGGTTATGGCAGCTGGGAAAGCGCGCCATTCGGACATGATTACAGCCTGCCTGAAGACGAACGAGTGCAGATGAAACGCGATCAGCTGCAGCCATGGCCTGAACGGCCGTAACACTTCTGTTCATGTTGGCGCGGATATAGTGCGCAAGACATGATCCTGCGCACTCTTTTCGTCGGCCTTGCGGCGCTTGCCGCTGGCCTGCCCGCCTTTGCCTGTGACCTTGCCCTCACGGGGCGGGGCGTCGCAGTGGCCGATTATGTCGAGCAGGTGCGGCCCTGCTTCGGGAATCTGCCGGAGGGCTATGCCTTCGACGCGCGCATGGAAGGCGAGTTCCTGAGGCTGACCAATATCGCCCGCAAGGAGGCGGGATTGCCGCCGCTGGTCAATCGCGCAGCGCTGCGCAATACGGCGCGCTTTCACAGTCTCGACATGGCGTATAATGATTTCTTCGGCCATGTCGGACCGGACGGACGCGAACCGCAGGACCGTATCGCGGCCTTCGACCGGCGGGCAATCATTCAGTATTCAGCTGAAAATGTTGCCATGATCGAGACTGTCCGGGGGCGCTGGAATCTGGAACGGCAGGCCGTGAAACGTCTGCACCAGAACCTCATGGACAGCCCCGGCCATCGCGCAAACATTCTCAGCGAACAGGCCACCCATGTATCGATGGGCGTGGTGCGGACCGAGACGGGTGTCTGGGTGACGCAGAACTTCCTGAACCTGTCGGGCAGCCTTGCGCGGGACGTGCCCGTGCGGATGCGTACCGGGGACCGGTTGCGGCAGATGCCCGTGCTCAACGGCTGGAAGTTCCGCGAGTTCGCGGCCGAATTGCCAAGCGGCGACGTGCTGCCAATGGGGCAGGGTATTCCGGCGGGTATATCGGGCGATATCCACATTGCCGCCGAAGGCCGCAAACCGGGAGAGAAGCCGCGCAGCTATTACACAATCCACCTGCCCGGTCCCGCTGTGACCGTGGGCGGCTAGAACACGCGCATGATCTGATCCAGTGGCTTTTTCACCAGAGCGTGTTTGGGCACCATGGCATCGTCGGCTGGATAGCCCGCAACCAGGATCAGGAAGGGTTTTTCCGTTTCCGGACGATCACAAATGCCGTTCAGGAACTTCATCGGGTTGGGCGTGTGGACAAGGGTGGCGAGGCCGGCCTGATGACAGGCGGTCATCAGCATACCCGTGGCGATGCCGACGCTTTCGTTGATGTAGTAGTTCTTGCGGGTTTCTCCCGCTTGCACGCCGCCGCGGCGCTGGGCGAAGACACAGATCAGCCAGGGGGCGATTTCCATATAGGGCTTGTCGGCATCGGTGCCGATCGGCGCGAGCGCGTCGAGCCAGTCTTCCCCGGCGCGCCCTGAATAGAACTCACGCTCTTCAGCTTCGGCAGCCTGACGAATTTCGCGCTTTTTCTCCGCGCTGTTCACACAGGCAAAAAACCAGGGCTGGTGATTGGCGCCGGATGGGGCCGACCCGGCGGCGGCGACACAGGCCTCAATGATTTCGCGTGGGACGGGCTTGTCCGAGAAGGCGCGGACGGAACGGCGCGTCGCCAGAGAGTCGTGAAAGGCGCGGGCGCGGTTTCGCATCTCGTCTTCGGGATAAGACGGGAAGCCGCTGAGCGGGACATGGGTCTCGGTACTGGTTTTCATGATGCCCGTGTTAGCAGGATGACGGGCGGACGCAATTCACATCAGCGGGACCGGCGGGCGGCATCAGCGCCGCGCCTTTCGGCCCGCTTCATCCATTTTGAGAGCGTCGCCTCCTTGGCCGTCTTCACCGGTCCGACCTGCAGGATGCGTGCGGGATGTATGCCGACAAATTTCATGACGGGCTTCTGCACCTGTAACTTGGCGGCGCGACCATTGGATAGCCGGTCAAACCAGACCGGCGCGTCGGACGTCATCAGCACATCGCCCCGTCGTCCGGCCAGCAGGCGATCCCAGAAGGGGTCCTTCTCGTGATATTTCATGGCGAAGCCCGGCAGGAAACTGCGGTCGATCACGCCTTTCATCTTGGCGGGCATCCCGCCCCACCATTGCGGATAGGCCCAACAGACATGATTGGCCCAGAGCAAGTTCTCCCGCCACGCTTCAAGGCATGGCTCAAGGGTCTTGCGGGCGTGATAGCCTTCGGTGAGATCCGGGTCGAAGACCATGTCCGACAGGTTCATGCGCCGGACTTCGGCGCCGTTCGCTTCTGCGCCGCGCTGGTAGGCGTCCGCCATGCCGTGGCTGAGCGATGTAGCGCGTGGATGGCCGACCCAGAGAAAGATGCGTGCTGGCATGAGAGCCCCCCAAATACGATTGAACAATACGTTTATTGTTCAATACGGATCTGATGGCAAGCCCAAACGGTGGGGGGTGCAATTTGCCAGCATGGGGTTCGCCCTGCGTGTCAGCCGCGTTTCAGACGGGCAACGGCATCGGAGACGGGTGTTTCGCCATTTGTGAGTTCGATGATCTCATTGGTGATTTCCGGCACGTCGATCAGTTCCGCGAGCGTGGCGGCGACATTGCCGCGCGCGACGTCTCCATAGGTGATCGCGCGGCCCGCCATCACTTTGCCATCGCCGTCATCATCTTTCAGCGTGCCAGGGCGCAGGATGACATAGTCGATGCCGCTGGTGGCGAGGGCTGCATCGGCGCGGCGCTTCATGGCCATATAGTGCTCGAAATCATCGCTCGTGTCGCGGTCGCGCCCGGCATCCATGATGACTGAGACGAGATAGATGCGGTTCACGCCCGTGGCGCGCGCGGCCTCGATCAGCTTTTCCGGGCCCTCTCCATCAATCGCGGTCGTCTTGTCCCGGCCGCTGCCGGCGGCGCCTGCGGAGAAGACGGCCGTATCACAGCCGTTCATGGCGCTGGCGAGGTCGTCTGCGGTCATGTCGATGATATTGCCGAGAACGGGCTCGACGCCCTGCTTGCGCAGATCATCTGCCTGTTCAGGTTTGCGGTGCAGGCCTTTGACCGTGTGGCCGGCCTCGACGAGTTTCGGGCTCAGGCGGCTGCCGACGCCGCCCGTGGCGCCGATGAGGAAGATATTGGACATGGAAGTCTCCTGTCAGAATGGGTTCGCCAGACCAACAGGACAGACGGGCAGGAGTTCCGGGCGATCACAGCAAGGTGAGGACGCTTAGTCCTCCGGCAAATCCGGCACGCCGACGACGTGGAAACCAGCGTCGACATGGTGGACTTCACCGGCGACGGAGTGGCCGAGTTCGGAGAGCAGGTAGAGCGCCGCGCCGGCGACGCCTTCCATGCGCGTGTCTTCCTTCAGCAGAGACCAGTCGCGGCCCGTGCCCATAAGGCTCTTGCCGCCGCGAATACCGGCCAGGGAGAGCGTACGCATCGCGCCAGCGGAAATCGCGTTGACGCGGATGCCCTGCGGCCCGAGGTCGCGCGCCGCATAGCGGGTTGCGGCTTCGAGCGCGGCCTTGGCGACGCCCATGACATTGTAGGAGGGCACAGTGCGCTCAGCGCCGAGATAGGTCATGCAGATCATCGCTCCCCCATCCGGCATGATCTCGCTGGCGCGACGGGCACAATCGATGAAGCTGTAGACGGAAATGTCCATCGCGCGGCGGAAGCCTTCGCGGGTCGTGTTGGCGACCATAGAGCCCTGCAGCTCGTCCTTGCCGGCAAAGGCGATGGAGTGGACGAGGAAATCGATCTTGCCCCATTTGGCTTTGATGGTGTCGAACGCGGCATCCATGGACGCATCATCGGTGACGTCGGCCGGGATCATCGTGTCCATGCCGATGGATTCGACCAGCGGGCGCACGCGGCGCTCCAAACTGTCACCCTGATAGGTGAACGCGATCTCGGCGCCCTGGGCGGCCAGCTGGCGCGCAATGCCCCAGGCGATGGAGTTCTGGTTGGCGACGCCCATCACGATGCCGCGCTTGCCTTTCATCAGGTCGCCTGCCGGCGGGGTCCAGTCATCAGCCATGGCGGCATCTCCCTTGTTCAAATATCATCGTGTCATCAGGGCTAGGCAGCCCGCTTGCCCACGTCAAGCAGGCGCAGCGCTAGAGGACGTTCTTCAGGCCGACCTTCATGTCGAGGGCCGTGTAGACATGCTCATCATCGACATAGACGCGGCCATCGGCGATGCCGAGATTGAGCTTGCCGCGGCGCACGCGCTTGATGTCGATGACATAGCGGACGAGCTTCTTGTCGGGCGTGATCTCGCCGGTGAATTTCACTTCGCCGACGCCGAGCGCACGGCCCTTTCCGGGGCTGCCGGACCAGCCGAGCCAGTAGCCGACGGCCTGCCACATGGCGTCGAGGCCAAGACAGCCGGGCATGACCGGGTCACCGGGGAAGTGGCATTCGAAGAACCAGAGGTCTGGCGTGATGTCGAGTTCGCCGATCACGCTGCCCTTGCCGAACTGGCCGCCATCCATGGTGATCTCTGTGATCCGGTCCATCATCAGCATGGGCGGGATCGGCAATTGCGCATTGCCCGGGCCAAAATAGCCGCCCGCACCTGACTTCAGCAGGTCTTCCTTGGAGTAGGAGGATTGGGGCGTGTGGTAATCGTGCGGTCCGGACATGGCGGTTCCCTTGTTCAATCAGCGCAAGAGGCTTTACGAGCCTGTGCCGCGCGGCTTGTCAACAGGGAGAGGGTGTCCAGACTGCCCTTGCTTACAGGGTGGCTTCGCTGGTCGTTACGCCCCAGAGGGCGGCAGCCGGGACGAAGCCTTTATAGTTTCCGGCTTCGATGCGGCACCAATTGTCCGCACATTTGCCGAGCTCCACCAGGACGGTCGCCTCTATGCGGGCGACCTCTGCGCTTTCCGGATCCGGCGCGTGATGCATGATCGTGTCGGTCTGCACCATGGCCTTGGCTTCCGGTTCCAGCATGCGGGCATGGACCCAGACTTCTGAGCCGGACGGATCCCGTACACGGCGCCAGTTCTGGCTCTCCTTGATGATCAGCAGGGGCAAGCCCTGGCGTTCGTAGCGCCAGAGGATCGGATGATCGCGGCTGGGGCCGGCCCGACCATTCACGGCATTGTATTTCAGGGTCTCGAAGCGCGGGACTTCCTTTCCGGAAAATTTGCTCACGCGCACATAGGTCGGACCCTCAGCCAGTGCCGAAGCGCAAGCAAAGACGAGCCCGGTTAAAATAATGGCTGCCCACTTCATGTGCAGTCTTTTCCCATGTCTGCGAGGGGATAGAATTCCATAGCCGAATGAATCTTGTGTAAAATATGAAGCGTTGGCGTGGTCTAATCCCTCTGCTAAGGCCCGAATGAGAATATTTGCAAAAAGAGTTCCTATGTCCGCGAAGAAGTTGAAAGTCGTTGTCACCCGAAAACTCCCGGCGCCGGTCGAATTGCGCCTCAAGGAATTGTTCGATGCGAGGCTGAACAATGATGATCACCCCTTCACGCAGGAGGAACTGGTCGAGGCGATGCAGACCGCCGACGTGCTGGTACCCACGGTAACTGACAAACTGGACGGCCGAATCATGGCCCGGGCAGGGGACCAGTTGCGCCTGATTGCCCAGTTCGGCGCGGGTGTGGACAATATTGACGTGCAGAGTGCCGTACAGCGCGGCATCACCGTGACCAACACGCCCGGCGTGCTGACCGATGATACGGCGGATGTCGCCATGGCACTGATCCTGTCAGTGCCGCGCCGCCTGTTCGAAGGTGCGCAGATCATGAATACGGGCGGCTTTGACGGCTGGACGCCGACCTGGATGATGGGCCGCCGACTCGCCGGCAAGCGGCTGGGCATCATCGGCATGGGGCGTATCGGTCAAGCGGTTGCCCGCCGCGCAAAAGCCTTTGGCTTGCAGATCCATTATCACAACCGCAAACCGGTCAGCCCGCGCATCGAGGAATTGCTGGAGGCGACTTATTGGGACAGCCTCGACCAGATGCTCGCGCGCATGGACATCGTCTCGGTAAACTGCCCGCACACGCCCGCAACATTCCACCTGATGAATGCCCGCCGGATCGAGCTGATGAAGCCGGAATCCTATATCGTGAATACGGCCCGCGGCGAGGTGATCGATGAGGCAGCGCTGGCCCGCGCGCTGAAGGCGGGCAAGATTGCCGGGGCGGGGCTCGACGTGTTCGAGCGCGAGCCGACAGTGAATGAAGAATTGTTCGGCCTGCCGAATGTCGTTCTGCTGCCGCATATGGGCTCGGCCACGATCGAGGGCCGTACCGAGATGGGCGAGAAGGTCATCATCAACATCAAGACCTTCGCCGACGGCCACCGCCCACCAGACCGCGTAATCCCCGCAATTTTGTAGTTTTTCCTCCATTTCCGGTTGACCTGATTGCGCTGGTTTTCCAGTCTACGGGTCTTCCGGGAGGGCTGATCTGGTGTTGCGTATTCTGGCGGTTTTGGCCGCTTTTTTTGTTTGCGGTCATGCGGTTGCGCAGGAACCCGCTCCTCCAACGCTTGAAGAATTCCTGAGCGAAGCAGACTACTCGCTCCCGACTCTCTCCCCGTCGGGTCGATATTTGGCGGGCATCCAACAAGCGAATGGACTGGATTTCATCCTAACGGTTGATTTTTCGGCGAATGTGCCGAAGCCGGTATTGGAGCCTTTGGGTCCCGCTACAGTGAACTGGATTGAGTGGGTAAACGATGACTGTCTTCTGATTTCGATGACGGGTGTCGGAAATTCTGACGCGGATGATGGCCGCGACATCGAGCATGACATTCAGGAAGCGGGAAGATCCAAACTCTGGAGACGGCGAGCCACTGTCATTACCCGGCTGGTGTCTTATTGCCCATTAGACGGGACCTCCACGATGCTGTTTCCCAACTGGAAAACACGGAACAGTTACTACAGTATCGCGAACGTCACGGACCTCCTTCCTGAGGAGCCAAATCACATCCTCATGCCGTCGAACATCTATGGCGACCTGGACTTGTTCAAAGTGGACATCCGAGATGGTAGCTATGAGCGCATCGTGAACGGGGACTACTACACTGTGGCTTGGTATACGGATAGGGACGGTGTGCCTGCCTTACGAGTAGATCGAAGCAACAAAGGTAGAACGCGGACAGTGTTCGCGCGTACTGTTTCAACCTCGGGAAAAATAACGTGGGAGAAACGTTGGTCCTATAGTGTGCGTGCGGATGAGCGCAGTGACATTGCGGGTGATTTTGAAATTCTCCATCCCGGCCCGTCGCCGTCAACCTACTACATCGCGACACGGCTGCCTGAAGAAAACTTTACTGCAGTCTATCTCTATGATTTCGAGATGGATGAGATTCTGGAGACTGTTGCTTCCAAAACTGGCATCGACATCGAAGACGTCGTGTTCGACCCCACCACTCAGAGCCTGTTGGGCATTGTCTACTTCGATCCGATGAAGACGGTTGAGATGTTTGATCAACGCCTTCAAGCTCATTTTGATGGGTTGAAGGCGCGCTTTGGCAGACTGGCCAATATTCACCTCTTAGAGGTGCGAGACGGGGGAAGTTCTTGGCTGCTTGGGGTCAGCGGTCCGACAAGGCCTAGATCATATCATCTATATGACGCTGAGACGTCGGCAATTACTGAGATTGGCGCCAGGAAAAAATACTGAATGGAAAACTATTTGGATCGGCTCAGATAGTTCAGTACACGGCCCGGGACGGGCTTGAGATTGAAGGATACCTGACGCGCCCTCGGCAAGAATCTGCGGCCAGCACCTCCCCGCTGATCGTATTACCGCACGGTGGCCCTGAAGCCAGGGACTACTTTGATTTTCGCCAAGACGTTCAGGTACTTGTTGCTGCAGGCTATCAGGTCTTTCAACCCAATTTCAGGGGATCGTCCGGATTCGGGCGTGAATTTGCAGAGATGGGTCGGAGGGAATGGGGTGCGGCGACGCAAACAGACATCGAAGACGGGTATGCGTTTTTGATTTCTCAAGGTCTCGCGGAGCCAGCAAATGCATGTATCGTCGGCTATTCCTATGGAGGATATGCCGCCTTGGCAGCAGCGACACAGACACCAGAACTTTACCAGTGCATCGTGTCAGGGGCAGGTCCAAGTGATCTAGCCAAAATGTTGCAATGGGAACGTCTTCAATACGGGCGCTATTCCAAGACCTACAAATATTGGGTTCAGCATATCGGACAACCTGGATCGGACGGTGAGATGCTGAAGGCGATATCCCCTGCGGAAAATGCGGACAAGGTAACCAAACCCGTACTACTGATTCACGGGACGCACGATGAAGTTGTGCCGCCGAAACAGTCCGAACTCATGGAGAAGGCGCTCGACCGCGAGGGCAAGCCCGTGCGGTATGTGGAACTCGAAGATTCCGACCATTCTTATATGTCTGAAAAAGACGAGCTGACCTACTACACCGAGATCCTCGCCTTTCTGGAGACGCACCTGCCGGTGAATTAGCCAGGCGGCCCTAGTCCAGCGCGCCGATATAGGGCAGGCCGCGGTATTTGCCGGCATCGTCCATGCCATAGCCGACCAGGTAGCGGCCCGGCGCATCGATGGCGCAATAGTCGACGCCGTCTGCGCCGCGTGGGGCCCAGGGCTTTTGGGTCAGAGCGCAGGTGATAACTTCCCGCGCGCCCTTGGACAGCAAATGGGTCTTGGCAAAGGCCAGCGTGCGGCCCGTATCGTAGACATCATCCAGAATGATGACGCCCTTGTCCTTCACGGACCGGGCAAGGTCTGCACGCACGACCACGCGACCCGAGCTTTCGCGCGCGTCGCGATAGGATTCCAGCCAGATCACGTCGAGGGTGGGGTGGATATCGCGCCGGGCGAGGGCCTTCATCAGATCCGCCGTGAAGGGTGTGGCCCCGATCAGGATCGAGACGATCGTCCACTCCCCCGTCAGGCGCGGGGCCAGCGTGTCCGCCAGCTTGTCGATCTGGGCCAACAGTTCGTCTTCAGGCACGATTACTTCGATTTTGGGCAGGTCGGTCATTCGGCGGGCGTTTCCGTTTCGGTGGCCATGAGGTCTTCAGTGGTAGGATCCGGGGTATCGTCCCGCGGGGGCATATCGGACAGATCGACGAATTTGAGTTCGATCTCGAAGCTTTCCATCGGCGCCTGTTCGACGACAACCTGAAATGTTCCCGATTCGCCTGCCGCCAGTTGGTCAGGCCGGATGCGGCCGTACTTGGTGGCAACCACGGCGCCGATTTCGTCTTTCAGGTCGACGCGCACCGCTGGCGTGTCGACGGTAGAGCGCGAAATATTGAGGGCCTTGCCTGCCACAGTGACGACCGGGACCGTGTCATTGAAGGTGCGGCTGCGCTGGATATCTTCGAAGTCGAGCCCGAACCGGTTCACATTGAACCCGATCTGTTTGTAAATGCTGCCCGCCTGCGGCCAGAGCTTCACCACTTCATTGCGGTACATGATGGCCCCAACACCGAGGGAGAAGAACAGGCCTGCGGTGACCAACCAGGAGAGCAAGGCGGCCGTACGGCTCTTGCGACGGCGTTGCTCGCGGACTTTTTCGCGATAAATCTCGTGGGCCGCGGCGGGGGTGCGCCGGACCGTTTCGTCCAGATGTTTTGGTTCAACAAACCAGGATCCGCCACAGGCCGCGCACTTAACAGTGCGTCCGCTTTCACCGATTGTTGAGTCATCGGCGAAATACTGGGTTTCACAATTGGGACAGGTGAGGATCATGTCTTGGTGTTTCCCGCAATTCGCCCCAATAATCCATTCGCCCGCGCACAGGACAGGAGCCTATGACTCTTTCCCGCCACGACCTGTTTGACGATGTTGCCGTACGCCTCGATGGTGTTTCGCTGCGCTATGACTCGTCAGAGGATATCCTTAGCGGGATTGATCTGGTCCTGAAACCCGGATCATTCAGCTTTCTGACGGGTGCCTCTGGCGCAGGCAAGACCAGCTTGCTGAAGCTGCTTTATCTCGCACTGAAACCGACACGGGGCGAAGTTTCCCTGTTTGGCCGCCCGACGAGCCGTTTGACGCGAGATCAGCTGTCGGCATTGCGTCGCCGGGTTGGCGTTGTCTTCCAGGAGTTTCGCCTGCTGGACCATTTGACCGCATATGAGAATGTTGCGCTGCCGCTGCGGGTGTTGGGCCGGAAAGAGTCGACCTATCGCAGCGATGTCGAGGAATTGCTGGCCTGGGTCGGGCTTGGCGAGCGGATGCATGCGCGGCCGACCACGCTTTCGGGCGGCGAACAGCAGCGCGTGGCCATCGCCCGCGCCGTGGTGACCCAGCCGGACATCCTGATTGCGGACGAGCCGACGGGCAATGTCGACCCGGAGATGGGCTCGCGCCTGATGCGGCTGTTCCTTGAGCTGAACAAGCGCCGGGCTACGACGGTGATTATCGCGACCCACGATCTGGGACTGGTGCGGCAGGTCGAGGCGCCGGTGTTTCGCCTGCAGCACGGCCTGCTGGTACAGGATGTGGAATATGGGCCGGCCGCACGACGGCGGACAGACCTTTCGAAGGCGGTGGAATAGGCATGGCGAAGGAAACTCCTCTCCTGCCGCTTGAGGACGCGCGCGAAATGGCCCTGTTCTTTGTGGTTGGGGCACTGTGTTTTCTTGCGGCGCTGGCGACGCTGTCAGCGAAGTCGACCTATGGCGCGGCGCGCAGCTGGACGGCAGAAGTCGAAGGCGAGCTGACCGTGTCACTGCCGGATGCCGACCGGCGTGGCGCAGAAGCAGCGCGAAAGCTGATCGAGTCGACCGATGGCATTCGTGAAGCGCGTTTGTTGTCGAAAGCGGAAATTGATGCGCTGCTGGAGCCGAATTTTGGTAGCCGGGGCTTGCCGGAAAGCCTGCCCCTGCCACAGCTGATCGCGGTCACCGCCGAGCCGGATGTGGAGTTTATCGGGCCAACACTTGAGCGCCGTCTCACCGAGGCGGGATTTGTAAACGCTGTGGACGAGCATGCCGATTGGGCCGGAGATGTTCGACGCATGCTGGCGATTGCCCGGCTGGTGGCGCTGACGGCTGTCGCGCTTCTGGCATCAACGGCGGTCGCCGTGATCGCCTTTGCAACACATGCCGCGTTGCTGGCGCGTCGGGATATTGTCGATGTGCTGCATCTGGCAGGCGCGCGGGATCGGTACATTGCCGGCCTGTTCGAGCGACGCTTCTGGTTGCTCGGCATTCGGGCAGGAGCAGTAGGAGCCTTGCTCGCCCTCGGCGCAGCAGCGGCGATGATATTTGCGGTCCATTCCAGCGGCGCGCGAACCGGCCTGCTGCCTGAGCTGAGCCTGGATTTCCTGGACCTGATCATTCTGATCATCACCCCGCTGATTGCGGGACTTGCTGCGCGCCTTGCAGCACGTGTAACTGTCATCCGTTCTCTGAAGAGTGTCATGTGAGCGGTGAAAAACGACTGAAGAAACGACGTATCGGTGTGGTGCCGGCGATCGGAGTGGCGGTGTTGCTGTTGGCGGCGCTGGACTTTGTGCTGTTTGCGAACCGCGCCGCGAAGGCTGACCATTCACCAGAAGTCACTGGCGATGCGATCGTGGCGCTGACAGGAGGGTCCGGCCTGCGCATTGCTGCGGGCGTGGAACTGGTAATGCAGGGGCGTGGCGCACGGTTGCTCATTTCCGGCGTGAACCCGGATGTGCCTGTGGAAGATTTGATCACTCTGGCGGGGGGCGCCGCTGATGTGTGGGCGTGCTGCGTGGATATTGGCTATGTTGCTGAATCTACGCGGGGCAATGCCGAGGAAACCGCTGCCTGGGCATATGAGCGCGACTACAAGAAGCTGATCATCGTGACATCTGATTATCACATGCCGCGCAGCCTGATCGTGCTGAAAAAGTCGATGCCCGATATCGAGTTGGTCGCGTGGCCTGTGCGCACGGTGAATGATCCCGCTTCAATTTGGAGCGATCCTGATTCCTTTCGGGGCGTATTCCTCGAATGGGCCAAGTGGCGCGTGACGACCTTCGAATGACCGGTTATCTGGTAGTCCAATGATGATGTTTCGTTCGATCCTGTTCGTAATCTGGATGTACGGGCTGATGGCCGTTCTGGGCCTGCTGGCCCTTCCGGCATTGCTGTTGCCGAAATCGGTGACGTTCTGGGCGATCAGCCTGTATGCGCGCGGCCTGATTTGGGGGCTGAAAGTGTTTTGCGGCATCAGCGTGGAAATACGCGGCCGCCAGAACATGCCGCGTGGTACGGTGCTTTATGCGGGCAAGCACAATTGCATGCTGGACGTGTTCATTCCTTTCCTCGTGATGCCTGCACCGGCGATCATCCTGAAGCAGGAATTGCTGTGGTATCCGTTCCTTGGTTGGTATGCGCTGAAGGCGGCGATGATCCCGATTGACCGAGCGGGGAATACGAGAACGCTGAAGAAGATGGTCGCAGCTGCAAGGGAGCGCGCCGACGATGGTCGCCAGATCGTGATCTTCCCGGAAGGGACACGCACGGTGCCAGGGGCCGAGCCTGCCTACCATGCGGCCGGTATTTCGGCGCTCGCCAAGGGTATTGAGGCGCCCATCCTGCCGGTGGCGACAAATGCTGGCCTGTGTTGGCCGGGTCGGGGAGTGAAGCGCAGCAAGGGGACGATCATCTACGAGATCCTGCCGCCCATTCCGGCGGGCCTGCCACGCAAGGAATTGATGAGCCGGCTGCAATCGGAACTCGAGACCGCATCAGACGCTCTTGTTGCCGAGGGCCGTACCGTGCAGGGTCGCCTCGCCCACTAACTCGCTTCAGGACACGTCAATGGTCGAGCCCTCCACCTCTCGGAAAAAATCTCGGTTCTGGCTCTATGCGCCATTTGTCCTGCTGCTGATCCTCGTCGGCGCATGGACAGCCTATTGGTTCATAGCGAAAGACCAACTCGACAAGGGCATTGATGAATGGATAGCGGCAGAACGTGCCAATGGCGCTGAGCTTGAATATTCCTCCAAGTCGTTGGGCGGGTTTCCCTATCGGTTCGAGCTGGTCGTGAATGATCCGATCTACCAGCCGGCCGGTGCGCCCCGCTGGGAAGGTGAGCAATTGCGCCTCGTCATGCAGCCCTGGAACTGGCAGCATGTCATCGCCTATTCGCCGGGTCGGAACCTGCTAACGGAGGCAGGCGGGCTTCGTCAGACCGTGACACTGGACAAGACATCCGCCGCCAGCCTCTCTTGGAACAGCGACACGATTGAGCGCATCGGCCTGCAAATGGGCAATGCGACGGCGCTGATCGATGGCGAGACCTATGCGACAACCGGGTTTTCCCTGAACCTGAAACCGCGTGAAGGCGCAGAAGATGATTTGATGATCGCCCTGCAATGGGACCGGCTGACCATCAATGCAGCCCCGCAAGGCGCAGAGTTTCTTGGCGACACGATCGGACCTTCACGTCTGATCGGCGAAGTGCGCAGCTTCTTTCCGGCCTGGATTCGCAGCGGCGGCAATCCGGAACGCTTCCATCGCGCGCTCGTGCAGGAAGATGGCGCAGTCGAAATTGCGCAAGGTCTGCTTGATTGGGGCCCGCTGGATCTCGGCGTAAAGGGCGACATCAAGTTTGATGACGGCCTGGCGCATGGCTCTCTGGGCATGCGGATAGAAAGTGCGGACGAGTTGCGCGACGCGCTGGATGCCTCCGGCCAGTTGGGACAGCAGGAAAATGCCATGCTGACCATGCTGGAAACCTCATCTGCGGATGGTGGCTTCCTGACCTTCACCATCAAGGACAGTGAAGTGAGGATGGGTCTGATCCCGGTCGGCACACTGCCAGAGCCGGGCTATTGACGGCGCCCTCGCGGCGGGTGCTGAGCGCGGCCTGCGAGACACTGGCCGCTGCAGACCCCGCATTGGCGAGAGCCTATGACGAACTGGGTATTCCGGAATGGCGGGTGGGCGAACCCTGCTATGCGGCGCTCTGCCGGCTGATTTCCTATCAACAACTCTCTACTACGGCTGCCGGCAGAATCTGGGAACGCACCCAGGCGATGTTTGGCGAAGTGACGCCGGTGGCTGTTCTGGCTGCGGATCCCGAAGATATTCGGGCGTGTGGCATGTCCCGCCCCAAGGTTCAGCACATGATCTCGATTGCCGAGGCGATGACCACAGGCAGGCTCGACCTTGAGCGTGTTTGCACTTCTGATCTGGATGTTGCGCGCAAGGAATTGGTCTCGGTTAAGGGAATCGGCCCGTGGACTGCGGAATTGTTCCTGCTCTATTCGGTCGGCGCGACGGACGCTTTTCCGGTGGGTGATGTTGGCTTGATGGAGGCGCACAAGCTGCTTCTGGAGGTCGAAACCCGTATGGAAATCAAGGAATTCACTGCGCATGCCGAGTGCTGGCGACCCTATCGCGGCGTGGCGGCACATCTGCTCTGGGGCTGGATCAACGACCGGCGCGCCAAGGCGGCCCAGCCGAGCCCTCAGGCCTGACCATCTGGACAGCGTTGCAAAACGCCGCAACTGTCATAATCTCATTATGTGAATCACCTAAAGCAGGGGCGAGACGAAAAGGAGCTACGCCTTCAGTCGGTTCAAACAGACATATCTTCTCAGTGTCATGGAGGTGACCCATGGCTGAGATCATTTCGGCCCCCCCGAGCGGCCGGCCCGCTCTCGTATTGAACGCTGATTTTCGGCCGCTCTCTTATTATCCCCTTTCTTTGTGGCCCTGGCAGGAAGTGGTGAAAGCCGTGTTCCTCGACCGTGTCGATATCATCGCCGAGTATGATTATGTCGTCCGCAGCCCGAGCACGGAGTTCCGCCTGCCCAGCGTTATCGCGCTAAGGGATTTTGTTCGGCAGGATCGCCCGCCGGCTTTTACCCGCTTTAATGTCTTCCTGCGCGATGGTTTCGAGTGCGCCTATTGCGGCACGTCGGAGCATCTGACCTTCGACCATGTCATTCCGCGCTCCAAGGGCGGTCGGACAACATGGGAAAACATCGTCGCCGCCTGCAGCCCCTGCAATCTTCGCAAGGGCGGAAAACTGCTCAAGCATACCGACATGCAGCTGATGCGGCGCCCGGCGCGGCCAAACAATTACCAGCTTCAGGAGATTGGCCGAAAATTCCCGCCCAACCACCTGCATGAGACCTGGATGGATTATCTCTATTGGGATATCGAACTGGAAGGCTGACCGAAGGGGTTAGTGCCAGTCGTAGGCAAGGCGCGCCTGTTCGATATGGTCGAGCTTTGCGTGCAAAGCTGACCAGTCGTCCGACTCGGCAATGGGCGCCCAGACCGCCTCGACTTCATCGATCACCAGGCTGACCGGGGCAGGGGCCTGGAAGTAGGCGTGCTGAAGGCGTTCGGGCCGGACCGGGCTACGAGCGACCAGCGCGTCCCGCACAGGCGAAAACCGGTCTTCCTTATAGAGCGCAGCCTGGGGTGAGGCGTCGGCCCGCGAGGTGCTTTCATGCCCGCCAAACCAGTCAAAGAAGGTTTGCGGCCAGCTCGCACCTGTCTCGGTCATCCACGCGTAGAATGCCTGCAGGAACTCCGTATCCGCATCAGGATCACCGAATGGTGCAATGCCGAGCATGGCATGAGTGTGAGAAACGAAGCTTTCCTGATAGGCGCGTTCATAAGGCTTGAGACCAGTGGCGAGGTCTTCCGCCCCAGCGAGGGGCAAGAGGGCGGAGGCGAGTTGTTGGAGTGCCCATCCACCCTGCAGGGGTTGGCGCCCGAAACGGTATAGACCCTGCTGGTCGAAATAGGCGGCGGTGAAGTTCGGATCGGAAATCGGCAGGAACCGCCACGGACCGAAATCGAATGTCTCGCCGGTAATATTGAAATTGTCCGTGTTCATCACGCCATGCACGAAACCAGCGGTCATCCATTGCCCGATCATGTGACCGGTCGCGGATGCTATGGCCGAGAGCATGTTTACCGTCTTGCGACTGACATCCTCATCCTTCGCCAGAGGATGGAAGTTTGTGACCACATAGTCGACGAGCCGGGCCAGATCATCTGGCTGTTCGAGATAGGCGAGGCGCTGGAAGCTGCCGAAGCGGATGTGACTGTGTGACAGGCGAGTGAGTACGGCAGAGCGAGTCGGGGAGGGTTCATCGTTCCGGGCCAGCTGTTCGCCGGTCTCTATCAGGGCGAACGGCTTGGACGTGTTTACGCCAAGGGCTTCGAGGTAATTCGCGGCAAGAATCTCGCGCACGCCACCCTTGAGCGTCAGGCGGCCATCGCCTTGGCGACTCCATGGCGTCTGACCGGAGCCCTTCGTACCTAGATCGAGCAGGCGTGAGCCCGTGTCGCGGACCTGTGCAAACAGGAAGCCGCGTCCATCGCCCAGTTGTGGATTGTAGGTGCCGAACTGGTGGCCATGATAGCGCAGGGCGAGGGGCTGTTGCAGATTTTCGGGCAGGGGCGTGAACTGGCCGAAATGGGTGGCTTGATCAGCCGCATCCAGATCGCCCAGACCTACCTCGTTAGCCCAACGCGTGTTCCAGTACCGTACTGAATGTTTCGGGAAATCCGCAGAATCGACGGGATCGCCTATAAAGTTGGCTATGGCGAGAATGGGGGGTGTCTGGGTCATGCGCTCTCACATAGGGCCTGAATGAAGAAAGGGCGACCCGCCGGGCCGCCCTTTCCGAAAAGATTGAGAAGAACTGATCCTAGTATTCGTAGGTCAGTTCGAGGCCAACAAGGCGACCTTTCTTGAGCGGGGAGAACGTACCACCGGCCGGAAGGGCCTGGTAAGTATAGTTCACACCGGTCGAGAGCGGGCCCGGGAAGGGCAGCTGGGTGTCGTTACCCGCCTGAACTTCGTCGAGCAGGTTCTTGCCGTAGATCGATGCAGCAAGGCCGTCGACAGGCGTTTCCCAGGTCAGGTTCGCGTCCAGCATGTTGGCGGACTGAACCCAGCCGAAGTTGCTGTCTGTATACGCGATGCGATCGCGATACTGGTAGTTCACCTGGCCGATGAGCGCACCGGAATCACCCAGATCGACATCCTTGATCAGGCCAACGCCCCAAGTTGCCTGTGGCACGCGTGGGAGGTCGAGTGCGAGATCGCTGTCACCAACAACGCCGTCCGCATCGAGATCGAAGAACACGTCATCATAGGACGCATCGATCATGCCGACATTGAACGTGGCGAGCCAGGAGTCTGCGAAGGCAACTCGGCCATCCACTTCAACGCCCGTGATGGACGCATCGGCAGTGTTGATGATGTTCTGGACCACGCCGGATGAACCAGCGGTGTTGACCTCACGCTGCATGTTCTGGATTTCCGTGTGGAACACGGCACCGTTGACCTGGATACGACCGTCTTCACTGCTGGTCTTGAAACCAACTTCGAAGGCGTCGACTTCTTCCTCATCAAATCCGAAATCGCCGGTCTCGGCCACGAACTGGTAGAAGATCGGGATATCGGTGATCCGGAAGTTGTAACCACCGGAGCGGAAGCCTTTGGTGTAGTGACCATAGGTCTGCAGATTGTCGTTCCAGAAATACTGCACGCCGACTTTCGGTGTCCAGTTCGACCATTCATTGCTGTCGCTGAAACCGTTCGGCTCCTGTGCGGCCCCGCCGGTGATCAAGGAGATCAGCGCGTTGGTGCCATCCGGCGAACAGGTGCCGCTGACGACAGAACATTCGCCGCGTGGGCGGATGTAGACGACGTCTGCGTCTTTCTCTTCGTTGGAATAGCGAAGGCCGACAGTACCAACCAGCTTGTCCGTGAAGGCGTAATCGACGTTGGCGAATGCGCCCCAGACCGTGTGATCCTGACGTCCACCACCATAGAAGCCCCACGGAATCGATGCCGGCAGGGTTGCCGGGCGGGTCGTCGGCAGGTTGCGTGTTTCAGTGTAGGCGATTTCCTGCTCGAAATAGTACAGGCCTGTCGTCACGTCTGCTTTGCCGAACGTACCGGCGTAACGCAGTTCGTCAGAGATCTGCTCCTGTGTCAGCTCTGCACCGGAGTGGAAGAGCGTGAACGGGGTCGCGTCAATATCGCCAACTGACTGGGAGTCGTAGTCACGATAGCCAATGATGTTGGTGATCCGGCCGTTGCCGAAATCGACATCATAGTCGGTGCGAAGGGAGCCGAAGATGGTTTCGGATTCTGCCAGACCTGGCTCGTTGATCGAGAAATCAAACGTGTCACGGTCGAAATAGGACCGGTTCTGGCCAGACGGGCCGTCGCCGCGGCTGTCTGTGTATTCGATTTTGCCGAGGAAGGAGAGACGCTCGGTTGGCGTGAATTCCAGCGCGCCGCGATAGGTCGCGGTCTGGAGTTCGCCGTGATTGTCACCATTGTACTGGTTCTCGAAGTAGCCGGCATCGCTTGTATAGGAAGCGCCGATCTTGCCGTTCAGCACGCCTTCAATCAGCGGGCCGGAGACATAACCCTGCACAGTGGCGCTGGCGCCACCACGGTCTTCATCCACAGGGCCGTCGACCTTGGCACCGAGCTTGTAGGTGAATTCGTCGGTCGGATTGCCTGAGTTGATGACAACCGCACCACCTGTTGTGTTGCGTCCGAAGAGCAGGCCCTGAGGCCCGCGCAGGATCTCGATGCTGTCCACGTCGAACAGGTCGACGACAACGCCGCTGTTCACGCCGAGGTAGACACCGTCAACGAAGACACCGACGGCCGGATCGATCGACGGGATGGACGAGTTCACGCCAAGACCACGAATGGCGAAGTTCGCCGTGCCGCGTGACGTGCCCACATCATCCAGCGAAACGTTCGGGGATGAGTAAGACAGGCTTTCCAGCGTTGTGACGTTCAGCGCGTCAAGTGTGTCGGAGTTGAAGGCCGTCACCGCGACGGGCACATCCTGAACATTCTCGACATCTTTTTTCTTCGTGGCGGTCACGGTGACCGTTCCAAGCACGCGATCGATTGCCGATTCGCGCTCGGTTTCGGCTTCCTGAGCCTGAGCATTGGTCGCAATTAGAAGGACGGCAGAAGCCGTCGCAAACAACGATTGTTTGAGATGCATAGCAGTTTCCTGATTGTAATATTTTAGTTCCGGGAGGGTATTTCGGAGCCCGCTCTTGGTGGCGGGTACGATTAAAAATAATCGTTATTTCGATAGATTCAGCCTCAAATAACGAGACTGTCGGGGATTGTTTTTTACTGTAACATTTGCGCCACAATCGGGCCGTTTCCGACCTAATTTGTTCAGAAATTGTGCAGGTCTGGATTACACGCCAAACATAGACAACGTTGTAATATGAGCTTCCTCAAAGGAAGGCGCGTCGATTTGTTGCGCCGCACAACAAAATTACCCTGTTTCCGTCCGGAAGCGAGCATATGCTGCCTGTGAGTGAGACATGAGCCGGACACCAGATCCGGTCGCTCACACCACGGGAGGAAGTATATGAAACACCAAATGAAAATGTGGATAAGTGCGTCTTGCGTTGCGCTGGCAGTCGGTATGCCTGCTGTCGCGCAGGAGGAAGACGGAAGCGAGCTGCGCCAGTCGACTGTCACCGTTACTGGCTCGCTGATCGCGGGTACGCCAGAAGATGCCGCGCTGCCAGTCGACGTGCTGACCGCCGCTGAATTGAAGCTTGAGGGTTCGCCATCGATAACGGAGCTGATCCGGAATCTCGGCGTGTCGTCAGGTGTTGATGGACAGACCAACCAGTTCGCCTCGAACGGCCTGGAAGGTACGTCCAACGTCAACCTCCGCGGGCTTGGCCCAGCCAGGACATTGGTCCTGATCAACGGACGCCGCCAGACCTATCACCCCTATTCGATTGGGGAGCAGGCGCAGCTCTTCGTGGATACCAATATGATCCCGAGCGCCGCTGTCGGCCGGATCGAAGTCCTGAAAGACGGCGCGGCCGCAATCTACGGATCTGATGCCATTGCCGGCGTTGTGAACTTCATCACGCGGTCCGACCTCGATGGTTTTGAAGTCGGCGGGGATTACTCGCAGTTCGACGGTACGGACGGCGACTACAACATCAATGCCGCCTACGGCATGCAGGGCGGAAGCTGGAACTGGGTGACGTCGGTCGGCTACAACTCACGTAGCGAAGTGCCGCTGCTCGAAAAAGACTGGGCGATCCTTCCTTTCGCCGATAATCCGGTCGGTGGTTGGTCGTCCCTGTCGAATCCAGGACGCTATGTGCCGCTTGGTATTCGCCCTGATTTGGGAGGCGCTCTCGGTCCGCTTGCGGCAAACGTGAATGACAATGGCTGTGAACCCCTCGGCGGTGTGTTGGCACCGACCTGCCGATTCCAGTTTACGCAGTATGACAATCTGGTTGAGGAAGAAGAGCGCTACCAGATCTTTTCTGAATACAACCGGACCTTCGAGAATGGCGTCGATCTTCATCTAGAAGCGCTTTACGGCTATAGCGACGTGCCGTCCTGGAAGACGTCTCCTTCATATCCGCCCCAGGAACTGGCCACACAAGTGGTGCCCGCTTCCAATCCCGGTTTCCAGCAATACATGGCTGACAATCCGGGTGACTTCCCTGCAGGCACACTGGCTGCACTATATATTGGACGGTCCTTTGGCTGGGGCGGCTACCCTGGCACCGGCGGAGCTCAGGAGGGCTTCCGGACCTATAAGAGCCACCGTCTTGCAGGTGACCTGACGGGTCAGTTCGAGAACGGCCTGACATGGGACACAGCGCTCAGCTATTCCTCAACCGAGGGTGAGCGGCTGACGAACGATACCTACATTCTCGGCTTTACGGCCGCACTGAATGGCTATGGTGTCTGTACAGATCCTGTAACCGGGAATGATCCGGCGACTGGTAGCCAGCCTTTTGCCGCCGGCTACACCGGATCCCTCGTAGCGGGCGCTGGAAGCTGTGAATACTACAATCCGTTTTCCAACGCTATTCCATCAAGCGGCGTAACAGGTGCGGCCAATCCGAACTATGTTCCGGGCCTCGAAAATTCCGCGACGTTGGCCGACTGGCTGACGGACGGAAACAGCACGACCGTCACAACCGATCTGTTGGTATGGGACGCGTCTGTTTCGGGTCTGAGCGGTGTTCAGGCGGCAGGTGGTGAAATCGGCTGGGCTGTCGGCGCGCAAGTACGCCGGGAAAGCTACAAGGTCGAGCCGACTGCATTGACCGACCTGACGGTTACGCCCGGACCGGGCGGCACGGGCCCTTATTCGTTCCTGGCGGGGACTACGCCAGCAGACGAAGACCAGACCATCTACGCGATCTTTGGCGAATTGCAGGTGCCGCTCTATGACGACATCGATATGCAGGTCGCCATGCGGTACGAGGATTATGGCGGTGATGTCGGATCCACCTTCGACCCGAAGGTTGCGATCAAGTGGCAGGCCAACGACAACCTCGCTCTGCGCGGATCGGCTCAGACGTCGTTCCGTGGACCAACCCTCAACCAGTTGAGCGGTGCGGTGACCACGCTGCAATTCGTGGCGCCGACCTCCGCCTTCAAGGCAGTTGACCAGTTTGGTAACGGTGCACTGAGCCCGGAATCGGCGTTCAGCTTCAATGTGGGGGCGCTCTTCGACAATCAGAATGGCTTCTCCGCGTCGCTTGACTACTACAATTTCGACTTCTCTGATCCGATCATTGTGGAAGATCAGGCGTCTATTGTGAGCGCTGCAGTTGCGGCTATTGGGGCAGGTGATACTGAGAATCCGATCCTCTCACGGATCACATTCCAGGATCCGGCCAATCCGGCCGCGTCCGGAATTGCTCGTATCGAGACCAATGTCGTGAATGGTCCGGACATCAAGACGTCCGGCGTCGATGTTCGCGCCGAGCAGGTCTGGGACATGGACAATTCGGCAGCCTTCACCCTTGGTGGCGAAGCGACTTACATCATCGAGTATGATGTCGACGATTTCGAAATCGAAGGCGTGATGATTGCTGGTGGTGATCGGGTTGGCCAATTCAACCGGTCGAACTTCTCCCGCTCGCTGCCGCAGCTCAAAGCCAACATCTTTGGCAACTATGAGCTCGGTGATCACAACTTCCGCGCTGTGATGCGTTACATCGATGCATATGACGATGAGCGTGGCGACCTGACTGGCAACAACACGACGGAGATCGATAGCCAGACGACATTCGATCTGTACTACACTTGGCAGTCGACCGCTTGGGACCTTGACCTTGGTCTGTCAGTGGTCAACGTGACGGATGAAGATCCGCCATTTGCACAGTTCGATCTGAACTATGATCCCTATACCCACAATCCGTTTGGCCGCACATTCAAGATCAGTGTGACCAAGCGTTTCGGCGGCAGCAACTGATTGCCATCGAATGCAGCACTGGGGGCGGCCTTTGGGTCGCCCCCTTTTTTTATGTCGGGTTGTCAGATGGCGCCAAGTGCCCGGCCAGCTTCAACGCCGGCATCGCGGATCGCAACGCGCACGGCATCTGACAGGGCGGTCATGTTCATGAAGCCATGTACCATGCCCGGGTGTTCGCGCACGCTGACGCGCACGCCAAAACTCGCCATCTTGTCGGCATAGGCGAGGCCTTCATCCTTGAGCGGGTCCCAGCCGCATAGCACGAAGTGCGCCGGCGGAAGGCCCTTGAACGCATTTGGTTCTGCGAAGAGCGGCGAGACACGCGGATCCATTCGTTCGGCATCATTCCCGATATAGGCATCGCGGAAGTACTCGAACAGATTGGCCGATATGAAGAAGCCACCTTCCTGAAAGCTCATCTTCTTCGTCCGGATGTCCACAAACTGAACAAGCGGATAGAGCAACAGCTGGAAGGCAGGGCCCTTTTGGCCCGTCCGCAACAATTCCTGAGCCAGAAAGGCTGACAGGTTTCCACCAGCGCTGTCGCCGCTGACCGCCAACCGGTCCGGATCAACCCCGCACGTTTCGGCATGGGTGGTGATCCAGTTCCATGCGGCGAGGGCGTCTTCATGGGCCGCAGGAAATTTGTGCTCCGGCGCGAGCCGATAGTCGACCGCGATCACCCTGGAGCGCGCGCCTTCGGCCAGCCGTTTGCAGATCATGTCATGGCTGTCCAGGTCACCGAGCACAAAGCCGCCGCCATGAAAGAAGATGATTCCCGGACCGGGCGGAATGCCCGCGCCGAGGGGGGTGTAGATGCGTGCCTTCATCGGCCCGCCGGGGCCGGGAATGGTGATCAGCGAGATGTTTGCCATTTCCGGGGCGTCACGCTCGATCGCGCGACTGGCGACATAGAATTGCTGGCGCAGACGATCGACCGAGCCTTTCCAGTCAACGGCGGAAAAGTCCGGCATCTGGAATTTGTCCATGAATTGGCGGAAGGTATCATCGAAGCCCATGACAGGCTAAATGGGGGTAAATTCCGGCCTTGTGAAGACGGCAATACGCCGCCAAGATGACCATATGAAAACCGTTGACGTCTTTTGGTCGTTTCGTTCGCCCTATTCCTATCTCGCGACCAAGCGCCTTCGCAGCATGAGCAATGTCTGGGATGTGCGGGTGCGTCCGCGTCCAGTCTATCCGATTGCCATTCGAACCCCGGAATTCTTCTCCGAAATACGGCCGCAATGGGTGCCCTATCTGATGAGGGATATCGTCCGCCTGTCGCAATATCTGGGGCTACCGCTCGGAGCGCTCAATCCGGATCCCGTCGTCATGAATATGATGACCCGCGAGATTTCACCGGACCAGCCGCATATTGGACGGCTGACCCGTATGGGCATTCTTGCATGTGAGGTTGGCGACGCCGAGGGGTGGGCCTTTATGGATGAAGTCTCCAGCCTGATCTGGTCAGGAGGGGCTTGGACCGAAGGGACCGCTCTGGCTGAAGCTGCGGCGCGTGCAGGGTTTGACCTCGCTGATCTAGACTCTCGGCAAGAAGCCGAGAAGGATAGGCTCGAAGCTTTGATTGCCGAGAACCAGGCTGCTCAGGACCCGCATCATTGGGGTGTGCCGCTGATGGTGCTCGAAGGGGAGGCCTTCTTCGGTCAGGACCGTCTGGATGTGCTGGAATGGCGACTGGAACAGTCTGGCGTGCAGCGCCTGTAGTTTAGAAGCTCGACAAGTTCTTTAACTGGCTGAGGTCTCCGCCGCTGAAATCTGCAGAACGAACCATTTCAGCGAATGCGCGGCCCTTGGTCCCTTGGGGCAGGGTTTTCAGCGCGGTCACAGCGGTCGCGCCCAATTGGCACATATCGAGGGAAGCCAGCGCCGATTTCGACGGTCCTTCCGGTCCGGAGGCCAGCAGGAGTGGCATAATTTGTGGATCCGACATCAGGGACATCGCGACGCCCTGAAGTGCCGCTTCATCGCGAGACGTCAAGTTGCCGTGCTTTACGGGACGCGTTTGGGCGTCTTCGATGGCCACAAGCGCTATACTGATTGACGCAAAAGAATAGTCGGTCAGTTCGGAGCCAAGATCTGCGAGGTCGGATGCGGCGGCCATCTGACCCGACAGGCCCGACGCTGTGTTGAAGTCCTGATATCGGCTGCCTGCACACCAGCGATGCTTGGAACGCGAAGCGCTTTTGAGCTGTGACCGGGTCATATCCAGCCAGTCATCGACATGGCGCATATCAGCCTTTGCGAGGTCTGACTTGTGCCGGGCCAAAACCTTGCCAGCCTCTTCAATGGCAATTTTTGTATGATCGTATGCGTCGGCTTTGGCGAGCCGCCGATCCAGACTTGCGCGTGCCGCGGGGTCGACGCGGCTGAGGGCGGACAGGAATGACTTGGCCGATTTTCCCGAGAACTCCGGATATTCCATTTCTGTTGTGCTGGCAGCGTCTTGCGCCTGGGCAAGTGTGTGAGCGCTTCCCGGCGCAGCATGGTTCGCTGAATGAGGCAGGTTGAGCATAGCGAAGAATGCGCCTGCCACAACGGTCAGGGTGATCGCTCCGAAAACAAGCGTGTTTCCGCCTGATGATTTTTCCCCGCCTCGCGCGTCAAACGTCATTATACGTCCCCCGATACAACATAGGTTATATCGGGAAAATACTGACAAAGACTTATCGAGACTGAAAAACCCTGTTGCTTCAAAGACTTCGCGATCAGGTCGCGTCAGAAGTATCTCAGGCTTCGGCCCGTACTGCAGCGACCACTAACGAAAGCGCACGGTGCATCAGTTCGTCATCCAGGGCCTCAGCCATGACCCGGATCAGGGGTTCCGTGCCCGATTTGCGTACAACCATCCGGCCGCGCTCGCCCAACAGCTCGTCCGCTTGCGTCAGGGCATCGCCCACACCTGCGCTTTCAAGGGGATTGGAGCCATTGAAGGGAATGTTGACCAATTCCTGTGGTGCAGGCTCAAACACTCGCATGATACTGGAAGCGGGCAGATCGCTGGAGGCGAGCGTCTTCAGCACCTGAAGTGCCGCCAGCAGGCCGTCGCCTGTGGTAGAGACGTCGGACAGGATGATATGGCCGGACTGTTCGCCGCCCAGATTGAAACCATGTTGGCGCATATGTTCGCCGACATAGCGATCGCCCACTTTGGTACGGGCGAGGGTGAGATCCAGTCCCTTAAGATATTCGGCAAGCCCCATGTTGGACATGATTGTGGCGACCATACCACCCCCTTTGAGACGGTTGGCGCGATGCAGTTCGCCCGCGATGAGCGCCATGACCTGATCGCCATCCACTTCTTCACCCAACTCATCAATCACGATAACGCGGTCAGCATCGCCATCGAAGGCGATACCAATGTCCGCACCCGTCTCAGTGACGGTAGACTTCAGCAGGCCGGTGGCTGTGGAGCCGACCCCTGCATTTATGTTCAGCCCATCGGGCGTGTCGCCAATGATTGTTACGTCGGCGCCCAGTTGGCGCAGTGCCGCCGGGCCAACTTCGTAAGCCGCGCCATGCGCGCAATCCAGGACGATCTTCAGGCCAGAGAAATCAATGTCCGTGCCCACCGTTTCAAGGCAGCGTTCCAGGTAGAGAGTGGTTGCGCCCTTCATGCGATGTGGCGTTGAAATGGCGGGTGGCGGGGCGAAGTCGCCCTCAAAGGCTGATGCCATGGCGGCTTCCAGAGCCTCTTCTTCGGCGTCCGTAAGCTTGATCCCAGCGGGACTGAACAGTTTGATCCCGTTATCGTCTGATTTGTTATGTGAAGCCGAGACCATCAGACCGAGGGCGGCCCCGGTCTCGCGTGTCATCAAGGCGACGGTAGGAGTGGGGGCAATGCCCAGCAGCACGGGTTTGAGCCCCATACTGGTCAGGCCTGCAATCAAGGCTGCTTCAATCATCTGGCCTGAGCGGCGTGTGTCACGACCAATGACGACTTCACGACCGCCATTCGGGGCAAAAGTGCGGGCTGCAGCAATCGCAAGCCGCAAAGCGGATTCTGCGGTCATGGGCGGTGTGTTCACGCGCCCGCGTATGCCATCGGTTCCAAAATACTGTCGTGCCATGATCCAAATCCTTCGCCCGCGATTCTGGCAGGTCTGACGAGAAAAATCGAGATCGGTCCTCAGGCGGGGGTGACGTCGCCATATACGATGAAATGCGGATTATCGTACCCTCGACCGGTCTTGCCATAGAGCAAGGGTGTACCTTCTTCTGTCAGGACGCGGCCACCCGCAGCTTCCACAACAGCATGGCCGGCTGCGGTGTCCCATTCCATGGTGCGACCCATGCGGGGATAGAGGTCAGCTTCTCCTGCTGCTATCAGGCAGAACTTCAGCGAAGAGCCTGCACCCACCGTTTCGGCCACATTGAACTTGCTGAGCCATTCATTCGTTTCAGGTGAGCGGTGGGATTTGGACGCCACAGCGGTCAGGCCAACTTCGGGCGCAGGCCGAATCTTCAGCGCTTTGCGGACCGTTGGAAGCTCGCCGCCGGGTTCCGCCGTGGCTTGCCAGGCGGAATTGTGGCTTTCCGCAACGAACAGCCGGTTCTTGGCTGGCGCATACACAACACCCATGACCGGGCGGCCATGTTCTATGATCGCCACATTGACGGTGAATTCGCCATTCTTGTTCACGAATTCCTTGGTGCCATCGAGCGGGTCAACCAGCGCAAACCGATAACCATGTTCGGGCACCTTGCCTTCACTGAAGGATTCCTCTGCCACCACGGCGAGATCAGGTTCTGCCTCAGCGAGACCTTTCAGGATCAATTCTTCCGCGCGCTGGTCGGCTTCAGTTACTGGTGACGCATCGCCTTTGTGTTCCACGCCGAAGTCGCTCGCATAGATATCCATTATGAGCTTGCCGGCATCGAGGGCAATCCGGCCGAGTTGGTCCGCAGTAATCGTCACTATGTAGGGTCCCCTGATCAAATTCCGGCCCTTCCTGTCAGCCGCTCCGGGTTGAAGCAACCCAAAAATGGCCGCGGCGTTGACGCAGGAGGTCCGCATCGGCAAACTTGGCGCTCGGTCGTCAAAGAGGGTGAAGATGATCTCACGTCGACACATGATGCTTCTTGGAGGCGCTGCTGCCATGCCGTGGCCGGGGCATACCCAGGAAACGCCCGCAAAGCCCCGGATTGCCCTGATCATGGGGAATGCAGCCTATTCCAGTGGCATTGGCACATTGGCAAACCCGGTCAATGATGCGGAGTTGGTGGCGCAGGGGATTGCAGGTTGCGGCTTTCGACTCGTGTCAGGTGACATTGTCCGCGATGCGAACCGCTCAACCATGATGGCTACGATCCGGGACTATGTGGACGTGCTGAAAGAAGCGGGTCCGGATGCGATGGGCTTTTTCTACTATTCCGGTCACGGGGCCGCGCGGGAGAACGAAGGCAATTACTTGATTCCGGTCGGAGAAAGCGACGTGCTGGACGATGCCCTGTGGGATGATTCGGTGTCGCTCGACTGGTTGATGCAGAAACTGGATTCGCTGGACGCCCCAAGCGTCGTGGCGATTGATGCCTGTCGAAATGTGCTGCAGCTTCCGGAGGCGCAGCGCTCGCTTGGCGGCGGCGAATCCTTCCGAGGATTACGCCGCACTGCCGGCGGGGCGGGGGAGCGCAACATGTTCCTGTCCTTTGCAACCTGGGAAGGCGAAACGGCCAGCGATGGCCGCGCAGATGATGGTAATGGGCCTTATGCCAGCGCGCTCAGCACGCGCCTGAGCAAACCGGCAACCACCGTTCGGGACATGTTCGAACAGGTGCGTCTCGATGTGTTGGAAAAGACTTTTCAGCGTCAGGAGCCCATGAATCTTTCGCGGCTGCAACGGCGGTCGTCTGACATCAAGATTGGCTCGTGGGAGTTGGACCGGGTCGAGATGACGCCGGGTGGACCACGCTGGCCGCTCCGGCAAGCCCTGGTGATTGCGAATTCGTATGCGGAATCACAGGCCTTCTCTCTGTCTGGTACCCATACGGACGGCGAAAAAGTTCGCGCCGCGCTGGAAGCCAGCGGGTACAGTACGGTGTATGTTCCCGACACTGAGTATTCGGACTTTTTCAGTCATGTGGATGCTTTCATTGATCGCTTGAGAGTTGCCGGGCCGGCTGCCGTGGGGCTTGTCTATTTTGCGGGATACGGCACCGATATTTCGGGGGACAATTACCTCATGATGGAAGGCGAACTGCCGCGTAATAAATTCGAGGCGGCACAGTCATCGGTTCGACTTGGTGACCTGGTTACGCGTCTGGAAAGTTCATCCGCCCAGGCGATTATGGTTTTGGCGGATTGCGGGCGTCCATTTAACGGAATGGGCCACCGGGGCGGTGATCCCGGCTTCAACGAAGACTTTGGTCGGGACAATGTGGTCGTCGCATATGCGGTTGCGCCGGGCACACATCGATTGAACCCGCAGACGGATTCGGAATTTGCGGGCTCCTTCTCCCGGATAATCCAGTCCGAGGACCGAATTGATATCGAGACGGTCATGCGCCGCGTTGCGTTGGATGTCCAGGCGCGCACGGACGGGGCGGAACGGCCCTGGTTCCAGACGTCTCTCGACCTGCCGATCTTTTTTCGGGCGGATATCCGTCCAGAGGACGAGACCACACCGATGGGGCCGGAGGACACGTATGCTCCGCCGTCCGACCCGTACCCTTAATTGCTCTTGATGACGTCCAGCAGTTCGACTTCGAACATCAGGTCGGCATTTGGCGGGATTGGACCGCCCGGTGTGCCTTGCGCGCCATAGGCGATATCTGACGGGATATACATCAACCAGCGATCGCCCGGCTTCATCATGGCGAGCGCCTCTACCCAGCCGGGGATCAGGCGATTGGAGGGGAATGTTTCCGGTTGCCCGCGCTGAAAGGCGCTGTCGAACATCTCGCCGGTCTCCACAAGGCGGCCTTCATAATAGACAGCGACCATTTCGCCATTTACCGGGCTCTCGCCAGCGGCATCTCCGCTCTCCAGCACGACGTATTGCAGGCCCGACTCCGTTTTCTGAACTTCCGGCAGTTCTGGATTCCAAGGTGTATACTTTTCCCACGCTTCGGCGTCGGCGGATTTAGGCTCCATCACTTCGACCAGTTCAACCTGGAAGACGAGATCGTCGCCAGCCTTGATGACGTCACCGCGATCGCGATTGCCATAGGCCAGCGCGTTCGGAATGTAGAACAGGTAGACGTCGCCTTCGGTCATCTGTTGCAGGCCCTGCGTCCAGCCCGGGATGACCTGATTCAGGCGGAACATGGAGGGTGAGCCGCGATCATAGGAGGAATCGAATTTGTCTCCACTTGCGGTGCGGCCTTCATAGTGCACGCGCACCATGTCTGACGGCACAGGACTGGCACCGCCATCAGGGCCTTCTTTCAATACGATGTATTCCAGACCGCCCATGCCGGTTTCCACGTCAGAGCGCTCGGCGTCCCAAGGTAGATAGGTTTCAAACGTTGCATCCAGGTCAGTGGTGTCGGGAGTGCCGCCGCAAGCAACAAGCAGAATGGCCGCAAAGGCGGCGATTGTGGTCCGGATCATTTGACTCTCCAGTTGGCTGGGATGTTCATTCGGGTTTAGTCAGGTCTCGCCTCCAAGTCACCTTGGCGGCTGATATATCGATCAAAGTGAACGCGGAGGATAGCCTGCCTGCGCCAATGCATCGATCACTTCCTGCGTATGCTGCGCGTCGCGCGTCTCGATCAGGATATCGAATTCGGCTCCCTTGGCGGGCACATCCAGCGCGATCCGGTTGTGCGCAACTTCCATGATGTTGGCACCCTGGTCGCCAATAATCTTTGAGACGAGTGCGAGCAGGCCGGGCCGATCGTCGCCGATGATCCGGATGGAGGCCAGGCGGTGTTCACGGACCAGGGCGCGTGTCAGCACGGACGACAGGAGGCGCGTGTCGATGTTGCCGCCGCAGAGCACGAGACCTACCTTGCGGCCTTGAAAGCGGGCGGGATGAGCAATCAGGGCTGCGAGGCCCGCTGCGCCTGCGCCTTCCGCGATGGTCTTCTCGACTTCCGCGTACAGCGTGATGGCGCGCTCGAGATGTTCTTCTTCAACGAGAACGATGTCATCGACCAGTTCGGCGCAGATCTGACGGGTCAATTCACCCGCTTCCTTCACGGCGATGCCTTCCGCGATCGTGGCGCCGCCGGTTTTTGGCGTTTCGCCACGAAGCGCGGCGTGCATACAAGGATACATCGCCGCCTCGACGCCGATGATCTGGATGTCCGGTTTCAGGGCCTTTGCCGCAATGGCGATGCCGCTGATCAGTCCGCCGCCGCCAATCGGAACGACCAGCGTGTCGAGGTCTGGTTGGGCTGCCAGCATTTCCAGTGCGATCGTGCCCTGGCCTGCGATGATGTCTGGATCGTCAAAAGGGTGCAGGAAGGTAAGATTGTCGCGCTCGCAAACCTCCATTGCATACTGTTTGGCTTCGTCGAAGATCAGCCCCTCCAGCAGAACCCGTGCCCCGTGGCTCCGCGTATGCTCGACCTTGCTGAATGGGGTGGTCTTGGCCATCACGATGGTGGCCGGGATACCCAGGCGTCGCGCGTGATAAGCCACGCCCTGAGAATGGTTGCCGGCAGAGGCCGCGATCACGCCACGTTGCTTCTGGTCGTCGGTCAGTTTCGACAGCTTGTTGAGCGCGCCGCGCTCCTTGAAGGCGGCGGTGAATTGCTGGTTCTCGAACTTCACCCACACTTCTGCGCCGGTAATATGAGACAGGGTCCGAGACAGGTTCAGCGGTGTGTGAACGATCTGGCCTTCGAGCAGGCTGGCGGCCGCTTCGATATCGGACAGGGTCACGGGAAGGTCTGTTGTCTGGGTGTCGGGCATGATGAGCCATTCTTGAGGGTGCAAAACGCGCGCACCCTATGCTCGCGGTCCGGCAAGGGCAAGGCTGGAACTACTCCCGCCCGTCAAGGCTTTCGATCCACTCCCGGACCAGCAAGAGACCGTCTTCATCAATCACGCTGCGGCCGAGTTCCGGCATCGCGATGCCCGCTTCGTCAGAGGCCATGCGAAAGACCAGGATCGACTGGTCGGGCTGACCCGGCTCTACGACCATGCTCCGCCCGCCTGAGCCGCGCCCGGCAGCAGTCGGATGTTTACCGAGACCAAGCTTTACAGGTTCGGTTTCGGTCCAGCCGAGCCAGAGGCCGGAGTTGGAGGCTGATCCATCGGCCTTGTGGCAGTGGGCGCAGTTTATATCCAGATAAGCGCGGGCGCGGGACTCGACCGGAAGGCTCGACTCCCAGACAGGAGGGACCACGGGTGGATGAGCCGGAACACCATCGATTATGCCGCGAGCCTGCCAGTTGGAGAGTTGGCTGAAACCTGTCGGCCCGTCATGATTCAGGTTTCGCGCTTTTGGCCCGATCGGTAGAACCGAATCTCCGCTTTGGTGGCAGGTCTTGCACTGGTTCTTGTTCGGTATGGCGTAACGAATGCCCAAAGGCGTTCCGGAAGGATCGATCATGTCGATATTGCGTTGCTTGCCCGCAGGCGCGTAGGTCGCCTCGGTGCCGGACGCGTTCCAGATATAAGGAAACGCGGCCCAACCATCTTCCTTGTGGATCAGGAGCCTTGTCTCCACCTTGTACCGGTCTGTCTCGGGCGTGCGCATGTCCGGCGCGAAGGAAAAGGTTTTTACCAGCACGGTACCGACAGGAAAGCTGAAGACATCCGTATCCGAGTAGATTGCCTGTTCGCCGCCGGGCACGAAAACAAAGCGATGCTTTACGGCGTGGTCGGAAAAGAGTGGGTTTACGAGGTCATATGCCAAAACCCGGTTTGCGGGCGTTTCGGCGGCACGGTCTGTAAACAATCCGTATTCTGATAGCGTTTGGGCGGGCGTGTCGCTCAGGATTGTTTCGAGGGATGGCGCGGCCGTATGATCATAACCGCCGCAGGCCGTCACCAGCAGGCAGGCAATCAGAAAAAGGCGCGCAATCATCGTGTCGGCCGCTATTTTTCATCCTGTGGCAGTACGACTGCCAATGGTTGCTCCGCTGGCGCAGCGTCGGGACGCTGGTTGGATGGGGCGATGCTGGCTGGATCGGCAGGATACTTGCCAATGCCCAGATCGATGAAGCCAACAGACTCATCCTCCTGAATGGAGATGTTGGTTGTCGGAACACTGCCGCCTTCCCATGCCACTACGCCATCGCTGACGATTTCCGGCAGGATGCCTCCCATGGCTTCGGCGATGGGTTGCAGCATGCCTTGGGGGTCGCCGCCGCCGCCAGAATAGGAATTGCCAACAAGTACGACATCGCGAGGCACAGGGTTGTATGTTTCGTCACTGAAGGGTTCGGGATAGGCTGTCATCAGAATGTGCGCCGAGCGATTGTTTGAAAAATTGTTCGAAAACACATGCACGTTACGGTTGGCCATGATGATGACTCCCGTTCCGGATGGTACGCCCGCCACGATATTGCCGGCAGGGGCGAAATTGCGGGTGTTGTTGTCGATGATCTGATTGTTGAAGATGCGCGTTGAGTGCCCGCCCGTTTGCGGCAGGTCAGGCAGATCGAAAACAAGAATGCCGCCAGTATTGTGCTGGGCAATATTTCCGTAAACGTCCGCATTCATCGAATTTTCTATCTCGATGCCAGCAACATTGTACTCGGCGACCGAATTGCGAACGATGATGTTTTTGGACTGGCCGACATAGATACCCGCATCGGATGCACCGCGTACAACAACGCGCTCGATGAGCACGTCTCGTGATTCGACCGGGTATACGCCGTATGCGCCATTGCTTTCATCGGGATCGCCAGACCATTCCACGATCAGGTCACGATAGGTGATCCGGTCCGCTCCTTTGGATTTGATGCCGTCGCCCTTGGTGTCGCGAATGGAGAATTCAGCCAGCGTGACATCGTCCGATGTAACCAGAAGGCCCTCGCCGGCACCGGTTTGGCCGGAGAAATCGAGTATGGTCTTGTCCGATCCCGCGCCAATAAGCGTGATGCCGTTCACGTCGAGGGAAAGGCCGGTTTCAAGTTGGAAGTGGCCTTCAGGAAGCTCGACGGTGCTGCCGGAAACAGCCTCGATGAGGGCTGTCTGCAAATTTGTGGCAAAATCTCCTTCGGCCGAAACTATGCCAGCGGCAGGGGCGGCATCATCTTTTGGTGCGGAATCGCCGCATGAGGCCAGTGCGGCAATACTCAAACACACAGAGCCCATAATAATGCGTTTCAAAGTTCAACCCTCCCCTTGGTTTGAATCGAATTTCAATCCAAGGGGAGGGAAAGGCAAGTATTAGTTTGAAATCGTATCCTAGTGCACGCTCAGGGGTTTGAGGTCGTGCGACCGGGCGGCAGCAAAGGCGGCTTCACGCCCCTGGACTACGGCCAAGTGGACTCCGTCGGCAGATGCCACGACGAACAAATCTTCAGGTTCGTCGATCTGGTCGATGGCGTTCGCGGGAAGAATCCCTGAAAGCTCTCCGGCATCAAGATGGCGGATATATACGAAGGCATCGTTTTCAAACGGGTTCGTTTTCAGTTCTGTTGTCATCGCTCCAATCCTTTCCGTCGCAAGAGACAGACATGCCGAACGTCGGAACGATCTGTTCCACTGTTCACAATAAAGGTGGGGGATAAAGGTTCCCGTTCAAGGCCGGCATTGGGGCATCTTGAAGGCATCGCATCACGATGATGTGCTGCTGTGCAGCCGTAATATTCATGCGAGGTTCAGAAAACGGGCTTCCCGCACGAGCCCGGTTCGGGCGAGGAAGGAAATGGTGGAGCCAGACGGAATCGAACCGACGACCTCTTGCATGCCATGCAAGCGCTCTCCCAACTGAGCTATGGCCCCGAACCGGAAGCGACGCAGTTACATCCGCCGCTCCCGTGATTCAAGTTTATTTTTCATCATCCTCGTCATCGAGCGGCAGATCGTCGTCGTCATCATCGTCGACATCTGCGTCGATTTCGAAATCGGTATCGTCGTCGTCATCCAGCAGGACGTCATCGTCATCATCGTCGACACCCTCCTCGTTGAAGCCGGCAGGAACCTTGGCGGGCGTGTCGCCGTCCTCGTCGTCTTCGGATGCGCCTTCCAGGATCACTTCTTCTTCGTCGCCACCAAGCTCTTTGGCGACTTCCTCGTCGACTTCATCATCCTCGTCCTCATCATCGTCATTGGTGCGGGCGGCGGAGTCGTCCTCGTCGTCATCATCCTCGTCATCATCTTCGGTCTTGACCGCGGCCTTGGCAGCCTTGGCCTTCACTTTCGTGATCGTGGTGCGGATGACTTCGTCTTCCGGGTCAAACTCCTCGCCGCACTTTGGGCAGACGCACGGACGTTTGTTGAGGTCGTAGAAGCGTGCCTCGCAGGACGGGCAGACCTGTTTGGTTCCAAGTTTGTCTTTCGACATGGGAGACAGCCTCCTTTAAGTCTTCTCTGAATTTGATATGGCCGGGCGCTTGCCATGAACGCCGCACGCTGTCAAAGCCCCATTTCACGTCGTCAATCAACCACGGAATGTACCTGAAATGGTCTGGACTAGCCGACCCGTTAAAAGTCTCAAGGGCGTTATACGTGCGCCGGGTGATAAATCCTGCTCTCACAGGGCACTTATCTTCGGGGGGCTCGCGGCAGGAAAGAGCCGGTTTACCGGGCTTCTGGAGGGCGAAGATGTGCTCCGCACGGGCTGGGCAATGGAGGCCCTGGGTGCAACGGTAAAACAAACGGGGCCGGGTGCCTGGGAAGTTACCGGTGTTGGAGAAAAAGGACTGACCCAGCCGACCAAAGTACTGGATTTTGGCAATTCCGGAACAGGTTCACGCTTGATGATGGGGTTGGTGTCCGGCTATCCGATCAATGTGGAGATGACCGGGGACGAGAGCCTGCGCTCACGCCCCATGAATCGTATCCTGAAACCCTTGCGCCTGATGCGGGGCCTCGACACGGCCGGGCCGGACGGTCAGTTGCCCTTCGCAATTGTCGGGACCGAAAGTCTCAAGGCGATCACTTATGTGCCGCCTGTTGCGTCGGCTCAAGTGAAGTCGGCCGTAATGCTGGCGGGACTGAACGCAGAGGGCACCACCATTGTCGAAGAAGCGCGCCAGACGCGCGACCATACCGAACGCATGCTGCGCGGCTTCGGTGTCGAGGTTGGCACTGAGCGGATTGGAAGCGAGGGTGTCCGTGTTTCACTGGCGGGTGGACAGATGTTGTCGGCCATTGATGCGGCCATTCCGGGCGATCCATCTTCCGCCGCCTTCCTGGTCGCGGCCGGTATCCTCTCGCCGCTGGGCGATGTGATGGTTGAGGGTATTATGTCCAACCCCACACGTTCCGGCTTCTATGATGTTGCAAATCTGATGGGCGCGCATCTGGGCGCGGAGGAAATGGGGGATGCGGCTGGTGAACGTTTGATCAACATTCATGCAGGGTCGGCGCATCTCTCCGGCAAGGCGGTGCCGGAACGCCTTGTGCCTTCGATGATCGATGAATTCCCGATCCTGGGTGTCATGGCGGCCTTTGCGGACGGCGAGACAATTGTAACCGGCGCCGAAGAACTTCGCGTCAAGGAGTCGGACCGGATCGGTGCCGTTGTTGCCATGCTGCGTGCCAACGGTGTTGAGGCCGAGGAACGCCCGGACGGGTTCGCGGTCCAGGGTTGCGGCGGCCCGCCTCCGGGAGGTGGTCTGGTCGAGACCCGTCATGACCACCGCATCGCGATGAGTGCGCTGGTCATGGGAACGGCGTCCCAGAAGCCCGTGCACGTTGACGACATCTCGATGATCGCGACGAGCTATCCGGACTTCCTGAGCCATATGGCGGAGTTGGGCGCGGAAATATCGGAAGGCTGATTTCCGCAAGGTCAAAATTGACCAGACCCGATAAGCGGGCATCTTGGTCAAATGACAGACCTCAACTCCCCCCTGACTCTTGCGCACGGCCCAGCCCTGAAAAACCGGTTCATGCTGGCCCCTCTCACCAATCAACAGAGCCATGCGGATGGCCTGCTAAGCGCCGACGAGATCCGTTGGCTTTCGATGCGCGCCGAAGGCGGCTTTGGCCTGACCATGACGGCGGCGGCGCAGATTGATTCCGATGGTATCGGTTTTCCGGGCCAGTTGGGTTGTTATGATGATGCCCATTTGCCGGGACTTCGCGAGCTTGCCGCGAACATCAATGCCGCAGGCAGCCACTCAGTGGTGCAGTTGCATCATGCAGGCATGCGCACGCCGCATGAGTTGATCGAGGGGCAGCAACCAGTCTGTCCGTCTGATAATGAGGAATTCGGCGCGCGGGCGATGACGCTTGCTGAAGTGGAGCAGGCGCGAGACAATTTCATTGCAGCGGCGGTCCGGTGCGAAGCGGCAGGATTTCATGGCGTCGAAGTGCATGGGGCGCATGGATACCTGCTCTGCCAATTCCTCAGCGCCGAGATTAACAAACGCGATGATCGCTACGGGGGCAATCTGGAAAACCGGGCCCGTCTGACCTTCGAGATAATCGACGGCATCCGCGCAGCCTGCGGGGACGATTTCTCGGTTGGCCTGCGTCTTTCGCCGGAAAGGTTCGGCATGGACCTGATGGAGGTTCGTGAAGTTGCACGGCGGGTCATGGCCGAGGGTCAGATCGACTATCTGGATCTTTCACTATGGGATGTATTCAAGACGCCTGTTGATGAAGCCTATCAGGACCGTCGGCTCGTCGACTGGTTCACCGACTTGGAGCGGGGCGAGGTTCGGTTGGGCGCGGCTGGAAAGCTGACCACAGCCGCGAAATGCCGTGAAGCGGTTGAGGCTGGTCTCGATTTCGTTGTGGTCGGTCGGGGGGCGATCTTGCACCATGATTTCCCAAAACAGGTATCCGCCAATCTGGATTTCGAGCCGACAGCGCTACCGGTTTCGCGCGCGCATCTGCGCCAGGAGGGGCTGGGCGAGAGCTTCATCGACTATATGAGCGGCTGGAAAGGGTTTGTGGAGGCGACGGCAGCCCCGGCTTGACTTGCCCCTTGGGATCGCTCACTTCCCGCCCCCATGATTATCGCCATTGATGGAACTACGGCATCGGGCAAAGGCACGATCGCGAAGCGGCTATCGGCCCATTACGGCCTGCCGCACATGGATACGGGGCGACTGTACCGCGCGACCGGTGTTGCCGCGATGCGTGCCGGGGTTGCACTGGATGATGCAGATGGCGTCGCAGCGGTTGCCCGCAGCCTGGATCTTGCCGATTTCGACGAGGCCGACCTTCGCACAGCTGAGGCCGGCAAGGCAGCAAGCGTGGTGGCGGCGATTCCGGAAGTTCGCCAGGCTCTCTTCGAACTGCAGAGGGCTTTTGCAACCCAGCCGCTGGGTGCCCTGCTCGATGGCCGGGATATCGGAACGATCATCGCGCCGGAAGCAGATGCGAAGCTCTGGGTAGACGCCAGCGTGGAAGTGCGCGGTGCGCGACGCTGGAAGGAACTTTGCGGTCAGGGAAGCGACCTCGCCCTTGAAACGGTGATCGAGCAATTGCGCGTTCGCGATCAACGGGACCAGTCTCGCAAAGACGCCCCGGCCGAAATGGCGGCAGATGCTGTCTTGATAGATACGACCGACCTGACTATAGAAGCCGCAGTGGAAAAGGCGATTGCGGCTGTTGAGGCGGCGATGGCCCGTGGAAACCGCGCCTGAAGGGGCTGCTCTCATATTTGAGAGACCTCAAATCCAAACAGGCCGCACCACTTCAAATGCAAGAGACCACGCTCTCGGGTCGTTCTGAGCAGGCTGCAATAGTGCACGCCTGCCTTGAGCCGTTCGACCCGCCCGAAGGAACCCAAATGTCAGATAACTTCAATCCCTCGACCGACGATTTCGCAGCAATGTTTGAATCGTCCACGGCCGCCAGCGCAATGCAGGAAGGCCAGGTCATTCCGGCCACCGTCATTCGTATCGACAATGACGCCGTGCTGGTTGATATCGGTCTGAAGACCGAAGGCCGCATCCCGGTCAAAGAATTCTCGATGGAAGACAAGGAGCCGGAAGCCGGCGACATCGTTGATGTCTACCTTGATCGCATCGAAAACGCCCTTGGCGACGCTGTCTTGTCCCGCGACAAGGCCCGCCGCGAAGAGCGCTGGATCAAACTGGAAAAATGCTTCAACGCCGAAGAGCCTGTCAAAGGTGCTATTTCCGGCCGCGTCAAAGGTGGCTTCACGGTCGACCTTGGCGGTGTGAATGCCTTCCTTCCCGGTAGCCAGGTGGACATCCGCCCGGTTCGCGACGTTGGCCCACTGATGGGCGAAATCCAGCCATTCCAGATTCTCAAGCTGGACCGTGCTCGCGGCAACATCGTTGTCTCGCGTCGCGCAATCCTCGAAGAGAGCCGTGCCGAACAGCGCGCAGAGATCGTTTCCGACATGGCAGAGGGCGACGTCCGCAAGGGTATCGTCAAGAACATCACCGATTATGGTGCGTTCGTTGACCTGGGTGGTATCGACGGCCTCCTGCACGTCACCGACATGAGCTGGAAGCGGATCAATCATCCGTCGCAGGTCGTGGAAGTTGGTCAGGAAGTCGAAATCCAGATCATCAAGATCAACCCTGACACCCAGCGTATCTCGCTCGGCATGAAGCAGCTTGGTTCCGACCCGTGGGATGGCATCGACATCCGTTATCCGGTTGGTGCGCGCCTCAAGGGCCAGGTTACCAACATCACCGATTACGGCGCCTTCGTGGAGTTGGAAGATGGTGTCGAAGGTCTGATCCACGTCTCCGAAATGAGCTGGACGAAGAAAAACGTCCATCCGGGCAAAATCCTCTCGACCTCTCAGGAAGTCGACGTGGAAGTTCTGGACGTCGATTCCGAGAAGCGCCGCATCTCGCTCGGCCTGAAGCAGACCATGGACAACCCATGGACCGCATTCCTCGCAGAGCATCCGATCGGTACGGAAATCGAAGGCGAAGTTCGTGGCATCACGGAATTCGGTCTGTTCGTGGGCCTCGGCCCGGACCTCGACGGTATGGTGCACATCAACGACATCGCTTGGGACAAGTCCGGCGAGCAAGCCATTGAAGCCTTCAACAAGGGTGACATGGTCAAGGCGAAAGTCCTGGATGTTGATGTTGATAAAGAGCGCATTTCGCTCGGCATCAAGCAACTGTCCGGCGATCCGATCGAAGCACCTGCAGATGGCGGTTCCGGCGTGAAGCGCGGCACGATTGTCACCTGTACTGTCACCGAGATCACCTCGGGCGGTATCGAAATCGAGTTCGGCTCCCCGGCGATGAAATCCTTCATCCGTCGCTCCGATCTGTCTCGTGATCGTGCAGACCAGCGTCCTGAACGCTTTGCGGTTGGCGACAAGATCGACGCAAAAGTGATGTCGGTGGACCGTTCGTCCCGACGTGTTTCACTGTCCATCAAGGCCCTCGAAATCGCCGAAGAGGCAGAAGCCGTTGCACAGTACGGATCGGCAGATGCCGGTGCGTCGCTCGGCGATATCCTCGGTGCAGCGCTGGCTTCGTCCGGAACGTCCAAGGAAACCTCGGAAAAGGTCACCCCGACCCCACCGAGCACGGATGGCGTGGCCACGGCTGACGCGTCTGCGCTGGACGAGAGTGGCCGCCTGTCCGGTCCTCAGGGAGATGCTGACGATCTGAAGCAGATCAAGGGCGTCGGTCCGGCGTTCGAGAAAAAGCTGAACGAAGCCGGTATCTACCACTTCTGGCAGATTGCTGCGCTGACGGATGCTCAGCTGGCTACTCTCGAAGAGGAAGTTGGTACGTCCGGCAAAGGCGCTGAGTGGAAGGCCCAGTCGGAAGAACTGGCCAACGCCTGAGGCGGCTGATCCGGTCTCCGGATCAGTATTCTAAAATTGATGAAATGTTTGCGGCGGGGGCCTAGCGCTCCCGCCGCAAATGCGTGTAATATCAAAGACATGCTGAAGTCCGAATTGATTGCAAAACTCGCTGTGGAATACAGCCACCTGCGCCAGGAAGACTTGGAGCGTGTGGTCAATGTTATTCTGGAAGAGATCGGATCTGCTCTCTCGCGTGGTGATCGTGTTGAGTTGCGCGGATTTGGGGCGTTCTCTGTTCGCCATCGGGATGCGCGCAAAGGTCGAAACCCGCGCACCGGGGAATCTGTTGAAGTTCCGGCGAAATCAGTGCCCTTCTTCAAGGCTGGTAAGGAGCTGCGCGCGCGTGTGAATGGCGGCGAAGATCCTGAAGCCCGTTAGGTTGCGACTGTTATTCCACTGAGTGTGACGACTTGACGCTCTTGGCAAATATGCGGCCTAATTCGCGCTCTTAATTGAAAGATCCTAGCAAAAAAGGGGCATAGGGATGCTGAAGGAATTCAAAGAGTTCGCCTTGAAGGGCAATCTGGTCGACATGGCCGTAGGCTTCGTCATGGGCGGGGCGTTCGCAACCGTGGTGACGGCTTTCATTCAGGGCGTGTTCCTGCCCCTGCTCGCACCGATCATGGGCGGCATCGACCTCGCCTCCATCGCTTACACGGTTACGCCGGCTGAAGTGAATGCCGCTGGTGAAGTGGTGAAGGAAGCCGCAGTCGTCGAACTGGGCAATTTCATCGCCGCGATCATCTCCTTCATCATCGTGGCATTTGTCATGTTCATGATCATCAAGGGCATGAACAACATGAAGAAAAAAGAAGAAGCCGCGCCCGCTGCGCCACCGCGCCAGGAAGTGCTGCTGGAAGAAATTCGCAACCTGCTGGCCAAACAAAGCTAGGCGTGCGTCAACATATTCATGAAGGGTTAAGCACAGTTCGTGTACCTTCATGGATAGTAGAGTAATTGGTAGAGTATTGAGGGGCGGCCTGTTTGGCCGCCCTTCTTTTTTTGCCTGCACATCACTTCGTCCTAGATCGATTGGCATGAATGCTGTCGTATTTGGATCATCGGGCGGTGTAGGCCGCGCCCTGGTGGACGCCCTGTTGACGCGTGGGGTCTATCGAACCGTTTTTGGGGTTTCCCGTTCCGGCGATGCCCCTGCGGGGGCAACGGGTCTGAAAGCCGACGCATTGAATGAATCCGCTGTCGAAGCAGCCGCACAGGAGGCGGCTTCAGCAGGAGACGTCACGCTCTGCATGGTTGCCATCGGGCGCCTACATGAGGGCAAGAGCCTCCAACCTGAAAAATCCTATCGCCATCAGAGCCGGGATGGTTTCGAACGCATTTTCGCTGCCAACACGATTGCGCCAGCATTGATTGCCAAACACATGCTCGGTCGCATGCCTCGGTCCGGTCGGTGGGTGTTTGCGCCGCTGTCAGCCCGGGTCGGTTCTATCGGCGACAACCATCTCGGCGGCTGGCACGCCTACCGCGCATCGAAAGCAGCGCTCAACATGCTGGTTCGAAACTATGCCATCGAATGTGGGCGGACAAACAAGGAGTCGATTTGTATCGGGCTCCATCCCGGCACGGTTGAGACTGGTTTGTCTGAACCGTTCCAGGCCAATGTGCCGGATGGGCAATTGTTCTCACCGGCGCAATCAGCCGGACATTTGCTCGATGTCGTAGACGCGCTGACCCCAGATGATTCCGGCAAGCTGTTCGATTGGGCGGGAAAACTCATCCAGCCCTGATTGTTTTCGACATTCGCTGAGGCAAGGCAAAGTTAAGACCGACCTGCCAGACTGGCATGATGGAAACCCTGGCCGCCTTTACTGCCTACCTGACTGACGAACGCCGTATGGCGGACAAGACGGTTGAGGCTTATCAGAGCGATCTTGCCGGCTTTTTTGGGTTCCTGAATACACATCTTGGCGAAGCCCCGACGCCGCACCGATTAGACAAACTCAAGGCTCGCGACGTGCGAAGCTTCCTCGCCCAGCGCCGCCGGGACGGATTGTCGGATGCCTCAATTGCGCGGCTTCTTTCCTCCATCAAGGCGCTGTATCGCTGGCTGGGCCGCACATATGACATTGAAAACGCGGAGATCGCCTATTTGCAGGGTCCGAAGCGTCCACAGCGCCTGCCGCGGCCGGTATCAATTGAGGCCGCGAAGGATCTGATTGAAGAAGCCGGGACAGACCCTGATTCCGAGGCCTGGATAAATGCACGCGACGCGGCGGTACTGTCACTGCTCTATGGTGCGGGCCTGCGGATCTCTGAAGCCCTCAGTCTGACCGGCGGAGATCTTCCGGCGCCGGAGCGACTGAGAATTGCCGGAAAAGGCGGCAAGGTGAGGATCGTGCCCCTGATTCCGGTAGTACGGAAGGCCGTTGATACCTATGCAAGTCTTTGTCCCTACAATCTGGGTCGCAACGATGCGTTGTTCCGGGGGGCGAAGGGCGGGGCGCTCAATCCACGCCTGATTCAAGGGTTGGTGCAGAAGCTCCGCGCGGTGCTCGGCTTGCCGGATACTGCGACGCCACATGCGCTTCGCCACGCCTTTGCGACGCACCTTCTGGCAGCTGGCGCAGACCTCCGTGCGATCCAGACTTTGCTGGGCCACGCGTCGCTTTCCACCACTCAAGTCTATACAGGCGTGGACGCCGAGCGCTTGCGCGATGTGTATGCCGCCGCGCATCCAAGAGCCTGAATAGCCTTAGGAAACTCTTTCAAATTACCCATTCCCGCCTCAATTGAAGGTAATCTTACTGCGATACTGTGGAGAAGTACGCAGAAAGGATTGACGCCATGGGTGTCAAAGGAAACGCAATTCTCGGGCTCATCACGCTGGCCGCTTTTATCGGATGCGGACTAATGGCTCAGGCGCAGGAAAGCCAGGTCGATTATGATGGCTTTGTGGACCTTTCAGCTGAAATCTCAGATTACCGGTCTTCGCGTTTGGTCGATCTCGACACGTTCAACGAAATGAAAGCCGATAGCGATACGATTATCCTGGATACGCGCAGCGCTGAAGCTTATCGCTTGGGACACATCGATGGTGCTGCTCATCTGAACTTCTCCGACTTCACCGATGACAAGCTCGCACAACTGATCCCGTCAAAAGACACGCGCATCCTGATTTATTGCAACAACAATTTCACGGACAATGTTGCGCCTGTTCCGGTCAAGCGGATCGAGCTGGCGTTGAACGTTCCGACCTTCATCAATCTCTACGGCTATGGCTACGAGAATATATATGAACTGGATGGAGCCTACCCGTTGGCGGAGCCCGCCATTCATTGGGTAGGAGAGGTCTCTCCGCTCTAGGCTTTCCAGAGCGCCAACTCTTCAGTAAAACTCAACTGTTCATCTGACGCATTGCATTCAGTGCGGCCTGACGTCATGTGACGCCGCGAGACAATGCAAGAGCGAGATGCCCTGATATGACTGCAGATGCGACGCCTGTTGCCGCCAAGAAGGTCAACCCGAACGCGCCGACTGAGGAAACCGTCCTCGAGGTGAAACACTATACGGACCGGCTGTTCCGGTTCCGTTTGACCCGGCCGTCGACTTTCCGATTCCGGTCAGGCGAGTTCGTGATGATCGGGCTCTATAAAGATGACGGCCGTCCATTGCTTCGCGCATATTCCATTGCCAGCCCAAGCTGGGATGAGGAGCTCGAATTCTATTCGATCAAGGTCGCTGACGGCCCGTTGACGTCTCGCTTGCAAGCGATTCAGCCGGGCGACAAGGTTCTGCTCGGCAAGAAGCCGACCGGTACGCTGGTGCATGACGCGCTGGTGCCGGGCAAGCGGCTTTATTGTTTCTCCACCGGCACGGGCTTTGCGCCGTTTGCCAGTGTCGTGCGCGATCCGGAGACGTATGAGAAATTCGACGAAGTCATCGTCACCCATACCTGCCGTGAAGCCGCGGAACTCGATTATTCCAAGGAAATCGTGGAAGAGACGCTGAATCATGAATTCCTTGGCGAACTGGCTCAGGGCAAACTGCGTCGCTATGGAAGCTGCACGCGCGAGGACTATGAGTACAAGGGCCGTATTACTGATCTGATCGACAGTGGGAAACTGTTCGAGGACCTTGGCGTACCGCCCCTGAACCCGGAAACCGACCGCGTCATGATTTGTGGCTCCATGGAGATGATCCAGGATGTGAAGGATTTGATGATCAAGGCGGGCTTGACCGAGGGTTCGAACGCGTCGCCAGCAGAATTCGTCATCGAAAAGGCCTTTGCGGGCTAAGCCTGACCCGACAAGTATATTGGCGCTTTTGCGCTGGCATGGTTAATCTTCCTGTATGGGAGGACGTAGCAACATGCGTAGAGTTTCAACATTGACTGTGGGCCTTTTGGCCGCCGCCATTTCTTCCGGTTTCAGCGCGTCTGCACAGGATCGCGCCTGTCGCGTGGAGGATACGCCCACCGGTGCCAAAGTCGTTGGCGGCGTCAACGCACATCTTGCCAACTGGCCTAGTATCGCGTCGATCCAGCTGAACACGCAACGGGGCGCCTTTCATGTCTGTGGCGCGGCAGCAATTTCGAAAGAATGGATCCTGACCGCCGCACATTGCGTCGAAGGCTTCAGGGTTTCGGAACAGAGCGGACGCGTTTTCGCCTTCGAGGATGCAGGAGATGGTGGGCCGGAGCGGAAGATCGCAGCCATTCGGGTCCAGCTTGGCACTGGCGATCTCGGGCGCACCCCGGAAGGGTCACAAGCTGCATTCGTAACGAAGGTTGTCACGCACCCGGCTTATGCGGGCGCCGAAGACATCTACAAGGGTGCGGACATCGCGCTCATGAAACTCGACACGCCATGGGAGGGACCACTTGCGACCCTGTCGACAGATGCGACGACGGACAGATTGTCCAAGGCGGGTGAGGAGGCTTGGGTGGCCGGATTTGGTAATCTGTTGGAACTGGAGCCGGGCCAACGCACCAAATGGCAGAATGCGCGCAATTTTGCACTCGCTGCGCCGAGCCTCGTCTTGCAGGAAACTTCGGCCCCAACCGTGGCAGCATCGGTGTGTCAGGCGCGTCTTCGCAAGGCCTCCATGCTGGAAGGCTATCCGGCGGATTACCAGTCGCTGATCGTGGATAAGACGCTCGTCTGCGCCGGGCTGGAGCAAGGCGGCCAAGATGCCTGTCAGGGCGACAGTGGCGGTCCACTGGTGAAATACGACAAGAATGGTTGTCCCTACCAGATCGGCGTTGTCAGCTGGGGTGTCGGGTGCGGACGGCAGGAGAGCCCCGGCGCCTATACGCGGGTATCTGCGTATGCGGATTGGATTCGCACCTATGTGCCGGATGCGAATTTCGTTCAGTATGCACAGGTTCCACCGCCCACGCGCGGCGTACCTGACCTTGTTTCGAGCGTGCAGCACGATTTCGATACGATCGTCAAAGATATGCCGGTCACGTTGGTGAATGCGGCAGGCCAGCAAGTGTCGGTCGTCGAGAACGGCCAAATGGTCGACCTGAAAGTGACCTTGCCCGTGCGGGGAAAACTGGTCCTGTTCGATTACAATGCCGATGAAGTGCTGACCCAGCTCTATCCGAACCCGGTTGAAGCAGCGGGACGCTGGCCGGTGCGTGAGGCGGGCGAAACCGTATTCCTGGCAAAGGATATCTTTGGTGAACCGGGCCTGCAGGCCGGGCCGCCGCTGGGCCCTCAATCCATGATCGCCATGGTCGTGCCGGCAGATGCGCGCTTGCCGGTTTCACCCCAGCAGGGCTTTCAACAGATTGATGCTCCGGTCGATTACATTACCCGTCTGGTGCGGACTGCATTGCGCCAACAGCAAACGGTGCGTGGGCTGTTCCGCATTGCTGCTGCGGAGGCGGGCGAAGTGGCCGAAGCTGAGCCCGAGGTACGCTCCGAGACGGTCCCGCCGGAACCGAAGCTGGCCATGGGCGTGCTGAACTATTGCATCGACTCGCGGATCTGCGGGACAGGAAATGACGAGCCATCGGACGACCCGAGATAGATCAAATTCGCAACATCGCGTTCAGCGGGTAGTTACCGTAGCCGTGTTACGCGAGAGGGATGCTCCGCCGCCTCATTGCCATCCTGCTGACAGTATATGCAATCGCCTTTGCCTTCGGCGCGCTGACGGCTGTGCGGTGGCCCTCAATCATGATGGCGCTCAGCTGGGTGGTGCAGGATGATATCGCGTCTGGTTTGGAGAGCGTGGACTGGCGCCAGCTCGGCATTGCTCATGGTGGGCCTTATCTGCTCGCTGCGCTGTGTTTCTATTGCTCGGCTGCAATGATTGCCGCGCGTCGCCCGGGCGGTGTGCTGTGGTATTTTATGGGCGTCGTCGCGGGAATCCCGTGTCTTTATCTCGTGACGTTCGAGCCCGGTTGGTGGGATGATCCCAGCGCAGCCGAAGGCGCCATTGCGGGGGCATGCGCTGGTGCGGTGCTTCTGATGCTCGCCGTGTGGGAATTGCGATTGCGGACACAGCGCAAGGCGGAATCCGCTGAGCAAGTGGCTCCATTGGTCCTTTCCCAGCCGGTGCTTGTCAGTGAGCCCCTGCCGGATCAGCGCAAGCGGTCGGTTCCGGCAAAACCGGTCCGGCCAGCCATTGTGCCTGCTGCGATTGCTCGTCAGCGCGCGAGCTTTGCCGCCCATGGCCGCAAGATGAATGCGCGTCGTCGCCGCGCCGTCTGAGCGTTCCAAAGCCAGATAGCATTTGCTGTCGTGCCGTCATGCCCGTACCCTCACCGATATAAGGGATGAGGATCATACATGATGAGCGTAAGGCGTATCATTGGACTAGTTCTGGCGCTGCTGGGGGGATGGCTGTTCTGGGGCGGCGCAGCAACCGTCAACATGCTGGTTAATCGGGGCAGTGGCCTGTCGGACGCGCTTATGCAACCGCCTACAAGCTTGGTACGACTGGTCGCAACGGGGCTCATTCTGCTCGGCGGGCTCGCTATCATGGCTGGAAAAGGTTTTGGACGCTGGGTCGCACTGGGAGGAATCCTCGTATTCACGCTGCTAGCGGGTCTGATGGTATTGTCAGGCGCTGATCCGATCCTCTGGACGGATGAAGTCGTTATCACCGGTGTGTTTTGGGCGCTTTTCGCAGGCCTTGTCGTAACGAAACGCAGCTAATCCAAACTAGCAGACCCTGCCGCATTGATTTCAGAAGCAAAATGCCTAGTTTGGCGGCTCAATCCTACTGGGCCCTCTAAGCAAGGCAGATTTCCCCATGGCTGAGACATACGACGTCGTCATTATCGGTGGCGGCCCCGGCGGCTACAATTGCGCAATTCGTGCCGGACAGCTCGGCCTGAAGACCGTGTGTATCGAAGATCGCGGTGTGCTGGGCGGCACTTGCCTGAACGTCGGGTGTATCCCCTCCAAGGCGCTTCTGCATGCTTCGGAACTCTACGCAACAGCGCAGAACGAATTTGAAGGCATGGGCATCAAGACCGGCAAGCTGGAAATTGATCTCGACCAGATGATGGCTCAGAAAACCGAAGCGGTGGACGGTCTGACCAAGGGTATCGAATTTCTCTTCAAGAAGAACAAGGTCGATTACATCAAGGGCCGCGGCAAGATCCTTGGCAAAGGGAAAGTCGAAGTCAAAGGACTCGATGGCAAGACCCAAACCCTGGACACGAAGAACATCGTGATTGCGACGGGCTCTGAGCCAGCCAACCTTCCAGGCATCGAGATCGATGAAGAACGCGTCGTGACAAATGTCGGTGCGCTGTCGCTGACCTCGATTCCAAAACGTCTCGTCCTGATCGGGGCCGGTGTGATCGGTCTCGAAATGGGATCGGTCTGGGCACGTCTCGGCTCGGAAGTGACTGTGGTGGAGTATCTTGATCGCGTCATGCCGGGCGCCGATGCGGATGTCGCCAAGGAAGCCCAGAAGATCTTCAAGAAGCAGGGACTGAATTTCCGTCTCGGCATGAAAGTGACCGGCGTCGAGAAACTCAAATCCAAACTGAAGCTGAGCATGGAGCCGGCTGCGGGCGGTGAAACTGAAGTGCTTGACGCCGATGTCGTAATCGTTGCGATTGGTCGCAAGCCGTATACGGAAGGCCTTGGCCTCGAAGCGGTTGGCGGCACGACAGACAAGCGCGGCGTCGTGCAAGTGACCGATGGTCACTTCAAGGTCGCTGACGGCGTCTGGGCTGTGGGCGATTGCATTCACGGGCCGATGCTGGCGCACAAGGCTGAGGACGACGGCACGGCTGTTGCTGAATTGATCGCTGGCAAGGCAGGTCATGTGAATTACGACCTCGTGCCAAGCGTGGTCTACACCAAGCCGGAAATGGCGTGGGTCGGTCAAACGGAAGAGCAGCTGAAAGAAGCCGGCGTGGAATATGTGAAAAGCAAATTCCCCTTCATGGCCAATTCGCGCGCCCGCACAAACCACGAAACAGACGGGTTCGTGAAAATGCTGGCCGACAAGAAGACCGACAGAATCCTCGGGGTTCATATGGTTGGTGTGGGCGTTGGCGAACTTATTGCCGAGATCTGCGTCGCCATGGAATTCGGTGCGGCCTCGGAAGATATTGCCCGTACCTGTCATGCTCACCCCACCCTGTCAGAAGCGGTCCGTCAGGCGGCGATGGGTATCGAAGGCTGGACGATGCAAATGTAGGCATTCGGCAATTTGCCGAAATGCGCCTGAGATAAAGAGTGGACCTGATCATGCATCGGGCCCACTCTTTTCACATGTACACACATACCGGAGCAGGCTGGCATATCCGTGACTTTGAACGCCGGGACTATCGCCCGTGCTATCAATTGTTTCGTGATTGCCTGAGAGAGTTTCCGTGGCGCGGTCCGGCGGCACCCTATCTGAGGCAATTGTTCAACTCCCTGCCGACGGCGCGGGCCTGGGTCGCAGAGGAGCCGCAGGCGGGCGTGGTCGGCTTCCTGACGCTGCGTCCCGATTCCGGCTATGTCGATCATCTCTTCGTGGCGCCTGATTGGCGCCTGTGCGGCGTTGGTCGCGGCCTGTTGCATGTCGGGCGAGACGTGATGGGAGAGCCGCTACTGCTTGATGTCGATGCGCAAAATTCGCCGGCGCGGAAGGCCTATGAGGCGCTGGGCTGGAAGGATTTTGCCCGGACCGGCGAAGCCGGCAATGAACAGATTCGCCTGATCGGACCCTGACCCTTATTCTGCTGCCCGCATCAGCGACTGCATCCGGTCCAGCCAGACCATCCAGGCTTTTCGGCCCGGCTCAGTCAAGTGGATACGTGTCTGGGGCCGGCGGCCAACGAAGCGCTTTTCCAGTTCGACATATCCGGCCTCTTCCAGTTTACGCAAATGCGTGGACAGGTTTCCATCTGTCGCCCCGACCTTGTCGCGCAGCTCTCCGAAAATGGCGGGACTGACACTGGAAAGGTAAGCCATGATGCCGAGGCGGAGACGCCCATGGATGACATCGTCGATGTCGTTGTGATCGAAGGGGTTTTTCTCGGGCATTGGCGTTACACTGTTTCCGAGGGTTCGTTCCGCATCAATAGAAGGCCGGGTAACAGGACACAGAGCGCCGCTACGGCTGATCCGAGAAGCACGATGTAAGGCGTCTGCATGAGGAGCACCGCTGGCAATGTGCTGGCCATGGCGGCACTGCCGCTAAGAGAGAGGATGCGGTTTTGTGCCATCACGCCGGATACGTATTGGGCCAGGCCATAGAGCCCGATCACCATTGGGACTGACCACATGAAGGCGGCGGTACCTTGGCCCAACAGGGCCGAAATGAAGGCTCCCATGAAGTAGGCGCCAAGAAAATAGCCTGCCGCCTGCCAAACGATGCGAGAAACCTGATTTCCCACTGAGGCGGCGCCCGGCTTGTGGGCAGAGAAGCCTGCCTGCATGATGAACATGCCGCCCATGCCGAGGACGACATAGCCGATCCAGAGGAACGCGAACGCCATGGGCGAAAGACCCCACATGCCCGTCGCGATGGCGTAGTGACCGAGATAGGCCAGTGTGGTCAGCGCGCCCCACAAGATCAGGAAGCGTCCGCCGAGGAGCGGCGCCTTCTGTCCGGCTTCTGCCAGATCGCGCACATAGGCAAGATCATCGGTGAGGGATTGAGGGCTCATTTTCGTCTCCACAAATAACTTTGAAAAACAAAGTATATTCATATCGGAAAATGTCAAGCAATCCAACTGGCTGCCAAACGGAACTTTGAATTTGGTCAGAAGGTTGACTCAGCCCTCGGCGAGGCGCGCCATTTCGGCGTCGGACAGTTCGGAATTGTCGTAGACATTCTGCACGTCATCCAGTTCGTCGAGCACGTCCAGCAGCTTCATCAACGTGTCGGCGGCGTCGCCGTCGACCGGGATGTTGTTCTGCGGCTTCCAGATCAATTTTGTCGATTTGGCTTCGACATCAGCGCCGAAATGTTCAGTCAGCGCGTCGGCTACGGTCTGGAGGTCTTCGCGAGCCGTGTAGATCCAGTGGCTTTCGTCGTCTGACTCCACGTCCTGAGCGCCCGCAAGGATCGCCGCTTCCATGACTTCGTCTTCGGTGCCCACGCTCGCAGGATACTCGATCTCGCCAACCTGATCGAAACTGAACGAGACAGAGCCCGTTTCGCCGAGATTGCCGCCATTCTTCGAAAAGGCTGTGCGCACATCGGTCGCCGTACGGTTCTTGTTGTCCGTTGACGCCTCGACGATTACGCCAACACCGCCGGGCCCGAAGCCTTCATAGCGGATGTCCACATAGTCTTCGCCGCCGCCTCCCTGGCCCTTGTCGATGGCGCGCTGGATATTGTCCTTGGGGACGGACTGGCCCTTCGCGTTCTGGATAGCGAGTCGTAGGCGCGGATTTCCATCCGGATCTGGCCCGCCCATCTTGGATGCAATCGTGATTTCTTTGGACAGGCGCGCGAAGAGTACGGCGCGCTTCTTGTCCTGTGCGCCTTTGCGGTGCTGGATATTTGCCCATTTACTATGGCCTGCCATGGCGCCCTCTTCGAATTTGGTCTGATCAGGAGAAGGGAGGCGTTTAGCGCAGGTTTGCAAAACGGCCAAGCTCCCCGTGTGCTACGGGCTATCTGGGGCAGGGAATTGCATTTCTGCAGCACACCGGCGCGAGCTTTGCAAAATTTTCCGCGCCAAATTGACACTTACGTCAACGTCAACCTTGCGTCTTTTCTGCGCGGGCGTTAGGCACACCCCACACGAGTTTAATTCCAACTATGTCTGGAGCGGTTGTATGAAGGTCCTGGTACCGGTCAAACGCGTCATCGACTATAACGTCAAAGTTCGGGTGAAGCCCGATCAGACGGGTGTCGATCTCGCAAACGTCAAAATGTCGATGAACCCATTTGACGAGATTTCTGTCGAAGAAGCAGTTCGCATGAAGGAAGCCGGCACGGCGACCGAAGTTGTGATCGTGTCCATCGGTCCGAAACAGGCTCAGGAAACCATTCGCACGGCGCTGGCCATGGGCGGCGACCGCGGCATCTTGATCAATACGGACGAAACCGTCGAACCGCTGGCTGTTGCGAAAATCCTTGCAAAAGTTGTTGCAGAAGAGAGCCCGGACCTGGTGCTCCTCGGTAAGCAGGCAATTGACGATGATTCCAACCAGACCGGCCAGATGCTGGCAGCGTTGCTGGACTGGCCACAAGGCACATTCGCTTACAAGATCGAGAAGGACGGCGACGCCCTGACCGTGACCCGCGAAGTCGATGGCGGCCTGCAGACCGTGAAACTGGCCACACCGGCAATTGTCACCGTCGATTTGCGCCTTAACGAGCCGCGCTACGCGTCTCTGCCAAACATCATGAAGGCGAAGAAGAAGCCAATCGATGAGAAAGCTCCCGGCGATTATGGCGTCGACATCTCGCCGCGCCTGTCAGTTGTGAAAGTGACTGAGCCGCCTGTGCGCGAGGCGGGTGAAAAGGTCGAAGACGTTGCGACGCTTGTTTCGAAACTCAAATCAGCAGGAGCGATCTAATGGCTGTTCTGGTTATTGCTGAACACGACAATGCGTCCCTGAACGACGCGACCCACAAAGTTGTTACCGCAGCTGCAAAGTTTGGCGGCGACGTAGACATCCTGGTGGCTGGCGAAGGCGCAGGCGACGTGGCAGCTGCTGCAGCCAAGGTTTCCGGTGTCCGCAAGGTCGTTCACGTGGATGGCGCCTCGGTTGCCAAGCAACTGGCGGAAGCCATGGAAGCCCTCGTTGTTCCAATGATGTCCGGCTATGACGCCGTTTTCATCCCGGCTACGACGACGGGCAAGAACATGGCTCCGCGTATCGCGGCCAAGCTGGACGTCATGCAGCTGTCGGATATCACGGATGTCATCGACACCGACACGTTCGAGCGTCCGATCTATGCCGGTAACGCCATCCTGACGGTGAAGTCTTCCGATGCGAAGAAAGTCATCACGGTTCGTGGCACAGCGTTCGAAGCTGCTGGTGAAGATGGTTCGGCTTCGGTCGAAGCAGCTGATGCACCTGCAGGACCATTCAAATCCGAATTCGTGTCGGAGCAGATGGTCAAATCCGACCGTCCGGAACTGGCTGGCGCGAAACGCGTCGTGTCTGGTGGCCGCGCGCTGGGCTCGAAAGAAGAATTCGATCGCCTAATCGTGCCGCTGGCTGACAAGCTGGAAGCAGCTGTTGGCGCTTCGCGCGCCGCTGTCGATGCGGGCTACGCCCCGAATGATTATCAGGTGGGCCAGACCGGCAAAATCGTTGCGCCTGAACTGTATGTTGCTGTCGGCATCTCCGGGGCCATCCAGCACCTTGCTGGTATGAAGGACTCCAAGATCATTGTCGCGATCAACAAGGACGAAGAGGCTCCGATTTTCCAGGTCGCCGATTATGGCCTGGTTGCAGACCTCTTCAATGCCGTCCCGGAACTGACCGAGGCGCTGTAAGCTTTTCAGCCCTGACTGAATTCAACCCGCAACTCCTTAGGGGAGTTGCGGGTTGTTTTGTATAGAGCGAGCTAAGCCATGATCAGGAGATTTCATGCGAACAGCCATCGTAACAGGTGCAGCGTCGGGTATCGGCCGTGCAATTGCCGTGCATTTTGCCAATGAAGATTGGCGCGTCGCTGCGCTGGATATCGATCATGATGGTCTTGCCTCGCTCCCGAAAGTCGGGATTCAGCCGATTTGGTGTGACCTGTCATCCGAAGAGAGTATTCGCGCCGCGGTCGCAGAAGCAGGGTTCGAACAGCTTGACCTGCTCGTGAACAATGGCGGGCCAGCCGACCCGGTCGCCGGTCCTCTGGAGGAGATGAGTCTCAATGACTGGAATAGCTGGATCGCACCGCACCTGAACGGCAGTTTCCTGATGGCGCGAGAATGCATGCCTTATTTGCGCGCTGCCAAGGGCAGTATCGTCAATATGACATCGACCCGAGCCTATCAGTCGGAGCCGGACACCTATGGGTATGCGGCGGCTAAGGGCGGAATCATTGGCCTGACGCATGCGCTGGCCATCGGTCTCGGGCCGGATGTCAGGGCCAACGCAATTGCGCCCGGCTGGATCAATTCAACTGGTGACGTGCTGTCTGGTGAGGCACACGCGCAGCATCCAGTCGGTCGAGCGGGGGAAGTCGAAGATATCGTGGATGCGGTGGTCTACCTGTCTGGTGCCGGCTTTGTGACGGGGCAGGTGCTGACAGTGGACGGCGGCATGAGGCGCAGGATGATTTACACCGCGTAGCGCGGGATCGATCCTGAGTTTCCCGCTTCGGTGTTGTCGGACCGTCTGCGGGCGGGACCATCTTGCAGGATTGCGGATATACCCGCGGCGACTGCATCCCAGACTTGTGTTTGACGCACTGCACAAACAGGATATGACATCTCTCTTTTACGACGATCTGGACGAGACTTATGGCAGACCTGAAGACAATTGGCGTGATTGGCGCGGGCCAGATGGGGAATGGTATCGCCCATGTCAGCGCGCTAGCCGGATACGACGTCGTTCTCAGCGATATTTCCGAAGAGTCTCTCGCCAAAGGCATGAAAGCGATTGAACGTAATATGGCCCGCCAGGTTGGGCGGGGACAATACAATCAGGGCGATATGGATACTGCGCTCGGGCGCATTAAGCCGACAACTGTCTTGAAGGACCATGAGGCCGCCAACCTTGTTATTGAGGCCGCCACAGAGCGCCGGGAAATCAAGGAACAGATCTTTCGTTCACTCTGCGAAATCGTGCCTACGAGCACATTTCTGGCGACGAATACGTCGTCCATTTCGATCACACGGCTTGCATCCGTCACCGACCGTCCCGAACGGTTTATCGGGCTGCACTTCATGAATCCCGTTCCGCTGATGAAGCTGGTTGAAGTGATCCGTGGACTCGCAACGGATCAGGAAACCTATGAAACCGCCATCGAGTTTGCAGGGCGCCTAGAGAAGACGACCACGAATGCCGAGGACTACCCGGCCTTTATCGTAAACCGGATCCTTGTGCCTATGATCAATGAGGCCGTCTACGCTCTTTACGAGGGTGTTGGCACGGTTGAAAGCATTGATACGGCGATGCGCCTGGGCGCAAATCATCCGATGGGGCCTTTGACGCTTGCCGACTTCATCGGGCTCGATACATGTCTGTCGATCATGCAAGTTTTGCATGATGGTCTTGCCGACACCAAATACAGACCGTGTCCATTGCTCGTGAAATATGTTGAAGCAGGCTGGGTTGGGAAGAAAGCCGGCAAGGGATTCTACGACTATTCCGGGCCCGAGCCTGTTCCAACGAGATAGAATCATTCCCCCGCATCTCTTTCTATAGAAAGGGGCTGTCGTCTGAAGCGTGCCGTTCCGCAGAGGTGGCGGGCAATTGACTGTATTTCAACCAATAGTAATTTTAGATTCGTTAACCCACCACTGATTTACTTCTGTATGAAGTCAAGACAGATCGTATGGTGGGAACGAATTCATGATTTGTTATTTTGGCGAACGGATAAATGGTGCGCATGAGCGCCCGTCGTCCCGAACGCAGAAGAATATTCGCTTTCACGGCCAAGGCGATGGGAGGGAGCCGGCGGTTCGAAGCTCACCTACGGGCCGAGTACGCGGCCGTGGTGACAGAGCCTCTTCCCTACCGATTTCGAGAACTTCTTGGCGCCATGAGAGAGGTGGAGACCTCGCTAAAGCGATAGGATACGTGACGGCATGACCGATACCGGAGAAAATCCCAGCCCAGACTGGTCCTTTGTCGATGAGCTGGAGGCATTGTTACCTCAAATGCGCGCATTCGCGCGTAGCCTTTGCCATGATGCGACGCTGGCCGACGACATCGTTCAGTCTGCATGCCTGAAAGCTTGGGCGGCGGCGGAATCTTTCGATCGAACCGCAAAGATGAGACCGTGGATCCTGCGTATTGTTCGAAATGAATATCTCCAGCACAGCCGTCGCGCTTGGCGCAATGTTGATGTTGAAAGCGGATTTCTCGAAGAGGCTCTTATTGATAACACGTCAGCTGAAATGCTGAGCGAAGCGTCGCAGGCTGTCCAGGCAATCTACTCCCTGCCGATCAAACAAAGGGATGCAGTCATTCTGGTTCTGGCGGCCGGCCTCACTTATGAGGAAGCGGGTGCGATCATGGACTGCTCGCCTGGAACAATCAAAAGCCGGGTAAGTCGGGCGCGCGCAGTTCTGATGGATGAGCTGAATGGAATTGTTCCGGCAATTTCCAATGACACGCCCGGGTTTGCTGAGCAGTCCACATTACATCAGTTGGTGATACATGCCGAAGAGCTTATGGCCGAGGCTGCCTGATTGGTATCAGGCCATGAGCAGGAAAACGCTCACCGAATAAATGATCATCAATGCGGCCGTCTTGATGGCAGCGGACACAAGAAATGGTCGCAGATCAGACCAGGACGTATCTCGAGCGATGGCGGCGACAGAGGTTGCAATATCATGTTCGATCCCTTCGCGGGATTGACCCGCAAGCACCAGCATGACTTTCGAAGAGCGAGTGGACGGAGCAGATTGGGCTTCCGTCAGGACTTGCTGAAATACATGCCCGGCGACGACCTCACCGAGCGCGCGCTTGGGGTGCCAGCCATAGCGAGAAAGTTCTACTATCCCAAGCCGAACAAAGGGCCACGTTACCCAGATATCACGAACAAGAAACGCGGCGAGAATCCCTGTCACACCCCAGATAAAGTAAGGCCGCTCAATAACACCGCCATGGAAAAGTCCCCAAAGCGTCGCGAGGATAAGCAGTTTGATAGTCGTCGCGATTGCGAATGACCGAAAGCTCTTTTTGAGAAAATCATCTGCATGGCGCTTGATCTGACGACGTGTTTCCACGGCTGCTGTCTCGATCACCTTGTTCTTCTGGGCAGAAACCCCGCGTTCGAGGTATCTGCGGCCAAAAGCCAATCCGGCACCAACCGCTGAGGCAACAAGCAGAAACGATCTCATGCTAACAATATAGGTGTTCAGGCATGATTTGTCTGTAATTGGCGCCGCTAAAGCAAACCGAGTAGAAGCCTCTGGGCGTTACGTGTCGCCGTCTTGGGGTCACGTACAAGCGTGTATCCGAGCAACATCGCGCCCGCGGTTACAGAGACCGGATATTTCTGGACCAGGGATTTCAGGGTGTCGAACGGAAGGTCTGCCAATGCATTGGCCGTGGACTCTTCCAAATCATCGATCTCTTCTGATGATTTCCGATAGGGTAGCAAGAATATATACAGCATAAGGGCAGCAATTGCCACAAGGATGGCGGCCACTGTGAAGCAGGCCGCCGTCAATCCGATGACAGATGCCAGCGCCAATATTCCGGCTACAGACAAAGCAAACATGCCGCCGAAACCACATACGATTCCGGCGACAGCCGCGAACAGCCTAAGCTTTGTCGCGTCCATGAATTATTTGCCCCTCATCATCGCGAGAATGAGTCCGGCCCCGAACGCGATTCCGACAGCGGCTAGCGGATTCTTGCGAATTTCCGTTTCAACATCGTCGCGGGTTTCCTTGAACTGGCCGGAAGCTTTCTCGGCCATTTCCTTGCCTTTTTCGACTCCGGCTTGCGCCTTTACCTTCGCAAGGCCCCGGACGTCTTCCATTACGCTTTTCAGGTCGCCGCGAAGCATGGCAATGTCATCCTTGAGCGCAGCGTAATCGCCCTCGGTTTCAGCTTTGAGTGTGGTGGCTGTCTTGGTGTTCACGTTAAATCTCCTGATTTCGTGTGCGCCAATACAACGATCGATCGAAACTTTCGTTCCATCGGGTGCCAGCAGTTTTCTGCGATGGAACCTTGCACAAGTACATTCGTTTGAACCGCATGGACGTATTTAGAAACAGAATTTCCCAATATGCCTCACTAAGAGATGATGCGTGGTCCAAATTCGATCAAATCGATTTTCAAACCCGCGCATTTCAATCCGGCGATGACATCATCCGTGTGGGGGAAACCCCCGCAAAGATGTTTATCGTGAAAGAAGGCTGGGCAATTCGACACCGTTCTCTTGATGATGGTCGTCGCCAGATCGTCAACTTCATGTTGCCTGGTGATGTGTTCGATATGCAAGTCATTGCGGGTGTGAAGGCAGACCACTCAGTGACCGCCATAACGCGCACTGTCGTGGCGACGGTTGCAGCGGATCAATTCATGAATGTGTTGCGCAGCGATGCCGATGTCGCCGCAGCATTCTGGTGGGCAGCGGTGCAGGAAGAATCTATCCTGCGTGAACAGATTGTCCGCGTCGGTCGCAGGTCTGCCAAGGAGCGTATCGCACACCTATTACTTGAGCTTCAAAGAAGATTGAGAGCTGCGGTCGGTGGAGCAGAAGATCACCTACCCATGCCTTTGACACGCACGGATCTGGCAGATGCGCTCGGCCTGACCCCGGTTCATGTGTCGAGGACGATGTCAGCTTTACGCCGATCGGGCCTTATCGATGAGTCCCGCGGCCAGGTCACCATTCTCGATAGAAGGCGTATGGAGAGTTTGTCCCAATTCGACACTGACTATCTCCATGTTCGTAAACTCGATTTCGTAGCGCGAGCCAACCTGAACGGTAGTTCGCATTCGCCTTTGTCAAACGGCGCTATCTCGTCTCACACAAATCACCATCGCATTCCCCGCAATGACAATTGATTCAGGGGATAACACTCAAACAGGATTGGAATAACTTATGCCAGACACAACCCATCAAGAAGAGTTTTCTACAACTGAGGCACGTCAGGGTCGTCGCCGGACGGGCTTGTTGAGCGTTTTGGGGATAGGTATCGTCGTCGCTCTTGTCGGCATGTTGTTGGTGCTGGCATTTACCGGCATGTTCGCGCCTGCCAGCGTCTGACATATCTCGAATTCAAGAACAAAGGCCGCCCGTACATCATTATGTACGGGCGGCCTTTTGAATCCGCGACATCAGAAGTTTAGGCGTCCACCCGCTTTTCGTTGGCGGGATGGAAGAACAACGCCTGGCCGATCGCTGCCTTCACAGTATTTTCCTGGAAGGGCTTTGGAATCAGGTAGGTCGGCTCCGGGCGCTCACCAGTCAGCAGGCGTTCGGGGAAGGCCGTGATGAAAATGATCGGCACGTCATGATCGGCCAAAATGTCGTGGGCGGCATCAATGCCGGACGAGCCATCTGCAAGTTGGATGTCACAGAGAACCAGTCCTGGCGGATTCGCGCCGAAGAGAGAGAGCGCTTCGCGATGCGTGGTTGCGATACCGGTGACTGTATGGCCGAGGTCTTCGACCAGACTTTCAAGATCTGCAGCAATAATAGGCTCATCCTCAATTATGAGAACTTTCGTAGCGAGCTCGCCTTCAATTTCTCTTTGAGCATCTTGTTCGAGAACACGCTGCTCTTTTTCAGAAATTCCGAGGATGTAAGCTGCGTCCGAAGCAGAAAATCCCTCAAGGGCTGTCAGCAGGAAAGCTTGCCGCTGGATGGGTGCAAGTGACTGCAGTCGCTTGTCTGCAGGATCGCCTTTGTTGCTATCTTTTCCTTCAAGCTGGGCGCCTGTCGTGCCCCAGATGACGTGGAAAAAGCGGTAAAGCGAAAGACGAGAATCCTCCACATTGTCGACAACTTCAGGATTTTCGACGAGCGCTTGAAGTGACGCGCGAATATACGCGTCTCCGCTGTCTTGACTGCCTGTTAGCGCCCGGGCGTACCGGCGCAAGAATGGCAGATGGGGGGCAAACGATTGTACCAAACTCATTGGGAACCTCTCTTCTGGGACCGCATTAACAATTCGTGAAAGCTGCTTCGGTTCCACACTAGTGCAAAATACTGCATTAGTGTGGAACTTATATGGTGCCGGATTGTTTAACTATCAGACTCATATAGTTAGGTATCAGATCGTGAATCAGGATAGTTTGGACGGAATGGAAAAGAACGGACGCAAAAACTCCGTCAAATCCGACCTCGGCAGTAAGAGGCGGACGCAGCGCATTGGTGAACAATTGCGCCGCGTGTATGACGAAGTAGCGCAAGAAGATGTGCCCGATGAGTTCCTGCGGCTTCTCGAAGAGGCCGATAGGGCTCGGCCATCTTCCACCTCAGACAAATCCTGAGGGGGCTTCCATGACAGACAATACGGAAAAACTCAGCGATCCTGAATTCAAACGCGAACTTGCTGCGCTAATCCCACATTTGCGGGCTTTCGCGCGCAGCTTGTGCGGAGATGCAACGCTTGCAGACGACCTTGCACAGGATGCAATGCTGAAAGCGTGGAATGCGCGACAATCCTTTCAGGCCGGCACGAATATGAAGGCGTGGGCCTTCACGATTCTCCGAAATGTTTTCTATTCAGAAAAACGCCGGTCTTGGCGCCGCACCCCACTTGATCCTGAAGTTGCCGAAGCAACGCTGGTGTCTAACAGTAACCCATCCGACACGCTCGACCTGCTCGCCATGCGCAATGCCCTCGGCAGGTTGCCAATTGATCAACGTGAGGCCCTCATTCTGGTGGGTGCGGGCGGCTTGCCCTATGAGGAAGCTGCGGAGATTTGCGGAGTGGCTGTCGGAACGATCAAAAGCCGGGTGTCTCGTGCCAGGAAAGCCGTCGTCGAGATTCTGGAATCAAATGGGGCGGGATTCAGCGACGACTCCGAAATGAGGGCGGAAGACGCCTTCAATGACATCATGCGGCAGGCAGATGATATTGCCGGTGTCGGGTAACCAAGGTGGGCTAGACCAGGGGGAGAGCAAGGGCGCAAACGCGGCGCCTTTGCGTAATAAGCTCGTTTTGACGCTGGCAGCTGCGCTGACACCAGTTCTCCTGCTGTCTGCGTTCAAGGCCTATATCGACGCCCGAGATATTCGGGAAAGCCAAGCTCAAAACCTTGTCGTCGTTGCGGGCGCAGCCATTGATGGTGTGAACCAGTCGCTACAGCAAGCAGAGCTATTGCTCTCGCTATATGAACCGCGATTGACGGCGGGCGAGTGTAGCGGTGTCTACAACGAATTGTCTGAATATCTGCCGTCGCTCACCAATGTCGTGGCGTTTGACAAGGACAGTGAAGTTGTCTGCGCCAGTGTAGGTACACCCACACTCAGTCGTGACAATCAGGTTCTGCATGACAGATTACGGGCCGGAGGAGACTCCTTTGCTCGGAGTGACGCATTCTTTGGATCCGCAAGTGACGAGTGGCTCTTTGCGCTCAATAAACGCGTCGAGGACGAAGCCGGAAATTTTGTGGGCATCCACACATTTGCATTGAGTGCAATTGAGCTCGCCAATCTTGTTCAGGCCGGCTATCTGCCCGATTACGTTTCCCTTTCCATCGCGGATGAGACGGGCAGGGTGTTTGGAGATCCCATTATTGGGCCGATCCCGTCCGAATGGATTGAGCAGGTGAAGGAAACTCGTGCCGCCCAATTGTTCCGGGCAGAGCAGAGCGGTGGCGGTTCCACTGATGTTGTGCTGCGACCTGTCGGCGATTCCAACATATTCGCAGTGATCGCGCGGCCCTCCTACGGTTTGTGGAATGATTTCTTTTTGCGGCCCGCGACTTCGTTCGGGCTACCCTTACTTGCGTTCGCAGTAACACTGCTGGCGGCTTGGATGGCGATTGATGGATTGGTGCTGAGGTGGATCTCTCGCTTGACCCGCACAGTTCGTATCTATGGCGCGGGGCGGTATCAATTCAAAGCGGGTAATTCTTTTGTCGATGCCCCCTCGGAGATTCGCAATCTGGCGACCGCGATGGAGGTCATGGCGAAAGATATCGACCACCGAGACCAGGATCTCAAAGAGGCTATCTCCACGCGCGATGCGGCCGTGAAAGAGATTCACCATCGCGTGAAGAACAATCTCCAGATTGTTACAAGCTTCCTGAACTTGCAGGGTCGACAATTAAAAGACCCACAGGCCCGGGATGCAATTGCGGCGACGCGCCACCGTATCGATGCGTTGGCGATTGTACACCAGACATTGTACCAGAATGAGCGTCTGGAAACCGTCGATATGCGACCCTTCCTTACCGGACTTCTCAATCACCTTTCGGATGCATTGGGCATGTCAGAGGCGGGCATAAACCTCGTCCAGTCTTATGCCGAGATTCAGCGGGATGCCGACGATGCCATTCCGATGGCGTTGTTCATCGTCGAGGCAGTCACCAACGCGATGAAGTATGCTTTTGAAGAAGACGGCGGCGAAGTTGCAGTGCACCTTTCGTTGGCGGCCGAGAAGGTCATTCTTGAGATCAGGGACACAGGTCTCGGCTATGACTCAGCGGATGAGGACTCCGGACTGGGTTCCAAGCTCATGGTCGCTTTTGCACGACAATTGTCTGCGGAATTCACGACCGAAGCGCGACCAGGACTGGGCTGCTCGCATAAGCTTGTCATGGATATTTAGGTAGAAGAGCAGCATTTAGTCCGCCCCGCGTGTTAGCATGCAGAACAGCGCGGAACTCGCATCGCTTGGATGCGTAGGTTGTTTATGGTCAACGCAGTACACCCCCGGATAGACATTCAACGCCAATCCCGTAGTTTGAGCTCTCACCTTGAAATTTTTCGTCGTTTGAACGGCCCGCGTCGCGTTGGCGCGATGCTGTCTGTGCTGATTATTGGACTTGGGCAGATCTGGACCTGTTTGCGCAAACACACAGAGCTGATGCGCACCAGCAAGCGAACACGAGTTTTGCTGATCTCCTATTCCGGCCAAGCGGTTCATTCCACACAATAGGTAGTTCTTGCTGCCCTGTGAGTACCGCTCACTTCCAACATACGAGCTAAAAAAAAGACACGCTCGATTTGAGCGTGTCTTTTCAGGCTTGGTTTGCGGCCCGCTTAGTCGTTGATGTCTTCTTCAACGTCTTGTGCGGTATCCTGGATAACTTCGCCACCGGCTTCGACATCCTTGCCAACGCCGTCAACAGTGTTGCAGGCAGCCAGCAGGGTGGCCAGAGCGCCCAAGGCACCGAGTGTTGCGATCTTCACGGTATTTTTCATGATAATTCCTTTCCGCTTTAAGCAGTAAACAAACGTTACCCGTGCCCCTTGGTTCCAATGGTCGATCAAAAAATAATCGGGAACTCGGATGCCTGCGACCGGGTTGTACTGTCATCGTATCGACCACGACGCGTCGATTTGTTTGATAGAAGGAGTTATTGTCATGCTCGGTTGGGCAATCGCATTTTTCGTATTGGCGTTGATCGCCGCAGTCCTCGGCTTTGGTGGCATCGCTGGTGCTTCGGCAGGTATCGCCAAAATCCTGTTCTTCGTTTTCCTCGTTCTGTTGGTCTTGTCCTTCGTGGCACGGGCCGTCCGTGGACGAAATGTGACCTAGTGAGGTTTGCATCTTTTTGAAAAGGGCGTTGCGACTGCAGCGCCCTTTTTTTGCTTGCTTTCTATAAAGACCGCAATGGAACTATTTTCCTGCAGCGGCGTAGGTAAATTAAGGCGTCACCGGGAGGAGGTATAGGCTGTGAAAGAATACATGGCTTCCCCGGATGCTCCAGACAACAAGCGGGATGTGGTGCGCAATTGGGCCATCACCGGAATATTCTGGATCCTCGCGCTTGGGACACTGAGTCTCGCCCAAGGTGTATTTGTTCCAATTATCTCCGCATTTGTTCTTGCGCTGACTTTCAGTCCTGTGAGGCGCGCACTTGGCCGGATCGGAATTCCTGCGGGTGCCGCAGCCGGCATAATCATGGTCAGTCTTCTCGTTGTGTTCGGAGTCCTGTTCTACTTCATATCTGAAGCTCTACAGCAGTATATGAGTGACGCGCCGACTTTCGCTGCTGAAGTTCGCCGCGAATTGAGTGGTCTTTTTGGTACAATTGAGCCGGTATTGAAGGCTGGCGATCAGATTGATGCGCTTACAAGTCAGGGTAAACAGCAAACAGTCGCGATACGAGAGCCAGGTTTCGTCAGTGTAATGACCCAAGCCACGCCGGCTGTGGTCAGCCAATTGATCGTGACGTTGACGTTGAGCTTCTTCCTTATCGCATCGGGTGACATGTTCTATGAGAAGCTTGTGCAGGTCATGCCCAAGCTCAAGGACAAGCGACGAGCGTTGGCAGCTGCGCGCACTATAGAAAACCAGCTTTCAACTTATCTCTTCACCATTACAGCGATCAATGCAGTGCTCGGCATGGTCATCGGTTCGGTTATGTGGGCGATCGGGATGCCCAATCCGCTGCTGTTCGGGTTGGGCGCATTCTTGCTCAATTATATTCCGTACATTGGTTCCATCGGAGGAATCACGGTTTCGCTCGTGACTGGTTTGGTGACCTTTGACAACACTCTCCAGGCGCTACTGCCCGCGCTGCTTTACTGGCTGATAAACACCATAGAAGGACAGTTTTTAACGCCCGTGCTGGTGGGGCGCCGCCTCAAGCTGAACGCGGTCGTCGTATTCATTTCATTTGCGTTGTGGGCCTGGGTTTGGTCATTTATGGGAATGTTGTTGTCGACGCCGATCCTGCTAATGGCAAAAGTCGTGTCCGACAATGTGAATGGATTGGAGAGCTTCGGAAAATTCCTGGGTGATCGGGACGACCTGTCCGGTTCGGATTCACGATTGATGAAGTTCGTGTTCCGCCAAAAAGATACTCCACTTTCGGAAGAAGGGTGAGTCCCCTTCAGCCGTCGGGCATCACCATGGCCAAGTGCGACAAGACAATACGTGCCGGCCTTCGGGCCGAGAACTCGATACCCTCAATCAAGGACATGACCGCACCTGATTCAGATACTTCTCGGAGTGGAATTTGGAAAGTCGATGTTCCCTTCTCTCCGACGTTCCGTTCAAGTTCGGACAAGTTGCCTATCTCATGCCGACCGGACTCGGAAAGTACAGCTAGAACAATGTTACCTGCATTCTGCTGAGAAACGTCCAAAGTCAAGGTGAAACAGAAACCAGCGTTGACCTCCCGAGTCAGGTCCAGTCTCTCGTGTGAGAAAAGGACAGGCGCAAAGGAGTCACCCTTCCAAACGATCTCGATGGCATTTTCTTGTTGTCCCAAGTCAGCTGACTTGAGCACTATCGCTCCCGCAGCAGAGGTGGCTTCGCCGCCATGCCAAGGTTTCCCAATTTCACTATTCTCAAGGTGCACCGTCCAACTTCCTGCGGTTCGGCCTAACTCAAAAATTGTGCCATGGTCGGGCTGGGTGACGACGCCGTCTTCATGCAGTATCCGCAGGTTCCCACAGTCCTTCATGGATAGTCCGAACCCGAACGGAAACAGGGGGTCATAGGGCTGCGAACCCATATTGAGCGCGTATTGATCCGCATATTGAGGCCAGGAAAAAGATAGTTTGCCGGAGAAGTCGAGACCATTCGTTGCGAACAGCACATCAGCGAGTGCGCCTGCCTGAGTGCCGGGAAGAAATGCTGCGATGAAGGCGTCGGACGCATTCAATGATGGATTGACCCAAAGCGGTCGCCCAGAGAGGAAGATGCAGATGGTGGGGATGCCGGCCTTGCGCAACCGTTTGAGCGTGTCGGCATCTTTCTTGTCTCGGGGCTGAAAATCCAGCGTCGACAGGTCTCCGCGAAACTCGGCATAGGGGGGCTCTCCAAACACGTGAATGGCAATGTCCGGAGAGTCTTTGATGCGCCCGTCGGGTGAATAGATAATTGTCCCGCCATGCTCTTGGCCCACCCGTCGAATTCCCGCCAGAAAGGTTTCGGCCTGCGGATAGTCGGTCGGATTGAGATTACCGCCCTGCCAGGAGAGCGACCACCCTCCGCACATCATGCCGAGATCATCCGCAGCGGGACCCGTCACCAGGATTCTTTGGTTCGACTGCAAAGGCAAAACATTGTTCGCATTCTTCAGCAAAACGGCAGACTTGTGGACGGCGACAGCGGCAAGTTCCGTATGGGCCGTGCACCCAACAATATTTCCCCTCACAGCTAGGGCTCGTTCGCTGGGAGTGGGTTGAGTACACAGGCCTGCACGCATTTTTAGCCGGAGAACCCGGCGAACCGCATCGTCCAGACGCTCCTGGGTAATTCGTCCGGACTCAAGGTGGCGCAATAGGGACGCATGCAGGCCCTTCCAACTGTCGGGGGCCATATACATATCGAGGCCCGCCATCAACGCGTCCGGGCAATCAGTTGGGGTGGCGCCCTCTATTTGCCCGTGCCCGTCCCAATCTCCCACAACCACACCATCGAAGCCCCAATGGGCTTTTAGAAGGTCGGTGAGAAAGGCTTTGTGTCCGTGCATTTTACGACCGCCCCAACTCGAAAAAGAGGCCATCACAGTCTGCACTCCAGCTTCGAGAGTGGCGTAGTAGCCGGCGGCGTGGACCTCGCGTAACTCGGCTTCTGTGGCGATCGTTTCGCCCTGGTCCCGCCCCCCCTGAGTGCCACCATCACCAATGAAGTGTTTCGCGCAGGCGAGTATCTTGGTGTCACCGAGGAAATTCCCGTTGCCCGAAATGCCTTGTAGGCCTCGGACCAGGGCGGCGCTTAGCTCGGCGACTAATTGGGGGGATTCCGAATAGGACTCATAGGCCCGGCCCCACCGGCTGTCGCGTGCGACGGCGACGGTCGGAGAGAATGCCCAATCCATACCTGATGCACGTACTTCACGGGCGGTGGCGGCGCCTATGCGTTCCACCAGTTCTGCATCCCGCGTGGCACCCAGTCCGACATTATGTGGGAAGACTGTTGCCCCGATCAGATTGTTGTGGCCGTGAACAGCATCGGTGCCCCACAGTATCGGAATGCGGGGACCATCTGCACGCATGGATGCCGCCCAAAATGCATCGGCGAGTTCCAGCCAATCGGCGAGGCTGGCACGTTGATTTCCGTTTGGTGCAGAATTGCCGCCATTCAGCACTGAACCGAGATGATAGGCGGCGACATCCTCAGGCGTCACTGAAGCAATATCGGCCTGAATGATTTGCCCTACCTTTTGCGCGGGTGTCAGCCACTCTAGAATTCGCTCAATCAGGGCCTCTGTTTTCTCGGATTGCAGGCGTGGCGTTTGCGCCTTCGGCCAATCGGACAGAGCAAGCGTGGAAGTAGACCAGTCAGTCACAAATTAAGTCCGACATCGGATTTATGTGTTCGTTCCTCGTCGGGAGAGTAGTCTTCCGGGTAATCTCTCATCTGGTCATACCAGTTAAGCTTCAGGAATACGCTGGTGATGAGCACAACTGAAAGAGCTGCAAGCATTTTGGGCCAGTCTTGAATCACAAGGAAAATAGGGACGCAGACCAGGGCAGTCTGCCAGACAATTCCCACGGCTACGTTAATCAAGTCACGCTTCAAGTTCGTATTGGGGGAGACAGTTCGGCCGGCGGCCGCGAGTGAGTCGGCGACAGGCCCCCAAAGGCCCCACGGGCGCGTCTTCAAGTAGAATCGCTGCAATGTTTCCATATTGGTCGGCTTGGTCACCAGAGATCCGATCACCACGGCGAAAAGGCACGCTACGAAGAAGAATGGGAAAGCCTGCAACGGATTGATGTCCACCTGTGGCATGCCTAACCCCAGCGCAAACACGATACCCGTCAGCATGCCCCAGAAGTAACCGTAACCATTCATGCGCCACCAGTACCATTTCACGACATTGGCGGCTGTGTATCCGCCATAAAGCCCTGCCGTGATCCAGTTGATGACATTGTCGATGCTGGTCAGGAACACTCCGATGAGCGTGCCAATGATCACGAAGACCGTGGACACGAGGTAGCTGATCCTGAGATACGTCTTCTCAGACGCGTTCGGTTTAATGTATTTACGATAGATGTCATTTACAACATATGCGGGGGCGGCGTTAAGGGGGGCGGCGAAGCTGGACATGAAGGCAGCCAGCAATCCGGCGAGCGTGAGGCCGAGCAGCCCGACTGGAATGAATTCACGTAGTGCAAATGGCAGTACGGCCTCAAAGTCCGCATCTGTCCCCATGTCCCGCAAATATGGGCTGAAATAGACCAGAGCGAGAATCGTCAGGCCGGTGATCAGCAAATAACGCGGGACATTCAGCACAACGCTGACCAGCGCGCTCATCTTGGCGGCTTCGATCGGGGTGCGGGCTGAAAGGATGCGCTGCATATCATAGTTTGGGGCCGGCCCGGCAAGTGATGTGAAGATGCCCTTCAGCAAGACAAGCATGAAAAATATTGAAAACAGCGAGTAGCCCTCACTCGCTATCTTAGTATCTGCGGAGGGCAGCAGATTGGACCAATCGAGACCAAGCCTCCATCTAAAAAAGGGATTGTCCCAGCCTTCGGGGACTGCCGCAGCTAGCGTATCCGGCGCCACATGCATCATGGCGATCACGGCAATACCGACACTGGCAACCGTGATGACGAGGAATTGTATGACTTCGGTAAATACTACCGAATACATGCCGCCCTTGATGACATAGAGCGACGTAAGAAAGATCAGGATAACGCCGAAAACCTTCTCATTGAGTGAGATCATGGCGGCTTCTCTCTGGGCCAGAAGGTCACCGGCGAGATTGGGCGACTTCAGCGCGGTAGGCAGGAAAACGTCGAGCTGAAGAAGGCCCGCCAGGTCTAGCGGGATGAACTGAACGGCGAGCTTGCCGATACCGAGGAAGCCGTAGGCCATGTAGGCAAGCACCAGGATCAACGCGAACAACACAACAATCAAATGGCTTAATCGCGCGGCTGGGCCATCGCCGAACCGGAAGGTGATCCACTCTGCCCCGGTCATCGCGCCCGATCGGCGCAACCAGATGGAGAGGAAGACCATGAGAAATATCTGGTTGAAGACGGGCCAGAGCCATGGGATCCAGATGCTTTTCAAACCATAAACGAACAGGATGGATACGAGCCACATCGTGCCAGCCACATCGAACATGCCAGAGGCGTTCGACAGGCCCAGCGCATACCAAGGCAGCCGATTGCCACCCAGAAAGTAGCTCCGCATGCCCTTATTGGCCCGGGTAGAAATCCAGAAGCCGATAAATAGCGTCAAGCCGATGTATGCCGCGATCACGGCCATATCAATTGGATGCAGACTCAAGGACCCCAACTCCTCGTTTGTGCACGCGGTTCCCCCGGGCGGGCGGCGGTGCGCCGAATTCCTCCTTGCAGCCAAATGGGCCGCGGTCGCCAACGTTCTCTGCGTGCCTGACCATGAGAACATTCAATACAACCGGTTTCATTGCAAGCGGTCATGGTGTTTGATGACCAGATCGTTCCATCATTCGGGCGAGTTACCCCGACGCGGAGCCTTAAAAAAGCGAAATGGCTCGTAGGAGAATTTCAATGGCTCAGATCAGGGATGTTGCAAAACTGGCTGCTGTCTCCCCCGCGACAGTGTCGCGGGCATTTTCAGATCCGAGTAAACTGTCCACAACGACGCTCGAACGCGTCCTGACCGCCGCCGAAGAACTCAAATACAAGCCGAGCTCATTGGCTCAATTGTTCCGTGAGAAGCGGACCAATACAGTGCTTGTCATGGTCCCGGACATTGCAAATGTCCTGTTCGCGAGAGTTGTCTCGGGCATTGAGCGTGTCGCGGTAGAGAACAAGTTCAATTTGATCGTGTCTGACACCGGAGACGATGCGGCCATCGAGTCCGTTGGTGTGGAGATGGTGGAAACCTATCGCGCCGATGGCGTGATCCAGCTGGGCGAGCGGCCGCTGGACCAGTTGCATCATGAGGGTGAACACTGCGCGATTCCCTTCGTGCAGGCGATCAGCGCCGATCCGCGCGGTCGGTATCCGACCGTCGGTATCGATGATCGCAGCGCCGCGGCAATGATGGCGGAACACCTTATGGCGTCAGGCCATCGTCGGATCGGAGTGTTGGCAGGCCTGAAAGACCGACTGGTAACGCGAGAGCGGCTGACGGGTATTCGCGATGCGTTGGCTGCACGGGAACTACTGCTCGACGAGACCATGGTGGCATATGGGCCCTACTCGATGGCGGGTGGGGAGAGTTCGGCCATGCGCCTATTATCACGCAAGCCGAATGTGTCGGCGCTATTCTGTATGAGTGATGAGATCGCGATTGGCGCAATCCGCGCGGCGTATGATCTTGGTTTCAACCTGCCGAACGACCTGTCGATCTCCGGCTTCGACAACATTGAATTCGGAAAATACTGTACGCCGCCCCTGACCACTGTGATGCAGCCTGCGGAAAAAATAGGAGAAGTAGCCATGACCCTTATGTGTGACATTCTCAGAGGCCACGCTGTGACGGGGATACACGAAATGCTTGCAACCGAATTGGTGGCCAGAGCGAGTGTTCGAGAGGTTGGCTAACCGGGTGGATTGAAAATGTCGTGCGCGCGGTCCCAGTGGGGAACGAGGTCAGTCCAGATACCTATTTAGGAACAGAAGATGATCGGCCCATCGCGCATGTCGTCAGCGAAAGGCCCAAGCCAAGAATGAGGAGATGGAGGCGCAGGTTGGTGCCAATCAAAACAGGCTCGGTAGTGTGAGAGACAGCGCGGGCACGAATGTAATGATCATGAGCGCGAGCAGAAGCGCGCCATAGAAGGGCCAGATCGTCTTCACAGCCTGTTCCACCGGAACTTTTCCGACCGCAGACCCAACAAATAGCACCGATCCCACTGGCGGCGTCACAAGCCCGATCCCTAAATTCAGCATCATGACAATGCCAAAGTGAACTGGATCGACGCCCACTTCCATGACTACCGGCAACAAGATCGGAGTTGTGATGATGATGAGAGGCGACATGTCCATGAATGTGCCGAGCACAAGCAGGATGACATTCACGATGAGAAGGACAAGTATCGGATTGCTGGTGGCGGACGTAATCATGTCAGCCAGCTTCGCTGGTGCTTCAAGGATGGCGAGCGCGTAGCCGAATGCAGTCGCTGCACCGATGATAAGCAGCACCATCGCCGTGATCTTTACCGATTGCATGGCGGCTTCAAAAAAGCGCTTCCATCCCAGCGTTCGATAGACCAGAGCTCCGATAGCGATCGTGTAGATGACCGCAATGGCAGAAGATTCCGTGGCGGTGAAGATACCTGACAGAATGCCGCCCATGATGATGATCGCTGTCATCAGGCCGGGGATGGCGAACAGGAGCGCGCGCGTAAAGCTACGCCAGCCAGGAAAGGCACCGCTGGCATAGCCACGCAGGACAGCGACGCGCCAGGCGACGAACATAAGCAAGGCTGCGGTCATCACGCCGGGCACGATACCAGCCAGGAACAAATCTCCGATCGACACGCCGATTCCGCTGGCGGCGGAATATATAATCATGTTGTGTGAGGGCGGAATGAGTAGGCCGACAATGGCGGCGGTAACGGTGACATTGACGGTATAATCGCCATCATATCCACGCTCACGCATCAAGGGCATCAGCGTGGATCCCATAGCCGAAGCGCTGGCAATCGCGGAGCCGGAGACAGCGCCAAACATGGTGGACGCCCCAACATTTACGAGGCCGAGTCCGCCTCGTGTGCGCCCGAAAGCGCCTTCGGCAACTTCGACCAATCGCTTTGCGATGCCTGACCTGTACATGAGGTCCCCAGCGAAGATGAAGAAGGGAATCGCCATCAGCGTAAAGACACTGACGCCGGCCGCCATGCGTTGGAAAACCACGACCATCGGGATGTCGAGGGCAAGGAACGTCGCCATGGCCGACCCGAGTAGAGAATATGCGACCGGCACGCCAAGCGCGAGCAGAACGACCAGAACACTGACCAGAATGATCAACTCCATCTTGGGTCCTCCTCATCTGTAATTTTTTCGCCCGAAAGTTCTTCGAATATGCGTTCGAGCGAGAACACCGCCATCAAGGCGCCCGCAATAGGTAAGCCGAGATAGGCCAATCCCCGAGGCAGTCCGAGCGAGGGAATGACATGACTCCAAGTCTTGGCAACCAATTGGCCGCCCCAGACCAGCATAGCCAGCCCACACCCGCCGACGATGATGTTTGAAATGATCCGCATCCAGAGTCGCGTCTTTGGACCAACTGCATTTTCAAGCGCTACGATTCTGATGTGGAAACCTTCCCGGACGCCTGCAGCGGCCGCGAGAGACACATACCAGATCATCAGGGCGAGCGAGGCTTGTTCAGACCAGGAAGGGCTGGAATTCAAGACATATCGGCCGAAGACTTGCCACCCAATGATCAGCGTCATCAGGACCAGTCCGACTGCTGCAACTCGCACCAGCCAGTCTGCAGTGAAATGCGTGATATTAGTCAGGAGGCGTATCATGCGTCAGGCCTTAGCGCTTCGATTTCTGCAACAATCTCTTTCTGGGTGTCGGTTCTGACGAAACGGTCCCAGACCGGACGCATTTTCTGCTGAAAGGCACCTAAATCTGCCACTTCATTCACCGACACACCCGCAGCGATGATCTTTTCACGGGACTCGGCGACGCGCTCATCCCAGAGTTTGCGCATGAAGGGTACGGAATCACGAGCCGACTGTTGGACCAGCGTCTTGTCGCCATCAGAAAGCTTTCGCCAACGGCTGGCCGACATGACCAGGACTTCAGGCGCGATGATGTGCCGAGTAAGACTATAGAAGGGCGCAGCTTCGAAATGGCGGCCACTTTCGAAGGATGGCCAATTGTTCTCTGCACCATCAATCACGCCCTGGACCAGTGCCTGATAGACTTCACCGAGCGACATAGGCGTTGCGTCGGCGCCGAGTGCCTTGATCATGGCGACGTAGAGGTCGGAATTCGGCACGCGTATTTTCATGCCAGCCATATCGTCTGGTGACAGTATTGGCTTGCGCGTATTGTAGAAGCTGCGTTCGCCAGAATCGTAGAAGCACAGGCCGATGAGATCGTGCGGCGCGAGCGAGTCGAGAATTCGGTCGCCTGCAGGTCCGTCGAGTGCCGTCCGCATATGGGAAGTTGAGGAAAACAAGAACGGAAGCGCAGGGATGGTCGTCAGGGGTTCGATCGAGTTAAGCGGTGCGAGGTTTACCCGGTTCAGGTCAAGACCCCCGAACGAGGTGATTTCTAGCGTGTCGCGCTCCGAGCCGAGCTGTCCGCCCGCGTACATCTTGATACGAAGCCTGCCCCCGCTGCGCTCGTTCAAAAGGCGCCCCATTTCCTTGACGGCCTGAACGGTCGGATATTCTTCCGGATGAGAGTCTGCACTCAGCAAATCCCGGCCCGAACTCTGATTGCACGCAGCCAAACTTGTGGCGGCTGCCATGCTGATCAGGGCTTGCCGACGTGAGATAACTGGTATGCCACGCATCATGGGCGCACCGCACGTACAGTCGTGTAAAGGAACTGATCCCGCCTCATATCTCTCCTCCCCAGTACGGCCATTTCAAAGGCCTCTTTTAGAGAGGCGGCTCGTGCGGTCACCACCCATGGTAACCGGTGTCATTTATTCTGCAAGGTGCCTGGCCAACTTTAATGCGGCCAACGTTCAGCCAGCACTTCCACTTGCCCGTCTTTCGACTGTACTTCCATGGCCGGGTTTTTTGGCATGCCGTCGGCGAACAATTCATAGATGATGCTGCCATCGGTTTGCGTACTCTCGATGATCCGGACCGGCTCAGCCGCGCCTGCTGCCGTGGCGGCGGCTTGAACGTCTGCAGGTACGGCGGTCCAGGGCAGGTCCCGCTGAATTTCAACAACTTCTGCAACGCCGTCGGCGTACAGGACATCAAGTTCGATTTCGGATCCGTCGGCGCGTTCACCTTCGACATCGAAATAGACGCGCTGGCCGCGTTCCTTTCGAAGCACTTCCAGTACCGTCATGTCGGGCATGGCCTCGGAGACGGCAGATTGCACCGGTCCGGGCAGGTCTGTGGGCGCCACTTCGGTAACAATGTCGCCTTGGCTTTGAGGTTCGGGCACTTGAGTTGGTGAGCAGGCCGACAGAATGCCGGCAGCGACGATGATGTGAGTGGCAGATTTCATGGATCAGGTCCCCCATTGAGTGAAAGGTACTTTGGCGAAGAGTTCCCTTTCGCCTTTGCGCGGGTCATTCTCGAGCCGGGTCGTGGTGCCGAATACCAGTGTCTCCCGGTTTGGCAGCGTATGTCGAGACCAGTCCGGCAACCCGGGATGATTGGGCTGGCCTTCCCTGGCCATGGAGATGAAGGCGCGAGACAGTTCGTCTGCGACGCGTGCATACTCGCCTGTTGAGGGAACCTTTGTGCCGCCATACGTGCCGGATTGGTCCAAATTGTCGAAGGCAAAGGCGATGTCCATCGTGTGCGGTGCGCCCCATTTTCCGCCCTCTTCTGGCGAGCCGAGGTTGAACTGGTAAACCCAGGTCGGGCCGTTCTCAGCCGCGCGCATATCTGCCTCTTCCACCTGTCCGCGCCACGACCGCCCGGCCGTAGTGGCTGCAAAAAATACATCACTCGGCGAATAGGACGGGTAGAGGGCACGATACTCCATTACGACATCGTCTGGGTCGATGTCGCACCGCATATGATCTGCTAGAAGTGTTCGAACGTCCGACCAATCGAGGTGGAATGTGTCTGGATGCTTTGCGCCAATCAGGTTTCGAGTCTCGTCCTTCGTGTTCCCGAGGATCATGGGGATCGATGAGGACTGTCCCGGAGCGCCAGGCCAAAAGGGATGGCGGTTGAGAAAACGTCCATCCAGGACAGGACCAAAATATAGGCCGTGCTCCGGATTGACCGGATCACGCGTTGCGAGTGCGTCGATGAGGGTTTCCACCGGAGCTGCTCGCAACGCAGTTGTGTCTTCTGGTGCGATGCCGAGGGTGTCGAGATAGGCTTGTGCGCGAAGCTGGCCGTTCAAGGGACCACAGGCGGTGACTTGTTGACCGCTCATTGTGGCTGCGGAATGAAACAGGCCTCGGGCGGACGGCGCGGCCATCAGGGTGGCAATCTTTGCCCCCCCACCGGACTGACCAAAGACGAAGACTCGCGACGGATCGCCTCCGAAGGCGGCCGCATTGTCGCGTACCCATTCAAGTGCAAGCACAAGATCCCACATGCCGGCATTGCCGGAGTGAGGAAAATCCTTATTGAGTCGACTAAGCGACAAGTACCCAAACGCATTCAGCCGATGGTTCACCGTGATTACGACCACGTCACCCTTGGTCGCCAGGTTCGTCCCATCATAGAGCGGTGAAGATCCGGAACCGCTGGCATAGGCTCCACCATGGAAATAGACCATGATCGGACGATTGCCACCATCGGCCAGACCTGGCGTCCAGATATTCAGGAACAGGCAATCTTCGCTGACATTCTCCACATTTCCCAATTGCGGAGCAGTCGCCCCATACTCGGTCGCGTCCCGCGTATCCGCCCAAGGGACAGGGGGGCGTGGCTTGGCAAAACGCGTTGGCGCCGTATCCGCACCATAGCGGACGCCCTTGAAGATATTGACTGCCTTGCGGCGATAGCCGCGAACCTTTCCGTGTGTGGTGGTGGCGACAGGATGTTCGGATGGCTTGCCAGCGAGCCCCATGAGCGGAGAACTGAGTGCAAGCGCGGCGGTGCCGCGAGTAAAGGCCCGTCGGTTCATCGTCAAGTTTCAAGCCCTCCCTGCTTCACTGGTCTAGCGGCGCACGTCCAGATCCGTTTGCGTCAAAAGGATTTCCACCTCCCCAACACTCGTTCTGTTGTAATCTCCGGCCACGGAATGCTTGATCGCAGCTGCTGCCGTTGCGAAGTTTACAGTTTTCTGCGGCGTGTCACGTGAGATCAGGCCGTGCAGGATGCCGGCTGCATACGCATCGCCCCCACCGATTCGATCTACTATGCCGGGCAAGTCCATTACCGGCGAATGCCAGGTGCCATCGCGTGTTGCCAGACGGCCTGTGAGGCGGTGGTGACTTGCGCCGACCTGCTCGCGTAATGTCGATGCGACATATTTCAATCGGGGGAACCGCGCGAAAGCAGTCTTCTCCGCATCCTCACGCCCAGGATATTTTTCTCCAAAAACGAGCTGTACGTCCAATTCATTGATAAAGGCGAGGGTGGCGTGTTCTAGCAATTGGGCCAGAATCTCCGGACCATTTCCGGACCAGCTTTTCCAGAGCTGTTCGCGATAGTTACCGTCGAATGAGACGTTTACACCCTGCGCGACAGCAGTGCGCGCTGCAGCCAATGCCGCACCAGCCGCATCGGGGCCCGTGGCTGGCGTGATGCCGGAAATGTGTAACCAGTCCGCATCTTCAAGCAATGTCAGCCAGTCATACGTCGCGGCGGGAGTCTCAACGAAGCTGCTTCCAGCCCGGTCATACGTAATACGAGATGGTCTTTGGACTGCCCCGGTTTCGAGAAAGTAGAGCCCGACCCGACCTTCGCGCCTCTGGATCGAATTGGTCTGAACGTCATGCGACCTCAAATCCCTGATCACCGCGTCAGCAAGCGGGTTTTCAGGCAAAGAACTGACCATGCGGGACGTGTGCCCGAACTGGGCGAGTGAGATGGCGACATTCGCCTCGGCGCCGCCGACATGCACGTTCAATGATGGCAATTGCATCAGACGTTGATTGTCGGACGCACTCATGCGGAGCAGGAGTTCTCCGAAGCAGACGATTGTGGCCGCCATGTCTGGTCAACCTTTCTCCCGGCTCAGCGGGCCAGCCAGCCGCCATCGACAGGCAGCGTAATGCCCTGCACGTAATCAGATGCGCTCGATGACAAGAAGACCGCCGCGCCACCGAGATCGGACGGCTTACCCCAGCGACCTGCTGGAATACGGCCGAGGATTTCGGTGTTGCGCGTTTCATCGGCTTGCAAGGCCGCTGTATTGTTTGTCGCGAAGTAGCCGGGGGCAATCGCATTCACATTAATGCCGTGCTTGGCCCATTCATTGGCGAGGATCTTGGTAAGTCCGGCTACGCCGCTCTTGGAGGCAGTATAGGACGGCACGCGAATGCCACCTTGGAACGAGAGCATCGATGCGATGTTGACGATTTTGCCACCCTTGCTGGCGGCAATCATTTCACGTGCGACCGCCTGACTCAGGAAGAACAACGTACGAAGATTCACATTCATGACCGAATCCCACTCGTCAAAGGTGAAGTCGATCGAATCGTTGCGTTTGATGATACCGGCATTGTTGATGAGTATGTCCACGGCGCCGAGAGCTGATTTGGCTTCTGTGACGATAGTCTCTACACTGTCTGCCGAGCCGAGGTCTGCGAGGATCGAGTGCGTTTTGCAGCCGGTCCCAGCCAGCATGTCCAAGGTCTCTGACGGTGCACTTCGGCCGACAAGGCAAATGTCTGCTCCCGCTTCCGCCAGCGCAACAGCCATGCCCTGGCCGAGGCCTGTGTTGGCTCCGGTGACAATGGCGCTCTTGCCTTCAAGCCTGAAGGGATTGGTCTTCATGGGTCGCTCCGAATGTCGTCTTGTTGCGATTGTTGTCCGCTCGAGGCCTAGGAGGCGAGTACCTGCTTTACATAGTCGGTGAGGGCCGCATCCTGGCTGTTTGCGAAGAAGAACTCCTGGAATTTCTCACCAGAGACTGCAGCCTTCAAGAGATCCTGATCGACTGACTTGAGGACGGTAAGCATGTCCTTGCAGGAGGCTTCCTTGAGCTTAGTGAGAATCCCGCGATTCTCAGCCATGACAGCGGCGCGTTCTCTCGGATAGCCCAGGCCCGGCTCACCCTCGAAAAGCTTACGATAACAGTCCTGGAGATTGAGTTCAGCAGCCCAGCCGAAGCCCTTCGCGTACGGCATGGAAATCGCGTTGCCGTCATTGATCTGGGCGAACAGGAAGGCGTCTGTTGGATCGATGACAAGGCCACAGAATACGCCGGGCATTGCATTGCATGCGAGGTTGGAACCCATGCCTGTGCCGCAACCTGTAACAATGAAATCTGCTGCGTTTGAGTTGATCAGAATGCCAGCCATGATGCCGATCATTGGATAAGTCAGATGTGCCACGTCGTCCGGGCCGGACATTCCGCAATGGGCAACGGAATGGCCGAGTGGCTCTGCAACTGAAGTAAGCGCGTCATGGACAATGCTGCTCTTCGCAGCCTGGCTATTTTCAATAATGAGCGCAATCTTCATGGGGGTATTCCTTTTGTTGCTTGAGTACTTCGCCTCGAAAAGCGTAGCTGGGATAGGGCGCGTCCGTGATCAGGTTCCGAATCTGGACCAGGACTGTCATCACCCCGGTGATCTTCGGTGTGGCGTGTTTGGTAACCGGTGTCATAACATTTGTGTTTCAGACTGACAACCGGTTGATCGGGCGAGAATTAGATTGTGCGGGTCGATTCTCGCACCACAAGCTCCAACTGAAAAGATTGTAGTTCCTGGTTGCCGCTGGAGCCTGCTCCACGCTTCACCAAGAGATCAGCGGCGGCGCGCCCAACTTCGCGGATAGGAGACCGAACTGTGGTAAGCGGCGGCCAGATCCTTGCGGATATTGGTGTATCGTCAAAACCGACAATCGAGAGGTCTTCGGGAATTCTCAAGCCAGCCTTTCGAGCGGCGACATAGACGCCAACGGCCATTTCATCATTACCGGCAAAGATAGCTGTGGGTCGGTCATGGCGGTTGAGAAGCCGCGTGGCACTGGTCACACCGGAATCAAATGTGTAGGCGCCTTCAACCGTCAATTCCGGAGCAAGTTCAAGGCCATAACCCTCAAGGCCGCGTTTGAACCCTGACAGGCGTTCGTGGGCCGAGCGGAATGTTTTTGGTCCGTGAATGTGCCCGATACGCTTGTGGCCGAGTTGTGCCAAATGCGCGGCGGCCATTTCTGCCCCCTGAGCATCGTGGGTCCGAATGCTGCGCGACGGAATGTCCAGTTCTAGTGAGGCGATGCGAACGTAATCGCATTGCTCCTCTCTTAAAATCTCGGCAAGTTCCTCATCTTCAGATACGGATGGAGTCAGGATTATGCCATGTGGTTTGTGTTGTAGGATGAAAGATCGGACGCGTTCGCGATAGCCTTCTTCCCCACGATCACAGGGCCGTAGGACCAGCTGGAAGGCGGTGTCCCCCAGGGTGTCGAGTATCCCGCGCTGCATATTGACGACATATTGCGGACTTGGATTGTCATAGACGAGGCCGATCAAGAATGATTTCCGGAAAGCCAGTGCGCGTGCCTGAGGGTTTGGTGTGAAGCCCGTCTCAGCGATGATTCGCTTCACCTTCTTGCGCGTTTCCTCACGAACAAGCGGTGACTCATTGATGACACGAGACACGGTTTTCTTGGACACCTCCGCCATGCGGGCAATGTCTATAATTGTTACCTGAGACCGGTCTCGGACCGGTTTGGCCTCGTGTTCATCGTCGCTCATGGGAAAGCCTTGCTATGCATCGTCTCTTTTTGACGTGATTTGGGGTGGCTTCAAGTCCCCTTGGCTTTCAAGCCGGAGTCCAGCGCTTCTGGAGCGGCAGGTTGCATCGTCTCCAAATCCCACAGGGCCGGATCAAAGGCGCGGTGGGTCGGACTCGCGGTCGGATATCCGCCGACTTGATTTTGACTGTCGATGATTTCACCGCGCCCCTCCGCCGTGTCGGCCAAAATGCGAACGTCCACTGAGTCCCTGTCCCAAGGGCGCGCGCCAGCGTTCTTCAGGACGTAGCGCTCAACCTGATTCGCAGCCAAAATTGGCAACCCTGCAACAATGTCAGAAGGTTCAGACTGTTCTGCAATCTGAGTGGAAGATGATGTGTAGCGCCCAAGCTCCGGCAATTCATGACCCCAGTGATCTATGGAGATGTTGCCAGATATGTGGAGGTCCAGGTCGCCATCGCCCCCAATCATGAGTAGCGGTAACCGTTCGCTGGTCGAGGGGCCCGCGCGCATCACGTTGCCGATCAGGTCCATTCGGCCCGTCTCCGCAGGCACGTCGCCCCATTCCAGTCCTTGCAGATTATAGTGAACGCCGCGCTGTCCGGGATTATAGATGAAATTGTTCACGATCGCGCCTTGTACGCCGCCCTTGAAAAGTGGGCTGCGCTCGAAATTGTGAGCGTATAGATTTCCGTAGATCAGGATATCGCTGACATTGTCATGTATGAGCGATCCCTTTGAGTGCTCTCCCTTCGCATGTGTCGAATGGGACAGACCTTCAGCGATGATGTTGTTGGTATAGGCGATTGTGTGTGATGTGCCTTCGCGCCAGTCTTTGGGAGTTTCGCCGGTGAAACGTGGGCCGGAAGCGGACAGGTTTTCATCCGTCGCCCAGCTAAGCGAACAGTGGTCGACAATAACATTGTGAGCTGCGATCGTCGTGATCGCATCTATGTCTCGGCCGCTTCGTAAGCCTTCACCCAGATCGCCCGGGCGAATACGCATGTGCTGAACGATAATGTCGTCGCCGGTGATAACCATGCCACCACGTATAAGGGTAATGCCAGGTGACGGCGCGGTCTGGCCCGCAATTGTTGTGTTGGACGAGCTAACTCGCAAATTGTTGCCATCAAGGTCAATGACGCCGCCCACTTCAAATACGATGATTTTGGGACCATCGGCCTCCAGCGCTGCTCTGAGTGTACCAGGTCCATCGGATTCCAAGCTTGTCACTCTGACGATTTCTCCGCCGCGCCCTCCCGCCGTCATTGCTGCTGGCCCGAGCGGACCCATCCACGGGGCAACTGGTACAGAGGCTGTTGTTTCAGTCTCCGCTGGAGCGACACCTAGCGGCTGTGCGGTGGCGCAGCCGGACAGGACTAACAGCGCTGACGCAGCAATCATTCTTGGGAAGGGAGCATAATTCGGTCTCGCCATGGGTGTTTCCTCACTTCTTGTCCCCGGATTTGCCGACCGATTTCAAGTATTCGCTCGTTCCGGATCACTTTTTATCACTATGGAGGTTTGAAAATGACACCGGTTTCCTATAGTGTCTACCCCAAGATAGGCAGGCTGAGGAAAAAGCGTGAGCGTAGTTGAAAATATAGCAAAAAAATTCGTTCAGGCGCGACTTGCCGCCGGCAGTCTGGCTGAGTATCCGGGCACTGTGCCCCAATCCATTTCCGAGGCCTATTCCATACAGGATGCCGCCATCGATATGTGGCCCGACGAGCTAGCTGGTTGGAAAGTTGGCCGCATTAATGGGGCAGATATTGATCGTTATGGAACGGATCGCTTGGCGGGCCCGATTTTCAAATCGCAAATCCACAATCAGACTGTCGGAGTCATGGAAACCCCCGTTTATGCAGAAGGATTTTCGGCGGTTGAAGGGGAGTGTGTACTGATTGTCTCGTCCGATGCAGAACCTTCGAAGACCGAGTATTCCACAGAGGACGCGATCGCCTTGGTCGGCTCGATTCATGCGGGTGTAGAAATCGCCAGCAGCCCTTTTTCCGAAATCAATGATCACGGGCCGCTGGTGACAATATCTGATTTCGGCAACAATCATGGTCTGATCATTGGCGATGAATTGCCTGAATGGCGGTCTCTGGAATTTAACCGTTGGCCGTTTGAAACCACGATTGATGGACTTACTGTCGGCACAGGAGATGCGAGCGGGATTCCCGGAGGTCCGATTGAATCCTTGCGCTTCATGCTAGAAAATGCCGCGCGTCGCGGAATGCCGTTGAAGAAGGGGATGGCAATCTCGACCGGAGCGGTGACAGGTGTTCACGCCGCAAGTGTAGGTCAGAAAGCCGTGATTCGAACCCGAGGGGCCCGGGATATCGATCTGCGGCTGTCCTCCGTCGGAAAATTTGTCGGTACCGCCGCTTAGGAAAGTGCTTTGTACCGGAACTGACTGAAACGAACATGACCCTTCCCGGCCGCCATCAATCCTGGGCGGAGGCTGAGGAAGTCATATGCCGTATTGTGGTGATAGCCAGACACTTCCATCTGAACATCGAATTTCTTCCATCTTTCGCCCGGCAGACGGGTAAAGAATGTGACGACGTGATTGTCGTTGCGAACCTTGATTTCAAGGTGTGTGAGGCCAGCATCCAAATCGTTCGGACGTGAACGCTCCTGACCATAGCGATGCATGACGAGGCCCTCCGGTCCGTAGCTCAAACCGCAGAATAATCCTGAATTGTAAAACAGGAGAAGTCCTGCACGTGACCCCGGGTCCAATTCCATCCGTGCCGTCACTTCATAGGCGCGATCTCCGGGGATCACACAAAGAGGCGATGTGTCGGCCGGGGTCTCACCCTTCGCGGTCATGCGCAATCCATCACCATCAAGGTCAATGCGATCATGTTCAACAGGCGAAGGATCATAGAACACCCATTGCGGACCCAGTGACGAGGTCGAGAAATCATCAGAAAGCGGAAGACCATGAGGCTGATGCTGGCTGGGTAAGGGTTTGGGGAAGGGGGTTGACAGGTCTCCGCCCAACGATTCAAACCAGCCGTCTTCTCTCCAACGGATTGGCTCCAAGAGGCATTGCCTTCCAAGCGTCCAGAACCCGTTCTCATAACCGTGTGAAATCATCCACCAATCGCCCGCCGGTCCTTCAATGAGGGTGGCATGTCCTCTCGACCACCAGGATTCGGAGCGGTCGGTGGTGCGGACTTGAGGATTGTTCGGTGCATGTTGCCACGGTCCTTTGACGGATCGGGCGCGCGCCGCAATGACCATGTGCCCGGTAGGGGGACCGGCAGTGCCACCCACGGCTGTCAGCATATAGAACCAGTTATCCTTTCGGAGGATTTTGGGTCCTTCCGGACAAAAACATTCGACATCCCAGTCTTCAGGATATCGCCAGGGGTCGTAGATGTGTTCCACATCCCCAACGGTCGAAAGGCCGTCGTCTGAGAGTTCAACCAGATCGCCGTTTGACAGGAAAAGGTATCTCTTGCCGTCTTCGCCAACCGCGTGGGCGGGATCAATATGATCCGGGAGGTCCAGATCGACGGGTTTGCTCCATGGCCCGTCTATTTGATTGGCGTAAATGACATAGATGGATTTTCTGTTCTTGCTCCGTGCAGGAATGTAAATGTAAAAACGATCCCCATGCTTTATGAGATCGGGTGCCCATACCGAGCCGATGGGATGGGTTAGCGCCGGACCCACAGGTTGCCAATTCACCAAATCGGTCGACTGCCAGATGAACAGACCAGGGTAAGCGTCAAAGCTTGAGAATGTGAGATAGTAGGTATCGCAGTCTCTGATAATTGAGGGGTCCGGCCTGTCGCCCGAGAAAATCGGGTTCAGGAATGTCCCATCCTTGCGGTCAGCGATTCTTTGATTCTCGTATCCTCTTCCCCAGTCCGGACGATTCGGAGCGGGGGATTCGCTTCTGACGGCAGCTTCTGAAGCGGGCGTCGTGCAAGCCTTCGTGGCGAGTGTCGTCCCCAGGAGAAGCAGGCTTTGGCGTCGGGTCAGAGAGTTCTTCATATGTTGCACCTTAAAAAGTGGCCCCTGCGAGGATCTCGCCGGGGCCACTCAGAAAATGCGCCTTGGGAGGATCGCAATTTTCAAAACTATATCGAATGATCTGGACCGGCGGCTTCAGATTGTGTCGCCGGTCCGTACCCCGAAAGTTCCCTAGAATGTATACCGGGCGCCGAACAGGAAGTTCCGGCCGGTATGATGGTAGAGGGTCGGGAGATTGAGCTGGTCAAATGTCTGATGCTCGAACTCATCCGTCAGATTGATGCCCTCAAAGGTCAGGTCGAGCTGATCTGTCAGCGCGTATGACATCGACAGATCCACGTTGTAGGTCGATGCGACACCCCGCTCCTCGCGACCTTCGGTGCGTCCCGAACTATTTGGAGCTCGGGTTTGGTATTCATCCCGATACGCACCGGATACGCGTGCCGAGAACCGGTCTGTCTCATAGTACAGAGTCATGTTGTGCGAGATTTCCGAGAAGTTTCTGATTTCGTCGGAATCGACATAGGTTAGGTTCCCTACAAATCCGGCATTCTGTAGAAGACCCGGCAGGAAGAAGAAGGGTTGCTGGTACACAAGTTCCAGACCCTGGATCGAGGCTTCTCCACCATTTGCCACCTGGCTGACCGCGACGATCGGATCAAGCCCGTTCGCCAGATCTTCTCCCAGTGGGCTGGTCGAAGAGGCCACGCTGGCCGGCAGACCGAGTGAACTGAAAGCCACTTCGTTGCTGGCAGGGGTCAGGAAGAAGGATTCCACGTCCTTGTAGAAGAACGACACAGCCAGAAGGCTCTCCTCTGCAAAATACCATTCGGCGCTGAGGTCAAAAGCTGTGGCCCGGTAGGGATCGAGCTCAGGATTTCCGATGCTGAATGTATATGGCTCGCCGCTGAACGTATCGAGGCTACCGCCCGGTGTCAGATTTCCGAGCGATGGTCGGGCCATGACTTTGGCGACGCCAGCGCGGAACTGAATTTGGTCGGAGGCTTCCAGAACAAGGTTCAGCGCCGGAAGGAAATCTGTATAGGAGTTTTCCACCGTGCGGAGCGCAAGTCCGCCACTGCCAGGCACATAACCCGAAGCAGTGGTAGTCGTTTCAACATACCGCGCACCGATATCTCCACGGAGATTCATGCCTGACAGGTCGGTTTCGAAGTCGAGCTGGACGTAGCCGCCCAAGTCTTCTTCTTCGACCGAACGGTTGCTTTGAGGCCTTGAGCCGATGTCCCCTGTGATATCCAGGATGCCGCTCAAGTCGATGGCGGCGTCCCAATTGGCGCTAACCCACGACGTATCGTTGGAGCCGTAGTCCAGTCCGTTTCCATAACCGCTTACCAGTCCAACCAAGTCACCACTGACGACTGGCGGCTCGGTGAAGCCGTCGAGATCTGCGACATTGCCGTCGATACGTATTTCGCGTGTCGAGAAGTCATATTTCTTGAAACTCAGTCCACCCGACAATGTCATGGTTGGGGAGAAGTCATAATACAGATCGGCCCGGACGGTCTCGAAATCATTGTCAGACCCCTGAGGGCGATTCCGGAACTGCGTGAACAGGAATTGGGACGGATCCGTTACATCCGTGTTGCCATAGCTGATGGCCGGGAGATTCAAATCGTTCCGAAAATCATAGCTATAACCTTCGACCGGGTTGGCAGCGTCAAAGAAAACTGTCGCCTGAACCGGGTTATCGAAGCTGGATGAGGACTGACCTGCAAAGAAAGAACCCCGCAGCGTGTCGGAGAAGTCGTGTTCGACTTCGAGTGTCAGCTGCGTGAACTCGGTCGTGTAGTAGTCCCGGCGATGTTCGCTGCGCATCGGGATGATGCCGTTGCTCGTATCGGCGAGGACATCGCCTTGCAGATAGTCCAGAACGCCATCGCTATTCACGTTGTAGTCCGTTACCGCAATATTGTCGGTATTCGATCGTACGAAGACTTGCAGGAACTCTTCGTCGCGCTGTGCATCCAGCTCAGAGTAGAGTCCTTCCACCGTGATTGTGGTCCGGTCAGTTGGACGGAATTGTAGTGCGCCGGTTAGACCGGTGCGTTCCTGATCATAAGTGAGGCGACCATAGCGCGGGATGCGCGCATAATAGGAGTTGCGGACTTCCTCACAGGCAGCTGGCATCGGGTCCGCGCCAATACAGCCTGCGCCGTTCACAGAACGGAATGTGCCTTGATCATCAAATCGGACAGAAGAAAAGCCTTCTTCGCGGATTGTGCGGTCTTGAAATGCTGCAGAAACCAGCGCGCCAAACGTGCCAGTGTCGTTCTTGTAGGAAGCTAGGCCGGCAAGGCGAGGCGACGTGTCTTCTACGAGATCATTGTAGAGGGCCTGTGCGGATGCCGAGAAGGTCCACCCATCGTCATAGTCCAGAGGACGCGCCGTCTGAAGTTCGACAACTGCACCAAGCGATCCTTCCTCAATGGACGAGGACTGTGACTTTCGAACAACCAGTTGGCTGAACAACTCGGACGCAAATGTATTGAAATCGAACGAGCGGCTGCGGTTTGTACCACCAGAGGCGTCTGATCCACCACCGGTGGACAAGGCGTCCATACCGTTGATGCGCACACGCGTGAAGTCGCCCGAGAGGCCTCGCACCGTGATGCGCCGACCTTCGCCAGCCTGACGATCAATCGCGATGCCGGGAATGCGCTGAAGCGATTCAGCGAGGTTCAGGTCTGGAAAAGCGGCAATGTCTTCAGCGACGATGGCATCGACCACTCCGGTCGATTGTTTCTTGAGATCAAGTGCTTCAGCAAGTGAATCACGGAAACCGGTTACCACGACACTGTCGAGTACTTGGTCTGCCTCATCTGCCGATGGTTCATCTATGGTTTCCTGCGCATACGCTATGGAACCTGACAGCATTAGGCTGGCCAGGGACACGCCCGCAAGGATTCTGACTCTGGTGGATACCCGCATTCTAATTTTCCTCCCGATATTTATTTTATCACCGAATGACACCGGTGTCAGGAATGGTTATCCTATTTCACCCCGCTGTTCAAGTCTGTCTCGTTTCGATTCGTGATCCGAGGTTGGGCTTGCTTGGCGTAATTCTGCTCATCGGGGGTGCCGACGGCTCTCTGTTTCATGGGTATCGGATTCCATATTCAACTGGGAATCGCCACGCGCCGTGGGCCCAGGTCAGGCAACAAGTTGCTCTGTGACCCGAATAAATTCGCTCAAGCTCTCAGCCAGTTCTACTGTGAGTTTGCCGCTCTCGCTCATGTCCCGCGCGACCGATTCCAGAGAAAATGCGGCGGTTGAGACTTCTGTGTAACCGAAGCTACCGGCGCTGCCGGCAATAGAGTGAGACAATTGACGGATCTCTTCCAGCACCACTTTGCGGTCCTCTTTGTCCAAGATGGCCGCGAACTCTGCAGGTACTGTGGTGAGGTAGTCCCGATATTTGAGCTTGAGTTGCTCCATCGGATCGTTGACCGGTTGTTGCTGATGGGTGGAATCGGCCTGACCAGCCTGCTGTGTGGTGAGGGCTGAAACAAGCGCATTTAGTTGAACGATATCAATCGGCTTGGGGGCATGATCCGTCATGCCAGCTTTCATACACTCGGCGATCTGTTCGGGCAGGACATTTGCGGTCAGTGCTACAATCGGAATTTGACTGGCTGGCGCAGACAGAGCCCGAATCTCGCGTGTCGCAGCAATGCCATCGAATTCCGGCATCTGGACATCCATCAGGATGATATCATACGTGTCGCCCTTACGAAGGGACGAGAGCGCACCATGCGCCGACAGAAAGCCCTGAACCGAGTGACCGAACTTTTCGAGCCCCAATTCAATCAGTTCCAAATTCATGGCGACATCGTCAACGGCCATGATCTTGAGCTTTCCGAGTTGTGGGGTTTTGCCAGTCGAGCGGAAGTCGGACATCGGCACTTCCGCAGGTTTGAACGGCAATACCAGTTTCGCAACCGTACCCCGTCCAAGTTCGCTTTCCAGGTGCAATTCTCCCCCCATTAGCCGGGCAAGAGATCGACTTATGGAAAGCCCCAAGCCTGTGCCGCCAAACTTTCGAGTGACGCTATTGTCAGCCTGCTTGAACCCTTCAAAGACGCTTTCCAGTTTGTCATCGGGGATACCAGGCCCGGTATCTGCCACTTCAAACTTCAGCAAGTCTCCCTCCTGGGAGGCGCTGACTCGGACTGATCCTTCGGTTGTGAATTTTGCGGCATTTCCGATCAGATTGGTCAGTATCTGTTTCAGCCGAACTTCGTCAATGAGGGCGCCTTTGCTCTCCACGACGGATGTCAACGGCACCGACCGAGAATCCCTTGCAGCGTGAACAAGGTCGATCGTATCCTGAACAAGTTGAGCAATGTCGACAGCACGCTCTTCCAACTGGATGCTTTCTGCCTCGATCTTGGAGTAATCCAGAATATCGTTGACTATATCTTTCAATAGGCGCCCGGCCTTCATCGTGCGGGTAGTGAACAGCCTTTGCTCTTCATTCAGATCCGTCTGCTCCAACAATTGCGTGAAGCCAAGAATACCATTCAGGGGCGTACGAATTTCGTGGCTCATATTCGAGAGGAACTCCGCTTTTGCCTTGCCAGCAGCTTCGGCTTCAGCGCGGGCTTCGGCCAAGGCCTGCTCCCTTTCCTTGCGATCCGTGATGTCCCGGAAGGTCGATATTACCTCGCGGGGGCGACCATCCTCACCCTGAATGAGCTTCGGATTGCCCTCCAGCCAGATCACATTGCCGTGCTTGTTCTTCACTCGAAATTCTCTTTGCACAGATGGATCAATGGCGTCATTCTGGAATAGTGATTGGGTGATTTCTGACGCACGTCCGCGGTCTTCCGGAATCGCGAAGTCCAATGTTGACAAGCCAATTGCATCTTCTGGCGAAACACCCAAAATCTCGCATGCGGGCGACGCATAGGTGATGATTCCATCCAAACCGAACTTTACAATGATGTCTGTAGAGTTCTCCGCGAGGGTCCGGTACTTGGATTCGCTATTCGCAAGTGCTTCAAGTACAACCTGCTCGTCTGTGACATCCTTGAACACGCCGAACACTCGCTCGACCTTTCCGGTCTTGTCCACAAGAAAATCTCCGATAGAGCGCACGCGCCGCCTCTTGCCATCCGACTTTCGAACAATCGTGGCTTGAAATTCCCAGCCTACGGCGTTGTTGACAGCGCGCTCGACCAGAGCCCGCACACGATCGCGGTCTTCCTCTGCGTAGAACATTATCGCGTCGCCATACATCGGGTTGAATTCTTCTTTTGTGACGCCGTGAATTGCATAAACTTCCGGCGACCAGTCCACTTCCTGAGTGGATGGGTTCAGAGTCCAGTGACCTACGCCCGCCATACGCTCGGCCAAGTGGGCCTTTGTCAGCATCTCCTGTTGTTCGCGTGACTTGCTCGACAAGCGTTCTCGAGACCGTCTGATATGATTGATCAGTCGACGGCGGTCCGAAGAGGCTGCTCCGACAGCGAGCCCGAGAATGGAGTTTGTCGCCAAGAATAGTTGAAGTGCCAGAATCTTGGGAGTGAATTCGGCTGACATCAGGTGTACTGGGCCAGTGCCAGCCAACGTGAACGGCAAAGCGATTGCCGTGATCGTGAGTAGTCCAATGGCGGCCGCTTTTACGCCTCCCCCAAAGGCGAGGAATACGAGCGCGGGGGGTACGAGGAAGAGGAATGGATAGTCGCTCTGGGCGAAAACGAAGAAAGTCGTCGCACACAATAGCCCCAGCTTCAGAATGTATTGAAGGTCAGGCGACGTGCTGACGAATTTTTTCGAGCGATCCGCCAAAGACCAGATTATCGGAGTGAACAGAACTATGCCTAGAAAGTCTGCTGAGAACCATACGAGGGCTTCAGAGAGTACGAGGGTCTCTCCACTCGTGAACAATCCTGTTGCAGCCATAAGGGATGACAAGAGGCTGCCGACGAATCCGCCCATGATCAAAGTAGAAATTCCCGCCAGGCTGATGAACCGTATTTTGCGCTGGTACATGAAAATAAAGGCGACGCAGCAGACTTCTGCTACGTTCGCCAGAGCCAGAATGAACGCCCGGAGAACCGGGTCTCCTGAATAGATGTTTGCGAGCACCAGCGCGGTCATCATCGCCGTGAGAAGGGGAATCCAGTTCCTGCGCGGGTTCTTCAGAAGCAAGACGATCAGGATCGCATTCGCTGGCCAGACGGCGGCCACACGCCCAGCGCCGCGCGTTAACTCGATCATCGCAACGGCAACGACGAAAATGACGATTCCGACACCTAGGCTTCTAGCCAACATGCCGAGGCGGCTGGTGGCGCGACTGGTTTTTCTAGTGGCTGATGAGGTGTTAGGAGCTGCGCTTGGCATGGATCAGATCCGTGTTTGTGTTGCCGTCTTGCAGTCCGCATGCAGACGGATTGTGTGATTGCCCGTGCTCTGCCGCAGGCGAATTCATGCGGAAGCTGCCCGGCATGGAGACATTTTCAATCAGAATGTAGCCAACGCAACACGGCGCTCACAGCTGTGCCTGTGCAAATACCCGGAAATCGCCTTTGGTTCAGCAGTACTGATCTCTTCAGAAAGATCACAGGGTGGGCGATCGCCATAACTGATCTGACAAATTGGTACCTGTATCCCCATCGTGTGTCCCCTAACTCGGTAAATAGATGAGCTGCTGATTTGGATGGAAACTTGTTTCAATTGAGTTTAGATCATCGGTTTTCCCGCAGTGGGAGAAATTCTGTGGTACAATGCTTTGAGTACACGGCTGAATTACTCTCTTGATTGAGGCAAGGGACCAAGGGGCTAAGATGTTTTCGGATATCGTTTCTTCAGAACTCAAATCCTTGAGATCCTATGCGCAATTGTTGCTGGGATCGATTGATGCCGGCGACCAGGTAGTCTGCGATGTTTTGGGAGACTTGATCGGATCAGTCCAGGCCGCAGGCTCAACGGGCGTGGATCGGGCGTGCCTGTTTCGTCAACTTGACCACAGGCTGCATCAGATCGCCCAAGCCCATTCGGTGAGTGACCGTGTCCATCCCATTCTACATGGATTGGAGGTCGTGGACCGGCGAGTGCTGTTATTGTCCATAATCGGCGGATTTGGGACGGAGGATTTGGCGCGGATCACCGGTTTACATGTTGATGAGGTCACCCACATTATTGCTCGTGTTGAGCCAGTTGTTGCAGCTGCCTCACGTACCGGCGTGCTGATCATTGAAGATGAGCCCTATATGGCGGAGCTGCTTTCCGTGCTGGTGGAGCAAACTGGTCATTGGGTCGCTGGAATTGCTTATACGCGCGACGAAGCCATGACCTTTGCAGAAAAGCGGGACATTGGATTAATCCTCTCGGATATAGATTTGGGTAACGACGTCTGTGGCTGGACAGTCGTTCACAAGATTCGCGAAACACTCGGCTATAGGGTGCCGACTATTTTCATTACGGCGCACCCCGAGCGGTTGGAGGAAGACGGGTGTGAGAATCGGGATGGGGTGGTACCAAAGCCGTTCGACATCTGGCGCGTACGGGAAGCTGTGAACAACGCCGTGCACTTGAACGCATCCATTTTTGCCTAATGTGGCTGAGTTCGAAGGGGTTCGCCTAAGGCAGGACCGCGTCGTCGCGTAGGTCACTGTTGGTCGACGCGATTTTGACGCTGACAACATATGCCTTTTCGTTTTCCATATTGGCAAGGATCAGGCCGGCTTGGTCGCTCGGGATGAGCCGCAAGAAGCCTGCCGCGAAGCCGGCGTCCATTTGGTTGAAGATCCCTGCGGCCTGATCTGGTTTCATTGCGCCGTACATCTGGGCAAGGTGCTGGATGTCCTCATTGGCCGCCTCTGCCATGCGTTGCCATCTATCATCCAACTGGATCTGGATCGATTTGAGGTCTTCCGCCTGCTGGTCCAGTTCCATCTTCCGATTCTGAAACTGAATTTCTTCCGCCCGCAGGTCAGAAATGCGTTGCTCGATAGTCTTCTGGTCTTGCTCCATCGCTTCGACGAGGTCGCCTGTAAGGCAAACCTTCCGCACAGTATCGGAATCGTCGACATAGCTCTTGGGCAGCACGTCAGATGGACGGCTGCTGAGTGATTCCGCACCTGTCGTTGCAAACGCCTGGGGCAACCACCGGGTCCCGCCTGCGATCGTGAACAAGGCACCGATCGTCAGAAGAACATGAGTGCGTCCGCTACTCTTTATGCCCATAGCTCTCATATACCCTTTTGGTCTTGATCGTATCATCGTCTTCGAAAAGATAGTCGGAACTGTCCAGACTGGAGGCTGCCTGGTTAGCGACGGCTTCAAGGCGCTTGGTCAGCCGCGTGATCTCCGCGACCCTATCTGATGACTGAGCAAGTGCGTCGCGTACAGTTATGCGAATCTCGGCATCAGCTGCCTGAATCTTGCGGGAGATCTCCCGATCCTTCATTTCGAGTGCATCTTTCAACTCCGTCAGCTTCTTGCCAGCGTCATGCGCCTCAGTGAGGATTGCGGTAAGTCGAACTGCTATTTCTCCAGATTGAGCCTTCGCTTCGTGTCGCGCTGATGAAACTGCGGCGACTGATTCGGACATGGCGCGAATGGATGCGCCCAAGCCATCCTTGGTATTTTGCAGGGCCTTGAGCCTGCGGCTGAGCAGGGCACAGTAGAGGCAAGCCGCAAACGAAACGAGAAAGAGCGCTATGTCGGAGGGATCTAGAGGCATCATCTTACCGTAGCAGGAATTCGGTTACGAGCACGCCGTGCGAAGCATCCGCACCGAGCACAATTTCGGATCGCATTGCGAGTTGCTCCCTCATCTTCGGGTAGAAGTCAGCTGACTCGAAATCAGAGAGCTGAAGTGCACGGAGGTAACCGACGAAAGCATCGACCAGCATGGGTTCGGCTTTCTTTACCGCGCTGACATGACTGTTGTCTGAGATGACAGAGGTCTTGATCTTAACATAGCGAGTGGCCGGCTCATTACCTATCGTGACAAGGATTTCTTGCAACTCTACATAGACGTGATCTTCCAGCGCGAGCGGCGTATGAGCCGGCTTGCCACCTTCGCCTGGCGCACATGCAAGTGCTGCCGCAGGGGCATTGGGCGACAGGAAATAGACGATCCCGAATGCGCCAGCCATGCTGACGACAGCCAACACCACAAGCGGGATCAACCCACCACCGGAAGACTTTTCTTCAGGAAGTTCTGTGTTCGCGTCAGAGGCCAAAACGTTACCCAATAAAAAATTGCTGCTGACAAAGGCTTATTAATTTCTGGGTAAAGGAAGCGTTAATGATTTCGCGGAAAATATTAACCAATGGAATGATGGCGTTGGGATCGGGGTTTTCTGGCCTATGAAACTTTTAGACACACTGAAGGCGCTATCAACGGCGCAGAAACTCGCACTTGTGGGTGCAGTTGCGGGTGTGGTCTTCGCCATGTCGTTGCTCGTTCAAGGTGCGGTCAAGCAGCCCATGGGCCTGCTGTATGCCGGACTGGACCCGATGCACACCGGTGAAGTGATCGCAGAGCTCGAAAAGCGCGGCGTCGAATATGAGATCCGCGGCGAGGCGATCTTTGTTCCGAACTCCGATCGCGACTCGGTTCGTTTTGCGCTGGCCAAGGACGGGCTGCCACAGCAGTCTGTCAGCGGTTATGAGCTGCTTGATGATGTGAATGGCTTCTCGATCACGTCGGAAATGTACAATGCGACTTACTGGCGAGCGAAGGAAGGCGAACTGACCCGCACCGTGCTGGCCATTCCGGGTGTATCATCCGCCCGAGTGCATATCGGCGCCAGCCTTCGATCGGGTTTTTCCCGATCCGGCCCATCACAAACTGCATCCGTGACCTTGGTTTCCAGCAACCGGATCAGTGCGAGCCAGGCTGAGGCTATCCAGTACCTCGTCGCCCTCGCTGTGTCCGGACTCGATCCGGCCGATGTGGCCGTGATCGATCCGAAGCGAGGTATGCTGGCGGGGCCCAATATCGACCGCATGGAAGAACCGGGAATCGTCGCCGAGGGCCAGTCGAGCACTCTGGAACAAAAGATTCTGCGCTTGCTGGAGGCCCGTGTCGGTCCGGGCAATGCGCGCGTGTCCGTGACGGTTGATGTCAATCGCCAACGCCAGCGCGTGTCCGAAGTGGTGTTTGACCCGAATTCACGCGTAATTCGCAATCGCACCAGCAATGACACCAGCGAAGCCAGCGGTGGTGGGGGCGGAGGTGTCACCGTGTCCAGTAATCTGCCGCAAGGAGCCGGAAGCCAGGGCGGCGGCAACAGCACGGTGAAAAACTCGACCGAGAGTGTTGTCTACGACATCAATGAGACACGCCGTGAAACCGAAACATTACCGGGTGAAATCGAACGTATTTCTGTTGCTGTACTGCTAAACGAACAAGTCCTCGGTTTTGATGCCAACGCCGAAGATTCTGCTCCCTTGATGCGCAGCTTGGTGGCCGATTTTGAACAATTGATCCTTTCTGGTGCCGGCCTTAACGCTGATCGGGGGGACTCTCTGACCGTAGACTTGATGCCGTTTCAGGAACTGGAGGTCGAAGAGCTCATACCCGCTCCCGGTCTCGTCGAGACCCTTACGGAGCGCTATTTCTGGTCTGCCTTGCAAGCCATTCTGCTAGGTTTGGTTGTGATTGTTCTGGGCTTCGGCGTTGTCCGGCCCTTACTGGCTCAGGGAGCGAAATCTGATCTGGGCACTGACGCAGGTGCAATCGCAGGCACGACCCCGGCGCTTACGAACGATCCAGTCGACCCCTTGGATTATCTTAAAGACTATACTCGGGAGCGCCAGGATGAAACAGCAAGCCTGCTTCAGGAGTGGCTGAACGAAGACCGGAAGGCGCTGGTCAATGAGTGAGTCGCCTTTCGCCAACCTGCCGAGATTTGACCAGACTACTGACGATACGGCTGGCACCGCCAGTACAATGGCGGATACTGTAACCGCTGTAGATTTTCATGAGCCCGAGGCGCCAGCCGAGATTGTGCCGGCGCTCGATCCGAATGTGGAAGTTCTCTTGACGCGATTGTCGGAAGAGATTGAGCGTACGAATGATCTTCTGCTTGTTCAAACAACGAACTGGGTTACCGCGATAGCGGAAAAGTTGTTCCCGGAACTTTCAAAAATGTTCTTGGCAGAAGAGATTGGTCGACAATTGCCAAGCCTGTTACCGGAATCGGCAAATCGAGTGGAAATCACGGCTCCCGAGCTTCTTGCAAATGACATTCAGGGTGTTGTTCAGCGCTCAAATAAACTTGCCAACCGGTGCCTCGTTTCTCCGACGCCTGCATCCGAGCGCCAGGGTGTGGAAGTGTCCTGGGTGACGGGCGGATTGTCGTTGGAATTCGACGGGTTGCTGGAGGCCTGCCTTGGCCGACTGCAGTCTATGCAAACGAATCAGAAGGAAACATTGTGATGGCTATTCCCGAAATGACGCCTTCGGACGAAAACATGATTGAGCAGGATGAGGCCTTGCCGGGCGGCAAAGTCTATCGATCCATCTATAACGTCCCGGTCAATGTGATCGTCTCCATCGGCCAGAAGCGTCTGACCGTTTCTGAAATACTGGATTTGAAACCGGATTCCGTGATCGCGCTCGCGGCGCGCATAGAAGACCCTGTATCTCTTTCGGTAGACAACCGGCTCATCGCGCGAGGCGAGTTGATTGAGACGGAGGAGGGTGGTTTAGGCGTAAAAATCACGGAGATCGCGGAGGATCCCGATGCTAAGGGGACTTGAACACCTGCCGCGTTTTGCTGGCGGCTTGTTCATACTAATTCTCCTGTATGCGCTTTCCGGCGCAGCTTACGCGCAATCCGTTGATCCAGCTCAGATAACCATTCCGGATGGATTCCTTGGGAATGGCGGCGAGGGCGGACTCAGCGGCTCTGTCGTACTACTGCTTGTTTTGGTGACAGTGCTCAGTCTGGCGCCAGGCATCGCCATGATGGCGACCTGTCTGCCATTCATGATTATTGTCTTTTCATTTCTGCGTCAGGCCATCGGCGTACAGCAAGCGCCTCCAAACATGCTCATTATGGCGCTTGCCATGTTCCTCACCTTCTTCGTCATGGAGCCAACCTTCATGGAAGCATGGTCTTCAGGCATCTCTCCATACATGGAGGGTACAATTGACGAGGGACAGGCCTGGACGGCCGCGACAACGCCTTTCCGTGAATTCATGACGGCCCGTGTCGATCCAGAAACCATCCCTGTTCTTGCCGATGCGGTGAACCGCCCTGTGGTGGAAGGGGAGGAGCCAACATTCGCTCTGCTTTCGACGGCATTCATGTTGTCCGAGATCAAGCACGCATTTCAGATCGGCTTCGTAATTTTCCTGCCATTCCTTGTTATTGATCTGGTCGTCTCATCTGTTCTGATGGCAGTCGGCATGATGATGGTGCCGCCGACCGTGGTTTCGCTTCCTTTTAAGGTTGGATTCATAGTTCTCGCGGATGGCTGGTTGAAGATAACGGAAGCACTTTTGCGAGGATATGCCGGATGAGTTCGGTCGTAGAGTTGAAACAACCGACACAAAGGCAGGCTGTAGCCAGAACAGGGCCACAGACTGGCTCCTCGCGCATTGCGGGTCTGACGCGTGCACAGAAGGCTGCTGTGGTCATTGCCATGCTTGGTGAAGCCGAGGCACGTCCCATCGTTGAGCGTCTTGATGACCAGACCATGGCCCAGGTTGCTGCTGCGTTGGAAACAGTTTCCAAACTTCCTCGGGAGCAGCTTGTTGAGATTGCAATCGACTTCCTGAAAGAATTGCGCGCCGCGAGCGGTTCGTTCTCCGGAGGACAGGACAAGGCTCGTGAAGTCATCGCGAACATCCTCGATCAGAAACGCTATGATCAGATATACGGTACTGGCGAGCCACAACAGGAAGTCGTGGTGGAAGAGGTTGGCGACACCTGGGAGCGGCTTGAGAATTATGATGCGCAACAGGTCGCAACCTATTTTCTGACACTGACCCCCAATATCATCGCTCTAATCCTGCGCCGATTGGATGTCGCTGCGGCATCGGAAATTGTCGGCTTTCTGGGTGAGGAGCAACTGGACCCGGTGGTCGGTCATTTGGTCGAGGATGAGGCGCCAGACCCGGAAATCTATTCCGTGCTTGCCCACATGGTCGAGATTGAATTGCTGAACAATACTGAAGCTGGTCCGGGCGCAACCGAAGATACGGCTCACTTGGAATCCATTGGTGAAATGCTCAGCCTTGTCCCGAGTGACAAGCGTGATCGGATCATGGCCTTCCTCAGTAGCGAGCATGAAGGCAAGATGAAAAGCATCGAGCGGGTCATGTTTACCATCAGCAGCCTGCCAGAAATTTTGCCCCGAGAAGCTGTTGCAATTGTATTCCGGGAACTTGGCGAAGAGACAATGGTCCAACTCCTTGCGAGTCTCCGCGAGGGTGGATCGGAAGTTTCGGATTATTTGCTCAGCAACATCTCGTCGCGCTTGGCGGACCAGTATCGCCTACAGCTCGAAGACGTGGGAAAAATATCTGCTGAGAAGGGCGAGAAGCTCCAACGTCAGTTCCTGATGTCCCTGATGACCCTCAAGCGGGAAGGGGCGATCAAGGTCGGCAAGCCTGAAGAAGACGAGGCCGAGTAGGGCCTGACACGAATAAGTTCCTGTCCAACTTGTCTTACCAGTTCAACGGATGATCAGGTCTGCGTGAAGGGCGCCCGCTGCTTTCATTGTGCGAATGATATCGGCAGTTTCCTGAGGCGTAACCCCTAGCGCATTCAGCCCAGATATCAACTCTGAGAGTGACACGTTTGGGTTCAGCATCGCAATATTCTTACTGCCGGTCTGGCCGATTGTGATGCGTGAGCGGGGCAGGGCGATGGACTCGCCTCGCGCAAACGGATTCGGCTGGGACACAACGGGGCTTTCCACCACCTTGATAGAGATGTTGCCCTGAGCAATCGCAACTTTGGAAATGGTGACATCCTCGCCAAGTACGATCGTACCGGATTTCTCATCAATCACTATTCGCGCCGGCACAGACACGCTGACGGGCAAGTTTTCGATATCTGCGAGGATACGGGAGGGCGTCCCATTGATCCCGCGAAGGTCCAGATCAATCGTGCCAGGATCACGAGTATAGGCGATCTGGGCACCATAGGCCGAGTTGATGACGTCTTCGATGCGGGCGGCTGTCGTGAAATCCGGATCGCGCAGGGCGAGTGTCAGGCTCTCGCGGTCATTGAAGTCATAGCCGATTTCACGCTCGATGCGGGCCCCATTCGGGATGGCGCCTGCTGTCGGCGTACCACGCGTTTCGCGTGCGGCGGCGGCTTGAACATCAATACCGGAGACGATGATGCTACCTTGAGCGACTGCATAAACTTCATTGTCTGCGCCCTTCAGGGGCGTGAGGATCAGGGTGCCGCCCTCAAGGCTCTTGGCGTCTCCGATCGAGGCGACCGATATGTCTATGGTCGATCCATTACGTGCAAAGGAGGGTAGCGTGGCTGTCACAAGAACAGCTGCGGCATTGTTGGGCTTGATATCCTCACCTTGGACATTCACGCCAAGGCGCTCAAGCATGTATGTCAGCGAGTCTTCTGTGAACGGTGAGTTTCGAACTGAATCGCCCGTGCCATTGAGGCCGACCACGATACCATATCCGATAAGATCGTTTTGCCGCACGCCTTCAACATCGACGATATCCCGAAGGCGGGTTTGCGCATCGGCAGGGGCGGAACCCCCGAAGAGACCAAAGCAGAGCGCGGCGATGAGGAGTGTTTTCCGAAGCATCATTCTTAGCCCAGATAATTCAGGAGTGACAGTTGGGACAGGCGGGCAGTAATCAGATAAGATGCTTCCAACGTCGTCTGCAGCGATTGCAGCTCCGTTGCGGCTTCATACTGGTCTCGCGCAGTCAGATCGTTGAATGACGCAGTCAGTACTGTTTCTTCCGTGTCGAGCGTTTTTTGTTCGATCGCATTCCGCTCTTCATATACGCCGAGATCTGCCCGTAGATTGGTGATTTGCGTTTCGCTCGACGACAGGCTCAGAGATGTCTCCTGAACAAGCGTTTTGTAACCGTCCAAAGAGGCGAGTGGGCCATCCGGACCCGAGATTGCCAATACGGCCAAATCTCTGATGAGCGACTTGATTGCGTCATTATCTGCGGTGACGCTCTCCGGGTCGGACGCGGTCGTGCTGCCTTGGTAGATATTCTGCAACCAACCGCCTGTTGGCGAGGTAAAATAGTCATCCAGCTGAGTCGCGAAGTCGGCACTGTCGGTTGCGCTATCCGCAATCAGCTCGATGTCAGCCAAAAGTGCGGACTGATCGGAAAAGGGAAGCGTGGATGTAGCGTCTCCTGCGAAGAGGAAGCGGTCTCCATATCGCGCATTCAGAGACGAGAGCGACGCGGACAGGGCGGCCTTTGCGTCCCGTGCTGCAATACCCACATCTGTTTCATGCTCGCCGCCGATAGCGCTCAGCATGTTTGCGGCGATGCCACTTGAACTCTCTTGAACCGTGCCCAGGCTTGTTTGGATCAGCGACAGTCGGCTCGCGCGCAGGTTGAGGACTTCGCGATCAGTTGAGATGTCTGCCAGCGCCTTCTGACCAAGCATGGCCTTACCGATCCGGCCGGATAGATGAAGCGTAAGGTCCTCATATCGACCCGTCGTGGCCTCTGTCGATGTTTTGCCGATCTGGGTCCGCAATTCAGAAATGTGCTGACCGAGGCTGGCAGTCATCAGGCCGGAGGAAATAGAGAAGCGGTCCATATCAGATCTCCATCAGCTTCTGCATCATCTGGTTCGCAATCTCGATGACCCGGGCGTTTGCTGCATAAGCCTGTTCGATTGCTAGCAAGTCCTGCATCTGACTATCGATATCGACTCCGGTCTCAGACAATTCGGCCTCAATCAGAAGGTCGTGCTGCGTGGATGCCGAAGAAAGCACTGATTCGTGAGAGATACGGGTTTGCCCGGTGAGTGACGCAACATGTGCAACCAATTCGGTTGCAGAGAAGCCGCCCTGGATACCGTTCGAATTCATCGATTGTATTTTGGTGAAGGCGTTGGACATAGCAGAAAGAATGGAGTTGTCTCCGGGCGGGCCCTCAACTGCGGCGCCGATGCCATCCCTCAACCGCCAAAGGCTACCGCCTTGTGCCGGGTCAACTTGGGCGTTCAGGTCGATGCGACCAGCGAGACCCGGATCGCCCGGCGTGCCTGTGTCGACAAACATGCCGAACTCGCCGGGTACTTTTGTCGGATCGATCGAGTCATCCGACAAGCGGGTCACAAGGTCGTTGGCGATCGTATCGAGTTGGGCTCCAAAATTTGGAAGGTCTGTGTCGCGCAAGGTGAAGAGCGCGCCGAACATACCACTCGATATAGCGGCGTAACTGGACGCACCGGGCGTCAGTTCCTGCCCATTCACCGAGAGGCCCGAAAGTGCACCATTGTCCAGTGTCATATCCGCGCCAAATGAATTGGCGGGCGAGAATTCCAATTGCTTGGCAGTTCCCGCAACGAGGTAGACACCTTCGACAGTTATGACATCCACAACGCCACCATCGCGCGGAATCGCTTCGATTGGCAGATATTCTGCGATTGTATCAAGTGTTCTGTCGCGGTCATCCATCAGTGCGGCTGCCTGGGATGTCGAGCGGTCCATGCCCGCCAGCAAACCGTTGAGTTCTTCGACCTGCTTCAGCGCGGCATTTACGACGTTCACGCCGTCTGCGATCTCGCGATCAGCTTCCGAGCGTTGCTGGCTGACCAGTTGCGAGAGATTGTTCAACTCCGTCACAACAGCATTGGCCGAGTCCAGCAAAGCGGCAAGCTGGGTGCTGGACTCCGGAGAAGTGACCGAGGCAGACAGGGCCGCCTCAAACTTGGAAAACTTGCTGAAAAGCCCGGTGCCTTCAGCGTCATCCCCTATGCGGGATGAGAGCACTTGCCATGTGCTGGACATCAGGCTGGACTGTGCAACATCACTGGAAAGGCTCCGGCGCTCTGCAGAGAGCGCAGAATCGGCAGAGCGCGAAATGCCTGAAGCGGCCACGCCGCTGGTGCGGCCGCCAAGCAAAGTTTCGCCCACCAGCACAGACCGCCGGACATAGCCCGGCGTTGATGCGTTTGCGACGTTCGTGGCGACAATGTCGGCCCGAAGGCCAGATACCTTCAGGCCGGATTGTGCTGCGTTGATGGCGTGGGAAATACTCAAAGCAGAGTTCGCCTGTCAGAGTTGCGGATCAGCGCTTCAGATTGGTTGTCTCTTGTAGCATCTCGTCGACCGTCTGCACGATCTTCGCGCTGGAAGAGTAGGCGCGCTGTGTTTCAATCAGGTCTGTAAGCTCCGCAGCGATATCGGTTGTGGATTCCATAAGGGCGTAGCCCTCGATGCTGCCCACCGGCCCGGTCCCAGCGTCCCAGAGGTACAAGTTTCCGCTTTCAGCAGAAACACGAAAGGCCTGACCGTCCAATGCCTTCAGTCCGTTCATGTTCGGAACATCACCAACCGGAATCTGGTAGAGGGTCCGGCGGAAGCCGGTATTGTAGATGGCTTGCAGATAGCCATTCTCGTCAATTTCAACAGACTGAAGGTCCCCGATGGGTGCCCCGTCCTTGCTAACCGAAGTTGGTGAGAAGTTGGCGGAGAGCTGAGTGATACCCGCGCTGTCATTCGGTCGGCCGATGAATACCTCGACATCACCGTGGGGCAGATTCAGCGTTACGGTGCCGGTCGTATCATCATAGGTCGCACCGTTGGACGCGGTGACACCACCGGTGTCGATACGGCCGCCATTTACAGCGCTGTCGGAGAAGTTGACGGCCAGATCGCCAATCGAAACGGCCGGGTCGCCTGCGCTATCGAATATCTCCACCGACCAGGCATTGCTTGAGCCTGATGCGGGAACGTTCGGGCTGAATTCCAAAGACAATGTTTGGGCCCGGCCCAGATTGTCGAAGTACTCTATCGGCAGAGTGTAGCTCTCACCCGTTCCACCAGCTGTAGTAGCATCGGCCGGAAGGTTGATGCCGAGTTCGATGCGCGATGTTGGGGAGGCAGTATACTGGGATGCCGCAATGTTGACAGGCTCAAGGTCGGTACCACTGTTGCGGCTGACATTGCCGATTTCACCGTCGGAGTTCGCAGGCCAACCAAGCAGGAAGAGCCCGCTCTGAGTCCGGAGGTTTCCGCTTTCGTCTGCGTAGAATGAGCCCGTTGGAAGCATCATCAGGCTGCGCTCCGACGACAGCGAATTCACGCCTGTATTGTCTGTAACCGGAACTAAACCGCGGCCCGAGACCGCAAGGTCGGTTGCGTTGCCCGTAGAGATGAGCGATCCCGTTGCGGCAATGTCCTTAAAGGCCGTAACCCGGACGCCGCCTGCGGCGTAAGCAGAGGACTGCTGTTGCAGAACCATGCTTGAAAAATCAACTTGGCTTCGCTTGTAGCCGTAAGTTGATGAGTTCGCGATATTGTCAGAAATGGCGGAAAGACGGCTTGAATTTGAGTTCAGCCCCATCACGCCCGCATTCAGGGATGAAGAAATGCTCATGGTCGACTCCTACGACAGATGTACTCTATCACTGGAGCGGATTTGTTAATAAGCAGATAACCTTGATTCATCTTTGGACTGGCCGTCCGTCAGGATGATGATCGATATCCTTCGGTTTTGGGACGCCGAAGGATTTTCCGGAGCGAGTGGATCAGTATCGGCCCGGCCGGAGACCTCGCGTAACCGTGATGGCATCATGCCTTTTTCGAGCAGAAGCTTGCGGATGACGTTGGCCCTGTCGGTGGACAGGTTCCAATTGTCGTAGTTCGCATCCAGACGGTATTGCAAGCTGTCGGTATGGCCAACAATCTTGATATCATTACGAAACGCGTCAAGCGAACCGGAAATCGACGCCAGCAATTCCTTAAGCAGGGGAGTGGGGTTGCTGTTGCCAACGGCGAACAGGGGGGAACTATCCGAGTCAATCACTTCGAGCACCATGCCTTCAGGAGACATCTTGATCATCAAGTGCTCGGAAAGCTGTTTGGACTTTTCGCCCAGTTCTTGTCTGAGGTTATGGAGATTCTCTGCGACTTCTTCCTTGCTGGCGCCGGACTGGGCTTCTTTTCTAGGTGAGTCGACAGTTTGTTGGCGCGTGCCGCCCGTGCCCATCTTGGCGTAAGTGTCTTCGGTGAACATGGAAGAACCGTTCAGTCCATCAGATCCACCGCCTGAGATCCGGCTGATCGGGATAGTCGGGTTGAAATAGTCGGCAATACCTTTTCGCTGATCTTCCGTGGTTGCGTTTAGCAGCCACATTAGCAGAAAGAACGCCATCATCGCGGTGACAAAGTCAGCATAGGCAACCTTCCAGGCGCCACCATGGTGACCGTCACCTTTGACCACCTTCTTGCGCTTGATGATGATAGGTTGCGTATTTGTCGATTTAGGATCGACCATTTGGTGTCCGCCCTGTGTTCAAGAATGTCCGTAGTAACAGGGCGAAATCAAATTACGGATAATCCCGGACGGCCGTTTGATGCGGTCTTGGTAACTATTCAGCAACCAAATTACTGAATTCCTACCAACGGAACTGGTATTCATATTTGCGGGTGTCTTGTGTCTTCTGTGCTGCAGAAAAAGATAGAAGCTGCGGGAGGCTTACCTCCCGCTGTCCGGCTGTGCGACGCGCTCTGGGCAACGTTATCTTCTGCGATCGGCCACTGGGCCAAGGATGTTTACGGCTTAACCATCATTCCATCCATTTCTAGTCAGAAAGTCCTAACGGGTAGCCAACCTGCCCAATCTTTTGAGGGGTCATATGCGTTTGTCTCTGTTTCGGAGGCTGTCGGTCCGGTTGTGGCCGTCGCAATCAACTCTATGGGTGCCCGCAAGTATGCGGCAACGCGGTTGCGTCAGGATGCAAGTACTCTGAAGAGCGCCCCGGACCTGTTTCTGCGGCTTATGTCCGAACATGCTGCGCGCGGATTATGGTCCCGAGTCGTCGCTTCGGCGACGCAGCAAGCGACCGCCAGCCCACCTCATCTCGCCGATTTCTCCGCCTCCGGTGACACATTCAGTCAAGACATCACGTACTTGAGCGTCGTCTATACGCTTGGCGGTGATGGTGGTGAAGACAGCTGGTTGATGGAAGGCGGTGACGATGCGCCAGAGATTCAGCTGGTCTTGAAGATGGATGACGTAAAAAAGCTTGTCCGCACACTTCAGGAACGTGTGGAGCCCAAGACCGCTCCTGATGAGACTGGTCGGGATGTCCTGCGGGAGCGGGTGCGGAGCACGACGGTCGTGCTCGATGCTGTGCTGGAATCCATGCCGATGACGATTGGCGAATGTTCACAACTGGAAGTGGGGCAGGTGATCACGCTACCAAATGCCAAGATGGACAAATTGGTTCTGAGCGCGGACACGGTCAGCGGCTCTTTGCCCATTAGTCAGGGCGAATTAGGTGCTTGGAAAGGTTTCAGAGCGCTCAAGTTGCGTTCGCCGGTTCCGGAAGACGTCATCAGAGAAATTGCGGAAATTTGAATCAGTCCCCGTGTCAGCGGAGGAATCGAAGGAGTTTGTAGGTGAACGCAATAGCAGGTCTGGTTGTCACGGTGGTGATGGTCTTCGGCGGGTATATGCTTGCTGGCGGACATCTGGATATCATCATGCATTCGCTTCCGTTCGAGATGATGATGATCGGTGGAGCAGCCACAGGTGCCTTTCTTGCCGGCAATGACATGACCACGATCAAGCATGCTGGTGGGGACATGGTCGCCGCATTTGCAGGACCCAAATGGAAGAAGTCGGACTATCAGGACCTGCTGTGTCTGATGCACGAACTTCTTAATGTCTTGAAGAAGAATCCAGTGGATATCGAGACGCATATCGAAGCTCCGCAGGACTCTGATATTTTTGCCAAATACCCCAAGATTCTGAAGGATAAGCGCGCGATCGAGATGATCTGCGACACCATCCGTTCCATGATCATGAACTTCGACAATGTACATCAGGTAGAAGAGCTTCTGGAGAAGCAGCTGGACAGCCTGATCGAAGAGAAATTGCACGGATCGCACGCCCTGCAGAACATGGCCGATGCCTTGCCTGCCCTGGGGATTGTTGCGGCAGTTCTCGGCGTTATCAAGACGATGGCATCCATCGACAAGCCACCGGAAGTTCTGGGCGGCATGATTGGCGGCGCGCTTGTTGGTACCTTCTTGGGCGTTTTTCTCGCCTATGGCATCGTCGGACCATTCGCGACACGTGTGAAACATATTCGGCTGGAAGAACATAATTTCTATTCAATGATTGGTGAGGTCCTTGTGTCGAACCTCCACAAAAACCCGGTCAATATCTGTGTCGAAGTGGCCCGTCGCCACGCACCGACGCGGGTACGCCCATCGTTCAATGAAGTGGAAGAAGCGATCCGGGGGTTAAAGCAGGCCGCGTGATGACGAGTCGCCTCTCCTTGCTAGCCGGGCTCGCCTTGATGGCGGGCTTTTCGGCGTTTGCTGAAGCGCCCGAAACAGCGGAAGATGCCGGGCGCGCGACCGAAGCAGATGAGCTTTCCGTGAATTTTCGAGAGTTCGTTGATGAGGCGATAGGGGAGGGATTGTTGACGCCGGCAGATCAGGCGCCGGTCTCCGCGTCCGCGCCCTCGGAGCCTACGCAATTGTTTCGCGGCCGGTTGTCGCCGACCGACGCTGCTGCGCCGGTAGAAGTCGATTCAGCCTGCATCAGCGACGCCGTCCTCGACCTTCAGGCTTTTGAGGAGTTCTCGACCTACGAACATTTCCTGAATTGGCGTGCTGAGCAGGTTGCCACGGGCATTAGCCTGACGCCAGCAGACGTGGCCATGGCGTATGTATCGATAGGTCTTTATGCTGAGGGGCGCCTTCAGGTGTCGGGGATGGAAGACACTGATAGTCGCTACATCCGCAATCTGTCTCGCCTGCTCGAGGACGGTTCGGTGCCTGACATCGAGCTGTTCGAGCAGGTCGCGGCCTGCAACATGTATGGTGACATCTGGTTGTCGCTTGCGCGCCTGTCGCTGCTCGACGAGAAAGGCGTGGATCTTCTGGACCTCAATCTCATGAGCTATCGGCGGTTGCCGTACCGGCTCAAGGTACGCACGGCCTCATTGGCAATCCCTTCTCTTGATCGCATGGGAAAAACCCTCCTTTCAGAGAAACTGATGGCGGATTTTTCGGCAGAAGAAATCAGACGGTCGCAGCGCCTGGCGTTTACCCGAGCGATGATTGACATGAACCAGGGCGGCATCGAGCGAGAGCGCCAGCTTCGAGAATTCCTCAATGTTCCAGAATTGCGCTCCGAGACAGCAGCCGTCCTCATGCGGCATGGCTTGCCGGTTGAGGCGAGCTTGCAGGACGAACTTGTTGGTGATCTCCTGAAGAATGTCCAGCAACTGCCGCGAGGATCAGATGTTCGCGCAAGTCTGGAGACGATGCTGAAAGGTCCTGGAGAAATTTCTGATTACGAAATGATCTCCGAACTTGCTGAGCTTCCTGCCATGCAGGACCCTGAAACACGCAAACTCTTGGGGAATCAGCTGGCCGCCCGTCTCCAGAAGGATTTTGAAGGTGCCGATCGTCTTGCCAGCCTGGCGGCGATGAGCGCCGTGGGGGAGAATGAAGACATACTTTCTGGCAATTCTGGTCACGATCAGATCGTCGAGTCTGCCGCCCGATTCGCAGGAAATATTGGCCTTTTGAGCGTCATGACAGCCTTGTCGGAAGACATTCCTGACAGCGAAGGCCTCACATCGGAACGGGCAGCCCTGGCCTTCCGCATGCAGGATTTCGCGAGTTTGCGAGATCTCACACAAACCCGATCTGACAATCCCGATGTTATGCGTCTTGCTGCCATGGCTGCTGTGCTGACCAACGACCGGGCCTGGCTCGCCAAAGTTGCCTCGAGAGTTGTGTTGGACACGCCAACCGTGGTCGACCTCATTGAAACAGATGCCGCTTCCGGCAATTGGATCCTACCGGCGGCAGTCTATTCAGCTGCAGAGCGGATTACTCAGGAAGACTATCGGCCGCGTATTGATGCCGTTCTCGCTTTGAAGTTTGGCAAGGCCGAACCGAGGCTCCAGCGTATCAAGTTGAGTGAGATTCCGGAACATCTCAGTCAAATCAACGCGGCGCTAAATTCGAATTTTCAGGAGATGCCCTGATGTCTAATGCGATCTATGCGGCTCTGACCCGACAAGATGGTCTGCTTCGAGAGATGCAGGTAATTGCCAATAATATGGCGAACTCCAGCACAACTGGGTTCAAGTCCAACCATGCCATTTTTGCGGAGCACATTGCTGCCGTAGGCGACCAGTCTGAGAGCCTGTCCATGGGCAGCCTTGCCGGGCATAACTTCGACCTTTCCCAAGGCGGAATGAAGCATACGGGCGGTCAATTCGATCTCGCCATTCATGGAGACGGATTCTTTGTTCTTGATACGCCGGCCGGCGAACGTCTCACCCGCTCTGGGGCTTTCCAACTGTCAGCAGAGGGCAACCTTGTTGACGCCTTTGGCCACCAGGTCCAAGGGGCCGGCGGCGGAACGATCGCGATCCCGCAGGAAGTTACCAGAGTTTCAATTGCTCCCGATGGTACCATTTCGTCTGGCGAAGAAATATTGGGGCAGGTTGCGGTCGTCATGCCCGATGGCGAACTCAATCAAGAGGGCGGCACCATGTTTGCAGCTCCGAATGGTCATCAGCCAATCGAAGAGCCCTCAGTGATCCAGGGCACGCTGGAACAATCCAATGTATCCTCAATCCTCGAAGTATCTCGCTTGATTGAGGTGCAGCGCGCTTATGAGGCTGGTCAGACACTGATCGAGAAAGAAGACGATCGGATCAATCAATTGATCAAGACGATACGCCAGCTGTGAAGCTGGCTTAGAACCGTAGGGGAATGAAATGAAGTCATTGCAGATCGCCGCGACAGGAATGGCCGCTCAACAGATGCGCGTCGAAGTCATTTCGAACAATATCGCCAATATGAGCACGGCGGCCTATCGCCCGCGCACCGCCGAGTTCTCGGACCTCATGTACCAGCAACACCTGACGCCAGGCACGATCACGTCGCAGGTTGGTACCGTCGTTCCGGCGGGTATCCAGCTGGGTACCGGCGTAAAGCCTTCATCGGTGTCCATGGAAATCACTCAGGGAAGCCTCCGCCAAACGGGCGCGGAGCTTGACCTTGCGATTGACGGAACGGGCTTTCTTGAGATCACGCTGCCGTCTGGAGAGTCTGCCTATACGCGGGATGGCAAGCTGAACCGAAGCGCCGAGGGTGAGATCGTCACAATGGATGGATTCCCGCTGGCAGATGGCTTGGTCATTCCGGAGAATGCGCGAAGCGTTGCCATCAGCCGAGATGGCGAGGTGGTAGCCTATTTCGACGATGGATCTGACGGTCAGGCCATTGGGAACATCTCGCTTGTCCGCTTCATCAACGAAAAAGGCCTCGAGGCCATGGGCGACAACATGTTCCGAGAAACCGAAGCCTCCGGTCCGGCTAACCAACTCGTGCCGGGGACTGAGGGGATGGGGCTTCTTCGCCAGGGCTTCCTCGAGGAATCCAGCGTCGACGTGGTTCAGGAAATTTCGGAATTGATCGAAGCCCAGCGAGGCTATGAGCTTAACTCAAAGGTTATTACCGCAGCTGACGAGATGTTGGCTGCCACAACACGAGTGAGGTAACAGAATGATACCAGCTATTGCTTTGGGATTAGGGCTGGCGGCGCAAATGCTTGGTGGCTCGTCGCTCGTGGTCAAGGAAGTTATTCGCGCCGGCGACACGGTTACGGCCGCCAACATATCGACGGAGACGGGTGCTTTGGTCGACACCGATAACCCTCTGCTCGGCCGAGAAGTTCGCCGCACAGTGTATGTCGGGCAAGAATTGTCGATGGATGATACGCGCCCCGCGCGCCTTGTGCGCCGCAACCAACTCGTGACGGTAAAATTCGTCAGTGGAGCATTGGAAATCACGACGACTGGCCGAGCGATGGGGGAGGCGACTGAAGATGAAGCAGTCGCGATCCTGAATTTGAATTCGAAGAAGATCGTAAACGGTATTGTTCAGAAAGATGGATGGGTGCTTGTGCAATGAAACATTATCTTACATTCACCGCAGCATTCCTTGGCCTCACAGCCTGCGGCTCTGTGCCTTCGGCAGATGCAACATTCGACATGACTGCACCTGCGACCACCATGCCGGCGGTGATGCAGCAGGCCTATGTTGAGCCCGAAGGTACAAGCGATGCGTCGCTTTGGACTACCGCTCCAAATGCTCTGCTCAGCATGCGCCGAGCAAAGGCTATCGGCGACCTGCTGACTGTCGTTGTTGAGATGGACGATCAGGCAAGCCTGCAAAGCTCTCTGTCTCGGAATCGCAATAGCAGCGCTGACGTGAATGTCGATGCGCTGTTCGGTTTGCCGGAGTGGGCAAACGGTGTGCTGCCTGGCGGGGCGTCATTGTCACCTGGCGTCGACTATAATCGTGGCTCGTCAATGGACGGAAGTGGTGCGATGAATCGGGCCGAGAAGATCGCCTTTACGCTTGCGGCACGCGTAGTTGCGATGGAGCCGAATGGCAACTTGGTCATTCAGGGCTACCAGCAAACGCGCGTAAGCAACGAGGTTCGTATGCTGACGGTAAGCGGCGTAATTCGATCACAAGATATCACCCGGACCAATACGGTAACCTATGAGAAGATCGCAGATGCGCAGATTTCATACCTCAACAGCGGTGATGCGACATCGGTTCCGCAACAGCGGATTGGCCAGAAAATTATCGACAAGGTCGTACCGTTCTAGGATCCTGAAATGAAGCAAATCGTTCCTTCCATTGTAGCCTTGCTCGCAATTTCTGCTGGCGGTGGCGGTGCCTATTTTCTGAAGTCCGGTTCCTCGCCTTCGCCGGTGCCAGCGGCTGAGCACGAGAATGATGGCCAGAAGAGTGATGAACACGCCGCGCCCAAGAAGGAAAAAAAGGCCAAGAAGGAAAAAGACTCCCACGGAAAAAGTGACAAGCACGGCGCTGCTGACAGTGGCGAAGTGACATATTACAAGTTCACGCGGGAGTTCGTCGTCCCCATGATTGAGGATGATCGGGTGCAAAGCCTTGTGATCCTGAACCTCAACCTCGAAGTCGACACAAGTATTTCGCAAGAGTTGTTTTCCAAAGAGCCCGTCCTGCGCGACAACATCATGACCACTTTGGTGAAACTGAGTAGTGGGGGGCGGACGCTTAACTCTATCACCGATGTTGACAATTATGAGACGTTGCGCGCCATGATCCTTACGAACCTCCAGAACGAGATTCCGAACGGCATTCATAACGTGCTGATACTGGATATGGCCCGTCAGGATCTGTGATCTGCCATTTACCTGACATAGCGAGGATCTGCGGGTTTTTTTGTTAGCTCATAGCCCCGGAATATTTGTTCACGCTCGTCAGGTCGGCTGATAGATGAGATGAGGTTCCGAAGCGGAGCCCGCCATTCTCGGTTGAGACATCGGTGATGGTGGTAATGACCTGAGGCACTCCCAATCCGATGTATTCTTCACCTCGGTAATAGTCGATGTTGAACTCGAAAATCTCATCGTTCGTAATGGTGTCACCGGAATTGGTCTGACCATTCCATGTGTGGACACCGTCTTCCATATCCAGCTTTTCAGACCAGACAAGCTCTCCCTCCGAGTCCCGCACGGTCAGGTATGCGTCGTCAGCGTCGGTAGGCGTGTTGGCCAGATAGCGGATTTCGGAGCCTGTGTATGGCACCCATGATGACTCAACCGTTACGGTCTCGCCCAGCCATTCACTGGCGAACATTGTGTGGAGTTCTCCGATCAATGACGAAATTCCACCCAGCGCAGAGTTTGTTTGAACCTGCTGTTCAAGCGAGGAAAACGTCGCGAGCTGGTCAACAAACTGTGTCGAATCCATTGGGGAGAGTGGGTCTTGATTCTGAACCTGTGCAGTGAGCAGTTTGATGAAGTTATTGAACTCCTCACCAAATTGTTGGGTAGCTGCCGAAGAGGCAGTCGTCTGCGTTTGCGCGGCGGTGGTCGATTCGATCGTGCTCATGAATTCGAACTCCTATACCCGTATATCCAGGCCGTTGGTGACGGTGCTGGAGGGGGTGGCTTGTTGAAGGGGGGATGCAGCGACGGCCAAACTATCTGGGTCGCTGTCCAGGGCGTCGGCGTCAGTGTTCGACCAGCTTTGAGCCGGGTTCTGATCAGAGGGTTGCTCGCGAAAGGTCATATCCTGGCTAGACAAGCCGTGCTCGTCGAGGACCGAGACCAGGTCCGGGTGAAAGGCCCGTATTCGGCGAATCGCTTCGGCTGAATCTGCCGTGACCAGCACGTGTTGCAAGCCTTGCGAGTCAAACTTGAATTCAAGAGAGACCCGTCCGAGTTCTGGCGGATCGAGCTGAATTCGCACGCGGTTCGACTGCGTGTCTGATGACAATTCCCGAGAAATGATGCTCGGAATATCGGCGGGTACAGCAACATAATTCGCTTGAGGTTGCGCGGGGGCGACTACGGCTTGCATCGAGGGGGTGGAGATCGTCGGCGTCGTGCTCGTTACGGCTGACAGGCCCAATGTAGATGGTTGCCCGGTGTCAGATGCCGGGCTGGCAAACTCTGTTGCCATTCCGGTTGCAAATCCTTGGACCGGCTCCATAGACCCTGAGGTATTGAGTGATCCTGGCAGAGGGGCAGGTGATTTCCGGTCTTGCGGCGTGCCGTCCTGAGCGGTGTCGCCAGATGGAGCGGGCTGTGGAGTTCCAGCGGTGTTGAAGGCGGTCTTCTGGGGGGCGGGGGAGGGCTCCAACTCGGATTCGCCAGCCGCGTCAGCTAGCGCACCCATCTCAGTGGCTTTCGGAACAATAGCCGATTCGATCAGAGCATCCGATTCGATCACCGCATCCGGTTCGATGTCAGAGGCCTCTCGAGGCTCGGCTGGGGGTGCCTGAAACTGGAGCGGGTCATCAACGGCGACCGTTGCTGGCAAGTCCTCAATGGACGCATCGGCGCGTTCAGGTTCGGCGTCTGCTAGACCCGGCACAGTAGTGGTTTTGGTGTCTGCAAGATCCGGATCAACCATGGTCTTGGCGTCGGGTGCGCGCGGCTCGGACGAAGCCGACGCCTCTATTATTTCCGCGGCATGCGGGACCGGAATAGTCACGTCAGAATCTGTGCCTTTGACAGTGTCCGGATCGACATTTGATGTGACCAGTGGCGCTGAAACTTCCGGGGCTTCCTCAAGTTTTGCGAAGTCGGTTGCCTCAAGGTCGGCTGGATCAAGCTCTACATCTATGACGTTTTCAGATTCCAGATTCAGAAAGGCGATCGGCGACGCATTTGCGGTATCAGTGTTTACGCTCGCCATCATGACCTGATCTGGCGCTTCACCTTCAATAGTATCTTGTTCTGCTAAATGCTTCTGAAAAGCCTTGCCTAGTTCTCCATCCGCTAACGGAGATGCATTTGGCGCACCGCCAGATGAATCGACTGCGGACATTCCATCGAAGCTCAGAAAAGGCGTCATAGGTTAATCCAGATTAGGTTTCTCTTAACCCTGTTTGGCCCAACACTGGTAAAATAAGTTTTAAGCAAACGCGGTTCATTTCGCTGCCGCCAGACGTGAGGAGTGAGAGGTATGACAGATATTTCAGGCGCAGGCATGGGAACAGCGCCTCTGTCTGGCACCTCGCCCGCCGGAAACGGCGCAGGCAAGACTGCCATCGAAGAAATCGGTGTGAGGTTCGAACAACTGCTCTGGTCTGAAATGCTGAGTCACACTGGACTCGAAGAGGCCTTCACCCAGTCAGGAGGGGAGGCGGCTTCGGCGTTTTCGCGAATGATCATTGAGGCAATTGCCGAAGATCTCGCCGAAAAGCACCCCTTGGGGCTGAACGCGACCGGCATACCAGCCTCAAGCGAGGGCAACGAACAAATAGGAATTGTTATCGATGACTGACGCCGCGCGCGCCCAACAAATCATGTCTCAGGTCGAAAGCGTCCTGTCAGCCGAGAAGCATCTTCTGCTCTCAGGCCAGGTTCACCGTGTCGTGGAATTGTCTGAAGAGAAGGTCCAGGCCATGACGGCTTTCGAGTCCTTGCTTCAAGAAGCCGGTCAGATGCTGCGAGCGGAAACCATTCAGGCTCGGCTCAGGGGTATTGTACAGGCAGCAAGTGAGAACTCCATTCACTTCCGCGCCGTTCAAAATGGCCTTCAGAACATGGTAACCAGGCTCGGCCGCGTGTCTCAGGACTCCTATGTGGGAGCCTATCAGTCCAATGGATTGCAAACGCCATTTTCAAACGCCACCGGGAATTATCTTAAGAAGGCATGACGGTTAACTGATTGTACACGGGTCCTGTATACTCAGTGACGGCGAACCAAGATGGGTTGCGGGAATTCCCGACGTCAGGACGACGTGAGATCGAACCTAGGCAGCGACATAGCCGCTCGCCTGACGAACATGGGGTACATTCAAAATGTCCAGTATTCTGACTAACAATAGTGCGATGGTTGCGCTGCAGACCCTGCGCAACATCAACAGCAATCTCGAATCTGTCCAGTCGGAGATTTCGACCGGCAAAAAAGTTGCCAATGCGAAAGATAACGCCGCGATTTGGGCGATTTCGACAACCATGTCCACAGATGTTGAAAGCTTCAAGCAGATATCTGACTCTCTGAACCTTGGTTCGTCTACGGTCGGTGTGGCACGTCAGGCTGCCGAGCAGGTCACCAGCCTTGTTCAGGATGTCAAAAGTCTTGTTGTTTCCGCTCAGGAAGAAAACGTTGACCGGACGAAAATCCAGACCGACATTGATGCGAAGGTCGCTCAGATAACTACGATTGTCGGCGCAGCCCAATTCAACGGCCTGAACCTTATTAATGGTTCCAGCACCGCTGACGTGCAGATTCTTGCATCGCTTGACCGCTCGTCCGGCGGCACTGTCAGCGCATCATATATTGACGTTGAACGCCTGGACCTGTCGATTTCCAATACCGCTACGGCCGCAACGTTCGGTTCCACAGCTGTAGCCAACACTACGATCATCAATAACGACAGCGTGAACGCCGGGACGGCTGACACGCTGGCGGATGGGGCCAACCAGGACATCACGATTGCCAGTGTTGCCGATGGGTATTCCTACCGCATTGTGCTTGATGATTCTGCTACAGCCAACAGCATCGGCCAGCGCACCTTTGAATACGTTGCCAACGCCAATGACAGCACGGCATCTGTTGCTGCCAATCTCGCTAATCAGGTCTCTACGTTCCTGGATGCGACTGGCGATAGCAACTATACGGTTTCCCGCGATGGCGCCGTTATCAACCTTGCTAACGGGTCAGGCGGTACTCTGACTGTGACGGCAGCTTCTGCAACGGGCGGTACTGCAGGGACAACGACAGGCGGCCTTGGTAATCTTGCCACGATTGACGTGTCTACTTCTGCTGGCGCTACTTCTGCCTTGACTGCCGTTGAGTCCATGCTGAGCACGGCAATCGATGCCGCAGCTGCTTTCGGTTCGTCCCAGACCCGGATTGCTGACCAATCCGAGTTCGTTGCAACCCTGACCGACACCATGACCTCCGGTATCGGTGGTCTGACGGACTCCGACATCGAAGCTGCTTCGGCGAAACTGCAAGCCCTGCAGGTTCAGCAACAGCTCGGCGTCCAGGCGCTGTCCATCGCGAACTCTGCACCGCAGTCTCTGCTGTCGCTGTTCAGATAATTCTAACCGGCCCGGGCGCCTAGTGGCGCCCGGGTCACCCGTTTTGAATAAGAGTGAGAGCGTATGCAACAACTGGCTTACAAAGCGTATGGTGAAGTAACAAGCCGGACCGCGAACAGCGGACAGATTGAATACGCAATCTTTGAAGAAGTTACACAGGCCTTGAAGGCCGTCGATGCGCAGGAAATACCGCAGCCTACTGTATGGGCGGAGGCTATCGACCGGAACCTGAAGCTTTGGCAGATTTTGTCCATAGACCTGATGAGTGACGCGAACGAGCTCGAGCCCACTCTCAAGAAAAATCTGATCGCGCTTGCCGAATCTGTGCGCCGGATCAGCTATCATGTGTTCTCCCGCGAAGCGGAAATTTCCGAACTGGTCGAGATCAATGAAATCATTATGCAAGGCCTTGCAGGCCATGTTCCAAATCCAGCAATCATGGCAGCCAAATAGTGTCCGGACTAGTCCTCAAACTGGCCGCAGGCGAACGTTTTGTCGTAAACGGAGCAATGCTTGAAAATGGCGACAAACCGTCGACAGTGCGCGTTGTGGATGACAATGCCCGTATTCTCCGGTGCCGCGATGCCCTTAAGCCACAGGATGTCGATACGCCTACAAAGCGTGTCTACTACGCAATTCAGCTCATCATAACCGGCGATCTACAAGAAGATGACGTTCTTCCAGCCATTCTTGACGAGTGTGAGCGCCTGGAGGACGTATTTGAATCCATCGATCGCAAACTGCTGAGCGTTTTGCGCTCCATGCTAGATCGCGGAAACTTCTATTCGGCACTTTGCCACCTGCGCAACATCATTGCGATCGAAGCTGAACTCCTAAAAGTCGCTAGTTTGAAAACACAGTTTACTGAGCAGGCACAGGTCGCCTGACATGGTCTATCAGCCGGTCATCCCGATCACAGGATATGGCGGGTGGAAATTCCTGGAATCCACCTTTGACAAGCAGTTTGAAGGTTTCACAGATTCCGCCAGTGTTCGGAATGATCGTGAATATTTTCAGGAGAAGATGTCGTCTCCGGTCGCGATAGAAGACTTTCTTTCTGATCGGCGCCTGCTGCGTATCTCATTGACATCTTTTGATCTAGGCGGGGAAGAGTGGAAAGTCGGCTTCCTCCGTCACATGATGGAAGAGCAGGCCGATCCTGACAGTAGCTTTCTCAAGCGCCTTAACAGTCCGGCCTATACTGCATTTGCCACCACATTTACGGTCACCGATGGCAAAATCTCCCTGTCACAGGATACAATCGCGTCGCTTGCGGATGACTTTGAGCGCGCAGCCTTTCGTTCGGCTGTCGGCAATGTCGACAATAATATGAAGCTCAGCCTGAACTATGAGGCCAAGGTCGGGGATCTTGTCCGCGAGGGGTCCAGCGATGAGGCAAATCTCTACCGCCTTTTGGGAGACGTTCCGACCCGGACTGTCTTGGAAACGGCGCTGAACTTGCCCACTTCTTGGCAGCAGTTGGACGTCGACCAGCAGGCAGATATTCTGAAAGAGCGCGTATTGAGCGTGTTTTCTATCAGTAAGATTACGGACTTGGCCAATGAGGACGTCATGGACAAGGTACTCCAGCGCTTTCACACGATGGACTCGATCGCCAATGGTCAGTCCTCGCTTTCTTCCGGATCTGTGGCTTTGACGCTGCTCAACAACGCGGCGGGCTTCGGATCGACCGCCAGCCAGAACCTGTTTCTCAGCATCGTGTCGAGCTAGGATTTTTCGGCGGCCTCAACAGGGTCCAACAAGCCCTGAAGGTGCTGGAAGGCTTGTGGAATATGTCCGGTATTCGGCTCTGAAACGAAATTGTCCAGCTGCGGGAAGCGTTCGATGGATCGATCTCCGGCTGCGTCATGTCCTCGCTCATACAGATTGGCGCGCAGCATCGGCGCGATTTCTTCATAGAGTGCAATCGTCCGTCGGTAATCCTTGATGATTCTGTTTTCATCTGGTTTGGCCGCATCTGGTAGACATCTCGAGACACTGCGCAAAACATCAATAGCGGGATACCGTCCGCGTTCGGATATCTCCCGCGACAGGATGATATGACCATCCAGAACCCCACGGACCATGTCTGCTACGGGCTCTTCCATATCCGATCCAGCCACCAGGACGGAAAAGATTGCGGTAATATCGCCTTGGCCTTGCGCACCAGGGCCGGTCCGTTCCGCGACTTCGGCAATGGCGCGTACGGTTGACGGTGGAAAGGCGTTGAGGGCGGGAGTCTCTCCAGCTGAGAGAGATACTTCACGATGTGCTTCGGCAAAACGTGTGATGGAATCAAACAGGAAAAGGACCTGGTGCCCCTCATCCCGAAAATGTTCCGCAGTCGCGATCGCGCAGAGCGCGGCGCGTTTCTTGGCTCCAGGTGGGTCATTGGCAGTCGCAGCTACAATGACCGTTCGAGACAGGACGTCTTTGGGCAGAGTCTTGTGGACGAACTCATTCACTTCCCGGCTGCGTTCGCCGATCAAGGCAATGACGACGCGGTCCGCTTTCACGCCAGCAGCGAGCGAACCAAGGAAGGTAGATTTACCGACACCAGACCCGGCAAACAGGCCCATTCTCTGACCCTGACAGATCGGTAGGATCGTGTCAGTGATCATCCACCCGGTGGAAAGGCGCTGGCCTAGGCTTTTGCGGGTTGTGTTCGCCGGGGGAGATGCTCTCAGCGGGCGGCGAGTGGTGTTGGCGGCTGGTGCTATAGCGCTCTCGCCGGAAATCGTGCCTCGGTAGTCCACGATCTTGCCGAGCCAATGATCACCGGGCTCGACATAGGCTTCCTGTTCCAACACAGCTCGATCGCCAATTAGGATCGCATCAGATTCACCGTAAAGCATTGCTTTCACATGACCGCCGGAGACGGCGAGCACTTCTCCGAACACCTCACCCTGACGCGTGCGAACCCGAATTTCATTTCCCAGACGGGCGAACTGGCTGATCCCGCCAATCAGAATCAGTCCCGGTGATACCTCCGTGACGGTTCCCCAGATTCGGTACAGGCGATCAGGAAAATTGGGGGTCGGATGCAACAAGTAAACAGATCTCGCCTATTCGTTAACTCTTTCTTCAAATTACCCCGGCAATTCTTCCAAAGTATTAACTAGGAGCGATTCTGTGGCGATTCTCAATCTGGATGTCCTGAATGTTTACAGCGCCATGGCGCGCCATGCTGCTGAGAGTCAGAAAGTATCGGCGACAAATATCGCCCATGCCAACGATCCTGATTACAAGGCGCAACACGTCGAAGCCTTTCAGGACTTTCTCGCGCGAGCTGCATCAAGCGGAGCCGTCGATGCCGGCGACCCAGCTTTCAAGACGTTCGAGACGGATTTCGCAAACTCGCCGAACGGGAACTCTGTAAACCTCGAGCTCGAAATGTTCCGCGCAACCGACGCGCAGGGTCAGCACGAAATGGCGGTCTCAGTCTACACAAAGTCGCTTGACCTCCTTCGCACAGCCATTGGTCGGAAAGGGTAATTCATGGACTCACTCAAAGCCACGATGATGCAGGCTGTTTCCGGTATGCAGCTCCAGTCGAAACGAATCGATATCTCGTCCCAGAATGTTTCGAATGCCGACACGCCCGGTTACCGCCGCAAGATTCTGTCCGTCGAGCAGGCACCGACTGCTGCGGACGCCTTCATTGCGACACGCATCGAGCTCGATCAAACCGAAGGCGAGCGCAGTTATGATCCCGCCAGTCCGCTGGCGGATGCAGAAGGATATGTGACAGCGTCCAACGTGTCGCTGGTCACTGAAATGGCTGATATGCGCGAAGCGAATCGCGGATACGAGGCCAACCTGAACTCGTTCCGGCAGGCGCGAAGCATGTACCAGTCACTTCTCGATATTCTCAGGCGTTAAAGGGGGGCAGAATGTCCAATGTAAGCTTCAGTGCATACGCAGCGCTCGGTTCGATCAAGCCGGCCCAGGTTTCTGACAAACCAGCAACAAACCCGGCTGAAAAGTCGGGGGTGGCAGAGGGGTTCTCGACCTTCAAGGCTGCTCTGCAGGAGGCTGAGCAGACAGCCATGCAGACCGCTGTGTCCGGCGCGGATCCCCATGCCATGGTCGAAGCGCTAGCTCAGGCCGAGTTGGTCCTTGATGCCGCCGTGACTGTTCGGGACAAGGTCGTTGAAGCCTATCAGGAATTGCTTCGGATGCCGGTCTGATCAGGGCGGCCACACATGACCGAACTCGCCATCTTTGAAGTGTTGCGCGGTGCGCTCTGGGCGGCGGCCATGATGGCGCTGCCCATTCTTGCTGTCACGCTGGTGCTTGGGTTTGTAATAGGCTTGCTACAGGCGCTCACCTCCATTCAGGAAATGACGCTTACCTTCGTGCCAAAGATTTTGGCCGTCGTCGTCGTGTTCTTCCTGTCGCTTGGGTACATGACGCGCATTTGCCTTGATTTCTTTAATAATACCGTTCTCCCCATGATTTCGAATTAGGGCCGCCATGCCGACCTCACGCTTCTTCGATTTGTCAAAGCCGACCGCCATCCTCGCGATCGGCTTGATGGCGATTATTCTCATCATGGTATTGCCCGTCCCGGCTTGGGTTATGGACATCGGTCTCACGGCGTCCTTCGCGTTTGCCATTCTGATTTTCACGACCAGTATCTTCATCGAAAAGCCCCTGGACTTTTCGTCATTCCCGAGCGTGCTTCTGGCATCGCTGATGCTGCGCTTGGCGCTGAACGTATCCTCGACCAAACTGATCATCAGCCAGGGCCATACGGGTACCGACGCTGCCGGCAACGTCATCGAAGGCTTCGCCATGTTCATCATGGGCGGAAACCTGTTTGTGGGTCTGGTTGTGTTCGCGGTGCTGGTCATTGTGAACTTCATGGTCATCACCAAAGGCGCCGGCCGAATGGCGGAGGTTGGTGCGCGGTTTGCTTTGGACGCGATGCCGGGCAAACAGATGGCCATTGATGCCGATTTGGCTGTCGGCGCTATCAGTCATGAAGAGGCGCGCAACCGTCGTCAGAAGGAGCAGGAAGAAGCTTCCTTCCTGGGTTCCCTGGACGGTGCGTCAAAATTCGTGAAGGGCGATGCGATCGCTGGCTTGCTCATCACCGCCTTGAACCTCGTTGCGGGCGTCGGCTTTGGCCTTGCCGCACACGGGCTCAGCTTCACTCAGGCGCTGAACAATTACTCCATTTTGACCGTAGGGGACGGTCTCGTCTCCCAAATCCCTTCCGTTATCGTATCAGTGTCGGCGGCAATGCTTCTGGCGAAAGGCCGTGAGGACGGTGCAATCGATCTGGCGCTCGGCGCGCAACTGGGCGCGAATGCCACATCCCTGATGATCGTGTCGGGGATTCTCGCAATTTTCGCGCTGTTTCCGGGTCTGCCGTTTCTTCCTTTCATGCTGGCTGCAGCGGCGTTCGCGGCGGCATCTTTCTATATTCGCCGGCGGGAGCGCGACCTAGCCGCGAAAGCGGAAGCTGGCGAAATTGAAGAGCCGAAAACCAGCCTCGTCATTGGTGACTCTATTCACTCCGACGAGATCCACCTGGAGGTTGCCCCAGATCTGGTGGGCATGGTGCTGCAGGGGGCAGGTGGCTTTGAAAGTCGAATCGACAAGATTCGAAGGTATATTGCAGAAGAATATGGCTTCGTTCTGCCGTCCATCAGGATGACGGACAACCCAACGCTCGGGAAGAACGAATACCGCATTCGAATTCAAGGTGTGCGGGTAGATACAGGTCTTGTGCGCCCGGGCTCGCTGTTGGCGTTGATGGAAGATGGGCAACTGCCACACCTACAGGGTGAGAAGGTCAAAGAACCCGTTTACAAGGCAGCCGCCCGCTGGTTGCCAAGTACAAAGAAGCAAGAGCTGTCTGCTGCTGGTATCCCAGCGGTCGAGCCGACGGAAGTTCTCGCGACTCACATGCTTGAAGTCATTCAGGCAAACTTCACACTCGTCTTTACACGCATGGTTATGCTGGACACGCTGGATGCCTTGACTCATATCAGCGACAGCGAACGTGCTGCGTCCAACAGGCGGTTCCTTGATGAATACATTCCCGGGAAGGTTAGTCCTGAACTTCTGCTATCAGTGCTGCGCCTGCTGCTCGAGGAGCGCGTGTCGATTCGTAATCTGTTCCTGATTGTTGAAACAATTGCCGAGGTCAAAGCCCAGTCAAGCGCGCCGTCGCGCATTGTGGAACTCGTTCGCCAGCGGCTCGGATTCCAGATTGTCGATCGCCTTCAGGACGGTCAAGGCCGCCTTCCGCTGCTCCAGCTCTCCACCAATTGGGAACAAAAGTTCAACGAGCACGAAATCTCCCGCGAGGATGGCGGATCGGATATTGCCCTGCCTCCAGAAATGTTTGGAGAACTGACGACAGCGGTGCAGGCCAAGTTGAACGAAATGGCTCAGAAAGGTGTTGTTGCCTCCGTGGCAACCTCGTCCCGTCGGAGACGTTTCCTGCAAACTGTTCTGGCGAGCAAGGGCGTGCGCAACTCCGTTCTGGCGTATGAGGAAATCGGTTCCAAGAGCAAGCCGTACATCGTCGGCGTCGTCTGATGCTGGAAGGACTTCCAATCGGGCCACAACTTTCGGCCTGGATTATCCTTTTCATGCTGATCGTCGCCAGGTTGACCTTTGTCGTATTCCTGATGCCGGGGATTGGCGACCAGACCGTGCCGATGCGTGTGCGCATGTCGCTGTTACTGGGCGTGGCCACCCTGTTTGCCATGTCCGGCATCGTCACGGCACCTGTTGATATCTCAATTGCGAACTTTGTCGGTCTCCTGGGGGCGGAAACCATAATCGGGCTGGGCTTGGGTGTATTGCTGCGCACATCCATCTGGATTCTGAACATGGCCGGATCACTGATCGCCCAAACGATCGGGCTTTCGCAAATGCTCGGCATTGCGCTGGATGCTGAGGCGCAGACGGTGGTCTCGAACATGTTGGCCATGGCGGGTGCCGTCCTACTCTTGTCGGCAGACTACCATGTCAGCGTATTTGTTAGACTCGCTGAAATATACATCGAAATTCCGGTTGGGGGGCTCACGCAGTTCGATCAGTCCTTTGTCATTGAGGGCATGTTCAACGCCATAAAGTTTGCCGTGCTGATCGCTTGGCCCTTTGTGGCGATCAACCTGCTCTACAACATCTCGCTCGGCTTTATTAATAAGGCGCTGCCATCGCTGATGGTGGCATTTGTGGGCGCCCCCTTTATGATCGGAGCGGGGTTTGTGCTTCTGGCCATTTCGGTGTCAACTATTCTGATAGTCTGGATGGATCGGGTCTCCGGTTCGATCGGCTGGTGGTGAGGTAGGCAATGGCCGAGGATCAATCAGGTGGTGGCGAGAAGGAGTTCGAGGCCACCGAACAAAAGCGACGTGAGGCGCGTCGCGAAGGGAATGTCGCCCAGTCCAAGGAAGCCAATACGTTTGCCCTGTTCGCTGGCGTTATCATCGCTGCCATCATGTTCAGTGCCGTTGTGGCGGGGGCCATGTTCAGCGAATTTTCCGCATTGATGTATCACGCTGACAGCTATGCGGCGGACGTTTTCAACGACGGTGGCGGAGCAACGAAAGCTTGGCTGGCGCGCACATTGGTCAAGGTGATACCCTTGTTTGCGATCATGGCGGCCCTTGTACTCGCCACGCTGGTTATCCAGCAATCGATTGCCTTCTCGGCGAAGAAGATCAAACCCGAGTTCAACAAGATTTCGCCAACCGAAAACCTGAAGAAGAAGTACGGCACAAAGGGTCTGCTGGACTTCCTGAAGGATATGGCAAAAATGTTCTTTGCTGGCGGGCTCGCGGCTGTGTTCCTGTATGGGTTTGCACAGCATTACTATGCGAGTAGTGCGGTGGAGCTCAGCGATTTCTTCAATTTCACCTTTGGCCAGGTGCTGACGCTGTTCCTTATCTTCGGTGTGTTTCAGTTCGTCCTCGCTGCGATTGACCTGCCGCTGCAGCGGCAGCTGCATTCCAACAAGCTCAAGATGAGCAGAGAGGACATTAAAAAGGAGCAGAAGCAAAGCGAAGGCGATCCTCAGCTCAAGCAGAAGCGGCGCGAGAAGGCGTCCAGCATGAGTCGGAACCAGATGATGCAGAATGTCAAAACAGCGACCGTCGTCATGGTCAACCCGGAACACTATGCCGTGGCCTTGAAATGGGATCCGGAGGGGGGCCGTGCACCCGTCTGTGTCGCCAAGGGTGTCGACCATCTGGCTGCCAAGATTCGCGAAACTGCCACGGCCAATGATATCCCAATCTACCGGGATCCACCGTCAACTCGGTCCATCTACCGGTTGGTAGATATTGATGAGGAAATCCATCCTGACCATTTCGCAGCCGTTGCAGCTGCAATCAGTTTCGTCGATCGCATTCGCAAGCAGACCGGGGGCGCCCAATGACAGGTTCTCGCCCGAAATTGCTCAAGCTCGTCGCGCTGAAGCGACAGAAAGCGGAGCAATCTCTTGCAATTGTACAAACCGAGCTGCGCGATCTTGGGAAGCAACTGGATGCATTGCAGGAGGAGTTCGCCAGTGCTGACCAGGCGGGCGGAGATGTGCACGCGATGATGCTTTCAAGCCGATACGGTCATTCCAGACGGGTTCTGCATGATATGGATCGCAAGCGGTCGGAAATTGCGGACGCGCAACAAAGGTTCAACGCTGCGCGAGAGGAGCTCAAACGGATACTGAATTCCGAAGACCAGCTTATTCAGATGGGTGCGGGATCATGAAGTCGATCATGCTGGCGTGCAAATCAAGCAGCGTTGGAGGCCAGATCGTCTGACTGAACACGATTACGGCCATTGCTCTTGGCCAGGTACAATCGCTGGTCAGCCTGCTCAATCAGGCCGCTAACGGTCAAACCCGGCTGGTGCTGGGCAATGCCGAACGAGGCCGTGATGGCGCCGATGGGTGTCTTGGTTCCCTTCAGGACGAGCTTCCTTTCAGACATCTGTTCACGGATGCGATCAATCAACCGGGTGGCCTGTTGCAGGCCTGTTGCAGGTAAGATAATTGCGAACTCTTCGCCCCCATAGCGCGCTACGAGATCCTTGCCCTTGATGTTGTTGGTGACGATTGAAGCAAAAATCTTCAGAATTTCGTCTCCTACCCGGTGACCGAAATTGTCGTTCACGCGTTTGAAATGATCAAGGTCTGCCATTGCCAGACAGAGGCTCGAACCCTGTTTGTTTGCCGCCTCAACTTCAGCGGCGAGGCGTAGGTCGAAGGCGCGTCGATTGTAGATGGAGGTGAGCGGGTCGCGCATGCTTTCATTGCGAACCGCCTCGAGCTCATGTTGCAGGCGTTCGATCTGCTTCATTGAGGCCATTAGACCATCGCTGAGGCGACGACTCTGATCGGTCATCCGACGACTTTCCGACATCAGGCGCGCAACGGCAGAGGAGAGAGCAGCTGACGAGCTTGAATCAGACAGGCCGCGTTCAATCTGCGTCAACGCAACTTCGAACTGGTCGCTGTTTTCCATACTGGTACCCACAAGGTCCAGGATGCTTGAGAGTTGCTGTTCAACTTCCCGTCCGATGTTCTCGCGTTTGGCGTGATCGTCGGTAGGGCGCAAATGCATGTTGTAGACTTCGTCGATTTCATATTGGCAAAGCGCGCCCCGCTCCAGCATTTCGTCGACCGCAACCACAACCTTGTTGTCGGACTTTGCTGCATACGCATACATCAGCGCGAATGTGTTGGGGAATGGCGGCGTGCCATGTTCTGCAATCAACTGGCTGGCAGTATCAGCATGCTCATACACCTTGGCAAAGGCTTGCTGGTCCTCAGGACACACAAATACTGGCGTCTTGGATTCGCTCATCTGAACCCGTCCCCATCGGCAATTCATTTAACGTCGAAGTTTACCTTGCGTATGCGACCTTCAAATATCGTTAAATGTGAACTTTTATTTCGCGGTTTTGCGCGAACTATGAACCAGATTTATCTCCAGCTTTCGGCTGTTGTGTTGAGATTGCAGTAGAAGTCGGATGCTTGTTCACTTGGACGCATGCTGGCATTGTTGCGACGGACTTCACCATCTTCTGAAGTGGTGCTGTGCGATGTTTCCGCTCACATATGAAACTCCGTCTGGCGATCCCGGCGCGATTCGAACGCACGACCTACAGATTAGGAATCGGAATCTGGGGGTGCTGCGCGTTGCTGGAGTTTGAAAAATTCAAATAAAAACAATTCTTCATTTGTCTTGAATTGATACTCTTTGCTGGATCAAGTTCCAAAAAGTTACCACGGTTACCACGGAACTGCCTTTTGTGCCGTACATGGACCCCGCGCATTTTGATGTGATTTCGGATAGCTCGCCCTGACCGAGCATGTTTAACTCAAATCAGGCACTCGTCGAACATGGCTTGATGAATTCATCTCCAGGTCAGCCCTGACGGTTGTGGGCTCAGATCTCTCTAACATCAGCTCATATGCGGCGTTTTCGCAAGCTGGCTCGCTTTGCTCCCTCACCGTTCATGCTATGTTTACGCGAATCTCTTCGGTGGGTGTCAATGAGCGCCAATGGGTCTGATCCTCGGTCAGTTGTGAATGCGATGATTGCCATCGGCAATCGGATTGGCGTCGCGCTGCCTAACGTTTCTATCCAGAAGCTGCTCTACTTCGCCCACGCTTCATTCCTCGTTCAGAACAAGCGACCGCTCGTGCAAGGGGTGTTTGAAGCATGGGACTACGGCCCGGTCTGTCCTCCTGTGTATCACGCCCTCAAGGAGTATGGACGCGAGCCGGTCAAAGAGCCGATCCGGAAGGTGAACCCGTTCACCGGCGAGATCAGCGACGTGGATCCGCTGCAGGACGCAGGAGCGCTCTTCCATCTTGAGCACGTGCTCAGAACGATGGGGCACCTGTCACCCGGCCAGCTGATCGAGCTGTCACACGCCCCTGAGGGTGCGTGGGCAGACGTCTGGAACAAATCGAAAACGGGCCCTACCATTGGTAACCGCATTGATGATATACTTACCGTAAGTCGATTCTCCCGCCTCAAGATGCCTCTGAGGGACGCGTCGACATACGGAGAAACCGATGAAGCTACGCCCTTTGCCGGAGATTGATCTGGCTCGTATCGCACCGCAGCCGACCGAGATGAAATGGTCGATGCTGCGGTCCTTTAAGACCGGTGGTGGATCGTGGTCTTACCAGCCTGCCCGGGAACAGGTCTTCAACATTTTCAATCCGGCGAACCCGATGGGTTTGCGCCTTCGCGAACCCTCGCTCGCGCAGATTGAGTCCCAGATCCGGAAAAGCTGTCGCATCGACGCCCAGGAAAGTGCCTGCATCGAGGTGACCCGGTTGCTCTGGCAGTGGGCGCAGGAGAATGCAGGGCCTGCAGTGGAAAAGCCGCAATCTTCAATGGCCATCGGTTCGATCGCGTCGGTGCGCTATTGGGGCAATTTTGCATTCCTTCATCGTGACCGACCGACGTTCGTATTCCTCGACCACCGGAGAGGAACGCGCCTGACAAAAGTAGGTCTGCGGTTCGCCATGTCGATGATGCACCAGCAACTGCGTCTGCCGGACCCGGACTTCTCCGAAGCGGGGCTCCTGGTGCTTCAGTTTCCTGCACCCGGTCGTGACGAACGCATAATCGTTGAGAACTGGGACAGCCAATTCGAGCTGTACCGGTTCGACGAGTTGCAGGAGATGGTCACCGAGACGTATGACATTTGGCGCGCCATCAACGAAGAACGAGTGTCCTCGGAACGGCGCCGGGCGGCAGGTGACGATTGGTGGGGCAGTTAAACAGCTGAGCTTCTGGGGGTAGCAGACGTGACGTTTTTCTTCCTCATTGCAGCAGGGATTGCCTATTTCCTGAAGGCTCATGTCGTCGCGTTGGTCTTCGTCGGACTGTCAATTGCAGAACAGTTGCTGGTCATGCTCCGCGCAAGCATCGACCCCGAATGGTACATCCACCGAAGGATAGAGGCGAACCAAGACGTGGACCTTATGCGGCCCGGCAAGCACGTCATTTGGCTGATCGTCACGAAGGTGATGTTCCTTTGGATCCTTGGCTTCTTTGCCTACCACGTGTCGCGAGAAGCGGGATTGTTCTGAAGGTTCACTCTCCCCTATGCCCTCATGAAGCTCGCCCGATACCTGCCACTTGCGACAAGCCCCGTTGCCGCGCTGTCGGTCTTCAATGTCTATCGCAGGGCTTTCGGGATTGAGCTGCATGGATGGATGGCTCAAGTGGCCGCACAGTTCGAAAGCGTCGTCCACGGAGCTCTAAACTTCGGACCGGAAAGAGTGGCAGGATGGCACCCGCCCACGTTCCTGTCAGATATTTGGGTCATCTCATTCTGGTGGACTGGCGTTCTGACATTCGGGACCGTACAGGCAATGAAAGACAAAGGAGCGCCGACGCCTTGGCTGAGCCACGTCGTTATGATCCCGAACCGGATCTTTGTCGGGTACTCTTTGATCGGCTTCTTCTTGGCTGCAGCGACGGTCCCCATAACTTTCGCACGGTTCAAGACCGGAGACGACGACTTGGATCGATACGGACACTGGGTTCGAGTCTACATCGCGTCTGGAGTGGTTTGCGTAGCGATGTTCTTCCTACTGAACCATTTTGCTTGACCGCGCCCGAATCGGGCAGGGACCAGTACAAATCGCCCACCAGGCACCACTCCATGATTTCGTCCATAAGCAATAAGACGGCACCGCGGCGGACCTCTACGCATTGGCCGCCCCGGGAAACGCTGCAGCATACTACCCTTCAAGTCTTACCACACGAAAGCTTTTCTGTGTGGTAAGAACTGCGACTGCCTAGCGTCACAAAGTTCCTCGAAAGTGTGAGAGAGGAAATATGTGGTTTTTCATGGTGTATCGTGAAGTCACGTGAATTCCCGGGCACCTTCAGGTAACCTGATGATTTCGCTGCTCTTTTCTGATCGACTAAACTGTGCTGGGCTGACCTCTACTCACAGTATGAGGAGTAGAGTACATGCCCAGTCCCCATGACCTCCTTCCCGACATCGAGGACATCCTCCAGCACAATCCCGACTGGCTCGATGAGGCCATCGATACGCCTTCGGTATCTCGGCTGACCGGCGTTCCCGTCTGCACGCTCGCCACATGGCGCTGCCGTGGTGGCGGGCCTCCCTTCCTGAAACTGGGCACAGCGGTCCGCTACCGCCGTCGCACCGTGCTCCGCTGGCTCGCCGAGTGCGAGAAGGCACAGAACCAGCGGAAGCGCTCACCCCAATGACCGACAAGACGCGTCCACTTTCGATCCGTCTCGCCGAGTCGGATATCGAACAGCTGACCGTACGGGCTCGCCGCATGTCCGGAACCCCTACGGGCGTCGCACGAGAGCTTATCCTGTCGGGCCTGACAGACGGTGATCCGTACACGCAGGCCGAACGCCTCCTGAAGATCGAGCGAAGGCTCGCAGCTCTGTGTCAGGACCTGGCTGCAGCTTCGACCACAGTCGACAAACAGTCCAGCTCGCTTGGACGCGTTGAATCGATGTTCGAGCAATTGCTCCTTGCTCTCAGCGGCCGGACAGCAGATTGAGGATCGTTCCATGAGGCACCTCAAGCTCCTCCTCTTCACCTTTTCCGTCCTGTGTGGCGCAGCTGCCTCCGGAGCCTACAAGCTCGGTTTTGAACTATACCCACCTAGCAGCTATACCGAGGCAGGCGTCTACGCTCGCCACGACAGCGAATTCATGGCGAGATGCGGCAAAGCCCGTATTATTTCCCTCGTCGGTGACCCTACCGTATCAGCGGACTGGTCGCAATGCCGACGGATCCTCGCCCACCATGGAACGACGGGGCAATTCATGCTCCGGCACAATGCTGTCGCGGTTTTGACGGGACTGTCACTCATCGCCCTGATCGGCTTCGTCCGTCAGACGATGACCGCCCGTCCACCCCCTAAAGTCGTTCGTGGGCGGCAGCACCTTGCAGGCAAAGCCGCGCGGCAAGCCCTCCACTCCCTCTCAAAGCGCGAATGTCGACAGTCAGGGACGGGACTTGAGTTTCCACCCGGCATTCCCATCAGCCGCGACCGCGAAAGCCGTCACTTCCTCATCTGGGGCAGTACCGGCGCAGGCAAGACCACCGCGATGCTGCACCTCATGCTTAAGGCCATTGAGCGCGGCGACAAGGTGCTGATGCTCGATGTCAAAGGTGACATGACCTCGAAGCTGCCCAGGATCGGGAATATCATTGCACCCCATGATGCCCGCTCGCTGCAATGGGACATCGCAACCGACTGCCAGACCCCTCAGGAAGCGCGCGAACTCGCGGCGCGGCTCATCCCTGAAAGCCGGTCGGACCGTATTTGGTCAGACGCAGCGCGCGAGATCCTGACTGCCTGCGTTATCTCGCTTCAGGTCAGACAAGGACGTGGCTGGGGTTGGGCAGACCTTCGAAAGCTGGTAATCGCGGACGCAGATGCGCTTCTTAGTATAGCCGAACGCTACCACCCCGAAGCGATCCAGTTCCTGAAAGAGTCGAGCAGCAAGACAACGCAAAGCATAATCTCGACCTTCAAGGCTCATATGAACGTGGTGAGCGTTCTCGCAGAAGCATGGCCGAACAGTTCGCGCGAGCGATCCTTCGCGGTCCGGGACTGGCTGAAGCATCCGTCCTGCCATCCGATTGTGCTCCAGCATGATGGACGCTTTCCGCAGCTGACCAAGGCCTGGCTGTCCGGCATCATTGGTCTTCTCGCCTCCCACGCAGCTTCACCAGCCATGCAGGAAAACCCGGAACGGCGCACCTGGCTCTTTCTCGACGAGTTCCCTCAACTCGAACGCTTGCCCCATTTCTCAACCCTGCTGGATGTTGGCAGGTCCAAGGGCATCAGCGTGGTGCTCGGCGCACAGGACCTTTCCCAGATCCGCAACACGTACGGGCATGACCAGGCCGATGCCTGGATCGGCATGGTCGGTACGCACATCATCACGCGCATGAATCTCGGACAAAGCGCTGAAACCACGAGTCGTCTGATCGGTCAGCAAACGGTGGAACACTGGCGCAAGAGCGAAACCCGCTCCGGCGGGCATCTTTCCACCAGTTGGACCAAGGAGAGGGAAGTTCGCCCCGTCATAACGCCATCGGAACTGTCGGACAGGCTGGGCGCATTCAAGCAAGGCGTCCGCGCACTCCTCATCGGCCCCGGCGAACATGCCTACGAGATCACCCTCCCATATCCGCACCTCAGCGAATTGCGCCCGGCCAGTGTGCTCGCCGACTGGACAACAAGATCTGCCCGGGAGCTTGCGCCACTGCCTGGTACGGCAGGCGCCGGCCGCACTTCGTTCCTGTCGCCGGAAACCGCTCGACGCATCCGGAATTCATTCTCCCGGGAACACGACGCCTGATGGTCGCATCGATCTCCGCCCGGAAGTCCGTTGCCGCCGCGGTGAGTTATTTCAAGCATATGGCGCAGGACGAATACTACACAGGCCAGGGCGAAGCCGAGGCAGATGGGGAATGGGAGGGCAGGGGCGCGGAACGCCTTGCGCTTGAAGGCCCCGTCTCCAAGTCGGATTTCGAAGCCACTCTGAATGGGCATGATCCGAGAACTGGCGAGCGCCTCACCCGGATTGGAAAGTCGCACGCCCCAGGCTGGGACATGACCTTCTCTGCTCCGAAATCGGTCTCGGTCATTTGGGCGCTTTCTCCTCCTGCCGAACGTACGGTGATTGAAGCCGCACACCGCAAAGCTGTTCATGCCGCCACCACCCATCTCGAAGACCATCACGCCTTCACTCGGCGCGGCAAGGGCGGCGCGATCCGCGAGCCCGTCGCCGGCCTGACGATTGCTCGCTTCCACCACCACACAAGCCGAGATCTCGACCCTCAGCTTCATACCCACGCCTTCATCTTCAACCTTGCGCCTCGCCGAGATGGAAGCTGGGGCAGCCTCGTCAGCCGCGATCTCTACAAGGCCCAGAAAGAAGCGGGCGCAGTTTACCGCGCGCACCTCGCCAATGGACTCGAGCGCGCTGGCCATGCCGTCGCGCGCCATGGCACGAGTTTCCGCCTGACCGCGATCCCTCGTGACATCGAACGCGCCTTTTCGAAGCGCAGGCAGGCGATCGAAAGCGCGGCCGACACCTATGGCTACCGTACGGCCAAGGGAATGGAACTTGCTGCCCTGCGCACACGGCAGGCCAAAAGACCAAGACCAAGAGAATGCGCGGCACTGTTCCAGGCATGGCGGGCAGAAGCCAGAATGCTCGGCTTCGATCTAGCGAGGGCGCGTCAGCAGCAAGCGCGGATCGGTACTCCAACCCGTCTCAGTCCGATGCCAGGTCGCGAAGCCCGCACACGATCGCCAGCAGGTCCCTTACCCTCGGTGCAGAAATTGATCAGCGCCATCGCCCACGCGTCACGAACTTCATCCAGCATGCAAGGCGTGCGGATCAGCCTGCGTCAGAAGCCGGACGAGCGTGACACTGAACACGAACGCTGACGTATACGCATTTCTTCAATGCATCCGCTTGAAGTTATTGGCTCGCATACCGCTATCCGAAAAATTCGTAATCACTGGTTGCGGCTACTGTACACGGCTTTTGCGGACGAAATTTCCTTAATCTGTGGGTGTTTGAGACTGAACCGCTCAGCGGTCTGTCAGCATCGAAGGTGCATAGGGTGTGAACACCCTTCCACTTCTTCTTCCTATCACCTCAGAGGCTCGGTGCCCCGACTCAGGATATCAAGAAACACCTGTCACATCGCCGAGCGTCGGTATCTATGCGGTAAGTTAGAAGTTCCGGACCTGACCCACAACCGGCCGCACCCGAAGAGTAAAGGCGCTGCCAATGCTAAAACTCCTCCCTGCCAGTCAGGACCCAACGTTTACAATGAAGCCGATTTGGAGACGGGCGGAATACAGACTTGCGCTCAACCGCGAGCTCGCGGGAACGCGGAATCAATTGAGACTTCACAATTATAGATAGAATCGTTACTTCCAGACCACGTTGCTGGTGATGAAGTATCGGATCATTGGCTTTCATTCTCTCAGGGGGCTCGTTTGTATATCAAGAAAGATACGCTCGATGACCTCCTCAGGAGTGTATTCACCGAAATCATCAACAACGGAGAGACGATCCAAACATCAAGAAAGCGCTCCCGCGAACTTTATGGCGTTGCGCTGGAACTCGCAAACCCGCGAGCTCGCCTTAGCGTCACTGAATCCAGAGGGAAGATCTTCAGTGGGCTGGGTGAACTATTTTGGTACTTGTCAGGAAGCGCGTCTCTTGAGTTTATCAAATACTACATCAAGAAATATACCAAAGAGTCAGAAGATGGCGCGACAGTTTATGGCGCTTATGGACCCAGGTTATATGACGCCCGAGGCGTGAACCAAGTTCGGAATATCATTGAGCAACTTCGTGAGAATCCACGATCTCGTCGTGCTGTAATTCAGATTTTTGATGCCGCCGATCTTTCGCGACCTCAAGACAGAAGGCGAATAGAAATACCCTGTACGTCAACGCTTCAATTTCTGATGCCAAATGGCAAATTGACGCTCGTTGTAAACATGAGATCAAATGATGCGCTATTCGGTTTACCGCACGATGTTTTTGCGTTCACGATGCTCCAGGAGCTCGTTGCACGAACACTCAAAGTGGATGTCGGCAAGTATGTCCATTTTGTCGGAAGCCTTCATCTCTATGAAGAGATGATTGGTGACGCTCAAGCTTACATCAGCGAAGGATTTCAGGATACGAACTTATGTATGCCGCCTATGCCCGACGGTGACCCATGGGACGCGATCGAGGTTTTGAAGTCAGCCGAGAAGCTCGCGCGAGAGGAATCGAAACGACCTGCGGCGGTCAGCTCTTTGGATCCATACTGGCAGGACCTCGCACGCATGTTTCTGATATTCGCAGCCAGCAAAAGGAATGACGAAGCGGCCATGCGATCCATCAGCTCCCAAATGCATTTTGACATCTACTCGCAGTTCATAGAGGCAAGGATTGAGTCAGCGTCGAAGCGACCCGACTACCAACCTCCGCTCAATCTAGAACCTAAGGGAATCAAGCCGTGATAAGACCGCGCGACCGCCAGACCGCCAATCGACTCGACACTGTGTTGATGGCCTTTTCGAAGGCGGAACACCCTTTGCCGGGAATCGTTCCGCTAAATCGACGCCAAACATTTGTCGCTCAAATGATTGAGAGTATGCGACGAATTGAGGTGATTGAACTGCTCAAGAATAGTCCGGTCTCAGTTGCCTGTTCGAACCCCCAAAGCGCAGCATTCAATCCTATTAAGGCGGCGATTTATCATTCTCAACAAGGATCGAGAGAAGAGGCTTTTTGGCTGGTGTTCCTTCTCACCCATTTTAGCAAGCATCACAGGCAAGGCTGGGCGCTAATGCAGGCAGTCTACGGAAACTTGGGGATCTCGCCATTCTGGACGTGGCAGCAGATCAGTACAAATCTGCCGGCTTTCCGGCTCTGGCTGAGGCAAAACCAGACTGCGCTTCAACGACTACATTTCGGTAATCACCGAAAGTACGAGACTGTCCGAGAAGACAGCGACCGAGGGCTTGCAAACGTTGTGGAAGCGTATGTTGGTTGGGTTTCTCCGCCGCGAACACAGGATGAAAAGGTCCGAGAGGTAATTAGGGGGTTTAACGATCCTCATGCAGCCTTTGATGCATTGTATAACGACGCTTCAACGCTTTTCCGCTGGGGCCGATTGGCGAAATTTGACCATCTGACGATGCTTAAGAAAGTTGGTTTACTGAATATCACTCCTGGCCGTGCATATCTCACCCAAGCGACTGGCCCGCGGAGGGGGGCGGCACTTCTACTTCACGATAACTCTGATCACCAACTCGATATCAAAGCCGCCGAAGCTGTACTCGCGAAGCTCGGACAACACCTCGGAGTTGGACAACAGGAAGTGGAAGACTCACTCTGCAATTGGCAGAAAAGTCCCGATCACTTTCGACCATTCCGCTAAAGAGCGTCTGCCAATTCCTTCCGAGAATACCTTCTTTTGAGCCCGTTCATTTGGCTGTGTTTTAGAAGACCAGCATGCTGCATTTGCCCGACCACGATGCCAGGCGAAATCCCTAAGCGAACTGCAAAGCGGATAATTGCGTGGCTACGGGGTGGCAAAGACTCAAGCTCGTCCCGATGTTCTGCAGGCACCAAAAGATCCGCAGCAAACTCGTTCGCTTGCCGTTCAGCTTCGGCAGTGACTTCGCTGGAATCTTCCAAGAAAAGTGCATTTTGATCATGCAAAACCAGATGAGCGGCCTCGTGGAAAAAGGCAAACCAGAATTGGTCATCACTTAGAAAGCGGAAGCTTAAGACGATAACTGCTTTCATTTCGTTCAGAAAGAACGTCGCACCGCTCGCTCGACATCCAGCTGGGGTCGGAACAAACACAACGGCAACGCCATTTTCCGCGCACCGCTCCACAAGATCTGGAAAGAATTTGTCTGGACGTTTTCGGCGAGTAAATGACCTCAATCCGAGAAGTGTGGTCTGGAATGCCGCCTTATCCCAGCGCCTACAAGGCACCAGCGATGCGAGACGCTCAGCTTGTCGAATCCAGGCCAAAGTGCTGGTGGGATTGGCTTCTAAGGTTTCCGATTGTCGGAACTTTACTGCACTAATTCGGTCTCCATACCGACGCTTCCAAAGCTCCGGCGAGCACACATCGAAGAATGCCAAAGTCTGTGTCGAACGATTAGCGCTGCCATCCAGCCAACCGAACTTTCGCATTTGGCTGAAAGGCAAACCCTGGGCGATATCGTTCAAGTCAGAAGAATTGAACTGATCAGCACAGCGTTGCAGGCTCTGAATGTAGTCGTTCTGCCGACGCTCCCAAAACTGGCATGACCCACCGAGCAATTTGGCCAATCGCTGAGAGGTCGCGCGATCGATGGTTCGATCTCCTAAAAGAAGGGCCCTCGCCTCTCCTAAACCTATTTCCAGCTGTTCGGCCAATTCTTTGATGGACAGTTTTCTTCTATCCATCGCTGCTTGGATCGTAGCGCCGGGCGGGGAAAACCAATCAGGTTCGAAGCTCTGTTCTTCAAGCGCCATGAGGTACCACCTCCATGATTCTTACTCTTTTGACCTGCGACCAATCGACTCCCTCGGCGTTTGGTCCGTTGTGCCGCACTTGATTGCTGACGAGCAGTAGTTTGCCGTAACTGCCGATGGCTATTCGAATCATTGGCGGGACGTTCTCCGATGCCTCGATAAACTCACCCATGAACAATTCAATAGCTGTAGCGGCGGCGCGAATATCTGCCAAAGCAGCAAAAAGCGACGCAGTATGGGCCGCACCAACGCGAGCCTCAGCAACATCTGCTTTTAGGCACAAATCGCGCAATTCTTCAGTTTCAAACGCGATTTGCACTCACATTTCCCGGACATTGGCGGTCTGCAACCTTAGAGTTCTACCTAAACGGCATTGATTTTAATGTCTATTTCCGCGGATACGATTTCCAAAAATGGCGCCGGCTCCGATTGTGCGTAGTCCGAAAGGCAAGAATGACGTACTGCCACGCGGAAACCTCGAGTGCTTGCGCCAGTCACACGATCGGTTCGCGCTTCCATGCCCCTGTCCGCTCAAATACTCTCGAATACTTCAGGCTACATCCTCAGCGCACTTCGACCTGTTGCTGCGTGAGGTGGCTCTCACAACGGGCCCTCCCATCAGATGTAGCATGCCCTAATTCTTGGCCTTACTGTGTCATGTCAACTCGTCGAGCGCCGTGCTCATTTGGTCCACGGTCACCCAGAGGATGCCCTCTGCACAGCCTGCCTGCCGCAGCAAGAACTCCAAGGCATTAAGCCTTTTATGGAGAACAGGCCCTTCCTTGGCGCCCCCGTCGACAAGCGTCAGGTCGACTATTGCTCTTACCGCTGTCAGCGCGCCATCCAAGTCCGTAAGCGCGCGTTCTGCGTCCGAGCCAACCTCCCCAAGTGTTTTGATGGTCTCCGGCTTATCTCTCGAGTTTTCCAAGGGCTTCTTTCCCATTGCATACTCCTCGACGAGCGTAGGTGTCATCGGTCCCGGATCGTGAAGGAGGTAGTCCGCCTAGCCGGAATCTGTTACCAATGAAATTACACTTTCTAGATAATAAAAGACACGGAGAGCGTCAACCTAAAAGTGGAATTAAATACATAAAAAGTGTAATTATGACTTCTGCGCAATTACGAGCTGCCCGAGCAATGCTTGACTGGAGCCAATCCGAGCTTGCCCTAAGGGCAGAGCTGTCCGTTGAAACCATCAAGCGCCTGGAAAACATGCCAGATACCTTAGCCGCCACCAGAGTTTCCACATTGAACGCAATTATAGTCGCGTTTGCCGATGCTGGTGTGGAGTTCACAAACGGAGATGCTCCCGGCGTCAGGTTGCGAAAGAAGTAAGAAGTGCCACACACGCAAATCGGTAGGCAGCTTCGCAAGGTGGCTTAGCAATAGTCCCAAGCTTAGTTGGGCCAATGTAGCTTGGCACCGTGAATCAGTCGGTTGTCGTAGGGTGTCTAATAAATGAGCGGGAAGCAATCTCGCAGAGATGAGAAGCCTATATCCAGCAACTTTCTTGTCCAACTCAGAGCCTCCATCACGGACTATCATTGCGAAGGTCAACGCTTCGCAATATTCAATGAGAAGGTCTCTGTCGGAGAGTGCCTCAAGACGGACTTTGTCTTGGTGCGGTCCAAACCAATCGAGCATGATTTGGCGTGATGTCCCCTTCAGCGATTCCATCAACCATTCAAATCTTTCCATGGCAGACTTTAGCTCGCGCGGAGCTTGTCGAATATGCCGAAGTATGCGTCCTTGTGTTTTCGATAGTCGGTCAGTTCCTCATCTGTCATCGGGAGCTCTCCGATAAGGTGTCTTCCATCCGGTGTGTTGATGCTGACGATCAATTTCTTTTCGCCTTCTGACACCGTAGCATCCGTCACAGTACCAACAACTGCGTCACCGCCTTCTCCAAAGGCGGAAGTGGAACCGATTAGGACGCGCGACTTATTGGCTCCGTGCTCATGGGATGGGAGCTCGCCGTCAAATGTCGTCGGGATCACCAGGTAGTCTATAAGCGACTTTCCAACAGCAATGGCATCTGGATGTCTCATGGTCCCTGACGGGGAACAGTCGGTGATCTGAAGGAATTTCAGTCTGACAATAGTCGGAACTGGCGACCAAAGTCCTCAAAACACCTGAGTCAGTTTAAATAACTTTAAGTTGCGGCGGAGCCTTAGAGAGCCTTACCTAGTCGCGGCCGGAAGATGGCTTTCGGCCACATACAACCCCCATCGAAAGGGCCAACTGCTATGAGCCAGAACAAGAGCACTCATGACGCCGCCCATCAGACTCCCGGTCGCGTGTACATGCGAGATTTCGCTCAAACTATGCGAGATGAAGAGGCTGATGACGTCTATGGCGGCCAAACTGTAAATGCCTGTGCCGATGCCGGCGGAGTCGATACCTTGACCGCTGACGTTCAGGAAGGCTGCGACTTCTGAAGCAGGCTTTACTCAACTAACACGCGGATCGGCGAAGTACTCGCTGATCCGCGCACTTCGGAGTAGCTACTATGTCGGTATTCATCCTCTCACACGCAGGCGATGTGCACGCGCATGCCGTGCAGTGGGCCTGCAACGTTCTGAAAGAACCGTCGGTATTTGTAGATTTGTATGAATTGTTCGAGCAGTCGCGCATAGGTATTGTCCCTGAGGCCGGTAAGCAGAGGATATTTTTTGACGGAGTTGAGCTGAAGAAATCCGCTTCAGTTTGGTTGCGCCGACCTAATCCGCCTACGTTGTTCAAGGCAGAATCGGTGCACCCTGACGATCTGAAATTTGCGCAGTTGTCTTCTACGCAACTCTACCGTGGATTCCTTGAAGCTCTGTCTGAGTGTCAACTCGTTGTTAGTCCCTGGACAGCTCATGCACAGGCCTCTCTGAAAATGAACCAGATCAAGGTGGCCCAGACTGTGGGATTGATAACGCCGAAAACGATCTTCACAAACGATGCAGAGCTGGCTTGCGGCTATGTTGAATCTGGCAACTTCATTGCCAAAAGCCACGGACAGTTCAAGTGGGCCAGCAGTGACGGAAAATGCACACGAACTCCTTCTGTGTCCCCGGTTGAGGTAGAACACATCCGGTCTCATTCCGAGACTATGCCGTACGCGCCTTTTATTATTCAGGAAAGACTATGGTCGACAGACGAAATTAGGGTGTTCGTCTTTGGACGCACGATATTTGCCGTATCCTTGGGCTTTAGCAATTTGGACGGCGAACTTGATTGGAGGCGGTTTCACAAAAACCTTGACATCAGCCTTATCGAGCTTCCCTTGCAGTTGCAGTTCCAGATTTTCGAATTCATGGACATGCTAAATCTGAAAAGTGGAGCATTTGACTTCATAAGAACTGAAACAGGTGAGGTTGTCTTTCTGGAGGTCAATTCGTGCGGTCAGTGGATATGGATGGAGATCGACAAGACCATTCCGATCCTGGATGCCTTTACTCATTTCCTCATCTCGGGTGATCCAAACTTCGAGTATGATTTTGAGCAAAAGGGTAGCATTCGTTACCAAGACTTTCTGGGCTCTGATTTGGCTGAAAGCCTTTATTCGACCGTTAATGAAGTAGAAGGTGCAGGCACACCAGCGCTCAGAAAGCAATCGGAATGGTTCAGCTCGATCGTTGCAATCGAAACGCAGGCAATGCAATGAAAACTACAAGAAGACTAATCACATTTTTCGTTCCTTTATTCATGGCCGGATGCCAAACTGGTCTTGAGGTCGTGTCCGCCCCAACCGCCGACATTCAAAGTACGCCAAGCTTGCCGAGTGACTATTTTGCGCAATTGAGGCAAAAAATGCTCGCCCAAGTTGATGGCGAGTACAGGGTACTTGCCCAAACAAAGTCTCTCCTATCCCAAAAGAAGACTGAAGCCACGTTAGTTGCGCTTGAGGAGTTTCCTGAAGAGGTCGGACAAGGCCTTAACCTCGAGCAAGACTGTTATGCAGATATAGACTGTTTTGATGCGGACCTCACGATCACACTTGCTGAAGAGTATGGTGCAGATTGGGAAAATTCTTTGATTTTCCTCGACAGCTATTTCTCAGAGGCCCGGTCAACCCTTGCCGAAGCCGATGAGAAAGTTCGACTTGCCGAAACGCGCCAGAGCCGTTTGGAGGCATATGTCGAACGAGACCAAGTAGCCCGAAAAATTTACGGCGACACACTTGGTGATGCGGCGCTTAGCGAACAAGACAAACTTACCAAAGACCTAGCGGTCGGATGGATCCGTAGTCAAGTGCGCCGCCGCGATATTGAAGCGAATGGATGGCTGCGCAGTATACTGAGTGGAATGAGCGAATCGGAGCGGCGAGATGTGTTGCGTTCGGCTTGGGCAGTCATTCAGCATTCAGACAGGCGACCGGCATTGCAATACTCGGCCGTCAGATCTTTGAAAAAAAGTGGCTTTCCGAATGATAATCCAAAGCAGTGGGCCATGTTGGTCGATCGGCTTGAAATAAATCTTGACCGACCGCAAGTGTACGGAACTCAGGTTCGATGCATTGAGGGCGAATTCCGCTTCAGCCCAACCATTGACGACACAACAGTCAATGAGAGGCGCGTTGAATTGGGATTGGATCCGATCAGAGTCGATATCACCAAGAGCCTAGGGTCTTGTTGATGGATATCCTGCGATTAAGAGGCCGCTACAAGCATTTCAGACAAATCGATTCTGGCGACTGCGCAGCGTCTTGTCTTCGGTCAGTTGCTCATCATCACGGAAACATCATCAGTCGAGCTGAAGCCGAGCATTTGGTCAGAAAGGGCCCCAACGGCGCTTCTTTGCTGGATCTTCGCGAAGCATTTGATGCATGCGGCGCTAAGACATCAGCGAAGTGGTGTAGCCTCGGCCACATTATAAGAATGAACAGTTTCCCATGTATCGCACATATCCGCGGGAACCATTTTGTTGTCATCATTCGAGCGACCTATAGTTCCGTTGCGATATCCGACCCTGAACAGACGTCTACAACAGTTATCTCTGCAACACGATTCTTAGCCGATTTCGCATCGTTGGAAGACGGCATAGGGGCAATACTGTTTATCGAAAGTTTTCCGGCAGGCCGTAAAGGAAGTCCAGTCAAGACTACGCTTCGTACCATAGCCGCGATGGCCATTAAAGCGCAGGCACCCCAAGTTCTGGGCGTCGGAGTATTAGCCCTCATCGCAATCTTCGTGACTTCGGCTGTTCCGCTGTTGATGAAGAATTTTCTAGATAAGGCCATCAACGCATCTGGTGTGGGAATTCTTGCTCTTGGCGCAATTACATTGCTCGCAGCCCAATTGTGCCTAATAGCCATGAACGCAGTTAGGATTGCAACTACGGCCCTTATCCGTCGGCGACTATTGTCTGTTTTCTCCGAACCTTTTCTCACGGCTCTGGTAAAGCTCGATTACACATTCTTTCTGACCCGTACATCTGGCGACGTGTTACAGCGCTTGAATGACCAGGCCCGGTTGGAGAATTTCGCTTCTAAGATTCTCGCAGATGCCTTGACTATCGTTGCTGGGCTATTGGGCGGGTTGATCGGTCTTTCCTTTATCAGCCCCATAGGTGCGGCTGCCACCGCCACATGCGCTGTAGTTGTGTCAGTCGTATCTGTAATGCTGTTGCAACGCAGAATTGTACCGGAGGCCGACTTCTTTGACGCATCGGCAAAGGCAAGGGGATCGGAGAATGAGATTGCTCGATCAATATTGAGTATCAAGGCTGCTGCACATGAAAGACAAGCCATCTCAAACTGGAAGAAATTTGCCAAGCAGAAAGCAGATACCCAATATAAGCTTACGCTTGTTGATACTATCCAAGCCTCCACAAGCGAGATACTCGTCCAATGCTGCGCCATCATTGTACTTCTGCTCGTCACGTGGCCAGCACTCGGGTTTCGTTTAGCTTCAGCTGGAGACATTGGCGCCTTTTCAATCGTCTTAGGAACGATCTTCGCGCCTCTGATCAGATTGGCAACCATTTCGCGGGATTTGCAGGAAGCGCATTTGGCGTCTGAGCGAACTCTCAGTGTTTCCCAACAGCTTGAGACTGAACAACGTACGCTGATATCCAGCATCGATCTGTCATCGCGGGCGATTCATTTTTCGGACGTCTCGTTTGCCTATCCCGGTAGCAAGGAACTAGCTTTGAAAAGTGTGGCATTTACAATTCAACCCAATTCCACATGTGCGATCATGGGTGCAAGCGGAAGCGGCAAGACCACTGTGGGTCTGCTGATCGCAAGGCTACTATTACCAGGGGAGGGAAAAATTCTTCTTGGCGATACGTCTATTGCAGATATCGACCCAGATGTACTGAGATCGAAGATCGGCTTCGTCCTACAAGAAGGAGCTATCTATGAAGGGTCCATTGCTTTCAATATTGCTGGACATGACGACGCAAACCCAGAAACAATCTGGCACCTTCTTCGTATATGCTGCCTCGACAGCAAGGTTGCGAATTTGCGCGCCGGCCTATCGACACAATTGGGTTCGGGCTTTGAGGGGCTTTCCGGAGGGCAAAAACAACGGCTATTGCTAGCCAGGGCGCTTTACAACAAGCCTTCAATCATCGTGCTTGATGAAGCTACAAGTGCACTCGATTTGGATACTGAAGCATGTGTGCTTAGAAATTTGAGCCAAGAATTCCCGAACACAACGACGATCATAATCGCCCACCGAGAAAGCACGATCCGTTTGGCCGATCAGGTCATTCATATGAAAAAGGGGAGAGTCGAAGGCCGCGTTAGCCAAAACGATTGTGACCCAATTTCGAAACATCCCTCGGATCAGGAGAAGTATTTGTTCGAACGCCCGACGCAAATCGATCAATCCACATGAAAACCATTCAGGGAAAACTATTGTGGGACATAATGGGTTCCGCGGATACAGCGATCTTATTGCTGGGCATGTACGGGTGCACACCCTGTGACAGGGTCTTCCAGTTATTGCAGCGCTTTTCCGGCCCTCAGTTAGATGGTTTGCGTTACGTCAAACTTCGTCCCTCGGAAGTACGGATTATTAAGGTCGCACACGGAATATATCAGCTTCCTTGTTTGGTGGTCGTTGGGAGGGGGCGTTTGCAGGTTGCGGATACTATTGGGTTTTCCGGCCCGGATGAGGTGGTAATTGATCGCTTGGTCGCCATGGTAAAGCGGCTCGAAAGGACCAATTGAAAATTGGCTGCCATTAAAAAAATTCCTTTCTTAACGTCGTTTGTCCTTGTATCGGCCGTGGCATGCACAACGCCTGCGCAGTATTCAGAGGTTGGTTGTTTAGAACGCAGTTCGTTCGCTTCGTTACCAGCAGATCAAACTTGGCTACCACATGTGCACGTTATCAAGCGCGCGACGCTTGGGTTTACCCAAGGGTTCGTTGTTTATGAGGGACAATTGTTCGAAACTACAGGTCTCTTGGGTGCCTCCGAGCTTCGGCAATTAGACGTGAGAACGGGTTCAATTGTTAGGCGCGTGAGATTGCCTCCTGACGTTTTTGGGGAGGGAGCAGTAGCAATGGACGGCAGGGTAATCATAGGGACATGGCGCGGCCGCAGGCTATTAATCTATGACTTGAACAACTTTGAGTTACAGATGGTTGTGCCCTATGAAGGCGAAATATGGGGACTATCGGCGACTGGCACCGAAATTATTGTGAGTGATGGATCGTCAACTCTGAGACTGCTGGATCCCGACGCTTTCAGGATCATTCGTGAAGTGGAAGTGACGTATCTGAGCCATGAGTTGAAAGGTCTCAATGAACTAGAATGGATCGAGGGGAAGGTGTGGGCAAATGTCTGGCCAACTGAAGAGATTTTCTCGATTGATATAGGCACAGGCATTGCGCAAAAAGCCATAACTGCGTCTGATGTGCTTCCAAAAGCTAAATATGCAAATGACGCTGACAATGTGTTGAATGGCATCGCCTTCGATCGAGACGCAGATCATTTGTTCCTGACGGGCAAGAACTGGGATAGTATCTTTCAAATCTCTGTTTGCCATTAGCGTGACTGAAGCCAATGACCAGATAGCAATGCATTCAACTCTGACGCACTAACCAGCCCATCAGTGCAAGGTGTTCCACTAACCGTACTCTCAGCAACGTCCCATCCAAGTGATGATAGCAATTCTGGTTGGGCTTATGGTACTGAAAAGTCCCATCTTTCAAAGACCGCAGACATCTCTGCAATCAAACGGCCAAACTCAGATGTTTGCCTGGGTGATTCCTCGCAAAACGCGACAGGTTCATTCCTGGCTGGCAGTGTTCCACAAAACTTCATCACCTCTGCAAGTTTGCGCTTCGCTGACTCTATGTCGCAATTCAGACTGGCGGGTTTACGCTCAACCTCGCCTTCCAGCGAATAGAACTTGTTTTCCAGCCCATACATTTCGTTTACGACTTTGTACCTGAGGTCGTCGTTTACGTTCATTGCGGTCATGGTTTCAAGCCGTTTCTCGCGCTCCTCGTGTTGCTCCGGTAGGCCATGATGCACGAACAGTTCGCCCAGCGTGTCGAGCACATCACGCGATGTTGAGCTTGCGTTCTACACGGATGGCAAGGCATTGGCGGGTGAACTCATCGATCACGCACAGCATGCGGAACACCTTTCCGTCATGCGCGCCATCCTGCACGAAGTCATACGACCAGACATAGCACTTGTGCATCGGCCGCAACCGGGTGCAGGAGCCGTCATATAGCCCGAGGCGGCCTCTCCTGGGTTGTTTCATCGGAACTTTCAGCCCTTCACACCGGCAGATGCGATAGATACACTTCTCTTTCACATGCCAGCCATCCCGCCTCAGTAGGGCCGTGGTCCGGCGATAGCCATACCGCCCGAACCGTACCGCCAGGGCGATGATGGCCGCTGTCAGAACCTCCTCGTCCTGACGCGGCACATGCGGCTTGCGCTGGGTGGAACGATGCTGGCCGATTACGCGCTAATCCCGGCGGTCTGTTGCGCCGAGTGTCTTCACTACATGATCGACTACCTCGCGCTTGCGTCAAGGGCTCAGAACTTTCCCTTGATGACTTCCTGAAAGATCTGGTTGTCCAGCGTCAGATCGGAGAACGCCCGGCGAAGCCGCGCATTCTCCTTCTCGATCTCCTTCATCCGTTTGGCCTGGCCAGCCTGCAGCCCGCCATACTCTTTGCGCTACCGATAATATGCCTGTTCCGTCACCCCGATCGAACGCACGGCCTGTCCCGTCGTCTCACCGTGCGCGAGGCGAACCTCCACCTCCCGCAGCTTCGCTATGATCTCTTCAGGCGTTGATCTCTTGCCTATGTCTCAGTTCCATATGTGAAGCCGGAACTAACTCATGTAATGGACCATTTTTGCGGAAGCAGATCACACTTTGACGGTGCGAAAAGTAGTGCTGAAAATGGTGTTTCCAGCCGGTATTACCTACGATCGGGAAAATGGACTTCGAACCCCAGATTTAGCCTTACCGTTCAAGGCGTTAGGCGGTCTCGAAAGTGGTGATTGTAAAATGGCGCACCCAAGTGGATTCGAACTTGTAACGGAGGTTCAGGAAACTGGCTCCAAAAGTTCAAACACTTAGGCGTCTAAAAATAATGGCCCCAACCAGCTATCAATCGCCTCTGCCACATCCCTCTTTAGGTCCGCATACTCCGCCCGGATATAGTGCTTGCGTGCCACGCTCGCTGTCTGTCCGTGATTGTGCCAAACATCCAGCCAGCGTTCATCGATGCCGGCTTCAATTAGATGCGTCTTCATCGTCCTGCGAAGGTCACGCGGGTTCCACTCTGGAAACTCGAGCTTGTTGTTCAGTCGCTTCGCAGCCCGTGATATTGCTGCAATAGTCAACGGTTCGTCCGGGTTCCGAGGATTTGAAAAAAGAAAGGGCGAACGCGGGTGGGCGTGCTCTAAGTATCGTTCGACTAAACGAGCTGCTGTTGAGGTGATCGGCAACTGATGCGCTTTGCCGTTCTTGGTCTCCGGCAAAATCAACCATCCATTATGCCAGTTGTTGGCCAAGCTCGTTGCAACCTCCGTCACCCGAAGCCCGCCCATGGCGATCATCAGTTTCAGAACGCGATGCGTCGGATGGTTCTCATCCAGCGCTTGCCAGAGCTTCCTGACTTCGTCATTCGAGAGGAATCGATCGCCAGGCTTGCCGCGCGGAACCGTCGGCAACTGCTCGGCGATATTTGACGTGATGCCATAGTCTCTGGCGCTTCCTCGAAAATCGTAGCGGTTCTTAACCGCCCATTTCCAGGCAGTGACGATGTAGGATCGAAGGTGGGCCGCGTATCCCGGGCTCCGCGCATAGCTTTCCGCCATCCATGCCTGCAGGTCCTGGACGGTCACATCTCCGGCGCGCGGCATGCCCCCATATCGCGCCACGAGAAACGGAAGCAAGGCGTATTTGCCATCGATGAGGACCCCTCGTACGCGCCCCGCAGAGGCGACACCCCGGCTCTTCATGTCTGCGACATAGTCTTCGAAGAAAGTGGCTGCAGATGCTGACACGGCATCAGCCAGTTCCTCCGCTCTGGCAGTTGGCGTCGGCGCGAGGGCGCGCATCTGCCGGAACTCTCCTGCCCGAAGTCTCGCCTCTCGCAAACCAATATCCGGATACGCACCAATGCGGACCCGAACCGCCTTGCCGCCCAGCTTCCGCACCGCGGAAAATGTTTTCGAACCGGACTTCGCGACCCTCACTTTCAGGCAGGATTCGATCGTATCGGAATACTCTCCGGGGTCGGTCACGGCCGAAAGCCAAGTGTCGGTAAGGCGAAGTTTCCCCACGGTTTTTTAGCCTCCGGTTACCATATAGTTACCACGAAGCAATTTATGAGCAACCGCTAACGTCTTCGATTCTATAATACATTGTATTTAAAGTATTTATGGCGATCCCGGCGCGATTCGAACGCGCGACCTACAGATTAGGAATCTGTTGCTCTATCCTGCTGAGCTACGGGACCGCTTGAGTAGGGTCGGCTATACGGGAATAACCGGAAGGATTGAAGTCGCCAATTGGCGGCTCTACGCTGCGACGCTGAGGATGGGCGAGTGGTATGGCGCGATTGAAGGTGGGGTTGGTGGTCTGCATGACCCTTGTTGCGTGCGGTGCGCCGGGTCCGCTGGACAGTCTGGAGCCGGGAGAGCGCGGCCGGGTTGTGCGCGTTGTTGATGGTGACACGATCGTACTCGATACCGGGCAAAGCGTGCGGCTAGTCGGGATCGAGGCGCCTTCGGGAGGTTACCGGGATCGCGCACCACAACCTTATCATACCGAGTCCAAGCGCATGATGGAAGACATGGTGCTCGGCCGGGAAGTCCAGCTCCACTATGGGGGCCTGACGCGTGACCGCTACGACCGGGCACTGGCTCATGCCCAGACTGTTGACGCGCTTGGGCCGACGTTCTGGCTTAACGCCGAGATGGTGAAGAGGGGCGGGGCCCGCGTGCGTGTTTACCCGGACACTGCGGCGGCAAATGCGCCCTTGCTGAAGTTTGAGCGTGATGCGCGTCGCGAGGAGATCGGCCTGTGGCGTGCTGTGGAATACCGCATTCCCTATGCCAGCGATTTACCGAAGGCCTATGAAGGCTTCCAGCTCGTGCGCGGACAGGTATCCGGTATGCGGGGAGCTGAAGGGTTTGGTGCAGTCTGTGACTTGTCGCTGCAGAACTCGGCACTCCGGCTGCAGATCCAGACGGCCGCGGCATCTTTGTGCCAGGAGGCGCTGGGGCTGGGTGTATTGGCGCGCGGCTATGTGCGAGGGGACGAGATGGAAATATCCCACCCGCTCAATTTTGAATTGGTGGAAGCTCCAACCAATTAGGTGCCGGGCAGCAGGCCGGATTCGTCCGGGTCTCCCACAATACGTTCGAGCGCGCGACGCAGTTTGCCAAGTGCCTGATGTTCGATCTGCCGTACACGTTCTTTGGAGATTCCAAGTTCGTGGCCTAGCGTTTCCAGCGTGACGGAGTCTTCGCACAGGCGTCGCTGCATGATGATGTGCGTCTCACGGGGGTTAAGTGCTTTCAGCGCATTGGCGATCCACTCCTTCCGGCGTGTCGAGTCGCGCGATTCCATCACCTGTTGCTCCGGAATCGGCGCGGCATCAGGCAGCAAGTCTTGCCATTCACCGTCGCCATCAACGGCCATGGGTGCGTTCAGGGATCGGTCAGACGCAGATAGGCGCGACGCCATGTTTTCGACATCCCGTTCCGGCACGCCGAGATGTTCGGCGATCCAGGTTCGGTTTTCCTTGGTCATCACACCGTCGCCAGTATCATCGATTCGGGCGCGCAGGCGACGCAAGTTGAAGAAGAGAGATTTCTGTGAAGAGGTCGTACCTGTTCGTACGATAGACCAGTTGCGAAGCACAAAATCCTGAATGGAAGAACGAATCCACCAGCTCGCATAGGTTGAGAAGCGCACCTTGCGATCGGGCTCAAAGCGGGCCGCGGCCATCATCAGGCCGACATTCCCTTCGGAGACGAGGTCCGGCATGGGAAGGCCGTAATGGCGGAATTTCGAGGCCATTGCGATGACAAGGCGGAGATAGGCGCGAGTTAACTCATGAAGTGCGCGTTCATCTTCTTCCTCGCGCCAGCGCCGGGCCAGTTCCAGTTCATGCTCGGCTTCCAGCATGGGGGTCTTCATGGCCTTCTTGACGTATGATCGATCCGCCGGGCCATTGGAGCTATAGGCGTTTGCCATGACGGGTCATCTCCTTCTGCGAGGTGGCTTGTTGCCAAACTAACACAGTCTCTACGGGCAAGAGCGCGCGCTGGATCAGATTCGTTCCCGATTTTAATCACTTTATGGAGAGCGCGATCACCGACGCAGCGTGGGCTTGACCTGTAGGTGGCATCGACCTTACGGTTTTCGGAACATTGGGCGAACAAAATTGAAGGACTCATGACGGATCTGGCAGATCTTGGTGTTCCGAACACGCGGGCGGGCGAAATCGTCCGAGGAACCCGGCGCTTGCTCGGCGGGCTCGGCTTTTTTGGCGTGACGGAAATGAGCCTAGCCAACAATCGCCGAGCGGACATCGCGGTGATTGGCCTGTCCGGTGAGATATGGATCGTAGAGGTGAAATCCTCAATTGCCGATTTCCGCGCGGATTCTAAATGGCCGGAATATTTGCCTTATTGCGACCAACTCTATTTCGCGGTCGCCAACGATTTTCCGCACGATCTGATCCCGGATGAAACCGGCTTGATCGTGGCCGACGCATTTGGCGGGGCGGTAGTTCGGGCGGCGCCAGAAGACAAATTGTCGGCAGCTCGGCGCAAGGCCGTCACCCTGCGACTGGCACGTCTGGCGGCCATGCGATTGACCCAGTCGGCAGATACTGGCTGGACGGCGGCACCGGGCTTGCTTACCTGACCCTCATGAGTCATGCCTTTCCCATTGCGACACGTGTAGAAGACGCCCTGAAGCCGGGCGTGAAGGTGGCGCGTACACGCGCAGAGGCCGAAGCCTTGGTGCCAGAGCACAAGATCGACTCGCTCGCGACCGATTGGATAGATGTCACCGAAGAAGAGGCCGAGGCCTACTTGTCATCGCATGCAGGTGAAAATGGCCCACACGGGCATCTCCAAAAATACGAAGACAATGAGGGCAACCCTGTCCTGGCTGTGACCTGGTGGAGGCTGGACGATCAGGCGGGGATCATGCCTTTGCCAAAGGCATCCAAGAAAAAACCGGCGGCTGAACAGCCGCCGGTGGAAGATCATACCGATGATCTCTATTTCCGGTCTGGCCGGACCAAACCACGCCGTAAACGCTACATTGATCCTCGCCAGATGGACCTATTCAAGACCAGTTAGATCAGATTCTTTACTGCCTCGGCCACCTTGTCTGCGGTGATGCCGAAGTGTTCATACAGTTTCTGGTAAGGCGCGCTCGCTCCAAAACCGTCCATGCCGACAAAGGCACCTTTAGGTCCAAGCCAGCGGTCCCAGCCAAAGCGCACGCCGGCTTCAACAGCCACTTTTGGCAGGTCACCCCCGAGTGTGTCGCGCTGGTATTTCTCGTCCTGCTCGGCAAACAATTCCATGCATGGCATCGACACAACGCGGACATGGATCTTCTCTTTGGCAAGGTCGGCCTGGGCCTGAAGGGCGATCTCCACTTCCGAACCGGTCGCGATCAGCACGGCAGATTCGCGCGACTTCACACCTGATGGCGAGATCACATAGCCACCGAGCGCGCTGAGGTTTTCGTCCGTATGCTCCTTGCGCGACGGGGCCAAGCCTTGCCGGGTCAGTGCCATTGTGGCGGGGCCTTCGGCATTGCTGAGCGCCACTTCCCAGCATTCGGCCGTTTCAACGCCATCTGCAGGGCGAAAGACCCGCATATTCGGCATAGCGCGGAGCGAGGCGACTTGCTCAACCGGCTGGTGGGTCGGGCCGTCTTCGCCAAGACCAATGGAATCATGGGTCATGACATGTACCACGCGTGCGCCCATCAGGGCGCCGAGGCGGATCGCGGCGCGGCTATAGTCTGCAAAAACCAGGAATGTGCCGGAGTAGGGGATGATGCCGCCATGCAACGCCATACCGTTCATCGCCGCAGCCATACCGTGTTCGCGAACACCATAATGGACATAACGACCGGCCCAGTCAGACGGTGTCATTGCCGTGGTTGAAGAGGTCCGAGTATTGTTGGACCCCGTCAAGTCAGCTGAACCACCAACCGTTTCGGGCACGAGATTGGTGATGACTTCCAGTGCCGCGCCGCTCCATTGACGGGTGGCTTTCTTCTCGCCGCCTTCAACCACAGCCTTCTTGTGTTTGATGATCGCCTTTGAGAGATTTTTCGGCAGGCGACCGGCCATGGCCGCATTGAACTCACCCTTGTGCGGGGAGGCCATCTGACGCTCTTTCCAGGCCTTGCGAGCCTCAACGCCACGCTCGCCGACTTTCTTCCAGGCTTTTTCGATGGCGTCTGGAATTTCGAATGGCGCGTGAGGCCAGCCGATGTTCTTACGGATACCGGCGATCTCGTCGGGGCCGTAAGGACCGCCATGAGCCTTGCCGGTACCGGCCAGCTTCGGCGCGCCATACCCGATGATGGTCTTGATCGCGAGGAAAACAGGCTGCTTCTGTTTCTGGGCCCATTTCAGGGCCGCCTCGACGTCTTTCTCGTCATGGCCGTCCACTTTGCGGGTGATCCAGCCGGAGGCTTCAAGCCGTGCGCACTGGTCGGTGGAATCTGCGACATCGATGTTGCCGTCGATGGTGACCGAATTGTCGTCCCAGAGGACGATCAGGCGGTCGAGCTTCATGTGGCCCGCGAGCGTGATCGCTTCCTGGCTGACGCCTTCCATCAGGCAGCCATCGCCAACAATCACATACGTCTTGTGGTCAACGAGGTCGTCGCCGAAGCGCGCATTCAGATGGCGCTCTGCCATCGCCATGCCGACGGCGGTGGCGATGCCCTGGCCAAGCGGGCCTGTGGTCGTCTCAACGCCTTTGGTGACGAAGTTTTCCGGGTGGCCCGGCGTATTGGCGCCCAGCTGACGGAAATTGCGGATGTCGTCCCGGCTGACAGATTTGTACCCAGTGAGGTGCAACAGCGAATAGATCAACATCGAGCCGTGGCCCGCCGACAGAATGAACCGGTCTCGGTCCGGCCAGTCAGGCTGGGTAGGGTCAAATTTCAGGAATTTCCGGAACAGTACGGTTGCAGCATCTGCCATGCCGAGCGGCAGGCCAACATGACCTGATTTGGCCGCCTCGACGGCGTCCATGGATAGGGCGCGGACGGCATTAGCCATGTCGCGGTTCGTGACAGCCATTCTGCTGGTCTCCTTTGGTTTGCGGAAGTCGTAGGCCAGACTAAGGCCGTTGCGTCAAGTCGCTTGGCGGATTGGGATAATACCGTTACTTCATTGTGTATATGAGTGAAATCGATCCTGCCATCCGCCAGCTCGACGAGGCGTTGTCACGACTGGAAGGCGCGCTCGACAGTCTGATGGCCCGCGCCGGCAATCCGGACGTGATCAAAGCTGAGCTTGCCGCTCTCGTTTCTGACCGTTCTGACCTTGCCCAGCAGCTTGATGCGTCGCTGGCGCGTGAGCAGCAATTGCAGGCGCTTGCCGACGAGGCGAGCGAAGCACTTGGCTCAGCCATTGAAGAAGTCCGCGCGGCGATCGGCCGGGAAGGGCAGCAGGATGGCTAAAGCGGATATCCAGTTGCGCGGCCGGTCCTATTCCATTGCCTGCGCGCCCGGACAGGAAAGCCGTATCGAGGCCCTGTCGAAACAACTCGACGCGCGAGTTACCCAGATCGCAGGCGCGGTGGGTGATATTGGCGATGAGCGCCTTCTGCTGATCACGGCGCTGGCCTTGCTGGACGAACTGGATTCAGCGCGCCGCTCAGCGCCCGGCAGCGCCACCAGCGAAGCCAGGGCCGCCGAAGCCCTGGTCAAGGCAGCAAGCCGGATTACGTCTCTGGCGGAACGCATGGAAAGCGGCAGCTGATCCCCGCGACGCTTTGCGCGTGGCAAACCGTCTGTCGCGCTCTATGCTCTCACCTTCATGCTGATTGAAAGGCTGCCTCATGCAAACCATTCTGATGACAGGCTTCTACATCGCGCTTGCGGCGCTGGTAATCGTGCTGGGGCTCGGCATCGCCAATCTGGCGCGGACCGATGACAATCAGGCAAGCCGTTCCAACAAGCTTATGCGCCTGCGGGTTCTGGTACAGGCTATCGTGATCGCGCTGCTCGTCGGTCTCGGCATGGTGGTTGGTGCCATCAAGATAGGATTCTGAGGGTAGCAACATGGTCAAGCTCGACAAGATATACACGCGCTCCGGAGACAAGGGAAAGACACGCCTTTCGACGGGTGAGCCTGTTGATAAATGGCACCCGCGTGTTGTGGCCTATGGCACGGTGGACGAGACCAATGCCGCCCTCGGTGTGGCCGCGCTCAAGGCCGAGGGTGATATGCTTGCCGCCATCCGCCGTATCCAGAATGACCTCTTTGATCTCGGCGCCGACCTTGCCACGCCAGAGCGGGGCAAGCCGCTGGAATGGACTCCGTTGCGCATCATTGAAAGTCAGGTGCAACGGCTTGAAACCGAAATCGACGCGATGAACGAGCATCTCGCCCCATTGGACAGCTTCATCCTGCCGGGCGGCAGTGATCTCGCCGCGCACTTCCATGTCGCGCGGACGCTGTGCCGCAGGGCCGAGCGGGAAGTGGCGGAAGTATTTGCGATGGAAGACGAAATCGTCAGCCCTGAGGCGCTTGCCTATATCAATCGCTTGTCAGACTGGATTTTCGTCGCAGGCCGTGTCGCAAACAATAATGGCGCAGATGATGTGAAATGGGTGCCGGGCGCCAACCGCTAGGCGCGCTGTGTCTCTTGCACTTCAGCCATCAGGCCGAACAATTCGATCACGGGTGTAACCACGCCGTCCCCGCGATACTCCCGGTAGAGCGTATCGACATTGACGGCGATGCGTTCGGCGTCGCCCCAGCTTGAATAGTCCCCGAGGGCAATATCCAGCGCAGCGTCGCGCGCACTTAGACCAGCTTCAAATCGCTTGCGCGCTTCTGTGTCGACGAATTTCAGATATTCGGCAACGCGTCGCACACCCGCCTTGTCCGTCACCGGACCATGCCCAGGAACGATAACATCGACATCCATCTCGCAAATTCGGTTGCAAGCGCCGATCCAGTTGGAGACCGGGCCAGCCCACATCAGTGGAGTGCCTTCAATGAACAGGATGTCGCCGGTGAAGACCGTCTTGTCATCCGGCACATGCACCAGCACATCGCCAGCTGTATGAGCCGGGCCGACTTCAATCAACTCAATCGCCTTGTCACCGACTTTCAAGTCCATTTGGCCTGTAAATGTCTGAGTCGGCGCGCGCTCTTCCACACTATCGAAATCGAACGGCGCAAAGATGTCGGCAAAATAGCTGCCGGCAGGCCCGAGCTGTCCGCCGAGCTTTTTGAACTGGGCAAGCATGGCAGGCGGGACTTCGATCATTTCCCTGGCGCTGGCCTCTGACGTAATTATCTCCGCCTGCGGACAGCAGCCATTCCCATGGCAATGATCGCCATTTGCGTGCGTATTGACGATGACACCAATGTCCTCTGCCGCAAGACCGGTCGCATCCTGCATCGCACCCAGCATGGTGCGGGTAAGCGGCATGTCGAACAGCGTGTCCACGAGCAGAGACTGGTCACCGTCCCGGATCAGGCCAGCATTGGACCAACCCCATCCGCCATCCGGCTGCAGCCAGGCATAGAGCCCGTTTCCCAGATCCTTCAGGCCATGTGTGTAGGTCCAGCGTTCAGCCATCATGTTCTCCCGTCCTCGCCCGCATCAAGGCGGGGAATGGACGGGAGGGCAAGGTCAGAACCGGTCGAGCAGGCGGCGAAGGTATTCGCGCTCTTCCTCATCATCGGATTCATTGTAGCGTTGGCGCAATTCTTCCAGGATGTCCTTGGCGCGCTGGCGTTCGGTGGCGTCCGGAATATTGACCTCTTCACCGCTGTTTCCCGGCCCGCCCGATGGGCGCCCAAATGGGTCGCTTTGCTGGGCGTCCTGTCCGTTGCGTTCTCGCTCCAGCGTGTCGAGCCGTTCGGCAAGGTCACGCGAAATTTCAGACAAGGCATTTGTTGCCATTTCCTGATTACGTGCCGCCCTGCGCTCATTGCCACGCTCAAGCGCATCTTCAGCCTGTCTCTGGGCGCGCCGAATATCTTCCAACGCGTCCGGATCGACCCGGCCTTCCAGGGCGTTCTCGCCCTCGATTCCGGCGCCCAGACCCTGTTCGCGGGCGAACTCCTCAACCAGCCGTCCCAGCCGGGCTTGTCGCTCGGCAAGTGACTCCGATTGTCCCGGCCCTGTACCTTCGCCCTCATTGCCTTCGGCAAATTCGCCGCCGCCGCTACCGGGGCGTTCGCCGTTCTCCTCGCCGCCGCCTTGTGGGGCTTCAGTCTGACCGCTACCGGCTTCTCCGCCACCGGGTTGACCGGAATCCTGTCCCTGCTGCGTGCCAGACTGTTGCCCGGACTGCTGGCCTGGCTGTTGGCCGCCCTGTTCCTGTCCAGACTGGCCGGGACGCTCGCCACGTTCCTGGGCCAGCGTGTCATCATTCAGCTGGCGCTGTTCCCGCAGGATTTCCGACAGACGCCGCATGGCATCGGTCAGTTCCTGTTCTTCGGGCGGCAGGTCTTCCTGTTCGCCATCGGCTTGCTGACCGGGCATGCCCGGCATGCCACCCGAGCCGGACTGACCCTGCTGGAATTCGAGATTCTGCAGCATGTTCGTGATGTCGGAAAGCAGCTGCCGGGCCTGATCCGTTGCGCCGGTCTCCGTGAGGTCCTGCAGCGCATTCAGCATGTCTTCGAAATCCTGCCCGCCGAGATCGGGCCCACCGGACATCGCTTCCTGATCCATCTGCATTTGCGGCTGCTCGCCGCCATTCGCGATAGCCTCGGCCATCTTGGCAGCGAGGTATTCATTGGCCGCATCACGGAAGGCTTCCATCCGCTGCTTGATCTCGTCTTCAGAGGCCCCGTCCCGCAAGGCCTGCTCCAGTGCACGCCGCGCCGCTTCCAGCCGTCTCAGGGCATCTGCGGCGCTGCCATACTCCGCGCGCAGAGCTAGTGCCCAGAGCAGGGGATCAACCTGTTCGGCCTCATCCTTCGTGGCCGCTGCATCCAGAATACCCTTGGCTGTCCGGAAAGTGAGGTACACGCCCTGATCGCGAATGTAACGCTCGCCTTTATAGGTCATGGCATCGAGCATCAGGGCGGCCTTCTGGATATCAGGCGGGGCGGTCCCGAGGCGGTTTGACGCCGTGACATTCAGTGCATCCTGGCGCAATGCGTCTTCATTCTTTGCCAGCTCTGCATAGTCGCGAGGTTCGCGCAGCACAGTCACACGCACTTCCTGAGCAACGCGCGCGATCGGATCGAGAAACAGTTTTTCCGGCAGCTTGAAGTCGACCGGTTCGCTCAGGCCGGTCTGTCCCGCCCCATCTGTGGCGACCAGGCGCAGCGTCACCGGCATACCAGCCCAGCGATGACGGGTCAGGTCCAGTTGGGTTATGTCCTCGGCCGATGTCGGCGCCGCACCAGATAACGGCACGGCGACATGGTCTGCGTCATCTGGCGCGGCTGGATTTGGGGTTTGCAGAGTGATCCGCAATTCCAGGGCCGAGACGCCATAGTCATCAGAAATCGACCAGGAAATTTCGGTCCGGTCTTGCCGGCCCATTTCAGGCGCTTTCACGAAGCGGGCCTCAGGGGCATCATCGGGCGAGGTCAGTAGGCGCCAGCTTGCGCGCTCGCCCCACCAGTTTACCGACAGGCGCGTGTCTTCCATGATCCGGGCGCGCGCTTCAAAGGCGCCATCGGGGGTCGGTTCGAATTTCTGCTTACGTGTCGCTTCGCCCTTCAGAACCAATTTCGGCGCGCTATGCGCTTCGGTGCGCAAGGTGACTTCCGAGCCCTCCGGCACGCGGACATTTTGCAATTCCGGCGTGAGGAAAATGGGTGCGCGGCCCGTGTGTTCAGGGGGCGTGATCCACGCTTCGACCACCATGCCGTCTGCACCAACCAGGGCGCCATAATCTGGAAACAGGGCGCGATGCAGGCGCGCGCTCGCATCCGTACCCGCAAAAACGCCCATCAGGACCAGAAGCGCCGGAAGGACCGCGCGCATCCAGTAAGGATCAAGGCGGCTCCACTCGCGCGACAGGGACGGCAGTTTCAGGCGTTGGGCTTCTTTCAGAAGGCGCAGGCGATGCTTCTGCCACAGCTTCTGGGATCCTCGGCTCGCGCTCGCCGGGCGGTCGGTTAGCGACGAGACAGGCCGCAGATCTGACTGTCGGTCGAGCAGGCGAGCTGCATCCTCGCGGCTGACAGGCGTATAGCGCCGTCCGCCTTGCAGGATGAAGAGGATAGACCCGCCGAGAAACAGGATCGTCGCCACAGCGGCCATGGCCGAGCCCATGCGATCAATGACGCCCGCCAAGGCGATGGCGAGAAAGATCGCAACAAAGGTCAGGAAGGGCCAGAACGCCTTGAAAAAGGCGTAGACCGTCAGCTTCCGCCGCGTGGCGGAAACCTTGGCGTTGAGCGCCTTCATGCCGTCTTTGTGAGCCAATCAGGAACCTTTTCGAGGGCGATCATTTCTTCAAAGTCCGGGCGGCGACGGATGATGTCAAATGACGACCCGTTTACCAGCACTTCCGGAACCAGCGGTCTTGCATTGTAAGAGGATGACAGCACAGCGCCATAGGCACCTGCAGACATGAACGCGATCCGCTGACCGGGGCGGACAGCAGTCATTTCGCGGCCCTTGGCAAACTTGTCGGTCGACTCGCAGATCGGGCCAACCACATCGTAGGTCTTGCGCTCTGCGCCTGCACCAGCCTGATTAAGCGGCAGAATGTCGTGGTGCGCATCATAAAGCGCCGGACGCATGAGGTCGTTCATGCCTGCATCAATGATCAGGAAATCCGTCTCCGGCGCGGCTTTTTCATAAAGAACCGTGCTGAGCATGACTCCTGCATTACCCGTGATCACGCGGCCGGGCTCTAGAATGACCTGAACGCCGAGATCCTGTGTCACCTCAGCGATCATCGACGCGTAATCAGATGGCGGGGCTGGCGCGTCGCTGTCCTTGTAGGGGATGCCCAACCCACCGCCGAGATCGATCCGGCCGATATCATGACCGGCCTCACGCAGGCGTTTGGTGAGGCCCACGACCTTTTCGAACGCGGCGCGCATCGGGACAAGATCGCCGATTTGGCTGCCGATATGTACATCAACGCCCACAATCCGGATGCCGGGCAGGGTGGCGGCTTCAGCATAGAGGTCTTCCGCATCGCTCCACGGCACGCCGAACTTGTCGCCTTTCTTGCCGGTAGAGATATTCGGATGACCGCCGGCCGCGACATCCGGATTGACCCGGATGGCCACAGGCGCTTCTGCGCCGGTCATGCTGGCAACCTCTGACAAGCGCCGAAGCTCTGCGGCGCTTTCGACATTGAACTGGTGAATGCCTGCACGCAGGGCCAGCTGCATTTCCTCGGCGGTCTTGCCGACACCTGAGAACACTATCCGCTCGGCCGGGATGCCTGCCCTGAGGGCGCGCTGCAACTCGCCGCCGCTGACCACGTCTGCGCCGCAGCCTTCGCGGGCAAGTGTCGACAGGACGCCAATATTGCCATTCGACTTTACCGAAAAGGCGATCAGGCAATCCTGCCCCTCAAACGCCGCCGCGATGACGCGGGCATGTCGCACCAGGGTTGCGGACGAATACACATAACAGGGTGTGCCGACCTCATCTGCAATCTTGTTGAGATTCACGCCCTCGCAATGAAGGCTGCCATCCTGATAAGTAAAGTGGTGCATGAACTACTCGATTTCGCCGAGCGCGCCATTGTCTATGGGCGTCGTCGGTTTGGCGTCTGGGATGACGCCGCCCCATTGATTGGTGATCGGGCCGTCTGGTTCGGTTGTGTCGAGTTCCGTTGCCACCGCGACCGGTTCAACCGTTTCGACGGGTGCAACGGCTTCGACGACCAGAGTCGTAGGCTGGCTCTGGCATGCGGCGGCGAGGCACAAGGCCGTAATGCCGGCGATCCATCGCGCGGCGGAGATTGGCTTGGGTAATTTCATGGAATGCTTCCTACGCGCCGCCGAGCAATTCATCATCGGCTCCGGTATCGCTGCCTTCGTCTTCACGGTCCGGTAGGCTTGGCAGATTGTTCTGATTCTGGTCCGGCAATTCAGCGGGTTCCAGACCATCGGTTCGCTCACCCCAAAGTGGGTCTGGGCGTTTCAAATCCCCGGTCAGGCCACACGCGGCCAGATTGGCAGATGCGAGCAGCGCCGCAGCGAGAAGAAGAGGGCGTTTCATCAATGACTACTCCAGTCGAAGTCTCTGTTTCCACTGTGCCACTTGTTCGGCAACGCGAACAGGGCTTGTAGCGCCATAAGATGTCCGAGATGAGGCAGACGCCTCAACTGTCAGCACATCGAATACCGCATCGGTAATTTCGGCGTTCACGCTCTGCATGTCGGCCAATGTCAGATCTGACAGATCGCAGGCTTTCTCCTCAGCCTTCGCGACCAATTGGCCCGTGACATGGTGGGCATCCCGGAACGGAAGACCCAGCTCACGGACCAGCCAATCAGCAAGGTCGGTGGCGGTCGAAAATCCCTTCGCGGCTGCCGCGCGCATATTATCGGGTTTGAAACGGATCGTCTCGATCATGCCGGTCATGGCGCGAACACAAAGATTATAGGTGTCGAAGGCTTCAAAGGTCAGGCGCTTGTCGTCCTGAAGGTCCTTGGCATAGGCCAACGGTAGCGCTTTGACCGCGCCCTGCAGGGAGCTGTAGAGGCCGGTAATCAGGCTCGCCTTGGCACGGATCAGTTCGGCAGCATCCGGATTGCGCTTTTGCGGCATGATGGACGAACCGGTCGACCAGGCGTCGGTGAGCTGCGCAAATCCAAACTGTGCACTGGTCCAGAGCACGATCTCTTCGGCAAGGCGGGACAAATGCGTCGCAGCGATGGACAGGGCCGCCAGGGCTTCCAGTGCAAAATCGCGCGCCGACACCGCATCCAGCGAATTGGCCATGGGGCGGGCAAAGCCCAACGCTTCCGCGGTCATGTCTCGGTCGATGGGGAATCCGGTGCCAGCTAGCGCCGCAGAGCCCAGCGGGCACTCATTCAAACGCTCGGCACAATCGAGTAGGCGCGAGCGGTCGCGTTCCAGCATTTCGGCATAGGCCAGCAAATGATGGCCCAGTGTGACGGGCTGTGCGGTCTGGAGGTGCGTGAAGCCCGGCATCACGGTTTCTGTATTCTCGCCGGCGCGACTGACCAGAGCGCTCTGCAGGCCAGCGACCAATTGCATGGCCTCGTCGAGTGCGCCGCGGGTCCAGAGGCGGAAATCGGTGACGACCTGGTCATTGCGCGATCGCGCCGTGTGCAGTCGGCCTGCGGGTTCGCCAATCAGCTCCTTCAGGCGCGCTTCGACATTCATATGAATGTCTTCGAGCTCCCGGCGGAAAGGGAACGATCCGTTCCTTAATTCCTCGGCAACCGTATCAAGGCCGCCCTGAATGGCTTCATTGTCGGCCTCGGAGATGATGCCCATTTCAGCCAACATGTCGGCATGGGCGCGGCTGCCGGCGATATCTTCAGCGGCCATCCGGCGGTCAATGTCGAGGGATGCGTTGATTTCTTCCATGATGTCGGTCGGGGTCGCGGCAAAGCGTCCGCCCCACATTGTCTGGCCTTTGCCTGTCGTCACTGCCATATCCCTTCAAACTCGTATTGGAGACCGCGCCCCATGACCCGTCTGGCCTATATCGCCCTCTTCTTGATCGGCCTGATCGCAATTGTCTATGCGCTGATGAGCGCAGGGGGTGGAAAACCTTCAGAAAACAGGTTGGAAGCCTATGCAAGAGGCGAAATCGAGAAACTTGATTTCTCTCAGGCTGGAACATCCGCCTCAAACGCGCCCTTCTATCTGGAAGACGGCTCAGCCGTTTCGCTGGATGCGTTCATGGGGAAAGTTGTTCTGGTGAATTTCTGGGCCACATGGTGTGCGCCCTGCGAAAAGGAAATGCCGTCGCTCGGAGCGCTTCAGACCGCGCGGGGCGGGGACCGGTTTGAAGTGGTTGCGATCAGCGTTGATGCCCAAGAAGACCTTTCCTATGCCGCGCAGCGCCTCGGTGAACTGGGTGCGAGCAACATCACGTTCCACAGCGCAACGCCGGAACAGTATGAGATCGTTTACGATAGTGGCGTTCAGGGCTTTCCCACGACGATCCTGTACGATGCGAGCGGCGTGGAGATCGCGCGTCTGGCCGGGGATGCCGACTGGAGTTCTATCGAAGCGGTCGGATTCATCGACGCGCTGCTAAAGAATTGAGGCTGCCAGTCGGGCCCGGGCGATCTGGGTTCCCATGGCCGGTTCAGGCGCAACCGCATCGACCATGACCGGACCGTCGCCGGGCCACATGCGGACCAGCAATTCCAGTTCCAGCACCAGGTCATCCGCGCCTTCCATATTTCGGGCCACGTCGCGCGCGGTCGCCGCATAGCCATATGCCGCTTGATAGGCCGGGGCGCGGTCAATCGCGGCATCAATAACGCCGACCCCATATTCGTCGCCGCAAAGTTCCAGCAGGAAGAGAACAAGATCCAGCTGTTCGAGGCCTGTTGCCTCCAGCGTCTCTGCAAGGTTGGCCTTGGCGGCGATGAGCGCGTCTTCAATGTCCTCTGCGGGTGTTCCGGCTGTTGCGGCGGCGTGGACAGTCTCATAGACGCTGGTGTCGAAGCCAAATGCGCCAAATCCGTCGCGTTCCGACTGGGTTTCAAGCGACACCGCGTGATTGAGTTGCGCCGCTGCGAGGTCTGGCGCGCCCGCGCGGTAGAGTGCCAAGCCCGCCTCGATATGACCGGCGAGTACAGCGACGCGCTTGTCTGCCGTCAGGATGCGTACGCCGACCGACGTGCTGACTTCATTGCCTGTCAGGGCGCGGTCCGTTTCGATTTGCAGTGAATTTTCTGGTGGTGCAGTTTCCGGTGCCGCCGTGCGGGCCGGGGCCGGGTCATTGCAAGCGGACAGGGCCGCGTTACCAAGCAGGACAGATGCGGCAGCGGCCGTCTTCCGGGAAATCATTTTTGGCGTGGCTCCTGTCGTACGTTCTCAGCAGAACCTAGAGACAGGAACGCTACGGGGCAATGCAGCGGCTTGGTTTGCAGAACTACGGGCTGACTTGGCCCGATGTTGTCGATCTACGGTGCGGGCTGCACCAGTCTGGCTTTGGAGCACCGCGATCATAGTCCCAGACTTGGTGGCTGCCTTCGGCCACAAGGCGCGTGGCGAGATCTTCACCATCGATGCTGATATCAACGACGAGCCGCTTGTATCGGTCGAGACCATAATCGCGTGTCACAGCTATTTCCTTGCCACGAGTCAGTTCGATCACCCTTTCCTTGGCGATATAACCTTGTTCGCGTTCGGCTTCGCAGTCGGCCCCGCCAAGCTGTTTCAGACTGCGCGTCTCAGGCGCGTCGACACCATGCAGGCGGAATTTGGTGCCGTCTGGCAGGCGCCCGGAATCGCCGTCGGACCAATAGACGAGGCCGTCCTGTTCGATAGCGGCTTGAGCTGCCAGCGCGGCTGCGCCGCCGAGGCCGGCAAGGATCGCCACGGAATACAGGACAGATCTGACTTGAATGCCGCGCAACATGTTCGTGCCTCCTGAAAGTGTGAGGCGCACGCTGGCGATGGCGGGTTAAGCGAGGGTTAACCGGTCAGATGTGGGGTCAGTTTTGGAAATAGGGACCAAACGGAAAAACCCCGGCCAAAAGGCCGGGGCTTTCCACTATACGCATCATGCGAAGCGAAGAACGCTTACATGAAGCCTTTGAACTTGTCTTTGAAGCGCGAGACGCGGCCGCCACGGTCGAGCATCTTGCCGTCGCCGCCGGTCCAGGCCGGGTGCGATTTGGAATCGATGTCCAGAACAAGGCGGTCGCCTTCGCTGCCATAGGTGGAGCGCGTCTGATATTCGGTTCCGTCTGTCATCACTACGGTGACGAAGTGATAGTCGGGATGACCTTCTTTTTTCATGGCCTTCGCCTCTCTTGAACTCTAAGGACAACCGCGCTGCCATCGCTTGGGTGCGCGGGCTTGTCTCAGCCTGTTTTCGAAGTGGCGCGTGTAACTGAAAGACGCGACCTCTGCAAGAGGCTGCTGGCAGGGAATCTGAAAGGACTTATAGACGGGCATGACCGATACAGACAGCTCCTTCACAGAAGACCGCCGTGCAACAGAACCAGCAGGCGGCGAAGCGATCAACCGGCCCAAGGCAAAGTCGTTGAAACCACTGGCCTTGCTGATGCCCTATGTCGCCCGTCATTGGGTGACCGTGTCCATCGCACTCGTATTCCTGGTGGCGGCGGCGGCCGTTAGTCTCGCGATACCTTTGCTGCTCGGCAGCGCCGCGGATGCGGGCCAGGCCGCGCAGGGCAGCGCCGAGGAATTGTTGGCGCTGGTCGACCGCGCATTTCTCTGGGTTGCGCTGGCGGCCATTCTGTCAGGCGTGCTTGGCGCGATCCGGTTCTATTTCGTGTCACGCTTTGGCGAACGGATTGCGGCCGACCTGCGCAAGGATCTTTATGCGCACCTGCTGAAACTGTCGCCCCGCTATCATTCGCAGATGCGGTCTGGCGAGGCGGTGTCGCGCCTGACAGCAGACATCACGCTGATCGAAACCTTTCTTGGCTCGTCGGCGTCATTGGCTGCACGGACGCTGCTGACCACCACGGGCGCGCTGACCATGATGCTGGTCGTGAACTGGAAGCTCGGCCTCACCTTGCTGGCCATGTTGCCGGTGGCCGTTCTGCCCGTCATGGCGATTGGCCGGGTGATCCGGAAGATGTCGAACCGGGCGCAGTCACGATTGGCGGATGCGGGTGCGGAAGCTGCCGAGGCGCTAGACGCAATCGAACTGGTTCAGGCCTATAATCGGGAACAAAGCCGGCTGGGAGCATTTACCGAGGCGGTCGAGGCGACGTTTGATGCGGCGATGCGCCGGATCGGGGCGCGGTCGCTGATGATCGTTTTGGTCTCTGTGCTGCTGTTTGGCGGCTTTGTGGGTGTGCTCTGGATGGGTGCGCGGGCCGTCGCAACTGGGTCCATGAGCTTTGGCGATCTCGCCTCCATGGTGCTCTACGCGCTTTATGCAGGATCGGGCTTTGGCATGCTGGCGGAAGTCTATGGCGAAGTCATGCGCGCGGCCGGCGCGGCCGACCGTGCCGCTGAAGTGCTGAACGCTGAACCCGAAATCACCGCACCAGAAAACCCTGTTGCCCTGCCGGGCAAGGTGACCGGCGCGCTTGCCTTTGAGGATGTTACTTTCCGCTATGGCGATGAAGCTGTCTCGGCGCTTGATCATTTCTCCCTGTCGGTAAAGCCGGGCGAGTTTGTGGCGCTTGTCGGGCCGAGCGGCGCAGGCAAGACTACGGTCTTTCGCCTGGCATTGCGCCTATTCGATGTGCCATCAGGCACGGTCACGCTTGACGGCGTATCTGCCATGCAGGCTGATCCGCGTGACTGGCGTCAGCAATTTGCCTATGCGCCACAGGAATCGGCGTTGTTCACAGGCACTGCAGCGCAGAATATCGGCTTTGGTACCGACACGCCTGACGAGGCCCTGCTTGAGCAGGCTGCTCGCATGGCTGAAGCGTTCGACTTCCTGGCTGAAAAAGACGGGCTTGCGACGGATCTTGGCCAGAAGGGGAGGAGTCTGTCAGGCGGCCAGCGTCAGCGTATTGCGCTCGCCAGGGCGCTTGTGCGCGATGCGCCGGTGCTCCTGCTGGATGAAGCCACCTCAGCGCTCGATTCCGAAAGCGAAGCGGCTGTGCGCCGGGCCATTTCCAACGCCGCCGAGGGCCGCACCACGCTGGTGATCGCACACAGGCTCTCCACGGTGCGCCGGGCTGACCGGATCATCGTGATGGAACATGGACGCATCGTCGAGGAAGGTAGTCACGAGGAACTCGTGTCCAGGGGCGGCCTGTATGCCCGCCTTGCCGAATTGCAGTTTGCAGAGGGTTGACCCACCTATTTCTTGCGGAGTTTCTTGACCTTGCCATCAATCGTGAACGCGAAGGCAAGTGACAGAACCAGCGGCACCCAGATGGGCAGTTCTCCCAGCCCCGGCGCATCCAGCGCCGCCGCGAGATGATCGTCTACGCACCACCATAACAGCCATAGCCACATATCTTTGTTCCCTTCATCAAGACCCTGTATTTTCAATATAGGGAGCTCGACAAAAGAAATATAGCAAAACGCTATTCTGCGGCTTGCAAGACGGGCGGCTTGCTGGCGGCCTCTTCGGCCTTTGTGAAATCCATCACGCCATCGGCGATTGGCCCGCGGCGCAGGTTCTTGACGTCAGCGCTGTAGTTCTGGTGCAGCTTCCACGGTTTTTCCGTGTGCTGGCGGGGGAACTGGTCCATGACGCGTTGGAAATACCCGGATGAGAAGTCCACAAACGGTTCGGTCTGGTTGGGATATTGTTCGAGTTTCGGCATGGCCGACGTGTAGCCATGCTGGTCCATGTAGTTCAGAAGGCGGCAGACATATTCAGATGTCAGGTCGGCCTTCAGGGTCCATGAGGCGTTGGTGTAGCCGAAGGTGACCGCCAGATTTGGCATGTTGGAGAGCATCACGCCCTTATAGTTCAAGAGCCGTCCAGCATCGGTGCGGGTGCCATCAACGGACACGTCCACGCCATTCATGAACTGCAATTGCAGACCGGTCGCGGTGACGACGATGTCGGCCTCGATCTCCTTGCCGGATTTCAGCTTTATCCCGTTGGGGGTGAACGTCTCGATGTGATCGGTCTCGACGCTCGCCTTGCCAGACTTCAGCGCATTGAAAAGATCGGAATCCGGCACGAGGCATAACCGCTGTTCCCACGGGTTATAGGACGGATTGAAATGGGTCTCGACTGGATAGTCCGGGCCGAGTTCTTCTTTCACCATGCCGATTAGCCGCTCGCGGGCCTTGTCGGGATTTGAACGGGTCTGTTTGAAGAAAAATTGCTGCAGCAGGACATTCCGCCAGCGGATGAAGGAGTAGGCCCAGCTGTCAGGCAGTATCTTGCGCAGGAAATTGGCGAACTTGTCTACCGACGGGCGCGAAACAACATAGGTTGGCGAGCGCTGGAGCATGGTGACGTGCGCAGCCTTGTCGGTCATGGCAGGCACCAGTGTCATGGCGGTCGCGCCAGATCCGATGATGACGACTTTCTTGCCGGAATAGTTGAGATCTTCCGGCCAATGCTGCGGATGAATGAATTGGCCCTTGAAGGCGTCTTCGCCCGGGAAGTCCGGCCGATAGCCCTCATCATAGCGGTAGTAGCCGCCGCACATGAACAGGAAACGACACGTCGTGATTGAACGCGCACCAAATTCATCCTCGTGCGTCACATGCCAGGCTTGGTCGGGCGTGGACCAGTTGGCGGCGACGATGGCCGTGTTGAATTTGATGTGGGGTGTGACGCCATATTCGTTGGCGGTGTCCGCGACATATTTCCGGATCGAAGGCCCATCGGCAATGGCCTTCGCTTCGGTCCACGGTTTGAAGTTGTAACCGAGCGTATGCATGTCGCTGTCAGATCGAATGCCCGGATAGCGAAACAGGTCCCAAGTGCCGCCAATTGCGCCACGCTGCTCGAATATCTGATAGCCGAGGCCTGGACACTTCTTTTCGAGATGAACCGCGGCGCCGATGCCGGAAAGGCCCGCTCCGATGATGAGAACGTCGGTATCGGTATGTATCATGACTGCTTCCTGCCCATTTTTCAGCCTATAAGGCCAAAAAATGACGCGGGTGTCACGATCTTTCTGGTGTCAGGAGGCCTTGCCGCTAGGGAAGGGTTTAGTCCGCTTTCCGCGCGAACGCCGCAGCATGGCGCAGCTGCTGTTCGATCAACGGATGGAGCTCTTCATTGGCAGCCAGAACCGAGCCGGTCTTCATGAAGTCGCCGCCATCGATTTCGGCAACGGTTCCGCCCGCTTCGCGCACCAGCACGATGCCCGCAGCAATGTCCCAGGGTTTCAGGTCGCGCTCCCAGAATCCGTCAAACCGTCCCGCGGCGACGTAAGCGAGATCCAGAGCTGCGGAGCCATAGCGGCGAATGCCAGCGCATGCGGGCGTCATCGCAAGCATTTCGCGGGCAAAATTCGCGTGCATTTCTTCGGCTTTGCCGTGCCACGGCGTTCCGGTGGCCACCACAGCCTCATTGAGGCGGGTGCGAGCGGCAACACGCAGCTTGCGGTTCTCCAGCCATGCGCCGCGTCCGGTCTCAGCCCAGAAGATCTCGTTCTTCGCGACATCATAGACCACTCCGGTCAACAGCTTGCCTTCGCGCTCGAGCGCAATGGAGACAGCATAGTGCGGCTGGCCGTGCAGGAAGTTCAGCGTACCGTCGAGAGGATCCACGATGAATCTGTTCGACTTGTCTGTGCCTTCGACAATGCCCCGTTCTTCCATGACAAAGCCATAGCCGGGCCGCGCCTTCGCGAGCGCTGAGTAGATGATCTCTTCGGCGCGATGATCGGCGTTGGAGACAAAGTCTGCCGGGCCCTTCTTGGACACTTGCAGATTTTCGACTTCGCCGAAATCACGGGCAAGCGAACGGCCAGCTGCACGTGCAGCGGCGATCATGACGGTGCCAACGGGGGAGGGTTTGGACATGGGAGTTCCTAGTCGGAGCGACGGAGATAAGTGGAATCGGCTGTCTGGACGACAATGCGTTCGCCGGTGCCGACAAAGGGCGGAACCATGACCCGGACGCCGCCGTCACAGATTGCGGGTTTGAAGCTGTTGGCAGCCGTCTGGCCTTTCACAACCGGCTCGGTTTCCTGAACTTCGAGGATCACCTGTTCCGGCAGATCAACACCAATCGGCGTCTCGCCATAAAACTCAATGGAGACGGTCATGCCGTCCTGCAAGAAAGCGCCCTGGTCGCCGATAAAGTCTCGCTGGATCGCGATCTGTTCAAAGCTTTCCTGGTCCATGAAGGTGAAAGCGTCATCGTCCGCAAACAGGAATTGATGGTCTTTCTGCTCCAGACGGACCTTCTCAACGGTCTCGGAAGAACGGAAGCGCACGTTCGATTTCGATCCATTCAGCAGGTTGCGCAATTCGACCTGATTGAACGCGCCGCCCTTGCCGGGCTTGACCGACGCCGTCTTCAGGGCGCGCCAGACCGTGCCGTCATGCTCGATGACGTTGCCGGGCTTGATTTCATTACCATTGATCTTGACCATTGGGGCGTGTCCTTTTGAAGGTTTGGCGGGGGCGTAAGCCTTTGGCCCGAAACGGTCAAGCGGGCGGAGTGTTAATGCGGGACCGGTTCATGCAGGGTTTTACAGCGAGCTTGCAGCGTCAGGCCTTCGATGCATCGAGCCGGTCAAGAAGCGCATTGAAGTGGGCAATCGCTACCGGCGCGCCTTCAGGATGATCCCAGACCCCGGATGAGACCGCGAGAAAATCAGCGCCAGCTACAGCGAGCGGCTCGGCGTTTTCGACTGTGATGCCACCAATCGCGACACAGGGCACTTCCATGCTTTCCTGCCATATTTCCAGAAGGTCCGGATTCGCCTCGACCGTACCGGTCTTGGTACGGGTCGGGAAGAACGCACCAAAGGCGACATAATCTGCGCCAGCCTCGCATGCCTGCATGGCAGCATGACGTGAGTTCTTGGCGGTTGCGCCGACAATCATGTCCGGGCCGACGATCTCCCGGGCTTTCTTGACCGGCATGTCATCCATCCCGACATGAACGCCATCTGCACCTATCTCGACGGCAAGTTCGGCGCTGTCATTGACCAGCACGGCAACGCCGTAGGCCTGGGCCATTTCTGTAACGGCTGCGCCAACGGCGCGGGTGGCGTCGACGTCGATCTCGCCGGTATCAGCCTTCAGGCGCAGTTGGAGACAGGCGACATCGCCCGCTGACAATGCCGTTTCCAATAGGGCTGCAAAGCCCTCCACATCTTCGATGCGGGGCGGAGTTATCAGGTAAAGCCGCGTGCGCGGGCGGACATAGTCTTCGGTCTTGCTCATGGCGCGCGCTATAGCGCAGGGCGTGCCTAGCCGGAAGTCTTCAAAACCCGCTGCGTGCTGGCGGGGTAGGCGTCGAGTGGCTTGCCGCGCCGCATCGGCCGGGGCTCGAGGTCGCCGCCGCAGTTCGGGCAGCGACCATCGAGAGGACCGTCCATGCAATCAGAGCAGAACGTGCATTCGAACGAGCAGATAAACGCTCCGGCTTCATCCGGCGGCAAATCGGTATCGCAGCGTTCACAGTTCGGACGCATCTCCAACATCACTGCTAGTCCTTTTCAGCTTCCACACTGGGTGCGGACGCCGCGGCGTCGATCAAGTGCTGCTCATACGCTTTAGGCGACCAATCGCGCCCAAGGAAATCATGCACGAGTTCGGCGGCCGGTTTTGATGATCCGGCGCTCAGGACCAGTTCCCGATAGCGTTCAGCGGTGACTTCGTCGCGCAAGCCGTTTGCTTCGAACTGCTTGAACATGTCTGTCGCGATCGCGAGTGACCATTGATAAGTGTAGTAGATCGCAGAATAGCCATCGAGGTGCCCAAAGCTGGCATACCGATGGAGGTCCGGCAGGGTCTCGAACGGGCTGAGGCCAGCTTCCTGTTCAAGCCAGATCTTCTCGAAATCGACCTCAGAGGGTGGGCGATTATAGTAATTCATCGAGACGCCGGCATAGGTCAGCTGACGGAGCGTGCCGAGGCCGGTGCCGAAGTCACGCGCGGCGTTCATCTTCTCGACCAGTTCGACGGGAATGATTTCGCCGTCGGAGTTTACGGCGAACTTTGCCAGCGTATCATAATCCCACACCCAGTTTTCCAGCATCTGTGACGGGGCTTCAATGAAATCCCATTCAAGGCTGCTCATGCTGAGATCGGCGTAGTCTGGTTGGCCAGAGAACATCGCATGGATGAGGTGGCCGAATTCATGGAGGAAGGTTTCGACCTGTCTATGCTCCATCAGACCGGTCGTATGATCGCCCGCAGGGAAGTTGCACATCAGTGAGGCAACTGGCACGCCTTCAGATGTTGGGCCGAACCGAATGGGGAAGGCGGCCGCGTGTTTGAACTTGCCCTCGCGGGGATGCATGTCGAGGAAGAAACGGCCGACCAGTTCGCCATCCTTGTAGATTTCGTGAGCGGTTACGGTTTCCTGCCAAATCGGAGCATCGGTCCAGTCACGTATCTCGACTTCGAACAGGTCCTGTACCAACGAAAATATGCCTGACCGAACGTCATTGTAGGCGAAGTACTGGCGCACTTCCTGGGCGTCGAGCGCATAGTCGGTTTGGCGAATCTGTTCCGAAAGATAGCCGCTGTGCCACTGGCTGACCTGCGTCGCGTCGGGATTACTGTTTTGTTGAAAAGCCAGCAGGCGTTCGTATTCGATTTCAGCGGCGTTTCGGGCGGCGGCTTCGACACCGTCGAGGAAGTCGATGGCAACCTCTGGCGAGCCCGTCATCTTGTCTTCGGTGATATAGGCTGCGTAATTTTCATAGCCCAGCAATTGTGCAAGTTCGTAGCGCTTCTCGAGCAGTTTCCGGAGTGGCTCTACATTCTCCGGATACGCACGGTTGGCCGAGGCAATGAAGAGGGATTTCTTCAAGTCTTCGTTCGGGGAGTAGTTGAAGACAGGCATCAGGTCCGGATAGTTGGTCGTGATGACGATCTTGCCATCCTCATTGGGCGTGTGGGCGTCGATATAATCCTGTGGCAGTCCCTCCAGCGCGTCGACTGAATCGACTTCGACCTGTCCGACAATTTCGCGGAGGTTTTTGCTGAACTCAGTGCTGATCTCCGCCAGTTCGGCGTTCAGTTCCTCTACGCGCGTTCGCGTCGCTTCGTCCTTGTCGACACCGCTGCGCCGATAGTCTCTCAGAATGCGGGACAACATGAGGGCGGAGCGATCATCGAGGGCGTCGGCATCAATCGCGACCATGCGTTCGTAGATGGGGCCGGACAGGGAGAGCGTCGAGATGATGCTGGCTGTGTCTTCCTGACATGCGCTGCCGACTTCCCTCAACGCTTCGTCCGGGTTTGCTTCGGCCACGATAGCCGCTTCTCCATAGCCAACCGAAAAGGCGATATTTGTCAGCAGGTCAAAATCCTGAATGTCCTGAACACCGGGCGGCGTGTCGCGGGTTTCAAGATCGGTGATGAACTTTCCGGCGAGCAGCATCGCATTCTCGCAACGGGATTCGAACACTTCCGCAGAGGCCGGATTGACGACGAGCTCGGCCAGCATCGCGCTGGCTTCGTCCTGCAGGCTAGGCGTGTTTGCCTCTGCCTGTTCCAACGCTGTCGGCTCGACGGTTGCCATGCAAGAAGCAGCCGCCAGGAGCGTCAGCGCGGATACCGCGCCTGTTACGGTGTGTTTAATCATGCCTTTAAGTCCCCAATCGATTGGCGAACAAAAAATGCCGCCTCATGTTTAACATGGGCGGCACTTTGCTTTCGCGTCAGGCGCGAGTCTAGGACAAACCCGGCCTATCCGGCGCTGGATGCCGCACAAATGCGATCAATCGTGGCGGCAAGCGTGGAATTGAACTCTTCGTCGCTTTGCTGGGCCGAGAGGCCTTCGGTCAGGGCGCGGGAGAAGCTGGCAATCATGCCGGAGTTATTGGCAAGCTTGGCGCAGGCATCTTCGCGAGAATATCCACCGGAAAGCGCGACAACGCGCATCACGCGCGGATGATCGACCAGCGACTTGTACTGGTTTGCTTTGGTCGGCAGGGACAGTTTCAGCATTACCCGCTTGTCCTCGCCCAGCGCGTCGAGCTGCTTGGTGATCTCGGCCAGGAGAATATCCTCGGCCTCGGCCTTGTCGGCAATCGTGATCGTGACCTCAGGCTCGATGATCGGCATCAGGCCGTGGCCCAGGATCTGGCGGCCAACGTCAAACTGCTGTGCAACGATGGCAGCGATGCCTTCCTGATTGGCGGCATTGATAACCGAGCGCATCTTGGTGCCGAAGATACCCTTGCCGACCGCGCGTTCGAGCAGGTGATCGAGGTCCGGCATCGGCTTCATCATCTGGACGCCATTGGCTTCGTCTGCGAGGCCTTTGTCGACTTTCAGGAAGGGAACGACCTGATGGGCGTTCCAGAGGTATTCGGCGGTTGGCGTGCCATCGACTTCGCCATCCATGGTGCGTTCAAACAGGATCGCGCCAATGACCTTTTCGCCATTGAAGGCTGGTGCCTTGATGATGCGGGCACGCATCTCATGGATCAGGCCGAACATTTCTTCGTCATTGGAATAGGCGTCTTCGTTCACGCCGTAGAGGCGCAGAGCCTTGGGGGTGGAGCCACCCGACTGGTCAAGCGCTGCGATGAAGCCATTCTTGTCGGCAATCTGCCGGGCCATTTGAGGATTGGTCATGATTTTAACGGGGCGTCCCTTGCATGCGTGGAATTTGCAAACTTTGCATTCAAGTACCGTGCCTGTCTTCTGGGTCAACAGGCTGACAAGGATTGATGTGAGCGCGCTCGCACCCGCCCGAATCTCAGGCAGTACGGGCAGTTTCGGGGGAAAGGACTGCCAGAGACGTGTGGGATTCAGGGCCTGAAATCGATTTCATCTGGAACATCAATTTTTTCTGACGCCGCGCAGCAAACCGATGAGAACGTTGTCATTTGCAGCCGCCTGCGCGATTTGCCGCAGGCTGTCTCAAAAGGGATCAGGCTTTGAGAGCTTCCACACCGGGCAGGGGCTTGCCTTCCATCCATTCAAGGAAGGCGCCGCCAGCGGTTGAGACGAAGGTGAACTCGTCGGCGGCCTCGGCATGATTGAGCGCGGCAACGGTATCGCCGCCTCCGGCGACGGCGATCAGCTTGCCGTCACTTGCGCGGATACCCGCAGCTTGGGCTGCTGCAACGGTGGCCTTGTCAAAAGGGGTCAGTTCGAACGCGCCGAGCGGCCCGTTCCAGACCAGTGTCTTTGAGTTGCCCATCGCGGCAACCAGCTGTGCGATCGTCCTGACGCCAGCGTCGAGGATCATCTCATCGTCTGCGACCTCATCCGTTGCGCAGGTGCGGTTCTCGGCGTGAGCCTTGAAGTCCTTCGCGACAACAACATCGACCGGAAGCAGGATATTGCAATTGTTTTCTTTAGCGACCTGCATGATCTCGCGGGCGGTCTCAGCGAGATCATGCTCGCAGAGGGACTTGCCGACACTGATCCCCTGCGCGGCCAGGAATGTGTTGGCCATGCCGCCGCCGATCGCCAGCGAGTCGACCTGGGTAACAAGGTTCTTCAGAAGGTCGATCTTGGAAGAGACTTTCGCGCCGCCGACCACAGCCAGCACGGGACGTTCCGGCGTGCCGAGCGCCTTGTCGAGCGCGTCGAGTTCAGCTTCCATGTTCACGCCTGCATAGGCGGGCAGGAGGGTCGCGAGTACAGCCGTAGAGACATGCTTGCGGTGGGCGGCCGAGAAGGCATCATTGACGTAGATGTCGCCGAGTGCGGCGATTTCTTTCGCCAGTTCCGGGTCGCCTTTTTCCTCGCCTGCATAGAAGCGGGTGTTCTCCAGAAGGATCACGCCGGCAGGGTCGAGATCAGCAATGGCCTGCTTCACATGCTCGCCCTTGCAGTCGGCGATAAAGCTGACATTCGAGCCGAGCACTTTGGCGAAGGCGCCTGCAATCGGCGCAAGGCTCATGTCTGCAACGCGCTCACCCTTGGGGCGGCCGAAATGTGCGAGCAGGGCGACCTTGGCGCCCTGGGTGCGCAGGGTTTGCACCGTATCAATGGCGGCCCGCAGGCGCGTGTCATCGGTGACGAGGCCGTTTTCCATGGGCACGTTGAAGTCGACTCGGACAAGCGCGGTCTTGCCGGTCAGATCGCCGGCATCGGCAAGGCGTTTGAAGCTGGACATGGTATTTCCTCCAGAATGCCCGGCCAACCGGGTGCGATGCGGCATGGAAAAAGAGCGCCTCCCGGTTGGGAAGCGCTCTGGAGAAGGGTTTTAGATGAGTTTGGACATGGCGAGGGCAGTATCGCTCATGCGGGTCGCGAAGCCCCACTCATTGTCGTACCAGGACAGGACCCGAACCATGGTGCCTTCGATGACCTGCGTTTGGTCGAGCGCAAAGGTGGACGAGTGCGGATCGTGGTTGAAGTCTGCGGAGACGAGCGGCTTGTCAGTATAGCCGAGCACGCCTTTCATTGGACCGTCAGCGGCGGCCTTGATGGCCGTGTTCACTTCTTCGACCGTGGTTGGCTTGCCGGCATCGAAGACGAGGTCGATCATCGAGACGTTTGGCGTTGGGACGCGGATGGCGGAACCGTCGAGCTTGCCCTTCAGTTCCGGCAGGACCAGGCCAACGGCTTTTGCTGCGCCGGTCGAGGTCGGGATCATGGACATCGCAGCCGCGCGGCCGCGATAGAGGTCCTTGTGCATCCGGTCGAGGGTTGGCTGGTCACCCGTATAGGAGTGGACCGTCGTCATGTAGCCGCGCTTGATACCGACCGTGTCGTTCAGCACTTTGGCGACGGGCGACAGGCAGTTGGTGGTGCAGGATGCGTTGGAGACGACGAGATCATCTTTGGTAAGCGTGTCGTGGTTCACACCGAAGACGATGGTCTTGTCAGCATTTGTCGCCGGAGCAGAGACCAGCACGCGTTTGGCGCCCGCCTTGAGGTGAGCAGACGCTTTTTCCTTGTCGGCGAAGATGCCGGTACATTCCATTGCGATGTCGATATCCAGCTCGGCATGCGGCAGGTCAGCGGGGTCGCGTACGGCGGTGCAGAGGAATTTGCGGTCGCCGACGATGATCGTGTCACCGTCCACTTCGACCGTCTGGTTCAACCGGCCATGAACGGAATCATACTGGAGCAGGTGGGCATTGGTGGCCACCGGACCGAGGTCGTTGATCGAGACGACTTCGATGTCCTTGCGGTCATGCTCGATGATCGAACGAAGGACGAGACGGCCAATGCGGCCAAAACCATTGATTGCAACGCGAACGGCCATGAAAAATCTCCTTTGGAGCGGTAGGCTATAAATCTGCTGGCCCTTTACGACGCCCGCGCAATTTCGTCCACCCGCTGCCCATGCGGCCTCGCGCCGCTTACTGCCTGTTTTCGCTAACAGAGATCAGTCGTGGACTTGGCTTCAGCGGCCTCTTATGGCCTGAAGTCACGAGGAGGCGGTTTCATGCGTCAGGTAGGGATCGGAACGAGCGGACTGCGCGCGGGTGCTTTGGGCTTCGGTTGCTGGCGCTTTTTGGGACATGAATTGTCCCATGCGGAGAATCTTGTTGAGACCGCGCTCGATCTGGGCATGACTCTTATCGACACGGCTGACATCTACGGATTTGGCGGGGATGGATTTGGCGCGGCCGAGGTCTTGCTGGGCAAGGTGTTGAAAGCCGATCCTGCGCGGCGCACGAGAATGGTATTGGCGACCAAGGGCGGAATTATTCCCCCCGCGCCCTACAATTCGAGTCGTAAATACCTGATCGAGGCCTGCGAAGCGTCGCTTGCGCGGCTTGGCGTTGAGCAGATCGACCTTTACCAAATTCACCGGCCGGACCTGTTGACCCCTTGGGAGGAAGTTGCCGATGCGCTGGAAACGCTTCTGGCCGACGGCAAGATCGGGGCAGCAGGAGTCTCCAATTTCTCCGTGGCGCAAACCCGCGCATTGCAGGCACATCTGGGGCCGAAGCTTGTCAGCACGCAGCCGGAATTTTCCGCCCTGCATCTGGCGCCCCTGGAAGACGGCACACTGGACTGGTGCCAGGAAGTCGGTGCGGCGGCGCTGGTTTGGTCGCCGCTGGCGGGCGGTCGGCTGGCCGATGGATATAGACCGCAGCCTGATGATCCTGAAAGGTTGGTGGATGTGCATCAGGCGCTCGACAGGATCGCGGCCGGGCATGGTGTGAGCCGCAGCGAAGTGGCGCTGGCTTTCGTCCTGATGCATCCGGCGCAGCCCATTGTTCTGCTGGGCACGCAGACTCCGGCGCGCCTGAAGGCGGCGACGCGCGCGCTGGAAATCCAGCTCAGCCGTGCGGACTGGTACAGTATGATCGAGACGTCGCGCGGCGCGGCGATGCCATGAATGGGCCCCAGCTTCAAAGTCGCTCTGCCGCTGATTGGGGGCTGTTTGCTCTTTTGACCCTGTTCTGGGCCGGGGCCTATGCGCTGACCCGGGTGGCGGTGGACAAGGGCAATCCGGATATGGGCCTGCCGGTGGCCTGGGTGCTGCCGGGGCGGTTGACGATTGGCGCGGCGGTACTGTGGGTGCTGATGTTGGCACGGGGGCAGAAATTGCCGCCATTGAGAGACCGCAAGCGCTGGGTGGCGATCATCGGGATGGGGCTCGCAGGCTCCGTCTTTCCCTTCTTCCTGATCACGACCGCTCAGGAGACGGTCAATTCCAGCCTTGCCGCACTTTACACGGCGGCTGTGCCGATCTTCGTGGTGAGTGGGGCAACCTTTCTGTTTGCGGATGAACGGATGAATCGCGGAACCGCGATTGGCGTGCTGACCGGTTTTGCGGGTGTGGCTGTTTTGTTCGGGCCGGATGCGATGAAGGGGCTTGGCGATGCGAGTGTTGTGGCGCAGCTGCTGCTGATCCTCGCGACGATGAATTACGCCCTTGCAAGCCTGATGGCGCGCGGCGCGCCCCGGATCGAGGCCATTCCGTTCGCGACCGGTTTCGTCACGCTGGCGGCGGTGGTTTCGTGGCCGCTGGCCTTCACGGTGCACCCGTCCGAGGTCAATGCCGACTGGACGCATTGGGCCGCCGTGGTGGGGCTTGGCGTGATCCCGACGGCAATTGCACAGGCGCTGTACATGTACCTGATCGCGCGGACGAGCGCGACATTCTTGTCCCTGACGGGCTATGCGATTCCAGTGGTCAGCGCCGTGCTCGGTTGGATATTCTTCCGAGAGACGCAGAGCTGGCAGGCGCTGATCGCGTTCGCCCTGATCCTGGGTGGTGTCTGGCTCGCCCGGCGCGGTGGGGGCGTGAGGGAAGGTTAGACCGCCTGTTCCTGCGCATGCGACGCTCGTGAAGGCGCTTGGAAGACAGTTGGATCTTCATCGGGACACTTCGCGTCAGGTATCGGGACGCGGCAGGCGCGTGCCGGTCGCACAGGGCCGACGTGGCATTGTGACGGCAGGGGCTGACTGAAGCCGCTCGCCCATCGGCACAGCCAAATCCAACTCCCCCATCGCCAGGCGGAAGCCTTTCGATGGCTCAAAGGCCAGCGGATCAGGTTTGATCGTTCCCTGCCCGTCCCCGACAGCGACAATATCGACCTCTCCGCGGGGTGATATGCGCACCATCATGGCGCGCATATCCCGCTGGATATGGCGCACGTGAAAGGTGAGGATCACGACCTGTAGCCAGATCCAGAACCGGTACGGCCGCAGGTGCGGCGGCAGGTTTCGCAAAGTGGCGAAGGCGTCATCCATGCTCTGATTATACCTCCGCCTGCGGAGGGGGAGGACAAGTCTTTTTGTTAACCCTGTTTTTATTGCATTTTTGTGACGAAAATAGGGGGTAAACTGTCATAAAACTCATACCGAACGCACTTAAGGGCGGGCATCATGACCCGTGCCGATCCTCGCCCTGATTATCGTTCGATCTTCATCTCCGATGTGCATCTCGGCAGTGCCGGATGCCAGGCCGATGCGCTGTGCGCCTTCATGAAGACGCATACATCCGAGCAGCTCTATCTGGTGGGTGACATCATTGATGGCTGGCGGATGCGCAAGAAATGGTACTGGCCGCAATCACACACGAACGTTATCCGCCGTATCCTGACGGCTGCAAAGCGCGGCACGGACGTGACCTATATCATCGGGAACCATGACGAGTTCCTGCGCGCCTTCCTGCAGTTCCGGCTCGCCTTTGGCGACATCAAGGTGAAGAACCGCGCCGTGCATGAGGGCGAAGATGGCAAGCGCTATCTGGTCGTACATGGCGACATGTTTGACGGCATGATGCGGGCCGACCGCAAATGGATCATGCATCTGGGCGATCATGCCTATAATTTCCTGCTCTGGACCAATACGAAGCTGAACGCGATCCGTCGCTGGTTCGGTATGCCGTACTGGTCGCTGTCACAGGCCCTGAAAAAGCGCACCAAGCGGGCGCTGAACCATATCCATAATTTCGAGGGCCATGTGGCGGATTATTGTCGTCGCAAGGAATATGATGGCGCGATCTGTGGCCATATCCATGTCGCCGAAATGCGCGACATTGACGGCATCACCTACATGAATGATGGCGACTGGGTAGAGAGCTGCACGGCCCTCGTCGAGCATCATGACGGTCGCTGGGAACTGCTCCACTTCCAGCCGCATGTGGTGAACGAAAAAGCGCCGGTCGCAGAGCTGGTCCGCGCCGAGGCGATGGCCTGATCCATCCTATCCCAAAAACGGTTTCAAACTGGCGCTGAGGCGGCGGCGGGCCTGGAATTGGCCGAGGAGCCAGAGCAAGCCGACTGAGATCAATAGGGCGAGGATCACGGTCAGGGTGACGCGCAACTCGGTTGGGATGTCCGTCAGACCGGTACGGCGCAGCAGAACGCCAGTCAGGTGGCGGACGGGCTCGTGCACACAATAGAGCGGAAACGAGATCAGGCCGAGACGCTCGCAGACCCCGGTAAGCCAGAGGCTGCCCGGCTGGACGCGCGCGCCGATCAGGATGAGCAGCGGGCAGAGCAGGCCGATGGCGATAAACTGATAGGCGCCTTTTGCGTAGACGGGAAACATCAGGATGCCGAGTGTTACCGCGAATACGATCAGCGTGGGCATCAGGCCTGTAAAGCGTGGCAAGTATCGGGCCACCGGGCCGGCAGGATTCTGGACCAGCCGGTAGATGATGATCCCCGCGAGGAAGGCCGAGAAAACGCGCGGAAAGCCGAAGAAGAAGGTCTGATGGCTCCAGCCGACATTGGCGGTCAGGTCATTGCCGGACAAGCGGGCCAGCGCGAGACAGCAAAACAGGTAGAGCGAGAAGGCGGCAAGGCAGGTGCCGACCAGTCGCCATTTCGGCAGGCGCGCAATCCAGATGAATGCGATGCTGGCGACAAATTCGTAGAAGATCGACCAGAGCGGCGGATTGGACGGGAAGAGTTCCAGCGTGCCGTTCGCAGGGATCTCGTAATCGCTGAGCGCCGGGATGAAAGCGAAATGGCCGATATGGGTCAGGGTGAACTGGAGGGGGTTGAAGGCCCGCCCGGTCTCGGCAAACACGATCAGCATCGCGATGGCGCCGAGTACCACGCCGCCCGCGACAGTCGGGGCGAGCCGGGAAATCCGTTTGTTGGCATAGACGCCCGCAGGCATGCCGTCCCGCAGGGCCTTGGCATAGGCATGATAGATGACAAAGCCGCTGAGGATGAAGAACAGGTCCACGGCAATATAGCTGTTCATGAGCAGCCTGGACTGTCCGCTTCCAATATAGTGGTAGAGCATCACGATGATCGCCGCGATCCCGCGCATGCCGTCGAGGACATAGAACCTCTGGCTCGAAGAGCGAGCCTGATTCATGGCGGTCATTGTCACGCGAAGTCCCCATTGTTTCCGAGGGCTCTAGGGGAGTGCGCAGAGGCGGACAACTTCTAATTGGATCGACAGGCGGGTTTTTTCCGGGCGACAGGATCAAGGGCAGTTTCCTGCCAGATTGACCGGTTCGGGGGCAGGGGGTGTGGGCCGATTGCAGGCTCAACTTGACTTTCAATGGCGGCCCCGCCACGCAACGTCGATGAGTTCCACCCTGAAGGCCATTCTCGGCCCCACCAATACCGGCAAGACCCACTATGCCATCGAGCGGATGACGGGGTTTGGCACCGGCATGATCGGCCTGCCGCTGCGCCTGTTGGCGCGCGAGGTTTATGATCGTGTGGTCGAGCGCAAGGGCGCGGCCCATGTCGCGCTGATTACTGGTGAGGAGCGCATTGTTCCGCGTACGGCGCGATACTGGGTGTGCACAGTGGAATCCATGCCGGTGGATCTGAAAGTGGATTTCGTCGCGATTGACGAGATCCAGCTGGCCGAAGACCAGGATCGGGGCCATGTTTTCACCGACCGTATCCTGAATTTGCGCGGCAATCACGAGACATTGCTGCTGGGCAGCGACACGATGCGCAGTGTGTTGCGTAAATTGGACCTTGGCGCCGAGACCGAGCCTCGCGAGCGGTTTTCAGAGCTGCGCTATACCGGGCATTGCAAGATCACCAAACTGCCGAAGCGTACGGCCATTGTCGCATTCAGCGCGGATGAGGTCTATGCGATTGGCGAATTGCTGCGGCGCCAGAAGGGGGGAGCGGCGATTGTGATGGGCGCGCTGAGCCCGCGCACGCGGAATTCGCAAGTTGAGCTCTACCAGTCCGGCGAAGTCGACTACATTGTTGCAACCGATGCGATCGGCATGGGGCTGAACCTTGATGTCGACCGGGTCGTGTTCGCCTCACGCTCGAAGTTCGATGGGCGGCGCCATCGCCTGCTGACACCAGCAGAATGCGCACAGATCGCGGGCCGGGCCGGGCGGTTCCGTACCGATGGTGAATTTGGGGAGACAGCGACCTGTCCGCCATTCGATGAAGCGACATGGCAGGCCATCGAGGCGCATCGGTTCGATCCGGTGGATCATCTGCAATGGCGCAACTCTGCACTCGACTTCTCCAGCCTGCGCCGCCTGATCCTGAGCCTTGAGACCCCATCCGGGCATCCATCCCTGATCCATAATCCGCATGCACTGGATGAATGGGTGCTGCGCCGAATGGCGGAAGATGCGGCCATCGGGCCGAATGTGGCGGGTACGCGCGAAGTGCGGCGGCTATGGGATCTGGCCCGCCTGCCAGACTTCCGCAAAGCCGGGCCGGAAGGCCATGCACGGCTCGTGCTGGGCCTTGCTGAAACGCTCGCCAATCCGGATGCGCGCCTTGCCGACAAGGGGCTGGAGCGCCGGCTGGATGATCTTTCATCGACCCAGGGAGATATTGCGAAGCTGCAGCAGCGGCTTGCCAATATACGGACCTGGACCTATGCCGCCCATCGGCCTGACTGGCTGGAAAACCCGGAAAAATGGCAGGATCGAACACGAGAGATTGAAGACTCCCTGTCAGACGCGCTACACGAAGCGCTGACTGCCCGGTTCGTGGACCGGCGAACCACCGCTTTGCTTGCCAGCCTGAAGAAGGAAGACGCCCTCGTGACCGAATTGACCCCGGAAGGTGATGTCCGTGTGGAAGGCCATGTCGTTGGACGCCTGAAAGGCCTGACCTTCGAACCTGTTCTTGATACCCGTACGCTCGAAGGCAAGGCGGTGCGCAGCGCAGCCCAGGCCGCTGTGCGCCCGCTGATCCTGGAACGCCTGTCGCTGATCGTGGCGGCGCCGGATGATGCGTTCAAACTGAATGATGAAGGCCAGATCGAACACATCAATTCGCCCGTGGCCCATCTGGCCAAGGGATCGAGCTGGATGGCGCCGCGCGTCGAGATTGTCGGCGCATCCGAAGTCGACCCGGCCGAGCGTGAAGCTGCGCGCCAGCGGCTGGAGCAATGGGCCGCGGCCGAGACCGCCAAGATCCTGCCAACTCATACAAAGCTGGCCGTTGAAAAAGCGGGCGATGCGCTGGAAGGTCTCGCGCGCGGGATTGCCTTCCGTCTTCTTGAAACCGGGGCTGCGGTTGATCTTCGCCAGGATGACCCAAGTCTGCGTCTGACCGGCGACCAGCGTGAAGCCCTCAAAGGCATTGGCGTGAGAGCAGGCCGTGTCGCGGCACATGTGCCGGATGCGCAAAAGCCTGCAGGCCAGCGCATGATCGCCATTCTGCGCGCTGTGTTTGAAGGTCAACCTTTCCCACTGGCACCCGAGGGGGCCGGGTCATTTGCGCTTGATGGCACATGGCCGGAAGAGGCGCTTGCCGCCAATGGCTATCTCCGTTTCGGCCGCCGGGCCGTGCGCGCAGACCTTGCCGAACGTCTCGGCTGGGAGATCGCCAAGCGCCGCAAGGAAGCCTCGAAGAACGCATTCCCCATCGAGATCGACCTGGCTTCCGTCGTCTCTTGCCCTGCCGATGACTGGCCCGCCGTGTTGAAAGGCTTTGGCCTTGCGCCTGCGGAAAAGGACAAGGAAACGGATGCCGTTACTTTGTGGCGCTATGCGTCCCGCGCCCGTCCCGAGGGGCGGCCTGAAGGCGGGCGGCCCCAGCGCGGCCGAGATCAGAATGCCGGTGGCAAAGGCCCGAAAGGCCCACGCGGACCAAAACAGCAAGGCGGGGGCGGGCGGTCCAATTCCCGCAGTGCCTCGCAGTCGCGCCAGCCGGACCCGGACAGCCCGTTCGCGGCGCTCGCAGCCTTGCTGCCGGAGCCCAAGCAGGCGGCTAACAAACCAAAGAAAAAGAAACGCAAGCCAAAACCCAAGCCGGAAGCCGCCGCTGAAAGCGCAGCTGATACGAGCTTCGAGTACAAGCCCTTTCAATGACGGACACGCCGACGCTGCGCCTTGATGTGTGGCTGTGGCGGACACGGTTTTTCAAGACTCGCGCCCTGTCCGGAACGTATATTCGCAAGCGGGGCGTCCGATTGACCCGCAATGGCCAGACCCGGCGCGTCAACAAGCCGGGCGCCGCTATTTGCGTTGGAGATGTTGTCACGCTGGCGCGAGGCGCGCATATCAGGACCGTCGAAGTGCTGGATCTGGGCACTCGGAGAGGGCCGGCAGAAGAGGCGGCGGCAATGTACACGACGCTGGAGACCGACACATGATGAACACGCTGAAAAATCTGTTCCGGCAGAAAACGCCCGCCGAAAGACCGATGGACCCGCAAGTTGCGGCTGCGGCGCTACTTGTCGAGGCTGCCCTGTCTGATGGGGTCTATGTGAACATTGAAAGCGACATGATCGCCGAAATCCTGTTGGAAGCGTTCAAATTCGATGCAGACAAGGCAGATGCCGTGCTGGCCGAAGGCGAAGCCTTGGCTGAAGAGGCGGTCGGTTCCCACCAGTTTACCAAGCATGTGAAGAAGCTGCCGATTGCGGAGCGGATTTCCATCATTGAAGGCTTGTACCGGGTCGCGCTGGCTGATGGCGAAAAAAGCGATATCGAGGATGCCTATATCCGCCATGTCGCCTCGCTGCTGCATATTGACGATATTTCTCGCGCACAGGCTCGCCAGGCGGCGGAAAAGCGGATCGCCGACGCTTCCTGAAGACTCCTGTCAGAACACCTCATTGACATGAGCGCCTGCGCGCGCCATTTCGCCGGTGCACAAACCCCAGAAGGCCCTCCTGCCCATGACCTATATTGTCGTTGATGCCTGTATCCGCTGCAAATACATGGATTGCGTCGAGGTTTGCCCTGTCGACTGCTTCTATGAAGGCGAGAACATGCTGGTCATCCACCCGGATGAGTGCATCGATTGCGGTGTGTGCGAGCCGGAATGCCCTGTGGAGGCCATCAAGCCCGATACCGAGGATGACCCGGACGCCAAATGGCTGAAGCTGAATACCGAGTATGCGCAGACCTGGCCAAATATCACCCGGATGAAGGAACCGCCGGCAGACCGGGAAGAATTTGCGCAAGAAACCGGTAAGCTGGAGAAATATTTCAGCCCCAAACCGGGTGAAGGCGACGCCTGAATCTGGTCGTCCGAACCCTGATTTTGCTGGGTTTCTCAATAAACGTTAACAAAATCAGCGACCTTGGGAACTTTACTCTTGGTTAGCATCTGGGCGTGTCTGTTGAAAAAGCTGCACATTTATGCTATCGTTCAGACTTGAGTAATAACTGAAAAGATCCGGAAACTTCAACTCAGACCGTCAAATGCGTCGGACTGGGGGGGATTTTGTCGGCTCTAAATGCGTAGAAAAGGGCGATATCCAACATGGCTAAAAAAGCATCTGCGGAACTGGCGTTTGAAGTGGGTCAAAGCGTCGTTTACCCCGCACACGGGGTGGGCAAGATCACGAGCGTTGAGAAGCAGACTGTGGCCGGCATGGACCTGGAGGTCTATGTGGTGTCCTTTGATCAGGACAAAATGATCCTTCGCGTCCCAACCAATCGCGCCGAAGCCTCTGGCATGCGCGCACTGGCGGGTTCCAAGCTGGTCGAAGATGCGCTGAAGACCCTGGGTGGTCGTGCGCGCATCAAGCGGACCATGTGGTCGCGCCGGGCTCAGGAATATGAAGCGAAGATCAATTCCGGTGATCTGATTTCTATTGCGGAAGTCGTTCGCGACCTGCACCGCGGCGAAGATCAGCCGGAACAGTCCTATTCCGAGCGCCAGCTTTATGAGAGCGCCCTGGACCGTATGGCTCGTGAACTCGCCGCCGTCGAGAATATCGAGAAGGGCGACGCCATGGAAAAACTCGCAGAATCTCTCGCAAAGAAGAAAGTGGCTGCTTAAGCCTCCAACTCCTTTCGATCATGCAGACCCCCCGTACGGCCGCCTCGCCGTGCGGGGGTTTTTCATGTCCGAAGTCCTCAAATTGCATCAAAAATGAACAACCGGACCCGGAATATTAAAATAGCCGGGGTTTGGGCAGGTTCCTGTTAACCATACGGCAAAGGAGAGAAGGCACTCTTTGCCTGTCGCCGGAATGCTCTGGTGACGGATGGATGTCTTGGCTGACATGCCCGAAACAGGGTGGCGGCGAAGGCAGGGTGACAGGAGAAACAAGATGCCCTTTTCGGATATTGAAATACAGCCAGGTGGCCTGTTGGGCGCCGACGCAAATGCAGATGAGTTCTATCAGGCCGGTCTTGCTTGTGCCGCTGGTATCGGATCGGAGATGGATCTGATCTCTGCGCACAAATGGTTCAACCTCGCTGTGTCCAAGGGACATGAAGAGGCCCGCGTGCAGCGTCAGGAAATGGCTGATATGCTGAGCTCGGAAGAAGTCAAAGTAGCGCTGTCTTCAGCCCGCGACTGGTTGAGCCTCGCCAACTAGTCCAATATGATTGATAGCGGACGGCATGCCATCCGCCTTCTGATCAGCTGATGCGACGTGCCTGGTCCTTCCAGTAAGTTTCGCGCAAATCCTTGCGCAAGACTTTGCCGGATGGATTACGGGGCAGCACCTCAATGAACTCTACCGTCTTTGGGCATTTATAGCCGGCAATGCGTTCGCGCGCCCAAGCGATTATGCTGTCCTGAGTCGGCGCTTCGCCCGGCTTGACGACGATGATGGCCTTGACGGCCTCGCCCCATTTTTCGTCGGGCACGCCAATAACTGCCACGTCCGCCACGCCAGGGTGGCCAAAGATCGCATTCTCGACTTCGGCGGGATAAATGTTCTCGCCGCCGGACACGATCATGTCCTTTACGCGGTCGTGGATATAGAGAAATCCGTCTTCGTCGAAATAGCCCGCGTCTCCTGTCCGGAAGAACCCGGACGCGTCGACCGATTCCTTTGTGGCATCCGGGCGGTTCCAGTATCCTTTCATGACGAAGGCGGACTTGATGGCGATTTCGCCAACTTCGCCGGTGGGAACGGGATTCCCTTCTGCGTCGAGGCATCGCACGATTGTGGCCGGATAGGGCACGCCGCATGAGCGCAGCTTTCCCCAGGCCGGGTCATGGGCTTCAGGCGGCAAATAGGTTCCGCAGCCGCCCGTCTCGGTCAGTCCGTAGAGCTGGGTGAAACGCGCACCCATGATGTCCTGCGCATCAAGCAGCAAACTCTCGGCAATCGGAGAGGCGCCATAGAAAACCTGCTTCAGGCTCGACCAGTTGATGTCGCGCACATTCGGTATCTGGGTCAGCATCAGGATGACTGCGGGGACCCAGAACGCATGGGCGATCTTGTGCTCGGGGATCAGTTTCAAGATTGCTGCCGGATCGATTTCACGCAGCACGACAGCTTTGGCACCTTGTGCGGCCGTCAGGATACCGATGTTTACGCCCGCCACATGGAAGAGGGGCATCGCGTTCATGACCGCGTCGCCGACATCATAGCTCGCCCATTCCAGCATGCCGGCCTGCTCGAAGATGGCGCGGTAGTTGCCATTGGTCAGCTGCACGCCCTTGGGCATGCCGGTTGTGCCGGATGTATAGAGCTGGATGACATCATCGTCGTCGCGCGTCGTGAGGCCCGGTGGATCGGTCAGCTGGCTGTCGCGCCATGCCGAGTAGGCTTTCCAATCCTCCCGATCGCCATCAATCGCGATGATATGTTCAAGGTCTGGCAATTCGGCGCGGATCTGGTCAATCAGGCCGTAGAAATCCTTGCCGACGAACAGGACTTTCACCCGCGCATCCGACAGGATGAATTTCACTTCGGGTGCGGCGAGTCGGGTGTTGACGGCGGTCATCGTTGCGCGGACCTTGGCGGCGCCGAACAGCATCTCGTAATAGACAGCCATGTTCTTGGCGAGATAGCCGACCCGGTCATCCGGTTTCACGCCCAGGCCGATGAGGCCGTTGGCAATCTGGGTGGAACGTGTCTCCAGTTCGGCGAAGCTGGTTGTCTCGTCTTCGAACCAGAAAGCCTCCTCATCCGGGCGGATGCTGGCCTGGACGCGCGGGATATCGGCTAGATGAGGCATTGCCTCTACATCGATCATGGGTTCCTCCGATGAAATTCTTGTTTCTTTCAAGCTATTCTAGGGCAAAATCCCGAAGAGTCAGCCCGTCCCCACCTGCAATCACTATTGGGATAGCTGAAGTAGGCGACGTTTAGCCGTCTTGCGGTCGGCCCGGCTTTCCGGCACATCCCATGACATGACAGATACGATGATAGCCGACACCGTAGACCTCGCTGAAACCATGCTCGACATGGGCCGCCGCGCCCGTGCCGCGTCTCGCAAGCTGGGCCAGATGACGCCCGCTGACCGAACACGCGGTTTGCAGGCGGTCGCGGCCGCGATTCGTGCGTCTGCCTCCAAAGTCCTGGCGGCCAATGCGCAGGATATGGACGCTGCCGAAGCCAAGGGGCTCGACGCGGCCATGCTGGACCGGCTGGCCCTGGATGCCGCGCGCCTTGAAGGGATTGCCTCCAGTGTGGAAGCCGTGGCCGGCTTGCCCGACCCCATTGGCAAGGAACTCGCCCGGTGGGAGCGGCCGAATGGGCTGGACATTGCGCGCATCGCCGTGCCGCTGGGCGTGATCGGCATCATCTATGAGAGCCGCCCGAATGTCACCGCCGATGCCGGCGCGCTCTGTCTGCGCTCGGGCAACGCGGCGATCCTGCGCTGCGGGTCTGAAAGCACGCACTCGTCCCGCGCAATCATCGACGCCATGCGCGGCGCGCTGAAGGCCGAAGGATTGCCGGAAGACGCGGTGCAACTGGTCATGACCACCGACCGCGCCGCAGTAGGCCACATGCTGGCCGGCCTCGAAGGCAATGTGGACGTGATCGTCCCGCGCGGTGGGCGCAGCCTGGTCGAGCGCGTGCAAAAGGATGCGCGCGTTCCCGTGATCGGTCATCTCGAAGGGCTTTGCCATGTCATCGTCGACAAGGCTGCTGATCCCGAGAAGGCAGTTTCCATTGTCGTGAATGCCAAGATGCGCCGGACAGGAATCTGTGGCTCGGCGGAAACACTCCTGGTCGATGCGGCTGTGGCGGACGATGTATTGCCAAAGATCGCGGCCGGCCTGTTGGAAGCGGGCTGTGAATTGCGCGGAGATGACCGCGCCCGCGCCATCGTGCCAAAGATGATCGAAGCCACCGAGGCCGACTGGTCCACCGAATATCTTGCGCCGATCCTGGCCGTTGCGGTTGTCGATGATCTGAGCGCAGCGCTGGCACATATTGGCTCCTGGTCGTCCGGTCACACAGAATGTATCATCACTGAAGACTCTGATGCAGCAGACCGCTTCTTTGCGACGGTCGACAGCGCGATTTTGCTGCACAATGCCTCTACCCAATTTGCGGATGGCGGCGAGTTCGGCATGGGCGCCGAGATTGGTATCGCCACGGGTCGCATCCATGCGCGCGGACCCGTGGGGGCAGAACAGCTGACGACGTACAAATACATTGTGCGAGGAACCGGGCAGGTTCGTCCTTGAGCCGAGCAATTTTACCGGGACCATCGGCTGGCCTCCGCATCGGCCTGTTCGGCGGCAGTTTCAATCCGGCCCATTCCGGCCATTTCCATGTGGCATCCACAGCCATGAAACGGCTACAGCTAGATTGGGTCTGGTGGATCGTGGCGCGCGGGAATCCCCTGAAGACCGGACACGGAGATTTTTCGGGCCGCTTCCGGTCAGCCGAGGCGGTCGCAGACCATCCACGAATGCGGGTGACAGATATCGAGACGCGGCTCGGCCTGACTTATTCCTATCGTACCTTGTCGACGCTGACAGCGGCAGCGCCCGCTGCGAAATTCGTCTGGTTGATGGGCGCTGACAATATGGTCAATTTCCATCTCTGGGGCGCGTGGCAGGGGATTGCGCAGATGATGCCGATCGCCATCGTGGCGCGTCCGGGGATTGGGCCGGGTGCTCGCAACTCACCGTTCGCCCGTCGCTTTGCCAGTAGTCGTGTCCCGGCTTCAACTGCCGCCTCGCTGCCGGATCGTGATCCGCCTGCATGGGTCTACCTGCCTGCGCCGCTGGACCCGATCTCCTCGACCGCTATTCGCCAGAAGAAAGCAGGACAATGAGCCTCAGCCCGGAAGACCTCGCCCGGCACAAGCGCCACATCATGCTGAAGGAAATAGGCGGACCCGGCGTCCAGAAGCTGCGCGCGGCGTCGATATCCATTGTCGGGGCAGGGGCGCTCGGCGGGCCATGCGCAATGTTCCTGGCGGCTGCAGGCATCGGGCAGATCGAAATCTGGGATGATGATGTCATTGAGCGGTCGAATCTGCAGCGACAAATCCAGTTTGGAGAACGCGACCTCGGCAAGGCCAAGGTGGATATCCTGGCTGAGCGCCTGGCGACGGATCATCCCGGGACAAGGATCAGCACGCGTCGAAAGAAATGGTCGCCTTCCGACCCGCTGTCCGGCAGCATTCTGGTCGATGCGACGGACAATTTCCCGACCCGCTACGCCCTCAACGCAGCGGCCCACCTGAGCGAACGCTTGTTGGTGCACGGCGCAGCCGCAGGGTGGACCGGGCAAGCCAGCGTGTTTGCGTCCGGCTGCCGGGACGGCGCGCCATGCTATCGCTGCTGGGTGCCCGAAACGCCGCCGAATGCGGCGGCTTGCGATGAAGTTGGCGTGGTCGGGCCCGTGACCGGAATGGTTTCAACGCTCATGGCGCTTGAAGTCGTGAAGCTGGTCACAGGCGCCGGAGAACCGATGATTGGAAGCCTTATTCTGATCGATGGTTTGATGGCCGACGTCAGGAAAGTCCGGTTGCGGCGCGATGCAACCTGTAGTGTTTGTGGCACTGAGCGTGCGATTTGACTTGGCGCCGTCAGGGGGGCTTAGTGCCGATCACCTGATTTGAAACTGCGGGAGCCGGGAACAAGATGAAACGATTGCTAGTCGTGCTGGTGACGGTTGCGATCATTCTCACGGCGGGCTGGTTGATGCTGCGCCGTCCGGACATTTCCTACAATACATTGGAGTCGGTCTACTCGAAATCGAACAGCCGGTACCTGAAATCCGGTAGTCAGATCGAGCTGCATTTTACCGATACCGGTCCGCGCGACGCGCCAATACTTGTGCTTGTGCATGGCTATTCTGCCTCTCTGAACACCTGGGACGCATGGGTGCGCAATCTGCGTAAGGATTACCGGGTCATCCGGTTGGACCTGCCGGGCCATGGCCTGTCGCGCTGCGTCGACAATGATGAGATCGGCATCGAGCAATTCATTGCCAGTATCGACCGCGTGACGCATTCACTGGACGTCGACCAGTTCACCCTCGTCGGCAGTTCCATGGGCGGGCACACCGCCTGGGCCTATGCACTCGCCCATCCGGACAGGCTGGATGGATTGGTCCTGGTGGATGCGGCCGGTTGGCTCAGTGCGCCGGGCGAGGACGACAAGGACCCGGTGATCTTCAAATTGCTGCGCAATGGGTTTGCCCGCAATGTGATGAAGGATCTCGACATGTCAGCCTTGATCCGGTCGGGGCTGGAAAACAGCTTTGCGGATCCTGAACTGGTGACGGATGAAATGGTGGAGCGGTATTCGGCCATGTCTCGTGCGCCGTGCCATCGCGAGGCGCTGCTCAAGATCATGAGCGGCACGACACTGCGGGTGCCTGCGTCCAAGGAGAGGCTGAGCGCAATCGCCGTGCCGACGCTGATCCTGCATGGGGATACTGACAATCTGATTCCCGTGGCACATGCGGAAAAGTTTGCCGATGCCATCCCGGGGTCGAAGCTCATCATCTATCCCGAGACCGGACATATCCCGCAGGAGGAGCAGCCTGTTGCCTCGGTAGAAGACTTCCGTGCGTTTCTTGCCACCATTTATTCCGAAGAAACCGCAGAGCCTGAGGCGGTTGAGCCAAACGGCGAATAGGTCTCCGGGAAACCAGTCAGCAGGTTCACGCGTAGGAGGGGCATAGGAGAAACCCATATGCGCCTCGCCCTTTCCGCCATTGCCGCAGCCCTGCTTGCAGCCTGTACGAGCCAACCTGATTATCGCGCCAGTGATTCAACGCCGCCGACCGTGCCGTCTGTCGATCTCGATCGGTATGCTGGCCTCTGGTACGAAATTGCCCGCTATCCGAATGGGTTTGAACGCAATTGCACAGGTGTGACGGCTGAGTATGGCCTGAACTCCGATGGCACCGTGTCGGTGACCAATACGTGTTTCAAGGGATCGCTCGACGGAGAGAAAACGGTGGCTGAAGGCAAGGCCCGCATCGTGGAGGGGTCAGGCAACAGCAAGCTGAAAGTGAAGTTTGCGCCTGCATGGGTTCCGTTCGCAGAAGGGGACTATTGGGTGCTGGCGCTGGAGCCGGATTATTCAGCCGCCCTCGTCGGCAGTCCGGACGGCAAGTATCTGTGGATCCTCTCGCGCACGGCGCAGCTTGATGGGAAAACCCTGGAGCGTCTGAAGACGCGTGCCGAAGAGCTTGGATACGAAACGGCTCCGCTCGAAATGACCCTGCAATCGGAACAGGGGTGACGATTCTCGCGAGCTTTGGTAGGCGAACCCAATGAGCCTTCCCAATCTTGATGCCAACAATTTCGATGCCGAGCGCCAGCACTGGATCACCGTGCGGGTCTATTATGAAGACACCGACTTCACAGGCATGGTCTATCACGCCAATTATCTCCGCTTCTTCGAGCGGGGTCGATCAGACCATCTGCGCGACGCTGGCGTCTCCCATCAATCCTTGCTGGAACGGGAAGACCCGGCGGCTTTCACGCTGACGCGAATTGAAGTGGACTATCGCAGGGCGGCACGGGTAGACGACCTGCTGCATATCCGGACGCGCTACATCGGTACCGACGGACCCCGCATCCTTTTTTCCCAAACCTGTTTCAGGGGAGAAGAAATCATTGCAGAGGGTGAGATCACAGCTGTCATGATTCACGTCGATGGCCGCCCGCGCCGTCCGATCCGCGAATTGGTGAAGCAACTGGAAGCATATCGCTGGGAGGGCGAGTCTTGAAATTGATGCACTTGGCGCTGTGGGGCGCGTGCCTGAGCTATCCCGCGGTTGCGCAGGCAGAAGCAGACTTTGACGCAGAGCGCGGCTTCTATGTTGCTGTGCGCGGATACGGGTCGATCGGGGATCAGAACAATCTGATTTTCGATGACAGCCGCGAGATCGCCGGGGCCCTGGGCTACCGGGTCAACCACTCAGTTCGTCTGGAGGCCGAATACGGATTCCGCTGGGCCAATATCGCGGGACTGAACGGTGCGAGCACGGCAAGTGGCGATTTCACAAGTCGCTCGATCGGGGTTCATGCCTTCTATGATTTCCGGGAAGGCAAGCGGCTGCGCCCATTCCTGGGCGCGGGCGGCGGGGCAGGGGTGCTCGATTTCAACTTCTCTGGCCCCGCGGACATCAATCCGGATTTCATCGTGGTCGGCAAGGACACCAATTCCAGCGCCTACTGGAATCTGTTTGCGGGCGCGACCTATCATCTGTCGGACAATTTCCGTTTGTCGCTGGGCAGTGAATACGTCTCGTATTCGGATCAGGCCGTCGCGTCGAACCTTGGCGGAATTGATGGCATCAACCGCGCCTACAACTTCTATGTCGGCACGCGATGGTTCCTGCCCGACTTGTCCAATTGATCGTAGGCCCGGTGCCAAATATCGGCCGATTGCCCACGTTTCGTTAAGAAAACTCCCTTAGCCGTTAACTGTGCTGCGGAAACTGGCCATCCTGCCGTGTTTCTGCCGAATTTGGTGTGGATGAAGGGGTGTGCCGGTCCCGTTTGGGATGCGGCTGATCACCCATGACGCGTAGATAGGAGCTTTAGCCCCCATGGAATCAGAAGCGATAGGCACCGCCGCGAGTCATGCCGACTTCTCGCTCTTCAGCCTCATTATGGCGGCTGACCCAATTGTTAAGCTGGTGCTCCTGTTCCTGCTGCTGGCATCTATCTGGTCCTGGATGGTGATTGGCGAAAAGCTTTTCTCGCTGGGCGCTGTACGCAAGAAATCACGCCAGTTCGAAGAAGCCTTCTGGAGCGGACGCACCGAGGATTTCGACATGCGACCCGGTCAGGCAACCAATGACGCTGCCAGCCGCGTGTTTGCAGCGGCTGCGCGCGAATGGTCTGACGCCAAGCGTTTGCAATCTGGTTCCGGCGAGGCGGCGGCCCTTGTCAGCCGCGCCGAGCGATCAATGCGCGCTGCGGTGGATCGCGAGATTGGACGCGCCGGAAACGGTCTCGGCATTCTTGCGACCATCGGATCTGCGTCACCCTTTATTGGCCTGTTCGGGACTGTCTGGGGCATCATGAACGCCTTCCTCAACATCGCTGAACAACAAGATACCAGCCTGGGCACCGTGGCTGGCCCGATCGCCGAGGCGCTGTTCGCGACCGGCATGGGACTCGTTGCGGCCATCCCGGCGGTTATCTTCTATAACAAGTTCACCGGTGACCTGACCAAGCTGGGCGACCAGCTGGACACGTTCTCGCAGGATGTTCTGGTGCGTTTGTCGCGCCGTGCCTCTGAATCCGCGAGGGACTAGGCGATGGGATTGATCCTTGGTTCGGGTGGCAAGGGCGGACGGCGCGGCCGTCGCGCGCTGAATGCCGAGATCAATGTGACGCCTTTTGTGGACGTCATGCTGGTCCTGCTGATCGTGTTCATGATCACTGCGCCGCTATTGGTGCGCGGCGAGGAAGTGAATTTGCCGAAGACGAGTTCCGGCCCGATCAAGACCGAACCGAATGACGACCCGCTGGCGATTTCCATCCGCGAGAATGGCGAGGTCTTTATTCAGACCACCCTTGTTGAGGATATAGCCACGCTCGGTCCGCAATTGCAGGCAATTATTGGCGAAGGCTACGAACAGCCGATCTATCTTCGCGGTGACGAGAACACGCCCTATGGCCGGATCATGGAAGTGACGGCCGAAATCCGGGCAGCAGGTTATACACGTGTGTCCTTTGTGACCGAACAAAAGAAGTAGGAGCGACCAGCCCCACATGCTTCGCGGCTTTACCATCTCGACCCTTCTTCATGCCTCCGTGCTTGCCGCGGCGGTGATGACGTGGCCGATGAAGAAGAGCGATTGCGACAAGCAGATCGAACGACTGGAACGTGAGGAGCCGGGCCTTTCACCGGTCGATATCCTGCTGCGCCTGCCGCAATGCGCCAGCACGATTGATGTGCCGATCGACATTGTCGATATTGGTCTGGTTACGGACGTTGCGCCGATCCAGAAAGTGCAGGAGCCTGCCGAAGAGGAGCCTGAAGAGACCGAACCGGAAGAGCAGCCTGACCCTGTCGAGGAAGACGCCGAAATCGTCGAGGATCCGCCGGAAGAACCGGAAGAAGTGAACGAGACGCGCGAAACCGAAACAGCCGAAGAAGAGCCTGTTGTCGAAGACACCAAGGCCGAGCCGGAAGAAACCCCGAAGGAGCCTGAGCCCAAGAAGGAAGAGCCTCCGAAGAAGGAGCCGAAGCTGATCGAGAAGCAGAAGCCGAAATCGGAGTCTGACGAACTCGACTTTCTGAATGATTTCGAGGATATCCTGAAGGACAAGGCCCAGACCCAGCGCAAGGCTGCGCAAGAACAGGCCCCGCCTCCGATCAATAAACCGGTGCTTCAAGACGTCCAGCAGCCCCGCAAGGGGGCAGGGGAGCGGCGCGGCAACACGGCCTCCCTGCAAGCCGCGATGCGCCGACAGATTGGCTATTGCTGGAATGGCGTCGATGATCTGCCCAAGGATGACCAGATCAATGTGGTGATCCGGGTGAGGCTGAACCTGGACGGCTCGCTGGATGGCAATGCCAGCCTGGTGACGCCGCGCTCGATGCCGATTGGCCGCCGCGGCGTTGTGGTGCAGCGGGCCCTGACAGCCGTGCGCCAGTGTGCGAACTACCAATTGCCTGAAGACGATTATGACGAGTGGAAAGATATCGAGGTCACAATCGGGCCGCTAAAGGGGAATTGATGAATTACGCTCCATCCTATCGGTTGTTGGCGGCCATGATGGCGATCATGCTCATACCATCAGTGCTGCCGATGCATGCGGACGAAGATGCCGCTCGCTTTGATTTCGGGGCTAAGCTGCGTCGCCAGATCGGATCTTGCTGGAGGGGAGCAGAAAACCTTTCCCAGCCCGAGCGCGTGAGTGTTGTGTTGAGATTCCAACTGACGCCGAGTGGCGAACTGGATGGCGACGTCACGCTTGTATCCCCGGAAGCTGACGAGGTTTCCGCAGTGGCGATTTCCAGGGCTACAGATGCGATCTTGAATTGTGCGCCATACAATCTGCCAAAAGAACACTATCATATTTGGGAAGACGTTGAGGTCACCATAGGTCCTCCCAAGAACAATCTGGTTTCCTGAAGGAGAAAGAGATGATCCGCTTAGCAAAACTCTGGTTGATGGCCGGGCTTCTCGCCTTTGGTCTCGCCATGCCTGCCGCTGCGCAGCTGCAGGTCCGCGTCGACGAGGGTAATTTCCAGCCGACCCCGCTGGCCATTCCGGACTTTGAAGTCCGTGGCGCGAATGCCGAAATGGCCGAAGACATCGCCGATGTCGTCCGGGCCGATCTGGAATCGACTGGCCTGTTCGACATCCAGAACCCGGCGTCCTTCATCCAGAAGGATCTGTCGATCGACGTCCAGCCGCGCTTCCCGGACTGGCGGATCATCCAGACCGAGGGCCTTGTCGTCGGCGCGTATGAAGAATTGCCGGATGGCAAGATCGCCGTCTCGTTCCGCCTGTGGGATGTTTATGGTGGGGAAGTCATGCGGATCAATGGCCAGCCCGGCCGTCGCCTGACCACGACGCCAGACAATTGGCGCCGCATCGCGCACAAGATTGCGGATTCCATCTATAACCGCCTGACCGGTGAAGACCCATATTTCGATACGCGGATCGTCTATATTGCCGAGACCGGCCCAAAGACCGAGCGTGTGAAGCGCCTGGCGATCATGGATGCTGATGGTGCCAATCAACAATATCTGACTGCGGGGACGAACACGGTGCTGACGCCGCGCTTCAGCCCGTCAGCGCAGGAAATCACCTACATGTCGTATGAGGGCGGCCGTCCGCGCGTCTACCTCTTCAATATTGAGACGGGCCGTCAGGAATTGCTGGGCAATTTTCCGGGCATGACCTTCGCGCCGCGCTTCTCGCGGGATGGGGAGAGTGTGTTGATGACCCAGGCCCAGGGCGGCAACTCTGAAATCTACCTCATGAATCTGCAGACACGCCAATCGCGTCGCCTGACAGACCACCCGGCGATTGACACCTCGCCCTCCATGTCACCGGACGGACGCGCCATTGTGTTCACGTCTGACCGTGGCGGCAGCCCGCAGCTCTACATCATGAACACCGATGGCAGTCCGCGGACCTGCCCCTCCGGTGGTCGGGATGTTGCTTGCCGCATCACCTTCAACAAGGGCCAGTATTCAACACCGGTCTGGAGCCCACGGGGTGATCTGGTCGCGTTCACCAAGCAACTCGGCGGTCGATTTTACATCGGCGTGATCGGGACAGATGGCAAAGGCGAGCGCCTGCTGACCGAATCATACCTCGATGAGGGCCCGGACTGGTCACCAAACGGGCGCGTGATCGTGTATTTCCGCGAAAGTCGCCCCGGCGCTGGGCCACAGCTCTGGTCGGTAGATCTTTCAGGCCGAAATGAGCGCAGAATGATGACCCAGACGGACGCCTCCGATCCGGCCTGGTCGCCATTGTTGCAATAAATTCATGGCTTTCGCCCCCGGTTTTCGTCCGGGGGCGTTGCTTTTTGGAGACAAAACGTCAAAATAGTATCGAATCTGGGCGTTAGCTCTGCTTCCGCCCGATTGTCGCCCGAATTCTGTCAGAATATGGAGACAGATACCCGCTACACCCGGCACAACGTTGACAAACGCCAGCCGTTAAGGCGTCAATTAGCACTCAGGACATCCAGGGGAGTCTGAATAGCAATGAATACCACTTTTAAACTCGCAGCCGCAGCCGCGGTTGTTCTTTCGATCAGCGCGTGTGCATCCCAACCAGAGCCTGTTGAGCAGGTCGAGGAACAGGCACCAGTTGAAGTCGCTGAGCCAGCACCGGCTCCGGCTCCAGTTGAAGCAGCGCCAGCCGCACCGGTTGGTCCGCTCGCAGGCTCGCTCGAAGACTTCCGCGTCAACGTTGGTGAGCGCGTCTACTTTGACCTCAACGGCTACCGCCTCGATGTCGACGACCAGGAAATCCTGAAGCGTCAGGCTGCTTGGCTGTCGTCCTATCCGGGCGTTCGCATCATCGTTGCAGGTAACTGTGATGAGCGCGGCACCCGCGAGTACAACCTTGCCCTTGGTGAGCGTCGTGCTTCTATCGTGAAGGACTATCTGGTCAGCCTCGGCGTCGACCCGTCCCGCGTTGACACGATCTCCTACGGTAAAGAGCGTCCAATCGCTGCTGGTTCCGACGAGCAGGCATGGGCCCTGAACCGCAACGGCTTCACGCAAATCGTTTCCGGCGCAAACAGCTAGGTTTCTGCCGCGAATAGCTTCACAAGATGCAGCCGGGTGCCTTATTTTGGCCCCGGCTGTTTTTGTATGTTCGCCCACAATCCTCCGGAGGCTTCCCCCATGTTCAAAGCGCCCGCTCTTGTCCTCGCCAGCTTTTGCCTGATTGTTGGTCCTGCCGCCGCTCAGCGCGCTGCACCCATAACGCAAGGGGTCACCAGCTCCGACCTGTCGCAACAGGTGGCGCAGGCCCGCCAGCAAAGCGCGCAGGTTCAGGTCGAGGTCAATGGATTGACCGGGGACGTGATGCAACTGACCGGGCGGGTGGAAACGCTTGAATTCCAGCTCCAGCAACTGCGCGAGCAAAACGAGAACCTGTCACGCGACAATGAAGCCCTCATCGACGAGGCCGATGATTTGCGAACGCAGCTGGAAAATCAGTCTGCAGATATTGCCTCCCTGAAATCCTATCTTTCAGCGGCGGGCATCATGCCCGAGGCCGACCCCATGCCGGGCAATGTCGGCGGAGAGTTCGGGACGATGCCGGAAATGGGCGCAGCGACTGACCAGAGCTTCAATTCTGGCCCACGCCGTCTTGATGCACCCGCCTCCATGGGTGAAACGACTTCAAATACCTCCGGCCCGACCCGCCTGACCATGGGCGGCGCAGCCGCTGCCGGCGAGTCTCTGCCGGAAGGTTCACTGGGCACGATTCCTGCCAGCGCCCTGCCAGGCGAAGCGGGACCGCTCTTCGCCCTTGCGAAATCCAAGCTGATCCAGTTCGACTATGCTGGTGCGGAAGAGGCCTTTCGCGCCTTCCTTGAGCGGTTCGGCGATGACCCGCAGGCTGGTGAGGCACACTACTGGCTGGGAGAGTCGCTCTATCAGCAAAAAGCGTATGCCGACAGCGGCGCAGCCTATACGACGATGATCCGGTCTTATCCCGACAATCCCCGCGCGCCGGATGCGCTGGTCAAGTTGGCGCGGGCAATGCGTCTGATCGGTGACAAGGAAAAGGCCTGTCTGGCCCTTGGTACGCTGCCGAGCCGCTATCCGAACGCTTCGGGTGTGACGCGGGATCTGGCTGCGGTTGAGCGAACCAAGTCCGGCTGTGACAACTAGACGACTTCCTGACACATGATGGATGCGTTTGATCGGCTCTGTGGCACCGCTTCAGGGCCGATCGGCATTGCGGTGTCCGGGGGCAGCGACTCGCTTGCCCTGCTCGTGCTGGCCCATGACTGGGCCGCGCGGTCTGGTCGTGATCTGATGGCGTTTACCGTAGATCATCGCCTGCGGCCTGAGGCCGCCGACGAGGCCCGCCACGTGGCCAGTATTTGTGGGCAGATCAGCATAGCTCATGAAACATTGGTCTGGGAAACGCCTGTATCAAAACAGGCGCTGGCCCGGCGAGCGCGGCATGGCCTGATGGCCGCGGCACTTCGGGCGCGCGGAGGGGCGCGCCTGCTGCTAGGCCACACGTCTGACGATCAGTGCGAAACATTCCTGATGCGGGCCCGGCAGGGTTCGACCTGGTATGGCCTTGCTGGCATGCAACCGCGCGCCGTGTCGCCGGTTTGGCCCGAAGGGCAGGGGGTGATGATTGCCCGGCCGGTTCTCTCACACAGCCGCAGCGAATTGCGGACATGCCTGACTTCGCGTGGAATCCTTTGGGTCGATGACCCATCCAATCGCAACCTGGCCTATGAGCGGGTGCGCGTACGGGCGCAGCTGGACGGCCATGCTGACCTGAAAGCGCGCATCCTTGCCTGTCAGGCGCGTCTGCAGGACGTGCGGCGGCTGGAAGAGCGTCTGATTGGGCGCTGGATGGCCGATTGTGTTGTGTGGGATGGAAAAGGTCGCGCACGGCTGAATCTGTCCAGGCTACCGAGAGAGCGTCTGGAGCGCGCCCTCGGCCTGATGCTTCAAATCGTCGGCGGCAAGGAAACACCTCCACGGCGGGATGCCGTGCAGCAACTGGCGGGTCGACTTTCAGGCAACGAGGCGTTTCAAGGTGCCACGCTGGGCGGCGTCCTGATCTACCGCAAGCGGGGTGATGTAGTCCTGTCGGCAGAGCCTGGAATAGCAGGTACGGCCGCCGATCCCGCACTGGCGCGCGCCCGTTTTGACGCAATGCGAGCGCTCTATGTCGGCGATACGTGACAAAACAGCCATTTTAAGAGCTTTTGAGTCGTTTTCATGCGATAAGCCCCCTATCTTACGGGGTGAACACCGGAATTTGGAGCGAGACGAAAAATGAACGTCAGAAACTTGGCTATCTGGGGCGCAATTGCCCTCCTGGTCATCGGCATGGCCGTGGCCATGGGTGGAAACCCTCAGGCAGCACGTGCTGAAAAGGCCAAACTGTCTGTCATTTATGAACTGGTCGAGGATGGAAAAGTCGCGGATGCGACCCTCGGTGACCAGCGCATCATCGTCACCACCACCGACGGCCGGACCATGGTCAGCGAATTGCGGTCACTCGACATGACGACCCAGCAGTTTCTCGAAGAGAACCAGGTTCCCTTCACGGTGGATGCTGACAGCGGCCAGAATACGTTCGCGTCTCTGATCTTTTCCATCCTGCCAATCCTGCTGATCGTTGGCTTTGTCTTCTTCATGATGCGCCAGATGCAGTCTGGTGGAGGTCGTGGCGCGATGAGCTTCGGCAAGAGCCGCGCACGCCTCCTGACAGAAAAGCATGGCCGCGTGACGTTTGACGATGTTGCGGGCGTGGATGAAGCCAAGGAAGAACTGCAAGAGATCGTCGAGTTTTTGCAGGATCCGTCCAAATTCCAACGTCTTGGCGGTAAAATTCCGAAAGGCGCACTGCTGGTAGGCCCTCCGGGTACGGGTAAGACTTTGCTGGCACGGGCCGTGGCAGGCGAAGCAGGCGTGCCGTTCTTCACAATTTCCGGTTCGGACTTTGTCGAAATGTTTGTCGGTGTTGGCGCAAGCCGCGTCCGCGACATGTTCGAGCAGGCCAAGCGCTCGGCGCCTTGCATCATCTTCATTGACGAGATCGACGCGGTCGGCCGTTCACGCGGCGCTGGCCTCGGCGGCGGCAATGATGAGCGCGAGCAGACGCTCAACCAGTTGCTGGTTGAGATGGACGGTTTTGAAGCCAATGAGGGCATTATCCTGATTGCTGCGACCAACCGTCCTGACGTGCTGGATCCGGCATTGCTGCGTCCCGGTCGTTTCGACCGTCAGGTCACTGTCGGCAATCCTGACATCATCGGTCGTGAGAAAATCCTGCGCGTTCATATGCGCAATGTACCCTTGGCCAAGGATGTCGAGGCGCGGACGATTGCGCGCGGCACGCCGGGCTTTTCCGGGGCAGACCTTGCCAACCTCGTGAACGAGGCGGCCCTGCTGGCCGCCCGTCGCGGCAAGCGCGTTGTCGCCATGCAGGAATTCGAGGATGCCAAGGACAAGGTCCTGATGGGACCAGAGCGTCGCTCCATGGTGATGTCCGAAAAGGAAAAAGAACTGACAGCCTGGCACGAAGCTGGTCATGCCGTCGTGGCGCTGAAAGTGCCGGCTGCAGATCCCGTCCACAAAGCCACGATCATTCCGCGTGGTCGTGCGCTGGGCATGGTCATGCAGTTGCCGGAAGACGACAAGCTGTCCATGTCCAAGATCGAGATGACTTCGCGTCTCGCGATCATGATGGGCGGGCGCGTGGCCGAAGAGCTGAAATTCGGCGAAGACAATGTCACCGCTGGTGCAGCCTCTGACATTCAGCAGGCGACACGCCTTGCACGCGCCATGGTCACCCGCTGGGGCTTTGCCGACGCGGTCGGCCCAGTTGATTATGGCGATGACCAGGGCGACGTTTTCCTCGGCCAGCAGCTGATGCAATCCTCGCATGTCTCGGAAGAGACCTCGCGGAAGATTGAGGAAGAAGTACGTACGCTGATCCAGACCGGCATGGATGATGCTCGCCGGATCATGACCGAGTGCCGGAAGGATTGGGAGGCGATTGCAACCGGTCTTCTGGAGTATGAAACCCTGACGGGTGACGAGATTTCGGCTTTGCTCAAAGGCAATCCACCATCGCGTCCTGATTTGGGCGATGATGACACGACGCCGGGCTCGGCGGTGCCGGTGATTGGCAAACGCCGCAAGCCCAAGGGCGATGGCGGCCTTGGCGATCCGGAGCCTAATCCGGCCTGATCGCTGGGGTCCCAGCAAAAAGTTTGAAAAGCGCGGTCAGTTCGGCCGCGCTTTTTTGCTTTTATACAATGGCTTGCCTTTCGCCTGCTGAACACTACCGTTATCCAACGAGTCAGGAACGTTCTTCTTGTCGACGGGTTCTGCCATTGCGCGCGCCTCTTCGCGGGCCTTGCGCGACGAGAAACAAAGCGGAGGCTGGCAGGCTTCATGTGCAATGCGCCCCTTCACGTGTCGCTCGACACTGGACACGACATCCTGTTGAGGCCCGTCGGCCTGGATGACGAGCCACGCTTCCAGCAAATATTCCGATCCATGTCGCCGGAGTCGCGCTATTTGCGCTTTTTCAGCGGCGCCAATCCTGTGCCCGATGCGGTTGTCCACAGTCTCGCAAATGCGGATGGCAAGGCTCATATTGCATGGGGCATTCTCGACACCAGCGAAGACGACACACCACTCATGGCAGCGGCCCATGCCATTCGCGCAGAGCCGGACAGCAAGCGCGCCGAACTCGCGCTTGGTGTACTGGACCAGTACCAGGCTCATGGCCTGTCCCGCCTGTTGATTGCGTCGGTGGCGCTATCCTGCCGCGCGCAGGGCATCACCACGCTGGAGGCTGAAACCCTGCCAGAAAATCGAAAGGCCAGCAGCCTCTTCAAGGCGCTCGGGGGCAAGGTAATTCGACCGTTGCCGCCGACGACGGTGTGGGAATTCGAAGTGGATGACCTGATCGACCAGCTCAAGCATATGGAAAAGCCGGAGGGCTTGCGAGCCGTGTTCAGCACAAACGGGTAAGTGCTTGTCTCACAGATAGTTCATGGCAAGTTCAAGGGCCCGGCAGACGATGTAGATGACGAGGGCGAAAATCCAACGCCAGGCACCGACTGGTTGGGTCAGGTATTGAAGACTGTCGACACGGTCCCAAAATACATGACCATCTTCGCTCAGCGTTCGGGCGCATATGATATGGGTGATCAGGCTGATCAATGGAATACCGAGCCCCATGCCGGCAAGCATCGCCAGGGCTGAACGCTTCAGGCTGGACCGGAAGGACAGCCGGCTTCCAATAATGTTCCGTATTCTGATGCCCATCAGGGCCTTGCCGGGCGTATTTCCCAATTGGGAAACGCAGAATGCCTCAAGCACAGTGAAGGTCAGTGCGTGAAGCACGAGAAAGACGCCCACGAAGATATAGCCGTCGAAGAAAGCCTCATCCATCGGCCATGCCAGCAGGGTCGCCACAAAGCCGTAGATGAAGATAAGCCCCATCATGATCGCGAAAGAGGGGATCAGGCAGAGGTAGAAATCGATCCATTTGGCCAGGAAGCGAGCCCAGATGCGGGGTTTGTGCTCGGCTGCCAAGTCAATTCGGGGGCGCTCACCCTCCGGCGCCTCGCCAAAGACATCAATGTCAGGTGAAGTCGACATATAAAAAAGCCCCCATCCGGATCAACCCGGGATGGAGGCTAATTTGGATTCGCGGATCAGGAAACCCGTTCGACCATCATGTGCTTGATCTTGGCAATCGCCTTGGCCGGATTCAGGCCTTTCGGGCAGACCTGCGCGCAGTTCATGATTGTGTGGCAGCGATACAGTTTGAACGGATCTTCGAGATCGTCCAGACGCTCGCCGGTGGCTTCATCGCGGCTATCGATCAGCCAGCGATAGGCCTGAAGCAGCGCGGCAGGGCCGAGATATTTGTCGCCATTCCACCAATAGGACGGGCAGGACGTCGTGCAGGAGGCACAGAGGATACATTCGTAAAGGCCGTTCAGCTCTTCACGGTCTTCCTCGGATTGCTTCCATTCCTTTTCGGGGTCTGGCGTAACCGTCTTCAGGTATGGCTGCACATAGGCATGCTGGGCATAGAAGCTGGTCAGGTCCGGGATCAGGTCTTTTACCACCGGCTGCGAGGGCAGGGGCGCAATCGTGATGACGCCGCCCGGCAGTTCGTCGAAGCCCTTGGTGCAGGCAATCGTGTTCTGGCCGGCAATATTCATGGCGCAGGAGCCGCAGACGCCTTCACGGCAGGAGCGGCGGAATGCCAGCGTCGGGTCGACATTGTTCTTGATGTAGAACAACACGTCCAGGATCATTGTGCCGGCGCGATCCATGTCCACCCAATAGGTGTCCCAGCGTGGATTACCGCCCTCTTCCGGGCTGTAGCGATAAATCCGGAACTGGCGGAGATTGGTCGCGCCTTGCGGCTTCGGCCAGGTCTTGCCCTTTTTGGGCGCGGAGCCTTTGGGGAGAGTAAGTTGAACCATGTCGTGCTCGCCTTGATATCCTAGTAAACCCGGGCCTTGGGCTCGATGTAGCTGATTTCGTTCGAAAGCGTGTAATTGTGCACTTCGCGATAGTCGATCGTGACCTTGCCGGCCTCATCGCACCAGGCGAGCGTGTGTTTCATCCACGTTTCGTCATTACGCTCCGAGAAGTCTTCGCGGGCGTGCGCGCCGCGGCTTTCCTGACGGTTGGCCGCAGAGTTCACGGTGACAGCAGCCTGCGCGATCAGATTGTCGAACTCGAGGGCTTCAACAAGATCCGTATTCCAGACCATGCCGCGGTCTTTCACGTCGATCCCGGGCGCTTTCTTGTAGACTTCCTCGATGGCATCGACGCCGTCCTTCAGGACATCGCCGGTGCGGAAGACGGCGCAATTGTTCTGCATGCCCTTTTGCATTTCGAGGCGGAGGGCAGCGACAGGTTGGTCGCCTGTTGCGTTGCGCAGGCGGTCAAGGCGCGCGAGGTGGCTGTCGGTGGCGCCCTTCGGCAATTCCGGCTGGGTTGCGCCCGCTTCCGTGGTGGCGCCACAGCGCTGGCCGGCCGCGCGACCGAAGACGACAAGATCGATCAGCGAGTTGGAGCCGAGACGGTTGGCGCCGTGTACGGAGACACAGGCCGCTTCGCCGACGGCCATCAGACCGGGCACGACCGAATCCGGGTCTCCATTCTTCTTGGTCAGTACTTCGCCATGATAATTGGTCGGGATGCCGCCCATATTGTAGTGAACGGTCGGAAGCACCGGGATCGGCTCTTTCGTGACGTCCACGCCAGCAAAGATTTTCGCCGTCTCGGAGATGCCCGGCAGGCGGGCCGCCAGGACTTCTGCGCCGAGATGCTCGAGATGGAGGTGGATATGATCCTTCTCCGCGCCGACACCGCGGCCCTCGCGGATTTCCATGGTCATGGCACGGGAGACCACGTCGCGAGACGCGAGGTCTTTTGCTGACGGAGCATAGCGCTCCATGAAGCGCTCACCTTCGGAATTGGTCAGGTAACCGCCTTCGCCGCGCGAACCTTCAGTGATCAGGCAGCCGGAGCCGTAGATACCGGTCGGGTGGAACTGGACGAATTCCATGTCCTGCAATGGCAGGCCGGCGCGGAGCACCATGGCATTGCCGTCACCCGTACAGGTGTGAGCCGAGGTACAGGAGAAGAAGGCGCGGCCATACCCGCCGGTCGCAAGCACGACTTTCTGCGCGCGGAAGCGGTGCAGCGTGCCGTCATCGAGTTTCCACGCGGTGACACCGCGGCAAGCGCCTTCCTCATCCATGATGAGGTCGAGCGCGAAATATTCGATGAAGAATTCGGTCTCTTCCTTGACGCACTGACCATACAGTGTGTGCAGCATGGCGTGACCGGTACGGTCAGCCGCAGCACATGTCCGCTGGACAGGGCCCTGACCAAAATCACGTGTCATGCCGCCGAATGCGCGCTGGTAGATCTTGCCTTCCTCTGTTCGCGAGAAGGGCATGCCCCAATGCTCAAGTTCGTAAACCGCAGCAGGCGCTTCACGGCAAAGATATTCGATGGCGTCCTGATCGCCGAGCCAGTCTGACCCTTTGACCGTGTCGTACATATGCCAGCGCCAGTCATCCTCGCCCATATTTCCAAGCGAGGCGGCAATGCCACCTTGTGCAGCCACCGTGTGGGAGCGCGTCGGGAAGACTTTGGAGATACAGGCCGTTTTCAGGCCTGCCTGTGCGGCGCCCAAAGCTGCGCGGAGGCCAGAGCCGCCGGCGCCAACAACCACGACATCATATGTATGGTCGGTCCAGGTATAATTGCTCATCTTATGTTTCTCCCGCGAGGCTAGACGCCCGCGCCAATCCAGATTTTGAGAACCGACAGGGCCACCGTCACGAACAGCGCGATGCACGCAAAGCTGTTCAGGATGAGCAGGGCCGACTTGGTTCCTGTCTTCGCGATATAGTCCTCGATCACCACTTGCATACCAATGCGCATGTGAAAGAACGCCGCGCCGGCAGTCAGGATCAGCAGGATGGCGTTCCAGGGCTTGGCGGCCCATGCCTGAGCGTCAACGATATTGCCGCTCATCGCGTTGATGATGGAGTAGACGAACCACGGTACGAGGAAGATCAGCGCAATCGCGGAGACGCGCTGACGAATATGGGTTTCGGTGCCGGACTTGGCCGAGCCGAGGCCACGAGCCATTTTGGCTGGCGTAATGAAATCGTGTGAAGACATGTCCGTCGCCCCCTAAAGCCAAGTCGTTGCGGCGAAGATGGCCGCAGCGCCAATAACGGCGAAAAGATAGATAAACACCGACACGGTGCTGGCTGTTTTGGGGTCAAATCCGATATGCGGCCCATCCCAGAGCAGGTGACGGATGCCATTCGCGAAATGATAGAGTACCGCGACAGCCCACAGGAACAGGATGACCTGACCATACCAGACTGAGATGACGCTTTCGATCACACTATACCATTCGGCATTGGTTGCGAGCGCGACGATCCAGGCGGTGATAAGGAAGCTTCCGAAATACAGGGCTGTGCCGGTAATTCGATGGGTGATGGACGCGGCCATCGTAATGTGGAAACGCCAGATCTGGAGATGTGGCGACAATGGGCGAGGATCTGCCCGGGAAGTGCTTGCCATGAGGGATGACCTTGCTTGCCTGCAATGAACGCTTTGGCTTGGGTTCTAGGTTTCTCTATGGTCCTGTCAACGCCACAGGGCTAGGGAGCGACAATATGAAACCTTTTCTTTTTGCACTTGCCGCAGGGGCGCTCACAGCTGTGCTGGCACAGGGAGCTGCTGCAGATCCGCTCGACGCGCTGATTCCAGCCTATGAGTCTTATGTGGACGCCGTCAGTCCTGAAGATGCAGCACGGGAAGAGAATCGCGCGCCAGATCGCTGGGCGGATGTTCGGCTGGCCTCTATTGCGGCCCAAACGGACGCCGCGCGGGCCCTTCTGAAAGATGTGCAAAAAGCTGAAACCGAACATGTCATCGATCAGGCGATCCTGATTCGCCTGTTGAAATCGGACATCAACTGGGCGGAGACTGATTCGGCCCGCATCCCGTTCACGGGTGACTGGGGTTTTCAGGCCGAACCTGTCTTTGCCGCGATGCGGACAGATATCGACAGCGTGGAATCCGCCGAGGCCTGGATTGCACGCCTGAACGACGTGCCACGCTATTTCGCCGAGAATATCGAGAATATGAGGCGCGGGATCGAAACCGGGTGGACCGCCAACCGGGATCCCCTTGAAACCGTGATCGACCAGATCCGGGAACAGATCATGGACGATGCGTCTGAAAGCGGCCTGTACGCGCCGTTCAAGGCTCTGCCGGAAGGCATCGACCCCGAAATCGCTGCGCGTCTCAGGGCGGAAGGCCTTCAGGCGACCGCTCGTGCCATTTCCGCCTATCTGGATGTCCTGCGCTTCCTTGAAATCGAGTATCGGCCGTATCTGCGTCAGGGTGCAGGAATCGCAGATCTCGAGAATGGACGCGAGGTTTATGCTGCGGCGGTTGAACACTACACGGCCGGGGCGGGCTACAGTCCGGAGGAGATCCATCTTCTTGGCCAGTCGGAAGTCACGCGGATCCGGTCCGAGATGGAACAAATCATCGCAGAAATCGGCTTTGAAGGCAGCTTTGAGGACTTCCTGACCTATCTGAGGACTGATCCGCAATTCTATGCCCAGTCTGCCGATGAGTTGATGGAGGCTGCCGAAGAAATCTCCTCACGCTTGCGCGCCAGTTTGCCGGACTATTTCGGGACGCTTCCGGAGCTGGAATTTGAGGTCCAGCCTGTGCCAGATTCGATCGCGCCGGGCTATACGACCGGCCGTTATGTATCGGGCGATCCGGAGGAGGGTCGCCTCGGTATTTACCTTGTGAATACCTATGCCCTCGACCAAAGACCCCTTTATGAATTGCCCGCCTTGTCTGCGCACGAGGCCGTTCCCGGCCATCATCTTCAGATTGCGCTGGCCCAGGAAATGTCGGACCAGCCGGACTTCCGGAAGAACTATTATGCGACAGCCTTCGGTGAAGGCTGGGGGCTATACGCTGAGCGGATTGCGGGTGAAGCGGGCATTTATCGCACACCTTATGAGCGCTTTGGCGCTCTATCCTATGAGATGTGGCGGGCTTGCCGGCTTGTCGCGGATACGGGCCTGCACTGGTATGGCTGGACACGGTCACAAGCCGAAGCGTGTTTCATTGAGAATTCCGCGCTCGCCCCGCTGAACATCCAGACGGAGGTGACACGCTATATCGGCTGGCCGGGGCAGGCAGTTGCCTACAAGGTGGGCGAGCTCAAATTCCGGGAGCTGCGGGCCAAGGCGGAACTTGAACTGGGTGAGGATTTCGATCTACGCGCATTTCATGATTCGGCGCTTGCAGAAGGCGCTGTACCCCTCGATGTGCTGGATGTGCGCATTGATGACTGGATTGATACCCAACAAATCAGTCCCTCGGCTCCCAACGTCTTGCCAAACTGAGCCTTCATGAAACTCACCATTATCGAGACCGGGCTCGTGCCTGAACCCATTCGGGCGGATTTTGCGGATTATCCGGAGATGTTCCGGAACCTGATATCTGCCGCAGACCCGGATATCGAGTATGAAACCGTGTCCGTCATTCAGGGAGAGCCTTTACCTGATATCGCCGGGCTGGAGGCGATCCTCATCACAGGCTCTCCTGCGGGCGTGTATGATGACTATGACTGGATCGCGCCGCTGATGCAGTTCATCCGGGATGCGGCCTCAGCCAGCGTGCCACAGGTCGGTATCTGTTTCGGTCATCAGATCATGGCAGAAGCATTGGGCGGAAAGGTCATCAAATCTCCCAAGGGTTGGGGGATCGGTCGGCATTCCTATGATGTGAAAGCATGTCCCGACTGGATGGGGGGCGATTGCCCGGCAACGATTTCCGTGCCGGTCAGCCATCAGGATCAGGTCGTTGAATTGCCGCCGGGTGCCAGCGTGCTGGCGCGGTCAGATTTCACGCCTTTTGCGGCGATAGAGTATGGCAAGACGCCTGCGATATCCTTCCAGTGCCACCCGGAGTTTGATGCTGACTATTCGGCCGCGCTCTACACGATCCGAAAGGGTCGTCCGCTGGCCGCAAACGCTGTCGACATGGCGATCGGGTCGCTGGAACAACCGCTCGACAATCAGCGTTTGGGAAGCTGGATCGCCCGGTTCCTGACTCAGTCCTGAGCGGGGGCAGGGGGAATCCGCCCTTGAAACTCGCAGGTTTCCCCTGTGGCGCGAAACCTGCATACTCTTTGTCGAAGTGACACATTCGTGTTGTAGGGACGCACAAAATCTTCGGAGACGTACGCATATGATGCCCAAACCGCTGGCTGACATTAAGCCAAACACGCTGGAATTCGAGATTCTGCCGCTGGTGAAGCCAACAGGCTTTCGCGAATATGATGCGCGTTGGTGGTTCAACGGAATCGGTAAGGAGAAGGCACCGGAACTGAATTTCACCGGTGTTCAGGCGCTGGGCCTCGGCATGGCAACGCTGTTCCATGAATTGGGGGTCGAGCCCAAAGTGGTGACCGGGCATGATTTCCGCTCGATCAGTCAGCCGATCAAGAACGCGCTCATCCTCGGCATGGTGCAAGGCGGCTGTGAAGTACTGGATGTGGGCCTCGCGCTTTCGCCAATGGTCTATTGGGCACAGTTCGAGCTGGATGCAGCCTGCTGTGCCATGGTGACAGCGAGCCACAACGAAAACGGCTGGACCGGGGTCAAGATGGGGGCCGACAAGCCGCTAACATTCGGACCAGTTGAGATGGGCCGCCTGAAAGAGATCGTCATGGGTGGCGAGTTTCAGCCCCGCGCGGGCGGCGGTCATTTCCGGGTCGATGATTTGCGGGACAAGTATATCAAGGCAGTCGTTGGCGATACGAAGCTTAGTCGTCCGATCAAGGTGATTGCGGCGTGTGGCAATGGCACTGCGGGCGCGTTTGCGCCGGATGCGTTGCGTATGATGGGCGCAGAAGTTGTCGAGATGGACTGCAACCTCGACAACACGTTCCCGAAATATAATCCCAACCCGGAAGATGCAGAAATGCTGCATGAAATGTCGAAAGCCGTCAAAGATCTTGGCGCAGATGTCGCGCTCGGTTTTGATGGTGATGGCGACCGCTGTGGTGTTGTGGACAATACAGGCGAGGAAATCTTCGCGGACAAGATCGGCCTGATGTTGGCGCGCGATTTGTCGAAACTCTACAAGGACGCGACTTTCGTCGTCGATGTGAAGTCAACCGGCCTCTACAAGACCGATCCCGTGCTGAAGGAAAATGGTGCGACGGTCGATTACTACAAGACCGGCCATTCCTACATCAAGCGCCGCACCAATGAGTTGGGCGCGCTGGCAGGGTTTGAAAAGTCCGGTCACTTCTTCTTCCAGCCTCCAATTGGGCTTGGTTATGATGATGGGCTGGTTGCGGCGAAGGCCATTCTCGAAATGCTGGATCGCAATCCGGGCAAGACAATGGCCGATATGAAGGGGGAGCTGGGCGTTGCCTATACTTCACTCACCATGTCACCGCATTGCGATGATGAAACCAAATATGGCGTCGTCGACAAGATGGTCGCAGAATATGAAGGCCTGAATGGCACCGAAATTCTTGGTCGGAAAGTCATTGATGTGAATACTGTCAATGGTGCCCGCGTGACACTGGAAGACGGGTCCTGGGTTCTTATACGTGCGTCCTCCAACAAGCCGGAACTGGTTGTGGTGGTTGAATCCATGACGAGCGCCGATGATATGCGCGATCTCTTCCACAAGGAAATCAAGCCGCGCCTCGGCAAGCACCCGGAAGTCGGAGCATATAATCAGGAAATCTGATCCCTTTCTGCCAAGGGAAACTCTTTAGAACATGATCAGGCCTGTATCGCCCGGAGCGGGCCTGATCCATTTTAACCGGGCAGAATGTCTCGCAGCATCCCGCGTGGGCCGGGTGTGAAGTGCCCTCTGGTGAACTGGCCAGAATGGCACACTCAGCCCCTTGACCAACTGGCATAAAAATCGCACCCCCTGCCGCGAAGACACTAGTATCTTGTGAGGATTTTTCATGCGCGTTGCGATGATTGGAACGGGCTATGTCGGCCTTGTCAGCGGAGCCTGTTTTGCCGATTTTGGGCACGTTGTAACATGCGTCGACAAGGATGCATCCAAGATTGAAAAGCTGGAAGCCGGCATCATGCCGATTTTCGAGCCCGGGCTCGACAGCCTGGTTGAGAAGAACGTCAAGGAAGAGCGCCTGTTCTTCACGACCGAAGCCAAGGATGCGATCCGCGATGCCGACGCCGTCTTCATTGCGGTCGGCACGCCCTCACGGCGCGGCGATGGACATGCGGACCTATCCTATGTCTACGCGGCGGCTGAAGAGATCGCCGAACTCATGGATGGCTTCACCGTGATCGTCACCAAATCGACTGTTCCGGTCGGCACGGGCGACGAAGTTGAGGAAATCATCCGCAAGAAGCGCCCTGATGGCGAATTTGCTGTCGTCTCCAATCCTGAATTCCTGCGTGAAGGCGCGGCGATCAAGGACTTCAAGATTCCCGACCGTGTGGTTGTTGGAACCGATGATGACCGTGCCCGTGAAGTCATGCAGGAACTCTATCGTCCACTCTTCCTGAATGAGACGCCGATTCTGTTTACGGCCCGGCGTACATCTGAACTTATCAAATACGCCGCCAACGCCTTCCTCGCTGTGAAGATCACCTTCATCAATGAGATGGCGGATCTCTGCGAAAAAGTCGGCGCGAACGTTCAGGAAGTCTCTCGCGGCATTGGCCTGGATGGTCGGATTGGCAAGAAATTCCTGAATGCCGGTCCCGGCTATGGGGGGTCCTGTTTCCCGAAAGACACGCTGGCGCTGACCAAGACGGCCAATGACCATAATTCTCCCGTTCGCATCGTCGATACGGTGGTTGAGGTGAACGCGGCGCGCAAGAAGGCAATGGCTGAAAAGGTCATTGCGGCCATGGGCGGCGACGTGAAAGGCAAGACAATTGGTGTGCTGGGCCTCGCGTTCAAACAAAACACGGATGACATGCGCGACGCGCCAAGCCTGGATATCATTCCGGCTCTGCAAGCGGCCGGCGCCAAGATCCGGGCTTATGATCCGGAAGCTATGGATGAAGCAGCGCATCTGCTGAGCGATATCGAATTCGCAAAGAGCGCGTATGACGCCGTTCAGGATGCCGACGCGATGGTGATTATCACCGAATGGGACCAATTCCGCGCATTGGATTTTGAAAGAATCAAGGAAGCCCTCAGCACAAACATTGTGGTAGACCTCCGGAACATCTATTCACCGGACGACATGGCGGCTCGTGGTTTCAAGTATACATCCATCGGTCGCCCGTCTATCTGAGGCGCTTAGGCAAACAGGATCCTGAACATGAAATTCTTCGTAGATACTGCAGACACTGGCGATATTGCTGAACTGGCGGCGACCGGACTGATTGACGGGGTTACCACCAACCCGTCACTCATCGCGAAGTCGGGCCGCCCATTCGCGGATGTCGTCAAGGAAATCTGCGAGATCGTACCCGGCCCGGTCAGCGCGGAAGTTGTTGCGACCGACTATGACGGGATGATCTCTGAAGGCCGTAAACTGGCGAAGATCGCTGACAACGTTGCCGTAAAGCTTCCGCTGACGCTGGAAGGCCTGAAGGCCTGCCGGACGCTGTCGGATGACGGCACGATGGTCAATGTCACGCTTTGCTTCTCGGCCAATCAGGCACTGTTGGCGGCCAAAGCCGGCGCAACATTCATCTCGCCTTTCATCGGACGTCTCGACGACATCAATGTCGACGGCATGGAGCTGATCGCAGATATTCGCCAGATCTATGACAATTACCTGTTCGATACGGAAATTCTTGCTGCGTCGATCCGGACAGCCAATCACGTCAAACTGTCGGCGCTGGCTGGCGCAGATGTGGCGACCATGCCGCCATCTGTCATCAAGGGCCTCGTCAAGCATCCGTTGACCGACAAGGGTCTGGAAACCTTCCTGGCTGACGCAGCGAAGGCCGGCATCAAGGTCTGATCGACATGGCAATGCCAGACGGCCCTCAGGGCCGCGTCCTCATCATCGCCGGATCTGATTCCAGCGGTGGTGCGGGTATTCAGGCTGATATCAAGGCAGTCACCATGCTTGGCGGTTTTGCGATGACCGCCATCACCGCCATCACAGCGCAAGATACGCGCGGCGTACATGGCGTGTGGCCCGTGCCCATTGAGGGCGTGATCGGGCAGATGCGGGTCACGCTTGCTGACATCGGCGCCGACGCAATCAAGACTGGTATGCTGGGGTCCGCCCCTTTGGTCGAGGCGGTCGCGGAACTGTTGTCGGAGCGTGCTCAATTGGTGCCGCGTGTTATCGACCCTGTCATGGTCGCGACATCGGGCGATCGGTTGGTTGACGCAAAGGCGGTGGAGGCGATCCGGTCCGAACTTGTCCCGAACGCGCGCCTTGTAACGCCCAACGCCCCCGAGGCGGAAGTATTGACCGGGAAGGCGGTGGACTCGGTCAGTGACCAGCGCCGTGCGGCCGAGGCTCTGCTGGAGCTTGGTGCGAATGGCGCGCTGGTCAAAGGCGGGCATATTGGCGGAGATGTCATCACGGATGTGTTGCAGACGACGACGGGCGAATGGGTGTTTGAAAGCCGCAGGATCGAGACGAGATCGACCCATGGAACGGGTTGCACACTGGCGTCGGCCATTGCCGCGCTTCTGGCACAAGGAAAAAGTGTTCCGGACTCGGTTGAACAGGCCCGGGAATACTTGCTGAAAGCGATTCGCGCGGCCAAGGGGTTCGGGACCGGCCATGGTCCGGTTCATCATGGTTGGGTACTTGACGAGGAATAGACCGCCTCAACGACCGTTCAGAAATCATCGTTTTTCCAAGTACGCGTCCCGTGGCATTCAGTCGTCCTGATTGGAGACTCTGTCATGCCGACTTTGCCGTTCTACCAAATTGACGCCTTTGCTTCAAAGCGATTCGAAGGCAACCAGGCGTGCATCATGCCGCTGGAGACATTCTTGCCGGATGAAACCCTGCAGGCGATTGCGGCAGAAAACAACGTCGCCGAGACGGCCTATATCGTTCCGGCGGGGGAGGGAGTGTGGACGCTTCGCTGGTTTACGCCGTCGGTTGAGGTTCCCCTTTGCGGTCACGCCACTCTTGGAACTGCACATGTGCTGTACCAGGAGCTTGGGTACACCGGTGAGGCAATTGCGTTCGACACGATGAAGTCCGGCCGCCTGCATGTTCGGCGTTTGAAAGATGGACGATTGGAAATGGACTTTCCATCGGCCCCCATTCAAGAAATTCCGGTAACGGATGAGGTAGCGGATACGCTTGGCACGCGCCCTGTTCAGGCATGGGGCGGCATGTTCTATGCGGCTCGGTTTGAAACACCGGAGGACGTACGTGCGCTCAAACCGAACCTGAAGGCGCTAAAGGATCTTGGCGCGCCGGGTGAAGGCTGGGATCGTGGGAATTTCGGGTGCTTTGCCGCTGGCGGGGATGGTGTCGCCGTCACCAGCCGCTTCTTCGCGCCGGGAAGCGGAATCGATGAAGACCCTGCAACAGGTAGTTGGCATACGATGCTGGCGCGGGTCATGAGCGAGCGATTTGGTCTGGACGAGATGTCTTGCTACCAAGCCTATCCGGGCCGGGGCGCAAAGATCGATACGCGTCTTGAAGGCGATCGCGCCAAGCTTGTCGGTCGTGCAGTAACAGTGATCGAGGGCAGCTTCCGTCTCTGAATCCTTATTCACTGCCCCAAGGCGCAGGAGGTGGCACAACGGGTTGTGAAGTATCGAACTCGATTCGGAAAAAGCGTTTCGGGCGCTTCATCTCATAAGCGAACAAATTGTCTGACGGACGCACCTCGATCGCCCAGGTGTTGTCTTTGGACTGAGGAATGCCTTCAGAATCGAACAGGGCTTTCGTGGCATCATCCGCCGGAAAGGCCATTCGGCTGGCGCTGGCCTGGTCATTACGTGCGCCGCCATACCATGTGATTGCATCGGGGCTGCCATCCTCATGCGTGTGCGCATGGTGCAAGGCCAGGTGGGGTCCATCATTGTGGAGTACCCAGACACGGGAGCGGTCATCTCCGACATGAAGCGGAATACGGACTTCCTGTGGAGAACAATCCCGAACATGCATAACAATACGCTCTGTGCGCCACTCATCATCTTCCGAATCGTCACTAACAATCTTGCCTTCAAATGCCTGCCCGCAGAGGGCGGTCAATCGAGACATGAATTCTGCGTCCGAATCCTGTTTTGCTGGCTGGCCGCAGGCGGCTGCCAGAGCCAGAACGACAAGGCTTGCGAGTAGGGGACGCTTCATCTTGGACCTTTCTCTAGTGGCGGAAGTGGCGCATGCCAGTAAAGACCATGGCGAGGCCAGCCTCGTCGGCGGCGGCGATGACTTCATCGTCGCGGATCGAACCGCCCGGCTGAATGACGGCTGTTGCGCCCGCTGAAGCGGCCTGAAGCAGCCCGTCTGGGAACGGAAAGAATGCGTCGGATGCGGCAACGCACCCTTTGGTCTTTGGCTCAGGCCAGCCTGCGATGTCTGCGGCGTCCTCTGCTTTGCGCGCGGCAATGCGTGCGGAGTCAATCCGGCTCATCTGTCCTGCGCCAATGCCCACAGTTGCACCGTCTTTGGCGTAGATGATGGTGTTGGACTTCACATGCTTGGCGACGCGCCAGGCGAACAGCATGTCATTCAATTCCTGCTCGGTTGGGACTTTCTTCGTCACGACCTTCAAGTCTGCCTTGCCGATGCGGCCAAAATCACGATCCTGCATCAGGAAGCCACCGGAGACCGTCTTGACGAACCGGCCAGCCGAAGCCGGGTCCGGCAGGCCTTCCGTAATCAGGAGGCGGAGGTTTTTCTTTTTGGCAAACACTGATTCAGCGGCTGCATCTGCTCCCGGTGCTATGACGACTTCTGTGAAGACCTGGGAAATTTCCTGAGCGGTTGCTTCGTCCAGCGGGCGGTTCAGTGCGACGATCCCGCCAAAGGCAGAAGTCGAGTCACATGCCAGTGCCGAACGATAGGCTTCGATGATGCTCCGGCCTTGCGCAACGCCGCATGGATTGGCGTGCTTGATTATGGCGACGGCAGGGATCTCATCACCCAGTTCGCCAATCAGTTCATAGGCGGCATCTGTGTCATTGATGTTGTTGTAGGACAGTTCCTTGCCTTGCAGCTGTTTTGCAGTTGCCACGCCGGGACGTTTCTCGCCGGTCACGTAGAAGGCGGCTTTCTGGTGCGGGTTTTCGCCATAGCGCAGCGATTGCTGAAGCTTGCCCCCAAGGCTGGCCCAGTCTGGAGCGGTCTCGCCAAGTTGGTCTGCATACCAATTGGAAATTGCGGAATCATAGGCCGCTGTGCGGGCATAAGTTTTCGCGGCCAACTTGCGGCAGAGGCTGACGCTGACATGGCCATCATTTGTCTCCATTTCAGCAAGCACTGCGTCGACATCAAAGCCATCGGTGCAGACGGCGACGAAGGCACCATTTTTTGCCGCCGCACGCAGCATGGCCGGACCACCGATATCGATATTCTCGATGCAAGTGTCGAAGTCTGCGCCAGAGGCAACCGTCGCCTCAAACGGATAGAGATTTACATAAATCAGGTCGATCGCGCCAATGCCGTGTGTTTCGGCATCTTTCACGTGGGAGGGATTGTCGCGCAGATAGAGCAGACCGCCATGCACCGCCGGGTGAAGCGTCTTGACCCGGCCGTCCATCATTTCCGGAAAGCCTGTCAGGTCGGCAACATCTTTCACATCCAAGCCGGCTTCTTTCAGAAGTTTCGATGTGCCGCCGGTGGAGACCAGTTCGACCCCCTTGGCGGCAAGCTTTTGAGCTTGTTCCACCAGTCCGGTCTTGTCGGACACGGAAAGCAGGGCGCGGCGAATGCGAACGGGAGCTCCGCGGGTGGCGGCATCTGTCATGTTGAGAATTCCTTTGGCGCAGGCTGAATGCTTGTGCCGCGGGGCGTATCATGACCGCGGCGTGGGTCAAGCGCTCCAGCGTCGCGCCTTTTCGGCTCGCTCGCTGGCATATTCCGGAACGAGAACGCCCAACAGGCGGAGGGCTTCAGAGCGTTCGCGCCGGGATGCCGCCTCGATCAGCTCCCCGAGCCGCTTTTCAAAAAGCTCGGAAGGCGCATGCAGGTTTTCGACCTGCCAGATGCCGTCCACTTTGGTGGAGACCACGGCTTCATGCTCATAGGTCAGCACCTCATGCATCTTTTCGCCATCGCGCAGGCCGGTCGTGGTGATCTTGATGTCGACCCCTGGAACCAGGCCCTTCATACGGATCATGGTTTCGGCCAATTGCAGGATCGGCATGGGTTCGCCCATATCCAGTACGTATAGGCCGGTTTCTGATGTGCGATCCTGAAGTGCGGCCGATTGAAGGACGAGCGAAGAGGCTTCCTCGACGGTCATGAAGTATCGCGTCACGCCGGGATCAGTCAGAGTGACTGGGCCGCCCGCCGCGATCTGGCGCTCGAACAAGGGAACCACTGATCCTGATGAGCCAAGGACATTTCCGAAGCGAACAATAGAGGCGGCCATGCCGGTTTGCGCTGCAACCCGAGATACGGCCATCTCGGCCAGGCGTTTGGTGGCGCCCATGACATTGTCCGGATCGACCGCTTTGTCCGTGGAGATAAAGACAAAGCTCTTCGCGCCGACAGCCGCCGCGGCTTTGGCCGCGTTCACTGCGCCCGACACATTGGTCAGGATGGCTTCGCAAATGTTACGTTCCATCAAGGGAACATGCTTCAGCGCCGCCGCGTGGATGACGACATCCGGCTTTGCGCGCGTGAACACGTCGCGGACACGGTTCATATCGCGAACATCGCCCAGTCGGGCCGTGTGCCGGTTGGGGGGCAGGATGCCCGCCAATTCCATGTCGATTGAGTAGAGATTGAATTCTGAGGCATCGAACACGGTAATCGACGCGGGTTCGAGCCGAGCAACTTGGCGTGTAAGCTCCGAGCCGATCGTTCCGCCACCACCTGACACCAGGACGTTCGCATTGCTCACAAGAGCGCGGACCGGCTCAATGCAAAGATGGCGTTCCGGGCGCGACAGCAAGTCGGACGGGCGAACGGGCTCCAGCACTTGGGCTGTTTCATCCCGATTCAGCGCCATGATTTCGGCGCCATGGTTAGAAGCGGTCTCAAGTACCCGGATCGTCGTCTCGCGTTTACGCGCAGCGCCCGTCACAGCCACCCATGGCGTTTGTTTGTAGCGCACCGTCAACACTTCAATCAGGTCACCCAATTCGTCGAGAGAGCCAAGAATCGGAATACCGCGAATGGCGCGGCCCGGCTCGGTCGCCTCCACGTCGACCAGGCCGAGCAGACGAATCTTGCTACTTTGGGCCGATGACTGGATGCGGCGAATGACCTGAACACAGCTCTGTGAATCACCAACGAGAAGAACCGGCTGACCGTTCTTGGCGACCGGGCTGAAGATTTGAAACGGCTCGTGTGTCGTGCGGGAGAGGGCGAACATGCGTCCGGCAAACAGGCCAAGCGTCCACAAGATGAGCGCAACGCTCAATGTGGCGAAGGGCGTGGCCAGCAACCCATTCAACATGAGCATGACCGGCAAGTAGATCAGGGCTGCAAGACAAACCCCCTGGAAAATCCGCACCGCATCCGGCCAGCCCATATGACGCCAGACCTGCTTTTGGATGCCAAGCACGAGGAAAGATAGTGCGACGGCTGCAGCGAAGAAGGCGGTGCTGATGGCGATCGAATTGAAGGGCAAGTCAGCGCGGGGCGCCTCGGACGACCAGACAAGCAATCCGGAAAACGCCATGGCAATGATCGCGATGCTGATGTCGAACCCGAGGGTCAGCGTCATAGCGCGTCGAGCGGCCTGTTTTGGCGTCATGCGGATCTTTCCTTCAGAAATGCCCAGCGAATACAATTCGGCGGCTGTTGTCCGTCCCCGTTAGGATCTGCAAAACCAGCCATAACGATTTGCTCGGGTCTTTCAACCACACCGCGCGCAAGATAAACTGTACGTTCAAGGCGCGCACCTTCATGGCTTGTCTTGAACTTCCAGACCGTACCGTCATCGCACACCAAACGAATGGCATCTCGGCCCATGATGGCTGTGACCGTAGGATGTAGGTGAAAGCGAATTTCAAAGCCAATGAACTTCCGGTCATCCGACGGCGGCTGAGAGACTGGTCTCACAAGGGAGTCCTCGCCCGTCAATCGCTGGCCATCGCCCGACATGAAAAGGCGGCGACGATGCAGCAATCCACACGGTGCCTTGTATCCGCCATGCTGCGCATCGAGCCATATCTCGTCGCCTTCTTCCAGGCGTTTGGCTGAAATACCTTCCGGTCCATGGGCGGAAAGAAGACGTGATTCGTCATTCAATGAGAATGTGGATGAGTCCCGACCAGCCAGGATCAGTGTGGAGTGGGCCCCCGTGCGCCGCACGGCGGCTTGCCAGTCCACATTCACCTCGGCGCTATAACCGCAAGAGGTAACAAGACGGCTTGGTCCGTCCGAAAGCTCGAATCCAAGCGCGCCTGCATGGGCAAAATCGCTGAAGGGGCGCTCGGGCGCTTCGCCACAATCGAGGATCAGCCGAAGACTATTTTTTTCAAGCTTCTGAAAGCCGGATTTGGGCGCGAAAGTGAACCGGCGGGGTGGAGCGGGCAAATGGGCGAGCGCCGCCTCGACAACTTCCGGTCTCGCCTCGTCGCTATCATTGAACGGGCTGAGCGCGCCGTCGCCGGCTCGAAAAAAGGCGACCATTGCACCCATGCGCGAAACCCATTTCTCCAAGAAGTCCGGTTCCGGGTGGCCAGCGCGTCGGAACAGGTCCCGAAGCGTCAGAAGATGCACAAGAGCGCGCAGGTTTCGCGACGGGCTGCGGCTTACATGCCCACCATCGGGAAGGATTTGCGCCGTGCATTCTGCGTCCAGTCTGGCGAGGGCGGTCTCCAGGCTCATTGCGCGGTCTATGCACAATGCGCCTGCAACGATTGTGACCGCACCGTACCAGCGCGCTTTGGGATCGGTTGCCGCGTCGATTTGATCAGAAAGATAGCGGATTTGCCGAACCAGGCATTCCGAGCGGGTTCGTTGGGCATCTGCGGAGCCTGATTCGAAAAGAGCCGCGCCACACAACATCCAGTTCCAACACCTCACGCTGGTAGGCGCCAGCCTCCAGGAGAACCCATTGAAGCTTCCATGGGATTCGATCCAGTCGTCGACAAAGCGTCTGGCACGTTCTGCCCCAAGGTCGCCCTGATCAAACAGATCAGGCAGCCATGAAAACCGATGCAGCCGATCCGCGAAGTGTTTGGAGGGAAGGGGAGTCGACCATGGCGGTTGGCCCGGCGCGAGGGTCAGACGCTCCATGCCGATGCGCCATATGTCCTGCATCAGCGCTTCGCCGCGCCGGTCATCCGTCGGCACAATTGGGGTCAGATGATGGGAAAAAGCATCAGGAATTGGCCCAGACAGCTTCAGCCGCTGCAGGACACCGACTTTGGCATCATCGCCACAAGCTCCACGAAACCTGCGCCAGAGAGCGGCGTCATCTGCGCCGGTTCTCGTGCGGTCAGCAAGGATTTCGCTATCTCCGCCTCCCACGTCCACCGTCCATTCCGTCAAGAACTATACTTTTAGATTTGGTCTGAGCGACCTGATGTTGTCAGCATAGGCCGACCCGCCGCCCTTGAAAACGGCTGACCCGGCAACAATTGCACTAACTCCCGCGGCGATGGCTTTTGGAGCAGTCTCCGGATTCAGGCCGCCATCGATTTCCAGGATGATATCTCTGCCAGTTGAGTCGATCATTCGTCGCAACTGTTCGACCTTGCGTAACTGGCTGTCGATAAAGGTCTGACCGCCGAAACCGGGATTGACTGACATCACCAGGATCAGGTCGATATCGTCCAGCATGGGCTCCACGATACTGGCGGGTGTGCCCGGATTTAAGGCAATTCCTGGCTTCATACCGGCAGCGCGAATCGCCTGAATCGTACGATGGATATGTGGTCCGGCTTCCGGATGAACCGTGAGGATGTTTGCGCCAGCCTTCGCAAAGGCAGCTATGAACGGGTCCACGGGGGCGATCATCAGGTGCACATCGAACGGCTTGTCCGTGCATTTGCGGAGCTTTTCGATCACCGGAGGGCCAAAGGTCAGGTTTGGCACGAAATGCCCATCCATGACGTCGATATGGATCATGTCTGCGCCAGCATGGTCTATGGCGGCAATCTCTTCACCGAGGCGAGAGAAATCTGCAGAGAGAATCGAGGGAGAAATCAACACGTCGCGCATGCGCAATCCCTAAGCTGGAACAGCCGGCCACACAAGGTGGCCGGCTGTCCGAAAGTGTAGAGATTGGGCCTAGTAGCCGCCGGCCGGAACCAGTTTCCAACCATCAGCCCCGGCAATGATATCGACCGGTGTACCTGGCGCGATATAGACATCCGCGCCCTGAATGATTTCCTTCACGTCACCCGTCGAGAAACGGACAATGTAGGCATAACCCTGTTGCTTGCCGACAGCCTTGCCAGCTGCGTTACCGGCGATGCCGCCGATGACGGCGCCACCAATGGCTCCCGCAGTCTGGGCCTTGTCGCCGCCACCAAGCTCGGAGCCTGCCAGACCACCCAACACGGCGCCTGTTGCGGTACCAATCAGGGACCGGTCAGATTGGATCGTTACGGCACGCACCGAAGTCACTGTACCGGTATAAACGGTAGAAGCCTGACCGACCGCACCTGGCGTGGCTGTTCCAGCGCCATAATTGCTTGCACATCCGGTGAGTGCCAAAGCGAGGGCAGCAAATGCGCCCACAGCAACTTTCCGGGGAGAAAATTCGGTAATCATGTTGAGTGCTCCCTGCACATTAGATGGGTTATCATTGCACAGTTCGCCCTGAATGGCAGATGAACTCTGCGAGACCTTTTTGTGGCAAGTCTGTTTACCGCTTGAAAACCATGCGCGGATTGAAATCGATCAAATCCGCTGCAGGCGCGCAATGTAGAAGGCATCATGCCCCGCGCCGTCTTGCGGCAGGGTCAGCAGATCGCCCTCTGGCGTCAGGCAATGCTCGAAACCGGGAATTTCTGCTTCGGATACAGGCTGACGTGAATAAAGCCCCGCCGTAATCGCCTGATCGACGATATTGCGTCCTTCGGAGTCAAGCGGGGTGCAGACGCAATAGATGACGATGCCGCCCGACGTGACCATGTCGGCGGCGGCTGTCAGGAGGCGCGTCTGCGCTGCTGGAAAGCGATCAATTTCTTCCTCTCGCTTGATCCACGCGCCCTCTGGATGACGTCTCAAGGTGCCCAATGCGGAGCAAGGGGCATCCAGCAGCAATTTGTTCACCGGAATCTCCGGGCGCCATTCATCGGCATTGGCCGCAACGATGTCCGCAGACAAGCCCGTTCGCGCAAGGTTTTCCCTGAGGCGCTCCAATCTCGGCTTGGACCGATCGACGGCGGTCACTTTCGCACCGGTGGCCGCCAGTTGAAGTGTCTTGCCGCCTGGCGCCGCGCACAAATCCACGACCTGATCGGTCCCGGTCACATTGAGCAGTTTTGCGGGTAGGGCAGCGGCGGCGTCCTGAACCCACCAGCCGCCTGCTTCAAACCCGGGCAGGGCCTCGATATTCGCGCTGTTCAGCCGGATGGAACCGGTTGGCAGCAGGTCGCCGCCGGTGGCCTCAGCAACCTGAGCCGGACCGGATTTTGCGGACAGGAAGATAGGCGGTTCGTGCAGTTGGTGCGCGGCGAGTTGCTCTGCGCCATCGGCGCCAAGATCATTCGCGAACCGACTGGCCAGCCAATCCGGCCAGATCAGGCTCGCGGGCATTGCATCAAGGCCAGGCGGTGTGTCGGCTGCGCGCCGTAACACGGCGTTGAGAAAACTGCCTCCCGAACGCGCATCCGGCCAGCCCTTGGCCGCTTCAACCGTCTCCGACACAGCGGCATGAGGCGGTGTTTCCAGCCGCCAAAGCTGCACTACGCCAACGCGCAATAGGGCGCGAATGGCAGGGCTGGTGGCGTTGAGTGGTCGCGACAGCAGGGGTGAGAGACCCGCATCAATGCGGCCAAGTTCGCGCAGGGCGGCACTCGCCATCAGTCGGGCAAAGCCCCGATCGGGCCCTTCCAGCTCGTTGAAGCTGTCAGATTTGAGCATCGCCTCGTCCAGCGTGCGGCGGCTTTCCAGCGCCAGCATGAGCAATTCGGCTGCGGCGCGCCGTGACAGGGCGCCGCTCATGAGTCTGACTCCATGATCAGCCCCACGGTCCGGCTTGGCGACGCGGTGCATCCGCAGTCTCGGAGCTGACGCCCATCTCGGCTGCCATGCGGCGCAAGGCCTCGATCCGGTTCGCGGTTGCCGGATGGGTTGAGAACAGATTGTCGGCGCCGCGTCCATTGAGGGGATTGGCGATGTACATGTGCGCCATGGCGGGGTTGCGCTCGGCCGCCATGTTGACCGAGGCGCGAGCACCGCGTTCGATCTTCTGAAGCGCGGAGGCCAACCAGAGCGGATTGCCACAAATCTCTGCGCCTCGCTTGTCGGCCTCGTATTCCCGTGATCGGCTGATGGCCATCTGCACAAGGGCGGCCGCCATCGGCGCGAAGATCATGATTGCGAGAGAGCCGATGAGGCCCGCCCGCTCGCGGCCAAAGAACAGCGCGAAATTTGCCAACATGCCGATCGCACCCGCAATTGTTGCGGTAACGGTCATGGTCAGCGTGTCGCGGTTCTGCACATGCGCCAGTTCGTGCGCCATAACGCCTGCGACTTCCTCGCGGGTCAGCGAGCCGAGCAGGCCAGAGGTCGCGGCGACGGCGGCGTTTTCGGGATTGCGCCCGGTCGCAAAGGCATTCGGTTGCGGTGTTTCAATAATGTAGACGCGCGGTGCAGGCAGGCCGGCGCGTTCTGCCATGCGGGCCACATCACCCGCAAATGTGCGCAGCATGGGGGAGGAGGTCTCCGGCGTGACCTCTTTGGCACCCTGCATGCGCAGGACAATCTTGTCGGCATTCCACCATGAAAATACGTTCATGCCAGCGGCAGCGACAAAGGCGATTGCCATGCCGAGAACACCGCCGATCAGATAGCCGACCGCCATGAACAGCGCGGTTAGCGCAGCCAGTAACATGAAGGTTTTTGCGGTACCCATGGGTGACACGTCTCCAGTGGTTTCAGTCGGGGGATGTTTAAATTCCCCAGAAACCTATATGGGGATTGTTAACGAAATGGGGAGTGCAGATGAGCACACCGGACTTTCCTGATGCGGCCGAAATTGCGCGTCGCGAGACCCTGACACCAGAGGCGCGTCGCGCGCTGGAAGAAGCAGATGCGCGTCGAATCGAGATGGCTGAGGACGTCTCGGAGCTGCCGGAGAATGAGCGTGGCGGCCCTCGCAAGATCGAGCCAACCCGGTATGGCGATTGGGAACGCAAGGGTATTGCCTACGATTTCTGATCAGACGGGCGCTAGAGACCCAGCACCTTCTTTGCGATGATGTTGCGCTGAATCTCGTTGGTGCCGCCATAAATCGATTGGGCGCGCCCTCCGAAATACGTCGCCACATCCGGCGCGGCATAGGGGGGCAGGGTGGCTGGAAGGTCGCCGGCCTTGCCGAAGGGCTGTCCGAAATGGCCGACGGCATCCAGCATCAGTTCGGTAATCTGCTGGTGGGTCGTGGTTGCCAGGATTTTTACTGTGGATGCGGCATCGCCCGGTGATCCGCCTGCGGAGAGCGCGGAGAGGATGCGGAAGACAGTCATCTCCAGGCCATCCACCGCCATTTCTGCTTGGGTCAGCTTTTGCGCAAAGCCCGGATCATCGATCAGGCGGTAATTGCCGCTCTCAGGCAAGGAGCGAGCGATCTCGCGCACATGGCGCAACATGGCCCGTTTGCCGCCGATGCGAGCATAGGAGGTGCGCTCAAACCCGAGCAGGTACTGCGAATAGGTCCAGCCCTTACCCTCTTCGCCGATGCGAAACTCTTCCGGCACGGTGACATTGTCGAAGAAAACTTCGTTCAGCACATGCTTGCCATCAATCGTGATGATCGGCTTCACCGTCACGCCGGGCGCATCAATGGGGCAACAGATGAAGGTAATCCCTTCCTGCTTCTTCCCCTCATTGGAGGTGCGCGTTAGCAGGAAGATCCAGTCGGCATGCTGGGCGGCCGAGGTCCAGATCTTGTGGCCATTCAGCGTATAGGTCCCGTTTTCCAGCACGGCGCTGAACTGGAGCGATGCGAGGTCTGATCCTGATCCCGGCTCTGAATAGCCCTGTGCCCAGCCGACCGAGCCGTCGCGGATGCCAGGAAGCCATTTTTCCTTCTGAGCGTCCGACCCGAATGTGTAGAGTACAGGCCCGACATAGACGACGCCCATAGGCGTTACGGTTGGTACGCCAGCGCGCTCCAATTCTTCATCAAAGACGTATTGTTCCTCGACGGACCAGCCGGGGCCTCCATATTCTTCGGGCCATGCCGAGGCGAGCCAGCCTTTCGCGCCGAGCGCCATTTCCGACTTTCGGACCTCTGCTGTTGTCAGCGCGTGACCTGCGCGGTTTTTCTCAAGAATGTCCTTCGGAAAATCCGTTTCAAAGAAGGTGCGGACGGTCTGCCGAAAGGTTTCAGTTTCCGGGCTGAAATCGAGGTTCATAGCATTTTCTCCCTTCCTGAAAAGCGTAGGGCAGGGCCTGCCTCAAGCAAGCCCTGCCCTCGCGTCGCCCGGAAGGGCGCTAAGCTCGCAGACTGGATCAGGCCGCTTTTACTTCCTCGATCCACTGGTCGATGCGGCGTTCGAGGATTTCCAGCGGCAGAGCGCCGCCGCCCAGAACCGTGTCGTGGAAGGCGCGGATGTCGAACTTGTCGCCAAGCTCGTCTTCAGCCTTCTTGCGCAGCTGCTGGATCTTCATCATGCCGATCTTGTAGCTGGTCGCCTGACCCGGCATCACGATGTAACGCTGGATCTCGGAGCGCGCCTGCATCTCGGTGATGGCCGTATTGTTCAGGAAGTACTGAACGGCCTCTTCCTCGGTCCAGCCCTTGGAGTGGATACCGGTGTCGACAACAAGACGGATTGCCCGCCAGATTTCGGAGCCGAGGCGACCGAAATTGGAATACGGATCTTCATAAGTATCCGGGAATTCCGTGGCCAGCCATTCGGAATACAGCGCCCAGCCTTCGATGTAAGCGGTGAAGCCGGCCTGGGTGCGGAACTGCGGTACGCCTTCCAGCTCCTGAGCAATCGAGATCTGCATGTGGTGGCCCGGAATGCCTTCATGATACGCGATCACTTCCAGTTCGCGTTTCGGCATCGCGGTCATGTCGGACAGGTGAGCGTAATAGGTTCCTGACCGCGATCCATCCGGCGTTCCCGGATAGTAGTGCTGGGCAGCTCCGTCCTGTTCGCGGAACGGCTCAACGCGCTTCACGACAAGGTCGGCCTTCGGCAGGATGCCGAAGAATTCCGGCAGGTTCGCCTTGATGTTTTCGATGTCGCGGGTCGCGTCGTCAATATAGGCCTGACGTCCCTCATCCGTATTCGGATAGTAGAAGCGTTCATCATCCTTGGAATCGCGCAGCATGGTGAAGAATTCCTGCAGCGTGCCTTCGAAGCCTACTTCCTGCTTGATGGCCTCCATTTCTTCATGGATGCGCGCCACTTCGGCGAGGCCGATCTCGTGGATTTCGTCGGCTGTCAGGTCGGTCGTGGTCTGCGTGGCCAGCAGGTGGTTGTAATAGTCCTTGCCGTTGGGCTGGGTGTCCGCGCCGACCGGGCTGTCCGGATCCGGCGAATTGGCCATGTCTTCTTCCGCGAAAGCGATGATGGCCTCGTACGCAGGCTGGAAGTTATCGACCAGCGCGATGCGGGCCTGTTCCAGCTTGGCGTCAGCCTCTTCCTCGGTCAGTTCACCGGCTTCTGAAAGTTTCGCGATCTCGGATTTGACGTCGGCGTAAAGCGCGCTGTCTTCGCCTTCGGTGAACGGCGCACCTGTGATGACCTTCTTCGACTGGTCGATCACGCCTTCATAGGCAAATTTCGGGGCATGGACGCCGCGTGAAGCAGATTCCCTTGCAATCAGGATCGCCTCATTCATGGCGCGACCAGTTTCGCTGATCCGGTTGACGAGGGCATCGAAGTCTTCGACCGTTTCCACATTGTGGAAATTGATCAGGAAGGTGGGCATGAAGCCCTGTGGGCCGTTCATCTGGTCGAAGATGTAGCCATTATAGAGATATTCTTCGCCGGCGACTTCCTGCTCGGTCTGGTACTTCCAGATATCATAGGAGATACGGTCTGCTGGTGAGAGCGCATCATAGTCGAACTCGTTTTCCATTTCTTCGGTGGCTGCAACGCGCCATGCCAGCTGCTCTTCGTGGCACTCAAGGGTAAAGCAATCGATCTGGTCATTCTTGTCCTTGCGGCCCAGGAAAGTCAGTCCAATCGGGCTGAATTGCAGTTCTTCTTCGTATTTCGCGTCAAACCACGCATTCAGGCGTTCGCCATTGGCTGCCATTTCTTCTGCCGTCACAGGTGCCTTTTCAGCTTCGGCGGCGGGGGTGGGCTGGCCACAGGCGGTCAGCGCAAGCGCAAGGGCAATCGCGGTGGCAGTTTGCTTGATCATGGGAGACTCCAGAAAATTATTCTCGAAAAACGATAAGACTTGGTATTCCTTTCCGCGGCGCTGTGTCAATTGGCAAGTCCGCTTGAGGGCGTTAGGGGAGGGGGATGACTGATCCACGTATTTCTCCCGACGACACGTCCCGCCGCGACCAGCGTGTGCTGCGCATTGGCACGCGCGGCTCGCCGCTCGCGCTCGTGCAGGCCCGGCAGGTGGCGGCAGCGCTGGAAATTCACTCCGGCGGTGCATGGCGCGGCGAGATCGTTACCTTCACGACGTCCGGAGACCAGCTGACAACTGAGCGTCTGATTGATGCGGGCGGCAAGGGTCTGTTTACGCGCGAACTCGATGCGGCGCTCGACCGAGGGGAGGTGGACGTGACCGTGCACAGTCTGAAAGACGTGCCGTCTGTCTTGCCTGAGGGGCAGCGTTTTGTGGCGTTCCCGGATCGGGAAGACCCGCGCGAAGGTTTTCTGTCACCACATGCAACCAGTCTGAACGAATTGAAACAGGGTGCACGTGTGGGCACCGCCTCCCTACGCCGGGAAGCGCAGACTTTGGCGCTGCGCCCCGACGTCGAGATCGTGACGTTCCGCGGCAATGTTGCGACCCGTATGCGCAAGTTGGAAGAGGGGCTCGCAGATGCGACCTATCTCGCCATGGCCGGGCTGACGCGCCTCGGCATGGCGCATTTGGCGCACCCGATCCCGCTGGAAGACATGCTGCCAGCCGCCGGGCAGGGGATCGTTGGCGTTGTAGCGCGGGAAACTCTGGCTGAGGATGCTGCAGAGGCGTTCGAGAAGATGAACCATGAGCCGACCGAGGCCGCTGCCCATATCGAACGGGCTTTCCTTGCAGCACTCGACGGCAGTTGCCGCACGCCGATTGCGGCGCACACGTTTGACAAGGGCGACACCTGGTCTGTGAAGGGCGAAGTTCTGTCGCTGGACGGCAAGCAGACTTGGTCTGCCAGCGGATCGTGTGCCAAGGCGTCCGCATTGCAGCAGATGACGGATCTGGGGGCCAGGCTTGCCGCTGACATCCGCGATGCGGCGGGCGGTGAACTGCCAGCCTTCGGCAGCGCATGGTGAAGCCACCGGTCATCGTGACCCGTGCGGAGCCCGGTGCCTCCGAGACCGTGACAAGGCTGATGGATATGGATTTTCATGCCATTCGGTCTCCCATGCTCGAGCTGAAAGCGCTCGAAGCGCCCATGCTGGACTTGTCGGGCATCTACAATTTGGTCTTCACGAGCGCGAATGGTGTTCGGTTCTTCGTGGAAGCTGTCGGAGGTATCACGGAGCACGTCGCTGATCTGACTACGTGGTGTGTAGGGCCCGCGACGGCGGATGCGGCTGAAGCAGCAGGCTTCAAGAGAATTGTACGGGGAGACGGAAATTCTGATGAACTCGCCCGCTTGATCCTGTCTTCGGAATGCACAGAAGACGGCTTTCTCCATATTGCGAATTCGGCGGCAGCCGGAAACCTGGTAGCGCAACTGTCCGCTGCCAAATGCGATGCCCGATTTCTGGCACTTTATGAAACGGTTCCCGCATCAGCGCTACAAGTGGATGCGGTTCAAACACTTCGCTCCGGTTCGGGTGCGGTTGTTCTGGTTCATTCAGCCAAGGCTGCGCATGTTTTTGCGGCCCTGTCTGAAAGTATACCAATGGTGACCAATATCTGCGTCGCAATTTCGGAGGCCGCCGCAGCCCCGTTAAAGTCTTTGCAGGCGCGGGCACTTATATCTGCTGCCAGGCCCAATGAGGATGCGCTCATGGAGGCTTTGTTGATGGCTTGCAAAGAGCTTTGATCGCTGCCGAACTATATGCGATTGTGGATCGAACTCCCGTCTGAAGGGAAATGTGATTGATGACCGAAGATTCGACACCGGAAGACGACCATATCGACTCATCTGAGCCGATTGATGCTGATTTCGAACCTGCCCCTGAAGAAGGCGCACGGGGACGCGGTGGCGTTTCTGCGGGGCCAGGCTGGCTGGGTGCACTCGTTTTGTCCCTGTTTGCGGCCGGTCTTGGCGGTATTCTCGGCATGGTCGGTTCACGATACCTCGCAAACAATCCGACCAATCCCGGCATGGTGGATTCGCGCCTGACGGACATGGAGTCAGGTCAGGAAGAAGTCTCCATCCGGCTGGCCCGGACGATCCGCGAGCAGGACGGATTGAGTGCGAGCATCTCTGCCCTCGCAACCGAGGTCGAAGCGCTGGCCCAGCGCGAAACCGGGTCCGCAGCTACAATAGACACAAGCGCACTTGATGAGCTTCAGCAGCGCGTCGTTGCGCTTGAGTCTATCGACACGACAGGTGAAGTCAGTCCGGAAGATGTCTCCCGCGCTGTTGCCAGCCTTGAGTCTCGGATGGACAGGCTCGCCCGATCAGTTGAGCAGTTGGAAGCGGCACCGAGCGGCGTCCAGATCGAGCGGGTGATCGAGGTTGAAACCAAACTGGCCGAACTGCGCGACGATTTGAATGAAGCCAAGCTCTCGAACAGCCGCGACACCGAACAGATGGCGGGCCTGATTGCGGGCATGCGTCAGGATGAGGCCGCTGCGCGCGGGGCAGCCGAAGCAGCGTCCCAAACGGCCGACATGGCCCGTGCGGTGTCCGCAATAGAGGCTGCCTCCCGAAAAGGCGGAGGTTTTGCGCCGGAACTGCGCATGCTCAGGTCGCAACTACCGGACGATTCTTCGGTTCGACAGCTGGCGTCCATATCCGCGGAGGGGGCGCCGACGGTTGCAGAGCTCCAGGCTTCTTTTGATGTCGCGCGATTGAAAGCAGAAGCAGCCATTCCGGACACGTCGGAAGAGGGACTGTCCTGGCTCAATCGCGCTTTCGGGGACGCTGTCAGTGTGCGGCGGCTGGACGGCGAGGACAGCGAACCGGATGCCATTCTTGCCAAGGCCAGTGAAGCGCTGGCAATCGGCGACCTCGAAGAGACAGTCGAAATGATAAGCCGACTTGAAGGCGAGCCCGCCAGAGCTATGGCCGACTGGACCGCGCAGGCAAACCGGCGCATCACTTTGGAAGCGGCGCTGGAAGCCTTGCAACAACGCCTCCTTGAAGGGAAATAATAAGCCCCCATGAATCGGATTGTCCTGTTTGTCGTAATCTTGCTGCTGTTTGCAGTGGCGGCTTCTTTTGCCTGGTGGGCATTGTCACTGCCGGGTGCGGTGACTGTTCCGTATGGCGAGCAGGAGATCTCGATCCAGTCGGGTTTGGCCGCGTTTCTCATGCTGTTGCTCGGCGGCGTGATCGCCTTTGCCTGGTGGATCCTGAGCGGCCTGTTCATTCTGCCCGGAAAGATCGGAAAGTCCCGCCAGGTATCGCGCACGCGTAAGGCCAATTCTGCGCTGACAGAAGGCTTGCTTGCTGCCGAAGCCGGCGATGCCAATACCGCGCTGAAACTGGCTCGCAAGGCCGGGAAGCATGCGGACGACGAACGATTGCAATTGCTGCTCGAAGCCCGTGCCGCCGAAGCCAATGACGACTGGGCTGGCGCTGAGCGCGCTTGGGGCCAGTTGGCACGCCTGCCGGGCGGGCAGCTGGCGGGCCTGCGCGGATCAGCATCGGCTGCGGCTGAGCGCGGTGACCAGCAGACGGCGGAGTCCCGGGCGCGAGAGGCGCTGGGCATAAAATCCTCGGCCGATTGGCCGTTCAACTCGCTGTTCGATTTGCAGGTCGCGCGAGGGGAGTGGACGAGGGCGCTGGAAACGCTCTCGATCGGTGAGAAGCGCGGTCTCATCAAGGGCGATAGTTTACGCCGTCGCCGGGCGGTATTGCACACGGCGCGAGCCGCTGGCTTGCCGCATGACCGCAAACTGGAAGCCCAGAAAGAACTCGCCGAAGCCATGCGATCTGCACCGGCATTCTCTCCTGCGGCTTGGCATGGCGCACGCCAGCTGATGACCGATGGCAAGGCAAAATCAGCGCAAGGCGTGTTGGAAACGGGCTGGAAGGCGCGGCCACATCCGGCGTTGGCACAATTGTCTCGTCGCCTTGTTCCTCAGGACACACCGGAGAATGTTTCAGCACGCCTCAAGGCCCTGATTAATACGAACCCCACTCATCGCGAAAGCCGTATCCTGGAGGCCGAACTGGCTATGGATTCTGCCGACTGGACAGGTGCGATCAAGGCGCTTGCCTTGCTAGTCGAAGAGAATCCGACGGCACGGCTTTGCTTGCTGATGGAGCGCGCCTTGAAAGGCTATGGTGATACGTCTGAAGCCGAACGCTGGGGCCGCATGGCCGTTTCCGCGTCGCGCGAGCCGGACTGGTCGGATCTGGATCCGAAAGGTATGGCGTTCGACTTCTCGCAGCGCAATTGGAGCCGGCTCGTCTACACGTTTGGCGATGTCGGAGACCTTGTCCATCCACGTTATGAATCCTTCGGACGCGAGCTCGAGGCCGGCCGGGTCATGGCGCTGCCGTCACCCGAAGAGGAGGATGATCTCGCCACTGCCACTGCGCCGAGCGAACCCCGCATGCCACCGCTGGATTATGTCTCGGATGATGACTAGGCTTGGCGACTGCAGCTGCTGGCTCGCCACGTACAAAAGCATCTTGCGAAAATAGGCCTCTGTCGGTATGACGCGGGGCTCATCAGTGGATTTGCCGCTATAGCTCAGCTGGTAGAGCATCGCATTCGTAATGCGGGGGTCAGGTGTTCAAGTCACCTTAGCGGCACCATTCTCTCTTCCCGAAAATTCAATACCCTCAAGCGCTCGCCTATCTGCGTGCGCATCCCCAGATGCGTTTCATGTACCGGTCTCTGCCAGTGAATGCTCGGGAAGCAGGTGATTTGCAGGAAGGCGCCTGCTGCGAGAGAATGCGATCAGTTTGTCGACTGCCATAGGGCGCCCCGTGAGGTAGCCTTGGATCGCATCGCAGCCGAGCGCCTTGAGTGCATCATAAGTGGCTTCATCCTCGACACCTTCGCACACCACCCGCATGCCCAGCGCATGTGCAAGATCGAATGTGGATTTCAGGATCATGCGGTCACGCTGGCTGTCCCGGACATCCGAAATCATGCTCCGGTCGAGTTTCAGTTCATCGGCCGGCAGACGCTTGAGATAGGCAATTGAGGATTGCCCTGCGCCATAATCATCAATCGCCAGCTTGATTCCGGCATCGCGGAAGGCATTCGCTGAGCAGATGGCGAGTTCAGGCTGCTCCATCACAGCCGTTTCGGTGATCTCGATCGCAATCGTCGCGCCGGACTGATTGATCGTTTCAGCGAGCTGCCGACAGAAGTCGATCTCAAGCAGGGACCTGGCAGACATGTTCACGGCAATGGCGGCATCTACCCCCATCCGGCGCATCGTCGATTGATCTCGTATAGCCTGCTTGATCGCCCAGAGCGTCAGCTTGTCGATTGCACCGGTTTTCTCGGCGACGGTGATGAAGCTGTCCGGCGCGATCTGACCGAAGGCCGGATGGTTCCAGCGCATCAACGCTTCGACGCCGACAATTTCGTGGCTTCTGGTACATATCTTGGGCTGGTAGACGAGGTGGAACTCATCACGGTCCAGTCCCGCGTTCACTTCCGTCAGCAGGGCGAGCCTGAGCTGGGGATCTTCAAACTGGGCCTCTCCCCAGCGAACCAGGTCGCGTCTTGTCCGTCGGGCATGGTCCAATGACAAGGAGGCGCGGGACAACGCTGTCTCCTCATCGTCGGTCTTGCTTGCGATCATGGCGACGCCTGCCGAGAGCTCGATATGGAGCGACTGACCGGCGACGACGATCGTGTGTTGCAGCGCCGATCGAACGTCATCGATGCATTTGTCGACGCTGTCCTGGTCGCCCACTCTGATCAGCGTGCCGAGGACAGATGCTCCCAAATGGTAATGTGTAAGACCTGTGCCGGTTTCGTAGAGACGTTCGGCAGCCGACCGGATCAGGGTTTTTGCGTTGGTGTAACCAATCGCGCCGCGTAGTTCGCCGAACCTCCTGATGCCGAATGTGACAACGAGTATGCTCGCCTCGGGGTCTGTTCTGTGCAGGTCCGTCAGGGCGGCCAGCATGGAGCGACGATTGGGCATGCCTGTCTCGGAATCATGTTCGGCCATATAGGTCAGATAGTTTGATTCCTGCTCGAGAAGTGCACGCTTGTGCCTGGAGAAGGCATTCCAGATGCCCGCAGCGGAACTCCATCCCAATGCGAAGATCAAACTGGACGTGTTGATGCTGATTGGAAAGAAATTCTGTATGATGAACGGGATGACCAGAACGGAAGACATCACAAGAACATGGATGCCGAACAGCTGTCGCAGCGGCGTATGTCTTGCCACCACACTGGTTATCATGAGCAGCGCCATTCCGAGGATGAGCATTGGAAGTTTGGACGGGCTGGTCAGGGCTCGGTTTTGAACAAGGCTCTCATAGCCCAGCGCATGCACATAGACGCCCGGCATGGCAGGGGAATGCGGAGTAGAAAGCAGGTCTCCCAGTTCGAGTGCCGTGGCACCGATGACGACGCTGCGGCCAGCGATCAATTTGGGATCAAACCGATTGTGTAGGACATCGTCAAAGCTGATCGTATCTATCTGGTCTGCATCAATACCATAGTCGATCATGAATGCGCGTGTATCGCTGGGCTCCGCTCCGGCAAGAAGGCCTCCCAATGTGGGAATGTACTTTCCTTCATGGACAAAACCGCGACGATACTTGCGCAGGCGCCCGTCGCGGGAAAGCTCCACATTCACACTTGCGATGACGGCGTTCTCTGCCAGTTCACCAAACGGAGTATTTGACTGCCTGTAATCCCGCTGGAGGAAAGCCGGCAGGGCGATCCAGCCCGCATTGTCCTGGACAGCCTGAACCAGTGCCGCATCGCCCTCCGGTGACGACCGGGCGCTGAAATCCACGTCGAGGGCGATCATGCCAGCACCGGCGGCGTTCAGATTGTCCAGTGCCTGTGCGAAACGCTCGCGCGGCCATGGCCATTCGCCAGCCTTGCTGATGCTTTCAGCGTCGATCGTGACGATCGTGACCGTGCCGCTTGGCGCGAGCGACAGCGCATTCATCCGTGTAGAGGCGAGATTGTTGTCGAGGGATACTGATGCGCCGGAAAAAGAGAATACCACCAGGCTCAGGCAGCCAATCAGGCACCCGCGCATTCGCCAAAAAAGATCATAGACAGCGGAGAGTTTCGGACTTTTGGACACAGTGATTAGTCGTCGTCCCGATCGTCGTCACCATCATCGCCATCGTCACCGTCGAAATCGTCCGACCCATCTCCGTTTCCGTTACCATTGCCGTTTCCGTTCTCGGCACCGTTTCCGTTACCATTGCCGTTTCCGTTCTCGGCACCGTTTCCGTTACCATTGCCGTTTCCGTTCTCGGCACCGTTTCCGTTGCCATTGCCGTTTCCGTTCTCGGCACCGTTTCCGTTACCATTGCCGTTTCCGTTCTCGGCACCGTTTCCGTTACCATTGCCGTTTCCGTTCTCGGCACCGTTTCCGTCGCCATTGCCGTTTCCGTTCTCGGCACCGTTTCCGTTGCCATTGCCGTTTCCGTTCTCGGCACCGTTTCCGTCGCCATTGCCGTTTCCGTTCTCGGCACCGTTTCCGTCGCCATTGCCGTTTCCGTTCTCGGCACCGTTTCCATTGCCATTGCCGTTCCCTTTATCAGCGCCATTTCCAGTCAAGCTGGCATTCCGAGCATTGATTGCGGCGGCGAAGGCTGCGGCTGCCGCGTTGGCATTCGGTCCGCCAGCGTGCTCGTCTGAACTCCCCTCAGAAGCGATGTTCGCCATAGAGCTTCCGAGCCCCTGATTGCCATTCGACCGGTCTTGCGCGGCTTCGACGCCAGCTTCGACAGGCTCAAGCAGGTTTTCCGAGGCTTTTGCGTAATCGATTGGAGGTACATTCAAGCCTTCAACACCGTTGGCTGCGTCCTTCGGTCCACGCACGGTGATTTCGTCAGGCGCACTGCGAACGATGGACGCCGTTTCGCCGGGGTGTACGTCTACAGAGTTGCCTGCGCCTTGCGAGCGCACTTCTACCAAGCCATTTGACACGTGTACCCTACCGGCTTCCGGGCTGGCTGAGACTGTGAAGACCGTACCCTTCACCACAGCTGCGATGAGCGCAGTGTCAACGCGAAAGTGTTTCGATTTGCGGCGATCGACTTCATATGCGGCTGAACCAGCATCCTGACGGATACGGGTCATTGCGTCAGAGTTTTCCGACAGGACCAGCCGGCTCTCGGAGGCGATATTGATGCGCTGGTCATTTCGTACGAGCGTGGCCGTGCCTGTCTTGCCGGTCGTGACCCATGTTCCGGTGGGAAGCTCCATGCCCGACCGCGCCTTGGCGATAGCCGTTCCAGGCACCATGACGCGAACGACACCATGACTTTCCGCGAGTTGCCAGGAGTCTGAATCCGCACACGCGAATTGAAAACTTGCCGCTAGGCATGCGCTGAGAATACTGGCAACCAGAAATCGAAACATCTTATATAAACCCCATATATATCAGGGTATTATTAGACATCATGGCTCTAAATACCGAGTTAATATGAAACGCAGGTATTTAAGATGGCATTCACAAATTCCGAATAGGAACGAGTCTCATACTCTAACAAATGGAACACGGTCTTGCGAGCTGCGCGCACGAAAAATCTTCGCTTTCGCCTGCTCGCAGTTGCGTCGATGATAACGGTATCATCTGTAATGGCCATTCCAGCACACGCGTTGTCGAGCTTGCTGCGGGGGCGTCTCGAAAGTCCGGAAAACGTTGCGCCATCATGTCAGCTTGGCGACGAAGGATGCTTCACTCTTCTGGGTGTATCGGTCGTCGGTGCAGTAACGATTTCGCCTGAGCAACTGTCATTTTCTTACGACAAGCAGTTGGCCAAGCCGACTCAAATGTCAGATCTGGTGATCATCGCGGATCGTATTACCCAGGCCTACCGGGACGAAGGCTACTTCCTGTCGCAAGCGGTGGTTGACCGGCAGGCGCTCGAGTCGGGCATCGCCACGATCACGGTCATTGAAGGTCACATCTCACAGGTTGAGTTCGATGGCACACGTACTGACCTGGCGTCGCCCATCATGAAGGGCTTCACCGACGCACCGATTGCGCATCTCCCAGACCTTGACCGTCGACTGGCCCGGATCAAGGCGATCCGAGGCATGTCTGTCACCTCGCGTATCCGGCCCGACCCGGAGGATCCTTCCCGCCACGAATTGGTGCTGACGACAGATTTCGATCCGGTGGAAGGCTATGCAGGGCTGAGCAATCGGGGGTCTGAACGCGTTGGCCCATTGCAGGCATATGGAGGAGTGGCGTTCAACTCCGTCCTCGCAGATCGCGACCAATTCCGGCTGAACGTGTTCACAACGCCCGTTGACCCGGGCGAGTATGCCAGGGTGAGCGCCAATTATCGCTACTCGTTCCAGCCGGGCGACAGCCTGCTTTTTGGGGCCGCAACTGCTTTGTCGCAGGACGGGCACAATCCGAACAGTCCCGAAATTGGCGGAGAGTCGCTGTCACTCTGGATGAAGTATGAGCGTCCCCTCATTCAGCGGCGGACGCACCGTTTGTATGCGAGCGTGCAATTCGACGCGGCACATTTGGAGAATGACTGGACGTCAGGGGGCGGGTATCGAGACGAATTGCGAGTTGCACGTGTGGCGCTTCGCGGTCTCCAGACGGATGATGGATCAAAGACCTACTTTTTCGTCGAACTTTCATCCGGGTTGGACATTCTCGGCGCGTCTGGCGAGTCCGTTGAGTTCCGATCCCGCTACGATGCAGATGCGAGTTTTACCAAGCTCTACGCAAAGACATCCTACTATCACGACATCGGGAAGTATTTTGGCATCTACGCTTTGCTGTCGGGGCAGGTTTCCGATGGGCCATTGTTGTCCGCAGAGGAATTCTCTGTGGGCGGACCGGTAATGGGACGCGGGTACGGCTATGGTGAAATATCCGGTGATGAGGGCATCGCTGGCCTGTTGGAATTGCGCGCAGGCTTTTCGCCTGAGAGCGATCTGATCTCGTTTGCGCAAGGCTATGTTTCATACGACGCTGCGATGGTCTGGAATGACACGCCGACCGGGGTCCGACAGAAGGACATGGAGTCAGCTGCGCTAGGATTGCGGATCAACATTCTTGACCGACTGTCGGCAGGAATCGAACTTGCCAAGCCTCTCACCCGTACGCCGTATGATGAAAACAACCGCGACTGGCAGCAGTTCTTCCAGATGTCGGTGACCTATTAGGCCAGCTGCCGGTCAACCCAGCACATAGTCGGCCTCAGCCACATAGCGGCTGGGTCCATCGCCCAAATGGCTTGAGTACAGATGGAAGCCCTCGGCCCAGAACACAGTGCTGCGATAGGCATGATGGCGTTCGACCCATGCCGCGGCTTCGTCGAGCAGAGTGCCGTGCAGGTAGGCGAGGGTAACGTGCGGCGTGAACGGGCGCCGGTCCGGCGCAAGGCCCAGGCGACGGGCGGCTCGTTCGCATTGCGCGGACAGCGCACGCAAGGCATCGCTCTCGCGCACTCGTGCCCAGACGGCGGAAGGTTCCCGCCGGCCGAACCATCCCATGCCTTCCAATGACACCTCGAACGGCGCACAGGATATCTCGGCAAGCAATTCGTCGAGGTCGCGAGCGTCGGCGTGTGAGACGTCTCCAAAGAAACGTAATGTAATATGAAAATTCCGGGGCGGTCGCCAACGGGCACCGGACAGGCCGGTTTGCGTCTGGATCAGGCCCGGATGAATTTCTTCCGGAACAGGGAGGGCGGCAAACAAGCGATACATGGACCGGTTGAACAGGTTTCCGAAGCAAAAGAAAACCCGGTACAGCGACCGGGTTTTCAGAAACTTTTGCTTTTCGCCCAGTTCAGCTGGCGAGTGCGTCCAGCTTACCGAAGTGTTCTGCCAACAAATAGTAGAACGTCACGCGTGACTTTGAGCCACCTTCGGCGCTCATCTGGTCGCAAACTGCCTTGATGGCTGCGTCCAGCTCGCCTTGAGTGTGCGGCAGACCCAGCTTGCCGCGGCACCACTTCTCGCGAATGCGATCAAGTTCAACAGAATCGCTGCAGGCGACAATGGAACTGTCCCGATTGCGCAAGGCAATCCCCAGTCGTCCCACGATCTTTTCTGCTGCGGCCTGATTGTAGCCTTTCGCATATTTCTTGATGTTTTCGGCATATTCAGATGCGTCTGCCATTTTTGTCCCCTTCATTCTTGGCGTCCCCACTGTTGGAATTACGCCAGAACACGAAAATTAACCTTGGGTAATTTCAAGTCAATCCATAAGACCTGTCTGATTGCAGCAGGAAAGGGCCTGATCCTTCTCCCAAATGAGCTTTCAGGACAACACATCGCGCCGGAGGTCAGGATTCATGGCAGGTTCTACTAATTCGACATAGGCTCAGATGCCTGATCGCCTGCGGGCATTGCGAACGGAGGCGGTCGCATTTACCGCTGGTTTCACTTGCTAAACTTAACTGTCAGCACCATATTCGAGATCAGTTTGGCGGGTGATAAATCCCCGCCTTTCAACCAGAAAGGGTATTGCACCTATGAATGACTTCAATCGTGCCTATTCGCCGGGGCCATCGGGCCAGACGATGGACATGTCGGTCAATGAAGGTCTGCGCAGCTTCATGCTGGGCGTCTACAACAAGATGGCGCTTGGCCTGCTGCTGACCGCAGCATTGGCTTATGCCTTTGGCGCGCTGGTGCCGGAAAGCGTCACACTGACCCTCCTGACCGGACCAATCGGTCTTGTCATCATGTTTGCTCCATTGGCGATCCTGCTTCTGTCAGGCTTCGTCATGAAGAACCCGTCGCCCACAGCGGCGAACCTTGTTTATTGGTCGGTCGTCTCCCTGATCGGTGTCGGCATGGGCGCCATCGTGTATGTCTATGCCCGCCAGCCGGACGGCATGCTGATCGTGTCGAAGGCCTTCCTGACAACGGCCATCGCGTTCGGTGGCCTGTCGCTCTACGGGTATACCACAAAGCGCGACATGTCCGGTTGGGGCGTTTTCCTGATCATGGGCGTCGTTGGCATCATCGTCGCGTCAATCCTGAACATGCTGATCTTCCAGTCGAGCATGATGCACATGGTGATCTCGGTGGTCGGCCTTTTGGTGTTTGCTGGCCTGACCGCATATGACACCCAGCGCCTGAAGAACATGTATTTCCAGATTGCCGGCAATGCCCGGGCCATGGCGGTTGCCACAACCTTTGGTGCGCTCAGTCTTTACCTGGACTTCGTGAACATGTTCCAGTTCCTGCTGGCCATCATGTCGGGTCGCGACTAGCGTCGCTGGTTTGATAAGAGTAGACAAAGCCCCGCTCGCAAGGCGGGGCTTTTTTATGTGCGGTAGGCGGGGGATGTCATCATGGCCATAGGTCCGACAATCGAGACCGAACGATTGCTCCTGCGTCCGCCTCGCGCAGAAGACATCCCCGCGTGGAACGCCTTTCATGCCGATGAAGACGTGATGCGCCATCTCGGCGGCGTTCAGGGGCCGGAGCTGACTTGGCGATCAATATGCACAATGACCGGTGCGTGGACGATTGAGGGCTTCTCCATGTTTTCTGTGATCGAGAAATCTACTGGAGAATGGGTGGGCCGGCTCGGCCCTTGGAGACCAAACGGCTGGCCGGGTACGGAGATCGGCTGGGGACTCGTGCGGTCGTCCTGGGGCAGGGGATACGCGACCGAAGGCGCGACGGCGGCAATGGACTATGCGGTGGATATTCTGGGCTGGAGTGAGGTGATCCATACGATCCTGCCAGAGAACGCAGCCTCTGTTCGCGTAGCCGAGCGTCTGGGTAGCCGCTTCATGAGAAAACGGGAAACGCCGCCGCCGTTTGAGGGCATGATGTGGGATGTCTACGGCCAGACGGCCGATGAATGGCGGGCCCGCCGCAACTGATAACGACCGATCAAGCCTGTGTGAGGTGTGCCGTTTACGCCTCGCCACTGATCCGGCATGCGGGTAAGGCTGGTGCACAGACTTCAGAGGAGACGCCCCATGATCCGTACGCTTACTCTTGCCTCCGTGCTTGCCATGCTGCCAGCGGCGGCGAACGCTCAGGATGCGGCCGATACAATCACAGCCTCCCCGGATACGGCCACCGAGATGCAAACACCTCAGATTGGTCTGGCGCTTGGTCAATCTGCGCCTTCGGTCAATCTGGTGAGACACACTGGAGAGGCGACGAGCCTGTCTGAACTCATGGGAGAGAAGGGGATTGCGGTCGCCTTCGTGCGTTCAGCGGACTGGTGCCCTTACTGCCAAAAACAGCTTAAGCAGATTGATGATATCTCGGCCAACCTCAACGACTTGGGCTGGCCCCTTGTCGCAATTTCGTATGACGATCCCGAGATTCTGTCGAAGTTTGTCCGCAAGAACAGTCTTGGATTTGAACTCCTGTCCGATCCCGGTTCGGAAGCTATTTCGGCGTTTAATTTGCTGAATGAAGAGATGAAGCCTGGCTCGCGCTATTTCGGCATTCCCCACCCTGCAATCATGTTTATCGGCACGGATGAGACGGTCCGGGCAGTATTGCGCGAGGAAGGTTACAAGGACCGCCCATCGCTCGACCTTATCCTGCAGATTGCTGAACAACTTTAGGCAACGGGGCTATTCACTCTGCTCGAAGGACATGTAGTCTTGCGCTGCATAGATCATTGAGAGGCACAGCGGATGAGACAGATCAGGCATATTGCGGGAATATTGGCTGGCATGGCCATATTGGTCGGTGCGCCGTCCTTCGCGCAGGATGCCGATCTGTCGCCGGAAATCGCGGCAACGACGGATCAACTGATCGCGGATGCTCTGCTGGATGAGGTTGGCCTGCAATTTGTCGAAGACCTGACGACAGAAGTCGGGGCCCGCCTTGGCGGCTCGCCGGATGAGGCGCGGGCGCGTGTTTGGGCGATGAACGCGCTCAAGGAGCTGAATTTTGACCGCACGCGCGTTGAGGATTTCACGATCCCGTATTGGGCGCGGACCCGTGAATCGGCCCGCGTGATTGGCGCGAATGCGCAAGATCTCGTGATCACGGCGCTCGGCGGCAGTCGTGCGACGCCTGAAGGTGGACTGGAGGCTGATATCGTCCGGTTTGAAACCCTTTCCGATCTGAAGGCGGCTGATGCTGACAGCCTTGCGGGAAAAATCGCGTTTATTGATGAGCGCATGTACAAGACCCAAGATGGCTCGGGCTACGGGCTTGCCGTGCGCAAGCGGGGCGGGTGTGCCAATGCAGCCGCAGAGAAGGGGGCAGTTGCCTGCCTGATCCGTTCTGTCGGTACACAGCCACACCGCATGCCGCACACAGGTGGCATGTTCCGGGAAGGGGCGCTCGGCGCGCTCCCCGCAGCGGCCTTGTCTGGCCCTGACGCTGATCAGCTGACACGATTGTTGGATAGGGGCCCGGTCCGCGTGAATCTCGATATTGGCGTTGAGTATGCCGATGCTGCGCCGTCCGGAAATGTGATCGCTGAAGTCGAAGGATCTGATCTGGAAGACGAAATCATCCTGATCGGATGCCATCTCGACAGTTGGGATCTTGGTACCGGCGCACTGGATGATGGCGCGGGCTGCGGAATCGTCGTCGGGGCCGCCAAGCTGATTGCGGACTTGCCGGGAAAACCTCGCAGAACGATCCGTGTCGTTCTCTACGGCTCTGAGGAAGTCGGCCTGTTTGGAGCGAATGCTTACGCTCGGCAACATGGGGATGATCTCGACAAGCATATGCTTGCGGCTGAGAGCGATTTTGGCGCCGGCCGCATCTGGCGTTTCCAGACCAATTTTGGTGAGGCTGCAATATCCTATGCGGATGTCATGAAGCAGGTATTGACCCCACTGGGTGTGTCAGAAGGCGACAATGCAGCCGGCGGTGGGCCTGATATCGGCGTCCTCCGCAGGGCAGGGGTGCCTGTCGTAACGCCCGCGCAGGATGGCCGGGACTATTTTGACTACCATCACACCCCAGACGATACATTCGACAAGATTGATCCGGAGGCATTCCGTCAGAATGTTGCGGTGTACGCGGCGTTCACATACATTGCGGCCCAGACAGGATGGGATTTCCGGAAGTCGGAGCCGACATCGATGGGTTCGGACTGACGTCCTCGTATGTCGGCGTCTGAAAAAGTGGGGCCAGCCCTCGCGGCCGCGCTCGAGGGGCTGAAACTGGCCCACCGGGAACTGGATCATGTGGATCAGGATCCCGAACGTTGGCGCTGGGTTGCAGTTGGTCTCGTCACGGCGATTAATTGCGCGATCATTGCTGCCCTCTCCGGATATGAGACCGCTTTGGAGGAAGATACAGCTGATCTGAAAATGCCTGGAAGAGTTGCACCTCTGAAATTGTTGCTGCGACGCGCGCGGTCAGATCGATATCTCTTGCCTCCGGAGCAGCTTCCCGCAACGTCGGGGCAGGTCGACGCCGTCCTTCGGCTTGCTGAATACCGGAACGAGGTCGTGCACGGCGTTCTTGCCGGGCGGCCGAGCACGATTATTCGAGACGGGCAGATCGTCGTGGAGATGGTCACGCATCTGGTTTGCCTTGCTCCGGCCTTTGATCGGTCGAATCATGCCGTCTATTGCGCACTGATTTTCGATCAGGTTTCTGCGATCAGAGAGCGACTTGCCGTGCTTGGTTAATATTGAAGTCATGACCGACTGCAATAAGGTAGAGATGAGCGCATTCTGGCGACCCCTGACAGTATCGATTGCGGCGTTTGTCTTGACGGCGGCAGCGCCGGATACGTTTTCCCGGGAAGAGTTGCAGGCACTCGAAGCTGAGCGGCAGGCCGCCGAGCAAAAGCTTGAAGCGCTGCAGGCCGCCGGCGAAAATACGCTGAGCGATTTAAAGAACATCGACAGCCAGTTGATTTCGGCGGCTATGGAGTCCCAGCGCCGTGAAGAACAGGCTTCGAACGCCGAGAAATCCCTGATCGATCTTGGTGCGCGTCGAGTATCGGCGCAGATGAGCCTGCTCGAGAACCGCCAGGCTCTGGAAGACCTGCTTGCAGCGCTTGCCGCATCCAATCGCCGGAAGCCGCCTGCCTTGATCGTGTCCCCGAGCAAAGCGAACACGGCTGTGCGCCGGGCCATCCTGATGAGCGAGACAACTCCGCGCCTTGCGACGGAATCGGAAGAATTGTCGCGGGAAATCGATACGCTGAACGAGCTTGAGCGCCGTATCCGCGGCGAAAAAGCCAAACTCGACGCTGCCGAAGCGACACTAGCTTTGAAACAGGTCGAGATTGAGCGGCTCGCCGCTGCCAAGCGTGGGAATTTCGAGGATTTGTCCGGCGATATCGCGTTGTTGAAGGCACACGCGGCAGAGATTGGTGCCAGGGAAGAAGATTTGAGATCATTGCTGGCATCGCTCGAGGCTCAGGCGCCGTCTGCGCCCGGCGCCAAACCGGACCTCAGACCGCGCCTTGTGTCCAATTCGCCTTCGTCGAAACCATCAGCCACGTCCGCTGTTGCGCGTACACCAGCTTCGCGACCACTGGGGCGTGCTGTCATCGGGGCGCTGAAGCCCCCCGTTGCAGGTTCGCTTGCGCGGGCCTTTGGCGAAAAGTTGCCCACTGGTGGCAAGTCGGAATGGGTCGCCTTTGCCACGCGGGCAAATGCCCAAGTGGTCGCACCGGTTGGCGGTACGGTTGAGTATGCGCGGCCATTTCGAACGTATGGATCAATGTTAATTTTGCGGACGAGTGACGGTTACCATGTTATTCTTACAGGCATGAGCCGGATCTATGTCACTGAAGGCCAAGGCGTTTCTGTGGGCGAGCCTGTTGGACGCATGCCTGATCGAGCCGAGCCGGTTCCCGAGCTGAATATGGAATTAAGGCTTGGCGACAAGGTTATGAATCCGGCAGACTGGCTGCCAGGCCGGAGCTAAGGTCAAAAGGATTATGGAGGACTGGAATATGCGTTCACTACTGACAGGGGCTGCCCTTGGTGTCGTTCTGGGTGGCGCGGCTGTCGGATTTTCCGCCTTCGCCTCTCCTGAGGACCGGGCTGAAGATCCGCGCATGGTCACCTACCAGCAGTTGGACCTGTTCGCAGAAATCCTCGCCCGCGCCCGCCAGGATTATGTAACGGAAGTCGACGAAAAGGCCGCCATGAAAGCCGCCATCAACGGCATGCTTACCTCACTCGATCCGCATTCCAGCTATCTCGATCCGGATGATTTTCGTTCGATGCAGGTTCAGACCAGCGGAGAATATGGTGGTCTCGGGATTGAAGTCACAATGGAAGATGGTTTCGTCAAAGTCATCTCTCCGATGGATGATACACCTGCGAGCCGTGCAGGTATCCAGCCGGGTGACCTGATCACATCCATCAATGGGAAGCCGATCATCGGCCAGACACTGAACGAAGCCGTCAAGGAAATGCGCGGCGAAAAGGGCACCGATATCGATGTCACGATCCTGCGCGAAGGCGAGGATCCCTTTGACGTCACTTTGACCCGGGAAGTAATTCAGCAGAAATCCGTTACCTGGAAAATGCAGGAAAGCGATATTGGATATATCCGTATTTCAACCTTCAACGAGCGCACGACTCTGCTGCTTGAAGAGGCAGTCGAAGGCATCGCCAAAGAAACCGGCTCGCGTCCACGCGGCTTGATTGTGGACTTGCGCAACAATGGCGGCGGTCTGCTGGATCAGGCTGTTTCGGTCTCCGACATGTTTCTCTCTGGCGGTGAGGTTGTGTCGACGCAGGGCCGACGCATTTCCGACATGGAGCGCTATAACGCCCGTTCCGGGGAAGTCTTTAAGGGCGTCCCGATGATCGTGCTGATCAATGGCGGCTCAGCCTCGGCTTCCGAGATTGTCGCTGGCGCTTTGCAGGATCGGCATCGGGCCACCGTTTTGGGTACGACCAGCTTTGGCAAGGGATCAGTGCAAACCGTCATTCCGCTTGGCGCAGATCGCGGCGCAGTCCGCCTGACGACGGCGCGCTATTACACGCCAGCGGGTCGCTCCATCCAGGCGCTCGGCATCGACCCGGACATCGAGATCACCCAGGCACGCCTGTCTGAAGAAGAGCTTGCCCAGATCAAGCGCTGGTCCGAGGCCGACCTGCCGCACGCGTTGGCCAATGAAGACGGTGAAGCGCGCAAAGATGTTTCCTTGCCTGATGAGCAGCCGCCTGAAGATTGGGATGGTGAGGATTTTCAGCTCAAGAGAGCGATTGAAATGCTCAAGGAAGGCACTGTCACGGCCAGTGCGATGAGGCGCGCAGGTTAACCGGATGTTTGCAACCTGTTAACCAGTTGGATGCAATTCTGATTGTTCAGAATTCTTTTAAACTGGTTTGACGAGGTCCATCGATGGCTAGCCGCAGGGATGCCGACCCATCTCCTTTGCGCACGGGTCTGACCCATGCTGCTATGAGCCTGCTTGTATTTGGTGGAGTGGGTGCCAGTCTTGGTGCCGCGATCCATTATTCCGGCAATCCCGCAGATTCCGGACCGAGCGAAGTGCTGGCCTTGTTTGAGACCAGCCAAGGGTCTACCGCCGCACTCAAATCCCGGCTGAAGGCGGAGACGCCCCAGGATTTGGGCGCGCGTGTTGTTTTGGCACAAGATGATGCGGTTTCTGATCAGCCAAGCCTGGGCGTGGAATATGCTGAGGCTTCTGCGCCCCGTCCGTCGGAAGTCCCGACCGGGCAGGGGGATGAAGAGTCCTCAGGTGAGGGCATTCGGATCAATGGAAAGCTGGTGCGTCCCGGCGAGTCCTATGGCGAGGTCACGCGTGTAGCGTCGCTCGATACAGCGCCTGTTCCGGGCCTGACGGAGCGGATCAACGGACTGTCTCTGCCGCGCATTTCTGCTGACGGCCAGGCACCGTCCGATGTGTATGCTCGCCCCTTCGCCAATCCCGGCAACCAGCCGATCGTGGCGGTCGTCATTGGCGGACTTGGCATCAATGCGACCCATACCAAGGCAGCAATCGAAGAGTTGCCGCCTGAAGTGACCCTGTCCTTCGCGCCAGACGCGGGCAATCTACAGTACTGGGTCAACAAGGCGCGCGAAAAAGGACACGAAGTCCTGATCGAAGTGCCAATGGAATCCTTCGAGTATGGTCGCATGAAGATGCATCCGCAAACCCTGTTGGCCGGCGACACCGGTGAACGCAATTTGCCGCGTCTCGAAAAGCTGCTCAGCCGGGCAAGCGGATATTTTGGGATCATCAATTATCAGGGTGCCAAATTCGCCGAAGATCCCGGCGCTGTCGGCCCCGTCCTTCAAGCCCTGCATGATCGCGGCATCGCCCTCGTCGAGGATGGCAGCTTCCAGACGGGCGCCTTCGACCGCGCCGCCGGACGCACACAAATGAAATTTGCACGCGCCGCAGCCACAATTGACGCAAAGCTGACCGCAGATGACATCCGGACCGAGTTGCTGGGCCTCGAAACGCTCGCGAAGGAAAACGGCGCGTCCATGGGAACTGGATATGCCTTCCCGCTGACAATCGAGATCGCCAAGGACTGGACGAAGGACATGCAGAAACGTGGGGTCGTTCTGGCACCGGCGTCTGCCCTGATTTCGGTGTCTGCAAAAACTTCCCAACCGAAGCGCGTCCAGACTGGAAGCTTGTCTCCGGCTCCGGTAAACCCGGAAGGGTGACGATACACGCGCCCGATCCCGACCTCTACAGACCCAATGTCGGTCTCGCCCTGTTTTCAAAAGCAGGCTATGTTTTTATTGGGCGGCGCATCAATGGCCGGGGAGCGTTCCAATGGCAGATGCCGCAGGGTGGCATCGACAAGGGCGAGACGCCCTTGGTCGGCGCACTCCGCGAACTCGAAGAAGAAGTCGGCGTACCGGAAAAACTGGTGGATGTTCTCGAGGAGACGTCGGACTGGTTATTCTACGATTTCCCACCTGATTTGAAGAAGCGTTTGCCCGGGCCCTATATTGGTCAGCGGCAGAAATGGTTCGCTTTCCGGTTCAAGGGGGCCGATAGCGATGTTCGCCTCGACCGGCATACGCCGGAATTCGATGCTTGGCGTTGGGCGCGGCTCGAGGAAGTTCCTTCGCTGGTCGTGCCGTTCAAGCGCATGGTGTATTCTGAAGTTTCCCAGCGGTTCACCAGTTGGGCCGAACCGGTCCCCGGTCACAAGGAAGTTCAGGGTTGAAACCCTCCAAGCAATAGAGGCGTAAACCGATGACAAAATCCTTGCTGATGATCCATGGGATCGGTTGTGGCGGTGAGGTCTGGGATCGGATGCGCGTGGGGTTCGAGGCTGCAGGCTGGAACTGCGACGCTCCAACACTGTTTCCGGACCAGCGGGTGCCTGACTCTCCTCCAGCTTCGCTGTCTGATCTCGGCCTGGATGACTATGTGAAATCCTTGGCGGATACGGTTCGCCGGATTGAGAGTGAAACTGGCAGCCCGCCTGCCGTGATTGGCCATTCGATGGGGGGCTTGATTGCCCAATGCCTGGTCGAGCAGGGGCTCGTGAGTCAGGCGGTCTTCCTGACGCCGGCTCAGCCCAAGGATTGCAGCGCAGTGACCCTGTCGGTCGCCTATACATTTCTCAACATCCTTATCAGCCGGAATCGTTCGAAAGCTTACAAAGTTTGGGAGTCAGGATTTCGTTATGGCTTGCTCAACAAGGTGCCGTCGCGTCGTCATGCTGAGATCTACGCTGATGCGCTGTACGACTCCGGGAAGGTTTACGGCGACATCGCAGATGGAATCGAGATCGACGAGACCTTGTTTACAATTCCAACACTGACGATCGCTGCTGGTGCAGACCGTGCGACGCCTGCCAAGGCCGTCCGCAAGGTGGGGCAAAAATACGCAAAAAGCCCAGTAGCGGGTGACTTTCTGGAATATCCGAACAATGCCCATTGGATCGTGGATGAGCCGGGTACTGACAAGGTGGTTTCGGACATTGTTGCCTGGCTTGCAAAGACGAAACCTGCTGCTTGAGGCGGTCATGAAAAGAGACACCCGCCGATTGGCGAATGCCTCTAAACCCGTTCAGTCCTTCCAGCCGATCAGTCGGCAGCTGTGATCGTTGCCGTGCCGGATTGGCCCGCAGTATTGGTAAAGCCAGTCGAGAAGCCGACGTCTTCGCCCAGTTCGTCGAAGGTTGCACAAATATCACCTTCGGGTGTCTGACCACAGATTGTCTTGGATTCTTCATCCATCGTGTACGGAATGGGATCGCCTCCATCCATGGAGGCCGTGCCGTTTTCATAGAATACAACAAGCGCGGTCGTGCCATCGCTGCTTGCGAATTCGACCGTGGTGGATTGTGCCATCGCAGGCAGGGCGAACAGCGTAATTGCCGCACTCGCCGCTAAAAAGAGTTTCATGGAAGTCTCCTCCGTCTTTCGGGATTGTTCTTTTGCACTCTACCTCGGTTTCGAGGCTATCAATGCTGGGGACGGAGTCCATAAAAAAACCCCGGCATTGAGGGCCGGGGTTGATCAATTCTGAGAGAAAGTCGGCTCAACCCTTGCCGGCCATACGCAGGAAGCGATTGCGCAAATCGGCATCCGATTTGAACACGCCAGTAAACTGCGTGGTGATCGTGCTGACATCCTTGTGGTGGACGCCCCGTGTCGACATGCACTCATGCACGGCATCGATCAGGACCGCCGTGCCCATCGGGGCAAGGCTGTCGGTAATCGCATCACAGATTTGCGCGGTCATGGTTTCCTGCGTTTGCAGGCGCTTCGAGAAGATCTCTACGACGCGTGCCAGCTTGGAAATACCAACAACGGCTGCCGACGGCATGTAGGCGACATAGGCCTTGCCAAGGAAGGGCGCCATGTGGTGCTCGCAATGGCTCTCCACGTCGATGTTGCGCAGCATGACGATGTCATCATAGCCCTGCACGTCCTCAAAGGTACGCGACAGGTATTTGACGGGATCTTCCTCATAGCCGGAAAACCATTCCTTGTAGGCGTTGACGACGCGCTTTGGCGTGTCGAGCAGGCCTTCGCGACGCGGATCGTCGCCAGCCCACGCGATGAGCGTGCGCACGGCTTCTTCGGCCTCTTGAACGGTAGGGCGCTTGATGGGCTCTGCGCGTGCCTTGTCTTTATTGGGAGTGATGGCGTCCATGGCCATGATTGAAGTTTCCTTCGACTGAGGGACGAGGGTCGAGCCGAGGCTTGGTCTGGGAAAGCGTAAAAATGCTCCCCTGCCCGGACTTAACGCCCGCCCGGAGTTGATACCCTCAGGGCGATATGAGGAACATAAGGGTGCGATGGCCTTGTTTCCAGCCCTTTCTACGCTGACGTCGCGCGACTGGATGACTCCATTCTTGGCTTTTCTGCGCGCCGATGATATCGCCGTCGACATGGAACGTGTTCGATTTTGTTGTCGTCCTGCCTGCCGGTGTTGCTGTTAACGCATCAACACGCCATTAGGGCTGGCCAGCTACCCGTAGCGCCAGCGATACGTCCAGACTTCCGAAATCGAGCCCAAAAACCATGACAATCTGCATCTACGACACCGCCGCGCGCAAAAAGCGCGTTTTCCATCCGCAGGATCCGGCGCGCGTGACGATGTATGTCTGCGGCCCGACTGTCTACAATTACGCCCATATCGGCAATGCGCGTCCGCCCATTGTGTTCGATGTGCTGCGGCGCCTGCTGATGAGGGTGTATGGTGAGGATGCGGTGATCTACGCGCGCAACATCACCGACATTGAAGACAAGATCATCAAGGCCAGCGTCGAGACCGGCGAACCGATTGAGACGATTACGAAGAAATTCGCCCAAATCTACAATGCCGACACGGCTGCACTGAACGTGCTCGCGCCCGGCATTGAGCCTTGGGCGACCGATCATGTCGGCGAAATGATCGAGATGATCGAGAAGCTCGTCCGCAAGCGCTATGCCTATGTCGGCAAGGAAGGCGTCTGGTTTTCGGTCAATTCCATGCCGGATTATGGAAAGCTGTCTGGTCGCAAGCTCGAAGACAATGAAGCCGGCGCACGCGTTGCTGTCGACGAAGACAAACGCGACCCCGCCGACTTCGCGCTCTGGAAATTCGCCAAGGAAGGTGAACCAGAAGATGCGATCTGGGACAGCCCGTGGGGCAGGGGACGTCCCGGCTGGCATATCGAATGCTCGGCCATGGCCGCAAAGCATCTCGGCAAGACGATCGACATTCATGGTGGCGGGATTGATCTTCAGTTTCCGCATCATGAAAACGAAATTGCCCAGTCCGAATGCGCGCATGGCGAGATCATGGCGAACTATTGGATGCACAATGGCTTCCTGGATATGGGCGGCGAGAAGATGTCGAAATCGCTCGGCAATGTCGTTCTGGTGCACGAGCTATTGAAGCAATGGCACGGTGAAGTGCTGCGCTTTGCCATGCTGAGCGGGCATTACCGCGCGCCGCTCGACTGGACGGAAGACTTGCTGAAACAGGCCAAGACAACGCTCGACCGGATTTATGGCGCGTTGCGCCGTGTGTGGGACGCTGAAGGCGGTGAAGTTGATGACCGGGGCGTCTTCGACGCCCTTTGTGATGATCTGAATACACCCGAAGCGCTCGCTTCGCTCTCGCGCATTGCCGGCGAAGCGAACATGGCGGCGGACAAGGGAGATACGGATGCTATGGCGACGGCCCGCGCAAATTTGCTCGATGCCGGCGAAATGCTTGGGCTTTTGACCCTGACTCCCAAAGCCTGGGAACAGGGCGGGGATGATGATGGCAATGACCGCATCAATGGACTTGTTCAGGCGCGTATCGATGCGCGTGCAGCCAAGGACTGGGCTGAAGCTGACCGAATTCGTGATCAACTTGCTGCCGAAGGTATTGAGATCATGGATGGGACCGGTGGCTCGACTTGGCGACGTATTTGATTTTTCAGGCCGACTGCAATTGCCCCGATGACGGAAGCTTTAATTGACCTTAACAGGCCGCTCCTGTGTGTTCGGGCCACGGCCTGAGCGCCCCGTTTTCAATGCACGACACGCCTTTGCCGCCTGCCTCGCGTTCGCGCCTGAGTCAGGCGGCATTTTTTGTCACCGTGCCTCAGCCTTGCGCCGTGCGCCTGCGAAGGCCATGTTTCAGGCGATGAGTGAACTGTACCATAATCGTGTTCTCGAACTCGCAGCAGACATCCAGCATGTGGGTGATCTGACAGATCCTGACGGATCTGTCCTGAAGGTATCGCGTGTGTGCGGTTCGACCGTGAAGGTTGATCTGAAATTGGACGAAGCGGGCGCGCGCATCATGGCCATCGCAGTGGATCCAAAGGCTTGTGCTCTCGGGCAGGCAGCTACCTCGATCCTTACAGAACACGCTATCGGTGCAACGATCGAAGAGGTGATCGCGGCGCGAGACGCTTTGAAAGACATGCTGAAAGACAATGGACCTCCGCCGGAAGGCCGCTTCTGGGAGCTGCGCCATCTGGAACCCGTGGCCGATTATCCCCCTCGCCATACGTCCACGCTGCTGGCTTTTGAGGCGGCGGTTGCTGCCATCGAGGAGGCATTGGCAAGCCGCGGTCTCGCCCGCGAGACGGCAGGCTGAGATGGCCGGTTTGCGGCGTCGATCAGCGAATGGTCTGCTTTGGGTCTACAAGCATGGCCCAAGCCAGGTGTTCTACGCGTTCGGCGCGCGCTGTCAGCACACGCCAACCTGCAGTGAGTATGGCGCCGAATGTGTTGCGCGGTTTGGATGGTGGCCGGGCATATGGATGGCGCTGGCGCGTTTCATCCGGTGCCGACCGGGCGGCAGTCTCGGCAAGGACCCGGTGCCGGAAACCCTGCCAGATGTGCCGGTCTGGCAGCCTTGGCGGTATGGCGAATGGTCGGCGCGCAAGGCCATGGAACGAATTGAAAACCGCCCGTCGTCATGCCATATGAAACCTGATGAGTGAAATGAGTGAAAATCGTTGCCTTCTTGGCCCTGTTGGCCTGACCACACGAACTCGCCGGGGTGCCTGACGCGCCCCTTGGCTGCGCCTTTGTGCGCGCCCGCTTCATGTACCCATAAACAGCCCAAAAGAAGCCCGGATAGGGTCCGAAAACCCCGCCACTGCGCGAGAAATGCGTATGGGGTGGGAAATCTGGTGAAGTCGCGTTAAGCAGACGCCGGATAAAGGGCCTGACCGGAACCGAATTTGCCGCGCTGTACAGAGCGCAAGAATGCACGAAAAGATTAGACCATGATCAAAGTATCCCTGCCAGACGGCTCCGTCCGCGAATATGAAGAGGGCGCGTCGCCCTTTGACGTCGCCAAATCGATTTCCAATTCCCTCGCCAAGAAGGCGCTCGCCGCCCGGGTTGACGGCGAGCTGAGAGATTTAATGCGCCCGCTCGATGGCGACGCAAAGGTGGAACTCGTCACGGCGAATGATCCCGAAGGCCTTGAACTGATCCGCCATGATGCGGCCCACGTGCTGGCGCAGGCAGTGCAGGAACTCTATCCCGACGCGCAGGTCACGATTGGCCCAGTGATTGATGATGGCTTCTATTACGACTTTGCCCGCGAAGAGCCGTTCTCGACGGAAGATTTCGAGAAGATCGAAAAGAAAATGCGCGAGATTGTCGACGCGGACTATCCGATTGTCCGCGAGGTCTGGGACAAGGACCAGGCCATCGAGACGTTCAAGAAGATCGGCGAAGACTACAAGGCGCGGATCATCGACGACATCATTCCGCCGGGCGAAGCAATCACAGTCTACAAGCAAGGCGACTGGTTCGACCTTTGCCGCGGCCCACACCTGCCCAGCACGGGCAAGTTGCCGAAGGCCTTCAAGCTGATGAAGCTGGCGGGCGCCTATTGGCGTGGCGACTCCAAGAACGAAATGCTCCAGCGCATGTACGGCACGGCTTGGGCCAATGAGAAAGACCTCAAGGCGCATCTGCTGCGCCTCGAAGAGGCCGAAAAGCGTGACCATCGCAAACTCGCGACGCAGCTCGACCTGTTCCATCTCGACGGCCTGGCGGCGGCCGGGTCCATCTTCTGGCACCCGAAAGGCTACCAGATCTGGTTGCAGATCGAATCCTATATGCGCCGGCGTCTCGATGCGGCCGGCTATGAAGAGATCAAGACGCCGCAATTGATGGATTCGGTTCAGTGGGAGAAATCCGGTCACTGGGGCAAGTATCGCGAGAACATGTTCATCGTGCCGGACTTCATTCCTGAAGGTGATGAAGGCGTGGACATTTCGGTGCCTGACGATGCCAAACTTATGGCGTTGAAACCCATGAACTGTCCGGCGCATGTCGAAGTCTTCAAACAGGGCCAGAAATCCTATCGCGACCTGCCGCTGCGCTTGGCGGAATTCGGGTGTTGCCACCGCAACGAGCCGCATGGCGCGCTGCATGGCATCATGCGGGTCCGTCAATTCACGCAGGACGATGCGCACATCTTCTGCCGTGAAGACCAGATCGTCGAAGAGTCTATCCGCTTCTGTCGCCTGCTCGAAAACGTGTACCGGGATTTCGGCTTTGAGAATATCGCCGTGAAACTCTCCACACGTCCGGATGTCCGGGCCGGGGATGACGCAACCTGGGACCGGGCCGAGAAAGGCCTGCAGGACGCCGTTGATGCAGCGGGCCTGCCCTGTGAGATCATGCCCGGGGAAGGGGCCTTCTACGGACCCAAGCTTGAATTCCAACTCACGGACGCGATCGGCCGGGTTTGGCAATGTGGTACGTTGCAGCTGGACTATGTTCTGCCAGAGCGTCTCGGCGCTGAATATACGGCGTCGGACGGTTCAAAGCAGCGCCCGGTCATGTTGCACCGCGCCATCCTGGGCTCGATGGAGCGCTTTATCGGTATCTTGATCGAGGAGTTTTCCGGCGCTTTCCCTATGTGGCTGTCACCGGTGCAAGTTGTCGTTGCGGCGATCACAGACGCAGCGAACGAGTACGCTGAGGAAGCAGCGGCTGCTCTGCGCAAGGCCGGACTGCGCGTCGAGACCGATCTTCGCAATGAGAAGATAAACTACAAGGTTCGCGAGCATTCGGTTCAGAAAGTGCCAATCATTGCGGTGGTTGGTGGTCGTGAGGCTGAGGACCGTACACTGGCGTTGCGTCGGCTTGGCAGCAATGGTCAGCAAATGATCTCGTTGGAGGATGCCTGCCGCGATCTCGCCCAAGAAGCCCTCGCACCAGACCTGAAGTCCGACTAGTCCGGATCAACAGGTGACAGGTACTGCGGAACACGAAAAGATGCGCGGCATGAGCTACGCACCTTTTCTCGCCGCGGCCTTCCTGTTGTGGCCTTTGACCTCCATGGCAGGGACGCAGGGTAACGTCCTGCTGCTCGCGCTGGCTGCGATTCCTGCATTATTTGTTGCACGACCCGGTATCCGTCCGGCCCACTACCTGCTGGCGGGCATGGCCTTTCTGGTCTGGGCCGTTGCGAGTGAGTCCTGGTCTCCGGTCTCGCGAGGAATCATCAGTGGGACATTGATGGGCGGCGACTTTGCCATTCGGTCCGCCGGCCTGCGCATCATATTGACGCTTTTCTTCACCACGCTCTTGATAGCCGGTGCATTGCGAACTGCGCCCGGGCGCGCACAGATCTCGTCCCGCCTGATATTGGGAAGCCTCTCCATACATGGTCTGCTGATCCTGCTCAGCCCGGTCTTCGCGACTTCAGTGATGCCCGTCTTCTACGGGGATGATCCGCTCAATCATTCCTCAGGCTTTCAGAACCTTGATCGGGGTGCGAACGCTTTTGCGCTCGTACTGCCTATACTTGTTGTAGCATATGTCGGGGCCCGGCCAGGCTTGGCATGGAAGGGGCTCGCACTGATGATTGCGCTGGCCAGCCTTGTCAGCTTCGGCGTTCTCGGATCGTCAGCCGCCATGTTTGGCGCGGCTTTGATGCTCGTCGCTTTCGTTATTGTTCGGGTCTTCCCAAAGTATGGCCTGCGCGGCCTGTTCACGGCTGTCGCTGCCTATATTGCGCTAGCGCCGATCTTGATGAGTGGGCTGCTCTACATGCTGGAGCGAAGTGGTGTGAACTTGCCGGGGTCTTTCCAGTCTCGCGCCTGGTCGTGGGAAGTCGTGATCGGGAAGATTCAGGAGGCACCGCTGATGGGGCATGGTATCGAAGCATCAAAATCCTGGCAGGACACGTATGCAGCCTATCCGGAATGGATGGCGCAGTTGCCGGATTTCTGGGCGCGGTATCCGGTCGTTCCGGGGCATCCGCACAATATGGCCTTGCAGATATGGGCCGAGACGGGCGCAGTTGGTGCATTTGTTGCGGCACTCGCCGTTCTGCTGATCGGATGGCGACTGCCAATTGGGCACAATTTACGCACGGATATTCGCTACGCGATTGGCGGCATGCTGGCGGCGGCGTTCTGCCTGTTCAGTTTTTCCTATAGTGTCTGGAATGAAGCTTTCTGGTCTACCTTGGCGCTCGCTGTCGTTGCGCTGATTGTTCTGTCTCGCCGTGTGAGAGGATCGCTTGGATGACTCTCCCGACAATTACGGCGATCGTTGTGACCTATCATACCGGCCCTCGCTTGCATGAATGTCTCTATGCCCTGAAGTCCGATCCGGACATTTCTGAAATTATCATTGTCGACAACGGAAATCGGCCAGAGGAACAGTCCTGGATCGATGAGTTCGAGGCAAATTCAGATAAAGTCCACATCGTCCGTGATGGCACGAATCCCGGTTTTGGGGGCGGGGTGAACAAGGGTGCGGCGGGGGCGCTCGGCAATCTGCTTCTCGTCATCAATCCGGATGCGGTTCTGCGCCGCGGTTCGCTTGCAAGACTTGTGGCGGCAATGGAGAAGCGTGCTGAACCCGTCCTGGTCGGCGGCAAGATTTTTGATATCCACGGTCGTGAGGAGCGAGGCGCACGACGCAACACGCTGACGCTCTTGCGTGCGATGGGGTTGGGGAAGTGGACGTTGGAAAATGACCCGCCGCCCCGAAACTCCATCGAAGTTGGTGCAGTGTCAGGTGCCTTTTTCATGATGGATCGTCAGGCCTTTCGCAAGATGGGAGGGTTCGACGAGGGCTATTTTCTGCACGTCGAAGATGTCGACCTTTGTCGCCGTGTCCTGAAGTCTGGCGGTAGCGTAGTCTATCAACCTCATGCGGGCGCGTTGCATTATGGGTCGACGTCGGACGTTCCCTCTGAGGCTGTGGTCGAGCACAAGGCGCGCAGCCTTGTGAAGTATTTCAGGAAATTTGCGAACGGCCCGTTGGAGCGTCTGATTGTGACGCTGATTTCACCAGTCATGGTGCGCGCCCTCAAGGCTCGTCGCTAGACGGTTGGACGCCAATCATGGGGGGCCATTTCAAACCCGCTAAATTCGAAGCCGGGGGCAACAATACAACTGACCAGTGTCCATGCGCCCAGCGTTTCCGCTGTCTGCCAGTGTTGCGAAGGGACGACAAGTTGCGGGCGATGCCCAGCCCGCAGGTCAGGACCGAGCGTCACCGCACTTGCCCCTCGGGTGGCGATAGCGTGAGGGAAAGAGGGCCGCCCGCATGCCATAGCCAGAATTCGTCAGCATCTACTCTATGCCATGCCGAGACTTCGTCAGCTTGCAGCAGATAGTAGATCATCGTGGAACTGGCGCGGCTGCCGTCCGATGTCGGCGCGCGATACGTTTCCCGGAAGTGTCCTCCCTCTGGGTGAGGGGTCAGATCCAGCATGCGGATGATCTCTCGGGCGCCGAGATCTCCGGAAATACCCCGCATCAGAAGCGGTCCTTGCGTCCACGTATTTCGGCGAAGGTTTCGACGGTGTTGCCGGGATGACCCATCGCCGCCTGGAGTACAGGATCGTCGGCACGCAAGAATGGGTTCGTGGCAAGTTCTTTGTCCAACCGCGTTGGAACAGTTGGAAGGCCCTCTGCACGACGCTCGTCAATCCAGAGCGCGTAATCCGTCAGTGCTTTATTCTGCGGGTCGACCGTGACGGCAAACCTTGCGTTGGCCTGTGTGTATTCATGCGCGCAGTAGAGCTGGGTTTCTGACGGCAGAGCTTTCAGCTTGGACAGGCTGTTCCACATCATCTCCATCGTGCCTTCAAAAACACGGCCGCAACCAAGTGCAAAGACAGCGTCTCCGACAAATGCGACGTCTTGATCTGAGAAATGATAGGCGATGTGGCCTAGCGTATGCCCGGGCACATCCATCACGCGCGCGTTCGTACGCCCAAATTCGACGATATCGCCTTCGGATAGTTTCACATCAATGCCGGGAATTTTTTCCGCTTCACCGGCTGGTCCGTAAATGGTGCATCCCGTGACTTCCTTGATCCGCAAGTTCCCGCCCGCATGGTCGGGGTGCCAGTGCGTGTTCAGGATGTGCGTAACCGTCCAGCCTTTACGATCGGCCTCGGCAAGGTATTTTTCGGCATCCGGCGTATCGATTGCCGCAGTCTTTCCTGAGACCGGTTCATGAACCAGATAGCCGTAATTATCGTTCAGGCAGGGAAATTTGTGTATGTCGAGGGTGATTTTCGTCATTAGCGTCTCCTGCAGACCAGACTAGCACAGGCCACTTCATGCGTCAGGATGCCGTCACCTTGCAACGTTTCTATGCCTCGCCTTTGGGGCAGGCAGCGACGCGCATCCTGTCCGGCAAGCTGACGGATCTCTGGGGAGATGCGCGCGGCCTCTCTCTGCTGGGTCTGGGATACGCCATTCCGGTGCTCGAGGCCTTTGGTGCTGCGCCGGGGCGCAGCGTGGCAGGTATCCCGCTCGATCATGGACCTGTCTCATGGGACCCGTTCGGTCGCGGCAATGCGGCGGTCGCCATAGGCGATGTTCGACTGCCCTTTCCGGACGGCATGTTTGATCGTGTGATCGTGCTGCATGGGATCGAGGAATCGGGTAATCCGCGAGCCTATTTGCGGGAAATCTGGCGGATAACGGCTCCAGAGGGTCGTATTGTATTGGCGGCGTCCAACCGGTCCGGCTTGTGGTCGCGCGCGACCAAGACGCCGTTTGGCCAAGGCCGCCCCTGGACACGCGCGCAGCTCATGAATCTGCTTTCGATCGGGCTGTTTCAAGTCACAGCGTCCAGTAGTGCGCTTTACATGCCGCCAATGGCGACACCTTTGGTGAGTTCGGCGGCCGAAGGCTGGGAAGTGATGGGCCGAATGCTCGCGCCGGGGCTCGGTGGCGTGGTGTTGGTGGAGGCAGTGAAACGCCTTTATGCCTCTCCTGGAGGCGGCGCTACAGCACCAGTGACCGAAAAAGTGCGTCTGGCGCGGCCTGCGACAAGCAATGGTCGCGAAAGCCATTGACGCCGCTACGCGCGCCTCGGTAGTTTAGAAACTCCTAATTCGCATTACAGATCAAAGGATTGCGTGCCATGAAACTCGTAACAGCCATCTTCAAACCGAGCCGATTGGATGCGGTGATTGACGCGCTGTCCGAAGCTGGCGCGACAGGACTGACCGTATCGGAAGTGCGCGGCTATGGTCGCCAGCTTGGCAAAACCGAAGTTTATCGCGGCGCGGAATACGAAGTGCGCCTCCTGCCCAAGGTCAAAGTGGAAGTCGCCTGCCCTGACGCTTCGGCCGAGCGCTACGCCGAGGCCATCACGCAGGCCGCCAATACGGGCACAATCGGTGACGGCAAGATCTTCATCTACGATCTCGACAGCATTATCCGGATTCGCACTGGTGAGCGCGACGAACAGGCTGTGTCCGGCTAGTTCTGGTCTTCCGACTTGAAGCTTGCCTGTTCAGCGCCATGGTGGAGCTGAAGGTTCAGCAACACGCCTTTTGCAACCGGTAACAACCACAAGCACAGTCCAATCACGGCCGCACATAGCGCGATGAAGGCAATGACCATCGGCACCAGGGGCAGCGGACTCATCGGCAACAGGAACAGAAACGGCGCCAGCAATAGCAGCACACCGAAACCTACGAAAAAGGCCGGGCCGTCTGCTGTATCGGCTGCCGTCATGTCACGTCCGCAAACGGGGCAGGATTCGTTGAGCTTCAGGTAGGAGCTGTACAATTTGCCTTCGCCGCACTGGCCGCATCGCTGACGGATACCGGAAATGATGGGGGAGGGGTGGCTCATGATTCTGGACCTCTTTGAGCCGGATGCTTGGTTAGACCTTTACCGGCACTTTCCATACCTATGTAAGGACCGCTTGGTTGGTGTCATCTGCGGTAGATGGTTGCAGGGGCATGAAGGCCTTGACGTTGGTCGCCGTATTCCGCACCAGAACGGGCGAAATCTGACTGCAGGAACACCATGACCGAACCCGTCTTCAACAAGATCGCCATCATTGGCGCCGGCCTCATCGGCGCGTCCATCGCGAGGGCGGCTGTGCAGTACGGCGCGGCTGGGACTGTGAGCCTTTATGATTCCAGCGAAGATGTGCGCCAGCGCGCCGCTGGAATTGCGTTGGGGGATGTCGCGGACAATCTTGCCACTGCTGTGGCAGAGGCAGATTGCGTGTTCCTCTGTGTCCCCGTCGGTGCCTTGCAGGCCGTTGCTGCGGACGCTGTGCCGCTGATGAAGGCAGGAGCCGTCCTGACCGATGTGGGCTCAGTGAAAGGCCAAGCCACCGAAGCGCTTGCGGCCGCCGCCGATGGCCGCGTGCACATTATCCCGGGCCACCCCATTGCCGGTACGGAGCAATCCGGTCCGGAGGCGGGCTTTCCGACCCTGTTCCAGAATGCCTGGCACATTCTGACACCCCTGGCAGACGGGGACGACAATTACGACGCTGCTGTATCGACGCTGGAGGCGTTCTGGACGCAACTTGGCGCAACGGTTGAAACGATGGACGCAGCGCGACACGACCGGGTCCTCGCGATCACCTCGCACCTGCCACACCTGATTGCGTTCAACATCGTTGCAACCGCATTCGACATGGAGACCGTCGAGCAGGGTGAGGTCGTGAAGTATTCTGCTGGTGGTTTCAGGGATTTCACGCGTATTGCCGCCTCCGACCCCGTCATGTGGCGCGATGTTTTCCTGAACAACAAGGACGCCGTACTTGAGTGCCTTGGCCGGTTTTCCGAGGATCTTGCCGCGCTGCAACGCGCGATCCGTTGGGGCGACGGAGAAACGCTTTTCACCGAGTTCAATCGCGCCCGTTCAATCCGCAAGGCCATCATTGATGCGGGCCAGGATTCTGGGGCAGTTAACTTCGGGCGGAACCTGCCCAAGGGAGATGAGGATGAAGGCGCTTGAACTGACCGAGGAGCGTCGCGCGACGTTGCGTGGCCATTTGCAAACTCTGTTTGCAACCGAATTTGACGAGCGCCTCAGCGATTTTCGGGCAGATGACATCGTCGACCTGATGCTGAAGACGCTCGGCCCGGCCGTTTACAATCAGGCTGTCGCAGATGTCCGCGCTCACCTGCAGGGCAAGCTGGAGGACCTCGACGGTGAAGTCTGGGTCGAGGAAGCTGGCTGACATGATGCTCACGCGCTTGTGTGTCGTGCGGGACTGAACCTTTCGGTATGGTCCCGCGTATGAACCGCATGACCCACACGATTTCCCGACGCTCGCTGCTCCTGTCCGGCGCCGCTTCACTGGGCCTTGCCGCCTGTTCCATCAATTCGACATCGGAAGCAGCAGACGCTGAAAACGCCGATAATGAGGAGCAATATGCTGATTCCGAATGGCGCCTACTTACCAATGATGACTGGCGTGCGCGCTTGAGCGCGGCCGCCTACGGCGTTATGCGGGAAGAGGGTACCGAGCGTCCCTTTACATCGGACCTGAACAAGGAGGCCCGCACAGGTACCTATCATTGCGCCGGGTGTGACCTCGCCCTGTTTTCATCGGACACCAAATTCGATTCCGGCACGGGCTGGCCGAGCTTCTATGATGTCTTGCCGGGCGCCATGGGAACCAAACCTGATCGCAAGCTGATTTATGTGCGCACGGAATACCACTGCGCCCAATGCCTGGGCCATCAGGGGCATGTATTCGAGGATGGGCCGGAACCCACCGGCTTGCGGTATTGCAACAATGGCGTTGCGCTGACCTTCAAGCCGGCCTGATTCCGGATCACTCGATGATTTCCATGCCCTCGGGGATTACGAATGGCGTGGTAGCGACACCGACATTTCCGGCTTCAACTACCTCACCAGGACCGCCTTCCCGACGCTCATAAGCCTGAGCCAGCGAGAGATATGGCGGGACGTGAACCCAGCCCGCACCACCATCATTTTGTGTGATTTCGAAATGAAGGTGAAACGTTGTGGGCGTGCCGCCGAAATCATTCGAGACATACCCAATATGCTGGCCGGCCTCGACTGGGTCCCCCGCCTTTACCTGCAGCTTGTCCATGTTCATGTGCATGTATTTGAAGATACGTCCGCCTGCGCGCAGATTCACGCTGTAAGTGCCAACGTGTGAGATGACACCATCAGACACCGCGACAACCTTGTGCAGGGTGCGGTCACTGGCAGCTGTCCTGCGCAGTGTATTGCATTCCTGTGGTGTGCCGACCCGAATGTCCTGCCCCTGGTGGACCTTGGGTTGGGGGCAGTAAGGAGAGGTCCGATTGGCGCTGCGTACTTCGCAGAAATTGTCCCGCCATGGATAGGCGTAGTTGCGGGAATCGCACTGGTCGCCCCCCGCGACACCCCCGCCAAAGCTGAACACTTGGGACTGTAGGTAAGTTGGTGCATCCGCGATAGGAAATACAAGATCAGGTGCGTATGCAATCTGCTCCGGTGCACCTTGGCCTGAGCCAGGCAGAAGCGCTCCGGCTTCAAAATAGCTGAAGGTTGGTTCGACCGGCTCAATAGGGTCGGGCAGGCTGGCAGCGTCGTCGCCATCATCATCACTGATATCTTCAGCCGGAATATCTGTGTCATCAAGCGTGTCGCCCGGTGTTTCGGTATCCGTGTCCGTAGCGGTGTTAGCATCCATTTCAGGGTTGGTGTCCTGGTCCGAAGCGTCCTCATCTTCAGGAGTTGTCGCGGGATCGGTATCTGGTGTGTCGACGTCGGGAATGTCTTCGGTGGGGGTGTCGACATCAATCGGATCGGTAGCGGGGTTGTCGGCGTCTACTGGATCAGGTCCGTCCCCGAGATCATCCGCAGGGTCCGTTGGCGTGTCCTCACCGTCTGCCCCATAGGGATTGTCGACCGGCGCAGACGGCGGCGGAGGTCCGGGCGCTCCGGGCGGTACAGCAGGCCCCGCATCCGGCGTTGTCGGACTTGGTCCGCCATCTCCCGGAAATCTGACAAAGTCGCAGGCGGACAGCATGAGGGCTGCGCTCGCCAGCAGCAGCAATCGTGTTGGTTTCATCAACGCGTCCCCGCAATTACTAGCTTGTTGGTCACATCGAGAGCTTCTTGCTCCGTGATGCAGTCGGCTTCACCTCCCTTGATGGATTTGCATTCAAATTCCACGAGGTAGTCTGCGCCATAACGAGAGAACGAGACTTGTGCACCACTCATCGTTGGCGTGTAGGTCAGGACGGGCGTATCGTCTTGGGCATTGGTGGTATCAACTCCAATGACTTCATTCGTGCCATTGACGACAATGTCATAGTCTATGCCGGGATAGGCAGCGAAATAGCCGTCCGACATGGGTTGAAAGCGGATGCCACTCTCGGCGCCCTGTGGCACGACGATGCCGGTTGGAAGCAAGACCGGTACGGGCGGCGCGGTGCCGCCGGATTCCACCTGGAAACTCGTCTCGCGCTGCTCGCTGGGTGTGGCAGCAAGATCTGCTCGTGCAGCGTCCCAGTCGATTGTTGCAGTGCTGGCGACCATCACCGGACCGTCAGGTTGATCTGGAACGAGCGTAGCTTCTTCTGCGGGAGCAATTTCCGGCTCTTGGGTTTCAACCGGTGCTGGTTCGTCGCGGTCTCTCGCAATCAGGAAGTCGCATGCGGTAAGCGAGAGCGCGCACCCACCGACAATCAGGATGGTACGGATAGATGTCATTTGCGTTTGTCCTCTCCGGGATGAGCTACGAAGTCAGGGTCTGCATAGGCGACGCCATCAATTGACAATATCTGTTGGCGGATTTCTTCAATTCGCCCGCGTGTCGCCTCGACACCGGCGGGCAGTTGGTACACCAGATTGATTTCGCCGGAATAGCTGGCGCCCACGAGACGGAAATCCTTCAGGATGGGGATGTCTTCTACGAGATCCGAATATGCCGCATCTGCGGTCTCGCGATCGCGTTTGAAATTGCGCGCAATCGTATCAACTTCAGACCGCCCTTTGAGGCGGACGATAAAGGTGACTTCCGCACCGCTCGAACTGGACGAGCTGCTGCCACTGACGGCAGCAGGCTTGACCTGTTCTACACCCACGGTGCCGATTGGCGGACGTGGGTCGGTCGCCGCCTGTGTGGCGGGGCTGTCCTGTTCAGGCCGAGAGTGGGAGCTATTGCGGTCATCACTCCCCACGATAACCAACCCCACCGCGCTGGCCAGCAGGGTGACCCCTGCAAGGCCAAGCGGCCCGCCGAGATGGACGGGAGAAGGGCGCCGTTTTGGCATCAGTCTCCGCCACCGCCGGTCGGCCGTTCCGGTACCATGGCGAGGTCGAGCAAGCCTTGACCGCATGGACGTGTGCACATGTCGGGGCTTCCCTCAATCGGAGTGGTGCCCGGGTAGAGTGCACATGAGCCAGAGCATTGCATCGCAGATCGCGGGCTGGATGCAGCGAGCAGGGTGGCTTTCAGCTCTTCCGGCGTGGCGTCAGGATCGCGTGCCTTGAGGAGGGCAAGTGCTGCTGAGACATGCGGCGCTGCCATCGATGTGCCCTGTTCAAAAGCGTAGAAGCAGTCTTCGACGGCTTCACCCGTGACCGGGTCATAGCAATTCGTTGCAGCCTTGGTGGACAGGACGCCATCTGGACGACCGTCCCCATTGTCGTCCCGTGTCAGGTCTCCACCAGGGGCGAGGAGATCTACTTCCGGTCCGAAATTGGAATAGGGGGCTATATGTCCCCGGGCATCGCCGGCGGCGACTGTGATCACATTCGCGCAGCCACCCGGCGCATAATACTGCGTCGCAACGCGGGCATTGCCGGCTGCCGAGACGACCAGCACACCACGCTCAGTGACCGAATCAATCGCATCCTGCAGCGATGCAGGACAGTATTCGAACAGCCCGATGGAGAGGTTGATTACGTCAGCCGGATTGTCGTTCCAGATCTCGTTGCCTTCCTCATCCTCGGCCGGGATCAGGCCGCCTGCCCACCGGATGGCATCATTGATGTCGGAGAGACGCCCACCACATTTGCCGAGCGCGCGCACTGGAACGATTTTGACGTTCCACGCCCCGCCCGCGACACCTGAGGCATTGTTGGTCGCGGCTGCGCCAATCGTTCCCGCCACATGTGTGCCGTGAAATGTGTCTTCTGCAAATGGGACTGACGGATCACAGAGATCGCCCGGATCGTTCGGATCGCCGTCACGGCCGTCACCATCATTTCCCATACGTGGATCGGAGACCATATCCCAACCCGGTGCGATGTTGGGGGAATCCTTGATGTCGGGGTGTTCCAGTTGCAGGCCGGTGTCTACAACAGCCACGACAACATCTGCTGATCCATCTGTGCCCTGACGGGTCCAGAATTCCTGGAAGCTTGAGCCCCCTACGGACTCGCCTTCGCCTGTACCATTGTTCTGGAAATGCCATTGAAGTTCCCAAAGCGGGTCATTCGGGGTGATGGTTGTGTCGGTGATGACGTCCGGGGTCACATCGGTTCCGGTGGCCGGTGTGTCGGGGCGTGGTTTACGAGCGAACTGGTTTTCGAAAATATAGTCTTTCTCGACATATTCGAACTGACCAGACGCTTTCAGGTCTTTCACGATACATTCTGTCGCGAGCACCGGGCTCGACTGAACGGTGACCATATCAGGATTGTCTGGGCATTCGAGTTTCGCATCGACGGCGAGGAAATTCTGCATCGTGTTGCGAGGGGATCCGGCTGGCGTGAACCGAGTGGGGCTGCCACCATCCTCGCCGATCTGTATGACCATCTGCCCCTCGCGAGACAGGGCCACTTCGCCGCCCATTCCATACTTCGACAATGTGTCCAGCATTACGGAATTGGCATCGCGTTGCGCTGTAATGGCATCACGACTGATAACAGAACGACGCGCAAGCTTGCGCGCTGCGACTTTTTCCTGAACCGGTGCAGATTCCAGGGAACGGGGATTGAGGGACCGGGTGCGCGCCGTTGGCGATGGTTCTTTCGCGGCGGTCTGTTCCAGTTGCCTGGATGCCTTGTCAATTTCCTGCAGAGTTTTTTCTCGTGCTTTTGGGTCGAGCTTCACCTTGGGCATGACGCGTGCAGGCTGAACCGACAGGCTGCGTGACGGGGCAGGCGCAGAAGTGATCGGTGCGGTGGCATCGGACTCTGCAGCAGGGGCGCTTTCAGCCTCGACCGGATCGTCGGAAAATTCGTCAAAGGCTTCCGGATCTTCCAGGAAGACTTCATCGTCTTCCACGACCGCCATGGCTTCAGCAGGGGGGATGTCTCGTGGCTTGGCAATGATCGATCCGACCGCAAACATCGGGCTCGCGCTTGCCGTTTCGAAATTCATGTCATTGCGCAGCGTACCGGCAATGGCTCGGTCCATGACGTCAGCTGCTTCCAGCGGTTTCGGAGCGTCCGGTTCAACAATGGTCCGACCGCTCAACTGGTCCATAGTCGCCTCGGCGAGATCACGAGCGCGTTCGAGCCTTGTGTCTTGCTGGTCGCATGAGGACAGCACGAGCAGGCTGGCCAAAGCAGTTCCGAGCGCGAGGCGGCCCGGCGTCGATATCAGTTTCCGCAGCATGTGAGATATCCCCGTGTGTTTCCCAAGATACTCCCAGCTCCTTAGATTAACCCTTTAGCAAGATTATGACGAGGGTGGGGCATTGTCCAATGCAAACGCTTTTCAACCTGACACTTGTTGACGTGAAATCGGAAGCCCGGCTGTCCTTACGGCACCATTTTCTTGTTGCTGGACATTTCCAGAAGACCGGCCGATGACATGAGAATGAGCGAGGGGCAGACGATTCCACCAGACGTGTCCAGACCGGACCGGCGCAACGCTTTCTTCCTGTTGTTCTTCTCATTGATGGCGATCGGGGCTGGCAATACGATGCTGATTGCCGCCGTATTGCCGCCACTGACGCGAGAGATTGGTCTTCCGGACTGGATGGCCGGGGCTATCTTTGGATTGTCGGCGCTGTGCTGGTCGTTGATGTCGCCGTTTTGGGGTGGTCGGTCCAACCGCTGGGGAAGGCGGCCTGTCGCCGCCTTGGGACTTGCGGGATATGGCATCTCCATGCTCCTGCTGTTCCTGACCGGCTGGCTTACCATGACTGGCGTACTGACCGGCACGTTCATGATGTTTGCCTGCCTTGCCATGTCGCGTTCGATTTTTGGGTTGCTGGGCTCTGGCACGAACCCGGCTGCGCAAGCTTATGTTGCTGATCGCACCAGTCAGGCCGAGCGACAGTCCGAAATCGCGTTCATCACATCGGGTTTCAGCGTTGGCACGGTGATTGGCCCCGCTTTTGCCGCGGCGCTGGTGGCAACGCTTGGCCTGCTGAGCCCCTTGCTACTGACGGCGGTTATTGCCTTTACCATGTCGGCCTTGATCTGGTTCCGCCTCCCGGAAGAGCGCGAGCCGGTAACGGATGCGACCCAGTTTGAAGAAATTCCCGGTGCGCGGGGTCTTTGGCGATCCGGGCCGGTATTGCCCTTCCTTGTGTTCGCCGTGTGCCTGTCGCTGACGACCGGTGTATTGACGCAGGTTTTTGTCTTTTCAGTAATGGACAAACTGGGCGTTTCCGGAAAGGAAGCGGCGCAATTTACCGGGCCGGCCTTTACCGTTGGCGCACTCGCCGTACTGCTGGCCCAGCTTGTGTTGATCCCTCGCCTCAAGCTCAAGAACAAGACACTCATGTGGGGAGGCTGCCTGCCTTTGCTGGCTGGGGCGTTGCTGATGGTCTTCGCAAATGACTATGCAAATTTGATCCTGGCGCAGTTCTGCATTGGCCTCGGGCAGGGGCTCGCGCGGCCGGGATTTTCAAGCGGGGCATCACTGGCCGTCTCACCTCAGCTTCAAGGCAACGTCGCAGGTCTCGTAATCTCGGCGAATGGAATGGGTTTCATCATCACGCCCTTCTTCGGCTTGTTCATCTATGAGTATGTGAACCCGCATCTTCCGTTCATATTCTGCGCGGGCCTGCTGAGTTTCATGATCCTGTATGCCCGGTTCGGGTTGAAGGATGGCGTCGGCGAACCGGATGAGGAAGCCGACGCAGTTTGATCAATTTGTGCCGGACGGGCTGGATGCGACACCAACATTCGCTTCGCCAGTGACCAATGCCAGGGCCTGCTTTGTCGGGTAGCCGTCCGCAACGAGGCCCCTGGATTTTTGGAATCCTTGCAACGCGCCCTTGGTCTTGCGACCGGGAATGCCGTCCACGCCGCCTGCGTCAAAGCCCTGGGCGTTGAGGGCGGCCTGAAGGATCTTGATCTCGCTAACGGTGAGAGGTGTCAGATGTGTTGGCCAAGACGCGATGGGCCCATTCTGGCCTCCCATCGCATCGCCGGACAGGCCCACGGCGAAGGCGTAGGAATCGGCATTGTTGTAGGTCTTGAACGCCTTGAAATTGTTGAACAGCAAGTATTTCGGGCCTTCCGCACCGGCTGGCAGCCAGAGTTCAGCATAATTGGCTCCGCCTGTTTCGAAAGTGCCGCCGCGTGCAGGTACCAGGCCTTCAGTTGCCCATGTTTCGATCCGGCGTTCATTGCCATCTGCCAGTCCGAAATCGAACCCGGTGCGGGCCAGCACTTCAATTCCCCAAGGCTGATTCAGTGTGTAGCCGGAATTTGCCAGATAATTGGCGGTCGAGGCGAGGGCATCAGCCTCACTCTCCCAGACATCCTTCTTGCCGTCGCCGTCAAAATCTTCGGCATAGGCGATGAAGGTCGATGGCATGAATTGGGTATGGCCCATCGCGCCGGCCCACCCGGCGATCAGGTCGTCGCGCTCTGCATCGCCTTGTTCGAGAATTTTGATCAGGGAGAGCAGTTCACGCTCAGCGAGGCTCTTGCGTCGACCTTCCACAGCCATGTTGGCCAGGACGTTTGGCGCGTCGAAATTGCCTTTCACGGCACCAAAGCTCGTTTCCATGCCCCAGATCGCGACGATGGCTTCGCGGTCTACGCCATAGGCGGCTTCAAGAGAGTCGAAAAGTGCCGGGTTTTCAGCAAGGCGCGAAGCACCTGTGCTTACGCGGCTATTGCTCATCGGCACGCGCAGATAATCCCAGATCGGCTTGGCGAATTCGGCTTGGTCTTCGATCCCTGTCTTAGCGGGTTGGAAAGACGATCCAAGCCAGAGTTCTAGCGGAGATATGCCGGCAAGGACAGATTTGACGACCTCGCGATCATGACCAGCGGCGAGTGCTTTTTCAGAGAACGCTACGCGCCAAATGTCCATTCCGGCATGGCCGGAGGAGGCGTAGGTGATCGCGCCTGTCTCGGGAGCGGGTACTGGCGCGGCGATCGGTGGAGGCGCAGCCTGGCCCGGACTATGGGCACAGGAGGCAACCAGCGCGGTCATCGCCGCAGCCGCGATGATATGTGAGCGCCGCAGCGCAATCTGTGCCATTCTTCCAGCTCCTGAAACCGCACGTTCATGACAGCGTGCAACCTTGACTCTTCTTACCGGATTCATTACCCGCTCCGCTTTCCAATTCCTTATGATCCACAGGCTAGGCCCATGAAAGTCCGCTCGTCTCTCAAATCGCTCAAGTCGCGCCACCGCGACTGTAAGATCGTGCGCCGCAAGGGCCGCGTTTACGTCATCAATAAAACTGACCCCCGCTTCAAAGCAAAGCAGGGCTGACGTGAACATGAACAGGCAATAAGGCGGCACTATGGCTGCTGAAATTGCCCTGTTCGACCTTGGGCATGTGGTCCTCGACTGGGACCCTGCACGACTTTACGCGAAGATCATCGATACGCCGCAGGAACGTCAAATGTTCCTGGCGGATATCTGTAACATGGCGTGGCATACACGGCATGATGCTGGTGCAAGCTTTGCCGAGAATGCCGTTGATCTGATCCGGCAATATCCTCAGTACGAAACTGAAATCCTCGCCTGGGGTCGGCGATGGATGGAAATGTTCGATGGCTATGTGGAAGGTACCGCCGAACTGATCCGGCGCCTGGATGCCCGCCAGGTGCCGCTCTATGCCCTGACGAACATGCCAGCCGATCCTTGGGACGAAATGCTCCAGGAGTTCGAGATCCTGCGACGGTTCCGCGATGTGATCGTGTCTGGCCGGATCGGCCTGATCAAGCCCGGCGCCGAAATCTATCATGTCGCCCTGGAGGTCATGGATCATCCGGAGCCAGCAAACGTGCTGTTTATTGACAACAGCCTGCCCAATGTTGAAGCGGCTGACGCGCTTGGCTTCCGGACACATCATTTCAAGCATGCAGAGGGACTGGAGACCGCTTTGTTGTGTGAAGGCCTGCTGTGACAGCAAGTTGTGGTTGCCCCGCCCGGCGCGCGGCATAATATCGGACTGATGATAAGAGCGCTCCTTCTGGCCGTCCTGTTCCTCGTGGGCGCGGCGCATGCGGAACCATCCGATGAGATGTTCGAGAAGCTGCGGACTGCGCCCAGTGACAGCGAAGCCAATGACATGGCCATGGATATCTGGGCCTCCTGGATGGAATCCGGCTCACCGACGGTGGATGTCATCATGGAGCGGGGCGTCGATGCGCAGACCGCGGGAGATTTCGAGACGGCGCGCGCCTTCTTTGATCGGGCCATCCTGATCAAGCCAGACTATCCCGAGGCGTGGAACCGGCGAGCTGCCCTGTTCCTGATGGATGAAAATTACACCGAGGCATTGCGCGACCTGAACGAGACCTTGCAACTCGAGCCGCGCCATTTCGGCGCGTGGTCCGGGTTGGGCATGATGTTCGAAAGCATGGGATCTCCCAAGCATGCGCTCGAAGCCTATCGCGAGGCCATTAAAATCTATCCGCGCATGCAGCAGGCACTGGCCGCAGAAAAGCGGTTGTCCAAGCTCGCTGAGGGCCAGGGTCTTTGAGGGGCGTGATTACGGCAACAGCCCTCGGCATATGCGTGCTCGGTACGGGGGCTTGCGTGACCAGTGCAGCCTACAAGAACAAGGTCGAAGCCACCCACCCACCAATTGGTCGGTCCGTATCGGTAGGAACTGAGACTGTGCATGTCATTCAGCGTGGAGAGGCAGGCCCACCTGTCCTGATGATTCATGGTGCCAGTGCCAATGCTCGTGAGTTCACATGGACGCTCGCGCCTCGGCTGGAGGGCGCTTACCGCGTTCTGATGGCAGATCGGCCCGGGCACGGTTATTCCAGCCGCCCGGAAGACGCGCAGGATCTTGGCGTGCAAGCGACACAAATGGCGGGCGTGTTGGACCAACTCGCACCGGACGAAAAAGCCATTTTGGTCGGCCATTCCTTTGGTGGGGCCGTTGCCCTGCGCGTGGCGCTGGACCGGCCTGATCTTGTAAAAGGGCTCGTCCTGCTCGCGCCGGTGACCCATGATTGGGGCGGAGGCGGTCAGGCATGGTACAACTCGTTCGCTGCTCGGCCAGTCGTTGGTCCTGTGTTCAGCCAGCTCTTGCCATTGGTTGGCCCTGGCCAACTTGCCCGAGGGATTGACGGCGTCTTCGAGCCAGCACCTGTGCCGGACAATTACTCTGAAAATTCCGCCATCGGACTTCTGTTTCGCCCGCCAAACTTCCGGGCCAATGCCCGTGATGTGAAGGCGCTGGAAGATCAGCTGGCCGCGCAGTCCAGACGCTATGGTGAACTGGAAGTGCCAATCACGGTGTTCTCTGGCAGCGGCGATACCGTGATTTCCCCAAAACTTCATGTAGGTGAATTGAAGAAACAGGTGCCAGTGGATCTCGTGATCCTGCCGCATGAGGGGCACATGCCACACCATGGCGAAGGTGCAGCTGTTGCTGATGCCATTCGCCGTCTGGCCAGCGAGTGAAACTCCCGCTAAGACGCGCCTTCTTTTCCGATCCCGATTCCCAAGGAGCCTCTCATGGACGACGAAGCCTCGATCACCCATCTCACCGAAGCGACCCGCGAGAAACTCCGCCAGACCGTCGCCAAGATCGAGCGTCTGGAAGAGGAGAAGAAGGAAGTTGCCGAGCAGATCAAGGAAATCTACGCTGAGGCGAAGGCTTTCGGTTTTGATACCAAGGCACTGCGTCAGGTGATCAAGCTGCGCAAGGTCGACCGGGCCGAGCGCGAAGAGCAGGAAATGGTGCTCGACACCTACCTGCTGGCACTTGGCGAAGCCTGACCCGGTTTGCCTCCGGCACAATAATCACCATATTCTCTGCCAATGGGCCGAGATGTTGACGAACGCAAGAAACGCGCCGCGCTCCGTAAACTACGGAAGGCAGCGGCATTGGCTGAGCAGGGGCTTGGTCCGCCCCTGTCTGACTGGGAAAAGCAATTCCTTGAAGAGGTCGAGGAGCGCATCGAGACCTATGGGTCTGCGTTTGCAGATCCTTTGAAAGGGAGCGACGGCGAAGCCCTTTCCAGCCTGCAGCAGATGAAGCTGAAGGAAATTGACAAGAAAGCTCGTGGAAAGGCCAAGACTGGCTTCGGCGCAAAGAAGAAGCCCGGTGGCTTCAACAAGCGGCCGACGCCGCGAGTGCGCCAGTTGGATGATGATCTGACGGAAGACCCGGCCCCCCGACATTCTGAGCCGCCCACCCGGAGCTTGCCGAAATTGGTCCGTGCGTCGGAGTTGACGCCTGTGGAGCCCACCTCTCCTGTCCCGGGATCTCCCGAAGATGAATCGCCGAAGAAACGTCCCGCCTTCCGGGTCATTGAAGGTGGAAAGCAGACCGAGTAAACCCGAACACGAGTTTGATGCGTATAGTTTCCATATTCCCCGAATTGGAAGGACGACCCGCATGAAGACTGTTGTAATCACAGGTGCATCGACCGGTATTGGCGAAGCGACCGCGCTCTACCTCGCAAAGCATGGGTGGCGCGTCTATGCCGGGGTCAGGAAGCAGTCCGATGCCGATGCGCTATCCGCGAGCTCCGAAGGGGATATTCGCCCGCTTATTCTGGATGTGACGAGGCAGGAGCATTTGGAGATCGCTGTGCGGACTGTGTCCGAAACCCTGAAGGGCGAGACGCTCACAGGTTTGGTCAACAATGCGGGTATCGCAAATATGGGGCCGCTCGCGATTCAACCGCTCGATGATTTCAAGGCCCATTTCGAGGTCAATGTTTTCGGCCTGTTGCGCGCATCTCAAGCCTTCGCGCCACTGCTTGGGATGGACAAGACTCGCACCGGTGCTCCCGGTCGGATTGTCAACATCACCAGCGTGGGTGGTCGCATTTCGGCACCCTTCCTTGGGGCCTACACGGCCACTAAGCATGCCGTTGAAGCGATCACAGACACGTTGCGCCGGGAACTGGTGATCTTCGGCATTGATGCCATTGCCGTGGGGCCGGGATCAGTGAAAACGCCGATTTGGGATAAGGCAGAGGAAGCCAATTCAGATGGCCCCTATTCTGAAAGTGCCTGGTCGGACGCGTTGAAGCAATTTGAGCAGGTGATGCTGAAGGGGGGGCGCGACGGCTTGCCGCCTGAACAAATTGCGAAAGTCATCGAAATTGCGTTGGAGGACGCCACTCCCAGGGCGCGTTATTCCCCTGTGCCGAACAAGCTGACGAATTGGTACATTCCGACGCTGCTGCCCAAGCGTGTTCTGGATGGGGTCTTCCGCAAGCGATTCGGCATGACGAAGCCCGGCAAGTAAATTTTCCTGCGGGCATTGACGAACCGCGGGGAAGGGGCGCGCATTCTCCTGAAAAACGAAAACGGGAGGAATACGCACATGGCCAATCTTGACGGCAAAGTCGCCATCATCACGGGAGGGGCGAGCGGCATCGGTCTTGCGGGAGTCGAGACGTTTGTTGCGGCTGGCGCGAAAGTTGTTGCTGGAGACATTCAGGACGAAAAGGGCATGGCGCTTCAGACGCGCTTTGGCGACGACAAGGTCCTGTTTGTCCATTGCGACGTGACGGACATGGCCGAACTGGAAGGTATCATGGGCAAGGCCGTCGACCATTTCGGACGGTTGGACATTCTCTGGAATAATGCGGGGCATGGTGGCACGCCGGATTCGGTGGAGGAACTGGATCTTGATGCCTATGACCAAACCATGTCTCTCCTTCTGAAACAGGTCTTTGCCGGAACCAAGTTTGCTGTTCCACACATGAAGGAAAATGGCGGCGCTATTATCAACACGTCTTCAATCAGCGCCGTATGCGCCGGATATGCGCCAATCACCTACTCTGTTGCCAAGAAGGGGGTGGCACATTTCTCCAAATTGGCGGCTGCAGAGCTCTCCAAGTATGGCATTCGCGTGAATGCGGTCCTGCCGGGCTTTATCGCGACCTCGATCTTCGGCGCGTCGCTCGGCTTGCCGCGCGAGCAGGCAGACCAGATGGCGGCCATGCTGGTCGAAGCAGGTGGCAGCATGCAGCCAGCTGGCCGGGTTGGCAAAGGTGAAGACATTGCCGAAATGGCAGCCTTCCTCGCCTCCGACGCAGCGGGCTTCATTACGGGCGGCGAATTCCTCGTGGATGGCGGCATGACGGTCGGTCCACGTCATTCTTGGGACGAGACCGCCGGCGGTCCACTCCTGGATGCGCTTGGCATCACGCCGGAACAAGCCGAACAGATGCGGGAACAGATGAACAGCTAGGTCGTTGGTGAGGCGCTACGGGTCTTCCGTCAGCGCCTCAAGGCCTGGAATCAGCTCCACTTTTTTCAGTAGGGCGGGGAGTGTTTTTGCACGAGCGACCGGACGACCTCGCTCGTCGGCTATGACAAAGCCGGTTTTTGACTTAGTGAGCGGGAACCGGCGCCAATGTGCGCGAGTCCTGAATATCCAGACTTGGTCAGGTTCGCTCCCTGAAGCGGCCCAGCCGGTCCACATGTGATCGGCCGGCAATTCTCGCCAAAGACGGTCGATCTCGTCAATTTCGGAAGGCGTAAAACAGCCCATGGATTCTCGCCCCGATCAGTCTCAGCAGACAGACCTAGAGGTGGGGCCCGCACCGCGCAATATTGAAGGCGCGCTCTGGATGCTGGCCTCCGGGGCCACCTTCACCGTGTTCCTCACGCTTTCCAAGGTCCAGTCTGCAACCTTCGATCCAGGCTTCCTTGCCTTCTGGCGCTCTGGCGTTGCGTTGATCGTCGTCATTCCGGTTATCCTGCAACAGGGCTGGAGTGTGATGAAAATTCACCAGCCGGGTCTCATCTTGCTGCGCAGCCTGTTCGGGACGCTTGGCTTTGCCCTCGGCTTCTATGCCGTGTCGGACGCGGTTGGCCTGCCGCTCTCCGAATTCAATGCGATCAGTTTTTCCCGGGCCATGTTCGTCACCTTTCTCGCGGCCTTCATCCTGAAGGAACGGGTCGGTGTGCATCGTTGGGGCGCCACAATCGCCGGATGTGTCGGGGTCATGATCATGATGCAGCCCCAACTCGGTATTAGTCTGGGCATGGTCCTCGCCGTATCGGCGGCGTTCTGCCTGGCTGGGGCGATCACACTCGTGAAATCTCTGACGCGCCTGCACAGGCCGGTGACCCTGTTAATCTGGGCAAACCTTCTGTCGTCGATCCTGTTATTGCCGCTCGCCATCCTGACGTGGCCGGACGTGGCGCCCTCTGTCATCGACTGGTCCTGGATCGGCCTGATGGGCGTATGCGGTGTGACCGGCCAGTACTTCTATATTCGCGGCATGAGCGTTGGTGATGCATCTTTCCTGTCGCCGATCGACTATATGCGTCTGCCGATGGCAGCACTGGTCGATTGGGGTCTGTTCCACATGCTGCCGGGTTTCTGGACCTGGGTGGGCACTGCAATCATCATTGGAGCCACCCTGTACATCACAATCCGGGAACAGCGCCTGCGCCGGCTGTCCGCGCCGCCGCTCTAGGTCAGGCGGCTTCGGGTGAGTGAACGGCGCCGCGGAACGTCGCGCCTGCCGCGATGAAGCTGAACAGCGCCATGATGGCAGAGACCACGCCATTCCAGCCCGCCATGGAAAGGCCGAGAATGTAGAAAGGCGCATCCGTGCAGGACGGCACATGCATCGGCTTGCTGAAGTCCTGAATCGCCATTGGATCGATCACCCCTTCACCGGAACAACCATCTGGTGGCGGCAGCAGGCCCCACTCGACACCGGAATGGTAGAAGGCAACCACAACACCGACGACAAAGACGAGTCCGATCATCATGTTGAGTGCGACCAGGAACCGGCGTTTCGGGATCCATCGCCAGAGCACAAGGCCCGTCAGCGTCATCGCGATCAGCGCCCAATAGACTTCCCGCTGCCGCAGGCAGAGTGGGCAGGGAGGCAGGCCGCCAAAAGTCTCAAACGCGTGGGCGGCTGCCAACATGAAGGCGGACACCGCCACGGCCACCGCGGGCCACTTCCAGTCTTTCAGGAGAGATCGCATGAAATCCATGCTTCAGCTAAAACCGGACTGCGTCATGACCACAATGCGGCGCAAGGTCACTTTGCCGTTATTTATCATCCAAACAGGCTCACCGCACCGAGCATCACGGCGCCTATCAGACCGCTGACCCAGGCTGTTCCTATGATCAGGCCGCCAATCACCATCAAGCCGTCTTTCTGCATGAGACCAAAAGACGCTATGGCCACGGCAAAGCCCGGCACCGTGTTGGTCATCGGCAACGGCACGAGGATTGACGCGCAGAATATGCATAGAAACAGGCCAATGACGCGTTCCGACCGCTTGCCGGTAATGACGGTCAGGCGCGGGCGTACAATGTGCTCGATCCAGCCGAGCCATTTGCGGCCGCCAGACGCCATCTGGGTAAGGCCCTTGCGATCAATGTGGCGATTGGCGAGCTTGTCCGGCATCCAAGGCTGCTCGCGGCCCATCGCCATTTGGGCCGCCAGGGCCATCATGGGCAAGGATACGACCTGCGGCACCCCATAAAGAAACGGAATGCAACAAGGCAGGGCAAGCAGGAACAGGCCAGCGCCAAATGCACTCTCATCCAGTTGATCAAAGATTTCCCGCAGCGAGAACCCGTTCTCGGGCGCACCTGCGGCAAGCGCTTCGATGGTCTGCAACAGGGTTTTTTCGGTCGGAATCTCGGTGGAAGACATGCCTAAGCTGTTAGATGTCTTTGATCGCTACGTCGAGTAGATTGACAGGAGGCCCAGCTATGCGGCAGGAGAAGCGCTCCCTGCAAAGGGCCTCTGTGGCGGAACTGGTAGACGCGACGGATTCAAAATCCGTTTCTGGTGACAGAGTGCCGGTTCGAGTCCGGCCAGAGGTACCATTTGCATAGGACGCGCGCTGATCCTTTTATGGGTAACTGGTCTGGCTTGCGAACATCACATTTTGACAGCGATCCTAAAATTTCTCTGTGAACGAAATTCGCTTGGTTCCAACGCAAGATGACGGGTGCTTACTCGACTGAGGGCGGTCCATCGCAAACCGTAGTAAATTCTACAGCATGCGGTCCTGATCCGGTGTTCGGTGCTTTGCTGAAACGATCGGATTCTGGGGCAATCAAAACATGAGCAACCTCGTCCCGCGCGAATGCCGATCTCTCGCCAGACCGCCTGATTAACCTGACGATCATCTGTTTTTGCAATCAATTGCAGACGCTGGATTAAACCTGAATCCAGCGTGGAGGACATGCGATCATGAAACTTGGAACGCTATTCTTGCGGCTCACGCTGGAGCGCCGCGCGTGCACCGCGACGTGCGAGCAAGCCGGCCTGAGAGTTGTGATACTTTCATGATCGAACTGGTGCTTCTCGACCAAGCGATTCCTGCCATGCCGTCGCCTGTTCAGACGGACCTTCGCAGCTTGTATGCGCAGGGCGTGGAAGCGAGGTTCGCCGGACGTTTCGACGAGGCTCTCGGAATGTTCGAAGCGTTGCTCGCCACAAATCCTGAAGACGTAGACTCCCGTTTGAACGCGGCACTCTGCCTGATCGCACTGGAACGCCTTGATGAGGCCGAAAGCGAACTCGAACACGTCATTGATCAAGCTCCCGACTATGTGGATGCCTATACCGCGCTGGCGCGCGTGCGCAGAATGAAGGGAGACGCACAAGGTTCCCATGAGTTTATCGACGCTGCAGAAACCTTGTCGTCCGATCATGCCGACTACGCTGCCATGCGCGAACAGGCATCCCGGCAGGATCGCAATCGTATTACGACGAATTTGACAGCAAGCCGCAGCAGTTTGACGAAGGACTTGCCGGACTGGACCAGCCTGTCCCCGGCAGTGGCAGTCCGAGTATCAGATACGCTTACACTCAGTGCCTCCGCGCTATACGCCGAGCGCTTCGACCGCTCGAACACGAATGTGCACATCGGCGCCGCAAAGCGTACGGGGTTCGGGCATGTCCGAATGGAAATCGGGGGAGGGACCAACACGACCTTCCTGCCCAACACCACAGTTCTCGTTGGCGCAGGTGTTGCCACGCACTATCCGGGCCTGGAACTCCTGTCGGACATCAGAACTTCAGAATACCAGAGCGGCCGGGTGACGTCCTTTCTTCCGGGCGCCCAGTACACTTTCTCTGGCGAGGCTGCGGAGATTGAAGTGCGGTACATCAACGTGCGAGACGAGAACGACCAGCATCGCTCAGGCTATCGTATGCGCTCGACTTTCAGGCCGACAGGACCTTGGGCGGTGCATCTCTATTACGCCGACGCACCGGAAAGTTCTGATGGCGCAACAGTGGAAGTGCAGTCCTATGCGGCGGGACTGGAAATGCGCTTCGGTCGAACCACCGCGCTACGCCTGACGGCCGGCAAGGAACTTCGTACTACCTACGATCGCACAGATATCTCCCTTTCGCTTGCGCGGAGTTTTTGAGGGTGAATTATCTCATCCTGATATGGCAGATTGCATGCGTATTGGTGCTTGCGTCCCTACTGTGGATGATCACGCTGATACTTCTTCGGATTATCCGTACGCACAGGCAGTCACTCTACACAAAGCAACGCCAACAAATTCTGGAGGCAACGGCGCAAATCCTGTGGGATGAAAAGGGTGAGGCCGCGATTCCCGACGAGACCCTCTGGAAATCCCCCATGGTGCCGGAAGTCTTTCTTGAATTCGTTGCGCTGGTTAGAGGCGAAGAGCGCGACCGTCTGATCGCGCGGATGGTCAGGTACCGGGTGGACGATGAATTCCGCCGCCTCTTGCGACATCGGTTCAGATTTGTTCGGCACGCTGCCGTTGAGGCACTGGCCTATTTTCCCGGCCTGCCAACGGCCAAAGCTGTGGACTCGCTGGTGGAGCGGTCAGCAAACCGTGACCTTCGCATCGCTGGAATACGAACGCTGGTCGCCGTTGGTGCCTATCCAACAGTGCCGGATGTCATGCGTGAATTCTCGAAACTGAACGGTAGCACGCGTAGCCTGCAATCGGTTCTGTCGAAACTGGCGCTGCACCGTTCAAGGGACATCCTGGAATACCTCGGACGGCCCGGAGTTCCGGACCTCGAACGCGCGGCCTTGTTGTCCGCCCTGGGCGGGAGTGCGGATTATTCAGTACTTGGTATTCTCGAAGCAGCGCTCTCCAGCGATGTGCCCCTGATCCGTGTCGCGGCACTCGACGGACTTGCAAGTCTGGAACACCCGGACGCTGCTCCGGCCATTGCCAGTTGCCTGAAGGATACCGACTGGAGTGTGCGCGCTGGCGCGGTGAAGGCACTTTGTGAGATATCCTATGATACGTACGCGGCCCAGGTCGCAGACTTGCTTTCCGACCCCGTGTGGCTGGTCCAATTTGAAGCGGCGCAAGCTCTGGCCGACATGGGGGCGTCCGGTCGAGAGCTGCTGGAAGTGTCGGCAATATCAAAGGGCAATGAAAGTGCGAACCGTACCGCAGCCCTGGCGCTTGCGGAGCTGAGTGCGATGGAGGCTGTCCAGTGATGGAATCCGTTTTCATCGTAGCGAAGTATGTGGGGCTGGTGGTTATCTTTGCCGGTCTCGTCCAGTACACAAATTATTTCATCCAATTGCTGTTAGCGGCGTTCCAGCTGGCCAAATCGGGGCGTGCCGCGAAGGTTGACGCCCTTTGGCGCCGCTACTCGGATTCGGCGCCGCCCATCGCGATTCTCGTGCCGGCTTATAACGAAGAGAAAACTATTGTCGAAAGCCTTTCATCGCTGATGGCTATTCAGTATCCGAATTATGAGGTCATCATCATCAATGACGGAAGTTCGGATGCCACGCTGGAGGTGCTGAAAGATGCGTTCAATCTTGTAGAAACTTCGCGCCTTTACTCCCCTTTGGCGCCGCACCAACCCATCAAGACGATTTACCGGTCGCAACATCAAAAGCGTCTTGTCGTGATCGACAAGGCAAATGGTGGAAAAGCCGATGCGCTGAACGCAGGTATCAACGTGTCCCGGGCACCTTTGTTTTGCTGCGTTGATGCAGATTCCGTTTTGGAGCCGGATGCGTTGTTGCGCACTGTGAAGCCGTTCATGGAAGACCCAGAGCGGACGATTGCGGTGGGGGGGACTGTCCGGATCGCCAATGGCAGTGTCATCCGGAACGGTCAGATACTGAAGGTGCAGTTGCCCAAGAAGATGCTCCCGCTCCTGCAGACGGTCGAATACCTGCGCGCCTTTCTGATGACCCGAATCGCTTGGAGCCGACTGAATACCGTGCTCATCATTTCAGGGGCCTTTGGCTTGTTCCGGCGCGACGCCGTCCTGAAGGTTGGCGGTTATAGTCTCGGGACGGTCGGTGAAGACATGGAGTTGGTGGTCAAACTGCACAGAACCCTCATAGAGCAAAAACAGGATTATCGTATCCGGTTCATCCCGGAGCCGGTCTGCTGGACCGAGGCGCCCGAGACTCTAAGCGTTCTGCGCAATCAACGGGCCCGTTGGCAGCGTGGTACACTGGAAACATTTGAGCGTCACGGCATGATGGCGCTCAATCCACGCTACGGATTGGTGGGTGTCCTAGGTTTCGGAAATGTGCTGATCACAGATGTGATTGGACCAGTCGTGGATGCTATCGGGTTCATCCTGTTTCCGATATTGGCATTTACTGGCTCGCTTCCACTCGACTACTTCCTCGCCTATATCGCAGTGACGTCAGGCTTTGGATTGGCCATTTCCGTGGGTTCTCTTGCACTGGAAGAAGCGCAGCTGCGCCGTGTGCCCAAGGCATCTGACCTGGCGCTCTTGACGGCAATTTGTGTGTTGGAAAATCTTGGATACCGCCAGCTGAACAGCTTGTGGCGCGTTCAGGGGTGGGTTCAGTATCTCAAGAGAAGCGGCTCTTGGGGCGTGATGACCCGGAAGGGGTTCACGGCAAGTTGATCGCTTGGGGGAGGTCGCACCTGCAAAAGCTGCAAAATGACCAGAGATAGATCAAATTCAATATAGTTCGTTTGACGGATGTTTATCGTAATTTGGCACACTGAGCTGAGTAAAAACCTCGCTTGCAGAAGGACTCTAGCAAATGTCCAATAAAATTCTAGTCGCAGACGATGATCGCTTGTTGCGCGGACTGCTCGAGCACAAGCTCGCGGTTGCCGGATTTGAAGTCGATATCGCGGAAGACGGCGGTGCAGCCCTCGAACTCGCGCGCACCATGAAGTATGACCTGATGGTGCTTGATGCGATGATGCCCGTGATGGACGGGTTTGAAGTCCTGCGTCGACTGAAGAATGATCCCGATACGGCCAGCTTGCCGGTGGTGATGCTAACAGCTCGTCGCGGCGAGCATGATGTTCTGGATGCACTGGAGCGGGGTGCCGCTGAGTACCTGACCAAGCCTTTCATTCCGGACGAACTGGTTCTGCGTATCCGCAAGCGTATCAAGGACGAGCGCGCCCGTTTGGACGTGTCTGATCTCCAGCAGGAAGTTCCGACCGAACGCTTCGCGTAGGTCCGACGAACCGTCCCGAGCGAACGCTTACCGGTCCATTGAAGGCATGTTCATTGTAATTGAGAGTTCTGTGCCAGCTGCAGCAATGTAGACGGACCCCGGTGAAAAGCTGACGCCATCGGGGAGCGGGGATTGGGGTATCCAGTCCGTATCCAGATCCAGGCGAAGACCCTGTATGGGCAATTCGCTGTCCACCGTGATAACCATCTCGTCTTCAAAGATGCGGGCGTCGACCGATACGCCATCGCGCATGGTCCACCAATCGCCAAATTGCTGCAGTGTCCCGAACCAGGCGAAACGCTTCAGTTCAGGAACCACGGCGTTGAGGAATTCGATTTTTTCTTTCGTGACGTTGGGATGGATCAGCACGACATAGCAGCCCCCATATTCGGCGAGCCGCTTGGCGAGGTCCACGGCCGGTTCCTCCCGCAAGTTCATGTGCGGTGGAATTTCGTCTTCGATGGCGATGGGGAACTGGAAAACGCCTGTTGCACTGTCGTAGCCCCTGCTGAAAGTCATGCGGTAGGGCAAATGCGTCAGAACATTTCCCGATGTGGCACTGGAGGCGTATTTGTACCCGCTCGCGTCCAAGGCTTCAGGAAGGCGCGCCGGTGTGGCGAGGTAGCCTGGACGAAACGATACCACTTCTGTTTCCGTGACCTGTTCCAGCAGATACTTGCTCACGCGCAGTTCGCCCAGAATTGAAGCATTCCAGGTTCTGCCTTCATTCAATACGCGGGGCTGGTAGTCAGGAAAACGCTCGGATCCCTCGCCAAGCGGCATGTCCGAAAAAGTCTTTGCATGCGTCACCGAATGGCTGGCGACCTCCATTCCGGACTCGTTTAGATGCTGTACAATGGGCAGCGTAAAATCATTGAAGAACGCCTTGTCGTTGTAGTCGTCGAAATACTTTGTCTGAATGAAGAAGGTTCCCGGAATTCCGAGCTCTGACAGGAGGTCGCTGAATGCCCTCGTATTGGTCATGGAGTTCGAATAATCGATGTCGAAGGATATGACGACGGCGAGATCTCGCCCTTCCGGCGCGGAGTGAAGCGTGATCGCGGCCGGTTCACTTTGAGTGTAGACGGATTTTATCCATCGCAACCATGTGTCGACAGATGGCTCATAGGCGTTCGCGTAATTTCTCGACACGCCACCATTGCGCCCGTTTGCGGACTTCAGGATGAAGAAGCCGAGATCAAAGCCGATAGCATAAGCTTGTCCACCCTGTTTGGAGGCGTGCGCCACCATAGCTGCGGATCCATCATCGTAGGTGGCCAGAATATTTGTCGCGCCAACGAACGCTTGGGTGCCGATGCGGTGTAGGTCCTTATCAGGGTTTCCAATCCTGACGGTCCTTTCTTCTGGCCGGTCGATAAAGGACAAGGTGGGGTGAGATCCGGAAAAGCGAATCTCCGAATGGTCACGGGATTCTTCGATGCGGTCGAAGCCAAACACGCCTTGCAATCCTCCGCCAAGGATTTGCGTCGCGATCAATGTGCCGCCGGATTCCACGTGCTGGGCGAGGGTCTCCAAGTCTTCGGCATCCAGCAGACGACCTGAAATTGCTGGATACGCGAGCACGACCTTGTGTTGGACAGCCGCTTTGGTGTTTCGCGTGATCAAGAAGGGGACACCGATGCTTTTCAACCCTTCAGCCAGTCCGAGCCAGGAGGAATCTTCATCGGTCAGCAGGATGGCGAGTCGCGATTCCGATCCATCGGCGTGAACTGACCAACTGGACGATTGACCATCCGCAATGATGCTATCTGCGGTGGGACCATTCAGACCTGCAAGTCCCTCAAGCGATGGGCGCCGCACATATGTGAGGATGCTTATGGTGATCGCCGCAATTATCAGGGCAGAAATCAGGACTGCGACGCGTTTGTTCCAGAACATCCATTTGTGCCTGTTGAGAGGGTTTCATCCCCAGAAACCGTGAAACCACCTATATTTCGTGAACGCGTTGAATAGTAAGTCCTAGTACTCGTATTTCTCGATGTGAGTCAGCTTGAGCGTATAGGCGGCGTCCGCCAGTTCGCTCTCCTGCGTCTCGGCGGTTAGGATGCCTTCAACCCAGACGGCCTGCGCCAGATCTTTCAACAGGATGGGCTCGTCCGTCGTTACGAATACGGTTTGATTTGGTGGCGGGGGTGGGGCGTGGATACAGGCGCCGAAATAGGGGACCATAAGGAATTCGGTCACTTCGGCTTTTGAGCCATATTCAAACGGCACGGTATAGCCCGGCAACCTGATCGATTTGCCGTTGAGTTCCTTGACGGTGTTGAACGTGCCGATCTGCACCATGGCGTCCGCAGCCGATCCTTCTGCTACGCCTCCGCCACCATAGAGCATCGACATCTGGCTCTGGTACATCTGGGCGCGACGTTCTTCTTCGCCTTCCGGCATCAAGTCTTCCCAGCCGATCTCGGTCACGCCGCGCGCTTCGGCCTCGGATTTTTTGCGGGCCTTATCTGCGGCGCGCGCGGCAATCGTTGCTTCGCGTTTGGCTTTGCGCTCAGCTTCGCTTTCGCCAATCTTGTCGCCAACTTGTGGGGCCGTGGCATCTGGTCTGGCTTCAGCAGGTGCGGGTTCGGCTGGCGTATCTGCTTCACTGCAGGCTGCCAGTAAGCCCGTCATGAGGGCGGCGGTCAGGAGGGGAGAGAGTTTTTTCATGATGCCAATCTAGGATGCGCGGGGTGACCCCGCCAGTGGGTGTGAGCGGTTAGAGCCGAAGGGATAATCCATCGGCCAGCGACCTGCGGAACGCCATCCAGGCGGGTATCGCCCCGGCGACCAGGGCGGCGCCCGTGACCGCCAGCAGTGTATACAGGTCGATCAGGCTGGGCCCGGTGCCAATTAGGGATATGCCGTAATGCGCTGAAACAAGCGGACCGATCACTGCCAGCAGCCCATGGATGAGAAGAATGCCTAGCAATGCGCCAAGGAGGCCCACCAACCCTGCTTCGAGCACCAACAGCGTGAAGATGTGACCGGGTCGAGCACCGACCGCACGAAGGATCGACATTTCGCGTCGCCGCTCGTTGAGGCTGGTGAGGATGGAGGTCAAAATCGAAACTACGCCCACCGCGATTACGAATATCGAGACGGCCAGCAATGCCCGTTCGGCAATTGCGGTCACACTCCATAGTTCCGCGAGCGCCTGTGATGGAATGATCGCCATCAATGGCTCGCCCTTGTTGGTGTTGATCTCGCGGCGTGTGGTCAAGATGGTGCCTTTACGTTTCAGGCCGAGATAGATCGCCGTGACAGTCTTGGGTGTGAGATCGAAGGACCGCACGGTCTCTTCGGAAATACTGTCGGCTAGCGGATTCTTTGCGCCGGTTTCCCAGCCGACATGGATGGCGGTGATGGCTTCCAGTGAGACATGTACCGTCTGGTCCACCGGCGTACCAGTCGGGGCAAGAATGCCAACAACCCGGAACGGGCGGTTTTCATGACTTGAGCCAAAGTCGGCTTGGCCCAGCCCATGCGACAGGACCATGGGGCTATTGATCGAATACCCCAGTTCGCGAGCCACATCGGCGCCGATGACCGCATCGAACAGATCGTCAAACGGTTCGCCCCGCGCGATCATCAGGTCCTGATTGCGGCCAAACTTGTAGCGGTCAAAATATTCGGGCGTTGTGCCCATGACGCGGAATCCGCGATGGCTGTCTCCGAGGGAGATCGGAACAGCCCAGTCTATATCCGGCCGCGTGGCGATCTCCTGATAGGTCGGCCACGAAATTTCTGCTGTCGCGCTGCCCATTCGAAAGACCGAATAAAGCAGCAAGTTCACGCTGCCGGTAGGTGCGCCGACAATCAGTTCGGTGCCAGAGATAGTGTTGCCGAAGCCTTCGCGGGCGCCTGTGCGGGCTTTGTCTACGCCCAGAAAAAGTGCCACCGACAAGGCAACTGCCAACAGGGTGAGCAAAACAGATCCCTTGCGGTTCATGAGGCTCTGCCAGGCGAGAGACAGGATAGCGCTCATGCTGACACTCCCGCGCGATTTATCTCGCCGAGGTCTACCGCCCGGTCGAAATGTGTGGCGAGCCCGGCATCGTGGCTGACGAAGAGAAGTGCTGCGCCTGTGCGCCGCGCTTCCTCGCTCAGTAGATCAATGAATTGATCACGGGCATCCGCATCAAGCGCTGAGGTCGGTTCGTCAGCGATCACGATTTCGGGGCCGCCGATCAGGGCGCGTGCGGCAGCGACACGTTGCTGCTGACCGACAGAAAGGTCAGAGACGCGGCGTGCCAGTAGAGTCTCGTCCGTCAGGCCCAGCCGCGAAAGCAACCGTCGGGCTTCATCGTCTTCGTTACCGTTGATTGCTGCGCGGCGCTTGGGAGAGAAACGTAGAGGCAGCGTGACATTCCCGATGACGGAGAGATAAGGCACGAGATTGAACATCTGGAAAATCACACCGAGATGGTCCGCCCTCAGGCGGTCCCGCGCTGCGGGTTCCAAGGTCGCCAGATCCTGTCCGAGAACGATGACCTCACCAGAGCCCGCCTCCAGCACACCAGCGATGATGCCGAGAAGGGTGGATTTTCCAGAGCCGGATGCTCCGCGCAGAAACAAGCGCTCGCCCGCCTTCAATTGGAAATCTGAAATGTCGAGGACCTCATTGCCTGGCGTCCAGGCAAAGGAAAGATTCGAAATAGAGACAATCGGTTCTGCCATGTCAGGATCCGAAGGGCAGGAAAGGGCTGTCCGGTGTGAGTGACGCAGAATTGGATTCCCCTTCTTCACCAAGATAGATGGCGCCGACTTCCTCAAAGGCGGGATAGTGTTCAAAGCCGGTGAACATGAGGCCATCCAGCTGGCTGGGGCGCTTGCAATCCCAGACTATGGATAGGGTGAGTGCAGCATGATCGCCCGATCGGCGCACTTCTGCAGAGCGCTCGACAAGGTCGCAGCGCGCATTGCCCATGAGTTCTGTCAGGCCCTCGGCATACTTTTCAAGCTCGGTGGATTTCTTCTTCGTTTTTTCCGATAGGCCGTAATTTACGAGCGGGGCGTCAACGGTGATCGTGACGAAACTGGTGTCGAGCGCAACGGCCAACTCTGCAGCGCCGTGTACATGGGCTTCGCCGCCAGCATATTCACCATTGTCCTCGTCATGACTATCATCGTCACGGTGCTCTGCCGTATGAGCCGAGTACTCCGTATCTGACGCAGGAGGAGTGGATTCGACCGTCGGTGGAGGCTCCACTGCAGCCGGTTCAGGTTCGTATGGCACTTCTGCGCTACAGGCGACGCACAGCGTCAAACCGGCACCCGCCAGAAGCATTTTTGCGCCACGGCCCCATGATCGGTCTATCATATCGCTCCCATTGCCCCGATTGGGGAATTCAGTGTTTTCGGAAAATCTGCTCGCAAGCTGAATAATGATACCATATAACACTTCTTCGCAAGGCCGCAGGACGCGGTTATAGACCGCACCTGACTGTTAACGGACCGGCTTACCGCTTTCCATGTTTGAATCCATGCAGGCCCCTTTGTTTTTCGGCTTGATCGCGGCCTTTGTGACCACGGTCGGCCTCATCGCTGTGGCGATGCGGGGCGATTGGAGTGCGCGGTTCTCTGCCGTCATGGGCCTCGCGGCGGCGGGCATGCTCGTCACGCTCAGCCTGTTGCACATTGCGCCGGAAGCCTTTGCCGAAAGTTCTCAGGCGCCATACTTCATGCTGGGCGGATTCCTTGGCGGGCTGATACTTAATTACGGCCTCAACACATTCTTCCCGGAAAGCGTGAATGGCGGCCGGATGGCGGCTGTTACCCCCATAATCGCGATTGCCATCCATTCCTTTATCGACGGCGTCATCTATTCGGTGACCTTTGCCGCGAGCTTTTCCGCAGGTGTCTATGCGGCGGTCTCGCTGATCCTGCATGAGTTTCCGGAAGGTGTGATCGCGTTCGCGATCCTGCGCAGGCACAATTTTTCGAACCGGCAATCCTTCCTGTGGGCCTTCCTGGCTGCGTCCGCCACGACCCCGCTGGGCGTGATTATGTCGTCGCCCTTCATGTATTTCCTGGGCAGCGAGGCGGTTGGCGCTTTGTTCGCGGCCTCCGCCGGCCTGCTCCTCTACGTTGCGACCGGCCCCTTGATGGCTCCGATGAAGGAGGAGCCGCCGCTGCGCAGCCTGTTGGCTCTGTCGGCTGGTGTCGCCATAGCGCTCGTGCTGTCCTTCCTGCCGGTACATGACCATGATGATGACCATCACGAGGCCATCCGTATGGAAGCGCCGCATCCGCTGCCGGACGAGATTTGATGCGGCATCGGCTCATCGCCTTTCTGGCATGCTGTCTGATAGCCTGCCTTGCTGTCACATCTGCGCCGCAAGCGGCGTTCGCCCACCCGGAAGACGAGCTTTGCCTGCCGGGGGGAGGGATGGACCCCGCTTTGTGCCGGGAGCTTCAGGAACTGGACAGGGCTGGTGACGCAACTGAAACAGGAGACGACGTTCCGGGCAGCGAGGTTGAACTCGACAGATCCGGGATCGAGACGGCGATCTTCTATGTTCGGATCGGATTCGAGCACATCCTGCCAATGGGGGTGGACCATATCCTGTTCGTCCTGGCGCTTTTCCTGTCCAGTCGGCGGATAAAGCCGCTGCTCTGGCAAATCTCTGCCTTCACGCTGGCGCACACATCCACGCTCGGCCTTGCGGCTGCCGGGGTGATCTCGCCTCCGGCAAGTATCGTCGAGCCACTGATTGCGCTGACAATCGCCTGGGCCGCGCTTGAGAACATCCTGTTCAAGGAACCAAGCGCCTGGCGTCCGGCACTCGTATTCGGCTTTGGCCTGATCCACGGCATGGGTTTCGCCGGTGCGTTTGGGGATCTTGGCCTGCCACCGGGGATCTTCTGGCCAGCTTTGATCGGATTCAATGTCGGCGTTGAGATCGGCCAGCTCGCCGTTATCGGCATGGCGCTTGCAGTGGCCGTTGTCATCAGGGGCGCCCTGAAGCAGGCCGGCCGGCCAGACCTCTACCGGCCAGTTCTGGTATGGCCGGTATCGGCGGCCATCGGAGCAATTGGGCTCTGGTGGGCAATCGAGCGGACCTTCCTTAACTCTTAGCCTGGCAAAGTGCGCTTCGACTCGGAACGGAACGCGCTCAATGGCCTCTCGCGACTGGATCAGACATCTCAGCTCGGCTCTGCTGGCTTCGGCACTGACGGGTTGGATTGGTTTTGCAGAATACGCATCGGCGTATGTGCCCCCTCCAGCGAACGTTGAAACGACCTCGCCGCGCTCACTTCTGAAGGAGCCTGGCCTTGCCCTGAGGCAGGTCTATGCTGAGGCAGCCGCATGGCGCGGTGCCGAAGCAAAGCAGGCGCGCAATGCCATGATCGCTGCCTGGCTTGGTGGACTGAACGATGCTGGTTTGGCGGACTATTCAGTACGCCATCTGGACAAGGGCTTGATCTATGCAATCCGTTTCCGAAACCCTGTTGTCGAGGATGACATCCATGCGCTTTGGGTTGCGGTGCCGGATGGTCCGGATCTGCCGTCGTCGGTCCTGCTACGCACACCTCATCGCGGCGCGGCTGACCTGACCATTCTGGAACTGCAGTCGTGTACCTCTCGTCGGACACTGCAAGTATCCGATGACACCTTACTGACGGAGCAGGCTGAGGCCCGTGCAGTTTCTCAGCTTAGCGCCTATCTCGACACACCTGATCCGATGCCCATCACGGTATTGAGCGAAGCACGAGACATTTGTCGTCAGATTGCGCGAGTCTTGCCCACACCTGAGAAATAGTCCCAAAAGCTCAAGCCTGTTCAAGACGTTTTTCTGAGTCGCTCCGTGGCGGCTTCGTCGGCATCCCGCATCGTGAAGCGCTTCGTGAATTCAGTTACGCGCGGAGCGATCTCGGTCTGAAAGCGTCTGCCATTGAATACGCCGTAATGGCCAACGCCCGGCTGGATATAGTCGGTCTGCATGTCTTCCGGCAACTTCACACATAGGTCGTGTGCAGCCTGTGTTTGACCGATGCCGGAAATATCATCCTTCTCGCCTTCAACCGTCATCAGCGCGACATCGCGGATCAGTTCCGGTTTGACGAGATGTGTTCCGCGATAGCGATACATGCCGCGGGCCAGCTGGTGCTCCTGAAACACGCGTACGATTGTTTGCAGGTAGAATTCTTCCGTCAGGTCGAGCACCGACAGGTATTCATCGTAGAATTCCCGATGCTTGCCGACATTGTCGCCATCCCCTTCAACCAGATGATTGAAAAAGTTCCAGTGCGCATCGACATGGCGCGACCAGTTCATGTTCATGAAGGAAGCGAGCTGGACAAAGCCTGGATAGACTCTCCGGAACATGCCCGGGTAGGGGCCCGGCACAGTGTGGATCATGTTCTCTTCAAACCACGAAAGCGGTTTTTCCTCGGCCAGCACGTTCGGAACGGTCGGACTAAGCCGTGTGTCGATCGGCGACCCCATGAACGTCATGGAAGCGGGCCGGGCCGGGTCATCATCCTCGGCCATCATGGCGACAGCAGCAAGCACAGGCGGGCCTGGCTGACACACGCCAAGTACATGGGCGCCCGCGCCCAGATGAGTCAGCATCGATCGTATGTGATCAATATAATCGTCCAGATCGAACCGCCCCAACCAGACAGGTGCCATACGAGAGTCCTGCCAGTCAGTGATGTAGACATCATGGGTCGGCAGGAACGCCTCAACTGTCCCGCGCAGCAGAGTGGCATAATGGCCAGAGAGCGGGGCAGCTATCAGAAGACGGGGCTGAGGGCCGAGCTTTTCTGTATTCCGGGCGGCGGCAAGCGCTTCTGGATCCTTCTTGAAGTGGATCATGTTGCACCAAGGCGAGCGCCACGCCACAACAGGGGTCACATCAATGGGCGCGCTATTGATCCGCACCGTATCGATCCGCCATTCCGGTTTACCGTAATAGCGTGTTGCGCTTTCAAATACGTCCGCCATGGCGGACAGCGAGCGACCATAGTCGGTCTGCCCCATCAGGTTCAGCGGCGAACTCAGCGCTGCGCGACTGGCGCGCGCGGCAACCCGCATGGGTGCCATTGCCGCCCGGTTCATTTCGACAAGTGAGTACAGCATCAGCTACACACCTTTCATGTTGCGGTGCAGCATAGATGGCAATCCCTAACAGGGCAAACATATTCGCCAGATAGGCGTGTGTCGGGACGGGAACTTCATGGTTTCATTTTTCTGCAAAATTGATCGAATTCAGCAAGCTTCAGCTTAACCGGGACAAGGTAAATTGTCCCCGAAATGGAGTGATTGCCATGTTCCTCAAATGCCAACCCAATCCCCATCGCGGCGGTCGCATGACCCGGGCCATCATCTATGAGCAGGCTCCGGGCCAGCATTTTGCGATTGATGCGGAAACTCTGCACAAACAGCCGGAATTGCTCAATGATTTCGGCAGCTACATGCACACGCGCTTTCGTGTTCTGGACGCGTTGGCCTATTTCATCTGCCTTGCGGGTGTATTGGCATCTCTGGCCTTTGTCTGGTGGATGTTCCTGCCGGGCATTGCAATTTGCACCATGATGCTGGCTGTCAATCGAAAGGCCGCTGGCGAGATTGCGCTGCGAGCTGCCCGGAAATCGGCCGACAATTTCAGAAAACTGCACGAAATGGGCTGTCTCTGGCTCGTATTCGCCTGATCCCCGCTAGATGCGGATCATGCCGAGTACGACGGATACAATCGCCACCAACGTAAACATCAGGGACAGGCTGACCGAAATGGCGCGCTGACCCTTGCGGCTCGTGCGTTCGCCCTTTTGCTTCTTCCCGGGTGTCAGCATCCAGCGATTGGAGAAGAATCCGAAAGCTGCGAGCAAGGCGGTGACGGCGGCTGCCCAGCTTGAGGCAAGCAGGAAGAACGCGCCGGAAGCGAGCATCATGCCGGCAATCGGCGTGGACGTCTGGAGCAGCAATTCCCGGACGTGGCGATCAGCGCGCGATCCGTCCAGCTTGTCAAAGCTGCAATTGGGCGACGCAATGGCCGCGACCCAGGACGCGCCCACGGCCATCGCACCAGCGAGCAGACCAAGATGCGTGGCGGTGGTGGAGATTCCTTCGAACATGCACTGCAATATGCGCCGGATTCGCGGGCTGGCCTAGAGAAAGCTTCGAGAGACGACGGCGGCGATCATCTTTTCATCGTCGGGCAGCTGGCCATCCAGTATCAGCATCGACAATCCATGCACGATCGACCAGGCCTGAAGGCGTTTGACCATCTGTAATTCGGGCGGCGTATCCTTCGGCAACACATCCCCCAACGTGTTGGACAACATAGCGAATGCGCCGGTCTCTTTCGCCTGATTTGGCTGAAGCACTTCGGCGCGAGGCGCTTTCGTCATCATCAGGCGAAACAGAGACGGATTGTCTATTGCAAACCGGACATAGGTTCGCCCCATGATTTCGAACGCATCAATGCCCGCTGGAGTTTTGGAAAGGGCATCCCGGAACGTATCAGACAGCTTCACGCTCCCAACTCCGCACAAAGCGCCTAGAAGCGCGGCCTTATTGGGAAAGTGTCGATAAACTGCCGTCGCTGAAACACCGACATTCCGGGCAATTTTTCTGAGGCTCACTTTCTCGGCCGGGCTGTTGCTGATCTGCGCCAATCCTTCTTCGATCAGGGCGGCCCTTAGATCACCATGGTGGTAGTTCCGGCCCTGAGCGTTCATGTTGACACTGTTATCATTCCTCGGCATGTTATCAGTGTAAACATTGCGGCGCAGACAACAAGCCGCGAGGATGATCTCCATGCCCAGCCCTGTGAAAACAGCTATTCGGGGAGTCGTGACAAAAGGAGTCATGGCGGTGGCGGGATTCAACCGCAGCCGGCGCAAGGCAACACAGCCCAACATCTTTCTTGAAGGCGTTCATACCCCGCTGACGGAAGAGATCACCGAAATTGATCCAAAGGTGACGGGGGCTATTCCCGCTGGTCTGAATGGCCTTTACGTCCGCAATGGCCCGAACCCCGTTTCGCCGGTCAATCCAGCTGCACATCATTGGTTTGTAGGGGATGGCATGTTGCACGGTGTCCGCCTGCAGGATGGCAAGGCGCTTTGGTACCGCAATCGCTGGGTGAGGTCCAACAGTGTGAGTGATGCCCTTGGCGAGCCGCGTGCGCCCGGTCCGCGTCACCCCAGAATTGATGTGGCGAACACGAACATTGTTGGTCACGCAGGAAAGATCTGGGCAATTGTTGAAGCGGGTGGGTATCCCGTCGAAGTGTCCGAGGACCTGGAGACGCGTGCGCATTCGGACTTTGACGGGACTTTGGGTCAATCTTTTTCCGCGCATCCGCATTACGACCCCGACACAGGCGAGATGCACGCCATCTGCTACGAGTCGCAGCAAACCAATCTGCTTTGGCACAAGGTGCTGGGCGCTGATGGCCGCGTGCGCCGGGATGAGCCAATCCCTGTCGAGCACGGCCCAATGGTTCATGACTGCATGATCACCCCGAAATACGTGATCGTGATGGACCTTCCGGTGACGTTCTCCATGAGTGCCATCATCAGTGGCATGAGCTTTCCGTACCGATGGAATGAGAACCACAAGGCGCGTATTGGTCTGTTACCGCGAGAGGGGAGTGCGGATGATATCATCTGGTGTGATGTCGATCCCTGTTACATCTTCCATCCTGCGAATGCCTATGAAACCGAGGACGGAAAAGTCGTGATGGACGCATGTGTTTATGATCACATGTTTGCTCCTGACAATACTGGCCCGGACGGCGTACCGAAATTTGAATCCCTGACGATTGATCCGGCGACGCGAACCGTGTCACGGCGTGTGATAGATGACCGCGCTCATGAGTTTCCGCGCTATGATGAGCGGCTGACCGGAAAACCCTATCGCTATGTTTACACAACGGCTGTCGCGGCCGACGGCTTTCTCACCGAAACACGCATCTTCAAGCATGACCTGACCAATGGCAGCTGCGAAGTTCGCGATTTTGGATCAGGACGGGTGCCGGGCGAATTCATTTTCATTCCTGCCAGCGAAACGGCCTCAGAGGATGAGGGCTGGCTGATGGGCTATGTGGTCGACACCAATGCCGGCCTATCCGAATTGGTCATTCTCGATGCCGCAAATTTCACCGCACCGGCGGTCGCCACCGTGCACATTCCGCAACGCATTCCGCAGGGATTCCACGGTAATTTCATTCCAGTTGGCTGAGTGGGGGGACGAGGGGGCCGTCGATGACGGCCCCCTTCCACGTATCCTTAAAGGGCGGCCTCGTAGACCTTTGCATAATCATCCGCACTCATAGGCTTTGGATTGCCGAAATGGGCGAGGTCCTTAAGTGCATACTCAACCACGCCGGGGGCGTCGTCTGCCGACAATCCGATGGCGGACAGGGTGGCTGGGATGCCGATATCGGCATTCAGCTCTGCAATTGCGTCGCCAAGATCCGCGCCGGGTTTCAGACCCATGGCCTGACGAAGACGCACATATTTCTCATCGGCTGAACCCTCATGGAAGCGTAGGATATGCGGCAGGAAGATCGCGTTCAGCGTGCCGTGGTGCAGTCGCTTGTCATGCAGACGGCCCGCCGCGTGTGACAGGGCGTGGACCCCGCCAAGGCCTTTCACGAATGCCAGAGCGCCTTCATAACTTGCCATCATCATGTGCCAGCGGGCGTCCGCGTCCGAGCCATCCTTGACCGCCTTCTTCAGCCAGCCATTCCCGACAGCACGGAACACGCCCTCATACGCAATGCCTTCGGCAGGCGGATTCACGGTTGGGGACAGGACTGATTCAATGCAGTGTGTGACGGCGTCCATCCCAGTGGCGGCCGTCAGTCCGGCAGGAAGGCCAAGAGTCAGGTCCGGATCGCAAATGGCTGTGGCAGGGATCAGGTTTGGAGAGACGATGGTCTCCTTGCGGCCATTCTCCAGTACAAGGACCAGGCCGACTGAGACTTCTGAACCCGTACCGGATGTGGTCGGGATAGCGATCAGCGGCGGGATCTTGCCGATCTTCTTGGCACCGCCGGTGATGGCGGCATAATTTTCGAGCGGTTCATCATGACTGACCAGCAGGCCGATTCCCTTGGCATGGTCCATGGACGAGCCGCCGCCGAGTGCGATCAGGCCGTCGGCGCCGCATGCCTTGTAGGCGGCTGCTGCTTCCTTGGTCTGCTTCTCGGTCGGGTTCGGCACGGTCTCCGCGAACACGCCTGCCGCTGCAACGCCCAACGCATCTTCGACCTTCGCCAGAATGCCGGCGGCCTTGATGCCGGGGTCCGTCACAATGAAAGGCCGGGTCATGCCGAGCTTCTTCGCCGTACCGGCGAGCTGCTTCAAGGCACCTGAATCAAAGATGCAAGTGGTGAGATAATTTATGACGGGCATGGTGTGGTCCTCATTGGGATGGTTTCCTCACCCTCCATGTGCCCCAGCGGAAGCGCACAGTTCAAGCCTGACCGTGGGAGAACCGGGATGGTACGCCGCAGCAGGCGGATGGATATAGCTCGGACGGAAGCGCACCGAACCAAGATCTCAGGAAGTGCTCACCGGCGCAATTGGGAAGAATACCTAGTCGCGATGCCATGACGCGCGACACGCGCCCGCGCGTCAAAACGGGCAATTATCCTCATCAAATCATCGGAGTAGGCGTTTGGCATCCGGCGCGAATTGGTGCGCCAAAACAGGAGTTAAACGACATGAAACAGCTTCTCCTTGCTACTCTGGTTGCCGGGGCAACTTGGGTCGGGACAGCACCTGCTGCCTCGGCAGACGAGAATCCCTGGATGGTCCGCGGACGCGTCATCGGGGTCCTGCCGGATGAGTCCGGCGATCTCTCCGTCGCAGGGTCGCGCCTTGCAGGGGATGTGGACATTTCAGACCAGTACGTGCCCGAATTGGACATTACTTACTTCTTCACGAAGAATATCGCTGCCGAGCTGATCCTTGGCGTGACGCCACATGATGTGAAAGCCACGGGCGTGACCGTTCCGGGCGCACTCGATAATGCAACGATCGATCTGGGCGATGTCACGCTGCTGCCACCCACTCTGACGGTGCAATACCACTTCGTGAATGACAGCCAGTGGAAGCCCTATGTCGGTGCCGGCATCAATGCGACCTTCTTCTTCAACGAGGATGAAGGCCCTGTCGCAGACGGCATAGATTACGACACCAGTGTCGGTCTCGCGCTTCAGGCGGGCGTAGATTACGATCTTGATGGCGAGCCAGGTGGCTGGGCTGTCAACGCAGACATCAAGAAGATCTGGATAAATCCGGATGTGACTGTGGATTTCACCACGGCGCTGGGCGCAACAGTGGATGCTGACGTGGACATCAATCCACTCGTGGTGGGACTGGGGCTCGGATATAAATTCTGAGCGCCATACCATGAGGGCAGGGCTTTGACCCATTGCGCCCTGTCCTCACTCTCTCTTGGGCCGTGCTATTTCCCGACAGCGCGGCCTTTTTTCCGCTTTCTGCAGAGCGGTCGTTGCACGCCCCGCCCGCGCGTATACAGAATGCCAGCATGGCTATTCTTTCTGTCAAAGATCTTCGTGTTTCCTTCGACACACCTGACGGTGTCGTTGAGGCTGTCAAAGGTATAAGTTTCGACGTCGCCAAGGGCGAATGCCTCGGCATTGTCGGCGAAAGCGGCTCCGGGAAGAGCCAGTCTGCGCTCTCGGCTCTGGGTCTGTTGGCAGGCAATGGCACTGCAACCGGCCGGATTGATTTCGATGGCACCAATATGCTGGAGGCTTCGGACGCAACACTTCGCGATATCCGTGGCGCGCGGATGTCGATGATTTTTCAGGACCCGCTGACCAGTTTGACGCCACACATGACAGTCGGCGCGCAGATGCGCGAAGTGTTGGCGCTCCATAAGGGCCTCAAGGGCGAAGAAGCGGATCGCATATGCGTCGACTGGCTGGAGAATGTGCGCATTCCGGAAGCAGCCCGGCGCATGAACCAGTTTCCGCATGAGCTTTCAGGTGGCATGCGCCAGCGCGTCATGATTGCCATCGCCATGCTTTGCAATCCTGAACTGTTGCTCGCGGATGAGCCCACCACAGCGCTGGATGTGACCGTGCAGGCGCAGGTGCTGGAACTGATGGACGAGCTGAAACGCGAGACGGGTACCGGCATCGCGCTGATCACTCACAATATGGGTGTGGTCGCCCGCATGTGCGACCGCGTCATCGTCATGCGTCATGGCGAGATCGTCGAGCAGGGGAGCGTCGACGACATCTTCTACAAGCCTCAGGCAGACTATACGAAGATGCTGCTGAATGCTGTGCCGCGCATCGACGAACCTGATCGTCCGGGCCGACCCGTCCTGTCGGCGCCGCCGGCGCCTGAAACTGAGCCGGTTCTCAAGGTAGACGACATGAAAATCCATTTCCCGACTGCGGTGAAGGGCGGTCTGTTTGGCAAGACGAAGCCGTTGAAAGCGGTGGATGGTGTTTCGTTCGATTTGAAACCGGGCGAGACGTTGGGAGTTGTCGGAGAATCCGGGTGTGGCAAGTCCACGCTCGCGCGCGGCGTGTTGAACCTCATCCCTCCAACCGATGGCACGGTTGCCTGGCTGGGGCGCGACATATCCAAGGCGAGCCGCAAGGAAATGAACGGCCTGCGCGACGATCTCCAGATCGTGTTCCAGGACCCGCTCGCCAGCCTTGACCCCCGCATGACCATCGGCGCTTCCATTGCCGAACCGTTGCAAGTTCACCAACCGCGCCTGTCGCGCGCGGATCGGGAAGCGAAAGTACGCGAAATCCTGCCGCGGGTCGGGCTCGACCCAAATCTGATCAACCGGTACCCGCATGAATTGTCTGGGGGCCAGAACCAGCGGGTTGGCATTGCCCGTGCCATGATCCTTCAGCCGAAACTGGTGATCTGTGATGAAGCGGTTTCCGCGCTTGATGTGTCTGTCCAGGCGCAAGTCGTGGATTTGCTGATCGAGCTGCAGAAAGAGTTCGGCCTCGCCATGATCTTCATCAGCCACGATCTCGCCGTCGTGCGGCAGATCAGCCACCGGGTAATGGTGTTGTATCTTGGCCGCGTAGTGGAACTTGCCGGTCGCAATGCCATCTACACCGAAGCGCGCCACCCCTATACGAAAGCGCTGATTGCGGCTGTGCCAAACGCCGATCCGACCGGGGAGCGCACGCGGGAACGCTTGCGCCTGACGGGCGATCTTCCGAGTCCGCTCGACAGCCGTGCATCGCTGCGCTTCATGAAGTCCAAACTCATTGATGATGGGGACGCGGAACAGTACCAACCAAAACTGGTCGAGATTGCTCCAGGCCACCTTGTGGCAGAGCATGACCCCGTGATGGGCGGCGCAGGATTGCGAGCCAGTTAAGCGCTGCAGGCAGGGCAGGGTGTGCGCTGTAAGCTTGGCTTAAGACGAATGTGTCATGGTGCAGGCTGAGTTAATGCCGGAGCCCGCGCGTCTTGCCCCAATTGATTGGTCTTGTTCTTGTGGTCGTCCTCGTGATGGGCGGCCTCGTCCTCACGGGCGGACACGGTGCCATGCAGGCGCTGCCGTTCGAACTGGCCCTGATTGGTGGCGCCGCGGTCGGCACCATTCTGATCGGTAATTCGCCGAAAGTTGCCAAGGAGGCTTTGGGTGGGTTCGTTCGCTCGTTTCAGGGCAGCCGTTGGCAGCGTGCCCAACACCGCGAATTGCTGGTTCTGCTGTCCAACTTGATGCGCAAGGTACGCCAAGGCGGGTTTGTCGCGATTGAATCGGATATCGAAGACCCGGATGCGTCGCCCTTGTTTGCTTTGTCCCCTGCGGTGCTTTCCGATCCTGCTGCGCGTGACATGATCTGCGATTCCTTTCGCCTGATGGCGCTCGACCTGTCAGACCCGGCACGGGCTGAGGCGCATATGGAGCAGTCTGTGGCCCTGCATGTCGACCAGCGCATGAAAGCAGTGAATGCACTCAATACTGTAGCCGATGCCTTGCCAGCGCTCGGTATCGTGGCGGCTGTGCTGGGCATCATCAAGACCATGGGGTCGATTGATCAGTCGCCTGCAGTGCTTGGAATAATGATCGGGTCAGCTCTGCTGGGCACCTTTCTCGGTGTATTTTTGGCTTATGGCGTAGTTGGGCCTGTCGCCGCTCGCTTCGGACAGATTGTCGAAGATGAGGCCCAGCCTCTCGATGTGATCCGCACGGTGTTGTCTGCATTTGGCGGCGGGGTTCAGCCAGGCATTGCCGTAGAACTTGGCCGCACGGCCATTCCCGTAGATCAGCGCCCCGACGCGGAATCGGTTGAACGGGCCCAGACGAGCGCCCGTTTTGCTGAACGCGCCGTCGCCTGAGACAGCCGCCATTCTGCGTTGACCCCGCAGGCATGAGGCCGCATCACCGATGAATGCCTGATATTCGTTTGGCCACGTTCAATTGCGAAAACCTGATGATGCGCTGCGATTTCGCGCGCTCAGGTCTCGCCAATGCGCGTCGCAAGCTGACCGATGTCGACGACGCCCTGGTCGCCGAACAGGTGGATGCGGTTTTCGATGTCCTGTCCGAGGATGACCGCACCCTGACCGCGCAGGCTCTGGTCGCGACCAAGGCCGAAGTGTGCGCGCTGCAGGAGGTCGAAAACCTCGTCACCTTGACCGCTTTTGACAATCGCTATGTCGGGCGCTGGGCCGGAAAGCCGTTTGGCGAACGTGTGCTGCACGAAGGAAATGACAGCCGCGGGATTGATGTGGGTCTGTTGTCGTCGCTTACGGTTGCATTCCAGCGCAGCCATGCGCGGGCGACCTTCGGACGGTTGGGCATTCACCCCCCCAAAGGGGCTTCCATCAATGACTACGTCTTTCGCCGGGATTGTCTGGAAGTGGATGTGGAAAAAGACGGGCGCCTTTTGACACTTTTTGTCTGCCACTTCAAATCCATGCATGGTGGACGCAAGAGGACGGTTGCCATGCGTGAAGCTGAAGCTCAGGCTGTGCGCCGGATTGTAAGCCAGCGATTTGATGACCCGGCGAAAGCGGAATGGGTTATTCTGGGTGATTTCAATGATTATTGGGAAGTAGATGGCCGCCCGGCACGGCCGCATGGTCTGGGGGCGCTGGTAGGCGACGGGTTCGCCATCGATCTGGCCAGCCGCGCCATTGCAGACCCCTATGACCGCTGGACTCACCATTATAGCGGCGACGACACCTATGGCGCGCTGGATCACATCTTCCTGTCACCCAAGCTCGCCGCCCTGAATCCTGCTGCCAGGGTTGAGATTGTGCGGGCAGGATCGCCATATAGAGCCGCGAGATATGATGGGGCTCGCTTTCCCGGCGTCGGCTGGATTACGCCCAAAGCATCAGATCATTGTCCGATGGTGGCGACTTTAAAATTTGAAGGTCGCCCTGCGGCACCCTAATTTATGTTGGCTTTGGTAATGAAGGGGGCCGTCAGGCTGTGTCACGTTTTGATAATCTGATCGAGACGGTGGAGGCCTATCAGGCCCTCGCTGCTGAAAATTACGACCGAATCCGCACACTGGCGGAAGAAATCCGCAGCGGGTTTTGCGAATTCCTTGGCTCAACCGATGGCGTTTGTGTCCACCTCGTCCCGCCGGCCGGGGGCTACAAACCAAAGGCACATGGGGATGCAGCCTTTTCGATCCCGCCGCGAGGCTTCCGGCTCCTGGGGCCAATATCGTTCGGCCTTGCTGTGCGCGTCACGCGCGATACGGACTGGCTGAGGCTGGTGATGCAGTGCCGCAAGATCGGCGACAAATTCAAAATTCAGATTGAGGACGGTTCGGTATACGAATTCAGCCTGCCGCTGAAAGATGCTGACCCTGAACCATTCTATGAACATCTTTACCAGCACATCCTGCTCTGGTTCTCCGACCATATCGAACGCTACAAAGAAGGCGATTATGGTACCCGCGAGATCGGATTTGACTTTGCTGATGACATAAACGCGGCTCAAGCCTAGTTTTCTGATCGCCCGACGGGCAGAATGCACCACGAAACGGGGCTTTTATGGACCAATTCAACTTTGCACTGGCATCCGCCGGATCCAGCGAGCTGATCTTCGCCTGCGCCCTGATCGGGGCGCTGGGAATTGGTGCGCAATGGGTCGCTTGGCGTATACAGGCACCCGCCATTGTGCTGATGGCGTTGGCAGGTTTGGCGGTCGGTCCGCTGTGGACTGTGGTTTTCGGCGAGCCTCTGCTCAATCCTGAGAAGGTGTTCAACAGTGGCAGCAGCGAATTGTTGCGTCCCATCGTGTCGCTGGCCGTTGCCGTGATCCTGTTCGAGGGCGGGCTCGTCCTGAAATTCGAGAACCTGCGTGATGCCGGTGCAGCTGTTCGGCGCATGGTATTCCTTGGTGGCCCGCTGGCTTGGGCGCTGGGCACTTTCGCAGCCCATTATGCCGCCGGTCTCGATTGGGGCAGTTCTGTTGTGTTTGCGGGCGTACTGGTGGTTACCGGGCCTACCGTTATCATGCCATTGCTGCGTCAGTCCAAACTCGGCGGGCGAACCGGTCAGTTCCTGAAATGGGAAGGCATCGTCAACGATCCGGTTGGCGCCCTGTTTGCCGTGGCTGCTTTCGAAATCATTCGCGTGGCCGCCACGGGGGAGTCGATTCTGGGTAAGGGCGCCATGATCATCGTGGCCGCTGCACTGGGTGTCGGGCTGGGCTTCGCCTTCGGGTGGGCCATCGTGCGCGCCTTCCGTCAGGGGTGGACTCCGGAATACCTCAAGGCGCCGATCATCTTCGCGTCCATCATTCTCTGTTATGCGCTGGCAGAAATGATCGAAAAGGAAATCGGCCTCGTTGCCGTCACGGCCTATGGCATGACGCTGGCCAATTCGCGCCTTGCCGGGCTCGCAGAGCTCCGAAAATTCAAGGAGGATATCGCCGTCTTGCTCGTTTCAGGCGTGTTTGTCATCCTGACGGCCAACCTCACGCCAGATGTCATTCGCCGCGCACTGACCTGGAATACGCTCGCCTTCCTGTTGGCAATGCTGTTCATCGTGCGGCCGCTTTCGGTGTGGATCGCCACATTCGGGACGTTGAAACGCAATGAAGCGATCCTGCTTGGCTGGATTGCGCCCCGCGGGATCGTGGCGGTTGCCGTTTCCAGCCTTTTTGCAACCCTGCTGGAGGATCTCGGGCGGCGCGGAGATTCCCGGTTCTATTTCTCTGGTGCAGAACAGATCACCCCGCTCGCCTTTGCCATGGTGTTCGTGACCGTGGTCCTCCACGGCTTTACGATCGGGCCAATGGCCCGGCGATTGGGACTCGCCCGCAAGGAGCGACCCGGCGTCTTGCTGGTAGGTGTGAACCCCTGGAGTATCGATCTGGCCAAAGTGCTGAAGGATGTCGGCATTGAACCGATCCTTGCAGACAATAACTGGAGGCGCTTGCGACCTGCACGCGAGGCCGGGCTCAACACCTTCTTCGGCGAAGTCCTATCAGAGGAAGCGGAGGTTCGGCTGGATCATGCCGCCTTTGACCAGGTCGTTGGCTTGTCTGCCAATGAGCCGTACAACGCGCTCGTTTCCGGACATTTTGCCCCCGAACTCGGCCGCCACAGGGTCTATCAATTGTCGGCACAGGATACCGAAGAAGAAGATCCCCGGGCCATCGGCATGGGCACACGCGGGCGAACACTGATTCGTCGGGGCAGGGGCTATGACAGCCTGATCCGCGACCATTATCGCGGTTGGACCTTTGGCAAGACGAAGTTGACGGATGAATACGACCTTGAAGATTATCGCAAGGATCGACCGAAAGTGGACCTGATCGCTGAAATTCGCGCAGATGGCACGCTGATTTTCCTCGGGCCGAATCGGGAGGCCAAGGGCGGCGACGGGGTCACGTTGATCAGCTTTGGTCCGGCCCGCGATGTCGAAGTCGCAACTGAACCTGAAGAGGTTGCTGCCAGCTAGGCCGCACTATTCGCCGGCTGCCTGCAAGCCAGCGCCATGCTCACGCAGCCATGAGCGTTGCCGCTTCCAGTCGCTGCAGCAGGTTGCAACATGCGCCCAGAACCGCGGGGAGTGGTTCATTTCCAGTAAATGTGCGCATTCATGGGCCGCCACGTAGTCAAGCACTTCAGAGGGCGCCATGATCAGGCGCCATGAGAACGACAATTTACCATCGGCCGTGCACGAGCCCCAACGCGAGCGGGTATCCTTCACCGAAATGCCATTGTACGAGACGCCCAACGTGGCGGCATGACGGTTTACTGAGCGGGTGATATCTGCCCGCGCCTGTTTCTTCAGGTAGCGGGTGACCCGCAAATGCAGTGTTTCCGGGTCACCTGGCGCGCAAAGTGTGTTCGGCTGACCGGTTATCATGCGGGCTACGCGGCCCGAGCCTTCTGCGGTCAGGCGGCAGGGAGCACCCCGATACGAAATCAGATTGTTTTCTTCAAAGCGAACAACTTCTGGAAGGTGTTGGAGGCGCGTTGAAATCCAGTCGATTCGCTCGGCTGCGAAGGCGGCGGCGTCCTTGATCTGCCGCCGCGATGGCGCAATCGCGACCGCTTCCCGGCGGCGTTCATCCAATCTCAAAATCAACCGGCGTGCCTTCGAATTCACTTCAAGGCGAACACGAATTTCGTCCCCGTCGGGGCCATTGAATGTCACGGTCTGGCCATTGTTGTATGCCATGTTAATAATCTCACTCTAGGTGACGGGCGCAAATGAAACGCTGGCATCAATCATTAAAGGGACCAAACATGAAATATCTGCTCACAGGCGTTGCCGCCATCGCCATGCTTACGGCTTGCGGAGACAAAGACAAGCCGGTTGATGGCGCTGGCTCTGAATACGCCACAGATGCCGCAAAGGACGTCAAGGCCCGCAAAGGTGATCCAGCAACCGCGCCACAGGCGCTTGCGGCTTTTGCTTTGGATGAAGCCGACGACAGCCGCATTTCCTTCGGCAGCAGCACGCTGAACGGGGACAAGGCCGTATTCACTGATGTGACGCTTCTGGCAGGCGACGATGTCGGGTCCGACGGCGATGAAGACGGCACGCACCTGGATGGTGCTGATGTAAAAGCGAAAAAGCTGGAATTCGACGGTCTTGCCATGATTGACGGCAAAGCGAGCTTCTCGCGCATGGTCATGTCCGACATTTCGCTGGTTCCGACTGATCCCGAAGAAGCAGAAGATGGCAGCGCGTCCATTGGCTCCATCGAACTGGTCAATCCCTCACCTGCGCTGGCAGCATGGGTCGCGAGCGTGTTTGCGGACGCAGAACCTGCTGACATGCCTACAGGGGAAGCGCTCTCTTTCGATCTGTGGACCATGAACGACATGAACATGCAGATCGATGAAGACGATGGCGAAAGTGGTACCTTCCTCGTGGACACGATTTCGGTCTCTGGAATGAAGAATCAGAAGGCTGCTCAGATGATGCTGAAGGGCCTGAAATTCGACATGTTCGATCCTGAAGACGACATGACCGTCAAGGCCAATCTCAGCAATGTGGATATTCGCGGGTTTGACTGGTCGGTGTTTGCACCAGCTGAGGGCGACTCTCTGGAAGACAGCTTTGAGTCTGGCTTCATGGCCGGCATGAACCCGAAAGATCCGGCCAATCCCGGTTACAAGTCTATCAATCTGAAAGATCTGAACTTCGATGTTTCAGGCGTCAATTTCGACATGCCTTCGCTCGTATCCAATGTCAGCCATGACAAGCAGGGCCGTGCCGTAAAAGTGATCACTGAGCCTGTCAAAATGGTTTTGAACGCTGGTGATGGTGAACTTGGCCAGCAGTTGGGCACCCAGCTTGCGACGCTCGGGTACGAAAAGCTTGAGCTGACCATGGCCAGTGAACAGGCTTACGATCCTGATGCAGACGTGGTGACGCTAGAAAAAGGCAAGAATTACTGGGAGCTGAAAGATGGCTTCCGCTTGAATTTCGGCGCGAAGTATGAAGGTGCCAGCGCGATGGCAGCGGCTCAGGCTGAGCAGGATATGGACTCTGCAGATCCATCGGCAATGCTGGGAGAAGTCATGGAGAAGCTTACGCTCCACTCCATCGACCTGTCTTTGGATGATGATGGCATCGTGGACCGTGCCTTCAATGCCTACGCCGCGCAGAGCGGTGAAGACCCGCAGCAGCTGCGCAATCAAACGGCTGGTCTGCTGGCCATGGCACCCATGATGGCGTCAGGTTCGGGGATCGACATGGAGCTGGCAACTGAGGCCTCCACGGCCCTGTCCAGCTTCATCACGGATCCGAAGACGCTGACCATTTCGTTGAACCCTGCGACACCGATCAAGATGTCGACATTTGCAGAGATGGAAGACCCGTCTACGCTGACCAAGTCGTCGCTCGGCTTCTCGGCTAGCAACGAATAGAGTCTACTGGAATCCGCTCTAAGCGCGCGCGTGCCGACTGGGCGCGCGCGCTTTTCTTTGTTCTCAGGCCGGGGCATAGACTTTTCGCCATGAAAATTGCCTTTTTTGGAGATGTGGTCGGAAAGCCTGGCCGACAGGCTGTCCTGGACCATTTGCCGGGCCTTAAGGCGCGCATGCGTCTGGATTTTGCTGTAGTAAACGCTGAGAATTCGGCGGGGGGCTTCGGCCTGACAAGCGTCATTGCGGAGGAATTCTTTGCCGCAGGTGCTGATTGCCTGACTCTCGGTGATCATGCCTGGGATCAACGCGAGGCTTTGACCTATATCGAACGCGAACCCCGTTTGTTGCGCCCCATAAATTACCCATCGGCTGCCGGCGCACCTGGCAAGGGAGCCAATCTGTTCAGCTTGCCGGATGGGCGTCGTGTCGGGGTCGTCCAGGTGCAGGGGAATGTGTTCATGCGCCAGACGCTGCCGTGTCCCTTTGCGGCCGTGGATGCGGCATTGGATTCCATGCCGCTTGGCGCTGTGGCGGATGCCATCATTGTGGACATGCATTGTGAAGCGACCAGTGAGAAAATGGCTATGGGCCATCACTGCGATGGGCGGGCAAGTCTCGTGGTTGGAAGTCACACCCATGTCCCCACAGCCGACACGATGATCCTTGAGGGCGGCACGGCTTATCAGACGGATGCCGGAATGTGCGGTGACTATGACAGCGTCATCGGCATGCAGAAGCAGATTTCCCTGTATCGATTCCAGACACAATTGCCTGGAGAGCGTTACCAGCCCGCTTTGGGGGAGGGGACCTTGTGCGGAACCTATATAGAAACCGATGACGCCACAGGACTTGCCACAAGAATTGAAGCTATCCGCATTGGCGGCCGTTTGAGCGATTCTGTTCCGGCCTGAGCGCTGCGCGGACGCACAGAGAGATTTCATTGATGAAAATTGTGGACACGGTCAGGCAGGATTTGCGCTTAAGAACCGCTGACCATCATGCGCGCGTGGACGAATTGATCAGCCGCCATGACCTCACTCGGCCGGAAGGGCTTGCCGCCTTTCTCGCAATCAATCATCTCGCCTATACGACGGTTGAGCGTCATTTGCGACCGCATGGCGGGTTCACATTGCCACACTTGCCCCTTGAAGAAATAGAGGCTGATCTTGCCTCACTCGGCGCTGGAATACCGACCTGGCAGGCAGAGCCCAGTATGGAGGCGGCGCATCCAGTTGGAATAATTTATGTTATCGCGGGTAGCCGCCTCGGTGGTACGGTTCTGCACAAACGATGGCAGCAGGCCGATGATTCGAATGTCCGGCTTGCAGGTCGCTTTTTGAGCCAGATGACAGACCGTTCTTGCTGGACAGATTTTCTTGTCCAGGTTTCAAACGCGCAAATTAGCCAATCGGAATTTATTGATATAGTAGAATCTGCGAAGGGCTGTTTCTCAATTTTTGAGGCGGCTTGCCAGGACGTGACCAGAAAGTTTGCCTATGATCCGCCACAGCCCCGAAACTGACGGGCCCGCGAGCGATGTTGACCTGACGAATTGCGACCGTGAACCCATTCACGTCATCGGGCGTGTACAGTCCTTTGGTGGCCTGATCTCCATGTCGTCAGACTGGATCGTGAACCATGCTTCGGTAAACGTCAAAGAGTTCATCGGAGCCGCAGCGGAAGAGCTGATAGGCAAGCCCCTGAGAGACTGTTTCTCGGAACAGGCCTTGCTGTTGATTCGATCCCGCATGCCGATGCTGGCGTCGCCGGATGCTGTTGAGCGCGTATTCGGTGTGGCATTGACCGGGGATGAGCGCTTGTTCGACCTCTCCATGCACCTGTCGGGGCGCTCAATCGTGATGGAGTTCGAGCCTCGGGACGATGCACGCGATACCAACTATGTGAACTATGTTCGTCCCATGGTGGAGCGTATATCTCGCGCCGATTCTTCGCAACAATTGTGCGATGAGGCGGCGCGCCAGTTGCGCAACCTGATTGGGTTTGATCGGATCATGGTTTACCGCTTTGCAGAGGATGATTCCGGCGTTGTCGTATCTGAATCCGTCAAGCCGGGAATGGATAGTTTCAAGGGATTACATTATCCGGCGTCTGACATTCCAAAGCAAGCGCGAGCACTCTACAAACGTAACCTTCTGCGTATCATCGCGGATGTATCGGATTCGGGCGCGGAGATCATTCCTGCCATCAATCCTGAGGGTGTGCCGCTCGACTTGTCTATGAGTGGTTTGCGGTCCGTCTCGCCCATTCATCTGGAATATCTGGCAAATATGGGCGTTCAGGCATCGCTCTCCATTTCCATCCTGAAGCGGGGCAAGCTCTGGGGGCTTTTCGCCTGCCATCATGAGAGCCCGCGAGTGCTTGGCTATGAAGTTCGCACGGCCGCGGAACTGTTTGGGCAGCTTTTCTCATTTGTATTGGACCAGAAAGAATCTGACGAGGGCAGGGATGAGCAGGAGCGCGCCCAGTCCCTGCATGACCAACTCATGGCTCAGCTTGCCGAAGATGCGTCGATATCTGACAATTTTGATACCATCATCAGCGGTATCGCCTCGGTCATTCCTTACGACGGAGCCGTTGGGTGGGTTAACGGAGAATTCGAATCGATCGGACATACGCCGAGCAAGGAGGAATTTCTTGGCTTGGTGAGTTTCCTGAATACGACGGCCGCCAGCCGGATTTATCACACGGACAGTGTTGTTAAAGCCTATCCCGCTGCTGCTGGGTTTGTGGATCGCGCTGCCGGTATGCTCGTCTTGCCCGTGTCGCGGGCGCCGAGAGACTATATTGTGCTGTTCCGCAGGGAGCTTGCAAAATCTGTCACATGGGCCGGGAATCCGGATAAACCCGTCGTTTCTGGTCCGAATGGCGACCGTCTCACCCCGCGCAAGAGTTTTGAGGCATGGCAGCAGATTGTGCGGAATACATCTGCCCCCTGGCAGCCCGCCGAAGTGCGCGCCGCTGAAGCGCTGCGGCTGACATTGCTCGAAGTCATTTTGCGTATGTCGGACGCAACATTGCGCGAACGGGCTAAAGCGCAGGAGCATCAGGAACTTCTGATTGCCGAGCTTAATCACCGAGTGCGGAATATCTTGAGCTTGATTGGTGGGCTTGTTGAACAGAGCGGATCCGAGGCGCGCTCCATCTCTGAGTTTACGCATGTTGTGGGTGGTCGGATCCATGCACTCAGTCGTGCCCATGACTTGATCACGAGGCAGCAATGGGAGCCTGCTTCAGCACGAGAACTGATACGCATCGAGGTAGAGGCCTATCTTGGGGCAAACGCCGAGAAGGTGAAGATTCAGGGGCCGGACGTCCACTTGCGACCAAAAGCCTTCACGGCTGTGTCACTGGTCGTGCATGAATTGCTAACCAACTCGGCCAAATACGGGGCGCTTAGCAAAACAAATGGCGTCGTGCAGATTGGCTTCGCGCGGCTCTCGGACGGGGCCTTGTCAATATCGTGGTTGGAGACCGGTGGCCCGCCCATCCAGTCGCCTCCTGTACGTCGGGGCTTCGGTTCGACCATCATTGAGCGATCGATTCCGTATGAGCTGGGTGGTCGAGCCGAGATTAGGTTTGAGGTCACCGGAGTCTCAGCGGATTTCGAAATTCCCCCTGCACATGTCGATGGATTTTCCGATGCCTTGCACCCGGAGACCGGAAACAAGATGGATGAACGCAAGCAGGCCAGCCTGTCTGGGCATGCGCTGGTACTGGAAGACAATTTGATCATAGCGATGGATGCGGAGGACATGCTTCGGTCGCTAGGTGCGACGGAAGTGTTCGTGGCGTCAAACGTGAAGGAAGCCCTCGATTTCATCGAGAGCGAGACCCTTCAATTCGCCTTGTTGGATGTCAACCTCGGATCAGAGACCAGTGAACCGGTCGCCGAACAATTGCACGCACAAGGCATTTCCTTTGCATTTGCGACGGGATATGGAGATTCCATCGATTTGGCAAAGCGTTACTCATCCGCGCCAGTGGTCAAGAAACCATACGATATCGACTCGATCAAAGCAGCTTTGCCAAATTGAATTCGCTTTCAGTGCCTTCCGTGCGCTGATGGCACGGAAGGTCAGGAGGAAATCTATTTTTCCGGCTGAGGAGTGTAGCGCAAGTACGGCTTCACCGCCTTGTAGCCTTTCGGAAAGAGCCTGGCGATTTCGTTCGGGTCAGTCAGAGAAGGCACGATGATCACATCATCGCCGTCGTTCCAGTTCACTGGCGTCGCCACTTTGTGGCCGTCCGTAAGTTGAAGGCTGTCAATCAGGCGGAGGATCTCATCAAAGTTCCGACCTGCGCTTGGGGGATAGATGATGGAAGCGCGAATTTTCTTGTTGGGGTCGACGACATAAACTGCCCGAACCGTGACTTTGGCGTCCGCATTTGGGTGGATCATGTTGTACAGCGTTGCCACGCTGCGATCAGGATCGGCAATGATCGGAAATTGAACACTGGTATTCTGGGTTTCCTCGATATCAGCGATCCACTTCTTGTGGTCTTCGAGGCTGTCGACTGAAATGACGAGGGCTTTTGCGCCACGCTTTGCGAATTCATCCTTCAGTTTCGCTGTATAGCCAAGTTCGGTGGTGCAAACCGGTGTGAAATCTGCCGGGTGGGAGAAGAACACGACCCAGTCATCGCCAGCCCATTCGTGGAAGCGAATGCGGCCTTCTGTTGTCTCGGCTTCAAAATCTGGGGCGACGTCGCCAATCAGAAGGCTCATATTACCATACTCCTGTCTCTTGATTTCTGACCAGAAAATGGTGCCTAAGAAGAAGCAATCCAATGCGCGGCACCTGAAGCTGTCGATAAGTTTTTCTAATGCCCGATCCGGGAAGAAGGAATTGGAATGAAGCGCCTGATCCTGATGCGACACGCCAAGACGGAGCCTTGGGGCGAAGGGGTAGACGATTTCAGCCGCGCTCTGACGGCAAGAGGCAAGGAGGACGCGCAGCGCATGGCCGAGGAACTGGTCGCGATGGGATGGTGCCCGGAGCGGATTTTGGTATCCAGCGCCCGCCGCGCCCGCGAAACCTGTTCTGAAGTTGCCAGGGTTGTGGAGGGCGAGAAAGTACGCCCGATGGAGTCTCTCTATTTGTCGGGTGTGCGCGGCTTGACCGAAGCTGTGCGGCATAATGATGGTGCCGGTACGCTCATGATCATCGGTCACAATCCGGGCCTGCATGACTTCTCGATGGAAATTCTTCGCGAAGCCGGTAGCCAGGACCATCAGGAATCGATCCGGTTAATAGAAAAATTCCCAACCAGTTGCTGTGCCTTGTTCGAGAGTGATGAGGATGAAGCGTTTGTGCCTGCCCATTTCCGACTTGCGCAGGTCCTGCGGGCAAAGGACTTCCGGGAAGCCGACGCGAATTCCTGACAAGAAAATGCCCTGCTGGTGAGAGCAGGGCAAGGATCCGGACCGGGCGGGCGTGTGTTTGGAGAGGCAGGAGGCCCGCCAGAGCCGAAGAAGATTAGTTGGATGCGTAGTGAACCTTGGTGAAGGTCGCATCATCCACGAAGGCGACGACCTTTTTCATCATCGAGCGTTCGCACTTTTCGACCACATAGTCCTTCGCGAAGCGAAATGTGTCATGTTCGGCGGCGCAGCGCTCATGAACATCCTGACGAATGCGCTTGTATTCTTGGATTGCGCCTTCTTGGGTCTCAAGTTGCGTGCGGTTCAGATCGATTTCCATCTGGAAATTGTCGGACGCGGCGAAAGCAGGTGCCGTGGCGATGGAAGCGGCAATGGCGATGGCTGTGATTGAGCGGATCATGGTGAGATTATCCTTCTGGGCTTGTGAGTGTGGGGGCGGGGGGAGGCCGGCGCCACGATCGGCAGGGGAACCGATTGTCGCGGCGCCGGCAGGCGGGCTTAGTGCGCTTCGCGGCGGGCGAAGCGGCGGCGGCGGCGAACCAGAAGATTCTGACGATCCTCCGCTTTGACATCATTGGCCGGCCGGGTCCGGTGAGTTGCCTCTCCGGTCATGATGGAGAGGGCCATCACGTCATTCTTGGCGGGAGCGGCGATGTCGGTATGACGAGCGCGGGGGATCATGATTTTCAATTCCTTCTAGCTGTTTTCTGAATGTCCTTGGCGAGACCATCCCGCCGCCGACACAAACAATCTAGGTTGGAAATTATCGAAAATCAATAAGTTTTTATCGAAAAAAGATAAATACGAGCAATTTCAAGGCTCTGTTATTTGTTGAATATCGATATGGGCCGGCCAATTGCAAGTCAAGCCGAAGAAAAAATCTGAAGCAGAATTAATGCAAAGGATTGTATTGTGCGGCCCCCCAATCAGGCTTGGCTCTGCAAATCAAAGCTGAGCTGGATTGGGCTATGGCCTGAGCGCTTTGCTGTCATGTTGCGGCCGATAGTTGACCTTCTGATGCCCAGCGGCTTTCGGGCAATAGAATGAAAGGGCAGTGGGCGAGACGCCCCGTCAGGGGAAAGCCTGCGTTTTGCTTCTCGGGCGGCTGCGACATGGTCCACCAGCGGCATAGGGTAGGATTGTCCGAGAATGATGCCGTGCGCGGACAGGGCCGACTTGGGAGCTTCCCAGGGTGCATGGAGATACTGGTCGGGTAGTTCGGCGATCTCGGGAATCCATTTGCGGATGAACGCGCCGTCTGGGTCACGAGACAGGGATTGCCTGACGGGGTTGGGGATATATGCCGGAGCTGCTTTGGAGAGGCCGATGACTTGGCTGGCACTTACGTAGTACATCGCCGGAGCAAAATCGGTGCAGAGTTGCGCCAGGACTTGAGCCGGGCGAACCGGTCCCAGCCAGAGATGACATGTTGCAAAGGAAAGAAGCAGGCTCCTGAGGCTCGATTCCAAATGCCCGGTGGCCTGAAGACACCGCATACTCGCATCCAATAGCGGAAACCCCGTTTTTCCATTTGTCCAGGCAGACAAACGAGGATCAGCCAAACTGGCTTCTTCTCGGTTATGAATGTCGACCGGGAGCAGGGACGTGTCGGTCAGACTGACCCGGGCAGATGCCTGAACACGTCGAGATCGCTTGGCGAGCTTTTCGGTGAAGCGGTGAAGTGCCGTGGCAAAGGTCTCGTCCCCATCGGTGACCAGTGCCGCCTGGGCTTTCATGGCGGCTTGCCAGACTTCGCGTTCTGACACTGAGCCCATCGTCAAATGAGCGGACAGTCGCGATGCGGTCGCCTCACATGCCGTTATGGACAAGTTTGCCTTCCCAGCATTGCGACCACCGCCCGACAGGAACCACCGCAATTGAAGGATCGCATTGGTCCGCCCGCCCGTTTGTCGGTTTGGGCACCCGTCTGATTCCAGACCGAAATCAGAAGCGATCGGCCAGCCTTCCGATGGAATTGACAGCGGAGGAAGAGCTGCGGGCGCCGCGATACGAGGCTTTCTCATATGTCTGCGCCACGCCGTATCCCAATCAGAATGCGGCGAAATTGAATGTTGTATCCCGGTATGCTCTCTCAGGGGAATCCCAACCTTGAGCGCCCAGGTGCGAACCTGCCGGTCCTGTTCCGCCTCTGCAGGCGTATTGCCGAGAGAGTGGAAATGAAGGGAAGCGATGCCATGCTGGGCATGCAGGCGTGAGAGAACTTCCGTCACCACGCCGGATCTGAGGCAAAGCTGACTACCGCGTTGGCGCAGGGCGCGATCAAGATCAGCAAGAGATTCCACTGCAAACTCAAATTGGCGTTCCGACGTGTCGGCCCGTTGCCAATAATTCGGCTCGAATATGAAAAGCGGCACAATCTGTCCGCCCGCTGCGCAGGCAGAAGCTAGTGCGGCATGATCGTGAACCCGAAGGTCCCGTCGAAACCAGATGATGTTGAGCTCAGTCATAGAACAAATATAGAACAAACTTTGCGAGAGTCTATATATTTCTATCAATTGGGGCATTCGTTACGATCTCGAAACGAATTCAACTTGTGGTTTCTTGAGCTTCGTCCTCTTTACTCATCAATGCATTTCATGGGTGGTGATGGGGCGTCCGCGCGGGAGAGATTTCCGCAGCATTTGTTTGATGACCTTGCTGAGCCTCCGCCGGACGTGCGTCTGGCGGAAAGGGCAGCGGAGGCGTTCCCTTCCCGATTCCAAGGCATGTCTGCAAAGACAGGACTTGACGAGGCACAGTCTCGTTTCGTCGGTCGGAGCGCGGCCACACTTGGTATTTTGGGATTGTTTGCGCCCGGGTTGATCCTGACTGGGCTTGGGACGCTCAGCCTGGTCATCTTCGTTCTCATCATTGCGTATAGACTCGCATTGGCGATCTTTGGGGACAGTCGCGCCTACCTTCTGACCGATCCAGCCTCCCTCTCCTTGTTGCTGCCGGTATATACGATCCTGATAGCGCTCAAGGACGAGGCCGCCTGCATGCCCCAGCTATCAGACAGCCTGATGTCGCTCGAATATCCGCGGCATTTGCTTGATGTGAAACTGTTGTTGGAAGCCGGAGACGACGCAACGAAGGATGCGATCCATGCTCAAATATGGCCGGAAGGAACCGAAGTTCTGGTCCTGCCCCCCGGCGATCCAAAGACCAAGCCCCGCGCGTTGAATTATGGCCTCGGACGGGCCCGTGGGGCATTTGTGACCGTCTATGATGCCGAGGACCGGCCCAATCCGGGGCAGCTCATGGAGGCGGCACGCCGGTTTGCGTGGGATCCGGACCTGGCTTGTGTACAGGCTCCCCTGTCTGGGAATGTGCGCTTCGGTAGTTGGCTGTCCCGACACTGGGCACTGGAGTATGCAATTCAGTTTCATCGGCTCATGCCAGCGCTGGCTCGGCTCGGCATGCCCATACCGCTCGGCGGAACAAGCAATCATTTCCGCCGCAGGGCGCTACTTGCGTCGGGCGGGTGGGACGCTTGGAATGTGACTGAAGATGCGGACCTGGGTCTGCGGTTCGCACGCCTTGGCAAGAAGATTGATGTCATCGCCCCATCAACTGTTGAGCTACCGCCACAGCATCTGAATGTCTGGCTTGGTCAGCGGTCGCGATGGTTGAAGGGCTTCGTGCAGACTTGGTTGGTGCTGATGCGCGAACCCGTCACTGCAGCACGTGAAATGGGGGCGCTGCGCTTTGTCTCAATGCAGCTGACGCTTGGCGCCTCCATTCTGTCTGCGCTCTTTCACCTTCCTTGGCTGGTCTGGTGCGTGGTCTGTATCGTGTCTCCGGATGCCAACTTAAGCCGCATCAGCTGGGCGATGCTCACCGTTTCTTATGCGGTTGGTGCTGTGACCGCCCTCACAGTGCCGTCGGCTTCTTTCGCGATACGCATGCGAGACCTTATCACATTGCCATTTTATTGGCCGCTGCAGTTCTTCGCGATGGCGAGAGCCCTCTACGGCTTGGCGCGCAGACCACATTATTGGGTCAAAACGCCTCGAGAGGGCGTGCCTGGCGCGGGAGGCGCGCACCAATTCTAACGCTAGGTCAGTGCTTGGCGGTGCTATCTGATGGGCATATGGTTGGGCAAAGTTCTGTTGCCCCTTCAGGAGTCCGATATGGCGTATGATGAATCTGTCGATTTAGAGCAATTCCGTGCAGAAACGCGGGAATGGCTTGAGGAGAATTGTCCGCCGTCTATGCGCACGCCAATGAAGGATGACGAGATCGTCTGGGGCGGTAAGCGCGAAAAGTTCAAGAATCCCGAAGCAAAGCTCTGGTTGGAGCGTATGGGCGAGAAGGGGTGGACCTCTCCTGAATGGCCAGCGAAATATGGGGGTGGCGGACTTAGCCGCGCGCAGAATCGTGTGCTTCAAGAAGAGCTACGCCGCATCAAGGCGCGCCCGGCGCTGTTCTCCTTTGGCCTTTGGATGTTTGGCCCGGCCTTACTTGAGTTTGGCAACGAGGAGCAGAAACTTCGTTTCATCCCGGACATCGTGAAAGGCAAGACGCGCTGGTGTCAGGGATATTCAGAGCCCGGCGCGGGGTCTGACCTTGCCGACCTTCAGACGCGTTGCGAAGACAAGGGCGATCACTACCTGATCAACGGACAGAAGGTATGGACATCTTACGCCGACAAGGCCGATTGGATCTTCTGTCTCGTTCGCACTGACACGAGCGTGAAGCATGAAGGCATCAGCTTCATTCTGTTCGACATGGAGAGCCCGGGCGTTGAGGCGCGTCCGATCCAGTTGATTTCGGGTGAAAGCCCATTCTGCGAAACCTTCTTTTCCGACGTCAAGGTGCCGAAGGATCAGTTGGTCGGCGACGTGAATGGGGGCTGGCAGATCGCCAAGCGGCTGCTTCAGTTCGAGCGCTCTTCAATCTCTGCTGGCGGATTTGGCGGCACGGGAGGCTCCGGCATTCTTGGGCCTGAAGAATATGCGAAGATGCATATCGGTACCGACAATGAGGGACGTCTCATCGATGGCGATCTACGCGGACGGATCACGGACCACAAGATGTATGCGAAGGCGTTCAATCTAACCGTCCAGCGCCAGGCCGAACAAGCCAAGGCTGGCCAGCAGGTGGGCCACACAGCTTCCATCCTGAAATATGGTGCTGCCAAGATGAATCAGGATCGTCACGAACTACTCGTCGAGGCGCTTGGAACTGAGGGGCTTGGCTGGGAAGGGGAGGGCTTTGACCCGTCTGCCAAAAAGGTTACGCGCCAATGGCTTCGCTCGAAAGGCAACTCAATCGAGGGCGGCACGAGCGAGATCAATCTCAACGTGATCTCGAAACGCGTACTGGGTCTCAGGGACCACAAATAAGCATGTCGTCCACGCAGATCATCATTCTGTTTCTTGGCACACCGTTCATGGCCGGAGTCCTGGCTCCGTTTTTCCGTGGGCGCTGGCTTACGCAGGTGGCTGTGTGGACACTTGCGCTGTTGTCGACCCTTGTCGTTGTCTACGTATGGGCAGGCATGGAGGCAGCGCGCCTCGAATTGACAAACATCCGGCTGGTTCTCGCTGCCAGCGCCCTTTGGAGTACGGCCGGTTTGGCCGGTCTGCTCGTGGGGCGCGAAGCGGAAAATGTCCGCCGTGATGCAATAAACACCAGGGAAAAACGCAAGGCTTCGGAGATATTCAGATGACGTTCCTTTTGACGGAAGACCAGGAAATGCTGCGCGACACCGCTATGGCGTTCGCGCGTGACGAAATGCCAGTGACTCGCCTGCGCCAACTGCGCGACAGTGGAGCAAATGGCGTAGACGCAGAGACACGACAGAAACTCGCCGAACTCGGCTTCTTTGGTGTGATCATTCCGGATGAGCCAGGTGGTGAACACTTCGGCCTGGTCGGACTTGGCCAGGTTCTGGAAGCGCAAGGCCGTACACTGGCGCCAACACCGGTTCTCCAGACCGCCCTGATCGCGGCCAGCGCCTTGCAGCTGGGCGGCAGCGCAGAACAGCAGGCGGAATGGTTGCCCAAGATTGCCGGGGGCGCAACCAGTTTTGCCTTGGCGCTCGACGAAACTGCGCATTTCAATCCGTTGGGCGTCGCCACCGAGGCGGAGAGCAATGGGCAAGGCTACACGTTGAACGGCATGAAGCGGTTTGTGCCGGACGCTCATCATGCCGAGATGCTGATTGTTGTGGCGCGTACCTTTGGCGAAGCAGGTGACCGTCACGGCCTTACGCTGTTCATGGTTCCGGCGGATGCAAAGGGCGTGTCTATCCAAGCGCTGAACTCCGTCGACTCTCACGGCGCGGCTCATGTCGTGCTGGAAGATGTGATGGTTCCGGCAACAGCTGTCATCGGCGCAGTGGACAAAGGCGCAGACGTATTGGAGCCGGTTCTGGACCGGGCGGCGATCGGCCAGGCGGCGGAAATGCTGGGAAGTGCAGATGCGGCGTTTGAGATGACATTGGAGTACCTCAACAACCGGAAACAGTTCGGCCAACTGATTGGATCGTTCCAATCATTGCAGCATCGTGCCGCAAAGATGTTTACTGAGCTGGAGCTGACGCGTTCCTGCATTGCGGCTGCGCTGGCGGCCGTTGATGACGGCAAGCCAAATATTGCGGAACTGGCAAGTCTGGCCAAGGCGCGCGCTGGCGAATTGATTCATCTCGTATCAAACGAGTGCGTGCAGATGCATGGGGGTATTGGCATGACGGATGATGCAGACCCTGGCCTCTACATGAAACGGGCTCGCGTACAGGAAGCGCTCTATGGTTCTGCCAGCTGGCACAGGGATCGCTACGCGCGCCTTGCTGGATACTGATCCAGCATTCAACGCAAAAAAAGCCGGGAAGGTTACAACCTTCCCGGCTTTCTTTTTCTCCCGTGAGGGAAGCAGTGCTTAGCCCTTGAGGACCGAGCCCTTCTTGAGCGCCTTCGCGATCAGGTAATACATTACCGGACGATGCTTTGCGCGAACGGACTTTCCGTACTTTGCAACAGCATCCGCAATCGCGGCATCTGCTTTTGCGTCGTCAGTAACGCCAAGCTTCTTTGCGATAAAGCCCTTCTTGATGCGACCCAGCTCTTCCTTGTCGGAAGCAGCAACGGTTGCGGAATCGGCCTTGTAGATCGTCGGCCCACAGGCTTTGACGGCTGCATCCAGAAGCGCCATGTCAGAGCGTGTCTCACCAACCTTGTCTTTCAGGTCAGTGATGTACTTCTCCATCAGGACTTCCTTCGGTGAAGGTGCCTTGGCTGGTTTCGTTGTCTTGGGTGCAGCAGCTTTTTTTGGCGCCGCAGCTTTCTTGGCTTTGGTTGCTTTTGCCATGGGAGTGTCTCCTCAATGGGCCCGACGGACGGGCGTGTTTAAATTTACGCAGCTCACAACACGAATCAGTTTGAAACGCTGTTTGAACACTGACCCGTTTTTCCACAGCCTGCCAACCCCTTTTCGGTAGTGCAACAATATCCCGAAGTAGTGCGAGTACGGATTGAATGACCAATATGCCGTCTTGGGCGGTTCGCTGGAAGCGTATGGATACGATTGATTGACCTCTCTATGCGAGGAGTTCACACCCAATGGCGATACTGGCCGTGAAGTGAGGATAAAATGTTTCGTTACCTGCCTTGGCTCGCAACTGTTCTGCTGTTGGCGCTATGCCTTGTGTTTTGGCGACAGCACAGCTGGTTGATCTACCTCGCTGTCGCCTTGATCCCTTTGGCCCTGACAGGTCTGTATGATGTGCTTCAGCGTCGACACAGTCTTTGGCGAAACTTTCCGCTTTTCGCGCGCATTCGATGGGTCGCGGAGGAGTTGCGACCTTTCCTGCGTGCCTACATTGTCGAAAGTGAAACGGAGGGGCGTCCCTTCAATCATGAAGAGCGCACATTGGTGTATCGGCGTGCAAAGGATGTTTCGTCCGTTGAGCCGTTCGGCAGCCATCTTGATATCGACAAACCGCCTTATGAATGGCTGGCGCATTCCATAGCGGCGAAACATCCGGAAGAGGCAAACCCGCGTGTGCTGGTTGGCGCGCCGGAAACATCGCAGCCTTACTCGGCAAGCGTTTTCAATATCTCTGCAATGAGTTTTGGCTCACTCGGCGCGCACGCAATTGAAGCCTTGTCACAAGGCGCATCCCTGGGTGGCTTCTATCACGACACAGGAGAGGGTGGCGTGTCACGTTACCACCGTCAGGGCGGCGGCGATCTTGTCTGGGAACTGGGCTCTGGATATTTCGGGTGCCGCGCAGCTGACGGATCTTTTGATGCGGCCAAGTTCGCGGACACGGCCTCTGACCCACAGATCAAGATGATTGAAGTAAAGCTGAGCCAAGGCGCAAAGCCGGGGCATGGCGGCGTGTTGCCGGGAGAAAAGGTAACACATGAGATCGCCGAGGCGCGCGGGATCGCAGTTGGACAAACATGCGTTTCGCCGCCCGCGCATTCCTCCTTCTCGACGCCAATCGAGATGCTGGAATTTGTTGCGCGCCTGCGCGAGCTGTCAGGTGGCAAACCGGTCGGGATCAAGTTTGCTGTCGGCAATCGTTGGGAAACATTGGCCATCTGCAAAGCCATGTTGGAAACTGGGTTGCGGGTTGACTTCATGGTGGTCGATGGTGGGGAAGGGGGCACTGGCGCAGCGCCTGCTGAGTTTCTTGACCATGTCGGTGCACCCTTGAGACAGGCCCTGGTGCTGGCTCGCAACGCACTTGTGGGGACGGGTTTGAAGGGTGATGTGCGGCTTGCCTGTTCCGGTAAACAGATCAGCGCTTTCTCCCTTGCATCTTCCATGGCGCTGGGAGCTGACTGGGTGAATACGGCGCGTGGCTTCATGTTCTCGCTCGGCTGCATTCAGTCGCTGAACTGCCACAACAATACATGCCCGACCGGCATTGCGACATCCGACAAAGCGCGCCAGCGCGGATTGGTCGTGGCCGACAAGGCGATCCGCGTCAGGAACTACCAACGAAATACGGTCAAGGCATTGATGGAGGTTGTTGGTGCCGCAGGATGTGAACATCCGTGCGAGCTGACCCCGCGCCACGTGATGCATCGCGTGACCGAGGACATCGCCTACACCGCGGAACGCGCCTACCAGCTTGTGCGGGCCGGACAATTGTTGAATGCCCCGGATGAAACCCAACTTGCGCAAGAATGGCGCATGGCACAAGCCAACAGTTTCCTGCCAGCAAGCTAGTTCTGTGATTTGGCGGGAACCATCTCCGCGCTACTCAGATTTATGGTAGTGCTCACAAAGCGAGCAGGGTGGGGGTTTCTGCACTCAGGTACAGCGCTATGTCTTTGGCAGTGATGCGTCACGCGTTAGACGGGGTGAGACAGGATGGGCAATGACAGAACATAAAGTTTCAAAAGGCTCACGACTGATCGCAGTCTCAAACCGTACCGCGGCGGGACAGGAAAGCCGAGCCGGAGGGCTCGCAGTTGCGCTTTGGGATACGCTCGCCGACACACAGGGCCTCTGGATTGGCTGGAGCGGCCGTATTCTCGACTTTCCCAGCAACCGCGCGAAACGGTCTGCAGAGGACGGCGTTGAGTTCGCCTTGACTGACTATTCCCGCGACCAGTTTGACGGTTTCTATCTCGGATATTCAAACAGTGTGCTCTGGCCGGTCATGCACAACCGGATTGATCTGGCCGTGTTCGATTCCGCGTATTATCGGTTCTATGTCGAGATCAATGAGAAGTTTGCGGAAATCGTACGGCACCAAGCAGACGAAGCCGACATTGTCTGGGTCCATGATTACCACTTCCTGCTGCTAGGCGACATCTTGCGGGAAGACGGGTGGCAGGGAAAATGTGGTTTCTTCCTGCATATTCCCTTTCCCGCACCAGAAGTGTTCCGTGCCATTCCGGAACACCGCAAGTTGGCAAAGGGACTTTGCGCCTATGACGTGGTCGGCCTTCAGTGCCGCAAGGACCTCGCCAATCTCGCGCAATACCTCGAAGAAGAATTCGGGGCCGAGGAACAGCCGGATGGGAAGTTCAAAGTAGAGGGCCGCATTGTCCACCTGCTGCACTGTCCTATTGGCATTGATAGTGAGGGCTTTGCTGCGGCGGCAACCAAGGAGCCAGCAGACCGGGCGGCGACCCGCCTGTCACGTTTTCTAGGTGAACGCGACCTCGTCATCGGGGTTGACCGGATGGACTATTCAAAGGGTCTGCCGCAGCGGTTTGAAGGTATGGCCGACTTGTTCGACCGGTATCCGGAATTACACGGCAAGATTTCGTTCACTCAGATCGCACCGCCCTCACGGTCTGTCGTCGAGGAATACGCCCAGCTCCGTGAACAGCTTGATGCGCTGTCCGGACGGATCAATGGCGACTATGGCGACCTCGACTGGATGCCGATCAGATATCTGGCGCGCGGGTACGACCGCGAAGAAATCGCCGGGCTCTACCGTCTCGCAAAGGCCTGCTTGGTGACCCCCTTGCAGGACGGCATGAATCTTGTTGCGAAGGAGTTTGTCGCCGCGCAAGACCCTCAGGACCCGGGTGTTCTGATCCTGTCGCAATTTGCCGGTGCGGCAGAGCAGATGAAGGAGGCGATCATCATCAATCCATATGACAGCTCGGCCATCGCGGAAGCCGTTAAGCAGGCCATAGAGATGCCGCTCGACGAGCGGCAGGACCGTTGGCAGACGCTCTTCGACAATATTGCCCAGCAGGACATCAACTGGTGGCGCCACCGCTTCATGACGGCGTTTGAGGGCGTTCCTGCATGAGTAATTCCTCTGTCGTGCCGCCGGCGCTTGACCAAGGTGTCGCCTTGTTCCTGGATTTTGATGGAACGCTGTCTCCGCTTCAGGATGATCCAGATGCCGTGTTTCTGGCGTCAGGTCTGGATTCGGTTCTCATGCGTGTCTCTCAAAAGCTCGATGGTGCATTGGCAATTCTCTCTGGCCGTGACCTGACAGATTTGTCGAAACGTGTGCCTGATACGCTTTGGAGGTTCGGCAATCATGGCCTGAGATCAGCCGCGCCCGGCGCGGCAATGACCGAAGGTGTGCCGTCCGCGCCCAAGTCTCTGCTCTCCGGTATCTCATCCGTCGTGGACGTGCATGATGGTGTACGCTTGGAAGAGAAAGGGCCGGTTCTCGCAATCCACTATCGTGCGGCACCTGAAAAGAGTGAGCAACTCACTCACGAAATCAGTAGCGTAATTTCTCAGCACAAAGATTACTCGTTGCAATCGGGAAAGATGGTGCTTGAGGCAAAGCCGAGTGGGGCCAATAAGGGCGTTTGCCTGCAAGCTGCCATGGAGACTGCGCCGTTCGCTGGGCGCCTGCCGGTGATGATTGGCGACGACAAGACAGATGAAGACGCCTTCCTCGTGGCCAATAAGCTCGGTGGCTGGTCAATCAAGGTCGGGGAAGGCGAGAGCGCGGCAAACTATCGGCTGGCGTCTCATCGCGACGTCGCTACCTATCTGGAACAAGTGTTGGGAGAAGTATGAGTCTCGATCTGGGAATTGTTGGCAACGGAACCATTGCGGGCCTGATCAATGCGCGCGGTGACTATGAGTGGTTCTGCCTGCCACGCTTTGACGGGGAGCCCGTCTTCAACAAGCTTTTGGGCGGTGGCGGTTCATTCAGTGTGTGGATGGAGGGCCTGTCCAAGCGTACGCAGTCCTATGACCGGAACACCGCTATCCTGCGCACGCGTATGGAGTCTGAAGATGGCGCCATCCTGGAGATCGTCGACTTTGCTCCGAGGTTTGAACGCAAGGGTCGCACGTTCCGGCCCGTCAGTCTGGTGCGACGGTTTGAAGTTATCGCGGGCACGCCACAGCTGAAAATCTCCCTGACGCCGGAAACTGACTGGGGAGGGCGTCGGCTCAAGCCCATACGCGGTGTCAATCATGTGCGGTTCGTCGACGAAGAGTTTTCATTCCGAGTCACGACTGACGCGCCGGTTTCCTATATTCTCACCGAAACAAGCTTCGTTCTGGACAAGGATGTGACGTTTATTCTTGGGGCGGACGAATCGCTGACAGATTCCCCGAGTGTCATCGCACGCGACTGGGAGGAGCGCACGCGTCAGTATTGGGCGAAATGGGCGCGGAGCCTTGCCGTTCCGTTCGAGTGGCAGGATGAGGTTATCCGCGCGGCCATAACACTTAAACTGTGCGTGTTCGAAGAGACTGGCGGCATTGTGGCGGCGCTGACCACGTCCATTCCGGAACATGAAGGTTCTTCACGCAACTGGGATTATCGCTTTTGCTGGATCCGGGATGCCTATTTCACTGTGACAGCGCTGAACCGGCTCTCAGGCATGGGGACGCTGGAGCACTATATGAGGTGGGTGCGGAATATTGTGGCGCATTCCAAAGGCGGCCACATCCAGCCTGTGTACGGGATCGGGCTCGAGGCAGACTTGACCGAAGACCTCGCACCGAACTTACCGGGCTTCCGCGATTCAGGACCGGTGCGTCGGGGTAATCAGGCCGCCGAACATGTACAGCACGATGTTTACGGCCAGGTCGTACTCGGCGTCGCGCAATCCTTTTTCGATCACCGGCTGCTTGCGCAGCCCGGCATCGCCGAGTTTGAACAACTTGAGCCCGTGGGCGAGCGCGCATTCGCGGTCTATGACACACCGGATGCAGGCATCTGGGAGTTCCGGACCATTGCGCATGTCCACACATCGTCGGCGATCATGTGCTGGGCAGCATGCGATCGCCTGTCGCGTATTGCCGTGCGGCTCGAACTCGACAATCGCGCGGCCTATTGGCGTGAGCGGGCGGACATCATTCACGCCACCATTCTGGAGAAGGCCTGGAGTGCAGACGTCGGCGCGTTTACAGCGGCCTTTGGTGGCACCGACCTTGATGCCTCTGTCCTGCTGATGGCCGAGATCGGCTTTCTCCCGGCAGGCGATCCGCGTTATGTCGCAACCGTTGAGGCTGTCGACCGCGACCTTCGAATGGGAAACCATGTTTATCGCTACAAGGTCGAGGATGATTTCGGAAAACCGAAGACTGCCTTCACGGCGTGTACTTTCTGGTTCATTGATGCGCTCTACCGGGTGGGGCGCGTCGAGGAGGCGCGCGAAATCTTTGAAAGCGTGCTTGCCAGCCGCAATCATGTTGGATTGCTGTCGGAGGATGTTGATCCGGAGACCGGCGAGCTTTGGGGGAACTTTCCTCAAACCTACTGCATGGTCGGGATAATCAATTCTGCGGCCCTGCTGAGCAAGCCTTGGGCAGCGGTTACCTGATATTGCGCAGTTTGTACGAACGCAGGCTATTGATCATCATGATCGCTGACTGAGTTTGTTGAAACTATCCAGCGTTTGTGTGTTGCTGGGTCCATGGCTGATGGTGAGGACGTATTCGACGAGATGCATGGATTTGGCGAAGGCGTGCGAGCGCCTTATGCCGGATACAATGGCTGGTTTGACAACACGACCCCTTCGGCTCTGCTGAAGAAATCACGGGATGCGCAAACCTTCTTTCGGCGAACCGGTATCACCTTCAACGTTTATGGAAAATCTGAAGCTGACGAGCGGCTGATCCCGTTCGATCTGGTGCCGCGCATTATCGGCGCCAGCGAGTGGGCCTTGCTGGTTCGCGGCATCGAGCAACGGGTCAAGGCAATCAACGCTTTCCTGTACGATATCTATCACCGACAGGAGATCGTCCGCGCCGGTCGCCTGCCGGAACACCTTATCCGCGAGAATGACGCCTTTCTTCCGAAAATGATCGGCTTCGATCCACCGGGAGGGATTTACACGCATATTGTCGGGATTGATCTGGTGCGCACCGGCCCCAACGAATTCTTTGTGCTGGAGGACAATGCCCGCACGCCCTCTGGCGTGTCCTATATGCTGGAAAACCGGGAGACCATGTTGAAAATGTTCCCGGAACTGTTTGCGCAGATGTCGGTGCAGCGTGTTTCGGGGTATCCGATGGCGCTGCGGCGTTCGCTCGAACGGTCTGCACCGGCACAGGCCTCAGGCCGACCCACGGTGGCGATCCTTACACCTGGTATCCATAATTCAGCCTATTTCGAGCATGCCTTCCTGGCGGACCAGATGGGCGTTGAGCTTGTCGAAGGTCATGACTTGCGCGTCGTTGATGGACGGGTCGCCATGCGAACCACGCAAGGCTACGAAACCATTGATGTGCTGTATCGACGAGTTGATGATGACTATCTCGATCCACTGAATTTCCGCTCGGAATCCATGCTGGGCGTGGCGGGCATCTTTGATGTTTACCGGGCTGGGGGCATTACGATTGCCAATGCTCCGGGCACCGGCATTGCCGACGACAAGGCGATCTACTCATACATGCCTGACATCGTCGAATTCTATACGGGGCAAGCGCCGCTGCTGAAGAATGTGCCGACTTGGCGCTGTGCGGAGAAAGACTCCTTGTCCTATGTGCTGGAGAATTTGGAAGAACTCGTCGTCAAGGAAGTTCACGGCTCCGGAGGCTATGGCATGCTGGTCGGGCCCGCAGCGAGCAAGAAGGAAATCGCTGCCTTCCGAAAGAAGCTTCAAGCCAAGCCATCCAATTATATAGCCCAGCCCACATTGGCCCTTTCGACGGTGCCTGTGCTGACGAAAGCTGGCCTGTCACCTCGCCATGTCGACTTGCGCCCATTCGTACTTGTTTCATCTGATGGTGTTGAGGTGACGCCCGGCGGATTGACCCGCGTTGCCATGAAAAAGGGATCGCTCGTTGTGAACTCCAGCCAGGGCGGGGGCACCAAGGATACTTGGGTCCTGAAGGAGGGCTAAGTCATGCTGGGCAGGACTGCATCGGGTCTGTTCTGGATGGCCCGGCTTCTGGAAAGAGCCGAAAATACCAGCCGCCTTGTCGAGGCGGGCTTCCGCATGGCGCTCACCCGGACCCAACCGGGCGAGGAGGAGTGGCGATCTGTGCTCGTCACTGCTGGCTGTTGTGATGCCTATCTGGCGCGTCATGACACAATCACGGGCGACAAGGTTGCCGATTTCGCTCTGCGAGATCGCAGCAATCCGTCCAGCGTGATGTCAACGCTGCATGCGGCGCGAGAAAATGCCCGCATGACCCGCACCGCGCTGACGCGGGAAATGTGGGAAGCGATCAATGACTTCTGGATGGCCGTGCGCGATGCGTTGAAGCGTGCGCCATCCGAGACGGACCTGCCAGAAATCTTGACCATGATCCGCCAGCAGGGCGCGCAGGTAAGAGGCGCGACCACAGGCACTATGCTCCGCAATGACATCTATAATTTTATCCTGTTGGGCATCATGTTTGAGCGCGCTGATAATACGGCGCGCATTCTCGATACAAAATACTACGTCCTGCTACCGTCCAGCGCCTCGGTCGGCTCGTCGCTCGACAATGTGCAGTGGGAGATGATCCTGAGGTCGGCTTCGGCAGAGCGGTCTTTCCACTGGCTCAATGGCGGCAATATCACGCCGCGAGCGATAGCCGATTTCCTGATCTTCGACACACGTATGCCGCGCTCGCTGGCCTATTGTTACGACACGATCACCCACCAACTGGATTGTCTGTTCCGGCAATATGGCCAACGGCTGGGGACCCATGATCTTGCCGAGTCTCTTGAGGCGAGCTTGACGGCCACGACGATTGAGAGCGTGTTTGAAAACGGATTGCACGAATTCCTGTCGGACTTCCTGAGGCGGAATGCATCCCTCTCGGCGCAGATCGAAACAGATTTCAGGTTCGCGGAGTGATGACATGCGACTGACCGTAGATCATTCATCGACCTACACATACGAACATGGCGTGTCCTATGCGCTCCAGCAGGTTCGCAAACGGCCGATCAGCCTTCCGTCGCAATCAATCCTGTCTTGGGACGTGTCGATTGAAGGGGCGCACTGGGAAACAAGCTATACCGACCATCATGGAAATCTGGTGGATCTGATCCAGTTGGAGCCGGACGTCATGAGCGTGTCGGTCAGTGTAAAAGGTGAGGTCGAGACGCATGACACGTCCGGTGTCATGGGGGGGCACAGTCAGCTTGTGCCGCTCTGGCTTTACCAACGACCGACCGAACTCACCATGCCGGCGAAAGGATTGCGGGCGTTGGCGGGTAAGTTCAGTCGAAGCCCGTCACAAGATATTGGCGTTCTGCATGAGTTGATGGTGGAAATCGCGGACAAGGTTGCCTACCGGACCAATGAGACAGACTCGCGCACCACGGCAGAAGATGCGCTGCAGCAGGGGCAGGGGGTCTGTCAGGATCATGCGCACATATTCATCACGGTCGCGCGCCTGCTTGGCTATCCTGCGCGTTATGTCAGCGGATACCTGATGATGACGGACAGGGTGGACCAGGACGCCGGCCATGCCTGGGCGGAGGCTTGGGTCGATGGCCTTGGATGGACGGGGTTTGATGTTTCCAATGGTATTAGCCCGGATGCGCGCTACATACAGGTAGCGACTGGCTTGGATTACAGCGACGCGGCCCCCATCAGAGGTTTGGTCTATGGTGCGGGTGCGGAAAATCTCGTGGTTTCCATTCAAGTCCAGCAGTAAAGTTAGTCGAGATATTGATCGGAGAATCATCAAGTGACGTATTGCGTTGCGCTTCGGCTTGACCGGGGGCTCATCTTTATGTCGGACACTCGCACCAATGCGGGCATCGACAACATTTCGAAGTTCCAGAAGATGTTCACATGGGAGGTGCCCGGCGAGCGGGTCATCACCATTTTGACTGCGGGAAATCTCGCCACCACGCAGGCCGTGATCAGCCTGTTGGATGAGCGCCTGAAGGCACCGGAAGAACGAAACCCCAGTATCATGGCAGCTGATACAATGTTTCAGGTTGCCAGATTGGTCGGAGATACGGTGAAGGAGGTCATCCGCACGCAGGGCGATGGAGGGCCGGAATCAGAGGCGGCTTTCGGCGCGACGCTCATCGTGGGGGGACAGATCTCCGGGATGGAGCCGCGTCTGTTCCTGGTCTACCCTGAAGGCAACTTCATTGAGGCCAGCGACGAAACGCCTTTCTTCCAGATTGGCGAGACCAAATATGGCAGACCGATCCTGCTGAGAGCCTTCAGCCCGGACATGACGTTCGAAGAAGCGGTAAAACTGCTCTACGTCTCATTTGACTCAACACTCAAGGCAAACCTCTCGGTGGGGATGCCGCTTGATCTGCAGACGATTGAAAAAGACATTTACAAAGTCACTGAGAAGCGACGCGTCGAAGAGAATGACCCCTATTTCACGGCGATCTCTTCGCGTTGGGGAGACGCGCTGAAACTGGCTTTCAACTCGCTGCCCGACTATGAATTCTGACTTGGCCTAAAAGGTCGGTTCCGGGACATGGTTGCGGTAGAGCCTCTTGGCGAGCTCGACACGGGCCAGTGCATCCAGGCCCTCAATGTCTGCCTTCAGAGTCGCGTTCAACAGGGGGCGAATGCCGATCCGGTTGGCGACCTGAATCGCCAGGCCGGGACGGGCATTGAGCTCCAGCAGGAGCGGCCCCTTGGTCTTGTCCAGTACGATGTCGGCGCCGAGATAGCCGAGCCCGGTTACATCATAGGCCTTTGCTGCCATTTCGAGCATTGTGTCCCAGTGTGGCACCGAGAAATTCCGCAGCGGGTTTGCCGTGTCAGGATGGATGTCAGTGGTTTTGCCATTCTGCATGCCGCTGAGTGTCTTGCCGGTCACAAGATCCAATCCGACACCAACGCCGCCTTTATGGAGGTTTGCCTTACCGTCAGATTCTGCGGTCGGCAGACGCACCATGGCCACGGCAGGAATGCCCCGCACGACAATGATCCGGATATCCGGTACGCCGCCGAATGAGATCGGATTGAAGATTTCGTCGAACTTCACCCGGTACTCAAACATCGCCACATCCGGTTGGCCGCTTAGGCTGTACATGCCCGACAGGATGTTATTGACGTGGAAACGGATGTCTTCGAGCAGGGCGCGCTGCCCATTGGAACGGCGCCAGCCGCCACGCATTGGCTCCATCAGCACTTGAATCCCATTTCCCTGAGAGCCATTGGCGGGCTTGATGACCACGCCATCCGGCTTGTCGAGATAGGATTCCAGATGGCGCATGTGGAACGGGTTGGCGATCACACCATAGAGTTCCGGTGTGGGAATATTGGCTGCGTTCGCAAGTCGCTTCGTCTCGCGCTTGTCATCAACCAGCCGGATCAGTCGCCTCGGATTGAGCTCATTGACGAGCCGGACATTCCGCTCGTTGATTCCGAGCAGTCCGGCACGTCGCAATGCCCGGTAGCGTCCGATCATTTCCGGTCATCCAGTTCACGGAAACGGATCAACTCGCTGAGGCGCAAGCCGGTATATTTCCCCATCAGCAGGCAGATCGCCATGATCACCAGGAGCAGTTCAGGGAAATTGAACATCAGATATTCGACATGCGTGTTGGTCATCACCAGATACGATGCTGCCGCCACCATGAGACTGCCAATACCTTGCTTGATGGCCTCTGTAGCCGAGTATTCTTCCCATGCGATCGACATACGCTCGATCGTCATCGTCAGAATGACCATGGGGAACAGCGAGATCGATAGACCGATGCGCTGACCGTTATTCGCCATGATCTGGGCGATCACAGCCATACAGATAACAATGAACACAACCACCGTCGCCAATCGCGGCACCAGCAACAGCTTCAATTTCTCTAGATAGAAGCGCACAGCGAGGCCCAGCGCGATCAGTGCGGTGAACAGGATCACGCCATTCACAAGAGCGGTTTCACGGAACGCAATTCCGATCAGGACGGGCATGAACGTGCCGAGTGTCTGGAGCCCGATGAACTGACGCAGGAAGACCAGCATCAGAATGCCAACCGGGATGGTGACGAGCACCTGATAGACCAGCTGAGTGGTAATGGGCAGTCGGTTGAAGGAGAACCATTGCATGGCCGAGCCTTCTGCTTTGGCGACGCGCTGCATGACATCCGCCACGTCTGCGTTTACCGGCTGCAGGCTGACTTGCAGGTCCAGGTCCGAAATGCCTTCCGCGCGAATAAAATCATTCGTGCCATGCCAGATCGTGAAAAATTCTTCGGGGTCCGGGCCGGGGAAGTAGCGTCGATCGGCTCCATCGGCATGGTATTCAAGCCAGTGACGGATTTCGGCCCGTCGGCGTGCCTGGTCCATGTAAACACCATTAGCGACCCGCGCTGGAATTCCCTGACTTGTCAGCACATCACGTGCGAGTGCAAGGCGGGCGATCTGACGGGTGAGTGTGGGAGACAAGAGCGCTTCCACTTCATCGACATCGCCGTCCACGAATATCTCTTCCAACACCAGATCGGCGAGAGATTCATCGTCAGCGGATCGCCGGCGCAGATCTGTCGACCAGACCAGGAAGGCTTGCCGTTCAAGGTCATTCTCGGCTTCAGGCGCGGCGCGGCGCAGCTTGCGCTGCATGCTTTCCGGCAAGGGGCTAGCGAGCGTTTCGCCGAGCAGGCGCGCGCGGTAGCGGAGCACTTTCCGGTCATTCGGATAGCGGTAAGTCCAGATCGCGGTCCGGCCATCACCCTCGCGCGCATTCAGGCGCAGGCCGAAGGCGCCGTTGTAGAATTGCTCCTGAGACACCCTGCGGTTTTCACTGTTCGACGGAATATAGGTTTCCAGTCGGACGGGTTGGTTGCTCGTGTCGAAATCGAGGTAGATTTCGAAATCCCATGTGGTCGTCCGTTCGCCGGGCGTCAGGGGATAGTCCAATTGCAGAACTTTGGTTGCGAATATGCCGAGACCGATAGCGGCCAGAACCAGCGCAAGTAGTCGGGTATGTGTAAAACTATTCACTGTCTTCTTTTTCGCAGCTGCCTTCGGCGATGAATGTCGAAGAGGAATCAACAAGCACGCGGGATGCCATGAACTCGCGGCCTACCAGGAAGTCGTACTCGAAATCCTCGCGGTCAGCCAAATTGACTTCAGCGAGTCCACTGACGCCGCCGATGCAGAGCGGCAAGTGGATGACGGGACGCCGGATGGTTCCGCCGGTTTTCAGCTTGATCAGCGCGAAGCGACGGACATTCTGGTCATATCGCACTGTGCGACCATTCTTGCCGACCAGACGAAACCGGACCCAGTCGTCCTTGCCAGATTTATTGTAGATATGGACGTCACGGGCAAAAACAGAGCTTGAATCAGCGCCGGTATCCAGCTTGCCCTTCATCTCCAGGCCGAGCTTGCCGACATAAACATTCTCGACATAGCCCATCACTGCCGGTTCGCTTGAGCGGTCGCGACTGTCCGCAATGGCGGAAACTATGGGCAGTGAAAGAACGGCCGTTGCGGCCAAGACGTGTCTCAGATACTTCACGAGAATTCGTTCCTCTTGCCTCAGGATCGGCATTTTTCGTCACCTAACATGCAAGGCATGCGGGCGATAGCTATCCGATCACTAGGTGGTCCCAAAACGGGACGCAAGGATGATTGAATAGTTCCCTTAACAGCCCGATTCCGCCTGAAAAACCTGATTTCGTGGCATTTCTATGGTGAATGCTGGGATCGTCTGTGGCCTTGCCTTTGCACCTAAATAGAATGGCGCTTGGCAGGTGTGCCATATCCCGACGAAAATTAACCAAGAATAGAATTTGAAAAAATATCTATTTCAGGTTGCGTTCATTGGCTGCTGCTTTACAGTAGTTTCTGGAGGGAGAGAGCTGAGTCTGTCTCACGGAACACAGTAGAGGGTTTTGACACGTCTTAGGAGGTGCGTTTCCTTTATCTGTGTTCAAATGTACGAGTCACGTCCGTCCTCGAAGAAATCGGGGTCAGCAAGCAGGAAGGCTTTATGAGTCTGTCGGTGGATCAGGTTCTGGACCGTGTTCGTGAGAATGTCGGGCTATTCGTTCGCGACGGTTCCCTGCGAGCGGACGAGCAGGGCGCTCGTTCTGTCACACTTCCTGCAATTTATCCTGAATGGTTGGGGGATGCAGCCTTTGCGCAAGCGCATGGCGCGCGCTTCAACTATGTCGTCGGCGAAATGGCCCGCGGGATTGCGACGCCGAAGATGGTGATAGAAGCCGTTCGCGCGGGATGCGTTGGCTTCTACGGCAGCGCGGGGCTGAAACCTGAAACCATTGAAGAAGGCGTGCGCGAAATCAAGGCTGGTATCGCACCGGGGCAAACTGCTTGGGGCGCGAACCTGATCCACTCTCCGCAACAGCCGGGCTATGAAGCGCGCGTCGTCGATCTGTTTCTGGCAATGGGAGTCCGGCGGGTGTCGGCTTCAGCCTATATGAGGCTTTCGCCAGACATCGTCCGTTATACAGCGCTCGGTCTCACACGCAGCGCGGACGGCAAGGTCCAGCGCGCCAACCACGTATTTGCCAAGGTCTCTCGCGCGGAAGTTGCCACCCAGTTCATGCAGCCTGCGCCCGAAAAAATACTGAGAACGTTGGTTTCTGAAGGGAGCATTTCTGCCGAGCAGGCCGAACTTGCTTCGAGAGTACCAGTAGCGCTGGATATCACCGCTGAAGCTGACAGTGGCGGTCACACAGACAATCGTTCTGCCGCTCCGCTCTTTTCCTCGTTGTCCCTGGCGCGAGACCGTGTCGCTGCAGAAACAGGCATAGACGCAAATGCGATCCGTATCGGCCTGGGCGGGGGTATAGCGACGCCACATGGCGTGGCCGCAGCATTTCAGATGGGCGCAGCATATGTGTTGACTGGCTCCATCAATCAGGCCGCCGTAGAATCCGGCTTGTCTGAACCTGCGCGACAATTGCTGGCCAAGGCAGGGCCGGCTGATATCGGCATGGCTCCCGCGGCCGACATGTTTGAGCAAGGCGTCGAAGTGCAGGTGCTGAAGCGCGGTACGCTCTTCGCGATGCGGGCACGCAAGCTGCACGCGCTCTACAAGTCTGGTATGTCTTTTGAAACCATGGACCAGAAAGATCGCGACTGGCTGGAAGGCGTGCTCGGGGAATCCTTCCAGAGCGCTTGGGAGCAGACGCGGACCTTCATCACGGAGTCGAATCCAAAGGAGGCGGCCCGCGCCGAAACCGATGGCAACAAGCGGCTCGCGCTCGTTGCGCGTCGCTATTTGTTCATGGGGGCTCAATGGGCGCGTGATGGTGCTCCTGACCGCGTTTCCGATTACCAGATCTGGTGCGGCCCGGCGCAGGGTGCGTTCAATGAATGGGTCGCTGGCACATTTCTGGAGCCCATCGAGAACCGCACAATCCGCCAGATCGCCCTGAACCTGATGGAGGGCGCGACGCGTCTGACACGCGCCGGACAGATGCGCGCCTGTGGGATTGGCGTGCCACCCTCAGCGTTCTCCTACACGCCTCGAAAGTTTCTCTGATACGATGAATGACAAGGCCAGCAGATCATGAGCTCAAAAGCTGCCACTCCGATTGCCATTGTGGGCATGGGCGCAATCTTCCCGGGCCGGGGAGACGTGACCGGCTTTTGGCGCGATATTTTCGAAGGGCGGGATCTGTTGTCCGACGTGCCAGCAAGCCATTGGCTCGTGGATGACTATTATGACTCCGACCCGCTGGCGAAGGACAAGACGTACGGTCGGCGCGGTGGGTTCATTGATCCAGTTGCCTTCGACCCCCTGACGTTCGGCATCCCGCCCAAAACGATGGAAGGGACCGACACTGCGCAATTGCTGGCACTGATCGCGGCCTATGCGACCTTACAGGATATCGAGCGGGACAGTGAAGGCCGGATCGACAAATCCCGCACCAGCGTGATCCTCGGCGTGGCGTCGGCGACAGAACTGACCGCTCATATGGCAGGCCGTCTGCAGCGCCCGGTCTGGGTCAATGCGATGCGCGAAGCAGGCATGCCAGAAAGCGAGGTTGTCGCACTCGCTGAGCGGATCGAGAACCATTATGTCGAATGGCAGGAGGCGACATTCCCCGGCTTGCTTGGGAACGTCGTGGCAGGGCGGATCGCCAACCGCTTTGACCTGGGCGGCAGCAACATGGTCACCGATGCCGCCTGCGCCTCCAGCCTGTCAGCCCTCAGCATCGCCCTGCACGAACTTCGCGCCGGAGACAGCGATACGGTCCTGACCGGAGGTGTCGACGCACTGAACGATATCCTGATGTATATGTGCTTCTCGAAAACACCGGCCCTGTCGCCGACGGGCGACTGCCGACCGTTTTCGAATAGTGCCGATGGTACCATGCTGGGGGAAGGTATTGGCATGCTGGCGCTGCGCCGGTTGGACGATGCCGAGCGCGACGGCAACACGATACATGCGGTAATTCGTGGACTGGGTGGCGGTTCGGACGGGAAGGGGACGGCGATCTATGCACCGGTTCCTGAGGGACAGGCCCGCGCGCTTAAACGTGCCTATGTTCAGGCCGGATATGGTCCGGAAGCTGTCGACTTGATGGAGGGGCATGGCACAGGCACCAAGGCTGGTGACAAGGCAGAACTGGACGGCCTGCATCTCGTGTTCGGTGAAGTCAAATCCGACGAACCATGGTGCGCGCTCGGATCCGTAAAATCACAAATGGGGCATTCCAAGGCGGCTGCTGGCGTTGCGAGTCTCGTCAAGACTGTCAACGCGCTCAGTCGTAAAGTCCTTCCGCCCACGATCAAGGTTGAGGAGCCCGCGGATGTCATCAAGGAAAGCAGTGCTTTTTACCTGAACACCGAACCCCGTCCCTGGATCACGACAAAGAAGCGACCGCGCCGGGCATCAGTCAGCTCATTTGGGTTTGGTGGAAGCAATTACCATGTGACCCTGGAAGAATATGTCGGCAAAACCGCAATACGACCGTACCGGGTCTTTCCGGCGGAACTTTTCCTGTTCAGCGCAGACACGCCCGGTGCCCTTGCGACAGCAATCGAGGCCAGCGCATCCGGCGTGGATGACGCATCGCTGGCGTACGCCGCTTCACAAACACATGCGGGCTTCGAATCGAAAGCTCCAGCACGGGCTGCGATCATTGCTGAAACCGCAGACGATCTCAAAACCAAGTCGGAGAGTCTCGCAAGCCAGATTCGGGCAGGGGAGGTAGGTATTCGTCCGTTCAGGGCCGATTGCTTTGCCTCATTCGATGCGCCTGTGGATGGCAAGATCGCCTTCATGTTCTCCGGTCAGGGCAGCCAATATGTCGGAATGGGCTCTGATCTGGCCATGGCGTTCCCGGAGGCTCGGGCAGTATGGGATCAGGCAGCCAGCCACAAGCGCACGGGCAAGCTGAGGCTCGACAAATTGTCCTTCCCGCCAGCGGCTTTCGATCAGGTTGATTTCGGCGCGCAGACCCAGACACTGACGGAAATGCAGCATGCCCAGCCAGCCATCGCAGCGGTGGCCTTGTCGCAGTTGGGCCTTCTGTCACAGCTCGGCTTGCAGGCAGACATGGCCGCAGGCCACAGCTTCGGTGAGATCATGGCTCTGCATCTGGCTGGCGTGATGGATTCCGACACGGCCCTCACGGTGGCTGCGGAGCGTGGTGCGCTCATGGCCAAGGCGGCGGGCAACACCAAGGGCGCCATGTTGGCAGTCCAGACCGATTCCGAGACAATAGCACCGGTATTGAAGAAGATCGGCCAAGGCCTCGTACTTGCCAATGACAATGGGCCGGACCAGGTCGTTCTGTCGGGTGCGCAAGACATTGTTGAAAAGGCAAGACTGGAGTGCGAAGCGCTTGGCCTGAAGGCTCGCATGCTGCCGGTGGCGACAGCGTTCCATTCGGAGATTGTTGCCGAAGCCGTGCCGCCTTTTGCCAAAGTGCTTGCAAAACAGAAACTGCGCACGCCGAAGCTTGATGTCTTTGCGAATGCTACGGCGCAGAAATACGACGCCAAGGTCGCAGATCTTCCGGACTTCATATCCGATCAGCTAATCCAGCCGGTTCGTTTCCGTGAACAGGTTGAGGCGATGCATGCGGCCGGAGCCCGCGTGTTCGTGGAAGTCGGCCCTGGCGGCGTGGTCACGGGGTTGGTCGGCCATATTCTGGCTGGCAAACCCCATCTTGCGATCTCATTGGATCACAAACGCCGCAATGGCGTGAACCAGTTCCTCCTTGCCATCGCAACGCTCGGCGTCTCAGGCATCGACCTCGACTATGCCGGCCTGTTTGCAGAGCTTCCGGCCCAGCCGCCAAAGCCCGCGCCCTCCAGGCACGCCGTGAAGATTTCCGGCGGCAATTACAACAAGCCTTACCCTCCGGCGAATGGTGCGGCAGGCCGCGCTCCATCAAATCCGGAAAGGCCAGCAGTGCTGGAGAACCCAGCCGCGCAATTCCCATCCACCAGCAATCCCGTTCAGGCGCAGTCTTCCCCACGCCCCGAGCACAAAGTCCTTCCAGAACAGACAGGCAGTCCTATGACCCAAGACGCATCCTCAAAAGGCCCTGAATACGCCGTGCAGCCCCGTTCCTCAGCTGCGCCCGCTGCAACAGTCTCTGAGCGGATCATGCATGAAGTTTCCCAGCGCCATGCAGACTACATGTCTGCCATGTCGACAGCGCATTCGGCTTTCCTGAATATGGCCGCCCAGATGGCGGGCCAGGCACCCCTCGAACCCGCACGTATTCACGCGCCCGTTGCCTTGCCAGCTCCAGCTCCAGCTCCTGCTCCTGCTCCAGCGCCAGCGGCGCCGGTCCAACCACAGCCTTCGGTCAGTGATGTGAAGCCAAATGGCGCCTATCGTGAAGTAGAGTCTGCAGCCGCTCCCGCGCCGATGGCGGTCCCTGTACCCGCGGCCCAACCCGCGCCTCAGCCACAAGCCTCCGTTCAGCCTGCTCCAGTGGTGGCTCCGGCTCCAGCACCCTCTGCATCAGGGGGAGATTCCATCAGCCTGGTCCGCGGCATCATCGCCGAGAAGACCGGCTATCCCGAAGACATGCTCGAGCCCGACATGGACCTCGAAGGGGAACTCGGCGTCGACTCGATCAAGCAGGTCGAGATCCTGTCGACCCTGCGCGAACGCATGCCAAGCCTGCCAGAGATTGATCCGGAACAGCTCGTGGAGTTGCGCACGATTGCCGCGATTGCGGGCATGATCGACGCGTCGGGTGTCGCCTCGGCGCCTGCACCAGCAATGAGTGCGGCTCCGGCGGCTGTGACGGCCTCGTCCAATGGCGGCGTTACGGCCGACACGGTCCGGGCCCTGATCGCGGAGAAGACCGGCTATCCGGAAGACATGCTCGAAGATGACATGGACCTCGAAGGAGAACTTGGGGTCGACTCGATCAAGCAGGTCGAAATCCTGTCGGCCCTGCGTGACCAGCATCCGGAATTGCCGGAAGTCGATCCCGAAGTGCTGGCGGACCTTCGCACCATCCGGGCCATCGCAGATTTTTTTGCGTAAGGGGCGGCGGGGCGCCCGCTGCGCTCTCCCGTCCCGGCCCGCCGGCCGGTCCGGTTCCCACCTATGAGAGTTTCGTTCGGGTAGTCTCGCCCGGGTCTGCGCAGCCCTGGGTGGCCGCTCAGGATCTTTCGGCATGGGGGCCGTTTGCCGTATCGGCTGGGGCATTGGAGATCGCAACCGAACTGGTTCAGGCGCTCACCGGACGAGGTGCTCAGGCGGACCTTCTGGGCGATAGCGTTCAGGGTGTTCAAACGGTGATCGTAACCGAAGGCCTTTCGCATTTGCCGGTAACGGAACGACACTGGCAGGTTCTGGACATTTGCAAGCGGCTATATGCGAGCGGTGCCCGGATTGTGATTCTGGAGCATGCGGGCGCTGGCGGTTTTGCGCAGCTTTGCGGTCTGAAAGGCCTCTCGCGTACACTCCGTCAGGAATGGCCTGATCGGTCCATAGTAACGTGGTCCCTTCCTGCTGGCGTGTCGCTGAACGCACAGGCTGAACTGGTCCTTGGCGCCGTCGCCTCCAATGCTCCCGAGGCAGATCTTGATGCGGCGGGTACTTCGGTGATGGAGATCGGCGCCGCACCTGGGCTGGTGCAGGCCGCTCCAACAGATGCAAACGTCTGGTTTGTGCCGGGAGGTGCGCGCGGTGTGACCGCAGCCTGCGTATCCGAACTGGCGCGTCGACAAGCGGGATCGACCTTTGTTCTGGCAGGCCGGTCCGGCATCACGCCCTGGCCAGAAGGATTGCAGCCAACAAGCGACGTGAAACTTGTCCGGGGTGCGCTGATCTCCGCAGCCAAGGCGCGCGGCGAAAAGCCTGCCTTGCCTTCCATTGATCGTCAGGCGCGCGCGCTGCTGGCAGGACAGGAAATTCGTCACACACTGGACGTCATCGCGGCGGCAGGGGCGGGGGCTGTCTATTTGCAGGTAGACATGTCGAATCGCGACAGCGTTCTCGCCGCCGTTCAGAAGATTACGGCTGAGTGCGGGCCGATTACTGGCCTCGTGCATGGGGCAGGGGTGCTGGCAGATGGGCTTGCCCTGAAGAAGACGCGAGAAGATGTGGAATATGTCTTCGGGCCGAAGGTCGAAGGCTTGGCAAACCTGATCGCCGCTATCGACCTTTCGCAGCTGCGCCATGTCGGCCTGTTTTCGTCCGCCTCCGCCGTATTCGGCAATACGGGGCAGAGCGACTATGCGATGGCCAATGCCTGGCTTGGCGCCGTTGCGCGGAAGCTCGCAACGCAACTGCCCGCCGCGATCGTCAAGAGTTTCTGTTGGGGCCCTTGGGATGGCGGCATGGTCGACGCAACACTGGCGGGACATTTCGCAACACGCGGCATTTCGTTGATTGGCCTTCAGGATGGCGCGCGCATCTTTGCTGACCAGATTCTTCAGGGAGACAGGCAAGAAATCGAACTATTGATCGGGGATGAGTGGGCAGGATGACGGGTGATTGCCGATTTGAGCCGATTGCTATTGTCGGCCAGGGCTGCGTGCTGCCGGGGGCCATGAGCCCGGCGGAGCTTGGCGATCTCGTCTTTGACAAGCGCGTGGTCTACGGCCCGGTGCCTTCTGAGCGGCTTGGGCTTTCGGAAGCAGATGCAGCTTCCCGAAACTATGTATCCGGAACGGTGCAAGGATTCGAGGATATCTTCGATGAGGATCGTATTCCGGAAGCGTGGCGCGCAGCTGCCAGGATCGACCCGGTTTGCGCCTGGTCCGTTCATGCCGCGTTGGATGCGTGGAGCAACGCACGTCGTCCGAAGGTCCGAAAGGGCCGCGCAGGTGTCTTTGTGGCCAATCTTTCCTACCCAAGCGCGGCGCATGCAGACTATGCCGCACGCCATTGGGCGGGGCAGGCGCTTTCGGAACCGCTTGCGACGTTCAATGCTTCTCTTCCGCCCCAACTGATCGCTCAGACGCTCGGCCTGTCCGGTCCAGCATTCTCGCTTGATGCGGCGTGCGCCTCATCGCTCTATGCGCTGGAGATCGCCTGTCGACGGCTTCAATCGCAGGCGATTGATTGCGCCGTCGTTGTCGGCGTCAACGCGGCCGACAATCTGATCCTCCATATCGGGTTCGAGGCGTTGAAGGCACTCAGCCCGACCGGCCAGTCACGACCCTTCGTGAAGGGCGCAGACGGATTAGTGCCATCTGAAGGAGCGGTCTCGGTTGTCCTGAAACGTCTGTCTGATGTGAAGAAGAAGGATGTCGTTCACGGTGTTATTCGGGGCATCGGCCTCTCGAATGATGGTCGGCGCAAGGGTTTGCTCGCCCCGTCCGGCGAGGGCCAGACTGAAGCCATGACGCGCGCATACACAATGGCGGGCGTGGATCCGAAGAGCGTGTCCTATCTGGAATGCCATGCGACCGGCACGCCGACTGGTGACGGTGTCGAGGTGCAGGCATCTGCGGACATGTTCGCAGGCAACAAAAATCTCGCCATCGGATCCCTGAAGGCCAATACAGGGCATCTCATCACGGCGGCGGGCCTGGCCAGCCTCCTCAAGCTGACCGAAGCGTTCAAGCGCGAAGCCCTGCCGCCTACACCGATTAGAGGTAACCTGATCGAAGTTGCTAGCCGGAACGGTATGACAGTTCTGGGGGAGGCCGCATCGTGGGAGCCGCGTAACGGAATTCGCCGCGCAGCTATCAGCAATTTCGGTTTCGGCGGCAACAATGCGCATCTGATCCTCGACCAGTATAATCCGGAATCGGATTTGGTTGAGGCGCGGGAGGCCAAGCTGTCCGAGCAGGACATCGTGATCTGCGGGACAGGCCTGCTGGCGGGTTCTGACCGCGGGGCGGACGCCGTCACGCGCCGCATCATGAACCAGCCGATAAAGCCTGCCACAGCCTGCCGAAAGGTGGGCGCAGATCCGAAGACTGCGCGAACTCCGCCAACGGATTTGCTTGAGGCGGAACCTCAGCAGCTCGCCATTGTCGATGTGGTGGAAGAAGCGCTGCAATCGGTAAAGCCTTTCGCATCCGATCGGGTGGGCATTTTTACCGGCATGGGCTGTGCGTCAGATTCGGCGCGTTGGCTGTTAAGAGAACGCTTGGCAAATCTGGCAGGATTATCCCGGAACTCCGAAGAGCTTGCCACTGCGCAGGCCCTCATTGCGCCACCGCTTCATGCAGCCACCGTTCTAGGTGCCATGGCGAACATGACCGCCAATCGCGTGACCTATGCGCATGATTTCCAGGGCATGGGGTTCTCGGTGTCTGCCGAGGCGGCTTCCGGCCTTGCCGCGCTGGACCTCGCCGTCGAAGCGCTGCGCTTGGGTCAGCTGGATATGGCCATCGTGGCCGCAGCAGACTTTGCGACCGAACCGGTTCGTGCCGCTGCGCTCGCAGATATCGGCATTACAGTGCGACCTGGTGACCAAGCTGCGGCCATCGTCCTGAAGCGAAAAGACGACGCTGAAGCCGCATCGAATCGGAACTTCGGGTCTCTCCATGACGTCAACTGGTCTAAGGGCGGAGCGTCCGAAACAGGCGTCATAAATCGCGTATTCGGCAAGGCTCCTTGCGCCTCGGTCGTGTTCGAACTGGCCCTGCAAGCGCAGCTCTGCGCACGGGGGCATGTGCTGACGGCGGAAGGCGCGGTGCCGGACATACGGGAAACGTCTCTTCCGGTCGACATCTCGGTTGCAGCAACGCAGCTCAACACCGTTGGCTCCGTCACATTCGATCCTGCGGATTCGGTGCCCATACCAGATGCGCTGCGGCCGACACCTTTCCTGTTCTGGGCCTCGGCAAAAGACAAAGCGACGCTCGCCGCGCGCATGGCATCCGGCAAGGCCGGGGGCAGGGGCAAATGCCGTATTGCGATAGTGGCGCCCACTGAGGAAGCGCTCGCGGAACAGTTGGATTCTGCGCAGCAAATGCTGGAGCAGGGCAAAGCCCCTGTCGGCGACGGCGTCCACTTTGGCGAAGGCAAGCCTGAGGGCGAACTCGCCTTCATGTTCACTGGATCTGCGGCCGTTTATCCCCGCATGGGACGTGGTCTGCTCTCGGCCTTCCCGGAATTGCGCCAGCGTCTCGCCAAACTCGACAAGGCGGACGAGATCGCCCCACTGCTCGCCAAGGCAAGCCTAACGGAATTTGAACAATTGTGCGCTGGCACGCTGATGAGCCAGGCACACGCAATCCTGTTGCTGGACCTTCTCGGTCTCAAGCCGGATGCGGCGCTCGGCCTGTCGCTTGGCGAGAGCAACGCGCTGTTCGCTTTCGGCTTCTGGCGTGATCCCGGCGCTCTGCTGGACGAGATTTCCGATGCCGCCATGTATGAGCGCCATATCGGCGGCGAGTTCGAAACGGCAAAAGAGGCGTGGGGCCCGAACGTCCCGGCGGACTGGACCAATTGGCGTGTCCAGGCGCCGGTTGATGCCGTGAAGCGTGAAGTCGCCAAACATACCGGCGTCGAGATTACGATCATCTATTCGCGAACAGACTGCATGATCGGTGGCCCGGCTGAGGCCTGTCGCAAGATCTGCGAATCTCTTGGGCCCGGCAGCGGCGCAAAGATGCACCAGCATCTGATTGTGCATGCCAAGGCCATGCAACCCTTCGCGGAGACGTGGCGCAAGCTGCATACACGCAAGATGCATGATGGGGGCGGGGTGCGTCTCTACGCCAATGCCGTCAATGCCGCCTATGAGCCGACCAGCGAAACCTCGGCAGATATGCTAACCCGGCAGGCCATCGATACAGTAGATTTTCCGCCTACGGTCGAACAGGCATGGAAAGATGGCGTGCGCACCTTTGTGGAGCTTGGCCCGCGCGACACGCTGACCGCAGCACTTGGCAATATTCTTGAAGGCAAGGACTACAATGCGGTCGCCACCGACCGCATTGAAACAGCGGACTTGGGACAGGTCGCCGACCTCGCCGCCTTCCTGTTCGCGGACGGGCGCGCTCCCAAGATGAAGCCCGTCGCAGACGCGCTCGACGCCGCGCGACGCAACAGGACCGTGCGGCCTGCGCCCTGGGCGCTGACACGCGATGTCCCTTACGCCAAGCCTATTGTTCCGGCCCTAATCCCAACAAGCCGGATGCCGGTTGCGCCGATTTTGGCCGCCGTGAACTATCCTGCGCCATGCGATTCAAAAGTCAGCACCACGCAGGTGCCATTCCCCGCGCCGCCGGCAGACCGACCGATGCCTGCGCCGCGCAAGGTGACTGCTGGAACAGTGCCACTTCTGCCGCGATCACCCGCAGGACCGCACTGGAACTCTCCCGAGATCGAGAAATCCACGCGTGAGAAGATGTCTGACTTCTTCGGCGCCGCATTCAAACCGCAGGACCAATATGCTCGTCAGGTGCGCCTGCCAGCGCCCCCTTTGCTGCTCGTCGACCGGATCACCGGAATCGATGCAGAGGCCGGAGTCGAGAGTACCGGCATCATCTGGACCGAAACCGATTTGAAGCCGGATCAATGGTTCATCCATGATGGCCGGATCCGGCCCGGTCCGCTGATCGAAAGCGGGCAAGCTGACCTGACCTTGATTGGCTGGATGGGGGCGGACTTCAAGAACCAGGATGACCGGGTCTATCGCCTTCTGGGGTGCGAAATCACATTCCATGAGGGCGGCCTGCCAGAGCCCGGTGAGACGCTACACTTCCAGATCGAGATCACCGGGCAGGCGACACTCGCCGGTGTCCGCATGTTTTTCTTCCAGTATGATTGTATGGCGGGCGACCGCCGCGTCTTCTCCGTGCGAAACGGTCAGGCCGGCTTCTTCAGCGATGAGGAACTTGCCTCCGGAAAGGGCGTCATGTGGGATCCCGCCAAGGATTCACCGCCTACCGCAGACCCCGCGCCATTTGCCGCCGAGGGCGCGAGCCGGAAGCGAGCTTTCAGTGCCAGAGATCTGGACGCTTACCGGGACGGCAATGCCTGGGCGTGCTTTGGCGACGGGTTCGAACTGGTGGCCGCGCAGTCACGTCCGATCCGTCTGCCGGACGACAGGCTGGCTCTCTTCGATGATGTCGAAGCCTTTGACCCCCATGGCGGGCCGTGGGGCAGGGGATATTTGAAAGCCCGCGCGCATGTACCCGTCGATGCCTGGTTCTATGAGGGTCATTTCCACAACGATCCCTGCATGCCCGGCACGCTCATGGCAGAGGCCGCCGTACAGACACTGGAGTTCTATGCAGCGGCCGCGGGCCTGCTGACCGAACGTGACGGGTATGTCTTCGAACCGATGCCGGGCCATATGGCGCAATTCGTCTGCCGGGGGCAGGTCATTCCGGATACGGACCACGACGTGACATATGAGGTCTTCATCGATGAGATCATTGATGGAGAAGCCCCGGAAATTTACGCGTCCCTTCTGGCAAGCAGTGACGGCAAGAAGGTGTTCTACTGTCCGCGCTTCGGCCTGCGCCTGCGCCGCGACTGGCCCGCGCCGCGGATCGCCGACACGCCGATCCGGACGGGCCCGATGGGCGAGAGTCGGGGCGACCACGCCGCATTGCTCGATTGCGCCAATGGCGCGCCATCGGCGGCCTTTGGCGAAATGTATGATCGGTTCGATTCCGAAGGCATCGTACCCAGACTGCCGCAAGAGCCATATCACATGATGACGCGGGTCATCGACGTGTCCACACGGCCAGGCGTGCAGGAAGTTGGCGCAAAAGTTCGCGCCGAATACGACATTCCTACGGATGCCTGGTATTTCGAGGACAACAGGAATGGGGCCATGCCCTTCGCCGTCCTGTCGGAGATCGCGCTGCAGCCGTGTGGGTGGCTCGCCAGCCATTGCGGTTTTGCCTTGTCCGGTAATCTGAAATTCCGAAATCTCGAAGGCGATGGAGTCCTGCATCGTGAGCTCAGCCCAGACGATGGGACTATGGTCGTTGAGAGCGAGTTGACGGCCTTCTCACGTGTCGGACCGATGACCATTGTGACCTTCAGCGTTGTGGTCACGCTAGCCTCAGGCGAACCTGTCCTGGACCTGACGACCCAGTTCGGATTCTTTCCAGCTGCCGCGCTGGTGCGCCAGGCCGGCCTGGCGGCCAAGCCGCATTTCTCTGCTGCGTTCGACCTGCCGGGCGAAAAAGTGAAGACGCGCATGATTGAAAAGCGCCTTGCAGGCGGCAAGATGCGCATGCTGGACGCGGTCGACTATTTCAACCCGACCGGCGGAGAGGCCGGGCTTGGTCTGATCCGGGGCCGCCAAGCAGTTGATCCGAATGCGTGGTACTTCAAGGCGCACTTCTATCAGGATCCGGTCCAGCCGGGGTCGCTCGGCCTTGATGCGCTCGCACAATTGCTGGCGCACGCCATTCTGCTCAAGGGACTGGATGAGGGCATGAGCGACCCGCACTTTGAAACCATTGCGACCGGCGCACCGTTCAAATGGAGCTATCGCGGACAGGTGACGCCCGACAAGAAAGAAGTCGTTACCGTGATGGAGATTGTTTCCATAGAGAAACGCGACAAGGGCTGGTTGGTCACTGCACGAGGAAGCCTGTGGCGGGATGGCCTGCGTGTTTACGAAGTCGGTCCCTACAGCCTTGCGCTGGTGGACAAAGGCTAGGCGCACTCGCTCGCGACGCAAGTGACAATGTCTCCGTGCAGGAAGCACGAAATGTCGAATATGCGATCCGTATGCGATACTTGTCCCTGGGAAGTCTCACCAAGGATGAGGCTTGCGGATAGGTTGATCGTCGGTGCCCCCATGCGGAATCCCTGACCGGCGGCTTTCATGATGGCCTCCTTGATCGTCCACAGCCTGTAGAATGGGAGGAGATCGTCGTTAGCGATACCGCTGAATATCTTTCGCTCCGAAGCCGAGCACATCATCGGCAGCATCTGTCGCCAATCGATGTCGCGAACCTTTTCAATATCAATTCCGACCGCTTTGTCATGAGAGGTGGCGAAGGCAGACCAGCCCCCGGTGCGAGAAATCGACAGATACAGTTCCCGCATATTTCGCAGGGAAGGCGCCCCGAGCGTATCATGTTCGAGAACTATATCCGCCTTCGCTTGGCCGAGATGATTTGAAAGGCCGGTTCGCACAGCTGCGAATGAGCGTTCCAGATCAAGACGTATGTCTGGATCGAACAACTTTCCAAGGCGCGCGTACTCGGTATTGGTGAGGACCGATGACTGCGTCTGTACCTCCGAATGATCCAGAATATACGCCGAGATGCTCGGCTGCTCCGGCGCGCGGGTCTGAGATGAGGGAATGTCGAGTTGGATCATGTCAGGCAGGCTGCAAGTGATATACCGGATCAGCGCGGGAAATGATCCAATTACAGCCAAGAATATACACACACCGCTTGTTTCCGCTAGAAGTCGGAATGAGCCCGTATATGCACTTCCGGACCTGACATTGACTATGCCATCCAGCCTTTCTTACAAGTTTTCGATCGCGCCCATGATGGACTGGACGGACCGGCACTGCCGCATGTTCCATCGGAGCCTGTCGAAACATGCGCTGCTCTGGTCTGAAATGATGACGGCTGATGCCGTCATCCATGGAGACCGCGGCCGCTTGATTGGCTTCTCCGAAGCTGAGCATCCCGTCGTCCTGCAACTGGGTGGCAACGAGCCGGCAAAGCTCGCCGAAGCGGCCGCCATTGCCGAGCAGTTCGGCTATGACGAGGTAAATATCAATTGCGGCTGCCCGTCCGACCGAGTTCAATCAGGCGCGTTCGGAGCTTGCCTGATGGCGCGGCCGGACGAAGTAGCCGCGTGCGTTGACGCCATGAAAGCCCGCGTGTCCATCCCGGTCACGGTAAAGTGCCGCATCGCCATTGATGATTTGCCAGCGGAAGAAACTCTGTTTGATTTTGTCGAGAAAGTCAGCGCAGCAGGTTGCGAGGTTTTCACCGTTCACGCGCGCAAGGCTTGGCTTAAAGGCCTGAGCCCGAAGGAGAACCGCGATATTCCGCCGCTTGATTATGACCTTGTGGCGCGCCTGAAGGCCGTGCGGCCTGACCTGACCATTATCCTGAATGGCGGCATCACCACAATCGAGGCTTGCCGCGACCACCTCGATACTTTTGATGGCGTCATGCTGGGGCGTGCCGCTTATCAATCCCCAGCCCTGCTGGGCGAGGTGGATTCCGCATTGTTCGGGGTCGGCGAGCCTGTCTCACCAGAGGTAGCCCTCGACGCGTACCGGCCTTATATGGCAGCGCGTCTGGAAGAGGGCGTCGGGTTGCATGCGATGACCCGTCATATGCTGGGCCTGTTCAACGGACAGCCCGGCGCGCGCCGCTGGCGGCGAACACTCTCTGAGAAAGCCGTGCGTAAGGGCGCCGGTCTGGAAGTGTTGGATGAAGCGCTTAGCGCGGTCATGCTCGACGCCTGATACAAAGCAGGTTCAACTTTTCGGAATTTCGTTCTTTATTTGTTCGCAATATTCTGTTAACCATTTGCCCCATGCTGACAGGGGTTGGAGATGGTTTGCAGGGTTACGACGTTTGCATTTGAGGGCGTAGACGCCCAGCCCGTGGATGTGCAGGTCCAGATGACCGGCGGCCAGCCAGCGTTTCATATTGTCGGCTTGCCGGACAAGGCGGTTGGCGAGAGCCGTGAACGTGTCCGGGCCGCTTTTGCCTCCCTTGGGCTCGCACTCCCGCCGAAACGGGTCATCGTGAACCTCGCCCCCGCTGATCTTCCCAAGGAAGGCAGCCATTATGATCTCGCCATCGCGCTTGCCCTGCTCGCCATGATGGGCGTGATCCCACCAGACCAGTTGGAGGCCTACGCGGCCATTGGAGAACTTTCGCTTGATGGCGCGCTGGGCGAAACGCTCGGGGTCCTGCCAGCCGCCATGGCCGCTGAAGGGATGGATTTACAACTCATCTGCCCACAGATTTGCGGCGCTGAAGCAGCCTGGGCAGGCGGCAGTGTTATTGGCGCAACAGGCCTGATTGCCCTGATCAATCACTTTACTGGCCGCGCTGTTATCAGCCCTCCGCAGCCGGGCGAGCTGGCAACCCCGCCCGCCGGGCCGGATCTGCGCGATGTGAAAGGTCAGGAAGGTGCCAAGCGCGCACTCGAAATTGCAGCCGCCGGGGGGCACAATCTCCTTTTTTGCGGCCCGCCTGGGTCGGGGAAGTCCATGCTGGCCCAAAGATTGGCTGGCATATTGCCGCCATTATCTGCGCGGGAATTGCTGGAAGTTTCGCAAATTCAGTCGATTGCGGGCCTGTTGGAGCGCGGACGCCTCTCGCGGAGACGACCCTTTCGCGCGCCCCACCATTCGGCCTCCATGGCTGCTTTGGTCGGGGGCGGAATCAAGGCCAAGCCCGGTGAAGTCTCGCTCGCGCATCATGGCGTGCTTTTTCTTGATGAATTGCCGGAATTCCCCGCAACGGTGCTCGACAGTTTGCGACAGCCGCTTGAGGCGGGCGAAGCCGTGGTGGCGCGGGCCAACCGGCATGTGCGGTATCCGGCGCGGTTTCAGCTGATCGCTGCCATGAATCCATGCCGGTGTGGGGGAGGGCCCGGCGCAGCCGCCTGTCGGCGGGGTCCCCGCTGTGCACAGCAATATCAGACCCGCTTGTCCGGTCCGTTCCTGGACCGGATCGATCTCTACTACGACACGCCACCAGTTACCGCCGTTGATCTTGCGCTGCCGCCGCCCTCGGAAGGCTCTGAAGAAGTTCGCGTGCGCGTCGCCCGGGCGCGTGACATCCAGACAGAGCGGCTGGGGCATATGGCAAGTGACACGATCCGATCGGTTAACGCCGACACGCCTCTTTCCGAACTGGAAAAGTCGGCAGCGCCTGATGAGGCTGGTGCCGCTTTGCTGGCGGATGCCGCTTCGCGGCTGCAACTGACCGCGCGGGGCTACAGCCGGGTGCTCAAAGTGGCACGCACCATTGCAGATCTTGAGGGTTGTGACGGCGTGCGGCGGCTTCATGTCGCTGAGGCACTATCCTATCGGCATCGTCCGCCGGGCATGCCCGAGCCAGCCGTATCTGCGGCGCGCGGCGCTGCAGCCGGGAGCATGGTCGGTTAAATGAATGCTAAAGGCTTTGCGATAAGTCTGCTGCCCGATGACAGACTCACAAAAGCCTCCCGCAAATCCCGCCAAGCCGGAAGACACCTTCCTGGCAACGGCGAGTCATGAAATTCGCACGCCCCTGAACGGTATTCTCGGCACAGTTTCCCTGTTGCTTGAGACCGAACTGGCCCCAGCGCAGCGCGAATATGCCGAGGCGATCAAGATGAGCGGCGGGCGCCTGCTCGATTTGCTTAATAATGTGCTGGATTATGCCCGGCTCGATGCGTCTGCAGTGGAACTGGAAGTCGAAAATTTTTGCCCGGTGCGGCTGGGCCGTGAAGTGATCGAACTGCTCAGCCCGCGTGCGCATGCGGCAGGGCTCGACCTTGCTGTTCGCGCGCAGCCTTTGCCGATGCCGACCTATTCCGGCGATGCAGGTCGTATACGACAGATCTTGTTTAACCTAGTGGGCAACGCCCTCAAGTTCACGCGCCAGGGTTCGGTCCTGCTGGATATCGCGGCTCGAACGGATGGGCTCGAATTCCGTGTCATCGACACCGGTCCCGGCATAGCTGAAGCGGATCGCGTGCAATTGTTCAGCGCGTTCAAACAATCGGCCACGCAGGATGCTTTCAATGATGGCGGAGTCGGGCTTGGCCTTGCCATCGTCAAGCGGCTGACGGAGCTGCTGGGTGGACGGGTAGACATTGATGGTGCTCCCGGCCTGGGCACCGCCTTCAAGATATTCCTGCCCCTGGCACGTGCAGACATGCCGTCCACGCATGACCTGCCGCAACTCGACATGACCGTTGGCCTCGTCGGTCTCCCGGCCGCCACCACGCTTGCAGCCGCGTCTGCGCTTTCCGGGTCCGAGGCCAGGCCTTTTCTGATCGACCCAGTCGCGGGGCGTGTGCCCGGTCACGTCGATATATTGTTAATTGGCGCTGATTTACGCGAAAAGCTCGTCAGAGAATTTGCCTGCCAGCGTCCAACCCTGGTGGTCCTGCGTCCCGAAGACCGTGGCGCGATCGAGCGGTTTCGGAGTCTGGGCTGCACAGGCTGGCTGGTAAGACCGCTGCGCGCATCCTCGATTGCAGAACGTGTCTATGTCGTCCAATCAGGTGAGCAGGCGATAGACGAGCCGGAGCAGAAGACAGGGGCAGGGCATGTGCTGATTGCCGATGACAATCCGGTAAATGCACTGATCGCACGACGCGCCTTGGAATCGGCCGGTTTTACCGTCACTGTAGCCTCCACCGGAAGCGAAGCTGTGGAGACTGCAACGCAAATGAACATCGCCCTCATCCTGATGGATTTGCGCATGCCAGTCATGGATGGCTTTGAAGCCATGCGCCGCATTCGCGACAACGGGTCGGACGTTCCGATGCTGGCTGTCTCTGCGGAAATGAATCCGAACATCGAGCGACAGGCGCGCGCGGCTGGCGCAAACGGCGTGGCTGCCAAGCCTCTGGATGCCGAGGCACTCCGTCGCCTTGCGCTGCACTGGACGAGCGCGCCGGTCCGGCACGAAGGCGCTGCATGAGCGACACCTCAGCGCCAACGCCTCCTGAAGTTCGCGAACCATCGCGCGCTGTCCGCGCGCTGAAGGCCCTGAAGGATCGCCGCATGGCGGCTATGCTCATCCTGTCATTTGCTGCCAGCATACCATATGGCGCGGTGGTTGGTGTCTTGTCGGCCTGGCTTACTCAGGAAGGCGTCGACACAAACACGATCGGTGTGCTCGCGCTGGTCTCTCTGGGTTACTCGTTCAAATATCTCTGGGCGCCCATGTTTGGCCGCGCTCGAAACGTACCATTTCTGCGCATCGGGGGACGCCGATCCTGGCTGATCGTGTGCCAATCCGTGATCGCTTTGCTGCTGATCATCCTGGCCTTTAGCAATCCACCGGAAAATATTGGCCTCGTGGCGCTGATCTGTTTCGTGATCACCCTTATTGGGCCGACCCATGATCTGATCCTCGATGCCTGGCGGATCGAAGTGGCGCGCTCTGAAGAGGACAAGGACCTCATGTCCGCCCTCTACCAGTTCGGCTACAAGTCCGGCGGTTTCATCTCCGGCTTTCTCGCCTTGCTGGTGGCCGCACGTGTCGGATGGACCGTGTCCTATGTGATGATGTCGGTGTTCATTGCGCTGACCGTGCTGGGCAGTTTGCTCGCGCCGGAACCGGAATCTTCGTCCCGCCCTGATACGAGCCGTATGAGTTTCCTGCCCTCGCTGCGCAGAAAAGTTACTCTTCCGGCCGTGATCGTCGTCGCACTCAGCTGGCTCATCGGCTTCACGATGATCGGCACTTTTGTCGTGCGCAAACTGGCCTTGGGCGCAGACATATCCTCGCGGGTGTTCGTTTCCGAACAGGGGCCCGTCATTGTCTTGCTGACCGTGGTCCTGCCAGCCGTCGTTGCCGCCTTGCTGGTGTTCACACAAAAGGCTGTTGCAACAGAGGCGCCCTTGCTGATGGTGGGACAGAGTCGCGGCGACAAGCTGTTGGCCACCCTGTTTCGGGCGATCTTCGACCCATTGATGGAGCTCATTTCCCGGCTCGGCTGGTGGACCATTCTCGTGCTCGCACTGGCACTGACCTACCGGTTCACCGATGCGGTCTGGGGCTCGTTTGCCTATCCTTTCTATTTGCGCGCAGACCTTGATGCGTTGGGACATACGCTCGACGATGTAGCCATCGCCTCGAAATTCTTCGGTGTTGTGGCGACCATTCTCGGCTCGCTCATCGGTGCGACGCTGATCGCGGTGCTCGGCCGGATGCCAGTCTTTTTTGTTGGTGGGATCGTCGCGGCTGCGACCAATTTGCTTTATGCGGACTTGGCGGCTGGCGCGGCGACGGTTGATGCTTTTCTGGCGTTCACCCATCTTGATGCGCCATTGATCACCTTTGCGGATTGGGCCGCAAAACTCCAGCCTGAGGAAGTGGCAATTGCCTCTGACCAGGGCCAGCGCATGGCGCGCCTGATGGTGACGATCTTTGCCGAGAACATTGCAGGCGGCTTCGCGCTCGTCGCAATGACGGCCTATCTGACATCAGTGGTCAATCCGCGTTTTGCCGCCGTTCAGTATGCGTTGCTGGCCTCGCTCACAATGCTGATCGGCACGCTGGGCCGGCCTTGGCTGGGCGAGATGATTGAACAGAACGGGTTCTATGACGTGTTCATCATTACCTTCTGGCTTGGGGGTGTTGCGGTCGTACTCAGTGCCATAGAGTGGGGCCGTCAAACCTATCTCAAGCGGTCGGTATCGGCCGGGTAAACCTCATTAATACTGGAGGAAGTCTCATGCGTTCAGCCCTGATTGCGTTCGTCATGCCCCTTGCCATATCGGCCTGCGGGACTGTTCAGGGCCAACCGGCTGGGGTGAGCGTCGCTTTGGAAGTTCAGGAGGAGGCAGCCATCACGGCGATGCTTGAGGCGCAAGACGCAGCCTGGAATCGCGGTGATATACCCGCCTTCATGGACGGATATTGGAAGTCTCCCGACTTGCGCTTTGCGTCTGGCGGCAACATTGCGCGCGGGTGGGACGCAACGCTTCAACGCTATGAAACACGCTACGATACGCCTGAAAAAATGGGCACGCTGGTGACGTCCGACTATGAGATTGAAATTCTGTCGCCCGATGCCGCCATCGCACATGGCCATTGGATGCTCGAAGTCGAAGGCGACAATCCGTCCGGACTGTACACGCTGGTCCTGCGCAAGATTGATGGCGGTTGGGTGATCATTTCCGACACAACCACGTCAGCGGACTAACGGGTTGCGATGACGCCGACATAAGCCATTCCAAGCCTTGGCAGTCGGCCCAGTTACGGGCAAAACGCCGTGTGGCCTCACGACCGAAGGGGAGCCGGCACAGACCATGAAACGCGCAACACTCGATTTTGAAACCCATAATTCTGCGCTGGAGCGCGTGATCGAGCGGCCATGGTTCCGGCACCTGGTGATCGCCTTGATCATCGTGAACGCCGTGATTCTTGGCGTGCTGACCTATCGCGAGACACTGCCCGCGGGTCTTGTCGTGTCGCTCGACGCAGTTGACCAGACGATCACATATGTCTTTGCGGTCGAGATCCTGCTGAAACTGGTAGTCTATCGGTTGCAATTCTTCCGGCGGGGTTGGAACTGGTTTGACTTCATCGTCATTGGCGTTTCGCTGATACCAGGAACTCAGGCATTCGGCGTATTGCGTGCGCTCCGGGTCCTGCGGATTCTCCGATTGCTGCATATCGTTCCAATGATGCGCCGGATTACCGAGGCGCTGATGAAGGCCCTGCCGGGCATGGGCGCCATTTTCGCAGTGCTGGCGCTGATCACATATGTTGCCGCCGTAATGGCGACCAACATGTACGGCAATACCGAGAATGAAGAGGTCACCGAACTGTTCGGGGATCTGCCGCGTTCGGCCTATTCACTTTTCCAGGTCATGACGATGGATGGCTGGCGGTTCGAAGTTGTCCAGAAAGTGATTGATGATGGCAATCCCTATGCCTGGATGTTCTTCCTGATCTTCATCTTCATCGCCAGCTTCGCCATTCTCAACTTGTTCATCGCCCTGATTGTGGATTCGCTCGCGGCCGAACAACAGGCGATCATCGAGGAGGGACTCGACGAAATCGAAGGAGAATTGGAAGGTGAACTCATGACCGCCGAGAAGGAGCGCGCCGCCGTCCTTTCGGCAATACAGGAGATGCGATCAGAGATCGCCGCCTTGAGAGCCTCGGTTGAGGCGCAGTCAAAGTAGATAAGGCCCGCCTCTGTTTGTGGGCGGGCCTTCAGCATCGCTTCGCTTTGCAGATCACCTTAGCCTTTGGGCAGAAGGACCTGGTCGATCACATGGATGACACCGTTGGAGGCCATGACATCGGCTTTCACGACGGTGGCGCCATTCACCGTTACGCCGTCGGTGCCATCGATTGCTACGTCGCCATTCAACGTGCTTGCGGTCAGTGTCTTTCCGGCGAGCTGGTCAGAGGTCACCTTGCTGTCAGCGATCACGTGCAGTTTGAGAATGTCGGCAAGTTGGTGCTTGTTCTCCGGCATCAACAGGATTTCGACCGTACCCTCGGGAAGGGCGGCGAAGGCAGCATCGGTTGGCGCAAACACGGTAAGCGGGCCTTCGCCCTTCAGGGCATCGACCAGACCAGCTGAAGTCGCGGCAGCCAGCAGCGTGTTGAACTGGCCAGCTTCGGCGGCGGTGTCGACGATATCCATCTTGGACCATTCGCCTTTGATGAGCTCGGCCTCGACATGGCTAGCCATGCGATCCTTGGAATACTGACAGGTCTCTGCGAGGGCCGGGGCGGCCAGGAAGGCGAAAGCAGCGGTGAGCGTGAGAAGACGTTTCATGATTAGGGGTGTCCCAATTCAGAAATTTTCCGATGGAACCATATCCATCGATGCCACTCTTTACGGGTCGTCCGTCCCGGAGGATCAGAATCTAAAAAAGAATTCATTTTTGGAAGTGTGAGCAGGACTTCACGCAACTGTCAGCATGCCGCGCTCCCAAAATTGCCAAAATAGGGTATAGAATTTCCCGAGATGTCTTTGTGGACCCGAGTGCTTGAGGGCGGACGGCGCCTGTTCGATCCTGACAACTCTGACGGCATGCTTGCCGACGGAGCTGATTTTGCGTGCGCGCCAGATCCGAATGATGTCGGGTTTACTGCGGCGGTCGTGGGGCTCGGTGCAAAGCTTGCCGTAGCTGACGGCACCGTATCGGATCAGGAAATCATGGTGTTTTCGCGCGTCTTCCGCGCCGCGCCTGAAGATGCCGACAGTGTTCGCCGTGTCTTCAATATCGCCCGCCAGACTGTGCGCGGCTATGAAGGCTACGCTCGCAAGATCGGCCGGAAATACCGAGACCGCCCATGCTTGCTGGAAGGCGTGCTGGACGGCCTGTTCCAAATCGCGGGTGCGGATGGCGTCGTGACGGCGGATGAGATGGACTATTTGCGCACCGTATCCGATGCCTTCGGCTTTGATGAGCTGACATTCCGCCGGATCAAGGCCAGCCATTTGGGCCCGGATAGCGACGACCCATACCACATTCTCGGCGTCTCCCATGATGCAGAGTTTTCCGATATTCGTGCCGCCTATCGTCAGTTGATGTCTGATCACCATCCGGACCGTGTGGTGCAAATGGGCGCACCACGCGAATTCGAGGATGCCGCGCATGCCAAGGCGGCATCGATTACAGCCGCCTATGCGCAAATTCGGACCGAACGCGGTCTGCTGATCCGGTCGGATTGAGGCATTTCCGCGAATTCACATAGTATCGGCATGCCATTCCATTGACGGAACGCAGCACTGGCGCCATGTTTGCACTGTAAACGAGAGATTCATGACCCAAGCAGCTTCCAGTTCCGGCCGTTTCAATATTGCAGACGCATTTTCGAGTGCGATCAGCCTTGTGGCGCGGCTATGTATTGGGCTCTTGCTGGTGCTGTTTGCCGGATTGCTAGCCGTGATGACCGCTATCGCAGGCGTCTTGCTGGCTTCGGCGGCCTTGTTCATGCGGTATGCTGGCCGGAAGGGCATCCCCCCGCAAGCGCGCGACACGGCTGAAGAGCCGCTCATTCTCGACGCCCGCCGCACGCCGCGCGGCTGGACTGTCGAATAACAACTCCGAATTATTTGGAATTTTGAAACGGATGGGGAGCCTGAAGCCCCTAAAAGCACTCGCTTGACACTGGGGCGCTACAACTGTAGCGTACACGTGACTTTGATAGCGAGATTTGCATGTCCCAGCCCAATCCTTCCGAACTCAGCGTGTTGAAACATCTCTGGTCACATGGCCGGCAAAGCGCACGTGAGGTGCATGATGCCATCGGTCCGAGGCAGGGGTGGAAGCCGTCGACGACCCGCACCGTCATTGCTAGGATGGAAGAGAAGGGCTGGGTCAGCCGTCAGGACATGCATGGCATCGCAGTGTATGCCGCCGCTATAGACCGGACCGCCACATTGGGCGGATTGGTCCGTCATCTCGCCCGCCAGGTTCTGGATATGGACGGGCCGTTGCCGGCGGCCTTGTTTGCGGAAAGTCCACACCTCTCCGATGCCGAACTTGACGAACTCGACGCCATCATCAACGCGGCGGCGGCCGATACGGAGGGCAAGGCATGAGCTTGTTCGGACTGATCGCACTCGCCTTTGGTTGGAGCGCGGCGCTCTGGCTGCTCGCCACCGTGCTTTGCACGCTCAAACCCTCACCCAGGATGGCTCAGGCCATATGGCGCGGCGCAGCAGCTTTGATGTTCGCACCATTCCTGGCATCTGCTTTCATGCCGGGTCTGACTCAAGTTGCCGCACAGGCCTTGCCGGACTTGCCGGTCATGGATGCGCTGACGGTCCAGTCTGATGCCGTCTTTGTTGAAGAATCTACCACAGAATTCCGTATACCGCCGGTTGCGACACTGGTGCTGTGGGCGCTTGTTGCCGGGTGGTTCGTGCGTGCGGTCTGTTGGGCTGTGGGGCAGGCCAGACTTCAGCGCCTGAAGCAGACATCCCGTCCGGTCATCCGCCCGGTTCGCCACTGGGCCGACGCGATTGGATTGCGGCGCGTGCCGGATGTGCGGGTTATCCCGCAGGGGGCGCCGTTCCTTGCCGGTATCGTGCGCCCGGTCGTCTTCATACCGGCAGCGCTCATCTCGAAACAACACACACCACAAATCATCGTGCACGAACTGGTTCACCTGAAGCGGGGTGACCTGCTGACCCGCCCATTTGACCGTATGGTCGCAGACATATTCTGGTTCTCTCCTTTTGCCTGGGCCATGCGCGAGCGCCTTGATTATTGGCGCGAGGCGATCGTCGATGAAGAGACCGCCGAGCTGACGGGTGACCGGATCGCCTATGCTCGCGCCCTGACCCAGGTGGCGCGTCTTGCCCGGCCTGCGCTCATCCTGCCGGTTGCAGCATTCACGCTCAAGAAAGAAGGAACCCTCAAAATGCGCTTGACCCAACTCCTGAGTGAGACCCACCACCGGCCGAAACGTCTTGGCTTGGCAGTCGCGGCAGCGCTGGCGCTCGCGACCCCGCTCGCCTTGGCGCAGGGATCACTGATCCGGGGCGCCGCCGCACTGCCGACCGACGCGGTTACATACAGTCATGCCGTGCTGGACAAGGCGAAGCTGACCAGCGCCTTTGGCGTGCGTAAACACCCTGTCTCAGGCGAATTGAAACAACATCAGGGCGTCGACTTGGCAGAGGAAGAAGGCAAGCCGATCTATGCGCCGACTTCAGCAATCGTGACCCGCGCAGAAATGACAAATGGATACGGGAATCTCGTCGAAATCGCTGCGGGTGAGACTGTGCTCCGCTTCGGGCAGTTGAAAGATATCAAAGTGTCACTGGGGGAATCCGTCTCCGCAGGTACTGTGATCGGCTCGCTGGGCCAGTCCGGCCAAGCCACCGGGCCACACCTGCACCTTGAAGTCTGGCGCGCAGGCCAGGCGGTCGATCCGATGGCAGAGCCCGGGCTCATCCTGGCGGACTCCCTGTTCATCACGACAAATTCCGGCGCGAAGGTTCCACAGCCCCCCGCGGCTTCTGTGCCGGATGCCGCGCCCAAGCCTGCCTCCATCCCGGCTGCACCGCTGGCACCAATCAAGCGCGATGTGGCTTTTGAGGAGATCCGAGGTGAAGTTGGCGGTTGCGAGGTCATCGCAAACTGGGCCGACACGCGCGAAAAGTCTGCCGTCTGGTTGGCAAGGCTGGATGCATCCAAGGCCGAGAACAAGCTTGCTGGCCTGTCGCTAAATGCAAACTGGACGCCTGAGGCTGTGAATCATCCAAGGCCATCCTATCCTGCCGACGCGGCCAAGAAACGACTCAGTGGTGGCTGCATGGTCCTGTTCGATCTTGGTGCTGATGGCGTTCCACAGAATACACTTGCAGAATGCACCGATCCGGTCTTCGAATCTTCGGCGGCAGCACTGAAGGGCGCGACGTTCAAACCGCTTACCAATAAGGCAGGCAAGCCTGTCGACGTCAAAGGCATCACATATCCGCTGGAATTCTGTATCGCCTAGCGCGGACTGGATGACGATGCTTGGAACTTTCTGATCCGCCGACGCGTCTAATAGCAGGCGCGTCGGCTGTCAGGAGGATTCTCGATCATGGCAAACCCCAAACCGGTCGGGAAATCCACTCCAATCATTGGGGGTGTACTGACATTTGCCCTGTTTGGAATCCACCGTCTGTTCGTCGGTCAGATATATTCCCGATCCGAGGCGGTGAGCCTTGTGGAGGCGCTGTCGGATTCGTCCCTCTATTTCGGATCGGCTATCGCCAGCGCGTCGGCCACGATCCTTGCCCTTATGCTCACCATGCTCGGGATGATGCACAACAGTAGTGCCGACATCGGCATCTGGTTGTTCAAGCGCGTTCGCATGATTGCCTGGTTCGCCACGATCAGCCTGTGCAGCGCTGTGGCGCTTTTGACATTCTCATCCATTCCAATCGGGGAATTCGAAGATATCCCGACGAACTGGTATGTGATGTCGTATTACGCCATTGCCACGCTGATGGCTGTGCTGGCGGGTTTGCTGGTGACGAGCATCCTGTTGATCCTCGGCGCGGTCCGGTATTTGGTGAATCGGCTGGCGCCTGAAGTCGACTAGTGAGTCCTAGCGATCGAACAGTTTCGAAACGCTTTCCTCGTTCGCGATACGGCGAATGGCTTCGCCCAATAGCGGGGAAATGGGCAGGATGCGGATAGATTCCGATTTGATCGCATCTTCGGACGGCTGAATCGAGTCGGTCATCACCAATTCGTCCAGCACCGATTTCTCGATCCTCTGAACGGCATTGTTTGAAAGCACGCCATGCGTGACATAGGCAGAAACCGATTTGGCACCATGCTCTTTCAGGGCGGCGGCGGCGTTTGCCAGCGTGCCCCCGGAATCACACATATCGTCCAGCATGATGCAGCGCTTGCCGGACACATCGCCGATAATGTTCATGACTTCTGACTTGCCAGCTTCGGGGCGGCGTTTGTCGACGATGGCAAGGTCGGCCTCCAGTCGCTTGGCCAGCGAGCGGGCGCGCACCACGCCGCCAACATCCGGAGAGACCACCATGAGATCCTTGTTCCCGTAGCGCTCCTTGATGTCATCGACCATGACGGGGCTGCCGAACAGGTTGTCTGTTGGAATATCGAAGAAGCCCTGAATCTGGCCGGCATGCAGATCGACGGTCAATACGCGGTCGGCGCCCGCGCTGCAGATCAGGTTTGCGACCAGCTTGGCGGAGATGGGCGTACGACCATCCGTTTTACGATCCTGCCGGGCATAGCCGAAATAGGGGATGACGGCGGTGATGCGACGGGCCGAGGCGCGCTTCAGCGCGTCCATGCAGATCAGCAATTGCATCAGATTGTCATTGGCGGGGTAGGACGTGGACTGGATCACGAAGACATCTTCGCCGCGGACATTCTCGTCGATGCGGACAAATATTTCCTGATCCGAGAAGGTCTTCACCTCAGACCGCGTCAGGCGCGTGTCAAGATAATCGGCGATGGCTTCCGCCAATGGCCGGTTTGCGTTGCAGGAAAGCAGTTTCATGATGGAGCGCCCGTGCTGCCCAATTGGTGTCGCTTTTGTAACATAGGGCGGCGAGTCGCAACCGGACTCTTACGACTTTTTCAGAAAATTACAGCGCAAGCATGATGACTGAGGCATTTCGGCCATAGTCTGGCTCGCCCCGCTGATTGCGCCGCCGGTTGGAAAAATAGGAGACTTTCAGCGCGCATGTGTCCAGCCCGGTGTCGTGAACGCTGTGGACGCCGAGCCCATCCAGCCTTTGTCGACAATAGCCCGGCAGGTCGAACTGAAACCGGTCTCCCTTGCCAGGCAAGAACAAGGCCGCGTTATGGGGGGAGGCGTCCAGGAAAGTGTTTCGGAATTCGGGGCCGACTTCATAACTTGCCTGCTGGATCGTGGGACCAATGGCTGCGCGAATCCGGCCAGCTTCGGCGCCAAGTTCAATCATCGCCGCAACAGTGGTGTCGAGCACACCTCCGATGGCGCCTTTCCAGCCCGCATGCGCCGCACCAATCACGCCCGCTTTGGCATCGGCAAACAGAACCGGCGTGCAGTCGGCCGTCAGGATGCACAGGGCGATTCCCGGAATTTTCGTCACCATCGCATCGGCCTCCGGGCGCACGCTCCACGGTTCGGTGACATGTGCCACATCGGCTGAATGAATCTGGTAGCAGGAGAGCAGCGCGCGCGCGGACATGGCGGTGCGGATTCGCTCGCGATTGGTCGCGACGGCGCCGGGCACATCCCCTGAGCCTTCCCCGGCATTCAAACTGGTATAGAGACCACCCGAAACACCGCCCTTTCGGCCAAAGAATCCATGGCGGATCTCCGGCAGGCCTGAAAGATTATCACTCGTTTCAAAGGGGGGCGTATCGGTCATTGCCCTAGCCGTGGTTTGCTGCGGCGCGCCTGTCAAGCGCGCCGCCGCGATACCATTCAGAAGTGATAGGCGGACTCACCATGAGTTGCTGAGTCGAGGCCATTCTCCTCATCCTCGGTAGAAACCCGCAAAGGAATGAACAGCTTGATGACGAACAGGATCGCTCCGGTCATGATGGCCGAATAAACGGCGACGACTGCTACACCGAGCAGTTGCACACCAAACTGCGCACCGGTGGACATCTCCAGTCCCGGCGCCAGCGGACCTGCGGCTGCGAGGAATGGGATCAACAAACTGCCGAGAATACCGCCAACGCCATGCACGGCGAACACGTCGAGGCTGTCATCGATCTTCAGACGTTGCCGGATCAAGCCAACGGCTGCGTAGCAGACGCCTGCGGCCAGGATGCCGATAATGATGGCACCGACCGGGCCGACGGATCCCGCCGCTGGGGTGATCGTCGCGAGGCCTGCGACCATGCCGGTTGCGATGCCGACGAGTGTGGGTTTGCGAAAGCTGACCCATTCGATCAGCATCCAGACAAGTGATGCTGTGGCGGCCGAGATGTGTGTGACCAACATGGCCTGCGCCGCGCCATCATTGGCACCGAGGGCCGAGCCAGCATTGAAGCCGAACCAGCCGACCCAGAGCATGGCCGCGCCAAGCATCACGAATCCCGGACTGTGGGGCGGACGCATATCCTTCGGAAAATGGCTACGACGTCCCAGCATCAGTGCGAAGACGAGTGCGGAGATGCCGGCTGTCGTGTGCACCACGATACCCCCTGCGAAATCGATCACGCCTTGCTGGGCCAGCCAGCCTCCACCCCAGACCCAATGGGCAACAGGCGCGTAGCAGAGCACGAGCCAGAGCGCGGAAAAGATCAGCACAGCCGCAAAATTCACGCGCTCCACGAACGCGCCGACAATCAGCGCCGGGGTGATGATGGCAAAGGTCATCTGGAACATGAAGAACAAGGGTTCGGGAATGGTCTGCCCGTCGAGTGGCGCGCCGGTGACGTTTGCAAGCATGCTCTTCGCGAACCCGCCGAGATAGCCCGTCGCGCCCGGACCGAAAGCGATGGAATATCCACACACCAGCCAGACCAGACTGACTAGGCAAGCAATGGCAAAGCACTGCATGAAAATGGAAAGCAAATTCTTCGCTTGAACGAGGCCGCCATAGAACAGGGCAAGTCCCGGCAGGGTCATGAACAGGACCAGCGCCGTGGCGGTCAGGATCCAGGCTGTGTCTCCGGTATCGGCATGGGCGGGCAGGGCAAGTGCCCCGATGGCGGCCACAACTAAGCCTGCGCGTGCAGCGCCTTTTATTGATTTCAGCATTTCACTCCCCGTTTTTTCGTCATTTCTGACGAAGCTCGAACGGTTCGTCAATCAACGAGCACCTGTCTCGCAGGGACAGGGAGTGTGCAGATATCCACGCGTTTTGGAGGTGTAACCACAAAGGCATCATAGATGCTGTAATCGCGTTTGGAGGTCTTCAGGTCTTCCCATTCTGCGCCGGGCGTTGCCATGACTTCCCAGCGTGGGCGCAAACTTTCGGGCATGTCAGCCGCGAGCCCGACAGACAAGATCTCATTGGCTGAGAGGGCCTGCGCGCGCGCCGCAAATGCTTTTTCGGATGTGTCCGGATTCTGGAAGGATTCTATCTTGTCCTCCTGCACAGGCTCCACGCGTTCCAGTCGGTTGATATGGGCCATGCCCGAAATGACCCGGCCAAATATCGTATAGTTCCGATCAAGATACCGGCGCTGGCCGATGGGAACAAAGAATTCGGTCGAGCCGGTCTCCGGCGGGGAATTGCGCGCCATGCCAAGGGCGCCGGGACAATGCAGTAACCATTCCTGTCCGCTCTCTCGGCCAACTGCGAAGCCATTCCGGTGGCCCACCTGACCGGCGAACAGGTCCTCATTGCCTAGGGGCACGAAGCCGTCTGCGTCCACGGCCCGCTCGGCTTCCAGCGGTAGCTCGGCCCAATCTTCCAGAAGGTGTTCGAATTCGAGTCCTGCCTGCGCCACATGGCCATCGATCACGCGATAGAAATATTCGCCATTATAGAGATTGCTCCGGATCGCCTCACGAAACTGTGCCACATGTTTGGGGGCTGCCTCAGGGGCGAGTTCGATCATGACATCCCCTGTCACCGTTTTCAGGACCACAAGATTTTCAGGGGCCACCTCACGCCATGGCGCCACAGGGGCCGGAGCGTCTACCATCTCGGAGGCGGGGGCAGGGCTCGGATCGGGCGCTGTTTCGCAAGCGCCCAACAAGGAGATGCCGATGGCAACTGCCATGAGAGATATCCGCACCATCTTTGTGTCCTTCCCAAGAAATCATCCGCCTGCTAAGCGCCGCTCATGTATCAGATAAGTGCAAAAGGCGCGCGGGCGCCAGTTGAAACGGCGTGGGATGCGCTGGCCTGGGCCGATCCGTCGCCAGCGGGCGCGGTTGATGCCAAGGAGGACAGCCGGACCAGTTGGCGGCTCGATGCGTTCGCGGAAACGCTCGAAGACGCCAAAGCCTGCGTTGTCATTATCGAAGAAGCCGCGCCGGATCTTGTCGCGCGGATCGAACAGGTGATCGAGCAAGACTGGGTGACGCTGTCACTCGAAGGCTTGCCACCGGTCAAGGCCGGACCGTTCGTTGTAGCGGGCAGCCACGCCCTTGCGCGCCAGTCACCGGGAAAGATTTCCGTGCTGATCGAGGCCGGCCCTGCGTTTGGAACGGGCCATCATGGCACGACGCTCGGATGCTTGCTGGCGCTGGATGATGTGCGCCGCCGCCGGTCCATCGGCAAGGTGCTTGACCTTGGCACGGGCTCCGGCGTTCTGGCGATTGCTGCTCTGAAGGCGGGGGCATCCTCGGCGATCGGTACGGATATCGATCTCGATAGCGTGCGTGTGGCGAATGAGAATGCCCGCAAGAATCATGTCAACGGCTTCACCGCCTTGCATGTCACCGGTGCGAACACGCCACGCATTCGTCAGGGCGGGCCGTATGACACCGTGTTTGCGAACATCCTGATGCGGCCCCTGATCGGGCTCGCACCGGATATTGCGTCTCTCACGGCGCCGGGCGGCACAATTATCCTGTCAGGACTGCTGCACCACCAAGCGCCGCCAGTCCGGAACGCCTTTGCGTCCCGCGGGCTCGACTTCCAGACACGTATTCGCGAAGACGGGTGGTCGACGCTGGTGTTCCGGAAGCCGGGTTAAGCCCTGCAGGATCAGTAAGCGGCGCGGCGCGCCCAGCGCGCAGAACGGCGTGCCAGGATTTGCGGACGCTGGCTTTCGGCGCTCTGCAGCGCGTTCACGAAGGCTGGCTCAGCCATCTCGTTGACCATCAGCGAACGGCCCTGGCCGTTGAGGATTGCCATTTCTGGCGCAGTAATTGTGTTTTGACGTCTCATAGTGCGTCCCTCTTTTTGTATTGTGCGGCGCACAATTTTTTGTGTGGGCGCTATGTAGCGTAAAAGCATAAACAAAAAAGCATAGAAAAGCGGAAAATAGCATGAATAAATGCATAGCAACGATGCGGCTTTCTATGGTCAAAACCACGCTTTCGCACTAAGTAGGGGACATGAGACAGACATTTGATATCAAGGGCGGTCCGCAGGACGGCCGGGCGCATCTGCCCCTCGTTCGCGAACAGCTTTCCGCGCAGGGCCTCGACGGCCTTTATGTTCCGCATGATGATGAATACCAGAACGAATACCTGCCTGACGCCAATGAGCGCCTGGCTTGGGTGAGCGGGTTTACCGGTTCGTTCGGTTCTGCATTCGTCTTCACAGACCGCGCGGTGATCTTCGCCGATGGCCGCTACACGCTACAGGTCGCTGACCAGACCGACCCGGATCTCTGGGAAGTTCAGGCTGTGCCGGAGCCCGGCCCGTTCGGCTGGCTCAAATCGCAGGACATGACCGGCAAGCGCATCGGCTATGACCCGAAACTGATGAGCCCGAACGATGTCGCGGCCATGGGCACGGCCGCCAAGGCGGCTGGCGCTGAACTGGTCAGCGTCGCGAACAATCCTATCGACCTCGCCTGGGCCGACCGGCCAGACCAGCCCGCCGCGCTCGTCGTGCCGCATGAGGTAAAATTTGCAGGCGTCGCGCATGACGAAAAGCGCGTGCAGATTGGCCACGATCTCAAAGCCGAAAAGCTCGACGCGGCTGTGATCACGTCGCCGGCGTCCATCGCCTGGGCTTTCAACATTCGCGGCGGTGATGTCAGCTGCACGCCGCTGCCGCTCGGCCGCGCCATTCTGTTCGCAGACGGGTCAGCTGACCTCTTCCTTGATGAAGTGAAAGTGTCCGACGCGCTCCGCCAGCATCTTGGCAACAGTGTCACTCTGCGCCCGTTGGCCGATCTCGAAAAGGGCCTTTCAGACCTGAAAGGCAAGACGGTCAGCGTTGATCCGGATGTGGCCTCAGCCTGGTTCTTTGACCAGCTCGAACAGGCTGGTGCAACGCCTGTACGCCAACGCGACCCGGTGGCTCTGCCCAAGGCTTGCAAGAATGACGCGGAACTCGCAGGCTCGGCCGCCGCCCATCTTCGTGATGGCGTGGCCCTGACGCGCTTCCTGCACTGGCTTGATACGGACGCGCAGAGCGGCGAGATCACCGAGATCGACGCCGCCATCAAGCTGGAGGAATTCCGCGAAAACCTTGGCGGCCTGAACGATTTGTCCTTCCCGACAATTTCCGGTGCCGGCCCGAATGGCGCGCTGCCGCATTACCGCGTTTCGACAGCCTCGAACCGAAAGCTGGAACGTGGCAGCCTCTATCTTGTCGACAGTGGCGGCCAGTATCTGGACGGCACGACAGACGTGACGCGTACGGTTCCCATCGGTGATCCGAGCGCGGACATGCGGCGTCACTACACGCTGGTCCTGAAGGGGCATATCTCGCTGGCCATGGTGCGCTTTCCGAAAGGCACGACCGGAACCCATCTCGACATTCTCGCGCGCCATGCGCTCTGGCAGGCCGGGCTCGACTACCAGCACGGCACCGGCCATGGGGTCGGCGTCTATCTCGGCGTCCATGAAGGCCCGCAGCGCATTGCCAAGGCGTGGAATTCCGTGCCGCTGGAAACCGGCATGATCGTCTCGAATGAGCCGGGCTACTACCGCGCCGGACAGTACGGCATCCGCATCGAGAACCTTCAATATGTCACGCCACCGGCGGCCATCGAAGGTGGCGAACTCGACATGTATGGCTTTGAATGCCTGACCTTTGCGCCCCTCGCGCGGGACCTGATCGATCTGGCTCATCTGACCAAGGACGAGCGGGACTGGGTCGATGCCTATCACGCGCAAGTCTACGAATTGCTGGCCGACCGTCTGGACGGGCCGGTGAAGGACTGGTTGCGCGCGGCCTGCATGCCGCTTTAGGCAGTCTGTGAAAATCGCGCTTGTTCCGGTTTTGTTCTGGTGATAAATCATGGCCAGTAGACTCTTTGGAGACTGGCCATGATCCTTTCATTGTCGATACGTGATTTCGTCCTGATTGACCGCCTGGACATCGAACCGGGCGCCGGGTTTACGGCGCTGACCGGGGAGACCGGGGCGGGCAAGTCCATCATTCTCGATGCCCTGTCGCTTGCGATGGGGCACGGGTCCGACCGTGGGATGATCCGGGCGGGGCAGGACCAGTCGAGTGTGGCGGTTGAGTTTTCGCCCCCGGTCAGCCATCCAGTCTGGTCTGCACTGGCCGAAGCAGGCATTGACGCTTCGCCGGACGAGACCCTGACCATGAAACGCGTGATCCGCCGCAACGGCCCCGCGCGTGCCTTTCTCAATGACCAGCCGGTCAGCGCGGCGCTCCTGTCGGAGATCGGGGACCTCTTGGTCGAGATTCACGGCCAGCACGCGGCCTCCACCCTGCTGAAGCCATCATCTCACCGCCGTTTGCTCGACCAGTTTGCAGGCAATGAAAAGCTTTTGGACATGTGCGCGGCCACTCATGCTGCGATGGCGGAGGCCAGCGCCCGGCGTCAGGAACTTGAAGACGCGCATGCCGAAGCCATCGAACATCGCGAATGGCTGGCCGAGGCTGTGGCCGAGCTCTCCAGCTTGAATCCGCAGGAAGGCGAAGCCGCCATCCTGACAGAGCGTCGGACCCTGTTGATGCAGTCGGAACGCGTCACCGAGGCCGTGCGTGAAGCCGAAAATGTGTTGGAAAAGTCCGGCGTGGAAGATGCCTTGTCCAAGGCGGCGCGTGCCACCGAACGGATTTGCCGCTTGCCGGGATTTGAATCCTCTCAGGACACGCTGCCGGTTGCCGCACGTGCCGCCGCCGAAGCAGTCGAGCGGGCCTTGATTGAAGCGCGCGAAGCAGCAGGCGCGATCAGCCAGCTCGAACGGCTTGTCGATCATGATTCTGCTGAACTGGACGGCGCCGAGGCGCGGCTGTTCGCCTTGCGGGCCGCGGGCCGGAAGCATGGCTGCGATCCCGATCTCCTGCCAGACATGCTCACCTCATTGAGTGATCGGCTCGACCTGGTTGAAGCGGGCGAAGACGCGCTGATTGCTGCCCGCAAGGCTGAAGCATCTGCCCGGGCCGACTGGCATCAGGCGGCGGGCAAGCTAAGCGACGCCCGGCAGGCGGCCGCGTCGCAATTGGAAAAAGCCATCGCGCGCGAGCTGAAGCCGCTGAAACTCGGCCGCTCGGTGATCCGGGTTGCGATCACGCCGCTGGCAGAGGGGGAGGGCGGCCCGAACGGAATCGACTGGGTCGAATTTGATGCCGAGACCAATCCGGGCGCGGGTTTTGGCCCGTTGCGCAAGATTGCGTCCGGCGGCGAACTTGCCCGCGTCTCGCTCGCCCTGAAATGCGCCCTCGCCGAAGCAGGCTCTGCGCTGACGCTGATCTTTGACGAGGCGGATCAGGGCGTCGGCGGTGCGGTGGCGGCTGCGATCGGGGAACGCCTGATCTCGCTGGGTCAGGCCCGGCAGGTCTTCGCCATCACGCACAGCCCGCAAGTGGCCGCGTCCGCTTCAGCCCAGTGGCTTGTGGAGAAGGAGCAGGATGGGGCTGGCGGCTCACGCATACGCGGGCTAGATGACAGCAGCAGGCAGGAAGAAATTGCCCGAATGCTGTCAGGCGCCGAAGTTACCGCTGAGGCCCGCGCAGCCGCCGGGAGGTTGTTGGAGGGTGCATGAGCGAGAGAAGAGTTCGAAATCGCGATCATTTGCCTGCGATTAGGCTTTTTTACCCCCAAGTGTTCCAGGGGACGATCGAATCTGCGATCGATAAACTTTCGCCCGATGAGAGAAAGCGCGTCGTTGGGACCTTTCGGAGTACGAGTAATTATTGTCTCAATTGCCACGACTTCGCGGAACTAGAACAGCAAGTTTTATCTAAGCGACCGAGCCTAGTGGAACGTTTAAGAGATGCAGCACGCATACTTTACCGGTTCTACATCGATGCGGATGACCGATATAACTTCACCCAAGATTCTCCACTTTCGGATGGAGAATTCGATGAACTTAGAAAACTGGTAATATTACTCGGAAAAGAGCTGAGAATCCAATGGGAGGAAGACCCAGAGGAGCGCGTTGGACCAACTCCACGTGATGGATTTGGGAAAGTCCGACACGGCGCTGCGATGCTGTCTTTGGACAATATTTTTTCCGATGCGGACGTGTACGACTTTGTAGACAGAGTTCGGAGGTTTTTGAGTCTGCGAAGAGATGAGCCGGTCGCGTTTACGGTGGACCCTAAGATAGACGGATTGTCGGTTAGCCTGCTTTACTTGAAGGGTGAGTTTGTGCGCGCGTCGACCCGTGGAGACAGCCACGTTGGAGAAAACGTAACTGCCAATGTCGCAACTATTGGCGACGTCCCCGAGCATTTGAGAGGTAGCGGTTGGCCCGACTCAATAGAAATTCGGGGCGAAGTTTTCATGTCGAAACATGATTTCAATGAGCTCAATAGAAGAGAAGAAGCCGCGGGTCGAAAAACTTTTGCAAACCCCCGAAATGCTGCGGCGGGCAGTTTAAGACAGCTAGACGTGCAGGTTACCAACTCTCGGCCACTGAGCTTCTTTGCGTACGCTTGGGCGTCAGAAAGTTCGTCTTTTGCAGTTTCTCAATTTGAGGCGGTGAAGAAGTTTGCGTCTTGGGGGTTTAAGACCAACCCGCTTACGACGCTTGCAGATTCAGTAGAAGATATCTTGCGCGCATATCGAATAATCGAGGAGCAAAGGCCAGAACTGCCTTACGATATTGATGGCGTTGTCTACAAAGTTGATCTCCTCGAACTACAACACAGATTAGGTTTCGTTAGTCGCCACCCACGCTGGGCCATCGCACACAAATTTCCTGCCGAGAAGGCAACGACCCTGCTTGATGCTATCGACATTCAGGTCGGCCGCACAGGCTCGCTGACGCCGGTCGCGCGCCTGGCCCCGGTTACGGTTGGCGGCGTCGTGGTTTCGAATGCAACGCTTCACAATGAAGACGAAATTGAACGCCTTGGCGTGAAACCCGGCGATACGGTCGAAATCCAGAGGGCAGGGGATGTCATCCCGCAAGTCCTGCGCGTGGTGCAGGATGGCGGCGGCAAGGTCTGGCATATGCCGGACACGTGCCCGGTCTGTGGATCGGCCGCTGTGCGCGAAATCGACGACAAGGGCGAGGCCGATGTGCGCCGTCGCTGCACGGGCGGGCTCGTCTGTCCGGCGCAGGCAGTCGAGCGACTGAAGCATTTCGTCTCCCGCAAGGCGCTCGACATTGATGGCATCGGCGCGAAACAGGTCCAGCTCTTTCAGGAGAAGGGCGTGGTGAAAGCACCGCAGGACATTTTCCGATTGGCCGCGCGCATTGAGGCGGAAGGCCTGCCGCCACTTGAAGAATGGGAAGGCTTCGGAAAAGCCTCAGCGAAGAAATTGTTCGACGCGATCGATGCGCGCCGGACTGTGCCATTTGCGCGCTTTCTCAACGGGCTCGGCATCCGCCATGTCGGCCAGACCACGTCCCAGCTCTATGCCCGGCATTTCCTGAATTGGGCGCCTTTCTGGGAAACGGTCGTGCGCGCAGCCGAAGGCGGACAGGAATCCGAATCCTTTGCGGAACTCACTGGCATTGATGGCGTCGGCAAGGCGGCGGCGGGCGCGCTCGTCGATTTCGAGGCGGAGCCCCACAATCGCGACATGCTGAGCGCGTTGCTTGAAGAAATCAGCGTCGAAGCCGAAGAAGCTGCCTCATCGGACAGCCCTGTCGCCGGCAAGACGATTGTCTTCACGGGCACACTGGAGCGGGTGACGCGCGACGAAGCCAAGGCGCGAGCCAATGCGCTGGGTGCAAAAGTGTCGGGGTCTGTTTCGGCGAAGACGGACATCCTCGTCGCCGGTCCGGGCGCGGGCTCAAAGCTGAAAAAAGCCGAAAGCCTCGGCGTTCAGACGCTGACAGAAGACGAATGGTTTGAACTGATCGGCGGCTGATCCGCCGGGCGGTTATTTGCCGCCGGGAATAATCCGCTGCAACAGGGTGCGGCGGGTCTCGGCGTCCAGCGCTTCAGGGTCCAGCCCTTCATTGGTCAGCAAGCGATAGCTCATCTTGTACCAATCGCTATTGGGATAATTGTAGCCAAGCGTCGATCCGACCGCGAGCGCCTGATCCCGCAGGCCAAGCGTCAGATAGGCTTCGACCAGACGGTGCAATGCCTCGGGGGCGTGAGAGGTCGTGTCATAGGTCTTCACAACCGTGCGGAAGCGATTGACCGCAGACAGGGTCTGATTGTTACGCAAATACCAGCGGCCAACCGTCATTTCCTTGCCAGCCAGCTGGTCGCGAACCATGTCGAGCTTCACGCTGGCATCACGGGCATACTGGCTGTCTGGGAATCGGCGGACCACGTCCACCAAGGCATCACGCGCGCGTTCCGTTGTTGCCTGATCTCGACCGACATCCGTGATCTGGTCGAAGTAGCTCGCCGCAATCAGGTAATACGCATACTCGGCCTCGGAGCCGCCAGGATGAAGCGCAAGATAGCGCTGGGCGCCACTGATCGCTTCGTCATAATTGCGGGATTGATAATGGGCGAAAGCCGTCATGACCATCGAGCGGCGGGCCCATTCAGAATAAGGGTGCTGGCGCTCGACTTCGTTGAACAGCAGGACCGCCTGATCAAAGTCGCGTTTGTCGAGTTCGCTAGCCGCCTGATTGTAGAGCGCCTCCACGGGGCGTTCGACATAGGCCAGTTCTTGACGGCGCTTGTCGCGCGACTGGCACGCCGTCAGCGTGAGGGCTGCAGTGGCAATGAGGAGGATCGGAAACTTGGAGGACAGTCGCATGGCAGGGCAGGCGCTTTCTGCTGTGATGATCTGGCTACCTGCTTAGCGCGAACCAGCGGGGTTTTCCAAGCAGGTTTCTCAGGGATCGGTGGGGCAACGCCTCAGACGGCGGCCGACCGGCGCGCGTCTATGCGGGTTGCGTCTGCCGTATCGGTTTCCCAGCACCAGGCTGAAGGCGTATCGAGCAGCTTGCGGACCAGCAGATTGTTGATCGAGTGACCGGGTTGAACCGCTTCATAAATCCCGGCAATCGGTGCACCCGCCAGCATCATGTCGCCAACGGCATCAAGCATCTTGTGACGCACGAATTCGTCCTCTGAGCGCAAGCCCTCAGGATTCATGACTTCACCATTGTCCACGACGACCGCATTTTCCAGCGACCCGCCCCGGGCAAGGCCCATCGAGCGCAGCATATCCACATCGCGCGCAAACCCGTAGGTGCGGGCAAAGGCCAGGTCGCGGGCAAACATGCCTGGCGCGAGTTTAAGCGCCATCTCCTGCACGCCGATCAACGAGTCGTCATATTCAATGCGCGCATTGAGCGTCAGAAACTTGTCGTCGGAAGGCGACAGGCGTGCCCGCTTCGGGCCGTCTTCAATCTCGATCGCTTCCAGGATGCGAATGCGGCGGCGCGGCGCGGACTGGCGTTGCAGGCCAGCCTGCATCAACAGTTCACAATAAACTGCCGAGGAGCCGTCCATGATCGGCACTTCCGGCCCGTCGATTTCGATGAGGAGATTGTCGATGCCCATGCCCGCGAGTGCGGCCATCAAATGCTCGACCACTGCCACAGAGACACCATCATCATTGGTCAGCGTGGTGCCGAGTTGGGTGTCGGAGACGTATTCGGCATCGGCCTGAATGGCGGTATCGCCGCTTTTCACGTCGGTCCGGCGGAAAACGACACCTGTGCCAGCAGGGGCAGGCTTCAGGACGAGCTTTGCCTTCTTGCCGCTATGCACACCGACACCTGCACATACTGCAGGCCGCGCGATCGTTTGTTGAAATTCTACACTACCGGACAACACACCAACCTCCAGTTTCGGAGCTTAGTTTGGGGTGTATGTCTCCAGGATACAAAACACGGGTTGTTTCGGCGTATTACAAAGCGGGCGAAGATGCCCGCCTTCGCCCTGTAAACATTGGTGATTTATTGTAACAATTCGCGTTCGCTGAGACTGCAATCGAATGCGAAATCAGTGATTGGCAGACCGGCGCAGGAAGGCCGGTATTTCGAGGTCTGCATCATCGAACGGGGCGGGTTCGGGGTGATCGTCCGGAGAGGACACGATTTGCGAGCCGGATTCGGCAGACGGAGCGTGATCATTCTCGCCCTGAGCGCCGCGGCGCCAGCCGAAAAGGTTCGAGAAGCCGGACGGACTCGGGCGGCCGTCTTCCTCGACCGGAGCTTCGGTCTGCTTGCTGAAAACGGCGTCGGCCTGGATCTGGTCTTCGCCTTCACTGCCTTCAAAATGTTCTGCGGGCAGGGGCTGTCCCGTGAAGTCGTCCCGCGGATCGACATCGCCTGAACGGAGCGGGGAGGCATGATGCAGGATCACTTTCGGGCGATCGTCTTCTTCTGCAGCCACTTCCACTTCGGTCTCCGATTCAACTTCGGCGACGGGCTCCACATGCTCTTCCTCAATCGGCTCTGCGATGGGCTGGCGCACAGTCTCTGCGACCGGTGCATCCTGCTTCAGAGATGGCATCACGGCATCGACGCCTGCGGCGACGACGGAGACGCGGATCTTGCCTTCAAGTTCGGTATCGAAGGCAGACCCGAGAATGATATTTGCATCCGGGTCGACCTCGCGGCGCACCTCATTGGCGGCCTCGTCGAGTTCAAACAGCGTCATGTCATAGCCGCCGGTAATATTGATCAGCACGCCCTTGGCGCCGCGCATCGAAATATCGTCGAGCAGCGGGTTGTCGATGGCCAGCTTGGCAGCTTCGAGAGCGCGGTTTTCGCCTTCGGCTTCGCCCATGCCCATCATGGCTGCGCCCATGCCGCGCATGATCGAGCTGACGTCGGCGAAATCGAGATTGATCAGGCCGGGCATGACCATCAGATCGGTAATGCCTCGGACACCGGAATACAGCACATCATCTGCCATGCGGAAGGCTTCGGCGAAGGTCGTACGGTCATTCGCGATGCGGAAAAGGTTCTGGTTCGGCACGACGATCATCGTGTCGACGTATTTCTGGATGCCAGCGAGGCCTTCTTCCGCAAAGGTCATGCGGCGCGTGCCTTCAAAACTGAACGGCTTGGTGACCACGGCGACGGTCAGAATGTTCATTTCCTGCGCGGCCCGCGCAATCACCGGGGCTGCGCCGGTTCCGGTTCCGCCGCCCATGCCAGCGGCGATGAAGACCATGTGGGCGCCTTCGAGGCGCTCGCGGATCTCATTCATGGATTCTTCGGCGGCTTTCGCGCCAATGTCCGGGCGGGCGCCTGCGCCAAGGCCAGAGGTCGTTTCCGGGCCGAGCTGGATGCGGTTTTCCGTTTTGGAACGGGAAAGGGCCTGAGCGTCAGTGTTGGCAACGATAAACTCGACACCTTGCAGGTTTGCCTCGATCATGTTGTCGACGGCATTGCCTCCGGCACCGCCAACACCAAAGACCAGGATCCTGGGCTTGAGTTCATGTGTCATTCGTCGTCCTCACCTTACCGCCATAAGCCATGCTGAAGCGCTAAAATGACGCGTTGCAGCTAAGAAGCGGTTAAGTGATTCGCGATTGGTATCAGAAATTTTCTTTCAACCAATGGAACGCCTTGTTCACGGCTCCGCTTCGGGCTTCTGCTCCGTATTCCTTTGACGCAATGCCAGCCCGTACTGCGTCTGCGAACCCCAACTCGGGATACAGTAGCAGACCTGAAGCTGTAGAAAAAGCTGGTGTTCCCAGTGTTTCGCCAAGGAACTCAGCATTTGTCGGACGGCCGAGCCGCACCTGCGCTTCAAGGATGCGCGTGGCGACGTCGCGAACGCCCGGCAACTGGCTCGCGCCGCCGGTCAGCACCACGCGGCGCGGCAGTACTTTGCGTACACCACTGCCTTGCAGGGTTTGCTGAACATATTCGAAGATTTCCTCGACGCGCGGCGCGATGATTTCAGCGAGCTTGCCCCGTTCCATCCGGGTGGCTTGCAGACGGCCATCATCACCCAGGCGAGGGGCCTCAATCCGTTCTGCCAGGCCCGGGCCTTCGAGATTGGCGGTGCCATAGACACTTTTGAGGCGCTCGGCGGCGGCGAATGTCGTGCCGATGCCCTGCGCGATATCGGAGGTCACATGTGTGCCACCAGCCGGGATAAGGCCAAGCCATGCGGGCGAGCCGTTCAGATAGACTGAGACCGCCGTAACGCCGGCGCCCATGTCGATACAGATGGCACCATTCTCGATTTCGTCGTCGATCAGCGTGCCTGCACCGCTGGCAATGGAGGAGGGGATCAGGGCATCGACGCTGAGATGCGCGCGGCCGACGCATTCGACCAGATTCCGGACGATGGACTTGGGCGCGGTGACCACAGACAGCATCAGGCCGAGTGTGTCTGCGTACATCCCGGCGGGCTCACGCACGCCTTCCTGCGCATCCACGCGATAGGCAACCGGCCAGGCAGCAAGCACATCGGAGCCCTTGGTTGAGATCTGCGCCATGGCCTGAGCCTGAACCCGGCGGATGTCCTTGGGGGTCACCTCGCGGGCGCCGATCTCGGTGGTCGCGGTGACCAGTTGGCAATTCAGTTTCGGCCCCGTTATGCCCAGCATGACCTGATTGATCTGCTCGCCCGCTTCGCGCTCGGCATCTTCGACGGCCAGACGGATCGAGCGTTCGAGACCCTGCATGTCGGTGATCGTGCCGCCACTGAAACCGCGAGATTGTTGGCGCCCTGCGCCAAGGATCTGGAAATTGCGGGGGCCGGTGCCGTCATTTCGGCCTATCAGGCACGTGATTTTCGAACAACCGATGTCCAGCGCCGCAACGGGGCTGGACGTGCGCGACCCCACAAGAGGCTTACGCCGGGCCTGAACGTTTGCCATCAGCTCCGGGCCGCCTCTTTGCGTGCTGTGAAGTCAGGATCGTTCACCGGGTCCAGATAGACCCGGCCTTTATTGCGCAGGTCGATGGTCTCTAGCGGGCGCTGCATCAGCGCTGTGCGCACCTGCAGGGTCGACAGGCTGTCCAGCGCAGCCACCATCTGGTGATCTTCCGGCATGCGGACCGTTGCGCCGGAGACAAGACGCATGTCCCAGCGGCGATCATTGATGCGGGTAGCGATCGCGATGCGCGGCGCGACGTCCGGCTCAGCTTTGAGGGCAGTTACGAGGGCCGGGGCGGCCTTGGCGGCGCCGCGACCCGCCAGACGGATGAGGTCCTTGTGGTCATCGGCGCGGGCATCCGGAATGACGCGACCCAGACCGTCCACGACAGTCCATGCCTTGCCGTCATGCCACAGCGCAACCGGCTCGGCGGCGTCCGCGATGATTACGACCTGGTCGGGCCAGAGTCGATGGACGCGCACATTCAGCACCTTGTGGGTGCCTTCGACCCGGCGACGGATGACATGCGGGTCTGCGCGAAACATGTTCTCGCCGGGCTCGATCATGGCGGCGGCGCGAATATCCTGTGCGAGGGCCGGATCCTGTTCCAGGCCGATGATGGACACGTCATTGACGGAAATGCCGACCGTGCGCGCCGTGTCGTCCATGAAGCTGGCAAAGCGGTTCTCGACCTGGGATATCGAGCCGCCCATCCAGGCAGCGGTTGCCACGACAATCGCCACAAGCATGACAAAACCAAAGACGACGGACGAAACGCGAACCTCTTCACCCGTCACTTCATCTACGATGACAGCAGGGCGGCGGCTCGCCTTCTTCTTGGACTTTGGCACAGTCTGATTGCGGGTTACCTTTGGCATGAAGCATCCTCGATCATCCAGGCGACCAGCTGTTCGAAGGACATACCAACGAAAGCGGCCTGTTCGGGGACAAGCGAGGTGGGCGTCATGCCGGGTTGTGTATTTGTTTCCAGGATCACGAGCCGGTCTCTCTTGTCGTCATAGCGAAAGTCGGACCGCGTCGCGCCCCGGCAACCGAGCGCCTGGTGTGCCTTCAGCGCAAATTCCATTGCGGCTTGGGTCACAGGGGCAGGCAGGTCTGCCGGGATCACATGCTGCGATCCACCAGCTTCATATTTTGCATCAAAATCGTAATAGTCTCTTAAGGTCGTGATCTCTGTGACAGCCAGTGCTCGGTCGCCCAGCACGGCCACGGTCAACTCACGGCCGGGGATGAATTCCTCGGCCATCAGATGGTCGCCATAATGCCAGTTCGGCCCGGTCAGCTCCTTGGCCGGCCCATTGGCACCCTCGCGTACGATCAGCACGCCAAAACTCGATCCTTCCGCGACCGGCTTGATCACATAAGGGGGCTTGAGAGGATGCGCGGTAGCCGCTTCTGCGCGGGTGACCTGCTTGTCTTCCGCAATCGGAATGCCCGCCTGCCGGAAGACCGCTTTCGACTTCAGCTTGTCCATGGCGAGCGCCGAGGACAATACGCCCGAATGGGAATAGGGCAGGCCCAGCACTTCCAGTACGCCCTGCACACACCCATCCTCGCCCCAAGGTCCGTGCAGGCCATTCAGCACCGCGTCCGGTTTCGCATCGGTCAGTTGCGCAGCGAGGTCACGTCCGGCATCAATTTCAACAACATCATACCCGGCCGTGCGCGCCGCACTCGCCATCTGCTTGCCCGAGGTGAGCGACACGTCCCGCTCGGACGACCAGCCTCCATAGATCACGGCAACACGTTTCATGAGATTTTCCTGCAAGCTGGCGTTCTGACTATACATCGCGTCTGCAGGGTTAAAGCGGCCTTAGCGTGGCAGCTACAAAACCTTTTCTCGGCAGGATGACAAAAAATATAGGTTTGGGCCTGTTGCCATATTTAGACTACGTATGTAGTCAATATCGATATTCGACATAGACGCGGTGGTGAGACACCGGATTTTTTCCAGACATCTGCGGGGAGGATACGCAGCGTGATCCCTTTCACACGGCTTGCCGCCAGTGCATGCTTCAGCTTGGCCACATCATTCATCGCCCTGTCGGCTGTGGCGGATATGGCACCGGAAACCACACCCGGTGCAACCATCTACACGATGGACGATTTCAGTCAGTATGCACCGCGCACGGCGCTCGAAATGGTTTCGCGCATTCCGGGATTTTCGATCCAGGGCGATGATGACGGCTCTCGCGGATTTGGTCAGGCCAGTGGGAATGTGCTGATCAATGGTCAGCGCGTATCTGGAAAGTCCAATGGGGCGACCGAGTCGCTGGACCGGATATCCGCCTCCAGCGTTGTGCGGCTCGAACTGGTCGATGCGTCAGCCTTTGAAATTGCCGGCCTGTCCGGGCATGTCGTGAATGTCATCACCAATGGAGATGGGGCGGTCTCAGGCACTTGGCGCTGGCGTGCCCGGTTCCGTGACAACCTCCCGCCCTTCTACAACGGCCTCAATCTCACACTATCCGGCGGGCAGGGGGATATCAGCTGGTCATTCGAGGCTGAGAGCAGCCCGGAGCGCGGCGCCTCCAACGGTCCTGAATTTGTCACCGACGGCTTCGGCGACCTGATACAGCGCCGTGAGGAAGACTTTACCTATGCCGCCGAATATGTCTCCGTATCCGGATCGGTTGGCTGGACGCCAGCCTCGGGGGCTATCGGAAATCTCAACGCAAAGACCACACTGTTCCAGCCAGACAGGAAAGAAACCTCGAAACTCTTTCCGGTTAACGGGCCAGAGGGGCGGCGCCTGTATGAGGGCGCTGAGGATGAAGTGTTCGTGGAAGTCGGTGGCGATTATGAATTTGGCTTTGGGCCGGGCCGGCTAAAGGCAATCGGCCTGGTTCGCCGAGAGGACAGCCCCATCATTGATCGCGTATTCCGCGGTAATGTTGATGGGACGGATATTTCCGAAAGCCTGTTCACGCGCGATATTGAAGAGGGCGAATATATTCTCCGGACGGAGTATGGTCTTGCATTTGAGAATGGAAACGACTGGCAATTCGCGCTGGAGGGAGCCTTCAACTATCTGGATCAGCAATCTTCTCTTGCCAGTTCCGAAGGTGGCAGTCCGCTGGAGCTGCAGACTCTGCCGAACGCGAATTCACGAGTTGAGGAACAGCGCGGAGAAGTCTCCGTGACGCATGGTCGCCGGCTTTCCCCCTCAGTGACCGGGCAAGTTTCCATGGGCGCCGAAATATCGGAACTTTCCCAGTCCGGCGATGCGTCCAATGTGCGGACCTTCACCCGCCCCAAAGGCTTCGCCAGCCTATCCTGGCAGGTGGATCCGTCATTGAAACTAGTCACACGCCTTGAGCGGGAAGTGGGGCAGCTGGACTTTTTCGATTTTGTCTCATCGGTCAATCTGAGTGCCGGGAACGGCGAGAATGGCAATCCTGAAATCGTTCCTGAGCAGAGCTGGCGACTGAGCGCCCAGGCCGAGAAGAATTATGGCGGCTGGGGCGCCGCGACGCTCGAAGTCTTCTATTCCGATATCGAGGACATTGTTGACCGTGTACCCATCGGGACGGGCGACGGTCCCGGAAACCTCGACTCGGCCTGGCGGGTCGGAGCGGAGTGGGACGCCACGTTGAAATTCGACAAAGTCGGTTTTGCCGGCGCGGAATTGTCCTTTGAAGGCGAGTATTTCGAGTCGGAAGTGACCGACCCGCTCACCGGAGAGGTGAGGCCGATCAACGACAGTTCGAAATACTGGATGCTCGCCGAGATGCGCCAAGATGTTCCGAGAACGGATTGGGCTTGGGGTGTCGGGTTCGAGCGCTGGGAACGCAATCCGTATTATCGCCTGTCCGAGACAGGGCAGGAAGGGGCGCGCCCAGGATTTGGGTTCGCCTATGTCGAGCACAAGGATCTTTGGGGCATGACCGGTCAGGCCATGATCGGGAACGTCGCGAACCAGAATGACACGTTCCGCCGGCAATTGTACGACACCAATCGCCTTGGCAATGTCGTGCGCGTTGAAGACCGCGCGCGCGATTTCGGCCCGATCTTCACAGTCCAGCTGGAAGGCAAGTTCTAGGTTCGCGGTGCCCGATCAGGGGAGGGGAGGCTTGATGCGGCCGATGCGGCGCACTTCCCAGCGCAGCTTTACGCCCTGAGAGTCCCATACTTGCGCGCGAACAAGCTCGCCCAGCGCTTCGAGGTCTGCGGCTGTGGCATCGCCGGTATTGATCAGGAAGTTGCAGTGCTTTGGCGAAACCTGTGCGCCGCCGACCTTCAGGCCGCGGCAGCCCGCAGCGTCAATCAGTTTCCATGCGGACCGCTGGTTTGGCGTGCCGGGCGGGTCGGGGTTCGCAAACGTGGATCCGGATGTCTTGTCCTTGATCGGCTGCGTCTCGGCCCGGCGGGCCTGTAGGGCTTCGATTTCTGCAAGGATCGCGTCTGGTGCGCCTGTGCCGCTGCCTTCCAGGGTCAGCTTGGTGACGACCAGGTCATTGGGCAGGTCGCTGTGTCGATAGGAAAACTGCGCTTCCGGCAGGTTGCCGGCCCGGCCCGGCCCGCGATAGGCGATATGGGTGCCATCGCGCAGGTAGCCTTCAAGGCCGACCAGCACGTCCCGCAATTCCTGACCATAGCACCCGGCATTGGTGCGGGTCGCCCCGCCGAGCGATCCTGGAATGCCGGACAGGAACTCCAGCCCCCTGATGCCGTGCCGGGCGGCAGTCTTGGCGACGGACAGGTCCAGTGCACCCGGCCGCGCTGTCAGGGTCAAATCGTCCCCGGCTTCCACACTCCCCCAGTATTTTCCCATCAGGCGGATGACCACGCCCTCGATGCCGCCATCGCGCACGATCACATTCGAGCCAACGCCGAGTACGGTCACCGGAATGGCCGGGTCGAGCGTCTTCAGGAAGCCGGCAAGGTCGGCTTCGTCTTCGGGCAGGAACAGCCAGTCGGCCGGCCCGCCCACCCGGAACCAAGTATAGGGCGCGAGGTTCGCGTCCTTCAGCAGCTTGCCGCGAACAGGGGGAAGTGTCGTCATCATAGGGCCTAGGCGTTCGGGCACTTCCCCCTCCATGTCAAGCAGCGGGGGCGGAGGTCCGCTCACCATACCAGTCAATGTTGCGGGTCATGTACATGGTCAGTGCGATGGCCGCGAAACTTGCCAGAGCGCCCGCCAGCAGGGCATGGCTCTCGGCCCGCATCAGCACATAGATCAGCGTGTAGATGCCGGACAGGATGGCCAGCGCGCGCAGGCCATAGAGCCGTGAGCGGAATACGCTGGCCGCATAGGCGGCGGTCAGCAGCACGGTCATGCTTGCGGCGATCAGGAAGGCTCCGTCAAAGCCGATACGCTCCGACATGGCGAGCAGCAGGATGTAGAAGATCGTCTGTGCCAGTCCGACCAGGACATATTGCGCGGGGTGGGCGCGTGCGGCGCTGGTCACTTCGAACAGGAAGTAGGCGAGGAAAACGAAGCCGACAAACATGACGGCATATTTCAACGCGCGCTCGACGCTCTGATAGGGATTGCCTTCCTTCATGAACCGGACAGCCATGTCGCGACGGTTCCATTCTGTCAGTTCGCTAAGGTCGAGATTGGCCCCTGCGCCGGCAATGCCGCGGGCCAGATAGGGCACGCGCCAATGCGCCTCGAAGCCTTCCGACTGGCCGTCGCCTGCCGTATGGCGCTCGGGCAGTACGCCGCCCTGGAAGCTGGGATCATTCCAATTGCTCACAAGGTCGACCCGCGTATCCTTTGCAAATGGCGCAATGGATAGGCGTTCGGCCCCGGACAGGCGCATGTTGGAGGTCAAGGTGATCGGTGATGTGGCAGTTTCGAGACCAGCAATATGGCCGCCCGCAAGGGTCACACCGGAGGGCGGCACAGGTTGGTACTTGCCGGCATTGGACGCGTAATAGGGCGTTGGTTCGATGGCCAAGTCCGTGCCATTCACTGTGACGGTGATCGCATCCCGGATGCCGCGCGTGTCCGAGACCCCGAGATAGACCCTGGCATCCGACCAGATCGGGGTGGCGTCGTCGGGCAAGGCGGCGCGCAAGGCCGCCGGATCGAATACAGCGTCCATGCTGATCGTGGCATCGAAGACAGGGATGGCGTGAATGCCGCGGGTACGCATCTGAACATCCACATCGGCCGAGGCGGTGCCGGTATCGGCATAAGCGACCACATAGCCGTAAATCAGTTCATTGTGCCTTGGGCCGAGGGTGCGTGAATAGGGTACGGACAAGACCGGTCCCAGCACGGATTGTTGGCCTCCGACCATTTCACTGACGTCGGCAAGCGCGCGATCCGCGCCCATGCGGCGATCCTGGACCACGGAATGTATGAAGAGGGCGGGAATGGCCATCAGGAGGGCAAGTCCGCAGACGAGCAACAATTTCAGGCCGACGGACCGTTGCGGCACAAGGCTCGCGAACGGCGATGGAGGTTGAGACGTATCGGTCATGTTTGGGGTCCCCAAAAAAAGATTGGAGACACGGTTTATGACCCGCTGGTCGCGGCGGAGGTGGGGCGCAGCCGGGGCCAGTCCAAGGTTACATTGCGGTCATCTTGTGACGTGGTTACCGGTTGGGCGATCCATCCTGATCCAGCTCGTCGGAAATCTCGTCGGCCGCATCAGACACTTCATTCGCAAATTCGGATGTTTCCTCGGGCAGATCTTCCAGCGTCGCGTCCATGCGCGCGCCAGCGCCTTCGAATGAGCCTTCCTGCAGATAGAACCAGCCGAGTGCGATCACGAATGCGACGCAGAGGAAAGCGATGATGGCGGTGAGCGTGCGGCCCATGATGAGTCTCCTTGAGAGTATTCATCATGGTCAACGCAGCGTTTACCCTGAGGTTCCGATGCTCGGGACTAGGCCTTCTGCGTGGTCAGGGCGCCGTGGCAATGCTTGTACTTCTTGCCGGAGCCGCATGGGCAGGGGGAGTTGCGGGGCGTGCTGGCCCAGCTTTCCTCTGCTTGATGCAGGGCTGGTCCGGGCGGCGGCGTGTCGTCGCTCGACATCTCATTATGGCCCGTATCCGGATCAAGATGCGTTTCGCGCATTGGCGGAACAGGCGCCGGCGCTTGCGGCACAGGGCGTCGCTGTTGCGCTTGCTGTTTTTCTTCCGGTGTCTGAACCCGGATATGCATCAGTGAGCGGGTCACGGTCGCGCGCAACTCGTTCAGCAAATTGTAGAACAAGTTGAAGGCTTCTTCCTTGAACTCGTTCAGCGGGTCGCGCTGACCGTAGGAGCGCAGATGGATCACTGACCGCAATTGGTCGATCATCTGGAGATGCTCGCGCCAACGCATGTCGAGGACCTGAAGCAGGATTTGTTTTTCAATCCGCTGCATCTGCTCTAGACCGACTTGCTCTGTGATCGCCTCATAGACTTTGGCGATTCCATTGTGGACGCGCTCGGCCACTTCCTGATTGGCAACGCCTTCTTCGGCGGCCCAATCCTTCACAGGCATGTCCACGGCAAAATCATTGCGCAGGGCTTCGGCCAGCCCATCCATGTCCCACTGCTCGGCATAGGCCTTCTCGGGCATGGTACGGGCGATCAGGCCGTTGATTACGTCTTCGCGCATATCAATGATCGTGTCGGAGACATTCTCGGCGCGCATGAATTCCATGCGCTGCTCAAAGATGGCCTTACGCTGATCATTGATCACGTCATCATATTTGAGGACGTTCTTCCGGATCTCGAAATTGCGCTGTTCAATCTTCTTCTGCGACGTTTCCATCGCCTTGTTCATCCAGGGATGAGTGATGCCCTCATCTTCCTTGATGCCAAGGCGACGCATAACATTGTCCATCCGCTCTGCCGCAAAGATGCGCATGAGGTCGTCTTCGATGGAAATGTAGAATTTGGACTTGCCCGGATCACCCTGACGGCCTGTTCGGCCGCGCAACTGGTTGTCGATCCGGCGGCTCTCGTGACGCTCGGTACCCAGAACGTAGAGGCCGCCAGCGTCCAGCGCCCGCTTTTTCTTGACCTCGATGTCGGCCTTGATCTGGCTGGTCAGCAGTGACAATTCGCCTTCGGTCAGTTCGCGGCCAAGCTTGGCTTCCTGTTCGGCCTTTTCCTGTTCAACGCGCATTTCGAAGTTGCCGCCGAGCTGAATGTCGGTACCGCGTCCGGCCATATTGGTGGCAACGGTAATGGCGCCCGGCACACCGGCATTGGCCACGATCTGGGCTTCCTGCTCATGGTGGCGGGCGTTCAGCACTTTGTGTGGAATCTTGGCGGTCGTCAGCAGGTTCGACAGGACTTCGGATTTTTCGATCGACGCCGTGCCGAGCAGGACCGGCTGACCCTTGGCATGACACTCGCGGACGTCCTTGACGATCTCGGCATATTTCGCACTTGCGGTGCGGTAGACGACATCATCCTCATCAATTCGCTGGATCGGCTTGTTCGTCGGCAGGTCGATGACACCGAGATTGTAGATATCGGCAAATTCGTCGGCCTCGGTCAGCGCCGTACCGGTCATGCCGGCCAGTTTGCTGTAGAGGCGGAAATAGTTCTGGAACGTAATCGACGCCAGGGTCTGGTTTTCCGGCTTGATGTCGACCTTTTCTTTGGCCTCGATGGCCTGGTGCAGGCCTTCTGACAGGCGGCGGCCTTCCATCATGCGCCCCGTGAATTCGTCAATCAGCATAACCTGACTGTCTTTGACGATATAATCCTTGTCGCGCGCATACAGTTTGTGAGCGCGCAATGCCTGATTGGCATGGTGGACGATGGAGATGTTCGCCGGTTCCCACATGGAGCCTTCCAGCGTGCCGGCCTCGGTCAACCAGCCTTCGATCTTTTCCGTGCCGGTTTCGGTATACGTGACCGAGCGTTGTTTTTCGTCGAGTTCGTAATCCTCATCCGTCAGGCGCGGCATCAGGGCATCAAGCGCCATATAGAGTTCGGACCGATCATCGGTCGGGCCGGAGATGATCAGCGGCGTGCGCGCTTCGTCGATCAGGATGGAGTCGACTTCGTCGACGATGGCAAAATGGTGTTCGCGCTGAGCCATTTGGTCCAGCGAATATTTCATATTGTCGCGCAGATAGTCGAATCCGAACTCGTTGTTCGTGCCGTAGGTAATGTCAGACGCGTAGGCCTTGCGGCGCTCCTCGTCGGAAATGCCATGAACAATGATGCCGGTCGACATGCCAAGGAAGCCATAGACCTGGCTCATCCACTCGGCATCGCGCTTGGCGAGATAGTCGTTGACCGTGATGACGTGAACGCCCTTGCCCTCAAGCGCGTTCAGGTAAACCGCCAGCGTCGCGACCAGTGTTTTGCCCTCACCCGTGCGCATCTCGGCGATATTGCCGGAGTGCAGCACCATGCCGCCCATCAACTGAACGTCGAAATGGCGCATGCCGAGCGAGCGTCGCGCGCCTTCGCGGACAACCGCAAAGGCTTCTTCAAGCAGGCTGTCGAGTGTGGCGCCATCGGCGAGGCGTTTGCGGAATTCGTCCGTCTTGCCGCGTAGGGCTTCGTCGGAGAGCGCCTCCATCATCGGCTCGAGCGCGTTGATCCGGTTGACGCGCGCGTGCAGCGGCTTCAGCTTGCGATCATTAACTGAACCGAAAATCTTGCGGGCAACAGAAAGCATATCAGGTAGCACCAATTGATCTGGGGCGACAAAACTCTAATCCTGACAGCGGAACCGGCAGAATATTTGTGGGTTCTCCCACAGCACACTCGCTGGCTGAAACCCCTCGACCAGCGTTCGGGTCAGACTTAAGAACGCCGCATTGGGGTGTCAATGCAGCGCCCTCAGCCTAAAGGAGACTTTACCGTGCTGCTTATGAAGCCCTTTTCCCGCGCTTTGCCTGCACTGCTTGCCGCTTCCGCGCTTTTATTGGTCCCTGCCTGTAACCGGCCAGTCGAAGAAGAACCCGTCATTCAGGTCGAGGCCGCAGCCGCCGTCACGGTGAATGGCGATCCGATTTATGTCAGCGAAGTCGAGCTGGAGGCCGTTGCGCGCGGCCTGATCTCACCGGGCGACGCGTTCGGCCCCGGCGACGAAAACTATGATCTCGTCCTCGACCAGCTGATTGACCAGAAATTGATGGCACAAGAGGCGCTGAACCGCCGGCTCGACAAGGGCGCCGCAGCAGAGCGCCGGCTTGAAGTTGCCCGCGAGCGTATTCTCGGAAATCTGCTCGTGGAGAGCCTGGTTGCGTCTGAAGTGAACGAGGACAGTATCGAGGCCATGTACAAGGAGCAGGTCGCCCTCCAGCAGGAGGACGACGAAGTCTCGATCGCGCATATCTTGGTTGAAACCGAGGAAGAGGCCCGGGCACTTCATCAGCAAATTCAGGACGGCGCCTCGTTTGAAAGCCTCGTCGTCTCCAACTCGCTTGATACCACCACGCGCATGGAAAATGGTGACCTGGGCTATGTCGCGCCAAATAATATGGCAGATCCGTTCCCGGTCGTGATCGCCAACACAAAGGTCGGCGAAATCTCTGAACCCTTCTTGTCTGCCGATGGCTGGCACCTGTTGAAGGTGAAGGATCGCCGAACCAGCCCACCCAAGACCCGCGCCGAGATGCGGCCGGAGATCGTGACCTTCCTGACGCTCAACCAGGTCAGCAAGATCTTGCGACGCCTGCGCACCGAAGCGCAGATCGAAAAGGGCGAGAAATCGACAAACATTGTCCCCGATGCTGCACTTTCGCTTGAAAGCGAGGGCGATCTCCTCAAAGAGCAGCCCGCATCTGATGAACAAGGACGTGAACTTTGAAACTGACCCCATCTCCCTTCGCCCCGGCTCGCTTTCCAGACCTGCCGGTCGTCAAGGGCGTGCGCGCGGCCACCGGTTCGCGCGGCTTCTACGCGGCACGTGGCATGACGCGCGATGATGTGTTCCTCTTCAGCTTTGAGGAAGGCACCCACTGCGCCGGCGTGTACACGCTGTCTCATACCGCGTCGGCAGATGTCATCTGGTGTCGGGAGGCCTTGAAGTCAGGTGCCGGCAAGGCCCGGGCCCTGATCGCCAATTCGGGCAACTCGAATGCCTTCACCGGTGCCAAGGGCGTGCTCAAGAACGAGGCCACCCTGAAGGCGCTGACCGAAACGCTCGGCGTGGAAAAGCAGGAATGTTTCCTCGCGGCGACCGGCGTGATTGGCGAACCCTTGCCAGACCCGAACTATGTCGGCGCGTTCGTGCCCGATCTTGCGGGCAAGCTTTCGGCTCCTGACTGGGAAGCCGCGGCACGCGCCTTCATGACGACTGATACTTTTCCCAAGGGCGCAGGGCTTGCGACCAAGATCGACGGCGTGAACGTCAATCTGGCCGGTATCGCCAAGGGCTCGGGCATGATCGCGCCCAACATGGCGACCATGCTGGCCTATGTTTTCACCGACGCCGCCATCGCGCCAGACCTGCTGCAAGGTCTGCTGGAAGAGGTAACGAACCAAACCTTCAACAACATCACGGTGGATGGCGACACGTCGACGTCCGACACGCTGATGGTATTTGCCACCGGCGCCAACGGCATGGCCGAGATCGCCACACGGGACGATCCCCGTTTCGCCGAATTCGCCGCCGCCTTGAAGCAGGTCTGCCTCGACCTCTCCCACCTCATCGTCAAGGATGGGGAAGGGGCCAGCAAGTTTGTCACCATCACGGTCGAAGGCGCAGTGTCGGAAACCTCCGCAAAGGTGGTCGCCTGTTCGATTGCCAACTCGCCCCTCATAAAAACGGCCATGGCTGCCGGAGACGCCAATTGGGGACGGATCGTGATGGCCGTTGGCAAATCGCTTGAGCCGATAGACATGGACCAGCTCGCCATATGGTTTGATGATGTCCAGGTTGCCTCTGCGGGCGGGCGCATGCCGGACTATAGCGAAGCAGCCGCCGGCGGGGTATTTGCCCAGCCGGAATTCACCATCCGTGTCCACCTCGGCGTGGGCGAGGCGTCTGCCACGGTCTGGACTTGCGACCTGACGCATGGCTATGTCGACATCAACGGAGCCTATCGTACATGACGCGCAGAATGGTGCTTGTGGTCGCCGCTGCGCTCTATGATGCCGAAGGCCGTATCCTGCTGGCTCAACGCCCCGCTGGCAAACCGATGGCGGGCCTCTGGGAGTTCCCGGGCGGAAAGGTCGAGACGGGCGAGACACCGGAGCGGGCGCTGGTGCGGGAATTACAGGAAGAACTCTCCATCATGGTGGACGAGACCTCTCTGAAACCGATCACTTTTGCCAGTCATGCTTATCCAGATTTTCACCTTTTGATGCCACTGTTCTCAACGGAGAGTTGGGAAGGCGAGCTTTCGCCCAGGGAAGGACAGGCCTTGGCCTGGGTCAGATCATCGGACCTTCATCTCTATCCGGCGCCTGCGGCAGACATTCCCCTGTTTGACGTGCTCTCGGGTAACTAGACAGACTCGGAGCGAACATGATGGCCTCGAATACAATGATACGCCGCTTCCTGCGTGACGATACGGGCGCAACCGCCGTGGAATACGGACTTCTGGTAGGACTGATCGCCGTTGCGATCATGGGCGGCCTCGTGGCCGTGGCCACATCCATCAACCAGACATTCACAACCGTTGAAACGGAAATGTCCTGATCGATCACTCGTCAGGTCTTGCGACCAGACGTCAGGAAGATTTGTGATTTCGTACAGCGTCGGCGAGGCTGACCCTGGCGCTTCCGGGTTTTAGCGGTTTGGGTTGGGAGTCTGCCGGGCTCCAGCCAGACATATGCACCACTTCAAATGATGCGCGCACACGCCCGTCTGGATCGCTATGATCATTTGCGTAGATTTCCATGGCACGCATCAGCACACGGCGCGGCAGGGGCCGCATTGTCCCGGCTGCGAATGCCGCCCGCTCGCCCATCCCCTTCAAATCGGCCAGCAAGCCCATCGGTGATCTGTACCGAACCACAACCTGATCGCGATCAACGACTGGCAGGGCAAAGCCTGCCCGCTGCATCAGGCTTGCCATATCGCGCAGGCCGGGCAGGGGGGAGACACGTGCCGCGACGCCGCCGGTCAGTTCCGTCTCCGCCTCCATCAGGCTGGCCCGCAGCTCACTCAGCGTGCCCGCACCGAATAGCGCGCCCAGGAACAAGCCGTCCGGTTTCAGCGCCTGACGGATCTGCACCAGCGCACCGGGCAAATCATTCACCCAATGAAGGGACAGGGCCGACACGATCAGGTCAAGGCTGGCCTGTGGAAATGGCAGGCCCTCTTCATCCACCTGCTCTGCGTTCAGACCGCCGGCCCGGCTGAGCGCCACCATGCCGCTGGATATATCCCCGGCTTCGACAGACCCGACCTGGTCGCTGGCCTGAAGCAGTTTGGCGAGTTGGCCATCATGTGCGCCGAGATCTAAGGCGTGATCAAAGGAATGAGACGTATCGGCCAACCGGTCCGCGATATCGCTCGACACGCGCGCTTTCAGGAAGTCATATTCTTTGAAACTGGCTGCGGCCCGGCTGCGATTACGGGCCACCCGTTCGCGGTCGAACAGGCGGGGCGGCGCAGAGTTCGGGGGGACCGGGGAAGGCATGAGCAGCGATATGGACCACCGGGCCCGCATGGCAAAGGGGCTAATGCGCGGCGCGGCTGAATTTCTCTGGCCCCAACGCTCCCTCGTCAGTGGCCAGCGCGGCGCAGGCAAGGGGCCGCTCTCGCCGTCCGAATTCGCCGCCATCGGATTCCTTTCCGATCCTGTCTGCGAATGCTGTGGCCGGCCAATGGAGCTGGACCTTGGGCCAGGGGCGCAATGTGCGCCCTGTATCGCCCGCCCGCCGCGTTGGGACCGGGCCCGCGCGGCGCTCGTCTATGAGGCCGCCAGTCGCCGCATCGTGCTTGACCTCAAACGATCCGGCCGCCGGGACGGGCTGCATGTCATGACCGGCTGGATGCACCGGGCGGGGGGGCAACTGGTCGCCGAAGCCGATCTGATCGTGCCCGTGCCGCTGCACTATACGCGCCTTGTCAGTCGAGGCTTCAACCAGTCAGCCTGGCTGGCACAGGGTATTGCCCGCCGTGCCGGCCTGTCCTGCCGCGTCGATGTCCTGAAACGCCGCCGCCGCACGCCCACTCAGGGTGGGCTCAGCGCGAAGGCTCGCCGTCGCAATGTGGCGGGGGCATTCAAAGTCTCTGACCGCGCTGCAACCCATGTGCACGACAAGCGTATCCTGCTGGTGGATGATGTCCTGACGACGGGCGCGACCCTGTCGGCCTGCACGCGTGCCCTGAAACAGGCAGGCGCGCGACAAGTCGACGTGCTGGTGCTTGCGCGCGTTGTGCGGGAAACGGATGTCACCATATAAAACCGGAAGAAACTATTCAGGAGCCCCTCAATGGCTGATGTCACAATCTATACGCGCCAGTTCTGTCCTTACTGCACGCGCGCTGTCTCCCTGCTGAAATCCAAGAACGTCAATTTCAATGAAATCGACGCCGGAATGGATGCGCAGAAAAAAGCCGAAATGGTCGAACGGTCTGGGGGCGGTCGCACCTTCCCGCAGATTTTTATCGGCGACAAACATGTCGGCGGCTGCGATGACATGATGGCACTTGAAAGGTCCGGGAAGCTGGATTCCCTGCTCGGCGCATAATCTGGGGCAGCCATGATCCGTTACGCGCTCATCTGTTCTGATTGCGACCATGACTTCGAGGCATGGTTTGCGTCGTCTTCGGCGTTTGACGACCAGTCCAGCCGGGGCCTTGTCAGCTGCGCGATGTGCGGCGGCGAGAATGTGGTCAAACAGATCATGGCGCCGTCTGTGCGCACATCCGACGGTCGCAAGGCCGCGCCGGATGAGGCGGCGATGGCGCGGGAATTTCTTGCGAAGGCACGCGACCATGTCTCGCGTAACTTCGACTATGTCGGCGACAGCTTCGCAGACGAGGCGCGTTCGATGTTCTATGGCGAGACCGACAACCGGCCGATTTGGGGCGAAACCTCTGCCGAAGAATCCGAAGCCCTGCGTGAAGAGGGTATCCCCGCAGCGCCCTTGCCACGGGCAATGACGCCCAAGCGGCCCAAATCGAACAAGCAACTAAACTGAACTGGAGCGCTTTGACGCGCTTGACCCTGCTTCGCCCTGATATATTACGCAGGTCACAAGGTTTTTGACGGGGAGTGCCCTAAATGGCTGCCAGTGAATATCATCGTGGAGACATGGACATCAGCGCCCAGAAGGCGACTTGGGATGGTTTCATGGTGGGAAGCATCTGGGGCAGCCTGCTCATCATCCTGACCGTCGGCTATGCAACGCTCGCCGTTGCCATTGGCATGAACTGGATGATTGCCCTCGGCCTGATGACCGTATTCGGCATTGTCTCCGGTCTGGTCATGAATTTGGGTGGCCGCTGGATGGCCACTGTCGTGCTGATGGTGGTGCTGGCCTTGGTCGTCCAGCTGTTCATCGCACTGTTCGGACTCGTCCTTTAGAACACTCAGACCGACAGGTTTTCCGGTTCCTTGCAATCGGCGCATGTCGCGATGGCCGGATCAGCCTTGAGCCGTGTCAGCGGGATTCTGGCGTCACATCCTGTGCATAGGCCATAGCGCCCCGCTTCCATGCGGGCGAGGGCGGATTCGATCCGGGCCAACTGTTCTGCGTATTTCTCAAGGGAACCAGGCGGGCGCCGGATTCCGTCAGCACCTGCATCTTTTGTCAGGCGATCCAGTCCTGAAAGGGGAGGCATCGTCTTCATCTGGAATGATGCTGCGACTCCTTTAAGGGCTTGGCAAGGCGTTTCGGGCGATTGAGGGTAATCCATATCGACAAACACTAACGACCTGACGTCGATTGCCTACAAGGACGCCATGCCGATGCCCTCATCGCCCCTGATCATGACCTCTGTCACCAAGCGGTTTGGGACATTTACCGCCGTGGACAACCTGTCCCTTGAAGTGCCGGACGGCCAGATCATCGGCTTTCTCGGCCCGAACGGCGCTGGCAAATCGACCAGCTTGCGCATGGGACTCGGGATCATGGAGCCGGATTCAGGCGAGGTGGAACTGTTCGGTGCGCGGCCGAATGTCCGCGCGCTTCAGCAGGTCGGCTTCCTCCCGGAAGAGCGCGGCCTGTACAAGAAGATGACCGCGCGCGACACGATCAGCCATTTTGCGCGACTGAAGGGCCTGTCAGCGCATGATGCGCGGACGCGCGCTGACGAACTGCTCAGCGCGGCGGGCCTTGAGGAATTCAGCCGCGCGCGCATCTCGAAATTGTCCAAGGGCATGGCCCAGAAGGTCCAGATCCTGTCCACGCTGGCGCACCGGCCCAAATTCCTGATCCTGGATGAGCCCTTTTCAGGCCTTGATCCGGTCAACCAGCAAGCCCTTGAAGATCTTGTCCGTGCCGAGCATGCACGCGGCGCGACCATCCTGTTCTCCACCCATGTCATGGAACATGCCGAACGCCTCTGCGACCGCATCGTGATGATGGCGCGGGGGCGCAAGGTTCTGGACGGAACGCTGAAGGAGGCCTTTGCCACGCTGGGGCAGGGGGCACGGATTTCCGTCGAGAACGGGTTTGATCTGTCGAGCGCACTCGGCCCGAAAGGGTTCGAGGCGGTCCGCACGACAGATGCCGGACATGGCGAGACCTGGCGGATCGATCTGCCGCCGGGCCGGGAGGCGCAGGACGCCTTGCGCGCCGCAATTGAGGCCGGCGCACCGATTACCGGCTTTGCGCCCGAAGAGGCCCGCCTGCGCGACGTGTTCGTGTCGCTGGTGGGCGAGGCAGATGCAGCCGCTCTGGCCGCATCGCTTGCAGAAGATGAGGCCGCCTGATGCGCAACATATTGCTGATCTTTCGCCGGGACTATCTTGGCTATGTAAAGGCCTGGGGCTTCTGGCTGAGCCTGGCGGCTGTGCCGCTCTTCATGATCATCGGTGCGGCGCTCGCCAGTTTTGCGGCGCAATCCTCGCCGGTGCGCTACTATGCCGTCATCGAGCCGGGTGGCATCTATGCCGAGGCGATCGAAGCCGAGTTCCAGCGCCGGGAAATGGCCAATGCGGAACGTACAAGCGAACTTGCCGAACAGCTGGACCTGCCCGTCATGAGCGAGGATGAAGCCCGCGCCGCCGCCGAAGGAGCCAGCATTGCCAGCCGGAAATTCATCCCGGTGCCCGCGCCCGCAGATTCCATTGACGGATTGCGGCCCTATCTGCTCGGTGAAAAACTGGTCTCCGGTCCGCTCGGCGACAAGCCGCTCTTTGCGGCCTTTGTGCTGGCAGAGGATGGGGGCGAGCTCGAATACTGGAGCGACGACGTCAATGTCGACCAGCTGCGCTATCTCGCCCAGGATGCCATGCTGCGCCTTGCCCGCCGCGATGCGCTCAACGAAGCCGGGCTTGGCGAAGACTTCCTCCAGAACGTGGATGATGCGGCCTTTGACGTGCCGGCACGCCGTATCCGCACGATCGAGGAACAGGATGCCACCGGCGCTGAAGTGACGATGGCCGACCGCGCGCCCATGTTCGTCGCGGGCGGGCTCGCCTATTTCCTTTGGCTTATGGTGTTCTCGATCATCCAGTACTTGTTGATGGGCACGATTGAGGAGCGCTCGAACAAGATTTTCGACACGCTGCTGACCTCGGTAAAGCTGCCGGAATTGCTGGCGGGCAAGATGCTCGCCGTGTTCGCGGTCACCTCCACCATGATGCTGTCCTGGGGCCTGTTTGCCTTTGCGGGCGGCACATTGGTCGCGACACAGATTCCGGGCGTTGGCAGCATTATCGAGCCATTCCTGGCGACGCTCGCCAATCCGGCCATCATCGTGCCGGGCCTGATCAGCTTCATTCTCGGCTATATCATGTACGGCATGATCTTCATGGCGCTCGGCTCGCTCTGCGATACGATTCAGGAAGCGCAGACCCTGCTCAGCCCAATGATGATCCTGCTCATGCTACCCATGTTCGCGATCTTCATCGCCTTTCAGGACCCCGGCTCGCCATTGGTCGACATCGCCTCATGGATCCCGTTCTTCACGCCCTTCCTGCTGATCCTGCGCATGCCGCATGATCCGCCGCTCTGGGAAGTGCTCGCCCAGATGGGCCTGATGGCCGGGTTCGCGCTGCTGATCCTGTGGCTGTCCACCAAGGTCTACCGCGCAGGCGCCGTGCACGGCGCCGGCATCGGCGACATGGGCGGCATGCTCAAGCGGATGGTCGGCCTGAAAGGGAAGGCGGTTTAGGGCGAAGCATTGGTGCGGCAGGTTGCATGATGAGAGTTCAAGCCGCAGGACGAGTATTCACATCGCATCTCTATAGAGCGGTGACAGAGCGGATTGCTTTTCCAATGAAGTGGTCGGCAATCGGCAAAAGCATCAGACCACCCACCAGACCTATGCCAATCATATACCACCGATATGGCTTAAGACTGTCAAAAGTGAAGAACGTCAGAAACCCAATAGCCGCGACGACATAGGCCGCCAAATCGAGTAAGACAAATAAAAGAGCCGCCAACATCCAGAGAAGTACAGCCATGGTTCCCCCAAAACTTGTTGACCCGTTTCTCCTCGCTCGGAGAGAGTGGTTCCGGCAATTGCTGAGTACCTGAATAGAGTCTTTCGCGATTGAAGCAACCTGATCAGGGCGATTTCAATCACTCGCTAACGTACGGATTGGCACCGAAAACGGCTCTTCCAATAGAAAAAGCCCCGACTGCTTGAATCTCTGTGACTGTCGGCGCAGCGCGCTTTAGGTTTTTACCGCAATCATCTCGACAGGTGCGATGAGGCCTGCGGCGATATTTGCCTCCATGTTTCCTACCTTCTCGGCTGTGCTGTGCTGCATCAATGTGTGAAGCCCGAGCGGTGGCGGACCGCCACGGGTCGCGTGGGCTTCCCGGATCTTGCGGAAGAAATCCAGTGCGAAAGCACCCCGGTTGTTCTCAGTCAGACACTCAAACCCGGCTGCCTCAAGCGCTTTCCTGTAGCCTTCCGGCCCGGTGAGCCAGCTCGTGTCGCGACTGCCGGCCCATGGCACTGGATAGGCAAGGTCACCCTCGCCCGTGCGCATGATATCGTAAATGCCGAACCGCGCACCTGAGTCCAAGACACGGTGAACCTCGGCAAACAGGGCCTCCTTGGCGTCGATATTCATGCCGACATGCATCATGTAGGCACGCTGGAATTCGCGATCAGGAAAGGGCATGGACAATGCGCTGCCTTGCCTCAGAGACACCCGGTCGGACAGTCCCACCCAATCGCACAGCACCTGACCCGTCTCCACATATTCCGGTGTGAGGTCAATGCCAGTGACCTGAGCCTCATATGTGGCCGCCGCAAACCGCGCCCCACCGCCAAGGCCGCACCCGACATCCAGCACTGTCATGCCTGCATTGATATCAAGCTGGTCGAGAAAGTGCGTGCTGGCGACGCGGCCACCAATATGAAATTCGTCAACCGGTCCCAAATCGTCGACCGTGACCCTGTTCGGACCCAGTCCAAGATTCGACAGGCCGTCTTCGATTGCCTGCAGCAAATCGCCGTGGCGATAGTGCGCAGCAATCTGTTCATTGAGGGTCATGTGCGTGCCTGACTGTCAGCTTGCCGATGGTGATGATCTTGATCGCGACCACGCTCCAAATCAACTCCGAAAGCAAAAAGCCCCGCCAGCGCGAACTGGCAGGGCTTTTATGGAAACCGGTAATCCGGAGAGGCGTCTATACGATGCCTTCGCGCTGGGCGCGCTTGCGAGCCAGCTTGCGGGCGCGGCGAACCGCTTCAGCGCGCTGACGAGCTTTCTTCTCGGATGGCTTTTCGAAGTACTGACGGGCCTTCATTTCCCGGAACAGGCCTTCGCGCTGCATTTTCTTTTTCAGCGCGCGCAGAGCTTGCTCGACATTGTTATCGCGGACGACGATCTGTACGATTGTTCTTCTCCATTCGTTAGGGGCGTCGCCCCGATTCAATTCGGTTGAGGCCTACAGACCTCGGAAGCGGGGCCTATATCACGGCTCTGGCCGATTGGCCAAGCCCTTAAAGCCATCAGGTTCAGTTATGACACAAACACCGTCCGAAGTCCTCAGGTTCCGCTGGCTGGACGCAATGCTGCCGGATGTCCCCTTTGATGGCTGGACAGAGACCACAGCGGCCAGGGCCGCCAAACAGGCAGGCCTCAGCGAGGGCGAACAGGCGCTGGCGGCGCCAAATGGCGTACCCGACCTGATTGACGCTTTCTTTGACCGGGCGGGGCAGGCGGCTCGCGAGGCGCTTGCGGATCAGGATATCTCGGCCCTCAAGACGCCCGCGCGCGTCAAGGCGGGTGTTCTGGCATGGCTTGCGGCGCTGGAGCCGAACCGGGAAGCGGTCCGCCGCGCCGCCGTTCGGGGCCTGCTGCCCTGGGGCGCGGCCTCTGCGGTCCAGCGGACCTGGCGCATCGCAGACATGGTCTGGGACGAGGCGGGCGATACATCAGAGGATTACAATCGCTATTCCAAGCGCGGCCTGCTGGCGGCGGTGATCCCGCCGATCATCATGTACTGGCTCGACCAGCCGTCGGATGAACAGCTCGATACCTATATCGACCGGCGTCTCAGCCTTGCCTCGGGCATCGGCCGGAATCTCGGGCGAATTGCCAAGCCATTGCTTGACGTATTGCCGGTCTCGCGGCCCAATGGGTCCACGAAGGCGTAGGTTAATTGTCAGGGAAGGGTAAGTTGTCGGACAGAAGCTGAACAAACGCCCCAGGGGGCTGGGGGGGCTGATGGGTCCGGGGTGTCTGCTGAACACCTCCGTCCGACAATTAGAAGATGATTGTCGTCGGGGGCGGACGCAAGGCGTAAACATGGCAAAACTGCCCCAATTACCCCCGTTTTGCATTAAATCGCGGTTAGGCGAGCTTACCAGCCACCTTTTCGCGTCTCAGGAGAAACCAGAAAGGGAAAAATGGCTGAAAACACGCACCGGATAACGCCCCCGGAACCGCGAATCGCTTTTCACAAGACCGAACTCCAACCGATTCTCGACGTCTATGGCCGATTGGTCATGGCCGGCAAGGCAAGGGACTATGCCATTGGCATGCACAAGGACGTCGCGATCTTTGCCATTTTCAGGCGACACGCCGAAAACCCGACATGGCGGATCGAGAAACAGCCCCATCTCGCAAACATGCAGGGCCAGTATGTGGTTTATGGCCAGGCCGGTCAGGTGCTGCGCCGCGGCCGCGAACTGTCGCAAGTCCTGCGCGTTTTCGACCGCAGCCGTTTCCGCGTCATTGAGTGAAATTCGATCGAATGCGTTAACACGCTGTTAACTAAAAAATTCTTGCGGAACGTTCTGGAACATTATAGGAACATGCTCATCAGAACGGAGCATGAACATGGGTATCGACGTAAGATTTCGGGGACGGTCAGGCAAAGCCTGGGATTTCAAACGCGTTCCATTGGATGCGCCTTGGGCGCGCACGGCAGGCGTGGCATTGTTTGCCGCTCCGGACACATATGGATGGCGCATCATCCGCACGATTGAATTGTCGGGCAAGCCAAACGACGTCCAGCCAATCTGGGCACTCGCCGATGCCGAACGCTACGGCGCGCGGGCGGTCTTCCTCGCCACGGAATTCGATGCGCGCACACGGCGCCTGATCGTGGACGATATCGAGGCCGGCTTCAGCCCGGTCTGCGTAACGGATCGCAGCCGGGCCGACGCCGCACCCATCGCGGCCTGATCTATTCGATTTCCTGACCCGGCCTGTTCAGGGCGGCCTGTGCTTCGGCCGTTTCTGCCAGCCGGGTCAGTTGTACGAATTCCGCGCGATAGCCGAATTCATCCGGGCCCTTGGCGCCATTCGCCAGATTTCGGATTTCCTCCCAGCCGAAACCGGTGCCGAGGGCCTCTCCCCCTTTCAGCATCTCGCCATAGCCTGCCACCGACGTGGCAAAGCGCGCCCATTGCGGGGCGGCGGCTGTGCTGGCCACACGGTCGGAAAGGGTGACAGGACGCTCCAGCAGGATGGAGTCCTCCGCGCCGGGGGCCTTGTAGCGCAGTTTCACAAACGCATATTCCCCGGACGGATCGCTGGCCGACGTATCCGTGTCACCATAGCGCAGCGGATCGATCTGAGCGGCGTCTGAGCCAACCGGCGTGATCTCATAGATCGCGGTGACACTCGTGCCCGCGCCAATATCGCCGGCATCGACCTTGTCATTGTTGAAGTCTTCCCGGTCCAGCATACGGGTCTCGTAGCCGATCAGGCGATACTCGGCGACGCGCGCCGGATTGAACTCCACCTGGATCTTCACATCATCCGCAATCGGAAAGATATTGCCCGACAGGTCATCGGCCAGAATCTTGCGCGCTTCGCTCAGCGTATCGACATAGGCCGCCGTGCCGTTTCCGGTCTGGGCGATCTTCTGCATCATCGCATCATTGTAATTGCCGCGCCCGAAGCCGAGCACGGACAGGTAAATGCCGGTCTCGCGCTTGCGGGAGACGAAATCCTCCAACTGTTCCGGGTCGGAAATGCCGACATTGAAGTCTCCATCGGTCAGCAGCATGACGCGATTGACGGCATCTTCCTTCAGGCCCTGTTCGGCCAGCGAATAGGCAAGGCGCAGGCCTTCACCGCCCGCGGTAGAGCCACCGGCTTTCAATTCTTCCAGCGCCGCAACAATCTTGCGCTTCTCGCTGACCGGTGTCGGCTCCAGGATTTCCCCGGCGGCGCCCGCATAGACGACGATGGCGATCGTATCGGTTGGCTTCATCTCCTCCAGCATCAGCTTGATGGCCTGCTTGGCCAGCGGCAGCTTGTCGTCGGAGAACATGGATCCCGACACGTCCATCAACAGGGTGAGATTGATGGGCGGGCGGGCATCGCGGTCTATGTCCCGGCCCTGAATGCCGATCTGCATCAGCTCGCGTCCCTCTGCAAAGGGTGAGGGCATCACATTCACCTGGGTCGAGAAGGGGGCCTCGCCTTCGGCGGGCTGGGGATAGGTATAGTCGAAATAATTGATCAGCTCCTCGATGCGCACGGCATCCTTGGGCGGCAGGATGCCGTCTTCGAGAAAGCGCCGCACATTGGCATAGGAGGCCGTGTCGACATCAATCGAGAAGGTCGAGACCGGTTCTTCGCTGACCAGCTTGACCGGGTTCTGCTCGACATCCTCATACTGGTCCCGGAATTCGGGTGCGGGCGCCAGGATCACTGGTGCGGCCATTGCTTTGCCGAGCATGGCCCGGGATTCCATCACCATTTGCGGCGGTGGCGGAGCAGGGGGCGGTGGGGGCGGCGCGGATGAGTCCTGCTGGCTGCCCGTGACAGTTACCGTTTGCAACTCCGCGTCGCCTGCCTGACCGGTCTCACTCGTTTCACAAGCTGTCAGTATTGCGGCGGCGGCCACTCCGGCCAGAACCATTCCTCGCATGCGCATGATGTCCCTCCTCATTGCGTCCTTGAGGTGACAAAATGGTAAGCCGCGCATGGCGTCAATAAGGCGAAGCCCGGATAGTTTGTGGCAAAAAGCCTAGTTCGACAGGTCGACTTTCGAAATGTACCAGCGCTCCACATCTCGTTCGAGCAGGGAGAGGGGGCGCGGTCCGCCGCCAAGAACAACGGCGTGGAATTCTGCCAGATCGAAATCGGGGCCGAGTACGCGTTGGGACCGTTCGCGCAAATCCAGTATGCGTTGCGCGCCCACCCAATAGGCGGCTGCCTGTCCGGGCCAGACGGCATAGCGGTCCACTTCCTGGGCCATGGCCTCTGGCGATTGTCCCGTCGTCTCAGCGAGGTAGTCGATTGCCTGCTGGCGGGTCCAGTGGTCTCGATGCATGCCCGTGTCGGCCACGAGACGTGCAGCGCGGAACAACATGGACTGCAGGAACCCGATCCGGCCCAGCGGATCGTCCGTGTACAGGCCGCGATCATGCGCGAGGATTTCGCCATATACAGCCCAGCCTTCGCCATAGGCTACATTCCAGATCATCTGACGGATCAAAGGCAGGTTGGCGGTCTCTGCGGTGAGAGCGCTTTCCAGATGGTGCCCCGGAATCGTCTCGTGGAAGACCAGCGTCGCCAGCATGAAGTCCGGCCAGTCCGTCATATCACTGAGATTGATTTCGAACTGGGCCGGGGCCGAGCCATTGGCCGGGGCCGCGCTGTAGAAGGCCGATGGGGCAGATGCTTGCAGAAAATCCGGCACGGCACGGATCGTCACGCCCGTCCGCGGCATGCCGGGCATGATTTCGGCCATGTTCGTCTCTGCGCGAACCATATGCGTCCGCATGCGTGCCAACAGGGCCTCGCGCCCTTCCGGCGTGTCTTCATACAATTGGCCGTCGAGTAGTGACAGGGCCGCCAGCCGTTCGGTCAGCGTGCCTTCGACCAATTCCTGTGCCTCCAGCGCGGCCATCAATTCTTCGGTCAGTTGGGCCACTTCGGCCAAGCCCTGGGCGTGCAGGGCTTCGGCGGTGATCCCTTCATCCGTATAGGCTGTCAGGGCGGCGTCATAATAGACATCCCCGCCGGGCAGTTGCCAGACGCCGGGCTCTTCCGGCGCGTCGTCCATCAGCGCCTCCAGCGCGGCGGCGAACTCGGCATAGGCAGGCAGCACGTCATTGCGCACAAGCGCGTCGACGCGGGCGGCGAGTTCTGTCTGCTCCTGCAGGCTGAGGCCATCCGCGCCTGAGGCGAGATTGTTGAAGGTCGTGACCAGCAAATGTGCCTCGGCGGGCCTTGCGCCGATTGTTTCCGCCAGTGTTTGCATACGCGCCAGCACGAATACGGGCGGCACGATCCCGGCGCGGGCATCAGCCTGAAGACGGCGGCGCTCGTCCTGCAACGCGCCGGGAAGCTGCGCCAGTCGGCTGACATAGTCGCGCGCATCTTGAGCGGTGCCAAACGGATGCGCGCCGGTCAGCAGGTCCGGCACATCAATATACGCCCCGCGCATATGATCGGCGACATAGGGGTAGGCGTGGCCAAGACCGGTCTGGCCATGACCGGCGACAAACAGGGATTCCGCGGTCTCATACGCCTGTATAACCGTGTCGAGGTGCCGGGCCTGTTGCCCGCCTTCGACCGGGCGCGGCGCGGCCAACAAGGCTTCCAGGATTTCGAGCCGTTTGACACGTGTCCGCTCAAACGCGGCCTGGGAGCGGTCGGTGAGATAGGCGTTGAAATCATACCCGGTGGCGTCCTCGGACAGGCCCAGCCGGGTCGCCATTTCCGGATTGTCAGCAAGTTCATTCGCGGCAATCGAGGCCATCAGATCATCAACCTGGCGCGCAATCCGGCGGGGTGTGCCCGCATCGTCCACAGCCGGCGTACAGGCAGCCGCCAGCGACAGGACAGCCAGTCCGCTGAAAGCGCCTTGGAAAACAGATCGCATTGAGGCTGGGAAGCGCAGTTTCATTGGAGAAATATGACCTTTTCCTGACTGTAGTTCCCACGCTTTGGGGTGTTGTGGGCTGTGGCTATTTCCGGTAACGATCCGGCAACAATTTCGGGAGTCTCCAACGTGAACACAACACCTGCAACCCCGCCAGCGGGCGGACAGCCGAACCTTTCCGGCACCGTGATGTTCTACAAGCAGCCTCAGCCGCTGTCTGCAGAAGCTCATGCTGGCCTTGGCGTCAAACAGATCGAACAACCTTTCGCGTTCCTGCGGGAGTCCCATGCTGTACCGGTAACGGTTTCCGAATTCGGAAGAGCGGCGAGTTTTTACCCGCTGATCTTCGTCGGCGAAGAACGCACACCAGTTGCCGTGATGGGCATCCGTCAGGGCCAGAACCTGTATGTCGACAATAACGGATTCGTGGCTGACGACCATTACGTGCCGGCCTTTGTGCGCCGCTATCCATTCGTCTTTGCGTCTGATGAAGGCTCAGACCGTCTGGTCCTGTGCGTCGACCGCGCCGCGCCGATGGTCAGCAACCAGCCGGAAGTGCCTTTCTTCGAAAACGGCCAGCCGAGCAAATTCACCAATGACGCCATTGAATTCTGTAAGGAATTCGAGCGCCAGCGTCAGGCCACCGTCGAATTCGGTCGCATCCTGAAGGATATGGATCTGCTGGAGCAGAAGACGGTTTCCTTCCAGCCGCGCGACAATCAGGGCAATCCGGTTGGCCAACAGCAGAAGATCGCTGACTATTGGGCCGTTTCCGAAGACAAGCTGAACGCGCTGCCAACCGAGAAATTCCTCGAACTGCGCAGCAATGGTGCCCTCGGCGCAATCTATGCGCACCTGATTTCGCTGATGAACTGGCAGGTCGTGATCCAGCGCGCGGTCCGCATTCAGGCGACCGAGGCGGTCGCAGCGCCCGTCAACTAGGCTTCACGCCCATCGAACAGGAAAAGCGGCTCCATCCGGAGCCGCTTTTTTCTTGCGCGCCATGCTATGGTCACTGTGTCATCACGTTTGAGCGAGGCCCTTCATTCTGCGACCAATCGCAGGCATACGGGCACACCAGTACATATGCCGCCTAAAGGACCTCTCATGATCAGAGCTCTCATCCTGCCGTTTCTCGCCGCCCTGATGGCGATGATGCCGGTTGCCTACGCCCAGCCCGTCGATGGGGGCCGGGCCATGGTCGAGCTGATTACCGAACGCGAACGCGTTGAGCCCGGTGAAACATTCTATGCCGCGATCAAGATGGACCTCGATGCGGGCTGGCATGTCTATTGGCGCAATGCCGGGGATGCTGGCCTGCCGCCGCAAGTCGATGTGCTGGACGGCAGTGACATTACCGAAGCCTCCATCGGCCCCTTTGTCTGGCCCATTCCTCATCTGCTGCCGGTCGTGGAAGGGGAGATCATGGATTATGGCTATGATGACCGCCTTGTCCTGCCATTTCCGCTGACCATTCCCGCCGATGCGATGGGCAGCGTGCAGCTCAATCTCCTCGCTGATTATCTGATCTGCGAAGAAATCTGCATCCCCGAAACCGCCGAAGTGAGCCTGACCTTGCCCGTCGGCCCCAGCGAGCCGCACATCGAAGATGGCATGCTGATCAGCAAATGGATCGCGAAAGCGCCGCGTGATTTTGATGGCGAAGCGCGTATCGACGCCAGCAGCAGCCTCTGGAAGCTGAGCCTGAAAACCGAAGGCGGGTTCGATCCCGGCTCCAACATCCGGTTCTACCCCTTTGGCCATGAAATCAGCCACCCGGCAGACCAGCCGATCAGTTTTGGAAGCGATGGGGCCACGCTCAGCCTCACGCCCGCCGATGACAGCCTGGAAGCAGCACTTGAGGGCATTGTCGTCGTCGAGACCCCGGTCGGAGACCGTGCCGGCTATACGATTGCCGCCGATCAGGGGAGCGTCTTCGAGAATACGGCGGGCATCGCCGCCCGGTCGGCATCGTCCGGCGCAGGTGGCAAAAGCCTGATCGCGCTCGCATTGGCGGCGGTGATTGGCGGCCTGATCCTGAATCTGATGCCCTGCGTCCTTCCGGTGCTCTCCATAAAGGCGATGGGCATGGTGCACGCGGTCGCGTCCGGCCATGAAAGCGAAGTGCGCAGCCACGGGCTCTGGTATACGGGCGGCGTCCTCCTTTCCTTTGCCGCGCTTGCCGCCGCCATCATCGCGATCCGCGAAGCTACCGGCACGGCCAATCTCGGCTTCCAGCTACAGAACGGCCCAACCGTGGCCGTGCTGACGCTGATCATGTTCGTCATCGGCCTCTGGCTGCTTGGCATGTTCGAGCTTGGCACGTCGATCCAGAATACCGGCAGCAGCCTCGCCTCGCGCAGTGGCTCGATGGGTGCCTTCTTTACGGGCGTGCTCGCCGCTGTGGTGGGTGCGCCCTGTATCGGGCCCTTCCTCGGCGCCGCGCTTGGGGCCGTGCTGGATCGTCCGGCGATCTCGGTCCTGATTGTCTTCCTCGCCATGGGGCTTGGCCTGGCATTGCCCTATCTGGTGCTCAGCTTCGTGCCGGGCCTGTCACGCCTGCTGCCCAAGCCGGGGCGCTGGATGGAGACATTGAAGCAGTTCTTCGCCTTCCCGATGTTCCTGACTGCGGCGCTGTTGCTGTGGACGCTCGGCGCGGTCTCTGGCCCGGCGGCGGTTGCATGGACCGTGGCGGGCGGCACGCTGATCGCCTTCGGCGTCTGGCTGGCCAAACGCGGCGGGGGCGCGCTCGCCAAGACAGTCGCCGCGATCGCGGTGATCGCGGGGCTTGTCTATCCCGCGCTGACGGCGAACTCGTCGGTGGCGGCAGGGGAGGGCAACGCCCAGTATGCGGAGAAATATGAAACTGAAGCCTGGAGCCCGCAGCGCGTTGCGGAACTCACCGCAGAGGGGCGCCCGGTCTTCGTGGACTTCACCGCAACCTGGTGCGCCACCTGCCAGCTCAACAAGGCGACGACGCTCAAGTCAAAAGCCGTCCAGAATGCTTTTGCCGCGCATGATGTGGCTTTTCTCGTGGCGGACTTCACCCGCAAGGACCCGGTCATTGCCGAGGAGCTGAAACGGCGCCAGCGGGCGGGCGTGCCGATGTATCTCTGGTATGCCGCCGGGGCGACCGAGCCGGAAATCCTGCCGGAAGTGCTGTCTCAAAAGCTTGTGATTGGACTTGTCACGTCTGAGTGAGCATGATGCGAACTCCACGACATATTGGAGGATCCCGCATCATGATGAGCCGACGCAACTTTTCCCTCGCTGCTGGCATGGCCACCGCTGTGGCGCTGAGCGCTGGCGCCCTGATCGCCTCGACGGCCCAGGCCGCCCCCGATGCAAGCGAGCCCATGATCGCCCCGGACTTCACCGGCACGACCGCCACCGGCGAGACGGTCTCCCTGTCGGATTATGCCGGCAAGCGGGTCATCCTCGAATGGACCAATGATGGCTGCCCGTTCGTGCAGAAACATTATGCCGTGCCGCCTGCCAACATGCAGGGCCTCCAGACGGATGCGACCGAGAGCGATGTCGTCTGGCTGTCCATCATCTCCTCGGCCCCCGGAAAGCAGGGCCACCGCACCGGCGCGGAAATCCTCGACATGAATGAAGGGCGCGGCGCGACGCCTGAGCATGTCATCATCGACGAGAGCGGAGACATTGGCCGCCTCTACAAGGCCAAGACCACGCCGCACATGTTCCTGATCACCGAAGACGGCATGGTGGCCTATCAGGGCGCAATTGACGACACGCCATCCGCGCGCGTCTCCGATATCGAAACGGCCACCAATTACGTCTCCGCCGCCATGCAGAGCGTGGCTGCGGGCGAACCGGTCGAAGTCGCCAGTTCCAAACCCTATGGGTGTTCTGTGAAATACTGACGAGGGATACAGCAAACGCACTGCGTTCAATCCAGCACATGTCGAAACTGTTGCTTGAACCGGGTGGCAATGCGCCGTACACGCGCTCGCCATGCTCCAGATTGTGCCCGAAACCCCTGAACTCCATGCCGATGCGGTCGAAGACCTCTTCGCGCGCACCTTCGGCTCGGGCCATTTTGCCAAGACAGCCGAGCGGTTGCGGGAATATTCCCATTCCCTGCCAGAGGTGAACCGTGTCGCGGTGCTGGATGGCAAGGTGATTGCCGTCTGCCGCGTCTGGCCACTCAAAGTCGGCCCCAGCCGGGATCGCGCCCTGTTCTATGGCCCCGTCGCCGTCGGCCCGTCGCACCGGGGCAGCCGCCTTGGCCTGACCGTGACGGGCGAGGCGCTGGAGGCCGGCAAGGCCGCTGGCTGGCCCGCCGCCATCCTGATTGGCGCGCCCGCCTATTTCGGCGAGATCGGCTTCACCGTCACCCCGAAGCACCAGCTCATCTTCCCCGGCCCTCAAGACCCCGCCCGCGTCATGGTGAAAAGCCTTGCGGGCGATGCCAGCCAGCTTTCCGGCCGCGTCACCGCCGCCTAGCCACACTTCCCGCTTCTTTGACGTTGGGGCAGGGGCGCTAGGGCTCATGCAACAAAAGATCAAAGGGAGGCCCCGGCCATGAATTATGATGACGTCGTCAAATCACGCCGCAGCATTCGCGGATATCTCGACAAGCCGGTGCCGAAAGAGCTGATCCGCGAAATCCTCGAAATCGCCATGCGCGCGCCCACCTCGATGAATTCCCAGCCCTGGAATTTCTATGTCGTGGCCGGTGAGGTGCTGGACCGGATCCGCAAGGGCAATGTCGAGCGCAATGTCGCCGGCGTGCCCGACAGCCGCGAATTCCGCATGGGCCCGCCCTATGCGGGCGTCCACCGGGATCGCCAGGTCGAGATCGCCGTCCAGCTGTTCCAGGCAATGGGCATTGAGCGGGGCGACAAGGAAAAGCGCATGGACTGGGTGCTGCGCGGCTTCCGCCAGTTCGACGCGCCGGTCTCCATCGTCATCACCTATGACAAGGCGCTGGCGGGCGGCGACATCCCGCCCTTCGATTGTGGCGGCGTCGTCAATTGCATCGTCAACACGGCCTGGTCGCGCGGGCTCGGCTGCGTGATCAATTCGCAAGGCATCATGCAGAGCCCCGTCGTGCGCGAAGAGGCCGGCATCCCGGACGACCAAGTCATCCAGACCTGCGTCGCCATGGGCTGGCCCGACGAAACCTTCCCGGCAAATGCCGTCGTCTCAACCCGGAAGTCCGTAGACGAAGCAGCGGTGTTTCGGGGGTTTTAGTAGTATATCCCTTTTCGGTTGGGATGGATTCGACTTATGGTGATACTTCTAGGTGCGGCGTAGCGCCTATGAAGGTAATGGATCACAGATGTCGCGGATATCAAAGAGCAAGCTCAAGCAACTGAGGCAGTCCAGACGCAATCACAGAGTTCGCAAAGTTCGGAAGGTTGACGTCGCCGATCGGACTGGAAGATCACCTGTCGACGACTCCATAAGACGAGATGATCGCCAGATAGACTACAAGACTATCGGCATTCTGATTGCTGCTACTTTCTATGTAGTTGGAGTTCTATCGGATTTGGCCGAGACTCTTGAATGGATTGATCGAATTGTCGCCGGTTATCGCCAATTCTATGCATCAATTTGGAGGAGTATTTTTTCTCCGCTACCAAATTCGCTCCGTTTGTTCGACGCTCAGCAGACATATGATGCACTAACGATATCCACTTTGCTGTTGGCTGGGTCCTTCGGAAAAAAAGCGCTTAGCGATAGGTATTTTCACTACGAAATTTATGCTGTGGTGTTGCTTGGTGGACTATTCCAACTAGGAACGATTCGCATTCAGAATCGCTCGCTGGCTGACATAGCGGCAAATACAGCTGTCGATCTTTTGTTGCTCGGCACCTGCTTTGCGGCATCTTTGTACATACAGTTCCGATCTGCCCTACCTTTTGAAATTAAAAGGAGGTTGCAGTTTGGCATAGGTGCGTGTGTTTTTGGAACGTTGATAGTTATGACAGGAGACAGTCCATATCTTTTGTATAGCGTTGTTCTAAATAGTCTTCCCTCGGAGTACGCGGGCCAATCAGATATGTTGCGTCATGTGGTGTTTTCTACAGTTTTATTAACTGCCCTGACTCTAACGTCGTTTCTTGTGTACGTCATCAAAGGGCCTCGCAAACCGTTGATTGCGCTTTCAGTCGGCATTGGCGTAACGATTTGGTTGATATCGCTATTTTCTCAGACCATAAGGACCGCACTAGCAGAGGCGAACATGGCGATGTGACGTGATACTTTGTTAGTGTCGCCAATTAGCGGCGAAAACATCCTACGCTCCGATCAGTAAGAAACAATGAGCAGACAGCGGACCTATCACTCTAAAGTATATCCGCCACGTTCTCTAAACTCTCCCCCAATCCGTCTGAAAACTCCCGCCTATAGACTCTCTCGCATGAACGGGATGGCGGCATTCATCGAACAGGGGCTCAAGGCCGCGCAGGGCGCGGTGCTGGATGTGCGGGCGCAGGCCGGGCTGCATCTGGAGCCGGACTCGGTGTCGCGGCGCGTGCGCGCCAGGGTGCGCGGGAGGCTGAAGGCCATTGAAACTATTGTCCGGCGGCTGATCATCCTGATGGCGGCGGCGTTGGACCTGCCACCTGTCCCGCAAGCCAGCCCCGGCCAGACCGGCGCGGCGGCCTCCGCCCCGCGCCCGGCGCTTGCCGACACGGTAGAGGATGTTACGGACACTTTTGGGACCAGTTATGGACCAGTCCATCGCCTCAACCTGACCGGGCGGCGCACCGCCGGTCTCATGGATTGGCAAGACGCCTTTGCGGGGGAGGGGGCCGCGCAGACGCTTGTCGCCGGGCCGGTTCCCGCCGCGCCGCTGATCGCGCACATCATTGCGCTGCAACGCCTGCTGAAAGATCCGGCGCCGGCCGCCAAACGGCTCGCCCGCCATCTGGCGCAGATGAAGGCAAGGCAAGAGCCGCGCCCTGTCTGCCCGCCCAGCGCCGGCAATTTCCGCCTCGGCGCAGAGCTGGGCACCGTGGCCAGCGCCCTGCCGGGCCTTGTCAGCCGCGCCGTCGCGGACTGGCCCGACACGTCCTGACTTCTCGTGAAATTTGAACCCGTTTGCCGGGGCGCGGATCCGCGTCTCCGGTCGCAGGCACAGGCGGCGAGCTTCGCTCTCCTTCGACTTCGCTCAGGATGAGCTGATCTCTTGAGGCGACTTCCGCACTCATCCTGCCTCCCATGCTGACTCATCCTGAGCGAAGTCGAAGGATGAAGCCACCGGGAGCAGAAGCCCGGCGCTTGCGCTTCGGGCCTTCTCGGGGACATCGCAATGCGATGTCTGACTCCTCGAAGCCTGAGCGAAGTCGAAGGATGACCGATCAGGAAACCAGGGAACCTATTTGTCCTCAAAGAAGGAATAGACCGCATCTTCCGGATGGCTCGCGCCAATTGGTGTGCGCGGGCCGAAACGCTCGGCCTCTGTGCCCGGCGGCAGCGGCATTTCCTCGGTCCAGTCGAACACGACGAGCCGGTTGAGCACGCGCCACTCGCCATCGCGCTTCACGAACCAGTCGAGATAGCGCCCTTTCATGTCCCATTGCTGCATCTGGCGGTCGGCACCCGGCTGGCGCTGGAAGGCAGAGAAATAGCTCTCCACCGCCGCGCCGCCCTCGCGGAACTCGATCAGGATGTTGTGGATCTGGTGAATGCCCCGCTCGATATAGGGCAGCGTCTTCATCGCCCAGTCGACAAAGCCCGACGCGCTGCCCTGGTAAGGCCCGTGATGATCGGTGCCATCCGGCCAATAGGCCGAACGCAGCATGTCCTCATCCGCCCGGTCGATGCCGCGCGCATAGCGAAACAGGCAATCCCGGATCGCTTCGCGCGCCCACAATTCCTCGACTTTCTGTTCCAGCGTCAATTCGGCCATGGCGGCGCTCCCTGTTTGATTGCCTGCTAGGTACAGGGCTTTTCCGGAATGTAAAACAGGTCAGAGCGGCCTGAAATGGGGCGGTGCCAAATATGCACTGGGCGGGCAAGTGGATCACCACGCCTTCGCCAGCGTGTATTTGGGCGAAACGTGCTTCACCGGACAAGTCCTTGTTCCAACTGTGAAATTTGAAGATCTCGCCCGGATGAAAGGGCAGGTCTCCGTGCAAGTGAAAGTGACTGTAATTCGCATAAGGAGCAGTTCGCCGCCGACTTTTCCGGGCCGTCTTGTCCGCCCCGCCTGCTTGCGTCAGGACAAGGCAAAAATGACGGAGGTCTCCCATGCTGAAACTGAACCTGCTGGCTGCGAGCGCTTGCGTCTTCGTGACCGAAAGCCTCGCAGAAACACGGGTCATCGGCGAGGCGGCCATTTCCAGCGGGCTCCATGATCGCGGCGAACAGATCGGCCCGCTGACACTGGAAACAGAACTCCTGCTGGAGACAACCGGCGCGCATGGCACACTTTATGGCGGGCTCTATCGCCTGACTCCCATCGGCGCAGACCAGGCGGCCTTCGCGGACGAGACCGACTATGTCATCGGCTACCAGTTCGACACCCAGGGCGGCAGCATGGACCTGACGGCAAGCTGGCTGACCTATCCGGGAACAGAGGATGAAGAAAGCCTGGAGCTTGCCGCAGGCTTTACGTCCGACTTGCCCTACAGCCCGGCGCTCACCGTGTTTCACGATGCCACGCTGGGCGATTTCGGCGCCGAAGTCTCCGCCGGCCCCTCCTGGAAATCTGGTGCATGGGATGCCTACGTCCTTGCCCGCGCAGGCTTTGTCGATGCCGGGGACGAGTCCGGTGACCGATCCCATGCAGGCCTCGAACTGGGCGCGGCAAGGCCACTTGGCCAGCAGGCCGAAATCGGCCTCTACGCGCGCTACGACATATCCGACGCGGACAGTTTTGCCCGCGAGATAAATCAGGGCGTGGTGACCGAGTTTGCCAGTTCCGGCCTCGCCGTCGGTGCCGTGATCGGCGTGGTGATCCCCTAGATCACCGTCCTTCACGTCGCCAGGCGAGCAGCAGCAGGCCAATCAGCAGCGCCGCCGCAATCACCCCCGGCAGCAGGGGCTGGCTGCTAGACGAGCGCACCGCATAAGCGCCGCGCTCTCGCAGGCCAAGCCAGTTGCCGCCCGCCGAGTTTCCGCGCGCGCTGGTGCGCCGAATGTCCGGCAAATTCGTGCCGCTGGCATTCAGGCGGAAGACGCCGCCACTGGTCGCATCTGCCAAAGGCTGCAACACTTCGGTCGTGGACTGAAGGTCTGCATATTCTTTCGGATTGGCCGGCCCGTTCAGGGCGACCGCTTCCAGCCCGCCCGCTTCGGCGCGGTAGAGGCCGAGCTGGTCAATCGGCGTCTCAGCCACGAACCGGCCCGGCCCGCCCTGGCGCCATTGCGGCTCGAGGAAGCTGCCTTCCGGCGTCTCGACCACCAGCGGCGGTGCGCTATCCAGCAGCGTACGCAGTTCCACGCGCGCTGTATCGCCTTCGGCCACAAGATTCAGCTTGCGCTCTTCCAGTTCCGGCTCCTTCATCATCCAGTGGACAACGCGGCGCATCAATTCGGCAAACGGTCCGCCCCCATCATGCCCACGCGCCCATAGCCAGATCTGATCGGTCATCAACATGCCGACGCGGCCATCGCCCACGCGGTCCACGATCAGCAAGGGTTTGCCGCGCGGCCCGCTCATCAACACATCTCCGGCTTGGGCTTCGGCATCGATATAGCGCATCCAGCCGCCCCATTCGCGGTTGGCCAGCGGCATGGTCACGGCGTGGCGCTGGCCCGGCTCGGTCAGCTCCGGCGTGTACTCCCCGGTATAGATATCGCCCGTAGGGGAGGCAGGCAGCACTGAAGCCAGCGGCGAGCGCGCAAGGCTGCCCGGCCCGGCAAAGGGTTCGCCGGCGGCAATGAACAGCGCGCCGCCTTCGGTCACATAGCGGGACATATTGGCGAGGTAAGACTGGGTGATCACACCCCGGCGCTCATACTGATCAAAGATGATCAGGTCGAATTCTTCCAGCTTCTCCTCGAACAATTCCTCGGTCGGGAAGGCGATCAGGGCGAGCTCTTCGGTTGGCGTATAGTCCAGCTTGTAGGGGGGGCGCAGAATGGTGAAGTGGACAAGGTCCACGGATGGGTCGGATTTGAGCAGGTCGCGCCAGACCCGGCCCGCCTGGTTCGGCTTGCCGGTGACGAGCAGCACGCGCAGCCGGTCGCGGACTCCAGAAAGGGTCGCCGCCGTGCGATTGTTGGCCAGTGTCAGTTCCTCGCGTCCCTCTGGCGTCTCGACCACGATGACATTTTCGCCGCGTCGCTCAATCTCGATCGGTACACTCGTATTCTCGCCGGGCGTCACATTCAACCGGCGCGGGGTGCCGCCATTGACAGACAGTTCAATCTCCACCTGCCGACCGTCTGGCAGGTCGGGATCATCCACCCGCACGACTAATTCAGCCATTTCGCCCACGATGCCAAAGTCCGGGGCATCGACAATCGACACGCGCCGATCACCCCGGTTGGGGTCGCCTACGATCAGCCCATGCAAAGGGCCGATATGGCGTTCGTCAGAGTCCGGTTCCGGCAAATCATGAACCTGTCCGTCAGTGATCAGGATGGCGCCTGCAATCCGGTCGCGGGGGACATCAGCCATCAGGCCTTCCAGCGCGCCATAGAGATTGGTGCCATCCGCACCCGGATCGCTCTCCAGGATGCGCACTTCCAGGGATGGGTCGGCTTCCAGTTCAGCATTCAGCGCGGCGAAAGCCGCTGAGGCCGTCGCTTCGCGTTCGCCAAACTCCATGCTTTCGGACCGGTCGAGAATGATCGCCGCCACCGAGGGCAGGGGCTCACGCTCTTCCTGTACGAGTGAGGGGTTCGATAATGCCGCAGCCAGCAAAGTCAGCGCCAGCCCTCGCGTTAGCCACGCTTTGCCGCGCAGAAACGCATAAGCGAGCCATGCCAGCGCAGCAAGCGCCACGACTGCCCACAGGATCGGCCAGCCAAGAAAGGGCTCAAAGCCGAGGCGCGTCGCGTCAATCATTGCGGCCCTCCATCGGGAATGCGGGTCGGAATGCGGACCGGGCTTTCATCCGGTGCTTCATCTGCGTCGCCATTGCCGAGACGTTCCAGCAGGGCCGGGATGTGCACCTGGTCGTCCTTATAGTTTCCAGTCAGCACATACATGACCAAATTCACGCCGAAGCGTCTCGCCATTTCACGCTGTTGCGCTCCGCCGTCCACGGAATAGAGGTCGCGGCCCTGTTCATCCACGGCCCAGGCCGAAGCCCAGTCGGCATCGCCGATAATGAGGCGTGAAACGCCGTCGCCGCGCGGTGCACTGGCATCGCCCGCCTGCTCGATCCAGAGATTGCGCTGCGCATAGCGCCCCGGAAAGTCGTCCAGCAAATAGAAGGTTCGCGTCAGAACATGGTTTTCGCCCACCGTCTGCAAGGGCGGTGCATCAAGCCCTTCCAGCAAGGTCTCCAGGCGGGTCACATCGGTCTGCGTTCCAATCGTTCCGCCTGCGCGCGTATCAATCACCAGCGCCCCGCCAGAGCGCAGGTATGTATTGAGGTGGGCAATCGCAGTGTCCGACAGCGGCGGCATGGAGTCGGGTATGTTGAGATAGATCAGCGGGTACAGCTCAAGCGCGTCGGTCTCCAGATCGACACTATGGGGATCAGCAGGTTCGACGGACGTACGCAGGCGCAGGATATTGGACAGACCGAACAGGCCGGCGCGCGTACGCGCATTGAGCGAACGGTCAGGTGTTTCCACATAGGCCAGGCGCATCTCCAGCGCCGCGTCGATCTCCTTCTGGGTCGCGTTTCCGTTGGACGGCAGTCGGATCGTCTGCGGATTATTGTCCACCCGGCGATAGGTGCCGTCCGGCAACAATTCATACTGGAAGGGTTGGGCCGCCGCATCCGGTGTCGGCACCGCGACCAGCGCGCCACCAGCCACCACACATGCCATCGCTGCGCCCTTGCCAAACCGGCGCAGCCGTCCGGCCACGAACAGGGCGATGAAAAGGTCCAGCGCCAGCAATACGGCAGCAAGGGTCAGCAACGGCCCTGCAAGGCGCAACGACCGGGCCTCGGCATCGCCCAGCAGACGAGCCGAAATTGGCCAGTTCGCGATCAGCTCCGGCCGCTTGCCGGCACCCGCATTCAGGGCGCGCGATCCGGCTGGCCCACGATAGAGCCCCGGTGGGTGAGCTTCAGACGGTTCGGTCGTTGCAAAATCGGTGGCCTTCAAGGGCGCGGCATTGGCCCCCGCGGCCGACAGGCGCCCATAGCCGTCCAGGGTCAGGAAAGGGGCGTAAGCCCCCTCCGCATCGCCGACGGATTCGCCACGTCCGGCTGCAATCGACCGGCGCAGCATCTGCGAGAACGTGCCGGAATAGGCAAGGTCGGCCCAGTCCGGCCCGGCGGTTGTGTGGAACAGAATCAGCGTGCCATCGCCGCGCATGTCGGCGGTCACCAGCGGAGAACCATCTGCCAGTCGCGCCCACGTCTTCGATGCGAGTTCCGGCCCCGGCCGCGCGAGCACTTGCTGCTTGATGCGCACGTCACCGGGAATGGGCAAGCCTGCAAAGGGGGAGGTCTCCGGGAACGCCGCCATGGCTTGCGGCTCATCCCAGGCCAGCGCTCCGCCGAGCGCGCGAGAAGACCGGCGCAGCGCAACCGGCAGCAGGTCATCGCCCTGCGCGGCGAGGCGCGGACCGGCAAACCGGATCAGCGCGCCGCCTTCCTCGACCCAAGCGTGCAGCAATTCGGCATCCTGCGGCAGGATCTGCCCGATATCACTCAAGATGATTGCATCCGGGGACGCGGCCACAAGGTTCTCGATACTGCCTTCGGATATCGTCGCGAAAGGCTCCAGCGCCTTGCGGATATAGTGCATGTCCGACAGCAGCGGCTGGGCCGTGCTGCCTGCATCGACGAGACCCACCCGGCGTGAGCGATCGGCGGAATCCCATAGCCAGACCGTACCTGCGCCTTGCTGGCCTGTGACGCTGAACCGGGCAACGCGGGCGAGTGCTGCGGCAGGGATGGTAAACTCGGCGGCCGCTTCGGTCTGCCCATCGGCAAATTCCAGGGGCGCAGTCGCGAGGGCTGAACCATCAATCGTCATGGCAGATACATATCCGGTTGCGATGCCGCGCGTGGAAGCGCGGCGGGCGGTCACGCTGACAGAATCTGTTTGCGACCGAATGCCGGAAATCACGACCGGGCCCGTCGGCGCTGCGGCATAGACGGTCAGCGGCGCGAAACTTGACAGCTCCGCGGCAAAGGCCTGGCCGTCCTTGCCCTGCAAGCCGTCGCTTGCCCAGAAGATGCGGTCAGGCTTCAAACTTGAGTCATTCAACCGCCGCAACGCATCGGCGCGGTCCGGAGCCCAGGCCTGCGGCCTCAGCGAGGTCAAGCGCTTGCCCATGTCGGCGCGGGAAATACGCTCGGCCGGGTCGGGATTGAATTGTTGCGGCGCGGTCAGCAACAGATGGACCGGCGCGTCGCGATTGCCCGTGTCCAGCGTTGCGGTCGCGGCATTGACGAGGTCCGGCCAGCGCGGCGCAGACGGCCAGCCATTGTCGACCACGATCAGCAGACTGCCGGTGCCTTCCACAGTCTCGGTCTGCGCGCCCGGCGCATAGACGGGTTGGGACAGGCCGAGGATCGCGGCGGCAATCGCCAGCGTACGGATCAGCCAGACCCACCACGGCGTGCGCGCGGGTGTCTCTTCCTGCGGCTCGATCCCGTCGAGCAATTGTAGCGACGGCAATTCCGCATGACGTGGGGCAGGGGGCGTTGCCCGCAGGATCCACCAGATGATTGGCAGCGCGGCCAAAGCGGCAAGCGCCCACGGCGCGCCGAGCAGGAATGGGCCGAGCGAGGTCATGCCTTGGCCCCGAACGTCTCGACCTGCGCCTTCAGCCGGGCGGCGCCTTCAAGGCTGGACGTTCCGACTGTATGCGTCACCAGCCGCCAGCCCATTTGCGTGGCCAGTCTGCGCAATCCGTCCCGCTGTTCGGCAAAGCGGCGGAGGTAAGCCTCACGCATTGTCTCGGCCCGGCCAAGGATACGGTCGGACTCGGTGCCGGGGCGGCTGAGCTTGGTGCGGCCTTCAAACGGGAAGCTTTCCTCGATGGGTGCCGAGATCGCCAGCAGCACGCCTTCCGGGCATTTCGCGGCAAGCGGCGCAAGGCGGGCCTGCCAGTCTGCGAGCGGCGCGTAAAAGTCAGACGCCAGAATAATCGTTGCCGCTGATTTCGGCGGCGAGGGAAACTGGCCATGCGTGCCGCGCTCAAGGTCTTCGGCGAGCCGCGCCACGGCCTTTTTGCCAAAGCTGGCTGTCCGGCCCGCGCCCAGCATGCCGATGCGTTCGCCATCCTTCGACATCATGATGCCGATGGCCAGCATCAGGAGTTGGGCTTCTTCGGCCTTGGTGCGCAAATCGCCCTCGCCCTTCCAGCGGAAACCCGGTGCATCATCACTCCAGAACAGTACCGTACGCGCGGTTTCCAGTTCTGTTTCGCGTACGAACAATTCCGTGCCCTTGGCGGAGCGGCGCCAGTCGACCCGGTCGGCGGCGTCTTCCTGCGCATAGCGGCGATACTGCCAGAAATGCTCGCCCGTGCCCGCGCGGCGTCGGCCAGCCGACCCGATATGCGCGGCTTCGCTCGCTTCGGCCTTGAAGTTCAGACCGGGCAATTGGCGGGCAAGGCTCTCGGCCTCAGAACGTAGATCGGCGGACGGGGTCATCGAGCCAGAGCTTTCCGGCATGCCATTGCTTCAGCGGCAAGTGCCTGCGGTGATGTGCTGTTGGCTTCGGCTTCAGCGATTGCGGCATCAGCAGCGCCTGAATAGGCGTGCAAGAGTGTGGATGCGCGCTGGGCAAGTTCGTCCGCGTCCAATTTGTCATCCCGGAGCAGTTCGTTCTGGCTGGCGATAACGGCCTCCAGCAGCGCCGCGTCGGCTTCATTGGAAGCACCCTCCAGCATAGCAATTGCTGACATATGCATGATCAGGCAAGAATCGAAGTTTGTCACTCCAGCAGGCGTCGCCTGCTGCCCGCAGGAAACAAGCCATACAGTCGCAATCACCAAGGCGGATGCGTGTTGATGTTCGCGGGCGGGAATCATTCCTAGAGCGCTAAGCCACCTTCCGGGCAAGGTCATTGATCAAATCGGTCAGGCTCGGTGCCTCGCCCGTCGGATCATAGCGCATTGCCATGCGGTGGCCGAGGCAGGGTTCTGCGAGCGCTTCGACATCCTCGATGCTCGGCGCAAGACGGCCCCTCAAGAGCGCGCGGCTCCGTGCAGCCAGCATCAGCGCCTGACCGGCACGAGGCGAAGGCCCCCAATCAACCAGCCGCTTGACGCGCTCGTCGCTTGTCTGTTCCGGCCGGGCATCGCGCACCAGGCCGAGGATCGCCGAGACGATCTTCTCGCCCACCGGCATCCGCCGCACGAGCCCTTGCAGCGCGATCAGCCGGTCGGCGTCCAGCGCCGGGCGCACCACGTCATCGTCGCCGGTCGTCGTCTCGATCAGGATGCGGCGCTCGGTGTCGAGGTCGGGATAGTTCACGTCGACCTTCAGCAGGAAGCGATCCAGCTGGGCTTCGGGCAGGGGGTAGGTGCCTTCCTGCTCGATCGGGTTCTGCGTCGCCAGAACATGGAAGGGCGCGGGCAGGTCATGGCGCACACCGGCCACGGTGACATGGCGCTCCTGCATCGACTGGAGCAGGGCAGACTGGGTGCGCGGGCTGGCGCGGTTGATCTCGTCCGCCATCAGCAGCTGGGTGAAGATCGGCCCTTTGAGGAAGCGGAAGGTGCGCTGCCCGCTCGGGCTTTCGTCCAGCACTTCAGAGCCGATAATGTCTGAGGGCATCAGATCCGGCGTGAACTGGATGCGCTGGTTGGCGAGACCAAGCGCGGTGCCCATCGCCTCGACGAGGCGTGTCTTGGCCAAGCCGGGCGCGCCGATCAGCAGGGCATGGCCCCCGGCCAGTACGGCGGCGAGCGCCAACTCGACCACGCGGTCCTGTCCGAATACCGCCTTCGCAATTTCGGCTTTCACCTGCGCCAGCGTTTCGGCGGCGGATTCGGCTTCTGCGATGATTGCATCACTTACCTGGTCAGTATCGGCCATCAAAAGGGCGCCTCCGGGTTTTCGATCTGAATAAACAAACCTATGTCTAAGGCCGGATCATGGCGGAGCAAAACGTGAATTCCAGTGCCACAACCACAATCAGTCTCGAAGAGACGCTTAAAGCGATCCTTCCCGATGGCAAGGTAGATGGCAAACTGCCGCCGGTTCATCTGTGGAATCCTGAGCGCTCAGCTGACATCAACATGGAAATCCGCGCGGATGGCAGTTGGTGGCATGAAGGCGACCCAATTAATCGCGAGCGACTGGTGAAGCTGTTCTCGCGCATCCTGCGCAAGGATGAGGACGGTTCGGTCTGGCTCGTCACGCCCTACGAAAAAGTGATCGTGCATGTGGCCGATGCGCCTTTCCTTGCTGTGCGCGTCGAGCGGGCGGGCGAGGCCGGACCGCAACAGACACTGGCCTTCGTCACAAATCTGGGCGATGTGACGCTGGCAGGGCCGGACGCGCCGCTGCGCGTCCAGACCGATCCCGAGACCGGAGAGCCTTCCCCCTATGTATTGGTGCGCGGACAGCTCGAAGCCAAACTTGCCCGGCCGGTCTTCTACGAACTGGCCAATATGGCAGAACCTGCACCCGACGGATCAGATATGCTGGGCGTGTGGAGCCAGGGTGTCTTCTTTCCTCTCGGACCGGCGGCCTGATCCGGCATGAGCTGGAACGGGCTGGACGATTTCCTGACGCGGGTCTCAGACCGGCTTGACCCGCCCCATGGCGAAGGGCGGCTGACCGAATATGGCGACCTCGACTTCCTGACGCCAGAAGAACTGGCGGTAATCCGCCCGGCGGCGGTGCTGTTTGGTGTCATCCCGCGCAAATCCGGTCCGACCGCGCTGCTCACCCTGCGCCCGGACACGATGGCCAATCATGCCGGACAGGTTGCCTTTCCGGGCGGCAAGATCGATCCGATCGACGTGGACGAAGTCGCCGCCGCCCTGCGCGAGGCTGAGGAAGAAGTCGGCGTGAACCCGGCAGAGGTGGAGGTTCTGGGTCGCGGCGCGCCCTATGTCACCGGCACCATGTTTCGCATCACGCCGGTCGTGGGGATTCTGCCCGCCGATTTCGAGCCCAAACCCGACCCGACCGAAGTCGCGGACGTGTTCGAAACGCCCATCGATTTCCTGATGAATATCGCCAACCATCAGGTCGGCCGAGCCGTCTACAAGGGCAAGGAACGGCAATTTTACGAGATGCCGCATGGCGGCTTTCGCATTTGGGGCGTGACCGCCGGGATTATACGGAAACTGTATCATACACTGTACGACGATTGATCCGGCCCGGTTTTAGGGGTTTGTTCAATCCATCCACGCCTTATCTAAGGTGAAACAATCGGAGGGAACGACACCTTGGCCGGACGCATCGTCTTTGAGCTATTCATCTTCTCGATCCCGTTCATCGTGTTCGGGCTCTACCTGCTGGCAACGTCGAATGCAGAACAGGAGGGCAAACGCAAATGGCCCATCAATATCCTGTTCCTGTGCGGCATTGGCCTTGCGACCGTGGCCTGGTTCGTTCTGATCCTGATGGAGCCGAAAGAACGCGACATCTGCCACGAGCCGGCCCGTATGGAGAATGGCAAGCTGATCCCGGCCCGCGATTATCCATGCGTTCATGATGTCACCAATGTCGGCGTGCCGCGCGAGCGAGACAGTATCCGTTCCGCCACGGGCGCAACCGGGCCCGGCACGGATATCCATGATGCCGGAGAGATCCGCGCCACGGCGCCGGATACCGAAGATGCCGCGCGCCGGGAGGAAGAGCCGGTGATCCTGGCCCCGGACCCCGATGCCGACACACCGGAGATCGTGCGGCCGGACGATGACACGGACTGATCTGACGACCGCGCCCTGGCTGGGCTGGCCGGGCACACGCGCCGTGATGGCTGCGCTGGAAGTGGCGCGTCCTGGTGGCGCGCGCTTCGTTGGCGGCTGTGTGCGCAACGAACTGCGCGGCGTGCCGGTCGATGACATAGACATCGCTACCCAGTTGAAACCCGATGAAACGCTTGCGGCGCTGGAAGCGGCCGGCATTCGCGCCATTCCGACCGGGCTGGAGCATGGCACCGTCACTGCCATCTATGACGGCCGCCCCTACGAGATCACCAGCCTGCGCCGCGATGTCGAGACCGATGGCCGCCGCGCCGTGGTCGCTTTCACCGAGGATTGGGCCGAGGATGCGGAGCGCCGTGATTTCCGGCTCAATGCTATCTACGCCGCCGCCGATGGCCGCCTGCATGAGATCGTGCCGAACTCGGTGCAGGATGCCATTGATGGGCGGGTGATCTTCATTGGCGACGCAGACCAGCGCCTGCGCGAGGACTATCTGCGCATCCTGCGCTTCTTCCGCTTTAATGCCTGGTATGGCGCGGGCATGGATGCGGAGGGTCTTGCTGCATGTGAGCGGCAAAAGGATGGACTCGCAAAGATTGCTTCCGAGCGGATATGGAAGGAATTGAAACGCCTGATGGAAGCGCCCGATCCGTCCGAAGCCATGCTGGCCATGGAAGAGACGGGCGTGCTGGGAGCTGTGCTGCCGGGCGCGAACGCATCGGAATTACCATCTCTTGTTTCGGTGGAGCAGGGGGCCGGCCTTGCGCCAGATCCGTTGCAGCGCTTGATGGCCATGCTTCCCCGTCGCGTCCGCGATGTGACCAGTGTCACGGCGCATCTGCGGCTATCCAATGCCGAGGCCAGCCGACTGGCCGAGTGGGCCGACCCTGCGCTAACTCATGTTCTTGGCGTCCAACCGGACGCGCTGCGTCGTCTGTTTTACCAGTTTGGCCCACGTGCGGTGCTGGACCGCGCCTTGATTGAGGCCGCGCAGGTTTCTGGAGCGGATGCCCTGACGACGATCAAGGCAGCGGCAGTCGACTGGCAGAAGCCGGACTTTCCGCTGGGCGGCGCAGATGCCCTTGCAGCAGGGCTTAGCGGTCCGGATGTCGGCGCAGTCCTGCGCACATTGGAGCAGAGCTGGGTGGCGTCGGATTTCAGTCTGACTCGAGACGAATTGGTCGCGCGCCTCAATTCGTGAACAGGATGTACGCGTTGAGGTATCCGGCGAAACTGATCCAGACCAGATAGGGGATTTGTAGCAAGGCGGCGAGGTGCGAATAGCGCCAGAAGTCCTGCATCATGGCCACGATCAACAGCCAAAGCGCCACCAGAATGCCGAGCGCCAGCGCGACCTCGTTCATGCCAAAGAATGCAAGGCTCCAGCCCGCATTGAACACCAGCATCGAATAGTACAGCCCGAGCGGGCTGACGGCACGTTCAAATGAACCGGCCCGGTCCAGCACCAGCAGGGCGCCTGCCGCCATCAGTACGAACAGAATTGGCCAGACAAGGGCAAACATGACGTCTGGTGGGGTGAGGAAAGGTTTGCTGAGCGCAGCGTACCAGGGGTCGGAACTGCCGCCCGAAATCACTGCTCCTGCTGCGGCGGCTGTCACCGTCGCTAGCAGGAGCAGTATCCCTGCCCCCCAGGGAAAGGCTTTCGCACTGGTGACCATCGACCACGCTTATACCTTCGAATGAAGTTTTCGTCATTTCCGAAACGTTAATTCGAGCCACAATGCTCTGATCGTCATCGCTTTTTTCCGTCGGTGCCCAAAATCCGGACGGGATTTCGCGACTGGTCCTCGTCCCGGTCCAGTATATCGCCCGGCTTGCAGTCCAGCGCGGCGCAGATCTTGTCCAGCGTCTCGAACCGCACGCCTTTGACGTGCCCCTGTCTTAGCTGCGACAGGTTCTGCTCGGAAATGCCGATTGCCGCGGCCAGTTCTTTGGACTTCATCTTGCGCAAGGCAAGCATCACATCGAGGCGGACTATGATGGCCATCAGATGAACTGCTCGTTTTCATGGGCGATGTCGGTCGCCTGAGTCAGGATCTGACCGATTACCAGGATCACCGCGCCAATCATCAACAAGATGACGGTATTGGAATTGATTCCAAGTGTGAGTGCCCGGTTGCCCGGTCCATTGTCATAGGTCAGGCCGAGCACCATCAGCGTAGGCAGGATCAGTTGCACGGCAGCAAACAGGAAAATGGTCAGGCCCAGGAAGCGCACTGCCCGGACAGCGGCGGGCGCAAATACCACGCCTTTCTGGAACACGCTGAAGACACGCGCAGCGCCGATGACGATCAGGGTGAGGCTGAAATAGCCGATCGCTGCCAGGACATGCAGGAGCAGTTTCTTTCCCCCGGAATAAGAGACGTCCTCCCGGACATGCGGCTGAAGGCCCTCCCAGGCCGAATCCAGGATGGAGGATGAAACGTCCATCAGGAAATAGGCTGCCACCATCAGGACGAGGATGAGGAGTGCGAGCCATTTCAAGACGCGGCAGACGAGGCGTGTCCGGTCAGGCAGGAGTGTGGGAGTGTTCATTATTCGTCCTTGCCAATTAAAAATTCATGTTTTACGTGAATTAGTTATTGAAAGAAGGGTATCTGCATGTTCGCCATTATCGCAAGGATTTTCGTCATCGGCGCAGGTGTTTTTCTGCCCATTGCCTGCGCAAGCGTGCCGGTGACCAGCCTGCCGAAACTCGCAGCGCTGGATCCGACGACCATGGATGCCAGCCAGGTCGAGGTCGCTGTGCGCGCGCCGGATGACTACGACTTGCCTGAGGACGCAGCAACGCTCGTTTTGTCAGTCTGGCAGGAAGAGGGGGACAAGACCCGGGAAGAGCTGTTCCACCTTGTCCCCGTGGCGGACGCGCCAACCCGTTTCCTGAACAAGCGCGCAAAGGCAGGGTTCATGATCCATCGGCTGCATATCCACCCAAAGGACGCGCCGCGCATGGACGATTTCCGCGCGCATATGCTGAGCCTCAAGGAGGCACCCGGCCAGAAAAGCCTGTCCGTCAGCGTCACCACGAGGCCCTGCCTGAAGCCGGGTGCCAATCCCTTCAAGGACCCCCGTGTCGCCATCTATCTGCGCCCGGCACAGGATGAGGAATATTTCACCCTTGTGAAGGAGCGGAAAGTCTCGATTGAAATGCCGGATGGCGACGCACGTTATTGCGCGACAGACTAGGGCCTCACGGCCACTTCACGACAGGGGGCATGGAGGAGAGGATGCTCGTCACATTGCCGCCGGTCTTCAAGCCGAAGGTCGTGCCGCGGTCGTAGAGCAGATTGAACTCCACATAGCGGCCGCGCTGGATCAGCTGTTCCTCGCGTTGGGCTTCGCTCCAGGTCTGGTTCATGCGCCGGGCGACCAGTTTCGGGTAGATCTCCGCGAATTGCTTGCCGACTTCCTGTGTGAAGGCGAAATCGGCGTCCCAGTCGCCCGAATTGAAGCGGTCATAGAAAATGCCGCCCGTGCCGCGTGGCTCATCCCGGTGAGCGAGATGGAAATAGGTGTCGCAGGTCTCTTTCATCTGCGTGAAATCGGCGCCCGGATGCGTGTCGCAGGCGGATTTCATGGCGGCGTGGAAATCGACCGTGTCTTCGAAGTCTTGATCACGTTGATAATCGAGCAGGGGATTGAGATCTCCGCCGCCGCCGAACCAGGACTGGCTGGTCACCAGCATGCGGGTATTCATGTGCGCGGCGGGCACTTTCGGATTGCGCGGATGCGCGATCAGCGAAATGCCCGAGGCCCAGAATCGGCCATCTGACTTGTCCGCGCCGGGGATTTGGGCAGCGAAGGCTTCAGAGAATGTGCCGTGGACTTCGGAGAAGTGGACCCCGACTTTTTCGAACACTTTGCCGCGCATCAGGCCCATACGGCCGCCGCCCAGGTCTTCGCTGCCATCGCCGCGTTTCCACTCGGTCAGTTCGAACCGTCCCGGTTCGCCTGAATAAAGGGGGCGTTCCGCCGCATTTTCCAGCGCTTCGAACCGCGCGCAGATGTCTTCCTGCAACACCCTGAACCAGTCGCGTGCGCGAGTCTTCTTCGTTTCGAGATCACCATCTGTCATGGCGCGACACATGGGGCGAGGACTGCGACACTTGCAAGCGCCCTGTTGTCACAGGCGCCAAGTCAGGATAACGCGCTGCCAATAGTAGTTTATGGGGAGGCACCCGCGCCCACTTGCCGCAATGTGCAAGGGGGCGGGCTCCTGTATGACGGGCCCAGATTTCTGCCTTCGCAAGGGACGGGATAAGCGTGACTGACACACCTGCACACGAACACGGCGAGATGATCGACGACGATCGCCGCAATTTCATTCACATCGCCACTGGAGCGGTCGCCTTTGGCGGCGCTGCCATGTTTGCCTGGGCCGCGGTTGACCAGTGGAACCCGGCCGCTGACACAAAGGCCGCTTCGGCGCTGGATGTCGATGTGTCCAAAATCCCTCTGGGCGGCGAGATCCGCGTCCTGATCGGCGGCAAGCCGTTCTTCGTGCGCCACCGCACAGCGGCTGAGATTGCTGCGGCCGATTCGGTGAATGTCGCGACATTGCGTGATCCCGAGACCGATGATGCGCGTTTGCGTCCCAAGGCTGACGGGTCGTTGAACCCGGCCATTCTGGTCACCTCGGGCTCTTGTACCCACCTTGGCTGTGTTCCAGTTGGTCCGGCGCAAGGCAATACAGGCGATTTCGGTGGCTGGTACTGCCCATGCCACGGCTCGCACTACGATACGTCTGGCCGCATCCGCAAAGGCCCGGCCCCCACAAACCTCCCGGTTCCGGACTACAATTACGTGTCCGACTCCGTGATCAACATTTCGCTTTAAGGGAAGGATACCGCAGATGAGTGGACACGAATCCTCCTACACGCCGACCAATGCCTTCACGAAATGGCTTGATACGCGTTTGCCGCTGGTCCGGTTTGCCCAGGACACGGCGATCAATTTCCCGACCCCGAAGAATTTGAACTACTGGTACACGTTCGGCGGCATCCTTGCCGTCTGTCTCGTGATTCAGATTCTGACCGGTATCATCCTGGCCATGCACTATGAGGCCAGTGTCGACGGCGCGTTTGCGTCTGTTGAGCGTATCATGCGCGATGTGCCGTATGGCTGGCTGCTCCGCTACATTCACGCCAATGGCGCGTCGATGTTCTTCCTTGCCGTCTATATTCACATGTTCCGCGGGCTCTATTACGGCTCCTACAAGGCGCCGCGCGAAGTGCTGTGGATCCTTGGCTGTGTCATCTACCTTCTGATGATGGCCACCGCCTTCCTCGGCTATATGTTGCCTTGGGGCCAGATGTCCTATCACGGCGCAAACGTCATTACGTCGCTGTTCGGCGCCATCCCGCTGATCGGCGAGAGCCTCCAGACCTGGATCCTCGGCGGACCATCGATTGGTAACCAGACGCTGCAGCGCTTCTTCTCGCTGCACTATCTGCTGCCCTTCATGATCGCCGGCGCAGTCATCCTGCACGTCTGGGCGCTTCATGTGCCGGGCAACAACAACCCGACCGGTGTTGAGGTTCAGGACGTTGCGAAAGACACCGTGCCATTCCACCCGTATTACACGGTGAAGGACGCCTTCGCGATCGTGATCTTCCTGATCATGTTTGCCGTCTTCGTCTTCTACGCACCGAACGTGCTGGGCCATGCCGACAACTATATCGAGGCCAACCCGCTGGTGACGCCTGCGCACATCGTGCCAGAATGGTACCTGCTGCCATTCTACGCCATCCTGCGCGCCATCACGTTCGATCTCGGCCCGATCCCGGCCAAGCTGCTCGGCGTGATCTTCATGTTCGCAGCCATCGCGGTCCTGTTCATCCTGCCTTGGCTCGACACGTCGAAAGTGAAGTCCATGCGCTACCGTCCGGTGGCCAAGCAGTTCTTCTTCGGCTTTGTCGCCGTCTGCCTGCTGCTCGGCTGGTGTGGCGCGGCCAACCCGGACGATGCCGTCATTCCGGCGCTGCAGGGTGATCCGAAACTCGTGGTCAGCTATACGGCGGATGGTCAGGAAGCGACCAGCGAATACAAGGGTGGTGGCGAAGCCTATATCGACGCGAAACGGTTCATGGAGAGCCTGCCAGCTGACGCGAACCCGTCTCTGTCGGCTGTGCCGGCTCCGACCTTCATGTTCCGTCACTTCTCGTTGATCCTGACCTTCTGTTATTTCGGCTTCTTCGTTCTTCTGTTCTTCCTTGGTCTGACCGAGAAGCCGAAGGAATTGCCGGAATCGATCCATAAATCCGTGCTGAAGCGCCACAAGGCGTCAGCGTCGGCCGTGCCGGCTGAATAGGGAGCTTTGGGGAAAATCATGAAAGCGTTCCGCATTCTTACTGCCGGTCTTGCCGGTCTCATGATCGCCGCGTCAGCGCATGCTGCCGGCGGCGCTGCTCACCCGCACGAACCGGAAGAGGGCTGGCCCTTTGAAGGCGTGACGGGTCAGTTCGACCAGGCCTCGCTGCAGCGTGGCTATCAGGTGTACCAGGAAGTCTGTTCGTCCTGTCACTCCATGAAGCTGCTCAGCTACCGCAACCTCGGCGATCCGGGTGGCCCGTTCTATGACGAGGCCTATCCGAACCCGAACGACAACCCGTATGTGAAGGCTCTGGCCGCGCAGAACGAAATCCTCAGCCCGACGCCAAATGAAGTCGGTGACTATGATTTCCGTCCGGCGACGCCCGCCGACACATTCCGCAGCCCATATGCGAATGACAGTGCGGCCCGTGCGGCCAATGGCGGCGCTGTGCCACCAGACCTGTCAGTGATCTACAAGGCCCGCCATGATGGCGCGTCTTATGTGTACAGCCTGCTGGCAGGCTATCCGGACGAGGACGTATTCTCAGAGCGCGTTGTCGCTGAAGCATCTGACGGGGGCACGCCGGATGATCCGAGCGACGATACGCCTGCCGAAGTTCAGACCGTTATCGACGCGTCCAAGCTGCATATTGGTCATGGTGATGACCATTACGAAGGCTACCTGATCCAGAATGCCGGCCAGTACTACAATCCGTACATGCCGGGCGATACGGTTCCGCAATTCGAAGGCGATCCCCGCCATGCGCCTCCGGGTGGCTTCCTTGCCATGCCGCCGCAGCTCGTTCCGGGCCGCGTCGAGTATAGCGACGGCACCGAAGCGACCATCGACCAGATGGCCTATGATGTTGCGCAATTCCTCGCTTGGGCAGGTGAGCCGAAACAGACCAACCGCAAATCGCTTGGCCTTGCCGTGATGGTGTATTTTGGCATCCTCGCGATCCTGCTTTGGTTCTCCTACAAGCGCATCTGGCGCAACGTAGAGCACTAGGCAGTTCTGACAGAACCTTGAATTGACGACCCCGTCCCTGGCTGATCCAAGGGCGGGGTTTTCTTTTTCCGGAGCAGATCATGAGCAAATGGACCCTCGGCATTATCGGAGGCTCGGGCCTTTACGAAATTGACGACCTGGAAGACCGCCGCGAGGAACAGGTCGAGACTGCCTGGGGCAAGCCATCTGACGTGCTGGTGCGCGGCCGGATAGGGGAGGTGGAGCTGGTCTTCCTGCCGCGCCACGGAAGAGGTCACCGCATCACGCCGACCGAGGTGCCTTACCGCGCCAACATTGCTGCACTGAAGGCGGCGGGTGTGACGGACATCCTGTCAATTTCGGCTTGCGGCAGCCTGAAAGAGGAATACGCCCCCGGTGACTTCGTCGCCGCAGACCAGTTTATCGACCGCACCTTTGCGCGCGACAAAACCTTCTTCGCAGCCGGCATGGTGGCGCATGTCTCCATGGCCTACCCGGTCTGCCCGCGCCTGTCGGGGCTTGCAGCAGATGCGGCGGAGGCTGTCGGATCAAAGATGCATCGCGGCGGCACGTATCTGGCCATGGAGGGACCGCAATTCTCTTCGCTCGCGGAATCAAAACTCTATCGGCAATGGGGTTGCGACGTGATTGGCATGACCGCGATGCCGGAAGCCAAGCTCGCCCGAGAGGCCGAGTTGCCCTACGCTATTCTTTGCATGGTCACCGATTATGATTGCTGGCGGGCAGAAACCGAGGCGGTATCGGTGACGAATGTGCTGGAAATCATGGGCCAGAACAGCGCGGTGGCCCGTAAGGCTGTTGTACGGCTTGCTGAAGCCCTGTCCGGAATGGAGCGTACGTCGGATCCGAACGGCACGGATACGTGTCTGGATTATGCGTTGATTACTGCGCCACAGGCGCGCGACCCGGATTTGCTCGACCGTCTTCAAGTGATTGCAGGACGTGCGCTCAAGGGCTAAGGTTTACCAACACTTAACCGGTCGCCATGCGGGGGAAGCATGGTTTACGGTGGACGCGTTGAGGGGATCTCAGAATGAGTGAAGCGCAATTCTACACATTCTTCACCGGCGGGCTCGGCCTGCTTATCGCAGCAGCATTGATGATCGCCTGGCAGCTTTGGCGGCTAAGGGATGAAGAACGCGATGGCGCGATCTCCGCCCTCGACGGCATCAGCCATGAGATGCGAATCAATCTCCAGCGCATGGTGAATGAGGTCGCCCAGATCGTCGACACGCAGGAAGCCGGACCAGATGTCCTGCTGCCGGTCCAGCATCCGCAGCTCGACGGTGTAAACGCTTCCCTGATCAAGACCAATCGCAATGCGATCGCCGTGATCGGCGCGACCTATCAGGAACTTGAGGCGCGCAAGATGGCATTGCGGGCGGTGCTGGCCCAGAAGCGCGATCTCAGCGCAACGCTCGACGACGCGATGGATGCGACGATCAACGGCATTGCGACGCTCTATATGTGGGAAGAGCACGCCGGTGTACGTCCTTCAGAGGCGGGCACTGTGCGCAGCTGGCACGTGCGCGACTGGATGAAAGCGCATGGCTTCTCGGCAAATTCCTTTCCGGGCATGCATCTGCGCGATGAAGTCGTTGAACGTCTGCGCCAGTACGGTCTGCACCTGACGCCGCGCCCGCTGACCCATACCGCCCATGAATATTACAGCATGCAGTATGACCGGAAAGCCGACCCGCATGCGCCGTTCTGGAAGCGCAAGCCGAAGACCGAGGAAGTCATGGCCGTCGCGGCAGCCGACGAAGCAGCTGAATATATCGATGAGGACTTCGAGGACACCCATGAGGGCGAAGCCGATATCACGCCGTCGGAAAACGTCGATGCCGCCCTGGCCGAGATTGAAGCGATGGACGACGACCTGCCGGAAGAGGACGAGGCCTATGCCGAGGAAGACTCCGACGAAGCCGGCCGCTTGCCCAACTGATCCCCGCTAGCGTTTGAACGTGCCCATGATGCCGCGCAGGATGTAACGGACGATCTCCCGGCTGGCCGTTCGGGCTGCCTGATTTCCCGCTTTCTCGAGCGAACTCATCCGGCGGGAGCTACGGCGCGTGGTCGTTTTCTTTTTCTTCTTGTCCAGCTCGGCCTGAGCCTTGGCCTCTTTCTTGGCAAGTTCCTCAGCTTCCTTGGCGGCTTTCACTTCGCGCGCTTCCAGCACTTCATAGGCCGACTCACGGTCAATCGACTTCTCGTACTTTCCGGCGACGGGACTGGCATTCTGGACCGATTTGCGCTCCGCGTCCGTTGCCGGGCCAAGTCGTGAGGCTGGTGGGCGGATCACGGTCCATTGTACCACGCTTGGCGCGCCCTTGGCGTCCAGCGTTGAGACCAGTGCCTCGCCAACGCCAAGCTGGGTGATGACTTCCTCTGTGTCAAAAGTCTCATTCTCGCGGAAGGACTGCGCCGCGGCGCGTACGCCTTTGCGTTCGGCGGGCGTATAGGCGCGCAGGGCATGCTGCAGCCGGTTGCCCAGTTGTGCGAGCACGCTTTCCGGCAGGTCGCGCGGGTTTTGGGTAACGAAATAGACGCCTACACCCTTGGAGCGGATCAGCCGCACGACCTGCTCGATCTTCTGCATCAGCGCCGCAGGAGCGTCGTCGAACAACAGGTGGGCTTCATCAAAGAAGAAGACGAGGCGCGGCTTGTCCGGATCGCCAATCTCGGGAAGCTGCTCGAACAGTTCCGACAACAGCCAGAGCAGGAATGTGGAGTAGAGTTTTGGACTGTTGATCAGGCGGGTGGCATCCAGCACGTTCACGATGCCGCGCCCATCGGTATTGGTGCGCATCATGTCCGACAATTCCAGTGCGGGTTCGCCGAAGAAGAAATCGGCACCTTCGCGTTCCATGACGAGCAAGTTGCGTTGCACCGCGCCAAGCGACGCAGAGGCAATGTTGCCGTATTCCTTGCTGAGTTCGTCGCGGACCTCCTTGTCGCTCATATGAACGAGCAGTTTGCGCAGATCCTTCAGGTCAAGCAGCAGCAGGCCATTATCGTCGGCATATTCGAACGCGATGTTCAGCACGCCTTCCTGCGCGTCGGTGAGGTCCATCAGCCGCGAGAGGAGCAGGGGCCCCATTTCGGAAATCGTGGTGCGGATCGGATGGCCCTTCTCGCCGAACACGTCCCAGAACACGGTTGGCGCAGACGTGTACTCATACTCGCCGAGCCCGATCTTGTTGGCGCGTGCAACGAATTTGTCGTGCAGCTTGTGATCCGTGCTGCCGGGTATGCAGATGCCCGAAAGGTCACCTTTCACGTCCGCGCAGAAGACAGGAACGCCCGCATCGGAAAAGCCCTGAGCCAGGTTTTGCAGGGTGACTGTCTTGCCGGTGCCGGTTGCGCCCGCGATCAGGCCATGCCGGTTTGCGATTTTCAGCAACAGGTTCTGCGCCACATTTGGCGTGCCGGTGCCCTCGGCATCTGCGCCCCCGATAAAGATGGAATCCATCATCCTGTCCCCTTCATTCCTTACAGGCTGCGACGCTAGAGAATTCGCCGGATTCGGCAAGGGTGGAGGCGCAGGCTCTTGACGGCGCGCGAGGCTCTCCTCACCCTGTGGTAACCACAGCTCCGGGGGATATTATGGATCGCGCGACGAAGACCGGCATCTGGATCATCGCGACCGGCGTCATCCTGACCTTCCTTCATTTTGGCCGCAGCATCCTCGCGCCCTTTGCGCTGGCTGTGTTCCTGTTCCTCGTCATCGAGGGCTTTGCCACGATGATCGACAATTGGTCTCGCGCGCTCAAGATCGGGCACGCCCGGGTTTTCGCGGTCCTGATTGTTTTGGGTGGATTTTTCGGATTCATGGCGCTGCTCGCAAATGGCATCGCCGAATTTGGGCGCGACGCCGGAGAGTATGAAAACCGGATCAACGACATGATCGCGGACATGTATGAGGTGGTGCACATGTCGGGTGCGCCGACACTGCAGGAACTGCTGTTCAACGAAACCGGACAACGTTTCTTTGCGACCATCGCCAACGAAACCGGTGACCTGTCCGGCGATCTGGTCCTGATCCTGATCTATGTCGCCTTCCTGTTCCTGGCGCAGTCCAGTTGGACCCGGAAACTGGACAATATCTTCCCCGGTTTCGAGCAACGCGCGCAGGTGCGCCAGGTGGGCGATGAAGCGCGGCGCAGTATCGAAACCTATCTGTGGACCCAGACTGTGATCTCCGCCCTGATCACCGCATTGACCTATTTCTCATTGCTGGCCTTGGGGGTGCAAAATGCGCTCTTCCTGTCGGCTTTGATATTTGTGCTCAATTATATCCCGACTGTGGGGTCAATTGTTGCGGCACTGGTGCCCCCGCTGTTTGCCATCGTGCAGCCGGAACTTCCGGCCTGGGTGCCGGGCACACCACCGCAAGACAACTACATCTATGCGGCGATCGTGTTTGCGGCCGTCAGTTTCTGGCAGTTCTCGATCGGCAATTTCATCCAGCCGCGCATGATGGGGGAGTCGCTGAATTTGTCAGCTTTGGTCGTCCTGCTTTCCCTGGCCATCTGGGGTGCAATCTGGGGCATTCCCGGCATGTTCCTGTCGGCACCTTTGACGGTTCTGATGATGATATTCTTTGCGCAATCTTCCAGCACCAGATGGATTGCAATCCTGCTTTCTGCAGATGGTAATCCACAAGGCAAGGGTACCAATACGGAGCTGTCGGATGCAGTCAGCGCTGCTCAGACCTATGGTGAAAATCGATAAATTATGCGAAGTGTTAGGCAAGTTAATAATTGCGAATCCGGTTCAGAGCCCATACTCAATTATTGGTAACATCAGGCGCTGCTGACGAAGACTTGTATTCGGCACAGCGCTTGCAAATTTAGTGAGATCAGGCCCTCCGCGTGCGTCCCCCCACCCAGCCTGCGGAATAGGCCTGTAGGACCCGCCGGACACGTCCCCGTTCGGCGGGTCCGTTTATATCGGGCCCTGAGGGCCCAAGATTCGATCCCCCAAAGACCCGTCATGACGCTGGGGCAATTCATTTGCCCCTATGTGTTGTGCCGGTGTGCCAACGCAGTCTAGATGGGAACATCGTTAAGTTCTTTCGCGAGACACCCACATGACAGTAAATTCTGCTTCACATGAGCCGTTGGAGCAAGTTTTCGACCAGATTCAGCGGGAATCAGGGCACGAAGACCTCACCGGACTGACGGATGGCGACCTAAAATTTCTTGCGCGCCGCCATTGGGAATGGGCAGAGACGGTCGCTCCGGGAGAGCAGGATGTGCGCGTCCTGCTGGAGGTCGATGGGGAAAACGGGGACTCCCTGTCACGTACCATTCTAGAGACCGCCAGCCCGGACATGCCATTCCTCGTGGATTCGGTGCTTGGCGAGTGCGGCGCGCAGGGGTTTGAGGTCGCGGCCCTGTTTCATCCGATTGTCAAACGACAGGACGGGCGCAGCGTGTCCGTCATCCAGGTTCATTTGCCGATCCTGACCCATGATGAGGCGGCGCGCCTGAAAGCCGGAGTTCGCCTGGCGCTGGCGCACAATGCGGTTGCCGTATCGGACTTTGAGCCCATGCGGGCGCGCATGCAGCAGGAGATCGACCGGCTGAAGGGCGTCACGCATCTCAAAGAGATGGACCGCGACGAAGCAGTTGCCTTCCTGAAATGGCTTTCGCGGGAACATTTCGTGTTCCTCGGCTGCCGCGAATACGAATTCGAGACAAATGCCGATGGGCAAGTGCTGCCCGAAGAGCCGATCATGGTGGAGGGCTCCAATCTGGGCGTGCTGCGCGATGAAGAACTGAACGTTCTGTCTCGCGAGGCCGAACCCCTCGTGTTGACGCCTGAGATTGGCGCACATCTGTCGGAACCGTATCCGATCCTTGTTGCCAAATCGACGCTGACCAGCCTCGTGCACCGCCGGGTCGCTTGCGACTATGTCGGCGTGAAGAAATATGATGCGCAGGGCAGGGTGAATGGTGAAGTTCGCTTCCTCGGCCTGTTCACCGCCGAGGCCTATGACGAAACGGCCCGTTCCATCCCGCTGATCCGCCGTCGAATCGCCGCCATCCTCGAAGCTTCTGGCGCAACGCCCGGCGGACATACCGAAAAGGCGTTGACCAATCTGCTGGAAACCTGGCCGCGCGATGAGTTGTTTCAGACCTCGTCGAAAATCCTCCATCCGATCATTGTCGGCGCGCTGCATCTGATCGGGCGGCCACGCACGCGCCTGTTCGTGCAACAGGACCAATTTGACCGGTTTGTCACCGCAATCGTCTATGTGCCGCGTGAAGCCTATGACACCGCCATGCGTCAACGCATCACGCAGGAACTGGTCACCGCTTATAATGGGCATGTGACGCGCTTCCGACCGTATTTTGATTCCGAGACCCTGGTCCGGGTCCATTTCGAAATCTGGCTGGGACAGGGCCATCCCTTGCCGGACCTTGCGGCGCTCGAGAAGCGTATCGTCCAGATCACGCGAACATGGGAGCAAGGCTTCCGGTCGGCGCTGGTCCAGTCTGACCTTGAACGCGCACATCAGGAAAATGCACGTTCCTTCATCGGGGCTTTCAATGCAGCCTATCGCGAAGCCTTCGGGCCTGACGAGGCGATGCGCGATGTTGCGGCGATGGCAAATTTGTCTGCCGGTCACCCCATCCTGACGCGCGCCTACCGGCTGGAAGGGGATTCCGACAACAAGATACGGGTCAAGATATACTCCCGCAATGGTTCGATCCCGCTGTCTGCCTGTGTGCCAATCTTCGAGCAAATGGGTTTCTTCGTGGATTTCGAGACCGGCTATCCGGTCCGTCCGACGGAAAAGCCAGCCGACGATGCGCCCGAGACCTACTGGATCCACGATGTTGTCATGTGCGCGACGGCCGGCGCAGCAATTGACCTCGATGCAATCCGAACCGCGCTGGAGGATGCGTTTGTTGCGGTCTGGAGCGGACGGGCCGAAAATGACGGCTTCAACCGGCTGGTGCTCAGCGCTGACGCAAGCTGGCGCGATGCGGCCCTGATCCGGGCGCTCGCCGGATATCGCCGCCAGAGCGGCATGGATCAACCGCAATATGTTCAGGAGACGGCGCTTTCGACTTATCCGGCGATTGCCCAGAAATTGCTGGACCTGTTCGCTATCCGCTTCGATCCGGCGCGCGATATGTCACTCGCCGAACGCACGCATGAAGCCGAGAAAATGCGCGCAGAGATCGAGGACGCATTACGCGACGTGTCGGCGCTGGCAGACGATCAGGTGCTGCGCCGTCTCGCTGATCTGATCCTGGCCGTTCAGCGGACCAATTTCTACCAGACCAATGGCGATGGCGCGCCCTACAGTTTTGTCAGCCTCAAGATTGCCAGCCGCGAACTGGAAGACCTGCCGGAGCCGAAACCCTTCCGCGAGATATATATGTCGAGCCCGCGGGTCGAGGGCGTGCATTTGCGCTTTGGCGCGGTTGCGCGCGGGGGGCTGCGCTGGTCGGACCGTGCATCAGACTATCGCACCGAAGTTCTGGGCCTTGTGAAAGCGCAGCAGGTGAAGAATGCGGTCATCGTGCCGGTCGGCTCCAAGGGTGGATTCTTGCCAAAGCAATTGCCGGATCGTTCTGACCGCAATGCCTGGTTCGAGGCTGGACGGGATGCCTACAAGGAATTCATCCGGGCGTTGCTCGGTATCACGGACAATCTCGTGGAGGGGCAGGTCACCCACCCGGCGGACACGATTGTCTGGGATGGTGAAGACCCCTACCTCGTCGTGGCGGCGGACAAGGGCACGGCGACCTTCTCCGACACCGCCAATGCGATCAGTGAGGAGATGGGCCACTGGCTGGGCGATGCGTTCGCGTCGGGTGGTTCGGTTGGCTACGATCACAAGAAGATGGGTATTACTGCGCGGGGAGGCTGGGAAGCGGTCAAGCGTCACTTCCGCGAACTCGGCAAGAACATCCAGACCGAACCTTTCACCGTGATCGGTGTGGGCGACATGAGTGGAGACGTGTTTGGCAATGGCATGTTGCTATCGCCGGAAATCCGGCTGATCGCGGCCTTCAACCACATGCACATCTTCATCGACCCGGACCCTCAGGACGCTGCCAAGAACCTGACTGAACGTCAGCGTCTGTTCGACAAGCCGCAATCGAGCTGGGCGGACTACAACAAAGGAATCCTGTCGAAAGGCGGCGGAATCTTCGAGCGCTCCGCCAAGTCGATCACGCTGAGCGATGAGATCAAGGCGCTGAGTGGCTTGTCAAAGGATGCGGTCACACCCGACGAGTTGATCCACGCCCTGCTGAAGACGGATGCGGACTTGCTCTGGTTCGGCGGCATTGGCACCTATGTGAAAGCCGCGCATGAAACTCATGCGGCCGCCGGTGACCGTGCCAATGATGCGATCCGGGTTGATGCAAATCAGCTGAAGGTGAAAGTCATCGGGGAAGGGGCCAATCTGGGCGTCACCCAAGCCGGGCGAATCGAGTTTGACCTGCATGGGGGACGGATCAATACAGACGCGATCGACAATTCCGCCGGCGTCGATTCGTCTGACCACGAAGTGAACATCAAGATTCTGGCTGCTGAGGCGGTTCGTGAGGGCGACCTCGATCCGGCAGACCGCAACGACCTTCTTGCGGAGATGACCAGTGACGTGGCGGCGCTTGTCCTGCGTCATAATTATACACAGACCTTTGCGCTGACCCTGGCCGAAACGACGGCCAAGGAAGACCATGATGCGCTTGAGCGCCTGATGGAGTATCTGGAAGACCGAGGCGTATTGAACCGCGCGCTGGAAACCTTGCCGGAGACCGGTGAGATGAAGGTGCGTGCCGAGCGCGGCCAGCCATTGACCCGGCCGGAATTAGCCGTCTTGCTCGCCTGGTCGAAGATCACTCTGTTCGACGATATTGTGGCCTCCGATATTCCGGACGATCCGTATTTCGAAGACCTGTTGGTCAATTACTTCCCGAGTCCGATCAACACCTATTCAAAGGCGATGTCGAACCATCGCCTGAAGCGGGAAATTATCGCGACGATCATTGCCAATCGTGTGCTGGACATGGCCGGGCCGGTGGCCCTGCTGCGTCTGCGCGAAGTGACCGGCGGCGACAATGCGCAAGTCGCGCGCGGGCTCGAAGCGGCGCGCGCCGTTTTGAACTTTGACGGCTTCCAGCGCGAGGTCGACCAGCTCGACACGATCGTGCCTGCGGATGTGCAAATCGATCTGCGTCTGCATGCGGCAAGCGCCATGGTCGATGCGGCGCTCTGGTTCATTGAAACCCATCCGGACCTGCATGTCGGTGACGCCGTGCAACATACCGAAGCGCCTCTGAACGAGTTCAAGGCCATTCTCGCCGGCATTCACTCGCCGTTCCCGGCTGCGCGCATCGAGCGCGAAGTGCGTAGCCTGATGAAGCGCGGCGCGTCGGAAGAGATTTCGCGATGGGCGGCTGCGATGGGCCAGTTTGCCCAAGGGCTGCTCGTGGTCGATCTGGCTGGCAAGGCGGGTGTCAGTGTGGAGGCGGCCGGCAAGGCTTTCTACACGATTGGCGACCAGCTGCGCATCGACCGGCTTCGCGCCATGGCGCGGGACAATCTGCTGCATGCAGATTATTGGGACCGCGTGGCGGGCCGTCGCCTGTTGAACGAACTGGTTCGGATGCAGGCGGATGCAACAGAGAAGGCTCTCGCCGGAGACGGGGCAGATGCCTGGCTCGCCGAGCGCAATGATGCGCGCAAGGCATTGCTCGCAGAGTTGCATACGCTGGGCAAGGATCGCAATTGGGCGTTTGCGCGATTTGCGCTTGCGGCCGACGCGTTGCGCCAGTTCATGCGCCACTGATCGTTGCACCAAGAGCCGGACAGGGCGTGTGCCCTTCCGGTTTCCTGTCATCCAAGGTCCTTGCGGACGGAAGGCGGCGCCTTCGGCAGGGACGGTATTCATATTGGTGTGGGAAGTCGTGCCCCTGCAGCGGGCCGCCTCCCATCCGCTGGCCGGGGCCTGAGCATACCCCGACCGGACCGCCGCTTCCCATTTGGGCAAGAAGCGACCCGGACAAGATACAAGCCGGAGATCTCAGACAAATTCGATTAGCGACAAAGCCCGTTATCCGGGCGGTGCCGGGCCGATTACTGTTGGAAGAAGTTGTTCACATCCAACGCTTTCTGAGCCCTTAGCGCGCTACAGAGCGTTGCCTTCTCCGTGCCCTGGGCCAGGGATCGCTCATATCCTGGGATCAGCTGCGCATTCTGTTCAAAGAAGTCTTCCGCCTCTGCGGCCTTTCTGACGCTGCAGAAATATCCCGTCAGGCCCGCGAGCTTTGGCTGACGGATTTCGGGCATGCGCTCCACAACCGTCTCGAAGTTTGTGGTCATCAAATCCCATGCGGTGTCTTGTGCTGCCGGGTTGGCCATGGCGCCATAGACAACCGTAAAGACTTCGTCTGTCGAGTTCGGGCCGTTCAGAACCGCCGAGAACAGGTCTGACACGACATCCTTGCTTCCGCGACTGGCCAACACTCTCAGGATTGTCGAGCGTTCATTCTGATTGGTTGCAGTGGTGACATAGGCCTTGGCAGCTTCATAGAAGTCAGCGCCGCCATCCTCTATGCCGATGATCATGGCCGTGGAGAGATCCTCCGGCGCAAGCGCCGTCGCGTCCGGGCTGCCTTCGAGTCCGACATACTGCCGGGCACGGGCGAGCAGGGCGCGGCGCTCAGCGGGGCGCTCGCCATATTCCAGCAACAAGCCATATAGCCTGTCGCGCAAAAGCATCTCCTGCTGGCTCAGCGCCGTGGCCGGACGGGATTCCAGATATTCGGCCAACGGTCCATAGGTGCGCTGGACCCACGCGCGAAGGCCCGCTTGCTCGGATGGCTCCAGCATGCGGTCGAGCGTGCCAATAATGCCGAACCCTTCAGAAACCGCACGCGGATGACCGCTTGAGGTTGCGGCCAGTCCAGCCATCAGGTCATCGGTGCTGATCCGCCCTGCACGGAAACCGGAGGTCAGTGCATCCGCAAACATGATCTGTTCGGCGTCAGACAAGCTGTCAAAGGTGGAAATCAGCGCCGTCAGGTTTTCCGCATTCGTATCGAAGCGCCAATAGCCCGTGCCGCCGGCATTTGGCATCACCCAGTCGGGGCAATCGCCATCCAGAGGAATCTCGGTGACCGGTGCGGTCAGCATCTGCCGGATCGTGCGATCACCCACAGGCCCTTTCAGGCGCGCAGCAAACGGCACGTTCCAGGTCTGAGCACTGGTATCGATATCAGAGCCAAGCGGCGCATAGCGCTTTTGAGTGACCGTGATCAGGCCCGCATCTGGAGCAGGGCAGGACACGGCGACATCCAGCGATGGGATGCCTGGCTGGTTGATATAGCTGGTGAAGGCTTCAACAATATCCGGCTGGCCGGACCCGTCGGCGAGGCTCTGCATGAAATCGTCGGCATCAGCGACGCCATCCTCGAAGCGACGCATGTGCAAGCGGATACCTTCGCGAAAGGCTTCTTCGCCCAGATAGGTCTCGAACATGTTCAACACGCTGCCGCCTTTGCGATAGGTAATGGAGTCGAACGCGTCGAGAATATCGCCATTGGTGTTGATCGGATTGCGAATCTGGCGCGCCGATTGAAGACTGTCGGCCCCCATCGCGCTGAGCCCTGCCAGGATTGGGCTGAGGCCCCACTCGCCGTCCGGGTCAACCCCGTCCATCGTCTTGTAGCTGATCCAGGTCGCAAAGGCCTCGTTCAGCCAGATATCGTTCCACCATTTCGGCGTGACGAGATTGCCGAACCATTGATGGCCCAGTTCGTGGGCATGTGTCGTCAGGATGCGGCGGCGGCGTGACAGGCTGGTCTGTTCGTTCATCAGGAGGGCGGCTTCGCGATAGATGATTGCGCCGGCATTCTCCATCGCGCCATAGGCAAATTCCGGCGCGGCGATCAGGTCCAGTTTTCCATAGGGGTACGAATAGTCGAAATAGTCCTCCTGCCAGAGCAACATCTCGTCAGTGATGCCGAGTGCCTCGCTGAGCTGGTCTCTCTTGCCGCGGGCAGCAAAGCCGCGCAGGGGCACCGGCGCCTCGCGCAGGGCATTGGCCGGAATGGCCGGGGCGGGCCGCATCTCGTAAGGGCCGACTGCGAGGGCGACCAGATAGGACTGGATCGGGCGAGTTTCGGCAAAGACATGCCGGGTCCAACCGTCTTCGGCCGGTTCGGCGCTGATTTCCTCGCCATTGGAGACGACCTGCATGCCTTCTGGCGCGGTGACGGTCACGCTCCACGGTGTCTTGAAGCGCGGTTCGTCAAATGAGGGCACCATCCGGCGCGCATCAATCGCTTCCATCTGGGTGGCAAGATAGTCCGTATCGGATTGAACCGCCTTGTAGAGACCGGCAAGGCCCATATTGTAGGGCGCTGTATAGCTGATTTCGAGCGTGGCCGTGCCCGCCGGGATCGGCGAGTCGAAGTCGAGCCTTGAAACTCCGCCCGGTGCCTGATTGCCAGTAAAAGTTGCCGGGATATGTGTTCCATCGTCCAGCACGGCCTTGGCCGACAGCACCGTCTGATCCACCGAATGCAACCAGATGCGCGCATGCGGCGCTGTCAGGGCCACATCAATGGCTACATTACCCGAGAAACTGTCGGCATCTGGATCAGTTTTCAGCTCCAGCCGGTAGGCCAGCGGTGTAACATCCGTCGGCAACTGCCCTGCGGGCGGTACTTGAATCTGGACAGGCTGGGTCTGCGAACCGAGGCTTGCGTCAGAAGCGGAATTCGCATTTCCGCAGGCGTGAAGTGCAAGGAGAGAGACCGCGCCCGCCAAGGCAGCGCGAAACCGGAAATCGTGCATGAATGTGGTCCTGTAACGGTGGAAACAGTTTGAAGCCAAAAAACATAGGATACGGCCCAGCAAAAGCGATCAGATGCAGCTGAATTTAACACCCCTTTCAGTGATGCCATGAGAAGTTGAACCAATGAAACGGCTCTACCATTGGCCTCTTGATCCGGCCGGACGGCTGGTCCGCCTCGCCTTGGGTGAGAAAGACGAGGGATTCGAGGCGTTGGAATCGCCGCCCTGGTCAGCTCATCCGGACGTGCCCCGCCTCGCACATGGGGCTGTTGCGCCCGCTTTGGTTGAGATCGACAGCGAGCCGCGCATGTTTGCCTGCGGCACGCGCGCCATATGCGAGTATCTTGAAGAGACCTCCAGCGGACGGGGCCTGTTGCCATCAGATCCGGCGGCGCGCGCTGAAGTCCGACGCCTGTGGGCCTGGATTGAAGCTGCGTGTGAAGAGGTTACCGATACACTGCTGACCGAGCGCGTGATGCAATGGGTGCGCCGCGATCGGCACCCGGATTCAGCGCGTTTGCGCCGGGGGGCGCATGCGCTGCGCGGACGTCTGACCTTCCTGAATGGCCTGCTGGAGCTGAATGGCTATCTTGCCTGCCGGGAGCTCACCCTGGCCGATCTGGCTGCAGCGGCGCACTTGTCTGCCTATGACTATTTCGGCGATGTCGAATGGAATGCTGTGCCGGAGCTGAAAGACTGGTATGCCCGGATCAAGTCGCGTCCGAGCTTCAGGCCCTTGCTGGCCGACCGGTTGCAGGCGGTGCGGCCCGTAGCGCACTATACCGATTTGGATTTCTAGACCTTGCCTGATCCCCTCCACATCCGCGTCAAGCACCTCGCCCGGTCGCTTGGCTTTGATGACGTGGCGATAGCGCGGGCGGATGAGGCGTGGGACGCAGGCGACCGGCTGGAAGCATTCGTAGAAGCTGGCCATCATGGCAGCATGGACTGGATGGAGACGACGCTGGAGCGGCGCAAGGCGCCGACTGCGATGTGGCCGGATGCCAAATCTGCCGTCGTCGTCGCGCTCAATTACGGCCCGGACCATGATCCGCTCCACACTCTGGAACAGAAGGCGCTTGGTAACATCTCCGTCTACGCACGGGGGAGGGACTATCACGACACGTTGAAGAAGCGGCTGAAACAGCTCGCCCGGGAGTTCGTGGCCGAGACCGGCGCTGAGGTGAAAGTCTTTGTCGATACCGCGCCTCTGATGGAAAAGCCGCTGGCCGAAAAGGCCGGGCTCGGCTGGCAGGGCAAGCACACCAATCTGGTCAGCCGCGAACTGGGGTCTTGGTTTTTCCTGGGTGTGATGCTGACCGCCGCGGAACTGGAACCTGATCAACCGGAGGCGGATCATTGCGGTTCGTGCCGCGCCTGTCAGGACATCTGCCCGACCAATGCGTTTCCCGCGCCCTATCAACTCGATGCGCGGCGCTGCATTTCCTATCTTACCATCGAGCATGCCGGGCCAATCCCGGCAGAGTTTCGCGCGGCGATGGGCAACCGCATCTATGGGTGTGATGATTGCCTTGCCATCTGTCCGTGGAACAAGTTTGCCGAAGCCGCCAGCGAGATCGCCTTCCATGCACGGCCCGAACTCAAGGCGCCGGGGCTGGATGAACTTGCCGCGCTGAACGATGCCACATTTCGGGAAGTGTTCTCCGGTTCGCCCATCAAGCGGATCGGGCGGGACCGGTTCGTGCGCAATGTCTGTATCGCCATCGGCAATTCAGGGGAGGGGGCGCTGGTCGCCAGCCTGCTGCCGCTGCTGGATGATCCGGCGTCGGTGGTACGTGGGTCTGCTATCTGGGCGCTCGCCCGCCTTGATCGTGCCCGATTTGCGACGGAAAAGGCCGTCCGGATGGAGCCGGAAACGGATCCGGGCGTTCTGGCGGAATGGATGACAGAGTGATGAGCGGTTTCTGGACCTTCCTGACATGGGCGGTGCGCATTCTGGCGGGCCTGTTTGTGGCGTTTCACCTTTATGCGCTGGCGCTGATCTGGCTGCCCATTCCGGGCACGGTGCTGATGGTGCAGCGCGCGGCAGGTGGCGAGACGGTACGGCGCGACACGGTGCCCTTGTCCGAGATTTCGCCTCACCTTGTGCGCGCGGTCATCGCGGCGGAGGATTCCCGCTTCTGCGAGCATAATGGAATTGACCGTGCCGCGATTGAAAAGGCGCTGGATGAACGCCGTCAGGGCAAGCGCACGCGCGGCGCCTCCACGATCACACAGCAGACCGCCAAGAATGTCTTCCTCTGGAATGGGGGCGGTGTGCCGCGCAAGCTGGGCGACATGTGGATGGGAGTGTTCATCGACAAGTTCTGGGGCAAGGCCCGGGTCATGGAAGCCTATCTGAATGTCGCCGAATGGGGCGATGGCCTGTTCGGCGCAGAGGCCGCCGCGCAGGCGCGGTTCGGCAAGTCCGCGGCAGACCTGAGCGAGCGCGAGGCCGCACTGCTGGCCGCCGTTCTGCCGAGCCCGAACAAATGGCGCGTCGATCCGCCGGGGCCATATGTCAACACACGCGCCGGCACGCTGCAGGCGCGCATGCGAGTGGTGCATAGCCAGGGCTTGGCGGCCTGTGTGCTGGGCGATACGCCGCCTCCGGCACGCCCGCAGCCGCAACAGGGCCAGCCGGCCCCGCAGCCTGATCGTTTGCCGGACCTGCCACCTGAACCGGAGACCGGGCCCGAGGCAATCGAGCCTGAAGAGGTGCAGACCGTGCCAGAAGATGACGAGTTCGATGCGTTTTTGGAAGGCGCGCAGGAACGGTTTGGCGAGGCCGGGCAATCCCCTGAACCCATCGAGGAAGCGCCTGAGCCGCTGGAACCTGAAGCCGCAGCGAGCCAGTCGGAAGCGCGGGATGGCGGGCCGACCGATCTGCGTCCGCGGTCTCTGGAGCCGGTTGAAGACCCGGCCAGTGAGGACTCCCCCGAGTAGCGCGCCGTCTTAATCGGCTTCCGGCGGTCGCGCTTTTGTTTCATCCTGTTTCACACTGTCCGGTTCCGGCTCATTTTCCTCCGGTTCCGGTGCGGGGGCCGGATCAGGTGTACGCTTTGGGCGGGATATCTCGACCTTGAGCGCGGAGTCCGGTTCGATGAACAGCTCCTTGCGGCGCAGCGGCACGGACATGCCATTCTCGGTGAAGCGTTTCCAGACTTCGCGCAGGATGTTGGAGCCGACATTGGCCGTGCCATTTTCCGGGTCGATGATCCAGAAGCGCATCTCCAGAACAATGCACTCATCGGTGAAGTCTTTGACCAGGCAGACGGGTTGCGGCCAGCTGATCACGCGCTCGGTCGCCTTGGCGGCGGCGATGACGATGGCAATCGCCTCTTCCAGGTCGGACGTATAGTCGATGCGCAACTCCTTGTGGATGCGCACGCGCTTGTTGGAAAAGCTCCAATTGATCACCGTATCGGTCATCAGCTTTTCGTTCGGGATCAGGAATTCCTTGCCTTCCTGCGTCGTGATCGACGTGTAGCGCAGGCCGAGGGATTCCACGACGCCGAACGTCTCGCCGACCTCGATTACGTCCTGCGGCTTGATCGAGCGCTCCGAGAGCAGGACGATGCCGGAGACAAAGTTCGAGACAACTTTCTGCATACCAAAGGCAAAGCCAAGGCCGATGGCACCGGAGATGACCGTTAGCGCGCCGAGCGGAATGCCGAGCCCTGCGAGGGTGAGCAGGGCAGCCGCCACAATGAAGACAATCTGGATGGCATTGCCGATCAGGATACGGATCGAGGGCTCGACTTTGGGAATATGGTTGACCCGCCGCTTCATGGATTTCGCGGCTCGGTTGGCGATGAACAGCAAGACGGCAGCGGTCAGGATGGCCTGGAAGATGAAGACCGGGCTGATCCGCCGATTCCCGAAGGATGGACCAATACTCGAAAGCCAGTTCATGACATCCGGCAGGACGCCGAGGGCGAAGAATATCGCGAACGTCCATGTCAGGAATGATGCAAGACCGCGCAATTCTTCCGGCAGGAAGGTCATGGTCACGCGGATGGCAAGCCAGGCAATCGCGAGTGACAAGGCTGTCCGAACCAGGATCAGCGAGTGGTCAATGGAGCTGAGCAATGAGACCGCAAGCCCCAGAAGGATGGACCAGAGCGCCGGACGAACCGCCTTGTGCAAGACGTCCAGTCCTTCGCGGCGGGGCGGCTCGACAAAGCGTCGCAGCGTGACCGTGATCAGGCGCTTGAAGGGTGGGGTGAGCAGGGCGCCCAGCGCGAGCGCCAGGATAATACAGCCGAGCTGGATCAGGATGGGATAGAGAAATTCAGGCTGTTGCGCCTTTGTCTGAAGCCAGCCGGCTGGGTCGTCGAGAAAGGGTCGAGCAGGCTCTATCCATTTGAGTAGCGGATTAATGACGTCTTCTACCGGCGGAAGGATATCCTCCGATGGCGGAGTGGCTTGTCCGGTCGCTTCCGTCGCATCCACCGGACGGCAATAGGTTTCCCCATCACCGCCGGTGATGCATTTCTGGTAGGTGACGCCATCTTCCGCCAAGCGCTATCCGCCTAGACTGGGTCGTAGGGGAAGACACTGGCCGAGGCGCCCATGTCGAAGAAGTTGGCTTTCATGGCGGGCATGGCCTGTTCGAGCAGGCTTTCCGGCGTCCAGCCCTCCATACGCGCCAGCGACTTGACCGGACGCGGCTGGTCGAACAGCACGACTTCATTGCCGCGCACGGCAAAAATCTGTCCGGACACGTCATTGGCCTTGTCGGCGCAGAGGGCGACGGCGAGCTGTGCCACCTGGTCGGCCCGCATGCCCTGGCGCATCCGCTCGACACGCTCTGCGCCGGCTTCGTCCTTGACCGGGATGGAGGCGATCATGCGCGTCCAGGCAAATGGCGCGATGACATTGGAGCGGACATTCTTGCGCGCGCCTTCCATGGCGACGATGCGCGACAGGCCGACAATGCCCATCTTGGCGGCGGCATAGTTCGCCTGGCCGATATTGCCGATCAGGCCGGATGTGGAGGTGAAGAGGACGAAATTGCCGTCTTCCTTTTCGCGGAACAGTTCGATGGCCGCGCGGGTGACGTTGAAGCTGCCCCGCAGGTGCACGTCGATGACGCTGTCCCAATCATCTTCGCTCATCTTGTGGAACATGCCGTCCCGCAAGATGCCGGCCGGGTTGATGATCGAGTGCAGGGCGCCGAACTCGTCCTTGGCCTGTTCGATCATGCCCTGGACCGCTTTCATGTCGGTCACGCTTTCCGAGTTCGAGACAGCCTCGCCGCCCGCCTTGCGGATTTCCTGAGCCACGGTTTCGGCCGGGCCTGCACTGCCTTCATCGGCGCCGGTCAGGCTGCCGCCCAGATCGTTGACGACCACTTTTGCGCCCTCGCGCGCCGCCAGCAGCGCGGTTTCCTTGCCGATGCCATTACCACCGCCGGTCACGAGGACCACTTTGCCTTCCAGAACGCCCATCAGACGAAACTCCCTTTATATGTTGCAGTCGCCGCCACACTAGAACTCGGCCCGTAATGTTCAAGGTTTGAAATCGTCGCTGGTGCGGGTAGAGGTGCTGGCATGACAAAGACATTCCAAGCTGTAATCTGGGATTTCGGGGGCGTATTCACGACCTCTCCCTTCGACGCCTTCACCCGGTACGAGGCCGCGCATGGCCTGCCAAAGGATTTCATCCGCACGGTCAATGCCACCAATCCGCTGGACAATGCCTGGGCCAAGCTCGAGCAGAGCCTCGTCACGGCGGCAGAGTTCGACGGCATGTTCCGCGAGGAATCAAAGGCGATGGGGCATGAAGTGCCCGGCGGGGAAGTGCTGGCGCTATTGTCCGGCTCGCTGCGGCCACGCGTGGTCAAGGCGCTGAGCGTCTGCAAGACCAAGGGCAAGGTTGGCTGCATCACCAATAATGCGCCGGTCGGCAAAGGCGCCTCGATGACCAATGACGAGGCAAAAGCACGCGACGTGGCCAAGGTCTTCGACATGTTCGACCATGTGATCGAAAGCTCCAAGCTCGGCATTCGCAAGCCCGATCCGCGAATCTATGCTCTGATGTGCGAGACGCTCGATGTTGATCCGGCAAGCTGTGTCTATCTGGATGATCTCGGGCATAATCTGAAACCGGCCCGCGATATGGGCATGACAACGATCAAGGTGCTCAATGAAGACCAATTGCTGTCGGACCTTCAGGCGGCGACCGGGTATGAACTGGGCTAGCGCCCTCATCGGCGCGCTGGGGGCGATGCTTCTGGCGGCGTGCTCGCCTGCGGCCGAGCCGGAACGGCCATTGGTGCCGGATGAATCCCTGATGCAGCCGCCACAGGTGCCTGAGCCGGTCGTGCTGACTGAAGAAGCAGAGGCGATGCGGGACCAGCTATTGTCGCATGCGAAAGCCGGATCGCTCAGCCGTTTGTCGCGGGTGGCCAATGCGAATGACGGCTTTGTCTCCAATCTGGGCGGTACGCCGCACCGGCAGTATTGGGATCTGATGCGCCGGATTGGCGCCGATCCGAACCGCAGCTTGCGCAAATTGTTCGAACTGCCTCCCGGCATGCGCGAGATTGATGGCGAAGTCTGGTATGTCTGGCCAGACCTTGCCGCGCGTGACGCTGAGGACCTGATCCCGGAAAAACTGTCCTTCCAGGACCGGCGACGCCTCATGGAACTGATTGGCGAAGAGGGAATTGAACGGATACGGCAGGGCGAAGGCTATCCTGGCATGCGCACCGCCATCGCGGGTAATGGCCGATGGGTCTATTATGTGCTCGGTCAGGATGCGGAGGACTGAGATATGACAGACAGGATTGGCGCAGATGCGGCGCTCTCAAAACTGGACGGCTGGGCAAAAGGTGCCGGCGATCGCGACACGATCGAGAAGACGTTCAAGCTGGCCGATTTCAAGACGGCCTGGAGCTTCATGTCGGCTGTCGCCCTGAAAGCCGAGCAGATGGACCATCATCCTGAATGGTTCAATGTCTACAACAAGGTCGAGGTTACGCTGACGACGCATGATGTGGACGGTGTGTCTGAAAAGGACGTTGAACTGGCCCGGTTCATGGACGAACTGGCCGCGAAACTTTCCTGATCCTCCTGGCAGGACTGTCGCTTCTCCCTAGGTCAAGCTGGCCCGGTTTCGAGTGCACTGTTACGGGTAGGAAAACCTGAAACAGTGGAGGAGACAGGCATGGGTCGCGTACAGGGCAAGAAGGCATTTATCACCGGCGGTGCGCAGGGGCTTGGCGAGGCAACGGCTCGCATGATGGCTCGCGAAGGCGCCAAGGTGACCGTCACGGATGTGAACGGGGCAGGGGCCGAAGCTGTCGCCGCCTCGATCAATGACGAACATGGCGCAGGCACGGCCTTTGCCTGGCAGCATGACGTGACCAATGAGGCGCAATGGCAGGAAGTGCTGCAAGCGGCGCATGATGCGATGGGCGGCCTGAACGTGCTGGTCAACAATGCCGGCATCGGTTCGCTCGGCTCGGTCGAAGACGAAAACTACGACATGTTCAAGAAGGTGCAGACCGTCGATGTTGATTCCATTTTTCTCGGCTGCAAGTACGCCATTCCGCTGATGCGCGCGCACGGGCTTGGTTCGATCATCAACATCTCGTCCATTGCCGGTATCATCGCGAGTGCGAACTACGTCTCCTACAACACCGCCAAGGCGGCCGTGCGGCATATCTCGAAATCCATCGCGCTGCATTGCGCCAAGGGCGGCCAGATTCGCTGTAACTCGGTGCATCCGGTCTTCATCAATACGCCGATCCTGGACCGGACGAAGGAAATGTTCGGCGAGGAAGAAGCGCTCGCCAAGCTTGGCCGCCAGATCCCGCTCGGCAAGGTCGGTGAGCCGGACGATATTGCCTATGCGGTGCTCTATCTCGCATCGGATGAGTCGAAGCTCGTCACCGGAATTGAGCTGAAAGTGGATGGTGGCATCTCGGCCATGTAAAGGCTTGTCGCTCCCGAATGTTCCTGTTATGTTCCGTTCTGTCCAATTGATGGGAGGGACTTATGATAGGGTATGTAACAGTCGGGACGTCAGACCTGCAGCGCGCGGCGAAATTCTATGATGCCATTGCGGCCGAGATGGGCACTGGGCGGATGATGGATTTCGACACATTCATCGCCTGGGGCACGCCCGGCGGTGCAGCAGGCGTGGCGGCGACCCTGCCATTCGACAAACAGCCTGCCACTGTCGGCAATGGCACGATGGTGGCGCTGCAGGCCAGGGACAAGGATCAGGTGCACAAGCTGTATGAGATCGCGCTGGCAAATGGCGGCAGTGATGAAGGCGCACCCGGACCGCGTGGCGATGAAGGGTTCTATGCCGCTTACTTCCGGGATCCGGATGGCAACAAGCTCAATGCTTTCACGATGGTGTAAGCGGGCGTTTCGACGTCACGATCACGGCATAGACGGCGAGTGTGCCGACCAGGCCTGCCGATACGTAGAGCGGGAGTTCCGGCATGAATGAGTACAGCATAGCCCCGATAAGGGGGCCGAAGATGAAGCCGGCCGGGGGCGCTGCCGCGAGCAGCGCTGCCGCTGAGCCTTGCTCCTCGCGAGAGACCGAAAGGCTGCCCAGCGCATTGGCGGCGGGCACGGCCAGCGCCGCACCACACCCAACAGCAAAGAAGCTGAGTGCGAGCGACCAGAACGGGAAGAAGAGGTCGGCTGAAACATAGCCCATGGCCACAATGGCGAGGCCGATGGGCAGGATGCGTCGCGGATCGGGTTTGCGCGGCTGAACAAAGCCGAACTGCACCATGATCATGCCCGCAGCGATGCAGGCGAAGGCAATCCCAGAATGAAGCACGACGGCTTCGCCAGCAGAGCGGCTGGCTGTGTCCACAAACTGGTAGCGATCTTCGATGAACCAGCTGATCGTCTGCTGTACGATTCCGATTCCGATGAAATAGGTGAACAGGAAAAGCAGGTGCGGGAAGACGCGCGGGTCGCGCACCTCGAGTGGGGTGGGGCGTTTGGCCGATTTCGGGCGCGGCCTGGTCGGGGGCAGAACCACTGCCAGAACAAGCGCTACGATCAGATTGAAGGCGATAGTCCCCCAGATCGGCATCAGCGCCCCAAACGGGGCGAGCACGGTGGCACCTGCCGGGCCGAGGATGGATCCGATGCTCATACAGGCGCCAAGCATGCCGAGCCCGCCGGCCCGGTCGAGCGGCGTGGTGGCATCCGTCATCGCGGCCATGGCGGCTGGTTGCAGTCCGGGCGACAACAGGCCGAACCAGAGGCGCACGAAGACAAGTGTGAAAAAGGCGGTTAGCCCGGTCAGGACTCCTGCCAGCGCGGCGCTCAGGGCGAACACGAAGATCATGTTGGTCAGGCCCATGGCCGCCAGCGAGAAGACCATGACGCGTTTGCGGCCGAACCGGTCAGCCAGCCGGCCCCAGGTTGGAATGAGCAGCGCATAGACGGCCGCAGACAGGGTCAGGATACCCGCGACCTGAATTTCGGTCAGGCCAGCCTTGCGGGCGAGGGGGGCAACGACCACGAAGTTGATGCTCATGCCGGCGCCCATGGCCACCATGGCAATGCCGATCATCGCTTTCTGGACCCCGGTGAGCGGAAGCAGCGGCCTGTCCGGATCTGTCATGCAAGCGGGCTCCCTCGGCAATTGTTATAATTGTTTGTGTTTGCCCGCCTTGCCAAACGGAATGTGTTCCCAACTGGCAAAGCTAGAGAGAACGCCTTGCACAAGCTAGGGGCATCACCCTAAGTGAAGGCAACAACAGAAAAATCGGAGCGTCGCCCCATGGCCGCCATTCTTGATCTCATCATGGTCGTTCTGCGGATCGCCACATTCATCATCATCATTCAGGCTGTCTTGTCCTGGCTGGTCGGTTTCAATGTGCTGAGCCTCCAGAACCCCACCGTACGCAGTGTCTGGGGTGGATTGCAGCGTATTACCGAGCCGGTTTACCGCCCGATCCGCAACATCCTGCCGCCCATGGGTGGGCTGGACCTGACGCCTATGGTGGTTCTGCTGATCATTTTCTTCCTCGAGCGTGTGATCGCGCGCTACGGCTACGGCATCGTCCCGTTCTGATCGCATGCACAGGCTGATCGTTCGCGTTCAGCCGAACGCCTCGGCCGACCGGGTCGAAACATGGGAAACAGACGCTGCGGGCCGGACCTATTTGAAGGTTCGTGTGCGCGCCGTGCCGGAAGGCGGAAAGGCCAATGCGGCGGTTGAAAAACTGATCGCGAAATGGCTGGGCGTGCCAAAGTCTGCGGTCAGGGTGGTGACGGGCCCAAAGAACCGGTTAAAAGGCCTCGACATTGACGGGCCGCCCGATCTGGCGGCGAAACTGGCCGGGGATCAGGGCAATGAGCGCGCAGGTAATTGACGGAAAATCGGTTGCGGCAGATGTCCGCGCAGACGTGGCAAAAGCGGTCAGCCAATTGCCCGGACAGCCTTCACTGGCTGTGGTCCTTGTGGGGGAAGACCCTGCGAGCCAGGTCTATGTGCGCAACAAGGTGCGCCAGACCGAAGAGGTTGGCATGGTCTCCGTGCACCACCGCCTGCCGGATACGGCCAGCCAGGCCGATGTCGAAACCCTGATTGCAACCCTGAATGCCGATCAAAGCGTCGATGGCATCCTGCTGCAGTTGCCGCTGCCCAAGGGTCTCGATGCTGATGCGGCGATCGAGAAGATCGACCCCGACAAGGATGTCGACGGACTGACCGAAGTGTCTGCCGGTCGCCTGACGCTCGGCAAGCCGGGCCTGCGCCCGTGCACACCGACCGGCTGTGTGATCCTGGCCAAGCGCGCGCTGGGCAGTGACCTCTCCGGCAAACATGTCGTCGTGATTGGTCGCTCTATTCTCGTCGGCAAGCCGGCCGCGCTATTGTTCCTGGCCGAGAATTGCACGGTCACCATCGCGCACAGCCGCACAAAGGACCTGCCGGCCATGTGCCGCGAGGCCGACATTCTCGTGCCCGCCGTCGGACGTCCGCAAATGGTCAAGGCCGATTGGGTGAAGCCGGGCGCGACCATTATCGATGTCGGGATCAACCGGATCGACGCGCCCGAAAAGGGCGAGGGGAAGACCCGTCTGGTGGGCGATGCCGACTATGCCGCCAGCGCGGAAGTTGCGGGTTACATCACGCCCGTGCCGGGCGGGGTCGGACCCATGACCATTGCCTGCCTGTTGCGCAACACGGTGCTGGCCGCCTGCGCCCGGCGTGGCTGGCCTGTTCCAGACGGTCTGTGAGCCAGTCCTTTTCCCCGCCGGACACGCCGCGATTCCGGCAACTTTGGCAAGATCAGGACGGCCTCTGCGCCCTGTGTGGAAAGCCCATGCCCCCCAGCCGGGCCGATGTGGCGCATTCCACGCTCTGGAAGAAATGGCGGCCGACATTCGACCATATCATACCGCGCGCGCATGAGGGGTCGGACGAGATCAGCAATCTCCGTCTTGCCCATGCCATTTGCAACAAACGCCGAGGCACCGGAAAGGGCTAGGCGAGGCCTGCAGCCCGGACATTCGGCTGGTAGGTGCGCGAAACCGGTGCTTCCTGACCGGATTTCAGGATGAGAACCAGTTTGCCATTGGTGCGCCGCGTATCGGCGACGCCATTGTGCGAGACCCACCATGAGCGATGAGTCTGCAGGCCGTTGTCTTCGCCCAGTTCTCGCATCGCATCGGCCAGCCGCATCAGGATCAGTTCTTCTCCCCGGTCTGTATGAACGCGCAGATAGTGATCTTCCGAGGAGATGGCCCAAAGATCTGCCCCCCGATATCGCACTGGCAGGCGCGACAGGAAGCCCGCGACCCGGTCTTCCGGTTCGGCGTCTTCCAGCTCGGCCAGTTGGCGGGCCCGATCAATGAGGAAACCACCCGTCGTGATGACGAGCGAGATCGCCAGCACATAGGCGAATTGGATGGGGATTTGCGCCAGGGAAATGGACGCGCCCAGAAAAGCCAGGAAAATACAGAGTGAGATCGTGACCGGAATTGCAAGCAGGACGGCCGCGGCCACAATTCTCAGGGCCGGGTGGGACGTCTTCATGTGCGTGTGGAAGACAAAGGGTACGACCCAATAGGATGCGACCGACCCGACCAGCATTGTGACGAACCACATCAGGAATCGGAGTTTGAGTGAGCCGCCGGTGCCATAGACTCCGAACCATGTGAAGCCAGCCGCCAGCAGGGTGACTATGCCGAGTGTTTTTCCAATATCCTTCAGGGCTGATGCCATCGTGTCATCCCGTGTATTTCGCGCTTCGTGAATGGGTTTGCAGGTATTTGGCGAAGGATTCCAGCCCGTCCGCGCAATCTGCGTAGCGCCGATCCGGCCCGCGCCACACCCTGTCTTCATCACCCGCCACGGGGCGACCGCCCCCACACTATGGAGACATCAAATGAACATCAACCACACACTCGTATCGATCCTGGCCGCCATTGCCATTGTGCCTGTTTCGGCGTCTGCCGCTGACCTGACACTCAAGGTGGAGAATGTCGGCGAGAATACCGGGGCGCTGCGCATTGCGATCTTCGACGCAGGCGGCTGGTCCGGGAATGACGCTGTTGCGGCGGACAGTGTCGACGTTTCAGAAGGCGCTGATTCCGTCGTCTTCGAAGGGCTGGAGCCCGGCACATACGGTGTGAAGCTGTTTCACGACGTAGATGGCGACGGCGAACTGGCGCGTGGAAATTTCGGTATTCCGACAGAACCCTATGGTTTCTCCAATGACGCGCCGGTTCGCTTTGGCCCGCCAAGCTTCGGCGATGCCGCGTTCGCCCTGCCGACCGATGGCGCCGTCCACACAGTCACGCTGCGCTAAGCCTGTCGCCAAGGAGACCTGCCATGAAAAGCCCTGCCTTTGCCCTGCCATCCGGACTGCCCCGCCTGTCGCTGGGACGGCCCAGCAACCGCACCGTGATCCTGATCGGCCTTGCCGCCTATGCGGTGATCAGCTGGATGATCCTGAAAAGCGCGGACAATCCTCCGATCCGGTTCAGGCTGGATGCCGCGCGTCTGACCGAGTCGCCGGTCGTGCTAAAAATGCACCTGGCGGGAGCGCTCAGCGCGTTTGGTATCGGCACGGCTTTGATGATGGGCGTGAAGGGCAGGGGGCTGCACAAGCGGCTTGGCTATGCCTGGGTTGTGGCGATGGCGATCACGGCGATCAGTTCCTTCTTCCTGACAGGCCTCAATGGCAACAGCTTCAGCTGGATCCATGGCCTGTCAGCCTGGACAATCATCGGCCTGCCCATGGGCATCGCTGCAGCGCGGCGAAAGGACATTGCGAAGCACCGCAAGGAAATGACCGGAATGTTCACAGGGGGCATGTTGGTTGCCGGCCTGTTTACCTTCCTGCCGGGCCGCATGATGTGGTCGATCTTCTTCGGCGTTTGACCGGAATAAGCCTCTTACCGACCCCTCCAAAGACCGCTACACCTATTGCAGGTAGAGGTACCTTGGAGGGGTAGAATGAAACGTATTGTCAGTGCGATTGTCGTTGCAGGGCTCGCGGCGTGTCAGGCGCCGGGGCCGATCACCATTCCGGGCATAACGCGCGCGCCGCAGAGTGCCGAAGACGCGCTCGACGCCTATTACCGCACATTGCCGGAAGAGTTTTATCCGACCGCGCCCGCCGGATTGCCGCTGCCTTCGAAAGACTCTGTCCTGTCGCGCGTGCTGGTTGGCTCTTGTCATGATGAGGAAGAAGCCGGACCGTCCGATACATTGCAGCGCATCGCCGCCGAAGACGCGGACCTTTTCCTGATGATTGGCGACAATGTCTATGGCGACAAGGACGGCATAAGCTATGCCACCAATCAGGCTGAGCTCGACGAACTTCGCGAGAGTTTTGCCGATCTCGCCGCCCGTAGCGACTTTCAGGCCGTGCGGGCAAGCCATCCGATGATGGTGGCATGGGACGACCATGACTATGGCGCCAATGATGCGGGCCGAGAATTTCCGTTCCGTCGTCTTGCCGAGCGCGTGCACGAACGCTTCTGGGGGATCGAGAACATGGATGTCGGCGCCTGGCCCGGCACCTATTATGCGCGCAGCTTTGGCCCGGAAGGCCAGCGCACCCAGATCATCATGCTGGATACCCGCTTCTTCCGGTCGCCGCTGACCGCGACAGACGAGTATGGCGTGACCGGCAAGGAGCGTTATATCCAGTCTTCCGATCCCAATCAGGACATGCTGGGCAATGACCAGTGGACCTGGCTGGAAAACCAGCTGCAAAAGCCGGCGGATTTGCGCCTGATCGTCTCGTCGATCCAGGTCTTGCCGACTGATGGGCATGGCTGGGAAAGCTGGTCGCGCCTGCCAGCCGAACAGCAGCGCCTCTACAGTCTGATCAGTGAGACAGGTGCGAACGGCGTGGTGTTCGTGTCAGGCGACCGGCACGCATCCTTCCTCTATCGCAGTGAGACGGCGCTGCCATACCCGGCCTATGAGCTGACGGCGTCATCGCTGAATGTGTCGTTCCAAGATACGACGGACGAGATGGACTCAGCACAGGTCGGCGAAGGCTTTTCGCAGGACAATTATGGTGCAATCGGCATCGATTGGGCCGCTGGGTCTGTCGATCTTGAGATAAAAAACGCCGCAGGCGAGACGGTTCGTCAAACAACCGCCCAATTCCGGTAGCTATGCCACGCGGCAACGGAAAGGCCGCCTGTAGATTATGACCGATACCCGCAATGTCTTCGCCCTCATCCTGGCGGTGATGATCCTGCAAATTGCGGGCGGCTTGTTGAGCATGTTGACTCCGCTTGGGCTCGAAGCGCTGGGCACGGCGCCCCAATTCATCGGTGGCATCGCCGCGCTCTATGCGACGGGCTTCATGCTGGGGGCATGGACCGCACCTGCAGCGCTTGCCTCCTTTGGCAACATCCGCCTGTTCGCTGCTGCCGCAGCAGTCACTTCGGCGGGGTCCATTGCCTTGTCACTGTGGTATGAGCCCGGCTTCTGGGCCATCGTACGCATCGTACAGGGTGTCAGTTTTGCCTACATGTTCACGAGCGTGGAGAGCTGGTTGGGTCAGGCCGTGCCGGACAAGTCGCGCGGCAATGTCATGGGCCTGTATCACATGGGCGCGAAACTCTCGCTGATGATTGGTCCGTTCTTCGTGGCGGGCCTGTCGCCGCTCGACAGCCGCGCCTATAGCTGGGCCGCATTGTTTCTGACCTTGGCGCTCGTGCCGATCTGCCTCACACAGCAGGAACAGCCGGAAGCGCCGGATCGCAAGGCAATGCCGATTGGGCGCCTGTACAAACTGGCTCCGGCGGCTGTCATCGGGGTGATGCTGGCGGGCGTGATCAATACCGGTACGCTCGCTTTGCTGCCGATCTATTTTGAAAGCTTCTCCATTGGCGGGGGAGGGACGGCGGCTGCCGCAACCGCCCTGGCGGCTGCGTGGCTGGGCGGCTTCATCATTCAATGGCCTGCAGGGCGGTTGTCCGACCGAATCGAGCGCCGATTGGTGATCGCGGTATTGTGCGCCATTTCGGGCATGGCTGCGATGGTGATCGCGATATTCGGACGCAGCCTCGGAGAGGTTGGCGTGATGATGGTGCTGGTCGTGTGGGGCGCCGGTGCGTTGACGTTTTTTGGATTATGCGTGGCCCACGCCATTGACCGAACCCCCAAGGGAAAGATTCCGCAGGTCATGTCCGGTCTGCTTTTCATTTGGGCCGGTGGATCAATTGTGGGGCCACTATTGTCGGGTATCGCCATGCGCGGTGCAGGTGCGACAGGCCTGTTCGGTCTGTCTGGCTTGTTGCTCATCCTGTTGGCGTTGATCATGGTCTGGCGGGTTTCCGCAAGGGCAGCTCCGGAAGAGCACCAGCAGGAGGATTGGAGCCCGATCCTGCCAACGCCTCTGGCCAGCGTGGAACTCGATCCGCGCAATCCGGACCGGGAAGCCGAAACCTGAGTCCAGACTTGAGTACTCAGCTGGTTTACGGGCCTGCCAAGACTGTTATATAGCGCGGACAATCAAACGGGCCGGCCTGTGCCGGCTCTTTCCGCAAGCCAGGGCAGACAAGGCAAGTTTCCATGAACATACACGAATACCAGGCCAAGGCCGTGCTGAAATCTTTCGGCGCTCCAGTGGCAGAAGGCGTACCCGTTCTTTCTCTCGATGATGTGCAAAAGGCGGTCGATACGCTGCCGGGGCCGCTCTGGGTCGTGAAGTCCCAAATTCATGCCGGTGGACGCGGCAAGGGCAAGTTCATCGAAGCCGCAGCTGGCGAAAAGGGCGGTGTTCGCCTCGCCTTCTCCAAGGAAGACGTTCTGGAGCACGCCAAGGCGATGCTGGGCAATCACCTCGTCACAGCGCAAACCAGCGATGCTGGCAAACAGGTCAACCGCCTCTACATCGAAGACGGCGCCGACATTGACCGCGAACTCTATCTCTCCCTTCTGGTCGACCGCGCCACAGGCCGCCCGGCCTTTGTTGCCTCTACTGAAGGCGGCATGGACATCGAGGAAGTTGCGCACGAGACGCCTGAGAAAATCCTCACCCTGCCAATCGACCCGACGGCTGGTGTGACCGAAGCCGATGCGGCGCAGCTCTGCGACGCGCTGAAGTTGGATGGTGCGGCCCGCGAAGATGGCATGAAACTCTTCCCGATCCTCTACAAGGCCTTCATCGAGAAGGACATGGCGATGCTCGAGATCAACCCGCTGATCGTCATGGAAAATGGCCGTCTGCGCGTGCTCGACGCCAAGGTCAGCTTTGACGGCAACGCCCTGTTCCGCCACCCTGACATTGTCGAGCTGCGGGACACGACCGAGGAAGACGAAAAAGAGATCGAGGCCTCCGAATGGGACCTCGCCTATATCGCCCTCGACGGCACGATCGGTTGCATGGTCAACGGCGCGGGCCTCGCCATGGCGACGATGGACATCATCAAGCTGTACGGTGAAGAGCCGGCGAACTTCTGCGATGTTGGCGGCGGTGCAAACGCCGAGAAGGTCGCTGCGGCCTTCAAGATCATCATGAAGGACCCGAACGTGAAGGGCATCCTCGTGAACATCTTCGGCGGCATCATGAAATGTGACGTCATCGCCGAAGGCGTGATCGCCGCGGTGAAGGAGACCAACCTCGCTGTGCCGCTGGTTGTGCGCCTCGAAGGTACGAACGTCGAAATGGGCAAGGAAATCATCAAGAATTCCGGCCTGAACGTCATCCCCGCCGATGACCTCGACGACGCCGCCCAGAAAATTGTTGCCGCTGTTAAAGAGGCCTAAGGAAACATGTCCATTCTCATCGACAAGAATACCAAAGTCATCGTCCAGGGCCTGACCGGGAATACCGGTTCGTTCCATACCAATCAGGCGCTGGAATATTACGGCACGCAAATGGTTGCCGGAACGCACCCGAAGAAGGCTGGCCAGAAATGGACCGCTGACAACGGCACCGAACTGCCGATCTTCGCCAATGCCGGTGAAGCCGCCAAGGCAACCGGCGCCAATGCGTCCGTGATCTACGTGCCGCCAGTCGGCGCCGCCGCCGCCATCGAAGAAGCCATCGATGCGGAAATCCCGCTGATCGTCTGCATCACCGAGGGCGTTCCTGTGCTCGACATGGTGCGTGTGAAGGCGAAACTGGAAAAATCCAAGTCACGCCTGATCGGTCCGAACTGCCCCGGCCTATTGACGCCGGAACAGTGCAAGATCGGCATCATGCCCGGCAAGATTTTCCAGAAGGGCACTGTTGGCGTTGTGTCGCGCTCCGGTACGCTGACCTATGAAGCCGTGTACCAGACCTCTCAGGCGGGCCTCGGCCAGACGTCTGCTGTCGGTATCGGTGGTGATCCGGTCAAAGGCACCGAGTTCATCGACGTGCTGGACATGTTCCTGTCCGATGATGAGACCCAATCGATCATCATGATCGGTGAAATTGGCGGCAGTGCCGAAGAGGAAGCTGCGCAATTCCTGATCGACGAAGCCAAAAAAGGCCGGAAAAAACCGATGGTCGGCTTTATTGCGGGTCGGACTGCGCCGAAGGGGCGCACGATGGGCCATGCCGGTGCTATCGTTTCAGGTGGCCAAGGCGATGCCGAGAGCAAGATTGCGGCGATGGAAGAGGCGGGTATTCGCGTTTCCCCGTCACCTGCACGTCTCGGGACAACCATGGTCGACGTATTGAAGGGTTAGCGCCCGGATATACATCTAAGCCAGGACGGCCCGTCCGGGCCAGTCTGGCGAGGCCAGCATCTGTCCCCGCTCAGGCCGTCCTGGAGAACTTCAGTCCCGGTAGGAACCGGGCAAGTATTTTGTTTCTTAATGTCAGGGAACAGGTCCCAAAGGACGGATTGAAAATGGCAGATGATGGCAGCCCGGTAGACGGCTCGCGCGGCGCAGGTAACAGCGCCATGCTGGAAACAGCGTTCCTGTATGGCGGCTCGGCCCAGTGGCTGGAGCAGATGCAGGCCGCATATGCGAAGAATCCCGCGTCAGTTCCCGAGAGCTGGCGCGAATTCTTTGCAGAATTGGGCGATGATTCGGGCGACGCCGCGCGCAATGCCGGGGGCGCCAGCTGGAAACGGGGCGACTGGCCCCGTCCGCTTACCGACGAACAGGTTGCCGCCTTTGATGGCAACTGGGCGCTGGTCGAGCCAAAGCTCGAGAAAAAGCTGAAATCTGCCAAGCCGGGCGCCTCTGCCGAGGAAATCGCGCAGAACGTCAAGGATTCGATCCGCGCGATCATGATGATCCGGGCCTACCGCATGCGCGGCCACCTGGCCGCCCAGCTGGACCCGCTTTCGCTCGACACGCCCGAAAAACAGCCTGAACTGGACCCGGCCAGCTATGGCTTCGGTACAGAAGACATGGGCCGCAAGATCTTCATCGATGGCTATCTTGGTCTGGACCATGCGACGGTCAGCGAGATGCTCGATATCCTGCAGCGGACCTATTGTTCGACCATCGGCATCGAGTTCATGCATATTTCCGATCCGGAAGAGAAGGCCTGGCTTCAGGAGCGGATCGAAGGCCCGGACAAGGGCGTTGCGTTCACGGATCAGGGCAAGAAGGCGATTCTCGCCAAGCTGATCGAAGCGGAAACCTTCGAACGCTTCCTGCACAAACGGTATCCAGGCACGAAGCGCTTTGGCCTTGATGGCGGTGAAGCGGCGGTGCCGGCGCTGGAACAGATCATCAAGCGCGGCGGCGCGCTTGGCGTGCGCGAGATCGTTGTCGGCATGCCGCACCGTGGTCGCCTCAACATGTTGGCCGCTGTGATGGGCAAGCCCTACGAGCAGATCTTCCACGAATTCCAGGGCGGTAACACGCAAGGCGCGGGCGAGTTTGGCTCGGGCGATGTGAAATACCATCTCGGCGCGTCGTCTGACCGCGAGTTCGACGGCAATGAAGTTCACCTCTCGATGAACGCCAACCCGTCCCACCTGGAAGCGGTGGATCCGGTTGTGCTGGGCAAGTCGCGCTCCAAGCAGGAAATGCTGCATCGTGAGAGCGGGACGCTGGACCGCTCGACTGTGCTGCCATTGCTGCTGCACGGCGACGCCGCCTTTGCGGGGCAGGGCGTCGTGTCGGAATGTTTCGCATTGTCGGGCCTGTCGGGCTATCGCACAGGCGGGACGATCCACTTCATCGTGAACAACCAGATCGGCTTTACGACAAGCCCTATCTATTCGCGGTCTTCTCCGTACCCGTCGGATGTCGCCCTGATGGTTCAGGCACCGATCTTCCACGTCAATGGGGATGATCCGGAAGCGGTCACCTATGCGGCCAAGATCGCGACCGAGTACCGCCAGAAATTCGGCAAGGACGTTGTCATCGACATGTTCTGCTATCGTCGCTTTGGGCACAATGAGGGCGACGAGCCCATGTTCACCCAACCGGTGATGTACACCAAGATCAAAGGTCATGCCTCGACCCGTGAGATCTATGCGGAACGCCTCGTCAAGGAAGGCATTCTGACGGCTGAGCAGGTCGAACAGCAAGTCGTCGATTTCGAAGCCTATCTCGACCGCGAATTCGAAGCCGGCAAGACATTCGAAGCCAAGAAGGCAGACTGGCTGGACGGCGAGTGGAAAGGTCTCGGCCTGCCCGATGATGACGAGCGCCGTGGCAAGACCGGCGTGGCCAAGAAACGCCTGCAGGCGCTTGGTCAGACCATCACCACAGTGCCCGAGGGCGTTGACATTCACCGCACACTTGCGCGCGTCATTGACGCACGGGCGACGGCCATCTCGAAAGGGAAGGGGCTCGATTGGGCGACGGCGGAGCATCTGGCTTTCGCGACCTTGCTGGATGAGGGCTTCCCGGTCCGTCTGTCCGGTCAGGATTGCGGTCGCGGGACGTTCTCCCAGCGCCACAGCCACATCATCGACCAGACCAATGGTGATCGCTACACGCCGCTGAACAATATCAGCGACAAGCAGGCCCATTACGAAGTGATCGACTCGCTTCTGTCGGAAGAAGCTGTTGTCGGATACGAGTACGGATATTCGCTGGCCGACCCGAACACGCTGACCATGTGGGAAGCCCAGTTCGGGGACTTCTCGAACGGTGCGCAGGTCTTCTTCGACCAGTTCATTTCGTCGGCTGAGCGCAAATGGCTCCGCATGTCGGGCCTGGTCCTGCTCCTGCCGCATGGCTATGAAGGTCAGGGTCCGGAGCATTCCTCGGCCCGGCTCGAGCGCTTCCTGCAAATGTGCGCGGAAGACAATTGGCAAGTCTGCAATCTGACGACGCCGGCGAACTATTTCCACGCCCTGCGCCGCCAGATCCATCGCGACTTCCGCAAGCCGCTAATCATCATGACGCCGAAATCCCTTCTGCGTCACAAGCTGGCAACGTCCAGTCTGGACGATCTGAGCACGAAGTCGTCCTTCCACCGCATCTTGTGGGATGATGCCGAGACGCCGGGCCGTGAAGGCAAGGTGAAACTCGTCAAGGACAACAAGGTGCGCCGCGTCGTCCTGTGTTCGGGCAAGGTCTATTATGATCTGTTCGAGGCGCGCGAGGAAAGCGGTGTGGACGATGTCTATCTGCTGCGCGTCGAGCAATTCTATCCGGTGCCACGCAAGTCGCTGATCCATGAGTTGAAGCGCTTCCCGCAGGCCGAGATTGTCTGGTGTCAGGAAGAGCCACGCAACATGGGTGGCTGGACATTCATTCGGGACGAGCTGGAATGGTGTGCGAACCAGGCTGGATCATCCTCTCCGCGTCCGTCCTATGCGGGTCGTCCGCCATCTGCTGCTACGGCAACAGGTTTGCTGTCCAAGCACAAAGCTGAGCAGGATTCCTTGATCTCAACAGCCCTTGGCAAAGACCCTGTAGCTGACAACATCGTCGCCACCTGATTCTGATTTATTACAAACGGACTGATTTCATGACCGATATCACAGTGCCTACTCTCGGCGAGAGCATCACCGAAGCCACAGTTGGCCAATGGCTGAAAGCCAAAGGCGACGCTGTGAAGAAAGATGAAGTGCTTGTCGAACTCGAAACAGACAAAGTGTCTGTCGAGGTTTCCGCCACCGAAGACGGCGTCTTGTCCGAGATTCTCGCCAATGAAGGCGACACGGTCGAAATCGGCGCGCTGTTGGGCAAGCTTGGTGGTGGGTCCGGCGCATCGGCGAAGTCCGAAACGGCTGCGGCGGCACTGCCGGCACATGGCGGTCCGAAGGATCCGGGCGGCGTTCCGGGCAAGGCCGACAAGGGCGAACTGATGGATGTCGAAGTGCCGACCATGGGCGAAAGCGTCGCCGAAGGCACGCTGTCTACATTCCTCAAGGCACCAGGCGATGCGGTCAAGAAAGACGAGACAATCGCCGAGATCGAAACCGACAAGGTTGCACTGGAAGTACCTTCACCCGCTGACGGCATTGTCGCCGAACTGCTGGTTGGTGAGGGGGACTCGGTTACGCCGGGATCTGTTATTGCGCGCATCAGCGCGGGCGGGTCGGCCGCGGCCGCTGCGCCGGCGGCGTCGAAACCTGCAGCCACCACATCGGCTCCTGCCGCAACGGGCGAGCGCCCTGTCTCTCCATCCGTGCGCCGCATTTCATCAGAAGCCGGCGTGAACCCCGCTGATATTCCAGGCTCAGGCCGTGATGGCCGCGCGACAAAGGCTGACGCGATGAATTATGTGAACAGCGCCCCGAAAGCGGCGTCTGCCCCGGCAGAAGCGAAGGCCCCGCGCGATATTGGCCCACGCGAAGAACGTGTCCGCATGACGCGCCTGCGCCAGACCATCGCCCGCCGCCTGAAAGAGGCCCAGGACAATGCGGCCATGCTGACGACATTCAATGATGTCGACATGGGCGCGATCATGGACCTCCGGAAAAAGCATCAGGAAGCTTTCGTTGCCAAACACGGCATCAAGCTGGGCTTCATGAGCTTCTTCGTGAAAGCGTGCGTCAACGCACTGAAGGAAGTGCCTGCGGTGAACGCCGAGATCGATGGCACGGACATTATCTACAAGAACTATTATGACATCGGCGTCGCGGTCGGCACCGACAAGGGCCTTGTTGTGCCAGTTGTGCGCGACTCCGATGACCTGTCTCTGGCTGGCATTGAGAAGTCTATCGCAGACCTTGGCAAACGCGCCCGCGATGGCTCGCTGACGATTGGCGACATGCAGGGCGGTACGTTCACCATCTCCAATGGCGGGATCTATGGCTCGCTGATGTCGACCCCGATCCTGAACCCCCCACAGTCCGGCGTGCTTGGCATGCACCGGATCGAACAGCGCCCTGTGGCCATCAATGGCGAAGTCAAGATTCGCCCCATGATGTATCTGGCGCTGTCCTATGACCACCGGATCGTGGATGGCAAGGAGGCCGTGACCTTCCTCGTCCGCGTCAAGGAAGCTCTGGAAGACCCAGAGCGGATGCTGCTCGAAGTCTAGGCCTTCGCGGTCAGCCAGCCTCGGATAAGTCCTGCCTGCATGCACTGTGCGGGCAGGGCAAATCCAGCACTCTCCATCATGTGTTCAACCTTTGCCGGTCCGTGGCAGGCAAACTGTGAGCCGAACATCTGCTGGTAGTGAGCCCGACCCTCCGGGGTCATGCCCGTACGGGACAAGAGGTTCAGCCAAAGCTCCATCACCATCGGGAAGTCGGGCGCGTTCATGTTGGCGCACAAGTCGGCATTGAAGAGCGGTGCACCGGGGCGCAAGCGATCCGCGATGGAACGGAAGTAAGCGGTCCGCGAGTCTGCCTGGGTCAGGAAGTGCGAGACGAGCAGACTGGTTGCGCCCTCAAAGTCGAATGCTTCGACCTCCGAGACATAAGCATTGTGAAACGTGCAGCGCGCCGCGAAGCCTTCAGCCTCCGCATGTCGGCGAGCGACATCCAACATGGCGCTGGAAGGATCAATGAGCGCAAACTGCCATTTGGGAAATCGTGTGGCGAGGTAGCGGACTTCAGCGCCGGTCCCGGCCCCGGCGACAAGAATGCGTGCATTGTCCGGCAGTTTTCCCAAACCGGTTTCCAGTATCAGATGCAGCAGCCCCTTGATGGCCTGCAATTCTTCAAACTGATTGTCATATGCTGCGGCATGATCCGGGCCGAAGGCTTCAGACAAAGCGAACTTGTCTTGCGACATGGGAAGCTCTCCATACATGTTATTTTATAACATTAACGTTTGACCCATGTGACCGCAACCGGAAAAACGGTCGAGAATGCCTTTGCGGGGTTTTTTGCGAAATTGACGTGCGGGTTCACGAAAAAGGGCAGGTGCGTTTCTGCACCTGCCCATTCGCGTCGTCCCCTTATCGCGGCCTGCCAGGGGGCGTCTCCCCACCCTCCGCGATGTGTTGTATTTATTACGCGTCACAACACAGGTTATGTACATAAGGGGGGCTGATTGAATGGTTCCCCAATGCCTTGTTATTTCACGTTCATTTGATCCGAGGTAGCAAAAGCGGTACGCTTTGGTGCGCTCCGTGGTCGAAATCGACTTCAATCCCTAGTGTGGGTGAGCGCACACAAACGGAGGCGGTGGGCATGTGCTGGGCTGGCATTTTCCAAGCGAAATTTGTTGGCACGCGCAACCAGGGGCTCCCCCAATGCGTATCTGATTGAGCCTCAACTGGCGCAACACAACTAAAGGGGACTAACTTCAATGGACGAATTCTGGCGAAATACGGTCGATCAGGCGCAGGCCTATGGTCCACAGCTGATCAAGGCCGCCTTGGTCATGATTGCCTTCATCATCGGCGCTTTCATCGTGCGCTGGCTGATTGCGGCAGCCATCGACCGGACAGGTCTGGCCAAGAAAGCCAACGCATCAACGGCCACCAGTGACAGCAAATCGCTTGGCACCAGCCTTGCGCAAGCGGCATTCTGGGTCACGATCCTGATAGGTTTGATGCAAGCGCTCGCGATCGCAGGCGCAACGCAGATTTCGAGCGCGCTACATGGCGTGATCGATCCGATCCTGTCCTATCTGCCAAATGTCATCGGTGCGGCACTGATCTTCGGCATTTTCATCATTATTGCCAATGTCGTGCGTGAGACGCTGAAAGCCGTACTTGTATTCGGTGACGGCATGCCGGAACGCTTCGGCTTGGCGACCGGACGCGTAAACATCTCCGGCATTGTGGCATCCGTGGCATTCGCCGTTCTGGTGATCATCGGCGCTATCATGGCGTTTGATGTGCTGGCCATCGAGGCGATCTCCGCCCCGGCAAATGAGCTGCTGACCGACATTATCGGCATTATCCCGAATGTACTGGCCGCTGGCGTGATCCTCGCAATCTTCGTGCTGATCGGCCGATTTGTTGCCAATCTGGTGCTGAAGACGCTGCCAGGTACAGGCGTGGATTCGGCTGTTTCCGAACTTGGCCTGCTCAAGGGCGCAGATGGCGGGCTGACTGCCAGCACGGTAATTGCCCGGGTTGCGATGTTCCTGATCGTGCTGCTTGGTCTGGTGGCTGCGCTGAACGCGCTGGGAATTGAGTCGCTGACCTATGCGATGAATGTTGTACTCGATATGGGCGTCCAGATCATCTTTGGCGCGCTGATCATCTTCGCAGGCGTGTTCATTGCCAAGCTTGTGAGCTCGGCCATGGATTCCACTGGGGCAGGGGCAACGGATGTCACTGCACGCGTTATGAAATGGATCATCATCGTGCTTGCCGTGATCCTCGGCATCTCCCGCATGGGCCTCGACCCTACGGGTGGCGTGTTCATTCTGGAAGTGGCCAAATGGATTGTCATCGGCGGTGCCGCAGCCTTTGCCATCGCCTTTGGCTGGGGTGGCCGCGAATGGGCCGCCCGGATCCTCGAATCCTGGCGCAGCACACGCTAGACAGCGCTCAACCCATAAAACAGGGGCCGCGCGAAAGGGCGGCCCTTTTTCATGTCCATGTGGTCTGGAGGCGCTTCGTCGCAGCTGCTTTGTTGCGGTGGCGATTGGGGTCATATATGCGCAAACCTCTCGGCAACAGGGCATATTCCGCATGACCACCTACACTTCCGATCAGCGACGTCACTCATCCGAGACGGCTGAAACCATGTCCGATGTTCGTTATGAGATCGACCGGATTGATCGTCTGCTCGTCGAAATCCTGGCAGAGCGCCAATCCTTCATGGATGCTGCGGCGCGTATCAAGCCGGACCGGTCGAAAGTGCATGACAGCGCGCGGATCGAAGATGTCGTGACAAAGGTTAAGGCTGCTTGCGAAGGCGCGGGCTTGTCGCCGGCCATTGCCGAGCCGGTCTGGCGGACCTTGATTGACCGTTGCATTGCGTATGAGTTCGGCAGCTATGACGCGCGGCGTGGCGGCGACGACGTAAACTCGTAAAGCACCTGGGCGACCTCTTCGAGCGTGTCCCCCAGCGCATCCTTGATATCGCTGATCATGACTGCAGCGGCCGTGACGCTGGGCGGGGTCTCTGACCGGCCGGCTTTTTCGGCTTTTTCACATTTCGACGCCAACAGGATGGCACCAATACCAAGGCTGGCGCCCTTGAGCGTGTGGGCGGCGTCGGCCCATTGGCTCGCCTCGGCGTGCGGATCCAGCATACGTGACCAGATTTCGGCCTGATGCCGGAAGATTTCGATGACTTCCACGGCGAGATCATTGTCGCCTCCGGTCATTGCTTTGAGGTGCTCGCGATCGAGTAAGGCAAAGGTCTCGGTCATGTCAGGCGTCTCCCACAGAATTTGACCGTGACACGAGGCTGCTGCCCAATCGTTAATGATTTTAGCTTTTCAGAGAATCTTTGATCGGGCTGAATTTATCGATTGTCGAAAAGGCAAACTTGAATTATTATTCATCTGTGCCGAGTTTTGACGTGGCACAATTCGTATTTGGCTCTGGGGAATTGCGATGTTGGATTTCGTCGTGTTGGTTCGTAATCTGGTTTTGGCAGCTGCTTTGGCGTGGCTGGGACTGGAATTTGCGCCGGAGCAGGATGACAATTCCGAAGCAGCCCGTCAGGACTCTGTGGTTACGGCCCTGCTGGCCCGTTAACGCATTCGGCCTTCCAAACCTAGAAATGCACACATTCTGGTCTCGCGCCGGTCGAATTGTCGCGGTATACTCCGGCTATGACCGAGCCGTCTGCCGCTCGCCCGTCTGGCCGCGATCTGCTTGTCAGGCAAGAGGCGTCTGAAAACTTCGAGCTCGCCCGCAGTGGTGGCAGCTGGATGGTTGTGACCGGTTTTGTCGTTGCAATTTTCTGGATATTCGGCGCGGCTGCGATGGCAGTTGGCCTTTGGGGTGTTGATGGCCTGAAGGAGTTACAACCATTGGTCTTGGTCGGCGGAGCCATGGCATTGGTCGTCCCGGCGCTGCTGATGATCATGGCGGGCTATATGGGGCGCACCAATCGTCGCTCTTCTGCTTCGAATGCGCTGGTGATGGAAGCCGCCGTTCGCCTGATGGCTCCGGCGCGTGAAGCTGGCACCGAGGGCATCACTTTTGCCGAACAGATGAAACAGGCCGCAGCTGAAGTGGATCGCGCCATGGCGCATGCGCTGTCAGCGATGAAGGCCATGGCGGGAGAGATCGGAGACGAGCGCCTGCGGTTGGAATCGGTGGCTTATGCCAGCGCGGACAATGCCCGCGACCTGACCGAACGGCTTGGCCAGGAAAGACAGGCTCTGGAAGGACTCGCCCGAGACCTGCGCACGCATATGCAATCTCTGAACGAAGCCATCCCGCGACAGGCCCAGATGATGGTGAGTGCCACGCGGGAAGCCAGCGAAGAGGTTTCCCGCGCCGATGAAGCGCTGGCGCGCCGTCTGGAAGCCATGCAGGTGGCGGGTCGCACATTGTCTGAGAAGCTGATCGAGCTGGATGCGCTCGCAGGTGATGCTGCCACGCGCACCGAAACGCTTACCTTTGCGGTCACACGCGTCGAGGAAAAGCTCGACCAGTCCCGCCGCACGGTAGACGCTGCTGTGCGGGCAGGGGAGATCGCTGCAGCTGCCGCAATGACAACCGGCGACGCCTTGAAAGACGCCGTATCTTCAGCCCTGGATGGTGCTCGCCGGGCGAACAACGAAATCAATACTTCTACGCGCGAGGCCGCCGAAAACGCGGCGCGCGCATTGGCCCGGCTGCGCGAAGCCGGCGAGGAAGCTGCCGCAGCTATCCGCTCGGCGGAGTATGCCGCCAAGGCCGACACGGTCCGAATGGACCGCAAGACACGTGAAGCTGCGTCTCTGGCGTTGGCAAGGGATGATCTTGCGAAACCGGTCGTGCCTGAGCGCGCGCCTGAGCCGGAGCCGAAACCCAGCATCATTCCCGCTTCCGCACACCAGTCCGACGAGCTCCACGACGATGACGGTCTACATGATGACGAAGCGTTCGAGCCAATGCCTGTCCGCAATGGCAATGGGCATACGAATGGTTTCCATCTTGAGGACCGCAACGGCCACACGCCAGAAATGCCTGAGACCCCCGTCGCGCCAAAACCCAAGCCTGCGCCACGTGCCAGCATGGATGACGAACTGTTCGATGCGGCGGCCGACGCCTTGGCCAGCGCTGCGCTGACGGACAAGCCGGACAACAAGCCGGACACATCGGCGCAGGACGACACCTGGGATCTGAGCCGCGCCCTCGAAGAGAAGGCACCTGAACCGGTGACGCAGCCCCTCCGCCGCCGCCATGATGACACACCCGCCGTTACTGAAAGCCCATTCGATGAAACGCCGCGCCGGCGCGCAACAGACTTGGTTCCTGACGAATCTGATATTCTGGAGCCCGAGCCAGTAGACGAGCCGATGCCGCTCGTACCTGTGCGGTCGTCCTCGCCGTCATCGGGTGCGGAAATGGGCTGGCGCGACATCATTTCGGATATGAGCCGCGAGGACAAACCCCTGCGCGACCGTGAAGATGTCGCCGACGAACTGATCGACCGGCTGCAGACGTCCGGTATCGTCCTGCCCGAGGCAATCCGCCCGAAAGCCAAACGCAAGATTGCCGAAGCCGCCCGGCGCGGCGACAAGGAGCGCAAGTCTGCAATCCTGTCCCAGGCGGGTCGCCAGGTGGAGCGCGTCACACAACGCCTGCGCAATGACCGCGACCTGATGGATCTGGCGCGGGACTTCCTCGATATGGAAGCTGACGACGCGTTGCACGCGCTGGAGCAAACGCAGAAGACTGGCCGCAATGCCAGCGCCCGGCTTGCCGCTTATCTGCTGCTTGATGCGGCACTCTGATCAGCCGCCAAGCAATACAATCCCAATCACACCCGAAGCCACGAGCAGGATACCTGCCAGTTCGCGCGCCGTGATGCGCTCGCGAAAGACCACATGTGATGCAATCAGGGTAAACAGGATTTCGACCTGACCGACAGCCTTTACGCTGGCAGCGTCCTTGAGCGTGAACGCCATGACCCATGCCATTGATCCGAGGAAGCCGATCAGGCCAACCCATCCGGCTTGTCGCCATGCCCCGAACAGCTTGGCGACCTGGCCGGGCTCGCGCAGTCCGAGCCAGCCGAGCAACATGACCGACTGGATTATCGTGACGAAGGCGAGCGTGGTTGTGGTGCTGAGCAGCAGGCCGACCTCGCCAAGCGACAAGGATGCGCCGCGAAGCGACACGGACGATACGGCGAAACAGGCTCCCGACAACAGCCCGATCCAGAGCGAACCGTCCGGCGTCCATTTGTGCCCGTCAGCTCTGGAAAGCGAGATCAGGATGATCCCCAAAATGCTGGCAATGATCGCCAGAAGGGCGGGCAAGGTGAGCGTATCGCCGAGCAGGATAATGCCGACGAGCGCAGCCTGAACAGGTTCGGTCTTGGTAAAGGCCGTGGCAGCCGCGAAATTGGCCTTGGAGAACAGATGGATCAGTAGTCCGGTCGCGAGCACCTGACTGATTCCGCCTATAATCGTATAAGCAAAGAAGGCAGCGGGCGGCGCGGGCAGGGGCGTGCCCCGCCCGATGGTCAACACCGCCAGCAGGCCGACTGCCAGCGGCGCTGCATAGACGAAACGTGAGGCCGTCGCGCCCCATGTGCTCAGCGTCTGCTTCAGCTGTTTCTGAAGCGCTGAGCGACCATTCTGGCAGAATGCAGCCGCCAGCGTCATGGGAATCCAGAGATCCATGCAGCAATACTCTTTGAGAGAAGACGGGGCTTGCTAGGCGGCCTGCGACCGCTTCGCTTTGCGCGCTTCCAACTTGTTCACGGCGTGGAGGTAGGCTTTTGCACTCGCGACAAGCGTGTCCGGATCCGAGGAACGACCGGTCGACATGATGCCGTCGCTGTTGAGACGAACAGACACGGTCGCCTGGGCATCGGTGCCGCCAGTGACGGCGTGGACCTGATAAAGCTCCAGCTTGCCTTCATGCGGCACGATCTCGCGAATGGCGTTGAACACCGCATCCACTGGGCCATTACCGCGGGCGATGGCGAATTTCTCTTCGCCGTCCACAACGAGATCAATCTCGGCCGTTTGAGGGGCGTCTGTTCCTGCAACCACACGCAACCGCTTGAACGCGATCCGTTCGCCTTCTGCAGCCAACTGGTCATCGACCAGTGCGATAATGTCATCATCGAAGACGTGCTTCTTGCGGTCGGCAAGGGCCTTGAAGCGCTTGAACGCATCATTCAAGGGATCGCCTTCCATCGTGTATCCGAGCGCTTCCAGCTTGTCGCGGAAGGCGTGACGACCGGAATGCTTGCCCATGACCAGTGATGTCTTGGCAACGCCGACATCTTCGGGCCGCATGATTTCATAGGTCTCGGCATTCTTCAGCATGCCATCCTGATGGATGCCGCTTTCATGCGCGAAGGCGTTCTTGCCCACGATCGCCTTGTTGTACTGGACCGGGAAGCCGGTGATGCGGCTGACCATGGCAGAGGCACGGGAGAGATAGGCGGGTTTGATGTCGGTCTCGAAGGGCAGCGTATCGCTGCGCACTTTCATGGCCATGACAATCTCTTCCAGCGCGGCATTGCCGGCACGTTCGCCGAGACCGTTGATGGCGCATTCCACCTGACGCGCGCCATTGGCGACGGCATTGATAGAGTTCGCGACAGCCAAGCCAAGGTCATTGTGGCAGTGGGCCGACCAGATAACCTTGTCAGAGTTCGGGATTGTCTCGATCACACGGCGGAACAGGGCGCCATACTCATCCGGATGTGAGTATCCGACCGTGTCAGGCAGGTTGATTGTGGTTGCACCGCTGGCAATGGCCACGTCGATACATTTGCACAGGAAGTCGAAATCGGTGCGCGTGGCGTCTTCGGCGCTCCATTCAACATCGTCAGTATGGTTGCGGGCCTGGGCGACCGAGCGGCCTACCGCTTCGAGCACGGCATTCGGCCCCATTTTCAGCTTGTGCTTCATATGGACCGGGCTGGTCGAGATGAAGGTGTGAATGCGTGGGCGGGCCGATTTCTTCACGGCTTCGGCGCAGCGCTCGATATCGTTCGGCGTCGAACGGGCGAGGCCGCAGATGATGGCTGACTTCGACTGTTCGGCAATGGCGCTGACGGCGGCGAAGTCGCCTTCGGAGGCGGCAGGAAAACCGGCTTCGATCACATCGACACCCATGGTTTCCATCAACTCGGCGAGTTCGAGCTTTTCATTATGGGTCATGGACGCGCCGGGTGATTGCTCACCGTCGCGCAGGGTCGTGTCGAAGATACGGATATGAGGATTGGATGACGTGGACATTTTGGAGCTACCGGGTCTGGGAATGGGAAATAAGGCTGGTGATCACCCCTGACCGCGCGGCTGCCCTGGCTGACCTAGGCAGACATCACCGGCCAGGGGCCGGTAAGCAGTAGCTGAAGAGGCATTTTATTCCACATGGGGTGTTACATCGGCCTATGGGGCGGCGGTGTCAACCTCGTTTTGCGGGATCAGGGCAACAGATTGCCCGGTTTTGCGCATTCGGGCACGGGCATAGGCGGCGATGGCAATATAAACGCCGACGGCGGCAGCGGCCGCTGCAATAGCAACGAGTGGATTCCCCGTGAAGGCAGCAAGCAGGCTTTGACCGGCGAAGGCGATCAGGGCGATCTTGGGAATGATCCCCACCCCCATGCCGGCCCAGTAATGGAGAAATTTCGCATGACTCACGCCGAAAGCCATATTGACCAGCAGGGCAGGGCCCGCAGGCACATTGCGTACGATCGCGCTCGTCATCATGGCATTGCGACCAACGAACGTGGATAGCTTGTTGGCGGTTTCACCCGCATACCGGCGAAACGCTTTTTCGCCTGCAAGGCGCCCGGCATAGAAGGTGGCGGCGCCTGCCACCATGTTGGCGATCCAACCAAACATCGCGCCGAGCCAGGGGCCAAACATGGCAATCGCGATGGCCAGCAATGCAAATTGGGGAATGCCGAGAAAGGCGCCGACCACAAATAGCAGGATCAAAGCTGGCAGGGCCCACGGGCTGGAGGCGATATCCTGCATGAGGGCCTGCAAGGTGGCGATGTCCAGCAGATTGGTCGTCTTGCCGATTGCGAACAGCAAGATGATTACAGCCAGCGCGATACCTCCAATGATGGCGCCGCGACGGGCATTGGCATCCAGGACTTTCTTGGGGGCGGGCCGAGTATCCATGACAGGGGGCTTTCAAGCTCGAGCCGATTTACGTCAATCCGCCGCCTGCCGCAAAGTTAATTTCAGCAGTGGTTGATCCCGTTGGTCCCCCCGGATACGTACTCCGCCGAACTCTAGTGTCGCTTAAAAGGATTCCGCGCATGACAGACCTCTCCCCTCGCCATGACTGGACCCGAGATGATATCGCGAAACTCTACGCCTTGCCGTTGGACACGCTGATGGCGCACGCATTGACGGTGAAGCAGGCCAACTGGCCGGATGGGAAAGTTCAGAAGTCTCAACTGCTATCGATCAAGACGGGCGGCTGTGCTGAGGATTGCGGCTATTGCAGCCAGTCAGCCCATTTCGATACCGGGCTCGATGCCTCGAAACTGATGCCGCTCGATGAGGTGGTCACCGCCGCGCGCAGAGCCAAGGAAAATGGCGCGGACCGGTTCTGCATGGGAGCGGCCTGGCGCAGCCTGAAGGATCGCGATGTCCCCAAAGTTGCCGCCATGATCGAAGCCGTGAAGGCCGAAGGGCTGGAAACCTGCGTCACGCTGGGCATGCTGGATGACGGCCAAGCCGAAGCGCTGAAATCGGCCGGGCTCGATTACTACAATCACAACCTGGACACTTCACCGGAATATTACGGCAAGGTCGTCTCCACTCGCACCTATGATGATCGGCTTGAAACGCTGGGGCGTGCGCGAACGGCTGGCCTGAAGCTCTGTTGTGGTGGCATTCTGGGAATGGGTGAAAGCCGAGAGGACCGGATTGGCCTGATCCATGAATTATCCAAACTGACGCCGCACCCGGAAAGCGTTCCGGTGAACATGCTGGTGCCGATTGAAGGCACGCCGCTCGGCTACAGTCCGGCCATTTCGGTCATCGAGATGGCGCGGGCCATTGCCGTCTGCCGGGTCGTGTTTCCACAAAGCTGGGTACGTCTGTCCGCGGGCCGCGAAGGCATGACGGAAGAGGGGCAGGCACTCTGCCTGCTGGCGGGTGCGAACTCGATTTTTGTCGGCGACCGCCTTCTGACAACCGACAATCCGGAAATCGACGAGGATGATGCGCTGATGGGTCAGATGGGCCTGGAGGCCGCCGGCCGGGCAGAAATGGAAGCCCCGGCGCGGCGGACCACGCTGATCGGCGGCTGATCCCTATCGGGTCTGCCCACCGTCCACAGGCACGATGGCACCGGTGATGAAGCTGGCCACCGGGCTGAGCAGGAAGGCTGCCGCTGAGCCGATCTCTTCAGGCTTGCCGAAGCGCTGGAGCGGGACTTCGCGCTTGATCCAGCGGGTCCAGGCGTCTCCACGCTCACCATTGATGCGTTCTTCCCATTCTCCATCCGGGAAGATGATGTTTCCAGGAGCGATGGCGTTGATGCGCACATTGTTGCGGCCGGATACCCGGGCGAGTTCCTTGGTCAGATGGTTAATCGCGGCTTTTGACGTGCCATAGGTCAGCGGCGTGCCGAGGCCGGTGAGGCCTGCAATCGAAGAGATCATCAGGATGGCGCCTTCGCCACGCGGGTCCATGCGTCGCAAGGCCGACCGGGCTAGGAAGAAGGCGGAATCGAGGTTTTGCGAAATGCCGGCATCCCAGGTGGCGTCGTCGACTTCAAATCCGGGCGGACAAGGGTGCAGGCCGACATTGGCGACCGCGCCCCAAAGCTCGCCGAGTTCGTTCTCGATCGTGTCTATCATCGTCTCGACCGTGCGGGAATCGCGCAAGTCTCCGGCGCGGGCCCAGACATTTTCCTCGCCATACTGGGCGGCGAGCCGCGCACGTTCCTGTTCCAGCTTCTCTTCCCCACGAGCGGCGAGGGCGACTTTCGCGCCTTCTGCGAGGCAGGCCTCTACGATGCCAAGGCCAATGCCCCGGCTGGCGCCTGCAACGAAGATGGTTTTTCCCTTTAGGCCCAGATCCATGTGCGTTTCTCCCTTTTGGTTATGCCCAGCAGACTAGACGCCGCGTCGACAAAAGAAATCCCCGCCCTCAGGGAAGGCGGGGAAGGATGAGGTGCATATCTCAGGATCAGGCCGCCTTGCGATAGCGTTCATTGACGCTTTCATCGAGACGTGGGGACCGGCCGGTAGCGATTTTGACAAGGCGTTCCAGGGCCGGGAAGAACCGGGCGCGTTCCAGGACCGGATTGGTGTAGTTGGTAATGACGCAATAATGGGTGTCCTTGCCCATGCGGTGATGGGCGGCGTGATGCTGGAAGGACTGGGCGAAGCCGGTTTTCTGCAGGGCGTTGATCAAACGGCCATTCTCCTTCGGGCTGCGATGGGCAGCGCGATGGAACTCATTGGCGAAGACGCCGAACAGGACAGCCGAACCGGTGAACAGGTTCAGCGTGCCCGTGGCCCAGAAGCCGGCGAGGAACAAGGCGCCAAGCACGAAGACTTCCTTGTTGCGCGACAGGAATGAGCCAGCCAGAAATGCACGCGGTTTGAAATGGTGTTCCTGATTGGCGCGGATCGTATGGCCCAGCACAGGCCATTTCGGATTTCCGTACCGGTCTTCAAACCAGTGGATGAGGCCTGAAATGAAATCGGCCAGAAACAAGCCTCCGAAAACGGACGCGGCGGTTTTAAGGGCAGTCGCGACAATCGTGACCGGCATGGGGTCATCTCCTTCTTGCTGTCGAACACTCTTGTGAGGTTAGTATGTGATCATTTGCTCGCAAAAGAGGGCGAAATTGTGGCAAGTGAGAGATCAATCACTCGATTCCTGTCCGGGTCTGAGAGCAGCAGGAGAGGGATCTATTCGTCGCGCAGGGGTTTGCGCGTGATCACATAGACAGCACCGACGGCGATGAGGCCGAGGCCTGAGCCCAGTACCCACGGCTTATGATAAGCAAACGCGGTGACAATCAATGCGGCCAGGCCCATACCGCAAACAGCGGCGATTTTCGCTTCACGCGCCATGGCGCCCGTTTCGAGGAAGGTCTTGATTGCCGGGCCGACGCCCGGCTGACGATAGATCCAATCCGCCCAGCTGGGATTGGATTTGGCAAAGGCCAAAGCGGCGACAATCCAGAAAATGGTCGTGGGCCACACCGGTAAGGCAAGGCCTATCGCGCCGAGCGCGAATGCCACAACTCCGACTGCTCGCCAGATCCACATGAGAAACCCATTCCGCGCTGTGGGGTGGCTGGCAACCCCCAAAGCAGGCCACCTCAGCTGAATGCGGCTGAAATTTGCAAGAATTTCTTTGATTTGACCCATTCACGCCCTGTTCGCGCCGTGGCGAAGATGTGTAAGAGTTGTAAGAAAGCTCAAAGGAGAGGGTTTCCATGTCGCACTTCATATCGGGCACGCGGGGAATTGGTCGGACACTGGTCACAGCCATGATGATCGCCGTGCTCGCGGCGTGTGGAGGCAACAAGGAAGACCGACAATCTGATACTGCCAGTGATGAAGGCACGATTGTCACGCGCTCCGCCGCTGACAATGTGGCTGCTCGCCAGCGCGAACGCCGTCGTCAGGCTGCGATTGACGAGGTTGAGCAGGATTTCTCCTATTTCCGCTACCGTATCGATACCGCCACCGAACAGCCGCTGGCGTGTTTCGTCTTTTCTGCGCCGCTTGATCCGGAAGCGGATTACTCGCCGTATCTCGAATTCCGTCCCGCTTTCCGACCTGCGCTCAGTGTTGAGGGACGCGAGCTGTGTGTTGGCGGTCTGACTTTTGGGTCGGAACGGTCTGCAACACTGCTTTCCGGCCTGCCTTCGGCTGATGGCCGCACATTGAAGAATGAGGAAGTTGTTCCGATCGATTTCGCCGACCGGCCACCTTATGTCGGCTTCAAGGGAGCAGGCGTGATCCTGCCGCGCGAAGATGCAGATGGCCTTCCGATTGAAACGGTGAATGTCGACGAAGTTGAAGTAACCGTGTCGCGCGTCAATGATCGCGCGCTGGCCTTCAAGTCCATTACTGAAGGCCAAACCAATGCCCAGGGCCGCTATGCCTATACATGGGGTGAAGACAATCCTGAGGATGTTCAGGAAATTCTCTTCACGGGACGGATGGACGTGGCCAGCGAGCAGAATGCGCCCGTAGTGTCGGTCTTCCCCTTGCAGGACGTCGTCGGCCCGCTGGAGCCGGGCGCGTATTATGTTTCGGTCAAGGACGCCGCAGACCTGGATAGCGCCGAGCAGCCGCCAGCCTCTTCCAGCCGGTGGATCATGATGACCGATCTGGCCATCACCGCCTATGAAGGTGGCAATGGACTCGATGTCACGCTGCGCTCACTGCAGGACGGTCGCCCAGTGCCCGATACAACCGTGCAGCTGGTCGCGCGCAACAATGACATTCTTGCCGAAGGCCGCACAAATGAAGTTGGCCGGGTGGCCTTTGATGCGCCAATCACGAATGGCCAGGGCAATATGGAGCCCAAATTGATCATGGCCTACAGCGCCAAGGGCGAACTCGCTGTGCTGGACCTGACCCGCGCGCCGGTGGACCTCTCAGAATATGCTGTAGGTGGCCGCCGGGTCTCCGGGGACATCGATGCCTTCATGTATACAGAGCGTGGCATCTACCGCCCTGGCGAAACGGTACAATTGACCGCGCTGCTGCGTGATCATACCGGCAAGGCTATTGAAGACCGTGCCGGCAATATCGTCATCTACCGCCCGAATGGGCTGGTGGCCGGGAAGATACGGTTCGATGATCCTGAAGCGTCTGCAGTTGTTGAGGGCTATGAACTTACCAAGGGTGCATCTCGTGGCCAGTGGCGTGCGACGGTGGAAGTGGACGGTGTGTCGGGCGCATCCGGATCAGTCAACTTCGCAGTCGAGGATTTCGTGCCACAGCGCATTGCCGTTGACCTCGACACTGACAAGGACGCGCCCGTCTTGTTGGGTGAGAGCCGCAGTGTCGAAGTTGCCTCGCGTTTCCTTTATGGCGCACCAGGCGCGGGTCTGACGGTGAAATCCGAAGCCCGCATTGAAGCGGCGCCGACCCCATTCCCGCAATACAAGGGATTCAAGTTCGGCAGGCATGATGAGAGTTTTCGTGAACGCATCCTTGAAATGGATGATACGACTACGGACGGAGCCGGGATCGCGACGGTCACGCTCGCGCCGGGAAATGCCGGCAGTAATGCTGGGCGGCCACTGCGCATCAATGCTGTGGTTAGCGTACTTGAACCCGGCGGACGCGCGGTCACAGAAAGCGTGCGCATCCCGTATCGTCCGGAACGCCTTTATGTCGGTCTGAAACCCGGTTTCGAATATTCGGTCGAAGAAGGCCAGGATGTGGCCTACGAAGTCGTGGCCATGAACGAGAAGGGCCAGGCGATCGCGCAGCGGCTCAACTGGAAACTGCTTGCCATCGACTATCATTACGACTGGTACCGGGACGGTGATCAATGGCGTTGGCGCCGGTCTCGCACGGTGACCAAGGTCAATGAAGGCATTGTGACGACGCCGGAAGGCGGCAGCACCGAGATCCGCGTTTCCGGTCTGGATTGGGGCAGCCATGAACTGGTTGTCGAAGGCAGCGATGCGAATGCGTCCGCCGCGTCCAGTGACGATTTCTATGTCGGCTGGGGCGGAGGTGTCTCAGAGGATGGTGCCGAAGCGCCAGACCGTGTCCGCATCATAGGACCTGAGAAAGCCCCCTCTGCAGGTCAGAGCGCCGATATCACCATTGTGCCGCCTTATGAGGGCCAGGCGCAGATCGTTGTGGCTACCGATCGCATTCTGTCGGTCCAGAATTTGTCCGTTAGTGCACAGGGCACCAATGTGACCCTGCCGGTAACCGATGAATGGGGAGAGGGCGCCTATGTGATGGTGTCGGTCTATACAGAGCGCGATCCGATTCTGCGGGCAAAGCCGCGCCGTGCGGTTGGTGTGACACATGTGCCCGTCGATATGGGTTCGCGGACGTTCGAGTTGACGCTCAATGCGCCCGATATTGCCCGACCTGTTGGGGAGCAGGTGATTGAGGTCGAGTTTGATGGCGGCCCACGTGAGCCGGTCTTCCTGACACTGGCCGCTGTCGATGAAGGCATCTTGCGCCTCACCAAATTCGAGAGCCCTGACCCTGTCAGCTACTATTATGGCAAGAAGGCGCTCGGTGTTGAAATGTACGACGATTACGGTCGGTTGCTTGACCCGAATATGGGATTGCCAGCCGAAGTCCGCTCAGGGGGAGACCAACTTGGCGGTGAAGGGCTGTCGGTCGTCCCGGTGAAATCGGTCGCGCTCTTCTCTGGCTTGGTTGATGTCGGCCGGTCGGGTAAGGCAAAAGTTCGCCTTGAACTGCCGGAATTCAATGGTGAGCTGCGCTTGATGGCCGTGGCCTGGTCGCGATCTGGTCTGGGGTCAGCGGAGTCCAGCATGATCGTGCGCGAGAAAGCACCGTCGGATCTGATCATGCCGCGCTTCATGGCGCCTGGCGATGAAGCTCAAATTACTGCCAGTATCGACAATGTCGAAGTCGGGCCTGGAGCGTTCACAGCCGAGATTTCAGCGGACGGCCCGATTGATGTTGCGGATGGCAAGCTGACGCGTTCGCTTGCAACGGGTACGCGCGCGGATGTGCCAGTTCGGATTGGTGCGGATTCAGAAGGTATCGCAACGGTCAGGTTGGCGGTGACGGGGCCAAATGATTTCGAAACGGACCGGACTTACCAGATACAGACCCGTTCGCCCTATCTGCCGGTAACAAAGAACAGTCGGCAATTGATGGAACCGGGCGAAAGCTATTCTGTTGACGCTGATCTGCTGGAGGGCCTTGTGCCGGGGTCTGCTGCGATCAGTGTCGGCTATTCGACGCTGCCAATGGATCCGGCGACGCTCTATGCTTCGCTCGACCGCTACCCTTATGGATGCACCGAGCAAACCACTAGCCGGGCCTTGCCATTGCTCTACTCCGAACAGCTGATTGCAATGGGGGCTCCAGAACGTCGCGATGATCCGAAGATGCGGATTCAGACTGCGGTGAACACGCTGCTCAACCGTCAGGGATCTGACGGAGCGTTCGGCCTGTGGCGGGAAGGGGATGGCTACGCATCCCCTTGGCTTGGTGCCTATGTGACGGACTTTGTCTATCGCGCGAAACAGGCTGGCTTCTCTGTGCCGGACGAATCCTTGGAGCGGGCCTATGGCGCTCTGCGGCAGGTTTCGACTGGCGATGCATGGCGCGTTTATGGGTACGACACGGATGTCTATGAGAGCCGCTATTCCAACGACACTGCAGAGAAGCTGATGCAGCGCTCGTCGGCCTATGCACTTTACGTGCTCGCAAAGGCGGGCAAGGCCGACATTTCTCGCCTGCGCTACCTGCATGACCGCGAGCTCGATTCCATCGATAGCCCGTTGGCACGCGCCCATATCGGCGCAGGCCTTGCCATGCTGGGTGATCGGGCGCGGGCTGCCTCGGCCTTCAAGGCAGCGGAAGACGCGCTCGGTTACGAGAATACCGGCGATTACTACCAGACCCCGCTGCGCGATGAGGCGGCCATCCTGGCCCTCGCATCCGAAGCGGACATGCTGGATGTGGTAGAGCGTCTTGCCGCCAAACTGGGCGAGGATGCGCCAGACCCGACCGGATTGACAACGCAGGAAAAGGCTTTCGCGCTGCTGGCTGTGGACTCCCTGAACAAGGGGGCTGAAGGCTTCCGGCTCACCGTCGAAGGGCTTGGCCGTGGTAATAATAATGACCGGCAATATGCCCTGACCGAAGCGCAGGCCACGGAAGGTGTGACGTTCACGCTGGAAGGCAAGGCGCCGATGTTCCGGACAGTTATGGTCAGCGGTTCGCCAGAAACGGCGCCGCCCGCTGCGACATCCAAGATGGGCGTCGACAAGACATTCTTTACACTGACCGGTGGTCGTGTGAATCTGTCCCGGGTCAGCCAGGGGGACCAGCTGATCGTGCGCTTGACGGTGTCGCCACATGAGCGCCGCCTGAACCCTGTGATCGTGGCGGACCTGCTGCCCGCCGGCTTCGAGATTGAATCGGTGCTGCGCCCTGCAGATGGCAGGCGTGAATATGGCGGATCGGGCGCGTTTGCCTATCTCGGCCAGATTGCGAATGCACAGACTGCCGAGGCACAGGATGATCGGTTTGTGGCCGCCGTCGATGTCTATGCGCAGCCGGTCACGCTTGCCTATGTCGTCAGAGCGGTAACGCCGGGCGATTTCGCAATGCCGGGTGTGGTGGCCGAGGACATGTATCGTCCGGAAGTGTTCGCCCGGTCCAAGCCTGGCCGCGTCACGATCAGCGCAGCGCCCGGAACGATGGGAGGCGGTCAGTAAGCCATGCTGACGCCTCGGCGTATCGTCATCGGGATAGCCGCAGTGTTTGCTGCGGTTATCCTGATGGACTGGGTACTGCCGCCGCCAATTGACCGCGCGGGAGAAATCTCCGCGCTGGTGACCGACCGGGAGGGCAAGCCCCTGAGGGCCTTTCCGACCGAAGACGGACGGTGGCGGTTCCGCGGAGATCTCGACAAGATCGATCCAGAGTTCATCGAGGCGCTGCTTCGGGTCGAAGACAAACGTTTCTATAGCCATCGCGGGACAGATTGGACGGGGCTCGGCCGGGCTGTGGCAGACTCGGCGCGGGCCGGGCGGATCGTATCTGGGGGCTCCACGATCACGATGCAGACTGCGCGCCTGCTGGAACCTCGGGACCGCAATGTCGGGTCCAAGCTGATCGAGATCGCGCGCGCCTGGCAGATCGAACGTCGCTTGTCGAAAGATGAGATCCTCGAACTCTACCTTACGCTGACGCCCTATGGCGGCAACCTTGAAGGCGTGCGGGCAGCAAGCTGGAGTTATTTCGGGCACGAGGCTGACCGCTTGTCCGCTGACGAGATCGCACTGCTGATCGCCCTGCCGCAATCGCCCGAAGTGCGCCGCCCGGATCGTCGGCCACACCAGGCGCAAAAGGCGCGCGATTGGGTCGCAACCAAGCTCGGTTGGTATGGTGTTTTCAGCGAGGCTGATGTGGAGGAAGTAGCCACATCGCCGGTCCCGACGCGGCGGCGTGATTTTCCGATGCGTGCCTGGCACGGCACAGAGAAAGCGCTGGCGAGCGGGCCGCGCGAGGACGTGCGCGCCACGCTGGATGCGGGTCTTCAGGCTGAACTCGAATCCATGGCCTTGCGCAAGGCTGAGGCGGAAGGCCCTGACGTTCAGGTCTCGGCGATTGTGGTTCACATTCCGACACGTGGTGTGCGCGCCCTGATCGGATCTGCCTCGCGCGACCGGGCAGGGGGCTGGCTCGACCTGACCGCGCAAGCCCGCTCGCCGGGCTCCACCTTGAAACCGTTCATTTACGCCATGGCGTTCGATGACGGGCAGGCCGCACCGGATACGCGCATTTCCGATCTGCCCAAACGGTTTGCGTCCTATCAGCCGGAAAATTTCGACCGGATGTTTCGCGGTGATGTGCGGGTTTCGGATGCTTTGCAGCATTCGCTCAATGTGCCGGCGGTGCTTATGCTGGATCGGGTCGGGCCAGAGCGGTTTGCGGCGCAGTTGGCGCTGGCGGGCGCGCGACCACGCATTGGCGGCGGCGCAAATCACGACGCTGGCCTTGCCCTCGCGCTGGGCGGTGCAGGCCTGACAGCGCGCGAATTGGCTGTCCTCTATGCTGCTCTGGGCGATGAGGGTGTGGCCAAGCCTCTGGTCTGGCGCGCCAGTCAAGAAGCTGCAAGTTATGAACGGATGGGACGGCGGCTGGTCAGCGCCGAGAGTGCGTCAGATATCGTCCGTATCCTGCAAAATGGTCCCATGCCGGAAGGCCGTATGCCAGGGCGCCTGACTGCGGGCGCGCCGCAAGTTGCTTTCAAGACCGGCACATCGTACGGCTTCCGCGACAGCTGGGCAGCCGCAGTTTCCGGCGAACATGCCATTGTCGTCTGGGTTGGCAGGGCCGATGGCGCGCCGCGGCCTGGCAAGACCGGCCGGGTGACCGCATTGCCCTTCCTGTTCGAGATTGCTGATCGAACTGCCCATCATTTACGAGATGAAGGCGAAGCTCGCACACGCCTGACCACGCAGCGCAAAATCGAAACACGCGGCGCGCTACATGACTTTTCGCCTGAAGCGCCGCCCGTAATCCTGTTTCCACCCGCGAGCGCGGAATTGTGGGCCGGCAGTGTTGATGGCAAGTCGGCCCGGCCCTTTGTATTGGCTGGACGCGGGGAGGGGCGCGTCTCTTGGTATATCGACGGAAAGCCCAGCCAGATCGATGATGCCGGTGCGCCGGTCTGGCAGCCGACGCAGGCGGGATTTTACACGATTACGGCCGTCGATCAGAGCGGGCGGTCCAGCCGGGTCAGGGTCCGTGTGCTGATGGGGCCGTCCTGACATACTTCCTGCCATGCCAATCAGCCTCATTGCTGACGCAGTTTGGCAACACGCAGGCAACACATTTATGTTAGGACTGACTTTCTGGCCTTCACGGCGGACGGGAGACCGCCATATGACGGACAGAACGCAGCGTGTGTTTGCTGCGACTGTATAGAGTATCGGGAACTGCCATGCGTATGCCATCCGCCCCCACCTTCACCATCGCCGCTGGCTTGGCCGCCATGGCGCTTGCGTTCTTCTCGAATGCGGGCGCGCAGGACCAACCCCTGGCAGAAACGGCCCCCAAGCGGCTGTCTTCGGCCATTTTTGCGGGCGGGTGTTTCTGGTGCGTTGAGTCTGATTTCGACAAGGTTGATGGCGTGATCGACACCGTGTCCGGCTATACGGGCGGTGAAATCGCCAATCCGACTTACAAGCAGGTCTCCAAGGAGAACACCGGCCATTACGAGGCCGTAAAGGTTACCTACGACCCGGATCTGGTCAGCTATGACACATTGGTCGAGTATTTTTTCCGGCACGTGGATCCCACAGATCCCTATGGTCAGTTCTGCGACAAGGGCGACAGTTATCGTACCGCGATCTTCGTCAACACTGATGACGAGCGCGCGGTGGCTGAAGCCGAGATTGCCGAGATCGAGACGTCAGGCGTGCTGAAGGACCCCATCGTGACGCGGGTGATTCAGGCCGAAACATTCTGGCCGGCCGAAGATTATCATCAGAATTATTACAAGAAGAACCCGCTCAAGTATCGCTACTATCGCGCTTCATGTGGCCGGGATGGCCGGGTCGAAGATCTTTGGGGCGAGTCAGTCGGTCATTGATCGGTTGGTGATGGGCAGGGCTCAGGCTTGAATTCCGTCTGTCCATCAAAACGTTCCTCCCATTCGGGTGTCCGGTCCTGACGGTCATATCCGGTACCCAGATAAAGTTGGAATTCCCGCAAGATCGGGCATCCATTGCTACGCGTTCCAAGCGGAATTGAGATCACGCCCACATGGTCAAAGGACTGGAAATCGCTTCGCAGTTTCGGGCGCATGCCGGGATGTAGCGACGCGATGAGTACGCGATCGGCCAAACCGCCCTCAAGTGGCTGGGCTTCTGAAAAACTCTTCGGTCCGGCATAGCGGCGCCATGAAATCATCGGCGTGGTGCGCTCGCGTGCGTAATAGTCCAGGCCGTGCCAGGCTTCTCGCTCATCCACGAGCACTGAGGTTGCGCCAAGTGCATCGGCGCGCGCAAACAATTGCTCAGCGGCGCTATCCCAGCCACGAGTGCGTTTGAGGGCGTTGTCGAAACCAAGCGAGGTCGACAGGGAGGCGGGCAGTAGCGCGAGGGTCAGCAGGGCCAGCATCAGAGCAGCGTGCAGAGACAAACTGGTCCAGAGCAGGCCGGACGGGGAATGGCGCACAAAATGGCCGTAACCCAGAATGGCTGCTGCGACTATGGCACCAATCAACAGGCGCGTGGCGAATGACACATCCGGCGCGAGCAGAAAAGCGACGAAGCTGACCGCTGCAATGATGTACCAAAGTTTGCGATTTGGCTTTGCGCGGGCGAGCCATGAGGCCACCAGCACGCTCGCGGCCGGATAGGCAGTTGCAGCCCAATTGGCATTGGCGCGCGACAGGACCGCTTGTGCCATGATGATCAGCAAGACCGGCAGGATAAAGCAGAGCAGCCAGCGGTCCCGGCCCATGATGCCGTCATCCTCGCTACGCATCACAAAGATGCCGAAGACGAGCGCCAGGAAACTGATTGGCCCGAACACGCCAAGCTGATCGACCAGGAAGGTGAGGGCGTTCTCAGGATTGATAAGGTCGCCGCCAAGATTGGCATTGTCGACCGTGTGGCTCACCGTCTTGAAATCATTCGCGGCATTCCAGGCGAGATGTGGCGCAAAGATCGCTGCTGCCACGGCCAAGGCTGCGAGGCCTTTCCAACTCAGCAGGGCACGGCGACTCTGTACGTCAATCAACAGGACCAGCACGACGCCGATCGCGAAATATAGCATTGCGTATTTCGACAGGAAGCCGAGTCCGACCGCGACGCCGAGACCCAGCGCGCTGACCCATGCGCCTTGCCCACTGCGCAGGCGCCACAGAGCCCAAAGGGCGGCGCACCAGAAGGGGATGAGTACGCCATCTGTGGAGATCACGACAGAAGACAGTATGACAGCCGGCATCAGTGCATAGCCAAGGCTGGCAAACATGCCGACACGTGCACCATACATGTCTCGCGCAAGGAAATAGATGAAGGTGGCACCGGCCGTGTGCAGGAAGGCCGCGGGAAGCCGTACGGCCCATTCTGCATCACCCAATACAGCTGTCACAGCATGGATGACCCACGCAATCATGGGAGGCTTGGAATAATAGCCCCATTCCAGCGTATCGCCCCATCGCCAGTACTGCGCTTCATCTGCATATAGGTTCAGAGGCGAAATGCCTGTGAATACAACCCTCAGTACAAGCAGCATTGCCAGCGCGGTGAGTGTGATGGTCTGCCAGCGGCCAGGCGATTCGGATTCCTCGACGGTCATGGGGTGCTATTCCTTCTCAACTTGAGACTTATGCCGCCCCACCGAGGCAGAATATACCCTGAACCGCACGTAATCTGCGCATGTCCGCCTCCAAACCGTGTCTTTTTTGCATCGCAACATATCGATCCACCGTGATCGCAGCCTTATGTGCTGAACCTTCAAGATCTTGTCACTAATCTGTCATCCGGTGTCGTTATCCGACCCGCAGTACCGGCGACCCGCAAGGGGCGGTTGTCGGCGCATCACCGACTAGGGGAATAGTCATGACAAATTGGACCACTTTCGGGCGTGGGGCAGCAGTATCTGCCATTGCGCTGAGCATGGCCGGCGTCGCTATGGCGCAGGTTACAACTTCAGCCGTCCGCGGCGCAGTGACCGATGATGACGGCCAGGCCGTATCCGGTGCGCTGGTTACCATCACCGATCCTTCCACAGGGCTGACACGGACTGCGACGACCAACCAGACCGGTCTGTACAGCATCCGCAACCTGCCTGTTTCCAGCGGCTATGTCGTTACGGTGACTTCGTCAGAGTTCCAGGGCCAGTTCATCGAAGATGTGGGCCTGAACCTCGGCGATGCGACCCAGGTCGACTTCACGCTCACCAATGATGGTGAAGCGCGTCAGGAAACGATCGTTGTTACGGCTTCCGTCTCCGATCTCGCACCGACTGCTGCTGGTCCTTCGGCGACCTTCGGCCTGGAGACGCTGCAGAGGGCCCCGGCCATCAACCGCAACATCACGGATGTCCTGCGCCTCGACCCACGCATCTATGTTGACGAATCCCGTGGTGATATCAACGCAGTCCAGTGTGGCGGTAAGAACTCCCGCTTCAACTCGCTGACCGTTGACGGCATTCGCATGAATGACAATTTCGGCCTGAATTCGAATGGTTACCCAACCGAGCGCATCCCATTTTCTTATGATGCCATTGAGCAGGTTGCGGTCGAACTGGCTCCCTTCGATGTGCAGTATGGTGGCTTCTCCGCCTGTAACATCAACGCGGTCACGAAATCCGGTACGAATGAATTCCACGGCTACCTCTTCGGCGACTACACAAATGACGGCCTGCGCGCCGACAGCCTCGAAGGCGACGACATCACGACGGGTGAGTACGACGAAACCCGCTACGGCTTCGGCGTCGGTGGTCCGATCATCAAGGACAAGCTGTTCTTCTTCGCGGCCTACGAGAAACTTGACGGCGTGAACCTGTTTGACCGCGGCGCGATCGGCTCCGGCGCTGTCAACGAAGTGAACATCACTCAGGCCGAAGTCGATGAGATCCGCAACATCGCCATGGAACTCTATGGCTATGATCCGGGCACGATCCCGAGCAGCGCTGATAACTCCGACGAGAAGATCCTGGTCAAGCTCGACTGGAACATCAGCAACGATCACCGCGCATCCTTCACCTATAACTGGAATGATGGTTTCAACATCGCCCAGTCGGACGGTGACTCCGATGAGCTGGAATTCTCCAACCACCTCTATGAGCGTGGCGCGGAACTGACGTCCTATGCTGGTTCGCTTTATTCTGACTGGACGGACAATTTCTCCACTGAAGTCCGACTTGCCTATTCCGAACTGGACAATCGTCAGATTTCTGTCGGCGGTACCGATTTCGGTGAGATCACGATCGAGACCGACGATGTTGATGTCTACCTCGGTGGCGACGACTCCCGCCAAGCAAACAAGCTGTACTACGAGACCCTCAGCCTCGCGCTGAAAGGTTACTACACGACGGGCAACCACAATTTCAGCTTCGGCTATGAGCGTGAAGCCCTCGACGTGTTCAACATGTTCGTCCAGCACGTCGAAACCGAAATCGACTTCGATGGCAATCCGTCCTCTGGCGGAGCATTCGACGATGCGATTGAGAACTTCCGTCTCGGCATCGCCGACAACGTGAACTACAACAACTCCCCAACAGGCGATCCGAACAATGCGGCTGCTGACTGGGGATATGAGATCAACACGCTGTACGCCCAGGACGAAATTGACTTCGGCAACGGTATCGTGGTGATCGGTGGCCTGCGCTACGACTGGTACACAACCGACGACGCACCTGAAACCAATGCAGACTTCCTGGCTGACTATGGCTTCACAAATGGTGAGACGCTGGATGGTGAAGGTCTGCTTCAGCCACGTCTCGGCTTCGAGTGGGACTTCTCCGACAATCTCGACCTGCGTGGTGGTGTCGGCCTCTACTCCGGTGGCAACCCGAACGTGTGGCTGTCCAACACCTACTCAGCAAACAACGTGCTGCAGTTCGGTTCGGACGGTGGTGCATTCGGTCTTGAAAATGGCGTGACATCGCTCTTCGACATTGACTACGGTCTTTGTGAAGACGGCGTGCCGACGGGACCGGGCTACTGTGTGCCACAAGACATGATCGACGCTGTCGCAGCTGGCGAAGGCTCGAACTTCGAGATCAACTACCTTGATCCGAACTTCGAAATTCCATCTGAGCTGAAATTTGCTTTCGGCGGTACATACTATGCTGACGCGCCTGGGCTCGGCGGCGAGTATGTCCTCTCGGGCGACATTCTGTACACCGTTGCTCAAGATAGCGCTGTCTGGATCCGCGGTGATCTCGAGCAGACTGGCACAACCACAGTCGATGGTCGCGAATACCCGACCTACAGCAGCGTTCGTGAGGCAGCCTTCGTGCTGACCAATGCGAAAGAAGACGCCAAGTCTCTGCTGGTTTCCGGCTCGATCTCGAAGTCCTATGACTTCGGTCTCGACTGGGCCCTGGGTTACGCCTACACGGATGCAGAAGACGTGCACCCGATGACGTCCTCGGTGGCCTTCTCGAACTACGTCAACCGCGCATTCGGCGACCCGCAGGATGTCAGCGCTTCGACGTCTGACTACAACACCAAGCACCGCTTCACGGCACTTACCAATTATGAGCGCGCTTTCTTCGGCGACAACATGACCACGTTCTCGGCCTTCGGCCAGGCTGTGTCGGGTCGTCCATACAGCGTGGTTTACGGTGGTAGCGCGAACGGTATCAGTGGCTTCAACCCTTACCTCGAAGGCAACCCGTACCTGGCTGCTGGTGCAGAGCGTAACGGCGAAGAAGGTTCCTGGTGGGGCAAGGTCGACATCAAGCTTGAGCAGGAATTCCCTGGCTTCCTTGATCACAAGGCTTCCGGCTTCATTGTTGTCGACAACTTCACAAATCTGCTGAACGACGAGTGGGGCGTACTGCGTGAGCCTGGCTTCCCAGCGGTTTGTGCGGTTGACGACTTCCAGGCTGGTGATTGTGAATCTCGTCAGGGCGACGCGTCGCGCTACGAAATTCGCTTCGGCCTGCGCTACGAGTTCTAGTCACTCGGAACTCCGAAACTGAAAATCGGGAAGGGCGGCTCTGAGAAGAGCCGCCCTTTTCCTTTGGAACAAGGTGTGGCATGGCGCGCTCAATGTCTGACATGAAACCTCATCTCCTGCCCGAATGGGCCCCTCATGCTGCTCTCTGGGTTGGCTGGCCGCGTCTTCTTGAAGAGTGGGGCGGCAACCTTGAAGGTCCACGCAAAGATATCTCCGGATTCATCCGCGCCGCATCGGACTATGTGCCGATCCGGGTCGCGGTAGGGTCAGATGAAGCCGAGGCAACGGCGGGTGCAGCCGTAGGTGATTGCGCTGAGGTCTGCCGAATTCCGACCGGTGACATCTGGATGCGCGACACCGGGCCAATCATTACAGGAACGGGCGATGCGCGCCGCGCGCAGGCCTTCCGCTTCAATGGCTGGGGCGGAAAATACCTGATGCCAGGCGACACGGAAACGGCGACGGCCATTGCGCAGCACGAAGGCATTCCGGTTTCGCAGCACGCGATGGTTCTGGAAGGCGGGGGCATTGATGCGGACGGCACAGGCCGCCTGCTGACAACCGGACAATGCCTGCTCAATCCAAACCGAAATCCGGGTATGGATCAGGCCGAGATCGAGATGGCGATTGCCGAGGCGCTCGGCGTACTGGAGTTCATTTGGCTCGGCGACGGCTTGCTCAATGACCATACAGATGGCCATGTCGACAATATCGCCCGTTTCATCGCGCCGGGACATGCGATCTGCCAGCATCCATCGGGCGCAGACGACCCGAATGCTGATACGCTGCAGGAGATTGAAACAACGCTCCGCAGGGCTGGGCTCGAGGTTACCACCATTCCCTCACCCGGGCTTGTGAAGGACGAGGATGGAAATCCGATTCCGGCAAGCCATATGAATTTCACAATCACGAACGGCGCGGTCCTCGTGCCCGTTTACGAAGACCGTTACAGCCTTGTGGCGCAGGCCGAACTGAGCGCTCTGTTCGAAGGTCGCAAGGTGATCGGCCTGCCGGCACGCAATATTCTCAATGGCGGGGGCAGCTTCCACTGCATGACCCGCGAAATTCCAGCTTGATTTCCAGGAGCGAGCCATGCCCCGTACCCTAACGCTTGCCTGCATCCAGTTTACGCCATCAGACGATGTGCAGGACAATATCGACCGCGTGGCGGAGCGTGTGCGCGAGGCCGCAGAGCAGGGGGCCGACGTTGTGCTGCCGCCGGAACTCTTCGCGGGGTACTATTTCTGCAAGACACAGGAAGAACAGCATTTTGCGCGCGCCTATCCCTGGCGCGAGCATCCGGCTGTCGAGCAACTGTCGGCGCTGGCCGAGGAACTTGGCGTCGTCATCCCCGTCTCAATCTATGAGAAGGACGGTCCGCTCTATTACAATTCTCTGGTCATGATCGACGCGGATGGGTCGCCTCTGGGCGTATATCGCAAGAGCCACATTCCGGACGGGCCGGGCTATCAGGAAAAATACTATTTCCGCCCAGGCGATACCGGGTTTCGCGTATGGGACACAATGAAAGGCCGGATTGGTGTGGGAATCTGCTGGGACCAATGGTTCCCGGAAGCTGCGCGCGCCATGGCGCTAATGGGCGCGGATGCGTTGCTGTACCCCACAGCGATTGGCGCTGAGCCGCAGGATGCGGGCCTTGATACGGCCGCCCGCTGGCGCCGCGCGATGCAGGGCCATGCTGTCTCGAACACCATCCCGGTCGTCGCGGCAAACCGTGTGGGCGACGAGGAAGGGCAGGTCTTCTACGGAACCAGCTTCATCGCGGACCCAACCGGCGAGATCGTGATTGATTTCGGTCGTACCGAACAGGGCGTGCTGGTGGCAGAATTCGATCTGGATGAAATTGAACGCGAACGGGCCGCCTGGGGGTTTTTCCGGGATCGGCGGACCGACCTCTACAATATTCTCACCTAATTTCGACGAAGCGGCGGGTCATTGCGGACAAAGCGGGTCTCTTCCCGTTTTTCAGGCTTGGGCGCTTTCAGGTCGGCCACGTGAATGATGCCGGAATCCGAGGCGTAGTCTGCGGCGAGGCTGGTGAGAACCGTGTCGAATTCGTCGAAACTGGCGCGCCGATCCAGATTTGGGTCGAAGCGAGCCGGATTTCCCAGCGTGTCGTCGCGGGTCGGCTGGCTTTCCGCCCATGAGAGCTGTTCGAGCGGGCTGAGATAGCCGTCCTTATTGGAATCGGCCTCAAGGAAGGCAGCCTCAATGCCCGTGGCGAGTTCTTCCGGGGTGACATTGCCATCCAGGTTGGCATCGAAACTGACAATCAATCCACCTCCCGCCACAAGGCGTTCTGGGACATGTCCATTCGCTTTGGCACCGCGTCTTGTCGGGCCGGGATAAGACTGCCCCGGCAGGCGCACAAGATCGTCGCCCTCATCTTCGGCACCGGCAGATGCAGGTGCACCAAGACAAACGAGTGCCGCCACGGAAAGGGCAAGGGCCAGATTACGCATGAAGAGACTCCCAGAAGGTTCGAGGGATCAGACTATGTCGGTGTGGCGTTTTTGCAACATGACGTTTCAGTTATCTTGTCTGGACATCGGTCTGGCATTAGCGTCTCGTTAACGCCGCCTTAACGCAAAGGGAGCAATCCGTTAACCAGTTGCGGCCGCCGACCGGTGGTCGATTCGTGCGATTTGGATTGAAGACACTATGGCAATCACGGCGGACCAGGTCCCTATCATCATGTCTGCTGGTGCGACCGCGCTGGGCCTAGCCGCCTTGCTATGGGCGCTGCGCGTGTCTGATGGGGCACGTGGCGCGGCGCGCAAATACAAAGACCGGTCGTCCGATCTCGAGACTCTTCTGGCAGAGCACCGCTCAATCCTTGGTGCTCACCCGGGCGTGATCCTGGTCTGGCAGGGTGAGGCGCTTGAGCCCGACAGTGAAGAAATGACCCCGCCGGAGCTTTACGGTTCGCCGGTGGCATTGGCTGGCCTGCTCAGCTTCACCGACGATGCGATTTCGCCCGATCCGGCGGTGCGCATCATCGAAGGCCTTGCCGACCTCGAAGCGCGTGACAGTTCCGGACAGGACACGACGCTGCGGATTCGCATGCGCGAGCTGCGCGATACTGGACAGGCTTTCTCGCTCACCATCATCGGGCCGTCTGGCCGCTTCCTTGAGGCGGACGGGCGGACGGCTGGCGCGCGGGCGGTCGTCTGGGTCACCGACACCACCATCAAGGGACTGGAAGAAAGCTCCGCCCGCGGCAAGCTGGAAGAGGCGCGCCAGGTTATCGCGCGCGATCCGACAGCCTTCCTTGACATGCTGGGTAAGGCGCCGTTCCCGGCCTGGCGCGTATCCGGCATGGGCAAGCTGCAGTGGGTGAACCCATCTTACATTGAGGCAGTCGATGGGGTGAACCTCGACCGCGTCCTGGATCGGCAGATCATGCTGGACCAAGCTTCAGCTGACCAAGCCCGCAAGACTATTTCTGAAGGTGCGGATATCGACGAAACGCGCCACATGGTCGTGAACGGAGAGCGGCGCGCCATGCGTGTGCTGACCTTCCCTCTATCCGGCGGGGCAGGGGCGATGGCGTTCGATGTGACCGCCCAGGAAAATGCGCGCGAGGAACTGAACCGCCATGTTCGCGCGCATGACGAGACACTGAACCATGTTGCCGATGCTGTCGCGATCTTCGGGGCGGATCGCAAACTGACCTTCTACAACAAGGCCTTCCGCGACATGTGGGATCTCGATGAGAGCTTCCTGCTGGACCGCCCGAACCACGGGCAGTTGCTGGACCGCCTGCGCGAGCGCCGCAAGTTGCCGGCCCGTACAAATTACGCCGAATGGCGGGCGGAGGAGCTGTCCTACTACCTCGATATTGATGGGGTAAAGGAAGATACATGGTCACTGCCGGATGACCGGACTCTGTCCGTCACACGCCAGCGCCACCCGATGGGTGGCCTGTTGCTGTTGTTCAAGGACATCACAGGCGAACTGAACCTTCAGACCAAGTTCAATGCCATTGTGAAGACGCAGGCGTCCACGCTCGACAATCTGCACGAGGCAGTTGTCGTGTTCGGCGGCGACGGGCGGCTGAAACTGTTCAACAAGGCTTTTGAACGGCTCTGGTCCCTGGACCATGACGAGTTGAAAGACCATCCGGACTATAGCGATGTGATCGAGGACTGCGTTCCGCTGTTCCATGACCTGGATGTCTGGGACGCGATCAAGGGCCATATTACGGACCCGTCCGCCCGCGCACGCCAGTCCACCACCGGAGAGATGCGCCGGTCTGATGGATCTATCCTGACATATCTGACCCATCCGCTGCCGGATGGAAACACGCTGATCGCCTTTGCGGATGTGACGGCCACACGCAGGGTTGAGTCCGCGCTGAGAGATCGGGCTGAAGCATTTGAGGCTGCGGACCGTCTGAAAACGGAGTTCGTGCGCAATGTGTCCTACCAGCTGCGGTCGCCGCTGACGGTCATCTTTGGCTATGCTGAACTGCTGGAAACAAAGCGCAATGGCGATCTGACCGAGCGCCAGACAGACTATGTCAGCGCGATCCTGTCAGCTTCCGACCACCTCTCGAAACTGATCGAGAACATTCTCGACCTTGCCATGATCGAAGCAGGCCGTATGGATCTCGATCTGAAAGATGTGGATCTCAGCCATGTCATCGAGGAAAGCATCGACATGGTCGTGTCAAAGGCAGAGGACACGCAGATTGCCGTTCGCGCCGACATCAAGGGCAAGCTTGGAGTCATTCGGGCAGATGAGCGTCGCATCAGGCAGGTCTTGTTCAACCTCATTTCCAATTCGCTCCGCTTTACCGAATCCGGTGGTGAAATCGTCGTCTCGTCCCAGCGCGTGGGCGACATGGTGACCCTGTCTGTGCGAGACAATGGCCGCGGGCTAGCAGCCGATAAACGCGCCACCAGCTTCGACAGTTTCGTTTCGGGCGACCAGCGCGGGGCCGGCCTCGGTCTTGCGCTCGTGAAGCATTTCATCGATCTGCACGGCGGAACGGTCGGTATGAAACCGGTCGATGGCGGCGGTCTGGAAGTGACCTGCTGGCTGCCGGTGAAGGTCACAAAAGTTGTGCAGAACCAGGAAATGTTGCTGACTGAGAGCCTGCCAGCCTGATTACCTGAGGGCCTGTTTAGGACGTCTCACAAACAAGTTTACTGACTTTCTGCGCGCCATGCCTACATGTTGGTTTGACAAAACCAAGCAAGAAGGCACGCAACATGGCTGACGATACCTATATCCCACCGAAGGTCTGGAAATGGGATGCTGAGAGCGGCGGGCGTTTCGCCAGCATCAACCGGCCGATTTCGGGCGCGACCCATGACAAGGATTTGCAGGTTGGGAAACATCCGCTGCAACTTTATTCGCTGGGCACACCGAACGGCGTTAAAGTCACTGTAATGCTTGAAGAACTGCTCGCGGCGGGTCATTCCGGCGCTGAGTATGATGCCTGGTTGGTCAACATCATGGAGGGCGACCAGTTTTCCAGCGGATTTGTTTCTGCCAACCCGAACTCCAAGATCCCGGCCCTGATGGACCATTCGACCAATCCGCCCACCCGCGTGTTCGAATCCGGATCGATCCTTCTGTACCTGTCAGAGAAGTTTGACGCTTTCCTGCCCAAGGATCCGCGCAAGCGCACGGAAGCGCTTTCCTGGCTGTTCTGGCAGATGGGATCGGCGCCTTATCTCGGCGGTGGCTTTGGCCATTTCTACGCATATGCGCCAATCAAGATCGAATACGCGATTGATCGGTTTGCGATGGAGGTGAAGCGGGAACTGGACGTGCTGGACAAGCGGCTCGCCGATAATGAATTCATGGCTGGCGACGAGTACTCGATTGCAGATATGGCAATCTGGCCCTGGTACGGCGCTCTGGCGTCGGGTGTCGTGTATGATGCGGGAGAATTCCTGCAGGTTCATGAGTACGAAAATGTTCAGCGCTGGACCAAACAGATCGCCGAGCGTCCGGCAGTCAAGCGTGGCCGCATGGTGAACCGCACTTTTGGCAAGCCGGAGACCCAACTGCGCGAACGCCACGACGCCAGCGATTTTGATACCAGGACCCAGGACAAGCTGGATCCCGAAGGCTCCAGCTGATCCTGTCTTTGGTCAGGATTTCTCGAATTTGAGAATGTAGCGATCCGTCTGTCTCCGGATAGACGGATCGAATACGTTCAGCGTGCCATCGTCGTCGGGATTCGCGAGTAGGTCACTCTCCTCGACAAGGACGAGGCCGACATCGCCCATCATATCCATCAAGGTGTCTTGCGCCAGCCGATGTGTCACGCCGCCAGTTGTTGCGGGCGCACCGTCAGGCGCGCGGTGATCAATCACGACGAAATGCCCGCCGGGTTTCAGGACGCGCGCAATTTCGGAAAAGGCGACATCCGGATCTCCGAGTGCACCCGGCTCCGCGCCTTCCGGCGTGTACCAGAGCTCATGTGGACCGAGAAACCAGGTTACGAGATCCACCTCCATATCGCCAATGGGTTCGAAATCATCGAACGATGTCTGGATGTGAGTCACGTTGATCAGCCGGCCATCCATGCGTTTCTCGACCGCATCGCCGAGGAAGGTTTCAAACTCTGGTGGGTTCTGAAGGTAGACTTTTCCCTCTTCGCCCACGACCAGTGAGAAGAGTTCGGTATAGATGCCGCCGCCAGCTTCCATATCCAGCACTGTCATGCCCGGCATTACTCCGGTGAATGCAAGGATCTGCCGCGAATTGCGAAGCTCATACTGCTCGAAATCATCTTCCGGTCGACCATCATGCACGAAGACGGAATCGTAATCGAACGCAGGGACGGTAGTTTCCGGCATTGTTGGCATGCTCTCGGGAATCGGCGCAGCACATGCGGCCAAGCTCAAGCAAGCAGCTGCGAAACTTAGTGAATGTCTCATGGGAATGTCCTCTGTCCGCTCAGGCCTTGCTGAGCATGGTCTCGCTGATATCCCAAAGCCGCTCGGCTTTTTCGTCATCACAGATCCAGGGTCGGGCGTGCTCCCAGCGTTGACTCTCTTCGGTGGCAAGCTTGGCAATATCGCAATCTTCGCAATAAACGCCGCCCTTGTCCGCCAGGGCAGGGGAAGTAGCGGCCCAGACGCTGGTGGATGCGCCTTGCTCTGGTGTCTTGAACATGGCCTGAACTTGAGGCGGGATTGTTCCGTCGGGGTTTTTCCAACCGAGTTCGGCCATTTCCTCATCAGTGAGGTGGCGTTGCAGAGGCGTGAAAATCCCTCCCGGATGCACCGAGAATGCCCGCACACCGATATCCTTGCCGCGATGGTCCACGCCCAGAGCAAACAGGGCGCACGCTGATTTGGACTGGCCGTAGGCTTCCCATTTGTCATAGGGATGGGATTCGTAATTGGGATCGTCCCAGATCACGTCGGAGCGCACATGCGCTGTTGATGAAAGGGCGACTAAGCGCGCGCCGTCCGCGCGTTCAAGAGCGGGGGCGAGCGCGAGGCTCATCGCCATATGCGCGAGATGGTTCACGCCCAACTGGCGTTCCCAGCCGGGCCCAACCCGCGTTTCAGGGCAGGCCATGACACCCGCATTGTTAACAAGGATATCAAGTGCGCGGCCTGTGTCCTCAAAATCAGCGGTGAATTTTCGCACGGTGGCGAGGTCTTCCAAGTCCATCGCCGCAATCTCGATATCGCCGGGAATGTCAGCGAGCGCAGCCTCGGCGGCGTCGACGCGTCGCGCAGGAACCGTCACGCGCGCGCCTGCGCCCGCCAGGGCGCGAACGGTTTCCAGGCCAATCCCCGAATAGCCGCCAGTGACGATTACGTTGCGTCCGGTCAGGTCGATGCCGTCGATAACTTCCTGTGCCGTCGACTTTGCATGAAAGCCTGATCCGATCGGCGTCTGGTCTGTTGCGGCCATGTGTTTCCCCTTTGGTCGTTTGGTTTCTTATGCTGAGCCAGCCGGTACGACGGCAAGCGATCATGCGTGATGTTACCAATCTGTAAGCAGCGGTTTACATGGACGCACTCCGTATCGCCACTTATATCCCGAATATAACCAAGGGAGAAATTGCATGCGTATTCTTGCCGCCGCGATATCTGTTGTCGCCATGTCAGTCGCTGTTCTTCCTGCTGCTGCGCAGTATGGTCAGGTTGAGCGGACCCAAGCGGAAATTGCGCTCGAGGAAGCTACGGCTAACCTTGAGACCAATCGCGTCACACGCACCGAAGCCAGTCAGGCCTGTGACACCAGGGATTATCAAGCCTGCTTCGAGCTGGCCGATATGTATCGCAAGGGGCTTGGCGGCGACCAGGATTACAAGAGCGCTGCGGACAATTATCGCAAGGCGTGCGATGGAAAAGTCGCAGAGGCCTGTTCAGGACTTGCCTATCTGACTGTTCAAGGGCGCGGCATGGATGCCGATACCGCTCGGGCGCGCCAGCTTTATGATAAAGCGTGTGATTATGGCGACGTGAGCGGATGTGCAGCCTATGGCAACATGATCTATACCGGCCAAGGTGGTTCCAAGAACGTTGCGGAAGGCACGCGCCTTCTCCAGGAATCCTGCGATAAGGCGTATGAATGGGCCTGCGAACGCCTGTCGACGCTTGGGGCCTATCAGCCCGATGACTCGACTTGGGAGCGTCTTGAAGACGTCAGGCGCCGCTACTGATTTTCACTCAAGGTCGACAGTTTGCGCGCAAGGCTTGAGCCTGGCAGCGGGCTGGCGGGTCGGTTCGGGTCGATAGCGGGGGTCTCGGAAACTGTATCAGCAGTGATATGCTCAGGTGTGTCCACAGCCTCATGCGTCGGTATGGGGCCGTCGGTTGCGACGTTGAGGTCAGCGGTCATCAGCGACCCTGCGTCAACGCGGATGCTGCGGGTGAACACCTTTCCGGTGACAACAGCTTCATTCCATATCTCGAGGCTCTCATGAGCAGTCACATTGCCCGTCAGCTTGCCATGTACGACGATGATTGCCGCCTCCAGCGATCCTTCGATATGACCGGTCGCTTCGATCAATACCAGCCCGTCCGATTTGACCGGACCTTTCATATGGCCTGCTACGGTAAGCGGGCCAGAGAAATTGAAGCTGCCTTCCAGCGCGCATTCCGTGCCGATGAAGCTGCCCTGACCTGAGCGGCCCTTGCCGGCAGCATTGTCCGTTTCGAATTTGGCCATCACCCATACTTTCCCATGTTCTGACCTGATGCACCTGTTGTCGGCGTTGGGGTTTTCATCCGGGCCAGAGAATTGATTTCATTGCTCTTATAGCGCGCAATTGGCCGCGCGCACAGTTCCAAGCAGAGATTACCTTGCAAGATACGGGCAAGTTTTCCTCGCCATAAGGCCATATTCCTGTGTTGAAACAGCTCATGAGCCTGTTTCGGTCCGTTTCATTTACCTTGATGCTGGTTGCAGCGGCGTGTTCACAATCGTCTGAACCGGTTGCAGGCGGTGTTATCCCGTTGCAATCCGGTTTCACCGGCATTGACCTGTCGCACCATAATGGTCGCATCCGCTGGGACGAGTTCGAGGCCGCACCCGTCGATTTTCTTTACCTCAAGGCTACCGAAGGTCGGGACTGGAAAGATCCACGTTTCCTGGAAAATTGGCGCGAAGCGACAACGCGCGGCTGGACGGTCGGCGCTTATCATTTCTACCGACTCTGCCGGCCGGGAGCCGAGCAGGCCCAGAATTTCATTCAGTCCGTGGAAGTGCGGGCAGGGGCGCTGCCGCCCGCAGTTGATTTGGAATATGCGCACAATTGCGAGCCGCGCGGCAGCACGACTGAGACTTTGGGAGAATTGGACACATTCCTGACAGCGCTAGAGGCCGAATATGGCGTGCGGCCGGTGATCTACACGACGCCAGAGTTTCACACCGACTGGCTGGCCGGCAGTTATGATGACTATCCGCTCTGGTTGCGCGGCCTTGGCGAGACGATGCCGCGGACCATCAACGGCCGCGTACCGGACATCTGGCAATACACCATGTCCGGCCGCGTACCGGGAATTGACGGCCGGGTGGACATGAACCGGGTTCCGGACCGTCCACCCGGATAAGGTTTAGTTGCGGGATTTGTCGACCAGGCGATCGTTCTGGGCCCAGTGCATCATGCCGCGAAGTTTCTCGCCGACTTCTTCGATTTCGTGGCTGTTCATGCGCTGGCGCATGGCGTTGAAGCCCGGTGCGCCGGCCTGGTTTTCGAGGACCCAGTTGCGGGCAAACGTGCCGTTCTGGATGTCTTCGAGAACCTTTTTCATGTTGGCCTTGGCTTCGGAATTGATCACGCGCGGGCCGGAGACGTATTCGCCATATTCGGCCGTGTTCGAGATCGAGTAGTTCATGTTGGCGATGCCGCCTTCATAAATAAGGTCAACAATCAGTTTGGTCTCGTGAAGGCATTCGAAATAGGCCATTTCCGGCGCGTAGCCAGCCTCGACCAGGGTTTCATAGCCAGCCTTGATCAACTCGACGATGCCGCCACAGAGCACAGCCTGTTCGCCGAAGAGGTCTGTTTCGGTCTCTTCGCGGAATGAGGTCTCGATGACACCAGCGCGCGTATTGCCGATGGCCTTGGAATAGGACAGGGCAACATCCTGTGCCGTGCCGGTCGCGTCCTGATGGATTGCGATCAGACCCGGCAAGCCGAAGCCCATCTGGTACTGGGCGCGCAGCGTGTGGCCGGGGCCTTTCGGGGCGGACAGCGAGACATCAACATCGGGGCGTGGACGGATGAGGTTGTAGTGCACGTTGAAGCCGTGGCCGAACATGACATGCTGGCCAGCGCGCAGATGCGGTTCGATCTCGTTTGCATAGAGCACGGCCTGCTTTTCGTCCGGGATAAGGATCATCAGCACGTCGGCCCACTGGGCGGCCTCGGCGGGCGTGACCACTTCAAGGCCCTCGGCTTCTGCTTTGGCGCGGCTGGCCGACCCCTCATAGAGGCCAACCTTCAGCTGCTTCACGCCGCTGTCGCGCATGTTCAGAACGTGGGCGTGGCCCTGGCTGCCATACCCGATCACGGCGACTTTCTTGCTCTGGATGAGGGAAAGGTCTGCATCCTGTTCGTAATAGATTTTCATGGGCCTCTACTTGCTCCGCTGGAGGATTGATTGTTGGGGTAAGGGTCTTCAGGTCAGTTGGACTTGCACACCCAGCCATCTGAAAAATTGGCGACGCCGATAACGCTACGGTTCAATTCGGCAATTATGTCTGTGGCCTCCGAATGGCGCGAAAACTGTTTCAGGCCATTGGTGGTTTCAATTGAGGTGATGATGTCGTGCGACGCCAGCAGCAGCTCATAGCTGCGCGATCCGTCGGCATTGACCACCATTTTTTCCCGCGCGCCATAGGCGGGCAGTCCTGCATCGCTGGTGGTCAGGAGAGACAAGGCGACCTTGCTTGCGACGGGGGCAGGCAGTTGGGTCTGCAGGCGACAGAGCGGAATATGTGTGTTGGTGTCGGAATCGACCGGTACCGTTCGCGCATCCAGCATCATTGTGCCGTCTGCATCGACGATATCGTAGACATAAGCGGCCCCGCTGGGCGCTGCGGTGTCCACGATGCGCAGGATGGGGTCATTGGAGGAATCAAACGTTGCATCGGCCCGGTCGGCAATCAGGGCCGCACGGTCGATATCGCATTGCAGCTGAGCCTGATCGGCATCATCTGCAAGCGCCAGGGCCGAGCCGGCCACTTTCGGGCGGCAGCTTTCGGGCTGTTCTTCTATGGCGTGCGCATTGCCAGCGAGAAAAAGGACGCCGAGCGCAATCAGGCTGGTGCGTGTCATCCCTTCTCCTTTCCCCTCTTGATCGACAGAACACCTGTCCGGCTTACCTCAACCAAGCCGAGCGGTCGCATCAGATCCACAAACTGGGTGATCTTTTCAGAGGCGCCTGTCAGCTCGAAAATGAAGCTCTCATTTGTCGTGTCTATCACATTCGCGCGGAAAATCTGAGATATGCGCAGCGCTTCAACACGGGCTTCGCCTTTGCCGGCGACCTTGATCAATGCCAGTTCGCGCTCGATGCCGCGCTTGGACTTGGTGATGTCGATCACCTGTTCCACGGGCACGATGCGCAAGAGCTGGGCTTCGATCTGCTCCAGAATATGCGGTGTGCCCTGGGTCACGATGGTGATCCGCGAGCGGCGCTCATTCACGTCGACCTCGGCCACGGTCAGGCTGTCGATATTGTAACCCCGGCCAGAGAACAGTCCCACAACACGGGCCAGAACGCCTGGCTCGTTATCGACCATGACGGCCAGTGTGCGGCGTTCGACGGCCTCGTCCTCATGAGACAGGAAATAGGCCGATTTCGGATTGCCAGCGGGGGGCGTAGCTGTTGATCCATCGCTCATGGCTGTGTCTCCGGTTTCGGGGTGTCACGATTCCAGAAGTCGATGGAGAGGTCGGGACGGCGAGTCAATAGCTCGTCCCGCAGCGCTCCAGACCGGCTGATCGCGTCGTCCTGGTGTTTCTGCTTTTGTTTGGTGTAGCGGCCCAATAGCTGGTCCATGCGCCGTGGATCGAGATGGGCTTGCAGTTCAGAGACCAGCAATTTGCGGCAAGCATCGATGAAAGCCGCACTGTCCTCGCTTGTCGGGCCGCCTTCGCGGGTCAGGGCATGAACCTCTTCATGGGCCCAGACGAGGCTGTCCAGGATCGGCGCGCGGAAGCCTTGATATGCGCCATCCTTGTTGAGGCCATGACGGTCAGGCGCAAGGTTTGGAAAGAACATCCGTCCACGGTCAATCAGGGTCGACAGGTTAGTCAGACTGTCTGCGCGCGCCTCCTGGAAGGCGCGGTCGGAGTCCATCACGTGGCGGTTGCGCGCCAGCATGGCAGCAGAGGCCAGCGTTTCGATGGCGGTATTGCCCCAGTCGAGGCTGGCGCTGTCGATGCTCTGGCGCAGCTGTTCGGTGCGCAGCTGGTGTTGTTTGCGGGTTTCGGCGCGGCTTGCGAGCGCGCCAAGTACAGCCGCAATGGCGGAGACCACGGTCACGATCGTGCCGATATTTTCCATTCCCCACTGCCACAGATCACTCGCAGCCATCACATTCGTCCTATCAAGCTCCCGCCGGGTCTGGTCGGTCAGACCAGTCCCTTGCCAGCTTCGCCAATCTCATCGCCCTTGATTTCGCCAAGGATCATCTCGTTGTGCGCTGAACCCGACGGTATCATTGGCAGGCAGTTCTCGGCCTTTTCGACACGGCAATCGAACAAAACCGGCCCGGGATGGTCAATCATCTCGCGGATCTTGTCGTCCAGCTCCGCTGGATTGTCACAACGGATGCCATGTCCGCCCATTGCTTCGGCAAGTTTCACGAAGTCGGGCAGGGTTTCCGAATAGGAGTGAGAATAGCGCTCGCCATGCAGCAATTCCTGCCACTGGCGCACCATACCCATCCATTCATTGTTGAGGATGAAGACTTTGACCGGCAGCCTGTGTTGAACGGCGGTGGAGAGTTCCTGCGTCATCATCTGGATTGACGCTTCGCCCGCAATGTCGATCACGAGGGCGTCCGGATGCGCTGCCTGAACGCCCACTGCGGCGGGCAGGCCATAGCCCATCGTGCCGAGCCCACCGGAGGTCATCCACCGGTTCGGCTCGTCGAAATGATAGAATTGCGCCGCCCACATCTGGTGTTGGCCAACTTCGGTCGTGATGTAGGTCTCGCGATCACGGGTCAGCTCATACAGGCGCTCAACGGCATGTTGGGGTTTGATGACCGTGTTGGAGTTTGCGTAGGTGAAGCATTTCCGGGCGCGCCAGATGTCGATTTCCTGACGCCAGGGTTTCAGGTCCGGCTTCTTGGCCTTGCGGGATTTGAACTCTTTCAGGATTGCGGCCAGCGCCTCTGCGCAGTCGGCAATCACGGGGATATCGACTCGGACGATCTTGTTCACCGAAGAAGGATCGATGTCGATATGCACCTTCTTGGAGTTGGGTGAGAAGGCGTCGATACGGCCGGTCACCCGGTCATCGAAGCGCGCGCCCACGCAGATCATCAGATCGCAATCGTGCATCGCATTATTGGCTTCGAAGCTGCCATGCATGCCAACCATGCCCAGCCAGTCCGGATGGGAGGCAGGGAAGGCGCCAAGCCCCATCAGTGTAGAGGTCACCGGATACCCCGTGACGTTCTGGAGCTCGCGCAGCAGATCGGACGCCTTCGGACCGGAATTGATGACACCGCCGCCAGTGTAGAAGACTGGCCGCCGCGCGTGCATCATCAGATCCACTGTCGCCGAAATCGCATCCGGGTGCGGTTTGGTAGTGGGGTGATAGCTCGGCTTGTGAACGCCCTCCTTGCCGACATAGGTGCCGGTGGCGAACTGGATGTCCTTGGGAATGTCGACCACGACCGGTCCGGGCCGACCGGATTTGGCGATCAGGAAGGCTTCGTGGATCGTGCGTGCGAGCTGGTTCACATCGGTAACCAGGTAATTGTGCTTGGCACAGGTACGGGTGATGCCGGTTGTGTCGCATTCCTGGAACGCGTCGGTGCCGATCAGGTGTGTCGGAACCTGTCCGGTCAGGACCACCATCGGAATGGAATCCATCATCGCGTCTGCAATCGGGGTGACCATATTGGTCGCGCCGGGGCCGGAGGTGACGAGGCAGACGCCGGGTTTGCCTGTTGTGCGGGCATAGCCTTCGGCCGCGTGGCCAGCGCCCTGTTCGTGGCGCACCAGAATGTGGCGAATTCCATCGGAATTGTAGAGCGCATCATAGATCGGAAGAACCGCCCCACCCGGATAGCCGAACATGACTTCCACGCCCTGTTCCTTGAGCGCCGTGATGACGATTTCGGCGCCTGTCATGGTCAAGGTTTCAGCTGCGGGCTTGGTCTTGGTGTCGGTTGTCATGGGGAGATCTCTGATGGAACTGAGTTTGGACTGTATCGGAAAAGAAAAAGGGCTCCAATGGAGCCCCGTTTTGTGCGCGCATCCGCAACTGGCTACTTAAAGCCAGCTACGGATGCTTAATAACGAGTACCACGTATTTGCGCACGGTGCGTTTCCTCCAACGTCGGGATTAGGAATAATCTGCCTCAACCGGCCTGTCAATCTCCCTATACAAGGCAAGAATAACCCTCAATCGATCTTCTGGCTCCGGTGAAGGAATGCGCGGCCAGAAGGGAAATTGGCGACCGATCCACGTGAATTGCCGTTTTGCGTAGCGTCTTGTGTCGCGTTTTGCGTTTTCTGCGGCAAATTCTGCCGTTATCTCTCCGCGTGCGAAGGCTGCGAGCCACGGCATTCCATGTGCTTTCATGGCAGGAAGTTCCGGGTCGAGATCGCGTTTTATCAGTTGGCGGGCTTCTTCCATCGCGCCCTGCATCAGCATGCCTTCAAAACGGCGGTCGATCTTCTGATAGAGTTTTGCGCGAGGTGGGGTCAACGCAACGCCCATCCATTCATTCTCCTGCAGGACCGGCGGCTGGCGGTTGCGCTGGAAGTCGGTCAGCGGTTTGCCGGTCGCCAGATAAACCTCATAGGCGCGTGCGAGGCGCTGGCGGTCGCCGGTGCCCAGTCGGTCAGCGATTTCCGGATCGACCGGGGCCAGTCGGGCACGCAGGCCGTCCGCGCCCTCGGCATCGGCAATGGCGCGCACGTCGGCGCGGACATCGTCGGGTACAGGGGGAATATTCGACAGGCCTTGAGTCATTGCGAGCAGGTAAAGGCCGGTGCCGCCGACCAGGACAGCGCGCTTGCCGCGCAGTTCAAGCGTGCGAATGGTCGCGCGGACCTCTTCCAGCCACTCGCCAGTGGAGTAGCGCTCGGCCGCGTTCACATGGCCGAAGAGATGGTGCTTCACACCGTCCATCTCTTCTTCGGTCGGGCGAGCTGAAATCACTTGCAAGTCGCGATAGACCTGCATGGAATCGGCATTGATGACCTCACCGCCCAGACGGCGCGCCACTTCGATGGCAAGCGCGGTCTTGCCGCTGGCCGTGGGTCCGTGAATGAGTATTGCCGGTGTCATCCATATAGACGTAAGGGCTTGTCAGCGACGAGGAAACCCGTGAAGAGGCGGGAATGATTGAGAAAGCAGTTAATTCCATGATCCTGATCGCCGCCGCCAATGCCCCGGAAGACAATATTGCCTCGCGCCTCGGCATGATCCTCGGAGATCTCGGCATTGCCCAGACCTTGCCTCAGATAACAAGGCTGGGGCAGGTCGGAGATGTCAGTGCTGTGGAGATTCCGCTTGCACCGATGGATGCCGATTTCCAGCACGCAGCGCTCGTTGCGCTGGAAGCGGAAGAAATGGACGTGGCCCTGGTGCCCGCAGGAAATCGTCGCAAACGGTTGCTGATCTCCGACATGGATTCCACGATTATCGGACAGGAATGCCTCGATGAATTGGCGGATTTCGCTGGTCTGAAAGCGGAAGTGTCCGCGATCACAGAACGTGCCATGCGGGGCGAGCTGGATTTCGAGGGCGCGCTGACAACCCGCGTGGCCATGCTGAAGGGGCTCGACCTCAAAGCGCTGCAAGACGCCTATGATGCGCGCATTTCGCTGAATACCGGCGCGAAGACACTGGTGGAGACGATGAAGGCGCAAGGCGCGATGACCGTGCTGGTCTCCGGCGGGTTCACCTTCTTCACGGGCCGGGTCGCCGATGATGCCGGGTTTGCTGCCCACCGCGGCAATACGCTGATCGATGATGGCGCAGTGCTGACCGGGGAGGTGGGCATGCCGATCCTCGGACGCGAAGCGAAACTCTCGGCGCTGGATGAGTTTTCAGCGGAAGCGGGCCTCAGCCGGGCAGATTCACTTGCACTCGGCGATGGGGCGAATGATCTTGCGATGATCCAGGCGGCGGGCCTCGGCATTGCCTACAAGGCCAAGCTCATCGTCGCGGCTGAAGCGCATGCTGCGATCAATCACACCGATTTGCACACAGCGCTGTTCTTCCAAGGCTATCACGCGGACGAATTCGTCACTGAATAGACTGCCGGATCAGGAATTGGTCAGGTCGACCGAGATGAACTGATCGAACCAGCCCGCTTCGCCGCGACGCTTCACGCGGAGCAATAGTGGCTGGCGCGGTGTGGTCATCGCCGCTTCGACCTTGCTGATCGTGTCGGTAACCGTGGTGACGCGCTCGAAATTCACTTCAACCAAGACGTCGCCGCGTTGGAGTTTTCCAAAGGAGCGCCCACGCGCAGAGACCGTTGTAACTACAACGCCGTCAACATCCTTTGGAATGCCATAGCGGCGGCGGATATCATCGTCGAGGCTGGTCAGTTCTGCGCCAAGATCGTTGGAACTCGCCGGCGCATCCAGCGTGGCATCGGCGGCGGGCGTATCGGCCTCGTCTTCCAGTTCACCGAGCGTGACATTGACAGTGCGTCCCTTCCCATCTCGCACAATCGCGATGGGAACGGTGCGGCCGATCTCGGTATCGGAAATCAGGCGTGTCAGTTCGCGTACGCTGGTCACGGTCTGGCCATCGAAGCGGAGCACAAGGTCGCCGACTTCCATATCGGATTTTGCCGCCGGTCCTTCATCGGAGATACGGGTGATGATCACGCCGCCCTTGCCCGTGGCCTTGTACGCGCGCACGAGTGCTTCATCCGCATCCTGTACATTGACGCCCAGCCAGGCGCGACGCACGCGGCCTTCCTTGATGAGCTGGTCGGAAATGCGTTTCACGAGATTTGCCGGCACGGAGAAGCCGATGCCGACCGAGCCGCCCGTAGGGGAGATGATCGCGGTGTTCACGCCGACGACTTCGCCGCCGAGATTGAACAAGGGCCCGCCGGAATTACCGCGGTTGATGGCGGCATCGGTCTGGATGAAGTCATCTGAGCGACCCGCATTCAGGTCGCGATTGCGCGCCGAGATAATGCCAGCCGAGACAGAGCCCCCGAAGCCGAATGGGTTGCCGATGGCGATAACCCAGTCACCGACTTCTGCTTTGTCGCTGTCGGCGAGGTCCACATAGGGCAGGGCAGTCGAGGATTTCACCTTGAGCACGGCGAGATCGGTGTCGCGATCACGACCGACGAGTTCCGCCTTCAGGACGCGGCCGTTCGAGAAATTGACGTCAATCTCGTCGGCATTCTCGATGACATGATTATTGGTGATGATGATGCCGTCAGCCGAGATGACAAAGCCGGAGCCAAGTGATCCTTCACGCCGGAAACCGTCTTCATCCCGACCGAAGAATTCGTTGAAGCGCTCCATGGGCGAGCCTTCCGGAAAGGTCGGCATGCCATCGGGCGCAATTGTTTGCGATGTTGAAATATTGACCACGGCCGGCATCAGGCGCTTGGACAAGTCACGGAAGCTTTGCGGTTGGACCTTCTGATCGATTCCATCGACTGCCGTCGACAGGCTGTCCTGAGCATGGGCAGGCAGAACGGCGGTTGCCGAACTCATCAGGAACAGGGCAGCAAGGGCCGGGATACGCATAGGCCGCTGAGCCTCCTTTCGAAGCATAATATACACTAATGTCTGTAAACTATGGCGCTTTGCAGGCGTCTTGCAACAGCTTCAACAGAACCGAACTGCAATGACGATGAAGATTGCGCCGATTGCCGCGGACCCGATCCCGGCAAGCGCAATCTCGCGTCCCGGCATACGCGCTAGATACTCTGCCATACGCCGCATGAATTCGGGGGCGACCGCATAGATCGCCCCCTCAATGAATAGCCACATGCCGATCCCGATCAGGATCAGTTGTATGGACATGCCAAGCCCGTCCTAGCGTGAGCCGCCATTGGCCCGTGCGCGATTGATAAACTCATCACACAAGCCCAGGGAATCCGGCGCCACGACAATGCGTGTGCCTTCCTGGATGGAGTTTTCACACGCGATGAGCGCGCGCTGGAAGCGGAAGAATTCCGGATCCTTGTTATAGGCACTGGCGTATATCTCGGTGGAGCGAGCATCGCCTTCACCGCGAATGACTTCTGACTGTTCCCGGGCCTGGGCCTCAAGTACGGTCTTCTCACGTTCGGCTTGCGCGCGAATCAGTCGGGCGCGTTCTTCACCTTCGGCACGGATGCGCTCGGCTTCCTGCTTACGGGCTGTCTGCATCCGACTGTAGACACCATCGGCCACTTCGCGCGGCAGGTCTGCCTGACGAATACGGACATCGATGATCGAAATCCCCGCATCTGCCAGTTCATTGGCAACCTTTTCGCGGATATTTTCCATCAGTTCGGACCGCTGGCCTGAAATGATCTCAGGCACGGGCACATCGCCCATGACTTCCCGAATGGACGCCTTGGTCACATCATTCAGCTGGTTGGCGGCGCCCGGAATGGTCCGGAGGCTCTGATAGAATTGCAGCGGGTCGCTGATTCGCCAGCGTACGAACGCGTCCACAGCGAGGCGACGCTGGTCGGATGCGAGAACCTGAATATTCTCGATGTCGAGTCCCAGATTCTTGCGGTCGAGTTTTTCAACCGTCTGGATGACCGGAATCTTGAAATAAAGACCGGCTTCATCCGTGCCCGGCGCGTTGATCACCGCGCGTGGTTCCCCAACTTGCAGGATCAGAGCCTGCTCGTCCTGGCGAACAACATAGAAAGAATTGAAGATAGCGACCAGTACGATCGCGACGATGGCAAGGGCAAACCAGCTCAGATTGCGCATCAGTTCTCTCCTCCGCGGTTGGCAGGTTGCACCCGGTCAAGCGGCAGATAGGGAACCGCGCCGGAATTGCTATCAAGAATGGTCTTGTCAGTGCGTTCAAGCACGCGCTCCATGGTTTCGAGATACATACGCTCCCGCGTGACGCGTGGCGCCTTGCGGTACTCCTCATAGATTTGCTCAAAACGGGACGCTTCACCTTGGGCGTCGGCGACGATCTGGTCACGATACCCTTCAGCTTCCTGCAGCAGTCTCTGAGCCGTACCACGGGCCTGAGGCACGATCTGGTTGGCGTACTGGGTGGCCCGGTTGATATTGGTTTCGGCGTCCTGTTCGGCGACGTTCACATCATTGAAGGCCTCGATGACCTGCTGAGGCGGGTCGGCCTTGTCGATCTGAATACTCACGATCTGGATGCCTGCGCGATAATCGTTCAGCAGGGTCTGGACCTGATTGGCCACTTCGGTCTGAACGACGTCGCGTTCAGTCGTGATGACACTTTGAAGGCGCGTTTTGCCGACAACTTCGCGCATCACGGACTCTGCCACCATTTCGACAGCGATATCGGGCTGTTTCACATTCAGGATGTAATCCTGTGGTGCTTCGGGCTTCACGCGCCAGAAGACGGAGAACTGAATGTCGACGATATTTTCGTCTTCAGTCAGCATCAGGCTCTCGTCCATGGTCTGGCCGATCTGAGTCTTTCGGCGGGCTTCGACCTCGACCAGTTCATGCTCCTCGAAGGGGGCAGGCAGGTGGAAGTGGAGGCCGGGGCCAAAATTGGTCTGCCATTTGCCGAAGCGGAAGACGGAGGCCTGTTGGCCCGGATCTACCATAACGACGCTGGTGGACAGCCAGGCAAGCAGGGCGATACCTGCGATGACCAGAAAGCCGAGCGGACCGAAATTGGTTCCGCCGCTGCCGCCACCGCCGCCACGTTTGCGACCACCGCCGCCGCCGCGCTGCCGGAAACGTTCCTGCATGCGCCGCATCTGGTCTTCGAGGTCATTGCCCCCATTGCCGCCCGAGCCGCCGGGACGGTTCCAAGGAGAGCCGCCATCCTTGCCGCCTCCATTGTCATTTCCGCCCTCGCCGCCCCAAGGGCCGCTGGATTTAGTTTTGTCATCCCAGGGCATGAGCCCTCCCTGTATTACTGTGCATGGGTTCTATATAGGCGCTTTGGTGATAAGTGCATGCCTGTTTGCAGGCATCAAGAGCAGCGGAGTCGCAGATTTTGTTCGGATCTAGGGATAAATCACGCCGGAAACTCGAAGAAAAGATCATCGAAGCCCTCGGTCGGCCCGATTGGCTCGAATCGGTTTCGGTGGGTGAAGACGGTCGCGCGGTACTTGTGATCGAGGCAGACCCAGCCGCGCCAGAGGCCGCTGAGGCGCGCCGGATCGAGGCTGAAGGCAAGGTCGAACTGGTCTCCGGGGTCAAATCCGTGAGCAGCGTTCTGACCGCCGAACGCGTTGCGGTCGCTCCGGCGAAGGAGGTTCATCTGTCTCATGCGCCCGCCTCAAAACGTGTGCGCAAGGGCGCCCGCCTGTCGGATGAGGCGATGCAGCAAGGGAATGTTCCGGCCAGCACACCAAAGTCCTCAATCCCCGGTATTTCCAGGATTCTAGTCGTGGCGAGCGCCAAGGGCGGCGTCGGCAAGTCTACAGTCGCGGTCAATCTGGCTGCGGCGATGGCAAAAGCCGGTATGAAGGTCGGCCTCATGGATGCCGACATTTATGGCCCCTCTATCCCGACCATGCTGGGGACAGTGTCGGCTGAGCCAGTGACGTCCGCGGAGTCCGGCAAGCTGCAACCTGTCGAAGCCTTCGGCATGAAGACGCTGTCGATTGGATATTTGTCCGATCCGGACTCGCCGATGATCTGGCGCGGACCCATAGTAATGTCAGCAATCACACAGATGTTGAATGATGCGGAATGGGGTACCGTGGATGATCCGCTGGACGTGCTGATCATCGACACGCCGCCGGGAACGGGGGATGCACAGTTGACGATAGCCCAGCGCGTGCCCGTAACGGCGGCGCTGATCGTCACCACGCCCCAGGAAGTCGCGCTGGCGGATGTGCGTCGCGGCGCGGCCATGTTTGCCAAGACTGAAGTGCCGGTCCTTGGCATAGTCGAGACAATGAGCTGGTTCGAAGATCCGGCGGGCAATCGCCATTATCTGATGGGGCAGGGCGGGGGCACCGCCACGGCGAATGCTCTTGGCCTGCCAGTGCTGGCTGAGCTTCCGATGCTGCAAGCGATCCGCGAAGGTGGCGATTCAGGCAAGCCGGCGGCGCTGTCAGATGAAACAACGGGCCAGCTCTTTCATGAACTGGCCCGCCGCGTTGCGATGGGGTTGGATACGCTTCAATCGAAGCCCGCGCCGCAGATCATCTTCGAGGACTAGGTCGGCTCACTGAAGTATTCTTCAGCGAGCGTGCTCGCTATGGTCAACAGATTCTCATAGCCGACCGTATTGTTGTTGAGGACGACGATGACACCGTCTTGTTCCGGAAGGAGCAAAACAAGGCTGAGATAGCCGATCAGACGTCCATTATAGAAGATGACCTCCGTCGGTTCTCCGCTGCCGATGGTCATTTGAGTCACCGTCCAGGCCATCGGCGCTTCCGGATTGAAGGCCTCCTTCCGGCCAGTTTCGGACAGGAGGTCTCCGTTAAGAACGGCCTGTCCCCAGGCAGACAGATCATCAACCGTTGAGTACATTGAGGCGGTTCCGCGGAACAGGACGGGGTTGGTGATCGGGATGATTTCGTAGCCGCCATCTTCGGAGCGCAAATAGTTGGCCGCCAGATCAATTTCGTCCTGATAGATTTGCCCGGTACGGTCGAGGCCGAGCGGATCGAGAATCTGCGATCGCAAATAGTCTTCGTATCCGGTGCCTGCATGGCGGTCGATGATGCGCGCGAGCAGGTAATAATTCACGTTTGAATAGAGGTAGTCGCTGCCGGGCCGGAATCTCAGCTCGAGCGCCTCAAGAGTGTCCATGAAGGACTCATCGGTGAAGGATCGCTTCACCTCATTGTCGAACCAACCGGGAATGTCGACATAGTGCGGAATGCCGGATCTGTTCTGGAGCAGGTGGCGCAGGGTAACGTCACGCGCATAGAGCGTCTCAAAATCGGGCAGGAGTTCTTCCAGTGACTGGTCCAGATCGAGTTTTCCCTCATCGACCAGTTGCAGGACAAGCGAAGCGGTGAAACTCTTTGTCATCGACGCAATTGGGAAACGGGTGTCGGAATTGACCGGTTGCACGTCTTCGGTTGGCCATGCGTTCACAGCCTGACGCAGGATGATTTCTTCTTTTTTGCCAACAAGAATGCTGCCAGAAAATTCCAGCTCTTCCAGAACGCCCGTGATTTCCCGGGAGGGTTGGTCGTTGGTGTCTATCGCCGGTGCATAATAGGAGGCGGCGTGTTCCGGCGTGCAGCCGATGGTCAGGAGTGCAGCCATCATGGCCAAAATCGTCGCGTAGTTCATGGTTCGCTCCAAATCGTCAGCGCTCCGATCTAGCGGCGCTGGCCGGCATTGCATATCGAAAAGCTGAAAGTTTTTTGAGGCCTTGGCCGAAGCGAACCGGGTCTAATCCAGCCGCTTGCGGACGATATTCTCGCTGCTTGCAGACAATTCGAATGCCATGCCGTCTTCGCCCATAATGATCGGGCCATCATAGGCGTCATCCGTTCCTTTCAGGAATGCCGGGTATAGAAGGCGGCTCGGCACCGCCGGAACGAAATGGCTGAAGACCAGCATGCGCGCACCTGCTTCGCTGGCGACTTCCGCGCCCTCGACCGGCGTCGTGTGGTAGTCGAGGATATCGTTCATGATGGCCGCGAGGCGGGCCTGTCCGTTCGCATTGAGTTGGTCGCGGATTTGGCTGACCATGTCGGCATTCAACGCTTCGTGAACGAGTATGTCCGTGTCCCGCGCCAAGGCGACCAAGCGTGGATCCTTGACCGTATCTCCGGAAATCGTGACGGACCGTCCTTTGTAGTCGAACCGGTAGGCTACAGCTGGCTCAATTGGATCATGATCCACTGAAACTGCGGTAACGCTCAGGCCATCGCGGTCATACACTTTGCGAGCTGTGCTCGCAGGCGTGAATGGAACAGCATCTGCGCCTTGTCCAGATGGGGACAGGACACCCGCTCCGTGATGGGCGACACGGTATGCAGAATCCAGAGCATAGGCAGCGTCGAAGCCAGCGACGACCTGGCCGACGCCATCCGGACCGTGGATCGGCAAGGGTGCCTGTGCGCCACCGGCTGCCCAGTGTTGCAGCAACACCTCTCCAAGTCCATCAATGTGATCGGAATGGAAATGGGTCAGGAACACCGCCTCCACATTGGCCCACGGCAGACGCAGCTCTCCGAATCTTCGGCCTGATCCGGCCCCGGCATCAACGATAAAGACGCGGTCTCCCGCAACGACCACCGTCATGGGTCCCACACGCCCCGGATCGGGCAGGGGAGATCCCGTGCCGACAAGTACAACGGTCAGACCGTCTGGTGCGTCGGCAAGCGCATTTTGCCCCAAGGTCGATTTGACCGCAGCTTTGAACGCAAACTCGCCAATTTGTACGCCGAACAGGCTGCGTGCGCCAATCACGGCGAGCACCAGGACTGTGGCGGCGATCAGAATGATTTTGAGAACTCTCATCGCTTATCCTCCTGAATTGCAAACTAGGCGTTGAAGTTCAGTTTCAGGCCCGGCTCCGGCCACCGGCATTTGGCAAGCTGGCCGGTACTCGACAGGGTAACGTAGGCATCCTGCATGTCGTCGCCGCCAAAGGCGATATTGGTGACGATCAGGTCGGGAAAAGCCGTGTGGTGAAAATCTCCGCCCGGCGTGATCGTTGTGATGCCGCCATTCAGAATGGTTGCGACACAGACATTGCCCGCCGCCGTCATGGCCAGGCTGTCAAAATACTGCAGGCCCGGCATGGTGGCGACTACGCGCCCGCCATTGAAAGGGGAGGCAGGTTTGATGATGCCGGGGCTTTCCAAATCAAACGCCCACATGCGTCCGGTCATGGTGTCGGCCATGAAGACGGTCTGCTCATCAGGAGCAAGGCCGACACCATTTGGACTACTATAATGGAAGTCCAGTTCCTTGGCTTCGCTGGCACCATTGGCGAGGAAAAAGAGCCCGCCGAAATCGCGGTGGCGCGAGTAGGTTTTGCCATGATCGGTGAAGTAGAGATTGCCTGCCTTGTCGAAGACGAGATCGTTGGGGCCTTTCAGGGGGTGGCCACCGACTGTGTCCAGTACCCGGTCAACCTTGCCTGTAGAAAGATCAACCCGTTCAATGCGGCCACCATCATAATCGTCCGGACAGTTTCCGGGGATGAGCAAACCGTCCATGTTAGTATAGATGAAGCCGCCATTATTGCAGACCCAGAGTGCGCCGTCCGGACCGATCGCAAGGCCGTTGGGGCCGCCGCCGGGCGTCGCGATCACTTCGGTCTTGCCGTCTCCCCAGCAGCGCGTGATGCATTTCTTCTCGATCTCGACAACGATAATGCTGCCATCGGCCATAACGACCGGGCCCTCCGGAAACCGCAGACCGCTCGTGATGATTTCGAATTCCATGTGGCTGTTTCCTCCTCGCCCTTTTTTGGGAGGAGGTTAGGCGTCGCGATGGGGAAGGACAACGCGTGTCCTAGGGGGAAGTGAACGCGCTGATCCGGTCGAGCTGGCGGATGGAGAAGGCGAAATCATTGCCTTCGCCGGCCTCGAACTGTTCTGCGCCGGTTTCTTTCCACTGGTTCGCGTCTAGTTCCGGGAAGTAAGCGTCTCCATCGGGTGCGGCATCGACTTCCGTAAGATAGAGGCGATCTGCAATCGGCAGGGCCAGTTTGTAGATGGCTTCGCCACCGATCACGAAAACCTTGTCGGCGGCGGTTCTGGCGGCCACGGCGCGGGCGGAGTTCGTTGCCGCCGCAAAGCTGGAATAGACACGGGCGCCTTCGGCATTGTAGGCCCAGTCGCGGGTCATCACGATGTTCTCGCGACCTTTGAGCGGGCGCACCGGCAAACTTTCCCAGGTCTTTCGGCCCATGATGATTGGGCACCCAAGCGTCGCTTTCTTGAAGAATGCGAGGTCACTTTTCAGGCGCCAGGGCAGATCACCTCCAGAACCAATCACATTGTTGCTGGCCCTGGCGGCAATCAGGCAAAGTTTTACATGTGCCGACATAGTGACCGGTTCCAATCTACTTGCATCCAATTTCGCGCGCGGCCCTTGTGACCAGAAGCGTCTGCGTGAATACATGCAGAGCCGAGTTTGTATGGTGAATGCAACCTTCTTTCATCAGTTTTCACAAGCCCAAAGACAGTTCCGTGGGGGATAATCAGAATGAAATCGATTGTAGCGATTCTGACCAATGGAAACCCGGAACAAATCGGACTGGCAATTCCTGCTCTTCTGTTGTCGTTCTTGGCAATATGGCTGCTCAGAGGGCGCGGATGGGCGCTCATTTATGTCGCACTCATTCCCTTTTTGAACTGGTCGTTCGGGATCATCCCGGAGTTTCAGATTCTTGCCCCGACAGGCACCGGACTGACCGCTCAAGGCGTGTCTCTCCATCCGATGACAATGGTAACTGGAATGGTGTTCGTGGTCCGCGATTTCGTGCAACGCGAAATGGGTCACCGGGTGTTGCTTGTGATGGCCATGGCGATCGCCTGGTCGTTTTACTATGCGTGGCCCGTGATTGCGCTGGCCAGCGGCATCGCATTTGCCATTTCCGAGGGGGTGGATTGGCTGATGTTCACCTTCACCAAATATCGGCTATCGACCCGGATTCTGCTCTCCAGCGCGCTGGCAGCGCCGGTCGATACGACTGTGTTCCTGTATGGCGCTGATCTCGCCAAGCAGATGGAACTTGGCATGGACCCCGGAAACTCGCTGCATGTGTGGAACTGGATCGTGTTCGTGATCGGCAAGATGGTCGGCGCGGTTATCGTTTCGGCAGTCATTCGGCGGCGGGAAAACCTCGGTCTCGTGGATCCGGCGGCCGCCTGACTGTACTATCCGGGAATATCCATATTGCTGATGTCATAGAAACATGCATATTTGCGCAAATATGCAAATAAGGAGTCGATCATGGCGGACGGCAAGAAGGACTATGGCGCGATAACGGGTGCGATCAGCGAGGGAATATCCGGGCTTCGCGGCACCGGGGCCAAGGAGACGCTGACGCAGTTCAACGCGATGGCGAAGGCCGCTCTCGCGGATGGGGCGCTCGACACGAAGACCAAGGAACTGATCGCGCTCGCCATCGGCGTTGCCAAGCAGTGCGATGGATGTATCGGCTTTCACACCAAGGCGCTCAAGAGGCTGGGCGCGACGGATGAGGAAGTGGCCGAGACGCTCGGCATGACCGTTTACATGGGCGGTGGCCCAAGCCTGATGTATGCGGGCGACGCCTGGACGGCTTGGCAGAGCCTCAATGATTCCTAGACGGCCACCGGCGCCTTGATGTGAGCGTGCGGTTCGTAGCCTTCGACCGTGAAGTCTGAATACTCCCAGCCGAACAGGTCGATCTTGTCGGGATTCAGGATCATGCGGGGCAGGGCACGCGGCTCGCGGGTCAGCTGGAGCCGGGTCTGCTCCATATGGTTCATGTAGAGGTGCGCATCGCCGAATGTGTGGACGAACTCGCCGGCTTCCAGCCCGGTCGCGCGCGCCATCATCAGGGTGAGTAGCGCATAGGATGCGATGTTGAACGGTACGCCAAGGAAGACATCGGCCGAACGCTGGTAGAGCTGGCAGTTCAGCTTGCCGTCCATGACATTGAACTGGAACAGGCAGTGACAAGGGGGCAGGGCCATGTCGTTCACATCGGCCGGGTTCCAGGCGGACACAATCAAGCGGCGGGAATTGGGATTGGTGCGGATTTCGTCCAGCACCCACTGGATCTGGTCAATCACCCGGCCGTCCGGCGCGGCCCAACTGCGCCACTGCTTGCCATAGACGGGGCCAAGGTCGCCATTCTCATCGGCCCACTCATCCCAGATCGAAACGCCGTTCTCCTTCAGATACGCGATGTTCGTATCGCCTTTCAGGAACCAGAGCAGTTCGATGATGATTGAGCGCAAATGCAGTTTCTTGGTGGTCACCATTGGAAAGCCGTCGGCAAGGTCGAACCGCATCTGACGGCCAAACACAGCGCGTGTGCCCGTGCCGGTCCGATCTCCGCGTTCATGGCCATTGTCCAAAATGTCCTGCAGGAGATTGAGATATTGCTGCATGTCGGCCTCGGTCGGGAATCGATTTTCAGAGTTCAGGATACCACGGAAACAGGCTGTGGGGGCAAGGCCCGACAGCGGGTTTTAACCAGATGGTCCAGGCCCAATCAGGGTAAATGCTGTCTTTCCCCACTGCACCAATTTTGAGGCCATATCTGAAGACGCAGGAAATCAGTCTGAGCGAAACTCAGGATTCGCAGACAGGTGCTGACGATCGATGGGGCAAGTGATGGATATGTATCCTGCAGACAGGCAATCGCACTCACTCGCGCGCGATGATCGCGGCAATCTGACTGTGCTCACTGCGTTCATTCTGGCCTCTATGGTGGCGCTGGTTGGTTTGGCTGTCGATCTCGAGTTTATCTTCAGGCAACAGGCGCGCGTTCAATATGCGATGGACTCGGCGGTGCTGGCTGGGGCGTTGTCGCGCCAGGCGGGCGCGACAGATGAGGAAGTGACCGCAGACATTCGCGAATACATGAGCCCGCTGATTGCGAGCGCTGGCGGCGGTATGACATGTACACCCGTCACTGTGGTCTTCACCGATGACAGCGAAGACATTCTCGGGAAAATGAATTGCACCCAACCGACCTTCATTTCCAACATCATGGGAAATGACGACATGAGCTTCAACGTCGCTTCGACCTCGACCTTCTCGGTCGGAAAGATCGATGTCTCGTTTGTGTTCGACGTATCGGGCTCCATGAACAGCAACAATCGGCTAACCCTGTTGAAAGAGGCTGCGGTCATCGCGTTTGATGAATTGCTGCCAGATGATCAGGTGCGGGATGGCACGGTCAGGCTGGGCATTGTGACCTACAATAATGCGGTCAATGCGGGGGCTTATTTTGATGAGGTGACGCGCGCGGTCACCATTCCGGCCGACACTTCCAACAGCAATGGGTTGAGCAATTACAATTCCTACAATAGCGCGCGGATGTATGACGACGCGACCGGCAAGCGTTTCATGTACTACGAAAACGGCACGTGCACCGAAAGCGATCCGGATGAGTGTGACCAGCATGGTGACTATGACTGGGACGTTGCCCGATGGTTCTGGGAAGACTCGTCAGCCACCGACACGTGTGTGTACGAGCGGACAGGCACCTATGCTGATAGCGATGCAGCGCCGGGCAGCTTCGCCTGGATCGGGGCAGGCAATCCACGCTGGAACTTCTATGATAGCGATCGCGACAAGTATCGCGGCGAAAACGAGATCGAAAATGGCGGCGCAAATGGCTCTACCGGCGCACTCGATTTCTACTATGCGACGTGCCGCGCCACCGGGCCGGTCCCATTGACCGAAGACAAGGCAGCGCTGACGGCCCATGTGAACAGCATGACGGCGAATGGCGGCACCGCCGGACATCTGGGAGTGGCGTGGGGGTGGTACCTGCTGTCGCCGAACTGGCAGAATGTCTGGCCGGAGACGGCTAAGCCCTGGGACTATGACGAGGTCAATGTGACCAAGGCCGTGATCCTGATGACAGATGGAGATTTCAATACAAACCATCCCAGTGCCAGCAAGAACTCCTTCAGGCAGGCCATGGATTTATGCGACGCCATGAAGGCCGAGCCGTCCAAGGTCCAGATTTACACGGTCGGTTTTCAGGTGCCATCCTATGTGCAGACCACGTCTGATGGGCAAACCATTATGGAATATTGCGCGACAAGCCCGTCTTATGCTTTTGATGCGTCGAGTGGGGACGAGTTGAAGGAAGTCTATCGCGAGATCGCCCAGTCGATTTCAGATCTGCGCATCAAGAGCTAGGTTTCAGGGACTGCCATTCCGTCATCTACGCGCACGGTTTGCGCCCGGTCCCCAAATGCTTCGAACAGGAAGGCTTCGGTGCCGGTCAGCCAGGCTTGCCCTCCCAGCGCTGCCAGCTCATCAAACAGTGCGGCGCGCCTGTCCGCATCAAGGTGGGCGGCTGCCTCGTCCAACAGCAGCAGGGGAGAGGGGCCATCGCCGCCAGCGCGGAGCGCCGCAGCCGATGCGAGGATCAAGCCGATGAGCAGGGCCTTCTGCTGGCCGGTCGAGGCGTCCTTGGCGGGCGCACCGGTTGGCCGGTGAATGACCGTGAGGTCTGAGCGATGCGGACCATCAATGGTGCGTCCGGCGGCGATATCGCGGCGACGGGTCGTTCGGAAGGTTTCGGTCAGCGCTTCGAAGATCGTCTTGAAGTCGTCGCCGCGAATGGCGGCTTGTTCGGCCTTGCCTTCCAGTGCGAGGTCAGCCTTCGGGAAATAGCCTTCGGGTCTTGCATCAATCGCCACCTGCAGGGATTCCAGCACATGGGCGCGGTTGATGGCCATTTCTGCTCCGGACTCCGCCATGCGGGCCTCGATGGCATCGGCCCAGGCCGGATCCACATGACCGCGTTCCAGCAGGGCATTGCGTTCGCGCATCGCTTTCTCATAACGGCCCGCAGCGGTGCCATGGGTCGGCATATGTGCCATGACCTGACGGTCAAAGAAGCGCCGCCGGTCGGACGTGCTGCCACGAAACACACCGTCCATTGTGGGCGTGAGCCAGACGATGCGCACAAGATCTGCGAGGTCGGATGCGGTTGCTGGCGCGCCATCAATACGTACCGTACGTTTCGTACTGGGGCCGGTATCGACACCTACGCCGATCCGCTGATCGTTTACGAGTGCGGCGGAAACAGTCCAACCGCCCAGCGCGTCTTTTCGTATCATTTCCGGCAGGGTGGCCGAACGCAGACCTCGGCCCGGCCCCAATTGGCTGACGGCTTCCAGCAAATTCGTCTTGCCTGCGCCATTCGACCCATAGAGACAGACATGCCGGCCATCGAGTGGCAGGCTGAGCGACTCGTAATTTCGAAAGTCAGTCAGGGTCAGGCGGGTCAGGGCGGTCATTCAGGCTGTATGGAGGGGCCAGAGGTCAGGAGTCGAGACCATGGCCGCCTTCGGGCCGGGTCTCTGCGATGCGTTCCATGCCGGCGATCATTGGGCGGCCCTTGGTGATGGCATCCTGTACGCTTGGCATCGACAGGCTCGCCGTGTGGCTTTCCTGACTATCCCAGGCTTCGGTTATCCAGATGGCGTTCGCGTCGGTTGGATCGCTGGCCACGATATAGCTGAGGCAGCCGGGCATGCCCGAGACGCCATCGATAAGGATGCGCATCAGCGCGTAGCGGTTGCCATCCGTTGCCGTGAACTTTCCGATGAGGCCGTACATGCTTGTCTCCTTCCGGGTCTGGATACCACAGGCCGCCAAGCCGGTCGCTGCGGTTGCGCTGGCAAGAAGGGTCCGGCGATCCAGCGGCTCCACAGACAAACTACACCCGCAGCGGCATCAACACATAACGCGCGCTATCATCTGATGGGTCCAGCACGAGCGCAGGCGACGCAGGATCACTGAACATGAACTCGGCTTCGACAGCCTCGATCTGGCCGGCAATGTCGAGCAGGTATTTCGCGTTGAATCCGATTTCCATCGCTTCGGAGCCATACTCGGCTTCGAGTTCTTCATTGCCCACACCCGTTTCAGCGTGATTGACAGCCAGCACCAGCTTGCCATCAGACAGGGACATTTTTACCGAGCGTGAGCGCTCGGCCGACACGGTCGAAACGCGGTCGACAGCGGCTTCGAAGGCCTTGTTGTCGATGGTCAGCTTCCGGTCATTCCCTTTCGGGATGACGCGGCCATAATCCGGGAAGGAGCCGTCGATCAGTTTAGAAGTCAGGACGGCGCGACCTGCACGCACGACGATCTTCGTGTCGGAGACTTCGATTTCGATGTCGTCATCCACCCCGTCGACGAGGCGGCGCGCTTCCGCGACCGCCTTGCGGGGCACGATGATGCCTTCGAGATTTTCCGCGCCGGCGGGAGCCGGAAGTTCTGCCAGGGCAAGACGATGGCCGTCTGTGGCAACGGTGCGGAGCACGGCCGTACCGTCTTCGGTCTTGGCTCCGTGAAGATAAACGCCGTTCAGATAGTAGCGGGTTTCTTCAGTGGAGATCGCGAAGCGGGTCTTGTCGATCAAACGGGCGAATTCCTTGGCGCCAAGTGAGAATTTGGTCGGCGTGTCGTCAGAGCTCATGGTCTGGAAGTCGGATGCTGGCAGGGTCGGCAGTTCAAAGTGCGAGCGGCCTGCGGTGATCGCGAGGCGCTGGCCTTCGGGTTGGACTTCCAGTTCGACTTCGGAGCCCGCAGGCAGTTTGCGGACGACGTCAAACAGCGTACCGGCCGGGGCCGTGACCGCGCCTTCGCGCGTGACGGTTGCATCCGCGCTGTCCACGGCCTCAATGTCGAGATCGGTCGCAGTGAGTTTCAGCTCGCCATTGCTTGCTTGAAGCAAGACATTGGAGAGGATCGGAATTGTGTTCCGGCGCTCCACCACATTCTGCACGTGAGAGAGTGCGTTCAGCAGGTCGCCGCGTTCAATCGTCAGTTTCATCGTCCGTTCCGTTCATCGGGGGGCCTTGGAAAAGGCCCGGAATTCTTCACCAGTCCTGCCGCTTCCGCCCGGAACCGGCGGTCCGGAATGGAATCGGCCCGCTCTGTGGGGAGAGCGGGCCGAGCACACTTACTCAAACAAAGGCAAAAGCCAAGCGCCGATCGTAGATTCGCCGCTCTCAGCTGGGTTTGCCTAATTCATGCCTGCCGCCTGTAGCTCCAGGATGGTCTCGTTCACGGCTTTGATGTGCGCGCCCAATTCATTGTTCTCAGGCAAGGCCTTGGACACTTTGCGGTGCGCGTACAGGATCGTGGTATGGTCACGCTTGCCGAAACTGTAGCCGATCTGCGGGAAGGATTTCCCGGTCAGTTCGCGGCAGAGATACATGGCAATCTGGCGTGGATACACCACGGCGCGTGCCTTGCTCGGGCTCTCCATGTCAGCCTTGGAAACCTCGAACACTTTCATGGCAGCCTTCTTGACCAGTTCGATGGAGGGCTGGCGGACATCGCCTTCGGTCCGGCGGATGATCTTGTGAACCATTTCCATTGTGGGCGTGCGAATGCCGAAGGCCGCTTCGGTGTAGAGGTTCCAGATCGCACCCGTCATCTCGCGGGCCTGACCACGGATGCCGGCATTGAACTCGGCGATCATTTCGTCGGTGACCGCAAAGTTCGGGTGACCGGCCTCGATGTGGTCAGCGAGGTGGCGCATGATTTGGTGCCGCATGCCTGCATCCGGTGCGCCAACCTCAACAGTGGTCGCGCCTTTCAGCTCACTGATCATGCGCGGGCTGAACCCGGTGACATCGCCGGGGGCCTTATCACCCGCCAGCACGACATGGCCGCCATTGGCCGTGACTTCGCGAATGTTCTGAAACAGTTCCGTCTCGGTGCCGGGCTTGCCGCTGATCCGGTGAAGATCGTCGATCATCAGGATCGTCGCCGCGCGCAGCCGCTTCTTGAGGGCGCTCGTATCCTTCACCTTCACGCCATCAGTGTAGGATGAGAGGAACTCCTCGGCCGTCAGATAGACAATGTGACAATCCTCGCCGCGCTGCTCTGCAGCGGTCTTCAATGCGTGCAGGATGTGTGTCTTGCCAGTGCCTTGCAGGCCGTAGAACAAGGTTGTCAGCGTTCCGACCGGCAACCCGCCTGCAATGCGTTTGGCCATCTGGACAGCCAGCTCGTTCGCCTCACCCGTGACGAGCGTCTCAAAGCTCATAACAGGCGCGCCGGAGCCGGAACCGGCAGGTTTCGCCTGCTCGGGCGCGGCCTCGGCGATCTCCGCCTTGGCCCATGGGTCCTCGACAATGTCGAGCAGCTCAGCGGGCGCGGTGCGCCAGCAGACGAGCTTGATCGCTCGGCCTGCCGGGTCATGCTCGCGCCAGATGCGCTGGATCGCATGGCGGTGTGCGCCATAGACGCGGTCAAAAGACAGCGGGTCGCGCGCCGCGATCACCATTTCGCCATTGAACTCAGCGACCAAGCGCAGGCCATCGATCCAGCGATCATAGTCGGCGGTGTTGAGGATTGTCGCAAGATGGGCTTTGACAGTCAGCCAAATCTCCTTGCCCGGAGCATTCTTGCCTTTATTCATCTTCTCGAAGTCTACGCCAGTTTTTGAATCAAAGAGTTTGTTCCCGTCCATGCCGAGCCCCATTTTCTAGTTATAATTTCACCCTGACCAACTGGCACGCAGTTTCCCTTCCGAACCGAAATCCGGTCACACTCAATACTCCGTGTCGGGAGAACTTTTCTGTTGGTAAATTGAAATTACTCACTGGGGGTTTTGCTGACAAGTGCTACTTTTATGCGACAACAGGATTTGATGAGTTGACTCTTCGTACTGTACCTCAAACCGCAATCAAATCAGGTGCTTGAGCACTGATCTTTTTTTGTGAGTGAGTCGCCCCACACATTTGTTCGCACCTGTTCTGTCAACAGGGGGCGCGGGTATAAGGCTGTGGATATCTGCAGAAAATCGACGTGTTTCTCAGGATCGCTGACGAGTCCCTACATTACCGCAACCCGGACCCCGTCAGTCAGCCCAAATTCGCAATCCTACCATGAAACATCCAGTAGAAATGATGTTGAAACTCGAAAGGTCCAATTTGTTGTATTAGGAGATTGACATGAAAAAACCCGCCTGAACCATCAGGCGGGTTTCAAATTTCCAATCGGGAAAAGTCCGATCAGCCCATCGCTTTGACGCGAGCTGACAGACGCGAAACTTTCCGCGATGATGTGTTCTTGTGCATGACGCCTTTGGTCACCGCGCGCATCAGTTCAGGCTGAGCAGAGCGCAGCGCTTCCTGGGCAGCAGACTTGTCGCCAGCTTCGATTGCTTCTTCGACCTTGCGAACAAAAGTACGCACGCGCGAGCGGCGGGCTTTGTTCACTTCGGTGCGGTTCGCAATCTTGCGGACCATTTTCTTGGCGGAACGGGTATTAGCCATATTAAACTCCTGTGGCCCAAAGGGCTCCCTTCGGGCTGAAGGCGGGGGAATACATAAACGGTGCGAAGGCGTCAACCGCGCAATTGAGGCTGGTTGCAGGAAATAGCAGGTGGGCCGGGGCTTTCAGCATCATTTGTCTTTGAAATGAGCGGAGCGTTTCTCGACATAGGCGGCCATGCCCTCTTTCTGATCATCCGTGGAGAACAGGGACTGAAACATGCGGCGTTCAAACTGGATGCCTTGCGAAAGCGGAGTCTCATAGGCCACTTTGATGGCTTCCTTGGTCAGCATGGCGGCCGCCAGAGGCATGGATGCGATCGTGCGGGCGAGTTCCCGCGCAGCATCCATAAGGTCGTCGGCAGGGACGACCCGGCTGACAAGGCCACAACGCTCGGCTTCTTCAGCCTCCATCATGCGACCAGTCAGGCAGAGTTCCATCGTCTTGGATTTACCTATCACGCGGGCCAGACGCTGTGTGCCGCCGGCGCCCGGCATGACGCCGAGGCGCACTTCCGGCTGTCCGAACCTGGCGGTATCCGCTGCCAGTATGATGTCGCACATCAGGGCCAGTTCGCATCCCCCGCCAATGGCATAGCCGGAAACGGCGGCCACAATGGGTTTGCGGGCGCGAGCTGCGCGTTCCCAGTTCCGGCTGATGAAATCTTCATAATAGGACTCAGGATAGGTTTTTTCCTGAATTTCCTTGATATCTGCGCCACCCGAAAAGGCTTTCTTGCCGCCCGTCAGGATGATGCAGCCAATGTCCGGATCGGCTTCAAATCGATCCAGCGCATCTGTCAGCTCATTCATCATCTCTTCGCAGAGGGCGTTCAGGCTCTCGGCGCGATTGAGCGTGATCACGGCGAAGCCGGCTTCCTGGTCAATCTCGGTGAGAAGCGTTTTGTAAGACATTCATTAAATCCTGCTCGTCGCGGTGTGGCGCTGGCAATTTGATCTGCAGCAGCCTTTAACTTTCGGGACACTCTACATTCGGCTGCCCGGGGCCGGCAAAATCTGGAGGGCGATGCGCTTTTTCTGTTGCGGATCAATTCGCGAAGGCGGGCCTATACCGCGAACATGACGCATTTGTCATCCATTGCGAGTCATATGGCGGGAAAGGGCGACAATATACGCGATTGGTTGTTTTCAAGGCAGCACCCTATATCCCACCCATGACGGACGACACACAAACACCCCGTGACCCGGAGCGCAACCGCTTGTCGGGCCGGATTGCGCGCAGCGCACGGGTTGGTGCCAACCTGTCTGGCGCGGGTCTAACCTTCGCCACGCAAAGCCTGTTCGGGGGGGATCAGGGAGATGAAAAGATTGCCCGTGCGCTGGCCGCTGCGCTCGGTAAGTCCAAAGGTCCGCTGATGAAGGTGGCCCAGATGGTGTCGACCATTCCGGATTTCCTGCCGCCCGAATATGCCGCCGAACTCAGCCAGCTGCAGGCTGAAGCCCCTGCCATGGGATGGCCTTTCGTGAAACGCCGGATGCGCGCTGAACTGGGCGCCGACTGGCAGGAAAAGTTCGGCGCGTTCGAAAAGGAGGCCTCGCATGCCGCCTCGCTTGGCCAGGTCCATGGCGCGACCCTGCATGACGGGCGCCGGGTCGCCTGCAAGCTGCAGTATCCTGATATGGCCAGCGCGGTGGAATCCGATATTGGCCAGCTCAGGACCATGCTTGGCCTGTTCAAGCGGATGGATGGCTCTATCGACCCGAGCGCGATGGTGGTCGAAATCACCGACCGCCTCCGTGAAGAGCTCGATTATGCGCGCGAGGCCAAGCATATGGCGCTCTATGCGAACATGCTGGCCGATCGTGATTTCGTCACTGTGCCGGATCCTGTGCCCGAACTGTCCACCGACCGGTTGCTGACCATGAGCTGGGTATCCGGCAAGCGGCTGGATGCGTTTGAGGATGCCCCGCAGGAGGTGCGCAACCGGATTGCGGAAATGTTGTTCTGGACATGGTGGGGGCCGTTCAACTCCCATGCCGTGATCCATGGGGACCCGCACCTCGGCAATTACCAGGTGACCGGGGAGGGGACCGGGCTGAATCTGCTCGATTTCGGCTGCATCCGTATCTTCCCGCCGGAGTTCGTCAGCGGCGTGGTCGATCTCTATCGCGCGATCCTGGCGGACGATTTCGACGCGGCCTATGCCGCCTATGAGAAATGGGGCTTCAGCGGCTTGTCCCGCGAGCTGGTCGAAGTGCTGAATATCTGGGCGCGCTTTATATATGGACCACTGTTGGACGACCGCGTGCGTTCAGTCGCAGACGGTGTGACGCCCGGCGAGTATGGCCGCAAGGAAGCCTTTGCCGTTCGCAAGCTGCTCAAGGAAAAGGGCCCCGTTAAGATCCCACGCGAATTCGTCTTCATGGACCGGGCCGCTATCGGACTGGGCGCAGCCTACCTCCGCCTTGGAGCAGAATTGAATTTCTATCGCCTCTTCAATGAAAGCCTCGAAGGCTTCGATATTGAGAAGGTCGCCGCGCGGCAGGCTGAGGCCAAGGCTGCTGTTGGGCTCGACTGACCCAAAGGAAGTTTGTCTCGCCTCTGGCACTCTCAGGCAGGAGGCGCTAATCCGACTCCCATGAGCGACGATCTTACCAGAAACCAGACTTTCGACACGCCTGAAGGCTATTCCATCCTGCCATGGCATCGCGGCTTTGGCCGCCAGATTGGGCCCCTCTTCGAGAAGCGGGACGCGACCGGCCTGACGCGTGCCTTCAGGGTCGAGGAATACCATACCAATGGCATGATGAACGCGCATGGCGGCATGATGATGACCTTTGCCGACATGGCGTGGGGTGCTGCGGTCGAAAAGGATGAGGACACGTGGTGGGTCACGGTCCGTCTGATGTGCGATTTCCTCTCCGGCGCGTCGATGGGCAGCTTCGTTGAGGGCAAGGCCGAAGTTGTCGGTCGTCAGGGCGACATCTTCACGGTCGAAGGCCGCATCTGGACGGGCGACAAATTGCTGATGCGGGGCACGGGCATCTTCAAGGTGATCGAGCGCCGCGACGGCCAGCAGAAGCCCTTCAAGCGTGCCAGCCAGGACGCCTGACGGCCTGGCCAATGGTTGACTCCGGCCGGGTGGCTGCGTATCCGGCGACGCAATGAACATCGCACTGCACCACCATCACCATCATTCGTGACGCGCCGACGAGGCGCGAACCGGTCCGGCTGCGCCTCCTGAAAGTGTTCATTCTTCCGAACCAGACCAGATGAGGCAGGCCGCGCCCGGTCCGCGCTGCGCCGACGTGTTGCCTTTCCAATCTGTGCGTCTCCGTCTATGCGGAGCGCGTCGGCAACCAGGACCTGAGACGATCATGAGCGACAAGGACACACCGCCCCTCACCGGCAAGGATCTTGCCCGCAAGCCGCGCGGCTTTCCGGACAAGCGCGAGAGCCTGATCCATGCTCAGGCCGGGCTGGTCGAGACGATCACCGGCGTTTATCGCCAATGGGGCTTCGAAGCATTGGAAACCAGCGCATTCGAATATGCCGACGCGCTTGGCAAGTTCTTGCCAGATGATGACCGACCGAATGCCGGCGTGTTTGCCATTCAGGATGATGACGAGCAGTGGATGTCGCTACGCTATGATCTGACCGCGCCGCTTGCCCGGTTCGTGGCCGAGGCGGGCCAGTCGCTGGGCAAGCCGTTCCGTCGCTATGCCGCCGGTCCGGTCTGGCGGAATGAAAAGCCGGGTCCCGGCCGGTTCCGTGAATTCTGGCAGTGCGATGCCGACACGATTGGCGCGCCGGGCTATCATGCCGATGCCGAGATGATCGCCATGGGCGCCGAAGCGCTGCGCGCGGTTGGCATGGCACCGGGCGAGTTCGTGATCCGCGTGAACACGCGCCGCTTGCTCAATGGCGTGCTTGATGGAGTCGGCGCGACAAGCGCGGACACGCGCCTCGCGATCCTGCGCGCGCTGGATAAGCTGGACCGTCTTGGCGCCGAGGGCGTCGCGGACCTGCTCGGCGCAGGCCGTATGGATGAGAGCGGGGATTATACAAAAGGGGCGGGACTCGGCGCCTCAGAAGTAACCCGCGTACTCGCCTTCGCTCAGGCGGGGGCCGACACGCGCGCTGAAACGCTGGCCAATCTCGTCAAGGCGACGGGGGATACCGAAGAGGGCAAGGCTGGCCTCGTTGAACTCGAAGCCATCGCAAAAGCACTGGAAGCGCTCGGCGCGCCGGAAGGCGATGTCGTGATCGATCCATCCGTTGTGCGCGGCCTCGAATATTATACCGGTCCTGTCTATGAGGCGGAACTGCTCCGCGAGGTGACCGGCGAAGACGGCAAGACCTATCGCATCGGCTCCATCGGAGGCGGCGGTCGCTATGATGACCTGGTTGCGCGCTTTACCGGCGAAACAGTTCCGGCCACCGGTTTCTCTATTGGCATTTCCCGTCTCGCGGCGGCGATGCAGATCATGGGCGAGACCGAAAAGCTCGATGGGCCGGTCGTCGTGCTGAATTTCGACAAGGAAGACCCGACCAGCGCCTTGCAGCTCGCAACCGAACTGCGCCGGGCTGGTATCCGGGCCGAGGCCTATATGGGTGCATCCGGCATGCGGCCGCAGATGAAATATGCTGACCGCCGGTCATCGCCTGCTGTCGTCATGGTAGGAGAGGACGAGCTGGCCAAAGGCACGGTCACGATCAAGGACCTTGAAATGGGCGCGCTCAAGGCGAAAGCCATCAAGTCCAACGAAGAATACCGGGAAGCCCGTCCAGGTCAGTTCGAAGTGCCCCGCGCCGAAATGGTCGAAGCTATTCGCAAGATCACCGAGGCCCAGAAATGACGCACGAGACTCTCGCCGCTGCAGCACGCGGCGTTTTCGAGGCAACGGGCGCCGAACCGGTAGACCCGGCCTATATCCTGCCGTCTGATATCCCGCTGGAGCTCTCCGGCGAAGCGGTGCGGGCACGTCTCTGTGTGTTCTCCGATCATCGCGGCAATGAAATGGTCATGCGGCCAGACCTCACCCTGCCGGTGGCGGGGCAGGAGGCGGACAGGCGCGCTGCGGGTGGCGACGGAGCCAAGGCCTACACTTATGCCGCGCGGGCCTTCCGACTGCCGGCCTCTGCTGGCGACCCGATGGAATTCACCCAGGTCGGCTTTGAATGGTTCGGCAAGGAAAGCGGCGCAGATGCGGACGCTGAAGCTTTTGCGCTGGTACGCGAAGCCGTTGCCGCTTGCGATGTGTCGCCCACGGCGACTGAAATGGGCGACCTCTCGATTTTTCCAGCCTTTGTGGACGCGCTTGGTCTTGCGCGTATCACGACAGACCTTTTGAAGCGGGCCTTCCGGCAGGAGGGCGGGGTCAGCGAGCTGCTCGATGCTGCGCCTCAACCGCCGGCGTCAGACCTTCAGCCCGTTCTGGATGCAGGCGGCGCGAAGGCGGCGGAAGACGCATTTTTGAAAGTTCTGAGTGATCGCGGCATTCCGATGATTGGTACCCGCAGCGTTGTCGAAATCGTCGCGGGTCTGCGCGGAAAGTCGGCGGTGCATGCCGCAGGTGGTGTGCCGGAGGCGGCGCGGGCAGCGCTGTCTGACCTTGCCGGTGTGAACTGCCCTGCAGGGGAGGCGGCTGACGTGCTTGCCACCATCAGTGACAAACACGGGCTCGCGGCCATGTCCTCCGTAATCGAACGGGTTGCCCGCCGAATGGAGGCGATCCTGTCTGCAGTGCCGGGCGTCGCCAGCGAGGCGCGCTTCCGGTCCGGCTTCGGTCGACGGTTTACGTATTATGATGGCTTTGTCTTCGAATCGTTCGGTGAGAATTTGACCTCCCGCCAGCCGCTCGCCTCGGGCGGGCGCTATGATGGCCTGATCGAAGGCCTGTCCCGGTCCAGGGCCTCGGCGTCAGGTATTGGCGGCGTGGTCCGGCCAGATCGCATCCTGCGTGCAAAAGGAGAGGCGGCATGAGCGTTCTGTCACTTGCGATCCCCTCCAAGGGACGGTTGAAGGAGAAATCCGAGGAGTGGCTGAAAGCCCGTGGATTTGAAGTGCGCCAGATTGGTGGCGAGCGCGGCTACCAGGCGGAAATCTCGGGATTGGGCGAAGTCGATATGCGGCTTCTCTCCGCGCGCGAGATCGCACAGGGGCTGATCGATGGCAGTATCCATGCGGGCGTGACGGGTGAAGATTTGTTGCAGGACCTCGCGCCGACGGGGCCAGAGGATTTCCATGTGTTGGAACGACTCGGCTTTGGTGGTGCAGATGTGATCGTCGCCGTGCCGCAGGCCTGGATTGATGTGGACACGATGTCTGATCTGGAAGCTGCCGGGGCTGCATTCCGCAAGGCGCATCATCGCCGTCTCAGGGTAGCCACCAAATATATGCGGCTGACACGGCGCTTCTTCGCCGCCAAGTCCGTGGGTGAATATCGGCTCGTCGAAAGCGCGGGGGCAACCGAAGCAGCGCCTGCCACTGGCGCAGCGGACGTGATTGTCGACATCACTTCGACCGGCGCGACGCTCAAGGCGAACGGGCTGAAAATTGTTTCAGATGGAATAATATTGAAAAGCGAGGCCGTTCTGGCGGTGTCTGCAAATTCGTCATGGAGTCAGGCTGCTCTGAAGTCCCTGTCACTATTGGGCGGTGCAGCAAATGTTGAAGAATTGCTCATATTGAAAAATTTGAATTCACAATCTTGACACACGCAATAAAGCGCGGCCATATGACACGGCAAGTTTCTGGGAGGAAACGCTGCAAACGGTGGAAGGCGCGGAAGCTGGTGGAAGCTCTCCGCGCCTTTTTTCATTTCCGAAAAAATTCAGGTCCACCAGGACGGTCCGGAGCAACGGCTCAGGTGAGGTAGGGGGCGTTTTGGACATCACCCCGGTCCGTCTTGGCTTCCTGATTATCAATAAGGGATTATCGATAAACGTCAATCATAATTATCGTTTTTCGATTAAACTTTTTTCATGATGCGGATCAGTACAGCTTAATCGTCAGCTTGTAGCGGGCGTGCACCAGCCCGTGAGTTGACTTCGCCCATCGGCGCGGCCAAGCGTGGACCAAACAGGATTTTGCGCACGCAAGGAGTTATCATGAGCGATCCGCGCCAGCACATCATGCCGGTCTACCGGCCGCCAGAGCAGGTTTTCGAGAAGGGGGAGGGCGTCTGCCTCTTCACCGAGGACGGCACGCGATATCTCGATTTCATCGCCGGCATCGCCGTGAACGCGCTGGGCCACGCTCATCCCGCCATGGTCGAGGCCCTGCAGGAGCAGGCCGGCAAGCTGTGGCACACTTCCAACATGTTCCGCGTGCGCGGCGCCGAAGAACTGTCCGACAAGATCTGCCGCGATACATTCGCTGACCGCGTCTTCTTCACCAATTCCGGCACCGAAGCCGTCGAATGCGCCATCAAGTCCGCCCGCAAATACCACTGGGCGAATGGCAATGAAGCGCGCATCGACATCATCACCTTTACCGGCGCGTTCCACGGCCGCTCGCTCGGCGCAATCAATGCCGGCGGCAATCCGAAATATCTTGAAGGCTTCGGCCCGAAATTGCCGGGCTTTGTGCACCTTGAATGGGGCGACCATGACGCTTTGAAGACGGCAGCGGCCCAGCCGACCACAGCTGCCATTTTCGTTGAGCCTGTCCAGGGTGAGGGTGGCGTACGTGCCATGCCCGACGCCTGTCTGATCGGGCTGCGTGAGCTTTGCGATGAGCAAGGCATCCTGCTGATCTATGATGAAGTCCAGTGCGGCATGGGCCGGACAGGAAAACTGTTCGCTCACGAATGGGTTGAAGGCGCCGCGCCGGATATCCTGTGCTCGGCCAAGGGCATTGGCGGCGGTTTCCCGTTTGGCGCCTGCCTGACGACCGAAGCGGTCGGCGAGCACATGCAGCCCGGCAGCCATGGATCGACCTATGGCGGCAACCCGCTCGCCATGGCGGTCGGCAATGTCGTCTGGGACATCATTTCCAGCGAAGACTTCCTGGCTGAAGTGCGCCGGGTCTCCGGCACACTGGCGCAGGGCCTGAAAAGCCTCGCTGACAGCCATCCGGACAAGGTCGAAGCGGTGACCGGCAAAGGGCTGCTCACCGGTCTCAAGATGAAGTCCGATCCGAAGAGCCTGCAAGGCGTCTGCCGTGACAAGAACCTGCTGGTCGGTGTGGCCGGGAACATGGTTCTGCGTCTCGCGCCGCCACTTGTCATCACGGACGATAATGTGCGTGAAGCCACCGGCATCATCGACGCTGCGCTGTCAGAATGGGAAGGCTGAAGCCAAAATATCTCCTGGCGGCCCTATTGGCGTCAGGGTGTACGCCCGATGCCCCTGTGACCGACCTGTCGCAGGAAACTCTGGCTGATGCAGCAGAACTCTGTGAGCTCGTCCGCACCGACTATGCCTATTACCCGGACCGGCAGGAAAATTGGGAGGCCGCGTGTGCAGGCTTCGCCGGCATGCTCGGCCCCGTCACGACTAAGCCGGAACAATTGCGCGCGCTCGAAACACTGGTCGATGCGCTTTACGATCCACATGCGACGTTCGGTACGCATTCCGGCATGTCGCCGCGTGTCGTGCCGTCAGGGTCCGACTATTGGCTCGAAGGTGACCGCGTCACGGCTGTGCGGCCGGGCAGCGCCGCGGCGCGAGCGGGTCTCGTAGTGGGTGACCAGATTGTCGCCATCAATGGTCGCCCACTGGCCGATGCGATAGTTACGCGCCTCCACCCCAAGAACGCTTCCTCTAGCGAGACCCAGAAGGCCTGGGCGCTGAACGCGGCGGCGGCGGGTTACCGCGATGAGCCCCGTTCGGTGACCATCTCGCGCATTTCCGAGTCTGAGACGCTGTCTCTTGATGGCTATGTCACTGACGCGCAGCAGGTGCCGCTGTCGTCCCGGATTCTGGACGGGAATGTCGCGTATATCCGCCTGCATGACTCGCTCGGGGATTCGCGCACGGTCGCCGCCTTCGATGCCGCGATGGACACGATGCGAGAGGCAAATTCATGGATCGTCGATCTGCGCGACACACCCGGCGGTGGCGACACGAACGTGGCAGAACCCATACTGGGCCGCTTCCTGTCGAAGGCGGCGGAATATCAACAAATCCGTCCGACGGACGCGCCGGAATGGGTGAAGACCGCAGAGCCCCATGGAGACTGGACGGCGAAAGGCCCGGTTGCTGTTCTGGTCGGTCGCTGGACAGGCAGCATGGGCGAAGGGCTGGCCATTGGCTTTGACGGCATCGAGCGGGGCGAGGTGTTTGGCAGCGACATGGCGCGCCTGGCTGGAGGCGTTGAAGATTACCGGCTCAGCCAGACCGGCTTTCCCATCCGCCTACCCGCTTACGACCTTGCCCATTTGAATGGTACGCCGCGCCATGAATGGTCTCCGCCCCATCAGGTTGTGGCTGACAATGGCGACGGACCAGACCTTGCGCTAGCAGCCGCACTCGACTGGATCGGCAGGCCAGAGGATTGAGGCTGGCATGGCTGCGCGGCTACGTTAGAATGAACATATGAGCAAAGTACGTGTTGCCTGTGTCCAGATGCGGTCTGGTGTGGAGATCGCCCCGAATATCGTGGCGGCCTCTGACCTGATCCGCGACGCGGCGGGGCAGGGGGCGCAACTGGTGGCAACCCCGGAGATGACCAATCTGCTGGACATACGTCCCGGCAAGGCACGGCCAAAGATTGTTCCGGAGGCGGATGACCAGACGCTCGGGGCAATGCGCGGGCTGGCGGCTGAGCTTGGCATCTGGATGCTGATCGGTTCCATCGCCGTGACCCTCGCAGGCGAGGACCGGCTCGCCAATCGGTCTGTCCTGATCGCGCCGGATGGCTCCGTCCGGGCCCGCTATGACAAGATCCACATGTTCGATGTCGAAGTGGGCGACGGGCAGAGCTATCGCGAAAGCCGCGCTTACCGGCCGGGCGAGCGCGCCGTGCTGGCGGAGACCGAGTTCGGCAAGCTGGGGATGACCATCTGCTATGATGTTCGCTTCCCGCATCTCTATCGCAAGCTTGCGCAGGCGGGCGCAGGCATCCTGACGATCCCGGCAGCGTTCACGCGCGTGACGGGCAAGGCGCACTGGCATGTCCTCGTCCGGGCGCGCGCCATCGAGACCGGCAGCTTCGTCATCGCCCCCGCGCAGGGCGGCAAGCATGAAGACGGCCGCGAGACCTTCGGCCACTCTCTGATCGTCTCCCCCTGGGGCGAGGTGCTGGCGGAGAAGGCGGATGCTGAGCCCGGCGTGATCCTTGCCGATCTGGATCTGGACGCTGTGGCGAAAGCGCGGCGCCGCATCCCGTCGCTCGGGAATGATCAGGACATTCGCTTCAAGGACTGACGATTAGCGTCCCAAGCGCCGGCGGAATTCCTCATAGCCAAAATCGGACAGGCTCTCGATGATGCCGTCTTCCCAGCGGACCGCCAGATTTGCCAGCGGCGTGCCGTTGAACGTGTTCGTCTTGACGAAGGAATAATGCATCTGGTCGGTGAAGATGATTGTGTCGCCGGGCTTAAGCGGCGCGTCAAAGGAGTATTCGCCGATCACGTCACCCGTCATGCAGGTCTTGCCGCCGAAACGATAAGTGTGTGCCTTCTGGCCGGGCTGGCCCGCGCCGATCACGTCCGGCCGGTAGGGCACTTCCAGCACGTCCGGCATATGGGTCGAGGCGGAGGCATCGAGAATCGCCAGATCCACCTCGTTCCAGTGCAGCGCCAGCACGGTCGCATACAGCTCGCCCGTGTTCACGACGAGGCCGGCGCCCGGCTCCAGCACGACTTCCACGCCAAAGCGCGTCTTGAACGCCTTGATGGCCGCGATCAGCGCGTCGACGTCATAGCCTTCCTTGTTCAGGAAATGGCCACCGCCGAAATTCACCGTGTTCACCTGCTCGATATACTGGCCGAAATTGTCGGCGACGAATTCGATCAGGCCGACCGAGCCCTCGTGCAGGCTCTCGCACAGGGCGTGGACATGGAAGATGTCGATGCCGGACCAGTCGACCTGGTCGAGCTTTGACGGCACTTCGCCAAATCGGCTGCCTGGTGCGCACGGATTGTAGAGGTCGCCGCCCAGGGTTGCATTGGAATAGCCTGGATTGACGCGCAGGCCGATCTTGGCGCCGCCATCGCGGGCAATGTCGCCAAAGCGTTCCAGCTGTTCGAGAGAATTGAAATAGATGTGCTCGGCCACCTCGGTCAGGCGGCGCACTTCGGCTTCGGTATAGGCCGGGGAATAGACATGTACTTCCTTGCCAAAGCTTTCATGCCCCATGATGGCTTCCTGTTCGCCGCTGGCCGTGGTGCCGTCCAGATAGTCGGTCATCAGCGGAAAGGCCGCCGGCAGGGAGAAGGCCTTGGTCGCCAGCAATATCTTGCATCCGGCCGCCTCGCGCACGCGCTGGGCCGTTTCCAGATTTGCGCGCAGGCGCGCCGCGTCCAGCACGAAGACGGGCGTCGGGATATGATCGGGCAGGGCGGGTGGGGTCATGGTGTCTGGTCCTTGGGTGCCCGCTTATGCCTCATCAACGGGCCTTGAGCGAACATTATTAGCGGCGCGCACGTTCCGGCTTTTGCGGAGTGTGCAGCGCAGATAGGATGCGGGTCGAATGACGGTAACATCTTCCCTGTATATGCGAGTCGCCACGCTGGACGACATTCCGGCGATTGAGGCGCTGATGGCGGAGTCCATGGCGCGACTCCTGCCACACTTCCTTGATTCAAAACAGGTCGAGCGCTCCAGCGAGAGCATGGGTGTCGATACGCTGCTTGTCGCGGATGGCACCTATTTTCTCGTCTTCGAGGGCGACGCGCTGGCCGGATGCGGGGGCTGGTCGCGGCGGCGCACGCTTTATGGCGGCAACACGACCGCCGGCCGGGACGATTCCCCGGCGGACCCCAAGGCCGAGCCGGCCAAGATTCGCGCCATGTATACCCATCCGGATTTCGTCCGGCGCGGCATTGGCCGCATGTTGCTCGACGCCAGCGAAGCTGCCGCGCGGGCCGAAGGGTTCTCTGCCATGGAGATGGGCTCAACCGCGCCCGGCGTGCCACTCTATGAGGCGTGCGGCTATCGGCTCGTCGAAGACCTCTCCAGGCCCAGCGAGGATGGCACCATCGTGCCGATCCTGCGCATGAGGAAAGAGCTGGCCTAGGTCTCCACCGCGAACAAGTCTTCCTGATCACCACCATCAACGTCGATGACATGCCAGGGCAGGCCGCGTTTGGCGACGTCTTCGAGGAAGGGCTTGGACGGGAATTGCTCGACATTGAATACGCCGTGGCCGGACCATTCCCCGCGGAAGAACATCGCCGCGCCTGAAACGGGCGGCACGCCGGTCGTATAGGAAACGGCCTGCGCGGAGACCTCTTCATTGGTCTTGGCATGGTCGGACACGTTGTAGATCATCTTTGCCTGTGGCTGGCCGTCCTTTGTGCCCCGCACGATCACGCCAATGCTGGTCTTGCCGGTATAGCCTTCGGCCAGGGATGACGGGACGGGCAGGAGGTCCTTCAGGAACTCCATCGGGATGATGTCCATGCCCTTGTGCTTGATCGGTTCGAGGCCGATCAGGCCAATCGATTTGAACACTTCGAGGTGCTTGATATAGGCTTCGCCAAAGGTCATCCAGAAACGGATCTGTTTCAGGCCCTTGATGTGCTTGACGAGGCTTTCCTCTTCCTCGTGATAGATCAGGTAGGAAGCTTTCGGGCCGACTTCCGGATAGTCGATCATCGTCTTGATCGACAGGGCAGGGATTTCCACCCACTCGCCGTCCTTCCAGTATTTGCCGTCCTGGGTCACTTCGCGGAGATTGATCTCCGGGTTGAAGTTCGTGGCGAAGGTCTTGCCATGATCGCCGGCATTGCAGTCGACAATGTCGATATATTCGATCTCGTCGAACAGGAATTCCTGCGCATAGGCGCAATAGATATTCGTCACGCCCGGATCGAAACCGCAGCCGAGAATGGCCGTGATGCCCTTGTCCTTGAACTTGTCCTGGTAGGCCCACTGCCAGGAATATTCGAACTTCGCGACATCGCGCGGCTCGTAGTTCGCCGTGTCCATATAATTGCAGCCCGTTTCCAGGCAGGCATCCATGATCGGCAGGTCCTGATAGGGCAGGGCCATGTTGATCAGCAGATCCGGCTTCACCTTGTTGATGAGCGCGACGACCTCCGCAACATTGTCGGCGTCGACCTGGCTGATCTCGATCGGTGTCTGGCACAGCTTGGCGACCTTCTCGCAACTTTCCAGCCGGCGCGAGGCGAGATGGATGTGTTTGAACGTGTCGCGGTCCATGGCGCATTTTTGCGCGACGACGGATCCGGCGGCACCGGCACCGATGATGAGAACATTGTCCATGAGTGATGAAGCTCCCTGGCTGGATGGGCACTGATGTGCCCGTGACATAGGGCAATCACGTCATCTTCGCCAGTATCGATCTGCGGGGGAGTTTCGGAAAGGAATTGCCGCAACGCAGGTGAGCGTATGGGAGGAAACGAGGTGGGCAAAACCTCGCCCTGCGTTGCGGCAAAGGGGTATCAGGCAGCGCGCCGGGGCGTATCCAGGCGGGATATTTCTTCGCTCAACCATGTGTAGTGCTGCTCCACACGATTGATCATCGTGTCGGTAGTGTCCGGGCGGCAAGTCAGCTCGTTTCGCCAGGCTTCCAGAACCGTCATCTGGCTCTTCAGCCAGCAAAGCATAGCGGTATCATCAATTGGCAGACACATGGGGCGCTCCTGTTGATTTGCGACTCGTTCTCAACTTATGTATTTCATGCCTGTCGGATGTTTGCAAGTCATTCTCAATTAGAATTTATTCATCTTGTCCGAAAGCTGGTGCAATTGCCCGGCCTGACTGGAATAATTGTCTGAAACAGGCTATCTGCCCCGCTTTCCCGCCCGCCTCAGGAGTATCTCCGGATGACAAGCTCAACCGCCCCGCGCCATTTCATCGACCTCTGGCATCTGGAGTCCGCCGAACTGCGCGAGATCCTGGATATGGCTCATGTGATGAAGAAAGCACGTGCGGGTTGGCCAAAGGGACGGGTGGACACGGGGGCCCCGCTGGAAGGCCATACGCTGGCAATGGTCTTCGAGAAATCCTCAACCCGGACGCGCTTTTCCTTCGACATGGCGATGCGCCAGCTGGGCGGCTCGTCGATCACCGCGACATCAAATGACATGCAGCTGGGACGGGGTGAAACGGTGGAAGACACTGCGCGCGTCCTGTCGCGCTTCGTCGATGCGGTGATGATCCGCGCCAATGATCATTCCGATGTCGAGACCTTTGCCGAGCATGCCACCGTGCCGGTCATCAACGGCCTGACAGATCGTTCGCATCCCTGCCAGATCATGGCGGACCTCCAGACACTGGAAGAGCATGGCCTCACACTTGAAGGTGCGCGGCTGGCCTGGGTTGGCGATGGCAACAACGTTTGCGCCAGCCTGATCCATGCCGCGCCCAAGTTTGGCTATTCTCTCGCCATTGGCACGCCTGCGCGCTTCGCGCCGGATGATGAGGATATTGAAATCGCCCGCGACCTGCAGGGCCGGATCGACCTCTATGAAACTGCGGAAGAAGCCGTGGCCGGCGCCGACGTCGTGATTGCCGACACATTTGTCTCCATGGGCGATGCAGACGCTGAACGCCGCCTTGAAATTCTTGAGCCATATGCGGTGACCGAAGAATTGATGGAGATGGCCGCTGGCGGTGCGAAATTCCTGCATTGTCTGCCAGCGCATCGGGGCGAAGAGGTCGACGCCGAAGTCATTGACGGGCCACAGAGCCTTGTCTTTGACGAGGCCGAGAACCGCATGCACGCCCAGAAGGCCATCCTGCGCTGGTGCCTCGATAAATAGGCGTCAGCGCTCCTGCACTTCCTCAAGACCCATGGCGACCGGAATGGCGAGCGCGCTCATAACGGCGAGCAAGCCGAGGACCGCTGCTTCTCTTGCCATGTGCGCAACGATGCTGAACCCGCCACCTAGAATGAGCAGCGTGCCGATGATCGTGTTGGAAAGGGCGGTATAGGCCGCACGGTTGTCCTGGCTCGCCATATCCACCAGATGCGTGGAACGACCAAGGCGCACGCCCTGATAGGCTATCATCAAAACGAACAGAACAAGCGGGAGTGCCCAGACATCCTGCAGTCGCCCCGCCGCATTCAGGCCGAGTGTCGTCAACAGGGCAAGCGTTGCTGCGGCCGCTGTCAGGATCAGCACTTTCCGGCTCGACCGGTCAGCAAGCCGGCCCCAGACATAGGAGCTGAGCAGGCCTGCGCCCGCAGATGCAATAACGAGCAAGCCGAGTCCCCCAAGCATTTGGTCAGCTTCTTTGTTCCTTGCGCCCATCGCGACCATGAAGGGCGGAGCAAGTGCAGTTGAGATCAACAGGCCACGGGCCAGGATGAAACGGCGCAATTGCTGGTCTTCAGCGAGCAGCTTGAAGTTGTCCCGGAAGGATTCGATGGGGTTGCCGCCGCCTTCGGTCGATCCGGGTTCTTCTTCCAATGTCATGAAAAGCGCTGCGCCCGTCATCCAGAGCCCACCCGCGAGCAACAGCCCGCCACTCACGAGGTTCATCCGGTCGACCCAACCGACGGTCAGGAGCGCGCCATAGATCAGGACCGCTGCAGCGCCGACCGTGCTGGCCGCGCCGGTTGCCGTTCCGCGCCGGGATTTGGAGACCGTCTTGCCCAGAACGTCCTTGTAGGTGACCGAGCAGACCGACCGGGCGAGCGCGAGAACCGCCAGCGCGCCAAGGATGGCATAACCCGACGTCTTACCCTCCAGGAAAAACGCTGCGAGCCCCATACTGGCCGCTGACAATCCCTGGACTGCCGAGCCGACTGACCAGGCCCACTTGCGCTGGGGCAGGCGGCGCAGCGCGGCGGCCGTGAATAATTGCGGCAACAGCGCTCCCGCCTCGCGTATGGGGACAAGCAGGCCGATCATCCAGCCGGGTGCGCCCAGCGTGGTCATCAACCAGCTCAATACAAGCTTGGGGTCGATCAGCCCATCCGAGATCTTGCTGGTTGACAGGCTGGCAACATGGGTGAAGAAATTGCCGGCCTCTTCGCGACAGGCGCTGTCGGGAATGTCTCTGCACACCCGGCCATCATCGCCTGAGGTGAGCATTTCGAACACTTGCTGCTGGGTGGTTTCAGACATGACGGCCAAACTAGCGCTCACGACGAGTACGGCAATCTTCACGTTAGGGTGTGCTGCTGCAAAACCGCTGGAAGCGCCGCCGGATCGCGCTAAACGTAGATGAATGGCCGATAGTGATTATACCCCGACGAAATTTTCTGACCCGAACGTGACGGCGAAGGGCGAGACCCGCGCCAGCGTCGGATGGACGGGCTTGAAGACGCTCTGGTTGAACACCGGAACGATGTGCAACATTGAATGCACCAATTGCTACATTCAAAGTTCACCCCGCAATGACCGACTGGTTTATCTCAGCCGATCTGATGTGCGGCAGTTCCTCGACGAGATCGACCAGCCCATCGAGATCGGCATTACGGGCGGCGAGCCCTTCATGTGCCCGGATATTCTCCACATCATGGAAGATGTTTTGTCGGATGGGCACAGCCTGCTCCTGCTGACCAATGCCATGCGCCCGATGATGCGGCCGCGCATCCAGCAGGGTCTGGACCGGCTGGCGGCGCACTATGGCGAACGGATGGTGCTGCGTGTCTCGCTGGATTCCCATGATCCGGCCATTCATGACGCTGAACGCGGAGAAGGGGCCTTTGAAGAAGCCTGCAAGGGCCTGAAATGGTTGGGAGAACGCGCCGTACAGGTGGCCATTGCCGGACGTCAGGCCCTCAATGAGGATGATGCCGAGGCCCGCGCAGCTTATGGCGCGCTTGCTGGCGCACTGGGTCTGTCGATAGATCCCACCAATACAAAGCAACTCGTCCTGTTCCCTGAAATGATCGCCCGGGACGACCCACCTGAAATCACCACGGATTGCTGGGGCATTCTGAACAAGTCCCCTGACGACATCATGTGCGCCAACCAGCGCATGGTGATCCGCCGCAAGGGTGCCGGCAGGGCGACCGTGACAGCCTGCACGCTATTGGTGGACGATCCGACCTTCGAACTGGGCGCCACACTTGCCGAAGCGACAGCCAATCCGGTCAAGCTGAACCATCCCTGGTGCGCCAGCTTCTGCGTGCTCGGCGGAGGTAGCTGCTCGGCCTGATCCCCCGTCTGACAGGTGGCCCTCTTGCGATAGGCGCATGCCGCTGCCACATGGGGGCACCTAATCGAGGTATTCTCCCATGACCGACGCTGCTTATGCCGTCACCGACTTTGTCACGAATTTCCAGATCGTGGACCGTCCCATTCGCGGGCGTGCCGTTCGTATGGGCGAGGGTAGCCTGTCGGGCATCCTGCAACGGCATGACTATCCGAAGAATTTGGCGCGCATCCTTGGCGAAGCCGTGACGCTTGCGACGCTGGTAGGCGCGTCGCTGAAATTCGAGGGGCGTCTGCTGGTTCAGGCCGAAGGTGATGGTCCCGTGTCGATGCTGGTCGGTGAGTACCGCTCTGATGGCGGTGTGCGCGGCTATGCCAAATTTGATGCCGAAGCCTGGGCGCAACTGGACAAGGTGAACAAGGGCGACGCTCCGCACATGCCTCAACTGTTCGGCCCGAGCGGGCGTCTGGCCCTGATCATCATCCAGGACAATCCGGCGATCCAGCCCTATCAGGGAATCGTGCCTCTTGCGAAAGGGACTCTGAGTGAATGCGCTGAGGACTATTTCGAGATGTCGGAACAGGTGCCGACGCGCCTCAAACTGTCGGTCGCCGAACTGGACCGGAAAGACGGGCATCCGGTTTGGGTGTCTGGCGGCATGATGGTGCAGAGGATTGCGGCAGATGATGCGCGCGGAGAGACCGAAGAGCCTTGGCGTGAAGCCGAGGCCCTGTTTGCCACGCTGACCGATGCCGAACTGGCCGATCCGGACCTTCCAATGGAAGAGCTGCTCTATCGCCTGTTCCACGAACAGGGTGTGACGATGGAAACGCCACAAGCGCTGGATGACCGGTGCACCTGTAATCAGGAGCGCCTCGTTGAGACTCTGAAACAGATGCCGGACGAGTCCCTGCGCGAGATGACCGAAGAAGATGGTACGCTGGGTATCGACTGCCAGTTCTGCAATCGCCATTACGATGTCGCGATCGAGGATGTAACCGGCGATACCAACTAATGAGACTTTCGCCTTTCACCTTGTAGGGCGGGGGGAGGCGAGAGGCTCCACAGTTTCATGATTGCGCGGGCGCGCGGGCGCTGGCACAGGTGACAGCCATGAATTTCAAATGGCTCCCCAATGCGTTGACCATCGCCCGCTGTGTGTTTGCCGGGTTTGTGCTGGTCGGTTTCTGGCAGGCTATGCGCCTCAGCCCGTTGCCGAATGGACTTGATGCCGACGCCGTGTCCCGGCAGATCACGCTGCAACAGCTCTGGTTCCAGTTTGCCTTCCTTGCTTTCCTGGCCGGGGCAATCACGGATTTCCTGGATGGCTGGCTTGCCCGCAAGCTGGACGCGCACAGTCGGTTCGGGGTCTGGCTGGACCCCATCGCCGACAAGTTGCTGATCGCGGCGGCCCTGCTGGGTCTGGGGCTGAAATTCCAGACCTGGCTAATCTATGTGCCGGCGGCCATGATTATTGCACGCGATGTGTTTATGACCTGGTTCCGCGCCACGCCGCGCGGACGCTCTGCCATCGTGCCCTCTAATCTGGCGAAGTGGAAAACAGGGTTTGAGATGGCGGCGATCATCGGCCTTATGTTGCCGCTGGCTGTCTTGCGCCCGGATGCCGGGGGCGAAGTCTCCACGGGAACGTCAGTCTTGGCGATTGTGGCCACGGTCGCCGTTGTCGGACTGCTCTGGACGGCGGCGGTTCTGTCCTGGTGGACGGCCGGACAATATATGAGAGCAGCCGGCCGGGTGAAATAGAACGCTGGCCCCAAGGGGCAGAGCCAGCGTTCCGCATTTCAATTCGCGAGCGCAAGGATGAGGGGCAACCTTGGCGCCCGGAAGGGCCATTCATGCGATGGGGCGTGTCTGCTTTCATGTCCCACCACGCATTTACAATCATCCGCGATGGCAAAGGTTCCGTTAAAACTTGCGGCATCAATGGGGCAGCAAAATCACGAACTTTCCGGCGAATGGCCCGCATTGAGACTTAATGTCGGCAGACAAGGAGTGGATGAGATCACGCACCACTCCCACGACCCGTCTGGTCATTGTCGCGCTGGCGGCGCTGATGTTCCTGTGCCTGCCAGCCTTCCTCGCAATGGCGGGTGCCTGAACTCAGCGTTTTGAGTCGGTCCAATACGGGCTGAGGGGTGCTTTCCCGTAGAATTCTACCAGTCTCTGGTGCGTCCCGTTGGTTGTTCCGTCAGGTAAGTCATCCGGCGAGCACCATCGTGTTTCGGCAATCTCGGCGACTGCCGTTGCCTTGCCTTGCGTCCATGTTCCCGAAGGAATGTGATAGAGCAGGACATGGTCATTCGGGAAAGATGCGTGATTGGAGAACATCCCGACCAGGCTCGGGGTCCCGTTCAGCAGAATGCCGCCTTCTTCCTCCACTTCCCGGCGGAGCGACTCGATGCAGGGCTCGCCCCGCTCCACACCGCCGCCAGGCATGTGCCAGCCTGCAATATACGTGTGACGTACCAGCAGGATCTTTCCGTCTGGATTCTCGACGAGGCCGCGCACGCCCAGAGTCATGGGACGGCGAAGGCGGGCATAGATGTGGAACAACCTGGTTCTGAGGGAAGGCATGCGGTGTCCTGACACTATGGGAGGAGCGCGTCCAATATGAAAAATTACGCAAAGAGAGGCCAAACTTCCTGCCGTTTGAGGCTCGCCAAGCCGTGCAACGCACGCTATTAGCGGTGCAAAGCATGGAAATGCTCAAGAAAACAACAGCGAGACGGCACCATGATCCATCCTTCTCTGATCGCCATTGCCTCCATAGTGGTCGTGTTCGGCATCCTGAATTTCATTGAATACAAGCGCCTCGACTAGAAGCGAGCCTGGCGAATGCCTGATTTAACCCTGATCGCCGCCCTGATCGGGGGGCTTGTTATTATGGCGTTTGCGGGGGATTTCCTGGTAAACGGCGCGGTTGCCGTTGCCCGACGCGTCGGCGTATCTCCCCTCATTGCCGGTATCTTCATCGTCGGTTTCGGTACCTCGGCGCCCGAAATGGTCGTGTCGCTGAACGCTGCGCTGGAAGACCGGGCTGGTCTCGCGCTCGGTAATATTGTCGGCTCCAACATTGCCAACATCTTTCTCGTCCTGGGGATTCCGGCGCTGATCATGCCTTTCGTCGCCGGTGGGCACGGTCAGGGCCGCGCGCTGACGGCGATGCTCGTTGCCACAGCCGTCTGGATCCTGCTGACCGGAATGGGCCCCCTGACTGTATTGGGCGGTATTCTGTTTCTGGCCATTCTGATCGCTTATTGTGTTGTCACTTTCTACATGGCGCGCAAGGCTGTTGCGACGGGCGAAGATCCCGGCGTGGAACTGGAAGAGGCGCCAAAACTCAGCCTGCCGCGCTCTCTGGCCTATGTCGTTCTCGGCATTGGTGGCCTCGTGCTGGGTGCGCACCTGATCATTGCCGGCGGCGTTGGAATCGCCGAGTTCTACCACGTGCCGCAGGAATGGATCGGCCTGACCTTGCTGGCGATTGGGACGTCCCTGCCAGAGATCGGCGCGGCCATTGCCGCCGCCCTGCGCCGCCATGGCGAGGTCGCTATCGGCAACGTACTAGGCTCCAATGTTTTCAACATCCTCGGGGCGGGCGGCATCATCTCGCTCTTCGGGCCGATTGAGATTGCACCGACTTTCACCCATTATGACCACTGGGTCATGGCCTTCGCCGCGCTGTTGATCGGTGGGTTCATCCTGACCCGCGCGCGGCTTGGTCGCCTGATGGGAATATTGATGCTGCTGATCTATGCGGTCTACATCTACGGACTGGTGAACGGGTTCGACATATTGGGCCTGTTCCTGATCCCTCCGGCATGAGGCCGGGCGCGGCGCTCGTCACCGGCGCAGGCGCGCGGCTGGGCCGGGCCATGGCCGAAGCGCTGGGCGCCGATGGCTGGCAGGTCATCGTCCATTACAATTCCTCCGCTGATGGCGCCGAAGAGACCGCCAAGGCCATTCGTGCGGCAGGTGGCGCGGCGATCACGCTTCAGGCCGACCTCTCGGATGAGACTGCAACTGGCGATCTGATCCTGCACGCCGCCGAGAAGATCGGCCAGCCGGTGACCTTGCTGGTCAATTCCGCCTCCGTATTCGAGGAGGACTCTGTCACCAGCCATACTCGCGCGAGCTGGGACATGCACATGAATGCCAATCTCCGCGCGCCGGTGCATCTGGCGCAGGCCTTAGCGGATGCGCTGCCGAAAGGGGAGAAGGGGCTGGTCGTGAACATGATTGACCAGCGGGTCTGGAAACTGACACCGAACTTCTTCACTTACACGCTTTCCAAGGCCGCGCTCTGGCAGGCAACGCAGACCTTGGCGCAAGCTCTCGCGCCGGATATTCGCGTCAATGGCATCGGGCCAGGGCCGACGCTGCGGTCTAAACACCAAAGCGAAGAAGAGTTCGCTGCCGAGAAAGCCGCGACTTTGACCCAGGAAGGCTCCAGCCCGGAAGAGATCATCAAGGCTTTGCGCTATCTCATTTCCGCCAACAGCGTGACCGGCCAGATGATCGCCAGTGATGGTGGCCAGCATCTGATGTGGCAGACCCCGGACACGCAAATCTGATGAATTTCTCTTCCGACACATCCGCGCCAGCCCATCCGAATGTGCTGAAGGCGCTCGCCGCCGCGAATACGGGACTGGAGGCGAGTTACGGGAATGACGCCGTCACGCAGCGTTTGCGTCCCATACTGGCGGATGTGTTCAGTACGGATGATTTCGACTATTGGCTGACCGCCTCCGGCACAGCGTCGAACGCCTTGGCACTGTCCTGCTTTTGTCCGCCTACCGGCGCTGTGCTTTGCCATGCCGGGGCGCATATCGCCGTGGACGAGCGCGGCGCGCCGGAATTTTTCTCTGGCGGTGGTAAGTTGCATTTGTTGCGGGGGCCAGATGGAAAGATCGGCGCGGCGCAACTGGACGAGGCACTGGCTCGCATCAATCATGATTTCGTGCATGAGACGCCGGCGCATGTCCTTTCACTGACGAATTTAACGGAGAACGGCACAGCTTACAGCGTCGCGGAAGTTTCAGACTATGCCGCAAAGGCGCATGCGACGGGTTTGGTGGTTCATCTGGACGGCGCGCGGCTGGGAAATGCGTTGGTCGCGACCGGGGCCAGTGCAGCCGAGATAAGCTGGAAGGCAGGCGTCGATGTGCTCACCTTCGGCTTGACCAAGACCGGCGCGATGGGCTGTGAGGTCATTCTGCTGTTCGGCGAGGCGCGGCAGAAGAAACGTGAACTCGAAGCGCGCGCCAAGCGCTCCGGCCACATGCCGCCCAAGATGCGTTATCTGGCTGCGCAGGCCGAAGCGATGCTGGCGGATCGGCTGTGGCTAGACCTTGCGACGCATGCGAACGAGATGGCGCGGCGCATGGCTGAGGGCTTGCGGCGGCAAGGCGTGGACTTGGCTTTCGAGCCACAAGGCAACGAAGTCTTCGCGCTGCTAAGCGAGGCGCAAGTCTCGGTACTCCACAATGCAGGTGCGGTGTTCTATCCCTGGATGGGCGGCAGCCAGCGGCTGGTCTGTTCCTGGGCCACAACGCCTGAGGAAGTTGATGCCTTCCTTGGTGTGCTGAAGGGCTGAAGGCGGACCTGTTCATAGCCCGCCTTCGCCAGATGGTAACTCAGATTGGGGTCAGTTGCCCCAAAGCTTTTGCCACCAGTTCTTTTTCTCTTTCGGCTCGACGCTGACATTGTTCAGGATCGCGTCGGAATAGCCGAGCGATGCCATTTTGGTCTTGATGGCATCGAAGTCGCGGCCGGTCAGCTTGGCGAGCTGATTTGCTTCGTCGTCCCAGCGCTCGACCAGATTTACGGCATAGTCGCCGGCTGCTTCACACTCACCATAGTCGCCGCGCCAAGGGTGACGCAGGACGTAGCGACCTTGGTAATTGGAGCGGTCGCCGGTAACCTGGAATTCCAGATCTTCCGGGAATGTCTCGGCGTCATAGCGCACATGAAGGCGAGTCACGAATGCATCGACCGGCTGGGGACCGAAGCCGGGGCGCATGTCATCATCGGTGTCTTCGTCCAGCCACATCACGCCAAGTTCGCGCAGTTCCGAGCGAGAGAGCGGCTCGGCCGCACACGGATCGCACCAGGACATGTCCCAGGCATATTCCATGAACACGGCCTTGCCGTTTTGCTTCTCGACCTGATGGGCGAACATGTCCTTATAGAAATCGGCAAACTCGTCCTTGATATAGATCGGCACATCCATGTCAGAGGGTAGTTTCACGGTGCGGTAGTTCTTGGTTTCCACACGGCCTTCGCGAGTCAGGGCGAAGACGAACAATTCCTGCTTGCCTTCAGCGTTCACTGTGCCGAGACGGATCGGCAACATGAAGTCCTCATCCTCATAGGCAACCTGAAGCGGACGCAGCATGGACGAGTCGTCATGGCGTTCGAGGTTTACCTTGGCGACGAAGAATTTCATTCCGCGCTTGAGGTAGGCACCTACGGTTTCTTCTGCGCCATCTGGAATCTTGTAGCCATTATTGTTCAGCCAGGTGATCAGTCCATCGGACTCCTCTGCTGACAGGATCAAGATATCATATTCGCCAACCTCGTACTCGGCTTCAATGGTGACGCCGAGCTCTTCGGCCTCTTCCATCATGCCGGCGGCGGTTGGCGCAGGCATCATTGCCATGTCTTCCATCATCTTTTCGCGGCGCGCCATCTCGCAGGGGTTCTCGTCGTAATATTCGACAAGACGCGGGGCAGTGTACGCGTCGATATGGTCGATCAAGGCCGGGTTGGCGACGTGGATCTGTTCTTCGGTCGGAATATCGACCACGGGCACGACCATCGCGAATTCGGAAACATCACCGCGAAAGTCGGATGCCATCGTGATGACGGTGCGTTCGCCGTCACGGGCGAGCACGACCTTGGAGGCGTCGTTGAAGAGGTCGGTATCCGCCTTGGCGACATAGAAGCCGCAAAAGGCCGAAGCCGGCGCTGCGAAGGCGAGGCCGAGCGCGGGCAACGCCAAGGCTGCGGCTAGCGATTTGAGTCTCATGGGTGTGTCTCCTTTGTCCCCTGAAGTGGCATGAGCGAATAGTTCAACTGTTTGGGCGAAGCGGCCGACCGTGGCTGGCTCCACTGGAAGCGGTGGGCGGGCAGAAACCGGTCCAGAACCGGTGTGGTCCAAGCGAGGGCGGCCAGCGCCATCAGCGGGGCGCCGCGCACATTCGGGCCGATTGTGAACCAGGCGGCGAGGCCGGCGACCATCAGCGCGAAGAGAATGCGGCCAAGGCGGCTGTCTGGGGTGGAGCGCGGATCAGTGATCATGAAAAAGGCAAAGATCAGCAAAGCGCCGGAACTCATCTGGTGCATCGGGATCACCATCGGGTCGCCGAGCCAGGCCGCGCGGACAAACAGGATTGCGGCAAACCCGAGCAGGAAGCCGAGGGCGATATCGAGTCGTTTGGCGCTGGACAGGGTCAGTGCGGCCAGCGCCATCGCATAGCCGGCGACCAGGGGGGCCTGACCCCATTGACCGGGCGAGACCCACGCCTTGTTGCCGAGCAGAAGCATCATGATGACGATGCCGATGCAGCCGGGATTGAAAATGTGCTTGCCATCAATGCGCACGAGAAATTTCAGGGCAATGCCGACAAAGCCCGCCGCGAACCAGATCCACGGATCGGCCGCACGTAGCAGGAGTGTGATTCCAAGTGCTGTGATCAGGGCAGACTTCCATTCGAAGCGATACAGGAAGGGATTGCCGTCTCGGGCATTTGATATTGTGGTGCCGAGCAGTTGCGCGATCATGGCTCCGGTAAATGAGAGGCACAGGGTCGGCAGGGTGACGCCGAAATCGCTGGTCATCCAACTGAGCGTGAACAGTCCACCCAAGGCCGCGACCTGCCAATGGCGCGGATCGGCGTCCATTTGTCGGTAGAGACGGAAGGGAAATCGAGCCACGGCATCCATAGGATTCAGAACATACAGCAAATGCGATCACATTACGGCAGGGTCATGAAACCTTTTTGCCCGCGCAACTGGACGGATCGGGCGACGCACGGCAAACAGGGGCGATTGAATTCACGGGGAAGGGGTTTCGTGTCCATCATGTCCAGTCGTCTACACGCTGCAATGCTCGCAGCAGCTCTCGCCACGTCCACACTATCTGCTTGCTCGACCGCCTATTACGGCGCGATGGAGCAGTTCGGATACCAGAAGCGCGATTTGCTCGTATCCAGGGTCAATGATGCAGCGGATGCCCAGGCGGATGCAAAGACGGAGTTTTCCAATGCGCTGGAAGCCTTCCGGTCGGTTGTGGCGTTTGATGCTGGCGAACTGGAAGCGTCTTACGACTCCCTGAATCGCGCCTATGAACGGTCCGAGGAGAAGGCGGATCGCGTGCGCGAACGCATCAAGGACATGAAACAAGTCTCCCGCGACCTGTTTGTGGAATGGCGCAAGGAACTGGAAGAATATTCCGATCCGGGCCTGCGCCGTGCCTCGGCCGAGCAATTGGAGGCGACACGCGACCGCTATGCCGTGCTGGTCGAAAAGATGGACCGGGCTGCCGCGTCGATGGATCCGGTGCTGGCCGTGTTCAAGGACCGGGTCCTGTTTCTCAAACACAATCTGAATGCGCGCGCGATCGCGGCGCTGGGCGATGAGACACGTAATATCGAGACCGATGTCGCGGCCCTGATTGCCGAGATGGAGCGTTCCATCGCCGATGCGGATGCCTTCATCCAGGAAATGCAGGCCGGTTCGGTCTAGCGCATTTTCAACGGGAAACTTGTTCAGACAATGGGGCCAGATGGCCCCATTGTTGTATCGTGCTTTGAATGCTGCACAAATGACGCCGGAAAAGGCGCTTTTTTTGGGAACCTAATTGTGGGGCGCGAGTTCTGTTCAGGTCTCTGGCAGGGGCAAGCTCACCGAAGTCTGCTCATTCCGGTCTCGGCCGGAATCTGGAATTGAGGGGACACATGTTTCAATTCCAGGCCTCGAATGCGTTCGGGGTGAGCAGATACCGCCCCGCTCGGGTTCAAATCCTGACATGGCTGCAAGAAATGCCCGCGAAGGCGCAAAGCTGAGCGGGTCAGCTTTGGCTGTGCCCGGCATATCACCAATGACCGCGATATGGACCGCGCCGGACGACGTGATTTGCACCAGCATCTGCCGCGCATCCCTGCGAACATGGCGCACAAAGAAAGTCAGCACCACAATCTGCACCCATATCCAGAACCGATGGGTCTGGAGATGGGGCGGCAGATTTCGCAATGTGGCGAAGGCGTCAGTCATGTGCGCAGTGTAGGCTCGGCCATGGGTGCGTCGGATAAGTTTCTGGTCAGATCAATGGCGACACAGGGGCCGGACTCGGCATGTGTGGGATAATTCCTCTGGGCAAGGTAGGATAAGGCGGGCTCCGGCAGGTTGCCGGGCAAGAGGGAGAAATAGCTGATGACTTATGTCGATTGTTTCATGGCGGCCGTGCCGGAGGCGAACAAGGCGGCCTACCTGGCGCAGGCGAAGATGATGGCCGGCCTGATGAAGGAATACGGCGCGCTGAGCGTCACCGAATGCTGGGGCGTGGATGTGCCGGAGGGCAAGAAGACATCCATGCATCTGGCGGTCATGCGCGAAGCGGACGAAGGGATCGTGTTTTCCTGGGTGACCTGGCCGTCAAAGACGGTGCGTGATGCGGCCTGGGCGAAGCTGGAGAGTGATGAACGGATGCAGGGCATGGAGATGCCGTTCGATGGTGCGCGCCTGATCTTTGGCGGGTTCGAGACGATGCTGGAGGCTTAGGCAGCGTCTCAGGGGCATTTCATATCTTTTCATGGGGTTTCATATGCGGGGGGCAGTGCGTGCACATCGCGTCTCGCTTCCCGGCAATTGATTCTCGGGCAGGAGACCAGCCCTTGCTTGCGCTGCGGACCTCTTCTTCCTTCATTCGATCCTCGATCAAATGCTGCCGTATAGCGGCACCGGGAAGTAAGACCAGACGGCCTGTAAGCCGGGTTCTGTTCGCCGTGTTGCCACGGTCTGGCAGCCATTCCTCTGGGATGCCTGTTGCCAGGCACCTCACGCGACACACCCGGGGCACGGGCGTGAAACAGCCCATATGTGCCCCCTATTCGGTCTTGCTCCGGGCGGGGTTTACCGTGCCAGTCCTGTCGCCAGGCCTGCGGTGGGCTCTTACCCCACCCTTTCACCCTTACCTCTCCCGAAGGGGAGGCGGTTTGCTTTCTGTGGCACTTTCCCTCGGCTCACGCCGGGCGGCCGTTAGCCGTCGCCCTGTTTCCCTGGAGCCCGGACTTTCCTCCAGTACGCAGTTACCCGCGCACCAGCGGCTGCCCGGCCGTCTGGTCCAGAGGGGGATATAGGCGGAAAACCTGCTCGGCGCCAGTCATGCTTCAGTCGCCCGAGAAGTCGGGGGTGCGCTTTTCGAGGAAGGCGCGGATTGCTTCGGCCTGGTCATTCGACTGGCTGGCGAGCAGGAATTGATCGCGGTCCATGAAACTGGTGGCAAAGGCAAGGGGCTGGGCGGCGGTGTCGATGGCCTGTTTGGTCATGCGCAGCGCGATCGGGGGCAGGGCCGCATAGTCGCGGGCGAGACGGGTGGCAGCTGTGAGCGTCTTGCCGGACGCGGCAATCTCGTCGACGAGGCCCCAGTCCAGCGCCGTCTGGGCGTTCAGTTTCCGGCCCAGCATGATGAGTTGCTTGGCGCGCGATGGCCCCATCAGGGCGACGAGCCGGGGGACCGAGCGCCAGCTCATATTCATGCCGAGCGGGACTTCCGGCAGGCGAAATTCCGCCGTGTCCGAACAGACCCGGTGGTCACAGGATGCGACGAGAGCCAGACCGCCGCCTATGCAGAAGCCTTCAATGGCGGCGATGGTGACCTGTTCAATATCGGCCCAGGCCTGGCACATGTCCGGGCCGAGCCGGACGGCACTGCGTTGCTGCAGCAGCGTCATCTCGTCACGGCCCTTGCGGTCGGGATCCTTCAGGTCTGCCCCTGCAGAGAAGACGGATGTGCCGGTCAGGACAATAATGGAACTGGAATCATCGTCTGCCAGTGCCCGCGCCACATCCCGCAGTTCGGTCATGCCCTGGATGGAGAGCGCATTCAGTCCGTCGCCGCGATCATAGGTGACGGTGACGAGGCGGCCTGCGCGTTCCAGCGAAACGAAGTCGCCAAAGCGCTCTGTCGTGGTTGTGTCCGGCATAAACCCTCCCGTCCGGCTGGCCGCCTTTCCGGCGTGCTCCCTGTCAGCGTCACGATCAGGGTGCGGGCGGTGGGAAGTCAACTGCGAACCGGACGTCAAGCTGGCTGGCCATCAGGTCCGAGAGGAGAGCGTCGCGCTCTTGGGGGGACAAGGCACTGAAGTTCAACGGACGTTCGGCCCGGCCCGAGACGATGAGATCGGCCAGCCCGTGCGCCATGGCCCAGGAGGCCATGACGTGTTTCATCGCGCCGGGATCATCGGGGGGATTGTTTCCGACGACGCTGCGTACGCCCGACATCAGTTTCTCATAGGCAGCGATGGAGGCCGCTCCGAGATCTGCCACGGTTCGGTCAGGCTTTTCCGAGCTGAACATCAGGCGAAACAGGGCCGGGTTCTCCAGCGCGAAATCGATATAGCCAAGCCCCACCGCAATCTGTTGTGAGCGCACATCGCGCTCGGCCGCGTCCTGACGGGCTTCCTGTGTGGCGACCAATCGCCGGAAGCCGGACGCCGCCAGCGCGGTGAGCAGGCCGCGGGCATCCCTGAAATGATGGGCAGGGGCCCCGTGGCTGACGCCCGCGCGCTTGGCGACCGCGCGCAGGGAAAAGGATTCAATACCGTTTTCGGAAAGTTCCCTCTCGGCCGCGCGCAACAGTTCACTGGCGAGATCGCCATGATGGTAAGTTTTCCGAGAAGACTTTTCAGTTGAGGCCATCCGTCTTGATAGCACGTCACTTGACACTGTCTAGATGCGCAGGCAGAGACAATGTAGACAGTGACTAGATGAAGGCTGGCGAAATGAGAAAATGGATTGTCAGGATCGTGTTGGGCGTTGCGGCCGTCATGATGGTCGGCGCGGTATCTTCCTACCTGTTCATCGATCGTGAGCTGACGAGAATGTATGGCGGCCTGACCGAAGTGGCCGATCCTGCATTGTCGAAAGAGGGTATGGACAGTTATGCCATCTTCCATGTGAACGTGCTTGCGCCGGAAGGAGATCGCTTTCTGCCGGACCAGATCGTGACGATCAGGGACGGGGAAATCCGATCCGTCGGCAATTCGACGACAGTTCCCAGAGGCATCCCCTCGCTTGTCGGGCGCGACATGTATCTCGTGCCGGGTTTTACAGACTCGCACGTCCATCTCTGGGAAAGCGAGAATGATCTTCTGCTCTATGTGGCCAATGGTGTGACGCAGGTGCGGGACATGAACAGCCTGCCGGTCAATCTGCGCTGGAGGGACGAGATCGAGAGCGGCAGGATCGGACCGGACATTTTTGCGGTCGCGCCACAATTTGCGACCTTTGGACCGATGGAGGGCGCATTTGTCGGCTGGGTGCAGCACAAGACCATCGTGCGGACAGCAGAGCAGGTCGACAAGGCGGTCCAGGACTATGTCGCCAAAGGGTATGACGCGCTGAAAGCCAGCAGCTATCTGGATCGCGAAGGTTACATCGCCCTCAGCGCAGCGGCGGCCAAGCATGATATTCCGCTGGTCGGGCATTTGCCGGTGGCGACCGGTCTGGAGGATTTGTGGGCATCCCATCAGAGCGAAGTCGCCCATGTCGAAGAATTCGTCAAAGCGCTGGACCGCGAGTTTGGCGGCTATAGCGCCGACACAGCGGAAGACTTCCTGACCTTTGTCCGGGAACGGAGCGAGGATGTCGCGGATCAGATGATCGCGCACGACATTTCCGTGACCTCCACGCTGGAACTGATCGACAGTTTCCAGAGGCAGAAGTCGGACCTCCAAACGGAATTGGGCGCTGCAAAGCTGGTCTATGAAAATCCCGGCATCGCGGAAGGCACCGTGATCACGTCACGCGGCATGGGGTGGCTGCCGGATGTGAACATTTACCGCTGGCCAGACCAGTGGAATGATGATCGCAAGGCGCGCAGCCGCCTCTATTGGCAAACCTATGCCGAAGCCCAGCACATCCTGTTCGAGGCGTTCATGGCGCGCGGCGTGGCGATCATGACCGGGACAGACGCAAACGTGCCCGTCCGGGTGCCGGGCTTTTCCCTTCATGAAGAAATGGCAGCTTTGCAGGCGGCTGGCATGAGTCCGGCGCAGATCCTTGCCTCGGCCACGTCAGTTCCCGGTGATTTCATGGGTACGTCCACGGGCCAGGTCCGTCCTGGCCAGAAGGCAAATCTCGTCTTGTTGCGGGAAAATCCGCTGGAGGATATTGGCGCGACGGACGCCATTGAAATGGTCATTATTGGCGACAGTGTTTTCAACCGAAAAGACCTGGATCAAATGCTGGATACGGTGAAGGCCGCAAATGATGCGAGCCGGACCGTGCCGATACCGGTCGCTGAAGGCGGGTGATCGCCCGTCTGCCCGCCATCGCGCCACGTCAGGACTGGGCAAGGGAAGGCAGGCTGGGGTAGCGTGAGCCATGACCGAGATCACGACTTACGAGACCTTGCAGGCGGCGCTCAATGCACTCGCCCCGGAATTGGCCGACCGGGCGGCCGAGATGGACGACGCGCGGCGGCTGCCTGCCGACCTTGCCGGGAAGATGGCGGCGGCGGGCGCGTTCCGCATGATGACGCCAAAGACCTATGGCGGGCTGGAGTTGACGGCGCGAGAATTCATCGAGGGCGTTGAACAGATCGCGCGTGCCAATGCCAGCGCCGGGTGGTGCTGCATGATTGCCTGCACGACCTCCATGAACGCCGCCTATATGGCGCCGGACATGGCGACGGAAATCTATGCTGACCCGTTGACGATCACAGGCGGCGTGTTTGCGCCGATGGGCCGGGCTGACGTGGAAGGCGATGGCTATCGTGTCAGCGGGCGCTGGCAATGGGGCTCCGGCTCAGCCAATTGCAGCTGGCTGGCGGGTGGCTGCATGGTGTTCGAGGATGGCGAGCTGAAACGCCTGCCATCCGGCGCGCCAGATCAACGCATGATGGTGTTCCCGGCCAGCGAGGCGACCCTGCACGACACATGGCATGTGATGGGCCTGAAAGGGACTGGTAGCGGCGATCTGTCGGTGGATAATATCTTCGTGCCGGTGGCGCGGTCTGTTTCTCTGATTACGGATGTTCCCCGCGAAACGGGGCCGCTCTATACGTTCCCGGCCTTTGGCCTGTTGTCGTTGGGCGTATCGGCCGTGGCGATGGGCAATGCGCGGGCGAGCCTCGATGCTTTCAAGGATCTCGCCAGCGCCAAGAAGAGCCAGGGCAGCAGGAAAACGCTGGCCGAGCGCCAGACCATTCAGGCGAGCTTTGCCGAGGCCGAGGCCCAGTGGCGCGCAGCCCGCGCCTATATGATGGCGGAGTTGGACGAGACCTGGGCCGTCGCGCGTGGCGTGAAGCCGGGTGAAGGCATTCCGGTCGAGCGCCGCGCAGCCTTGCGCATGGCGTGTACGCACATGACGCGGACCGGCGCAGACATCTGCCGTACCCTGTATGACCTTGGCGGCGGCGCGTCCCTGTTCGAATCCTCTGATCTGCAGCGCCGCTTTCGCGACGCGCACGCGATGACGCAGCATATCGTGACCGCCCCCGCGACATGGGAACTGACCGGGCGATTGCTGCTGGACCTGCCGACGGATGGGGGCATGGTCTGACGGGTCAACTGTTTCCAAAAATCAGAGGCTCTGCTGCTGTGCGGATCAGTGCGACCAGATCGGTGTCCATGAATTTGTAGTCGTCCGGAATGTCGAGCACGTGCAGGCGTTTGAACCGGATATCCTGACGGAAATCGGCCTTGAGGCGTGCGGCATGCTTTTCCTCCATCACGAGGATAAGGTCAGCCCAACGAATGTCTTCCAGCGAGACCTGCCGCCGTGCGCTGCGGGCGGTACCGGCAGAGCGTGTCGCAATGCCGTCGGCTTTGGCGAAGATCGCCTCGCCAGTGGGGCTGCGCCACTGGTTTTTCGAGCAGACGAACAACACGTTTACGGGGTCGGCCTCGGCCATCAGTTTCTCCCATTCGCGGCGGGGCCACAGCTTTCCGAGCTGTTGCGCGCGGCGAAGTTTCACGCTTCGCCCATAAAGGTGTTTCCATTGCTTCTCAACGCCATAGCGGTCGATCCGCTGGCTGCGGGAAAGGTATGTGTCCGGGCGCTGGCGATTGATGCGCCGACGCGCCCCACGATCCTGTGGGTGTGTCATGGTGGTGATCCTCATACTGTGCGGGTCAGCAGCCGCGGCAATACGAGGAATGCGGGGGTCATAGCGTAATGTGTCTCTGTCCGGCAAGGGGCCGGAAAGGACCAGATAGGGAAAAGGTGGGACGGGGACGCGAATTGCTCCATATGGAAGGTCTCACCAATGGAGGCTGTATGCTGAAGTGGATCAAGAAGCTGCCTGTGCCCCAGCCGGTCCGCCACTGGGTGATCTCGCCGCTCTGGTGCGCCATTGTCCGCCTGTCGAAGCCGGAAGTGCGGATCGTGACCGGTGGGATCAGCTTCTATGCCTTGTTCTCCATCTTTCCGATTGTCTATCTGACCCTGACCTTGCTGTTTGCGCTGCTACCGGCAGATCTCAGCCGCCAACTGGGCGATACGGTCGATCAGGTGTTGGTCTCAGCCGTGGCCCCGCTCAGCAAGGCCGACCTTGATGTGATCCATGAGTCCACGCCGCAGGGCGTAACCTTTCGCGCGCTATTTGCGGTGATTGTGGTGTTCTACACCGCAAGCTCAGGCGCGAAGGCTGCGATTACCGGCATCCGCATGGTGGCAGGCAGTGAACGGCGTACACGGATTATCCGCTTCCAGGGCGTATCGATCCTGATGACGGCGCTGCTTATCCTGTCGGTCTGGATCCTAGGCGCGCTGCAACTGATCCTGTCGCTGATCACCGAGCGGGAAGGCTATATTGCGTTCGAACTGGCGCAGACCGTATCGGACATTGCCTCCACCCTGTGGCTGGGGAAGGGGATCGCCTGTTTTGCGGTGTTCTATCTGATTATTGCCCTGTCCCTGCACGGGCGGGTGAAGGGGCACCGGGCCAAGGCAATGGGGGCTGCGGCTGGCGCACTGGCCTGGCTGGTCGCGACCTGGGGCTATCACCTCTACCTCAAATTCAGTGCGCTCGACACATTCTACGGCGCGCTGGCCTCGGTGATCCTTGGCTTCATCTGGTTGTCAGTGTCGGTTTCGGCGCTTCTGTTTGGCGCAGCGCTGGCGGTCGAATGGGCCGCGCGTATGCAGCGGGAAGAGGTGATTGCGGAAGATGAGGATGAAGAGATCGAAGCGGTTGAGTCTCAGGCCGTAAACAGCGCTTGAATGACGCCAATGCGGCGCAGCGTATTGAGGTCGGCTTGCCCGGTGACATGCTCTGGCAGCCAGCGGCGCTGGAAGGCGGTGATCACCTTCTCGCAGGTCTCGCCATAGATGTCGGTCACGTCGAAGCCATAGCCGATTTCTGACAGCATGGTCTGGAGACGCCAGACGCTGGAGCCGGAGGTGCCGCGTTCGAGCCCTTTGCCGATGATCTCTTTCGTCGTGCCGTCGAATTCCGGCCACAGGCTGATGCCGGCGCGGGCGAGCCGTTCCCACGGGAAATGCTCTCCGGGGTCCTGCTTGCGCAGGGGCGCGATGTCGGAATGACCGAGGATGCGCGTGGCTGGAATATCGTGGCGACCGAGAATGTCGTGGACGAGATCCAGCAGGGCATGGATTTGCGGGCGCGGATAGGGTGGCAGGCCGCCATCAGGCAAGGGGAAGTCATGCCCGCCATTGACGATCTCGATGCCGATGGAACGGGAGTTGAGATCCTGCTGCCCCTGCCAGCTGGCGACGCCTGCATGCCAGGCGCGCTTGTCCTCATCGACCAGCTGGGTGATGCGGCCATCCTCCCAGACCATGTAATGGGCAGAGACTTCGGCGGCCGGGTCGCACATGCGCTCCAGGGCCTCCTCGCCGGTCGCCATGCCGGTATAGTGCAGGACCAGCATGTCGAGCTTGTGCTTGCGCATGTTGAAGTTCGGACTCGGCGTTTGCGTGATGTCCATCAGCTGCCTCCGGATCCCATCTTCTTGACGATGGCCGCATCCGGCAGGGTCTTGTTCTGGCGCACGGCGATGACAAATACGCCAGACAGCGAGATGACGGAACCGAGTATCAGGCGTGCCGTGATGGGTTCGTTCAGCAGGACGATGCCGAACACGACGCCCCAGACGGGCGTCATCAGGGTGAGCGGTGAGAGCAGCGAGATGTCATATTTCTTGATCAGCGTATAAAAACCGCCATGGCCAAAAATGGACACGCCGACCACGGCGAACAGCCAGGCCACGGCCAGCTGCCATCCGCCGCGTGACAAGGCCTCCAACTGGCCTGTCTCGATCATGCTGGACGTGATCAGGAGCGGGGCGAAGCTGAACAGGCCGACCCAGGCCTGCAGGCGCAATGCCTTGATCGGGGCCATACGCTTCATCAGGATGCCGCCCACCGAGCCGACAAAGGCAGCGATGGTGATGTAGACCAGTCCGATGGAGATGGTGAAACTGGCCGGGTCGAATGCGATCAGCACAACGCCGGCAAAGGACAGCATGATGCCGAGACCGCGCCGCCAGCCGATGGTTTCGCCGAGAAATGCCATGCTCATCAATGTCGAGAAGGGCGCGCCCAGTTGGCCGGTGATCGAGGCCGCGGACGCTTCGGCATTCTGCAATCCCATGAAGAGGAGAGAGAAGTGTACCGCGCCAATGAACATGGCGATCAGGAACAGCATTTTCAGGTCTTCGGGCTTTGGCCGCAGGAATGCGAGCAGCAGCAGGGCGACTCCGGCAAAGCGGATGCCCGCGAAGAAAATCGGCGGCACGCCGATATCGGCAACAACCCATCGCGTGACGACGATGTTGAGGCCCCAGACAAGGCACACGGCGAACAGGAGAATGAAATCGCGAAAGGACATGCTTTGGCGGTTAGCAGGATTTATCCGGGCTGGGCAGGGGGCTTTGGACTTTCTCTTGCTGGCCGGGCAGCTGTAGAGCAGATTGGTATATTCAGCTTGCAGTCAGGTGCGGCTTGCGAGGGAACTGACGGCTGCGGGATGCGCTAAACAATCGTTAAGAAGATGTTATAGTCATTGGCAGGTGGAAGGCGGGGCCAATCCGGACCTGTTATCAGGAGGTGTGGTGTATGGGACTGATCTGGTGGATTTTGCCAGCAATTGCGGCCGTGATCGGTCTGATGTTGCTGTTTGCAGGTTTTGGAAAACTGGCACGCCTGAAAGCAGGTTCCGGCGCCGTTCGCCTGACCTTTGGCGCCGGAATGCTTGCTTTGGCGGGGGTCGTGGCCTTTGCCGGGCTCAACCTGCAGACCTACAAGCGCCTGACAAAGGAACGCTACGCCGCCAATATCAAGTTTGAAGCGGTCGAAGGCGAAGCTAATGCCTACACACTGGATCTGACATTTTCCGATGGTCGCAAACTGGTTGAGGCCAATGGGGCCCAGCCAGTGCTGCGCGGCAACGAATTCGAGATCGGTGCGCAGGTCATCAAGTTCAAGCCGATGGCCAATATGCTGGGATATGACTCGATATACCGGCTCGACTTCATCGAAGGCCGCATGTCGCGCCGCTTCACACCGGATTCAGTGACCGAGGCGACAACCAATGGGATCGCCCTGGCAACCAATCCGGGGCTGGATGTGCATCGCCTAGCCGAGGAGCAGGGCGGGCGGTTCGGCATTGACGCGCAGTACGGCTCGGCCACTTACCAGCCCATGGGCGACCGGTTTGAGTATGTTGTGAACATCTCTCAGGACGCGCTCATTGCGCGCCCATCCGAGGCGACCAAGACGCTGATCCAGAAACAGCGCTTCCCGGGCTATTCCTCCACTGAGGAGCCGGGTCAGTGAACCCGTGGGATCGCTACGTTGTCCCGCACATTGTAGCGTGTGCCTGCAGCACCAAGCCGATCATAAAACAGCGCGAGAAAGTCGTGCCGAAGGCCACCGGCCGTGTGCTGGAAATCGGTGCGGGATCGGGTACGAATTTCGCGCTCTATGATGGCAACAAGGTCGACCATCTCTATGCGCTGGAGCCTTCCGAATTGATGGTCAACAAGGCTCGCCGCGAAGCGGGACGCCTTGGCATTGGCCACCATATCGATTTTCTTCAGACCGGAGCAGAATCCATTCCGCTGGAAGATGATTCCATCGACACGGTCGTCATAACCTTCGTCCTGTGCACAATTCCGGACTGGGAGGCGTCGCTGAAGGAAGTGCGACGTGTTCTGAAACCCGGCGGCAAGATCCTGTTCTCCGAACATGGCCTTGCGCCGGATGAAGGCGTGTCGAAGTGGCAGCGACGGATCGAACCTGTGTGGAAGCCGCTTGCGGGCGGTTGCCACCTGACGCGCGATACCGAGGCCATGTTTGCCTCGGCCGGGTTCCGGCTGGAAGACGCTGAGACGATGTATCTGCCATCAACGCCCAAAGTGGCTGGCTTCGTCAGCTGGGGCACAGCGGTTCCGGTCTGACACCAAGGCATGCGTGCACCACCCTATCTGCCTTTTCTGGACGGGCCACCCAGCATTGCGCCGGGACTGAAGCCGATTGCCCCTGAAGCCTGGCTGTGGCCGGACACCGAGGCCGCGGTGTGGCTTGCCCCCAAACGTGAATTGATGCGAACGCGCCGATCAGACGTCTTTGCAGCCCATACCGCAGACGCCGAAATGACAGAGGCTGCGACGACTGTACTGGCAGCAACCGGTCCGGCAGTTGGCGACTGGTCCACCCCGCTGGAAGCGGCTTCCGCAATGGTTTCGGATGATCTCTGCATCATGGTGCGTGACGCTGAGGGGCTATGGAGACTGAAGGCCGCGAGCCTCTGCACGCCAACCTATTGGAGCCTCGCCGAGAAGTTTGGCAAGCCGCTTGGCGGACTTCACGCGCCGGTGCCGGGTGGTGACCCAGGCCTTGCAGCGCGTATCTCTCGCATCTTTGATGGGCTTAGGCCGGGCCTCGTGCTGGAACGGTGCAATTGGTCGGTCCAGCCAGGGGATGAGCGGTTCACGCCCAGCTCTGCGCCCCTGAAAGTACGCGCGCAGGCAATGCAAGAGGCAGACGCGCTGGACCAGCTGCACCTGCGCGTGGAACGCCAGACGATCCGGAAGTTGCCGGAGACGGGCGCGTTGCTTTTTACCATCCGTATCGTGATTGATCCGCTGCGCGCAGCGATCTCGACGTCGCACCATGCAGAGGCTTTTGCATCGGCCTGGCAGAGTGTTGATCCGGCCATGGCACGCTATAAAGGCTGGGCAATCTATGATCGTCTGGTTCGGGCTGCACTGGACGCCAGCCTGAATCCGGTTACTTCCAAACGCAGCAGAAAAGACGAGGCAGGATAAATGAAATACTGGCTGTTCAAATCCGAACCCGACGCGTGGAGCTGGGACGAGCAAAAGGCCAAGGGCGATGAGGGCGAGGAATGGTCCGGCATCCGCAATTATCAGGCCCGCAATTTCATGCGCGACATGAAGATTGGCGACCGGGCCTTCTTCTATCACTCCAACAAGGGACTGGAAGTCGTGGGCGTGGTGGAAGTTTCTGCCGAGAGTGCACCCGATTCCACGACAGATGATGAGCGTTGGGACTGTGTGTATCTGCGCGCGCTGGCCGACATGCCCAAGCCTGTGAAGCTGAAAGACGTGAAGGCCAATCCGAAGCTAGAAGACATGAGTCTGGTCACGTCATTTCGCCTGTCGGTTCAGCCTGTGAAGCCGAACGAGTGGAAGGAAGTCTGCCGGATGGGCGGGCTTGATCCGAAGACGTTAAAGCCGGTCTGACCGCAGGTAAAAAAGCCAAAAAAAGCGTCTGGCGTAAAAAATGTTAGCGTGCAACAATACGCCCCATAAGGGGGTGTATGCGCATGGTCGCCGCCCCTGAGAAACGTCACAGGGAGACCGGCATGGCTATGCAGCGGCATGAAATTCTGAATAAATTCAATCTTCTGGGGGCTGCGGCATCCATCGCGCTGTTGACCGGGTGCGCGAGTCTGGGCGCACGGGAAACGCCTGCTGAGCTGGTGGAGACCACGGCCGAGACGGCACCGGTAATCTTGCCCTATATGGACGCGTCCCTGAGCCCGGACGCCCGCGCCAGGGATCTCGTTAGCCGCATGACGCTGGAAGAGAAAGCCGCCCAAATGTATGACAAGGCTGCCGGCATTCCGCGCCTTGGTCTGCACGAATACAATTGGTGGAACGAGGCCCTGCACGGGGTCGCGCGCGCAGGGCACGCAACCGTCTTCCCGCAGGCAATTGGCCTGGCCTCGACCTGGGACGAAGACCTGATGCTGGAGATCGCCACGACGATTTCCGACGAGGGCCGCGCCAAGCATCACTATTATGCCTCTGAAGATGTGTACGCCATGTATGGCGGGCTGACCTTCTGGTCGCCGAACATCAACATCTTCCGCGACCCGCGCTGGGGCAGGGGTCAGGAAACCTATGGCGAAGACCCGTTCCTGACGGGCCGCATGGCCGTCAACTTCGTCAACGGCATCCAGGGCGATGACGACAAATACCTGAAAGCCATTGCGACAGTGAAACATTACGCCGTCCATTCCGGTCCCGAGCCGTCGCGCCACCGTGACGATTATCACGCCTCTGATGCCGATCTCTGGGAAACCTATCTGCCGGCTTTCAAGATGGCGTTCGACGAAACAGATGTCGGCTCGGTCATGTGCGCCTATAACGCCGTCTGGGGTGCGCCAGCCTGTGGCAGCGAACGGCTGATGGTGGATTTGCTACGCGATGAATTGAAGTTCGACGGCTATGTGGTTTCCGACTGCGGCGCGATTGGCGACTTCTATTATGACGAAGCGAAACATGAGGCTGGCGAAGCGCCCTATGCGGCGCATGACTATGTTGATACGCGCGCCGAAGCAGCAGCCCTGTCGGTGAAGATGGGAACCGACCTCAATTGCGGGGATGGCGAAGGCAACAAGATGGATGCCCTGCCAGACGCCGTGGCACAGGGCCTGATCGATGAGGCCACCATCGACCAGTCGGTTGAGCGGCTCTACACTGCACTGTTCCGTCTTGGCATGTACGATGATCCGGCATTGGTGCCGTGGGCCGATACGCCGCTCGATATCGTGGCGAGTGACGAACACATTGCCCTGTCTGAGCAGGCAGCGCGCCAGTCCCTTGTCCTGTTGAAGAATGACGGCATCTTGCCGCTGGCGCCCGAGACCAAGGTTGCCGTGATCGGTCCGAATGCCGACAATTGGTGGACGCTGGTGGCAAACTATTATGGCCGCCCAACCCAGCCCGTTACGGCGCTGGAAGGCGTGAAGGAAAAGATCGGTGCCGAGAACGTCACCTATGCAGTCGGCTCGACCATCGCGGGCGACAATTACTCCAACTACAAGCCTGTGCCTGCATCCGCTCTGTTCCATGAGGATGCCGACGGCAATCTCGTGCCGGGCGTGAAGGCTGCCTACTATCCCAACAAGACGCTCGAAGGCGAGCCGACGCTGGAACAGGTCGAAGAGAAGATCGACTTCTACTGGGACCGCACCCCCAGCACAGGCGGTTTGAATGACGAATTCAGCGCGACGTGGGACGGCGTGATCGTACCCGAAGCTGATGGCGTCTATCGTTTCCAGCCTTCGCGCTGGAGTGAGGTCGAGATCAATGGGGAAGCCGTCGGTGAGATGGACGGCGTCGAAATGCAGGCAGGTGAAGCCTATTCGGTCCGTATGGTGCTGAAATTCGACAGTGGCTGGCCGCGCGACCAGCTGGACAAATACGCTTATCTCAACTGGACAGATGTTTCGCGTGACCTGAAAGCCGAAGCCATGGCGGCGGCAGAAGATGCAGACGTGATCCTGTTCTTCGGCGGCATTGATGCCAATCTCGAAGGCGAGGAAATGGGCGTCGAGCTCGATGGCTTCCTTGGCGGTGACCGCACGCATATCAAGCTGCCGGAAAGCCAGGAGACTTTGCTGAAAGCGCTGCACGCCACGGGCAAGCCTGTCGTGATGGTGAACTTCTCCGGCTCGGCGATGGGGCTGAATTGGGAGAACGAGAATTTGCCGGCCATCGTGCAGGCCTTCTATCCGGGGGAGCAGGCGGGCAAGGCCATTGCAGACCTGCTCTGGGGCGAATTCAGCCCGTCGGGCCGGCTGCCGGTGACCTTCTACAAGTCAGTCGATGATCTGCCGGACTTTGGCGACTATTCGATGGCGAACCGGACGTATAAATATTACGAGGGCGAGCCGCTCTATCCATTCGGCCACGGCCTCTCTTATACCAGCTTCGACTATAGCGGCCTGTCGGTGCCGGAGACGCATGACGCTTCAGAGCCTCTGCCGGTCAGCGTGACTGTGACAAATACGGGCGACATGCCCGGCCGGGAAGTGGTGCAGGCCTATATCCAGCATCAAGACCGGGCGCACGCCGCCATTCCCCAGGTCGAGCTGGTGGCGTTCGAGGTCGTGGAACTTGCTCCTGGAGAAAGCCAAACTGTCAGCCTTACGCTATCGGCGGAGCGCATTGGCTACTATGCGACCGATGGGAAGTTCGTCACGCCGAAGGGCACCGAAGCCATCCTCAGTTTGGGCAGTGGTCAGCCCGGCTTTGTTAAGGATAGTGCCATCGAAACCAGTTCTGTTCGCTTTGAGCGGAACGAGTAGTTCTACCTCACAAGTTGATGGATAGTTGAGACGGGCCTGCCTCCAAGCAGGCCCGTCGCCTTTTACATGACAGGTGGACGCCAGTCCTTGCAAACGACTTGCAAAACCCTTTCGATCCTGTAGTGTTTATTACAGATTGTGCGGGGGGTAATTGCCGGAAGTGACGACCTGTGCCGACAAGTGGAAAGACGGTTACGGCGTCAGGCAGTCTGCCCGTTTCCGTAACCGTCCCGCGTCCCACTTTGGCAATGCAGTATCGGAATGCCACCCAGCCTGGTGTCTAGTTGGTGGTACCTTATCGGGAACGAACCGTTCTCGAGCCTCCACATTGGTAATTTTACATACCACTGGTATGTTAGATCGACAACCGAAAAGCTAAACATGTCCAACCGTCGATCCAAAAAGGCCAGTGAGACACGCTCAGCCATTCTGAGCGCGGCGCGGCAACGTTTTACCGATGAAGGATTTGAAGCGAGTCTCTCAAGTATTGTGGAAGATGCGGGGATCACCAAGGGTGCCCTGTTCCATCATTTCGAGAACAAGCAGGCGCTCTATTATGAGGTCTGGCGAACCTTGCAACAGGAAATGAACCAGGACACGCAGGCGGCCGCCGCGGAGGGCCGGTCTTCGGGCGATCCATATTCGGCAATGCTCGCTGGTGCGCGCCGGTATCTGGAGTGGGCCGCGCGGCCCGACTATCAGAGGATTGTGCTGATCGATGGTCGTGCGGCACTGGGACGGGACTGGTATGAGGCCGATTTTGATCTCAGCCAAAAAAGTGTGCGGGTTGGCGTCCAATACCTTGTCCAACAGGGGGCTATAGCGACCGAAAATGCGGCATCTTCTGCAGTCATCCTGCAGGGGGCGTTGAACGGAGCGGGCGTCGCGCTCAGCCGGCAAGTGCCGGGTGTGACAGTCGAGTCGATCTACAACACGATTGAACACCTATTGCGGAAAATGTCCTGATTCAGTTGGCCGTCGCTCAGTCCAGCGGGATCGCGAGCCCATTCATCGCGGGATTTACGCGCCACCACCCTGCAATGCCATAGCGCAGACGCGCTGTTGGCTCGACGGCATGCGGGATTGTCTCCGACAGCATGAACACCACCCCGCCGCCTTCCGGGACAATGCAGGCAACGGGAGAGGCTTCATCGGTCGCGCCTTCAGGCCAGACCAGCAGCGCGCCACCATCGTCTACGCTCCAGGCCTCGTTCAGGTAGACCACGATCGACACGATCCGATTTTTCGCGCCTTCGAAACTATCGAGATGGCAATCATAGAAGCCCCCTTCCGGATAGACGGCGTAGCAGGCTTCGAACTCGAACAGGCCAAGCAGAAGGGTGCGGTTGAGAAACTCCCGCCAGTGTTCAGCCCATTCGGCAAAGGCCAATTGGGCGGCGCTGGAGCCATCAAGCCATGTGATGCGTGTCTTGCGGATGGAGCGGTCGACCTGAAAGTCATCATCGCGCCCGATTCCGGCCGGGGCCAGTGTGGCGTCTGCGTCCAGTCTCTGAATCTCTGCGCGCATGGCGGCCAGCAAGGTATCTGGCAGCAAGCCCGGCTGCCATGACCAGCCCTGGCTTGCGAGGTCTGCGGCGACGCAGCCGAGACGGTTGTCACCCGGTAGGGGAAGGGGAGCGTCCATGCTGGGCCGGAATGTCGGGCGCGGTGGCCGGTATCAGGACTTGTGCGCGGCTATCAGGTCCGCAAAGCGCTGGAACAGGTAGAAGCTGTCCTGGGGGCCGGGACTGGCTTCCGGATGATGCTGTACGGAAATGATCGGGCGGTTTTTCACGGCGAGGCCAGAATTGGTGCCATCAAAGAGTGAGCGATGGCTCTCCTCGACCCCCTCAGGCAGCGTGGACGGGTCTACTGTGAAGCCATGATTCATCGACACAATCTCGACCTTGCCGGTGACCAGGTCTTTTACCGGGTGGTTTGCGCCATGGTGACCCTGAGCCATCTTCATGGTCTTGGCGCCAAGTGCGAGGGCGAGCAGTTGGTGGCCAAGGCAAATGCCGAGAATTGGCAGGCCCTTGTTGATGACTGCGCGAATCATGTCGCCGGAACGGGCAATCGTCGCGGCGGGGTCGCCGGGACCGTTGGAAAAGACCACACCATCGGGATTAAGGGCGAAAATCTCGTCCGCGGTGGCATCGCCATTCACGACACTGGCGCGGATGCCGGCCTGGGCCAGATTGCGCAGGATGTTCTTTTTCACGCCGAAATCGACCACCACGACGTGATGCTTGGTATCAGCCATGTCGCTATAGCCGCCGGAAATCTGCCAGAGGCGCTGGGCATTCTTGAAGGGGGCCTCCGTATCGACATCTGCCGCGAGGTCGGCCGTTTCCAGACCGTTCCAGGCGCGGGCGGTCTCGATCAGGGCGTCGAGGTCGATATTGCCATCCGGCTTGTGGCAGATGGCGGCTTTCTGCATGCCCTTTTCGCGCACGATCCGCGTGATGGCGCGGGTGTCGACGCCGGACAGGGCAACAATGTTGCGGCGGGTCAGCCAGTCGCCGAATTCCTCGCCGGAGCGCCAGTTCGAGGCCGCCGTGATCGGCTCGCGGAAAATCGTGCCACAGGCGCCATTTGCGCCCGGCACCGAGGATTCCTCATGGTCATCCGGGTTTGCGCCCACATTTCCGACATGCGGAAAGGTAAACAGCACGATCTGGGATGAATAGGAGGGGTCGGTCAGGATCTCCTGATAGCCGGTAATTGCTGTATTGAAACACAATTCCCCGACATGAACCCCCTCGGCGCCGGCCCCTTTCCCCAGGAAAATAGTGCCGTCTGCCAAGGCAATAGCTCCCGTCGCAGTTGAGCTGGCTTGCTTTTTGCTGTGTTCGGACATATTTGGCTTGCCTTCCGGGATCATTGTCAGACGGTTAACTCTCTCCGCCGACATTTTTCCGGGTAATGGGACTGAGTCCCTGCAACGTCAAGCATAGTCGAACGTTGCTGGTGTGAAAGGCGTATTTTGAATGGGCCAGGAAGATAAATCTGACATGATGTCGCTGAAAGCGCGTGTGGCGCAGGCATTGAATGCCGAGCGCGAAAAGGACGAGGGCTGTACCACCCGCCTGTCGACCTTGCGCCTGATTGATGCGGCTATTCGTGACCGGGACGTGTGCGCCCGTGGGCGCGGCGACAGTGAAGGCTGTCCGGACGCCGATGTGCGCAATGTGCTCGATACCATGATTGCGCAGCGCGAGACCGCCGCGCGTGAACATGATGATGCTGGCCGGATTGAGGATGCGATCCGTGAGCGCGAAGAAATCGAGATTATCCGAAAATTCCTGCCGGAACCGCTCGGGACGAAGGCGCTCGAAGCCGCTGTGGAAGAGGTCGTCGATGACCTCGGCGCCACGAAACTGAAAGATATCGGCCGGTGCATGTCGGCGCTGAAACAGCGTTATCCCGGCAAGATCGAATCCGGCACGGCCGGCAAGGTGATGCGCAAGGCGCTGACCGGCCAGAAGGCCGCCGTCAAGTAAGCAGCGATACGCTGGTTAATTCTGCGAAAGGTTGGAACAAAGCCCTTGATGGGTCCGTTGGTTGTACGTTGATTACAACGAAAGGACTTTGAAATGAAACGGCTTTTTCTGACTACGAGTGCGGCTGCCCTGATGATGGGTGTGGTCGCTTGTTCCGGCGCTGATACCCATACCCAGACGGCAGAAACCGATACGACGGCGATGACCGAAACCGCCACCTATGATCGTGATTACGAGAATGACGATGCGGCCTATGGCGATGCAGCCGTGGAGGACCGTACCGACAACGCCCGGATGGCTGACATGGATCGTGATGATTACGTCCTGACCTCCGGCGAATTCCTGACCTCCGACCTGATTGGCGAAGAAGTTGTGGATTCGAATGGCGAGGAAGTGGGCGAGATCGAAGACGTGATGCTGGCCTCTGGCGGCGAACAGCCCATGCTGATCATCCGTGACGGCTTTGCTGGCGAACTGCACGCTGTCTCCTTTGACCAGGCTACGATCTGGTTTGACGAGGAAGGCGAGCCCGCTGCCCGTATGGATCTGACCGAAGAGATGCTGGATGATCTCCAGGAGTTCGAGCAGAACGGCATGAACGACTATCGTCTGGCTTCCGAGCTGACCGGCACGAATGTCAATCTGGCCTTCAACGACAAGGACGTGCGCGTCACCGACCTGATCGTGAAGACCGATGGCCAAGCCAAATATGCGGTCGTCTCTGATGGCATCGTGGAAGCTGTAACTGACCAGCGCTTTCTGATCGATCCGGCCAAGATCATGGTTGCCCAAGGCGACAGCGATGGTGAAGTCGTGATCGACCTCACCGAACAGGAATTCAACTCCGCAATGGGGTTCACGGCTGACATCGACTAAGCCAATTCCATAGCAGCAAGAACTGGCCCCGCTCGCGCGGGGCCTTTTTTGTGCTTTTCCACCGCCCAGACGGGCAGGGGAGCGTTTCCCCAATTCCCCAATGGGGCTACACTCGGCCCATATGAGTTCGCCCATTCGCATTCCCGATGGTTTCGTTGATGAACTGAAGGCCCGCATCCGGCCTTCGGACGTGATCGGCCGCAAGGTGAAGCTGACCAAGAAAGGCAAGGAATGGGTCGGTCTGTCGCCGTTTACTGCGGAGAAGACGCCAAGCTTCTACGTCAACGATCAGAAGCGCATCTTCAAATGCTTCTCCTCCGGCATGGGCGGAGACGTCATCAGCTTCGTGATGGAGACCGAGCGGCTCTCTTTCATGGAGGCGGTCGAGAAGCTTGCCGAAGAGGCCGGCATGGAGTTGCCGAAGTCCGATCCGCGCGCCGCCGAGGCCTATGACCATCGCAAACGGCTGCAGGAAGTCTGTGAGGCAGCAGCGTCGTATTTCGAAGAACGACTGCAATCGTCCGAAGGGGCCGCCGCGCGTGAGTATCTTGAGGGCAGGGGATTGAAGCCTGCTGCCTGGAAGCGCCACAGGCTCGGCTATGCGCCGGACGATTGGCGCAAGACGAGCGCGCACTTGAAGGCCGAAGGGTTCACCGCTGCCGAGATTCTGGAAGCTGGCCTGACCAAGGAAAGCGACAAGGGCGGGGAGCCCTATGATGCGTTCCGGGGCCGACTCATGTTTCCGATTCCTGACAGCCGGGGCGGAATCATCGCCTTTGGCGGTCGCGGGCTGACGCCGGACGCGAAGCCGAAATACCTCAATTCCGGCGACACGCCGCTATTTCACAAATCTCGCGTGCTCTACCGCTACAAGGCGGCCCGTGAAGCACTGGGGCATGGCGAAGGCGGCGGCCTGATTGTCTGCGAAGGCTATATGGACGCCATCGCACTGACCGAAGCCGGTTTCGGACAGGCGGTTGCCCCTCTTGGCACGGCGCTGACCGAGGAGCAGATCAGCCTGCTCTGGCGCGCTGGTCCGGAGCCGGTATTGTGTTTCGATGGTGACCGGGCTGGTCTTGGCGCCGCCTATCGCGCCGTTGACCGCGCGCTGCCGCATGTCGAGCCAGGCCGGTCCTTGTTCTTCGTGCTGTTGCCAGACGGCATGGATCCGGATGACCTGATCCGCGAGCGTGGACCGATGGCGATGGGCGAAGCACTGGACGGGCGAATCGCCCTGTCTGAACTGCTCTGGCTGCGCGAGCGCGATGCCGAACCGCTGGATACGCCGGAACGTCAGGCCGGATTGGAGGCGCGGCTGATGCAGGCTGCAGCCCAGATCAAGCATCCCGGCGTCAAGGCGGCCTATGAGCGTGACTTGCGCGCGCGCATGAAGGATCATTTCTGGCAGATCCGTCAGGCCAAACGGCAGAGTTCCTTTACCAAGGGCAAGCCCGGAGGACGGGGGCAGGGCGGCGCGTCCCCCTATGGAGGCAGCCCATCAACAGGTCCGCAAACCGGCGGCAAACAGAGTCCCGGTGTCCTGTTGCTGATGCAGGCCATTGCCAGTCCTGCAATCTTGTCCGGGATGGAAGAGACGCTGATCGCGGCGGATTTCCGCAATGTAATGTCCAACCGGTTGCGCGACCTGCTCGTTGATTTCCTGATCGAAAACAGGGAGCTGACTTTCGACGCCGTATTGGAATTGCTGGCGCGGGAGGGGCATGAGCGGGAAGTCTCCCAGATCGACATGACGCAGGTGTCGCGGATCAATGTTGACGATCCGGCCTACCGGTCCTGGAAAGCTGCGATCGAGGTGTTCATCCCGGTCGATACCGCCCCATCTGCGGATGACGAAGTGCGGCGTCTCAAATTGAAACGTCGACTGGTGGCCGAGAAGCGTAAGGCCTATGAGGAGCGTGTTCTGGTCGATCAGCAGGAAAAGGCGATGGGCAAGGCGAATATCGGCGATTTCTGGAAACAGTTCGAAGAGAAGAACCCCTGGTTCAAGCCAGATGGCTCCAGCAATTAGGCATCGCGGGTTCAAACGCAGGAAAACCTATTGACCGCAACGCAATCCATGCCCATTTACTGTAAGCAGGGAACATGCGCGCTGACAAACTGCTCAAACACTATCCTCATCTGCCTCTGAACGCGGTTTTTGAACCCGAGGCAAAGGACTGGCCAACGGCCATCGAGCAATTTCTGGAAGACGGACGTTCACACGAGCCTGCTCTTGACCGTGGCATGGATGCTGCGTGCAAGGGATCGACCCTGCCGTCATGTATATGGCACAGGCGTCTTCAGCTCGTTGAGAACCGAACGGTCCCGCGGGACCGCATGTACGAGGCAGCAGGAACAGTCAGCGAAAGCTAACAGGCAGGTATTATTTTGGGAGAGTTCTCGGCAAGCGCAGTCGGGGTCCTCACAGGAGAGATTTGAATGGCAACAGCCACCAAGAAAAAGAACGTCTCCGGCGATGGCGACCGTGATGACGACAAGGACAATGAAAACGGCCTGGTCGATTTCAATGCGACCGACGTCAAGAAAGTCCTGAAGCGCGCTCAGAAGCGCGGCTTCATCACGCATGACGAAATCAACGCTCTGCTTCCCAATGACGAAATGACCTCCGACCAGATCGAGGACGTAATGTCCCAGATTTCCGAGCAGGGCATTGCAGTGGTCGAGAGCGAAGAAGAAGCCGAAGCCGAAGGCAAGGCGCTCACCAAGATTGAAGACAAGAAAGTCGTTGCCAAGAAGGGCAATGCGCGCGGTTCTGACCGCACCGATGATCCGGTCCGCATGTACCTGCGCGAAATGGGCGCTGTTGAGCTGCTGTCGCGTGAAGGTGAGATCGCGATTGCCAAGCGCATCGAGGCTGGACGTGATGCGATGATCCGCGGCCTGTGCGAAAGCCCGCTGACCTTCGAAGCCATGATGGTCTGGCGCGACGAGCTTGTGAACGAGCGCATCCTGCTGCGTGACCTGATCGACCTTGAGGCCACCTATGGCGCGGAAAACCCGCCGCCTGAGCCAAAGCCCAAGGAAGAAGAAGACGAAGCGGACGAGGCGAAAGCCGAAGGCGAAGAATCCTCAGACGATGATGACGACGAGGACGAGGATGATGCTGCGGCAATGTCCATGTCCGCCATGGAAGCCGAACTGCGCGATGGCGTTCTGGCCAAGCTGGACGAGATCGCCGACGATTTTGCGAAATACCGCAAGCTGCAGGACAAGCTCGTCAACCGTCGCCTCGAAGGCAAGGACCTGACGCCGAAGGCTCAGGAAGAGTATGACTCGCTGTCAAACTCGATCGTCGAAAACCTGAAGACGATCCACATCAACAATGCCCGGATCGAAGCGCTGGTCGAACAGCTCTATGCTATCAACAAGAAGCTGATGGGCATGGAAGGCAAGCTGATGCGCATGGGCGATGCCTATGGCGTGCCGCGCAAGGAATTCCTCGAGAACTATTTCGGCCGCGAGCTGGAGCCGGACTGGATCGAGGCTGTTAAAGGCCAGTCGGCCAAGTGGAAGCGCTTTGCCGAAGGCAAGGAAGCCGAGATCACCGAGTCCCGCGACAACATTTCTGAAATCGCGCAGGAAATCGGTATTCCGATCGATGATTTCCGCCGCATCGTGCAGACGGTGCAGAAGGGCGAACGCGAAGCGCGCATCGCCAAGAAGGAAATGGTCGAGGCCAACCTGCGCCTCGTGATCTCCATCGCGAAGAAATACACAAATCGTGGCCTGCAATTCCTGGATCTGATCCAGGAAGGCAATATCGGCCTGATGAAGGCGGTCGATAAATTCGAATACCGTCGCGGTTACAAATTCTCGACCTATGCAACCTGGTGGATCCGTCAGGCGATTACCCGGTCCATCGCGGACCAGGCCCGTACGATCCGTATTCCGGTGCACATGATCGAGACGATCAACAAGATCATCCGTACCCAGCGCCAGATGCTGCACGAGATCGGCCGCGAGCCGACCCCCGAAGAACTGGCCGAAAAGCTGGGCTTGCCGCTGGAAAAGATCCGCAAGGTTCTGAAGATCGCGAAAGAGCCAATTTCGCTGGAAACGCCGATTGGCGACGACGAGGATTCAAACCTCGGCGACTTCATCGAGGACAAGATGGCGCTTCTGCCCGTCGACGCCGCGATCCAGTCGAACCTGCGCGAAACGACGACGCGCGTGCTCGCCTCGCTCACGCCGCGTGAGGAACGCGTGCTGCGCATGCGCTTCGGCATCGGTATGAACACGGATCACACGCTGGAAGAAGTCGGCCAGCAATTCTCGGTGACCCGCGAACGAATCCGCCAGATCGAAGCCAAGGCGCTCCGCAAACTGAAGCATCCGAGCCGCAGCCGCAAACTGCGGAGCTTCCTGGATACATAAGGCGCAAGCGCCGATCCAAGTTTGAAAAAGGCGGCCCGTCGAGGCCGCCTTTTTTTGTTTTTGTTTTTGTTTTTGGATTTGTCGAAGCGTGACTAGCCTGCCGCGTTTAGCGCCTGATCCAGATCTGCGATCAGGTCGTCGGCGTCTTCGATGCCGATGGAGAGGCGGACCGTGTTGGGCGCGGCGCCAGCGGCGATCTGCTGTTCTTCGGTTAATTGGCGGTGCGTGGTGGAGGCCGGGTGGATGACCAGGCTGCGCGCGTCACCGAGGTTCGCGACATGGCTGAACAGGTTCAGGCCGCCGACAAATTTCGTGCAGGCTTCATAGCCGCCCTTCAATTGGACCGTGAACAGCGCGCCCGCACCCTTCGGGCAGATCTTCGGAATACGGTCCTTGTAGGGGGAGGACTCAAGCCCGGCATAGGTAACGCCGGCAACCGCGTCATGACCTTCCAGCCACGCGGCAATTTTCTTGGCGTTTGCAATGTGTTTCTCCATCCGCATGGAGAGCGTCTCGATGCCCATCAGCGTATAATGCGCCGCCTGCGGGTTGAGCGTCATACCGAGGTCGCGCAGGCCGATGGCAATGCCGTGGAAGGTGAACGCGGCGGGGCCGAATGTCTCGTGGAAATTCAGGCCGTGATAGGCCGGCTCTGGCTGGGAGAGGGACGGGAACTTGTCAGAGGCGGACCAGTCGAATTTTCCGGAATCGACAATCGCGCCGCCGGTCACCGTGCCATTGCCGGTCATGTATTTCGTCAGCGAATGGACGACGAGGGTCGCGCCATGCTCGATCGGGCGGCAGAGATACGGTGTGGCCATCGTATTATCGACGATCAGCGGGATGCCCGCGCCATCGGCAATTTCGGCGATCGCGTCGAGGTCCGTGATATAGCCGCCCGGATTGGCGATGGTCTCGCAGAAGATGGCGCGCGTGTCGTCGTCAATCGCGGCCTTCACGGCGTCGAGATCGTCAAAGTCCACGAAGGTGGCCGACCAGCCGAAGCGTTTGAAGGTCTGGCTGAACTGGGTGATCGTGCCGCCATAGAGGCGCGTGGAGGCGACGATGTTGCGGCCGGGGGCCATCAACGGGAACAGCGCCATGATCTGGGCCGCATGACCGGACGAACAGCAGACAGTGCCCGCGCCGCCTTCCAGCGCGGTGATCCGGTCGCCAAGGGCGGCCACGGTCGGATTGGTCAGGCGGGAATAGATATAGCCGACTTCCTGCAGGCCGAAGAGCGCGGCGGCGTGGTCTGCGTCGCGGAAGACATAGGCCGTTGTCTGGTAAATCGGCACCTGACGCGCGCCAGTGGCGGGGTCCGGGTTTGCGCCCGCATGAATTTGCAGGGTGTCGAACCCCATTGGCTTGCCGTCGGTCATGTCGGCTCTCCCTCTTTGAATGGTGTTGTTTCCCCCCGTTCGGGCAGGGGCTCAGTTGAACGTATCACACTGGCGGGGGTCGCCGCTCTCATAACCCCGGGTCAGCCATTCCATGCGTTGTTCGGCCGAGCCATGCGTGAAGCCTTCGGGCGAGACGCGACCGGTCGAGCGCTTTTGCAGCATGTCGTCGCCAATGGCATTGGCGGTCTTCAGTCCCTCTGCCATGTCACCGCGTTCGAGTGCGACCTGGCCATTGGAGGCCTCTGCAGCGCGGGCGGCCCATACGCCGGCATAGCAATCGGCCTGCAGTTCGAGCGCGACCGAATACTTGTTGGCTTCGGCCTGATTACGAGCCTGTTGCTGTGCCTTGCGGACCTGTTGTGAGGCGCCGGTCAGCGTCTGCACATGATGGCCGAACTCGTGTGCGATGACGTAAGCGCGGGCGAAATCTGCGCCGGACGCGCCCAGCTGGGTTTCCATCTGCTGCCAGAAGGAGAGGTCGAGATAGATGGTCTGGTCGGCCGGGCAATAAAAAGGCCCCATCGCGGCCTGGCCATAGCCGCAGCCCGTGCCCGTGCCTTGCGTGTAGATGACGGTATTCGGCTTCTTATAGCCGTCGAGCAGCTCGGCCCAGACATCGTTGACGTTCGTCCCGACAACATCGACGAACTGGCCGGCCTCATCCTCTGGGGTGCCGACTTCGCCGGATTGCTGTTGCTGGCCGGATGACATGCCGCTGCCGGCCTCAAGCAGGGGCTGGGGGTCAATGCCCAGGAAATAGGACACGACCAGCGCGATCAGGACAAAGCCGATGCCGCCGCCCGCAAGCTTGCCGCCGCTCATGCCGCGCCTGTCCTCGACGTTTCCGCCTCTGCGTCCACCTTTCCAGCGCATGTCCCACTCCGTGCAATTGGTTAATCCAGGTAAATATTTGGATACAGGGCGCAGCGTGAGCCGTCACCCCGCAAAGTCATCTGCCGATTGCCCGGCGCAAGATGGACAGGTATTCGGAAGCGATGCAGACCCAACTCACGATTTCGACGCGCGGTTCCGGCCTTTATGAGTTCACCCGCGATGCGGCAGCCTTCGTGGCCGGAGAGGGCGATGGCCTGCTGACCCTGTTCTGCCAGCACACCTCCTGTTCGCTGCTGGTGCAGGAGAATGCCGATCCGGACGTGCAGCGGGATTTGCAGGCCTTCTTCCGGCGCCTTGTGCCGCCCGCCAATGACCCTTCCATGGACTATCTGGTGCATCGCACCGAGGGGCCGGACGACATGCCTGCCCATATCAAGGCCGCGCTGACACAGACCTCGCTCTCCATTCCCGTTTCGGCGGGGCGCATGGCGCTCGGCACATGGCAGGGCATATATTTGTTCGAGCATCGCGACGCCCCGCATACCCGGCGCGTGGTTGCTCATTTCCTCACATCAGGCTGAGGATTGCTGGGCGGGCAAGCCAAACGCGCTTCGCAAATGCGCATCGAAGCGTTCGAAGTCTGCCGCGATTGTCGGCGCCTTGGAAACATCATATGCCGCAAAGCTCGGCAGGGCCTGCATACCGAAAAATCGGAAATTCAAATGCACCGGCCAGAGCAGGTCTTCGACGGAGCGACCTTCAAAGAAATTCTGGTTCGGATCGCCAAATGCCATTCGCGGCGCATTGAGTGTGAGCGACAGCATGTATTGCGTTTCGGTCAGGTGACCGCCGCTGCCATATTGGCGGGACGGGTCCTTGCGGCTGCGCCCGTCTCCCTTTGACAGGCGGCCATCCATACCGGCGGTGTATACCTCATCGAGATAACGTTTCAGAGGCCAGGGCAAGCCCATGGAGTTCAGGGGGAACTGAAAAAGTATCTGACCGGCCCAGAGTTGATTGGCGACCTCTTCTTCCGTGTCCCATCCATCTGCCACATGAGTGGTGCGAATGTTCCAATCGGCCGCCTCGAATATACGCCGAGCGCGTTCGACAAAGGCAGAGTTCAGTGTACCGGGAGAGGTTGGAAAGGGCTGGTGACCATTGACGATGAGGACATTTGTCATCCTCTCCTTCTGGCCGGGCCACTAAAGGACCGCAACTGCATGGGGCCATAAGTGCTGCTAACAGGGGAGGGTTATGGTCGCGTGAGCGGATCAGCCGCCCAGTGCTTTCCAGCGTATCATGGCCTCGCATGTGTTTTCGCCCTGGAAGGCAGACTTGGCGGCGCCATTGAATTGATCGGAGACGGATGCGGCCCAGACCGCAGCGGCCGCGTCATAGGATGTGAATCCGATCTCGGAAAGGCCACGCTCAATCCGGTTGCAGATCAGGCCGGCAACGTCCGGGTCAGCCGAGCTGTTGAGGTAGGAGATGCGATCTGACAGGTCGAGCCGTGAGAAGATGTAATCATACACGGTCAGGTCTTCACCAACATCAAAAGCCAGGATGTCGCCTGAAGTGACGCCGGTAAAGTCCGGGTATCCGGTATCCGAAACACCTGCTGTGAAAATGGACGGGATCGGCTGGTCCAGATACACGGCCCATTGACCGATGGCGCCTTTGCCGCGCGTGTCCTTGATATCATTCGTGTCCGGCAATTGTGCGGAGACAACGAGGATCGGCTTGTCGCTCCATGCCTTCACGGAAAACGCGCTGACCGATTGCTCCGTGATCGACTGACCGAACAGGGTGCTGGTGGAGTTATTCAGGAAGTTGGAAGCCTCCATCATCAGGGGCGCATTGAAATAGGTGACCAGTGTGGAAGTCGGTGCGATCAGATTGGCGGCGGTGGTCAGCGCCCCCATCACATTGGCGCTGGCTGAAGATTCCTTTTCATCCGACAACTGCAGGCGAAAGCGTGCCTCAATGGTCGTGTTGGGTCCGACCTTGAAGTAAGGCGTGGCATAGACCGAGATGCTTTCGTTCGTCGTCCAGGATTCGCCCTCGCGGTTATTCGAGGAGAAGGTGGAGGAGAAGAGCGCGTTGGTTGCGGTGATGTCCGGCTTGGCCACATCGAATTCGGCGATCAGGGTGCGGGTAATGCTGCGCGAAGACATCATGCGAGAGAACCAGCCCCGGCTCTCCTCGTCATAATTGCGAGCCTCAACTTCCTGACTGCGCACGCCGGACGTCACGCCTTCCATGTCATAAGCGTCGGGTTTCAGCGTGACGATCTGGATGCGCGTGTAACGGTCCTGCAGCATGTCTCCGAACTCGGAATAGACGGCTGCCTCGTCAATCGCGACATCGATATAGGGGAGGTAGTCCTTGGCGGGCACGGCGCCGCCGCTGGCGCGGCCCGTATGGCGCCGCACGGTGGGGGTTGGCGCGCCGAGAAAGTCATCATCACCGGGATTGGGTATGCCGCGCACGGGTCCGTTGGGTGCCTGCCCGTCTGCGGGCGGCGGAGACGCGGGTGCGGGGTCCGGGCTGGACGCGCAGCCGGCGACGATCATTGCGATGGCGATGGCGCTTGCGGACACCTGTTTCATGTCGTTCTTCCCCTGTATTATTCCCCAGCCTTACAGATTGTTAACAGACGAAATCCTGCAAGGCGACCCATTTTGATACGGAATTCGCGAGATAGGGGTATGGGAGCGAGGGTATGTCATGACCTCGCGTGAAGGTGAGGCCCAAGCGTCCAATATCGTCTTTACTCACATTTGCTGCGATGCAATAAGCGCCTTGCGCAAGGCCGCAGGCCTTCCTATATGCTCACTATGAGCATAATTATGCGCTCATAATAATCCGGGAGGATCCATCCTTGTTGCTCAATATGCTGAAAGCGAAACTGCATTCTGCGACCGTCACGCAGTGCGACCTTCACTATGAAGGCTCGGTATCGATCGACCAGGACCTGCTGGACGCCTCGGGCATCTTGCCGAATGAGCGCGTGGATATCTGGAACGTCACCAATGGCGCTCGCATTCAGACCTATGCTTTGGAAGCTCCTCGCGGTTCGAAGACGATCGGTGTGAACGGCGCGGCGGCCCGCCACTTTGCGGCCGGTGACAAAGTCATCATTGCGGCCTTTGCCGGGATCGATGCCGACAAGGCCCGCCAGCATGCGCCGACCGTTGTGCTGCTGGACGACCACAACGAGATCAAGCGCCCCGTCTAGCCGGGGCGGTCATCAAACGACAATTCAGTCTTTCAGGACGTTCGCGATGATTTCGAACGAGCGTAGGCGCTTGTCGACATCATACATGTCGGAGACGATCATCAGCTCGTCGGCCTGTGTGCGGGCGAGCAGGGCCTCGACGCCGCGTTTCACCGTATCCGCGTCCCCGATGATGCTGAAATTCAGCATGTGTGACGCGCGCATTTTCTCTTCCGGCGTCCAATAGGTGTCGATGTCGTCAATCGGCGGCTGGGTCAGCTTGCGGTCGCCGCGCACGAGATTTGCGAACGACATCTGCTGGGAGGTGGCGAGATATTCCGCTTCCTCATTCGTCTCGGCAGCGATGATGTTCACGCCGATCAGGGCATAGGGGGTCTTCTGCTGATCTGATGGCTGGAAGTTGGCGCGATAGGTAGCCAGCGCATCATCCAGCGCCTGCGGGGCGAAATGGGAGGCAAAGCCATAGGGCAGGCCATAGGCGGCCGCGACCTGCGCGCCGAACAGGCTGGAGCCGAGGATCCAGAGCGGGACATTCGAATTGGAGCCGGGGACAGCCTCGATCTTCTGGCCGGGCTCGACCGGGCCGAGAAAGGCCTGCAGTTCCAGCACATCCTGGGGGAAACGGTCGGCGCTGTTGGGATCCCGGCGCAGGGCACGCAGCGTCATCTGGTCGGTGCCGGGGGCGCGGCCCAAGCCAAGGTCGATTCGGCCCGGATAGAGCGCCTCCAGCGTGCCGAACTGTTCGGCGATGATATAGGGCGCGTGATTGGGCAGCATGATGCCGCCAGCGCCCACGCGGAGGGTCTTCGTGCCAGCCGCAATGTGCGAAACGACGAGCGAGGTGGCCGCCGTCGTGACGGCCCGCATATTGTGATGCTCGGCGACCCAGAGCCGCTTGTAGCCCCATGTCTCGGCGTGCTGGCCGAGGCGTCGGGCATCGTTCAGCGCGTCGGCGCGGGTAAAGCCCTCGCGCACGCGTCCGAGTTCCAGGATCGAAAGTTCAGCCACATCAAGGCCCCTTGCATTGCATCCCTGAGACATGGGGACCGCGCCGCCAAAGCCAAGCCCGGCTTGCGCAGCGGAAGGGGGGGAGTTGGTCGGAATCGGGCGGTTTCGGTGTTGCCTCGCCTTTCCATCCAAAATAGCCTGAACGCAGTTATTGGGGAGATCCTGCATGAGAGTATTGGTCCTCGCCGTTCTGGCGGCATGGCTCGGCTTTGGCTTCAACACGGCCAGCGCCGAGGTCACCCATCCGCCGCTGGAAGCCTATGGCGACCTGCCCTCAATCCGGTACATGGCCCTGTCTCCGGATGGATCGATCGTTGCCTTTGCCGAGCGCCGGGAAGGGGCGGACTATCTGGTCACGTTTGACTTCGCGACGCGACAGAAGACCTATCACGTGAAGATCGACGACGTTGCCACGCGTGACATCTGGTTCGCCGATGAGGAGAACATCGTCATCCTTGCTTCGGAAACGAAGTTCGTGATCGGGTTTCGGGGGGAGTTTGAATATTCGGGCGCTTTCTCTTTCAGTCTGAAGACTAAGAAACTGACATTCTTGTTGAGGGGTACGGACAACATCTATCCAGCCCAGGGCGATCTTGGGCGGATTGTCGGTGACGATGCCGACCCCGGCTACATCTTCATGCCGGCTTATGTCGGAGATCGCTATTCTCATCCGAATTACAGCCTGCTGCGCGTCAATTTGAAGACCGGCAAAGGAAGACGGTTCAAGAGCGGTGTCGACAATACGGTTGATTGGTTCGTGGACAAGGATGGGACGGTACTTGCGCGGGAGGACTATAATAACACCACGGATACCTACAGGGTTTATACCTATGTGAACGGGAAGCGTGAGCTCATCTATGAACTCGAAACATCGCAACTGCCCCCCGGTGTCACGGGTATCAAGGCTGACCGGTCCGCCTTGCTGTTTTCCGACGGTAGTGATGCCGATGATTCCGGAAACGTTTATGAGCTCGATTTCTCGGGGCATTTGACGCCTGCATCGCTCGGCGGGAAGGGCGGTACGATCGAGCGGATCATCAAGGATGGGAACCGGTTCGTTCTCGGTGTCGAATATTCCGGCGCAGTGCCCTCGTACAAGTTTTATGATCCGGATGTGGACGCGGCCGTCTCGGGCATGGTGAACCAGTTTTCCACGGCCTCCGTAAATCTCGTATCCTGGACCGATGACTGGTCGAAGCTACTCTACCTGATCTATGGCAGCGACACGCCCGGCAGTTATGTCCTGCAGGATCGGGAAACCGGCCAAATGATGCTCGTCGCGGATGAGCGTGACAACATACCCCCAGACGCCGTCGGCCAGATGGTTTCTGTCAATTATAAAGCCCGGGATGGGCTCAACATTCCGTCGATCCTGACCTGGCCGGCAGGCGTGGATATTGAAACGGCCAGCAAGCTGCCTCTGGTCGTGATGCCACATGGCGGACCAGAATCGTATGACGCGGTGGGGTTCGATTGGATGGCGCAGTATTTCGCCAATCGGGGCTACCTCGTGCTTCAGCCGAATTTCCGGGGGTCGTCAGGCTACGGAACTGAGCACCGGATTCTCGGCAAGGGGGAGTGGGGCGGCAAGATGCAGGATGACATCACTGATGGCGTGCAGACGCTGGTGGAGCAGGGCCTGGCAGACCCGACACGTGTCTGCATTGTCGGGGCCAGCTATGGCGGCTATGCGGCGCTCGCGGGCGGTGCGTTCACACCTGACCTGTACAAATGCGTCGTGGCGATTGCACCCGTGTCGGACATTCGACCCCTCCTCGTGGATGTGAAGTGGGATAATGGGCGCAAGCATTGGGCGCTGGACTACTGGCAGGAAAACATAGGCGATCTTGATGAAGAGCGCGAGAAGCTGGATGCTATCTCGCCAGCCAGAGCCGCAGACAAGTTCACGGCACCCGTACTGTTGATCCATGGCAATGACGACACCGTCGTGCCGATCAAGCAGAGCGAGATCATGGAACGGGCTCTCGAAAAAGCCGGCAAGGATGTGACCTTCCTCGAACTGGAAGGTGAGGATCACTGGATGTCGGATGGCGATACGCGAATTGACGCATTACGCGCTATGGCGACATTCATAGACCAGCATATCGGCGCTGAAGCCGAGTAGGGGCGCCTAGAACCCAACCGGCGCGGGCAGGCCCGTGCTCGACAGGCAGATCGCCTTGAAGCGGCTGCCCATGTCTTTCGGGTCGATCAGCCGCTGGGCATTGTTGAAGATCGCGTCGGCATGGTCGGGATTGGCCTCGACCAGCTGGTTGAGCCGTGCCTGTGCCCCGAGCCCCATCAGGAACATGCCCTGCGGTGTCGGCCCGGCCACATCCAGTCCCATGCGCGCGGCAAGCCGTTTCAGGCGTCCGAAATCCACGTCCACGGTCAAATCGGTTTCGCCGGGGCGGGCGAGGGGGGAGACCTGCTCGCCCTGGCTGAAGGCGCGGAGGCTGTCGCCCGGCGTCGCATCGGCGGGGCCGTAGTCAATGAACAGCGCGCGCATCGGCGCGGGGCGGGTGAGGAGGTCTGCAATCAACAGGTCGAAGCCGATCTGGACCTCGACCGCCTCTGACGTTTCGGCGGCGCCATCGGGCGCGCGCTGCTCGTCGGCGGCAAGACCGAAGGCCAGCGCTCCGTCCGCATCCAGCCCGACCACGCATTCGCGCCACTGGCCATCCGCCTTGCGGAACTGGCGGGCGGGCAGGCAGTCGAGATATTCATTCGCGACCAAGATCATCGGCCCGGCGGGCACATTGCCGAGCGTGTCGGCAAAAGACGGCGTATAATCGCTGAGACGCTCTGCCTGCACCTTGCGCAATTCCGGGCTCGGCTCGACGAGGGTGAGTTTGGCGGCATCGGCAAATTCGCGGCCGCCCGCGACATAGGCGAGGCGCAGCGCATCCGCCATCAGCGTGCCGCGACCGGGACCAATCTCGACCAGATGAAACGAGTCCGGCGCGCCCATGGCCCGCCATTCATTCACGACCCACAGGCCGATCAGTTCGCCGAAGACCTGGCTGACTTCCGGCGCCGTGATGAAATCAGTGCCAAGGCCGGGGCGCGTGGCATAATAGCCTTGGGCCGAGTCATGCAGGGCAAGCTGCATATAGGTCGAAACCGGGATGGGGCCGCCGGTCTCGATCAGGCGGATGATGCGATCCTTGAGGGTCATGGGCAGATCAGTCCGCGGCTACAGGCTTTGTCTTCAGCGCATTCCAGACCAGCCAGGCGCCGCCGATCCACATCGGGATGGAGAGCAGCTGGCCCATCGTGATCCAGTCCGGCAGGCCCTCGACGAAACTGTCGGGCAGGCGGAAATTCTCCACGATGGTACGGCCGGTCGCATAGATCAGCAGGAACAGGCCGGCGATAAGGCCGGGCCGCTTCAGCGCACCAAAGCGCCAGATCAGGATCGATCCCACAATCAGCGGTAACCAACCCTCCAGCACGCTTTCATACAGCTGGCTGGGGTGGCGGGCGGTCTCGAAGTCTGTATAGGCCCATTCGCCTGTATCCCAATTATAGGCCGGCGGCGTCGAGCCGCGCACATAACCTTCCGGGAACACCATGCCGATGGGCGCATCCGTGTGGCGACCATAGAGTTCGGCGTTCACGAAATTGGCGAGTCGGACGAGGCCGATGCCAATAGGCGCGACGACGCCGGCAATATCGCCAATCGAGAGCAGAGACACTTTGCGACGGCGCGCGAACAGGATAAGCGCGATGGTAACGCCCAGAATGCCGCCATGAAATGCCATGCCCCCATCCCAGATCTTGAAAATGGTCAGCGGGTTCGCCGCGATCACGTCGAACTGGTAGGGCACCATGTAGAACAGGACATAGCCGAACCGTCCGCCGAGAATGATGCCGACAATGATCCAGAACATGATGTCGTCGAGCTGGTCCTTGGTCAGCGGGCTGGTGCCGCCAAACAGGCGCGGACGCCGGATCATCGCGCTGGCATACCACCAGGCAAGCGCGATTCCGGCCATGTAGCCGAGCGCGTACCAGCGCAAATGGAAGGTGCCGAGGCCAAGAAAGCCGAGATCAATGGAGACCAGCGCCGGACTGACATCCGGGAAGGTCAGCGCCGCAGCGGGCAGGAGGGTTGCAGCGAAGCTCATCATATCCAGCATGCAGCGTCTTTTCCCTGTATGGATAAGGACCTATCTGTTAGGGGACCGAGAACTTGTCCGCCCGATGCCGCGAAGGAGTAGCCGCATGGCCACAACAAATCCACTGCTAGATGACATTGCAGGTCTGATGACCGGCGCAATGGGTGCTGCACGGGCCGCAAGCGAAGAGGCGAAGACCGCTGCCCAGGCCCGCGTGAAGGGCCTGATCGCCGATATGGACCTGGCGGGCCGCGACGAAGTCGAGGCACTGAAGACGCTCGCCACGGCGGCGCTGGAGCGTGTCGAAGCGCTGGAAGCGCGTGTGGCAGAGCTCGAAACGGCCGCAAAATCCAAATAGCGCAACCCACAGACTTTATATGCCTACCTGTTGTTCGGGGTGGACGCAGACCCTGCGCCGCGTTTCAACGGGGATGGCCATTGGGCACGAATCCTGTGTCCATGACTTCAGAAAGAAGGGGAGACTTTCATGAGCCTTGATCTTTCACGCGAAGAATTCGAAGGGATCGATCCGCTCGATCGCGTCGAAGAGGCCCTCGAAATCGCCGGGTGGCAACACGAACGCGACGAAGAAGGCACTATTCAGGCTGTGGCTGAGACCCGTTGGGGTGATATGGGCGCGCTGTTTGCGTTTCGCCCTGAGCCAGCCGCGATCCACTTTTCCGTCACCCTCGACATCAAGCCGATTGCCGATAAACGCCGTCAGCTGTCCGAACTGATCATCATGGCCAATGAGCGCCTCTGGCTCGGCCACTTTGATTACTGGGCAGACGAAGGTGTGGTCATTTTCCGATATACCTTTTCCATGATGGATCGGGATGAAGCCTCGCTGGGCGAGCTCCGTTCGACCATCGCGGCGGCCGTCAGCGCCGTTGACCGGTTTGTGCCTGCGTTCAACTTCCTGATCTGGGCTGGCAAGAGCCCACGCGAAGCGATGGATGCGGTCATGTTCGAAACCCACGGCGAAGCCTGAGACCCGGCGCGTGGCGGCGGCACAGTCAATTGTCCTGATCGGGGCAGGCCGCATGGGCGGCGCACTGGCGTCCGGTTGGCTGTCGGGGCGATCCAAGCCTAGTATTTCCATCGTCGCGCCGCGCCCGACCCCGCAAGTGCAAGAGTGGGCTGAAGCCGGCCGCATCACGCTCAACCCGGACCCGTCGCCTGCGCGCATCGTCGTTCTGGGTATCAAGCCCCAGCAATTCACGCGCGCTGCTGAAAGCATCAAGCAATACATCGATGAGAGAACATTGGTGATCTCTGTCATGGGCGGGATCAAGCTGAGCCAGCTCGAAGACCGCCTCGGCACACCGCATGTGATCCGCGCCATGCCGAACACGCCGGGGTCCGTCGGCAAGGGCGTCACGCTGCTGTCGGCGGCCTCGTCGCTGGGCTCTGTGGATATTGAAACCGCCCGCAAGCTGCTCACACCGCTCGGGCTGGTCGAAGGGCCGATGGACGAGAAGACGATGGTTGCCGCGACTGGCATTTCAGGATGCGGCCCGGCCTATGTCTTCCTGCTTGCTGAGGTGATGGCCGAAGCCGGAGAGGCCGAAGGCGTGCCAAAGGACATGGCGGCGCGCCTTGCCATCGAGACGATCATCGGCGCGGCGGCCCTGATGGAACACTCTGGCCAGACTCCAAATGCGCTCAGAAAAATGGTCACTTCCCCCGGCGGCATCACCCAGGCCGCTCTTGACATCCTTATGGATGACGGTGGGATGCCTATATTGCTGAGGAAAGCCCTGCGCGCTGCTGTGACCCGCGACCGGGAGCTTTCCAGAGAGCCGGATTAGAGGACAGTTACCGATGACGACGCAGGCGGGCATATTGGAAAAGGGCCTGCTCGCCGCACTGGAACTTGCCGACGAGACGCCCTGGGCCGATCTGACACTGTCGGCCATTGCGGAGGCCGCAGATACCAGTCTTTCCGAATTTCATGGCCTTGCCAGCAAGGATGATCTTGCCGCACATGCCGACCCCTATTTCGACAAGGCCATGTCGGAAGAGGGCGTGTCGCATGATGAAAGCCCGCGGGAACGCCTGTTCGACGTCATCATGCTGCGGTTCGAGGCAATGGAAGCGCACCGTGCCGGTCTCCTCTCGCTGATGAAGTATCGCGACCATACGCCGTCGCTCTTGCTCTCGCTTCCACTCGCCCGAAAGCGCAGCGCCGACTGGGCGCTTGTCTCGGCCGGGCTCGACAATCGCTCCGGCGCGCCGGTGGGGCTCAAATCCGTCGCAATTGGTTATGTGATCGACACAGCCGAACGCGCCTGGCGCAAGGAAACAAGCGGCGATTTCGCGCTGACCATGGCCGCGCTCGACAAGGGCCTGCGCGACGCCGAAGACCGGATGGAGCAGCTTCAGCGCTTCACCGGCTGGGGAAAAAAGAAAACACGGCAGGACAACACTGCCGACGAGGAAACGAAACCGGAGGAAACATGAATGAGTCGACCAGGCCTCGACGCAGACCCGCTCTCATTGGGAGCGGATTGGTTCAATGCGCTATTTGGAGAGATCGGTATTGACGCCGAGGTTGCTGGCCTCACCGCAAAATCCATCGGCACCGGACAGATCGGCGAGAATGTCCGCTTTGTTTTCGACTATGCGCGCAAGGGGCCGAATGCTCCGGCGACACTGGTAGGCAAGTTTCCGTCTGACAGCCCCGAAAGCCTGATGACTGCCAAGCTGCTCGGCCATTATGAGCGGGAAGTAAAATTCTATCGAACTTTTCCGAAAGTGGCCGGCGTGATTACACCCGCGGCATTTTACACAGATTATGACCCTGACACGAACCGGTTCGCGCTGATCATGGAAGACATGGCGCCGTCAGAGCAGGGCGACCAACTTCAGGGGTGTAGCGTTGCCGAGGCCGAGCGTGCCTTGTCGGCAGCGGCTGTGTTGCATGCCGCGTACTGGAATGATCCTTCGCTTGATACGCACGCCTGGTTGCAGGGCAGTGACCTTGCGCCGCCACCCGCGCTGACACCGGAAGCAGTGAGTGGGCTCTGGCATGGATTCAAGGATCGGTATGGTGAACGGCTGGAGGCTGACGACATCCTTGTGGGCGATGCCTATGCGGCCGCGTTGCCAGCCTGGAGTGAGGGTTATGACGGCCCGCACGCGCTTACGCACAATGATTTCCGGCTCGACAACATGTTGTTCGGCGCGGACGCGGCACCCAAGCCACTGGCCGTTGTAGACTGGCAAACAGCTGGCAAGGGCGCGCCAGCTGGCGATGTCGCATACTTTATCGGCGCCGGCCTGACGCGCGAAGACCGGCCAAAGCACGAGCAGGCATTGCTGCGCTTCTATCATGCGCGGCTGACCGAGCAGGGTATTTCCGACTACTCGTTCGAGGCGCTCTACGATCATTATCGCTGGTTCAGCTTTTACGGCATGTCGGTCGCTTTCGGGGCTGCGATGCTGGTGAAGCAGACGGATCGCGGAGACGAGATGTTCCTCACCATGCTGCGACGTCACGCAGCGCAGGCGCGCGACAATGATGCGCTGGCATTGCTGCCGTAATCCAGGCGAAAGTTATACTTTCTGTAATGAATCCAGCCGATTCCCACAATTTGTCCCGGCCCGGTACAGCTTTCCAAACATTCCTCTAACCGGGGGAGTAAAACTGACCGGGTCGCTTACGCCTCGGCTTAAACCCCACCCTGTATGTTGATTTCCATGGCGCCCGGAGAAGCCGGGCAGTCCTGTCATAGCAACTAGAATGGTGTGGACATGGAACAGCACAATGCACGTAACATCAGCGTCCCCGGCCCGGATGGCCAGATGCTGACCCTGGCGGATCTTCCGTCACCTAACATTTCGCGTTGGGTTACGCGTCGCAAAGCTGAAGTCGTTGCAGCAGTCTCCGGGGGGCTCCTGTCCCGCAAGGCTGCTTGCGATCGCTACAGCCTGAGCGAAGAAGAGTTCGAGACGTGGGAGAAGCTTTACTCCCGTCACGGAACCAAGGGACTGCGGACCACACGTTTGCAGCAATACCGCCGCTAGGACGCGTCACGGTTAACGGACTCCTCTCCGTTAAACACAAATTTAAATGCCAGCGCCTATCACTGGTCCTGAATGCCGGAAGTTTACCCGGCAACAGGAGTGGCGAATGGACCATAAGCTCGCAAAATTCCAAGGCAGCGCGATGCTCTCCACACGAGCAGTCGCGCTGTTTGCGCTTGTCATTGCTGGCGTGCTGGGCAGCTGGCGTGCCAGCGACCTGTTCACCCAGCCCGTTGAATCCTGGGTGCCTGGATCAGCCATTGAAACTTCCCTGATGGGTATTCTTGAGCCGGTGGCTGGCACGGGAAATATCCGCCTTTCCGTGTCCGGCGATGGTCGCTCAGGCCGATCGGTCCTCATCCTGCTGGCGTCAGATGCGAGCGAGACCGCACCAACCCTGCAACGTCTTGCAAGTTCCGCCATTCTCCTGTCGCCTGAAACCGGCGATCAGTTGATCATCGAACAGGCTGACTTCGCGCGCGGTGTTGCCGGTCGTCCGGATGCAACTGGCTGGACCGAGCTTGGCCTGTACGCATTGCTTTGCGGTTTGTTGGCATGGGTTGGTTTTCGTGCCCCGCTTGATGCGGCTCCCGCGGCGACGAGCACCGGCGCGCCAGCTGACCGAAAGTCGACCCGCATCGAATCTGCCGACATCATTCCGGTGTCCAAACCACGCCCGGTCCGCCAGCCGGACCCGGACGCCGCATCCCTTGTGCGCAAGGATCCCGCGCGCACCGCATCGATCCTGCGCAGTTGGATGCGCGGTGAAGGAGATGCCGCATGAGCGCGCTGGCGATTTCCCGGCCGCGCGGCACGACCGGGCTTGCTCGGTCGGCGCGTCTGATGCGCGCTCTGGGGCCTGAGGCCGCGCCAGTCTGGAGCGAATTGAGCCCGCAGGAAGCCCGCGCACTTTCTGCCGCAATGGACGCGCTGGATGATGATTTGCGTGATGAGACTGATGCGCTGGAAAGCTACAAACAGGCGCATGCGCGCAGCGGCGCATCTGCCGAAGCCGATACGCCAATCTGGGCTGAAGTGTCTGAACTTGAAACGCGGGACCTTTTGAAATTGGCCGAGGGCCAGCACCCGCAAGCACTTGCCCTGATGCTTTCCCGCCTGGATGGCAAAGCCTCGGCGCGCATGTTGAAGGCGCTCGAGAAACCTGTCGCCGTCGATGTGATGCAACGCCTGTTACACTTGGGTCCGGCGCATCCAAGCGCGGTCGCAGCGCTCGAAACAGCCGTGTCTGCATGGATGGCCGGTGCGGCGCCAGCTTCCCGAACCGGTGGTCATGAAGGTGTCGCCCGTATCTTCGACCGGATGGATAGCCGTTCAGAACAAAGCCTTTTGTCCGCGCTGGAATCCGCTGTGCCAGGCGCAGGACAGCGCGTCCGCTCATTGATGTTCACTTTCGACGATCTGGCGAATCTGGATGCGGGGGGACTGCAGACCTTGCTGTCTGCCGCAGACCGTACACGCCTCACCTTTGCGCTGAAAGGCGCACGCGAAGAGACCTGCGCGGCCTTCTTCCGAAACATGACGCAACGCGCTGGAGAATTGCTGCGCGAGGAAATCGACATGCTTGGCGCCGTGCGCCGCAGCGAGATTGAAGCCGCACGAATGGAACTGGTTGATCTGGCCCGCACGCTGATCGAGCGCGGAGACATTCGCGCAGGGCGTCCGCAAGATGAGGATGAACTCGTCGAATGATCCACCGCGCTGTCAAATCTGTTACGCAATTTGAATTTCGCAGCGATTTCAGTCCGGGCGAAGCGGCTCCGGTCGAGCTCGACCCACCGGTGAAGCTGACCACGCCGGAATTGCTGGAAATGCTGGCGGAAGCCCGTGCGGAAGGCGCTGCCAGTGTGCGCGCCGAAGCGGCCCGCGCCGACAGCGAGCGCTTGCAGGGCGTGACGAATGCACTCAACGAAGCCCTCGCCAATCTCGTGGCGCTGACAGGTCATCTGGAGGCCTGCGCCTATGAGGAGGGTTTCAGTGACCGGGCCCATGCGTTAATAAGGGCCACCGCCCGCACCATTCTTGACGGGCAGGGTGATCTGTTCGACGCCCGGCAATCTCTCACGCGTGTTACACCCGAAGGTACCTCATGACTGATTCTGCCAATCCCGCGCTGAAAAAGAGCCTGATGGATGTGCCTGTCCGGGTGGATGTGGTGCTGGGTGAACTGCGGATGCCCATCGAGGAACTGATGGCCATGGCAGAAGGGGACATCGTTGCCCTGGAACGCCATACGGGTGAGCCGGTTGACATCTATCTGTCAGATCGCCTGATGGCGCGGGGCAAACTGGTTATTGCGGATGGCCAATTGGGCGTGACCCTGTCGGAAATCGTCGACGATCGCGCGGCTGCCTGACGCTTAGGCAATTATCATTAAAACATTGCAAGGCCGCTCAATTCCTAACGGAAGAAAGGAAGTTGTTAACCTTTGCCGGTGTTAACTGCTTCCAACGAAAGCATGTCCTGTCGGCCTATTGGGGTGGCGATCGGCGGGGTGATCAACACAAGGGAACATGCAAACATGCGCATGAAGATGTTCGCCGCGGAGACCCTTGAGGCCGCCAAAGCGATGATTTTTGCCGAAATGGGAGCGGACGCGGTCATCCTGTCTGAACGGGAGATCGACGGCGGTGTGGAAGTTCGCGCTGCAACGGACAAGCTGGGAGGCGGCGTTGTTCCAAGCGAACCGCTATTCCTGCGAGAAGCCCGTGGCACCGGCCATGGTCGTGGCTCTGAAAACCCTCTCTACAGTCGCGTTCGCGACGCTCTTCTATGGCATGGCGCCCCCAAGCGCTTTGCGGATCGGGTGGCTCATGAGGGCGCTGATCAGAATGCGGTTCCGGGCGACTCGCCAGAGGATTCGATCGCGGCCGGTCTGGAGCGCATCGTCACCTGCGATCCGATTGCGGCCCGCATGGAGCGCGACATCATCCTCGTGGGGCCGCCAGGACATGGCCGGACCTCCACTGCAGCGAAACTGACCCGCCGGGCGGCGGTTGCCCGTACGGCCATCCTGCCAATCGCTGCAGACCTTGATGGAACTGCAGGCGGCGCTCAGCTCGCAGCCTATCTGGAACAGGAGCGTGGCCAGATTCGCACCGCTTTGACGCCAGATGCCCTTTTCGACACGTTGCGCACCGCACGGGCCGCCGGGCATCGCTGTGTGATTGACCTGCCATCGATCAATGCGTTCGACCAGGATGACATGGACAGCCTGCAGGACCTGATTCAGGTCGTGCGCGCCGAGCCCGTACTTGTCATGTCAGCCGAAGGTCACCCGGAAGATCAGGCAGATGCTGCCCGCATCTTTGCCCGCGCTGGCATACGCCGCGCTATCCTGACCAAACTCGATATTGCCCGCAGGCGGGGAGGGGCCATTTCGGCTCTGTCTTCTGCGGGAATCGCCTTCTCGCACCTTGCCGTTACGCCCTTTATAGGCGGCGGGCTGGTGCCGGCAGCGCCGTCCCGGCTGGCTGCCTTGTTGATGGAAGATGCCCCCGGCGATGTGATCGCCCTGAAAGGAGCTGCGTAGTCCTATGAGCTTCATGCTTCGAAAATCGCAGGAACGTCCGGCTCAGCGGCCGACCCCTCGCGTCGCGCCAGCCTCGATCATCGCTGTTGCGAGTGGCAAAGGTGGTGTCGGCAAGACTTTCATGGCCATTACCCTGGCCTCCGCTTTTGCCCAGGCCGGCAAGCGCACACTGTTGGTGGATGGCGATTTGGGCCTTGCCAATGTCGACGTTCAACTCGGCATCGCTCCGGAAACCGACCTCGCCGCGGTCATCGCAGGCTGGGTCGAACTGGATGACGCTGTGACGGCCGTCGATGGCGGCGCAGCAGATGGCGGCTTTGACGTATTGCCTGGCCGATCCGGCTCTGGCGCGCTGGCTGAGCTTCCGCCTGAGGAAGTTGCCCGCCTTGCTGCAGGCCTTTCGGCGCTGGCGCTGCAATACGACCAGGTGGTCGTGGACCTTGGCGCCGGGATCGAAGCCAATTGCATGCGCTTGGCGCGCGCCGCCGACAAGGCGCTCATGGTCATTACCGACGAGCCGACCTCGATGACGGACGCTTATGCGTTCATCAAGGTGTTGCGCGGTTACGCGCCGAATGTCGAACCGGTCATCTGTATCAATCAGGCCGAGTCTCGGGCCGCAGGCCAGCGCACCTATGAAGCGATTGCGCGCGCTTGTCAGACCTTCCTCGGCTTCCGTCCACATCTTGCGGGCACCGTAATGCGGGATCCGAAAGTGCGCGATGCGATCCGCTGCCAGAAGACGCTGATCTCCACAGACCAGCAGGCACAGCCGATCCAGGACGCAATTGCAATTTCCCAGATGCTCATAGGCGCCCGTCAAGGTGTCGATATTGGCTATTAATCTGTGTGAAGAAAGTAGAAGTTTTGGGGGCGGATCGTACGGCTTGTTAACCTTCGTTAAAGGAACAGCCCGTAGGATTCACATTGACAGGAAATGCGGCTAGCTTGGTCGTAATGATGATTCGGGAGACGAGAGATGCGCGTCCTGCTGATTGAAGATGATAGTGCGGTGGCTCGTTCCATCGAGTTGATGCTGAAGGCTGCAGGCTTCAACATCTACACCACCGACCTCGGCGAAGAGGGCGTGGACCTCGGCAAGGTCTATGAGTACGACATGATCGTGCTTGACCTCTCACTGCCTGATATTTCCGGGTACGAAGTGCTCAAGCAGCTGCGCATGGGCCGTGTGAACACGCCTGTGATGATCCTCTCCGGCAATCCCGACATTGAAGCGAAGGTGAAGACGCTCGGCTACGGCGCCGACGACTATCTCACCAAGCCATTCAACAAGGACGAGCTGATCGCCCGCATCACCGCCATTGTGCGTCGCTCCAAAGGCCATGCCGAGAGCGTGATCCGCACGGGCGAAATCGTTGTGAATCTCGACGCGAAGACCGTGGAAGTGGACGACGAGCGCGTTCATCTGACCGGCAAGGAATACCAGATGTTCGAGCTTCTTTCCCTCCGGAAAGGCACGACGCTGACCAAGGAAATGTTCCTGAACCACCTCTATGGCGGCATGGACGAGCCAGAATTGAAGATCATCGACGTCTTCATCTGCAAGCTGCGCAAGAAGCTGCAGAATGCGACCAACGGCAACCACTATATCGAAACGGTCTGGGGGCGCGGTTATGTTCTGCGCGATCCGCGTCCAAGCTCGAAGACGGCGGAAGTCGAAGCGGCGGCCTGACGCCCAGAGTTTTGAAGCTTTAAGAGTGCTTCCCGAACCCCGGCCGAAAGGTCGGGGTTTTGTTTTGCGCGCAAATGGCTTTTGCACGTTCCGGCTTGCAACCAGGCGCAAATAGCTGACATTGAACGCCATGTCCCAGAATTCTGCCGGTCCTGAAATCCTTCGCCTGATTGAACTGATCTCGCGCCTGCCGGGCCTCGGGCCCCGGTCTGCGCGGCGCGTTGCCCTGTTCCTGTTAAAGCGTCGCGACACTTTGCTGAAACCGCTGGCCGACGCGCTGGCTGAGGCAGGCGAGAAGATCGAACGGTGCAAGGTCTGCGGGAATTTCGACACGGTGCAGCCTTGCGCAGTGTGCCAGGCAGGTGGGCGCGATGATGCGCTGGTGTGCGTGGTGGAAGACGTGCCGGATCTCTGGGCGCTGGAGCGCGGTGGCGCGTTCCGGGGGCGTTACCATGTGCTCGGCGGCGTCCTGTCGGCGATCGACGGTATTACGCCAGATGACCTCAACATTCCGTCATTGGTGACCCGCGTGGACGCGGGCGGCATACGCGAAGTGATCCTCGCGCTCAATGCCACTGTTGATGGCCAGACGACAGCGCACTACGTGGCCGAGTTGCTTGAAGGGAAGGGCGTCAGTGTCACGCGTCTGGCGCATGGCGTACCTGTGGGCGGCGAACTGGACCATCTCGATGATGGTACGCTCGCCGCCGCACTCAGGTCACGCCGCGATATCTGATCGGGCCTATTCGGCTTCCGCTTCAGCGATATCCACGCGGAATATGCCGTCGAAATCCTTGGTCGCGACATAGAGGTGACCATCGGGGCCCTGAACCACGTCACGGATCGCATATTCTTCGTCAAACAGTGACTGCTTGCCGACCACTTCTCCATTTTCCATGTCGATCCGCGTCAGCTCCAGTCCGGCCGGACCGTTCATGCCGCCCGTGAAAAGGTCGCCTTTCCAGCCCGGATAAACGTCGCTGGTCAGCATGGTGAGGCCTGAAGGAGCAATTGATGGTACCCAATAAGTGAGCGGTTGAACCATGCCTTCGGCTTCGGTCTCATTCGTTATGATTGTGCCATCATAATTCACGCCATAGGTGATCTTGGGCCAGCCATAATTCGCGCCGGGCGTGGAGATGTTGAGTTCGTCGCCGCCTTTGGGGCCGTGTTCTGTCTCGTACAACGTGTCCGTGGCGGTGTCGTAGTAGAGCCCCTGCACATTGCGGTGACCATAGGACCAGACTGCGGGCGCACCGGCTTCACCATCGGCAAACGGATTGTCTGCAGGAATAGAGCCGTCTGTGTTGATGCGGACGATGGTACCATGCGTATTGGTGGGATCCTGAGCATCCTTCATGAAGCTGAAGCCCTCGCCGAGGGAAACGAACAGGGTGCCGTCATTCGCAAATTGCAGGCGCGAGCCATAATGGTAGGCGGTATCGCGCGCATCGGCCCAGAAGATTTCCTCAACATTTTGCAGCGCGCTGGCATCGTCGCTGAGGCGGCCCTTGATGACGGCTGCTGCGTTCGCGGCACCATCGCCCTTGGAGTAGGAGATGTAGACCATGCGGTTGGTCTCGAAGTCCGGATCCAGCACCAGGCCAAGATATCCTGCCTGACCTTCAATGAACGCTTCCGGCAGGCCGGTCACGGAAGAGGGGGTGCCCTCGCCTCCAGCCACGAATTTCAGGCCGCCTTCCTTCTCTGTGAACAGCAAATCGCCATTCGGCAGGAAGGCGAGACCCCAGGGCCACTCGGCCTCGGTCACGACGGGCGTGAGTTTCACGTCAAAGTCGCTTGTTGCGACCGGCGTGGTTTCAGCTGGCCCGCCACAAGCGGCAACAATCAGTGCGAGCGGAAGCAGGGGGATGATAGGGCGCATGAGGGCGTCTCCGTTTGAGGCAGGGAGGTTTGCTGGGACCATAGGACGAGCCTGCCGATTGGCCAAACAAAAAGGGCGACCTCGAAAGGCCGCCCTTGGAATTCAAACGAGTCCGGGTCCTACCAGGACTTCTTGACCGTGACGCCGTAGAGAGCTGGCTCGGTCAAGAAGGCGTTGGTGAACAGGCCTGAGGAATCGTCGGTCAGGTACGTGCCGGTGATGACTTCCTCGTCGGTCAAGTTCTTGGCGAAGACTTCCACGCCCCATCCGCTCTCTGGATTATTGAGCAGGATCGACAGGTTGACGTTGGACCAGGATTCCAGTCCATCGCGCGGCGTGTTCCAGATACGGCTCTCGCTTTCCGACTGCATGTAGTAGTCGCCGCGGATCGTAAGGTCCCAGTTGGAATTGCTGATGGCTGGGAATGTGTATTCCGCCGCCAGGTTCAGCGTCATGTCCGGGGCGCCCGGCATGGAGTTGCCATCCAGATTCTTGGCATCCCCTTCGATGGGCTGCAGGGCCGTGGCCGTCTGCGTGTCGCCATTGGAGTCCGTGTAGGTCACGGTGACGCCGTCCAGACCGAAGGCGGCTTCCTGCCCGGAGAATGCGCCGGTACAGAGGCCAAGCGTGGAACCCGGAGCAAGCAGGCCGCCCTGAATGGCTCCCAGCACTGTGGCATAGCCCTGAGCGGACACGACACAGTTCGAATAGGTGCTGGAATTCTTCAGCGCGACGAGATCTGCTCGTCCATTGGTGCGGTCGAGCACGTCGATGCCATAAGTGTCGACGACTTCGGCATTCAGAAGGCCGAGATTAGCCGTCAGCAGCCAATTGTCTGCCGGCGTCCACAGGGCTTCCAGCTCAAGACCCTGAAGCTCTGCGTCCACGTTGATGTTCACCGAAGAGCGGTTGATGATCTGCGTGATCTGGTAGCCTTCATAGTCATACATGAAGCCGGTCAGGTTCAGCTGGGCGGTGCCGCCTGCAAACGTGTTCTTCGTTCCGATTTCATACGAGTTGATGAATTCCGGATCGAAGGTCTGCGGGAACAGGTTTGCACCTGCTGGCTGTGGCGGGTTGATGCCGCCACCCTTGTAGCCCTTGGAATAGAAGCCGTAGATCAGCGTATCTTCTGTGAAGTCGAGATCAGCTGTGTAGTCAAAACCGATACGGCCAGTGATTTCCTGGAAGTCGGCTTTCAGCTTGCCTTGAGACGCAAGTGGGTCTGCGCCTGCTGGTTGTGGAGTGAACAGGAAGGTCGAGACGATGTCCTGTTCCTTCTGGTCATCCGTATAGCGAAGTCCCAGCGTGAGCTGGAGATCGTCAGAGACGTCATAGTAACCTTCACCAAAGACAGCGAAGGATTCCAGCTGGTAGGGGGACAGCGAGCGGAAATAGTTCCCGCCGTCACCATTCAGGGACAGGTCGAACAGGGACGCACCATCGGAGGTCGTAGAGCCGCTATCGAGCGGAACATTGCCGCCGAACAGGGCGCCACCAGCCGCATTATTGATCTGCGTCAGAGCCGTCAGCGCGTTCGACAGAACGTAATAACCGTCTTCAGCATTGTACGGATCGATGGATTCGAAATCCACCTTGATGGCACCAAGGTTGAAGTTGAACGGACCATCATAGTCGGACTGGAGCCGAAGTTCGTGAGTGGTCTGCTCACTATTGCCACCAGACAGGTCGAAGGTCCGGAAGGAATTGGCAGCGCCAAGTTCCGGATCGGTCACGACGCCGCCTGGGAACAGGAGGGGATAGAGTGGTGCCAGGGCCGGGTTGATGAAGGGGCCGGCCGTTGTGTTGAAGGTCAGTGATGCAGAGGCCTTGTTGTAATCCTCACGCGATACGACCGAGCTCTCACTATAACTGCCGAGATAGGTCAGCAGTAGATTGTCGCCGATATCGGCTTCAGCTTTCCATGAATAGAGCGTCTGGTCGGCCTGGTACATTGGGTCGAAGGCCGACTCAATCTTGCGCAGGTCCGAAATGGCCGGGGCCAGGTTCACATCACCGTTCAGGAGGCCGGCAAAGATGCCGAGGCCGCCAGCGAGGGTGGCCTGCGAATTCACGCGGTCACGGGACTGGTCGAGCGGAGCATCTTCACAGCCGAGCGATGTCGCCAACTGGTCAACAGCTGAGACCGGAATGCCCATGAAGCTGTCGAAGCCTTCGTCCTTGTCGCACAGCTGCTTACCGGAGCGGAGGCGGGAATCGTCTTCTTCGAAATGCTCAACCGAAATCCAACCACGGGCCCAGTCTGTGGGCTCGAATGCGAGGGTCGCCCGCACACTATAGAGGTCACGATCATCGACATCATTGCCGGTTGTCAGATTGTCCACATAGCCGTCACGGCCGAGATAGGAGCCAGCCACACGCAGGGCGGCGTTTTCGCCAAGGGGCAGGTTGACCATGCCCTTGCCTTTGAACGTGTTGTAATTGCCATAGGTCAGCTCTGCATCTGCCTGGAATTCGCCCAGTACCGGCTTGGCAGTAATCAGGTTGAACACACCGCCAGTCGCGTTGCGTCCATAAAGCGTACCTTGTGGGCCACGCAGGACTTCGACACGTTCAACATCATAGAACTCGGCTTCGAAGAGGCGGTTGGCCGTAAGCGGAATGTCGTTCTGGTGGATACCCACACCCGCATCACCGGATTGTGCAACCACGTCGGCACCAATACCGCGGATCTTGAAGTTGAATGATGTGAAGTTGCCTTTGGTGAAGCTGACGTTCGGAATGGATTTCACCAGGTCAGGGCCACCGGCAAGCTGGAGCCGGTCGAGGGCATCTTCATCGAACGCGGAAACCGCGATCGGAACATCCTGAATGGATTCCTCGGTTTTCTGTGTCGTCACCGTGACCGTTGACAGGGTGCGCGGGCTTTCGTCGGAATCATCCTGAGCGGCGGCCACCGGCCCCACCAGACCGACCACGAGAGCGGATGCCCCAGCCAGCCAGACGGATTTCGAGTGTCTGATATTTCGCATGTTTTGTTTCCTCCCCTCGGGCCGCTTTAGTGCTGCCTCGAGCAATTTTAGCCGAGCCGGCCTCTTTTGGGCCTGCTTCAATTGTCATCTGAATGCATTCGTGACGGGTCTGTCAACATGACGCTGGGGTAATGACGGGTTTTAAAATGCGGGTGTTAAAAATGTAACGCCCTTGCTTGGCCGCGTTGCCCATGCCTGTTACAGGCGCAGCATGTCACATTCTTCTACCGCCGCACTGGTCCTCTTCTCGGGAGGGCAGGATTCCACGACCTGCCTGGCATGGGCGCTTGAGCGATTCGGGCGGGTAGAGACGGTCGGTTTTGACTACGGCCAACGCCACCGGATCGAACTCGATTGCCGGGAGACGGTACGGCGGGGTCTGGCTGGCCTAAATGCGGACTGGGGCAGCCGTCTTGGACCGGACCATATGCTCGACGCCACCGTGCTGAAGTCGCTCGGAGAAACGGCGATGACGCACGATGTCAGCATCGAGATGACAGAGGCCGGCCTGCCTTCCACATTCGTGCCGGGCCGTAATCTGCTGTTCCTGACCTTGGCGGGCGCTCTGGCCAGCCGCCGGGGCATTTCTGTTCTGGTCGGCGGGATGTGCGAAACGGACTATTCGGGCTATCCCGACTGCCGCGCAATGACGATGGACGCCCAGGCTGAAACACTGAGGCTGGGCCTCGATGTTCCGATGCAGATCGACACGCCACTAATGTACATAGACAAGGCAGGGACGTGGGCGCTGGCAGAAGATTTGGGAGGCCAGGCGCTGGTCGATCTGATCGCGGAAGATACCCATACGTGCTATCTGGGCGAGCGCGGCCAGCGCCATGAGTGGGGCTATGGCTGTGGGGAATGCCCGGCTTGTGAGCTGCGCGCAAAGGGCTGGGCAGGCTGGAAAGCCGGTGCCTGAACACCCAATTCACTTGCAGAAGAAGCAGCCATAACAACTGGACTTTTCGAGCTTTTTCCAGCAATTGGGCGCCAATCCACGCCTCAAACACTTGTTGGCGCAAAACCGCACGAGAATTGAAACGAACCGATGACCACACAGACTGACCAGACCAGCACCTCAGCCGCGGCGACCAGCCCGGAAGGCCGCGTGTTTGCGATCTCGAAATCTGTGAATTTCGAGGCGGCCCATTATATGGGCGGCAAGCCTGAAGGGCATCCCTACCGCAATGTGCACGGCCATTCCTTTGTACTGGAGGCGACGGTTGCGGGCACGGTCAAGCCAGGCGAGCAATGGGTTGAGGATTTCTCTCATCTGACCGCCTGCCTGCAGGCTACGGCAGCGAAGCTGGATCACAAGCTGCTGAATGACATTGAAGGGCTTGAAGTTCCGACGCTGGAGCGGATCTGCCTCTGGGCAGCAGCCGACCTGAAAGAAGGCCTGCCGGGCCTGACGAAAGTCGCCATTTCCCGGCCAAGCCTGAATGAGCGGTGCGAGCTGGTTCTCTAGCTGCCGGACGGCGTCGCGGCTGTCAGTTCTTTCACGAATTTGCGGGCAAACCGGTCAGAGGCGCGCTTGGCGTCCTGCCAGGTCGAGATACCGGCATAACGAATATCAGTCTCATACCAGTCATAGGTCAGGTCGCCTGTCGCTTTGCCGCTGGCATCAAAGGCCGTTGCTGACAGTTTCATGCCACCAATGCTTTTGGAGTCGCCATAATCAAGGCCCGGCGTATCGCCCAATTGCTTGAACGTCGGCTTGTTGGGCTTGGCGTCAAGGATGGTCACATCAATGCGGGCTATGTCGAGCCCGGCCTTGCCGAGTTCGCGGGTCAGGTCTTCCTGCACTTCTTCTATCAGGTAATCAGCTTCGCGCATGCCATATTCATCGTTCAGCTCCTCGGTGAATTCCGGGCTGAAGGTGACATTGATTTCGCCTGCGAGCGCGGCCGGGGCGGCCAGCAAGGCTAGGGCGGCGAGGGGAACTAGTCGTTTCATCGAAGTCTCTCCAAAACTGCTATGGATTCATCCTACCACGCTGCCCATGCCCGTAGAAGTCACAGGCCTGTGAGCGTGGAGTGCACCTGTCAGGGGTTCAAACACTGCCTTCCTGCTCGACCACAAGGATGCGGGCTTCACCCCGGGGGTGAGCGACATGTTCGCATCCAATCCCGGCGAAGAAAATGTCTCCTGTTTCCAGCGTCACGATCTTCTCTGCACCGTCTTCGCGATAGTGCATGTCCACGATCCCATCGAGGACCGCGAACACCTCCTCGCCCTCATTGACGTGCCAGATATAGGGCTGGTCGGTCCAGTGAAGGCGTGTGGTGATCCCGTCCATGTTTGCGACATCGATCGCACCCCAGGCCTTGGGCGCGGTAAACGCCTTGCCGCGGATAACTTGCATCGTGTGACCTCCCACAACCAATAAGACCGAGCCGCATTGCGCTGCGGCCCGGTCTTCGAAGTAACGTGGCCGGAGGCAGAGATCAAACCGTGTCGACGAACACGATCTCGGCGTCGGCAACGCCCTTCACCGTCAGGGTCTCGGGGCCGGTGATGGCGGCCCCGTCGCGTCCGGTCATGACAAGGCCGTTCAACTCGACAGATCCGTCGGCCAGCACCAGATATCCATGACGGCCTTCCTTCACTTCATAGGTCAGCGTTTCGCCTTCCTTCAGTGTCGCGCCGAGCACATTCGCGTCCTGATTGATGACGAGGCTGTCGTCTGCGCCGTCACCTGAGGCCAGCACCGCCCAATTGCCGGACCGTTCCCCTTTGGGAAATTTCCGGGCGCCCCAACCAGGCTTGCCACCTGCTTGACGCGGCAGGATCCAGATCTGGAACAGGGTGGTTTCCTCGTCTTCGGCGTTCCACTCGGAATGCTGCACACCGTCGCCAGCGCTCATGACCTGAACGTCCCCGGCCTCGGTACGGCCGGTATTGCCCATGGAATCCTTGTGCGTGATCGCGCCGGTGCGGACATAGGTGATGATTTCCATCGAGCTGTGCCCGTGCGGCGGAAAGCCGGTATGCGGCTGGATCGTGTCATCATTCCAGACACGCAGGGCGCCTTCGCCCATGCGCTTCGGGTCGTGATAACCGGAAAAAGAGAAATGGTAATTGGCATTCAGCCAGTCATTCTGGAACCGGCCGAGCTGTTTGAAGGGTCTGTGTTCAATCATGGCGATATCCTTTCGCGCTCGTGTTGCAGCGAATATGACGCGTCCGGGCGCAGCCTGTAGATTGCGGCCAGCCATCACACCTATGCGCACCGTGCATAAGTGGAAACGGGCGGAAAACCCGCTAGGTTCCGCCCGATATGACACTGCCCATTATCCACCATGTCGATTATGACGCGAAAACGGTCGCCGATGACCATCGCTTCCCGATGCGCAAATATGCGCTCGTGGCCGAATTTCTCCGCGACGCGGGCCACAGTTTCATAGCGCCGGAGGCCGCGCTGGAAGACTGGCTGCACCTCGCGCATGACGAGGCCTATGTCAGCGCCATCATGACCCAGACGCTGGACGCGAAGGCCGCGCGCAAGGTCGGGTTCGAGATCACGCCCGCCATTGCCCGGCGCTCGGCTGCATCGGTCGGCGACACATGTCTCGCCGCGCGCCTTGCTCTGGAGCAGGGGGCCGCTGTGAACCTGGCAGGCGGCAGCCATCATGCCGGGCCCGACGGCGGGGCAGGGTTCTGCGTGTTCAACGATGTCGGCGTTGCCGGAAAGCTCTTGCTGGAAACGAAGGAAGTGCGCCGCGTGGCGGTCATCGATTGCGACGTCCATCATGGCGACGGCACGGCGCTGATCTTCCGCTATGATCCGCGCGTCTTCACCGCCTCGCTGCATTGCGAACAGAACTGGCCGCGCGAGAAGCCGCCCTCTGATCTGGACATCGGCCTGCCGAAGGGCACGGGCGATGCGGACTATCTGGCCGCGCTGGAAGACTTGGTCGAGGCCGCGCTTGGTACGTCGCCGGATATCGTCTTCTACAATGCCGGGGTCGATCCGCATGCAGAAGACCGGTTGGGCCTGTTGTCCCTGACGGATGACGGCCTGCGCGCGCGGGACGCCTTTGTGGCGCGGGCCTGCCGCTCAGCCGGCATCCCGCTCTGCGGCGTCCTCGGCGGCGGCTATGCCCGCGACGCCCGCGCTGTCGCCCGTCGCCATACGTTTTTGGTCGAGGCGTTCGGCGCGGCTGCGTGAAGGCACCTGTGCTCTTGCCCCGACTCACTTGCGTCGCCACAAGAGGCAGATGCCTGCCCAGCCAACTCTTGATGATGCCCGCGCGCTGCTGAAGCGCGTCTATGGCTATGACGCCTTCCGGGGGTTGCAGGAGGATGTCATCGCCGACACGCTGGCCGGCAAGGATGGCCTCGCCGTGCTGCCCACCGGCGGCGGCAAGTCGCTCTGCTACCAGATCCCGGCGCTGTTGCGCGATGGCGTCGGCATTGTCGTCTCACCGCTGATCGCGCTGATGGCCGATCAGGTGGACGCGCTCAAACAGGTCGGCGTGCGCGCCGAGCGGCTGGATTCCTCGATGGATTTCAATGCCCGCGCCGAAGCGCTGGAGGCGGCCGCGCGCGGCGAGATGGATCTGCTCTATGTCTCGCCCGAAGGCATGGGCACGGGGCTGGCCCAGCGGCTTGCCCAGATGAAGGTCTCGCTGATTGCCGTGGACGAGGCCCACTGTGTCAGCCAATGGGGCCATGATTTCCGCCCGGACTATCGCGCGCTCGGGCGTCTGAAGGATTTGTTCCCCGGTGTGCCGCGCCTCGCAGTGACCGCCACGGCCGACACCCGTACGCGCGACGACATTCTCGCGCAGCTCGACCTCACCCAACCGGCCGTCCATGTGGCGAGCTTCGACCGGCCCAATCTCGCCCTCGCCGCAGAGCCCAAGGAAGGCAACCGCGCCCAGCGGGTCGTCTCCCTCGTCAAGGCGCGTCCGGGTCTGTCTGGCATCGTCTATGCCGCCACCCGCAACGCCACCGAAGACCTCGCCGAGGCCATCGAACGTGCGGGCATCACGGCGCTCGCCTATCATGCGGGGCTCGATGCCGATGTGCGGGCCGAGCGCCAGCGGCGTTTCCTGCTGGAAGATGGCCTCGTCATGTGCGCCACCGTCGCCTTCGGCATGGGGGTCGACAAGCCGGACGTCCGCTTCGTCATCCATGCTGATCCGCCCAAGACGATGGAAGCCTACTGGCAGGAAGTCGGCCGCGCAGGCCGCGACGGAGAGCCCGCCGAAGGCGTCGCGCTCTACGGCCCCGCCGACATGCGCCGCTCGCTCAGCTGGACCTATGAGGGCGACGCGCCCGAAGCGGTCAAGCGCGTGCAGATCACCAAGACCCGCCAGCTGTTTGCCTTCTTCGATGGCGATGAATGCCGCCGCGCTGCCGTGCGCCGCTATTTCGGGGAAGAGGGGGTCGAGGCCTGCGGCGCGTGTGATTCCTGCCGGGGCGAGACCGGCGAGCCCTATGATGCCGCCCGCTGGGCGCAGATGGCGGTCTCCGCCGTGCTGCGCTGCGGCCAGAAGATCGGGCGCGGCCGCCTGATCAATCATTTGCTCGGACAGGCCAAGGACAGTTTCGACGAGGAACTCTCCACCCAGTCGACCTATGGCATCGGCAAGGACATGCCGAAACAGGGCTGGGGCCGCGTGTTCGATGCCTTGCTCTATGATGGCCTGCTGGCCGAGGGCGGCGAGATGAACCGGCCTGCAGTCGTCGTGCCGGATGCCGAGGCCGCCCGCGCCCTGTTCCGGGGCGACCGCACCCTGATGCTGCGCGCTGACCCCGCCGCCACCCGCAAGCGCGCCAAGGGCAAGAGCCGCGTGGCGGCGCAAGCGCTGGCTGACATGTCGGAGCGCGACCAGATCCTGTTCGACATGCTGCGCAGCTGGCGCACCGAGACCGCCAAGACGCGCGGCGTGCCGCCCTATGTCATCTTCCATGACCGGACCCTCGCCGAAATCGCCCGCGAGCGCCCCGCCGACGCCGACGAGCTGCGCCTGATCAGCGGCGTCGGCGAAAAAAAGGCCCAGCGTTACGCCGAAGATGTCTCCCGCATCGTCGGCGAGGCAGCCTGATCGCGCTGGTCGCTGTCACAGGTTTTCGCGCGGACAGGCAGGTCCAGCCTTGACCCGGCGCGCGTGGCACCTCACCTATAGGCTCAACCAGATTTCCCGCCTTTCGGAGTCCTCATGAACCTTTTGCACCGCCTCGATGACGAGACAGAAGAAAAGCCTCAGTCCGAGCCGAACGCCTTCCTTGAGGAAGCGCTGTTCAAGGCCCGCACCATCCTGCTGACAGGCGGCATCGATTTCCATGCCGCCCGCCGTGTCAGCCAGCGCCTGCTGGCCTTGTCGGCCGAAAGCAAGGAGCCGATCCTGCTGGTCCTCTCCTCGCCCGGCGGTCACGTCGAAAGCGGCGACATGATCCACGACATGATCAAGTTCGTCGAAGCGCCCGTGAAAATCCTTGGCACCGGCTGGGTCGCCTCGGCTGGCGCGCTGATCTATGCGGCGGCGAAGAAGGAAAACCGCTTCTGCCTGCCGAACACCCGCTTCCTGCTTCATGAACCGCGGGGCGGCGTTGGCGGCCAGGCCACGGATGTTGAAATTCAGGCCCGCGAGATCATCAAGATGCGCGAACGCCTCAACAAGATCTTCGCAGCCGCCACCGGCAAGTCGCTGGAACAGATCAAGGAAGACACCGATCGTGACTTCTGGATGAGCGCGGAAGAAGCCGTCAAATACGGCCTCGTCGGCAAGGTCGTGAACCATCGCAGCGACGTCAACTAGGCGCGCCCCCGCGCTGAAAGATTACCGAAATGAACGCCCGGTCCTCCAAAAGGATCGGGCGTTCATTTTTGGTTAGGGATGTGTTTGCCGCACGTAAAGGTTTATGGAGCAAGGTGTCTTCTTAACCTGTGTAAGGACACCGTCGCTTTCATGCCGGTACGAGTAGAAGACATTGCGGTCGCTTTGCGGCCTGTACCCACAGCTGCGACCGTGTCAGCGGTCTTTACGCGGTTGCTCGCCCATCCTGATGTATTTGCCGTGCCGATTGTCAGCGATGGCGCTGCGCTGGGCATGGTCTCGCGCCGGTCCGTGTTCGAGGCGCTCGCAACCCCCAGCGCCCGTCAGGCCAATGGCACCACGCGCATTACCGAAATCATGATCGAGCATCCCATCATGTGCGAAGCTGGAACACCGATCGGCCTGGTGGCAAAGCTCGCCGCGGACGGCTCGACCTCGGCGCTGACCGATGGCGTGATCGTCCTGTCTGACGGCAAGTATCTCGGCCTGATCAGCCCCGCGGCGATGCTCTCCGCCGTCGCGCTGGAAAACGCCGCCCGCGCCCGCGCCATGCAGGTCGCCCAAAAGCGGCTACAGAAATCACGGACGGATACGGGCGCCTTCGAACAAGAGAAGGCACGCTTCCTGGCATTTGTCGGGCATGAGATCCGCACGCCACTGACCGGCATTCTCGGCGTTGCTGACCTGTTGCAGGACAGCGTGAGCGGCGGTGAGCCGAAACGCCTCGCGCGCACCATTTCGGAAAGCGGGCACCATCTCGACCGACTGCTGAGCGACCTGCTCGATCTGTCACGCCTGGAAGCTGGCAAGCTCACCGTGAACAATGCGCCGTTCGACCTGCACGATTTCGCGAATGAGGCGCGTGACCTCTGGCAGTCGCGTATTGCCGGCAAACGGCTGGACCTGCGCATCAAGGTCGCCGGCGGCGCTGTGGCAAGGCTGGAAGCCGACGCGATGCGGCTGCGCCAGATATTGTTCAATCTGATGAGCAATGCGCTGAAATTCACCGAGCGCGGATATATCGGCGTCGAGCTGTCCACATTCGAAGCCGCGGGAAACCTTAAATTGCGCATGACGGTTGAAGACACGGGCTGTGGCATCACCGATCTCGATAAGGCGCGCCTGTTCGAAGCCTTTGAACAGGCCAATGCCTCTACCGCCGCCACGCATGGCGGATCCGGCCTGGGTCTGTCCATTGCCAAGGGGCTGGCCAAGCGTCTCGGCGGCGAAATCCTGCTGACAGACAATCCCAATGGCGGATCAATCTTTACCGTCACCATGCCCGTCGAACGGGCGGGGCCGCGGCTTGCGGTCACCGGTGCGCCGCCGAAGCCGCGCATGCGCGCCTTCGATCTCGGCCGCATCCTGCTGGCCGAAGACCATGCCGTCAGCGCCCTTGTCGTCACCCGCGCCCTGTCAGCCGCCGGCTGGCAGGTAGACTCGGTCCAGACCGCCGAAGACGCGATCGACCGCGCCGCGACCAACACATATCAGGCCATCCTGACAGATATTCACCTGCCGGGGGCCACCGGCGACGAGGTCCTCAAGGCCATTCGCGATGGGCGAGGCCCGAATGCACTTGCGCCGGTCATTGCGGTGACCGCGGATGTCAGCCCGGAGCGCCGTCTGGCGTGCGAAGAGGCGGGCTTCACCACAATCATCGAAAAGCCGATCCGGCCGCGTGCGCTGGTCGCGACGCTTGTCGACATCCTCCTTGCGGATCGCGCAGCAGCGGCCGAAGCAGACCACCGCCAATTGGCCTGATCCGGGCATGACGGGTCACACGCCTGCGCAAGACCAGAAACCAAGCTTGATGACCGCCATAGGGCGAGGGCTTCGATTTCGGTGTCCCAAATGCGGGCAGGGGCGGATTTTCCGGGCTTACCTGAAACAGGCCGATGCGTGCGATCATTGCGGCGAACCGCTTGGCAGCATTCGCGCCGATGATGGCCCGGCCTGGTTGACCATCCTGTCGCTCGGTCCGTTCCTCGTGGCAATAACCTTCTTTGTATCGTTCGGCCACTTCCCGCTCTGGGCGGCTCTGCCGGTGGCCGCCATCGCCGTCACTGGGGCGGTGCTCCTCCTGCTTCCCCGCATCAAGGGTGCCTTCATCGCGGCGCTCTGGGTCTCCGGTATGGGCAATGGGGCAGGGACGGCCGATTGAGGGCCCGGAATTCTCCTGCATCGCGTGCAGGCCGGGTGCTTGCGGAGGCGGGAAACCGCGTGTATGAGGCGCGCTTCGCAACAGCGAAACGGTTCGGTAGCTCAGCTGGTTAGAGCGCGCGACTCATAATCGCGAGGTCGGGAGTTCAAGTCTCCCCCGAACCACCATTCCTTCTGAAAATTGGTAGTAACTGTAGGCAGTGGCGTGGACCAGAGCGTATTACTGTTCGGTCGGTGTCCCTTTATCCGGCGTTTGGTCAGAGATATCCGGTAGTGCATCCAAAAAGTCTGGTTCGATCCGTGGTGGTTGGTCTGAGGTGAGCAAGTCCGGCCGAATATAGGGAATGAATAACTGTCGATCCTGACTTTGGAGCCAAAGTGCCACACGGTTGAGCGCTGGTATTTCAAGAATCCGCAAGTCGAACTGTTCGTCAGAGTGTTCAAACTCTTCTTCTGCGAGAAGCAATGCCTGATTTAGCAGGCGTGCCGGTGCCCCGCGGCTGACATGATTGAACGCAGCCAGAGAGTCTTCCTCGATCAATTCATCCGCGTCGACATCAGCGGTGCCAACGGGCTCGTTTCCTTGCCAAATGAGATATCGCCAACTAGTCGGTTGCAGATTGGGGCGCAGCTCGTGCCCTGCAAGTTCTTCAAGACTCACGGAATAAACGGGGAGGGGTTCCAGCAGCTCTTCTGGTTCCATTGCGCGCTCCTCACCGCCCAATGGTGACAGAATGTTGGTGGCGTCCTGAATTTCCGTTAGAGCCGTTTCGACCAGTTGGGTCGCGTCTGGGCCAGTGGATTTTCTAATACCCATATTAACCTCCCAAAGCTTCCGGAAATTCAAGTATACCCTCACGCGCCATCTCCTCTAGGGTAAAAGCCCTGAGGTCAGCACTCTGGATAGCGCCTCCTGATGCTGAAGGGTTCGTGACAAAATAGCTATGGGTCCATCGGCCATTGGAGCGATATTTCGTTCGGAACTTTGCCTCCGGGAGCGTGGTGCTTCGATGGATCGGGTCGTCGACACTCAGCATGATTGTCCCATCAGACGTAACTGACCATCCGTACACAATGACAAAATGTCCCCCGCCGCCTCTCCACCCGATCCGAACCCCCAATGGGCAGTCCTTCGAGATTTCCGATTTCACAGTAGGAATGTCCGCATCCGTTCCAATCATGCCCCGATACGCATTGACAGTCTTCAGCGCTCGGTCGAGATACCAGGGTTGGTTGCAGGCTAGATCACCACCGGCCGGGCCGCAGCAACTGGTTTCGGACAAGGTCGTGTTCACTATTCTGCATTGGGTCCAGGTCGAACTTCCTAAAAAATAGTCATCCACGCTCTTGGAGGTTGCCGCCCAACACCAGTTTGTCTGTTTCTGCGGTTCCATACTAAAAGCCAGGATGGCGCCGCCCCTTGCACCTGCGCCGCCAAGAGCGGAAGAGGTTTTGCGGCGCGTGAAGGGAAGGGAGTTCAAAATCCTTGGCTTGCGCATGGAAATTCCTCTCGTGTCTGTGAGTGTGAGGTCAGGAATACCATCGGGACTGGAAAGTTCGAGGTGGCGCGTCTGCACCGCCCAGTGCATCGTCAGGGGGCGGTGTTCCTGTCACTGTATTCGCGCCAACAGCGGTGAGGTAGATGAGGCAACCATTGACGCCGATCAGGAAAATAACCATAGCCAACGGTTTCGGAGGATTGGCAATGTCTGGCCAGCCGAGGATAAGACTTGTAACTAAGGCCACTACGAACGCAATCCATCGCACTTGTCGTTTGCTGACATGTTGAATGGCATTGGAGATGATCAAAGTGGCTGTTGCCGCTCCAGCCAAACTGGCGACTTCGGTGAACTCCATAAATGTCGATGTATCAGACATCAATCAATGGACCCATGTGGCCTTTATGAGGATTCATCATACATTAACCTGCACCGAAATCAACTTATGGTGGGTGCTTGTTCCCGTGCCTTCTCGAGGGTTTGAAAAATTGGATTTTGATATTTGGTCAGACGATTTCTACGTACTATCCTTTTTTCCATGGAAAGCAGGCTTGTGAATCTGGTCGCCCGTCTTGGCCTTGGCATGGTCTTCGCGCTGGCCTTTGCGCCCTTGGCGGTGGCTGATGAGGCAGCGGCGGAGGCGGCCTTTGTGCGTGGGGAGTATGATACTGCCCTCACGGAACTGTCGGATAGCAAAACTGCAGATGCGCTGGCCTTTCGCGCGCGGGCGCTGTTGGCAGAGGCGATGTCAGGGCCGGCTGACCCACCGGAGGATGTGCTGCACCGGGCATTGGATGACGCCAATGTCGCCCTCATCATGGACCCGGCCCATGCCGAGGGGCGTTTGCAGCGGGCGATTGCCTTGTCCCTGATCCTGAGACCGATGAGCACGCGTGAGGCGCGCAAGACCGGCTGGGCGGAAGAGGCGCGAGACCTGGCGCGGGGCGTGCTGGAAGACGAGCCCGGCAATGTCTATGCGCACGGTTTCCTGTCGGTCTGGAATCTGGAAGTCGTCAATCGCGGCGGTCGGATCGGGGCCATGATCATGGGGGCGGGGGTCTCTGACGGACGCGACCATTATGAGGCCGCCATAGCCGCTGCGCCGGATGAGGCGTCGGTTCACTGGCAATGGGCGCGGGCGCTCGCGGCGCTGAATGCGCGCAAGTATCGTGATGAAGTATTGTCCGCGCTGGACGCAGCGCTTGCCGCAGCTGTCGATTCCGAGCTCGAGCGCGTCATGCAGGCGCGCGCGGCCATGTTGAAAGCCGAAATGCTGAGAGATGACCGCCGCGCCCAGGAGATCGCGGCGGGTATGCTGTAGGGCGCTATTCCGCGGCGACGGCTTCGGCGTGGGCTTCTTGTTCGGACAGGAAACGCTCGGCTTCGAGCGCTGCCATGCAGCCCATGCCAGCGGCTGTGACAGCCTGACGATAGGTCTCGTCTGTGACATCGCCCGCTGCGAAGACGCCGGGGATTTCCGTCGCGGTGGAGTCTGGCGCCGTGATCAGATAGCCATTGTCCTTCATCTCCAGCTTGCCCTTGAACAGCTCGGTCGATGGAGCGTGGCCGATGGCAATAAAGACGCCGTGGACAGGCAGGTCTGTGGTCTCGCCGGTCTCGACATTCTTGATGCGCGCGCCTGTGACGCCAGCCGGGTCGCCGCCGCCGAGGACTTCGTCGAGCACGCTGTTCCAGATGACTTCGACTTTCGGGTTCTTGAACAGGCGGTCCTGCAGGATCTTCTCTGCGCGGAAGCCTTCGCGGCGGTGCACGACCGTGACCTTGGACGCGAAATTGGTGAGGAACAGGGCCTCTTCAACGGCCGTGTTGCCGCCGCCGACGACGAGCACTTCCTTGCCGCGATAGAAGAAGCCGTCACAGGTGGCACAAGCGGAGACGCCGAAGCCCTTGTATTTCTCTTCGCTGGGGATGCCGAGCCATTTGGCCTGTGCGCCCGTGGAGATGACAACGGAATCAGCCGTGTAGGTGGTGCCGCTCTCGCCGATGGCCTTGAACGGGCGCGAGGAGAAGTCGACTTCGGCGATATGATCATTGATCACGTTTGCGCCCATGGCTTCGGCGTGTTCCTGCATCTTCACCATCAGGTCCGGGCCCTGGATCTCGGTGAAGCCGGGATAGTTCTCGACCTCGGTCGTGATGGTCAGCTGGCCACCGGGCTGCATGCCGGTCACCACGGTCACATCGCGCATGGCGCGCGCGCCATAGACGGCGGCGGTCCAGCCAGCGGGGCCGGAGCCGATGATCAGGATTTCGGTGTGTTTCGTGTCAGCCATTGCGAAGGATCCGCCATCTGTTCTTGTCATATCGGCCCGGCATATGGGGCCTGCGGCATGAGCCTTAAAGTGCTGCGGGCATCATATCAATGTGAACACTGCCCGGCGGGGCCCAAAGCCCCGTTATTGCCGTCGCAGACGACTTCCACCGTGGCATGGGAGACATCGAACCGGTCAGCGAGGCGGGCCTTTACCGCGCGGCGCAGCTGGTCAGGATCGGCGCCGGGGGCGGCGGTGACTTCCAGCGTGATCAGGGGCTTGGATTCGGTCAGGGCCCAGGCATGGAAATGGGCCACGCCCGCGATGCCGTCGATCTCGGCCAGCAGGTCGGCCTGTATGTCTTCGGGATCGAGCCCGGCAGGCGTGCCTTCCAGAAGGATATGGCCGGACTTGCGGGCAATGCGCACCCCGGCGATGAGGACCAGCAGAGCCACCAGCGCTGACAGGATGGGGTCGGCGGCCATCCAGCCGGTGGTCATGATGATGATCGCCGCGCCAATGGCCGCGATCGAGCCGAGCAGGTCGCCCGCGACATGCCAGAGCGCCCCTTGCAGGTTCAGGTCTTCCTTGCTGCCGCCATGCAGGATGGCAAAGGCAAGAATGTTGACGAGCAGGCCGCCCACGGCGACGGCCATCAGCACGCCGCCCATCACATCAACCGGATCCAGTAGGCGATGCACGGCTTCCCACATGATCCAGCAGGCCAGCGCGACCAGAAGAATGCCATTGGTGAAGGCGGCGAGAATCTTCATCCGCGCAAAACCGTAGGAGCGCTGCGGATCGGCCGGGCGTTCGGCCAGCTTGTACCCCACCCAGGCGAGGGCCAGCGAGCCGGCATCGGTCAGCATGTGCGCGGCATCGGCCAGCAGGGCCAGCGAGCCGGAGATCAGGCCGCCTGCCACTTCGGCAAACATGAAGGCGGCTGTCAGCAGCCCGGCTATGGCGACGCGGCGACGCGAGTCGGCGCTGGTCATGTCGGCATGATGCTCATGGCTGTGGCCATGTGCATGATCGTGATCGTGGTGGTGAGAATGGGAGTGATCGCTCATATCGGCTGTACTGGCGGGTCTGGGGGAAGGGGTCAATCGGCCTGTGATAGCGTTGCGTTCGTGACGCTATAGCATCTGCATCCCGCGGGCTGTCATTCCGGCAGGTCACTGGCGGGCATGCGCGCTTCGCGACGGGTGCGGAACCGGCCTTCAAAGGCGACGACCAGGCAAGCGGTGATGATCACAACAGCGCCGACCCAGAGCTGCCAGCCCGGCATCTCATTGAAGAAAATCAGGCCGAGCAGGGCGGACCAGACCAGCGAAGTGTATTCCAGAGGGGCCAGCCGCTGCGCCGGGGCGCGGGCATAGGCCAGCGTTGCCAGATACCAGACCCCATAGCCGAGCAGGCCAAGCAGCGCGAAGATCGGAAGGTCATTCCAGTCCGGCGCGCCGAACAAGCCGAATGTGACCGGCAGCATCGCCAGCGCTGGCACGATATTGGTGAACAGCGCAATCGTGGTGGCGTCCTCGATCAGGGCGCGCATGCGCAACAGGACAAGCACGAACGCATAGCCGATGGTTGAGCTGAACAGCGCGATCAGGCCCAGCGTCTGGTTGCCCGCGTCCTCGCCCGCGCCGGACTGGCCAGAGAGGGCAAAGGCGACGCCCGCAAAGCCCAGCAGGGTGGCGCCCGCGGCAACAGGGCTGATCTTCTCCCCCAGCAGGAGGCGCGCGACCGGCGCAACCAGCAGCGCCGCCGTGAAGCCGAGCGTCGTGGCCACGGCCAGAGGCAGCTGGGTGAGGGCATAGAAGAAGGTGAACGCGCAGAACAGCTGCAGCAGGCCGCGCAATGTGTGGAACCGGATTGCCGCCCAGCCGGGCACAGGCTTGCGCTGGGCCAGGAAGACCGCAAAGGCGATCACCGTGCCGAACAGGAAACGCCAGGCCACCAGATGCTGCAGCCCCGCATCGGGCGCGACGCCCTTCACCAGAGCGTCTACGCCCGTGCCGACAAGGATGGCAAAGGCGGCGATCAGCATGGGGGCGGAGAGCAGGCGGGCGGTCATAGGCCGCGGACCGTAGACCAGCGGTGCGCGACCGGAAACGGATTAATTCGCCACCATAATTTCGAGACGGTCTGTGTGGCCCTTGGGGCAGGTATGGTATGGAGCGCGAAAGAGGTGGCCGTGACACAGTGAGCCGCCCGCGAAGGGGAGACGATGAGATGACTGCACCACGCTTGCGCCAATTGGTGATTGCGGCCGAGACGCTGGAGACGGCCGACCGGCTGGGCGAATTGCTGGGTCTGGGAGCGCCCTTTATTGATCCGGGCGTGAAGGAGTTCGGTCTTGAAAACCGCGTCTATGCGATTGGCGACCAGTTCCTCGAAGTGGTCGTGCCGATGACGGACAGCGCGCCCGCGCGCCGCTTCATCGACCGGGGCGGGGAAGGCGGCTATATGGCGATCTTCCAGACGGATGACCTTGAGGGTCTGCGCACCCGCGTGGACGGTATGGGCATTCGCCGGGTCTGGAATATTGACCTGCCGGATATTTCAGCCAGCCATCTGCACCCGGCCGATATTGGCGGGGCGATTGTCTCGGTCGACGAGGCGCGTCCGGCAGGCGGCTGGCGCTGGGGCGGGCCGGACTGGCGCGAGCGCGCCGTGGCCGGACGGTTGACCGCGCTGGCCGTGGAGTCCCCTGAGCCCGAAGCGCTGGCCACGCGGTGGGCCCTGGCATTGGGCCAGACGGTGGACCGTGACAGCATCTTCCTTGCCGATGGCGTCATTCAGTTCCGCAAGGGCGAGACGGAACGAGTGGCCGCCTTTGGCATCCAGACGCCCGATTATGCCGCCGTTCTGGAGCGCGCCGGCAAGATGGGGCTGGACGTTGACTGGCGCGAAGTGAAGTTTGCCGGGGTGGGGCTCAGCCTTGTGGGGTGAGCCTTTTTTGGGGCGCTGAGCGAAACTCCCAGCACCCGTATCTCCGGCGCATGCCGGAGTCCCTTGCGGCGAGCGAAGGGGAGAGGTCCCGGATCAGGTCCGGGGATGCGGGTTATGGTCGAATTGATCCGTCTCAGGACGTATCGGGACTTTCCCCCACAGCCGCCATATGCAACTCCGTCAGCGTCACCTGTTCGGCCTGTGAGACCGGCAGGCGATTGAACGCCGGCGGCAGGGCGCGGGCGATGACCGGGCGGGTACGGGCCAGAAGGCGGCGCATCGCCTCAACATAGCGGGGCAGATTTTCCAGCGCATCTTCCAGCGCCAGCAGGCGGCGGACCTGCCGCGTCGCGGGCAGGATATCGTCCGGTTCAGCCGGATATTCGGACAGGTCTATGGGCGCGTCCACATCGAGCAGGCGAATGCGCGGCCCGGTGCGAAAGCGTTTGGGCGGCGGCGTTCGGGGCGTTTTGCCGGGCAGGGCCTCACAGAGGCGAAAGTGCGGGGTGGGGAAAAGCGCGCGTTTCGGCGCGGCCTTTCCGGGCGCGGCGCGGGTGGTGGGATCCGTCTGCGGACGGGCGGCCAGCGCGCCAAGGTCTGCAGGATCAGGCGGCGCAGCAGTGGCTCGGCATGGGCCAGGAACCGCGTCAGCTGGCGGAGTTGCCAGCGCGCCAGGAAGGGCAGGCACGGCAGTCGGCCCAGCCCCAGCGCGCGGCGCATGTCAGAGGCCAGCCAGTCCAGCCGCTCAAGGCTGAACCGGGCCGCATGAAACAGAAGGTCTGCAGGCGTGGTCATGCAGGACAGCATGAGGGCCTGGGCTGTCAGACGGATTGGGGGAGACTCTATTCCCTCCCCGTATCTCCGGCGCAGGCCGGAGTCTCTCGCGGATGAAGGCGCGGAGCCGCCGCACGAGGCCCCGGGTCAAGCCCGGGGACACGGAGTGGGGCGAGTCAGTCGCCCTTCTTTTCAGGGAGGTTGTCGTGGCTCGTCGAGGCGAGGTCTTCGAGTTCGGACTCGCTCATCGAATCGTACATCTCTTTCGACGCACCTTGCAGGTCGCTGACCTTGGTGTCGCCGCGCTTGGCGGACAAGGCCGCACCGGCGGCCTTTTGCTGGGCTTCGGACTGGGCAGGCATTTGGGACTCCTTCTCGCTCGGGGTTTGCGGAAGGAACGGATTATCGGGTCAACAAGTTCCCAAAATTCCGTCTCTCCGGCGAACGCCGGAGTCTCTTGCGGCTGAGGACGCGGAGGAGCCGCACGAGACCCCGGATCAAGTCCGGGGAGGCGGCGTGCAGAACACGCTAAATTCAGCTACCTCTATGTGATCCGTTCAATGGTTAACTTTCATAGCCTAACAACATTGGAGACATAAAACTGATTAAGCCTGCGGCTTGACCACCAATTTCGACTAGTCCAGCAATCTTTAAGAGTCCATCGGTGCAGTCCTGCAACAAATCCTTCGCTTTTTGCGAACGACTGTTGTCTTTAAGAGAAAGCTCAAGCCTTCCTACGGCGCAAAGAACATCATCTTGGAAAGACGAAACATCACCTTTCTTTGCTTTAGATGTGGCGCGTCTAACGAGCTCCAAGCATGAAGAAACTAGCGATCTTTCATCGTCAGGCAAACTTTCTGTATTAGCTATCTGAGTAGCAAGACGATCAATAACTTCCTCCACTTGCTGAAGATCAATTTCAGCCTTTACCGACTCGCAGTAAATTCGATCAATCATACTCAGAGTCATGAGCATGTACTTTATATTGGTGCGCGAATCTAGAATTGACCGTTGGGCTGGCTTCATCAGTCTCGATATACTGAGAATACTTGAAACGTCAGAAAGAAGTACTTCGCACAAATTTTTATCATGTCCCGGCAGCATTCGCAGTGCGACATCTTTTTCCAACTGCTGAATGGTTGAAAAGATTTGTTTCAATTCGCTGTGTGGCTCTGCCTCTTCATCTGGCAACGCAGATCTTAAGAAGTCCAAGAATGTTTGCGTGTTCGAATTGGCGTTTTTGTCTCTAATGTGCTCGAGCAAAATTCGAATTCTTTGTGGCGGTGTCATTCCCCTAAACATCCACCTCGGCTTCCAGCGCGAATTCTTCAATGAACTCGCGCCTTGGTTCCACGACGTCGCCCATCAGTTTGGTGAACATTTCGTCGGCTTCTTCCATATGGTCGACCTTGACCTGGAGGAGGGTGCGGGCGTTGGAGTCGAGCGTGGTTTCCCAGAGCTGGTCAGCGTTCATTTCGCCCAGGCCCTTATAGCGCTGGATCTTGATGCCGTCGCGGCCGGAGTCGAGTACGGCCTGGAACAGGGCGCATGGTCCGTGGACGGTAATGTCTCCGCCTTTTTCGCGGCGCAGGACGAGCGGCTCTTCGTACAGGTCTTTCAGCGTCGCCGCGCGCTCGGCCAGGCGGATCGCGTCCTGGCTGGCCAGCAGGGGCGCAGGCAGGATGGCATTCTCTTCAACGCCGCGCACGGTGCGCTGCAGGACCAGCGCGCCTTCGGCAAACCGGCCAGCCCAATTGTCTTCGCCTTCTTCGGCAAAGCGGTTGAGGCGTTCGGCGGTCTTCTCGGCTTCGGCGTCGCCGGCACCCGCGGCCATTGCGCCCGCCATGGCAGCCTGTTCCAGCAGGTCAGCCGGGGCGCGCAGGGCGAGCCGGGCAAGGTTTGCCTTGAAGTTCGAAGCCGCGCGGACGCGGTCGCGCAGGTCTTCGCCCGCAATCTGGGTGCCGTCCGGCAGGATCAGGGCTTCGCCGCTCGTGCCTTCGTCGATCAGGTAGGAATCCAGCTCGGCATCATCCTTGAGATAGCGTTCCGAACGGCCGCGCGTCACCTTGTAGAGCGGTGGCTGGGCGATGTAGAGATAGCCCTTCTCGATCAGCTCCGGCATCTGACGATAGAAGAAGGTCAGCAGCAGGGTGCGGATGTGCGCGCCGTCGACATCAGCATCGGTCATGATGATGATCTTGTGATAGCGCAGTTTCTCGATGTTGAACTCATCCCGGCCAATGCCCGCGCCGAGCGCCATGATCAGCGTACCGACCTGGTCAGATGACAGCATCTTGTCAAAGCGGGCGCGTTCGACGTTCAGGATCTTGCCGCGCAGGGGCAGGATGGCCTGGTTGTCACGGCTGCGGCCCTGCTTGGCAGAGCCACCAGCAGAATCACCCTCGACGATGAAGAGTTCGGATTTTGCCGGGTCTTTTTCCTGACAGTCGGCCAGCTTGCCGGGCAGGGAGGTGATGTCGAGCGCAGACTTGCGGCGGGTCAGCTCGCGCGCCTTGCGGGCAGCTTCGCGCGCAGCGGCTGCCTCTACGATCTTCATCATGATTTCCTGAGCTTCCTTCGGATGCTCCTCGAACCATTCTGCCAGTTTCTCGCCCATCAGGCTCTCGACGACCGGGCGGACCTCGGAGGAGACCAGCTTGTCTTTCGTCTGCGAGCTGAATTTCGGGTCCGGCACTTTCACGCTGAGCACGCAGGTCAGGCCTTCGCGCGCATCATCGCCGGAAATCTCGACCTTGGACTTCTTGGCGATGCCGGTTTCGTTGGCGTATTTGTTGATCAGGCGGGTCAGCGCGCCGCGGAAGCCGGCAAGGTGGGTGCCGCCATCGCGCTGGGGGATGTTGTTGGTGAAGCAGAGCACGTTCTCGTGGTAGCTGTCATTCCATTCCATCGCGACCTCGACCGTGATGCCGTCCTTCTCGCCAATGGCGTAGACGGGTTCGGGGATCAGCTTGGACTTGGTCTTGTCGAGATGCTCGACGAAGGCCTTCACGCCGCCCTCATACATCAGGTCGATTTCGTAAGGCTCTGCGTCGCGCTCGTCGCGGAAGATGATGTGGACGCCGCTGTTCAGGAAGGCCAGCTCGCGCAGGCGGTGTTCCAGCGTCTTGCGGTCGTAATCGGTCATCGTGAACGTGCTGGCAGAGGCCAGGAAGCGCACCGCCGTGCCGGTATAGGGCTTGCCCTTGTCGGTCATCGGGGAGGGGCCACGCGTGACTAGCGGGGCCTCGACGCGGCCACCTTCGACAAAGCGCACCCAGTGTTCATTGCCTTCGCGGTGGATGGTCAGTTCCAGCCAGTCCGACAGCGCGTTCACAACCGACACGCCGACGCCGTGCAGGCCGCCGGAAACCTTGTAGGAGTTCTGGTCGAATTTCCCGCCCGCATGCAGCTGGGTCATGATGACCTCGGCGGCTGAGGCGCCCTCTGTGGGGTGCATGCCAACGGGGATGCCGCGGCCATTATCGGTGATTTCAGCCGAGCCGTCGGGGAAGAGGGTGACCGTGACGCGGTCTGCATGGCCAGCAAGCGCTTCATCGATGGCGTTGTCCACGACCTCGTAGATCATGTGGTGCAGGCCCGAACCGTCATCGGTGTCACCGATATACATGCCGGGGCGTTTGCGGACCGCTTCGAGGCCCTTCAGGACCTTGATCGAGCCAGCGCCATATTCCGGATTTTCAGCTTGCGTGCTTTCGGCCATTTAGGCGTCCTCATCGATTCGTAAATTCACCTTTGTTTATAGGGGGTTTGGGGGGTAAAGGCCACAGATGGGGAGGGGATTTTGCAGCCGCAAAAAGCCTGTAAATACAGGGTGTTGCAGGGGCGTTCGATGGGCAGGGCTTCCGCCTGCGGAAGACCGGGTCAGAAAACCGTCAAAAAGGCCCGGAATCAGGGGCGATTCCGGGCCTTTTGGCAGACATTTCAGAGGATGAAACTTATCTGGATCAGTCCTGAAACACCGGCTTGCGCTTTTGCATGAAGGCGGCGGCGGCTTCGGCGAAGTCCGGGGATTTGAGCTGTTCGGCAAAGGCTTTGCCTTCGGCTTCCATACGGTCCTTCACGGCGTCGCGATTCATGCGGATCAGCGCCTTGGAGCGGCGAATGGCGGTCGGGGCGGCAATGGCGATGCGCTCGGCCGTGGCAAGCGCGGCCGACATCAGGCCCGTGTCCGGCTCGACGCGCGAGACGAGGCCGCAATCGAGCGCCTCCTGGGCCGACAGGATGCGGCCGGCGAGCAGGATGTCATTGGCCATGGAATTGCCCACAGACAGCGGCAGCAGCAGCGAGGAGCCTGCCTCCGGCACGAGGCCAAGCGCGGTAAAGGGCGCGCGGAAATTGGCGCTCTCGGCCGCATAGGCGATGTCGCAATGCAGCAGCATGGTCAGGCCAACGCCCACGGCGGGGCCGTTGACGGCAGCGATCAGCGGCGTCTCGGCGTCGCGGATACCATTCAGGAAGCGTGTCACGGGCGGTTCGCCAGAGGAGCGCTCGGAATCGGAGGCAAAGTCGGTCAGGTCGTTGCCCGCGGTGAACATGTCGCCTTCGCCGGTGATGATGATGGCGCGGATGGCCTTGTCATCATTGGCAGCGTTGATGGCATCGGCCAGCGCGCCATACATGGCCTGGGTGAGCGCATTCTTGCGCTCGGGCCGGTTGATGGTGAGCGTCAGGACGCGATTTTCGAGGCTCTGGGTGATGTGGTCAGTCATGGGGCGCTCCGCTTCGGGTTTCCTGCAGGGGTGTGCGGGGTCCGGGGCGGAGCGTCAATCTCTGACCGTGCGGGAGTGTCAGTCCCGGGGCTTTTTCGGGCCCTTCTTGAAGGGTTTCTTGCCACCCTGCGGCTTGGGACGCTTATAGGTCTTGTCGCCGCCGCCGGGCTTGCCCTTGCCGTGTGCGTGCGGCTTGTCCTTGCGGGGCTTGCCGGCGGGGCGGTCGTCCTGGATGTAGTCGGTCAGCGGGTCGAAGGCCTTTTCCGGCGCCGCGGCGGCGGGCTTTGGCTTCTTGTTCAGGTGCGGCTTGCGTGGCGGCTTGCCGGGCGTGCGCTCACGCGACGGAGCGTAATCCTGGCGCGGCGGCTGGGCAGGCGGCGGGCCGTCCAGCGCAAAGGCGCGCAGGCCTTTTTCCAGCATCCCATCATTGCCGATCACTTCGAACAGGCGTTTGGCGGCGTCGGGCTTCAGCTCGACATGCGTGTCGGCCGGATTGATGCGGATGGCGCCGATATCATCACGGCCAAGGCCCCCGGCCTTGCACAGCATGGGCAACAGCCAGCGCGGCTCGGCGTTTTTCTTGCGACCGACATTGATGCCGATCCATGTTGCGTCGTCGAAGCCCTTGCGGTCCTGACGCTCGCGCTTTTCGCGGGGCGGGCGGTCGTCGCGGTCACGCCGGTCTCCGCGTTCGTTGCGGTCACGGGACGGGGCGCGGTCATCGACATCGCGCAGGTCTTCTGGCGCGGTGCGCCCGGCGCGGTGGCGGCGCACGAAGGCGGCGGCAACCTGTTCGGCGCCATATGTGTCGATCAGCGTACGGGCGAGTTCGGCCTCATTGGCGCTGGAGTCTTCGGTGAAGATCGGGTCGGCCATCAGGCGCGCATCATCGAGCGCATTGATTTCGTCCGCAGACGGCGGTTTGCCCCAGCTCGCTTCGATCTTGGCATCGCGCAACAGGCGCTCGACGCGGCGGCGGGCACGCGGTGCGACCAGCAGGGCGCTGACGCCTTTGCGGCCAGCCCGGCCGGTGCGGCCCGAACGGTGGAGCAGGGTGGCCGGATCGCGCGGCAGGTCTGCATGGATGACGAGGCCCAGGTTCTGGAGGTCAAGGCCGCGGGCGGCGACGTCTGTGGCGATACAGACGCGGGCACGGCCATCGCGCAGGGCCTGAAGCGCGTTGCCGCGTTCCTTCTGGCTCAGCTCTCCCGACAGGGCGACCACCGGGAAGCCGCGATTGCCCATGCGGCTGATCAGCTTGTTGACGGCGGCGCGCGTCGTGCAGAACACAATGGCGGTCTCGCTGTCGGAATGGCGGACAATGTTGACGATGGCGTTCTCTTCGTCGCCGGGGGCGACGAGCAGGGCGCGGTATTCAATATCGACATGCTGTTGCTGTTCAGCGGCCGTGGTGATGCGCATCGCATCCTTCTGGTAGCGCGCAGCAAGGGCGGCGATGCCCTTGGGCACGGTGGCCGAGAACATCAGCGTGCGGCGGGTTTCCGGCGTGCCTTCGAGAATGTGTTCGAGTTCCTCGCGGAAGCCCATGTCAAGCATTTCGTCGGCCTCGTCCAGCACGACAACGCGGACGTTCGAGGCATCCAGCGAGCCGCGACGGATATGGTCTGACAGGCGGCCGGGTGTGCCGACGACGATGTGCGCACCGCGGGCAAGCGTGCGGCGCTCCTCGCGCATGTCCATGCCGCCGACACAGGTGGCCATGCGGGCGCCGGACTTGGCGTAGAGCCATTCCAGTTCGCGGGCGACCTGTTGGGCAAGTTCGCGGGTTGGCGCGACGATGACGGCCAGCGGCGTATCGGATTTCTCGAAGCGGTCTGCCCCGGCGAGCAGGTCGCCAGCCATGGCGAGGCCGAAAGCAACGGTCTTGCCGGAGCCGGTCTGGGCGGAGACGAGGAGGTCCTTGCCGTCGAGTTCTGCTTCAATGACAGAGGACTGGACGGGGGTGAGCGTCTCGTAGCCACGCTGTGCGAGGGCCTCGGCGAGCGCCGATGGGATAGAAGGGGTATCGGTCATTTGGTAGGGCTTTCTGGGGCGCTGGCGCAGCTTTCATGCGCGCCGCGGGAAGATTTTGCCCCGTATGGCACGTTTTTGCAGTCGGCGCCATAAAGGGTGCGCATGTGAGGGCAAGCCTCAAATATCCGTATCCCCGGCGCATGCCGGGGTCTCATGCGGGTCCTGCTGGAAGCCAGCCGCGGGAGGCTCCGGCATGCGCCGGAGACACGGGGTGAAGTTAACCTTTCACGTCGAGCCGTTCGAGGCCGCGGAAGAAGGGCAGCGCGCGCCAGACGAGGTCTTGCGGGGGCAGGGACAGGTCTGGATAGCGCGCGAAGAGTTTTTCGAAGACACGCCTGGCCTCCATGCGGGCAAGCGGCGCGCCGATGCAGATGTGGGGGCCGCCCCCAAAGGCAACATGGCTGGCGCGCTTTTGCATGATGTCGAAGCGTTCCGAGCTCTCGAACATGGTCTCGTCGCGATTGGCCGAGGCCAGCGAGCAGAAGACGACCTGACGCGCTTTCATCGGACAGCCGGCAACCGTCCTGTCGGCCTCAACGATCCGGGATGTGGCCGAGACGGGGGCCTCGAAGCGCAGGACTTCCTCCACCGCCTGTCCGGCAAGGGCGGGATTGGATTTCAGTGCGGCGAGTTGCTCAGGATGGTTCAGGAACAACCAGACGCCATTTCCGATCAGGTCGGTCGTGGTGAGGTTGCCGCCGACCAGCAGCGCGCCCAGATTGATGCGAATTTCATCATCCGACAGCGGAGCGTCACCGCTGGCCTGCAGCTGGACCATATCGGTGATGAGGTCATCGCCCGGCACATTACGGCGGGCTTCCATCAATTCGGTGAAATAGGCGTCCAGCGCGTGGCTGCCTTGTTCCATCCGGGCGGTTTCTTCAGGTGTCCGCACGGGGTTCAGGCTGAGGATCACGTCCTCTGACCATTGCCGGAAATCCGGCAGGCGGTCTTCATCCACGCCGAGGATGCGTGCGATGACAAGGACCGGAATCGGCACGGCAATCTCTGACATCAGATCGAAGGTGCCGGACGCGGGCGCGGCGTTGATCGTGTCGTCGATGATGGCCTCGATCTGGGGCTTCATCTTCTGGATGCGTGTGTAGAATGCCTTGGCCAGTGGAGGCCGCACGCGGGCATGGTCCGGATCATCAAGAAAGAGGATGGAGGTGCGTCGGGGCTGGTCATCATCCTCGATCAGCTGGCGAGAGATCGAGCCTTCCTCGGCGTTCAACGGATGGCGGACAAAGCTGCGATCATTCACTGTTTCGCGAATGTCGGCATAGCGCGTCAGGAACCAGGTCTTGGCCATCTCGTCGCGCAGGACAGGGCAATTGTGGCGCAGGGCCTCCAGTGGGGGGTGGGGATCGTTGCGGGCGTCGGGCGAGAAAGCCGTCACTTCCAGCACGGATTGTGGCACGCGCGGTGTGCCCGGATCATCGGCCATGTTTTCCTCCCTGTCCGGTCTTTGCGCCGGATCATATGAACGAAGCCTATCATGGATTTGCGCTGAAATCGTGGGTGACCCTGCGGGAAGGCGTTGAGGGCCAGGAGGCTCGGATGTCTATTTTCCCCTTGAATGTCGTAGGGAGAGCGCAGGCTAAATGATTCTGTAACCCCTTGCCGCTTGCCTTGACGCGCAACTGCGTCAACTTCAGTGACGGCCTTACGGAGCTTGTAATGACTCAACTCGTCAGCGATCACATCCTGGAAGATACCGGCGCGGACATGCCGGTACACGCCAGCACATATCCCATGCTGGAAACCGACTTCGAGCTTTGGAATCCCAATTCCTGGACGCGGGGCCACCCTCATGACCTGTATGCGCAAATGCGCAGCGAGGCGCCGGTCATGTGGTCGAAAATGGGCCGGGGCGGCAGCGGATTCTGGTCGGTTACGAGATATGAAGACATCAAGACAGTCGAGTTGAACCCGGCAATCTTTTCGTCCGAGCGGGGCGGTATCAATATGGCCGTGCCACCGCGTGAGCATTGGCGGCCCGAAGTCCTGATCCGCGCGGCGATGGACAATCTGATTTCGATGGACGAGCCGCGCCACATGCAGATGCGGATCCAGCAGAAAGACTTCTTCATTCCGGCCTATGTCAAAGAGCTGCGTGAGAAGGTCAGCGTGAAGGTCGAGTCGCTGCTCGATGATCTGGAGGCGAACGGGCCTGAGCTGGATTTCGTCAAATTCTTCTCCAACCAGTTGCCGCTCTATACGCTGTGCGAAATGCTGGGCGTGGACGAGGAAGACCGCCAGAAAATCGTCTATTGGATGCACTATCTGGAAATGGCGAGCCAGTTCATGACGAACCCGTTCCGGACCTTCCTCAGCGAGCCGCTGTTTCCGCTACGGTTCAAGAAAGTGGTCGAAGAGATGTTTGCCTATGGCGCACGTGTCATGGCCGACCGCCGGGCCAATCCGCGCCATGACCTGTTGACCATGATCGCGCATTCAAAGCTGGATGATGAACAATTGCCGCAGGAATACCTGGATGGCTCCTGGTTGTTGATCATCTTCGCCGGCAATGACACGACGCGGAACTCGCTGTCGGGTACGATCAAGCTGATGACCGAATGGCCGGACCAGCGCGCAATGGTGCTGGACGATCCGTCTCTCATTCCGCGCATGTCGGAAGAAGCCTTGCGCATGGTTTCACCGGTGAAGCATATGCGCCGCACCGCGCTGGAGGAGACAGAACTCAACGGCCAGCTCATCGCCAAGGATGAGAAAGTCGTTATGTGGTATGGTGCAGGCAATCGCGACCCGGAAGTCTTTCCGGACCCGGACAGGTTCGACATGATGCGTGACAATGTCGACAAGCATATCGCCTTTGGCCACGGCATCCATAAATGCCTCGGCTCGCGCGTGGCACAGATGCAGCTGCGTGTTGCCTATGAGCAGATCTTCCAGCGTTTCCCGAACATCGAGTTCACCGGCGACATCAAATACGGGCCGAACGCGCTCGTCCATGCGATCTCGAAGTTGAAAGTGAATCTCTACGGCAAGGGCAATTCGCGACCGACCAAGGTGCAGGTCAAGGCGATGGAGACGGCCTAGGCGGCCTGCGCCTTGAAGGCTTTGTGTTCGGGCTCGATCAGGCCGAGTTTCCAGTAGGAGCTGACATAGGTCAGGTCTTTCCGGGTCGGCTTCTGTTTACGGAAATAGGTGCGTAGCGCGCCTGCGAGGGCGAATTCGCCGGCAACGAACACGCTTGGCTCGCCGCTGCGCCAGTCGAGGGTCTGCACCGCCTGTATCAGCGCTTCGCTGGGTGCGTGCGGGTCTGATTTGATGATCCAATGCACACGGATACCCGTTGGTGTACGGATAGGTTGCCGGTCCTCGTCGCTGGGGATTTCGAAGAATGCGTCACCAATGGCATCAGAGGGGAGCGCTTCGAGTTCAACGGCAGCGGCGGGGATGGAGGACAGGTCTGCGACAAAGAGGTGCCAGTCTGCTCCCTCGGTGCCGAATTTGAGCGTGCCGGGACGGGAGATCAGGATGCGGTTGCCGGGGGCGGCGTGTCTGGCCCACGGTCCGGCAATGCCGTCATCGCCATGCACAACGAAATCAATGTCGAACTCATGCTCGGCCGGCCGGACATGGCGCAGTGTGTAGGTGCGCATCCGTGTCTTGAAGGAGGCCGGATCGAAAGCGGGCGGTCCGGCCTCTCCCGGTGCGGGAGCAATGACTTTCAAATATGCGCCTGGCGCGCCGGTCACGAAATCTGCCGCAAATTCGGATTGGAAGGTCAGGCGGACCATGTGCGGGGATAGCTGCTGGGTGCGCAGGACAATGGCTTCGGCGAAATTCGGTGTGGACATGAGCGGCATACCTGCATTGAGAATTATTCTCATTATCAGATAACAATTCTGCTGACGGGATCAACCGTCAGGTCGGCAATTGGCCTGGCATAACACTTATGTGCCGGAAGGCAGGGCGCGGGGGATGCAGCTGGCGGTAGCTTGCGCAAGCAGGGTGCCGTCTTCGCGGGTCAGCTCGCCGCGCGTGAAGAGGGCTGCGCGGCCCCGGCGGACACATTCGCCGCGCCCGAGAAGGCGCTCGCCAATCGGCACCGGGCGGAGATAGCTGGTCGTCATTTGCAGGGTCGGGGACATGGCCGGACCATCCTGCGCGATTGAGCCGGCAAGGCTCATCACTTCATCCAGCATGGCCGAGACGAAGCCGCCCTGCGCGTCGCCGCCGGGATTGGTGGCGTGTTCGGGCAGAGTGAAAGCGGCCTCAACCCAGCCGGCGTCGGGATCGAAAGCGATGAGTTCAAAGCCCAGAAAGGCGGTTGCCTTGGGCGGCGTCTTGTTGGTCAGGAGATCCTGCCAGAAAGCGCGCTTGTCAAACGACATCAGCCGAGCCGCTTGAACAGCATCGGAATGGCGGTGGCAGTGGCCTTGGCGACGAGTTGGCCGTCCGCGTCAAAGCATTCCGCTTCCATGAAGGCGGCCGATTTTCCGAGTTTCAGGATACGGGCCTCCACGCTGGCCTTGCCTGGCATCAGGCGGCGTAGATAGCTGGTCTTCATTTCGAGCGTTGGCGCGGTCATCGTGATGTTGGAAGCGATGATGACGCAGGTGCTCATCGCCTCGTCCATCATGGCGGAGATGAAGCCGCCCTGAACCGCACCGGTCGGGTTGGCAAAGCTGGGGGAGACGTCGAAATCCATTCGGATGCGCTGAGCGTCCTGCTCGACTTCAGCCAAGCGCATACCGAGCGTATCGGAGCAGGGTGGGCGCTTCTTGGAATTCTGGAAACGCGCGAGCATGTCGGCGTCCGAGGCGCGGGGTTTTTCGGTATCTGCCATCAGGTCGGGCGCGGCCTATTTCCGGCGGAAAGCGTCGAGATTTACGACCGTACCGGGCTCTTCCTCGGCCTCGACCGGCGGCACATCCGCGGCAGTGGCTTCCCCCGCTGGCGAAATGACCGACGCGTCCTTGTCCGGCGATTCGAAGGTCAGTCCGAAGTTCACAGACGGGTCAACGAAGCGCGTGATCGCGGCATAGGGAATGTGCAGGTGCTGTGGCACGCCCGAGAATTTCAGGATGATCTCGAAATGGCTGTCTTCGACTTCCAGGTCCCAATACTGGTGCTGGATAACGATGGTCATTTCTTCTGGGAACCGTTCTACAAGGTAATCAGCAATCTTCACACCCGGCGCCTTGGTGCGAAAGGTGAGATAGAAGTGATGATCACCCGGCAGGCCATTTGAGTTGTAGCCCTTGCGCAGGGCTTCGCGGACAACACCGCGCATGGCAGCCTGGGTGAGCGCTTCGTAGCCGATATAGTCCGTCATAGGCGCGCGAGTTCCCGGTTTGGTATGGTTGAACCTGTGATTCATACAGTAAGGTCGGGAAAAGAGGCCCGCAACGGCCTTCGCACAAGGGGCGAGCAAAAAATTGCTGCTCGCTTGTTAGCCGCTGTGACTAACCCCTTGTGGTCATGGCGATCTTTTCCGCCATGGCGCCTCGATATTTCCTGTTAGTAATTTGCAGGCGGGTCGCTGGCCGGGAACGACTCGTCGAGTTCCTCGTCCACTTCGTCCCACTCTTCGGGCGGGTGTTCCATGTTTTCTGCACCCGCCGGACGGACCGTCTTGTGATGGGTCGGTTCATCCTGATTGTCTGTCTCTGGATCGGGCTTGCGGGTTTTGGGGTCAGTTTGCTCGGTCATGTGAATCTCCTTCGTGCCGGATCAACGCATTTGGCGGCGTTCGGTTGCGTTGGGAGGCAATCTCTCTAGGCTGCTGGCGACAGACCAGAAGACTGGCAACAGGGGAGGACAGGCTGAATGATCATGCAGATGCCGGAGACGGGACGCGACTGGAACGATGTGCGCGCAGAAATGGTTGCGCGCGGCGGGGGCGATGCGCAATGGCGCGACGGACGCACAGCGGTTTATGTCTTCAATGCCGGGCCGGAAATTTCAGCCGTCCAGCATGATGCCTATGGGCTCTACATGGCGGAGAACGGTCTGGGGCCGCTGGCCTTTCCAAGCCTCGCGCAGATGGAAAAGGAAGTCATCGGCATGGGGCTGGGCCTGCTCCATGGGCCGGACGGATCCACCGGGGCGATGACATCCGGCGGGACCGACTCGATCACGATGGCGATGAAGACAGCCCGCGACTATGCCCGGTCGCTGGGCAAGCCGCGCGAAGGCCAGAATGTCGTGCTGCCGCAATCGGCACATCTGGCGTTCGACAAGGCGGCGCATTTGATGGACATCGAAATCCGCCGCGTGCCGCTGAAGACGGATGGGTCTTATGAGGCCGATCCGGTTGCCATGGGTGACGCGGTGGATGCAGCCACCATCATGATGGTCGGTTCGGCGCCAAACTTCCCGCACGGCATTATCGACCCGATTGCGGCACTGGGCGAGGTGGCCGCGAAGCACGGTGTCTGGCTGCATGTCGATGCTTGTGTGGGCGGATATTTCGCGCCGTTCGCGCGGATGAATGGCGTGCCGGTGCCAGCCTTTGATTTCGAAGTGCCAGCGGTTCAGTCGATGAGCGCCGACCTTCACAAATATGGCTATTGCGCCAAAGGCGCCTCCACGGTGCTGTTCCGGAGTGAGGAGCTTTACGCCCACATGCCGTTCGACATGGCGGGCTGGAGCGGCGCGCCGATGAAGACGCCGACGCTGGCGGGCACGCGGCCGGGCGGGGCGATCTCCGCGGCCTGGGGCGTGATGAACACGCTGGGTGTCGAAGGGTACAAGCGGTTGCAGGGGCAGGTCTGTGCGACGCGGGAGCGAATGGAAGACGGCGTGAAGCGGCTCGGTTTCGAGATTGTCGGAAATCCGATGCTGGGCCTGATGGCCTTTCACCATCCCGATGCCCATGCCTTCGCGATTTATGGCGAGATTTTCAGGCGTGGCTGGTTCACATCGGTCACGAAAGAGCCGCCGAGCCTGCACCTGATGCTGAGCCCCAAACATGCCGATGTGGCCGACGCCTATCTCGCAGACCTCGAAGCCAGCGTGAAAGCGGTGCAGGCTGGCAAGGCCGGTGAAAAGGTTGAAGCGCGCTATAGCTGACAAGTCAGAACGCCAGGGAGGGCGGATAATGGAAACCAAGGGCAGAACGGCGGTCATCACGGGCGGTGCAAGCGGCATCGGCGCGGCGTTGGCCGAAGCGATGGTGGCCGATGGCGGTCGCGTCGTGATTGTGGACATCAACAAGGATGCGGCCGAGGCACATGCGGCCAGGCTCGGCGATGCCGCGCTGGCCATCGCCTGCAATGTTGCCGATGTGGCGGGGGTCGAGGCCATGGCCGGCGAGGCCTGGAACTGGCTGGGCGGAGTGGATCTGGTGTTCGCCAATGCCGGGGTCAGTGTGGCGCGGCCGCTATTGAAGGCCAGCGAGGCGGAGTTTGACGTAACGATGGGCGTCAACCTCAAAGGCGTCTGGGCGACAGCCAGGGCGTTTGCCGCACGCATGATCGATGCGGACCATGCCGGGCATCTCTGCCTGACCGCGTCGGAACACGCGCTGGGCCTGCAGCATCCGGGCAATGGGTTTTACACGGCGTCAAAGCATGGCGTGCTGGCGCTGGGCGATGTGTTCCGCGCCGAATTGCCAGAGTCGATTGGTGTCAGCGTGCTGTGCCCCGGCCTGACGGCAACGCACATGCCGGATACAAGCCCCGCTGCGACGGGTATGTCGGCAGATGAGCGCCGCAGCGACATGGCCCGCGCCGTGATGGCCGAAGGCAAACCGCCTCTCGAGGTTGCGCGACATACGTTGGACGAGATTGCGCGCGGCACATTCCTGATCGTGCCGGAGCCATCGGCCTGGCTGGCGGCGGAAAAACGCGCAGATGAAGTACAAGACGAATTCGCCCGGCAGGCACCGATGGGGCCGGACGCGATGAAGTATCATGTCGGCGCGGTGGTCGAGCGGCTGATGAAGAAGACAGGTCCCGGTTTGATGTGATCCAATTGTGATCCGGACCGCTCGGCTTTTTCCTTGACCGGTTTGGCGGCCTGCGGTTTTCTTGAGATAGCGCTAACAGAAGACTGTGGCCTTCAGGGAGATTGTCATGACCGAATTCACGCATTCACGCAGGCGTTTCATGGTGCTGAGCAGCGCCACGCTGGCAGCAGCGCCATGGCTGGCAAGTTGCGCGAGCGCAGAAGGCAGCGCGGCGATCCCGGCCAAGGCGATTGGCATGCCCTGGCCCAATTGGGGCGAACTGCCTGACACACCGCCATCCGCGCCCAATGCAGGCAGTGTCGGCTTCGCGGTGATGGGGCTCGGCGGCTATGGCATTGGCAAGGTCCTGCCTGCGCTGGCGAATGGTGAACGCTGCCATGTTGCGGCGGTTGTGTCCGGCAATCCGGAGAAGGCGAAGACCGTGGCCGCCGCCTATGGCCTGCCGGAAGATGCTATTTATTCGTATGAAGACTTTGACCGGATCGCAGACGATGACCGGGTAGATGCGGTTTACAATGTGCTGCCGACGGGGCTGCATCTGGAGTGGACTGAAAAGAGTTTTGCGGCAGGCAAGCATGTGCTGTGCGAAAAGCCGATGGCCCTGTCCGTGGCCGAGTGCGAGCAGATGATCGCGGCCTCGGAAGCGTCAGGCAAGAAGCTGATGATTGCGTATCGCTGCCATTTCGAGCCGTTTAACCTGCGCGCCATGGAGCTGATGCGTGAGGGTGCGGTTGGCAAGATCAAGACGATCGAGACGGCCCAGACCTATCGCATGGGTCCGACCAGCGTGGCGGAAAATTGGCGGGTTGTCCGGGCGCTTGCAGGGGGTGGTCCTCTGGAAGACTATGGCATCTACGGATTGCAGTCGGCGCTGTACCTCTCCGGCGAAATGCCGGTCTCTGTAAAGGCCGTAACAGAGCAACCGGCGAATGATCCGCGTTTTGCAGAAATCTTCTCTACAGTGACGACAGAGATGCGTTTCCCGTCCGGAGCCGTGGCCAATATGGTCACGTCCTATGACACGACACCCGGCCGCAATCTTGCGCGGGTCGAAGGGGAGGGCGGTGTGCTGATAATGGAACCTGCAACCGGCTATGGCGGGCATAAGATGTCGTTGGTGCGCGACGGTGTCCGCGAAGACCTCGTGCCCGGCGATCCCGATGTGCAGTTTGCCCGCATGTGTGACCATATGGCGGATGCGATCCGGGAGGATGCAGCGATCCTCACGCCGGGCGAAATGGGCCTTCGCGACATGGCCCTGATCGAGGCGATCTATCGCTCTGCGGCTGAAGGGCGTGAAATCACGCTCTGATTGTTACAGGAAATTCGTGTTTCCCTCGCAGGATCGTGGCTGGACGTGGGGCCGTCGCGCCCTACAGTCCATCTGTCGCCAATATTGGGCTGAGGGGCCAAACCATGATCACGCTGCACCATCTCGAAAAGTCGCAATCCATCCGCATCCTCTGGCTGTTGGAGGAGTTGGGCGTGCCGTACGAGGTCAAGCTCTATGACCGCGACCCGAACACGCGGCTGGCCCCGGCTGAGTACAAGGCGGTCTCACCGCTGGGGACGGCGCCCTGCATCACCGATGGCGACATTACGCTGTCGGAGACGAATGCGATCATGGATTATATCCTGGATACGCATGATGATGGCCGCCTGCGCCCCGCGCCGGGCACACCGAACCGGGCCGATTACCTGTTCTGGTTTCATGTCTCGCAGGGAAGCCTGCAGCCTTTGCTGACCAACAAGTTCGTCATGATGGCAATGACAGCGCGCGCGCCATTTTTCCTGAAGCCTGCGGCGAAGATGCTGGTCGGCGGACTGGACAAGGCGTTCTTCGGTCCGCGCCTGAAGGCATTGATGACCGAAATCGAAAAAGCACTTGGCAAGAGTACATGGTTTGCCGGAGATAATCTGACCGCGGCAGATATCGTGATGGGATACTCGATGGAGTTGGCGGCGCACCGGGCTGGCATGGATGCCGGGAACTATCCGAATGCGCACAGGTTCCTGCAACAGATGCGCGCCTATCCCTCCTATCAGCGCGCGCTGGAAAAGGATGGCAAGGGCACGATCCTGCTCTAGCGATCAGTCCCGGCGGCGCATGGCCTCGGCGATTTCGGGCAGGTCTTCGGCGGTCTGGTAGTATTGCGGCTCGGCGCGGGCTTGCGTCCGCTGCTCATAAGCATAGCCGAGCGAGAGGATCGCCGCGTCCTGGTCCTTGCCGCCCATGAAGGACAGGCCAATGGGGATGCCCCGAACCGTGCCCATTGGCACCGTCAGGTGCGGATAGCCGGCAATGGCCGCCGCATAGCCCGCGCCTGCCCAGTCCGGCCAGACATCGCCATTGACCGGATCAGCGCGCGGGGCAAGTGGCCCTGAAGGGGCGACAAGGGCGACCACGTCATGCTCTGCCAACAGACGGTCTATGCCGTTTTCGCGGGTGGCGGACTGGACGAAGGCAACAGCCTCTTTATAGCCCTCGGACTCAAGATCTTCCATGCCTTCCGACTGTTCGAAAATATCCTGATTGAACAAGGCGAGTTCGATGTCTGCATGTTCGGCATTGAAAGCGATCAGGTCGGCCAGCGTGGGCGTTGTGACCGTGTCCGGCGTGCTCGCGAGATAGGCATTCAGTGTCGCCTTGAACTCATACTTCAACACATCGAATGACTTTCCCCAAAAGCCGTCGGGCATGTCGATGTCGTCGATATCAACCAGAATTGCGCCTGCCGATTCCATGTCCGAAAGGGCCTGTTCGAAACTGTCTTTGATGAGCGGGCTGCTGCCTTGGGCGCCGCGCAGGACGCCAATGCGCTTGCCTTGCAATGCGGCGGCATCAAGGGTGGCGGCATAGTCTGTCTTCGCTGCGCCGGTCGCCATGGCGTTGAGCATCATCGCGGCGCCCATGACCGTCTTCGTCATCGGGCCGGCTGTATCCTGTGAGGAGGAGATCGGAATGATGAAGTCCTGCGAGACGAGGCCGACCGTGGGCTTGAAGCCGACGACGCCATTCACGTTGGATGGGCAAATGATCGAGCCATTGGTTTCGGTGCCGACCGTACCCGCGGCGAGGGAGGCGGCGGCGGCCGCGCCCGATCCGGAACTTGAGCCACAGGGGTTGCGGTCCAGCATGTGCGGATTGCGGACTTGTCCACCAAGCGCGGACCAGCCGCTCATCGAACTGTTGGAGCGGAAGTTTGCCCATTGGCTGAGATTGGTCTTGCCGAGGATGATGGCGCCCTCAGCGCGCAGCCCCGCGACGAGCGGGGAGTCGCGGTCCGTGACATTGTCCTTCAGGGCGAGGGCGCCAGCCGTGGTGGGCATGTTGTCTGCTGTTTCGATATTGTCCTTGAGCAGGATTGGCAGGCCGTGGAGCGCGCCGAGCGGCTCGCCGGCGTCCCGCTTTGCGTCCAGCGCGCGGGCGGCCTCCAGCGCATCCGGGTTCAGGGTGAGGACCGCTTGCAGCGTGGGGCCAGAGCGGTCGACCAACTCGATCCGGTCCAGATAGGCCTGGGTCAGCGCTTCGGCGGAGACCTCACCGGTTTGCAGGGCTTCCGCCAGTTCAGGTAGGGATTTTACGGTCCAGCCTTCGGCGGCATAGTTGATCGGCGCTCTGGTATCCGGCATCGACGTGTCTCCAGTCTGCGGGGAACAGGCGGTCAGGGCGAGCGCCGATATGGCGGCGACGGGGTAATGTTTCATGGTGGCCAGCTCCCTCAGCGTGTTCGATCCGAACGCTAGCGACAAAGTTCCAGACTGGCCAGCGCGCGGCGGCCACGAATTTGCGAGGAAAAGGATAAGGTGGAGGCTTCTGTTGCCAGGCGCCTCCGGGCCCCGCCTAGGGGTCTGAAACCCTAGGAGTTAAGTCGGTAAATACCGGACCGCTTACGCAGCCAGGAGTTCACCTTCAGCAAAGTTGTCATTTGCAACTATGTGATATGGGCTTCTGAGGGGGCCCAATCCGGCAAAGGCATCGTCTTTACACGTCCGTCGATCCTATTTCGGCCCCGTCAGAAACAGGCCGGTGAAAGCCTGAACCTGCTTTTGGTGGAGCCGCCGGGTACCGCCCCCGGGTCCGAACCGCTTATTGCACGCGCGTTTATCGCCATAGTCCGAAGACATAACCAATATAGGGATGATTTGGGGGTTTTGGAAGGGGGGAGGTGCCCAGGCAGGCTGTCCCAGGCCTATTCACTCAACGATGCGTAGATGTCGTCCCAAGTTCCAAGCGATTCCCCAGATTGTGTACGGCAATATGGAACGCCATCTTCATGGCCGTACAGAAGTCTGACGCGGGGGGCAGACTGAAGGGGGGAGGTGTACCGGACGGGTACCGCGTACACGATCAGCGCCTTGGCATTATGCTTTGCCATATAGCTGTCCTCCTCGATCGGCACCCCATCCTTTGTGCAACCAGACAGTTCCTGGAAAACCGTGTTGGCCTTGGCGGCGAGTTGTTTCGGCGAGGTGTCTGGGGCGCTCACCCAGACTTCAAAAATGAGATTGCCATCATTCAGGTCTCTGCGACGCAGTTCTGTACGGTAAACGTCGGCCGTCTCGTCGTATTCGAACGTCATCATGGAAAATTTCGATAGATCCAGTTCCGGACCCGCGACCTGACTCCAAACCCACTGGTCCTGAAGATCAAAATCATAGTTTTCGAAGGTGCTACCGGTGAAATTCAAAGACAGCAGGGAGGGCGGTCGGTTCTTCCTCGTGGTCACCTCTGACAAGTTCTCCCAGATCGCAATTCGGGAGAATCCCTTTTTTACAGCCATGGGAATAAGGTGATCCTGAAGTATTTCCACGAGTGACGCTGTCCGCTGGTGTGATGAGTCTGCCTCGCTGTCGAACTTGACCTCCAGAACGAGGCGCTTGCCTCCACCGAGCGTGAACGTGGTTTGATACTCCGAATCCGCAAGAGTTTCTCCCGATTTCAGGGAATATGCTTGCGCATTTGCCGGTAAAACCGCGATCAGAGCGTACAGAAACAGAAGAGCAAACAGACGGGTCATGCCCAACCACTATAAATCGGTGGTTGCAATGTCCAGCGCAAATTCTGACCCTGATTTTCAGCAGATCGTGTCGGCTTCGCCCTGTTCGCCGAAGCCGTCGGCGATGAGGCTGGCGATGGCGGTGACGGCCTCGGCGGCGTCGGGGCCTTCGGCGTTGATGTCGACTTCGCAGCCCTTGTGAGCGACCAGCATCATGAGGTCCATGATGGAGCGCGCATCGGCGGTTTCGCCCTCGTGCGAGACGATGATGCGGGATTGAAACTCACCGGCAAGGCGGGACAGGCGGGCAGAGGCGCGCGCGTGCAGGCCCTTGCGGTTGACGATCATGGCGCGCTGGCTGGCGGTGAGGGTTTCCGTGTCAGGCATCAGTTCGACTTCGCGAGGAGTTCGGAGGCGATGTTGATATACTTGCGGCCCGCCTCTGCGGCGACTTTGGCGGCGTCCTTGAGGGTCATCTCGCCGCGCACTTCGGCCAGCTTGATCAGCATGGGCAGATTGACGCCGGACAGGACTTCGACATTGCCGGCATTCATTACCGACATGGCGAGGTTTGAGGGCGTGCCGCCGAACATGTCTGTCAGGATGATGACGCCCTTGCCGGCATCGCAGGACTTGGCCGTTTCGCGGATCTGATCGCGGCGCGCCTCGATGTCGTCTTCCACTTCGATCGAGATCGAGCGGAATCGATCCTGCTCGCCGACCACGTGTTCCGTGGCGGCGACGAGTTCGCGGGCAAGCTTTCCGTGGCTGACAACCACAATTCCGATCATATGCCGGTCCCAGTGCTCAAACTTTACGAACTTGTCATGCTGCCACTGCGAACACGAGCGTCAACCCTGATTCAGCTGTTGGGAGAATGGTGACCTGCGGGCGTTGCTTCAAAGCCCCAACACATCGTTCATGTCGTAGAGGCCCGGATCCTGGCGCATCGCCCACGCGGCTGCCCCCAGGGCACCATGCGCGAAGACCGCGCGGTCAATGGCGGTATGGCTGAGCGAGAGGATTTCCATGTCCGAGCCGAAGCTGACTTCATGCTCGCCGATCACCCCGCCAGACCGGCGTACGGCAAAGCCGATGCTGCCAGCGCGCCGCTTGGCGTCTGGGCCATCGTAAGGGCCAGCCCGCAGGTCTGACAGCGGCTTTCCGCGGCCTGCAGCGGCGGCCTCGCCCACCATGAGCGCGGTGCCCGAGGGGGCATCGACCTTGCGGCGATGATGCGTTTCGAGGATTTCGATATCCCAATCCGGACCGAGCCGTTCGGCCGCCATGCGGGTGAGGGCCTGCAGCAGATTGATGCCCACCGAGAAATTGCCCGCCTTGACGATGGCAAGGGACTGCGCGGCCTGCGCAATCTCGGCCTCTTCTTCATCAGTGAAGCCGGTTGTGCCGATGATGGCGGCGCGCACGCTTGTGTGTTTCAGGGAGTCTAGCGCAGCCAGGGTCGCGGCAGGGCGGGTGAAGTCGATCCAGACATCAGCCTTTGCCGCAGCTGCGACGGGATCGGTCGCCGGTTTCAGGTCCAACAGGCGACGGCCTGCCAGTTCGCCAATATCCTCGCCGAGATGTTCGGAAGAGGGAGCCTCGCTGCCGCCCACCACGGTAAGGCCAGCATCAAGCGCGGCGCCGACCAGCTGGCGGCCCATGCGACCCGCGACGCCGGCAATGGCGACGCGGAGCGAATCGGAAGGTGTCATTTCTGTCATGTGCGCCGTTATAGCGAGGTTTTCCCGCAGGGCGAGAGCTTGCTGAACGCCGGGAACAAATTTGTCATCTGGCGCGTTCTACGCACATGACCCCAACAAATGTGCTTTCGCGGCTTGGCCGTGTGTCCTGTGTGATCAATCCGCTCTCGGGCAGCACGCCCGAGGGAGCCGCTGATCTCTTGCGTGAAAAACTCTCCGACCTGCCGGACGCTGCGTCGATCCATACGGTCGGTGAGGATGATCTTGCGCTGCTCATGGAAGCGGCGCTCGCTGAAGAGCCGGACACGCTGATTGTCTGGGGCGGGGATGGCACGATTGCCTGCGCGTTGTCGCATGCCGGTCTGCTCGGTCCGGCGGTCCTGCCACTGCCGGGCGGGACGATGAATATGTTGCCCACTCGCGCCCTGGGCGGCGACCATGAGTGGGACGTGCTGATCGATCGCGCGCTGCAGGGCGGCAAGGTACGCCCGATGCCATGTGGCGAGATTGTCGGCGGACCCCGCTTCTTCGTGGCGGCCATGATGGGTGACATGACCCGGTTCACCAATTCACGCGAAGCATTGCGCGAGGGGAAAATTCTTGAGGCCGCGGAGATCGTGCACGACTCTTCGGCTCTGGCTCTGAAATCCAACATTGCCTGGAATGCCCCCGGCAAGGCCGCCGAGACCGCCACCACGCTGACGGTGAACATCAATCCGGATACGCCCGGAAAGCTGGAGATTGCGAGTATTGACCCTCAGGGCTTGCTGGACCTCGCCAAGCTTGGCCTGGAGATGATGTTCGATGGCTGGCGCAATGCTGAGGATGTTGCGCTGAAACTTGCTGACGAGATCGAGGTGCACCAGACCGACAAGGGGCGCATCAATGTCACGCTGGATGGTGAGCTCAAAGAGATGGACACACCGCTGAGGTTCCGGCGGATCGATTCTGCGGTGAAAATCTTCGTTCCAGACATGTCCTGATGACGGTTATTGCACAGATTTCAGACATTCATTTCGGCGCCGAAGACGAAAACGCGATTGAGGCTGCCGAAGCCTGTATCAAATCCACCAAACCTGACATGTTGGTCGTGTGCGGAGATTTGACCCAGCGGGGACGCACACGTGAGTTCGATGCTGCGGCCGAGTGGCTGGACAGGTTCGACATGCCGAAGCTCGTTGTGCCCGGCAATCACGACACCCCCATGTTCAATGTCGCGGCGCGGGCGGCGGAACCCTTTAAACGATTCAAGCGGCGATTCAATCAGCAATTTGAGGTCGTCGAGGCTGGCGGCGCGATCGCTGTCGGTCTCAACACGGCGCGCGGCTGGCAGGCGCGGAGGAACTGGGCTGAAGGGTCTGTCAATCTGGACGACCTGGGTGAGGCGATTGTTCGCGCGGGCAAGTCACGAGCAGAGGTCAAACTGATTGCCTGCCATCATCCGTTTCATTCCCTGCCGGGTGCGCCGCTCCGTACACGGACCCGCAGAGGCCGACGCGCCAGCGATATGGTGGCGGCGAGCCATGTACAGATGGTGCTGACGGGGCATGTCCACACGCCCTCGGTCGTCGTGCGCCAGCGCGCCAATGGTTGTTATCTCGCCGTCTCATCCGGAACGTTATCGGTGCGCCTGCGGGCTGAGCCGCCTTCGTTCAATCTGATCCGGCTGGAAGAGGGAGAGTTGCGGATCGACCGATGCGATATTCATGAAGATGGGCCGAAAATCTCCCGTATGGGCGCGTTTGATGCCAATCTGGAGGCTTGCGCCTAAAAGGGGTGACGGGGTTATCCTCGCAGGTGATGCTGGATGCGCACTTCGAATGCGGGCTGCAATTGTGCGCGGATGCGATCTACCAGCAAGTGCACTTTGGGCTGAAGGTGACGGGCTTGGGGATAGACCGCCCAGATGGGTTCTGGCTCGGGCCGGAGTTCCCTGAACAGTTCGACCAGTCGCCCGTTCTCGAGATACGGCGCGACATAAAAAAGTGGTAGCTGTCCGATTCCTTTGCCTGCGAGCAATCCGTCCAGCACGGATGCGCCGGAATTTGAACGCCAATTGCCCCGTGGGCGGAGGGTCTCGTGCTGGCCGCCCTGCCGAAAGCGCCATGTGCTGGAGGAGCCTGTCAGGCAATTGTGGGTTTTCAGGTCGTCAAGCCGTTCGGGCGTGCCGTTGGCGTCCAGATAGGCAGGGGATGCGCAAACCAGAAATTGCCGGCTTGCCACCCGCGAACTGATCAGGCGGGAATCTTCCAGCATGCCGGTGCGGATTGCGAGATCGATGCCCTCGGCGATCAGGTCGACCAGCCGGTTGGAGAGGTCGAGCGTGATCTCCACTTTGGGATAATCCTGGCTGAACTCGCGCACGATGGGCGAGATGTAGCGTTCGCCCAGAGATGTGGGGCAGGTGATCTTGATCTCTCCCTGCGGTTCATTGGTGCCGCCTACGACGGCATACAGCTCGTCCCGCGACTCGATGAGTTGCTGGCAATGGCTGAGCACGGTGCGGCCCGTATCGGTGAGAGAGACTTTGCGGGTGGTGCGATAGAATAGCGGCGCGCCAATGGCGTTTTCCAGTCTGGTAACGGCGCGGCTCACATGCGAGGTTGAGACGTTCAACATTTCCGCCGCGGGCTTGAAGCCCATGCACGTCGCCACAGCCACGAATTCCTCAATACCATCCCAATCCGTTTGCATTATCCCAGTCCTGCAACAATGAATTGCGAATTACGTACTTTATCGCGCGGAGCGCAAGAGTAGTATGGCACCCAAACATTATGGAGCTCCCTCATGAAAACGCGCGCCGCTGTCGCCTTTGAAGCCAAGAAACCGCTGGAAATTGTCGAACTGGATCTGGAAGGCCCGAAGGCCGGGGAAGTCCTGGTCGAGATCATGGCGACAGGCATTTGCCATACGGACGCCTACACGCTGGACGGGCTGGACAGTGAGGGCATCTTCCCGAGCGTGCTCGGCCATGAGGGCGCAGGCATTGTACGCGAAGTCGGCGCGGGCGTGTCCAGCGTGCAGCCGGGCGACCATGTGATCCCGCTCTACACGCCGGAATGCCGCCAGTGCAAAAGCTGTCTTTCCGGCAAGACCAATCTCTGTACCGCGATCCGCGCGACGCAGGGCAAGGGCCTGATGCCGGATGGCACGACGCGCTTCAGCTACAAGGGCCAGCCGATCTATCATTATATGGGCTGCTCGACCTTTTCGAACTTCACCGTCCTGCCGGAAATCGCGGTTGCGAAAATCCGCACCGACGCGCCCTTCGACAAGGCCTGCTATGTCGGTTGCGGCGTGACGACGGGCGTGGGCGCGGTGACCAATACGGCCAAGGTTCAGGTCGGTGACAATGTCGTCGTGTTCGGCCTGGGCGGCATCGGCCTCAACGTGCTGCAGGGCGCGAAGATGGCGGGCGCCGACAAGATCATCGGTGTCGACATCAACAATTCCAAGAAGGAGTGGGGCGAGAAATTCGGGATGACGCATTTCGTCAATCCGAAGGAGACCGCTGATGTGGTCGCCCATCTCGTCGAACTGACCGATGGCGGCGCGGACTATTCCTTCGATTGTACCGGCAATACGGATGTGATGCGTCAGGCGCTGGAATGCTGTCATCGCGGCTGGGGCACCTCGATCATTATCGGCGTGGCCGAGGCCGGCAAGGAAATCAGCACACGGCCCTTCCAGCTGGTCACCGGGCGCAACTGGCGCGGCACGGCCTTTGGCGGCGCCAAGGGGCGCACCGACGTGCCCAAGATCGTCGACTGGTACATGAACGGCAAGATCCAGATCGACCCGATGATCACCCACGTCATGAAGCTGGACAAGATCAATGACGCGTTCGACCTGATGCATGCTGGCGAGAGCATTCGGAGCGTGGTGGTGTATTAGTGTCGCGCCGGCCCGCACAGATTCTTTGCGCAAGCGTGGCCTTGGCGGGCGCTTCGATCGTTTCCGGTTGCATGAGCACCGGCCCGACGATGGATCAGAAATTCTGCAGTGATCTTCAGACGTGGGTCGATTCAGGGCCGCGAACGGGTTCCTCCGCCCGGTATATGCGTCTTGCGGCGTTTCGCGGATCTGAAGACGAAATCATCATGTGGGGCATAGCGACCGATGCGGGATGTGAAGAAGATACCGACTGCCGCGACGAAGCAGACAAACAATTTGTCGGTGAAGTCGCCCCGATGACCCATTATTGGTGGATCAATCAGTTCGCCGAGGCGGCATCTGTTTGCCTGCGCGGAAATCCGAGGATCGGCAAGATTGATCTCCTCGACGATGAGGCCGGACTGCGAGAGTCCATCGCGAGCAGGAATGGAGCCCGCATTGTCATTTCTTGGGATCGCACGGATTGCGATTTCGAAGGCTGCACCACATTTGAATTGGATTACCGCTGAGTCGCGCTAGAGGGAAAAGCAAATGACCATCGTAAAACGCAATCTCAACATCTACCGCACGCGCCTGATCACGCTGCAGAATATTCTTGGCCGGGCCGAGGCGGAGCTGTTTCCGGACGACGCGGCGAAGACAGCCCTGCTGACGGCGCGGCTGGCCGAGGACATGCTGCCTCTGCCGAACCAGATCTGGTTCACGTGCCGTCAGGCAGAATTACTTCTGGGCAAGCTAAACGACACGCCTGTGAAAGAGTTCGAGGTTGATACGGCGAGCTTCGCGGACCTGAAAGCCCTTGTGGCCGAGACGATTTCCCGGATCAAGGCGCAGACCGACACGAAGGAAAGCTTCGCCGAAGCGAAGACCTCGCTCGAACTGCCAGGCATGCCGACGCTTTCCATGACCGGCCAAGACTATATCGACGAATGGCTGACGCCGAACTTCTATTTCCATCTCGTCACCGCCTACGACATCCTGCGGGCCAAAGGGCTGGCCATCGGCAAAGCAGACTATTTGAGCCATCTGCGTCCGCTGCTGGCGGCGGCTATGGCAAGCTGACGCAGGGGGAGGCCGAAATCCCTCTGGCGCTGTTTCGGCGGCTGAGGCACAAATTCCCCATCCACAAGGAGGAAACACATGTTCAGTCACGTCATGGTCGGCACGAACGATCTGGAAAAATCGAAGAAATTCTACGACGCGCTCTTCAAGTCGCTGGGCGGCCGGGAGGCGATTACCGATCCGAAAGGGCGGCTGATCTATCTCCACAATGGCGGGACGTTCCTTGTCACGCCGCCGATTGATGGCGAGCCAGCCTGTCATGCCAATGGCGGCACGATCGGCTTTGCGGTCGACAGCGCCGAACAGGCCGATGCCTGGCACAAGGCCGGGATCGAAGCAGGCGGCAAGGCCATCGAAGACCCACCGGGCTGGCGAGAAGGCGGCGGCATGAAGCTCTATCTCGCCTATCTGCGCGATCCGGACGGCAACAAGATCTGCACCATGTTGCGCGGCTAGCGCGGGATGCACGTCAACTTTGGAGGGCGGCGCGGCAAGCGTCGCCCTTTTTTGTGCGCGCCAGCCCCCGGAAATTGGCCCCACGGGCTCGACCTTGGCTGCAAAGCGGGTAATGATTTCTCCATGACGGAGTTTACTCACTATACGCTGATTGCGGACGGGCAGGTGTTCGAGCCGAACGCCGATTACGAGACCGAGATCGGTCCGTGCATCATGGGCATGAAGGTCTGGGCGACCGACCCGGAACAGGCCGCGGACATGATTTCTGTCATCGGCAAGCGGCTTGGCTTCAAGATGGACGGCGAGTTGCAGGTCTATGTGACCGAGCCGGACGTGCCAGCGGAAGACCAGCCCTTCGGATACGATGTTCAGTTCACGACCTATTCAGACCTTGACGATGACGAGGAGGATGGGATCGAGGGCGAAGAGCCAAAATGGATTCACTGAGGGGAAGGCGGACATGATGAGAATTTTGGGGGTGAGCGCGGCGGCCATGCTGTTGAGTGGCTGCGTCGCTATGGATGTTCAGGACATTCAGGTGAACACCTCACCCGAAGTTTCCCATTTTCCCGGCGTCACCAAAGCGGGAACGGATCTGCCCTTTTCCAAGGCCGTGCGGGTGGGCGACGTAATCTATCTTTCCGGCGAACTGGGCATTGATCCGGCAACGAATGAACTCGCGTCCGGAGGCGTAGGCCCTGAAACCAGCATGATCTTTGCGAATATCGAACGGACCCTTGCCGAGTTCGATGCCGACCTTTCTGATGTGGTAAAATGTTCAGTTTTCTTGGGCGACATGGCGGCTTATGGCGCAATGAACGCGGCTTATGACGCAGCGCTGCCGGACCCCAAACCGGCGCGGTCGACCTTTGGTGTCAATGGTCTGGCTCTTGGGGCAGAGGTCGAGATCGAGTGTCTCGCCGTCACGCCCTGACCCAATCAGGCGAGTGCGAGGCGATAGTCTGCGCGCGCAAGCCGGGCCGGCAGGATGAACTCTTTTAGCGCGCTGCCGCGAACACGTTCCAGCAGATCATCGGCGCGGGCGAGGGCGTCGCCGTCAAGCGCCGCATAGGCGTCGAGCGCTGCCTGCAAACGCCATAGCGGGAAGGTGCGCGCAGCGGCTGGACCTTGCGTATCCTCAATGTCGATCTCGATCTGGCCGACCGCGCGCGGCACATGTGTGCCGGGGGAAGCGGTCTCGGCCCAGTTGGCGAAGAGTTGCGCGGTCTGGTGCAGGGCCGGGAATTGCTCGCGCATCTGGCGGGCGAGGATGGGCACCAGCGTAACGGGGATTTCGTCATTGGCGGGCAGGTCGCCCTGAGGCGGGGAGCCTGCCTTCACGCGCTCGACCCAGTCGGCGACCTTGGGCGCATAACGTCTCATCAGATCACCCGAAGCCGGGTCCCGATAGAGATGCGCATAGAGCGGGCCATAGAGCGCGAAGTCCGCCAGCGTGGCGCGGCCGCCCAGCGCATAGGGATGCACTTCCAGATGCGCGGAGAATTCGCGGAGGAAAGCCTCATAGCTCTGCTCGATCGCCGGTGCAGTGGTCGGCGAGACACCCAGCGGGGGCAGGGCGCCCTTGAAGCGTTCGCCATTGCGCTTGCCGATCTCGTATTGCTCCGGCGCCGGGCGGTCCGGGGCCGAGATTGCCCCGAATTCCTGATAGGCCCAGTCTTCATTATAGTTCCAGCGATAGTGCATGGCGGGAATGACCAGCCACTCATCGGCATAGAGTTGCAGCAGCTGGGCGACAAAGGCCTGCACCGGGCCGTCCGGGATCGCAGGCGGGGAGAGGCCTTCGGCGGCTTCGATGTGTTCGATGATGTCGGTCGTGTCCTGGACAATCTCGCCGTCCGGCGTCTTCATCACCGGGATCACGGGCCAGCCGACCGAGGGCAGGATGATGTCGCGATAAACCTGTTGGGTTGCCAGCTCCTCGACATAGTCCACGCCGCGCCAGTCGAGATAGGCGTGCGCCTTGCCCGTGTAATAGCTGACGTCGGCGCCGTACAATGTATAGCCGGGCATAGATCCTCCGAAGGCTTTGGTGGGCTGGGCCCTGTTTTGGGCTAGCGGGGCGAGGCTGGCAAGGCTGACCTCGGGCGACCATGTGCGCGGCGGGGCCTTGTCCTGCAGGTTCAACCGGGCCACATCAGTGAGGTTACTTTCACTCGAATGGACAGGACCTCAGCACATGACCCTCACTCAGGTATCCGTATGGCAATCCTTTGGCGGCACGTTGTCCGTGCATGATCATGAGAGCGCGCTGCAGAACTGTACGATGCGGTTTGCGGTCTATACGCCGTCGCAGGCCGATCCGGAGAAAGTGCCGGTGCTGTGGTATCTCTCCGGCCTGACCTGCAGCTGGGCGAATGTGATGGAGAAATCCGGACTGCAGCGGGCAGCCTCCCGGCACGGCATCATGATTATTGCGCCGGATACGAGCCCGCGTGGCGACGATGTGCCGGATGATGAGGCTTATGATCTGGGTCAGGGCGCGGGCTTCTATCTGACGGCCACGCAAGAGCCGTGGGCGAAGCACTACAAGATGGATCAGTACATCACGGATGAGCTGACCAAGGTGATCGCAGAACACTTTCCTTATGCCGACATGGACCGACAGGGCATCTTCGGTCATTCCATGGGCGGTCATGGCGCGATCACGCTGCACCTGAAGCATCCGAAAATATACAAATCCTGTTCGGCGTTCAGCCCGATCACAAGCCCGGCGCAGGTTCCTTGGGGCCAGAAGGCCTTCACCGCCTATCTCGGCGAACCTTCCGTGGCATGGGAGCAGTATGATGCGACCGAACTCGTCAAGGAGCGCCAGACCAAGGCGACGATCCTCGTGGATACCGGCACGGCCGACACATTTCTGGAACGAGAACTGAAGCCGGAAATCTTCACCGACGCCTGCGCAAAGCATGGCCAGCGGCTGGATTACAATATGCGCGATGGCTACGGCCACGATTACTATTTCATCGCGACCTATATGGACGAGCATATTGCCCATCATGCGCGGGCGCTGGGGGCTTAGGCGCCGCAGAGCGTCTCTGGCTAAACCTGTTCAGCTTCCAGAAAAGTGATCAGGTCATCCAGATCTTCCCGAACCAGGAGGCTGGATATTTCGCTGTCGCCACCAAACTCCAGCCACGTGCCAGCTTCGTCATGGGGCCGCAGCATGCGTACATGCTCGATATTCACGACGCGCACCTTGTTATTGTTTTTCTGATGCAGGACGAGGAATTCAGCCATGGGATTTCACGCTCCGGATTGTAGAGCCTGCGTGTAACACCAGATCGAGTATCTGCAAGGGATGCCGCGTGCCCAGACGCGATGGACTAGACTGCCTTGGCATGGCGCTGCGGCGCGGGCTTGTAGCGACCATCAAGACATTGGGCGACCGTGCGCAGGAAAAGGCGTGCGTCTGGTGGTACTTGGATAGTGCTGCCGGCGATCCGGCACAGGCCTGCGGACTGGAGAAAGCGGGCGGTTTCAAGCGCGTCGGCGAGGCTGTCGGGGGCAGCGCCCATTTCGCGGCAGAGCCCGTCCACGTCCACTTCCATCTGGCACATCAGCGTCTCGATGGCGCGGGCGCGCAGGCGGTCATCCTCAGTCAGCGCGACACCACGCTCGACCGGTAGGCGACCCGCTTCAATCGCTGCGCGCCATGCGGTCCGCTCCTTGAAGTTCTGGATGTAACCGCCCGAAAACTGGGAGATTGCCGTGCTGCCTATGCCGACCAGCGTATCGCATGGATCGTCCGTATAACCCTGGAAATTGCGGTGAAGCGCGCCCGTGCGGGCGGCTTGAGTGAGCGAGTCGTCGGCGCGAGCGAAATGATCAAGGCCAATGGCCTGGTAGCCTGCCAGTTCCAGCGTGCGCGCGCCTGCCTCGGCCTGTTCAAAGCGCGCTTCAAGGCCGGGAAGGGCATCTTCGTCGATAGCGGCCTGATGTTTGGCGAACCATGGCACATGCGCGTAGCCGAACAGCGAGATGCGGGCGGCGCCCATCTCGGTGGCGAAATGCGCGGCTTCCTCGACATCCGTGACCGTTTGGTGGGGCAAGCCATACATGAGGTCCATATTGATCGCACCGATCCCTGCTTCATGCAGTCGGGCGATGCCCTCGCTGAGGAGGACTTTCGGCTGAATGCGGCCCACGGCTTGCTGCACGGTGGCGGAGAGCGTCTGGACGCCGAAGCTGACGCGATTGACGCCGGAGGCCGCCATGGCATGGATGAAATCCGGGGTCAGGCCACGCGGGTCTATCTCGACCGCGATCTCGGCGCCGGGACGCAGGCCAAAGGCGCGGCTTGCATGCGCGACAAGGTCCTTGAAGTCTTCGGCTGAAAGCGCATTGGGAGAGCCGCCCCCAAAATGCAGGTGCGCCATCCCGTCATGGGCCCCCAGCGCCCTGGCCCAGAGGTCGATTTCGCGATGCAATGTCTCCAGATAGGCAGCAATGCGCATGTAACCATTCGGCACGCTGGTCGCGCATCCGCAATAGAAGCAAAGCTTCTCGCAGAACGGCACGTGGATATAGACTGAGATCGGTTTGTCCGGCGCAGTCTGGCTGGCCCAGATCCCGGCCTCTGTTTCCGCCACCTGCGGCGTGAAATCCGCCGCGGTGGGATAGCTTGTATAGCGCGGGACGGGGCGCGACGCGAAAGGAATCCATGCCTGTTTCATGGCGATGGTCCTAGCAATGGTGGGCGGCCCGGTGACTACGCAAAAGCCCTTATATCAAATGCGGCTCGACGTCGCTGGCGCCACCGCCTAGGGTCAGGGGCACTCAGAGGAGATGTCCATGATACGATCAATCCTTTCCGCTACCGCGGCTTTGCTGCTGGTTGCGCCTGCGCTGGCGGGTCCTGATGATTTCAAACCCGGTATGGCGATCCCTGCTTTCGGGAAAGTGGCGAGTGTGCCGGATGCCGAGCGGCTGTCCAAGGACGCCGTCTTCAAGATCGCATTCGACACGGCGGCGCCTGCTGAGCCGGGCAAGGTGAACCGGACATTGGAAAGCGCAGCGCGTTTCCTGAACATGCACGAGGCGGTCGGTATCCCTGCTGCCAACATCAAGCTGGCGGTGGTTGTGCATGGCGGAGCCTCGGCGGACCTTGTGGCAGGAGCAGGTAACGCGAATGCGCCCTTGGTGGCCGCGCTCGCAAAGCACCGTGTCCGTATTATTCTGTGTGGCCAGACTGCAGCCTATCGCGACATCGAGAAATCAGATTTGCTGCCGGGTGTCGAAATCGCGCTCTCGGCAATGACCGCGCACGCGAAACTGCAACAGGATGGCTATTCGCTGAACCCGTTCTGACGGCTCAGTCCATCGCCTCGGCTTTCAGCCAGATGCCTTCGCGTTCGCCCACGCGCCGCTCGACCAGCAGGCGGGCGACCTGATGGTCATCCTCGAAGACGTTCCCTGTCAGACTGTCGAGCAGGGCCTTGGCGAGATTGTCGAGGTCCATCCAGGGCGCATCGCCTGTGTATTCCATCATGATGTGAACGGAGTAATCCCCATAGCCGGGCCGCAGGGGCGGGAACTCCTTGCGAAAGAATTCCTTGAGCAGGGTCTTGTAATATTTCGCCTGCGTCGTCAGGCCGTGACAGCGCACTTCGAGCGCGCCTTCATCGGTGATGCGCGCGCGCACCTTTCCGGCGGAAACCCATTCGGCAAGGCTCATCCCCGCATCCGATGACGTGACTGCATGCGCGCCTCGACCGCTTCCTTCGAGGCCTTCAGGCCGAGACCCGTTTGTTCGCGCAGCAGTTTGATGGCAAGGATTTTCTTGCGGTCGTCGGTTGCCCGGTCGATCTCGGCCCACTTGGCCTTGGTGACCTTCGACAGGGCTTCTTCGATCTGGGCCTCGGTCATGAGGGGTGGCGAGAAGGAATTAAGTCCGATCCCGCGCACGAGAAAACCGAGCGCGAAGGCCAGCGCGGCGACAAGCAGCGTCGCCGGTTGTGACAGTGCCTGGGCGAGAGCGTTCATGGGCAGTCCTGGCGTCTTCCGGAAATGTATCTCGGTCCGGCCCCGTTGGGCCCCGCGAACCCGCAATCTAGGCGAGGCCGTCAGGACCGCGCAAGACACGAATGGGGGAGAAGGTGGCGCCTGTTGAAGGTCGCCGGGTTCAAAGCTCGGATGCGACCACGCCGCCGGCGATGCCAAGTCCGAACAGTCCGAACAGTGCCATGGACGCTGTAACCACCCAATTGTGGGTGCGATACAGCACAGCCTCTTCGGGGCTGGTGGGGTTCACCCATGCATATATCTGGCGCTGCTCTGCCTGCAATTGGTCGAACCGCCGTTTCAGCTTGCGATGTGCCTTGGCGTCCGAGGAGCGCCGTGACCCGAGATCGACCCGATGGCCGGTATAGGCCTTGCCGTCATACTCGTAGCGGTAGGTCACCTGCGTTTCGTACAATGTCAGCGCGCGTCGCACCTTTGCGCGGATTCCGGACCGGGCCACGCCATCCCGTCCCGTACGAATTTCACTGCTTTCGATCAGGGCTGGTGCCCTTTCCCAGTTGCTGGAGCCGAGATAGCGATGGGTGTTCAGACCGGCCTTTCCGATGAAGAGAAGACCGACGCCGAGCATGACCAGGCTAAAACCGAGAGCTGCAATCGTTTTCATGGCGGCTGACTAGACCACAGGCCTTAATTCCACGTTGCCATGGCCAGATAGGCCGAATGTCGCCTTGCAGCGGCGCATGGCCGTGCTACACCGCGCCGGTTCTCAGGTTTTCTACAGGGCCATCCGGCGCCAAGGGTGTCCTGTCCAACTTATTCTCGAAGGAGCTTGCACTCATGACGACGCGCACCGAAACCGACACGATGGGCCCCATCGAGGTCTCCGATGACGCCTATTGGGGCGCGCAGGCTCAGCGCAGCCTCGGAAACTTCAAGATTGGCTGGGAAAAACAGCCAGAGCCGATCATCCGTGCCCTTGGCATCGTCAAGAAGGCCGCCGCTGAAGCCAATATGGACCTCGGCAAGATGGATCCCGAACTGGGCAAAGTGATCGTGCAGGCCGCCGAAGAAGTCATTGAAGGCAAGCTGAACGATCATTTCCCCCTCGTCGTCTGGCAGACCGGGTCGGGCACGCAGTCCAACATGAATTCGAACGAAGTGATCTCGAACCGCTCCATCGAGATTCTGGGGGGCGAAAAGGGCTCAAAGAAGCCGGTTCACCCGAACGACCATGTGAACATGTCCCAGTCGTCGAACGACACGTTCCCGACGGCGATGCACATCGCGTGCGTTGAGGAAGTCGTTCATCGCCTGGTGCCGGCGCTTCAGGTTCTGCACAATGCGCTCGATTCCAAAGCCAAGGAATGGGCCGACATTATCAAGATCGGCCGCACGCACACGCAAGACGCAACGCCCGTCACGCTCGGCCAGGAATTTTCCGGTTACGCGCAGCAGCTGGCCAATGGCATCGAGCGCATCGAACTGACGCTGCCAAAGCTGATGGAACTCGCGCAAGGCGGCACGGCCGTCGGCACGGGCCTCGCCTCGCCGGTCGGATTTGCAGAAAAGGTCGCCGAGAAGATCGCTGGCATTACCGGCCTGAAATTCACGACCGCACCGAACAAGTTCGAAGCGCTGGCCGCGCATGACGCGATGGTGTTCACGCATGGGGCGATCACCACCGTGGCCATGTCCTGCTTCAAGATCGCCAATGATATCCGTTTCCTTGGGTCCGGCCCGCGTTCCGGCCTTGGCGAACTGGCCTTGCCGGAAAACGAGCCGGGCAGTTCGATCATGCCGGGCAAGGTCAACCCGACCCAGTGCGAAGCGCTGACCCAGGTTTGCGCGCACATTCATGGCAACAATGCCGCCATCGGCTTTGCCGACAGTCAGGGCCATTTCGAGTTGAACGTGTTCAACCCGATGATGGCCTACAACTTCCTCCAGTCGGTGCGCCTTCTGGCCGATGCGGCGGTGAGCTTCACGGAGAATTGCGTTGTCGGAATCGAGCCACGGCTCGAGAATATCCAGCGCGGCCTCGAGAATTCCCTCATGTTGGTGACGCCGCTGAAGGAAAAGTATGGCTACGACCGCGCTGCCAAGATCGCCAAGACGGCCCACAAGAACGGGACGACGCTTCGCGAGGAAGCGATCAAGGACGGCATTCCCGGCGAAGATTTCGACAATATCGTCGATCCGTCCAAGATGATCTCGCCTGGCTGATATGCTATGAGCGCGCATGCTGGATTTTGATCCCGAGACGTTTGGCGCGCTCAATGCGGATGATTATGACGCCCTCCATGATCCGGGGACGACGGAGGATTCTGTCGCCTTGATTGCGGAACTGGCTGGCAAGGGCCGCATTCTTGAGTTGGCAATCGGCACAGGCCGCATGGCCCTGCCACTGGCAAGCCGCGGCTTTGCCATATCCGGCATCGAAGGCTCCGCCGCCATGGTGGAGAAGCTGCGCGAAAAGCCGGGCGGGGCAGACATTCCGGTCGTCATCGGCGATATGGCCGACTGTGCCATAGACGGCGATTTCGAGTTTGCTTTCCTCGTCTTCAACACGCTGTTCAACCTGACAAGTCAGGACGCTCAGGTGCGCTGTTTCCGCCATGTTGCTGACAGGCTGGTACCCGGCGGTGGGTTTCTGGTGGAAACCTTTGTGCCGGATTTTTCCGGGTATCACGACAATCAGAGCATGCGCACGACGCAGATTGGCTTCAAGTCCCTTTGGTTTGAAGCGAAGATGCATGATCCAACCCGGCAAGTGATCCAATACCAGCGCGTGCGTATCGCCGAGGGCGGTACAAAACTTGTGCCGCTGGTCATGCGCTATGCCTGGCCGCAGGAAATGGACCTGATGGCAGAGTTGGGCGGCCTGATGCTGGAACACCGCTGGGGCGGATGGAAGCGAGAGCCTTTCACCCCCGAAAGCAGGATGCACGTTTCATTGTACAGGAAACCGGCAGACTGAAGTCTCCCGGCCAGTTTCTTCACGCCTGCGGTTGCGCCGCAGGGGGAAGATCGCCATACGGCGGCAAACATCTTCCTGCCCTCAGATCGAAGAGTGTCATCCCGTGGTAAAATCGACTTTTGCAGCCTTCGCAGATCGCCTTGGCGCCCAGGGCCTGTCGCAGGCCAGCTTCACCCAGTTCACGCCGAACCGGATCAAGATCGAATTGCTGTCCGGCCTGACAGTCGCCTTGGCGCTCGTGCCGGAGGCCGTGGCTTTCGCTTTCGTGGCGGGCGTGCACCCGCTGGTCGGGCTGTATGCGGCCTTCATTGTCGGCCTCGTGACGGCCGTGATTGGTGGCCGTCCGGGCATGATATCGGGCGCGACCGGCGCGCTGGCCGTGGTGATGGTTTCTCTGGTGGCGCAGCATGGCGTTGAGTACCTGTTCGCGACTGTTGTGCTGATGGGTATCCTGCAGCTGGCGGCGGGCATTTTCCGGTTCGGAAAATTCATCCGTCTTGTGCCGCATCCGGTGATGCTCGGCTTCGTGAACGGCCTCGCCATCGTGATCTTCATGGCGCAGCTGACCCAGTTCCAGGTGCCGGGCACGGCTGAAGTGTCGGCGCACGGCATGTCGGGCGGGGAATGGATGAGCGGCTGGCCGCTCGCGGTCATGCTGGCGCTGGTTGGCCTGACCATGGCGATCATCTGGCTGTTGCCCAAATTCACCAAAATCATTCCTGCGCCACTGGCCGGGATCGGCATTGTCGCTGCCGTGGTGATCGGGTTCGGCCTGGACGTGCCGCGCGTGGGCGATCTCGCCTCCATTCAGGGCGGCCTGCCGAGTTTCCATATGCCGAGCGTGCCGCTGACATTTGAGACGTTCAAGATCATCCTGCCCTACGCGGTCATTCTCGCAGCTATCGGCCTCATCGAGAGCCTGCTGACGCTCAATCTTGTCGGGGAGATCACCGGCAAGCGAGGCGGAGCGAGCCAGGAGTGCGTGGCGCAGGGCACCGCAAACCTGATCACAGGCTTCTTTGGCGGCATGGGCGGCTGCGCCATGATCGGCCAGTCGATGATCAATGTGAAATCCGGCGGACGTACGCGCCTCGCAGGCATCGCCGCCGCACTGTTCCTGCTGGCCTTCATTCTCGTTGGTTCTGGCCTCATCGAACAGATCCCGTTGGCCGCGCTGGTCGGCGTCATGTTCATGGTCGTGATCGGCACATTCGCATGGAACAGCCTGCGCATCATGACGCGGATCCCGCTGCTGGACGCCGCCGTGATCGTACTGGTGACCATCGTCACCGTCTTCTATGACCTGGCGACGGCTGTGGTCGTTGGAGTGATCGTCTCGGCGCTCGCCTATGCATGGAACAATGCTCGCCGCATCCACGTCATCGAGCGTGACAGCGTGCGCACACCGGGCGCGCATGTCTACGAGATCGAAGGCCCGCTTTTCTTCGGATCGACCGATGGTTTTGCCGAACTGTTCCATCCCGAAACCGACCCAGATGTGGTGATCGTGGATTTCATGCGCTCGCGTGTTGTGGACCAGTCCGCATTGCAAGCGATCGAAGACCTTGCGCGTCGTTATGAGGCCCTCGGAAAGACCCTGCAGCTGCGCCATCTTTCGCGTGATTGCCACAAGTTGCTCAGCAAGGCCGGGCAACTAATGGTCGATTCCGATGATGATCCCGAATACGCGATTGCGGTGGATTATTCGGTCAAGACAGGTGCCTTCAGCGGAGCGCACTGACGCGCGCCTGCGACGTAATCTCCTTGCCTCGGATCGGCAGTTCCGCCACTAGGAACGCCAATCAGAAACTTGGAGGAACAGGCGCATGGATATGGATTTCAGCAATTTATTTTCGGTGGCCGGCAAGACCGTCGTGATTACGGGCGGCTCGCGCGGCATTGGCGAAATGATCGCGGCAGGCTTTCTGGCAAATGGCGCGAAGGTGATCATTTCCTCGCGCAAGGCGGATGCCTGTGAGGAAACGGTCGAGCGTCTGAAAGCAAAATATGGTGGCGAAATCTATGCCATTCCGTCCGATGTGGGCCAGATGGTCGGCATCGAACACCTCGCCAACACGCTCGCCGAGCGGGAAGAAAAGGTCGACGTTCTGGTCAACAATGCCGGTGTGGCATGGGGCGCCAAGCTGGAAGAATTCCCAGAGCATGGCTGGGACAAGGTGATGGACGTCAATGTGAAGGGGCTCTTCTTCCTGACCCAGAAGCTGATGCCGCTGCTGCGCAAGGCGGCGAGCGCGGACTCTCCGGCCCGCGTGATCAACATCGCCTCGATTGACGGCATGCACACCTCAGCGATGAGCGGCTTTGCCTATGGCACGTCCAAAGCGGCCGTCATCCATCTGACGCGCTTCATGGGCGCGCATCTGGCCGGTGAGCATATTCTCTGCAACGGCATCGCGCCGGGCCCATTCCCGACCTATATGCTATCCACCGGCGTCGGCTTCAAAGGCGAAACCGAAGGCGTCGACTGGCAGAAGATTGGCGACCAGAATCCGTCTGGCCGGGTGGGCCAGCCCTCCGACATTGCCGGCCTCGCCATGTTCCTGTCATCCAAGGCCTCCAATTATATCACCGGGCACACCGTCCCGTGCGATGGTGGCATTGTCTCGTCCAGCTAGAGCTGCGGGAACCAGAGAAACGTCGACGCTCCGAAAATGCCGATCGCGGTAAAGACGGTGGCCGCTGCGACAAGCAGACTGGCTGCCGCCTTTGCGGGGGCGGAGCGACTGCGGCGGGCGGCACAATAGAGTTCAAGCACGGCCAGCGGAATCAGGTAGCTGCCATAGGTGATGATGATGTCGGCAGGTCCGCTCATCGTGCTGTTCATCCAGCGAGGGGACTGGTTGATCATTATCCAGCCCATCAGGCCGACCCGAACGAACCAGACGCCATTGGCAACCATGAACAGGCGCATTGCCCAGCGTTGATGGTCGGCGAGTCGGCGCGCCAACGCAAAGCGGATTGTGTAAAAGGCGCAAACCAGGATCAACACGGCGTTCAGCGACACGCTGGCGGCTCCCACTAGAGACAGGTATGTGTCGCGTCCCCACGTCAGCCAGAGCCCCCCCAGTGCAAGGGTGCAAGCCAGCACCAAAAAGATGCGGCCAGACCATCTGTGCAGGGTTGGGAACCGCCGCCGCAGAACCGGAATGAGCTGTATGAGGCCCGTCAGCGTCATTGCGGCCGCCAGCAAGACGTGACTTGCAAACATCAGATTGCCCGCATCGTCGCCCGGAACATGGCCTTTGATGAGTTGCTTGTCGTTCCACCCTGCGAAATTTCCCGTGGCTGTGCGGGTGCCATAATGAGCAATGATAAAGGCGATGAAGGCCAGTTGGCCGACCGCAGCAATGCAAAACCACGCAATGCCTGTGCGGCTCAGGAGCTTGTTCCATTTTCCAAGATTTTGTGAAGTGGGTGCCACGCGCAATCCTTCCATGTTTCAAACAGGGAAGGTGTGGTCAGGATCGCCGACATCGTCTTGCCGATTTGGAAATCGGCGAGGATTTCCGCAGAAAACCGTCGATATTGCTCCGGTAAGCTTCTAAGCTTGTCCCCGTTGCTGGCCAACTGGAAGAGATGCTTATGAAGATCGCCCAAATACGCATTGAGAACGATGGCATGTTCAGGCACGGCCTGCCATTTGGTCCAGTTGCTCCGCTTACACTGTATTGGGCGGCGTTTGCGCTTTCGGTATGTGCTTTCATTGCCGAGTATTTTGTCGGCGGCATTGTCCCCCAGCTCGGTGTTGTGCTGGTGCTCATCGGTTTCGTGCCTTGCGGTATGGCCTGGCTTTTGTCGCGCGAATTGTTCCGGCAGGAAACCGAGCGAAAAGCCTGGCCGCTCGTCGTGGTCGTGACGCTCTATTTGACCTGCCTGATCAGTTATGTGGTCCCGGAAGGGCATGCGGGCAGACTGGTCGGAATGGTGGCCAGCATGAAGGGGCTGATTGGGTCAGCCATGCTGCTCATGACTTTCGTGGAGGCCATTGATGGCTTGAAGGCCTCATCTGCGGAGCGACGGTTCCGCTTATGCTTTGCGGGTGGTTATGCCGCGATCGTCTTTGTTTCCCTCATGAACGACCAGCGCGGACTCGATGTTTGGCAGGAAGAGTTCAGGATTGTCGCCGCCACGCTCGCATTGGTCGGTGCAAGCGCGGCAGTGCTCTATCGAAGGCAAAATCCTCTTGCGCAGACCAAGCGGCCAAAGTCAGCGGCAGGACATCCGGCGCTTGCCTTGCGACTAGAGCGTCTGATCGAGACTGATCACGTGTTTCTGGAACCCCAGATAAAAGTCGCCGATGTAGCCGAACGTTTGCGCGAACCGGAATACAAGATCAGCCAATGCATCGTATCCGACCTTGGCTTCGCCAATTTCAACCAGATGATCAATTCCTACCGCATAGCCGAGGCGAAGCGCAGGCTTGCCCGTCCTGATCTTGAGGGTCAGCCTATCCTGTCCATCGCGATGGATTGCGGATTTGGCTCGCTCGGCCCATTCAACAGGTCATTCAAGGCGATGACAGGTCTGACGCCGAGCGCGTATCGCCGGCAGGCGGCGGTGCAGTGAGGGCTGGCGATTGGCGCGGTGAAGACTAGACTGCGCGACACAGAATCACTTCCCGCCAAGAAAGGCCGTCTCCATGGCAAACGCTCCCGTCGGATCCAAATCCAACCCGTCCCAGTTCGATATCCTGGACAAGCTGGCCGAGGACGAGCCGTACTTCGTGATCCGAGCGCATGATCCGCTATCTTCGGCGCTGGTCGAGCTGCACGCCTATATCGGCGCAGGCCAGTCCGGCGCGGCCCACAACAAGCTGGCCGAGATCATGGCGATGACGGCCGCCAAAGCCCCGCGCCCGGCCTCCAGCCCGAAATATCGCGAAACCTTCGCCATCTCGCTGGCCATGGAACAGTGGCGCGAGACGCATTCCGGCGATTAAGGGATTTGCCGGTTTGCAGATTGCGCCCGTCACGCTGGAGAACCGTTTCGTACGGCTCGTGCCGTTTGACATTGACGCGCATGCCGAAGCGTTACGGGACATGGCTGAGCGGTCCGGCCAGCGGCTGGCGACGTGGCCGTATTTCAATCCGCCGGGTGACTGGATTTCGGTTTGGGTAAAAGCGATCCGGAAACGCGCAGAGGCTGGCACACTGGTGCCATTTGCCGTCCTGACGCCGGAGGGTCGCTTCGCTGGGATGAGCGCCTATCTCAACCCGGATGCAGTGTCGAAGAATGTCGAGATCGGCATGACGATTTATGCGCCTGAATTTCAGGGTGGCGCGACAAATCCCGCTTGCAAGCATTTGCTGCTCGGCCATGCCTTTGGTCAGGGAGCAATCCGCGTCTGTTTCAATGTGGATGAACGCAATGCCCGGTCTCGTGCAGCAGTGACCAAGCTGGGCGGCGTGCAGGAAGGCGTCCTGCGCGATAATCGCGTCCTGCCGGATGGTTTTGTCCGCACCACTGTGGTGTTCTCGATCCTCGCCCGCGAATGGCCCGGCGTGAAAGAGGGCCTGGAGGCGCGGCTGGCGCGTTTCGAGAGGAAGGACTGATGGTGGAACCGATCAATCTCAACAAGTTTCGAAAAGCGAAAGCCAAGGCCGAGAAAGACAAGTTGGCCAAGGAAAACCGCGCGAAATTCGGACGCACCAAGTCCGATCGATCCCTGGAGCAAGCGCGCGCGGACAAAGCGCGCCGGGAGACCGAAGCCCATCGCCGGGACGATGATCCCGAAGACCATGGTTAATCAGGTCTTACCAACCGGCCTCTGACTTGCAGTGTCCCTTCTGACTTTGTTTCAAAGCGGGAGGACACGCCAATGGGTCGCATTCTGGGAAAATTCGTGGTGGCCGGTATCGCATTTGCGGCCGGGATCACTTGGGGCATCGTGGCTGACGCGGCTGAAGCCGGTATTCCGATCCGCACGCTGCTTGGTTTTTAGTCTTCCGTTCAGCTAGCCGGTTCTTCCGGATACAGGATCGAATTGATCAGGGCGTCATCCATGCGGCGGCCTGAAACGCGCTCCAGTGCGCTGAAGATCGGCTTGGCCTGTTTGTCTTCGAGCAGGGGGATTGACTGGGCCAATTCGGCGGCGCGGGCATAACGCAACTGGGCTGTGGCCATATCGCCGCGCGCCTCCGCACATGCACCCAGATTATGAAGAATGGCAGGGGCGTGGGTCCATTCGCGTCCCAATTCGTCCCACTGTGCGCAGGCCCCCATGAAATTGCCATTCTTGGTGGCCTTCACGGCAGCGGCGAAGCGAGGGTCGTTCTGGGCTTCTGGGGTCAGGCCGTCCGTCATGATTTCGGCGCGCATGGTCTGGTAGTAAGGCGCGATATCATTGCGGAACCGGCGAACGGCTTCCACGGTCGCATCCCGCACCATGCCAATCGGGGCATTGTAGGGATCGTAGCTGGACTGGTGAGGATCGCGCCAAACGCCGAGGTCATGGCCGCGATCTTCGTATTCGGCCACGTCGACGCATGTTTCCCGATTTGCCCCGCCCAGCTGTTGCTGGCTGAAGACCAGCCGGTTGGTGCGATAGTCCACCAGATTGGCGGTGACAACGACTTCGACGGTTTCTTCGCGACATTCCGTTTCAACGATGGCGCGGTGTTCGCAATCGAACAGGCCGTCATATTCAACGCATCGCTTCTCGCGTTCAAAGCGCGTTTCGGCATCCCAGGACTCTATGTCGACCCGGCCCTCATAAATTCCGGCCGGATCGCCGGACGGCAAGGTGAACCAGTAGGATCCATCCAGCGTGACCTGTTCGATCATGTCGGCGAACTCGGCTTCTGCGACATTCCCGGCTGGCCCGCGGAACTGGCCCACGGCGACATCGCGATATTCTGCGGCCTGAGGAAAGCCAGGCGCCATGCGCGCCTCATAGTCATATCCGGGCGTGGCACAGGCAGCGGCCAAAGCGGGCAGGAAGAATAACAGGGCGTGTCTCATGTGGAGAGCCTTCAACAGTTTCAAGTCAGTAGCGTTGAGAGATACTGAACAGACACTGAACCATGCAATGGCTGTCTTTGCGTAGGGGAAAATCTTGACCTTGGGGGAGGGTGCCGCCACCTGTCTCGCAACATTGATGGAGCTCTAAATGACAAGTTCACTGTTCACCCCCTTCAAGATGAAATCCCTCGACTTGCCTAACCGCATCGTGATGGCCCCGATGACGCGGTCGAAGTCGCCGAACGGCGTGCCGGGCAATGATGTTGCAGACTATTATGCGCGTCGCGCCGAAAACGAGGTTGGCCTGATCCTGACCGAAGGCACCACAATCCGCCGTGGTGGGGCATCGAACGACCCGAACGTTCCGAACTTCCATGAGCCGGACTCCCTGGCTGGTTGGAAAAATGTGGTTGAGAAGGTCCACGCCAAGGGTGGCAAGATCGCGCCCCAGATCTGGCATATGGGCATGGTGCGCAAGGAAGGCAGTGGTCCGAATCCGGACGCGCCGACCGACAGCCCTTCGGGCATGACGCATACCGGTAAAGCTGTGATTGAGGCACCGACATCAGCTGAAGTCGACGACATGGTGCTCGCATATGCTGACGCCGCCGCTGAAGCGGAAAAGCTCGGTTTTGACTGTGTCGAAGTGCATGGCGCGCATGGCTACCTGATCGACCAGTTCTTCTGGGATGTCATGAACAAGCGCGATGACAAGTTCGGCGGCACATCGCTGGTCGACCGCGCCAGCTTTGCCTCTGATATCCTGAAGGAAATTCGCAAGCGTGTCTCTCCGGATTTCCCGATCATCCTGCGCTACTCGCAGTGGAAACAACAGCAATATGATGCGCGCCTGGCTACGACGCCGGAAGACCTCGAAGCTTTCCTGAAAGTGTTCGTCGATGGCGGCGTGGACGTATTGCACGCGTCCCAGCGCCGCTACTGGGAACCCGAATTCCCTGAGGTCGATGGCGAGAACGGTCTGAACGGTGCAGGTTGGGCCAAGAAGCTGACTGGCCTGCCCACCATTACCGTCGGGTCGATTGGCCTGTCAGGCGATTTCATCAAGGCTTTCCAGGGTGAGGGTTCGGGGACACGGTCGCTCGATGACCTCGAAGAGCGCTTGTCGCGCGGTGAGTTTGACCTTGTTGCGGTTGGGCGCGCGCTGCTTCAGGATCCGGCATGGGCCCGCAAGGTGCATGAAGGTCGCCTTGATGAGTTGAACGATTATGATGCAGCGAGTTTGGCAACGCTATCTTAGGTCGATTTAGACTTGCATCCGATCGTCAGGAATGGTTTTGGTTAATTCAGCTGGGCCGAAGGTGGCTATTCCGCCAAGGTCCAGTTGGATGGTGGGGACAGTTTAGGCCATCCCGATACAATTTGACGATGAAGGCGTGTGGGGGACCCGTACATCACACGCACTTTGTCCGCGCTTCGACGCCACCTGCGCGATAGCCGTCTTGTTCGGATGATCTATTCCCCCTTCTGACGCGGGCCAAGCCCGTACCAAAGTGAGATGCCTTCACACCAGCATCTCGCTCGACCCTGCAAGGCCGCGTCCCGCACACCTGACGCGTCCCTGCAGGGTTTTTTTGTGGTCAGTTCGGGTCAGGCGGTGCTGTAGGACTCGGCCAGCCATGCCCTGACTTCAGAGTCGACATCTTCGGCAGATACGAGCCGAACCTTGTGCGTGCACATACTGCCCGGCTTTTCTGCCGCTAAACGATCAGATCAAGTGGTCTTGTCGCTATTGTCGAAGGATTTGGCAGGCGTGCATCGGGCCTCGTCATTGTCTTGCCCGGACATCTGCCTGTCCTTTATGCCGAGCAAGCTGGCCTGGAACTCCTTCAACAGGTCCGCATCCTGTTCAGTAGGATTCTCCAGCTCCTGCAGTGCAGCCACGCGTTCTTCGAGCCACATGGTTGCTTTGGCAGTTCCATCACCGACCACGGGGTTGCATGCAGTAGGATTGGACGGCGCATCTGCCTGTGCGGGCAATAGAGAAGACACGATGGCAGCGGCTATCAGAAAGACGGGCTTCTTCATCCTCAAGGGTTCCAAATTCAATTTTTGGGAGCATGACATGGCACTGGCATATTCACAATATTCGTGTGTGCCGCAAACCCTGCCCAACGGGGCATTCGGTGCTATATGTTCGCTATGAGTTCTAATCCGAATCGCCTGTCCATTTCCCAAATGGCCGCCGCCAAACCGCCCGCTGCCAAGAGCGAGGCGGAGTATCTGGACGGCCTGAACCCGGAGCAGCGCGAGGCCGTGCTGACGACCGAAGGCCCTCTGCTGGTGCTTGCCGGTGCCGGCACGGGCAAAACGCGCGTGCTGACCACGCGTCTCGCACACATCATCGGCACGCGGCTGGCCTGGCCGTCGCAGACGCTGACCGTGACCTTCACCAACAAGGCCGCCCGGGAAATGCGCGAGCGGGCGCTGAACATGCTGGGCGAGGCGGGCGAGGGCCTGCGCTGGCTTGGCACGTTCCACTCGATCAGCGCGCAGATTCTGCGCAAACATGCCGAACTGGCAGGGCTTAAATCGACTTTCACCATCATCGACACCGATGATCAGGTGCGCCTGTGCAAACAGATCATTCAGGCCGAGAACATTGATCCGAAACGCTGGACGCCGCGCTATCTCGCGAGTCTGATTGATGGCTGGAAGAACCGGGCGCTGACACCGGACAAGGTGCCGCCGGAAGAGGCTCACCAGTTCGCTGACGGCAAGGGCATCACCTGTTACCAGATTTATCAGGCGCGGCTGAAAGTGCTGAATGCGTGCGACTTCGGCGATTTGCTGATCCACAACATCACGATCTTCCAGAAAAACCCTGATCTGTTGAAGGAATATCACGACAAGTTCCGTTATGTTCTGGTCGACGAATATCAGGATACGAACGTTGCGCAGTATCTCTGGCTGCGCCTTCTGGCGCAGGGCTCGCAGAATATATGCTGTGTCGGTGATGATGATCAGTCGATCTATGGCTGGCGCGGGGCGGAAGTCGACAACATCCTCCGCTTCGAGAAGGATTTCCCCGGCGCGCATGTGATCCGGCTGGAAAAGAACTACCGTTCGACCAAGCATATCCTTGCCGCTGCTTCCTCGGTGATCAGTCACAACAAGAGCCGTCTCGGCAAAACGCTCTATGTCGGCGACGACAATGCAATTGATGATATTGACGCCTCCAAGGTGAAGGTGCGCGGCCTGTGGGATGGCGAGGCCGAGAGCCGCCTGATTGCGGACGATATCGAGAGCTGGGTGTCGAAGGGTGGCAGCCATGAGGATTGCGCCGTTCTGGTGCGCGCCTCGTGGCAGATGCGGGCCTTCGAGGAACGCTTCATCATGCTGGGCATACCGTACCGCGTGATCGGGGGCCCGCGCTTCTTCGAGCGCGCCGAGATACGCGATGCGCTGGCCTATTTGCGGCTTGTACGGTCGCCGGATGATGATCTTGCGTTCGAACGGGTCGTGAACCAGCCGAAGCGCGGCGTGGGAAATACATCGCTCGCCAAGCTGCAATCCTATGCGCGCGAGGATGGCCGCAGCCTGTTCGTGCTGACGCCAATGGTGCTGCAGACTGACGAGATCAAGGGCGGCGCGAAGCGCGGGCTGAACCAGTTCATCGACCAGATCAATCTCTGGCGAGACAAATTGGCCAATGGCATGCCGCATACGGAACTTGCCGAAACGATTCTCGAAGAGTCCGGCTATACCGACATGCTTCAGAAGGATCGCAGCCCGCAGGCGCAGACACGGCTCGACAACCTGAAGGAACTGGTCCGGGCGATGAGCGAGTTCGACTCACTGGCCGGCTTCTTGGAACATATCGAACTGGTCATGGACGCTTCGACCGGCGGGGCCGGGGAAGACCAGGTGCAGATCCTGACCCTGCACGGCGCCAAAGGGCTGGAATGGCCCGTCGTCTTCTTGCCCGGATGGGAAGAGGAAGTCTTCCCATCCCGCCGCAGCCTCGATGAAAGCGGCATGAAGGGGCTCGAGGAAGAGCGTCGGCTGGCCTATGTCGGCATCACGCGCGCGCGTCAGCACGCCTATATTTCCTTTGTGGCGAACCGCCAGATCTATGGCCGCTGGCAGAGCGTACTGCCTAGCCGCTTTGTTGATGAGTTGCCGCATGATCATGTCGAGGCGATTTCAGAGACGGGCTTTTCCGGCATGCCCGGTGGCGAGAGTGGATTCAGCGGATCGGTCGAAGACCTTGGCGAACGTTCGAATTACAAGAGCCCGGGCTGGCAGCGCCTGAAGGAAAATGCGGGCCGGTTCGACACGCGTCCGCCGCGAGACAATACGACCCTGTCGGCCACTTCAGGCGGACCGGCAACTTTCAAGGTCGGCACACGTATCTTCCATGACAAGTTCGGCTATGGCCGGGTGGCTCATACGGAAGGCAACAAGCTGACCGTGGATTTCGAAAAGTCCGGACGGAAGAAAGTGATCGCCACATTCGTGCAACCCGTTTGATGGTTGACCGCGCGTTCCATTCCGAATTGGATGGGTAAGGCAAAGCGGTGAGGCGATCATGGCCGGTTATCTTGAGAAGCGGCTCTATGAGGGCGAGGTCCTGCGCTATCGCGGCCAGTTCCATTGGCTCGAATATGCCAAGGCATGGGCGATGCTGATTGTCTTTGGCATCATCATCTTCGGGATTTTCTATTTTATCGCCCAGATGATCCGGCTGAACACGACCGAATTTGTGGTGACAGATCGCCGGGTTGTGAAGAAAACCGGGCTCTGGTCAGCCAATGTCGAGGAGATCACGCTCGATTCCATAGAAGGCAGTTCCCTCAACCAAGGCATCTTGGGGCGGATATTCGGCTTCGGAAAACTGTCGGTTCATGGGCGTGGTGAAACCCATATCAACTTCCCCAACATGGCCCATCCCCAGAGGTTTCGGGCTGAAGCGGAAAAATCCAAGCAGACAGCGCTTGCGCCGGGCGGGCCTCTGGTCGGCTGATCTGTTTCGCGAGAAAGGATATGCAGCACCGGGGGCCTGGTCAGGGGGGAGGGAGTCCGGCCGGCCTCATGAAGCGCGATGGGTGGAGGCGCTTGCCCGAAAGGGCGAAGGCTGACCCGGTGCTGCAGGACCTGTTCTCGCATGAACCATGCGAACGCAAACCGAATGGCGCGTTCATCTGAGGCTCATCTGGATTCCTATTCAGCGGCGGGCAGGGACCGGTCAGACGGTTCGTTCTCGTTGGCCGTGGTCTGTTCAGATATACTGTGGGCGGCTGCCTGTTCGCCCCGGACCCGATCCTTCAGGCGACCCGCCCAACGGCGAATACGGTGTGGTGCAAGCAGCCAGACAGGCGTCACCAGCAAGATCATGATTGTAGAAAAGCCAAGGCCAAATACCACGGCAGTCGCCAGTTGGACCCACCATTCGGAGCTGGCACCCCCGAAATTGATCGAGCCTTCGAAGAAGTTCACATTCATCTGAATGATCATCGGCAACAGGCCACAGATCGTCGTGCCGGTCGTCAGCAGGATTGGACGAATACGCTGGGCGGCTGTCGCGACGGCGGCTTCTTCCGGCGTGCGGCCATCGCTGAGCAGACGGTTATACGTGTCGATGAGGACGATATTGTTGTTCACCACGATCCCGGCGAGCGCGACAATGCCCGTACCGATCATCAACTGGGAAACGTAAGGCAGGACAAGCTGGATACCAACGAGCACACCGGCAGTGGATATGATTACGGCCGTCAGGGTCAGGAAGACCTGCCAGAAATTGTTGAACTCCCACAGCAGGATGATGGCCATCATGAACAGCATGGCGAGCAGGGCCCCCTGGAAGAAGGCTGCCGCATCGGCGCTATCTTCATCCGCGCCTTCAAAGCGTACCTCCACCGTGCCGGGAATATCCTGTTCGGCAACCCAGGCCTTGACCTCTTCGACGATCGCAGCGCCTGCACCCTGTTCCAAGGCATTGGCGCGGACATCCACGACCCGGGCTCCATCACGGCGCGTAATCTGGCTGACCCGCGGGGCGGGCACGCGCTCGACAAACAATGAGAGCGGAACATTGCCGCGCGGCGTGGCGATACGAAGATCGTCAATTGCGCTGGCGCTGCGGTCTGCCTGTGGGAAGCGGACGCGGATGTCGACTTCGTCATTGGCATCGTCCGGCCGATAGCGATCGACGAGCACGCCATTGGTGATTAGCTGTACGGCTGCGCCGACCTGGCTGATATCGAGTCCATACTTGCCAGCCTCGGCACGGTCGACTTCGAGCTGGTATTCGATACCGGGCAGAGGGCGCGTGTCTTCAACTTCGCGCAGGTCAGGTCGGGAATCGAGGTAGTCGCGGATCATGCGCGCAGTGGAATTGAGGGAGGCGGCATCCTCGGAGAGTAGAGCGATCTGAATGTCCTTGCCCGAGGGTGGGCCTTGTTCGCGGGCGGCGATTTCGAAGCGAAGGCCAGGAATTTCAGCCAGCCGGGTGCGGATGTTCGCGAGTGTGCGGCGGCCATTGTGCACGCCATCGGCCGTGGCCAAGTCGACCAGTAGCTGCCCAACCGTGTCGGTCGGCTTGCTGGACGATCCGTCCGGCGAAAAGATCGCGCCACCGGAGGCGCCGGCTTCGGTCGAGATGTCTTCAACGCCGTCCATGCCGGTAATTGCCACTTCGGCCCGTTTGACAAGAGAAAGCTGTTCTGCGGTGGAGAGGCTGCCCTGAGCCTGAACGAACACGAAGGCTTGTTCAGGTTCGACATCCAGAAAGAGTTCGGTCTTGTGCGGTGTCGAGCCAAACCAGACAAAGATCATCATGACCCCGGCAATGGCGACGCCCGTCACAGCCAAAGGGTGCGCCAGCAGCACTTTCAGCAGGCGAACATATCCGCCAAGCCAGCCGGTAGCCTCCGACGGATCGGCGTCTGCCGCCAATGCCGCCAGACTCTCATCGGTACCATCAGGCCGTGCGCCGATCACCGAACCGAGCACCGGCAGGAAGATCAGCGCCATGACCAGCGACGCCGACAAAACGAAAATCAGCGTAATCGGCAGATAGGCCATGAACTTGCCAGGCATCGAGTTCCAGAACAGGAATGGGATGAAAGCCGCAAGGGTTGTCGCGGTCGATGCAACCACTGGCCAGAACATCCGCTTGCCGGCCATGCCGTAAGCCTCTTTCCGGTTGAGGCCCTCGGCCATTTTTCGGTCGGCATATTCGGTTACGACAATGGCGCCATCGACCAGAATACCCACCGCGATGACCATGCCGAACATGACCATCATGTTGATCGTGTAACCAAATGCCCCAAGAAGCAGGAACGCCATCACGAAGGAGGCGGGGATGGAGATACCCACCAGCAGCGCGGAGCGCCAACCAAGTGCGGCCACACAGATTATCATCACCAGCATGACAGCGGTGATGATCGAGTTCTGGAGTTGTCCCAGCTGATCCCCAATCAGTTCCGAGGCGTCTGATGTGATGCGGACATCGACCGTGTTGGGCCAGCTTTCCTGCTGGGCCGCGACGGTGTCGCGCACGAAATTCGCTGTGTCGAGAATGTTGGCACCGGAGCGTTTGACGATCTGCAATTGCAGGGAGGGTTGGCCGTTGAACGTCGCGTAGCCGGTTGCGTCCTTGTAAGTGCGGCGGATTTCGGCCACGTCCGACAGGGTCACCGTGGCATTGTCAGAGCGTTTGACCGGCAGGTTGAGCGCATCCTGGGCGGATCGGATCAGGCCGGGCACCTTGACGGCAAAGCTGCCTTCGCCGGTGTCGATCTGGCCAGCCGGGACGAGCTGGTTGTTCGCGGTCACGACGGCGTAGATGTCCTGATAGGACAGATTGTAAGTTTCAAGTTTGACGGGATCGACCACAATTTCGAGCACGTCTTCGCGCTGGCCAATAATGTTGGCTTCCAGCACGCCCGGATTGCGCTCCAGCATGTCCTGCAGGGTCTCGGCAATCTGGTTCAGTCCGCGCTCAGGCGCCTGGCCGAACAGGTTCACGACCATGATCGGGAATTGTGAAGCATTCACTTCGGTGATGATGGGCTCGCGGGCATCAGCCGGGAAGAACCGTTTGGCCAGATCGACCTTGTCCTTTACGTCCAACACTGCCTGGTCGACATCGGTTTCGATTTCGAATTCCAGAACCAGTTGGCCAGCGCCCTCTGCGCCGATGCCGATAAAGGTTTTCAGGCCCTCAAGAGATTGGATTTCCTGTTCGATGGGTTTGACCAGAAGGCGCTCGGCATCTTCCGGCGTCACGCCAGCCAGCGGCACCGTGATGCCAACAAAAGGAATTGGAATGTCCGGATCCGCTTCCTTGGGCAATCCGATATACGTCGCCGTACCGGCAATGATGGCGCAGATCAGAATGGACAACACCATCCGCGCGCGGCCGATGGCACCCTCGACAATCTGGGTCATGGCTGGGCACCGCCTTGGGGAACAGGTTTCACTTCGACCCCTTCAGCCAGGTAGTCTTGGCCAATAGAGATCAGTCTGACCGTAGCGGGCAGGCCTGTGACCCACGCGCCCTCAGGCGTCTCATCAATCACTTTGATGGGTGCGAACTGTACCGTGTTCTGGTCGTCGACGTAGCGTACGCCGAGTTCGCCAGCGTCCGACAATGTCAGAAGGCCGGGAGAGATCAGCGTCGCTGGCACCTCGCCCATTGGAATAAAGAGTTCTGCCGTGACACCCGCGGCGACCGGATCGTCGCCTGTGTCGAGTTCACCCTCGATCAGGAAAGTGCGCGTGCCCGCGTCGGCCGTGCGTGAGACATAACGCAGCGTGGCCGGATAGGTCTTGCCGCTGGGCAGGCGGGCGGTGCCGGTCATGCCGGTCGTCAGTTGGCCGGCATTGGCCTCGGCCACTTCGACCGCGACAATAACCGGGTCCATGTCGACCATGGTGCCGCAAGGCTGACCGGGTGAAAGATAATCACCAGCTTCGGCCAAGCGGTTTTCAAAGATTCCGTCGAACGGGGCCCGAATCTGTGTCTTGGAAAGTTCCACCCGCGCGGCGTTCACCGAGGCTTCTGCAGCGTCGAGAGCTGCCTTCGCGGAGGCTTCATTATTGGCGGGGGCTAGGCCTTTTTCGGCCAATGTTCTTGCCGCCTCGAAATCGATCCGTGCAGCGTCGCGGCGAGCTTCAGCCTCTTCCAGACGGGCGGCGCGGGCTTCAACATCCAGCCCGCAGAGCAGCGTGCCCCGTGAGACGCGCGTACCTTCGCGCACGGGCGTCGAGGTTACGTTGCCCGCGGTTCCAGCTTTTACCGTCACCGATTTATCGGGGGCCGTCAGGCCCTTGGCCTTGAGGCGGATGCCGTGAGTTTGTGCCGAAACCGTGAAAGTGACCGCTTCGGGCGCGACCTCGCTGGCTTCCAGCCGGACATCTTCATGCTGCGTGCTGATGTCGCCCCGAATGACACTCCGGATCACGAACCAGGCCAGTAGGCCGACAAAGATAGCAATGGCAATTTTTAAGGATCGGTTCACGGTTCAGTCTTTCGCACGGCTGGCGCTGTATCAGATATAGGGCGCGGCGTCGCCTGAATAAGGTCGCCACTCGATCATAGTTAACAGCCGATTGTTGCAATCCGGCAAAGCTGGCGCGCAGATTTCAGGTTTCAGTGCAAGGTGTGATTAATAAATGCCCCGATCAGCGAGGGCAGAGTCAGATCCAGCGTCGCCAGCGGAAGATGGCCAGCATCAGGATGGTCGCCACCGCGAGCGCCCCGACCAGGATGGCAAATGCGCCGGCGCTTTGAACCCCCGGCATGCCGCCCACATTAACGCCGAAAAGGCCCGTCACGAAGCTGATCGGCAGGAAGACCGCTGACAGGATCGAGAGCACGAACAAGCGCTGGTTCATCACTTCCGCGCGTTCCTCTATCACCTGTTCCTGCAACACGGTGCAGCGGTCCCGGATCGTGTCGAGTTCTTCCGCCAGACGCGTGACCCGATCAGCGGACTCGCGGAGGAACAGCAGATCATGATCGGAGAACAAGCCGGACTGGGTGCCTTCGCGGACAAGCTGGGAAAGCGCCTCGCGTTGGGGCAAAATATAGCGACGTACCTGCAATACGCGGCGGCGCAACTCCGACAGTTTGGAGCGTGGGAGACGCGTACCAGGATCAAGCAGATCATCCTCGAACTGGTCCGCCTGTTCATCGAAACGCGACACTTCCGGTTCCATCCGGTCGGTCAACGCATCGGCAAGGGCGGCAACAAGGCCGCCCGTTGAATTGGGCGCATTGCCCTCTTTGACCTTCAGTTCGACATCGCGCGTCGCCTGGATGGGCTTGGCGCGCAACGTGATCAGAGAGCTTTCACTGGCCCACATGCGCAAGGCCAGCATGTCTTCCAGTGCTTCGCCTTCATTCAGGTTCATGCCGCGCAAATTGATCAGGAAACCAGCACCATGCCGGGTCGAGCGCGGGCGAGTGTCTTCCTGAAGCAGCGCCTCGGTGGCGATACGGTCCAGCCCGCTCTGGCGAGCGAGCCAGGTTCTCACCTCCGGCGACAAACGGTTGAGGTGCAACCAGTGGCGACTGAACTCATTCAATCGGCCGGAGGTCACATCCTCCCAGTTCAGCGATGCGATGGTGCCGTCAGCCGCCATTCCGTAGCCGAAGACCAGCGGCGCCGTCATTGCGTCAGTTGAGGAAACAGCGGGCGACACCATGCAGGATCAGAGCGCCGAGACTGGCGGCGTGCGCGCAATCCAGGGGCGTGTCATTTCGAGCTGCATGGCCAGTTCAAACAGCAGGCCATCCTCGCCCCGTTTTGCAGAGAACATGGAGCCGATCGGCAGGCCGCCCGACGACCATGACAAGGGCACGCTCATCGAGGCTGCGCCTGCAACGTTCATCGGCGCAGTGAAAGCGGCAAAGTTCAGAACACTCTCCATGACCGCGTCGAAATCTCCATCCGGGGCCTGTTCGCCAATCGGTACGGCGGGGCTGCCTGTTACGGGTGTGAGTAGCACATCCATGTCGCTGAACCAGTCGTCATAGACGGCTTCGAATGCCTTGAGATACGCGATCGTGTCTTCCATTTCCGACTGCCGCGCCTGGAACATGGCGGCCAGGCCGAGCGTCCATGGCTCGACGATGTCGGGCCCGATAGGCTTGCCGGAATAGGCGCTGGCCTGTTGGGCAAACTCGGCGGCGCCAGCCGCCCAGTAGAGCAGGAACTTGTCGGTGAACTCCTTGCCGTCGAGCGGAACTTTGAAGTCGATCACCTCATGGCCCAGATCCCGGCAGAGCTGCGCGACGTCCTCAAGCGCTGCGGTGGTTTCAGGGGACACGCGTGTCCCGCTGATCGAGTCCGGTGCGAAGCCAATCCGTAGCGGACGGTTCAGGGTCGATATGTCTCCGAGGGGTGCATAGGTCCCGTCATTGGTCTCCGCCACACGAAACAGCTCAATGGAATCCTGCACCGTGATGGTCACGGCATGGTTGACCGAGATATCGACGGGCGGAGCGTTGGCCGCGTCCCGCTTGTCCAGTCGGGCACGTGATGGCTTCAGCCCAAAAACACCACACGTAGAAGCGGGAATGCGGATGGATCCGCCGCCATCGCTGGCATGAGCGAACGGGACGACACGTGCGGCCACGAGGGCGGCTGCGCCGCCGGACGATCCGCCCGGAATTCGGGATAGGTCCCAAGGATTGCGGGTCGGGCCTGTTACGAGCGGCTCGGTTGATGAAATGAGCCCCATTTCGGGTGTCGTGGATTTACCGAGAGAAACGACGCCTGCCTTTCTCCACGCTGCGGCAAAGGGGGAATCCTCCTGGGAAATATTGCCCACGAAAGCGCGGCTGCCCCACATGGATTGCGTGCCCTTCCACCCGACAAGGTCTTTCATGAATGTGGGCACGCCACTGAACGTTCCCGGCGCGGGGACGGCTGCGTCGCGCAAGGCCTGGTCAAAGCTGTCGGTGGCGATCGCATTGAGATCGCCATTCACGGCCTTGGCGCGAGCGATGGCTTTTTCCGTTTCTACGAGCGAAGTGGTTTCGCCGGAGGCAATTCGGGCGGCGATGGTGAGACCGCTTTCCCAACCGGCTGGTGGGACAGCTTTTGCTGCCACGGGACCTGTCGGCACGGTGGCTGCGGCGTCGCTCGGCGTTTGTCCACATGCCGCAAGTGTCGCGATGGCTGCCCCGCCCAGCAGAGCTTCCCGCCGTGAAAATCCAGTCATTCTATTCCTCCCAATTCCCATTTTTGGCGAAGCCTGTAACGGGAATTGGAATTTCGCAACCACCAAATCGTGGAAAAGCCGCGCGAAATTGCGCGGCTTTTCAATATTTCTGATCTGGTGGTGCCTATTGAATAACGCCGCACGCCACTCGCGCACCGGCGCCGCCAATAGGCTGGGTCATGTGGTCGTCTTCGGCCTCATGGATGATGAGCGCCGAGCCGTCTTCATCCAACAGGGAGTCGAGTGCGGTCAGGCGTGTGAACGCCTCATATCCGGCCGAACCATCTTCCGCGACCCAGATATTTGGCAGGTCGCCGGCTTCCGGTCCCTTCGGATTGAGCAGGCCATGCGCACCTTCGATCTTTCCATGATGACCACCGGATGCCTTGAACACGCCAACATCTTCACACGTGCCGGTGCCGTGTAAGTGGATGCCGTGCCAGCCGGGCGTCAAGCTGCCGGAATTGAGTTCAACACGAATCATTTCGCCATTCGGACCATCGAGAAAATTCGCGGTGCCGATCTCCGTGCCTTCCGCGCCAATGATGGAAGCCGTCGCGGTCATCATGGAAGGGAACACGCCCTCATCCGGCCCGGGCATTTCGTCTGTCGTTGGCAAGCCATTGTCGCTGTCGGGCATCTCCTGCGGGGTCGCGCCTTGCTGTCCGCAAGCGGCAAGGGCGATGGCGAGTGAGGCGATTGCAGTTCGAGTGATCATGGGGGTCTCCTGTCAGCGGGGTTCTGATATAGGCTTAACGTCTATTTGGCAGGAAGGCTCCATGTCGTGAAGGACCGCGCGGATAAATTGCTCGTTAGTCTGGGGTTGTTCGACAGCCGAGCCTCTGCGCGCGCCGCGATTGAGGCAGGCAATGTGACGGCTGGCGGCGTCGTGGTCACCAAACCATCGCAAATGCTGTCACGCGACGACCGCATCGAGGCACAACCGGCGCACCCTTACGTATCGCGAGGGGGATTGAAACTGGCGCACGGCCTGAGCGCTTTTGGCGTTGATCCGGCTGGGCGCGTTTGCCTTGACATCGGGGCGTCCACAGGTGGTTTCACAGACGTGCTGTTGCGGGCCGGTGCGACGCATGTCGTCGCGGTCGATGTCGGGCGAGGCCAGCTTCACTCCTCTCTTTCCGATGAGGACGGCGTCACGAGCCTGGAAGCTCAAGACGCCCGGACCCTGACCGGAGAGATGCTGGGCGACACGCCTTCCTTGCTCGTATGCGATGCGAGCTTCATTGCGCTCGAAAAGCTGCTGGCCGTTCCTCTGTCGCTCGCGGCTGAGCGGGCGGAAATTGTCGGCCTGTTCAAGCCGCAATTCCAGGTTGGTCGGGAAAACATCGGCAAGGGCGGACTGGTCACAGATTCCGAAAAGGCAGACTTGGCGGCGGACGTTTTCACGGAATGGATGGCCGGGCAGGGATGGCCAATCCAGTCATGGACACAAAGCCCTATCACCGGGGGCGACGGCAATGCGGAACGCCTGTTTTATGCGGTGCGAACCTAGTTCCGGCGCCTAGTAGTTCTCGTCCCCGAAACCGTCATTGATCTCCCATGTGCCATCATAGGGATCGCGGCATGCGGTGATCGGGTCGCGGATGACCTGACCATCGGGCAGCCGCGTTTCGCGCTCAATCGTGCGGCACTCGATATCGGTGCCCGGTTGGGGCGGCAGGGTCGGTCCCGCAGTCGTTGACGCCGGATATGTGCGGCTTGGCGGCGGCGTGTTGGGATAGTTCATGATCTCCGGTCCGCCATACAGGCCGTCGGTCGTGCGCGGAATGCCGCCGGCTGGATAGGTACCGCTCGTGGCCGCTCCATAAGGTGTTGCAACCTGACAGGGTCGGCTTGTGTCTTCTGCAATGGCTCCGCCAGCAAGACCGCCCACAATCGCGCCGAGAATGGCGCCCGCAGCGACTTCATCAGAGTTTCCGTTGCCATGATGGTATCCGCCGTGACGCCGATGACCGCGATAACCTCTATGGCCGCGATACCCTCTGTGACCCCGGTAGTGGTAGGCATCGCCATCATCCACATTATTGCCGATTGCCCCGCCGATCAGGCCGCCCGCAATCGCGCCGACGAGCACGCCCGCAAACTGGTCATCCTTGCGCTGGCGCTCACATTGGACGTTCTGGACAGGGGGATTATAGGTGTAGCCATATCCGCTTTGGGCCGAGGCCGTAGCCGGTATGGCAAGACTGGCCATGGCCAGCGCTCCGATGAACAGCGAGTGGGATTTCATCGCAATACTCCTTGTCGCGGATACACGTCCGCCAGTGTCAGACTAGCATACTGCGGGGCGGAACCTGAACAGTAGGTGAAAACTGGACGCCGGGTACACCTGGCCACATATTGACTGCATGGGAGTGTTCGACATCGCCACCCGCACCGCCGGCCGGGCGCGTTACGCTGCTGCACAAGGGCTGCGGTCGGCTTGGTATGGCGCGCAGATGAGCGCGGCGCGTCGGCGTGCCAGCGGCTTTGATCGCCCGGGCGAACCAACGTTCCAGCCCACCCGAGGCCAGCCCGACCTTGCTGTCCTGCGCCGAGCCTATTTCGAACTGTTCATCAAGGACCGCCTGAATGTTGAGGCAGGGCTGTATCCAGCGCCATCGGATGTGCGCCTGAAGGATTTGCCGAAAGCGTTGAGATCGGCGCGGGCTTTCCGGGAAGATGTCGAGGACGTTGATCGGCGCCGATTGGAACGCAATGGAACGGAAGTACGGCAACAGGTGACCGACGGGCATAACCGGTATCCCGCCTACTATCTCCAGAATTTCCACTATCAGTCCGGCGGCTGGTTTACCGAGGACAGCGCCGATATCTATGACACTCAGGTCGAAGCATTGTTTACTGGCACAGCAGATGCGATGCGCCGCGCCGTTCTGGCCGAGATTTCACGGGAGCTCAGGGGACGCGACCAACGCGGTGTCAGCCTGTTGGATGTGGCGTGCGGCAATGGCCGCTTCCTGTCGCAAGTGATGCAGGTATATCCAAGGTTAATGGCGAGCGGGCTGGACCTGTCACCGACCTATACCGACGCCGCCCGCACACGTCTGAAACCGTGGAAACAGGTAGAGATCCTGCACGAGGCGGCCGAGGCGATGCCCGTAGAGGACAATAGCCTCGATATGGTGGTCTCCATTTTCCTGTTCCACGAATTGCCGCCCCGCGTGAGGGAGAAGGTGCTGGCGGAAATTCGACGAGTCCTGAAGCCGGGCGGTCTGTTTATCCTGGCAGATAGCGCGCAATTTGGAGACTATTCGGACCTTGATGGACTGTTGGAATATTTTCCCCACGGTTTCCACGAGCCATACTACAAAAGCTATCTGTCCTGGGACGCCGTACAAGCATGCGATTTGACAGGATTGGTGCCTGAAACGCAGTCACTGGCATTTCTTACAAAAATCAGCACCTTCCGGCGATCATCATAACGCCTTGAAATGAAACTTTTTTCCAGAGCTACGGGCGCTGCTTAATCCTGTATGAAAAAATATTGATTTGCGCGAATGGAACATGACAGTAATATGACAGTTACGTTACGGTCATGTGACACGAACTATTTACCAGGAATGAAAGGAGCCACCTATGGCAGTCCTAGATCATAATGATAATCACGTTTCCTGGCTGGCGCACAGGGACCTGACCCTCAACGAGTCGAGCCTGCGCGTCCTGCGGGGAGCCATGCTGGCACTGGCAGGCGTCGTCGGGGTGAGTCTCGCGATCGCGCTCGATCCGATCTTTAACCTGTTCGCCTAAACGCCAACGGGGCTAGAAGCTCGGAAGCTTACCTGTCCCCATGAGGGGCATGGCAAAAGCCAGAATGATCGAAATGATGAGGCCGATGAAGGCACGTCCGGCATCGCCGAGAACGTCTTTCACGGCCTCATTCTTTTCGCGCAGATGCGCGACGTAGGAGATCGCGAGTTCGCGACCGGCCAACAGGCCAAGGAATACCCAAGTCGTGCTCATCGGCACATTGCTGACTTCTTTGAACAGGAACAAGATGATTCCGTAGATCAGGTCGACGATTGTCGCGGCGCGGACATCCACCGTGTTGATCTTGCGTTCCACAATCTTCTGAATCTGGCCGCCGCGCGTGGCGAAGATGTAGCCTTGGATGGCCACAAGCAGGATCGCGCCGAAAATGACGTAGCCGAGCGAAAAGGCCACATGCGTTTCGTCACCAGTGACTGTGACCGTTCGCGGCAGGTAAACGAAGATGTTCGCCAGATCCTGCATCAGCCATTGTGACCAGAGGAAGGTCGTCGTCAGCCACTGGAATGTGATCCAGTAGGGCCAAGGCAATTCGTCTTTCGTATGAAAGACCCAACGCTCGAACGTGCGGGAAATTATTATCCAGATCACAGCGCCGCACGCGAACGCCACGACATAGCCCATTGCCGACTTGATGATCATTTTTTCGAGGATGCCATCGCTGGCAGACCCGCCCGACAAGGCAAACAGGGTCAGGACCAGGAAGGTCGTCGACACAGGGATGCCAAATCGAGTCAGGAATAGCAGGACCAGGGGAGGCAGGGCGTGCCACCATTGAATGCCGGGCATCAGCACCGCGGTGCGATCCCCTTCACCTGGCAGCACAGACAATTTGTCGAGACGTTCGTAGGCAACGTCTCCCTGACCATTGAAATACCCGTAGAAGAGCACGGCCAACAGAATTGCGCTGGCAAAAATCCACAGGACCCACCAAGGACGCTTTGCATTCGAGGACAGGAATGTCCCCAGTGTCTGGATCGAATCATTCGCGACGACGGCGTAGCACGCCAGCATAAATCCAATGATGCCGAAAATTTCTACGCCACCCATTACGCCAACCCATCGCTATTTGAATACTGAACGCGAGGTAGCAGGTTCAATGTGCAATGCCGATAGCAGGTATGTGAACTTACTGTGACATGCGCATTTGCGGTCATTTTCCCGTCTGCCCTCTATGTCGCAACTTCGCGTCGGCCAGCACACAGGCGAGCATCGCCTCCGCCACCGGCACCGCACGAATGCCAACACAGGGATCATGCCGTCCGATGGTGCGTACGTCCACCTCCTGACCGTCACGCGTGACAGTCTGGACGGGGGTAAGGATGGAAGATGTTGGTTTGATTGCGATTCGCACGACGATCGGCTGACCGGTTGAAATGCCGCCCGCAATGCCGCCATTATGGTTGGACAGGAAACGGGCGCCGTCATTGCCAGTGCGCATCTGGTCGGCGTTTTCCTCACCGGACAAAGCCGCGGCGGCAAAGCCTTCGCCGATTTCCACGCCCTTGGCCGCATTGATGCTCATCATGGCACCCGCGAGTTCGCTATCCAGTTTTCCGTATATGGGAGCGCCCCAACCCGCAGGAATCCCCGTCGCTTCGACCTCTACAATTGCGCCAGCAGAGCTTCCAGCCTTGCGAGTTTCGTCCAGAAAGGTCTCCCAGACGGGCACTATTTCGGCGTCAGGACACCAGAATGGGTTCGATTGCGTTTCATCCCAGTTCCAGCGCGAGCGGTCGATGGCATGGGGGCCGATCTGGACGACAGCGCCGCGCAAGAAGATTCCGTCGCCAAGAACGCGGCGCGCCACCGCGCCTGCAGCTACCCGCGCGGCAGTCTCGCGCGCACTGGAGCGGCCACCGCCGCGATAGTCTCGGACGCCATATTTCTGATCGTAGGAATAGTCGGCATGACCGGGGCGGTACCGATCACGGATCTCACCATAATCTTTCGACCGTTGATCTGTATTTTCGATCATCAGCGAGATCGGTGTGCCTGTGGTGACAGGGCCGCCGGTCCGGTCATCCTCAAAGACGCCGGACAGGATTTTCACTTGATCGGGTTCCCGACGCTGGGTTACGAATCGCGAGGTGCCGGGGCGGCGCTGGTCGAGGAATTGCTGAATGAAGGCCTCATCCAGCGGAAGATTAGGCGGGCAGCCATCGACCACGCATCCGAGTGCGGGCCCGTGGCTTTCGCCCCAGGTGGTCACGCGGAAGAGGTGGCCGAACGTGTTGTGAGACATGGCTGCCCGTTTCAGTATTGAGTCAGGGCCTAGCCGAGCAGGTCCTGAACAGCTTCGCGCTCTTCGCGCAGTTCTTTCTCGGTCGCATCCATGCGGGCGCGCGAGAATTCACCGATTTCGAGACCCTGGACGATCTCGTACTTGCCGTCCTTGCAGGTGCACGGGTAGCCGTAGATGACGCCCGGCTCAATGCCGTAGGAGCCATCGGACGGGATGCCCATGGACACCCAGTCACCAGCTTCGGTGCCGAGGGCCCAGCTGCGCATATGATCGATGGCGGCTGACGCAGCCGAAGCGGCCGAAGAGGCACCACGGGCCTTAATGATGGCGGCGCCGCGCTGCTGCACGTCCGGTATGAAGGTGTTTTCGTACCAGTCCTGATCGACTTTGGAGAGGGCAGCTTCGCCTTTGACGGTGGCGTGATGCAGGTCTGGGTACTGAGTTGAGGAATGGTTGCCCCAGATTGTCATCTTCTTGATGTCGGTATTGTGGGCGCCCGTCTTCTCAGCCAGTTGGCTCATCGCGCGGTTGTGGTCGAGACGGACCATGGCGGTGAAGCATTTCGGATCCAGATCAGGCGCATTCTGTTGTGCGATCAGGGCATTGGTGTTGGCCGGGTTGCCGACGACAAGCACTTTCACGTCTCGGCTGGCATGATCATTGATCGCCTTACCCTGTGGGCCGAAGATACCGCCATTTGCAGACAGCAGGTCCTTGCGTTCCATGCCCTGTTTGCGTGGCATCGCGCCGACGAGCAGGGCAAAGTCGCAATCCTTGAACGCAACATTCGGGTCGTCAGTGGCGACGATATTGTTCAGGAGCGGGAAGGCGCAATCGTTCAATTCCATGACCACGCCCTCGAGCGCGCCGAGCGCAGGCGTGATTTCCAGCAGGTGAAGGTCGACCGGCTGGTCAGGTCCAAGCATGTTTCCAGCGGCAATGCGGAACAGGAGCGCATAACCGATCTGGCCTGCAGCGCCAGTTACAGCGACTTTCACGGGCTTTTTCATGGGAGAGTCCTTCTTGCATAGGGTGATTTCGCGGCATCAATGACGAATTTGTCAGAGAAGGGCAAGCGGCCATGCGCCTATGCCGCAGGATGTCGCCGCCGTAGCGGTATGACTCCGCGCCCGATTGGCCTATATGACGGCCAGCCCCCACAGCCTGACGAGCGGACAGATCGATGAGCCAGAGCGACCAACCCGACATCATTCCCCCTTCACCCAGCGCGACGGATTATCTGACCGACCCGTCGGGAAAACCCCTGATTCCAGACGTGGCTGACCCGATAGCCCTGTTCAAAGAGTGGATGGCGGCGGCGCGCGAAGCCGAACCGAATGATTCCAACGCAATGTCTCTGGCGACCGTGGACGCTGACGGCATGCCGGATGTCCGTATTGTATTGTTGAAAGAGGTGACTGAGGCGGGGTTTGTTTTCTTCACCAATCTCGAAAGTGCCAAAGGCCAGCAACTGACCGAGACCCCCAAAGCAGCGCTTGGCTTTCATTGGAAGAGCCAGCGCCGGCAGGTGCGGGTGCGCGGGACGGTTATGCCAGTCTCCGAAGAGGCCGCCGATGAGTATTTTGCCACCCGTGCCGCCCAGAGCCGTATCAGCGCCATCGCGTCTGACCAGTCGCGTCCACTGGCCGATCGGGCCGAGTTCGAACAGCGCGTGGCTGAACTATCGGAAATCTTCGGCGACGGACCAGACATTCCCCGCCCCGAATTCTGGGGCGGGTTCCGTGTCGTGCCGGTCGAGATCGAGTTCTGGCAGGACCAGGCTTTCCGGATGCACGACCGGCTGAAGTTTGTCCGCTCAAACGAGGGTTGGACCACCGGTCGACTCTATCCGTAGCGTTCCGCTGCCAGATCAAACTATTCCGTTCGAGACGGCTTCGATGACAAGGTGCGGGACGCCATCACTGGTCTTTGCCCATGACACGCCATCACCACTCACCATGGCGGTCACGCGCTGGCGAAATCCCGAGAAGCTCTCGAACTCAACCACATCTACCGGCGTGTCGAAGTGCAGGGTCACTTCGTAACCCATGCCACCCGCCAGTTCGCGGATTGCATGCACGCGCCCCTCAAAGGATTGTTTGAGGTAGCGGCCCGAGATGCGGTCACCCAGCTGGCAGGGTGCCTCGGGTTTGTTCGACAGGCGCGCCGATGCGGTATTCCAGTCGCGGTAGCCGAGTTCAGTCGCGACGAGCTCAAGTGCTCTCGCATGTGAGATGGACGTACCGGCATTTGCCTGTTCTGTCCGTATGTCGCGGGCACGGGCCTTGGCCTGTTCGCGCGTTGTTATTGAAATAGACATTGGAAACATCCTTGTCCGGGCAGTCGCTTCTCAGCGGGGCTCGCCTTGCCGCGGGACTGCCGGATGGACCGGTGTTCCGTGATCAAAAGTCGCGGCGCGGAGTGCGCCGGGGGATCTTCACCGAAAGACCAAAGGCCTTGCGAGCGGCGGGCGTCCCAGAGCCCGCGCGCCTCATACGCCTGGGAAGACGTTGCGTCAATCATTGTCACCAGACATTTGCCGTGAGTAAGTGACGGCAGGGCGTACGGAAACGATGCGCCATTAGGGGAGGTACACCACACAATGAAACGCGGACTTCAGATTGCCCTTGGCATTTTCTCACTCATTCCCGTTATTTTTGCCCTGATGGGCTTTCTGCACGGGGCGGAACGATTGTCCCCGGCAGGCGTCACGACAGAACTGGACAATCAGTATCGGTACTTCTCCGGTATGTATCTTGTGGTGAGCTTCTTGATCTGGTCGATCATTCCATCCATCGAAAAACAAGGGCGGCTTCTTCTGGTGGTTAGCGCAGCCATCTTTATCGGAGGGCTCGGTCGTCTTGTCTCAGTGATGACCGTCGGTCAGCCCGCGCAGGACCAGATGGTCGCGCTGGGTATCGAGCTGGTTGTGCCTGTGATCTTTGTGCTCTGGCAACGGATGGTTTCTGCCCGAGCCTAGCCACCACACGCGGCGATGGCGGTGTCATCTGCGGTCATTGCCGCGGCCGCTTCGAGCGGCCGGTCGGTGGCCAGCATGACGAGGCCGTCATCGGCAAGATCCTGAAACTCCGATCCGTTGCCGTCGGCCAGATAGATATCGTCCAATCGCTCGCCGGAACGACCCAGCGTGCCGAAAGCGGATTCGACATCATTGCGGGCATTGCGATCCCAGGCTGCGGCATCGGGGCGGCCAGTGCCGGTCCAGGCGATCAGTCGACGGGAGTCCACACCGCGTGCCTCAAGCGCCGCAATGTCACGGCCGCCGCGTGCCGAGGCGGTCATCATGAATTGAGGGTCAATGGCCGCGATTTCGGCGGCTTCGTCATCATTGTAGGAAATCATGATGATGTTCTCTTCCGCGCCCGCCGCATAAACGGCCTTGGCCATATTGGCGAAGCTTGTGGTCTTCTTGCGGTCGAGTTCCAGAATGGCGCCGCTGTTTCGGGCCCAGATCAGGGCGTCGGTCAGCTTGGGCGGGCTAAAGCGCGTGTGACGATCATCATTGTCGACCAGGGTCAGGCCCGACAGTTCTTCCCAGCTGATATCGGAGACATAGCCCCGGCCGGTCGTCGTTCGGTTCAGCCGGTCATCATGCATCAGGGTCAACACGCCGTCTCGGGTTTCGGCGACATCAATCTCGAAGACCCGGACCCCGTTGTCGAAATTGAACTGCATCGTCTCAATGGCATTCTCAGGATAGCCCGGCGCAGGGCCCCCGCGATGCGCAGCGATCACCACGCCTCCGTTTTCACGCAGGCAGTCGAAATAGTCGGGCAGGGGCATGCGCGCAGAAGCTTCGGTGATTGCGGGCTCCACGGCCCCTGACTGTGGGGTATCGCTTGACGGGCCGCAGCCAGATAGCAGGATGAGAGCGATAACAAGCAGTGCGGAGTGGTTCATTCGGGTGGTCCTCTTCTTGCGCTGCAGCAATCGCACGCATAAACCGGTTCTAAATCAGGCAATTATTGCCGAAGACAAAAACATTACAGGGAGACTTACCATGCTGGGTATCATGCAGGACTGGCCGCTGACGGTTAACAAAATCCTCGAACACGCCAAGCGCATCAATCCTACACGAGAAATCATCACTCGGCGCGTGGAAGGCCATATTGTCCGCACGACCTATGCCAATCTCTTTGACCAGTCCAAGCAGGTCTCGAATGCGCTTATCGATAGCGGCATTCAGTTGGGCGACCGCGTGGCGACGCTGGGCTGGAACTCTGAACGGCATATGGCCTCCTGGTATGGCGCCATGGGCATTGGCGCGGTGCTCCACACGATCAATCCACGCCTGCACCCTGAACAGGTCGCCTGGATCGCAAATCACGCCGAAGACAAGGTGCTCATCTTCGACAAGACCTTCCTGCCTATTGTGGAGGCCATCAAGGACCATCTGCAGACGGTGAAGACTTTCGTCATATTCGCTGATGCTGACACGATGCCGGAAAACTCTCTCGGTGCAATCCCGTTTGATATCTGGATTGATGGTCGCTCGACCGAGGTCCGCTGGGGCGACTTCCCGGAAGATACCGCATGTGGCCTTTGTTATACGTCGGGCACTACAGGCGATCCGAAAGGAGTTCTCTACTCCCACCGCTCGAACGTGTTGCACACGCTGATCACGATGGGCAAGGATGTGATGGGCATGGGCGCTGACGATGTGGTGCTGCCGGTCGTGCCGATGTTCCACGCCAATGCGTGGGGCCTTGCACTGTCCTGTCCTGCTGTCGGCTCGAACATGGTAATGCCGGGGGCACAGATGGATGGCGCATCCATCTATGAATTGCTGGATACTGAAAAGGTGACGATCACCGCCGCGGTTCCAACCGTCTGGCTGATGCTGCTGACACATTTGCAGGAAAACAATCTCAAGCTGCCGCACTTGAAGAAGGTTCTGATCGGGGGCTCAGCCATTCCGGAGAAGATTCTTCGTGCCTTCGAGCAGGATTATGAAGTGGATGTTGTCCACGCCTGGGGCATGACCGAAACCTCGCCGCTGGGAACGCTGGGCGCCTTGCCGCCCCATCTCGTGAATGCCGACATCGACACGCGTATGGAGCAGAAGCTCAAGCAAGGGCGCCCGCCATTCGGCGTGGAGCTCAAGATCGTCGATGACGAAGGCAAGGTGCTGCCGAATGATGGCGAGACATCTGGCCGGTTGATGGTGAGCGGCGCTGCGATTGCAGCTGGATACTTCAAGGGCGTCGGCGGCGACGTGCTGGACGAGGACGGCTATTTTGATACGGGCGATGTCGCCAATATCGACGAGTATGGCACGATGACCATCACCGACCGCGCGAAGGATGTGATCAAATCAGGCGGCGAGTGGATTTCCTCCATCGACATCGAGAACATCGCAGTCGGCCACCCGAAAGTGGCCAATGCGGCGGCTATCGGCATCTATCACCCGAAATGGGATGAGCGCCCACTCCTGGTGGTACAAGCCGCGCCGGGGGAAACGCCGAGCAAGGAAGACGTGCTGGCCCAACTGGAAGGCAAGATTGCCAAATGGTGGACACCGGACGATGTCGTCTTTGTCGATGAAATTCCGCTTGGCGCCACGGGCAAGATCAACAAGCTGGCCCTGCGCAACCAGTTCAAGGACTACAAGCTGCCGACGGCCTAGTTCGGGCTGAACTCGGGAACTGGACGGGCGGCTGCTTCTTCGGGAGTGGCCGCTTTTCCATTTTTGGAGATGTCATCGATCAGCCATTCCATTTCAGCTATTTCCACCTTCTGAGCTTTGATGATTTCATCGGCTAATTGCTGAACGCGTACGTCTTCTATGCCCGCCCTTTCGCTGGTCATGATGGCGATGGAATGATGCGGGATCATGGCGCGCATATATGATTGGTCGCTTACCGTTGCTTGCGAGCGCACCAGAAGCAGGGCGGTAACAAAGAGCAGGCCACTGCCGACGAATATTGCGAGGTTCTTGCGGCTATCCTGATACATGTTGAGCATGAAGGCCAACATTACGATCGCCATCGACGCGGCCATGATGAGGGTCATGTAGAAGCGGGTTTCACTCCAATGCACATGGGGCAGGGCATAGGTGTTTAGATACATAAGTCCGAACATGACGATGGCGGAGGTCGTGATCATCAGGCCGAAGCGGAGATAGCTGCCGGAATGGTCCATGGTCTTTCCTTTCGAATTGACGTTGAAGAGGTTCAGTTTGAACGTGCAGGAGCGGACGCTGTTCCGCACGAATCTGTTCCACGAGACTGGTTGAGAGGGGCAGTGTGATCTATGTCAGGTGACAGGGATCATCCGGAGAGGGCTGGAAACACAATGGATACGATAGAACAGACACAGGATGCCGGATGGCGCGGCACGGTTGCCAAGGCGTCGCTTGCCTTGTCGATCTTTACGGTCTTCTGGTTCATCATCGCAGCGCTTGGCACCAAGCTGGGCCTGTGGAACTGGCAGGTCGGGCTTGGTCTGATGACGATCAATTGGGGACTCAAGCTGATCTTCGTGGCGCTCGGTGTCTCAGTGATCGCTGTGATCCTCTCATTGATCAAAGCACCCCGGAAACGCGCTTTCATTCTGGCGTTTGCCTCGCTCTTGATTGCCGGGCTCAGCTTTGGGCGCGTCGCGGCGTTTGGCGGGGAAGCGTCCCGCTTGCCGCCGATCCACGACGTTCAGACCGACTGGTCCAACCCGATCATGCCGAGCGATGCCCTGCTCGCCGTCCGGGCCGAGACCGAGGCCATGAACCCGGTCGAAGCTGCACCAATCGTTCCGGAATATGCCGAAGACCGTTGGCCGGGCACTCCGGGGCGCCTCGTGTCCGAATTGCAGGAAGAGGCCGAATTCGATCCGACCCAACAGGATGACCGTGCGGACGCCCCTTATCCGAAACTTGATTCCTATATCACTCAAGCTCCGTCGGAAGCGGCATTCGAGGCCATCCTCACGCTTGTGAAGGAGCGCGGTTGGGTGATCGTTGCCAGTGACGAGACGGCCGGTCGCATCGAGGCAACCGAAACGAGCTTCTGGTTTGATTTCAAGGATGACATCATGATCCGTATCCAGCCGACAGAAGAGGGCGGGTCCCGCATTGATGTGCGCTCAACCAGTCGGGTCGGCCTGTCTGATCTTGGTGCGAATGCCAAACGGGTCCGCAATCTGCTCGATGATATCGAGATCGCGCTGCGCTAGGTATCAGTTATTTCCTTTGTCTGGGCTTCCGGGCCCAGACGAAGGAGCCGTGCTGTCGGCGCAATCGTCCAGCCCTGAATGGTCAGCGAGATTGTCACGATCACGAACACGACATTGAAGAAGCCAACTGAAATCGGTCCTGGTGCGATGACGGGATAGATCGCGAGAAGGATCGGTACCGCGCCGCGCAGGCCCACCCAGCTCAGGAAGACATTCTCACGGAAGGAAAAGCCCATCCATCCCACGCTGGCAAATACGGCGAGCGGTCGAGCGATCAGCATCAATACTGCGGCGCATCCGATGGCAGGCCAGATGTCGTTTAACAGCGCACTCGGCGTAACGAGCAGACCGAGGGTCAGGAATAACACCATCTGGCAGAGCCACTGGAAGGCTTCATTGAAGTCGACAATGCGATCGATTGGTCGCTTCAGTTTGGCCTTGAAACTGACGCCGGCAAGATATGCCGCGAGGAAGCCGCTGCCTCCAACCAGCGACACGCCGGTAAAGATGACGAGGGCGCCTGCAAGGGTCATGATGGGATACGTGCCCATTGGCAGGAAAAGGCGATCAAGAATGCGGGCCAGAAGCCTGCCGCCAAGGACGCCGCCCAAAATGCCGATACCGGCTTGCATGAGCAGAAACAGAGCCATGCCGGGGAGGTCCGCCGGCGCATTGGTCTGTATGGAGGCGACCAGCGTGGTAAGCGACACTGTCAGGAAAATGGCCATCGGGTCGTTCAGGCCCGATTCCAACAGCAGCGTATCCTTCAGGCGTTGTCTCAGGGCTATGCCGCTTTGCTGAACGAGAAGGAAGGTCGCGGCCGCGTCGGTAGAGGCGACCGCTGCGCCAAGCAATAGACCAACTTGCCAGGGCAGTCCCATGAATAGACAGGCCGCAACACCCGTGATGCCTGCTGTAATCAGTACACCGATGGTTGCGAGTAGGGATGCCGGCGCACCAGCGGAACGGAAGACGCTGCGTCCAGTTTCCAATCCGCCGGCAAACAGGATGACGGCCAGGGCCACGCTGCCAAGGTCGAACGCAAAGTTGAAATTACTGAATTGAATACGGCCTGGACCATCTTCTCCCAGCAGCATGCCGATGAGAAGTGCGATCAAGAGAAATGGAGCTCCTGCTCGCCTTGCCAGCGGCATCAGCGCAAAACTGACAAATATGATGAGGCTGCAAAGGAAGACAAAGAGTTCCAACGGGCATCCTCGGGTCTGAAATGGGGGAACTCTTTAGATAAGAGTGCCGCACCTCGTGCCGCAAGGTGCAGATTCATTCGAATTCAAGTAAGTTCGACTCCGCAGACTCTAATCGCGCGCGTATTTATCTTCGTATCGTATGATGTCATCCTCACCGAGATAGCTGCCAGTTTGAACCTCGATGAGGACGACGGGCAATTTCCCCGGATTTTCCAGCCGGTGAACGGATCCTACAGGGATGTATACGGACTGGTTTTCGGTGACGAGCTTGACGTCCTCATTGATCGTGACCTTGGCTGTTCCGGATACGACAATCCAGTGCTCGGCGCGATGATGGTGCGATTGAAGGGACAGCGACTGGCCCGGCTTTACCTGGATGCGCTTGACCTGAAAACGTTCGCCCATCGCAATGGACTCAAACCAGCCCCAGGGGCGATAGTCCCGCGGAAATTGCTCGGCCTGGCGTGCCTGTTTGGCCTTGAGCTCGGTAACGGCCAGTTTTACGTCCTGTGCGCGGGACGCATCCGCGATCAGCACCGCATCCGGCATGGCAACGGCTATGATGTTCTTCAGACCGATACCGACGACTTCCAGTCCATTGTCTTCGGACCTGATCAGGGAGTCTTGGCAATCCATGACCGTGACATGTCCGCTGGTCGAAACCCCATGCTTGTCCGGCCCGGTTTCGCGCAATACGGCGTCCCAGCCGCCAAGGTCTGACCATCCGCCCGAAAATGGCACGACGCTAAGATTTTCGGTGCGTTCCATGACTGCATAGTCGATCGAGATCGACTGGGCCCGGTTCCAGCTCTCCGGATCGAGCCTCATAAAGCCGAGATCCATCTGCAGGTCATCGACAGACTTGCTCACGCATTCAACCATGCCCGGTTCATGTTTCTGGAAAGCTTCGACAATGCTTTTGACGCTGAACAGGAAGATCCCTGCGTTCCAGAGGTAGTCACCACTATTCACCATTTTAAGGGCATTGGTCGCAGAGGGCTTCTCCACGAAACGCTTCAACTTGATGGGGGACAGACTGTTGTCTTCCACCGGCTTGCTGAGCTCCAGATATCCGTATCCGGTTTCGGGATGTGTGGGCTGGATTCCGAACGTGACGAGCTGGCCTTTTTGGGCCGCATCGACGGCCGCATTGATTGACTCCAGAAATGCATCACTGTCCGGGATGACATGGTCAGATGGTGCGATCAGCATAAGGGCATCTGGTTGGGTCTTTTGCAGATGCAGCGCTGCAGCCAGGATTGCCGGGGCTGTGTTGCGCGCGTCTGGCTCGATCATGATGGAAGCGTCATCGATTTCGATGTCGGTGAGCTGTTCTTGCACGATGAACCGGAAATCCGCATTGGTGAGGACAAGCGGCGGCGTGAAGGCGCCTCCGGTCAATCTCAGCGCGGATGCCTGGAACAGGGATGTATCGCCGATCAGGGGAACAAATTGCTTTGGATAGCTCTTTCGCGATAGCGGCCAGAGCCGCGTGCCCGCTCCGCCGCACACTAGTACCGGAACGATGCTTGTCATCGATTTTGCCATCGTTTGCTCTTTCAAATTACCCGCGAATCTCTTGCCTCAGCGCACCAGCAAAGGCCACCCTGAACACCAAGATTTTCCCTGTGTGACGGACATTTGGTCCAGTCTGTCCAGGTGCCAGGTGAATACTGTCTAGCGGTCTTTCGGATCCAGCGCATCGCGCAGGCCGTCACCGATAAAGTTGAGGCACAACAAGGTGACTGCCATCGTGACGGCGGGTGCCAGCAGCATCCAGGGCTTTTCTTCCATCCGGTGTGCGCCATCCGAAATCAGCACGCCAAGTGAGGTAAGGGGCTCGTTCACACCGAGGCCGAGGAAGGACAGGAAGCTTTCGGCGAGGATCACCACCGGGATGGTCAGCGTGACATAGACGGCGACCGGGCCGATCACGTTCGGCAGGATGTGGCGCACAATGATGTCCTTGCGGCTGACCCCAGACGCGCGCGCCGCTTCGATGAACTCCTTGCCCTTGATGGCCAGTGTCTGGCCGCGCACGATCCGCGCCATTGTCAGCCACTCGATCGCGCCGATGGCTGCAAAGATCAGCACAATGTTGCGCTCAAACACCGTCAGCAACAGGATCACGAAGAAGATGAAGGGCAGAGCGTAGAGTACGTCGACAATGCGCATCATGAAATTGTCGACGCGACCACCGAGATAACCTGCCGTCGCACCCCAACTGACGCCGATCACGAGGCTGACAGCCGTGGCGACAATGCCGACCATGAGCGAGATACGCAGGCCGATCATCAGGCGCGCAAGCAGGTCTCGTCCCTGCAGGTCGGTTCCGAGCGGATGCAGGCCTTCCAGCGTCGGCGCAATGGTGCGCAGGTCAGAAATGGTGCTGTATTTGTGGACCCAGACAAATGGCCCGACGACTGCAAACAGAATGAGGAAGCCGAGAATCCACATGGAGACGACGGCGGCGCGGTTGCGGAACAGGCGCGCCCGGGCATCTTCCCAGAGCGAGCGTCCCCCAATAATGGCATTCTGAACCGGTTCGATGCGACCAGTCGGGTCGAGGAGAGGATCAAGATCCGTCATCAATCGTACTTCACTTTCGGATCAAGCAGGGCGTAGAGAATGTCTGCTACAAGATTGAGCAGTACGATCAGGCCCGCATAGACAATGATTGCGCCCATCACGAGCGTGTAGTCACGGTTCAGGGCACCATCGACAAAATATGAGCCGAGGCCGGGCAGGCCGAAAATCTTTTCGATCACCACTGACCCGGTCATGACGCGTGCCATTGCGGGGCCGGCATACGAGATCAGTGGCAGCAAGGCCGATGGCAGGGCGTGACGCGCAATCACCTGGCGTTCGGTCAGGCCTTTGGAACGCGCCGTGCGGATATGGTTGGAACGCATTGTCTCGATGATCGAGGCGCGCATGAGGCGGGAGATGATCGCAATCTGTGGCAGGGCCAGCGTGATTACGGGCAAGGTCATATTGTGCCAGTTCATCCCGATATTCGGATAGGTTCCGAGACCGCCAACCGCGAAGATGCCGGCACCAAGGGCAAAGATCAGGATCAGGATCGGGCCGGTAACAAAAGTGGGGATCGAAATGCCTGCCATGGCGATCCCCATGACGCTGTAATCCGCCGCCGAATTTTGTCTGAGTCCCGCAAAAACACCCAGCAATGTGCCCACCGCTATGCCCAGACCCATGGAGAGAAACCCGATGGTGAGGGAGATGGGCAGGCCGTCTGCAATCAAGTCGTTCACGCTCTTGCCAAGCGTTTTGTAGGACGGTCCGAAATCGCCGGTGACAACGCCGCCAACATAGCTCAGATATTGTTCGTGAAGCGGTTTGTCGAAACCGAACTTGGCTGCAATGGCAGCTTCGGTCGCAGGCGGCAGTTTCCGCTCACCATCGAACGGACCACCCGGAGCGGCGCGCATCATCAGGAAAGCCATCGTTACGATGGCAAGCATTGTGGGGATTGCAATTAGCAGACGCCTGAACGTATAGGCCCACGGAATTCGGCTGATGACACGTTGAAATGAGGACACGTACTTAAGTTATTCCGCTGCTGGTAATAGGAATTTGATCATGCCGCCGTCACCGACGCTTGGCATAACGATCCGCAATCCTTAGCTTGTAGCGACAGCCGATCAAGACCGCAGACTCAGGCAGGGACACTAAAATATGGCCGATATTCGCCGCGTTACGGAAGCTTTTGCTGTCGCCCCCCAGATTAACGAGGAGGATGTTGCCCAAATTCAGGCTGCAGGCTTCAAAACCATTGTTGCGAACCGCCCAGATGGCGAAGGCGGCGTAGACCAGCCCCGTATGGGCGCGATTCGTGCCAAAGCCGAATCCCTGGGTTTGGCCTTTGTGGCACTTCCTTTCTCAGGCGCCCCCACCCCAGAAGTCGTCGAGCGGATGAGCAATATCCTGAACGAAGCGCCTCAGCCGGTGTTGGCGTATTGCCGCACCGGGACACGATGCATAACGGCATGGGCCCTGACTCATGCCGGGCAGGGTACAGGTCAGGAAATCGTCGATGCTGCCGCAGATGCGGGCTATGATCTGTCGAGCCTGCAATCGCTGCTGTGACCATCCTGCTCACAGATGTTGTGAGCAAGTGGTCACACTTGCGCCGCATTATGTGTGTTGTCAGTGATGACCGGTCATGCGAAGGCCAAGACAGGGAGGCGCTGGCCATGAGGCTGTATGCGCAAGAGGAGTGGAATGGATGAGCGATCGTCTGTGGATCACCGATTTCAAATACGATGACGGCGCCATGCTGGTGAAGAAGACCGGGCACCGCGTTCCGCTCACATTTTCGCTGGCGCACGACATCTTCACCTGGTTCTGCTTCTATTTCTTTGCGCAGACATGGCGCACCTGGCGCCGGGTCACCGGACACAAGCGCCCCACGATTGCATTCTATCCTGACAAGCCACGCCCATGGTATTTCATCTGGCCCGTGACACATGTGTCAGGTGCCAAATTGATTGATGACGTCGCAACCGCTGACATTGTCATGCAGTTTGATGACTCCACCGAAACCGACAATACGGTCCCGATGGTTCGTGATGGGGCGAAACTGGTCAATTTCACCTGTGATGATATTTCAAAATCGACCGTCGCAGCCGCTTTCGGTGAGGCTGCGGGATATTCTCTCTCGGTTGACCCAACGACCCATCAGGGCCGCATGGTCGAGAAGTCTGAATTGAATGCCGCGCATGATGGCCGGATTCTGGAAGGTCCGCTGGATACGCCCCTGCCGGGCAAGACCTATCAGCGCCTCGTCGACAATGAGATCGAAGGCGGTCTGGTCGAGGATCTGCGCTGTTGCATCGTGGCCGGCTCACCCGTCATCGTGTTCCGCAAGCGTCGGCCCTTGGAGCGCCGTTTCCTGAACGAGAATGTTCAGGTTTTGCTCGACGAGCCTCGCAATTGCTACACGAGCGATGAAATTGCCGTGATTGAGCGGTTTGCTGCATCGATCGGACTGGACTGGGGCGGCGTTGACGTCCTACGTGACCGTTCATCCGGACGAATCTACATCGTCGATGCAAACAAGACGGATATGGGCCCGCCCGTGGCGCTGAAGCTTGGCGCCAAGCTGAGGGCTACACGTCGCATGGCGCAGGCCTTTGCCGTCGCCTTTGCTTCGAAGAAGCGCTGATCGCTCCGGCAAGCCAGGATCGCTGCAAGAGACTAGAATAATATGGCTATTCCCTACGTTCGCGAAATCGAGTTTGAATACGGCATCGTAGAGCAGGTTTCCCCGCTCATTCGCCGCGTAATCGCGAACAATCCCGGGCCGTTCACCTATGTTGGCACCGGCGTCTACATCATCGGTCATGGAGAAGTGGCTGTCATTGATCCCGGCCCGGAAGATGCTGAGCATTTCGAAGCCCTAAAGCGGGCGCTGGAGGGGGAGACGGTCACCCACGTTCTGGTCACTCATGGCCATTCCGACCATTCCCCCCTGGCGACGCCTTTGGCGCAGTGGGCGGGTTGCAAGACTTACGCGAAAAATTGCGGCGTACCGACCGCCAAGGGCGAGCTTGGCAGTGCAGACGACCTTGGCTTCATGCCGGATGTCAAAGTTGGCGATGGCGACGTGATTTCGGGCCCCGGCTGGACACTCGATGTGATTGAGACGCCGGGTCACACTTGCAACCATCTCTGCTTCGGCTTGCGCGAAGAGAATGCGTGTCTGTCGGGTGATCACATCATGGGCTGGTCCACGACTGTTGTCGCGCCGCCGGATGGGGACATGGGCGATTACATGCGCAGCCTCGACAAGATTCAATCCAGGAAATTCGACACGCTTTGGCCGACCCATGGCGATCCGGTGCGTGGCCGCGAATTCGTCGACCATTTCATCACGGAATACGCCAACCACCGCCGGGCTCGCGAAGCTGCCATTCTTGACCAGCTTCGGGCGGGTCAGTCCTCGATCCCTGAAATGGTCAAGGTGATGTACGCCGAAGTCGACAAGCGCTTGCATCCAGCCGCGGCCATGTCTGTGCTTGGTCATATGATCGAGCTGATCAAGACCGGTGTCGCGGTTTCTCCGGACGACAAACCCACCGTCCGGTCTCATTTCGAACTGGTGAAAACCCCGGTGTGACGGGCTTGATGTCGGTAAACCCGTCCTAGACTGTTTCAACCTTGTTCGGACGCATCAGCAGGCGTTGGATTGCTTCATCGACGCTGATTGCGCCTTCAATCACATCCGCAACTGCATCACAGATCGGCATGTCGACGCCGCGTTCTGCAGCAATCCGTTTCAGAACCGGCGCGGTTGCGACGCCTTCGGTCACGGCGTTTCGCGCGCCCATGATGTCTTCAAGGGGCTCACCTTTGCCCAACGCCAGTCCGCAGCTCATGTTGCGGCTCGTCTCGGAAGAACAGGTCAGGACGAGGTCGCCCAGCCCTGACAGGCCGGAAAGGGTTTCGCGCTCGGCGCCCAGGGCAAGAGCGAGCCGGGTCATTTCCGCGCTGCCGCGGGCAATGAGCGCTGCATGGGCAGAGCGGCCCAGGCCCTTGCCGAGTGCGATACCACACGCAATGGCGAGCACATTCTTCACCGCGCCGCCGATCTCTGCACCTAACAGGTCATGCGCGAGGTAAGGGCGGAAATTCGGGGTCGCAACAGCGGCGATCAGTTCGGCGCCAAGGGTTTCATTTTCGATGGCAAAGGTCACAGCCGTCGGCAGGCCCTTGGCCACATCGATGGCGAAGCTCGGGCCGGACATGACAGCCGGAACCGCTTCGGGCAGCTCGTCGGCCAGCACCTGCGTCATGAATTCGCCTGTCTTCAGTTCGATGCCTTTGGAGCAGAGGACAACTGGTGTGCCGGGGCGGATATGCTCTTTCAGTGCCTGCAAGGTTGCCCGTGTGTGCTGGGCAGGGGCGACAGAAAAGAGCGCGTCCATCAGGTGCAGGTCTGCGAGGTCCGATGTCGCCTTGAGCGCGGGGTTCAAAGGTACGCCCGGCAGGAAGACCGTATTCTCATGGCGCGTATTGATGGCTTCGGCCACCTCTGCTTCGCGGCACCAGATCAGCACGTCCTGGGCCTCACGGGTCAGCATCTGGGCAATCGCTGTGCCCCATGCGCCGCCGCCAATGACGCCGAATGTCTTGAAATGTTTCGTCATGCGCCGGAGATTGGTCGAAACCGGGGGGCGGGGCAAGCGGCTCGGTCAGATGAAACTGAACGTGCCACGCTCCTTTTCAGTATCCACGCTGACGGCAACCTTGCGGCCGACGGGCGAGGCATCTTCACGTAACGTCGCGAGCGCAGCGGGGGATGCGACGGCAAGTGCCCGGCGCCCATCCTCGAGGCGTACGAACGCGATGCCTTTGTTCGGTCCTTCCTTGCCATGCGTGACCGTGAAGGTTTCCAGCGTTCCCTCGCAATCCTCGCCACAAAGCGTGACTTGTTCGGTTGGTGTTGCATAGGATTCTGCGGGTGCGAAACGGGTCGGCTTCTGTGTCGAGTAGATCCCGACCGCTTCCTTTGTCATCCAGCCACCATTGGCGAGCACAAGGCCATAGCTGCCGGGATCTGCGCGAAGGGTCGACACCATTTCCGCGATACCGTGCAGGGAATAATTGTTTCCGGGTCCACCAAAAAAGGGCAGGCCACCCGTTAGGGTGAGTGGGCGCGGATCATTCTTCCAGTCGATGCCCAGCGCGGCAGTTGAAGAGAACACGGCGCATGGAAAGCAGGAATAGAGATCCAGATGCTTGATATCGCCTGTTGCTTTCGCGGCCTGATCCAATGCGCGATCTATGGCGGTCTGCATTGCCCATGAGCCGTCGAGTCTCGGGCGCAGCGAGATCAGATCGTCGGCCGCTTCGCCTGCACCGTGAAGATAGACACGCTTGTCTTCCGGAACACCCAATGCGTCGGCTTTGGAGCTGCTCATCAGGATCGCAGCAGCGCCCTGGTTCACAGCGTCCTGGGCGATGAACCATTTCAGGAACGGATCAGCATATTCGTAGTTCGCCTTGGACGGTGTCGAAAGAAACTCAACCGAGCGTTCCTCCGGGAATTGAGAATACGGGTTCTTTGCAGCAACAACAGAGAAGGGCTGGAAGAGTTCGGCCATGGCCTTGCGGTGCTGGCTGCGTGAATGGCCTTCGCGGGCGGCGATGGCGTTTTCGAACAGGCCATAGAAATAAGCTGGCGCGACGATGCCATGCTTGATTTCTTCGCGCGACAGCATCATCGGACCCATGCCGCGATCTTCGTAATCCGCATCAGCGCCGTCGGCCCAGTTAATTTCCACATTGTTCCGGCGCGCGCCCTTCGAGGCCCGATTGGCCTCGGAACCGGAGATCAGCACGCAGTCAGCATCGCCCGCATGGATGCGCGCGGCCATCTCATTGACAAGGGCCTGTGGGCTCTGACCGCCAACGGTTTCATAGATCAGCGTATCGGGTGCAGCGCCAATATCGCGCGCCAGCGTGCCGGGAAGGTTGGTGTTATGGCCGTGCGGGTGCGGTGCGCCACCGACTGAATCTTCAAAGATGCGAACAACCGCAATCGTGTCGATGGCCTTGGAGAGGTCTGCACCACTGTCAGAGAGGGCTGCCCTGGACGCGTCGACCATGAGCGACAGGGGCGACGGCGCACCGTCTGCTCCGCTTGTTCCATCCCACTGGCTGAGGCTTTGACCCACGCCAACCAGAACCGGCAGATCGCCTTTTGCCATGACACGCTCCCTTATCGTTGTGTGAAACGACACCTAGCGTGCGAAATTCGGCAAGGCGAGCCGGTACGTTGGGGAAGGAGGCGATGATCGGCGCCGTGCCCGGTCAGGTGGGCACGGCGCCTTCAATGCTGGGTCACTCGCCGTTCAGCAGGCCCTTTTCACGCATGAAGCCAAGAATGACTTCGGCGGCTTCTTCCGGAGAATTGTTCACTGTGTCGATGCGCAGTTCGGGCGCCTGAGGTGGCTCGTACGGGCTATCGATGCCGGTGAAGTTCTTGATCTCTCCAGCGCGGGCTTTCTTGTAGAGGCCCTTCACATCCCGGTCCTCCGCGACGCTGAGTGGCGTGTCGACATAGACTTCAATAAATTCGCCATCAGCCATCAGATTGCGCGCCATTTGTCGCTCTGACCGGAACGGCGAGATGAACGAGACCAGCGTGATCAATCCGGCGTCGGACATCAGGCGGGCGACATTGGCGACGCGTCGAATATTCTCGACGCGGTCCGCATCGGTAAAACCGAGATCGCGGTTCAGGCCGTGACGGACATTGTCCCCGTCCAGCGTGAAAGTGTGCTTGCCTTGGGCAAACAACAGTTTCTGCAGGGCGTTGGCGATGGTCGACTTGCCGGATCCTGACAGGCCGGTAAACCAGAGCACGGCTGGCTTCTGGCCCTTCTGTTCCGCAAGCGCAGACCGATCAACATCCATGGCTTGCCAGTGGATGTTTGATGCGCGGCGGAGTGCGAAGTCGACAAGGCCGAGACCAACCGTGTCATTCGTCATCCGGTCGATCAGAATGAAGCCGCCCATCTCTCGATTGACATCATACGGATCATACGGAATGGCTTGGTCTAGAGACAGGGTTGTAACGCCAATCTGGTTGAGTTCCAGCGTCTTCGCTGGAACATCGTTCAGTGTATTGACATCAATGCCATACTTCGGCGCGTTGACCGTGGCCGTGACAGTCTTCGCCCCCATCTTCAGCAGGTAGCGGCGACCGGGCAGGAGTGGCGTTTCGCTCATCCAAAGCAGGCGAGCCTGAAATTGGTCAGACACTTCGGAAGGGTCTTCGGCTGAAACGAGAACGTCGCCGCGCGAACAGTCGATTTCATCGTCCAGCGTGATTGTAACGGATTGTCCGGCGATTGCCTGCTCAAGGTCACCCGTCGCCGTGACAATTCTCTGGACGGTGGACTGCTTCCCGGACGGCATGGATTTGACGCGGTCACCAGGTTGGATCGAGCCCGCAGCAATCTGTCCGGAGAAACCTCGGAAGTCGAGGTTGGGTCGATTGACCCATTGGACAGGCATACGGAAAGGCGTGTTCAGTCGACGGTCGCCAACCGGCACGGTCTCCAGATAATCCATCAGGCTGGGGCCATCATACCAGTCTGTTTCATTCGATTTGCTTGTAATATTCACGCCCTCGAGGGCAGACATCGGGATTGGCTGGATTTCCAAATCCGTCGCCAACTCGTCTGCGAAGGCGTAGAAATCGTCTACGATGTCGTCATAGGCCTGCTGGCTGTAATTGATCAGGTCCATCTTGTTGATGGCCAGCACGACTTTGCGAATGCCCAGCAGGGATGTGATGAAGCTGTGGCGCCGTGTTTGCGTCAAGATGCCCTTGCGCGCATCCACCATCAGGATGGCGACATCTGCGGTTGATGCGCCGGTCGCCATATTGCGCGTATACTGTTCATGTCCTGGCGTATCGGCGACGATGAACTTGCGCTTGTCGGTGGCGAAAAAGCGATAGGCCACGTCGATCGTGATGCCTTGCTCCCGTTCAGCGGTCAGTCCGTCAACGAGCAGGGCAAAGTCGATATTCTCACCCTGAGTTCCCACTTTCTTGGAGTCGCTTTCGAGCGATGCCAGCTGGTCCTCGAAGATCATCTTTGCGTCATAGAGCAGGCGACCGATCAGGGTCGACTTTCCGTCGTCCACGGATCCACAGGTGATGAAGCGAAGCAGGGATTTATGCTCATGCTTCTCCAGATAGGCGGCGATATCTGATTCAATCAGGTCGTCATTGAGGCGCATCAGAAATAGCCTTCCTGTTTTTTCTTTTCCATGGATCCGGACTGGTCGGCGTCAATGACGCGGCCCTGGCGTTCGGATGTGGTGGTCAGGAGCATTTCCTGGATGATGTCTTCAAGCGTGGCAGCTGTGCTTTCGACCGCGCCGGTCAGCGGGTAACAGCCAAGTGTACGGAAGCGGACGGATTTGGTCACCGCAGTGCTGCGCAATTCTTCCGGCATTCGGTCATCATCAACCATGATGTCCACACCATTCCAGTTCACGACGGGGCGCGGGGCAGCAAAGTAGAGCGGGACAATCTCGATGTTTTCGCGGCGGATATACTGCCAGATGTCCAGTTCGGTCCAGTTGGACAGCGGGAAGACTCGAACGCTTTCGCCCTGATTGATACGTGTATTGTAAACGTTCCACGGCTCTGGCCGCTGGCGCTTCGGGTCCCACCGGTGCTCGGCTGAGCGGAAGGAGAAAATGCGTTCCTTGGCGCGGGATTTTTCTTCGTCGCGTCGAGCGCCGCCAAAGGCTGCATCGAACTTGTACTTGTCGAGCGCCTGCTTGAGGGCGAGCGTTTTCATCACATCTGTGTGCACGGCTGATCCGTGACTGAACGGCCCGACGCCGTCGCGGACGCCATCTTCGTTCACATGCACCAGAAGATCGAAGCCCAGCTCCTTGGCTTTCCGGTCGCGAAACTCGATCATTTCCCGGAATTTCCAGGTTGTATCGACGTGCATCAATGGGAAGGGAGGGCGCGATGGATAGAACGCCTTCATCGCAAGGTGAAGCATCACCGCCGAATCCTTGCCAACGGAATAGAGCATGACCGGATTTTCGCACTCGGCGGCCACTTCGCGGATGATGTGCAGGCTTTCAGCCTCCAGCCTGTCGAGGTGGGTGAGGTTTTTCAAAACGCGTACAGTCCTTCAAGCATCATCAGTATATGTAAGTTCTTGATATCCCAGATATAGCGGGCTTGCGTGGGCGATAGACCCGAATGTGTGTGACATCCATAATTTGATCGTTCAGCAGAGCTAAAGCATGCAATATGCCCACCATGAGACGGTTTTGCCTGTCTGTTGTCGCATTCCTACACAAAGTGTCATTATCCTGGCGGATTCAGGCGGTCTAAATACGCTTTACCCGAATGGAGGTAGAGTATGTGCGGAATTGTTGCGATCACAGGTACGGAAACCGTTGCCGGGCGTCTCGTCGACGGCCTGAAGCGTTTGGAGTATCGTGGCTATGACAGCGCCGGCATAGCTGTGCTGGCGGGAGATGCAATTGAGCGCCGCCGCGCCAGGGGCAAGATCGTCAATCTGGAAGCCCTCATGGCCGACGCGCCGGTTGATGGCCCGACTGGCATCGCCCATACGCGCTGGGCCACGCATGGCAAGCCGAACGAGACCAATGCTCATCCCCATGTGTCAGGCAAGGTCGCGATTGTGCACAATGGCATCATCGAGAATTTCCGCGAGTTGCGTAAAGACTTGCAGGCGCGGGGCCGAACATTCGAGTCTGAGACAGACAGCGAAGTCATCGCACAGCTGATCGACCAGAACATGGCCGAAGGCATGGACGCGGTTGATGCATTCGAAGCCGCGCTGAAAAACCTGTCGGGCGCTTTCGCCATCGCTGCCATCTTTTCCGGCAAGACGGACTTGCTGATGGGGGCGCGCAAGGGCAGCCCGCTGGTCCTCGGATACGGGCAAGGCGAAATGTTTCTTGGCTCAGACGCTATCGCGCTGGCTCCCCTCACGCGCGATGTCACTTATCTGGAAGAGGGCGATTGGGTCGTACTGACGCCCACCAGCCATGATGTGCGCAATGCAAATGGTGACCGCGTAAACCGTCCCCGCGTGAAATCCGCTGTGAACGAAGGCCTGATTGAGCGCGGCGAGTATGATCATTTCATGCTGAAGGAAATTCACGAACAACCGGAATCTCTCGCGCGCTCGATCCTGCCCTATATCGACCAGGCAACGCAGACGCTCAATCTGGGCGACGTGGCCGATACGATGTTCGCCAAGGCTGATCGGGCTGTGGCGATTGCCTGTGGCACAGCGTATTATGCCGCCCACACAGCGAAATACTGGTTTGAACAGAAAGCCAAACTGGCGTTCGAGACCGATATCGCATCTGAATTCCGCTATCGTGAACCTGTGCTGCCTCAGACCGGTCCAGCAATGTTTGTCAGCCAATCCGGAGAGACAGCCGACACGCTGGCAGCCCTGCGCTATTGCCGTCAAAATTGCACCCCGGCCGTGGCTGTGGTCAACGTACCCGAAAGCTCGATCGCCCGAGAGGCGGCGGCGATCGTGCCGACCTATGCCGGGCCAGAGATTGGCGTAGCCTCCACGAAGGCTTTCACCGCGCAATTGTCTGTTCTGGCTGTGCTCGCCCTTAATGCAGCCAAGGCTCGGGGGCATCTTTTGCCTGGTGATGAGGTAATGGCGGTCAAAAGTCTGATGGCGTTGCCACGCAAGGTGACCGAGGCACTTGAGGCACAAGATGATATCCGCGAGATCGCAAAGACGTTGGCCCCTAGCCGGGATGTCTTGTTCCTCGGTCGCGGACGGTACTACCCGCTGGCGTTGGAAGGTGCACTCAAGCTGAAGGAAGTGTCCTATATTCACGCCGAAGGCTATGCCGCCGGCGAGTTGAAGCATGGTCCCATCGCGCTGATCGAAAAAGATCTTCCGGTCGTTGTGATCGCGCCAAAAGACGAGCTGTTCGAGAAGACCATTTCAAATGTCGAGGAAATCCGCGCACGTGGCGCGCGTGTCATCCTCATTTCGGATGCAGCCGGCATCAAAGCTGCCGGTAACCGGGCTGACCATGTGATTTGCTTGCCGGATGGTGATGATATCAGCCTGCCAGTGCTGGCAGCAGTGCCGTTGCAATTGCTGGCCTATCATGTGGCTGTTGCCAAAGGGACTGATGTCGACCAGCCGCGCAACCTCGCCAAGTCAGTCACCGTTGAGTGATGAGACGCGCCTGATCGTATCAAATGCGGATCGTGACCACGTGACCTTGCTGGACAGCGTCTTCCTGGCCTGCCTTACTCATGCAGAATGTGGGAGATTCGTGCGTGCCGACCTATGATTTGAAAGAAATTGAAGCCCGGATCGAGACGGTCCTGGCGGAGAAGGGACCCCGGCTCGGCAAGGAGCTGGCTGACGATCTTTATGGCGTTCCACATCTGGCCTTGTGGCAAGCCTGCTATCAGAGCCGCAAGCTGCACGTGTCCCATTTCGCCAGCTACTATTTGCGATTTGATATCACGCGCGACGATCAGGTGCGGCTGAGCCCTTCGATCCTGCGAGATTTCCTGTCCTTCACCTTGTTCGGCTTGCCGGGCCAACGCGACAAGATGATCGAGCGGCAGGGCACCCTGTCGAACATGCATCGGGAGATCAGCCGCGAAAAGCTGTCGGTGGCCCAAGCCGTGATGAAGCAGGTATTCGTCACTCTGGGACGCGACATTCGCAGCCAACTCTGCGCATTTATCGCGGGCGATCTCGCCTACTATCTCGCGCACAATGAGCCACGGGAACACGTCGCGAGCGGGGAGATGGTGAAGGGCTCGGATATCGATATCATCATCATTCTCAGTGAATCCCTGCCGGAAGATGTGCAGGCCCGGATCGACACGGAGATGACCGCGCTGAAGAATTTCTACTTGCGTCATCCAGAGCACCGGCACGAGATTGATTTCATCTGCAAGCGCAAATCGGTGATGGAGCGGCAATTCCAGTATTCTGACATCCATGACAAAATCGCCAGCAAGATTGCCTATGAGTCCATGTTTCTCGGCGGATCTCTGACGCTGTATATGGAAGTGCGCGATGCGATGGTTCGGACCGGTGTTGACCGCATGATTGAGGGTGATTTCGATCACGCGCTCAAGGATCGCAAAAACGCCATGCACAAATTGCTGGAAGCGCACAATGACACAATTGATGAGGAGACGCGCTCGCTGTTCTACTTCTCGCAAGAACGTGTCGAATTTTCCTGACAAGCTGAGTGAAGTGTTTGCCCCTTGGTTATCTTTGGGGTGGAATATTGCTTGGAAGGCACCGACCGCAGGACGAGTTGGATGCCGCTATGGGAGGAATCTTCATGATCCGGTATCGCAACATAAAATCGATGAAGCCCATTCCGCGGTCCATGCTGGCGGCTGCCATGCTGGGTGCGTCGGCCATTGTGCTGGGGGCCTGCGCAGGCGGCGGAGGAGGCGGCGGCAGTTCCGCTGTCACGCCGATGCCCCCTCCGCCGCCTCCACCGCCGCCGCCCTCGAATCCGTTTCCTGACACAATCGCAGAGCGGGAACAGTTCGAAACGCGCGAGTACAATGCCACAGTAGGCCTGCCCATTATCGGTGCGTCAGCAGCCTATGCACTTGGCGCGACAGGCCAGGGTCAGACTGTGGCGGTCATCGATACGGGGACTGATTCTGATCATCCCGATCTCCAAGGGGCTGTTGTGCAGATGTTCGATGTCTGTGCGGACACTGCCTGTGCTGGCTTCAACGCTGCTGGAGACCGGGTCACCATCACTCGTCAGGATGGCGATACCGACACCGAAGGCCACGGCACACTGGTTACGGGCGTCATCGCTGCGCGTCGGCAGGACGATTTCAGCAGCGTGTTGGACGATAACACGCCGAACGGTATTCAAGGCGCCGCGTATGAGGCTTCCATAATCGATATCCGGGCTGACTCGCCCGGCAGCTGTGCGCGCACCGGGGAAGATGAAGGTTGCGTCTACAACGACGATACGCTGGTCCGTGCGATTGAATACGCCGTCGCTCAGGGGGCTTCGATCATCAACATGTCTCTCGGTGGCGAGATCGACAATGATCCGCGACTGGAGAACGCCGTCCGCGCTGCGGCCGCGGCGGGTGTGCTGGTCGTCATCTCGGCCGGCAATGAAGCTGAACCGGCAGGGACAGATGAAGATGGCAATGACACCGAGGCGGTCGGGGAACGCCCAACCGAGCCTGCCTATATCGCAGGCGAAACATCTTCACTCGGGCGGGTTGTCGCTGTGGGCGCGGTCGACCCGAATGGCATTCTGTCGGACTTCTCGAACAGGGCAGGCAGTGCGGCGCAGAACTTCTACCTGCTCGCACCCGGTGAGGACGTAATCTCGACTGGCCCGGACGATGATGTTGCATTCCCCGGCGACCCGACGAATGATGCCGACAGTGATGGAGACTATTATCGCATTTCGGGGACATCATTTGCAGCACCTTATGTTGCGGGCGCATTGGCGCTCTTGCTGGACGCGTTCCCGAACTTGCAGTCCCAACCTGAAGTCGCTCTCCAGATCCTGCTGGATACCGCGACAGACTATGTAGACACATCGCCCGACCTGATCACGGGCGAGGTCGCGGGTGCTGGTACTGACAGCGTTTCCGGTGTGGGCCTCCTGAACCTCGAAGAAGCATTCCGACCACAAGGCCAGCAGAATCTGGACTTCGGTATCGAGAAAGTCAGCTTTACCGACGCGCTTGCGCCCAGCGGTGGCGCGTTTGGGGATTGGGCCACCAATTCCGGCGCGTTCAACAGCCTCGTCTTTCAGGACCAGTACCAACGCGGTTTCCGCCTGAATGCCGATGCCATTGCTGCGACCCTGCCGTCAGATGCGCTCGGCTCACGCCTGGTGAATTTTGAAACCCGCGCTGATTGGGCGGCGGGCGAATCCTATGCCGTTAATGCTGGAAACATGTCGTTCAGCTGGTCCCAGGCGCGGTTGCAGGATGATCCAACCGCCCCTTATCAGGAAGACCCGCAATCAACATTCCAGATGCGCTACAGTTTCAGCGAGAGCCAGGTGGAATTGGGACGAGGTGGATCATTGACGCATCTGGCGCCAGATATTTCCCTGCTCAACGAACCCGGTGTCGGGAACGCTTTTTCGACCGGCGGTGCATGGGCGAAATTCAGTCATGCCGTGACGGATGACCTGGTCATGGACATATTCGCTGCCGAGCAGGGCGGTCGCAGTCAGTCCGGCTTCATGTTCGGCCGCGATGCCCAGGATTGGTCAGTTCGTGCGGGCGCATCCTTCATTTCGGATGAAGATACGGCGCTTGGTGGAACACTGCAGGAGCGCTTCGGCGCGCAAGACCAGACCGAGATGACGGCATATTCGCTGGAGGGAGCATGGTTCGCCGGTTCCGACTGGGTCCTGTCTTCAGGAATGGAAATGGCGAGCGTCGACCTGCCAGGTGTTGATGTGGAAGGCATCTGGACGAGCCGCTGGTCGGTGGGCGCAGACCGATCACTGGGTGAGGGGCGGTTGCACTTCATCATGGCGCAGCCGCGGCGAGCCGAGACAGGTTTCTTGAACCTCGATGCGCCGATTGGTGTGGATATGAACAGTCAATTGATCCGGGATCTGGTGCAGGCTGAATTGACCCCCAGCGGTCGGCAAATCGATTTTGAAACGCGCTACACATTCGGACTGACCGATACATGGTCTGGCGAGGCTGCAGCTGTGGTCTCCACGTCGCCCAACCATATCAGCGGTGCCGAAGACCAGGAGGCGCTGTGGATGCGGCTGTCGACCCCATGGTAGGCCGCAGGTCATTGCTGGCAGTCGCGAGTGGGTTCATCCTGACCGGATGCGCCTGGTTGCCGTTTGGCGAAACCGCGTGCCCGGAAATCACGGACACGTCGGCATGGATCAATCGCATGCCGGGCCCGGGTCAGTCCGGGGGCAAATTGCACGTTGTTGTCCGTGTTGCGGATGAGCAGTCCTGGCGGCTTGGCTCTGTTCCGACTGAGGGTGAGGGCTTGCTGATCCTCAACCTCACGGAAGGTGGGCCGTCCGTTCCCGGAACGGCAGCTTACCAGCAGTCGCGGAAGCCGTTGCCCCAGCGAGTCAAAATAGAATGCCACGGCAAGACCGTGGCATTCATTGACAAAATCACTATCGCGTATTGAGGCGGCGCTAGTTCGCGAGGCGCTTCAGTTCGTCTACAAGGTCTGTCTTTTCCCAGCTGAACCCACCATTCTCGGTCGGGGTCCGGCCGAAATGCCCGTAGGCTGCGGACGGGCCGTAGATCGCCTGATTCAGCTTGAGGTGCGTGCGAATGCCTTTGGGCGACAGGTCGAACAATTCGCGCAGCGCCGCAGCGATACGGTCCTCGTCTGCATTGCCCGTATCATGCGTGTCCACATAGATTGAGAGCGGCTGCGCTACACCGATCGCATAGCTGACCTGAATGGTGCAGCGATCAGCGAGGCCTGCGGCCACAATGTTCTTGGCAAGGTAGCGCGTGGCGTACGCGGCCGACCGGTCCACTTTGGACGGGTCCTTGCCGGAGAATGCACCGCCGCCATGGGGCGCAGCGCCACCATACGTGTCAACAATGATCTTGCGGCCGGTCAGGCCGGCGTCGCCATCAGGTCCGCCAATGACAAAGCGTCCGGTGGGGTTCACGAAAAACTTGTCTTCGTCCGGAAACCAACCATCGGGAAGGATGTCCTTGATCACGGGGCGGACGATTTCACGCAATTGTTCCAGCGTGGCGCTATCCTTGTGCTGATGGGATACGACAAGCGCGTTTACACCGACAGGCTTTGACCCTTCATACTGCAGCGTAACCTGGCTTTTTGCATCAGGCTCGAGCTCGGGGTGTGTGCCATCATGGCGAAGTTGCGCGAGGCGCTGAAGGATCTGGTGCGAATAGACCAGTGTGGCTGGCATCAGTTCCGGGGTCTCGTTCGTGGCATAGCCAAACATGATGCCCTGGTCGCCTGCACCTTCCTCAGCGTAGAGGCCTTGTCCAGCTTCGACACCTTGCGCGATCTCAACCGACTGGCCGTGGACGTGATTGGCGATTTCCATGTTTTCCCAATGGAAGCCGTCCTGCTCATAGCCGATCCGTTTGACCACATCGCGGGCCGCCTGGTTCATTTCGTCATGCGTGATGACGGCGCCATTATTGGTGCGCACTTCACCGGCAAGGACAACACGATTGGTGGTCGTAAGGGTCTCGACGGCGACTTTCGCTGTTGGATCGCGCGACAGGAACAGGTCGACAATTGCGTCTGAAATCTGGTCAGCCACCTTGTCCGGATGGCCTTCGGAAACGCTCTCGCTGGTAAATTCGTGGCTGGCAAGTTTCATGTCTGGCTCTCTATCAGTGTTCTTTTACCGGGCAAAAACGACCGTCTTTCCGGAATTTATGAAGATGCGGTGCTCTGCATGAGCCTTGACCGCGCGAAGCAGGGCGTTGCCCTCCAGATGCCGTCCGCTCTCGATCATGTCAGCCGGGCTGAACGTATGGTCGATGGCTTCGGTGAGCTGGGTAATGATTGGCCCTTCATCCAGATCGGCCGTCACATAGTGCGCCGTCGCGCCGATCATTTTCACGCCGCGGGCATGGGCCTGATGATAGGGGCGTGCGCCCTTGAATCCCGGCAGGAAGGAGTGATGGATATTGATGCACCGCTTTTCGAGACGACGGCAGGCTTCATCACTCAGTACCTGCATATACCTGGCGAGTACGACGAGATCAGCTTGCGTGTCTTCAACGATGCTGAACAGTCGAGCCTCAGCGTCCGGTTTTGTTTCCTTTGTCACCGGAACATGGAACCAGGGTAAGCCCCAGTGGGAAAAATCATCCTTGAGCGTCTCATTATTGGAGACGATGCCGACGACATCAATTGGCAACTCACCCCGCCGCGCCGCGTAGAGGAGCGTGTTTGCGCAATGTTCTGATTTCGACACCATCAACAGTGTCCGTACGGCCTCACCCTCGGGATGGACTGACCAGTCCGCACCCAACTCGTGAGCCATTTCCGCCAAATCATCTTCAAGTCCAGCCGACAGGGCGTCGGTCGTCCCGTGGAAGACCAGTCGTGCAAAGAAGCGGCTGGTTTCCGTATCCCCAAATGTACGCGACGCGGCGATGAAGCAATCATGACGCTCCATCAGTTTTGCCAGCCCTGCGACCAGTCCAACGCGGTCGGGGCAGGCAAATTTGAGGATATAGGGACGTGCCACGGAAGAAGGTTTCCCCTAGTAGCGGTAGTGTTCAGGCTTGAACGGACCGGTCGTCTGAACGCCGATATAGTCAGCCTGTTCGCCGGAAAGCTCTGTCAGCTGAACGCCAAGCTTTTCGAGATGAAGCAGGGCGACTTTCTCGTCGAGGTGCTTGGGCAGCGTATAGACCTTGTTCTCATACTGCTCGCCGCGCACATGCAGTTCGATCTGCGCCAGCGTCTGGTTGGTGAAGGATGCCGACATCACGAAGGAAGGGTGACCCGTGGCATTGCCGAGGTTCACGAGGCGGCCTTCAGACAGCAGAATGATCCGCTTGCCATCCGGGAAGGTGATCATGTCGACTTGCGGCTTGATGTTCGTCCATTCGAAATTGCGCAGGCCTTCGACCTGAATTTCATTGTCGAAGTGACCAATGTTGCAGACGATGGCCATGTCCTTCATCGCACGCATATGGTCGACGGTCAGGATATCCTTGTTGCCAGTCGCGGTGACAAAGATGTCGAATTTCGGTGCGGCTTCATCGACCGTCAGGACTTCATAGCCGTCCATCGCGGCCTGAAGGGCGCAGATCGGGTCAACTTCGGAAACGGCAACGCGCGCGCCGGAACCGGACAGTGACGCAGCCGAGCCTTTGCCAACATCGCCATAACCGGCGACGAAGGCTTTCTTGCCAGCCATCATCACATCCGTGCCGCGACGGATCGCGTCGACCAGAGATTCCTTACAGCCATACTTGTTGTCGAACTTCGACTTGGTGACGGAGTCGTTCACATTGATGGCGGGGAAGGGCAGCTCACCCTTCTTCTCAAGCTGGTAGAGACGGTTCACGCCGGTCGTCGTTTCTTCCGACACGCCGCGGATCGCTGCCTTGGTCTTGGCAAACCAGCCAGGGGACGCAGCAAGGCGCTTCTTGATCTGGGCGAAGAGGAACTTTTCCTCCTCCGAGCCTGGCTTTTCGAGGAAGGCCGGATCGGATTCGGCGCGCTCACCGAGGATCAGGTACATGGTGGCATCGCCACCATCATCGAGGATCAGGTTCGCCCCGGTGCCGTCATGCCAGTGGAACATGCGGTCAGTGAATTCCCAGTACTCTTCCAGCGTTTCACCCTTATAGGCGAAGACCGGTGTGCCATTGGCTGCGATGGCGGCGGCGGCATGATCCTGCGTTGAGTAGATGTTGCAGGAAACCCACTGAACGTCGGCGCCGAGGGCTTCGAGCGTCTGGATCAGCACAGCCGTCTGGATCGTCATGTGCAGGGAGCCAGCGATCTTCGCGCCCTTGAGCGGCTGCGACGGGCCGAACTCTTCGCGCGCGGCCATCAGACCCGGCATTTCTGTCTCGGCGATGGCAATTTCCTTGCGACCATACTCGGCGAGGGAAATATCGGCGACGCGGTAGTTTTCAGCCATATCAATGATCCTTTATATGTTTGTATCGCGGCTAACATGGCGCACATCAAAAGGCAACGCGCGAAGTGCGCGTTACCCGTACTGAGTTCTGATTTCGCGGACGGCTTATTCGTTGAAAGCCCTGATCGCGTCCACGATGCGTGTCTGGTCCGCCTCTTCCAGATAGGGGTGCATCGGCAGCGCAATCACGTGTTTGCTCGCTGCTTCCGTGACGGGCAGCGTGCCGTCCGCGGGTTTGAAACGGGCGCAGAAATCCTGCTCGTGGATCGGCACCGGATAGTAGACGGCGGTGGGGATCCCCTGCGCCGAGAGATGCGCCTGAAGGCCGTCGCGGTTTTCATGCTCGATGACATATTGCGCCCAGACACTCTTGCCGCCCTCAATGACGCTCGGCACGCGTTTGACATGGCCGGTCAGGCCCGCGGCATAGCGATCTGCCACGATCTGGCGTTTCTCGATCTCGTCAGCGAAGATTTTCAGTTTCTCCAGCAGGACTGCGGCCTGGATCGTGTCGAGGCGGGAGTTCATGCCGACGCGCAGGGAGAGGTATTTCGGGTCATGATGGAAATTGCGCTCGGCCGCATCGGTCGGGGTGACCTTGCCATAGACGCGCAGGGATTCGATCCGCTCGGCGAGTTTGGCGTCATTCGTGATGATCGCGCCGCCATCGCCGTAACAGCCCAGCGGCTTGGCAGGGAAGAAGCTGGTCGTGGCAATATCGGCCCAGTCGGACGGGTGCTTGCCGTTCAGCGTACAGCCATAGCCCTGCGCCGTGTCAGCGATCAGATTCAGGCCGAACTCGTCGCAGATTGCCTTGATTTCGGGGTAGTTGGCGGGCTGTCCGAACAGGTCGACGGCGATCACGACTTTCGGCGTCAGCTTGCCCTCGGCTTTCACGGCCTCAATCTGCTTGCGCAGATGTGCCGGGTCCATGTTGTAGGTCTCTGGCAGAATGTCGACGAAGACCGGCGCAGCACCAAGCCAAGGCACGACTTGAGCCGTCGCGACGAAGGTGAAGGATGGGCAGAAAACGGCGTCGCCGGGCTTCAGTTCCCACGCCATCAGCGCGAGCGCGAGGGCGTCTGTGCCATTGGCGCAGCTGACGGAATGCGCAGCGCCACACCAGGCCGCAAGCTGGTTTTCCAACTCGGAGACTTCGGGGCCAAGGACGTATCGCCCGCTTTCCACCACGCCCTGAATGGCCGTATTGATTTCGGCTTCGATGCGCTTGCGCTGTGCTTGAAGGTCAATGAAGGGGATGGACACGAGGAACCTGCCTGTTCTGCGATCTGATGCTGGCCGAATACGATCAACCCATAATGGGTGCAAGTCACGAGCGGTTACAGACTAATTCTGCGAATGTTTTCACACTCATGCCTGCGGGGAGTCGCAGCATGAGGGATTGTGAACGAATGCGACTGAATAATGTGCCGATTGGTTGCTGTGACAGCGGACTTGGTGTAGCCCGGAAGGCGGGCCGGGGCGACCATGACAGGGGCGTAATGTCTGGAATTGAACGACTGGCAAAAGCCGACAGGGCGCCGCTTTTTTATCTCGATTGCGGGCATGTCGGGAAGTTTGCTCTGATACGGAGTCGCAACCCAATCCCTTTTTGCGAAATTACAGGATTTGCTAAATGAAACGATATGTCGTGACGGGTGGCGCCGGATTCATCGGATCTGCGCTTTGCCACCTGCTATTGTCGGAAAGCGACGCCGAAGTCGTGGCTGTGGACCGCATGACTTATGCGGCTAATCAGGTCACGCTTGACGAATTGAGCTCTCAGGCCGGTTTCCGTCACATAGACGCTGATGTTCGAGATGTTGCGCGCATGACGGAGATCGTTCAGTCGGTCAAACCAGACGTCGTTTTTCATCTGGCCGCTGAGACGCATGTTGATCGTTCGATTGATGGGCCTGCGGAATTCGTCACGACCAATGTTGTGGGCACATATGCGATGCTCGAAGCGGCTCGGACATATTGGTCTGACCTACCTGACGAGGCAAAGCAACACTTTCGCTTCGTACATATTTCGACTGACGAGGTATTCGGCTCTCTGGGCGCGGAAGGCCATTTCAGCGAGACGACGCCATATGATCCGTCATCGCCTTATTCTGCCAGCAAGGCCGGGTCGGACCATCTGGCAAGGGCGTGGCAGCGCACTTATGGGCTGCCGGTTGTGGTCTCCAATTGTTCAAACAATTACGGACCGCGCCAGTTCCCCGAGAAACTCATACCCTTGATGGTTCTGAACGCTCTGGAAGGCAAAGCCCTTCCGGTGTACGGCACGGGAACCAATGTGCGCGACTGGCTGCATGTTGAAGATCACGCCCGCGCCCTTAAGATGATGGCTGAACATGGCGTGCCTGGTGAGGTCTACTGTGTTGGCGGCGGTAGCGAGCGGACAAATCTGCAGATCGTGCACGAGGTCTGCCGAATCCTGGACGCCCGGCGTCCGGAAAATGCTCCTCATGCAGATCTGATCGAATTTGTAACCGATCGTCCGGGGCATGATTTCCGGTATGCGATTGATGCGTCCAAGATCGATACGAAATTGGGCTGGACCCCAAGGCAGGATTTCGAAGCTGGTCTTGAAGAGACAATTGACTGGTATTTGACGCATGAGGCCTGGTGGCGGCCCCTGCGAGACAAGCACTATAGTGGCGAGAGGCTGGGTGTTAAGGCATGACACGCATCCTTGTCGTTGGAAAGTCGGGGCAAGTCGCGCAAGCGCTGGTCTCGGTAGGGGGTGATCGGGTCATTTGTCCGGGGCGTTCGATCGTGAATTTGCTGGACGCAGACTCGCACCTCAGCGCGCTCGACAGGTATGAGCCCATGGCGGTGATCAATACGGGGGCATTTACCGCAGTCGATGGCGCCGAGGCAGATGCTGACGGCGCCTATGCTCTGAATGCTGAAGGGCCGGGCAATCTGGCGGTTGCGTGCGCTCGGCGTGGCGTGCCGCTCATCCACATGTCGACAGACTGCGTGTTTGATGGCGCAAAGGATAGTCCTTACACGCCAAATGACACACCGAATCCGTTGGGCGTGTATGGCAAGACCAAGCTTCAGGGGGAGGTGGCTGTTCGCGAAGGGACTGAACGATCCCTGGTTGTGCGGGTGTCGTGGATATTTTCGCGATTTGGTGGAAATTTCGTGCGGACCATGTTGAGGGTGGCGCAGACCCGCGACGCAGTGAGTGTTGTGAGTGATCAAGTTGGTTGTCCAACGCATGCGCCCGATCTCGCACGGGCTCTGATCACAATCGCTGAACAGGCGGCCAAGCCTGGCTTTGGTAGCTGGGGTGTTTACCACGTTGCAGGGGCGGGAGAGACCGATCGCGCATCCATGACGCGGCGGATCTACGAGGTCAGCAAGGAGCTGGGCGGTCCGGTCGCCGATGTGAACGGTATTTTGACGGCGGACTATCCCACGCCGGCGCAAAGGCCCCTGAATGCGCGGCTTGATATGGCCGAGACCCGCCGTGTTTTCGGAATTGAAATGCCTGACTGGAATATTGGCCTTTCCGAGACGGTTTCCGCGATTATTGCCGAACCTGCACAATAAGGCTTTCGACCCGTGCGAAGACACTTTTCAGCTGCACATTCGGCTTCGAATTTTTATCTTCTTCGCCCAGTCCCGATGAAAATCGGCATGTCTATACGCAAGACGCGCGTCCGGGCGATGGCAGTGCAGCTTAAATTCAGTTAGCGGTTGACCAGCCTCGCCGAGATGGTCCAAACCAAGCGGACAATTGCTATGTGGAGTGTTGGCGGATGAAGGGCATCGTTCTGGCAGGCGGGACGGGGTCTCGATTGTTCCCGTTGACGAAGGCTGTCTCAAAACAACTGATGCCGGTTTACGACAAGCCGATGATCTACTACCCGCTGAGCGTACTCATGCTTGCCGGTATTCGAGACGTTCTCATCATCACGACGCCCGAGGATCAGTCCCAGTTCAAGCGACTGCTGGGAGATGGGTCGATGTTCGGAATCAACATCGAGTTTGCCGTCCAGGAGCAACCGAACGGTCTGGCCGAAGCGTTTATTATCGGCGAGGACTTTGTGAAGGGCGGCCCGTCAGCCCTGGTCCTTGGGGACAACATATTCTACGGCGCCAATCTCGGCTTGATGTGTGCGCAGGCGGCTGCACAGGCCGACGGAGCGACAATCTTTGCCTACAAGGTTGCGGACCCGCAGCGCTATGGTGTTGTTTCCTTTGATAAAGACTTCAAGGCGTTGACGCTGGAAGAAAAGCCGAGCGCGCCCAAGTCGAACTGGGCGATTACCGGCCTCTATTTCTATGATGCACAGGTCGTCGATATCGCACGCGATTTGAAACCGTCCGAACGAGGTGAACTCGAAATCACCGACGTCAACCGCGCCTATCTGGAAATGGACAAGCTGAAAGTGAAACAGCTGGGTAGGGGATATGCCTGGTTGGACACTGGGACACATGACAGTCTGCATGAAGCATCCAGCTTTGTGCGTACGATCGAGCACCGGCAGGGCGTCAAGATCGCCTGTCCGGAGGAGATTGCTTTCGAAAAGGGCTATCTCGGGCGCGAAGAATTGCTTCATGCCGCAGACCAGCTCGGCAAGACAGAATACGCCGTTTACCTGCGTACACTTGCAAACCAGAATTGAGGACAGTGATTGATGAATGTGCGTGACCTTGGCCTTGATGGCGTCAAGGAAATCGTCCCGGCGCGTTATGGCGATGCCCGTGGCTATTTCAGCGAGACCTACAATCACAAGCGTTTTGTTGACGCTGGAATTGAATTGGATTGGATGCAGGACAATCACTCCTTCTCTGCAGAGAAGCACGTGTTGCGAGGCCTCCACTTCCAGACCCCTCCCTTTGCCCAGGACAAGCTTGTGCGCGTCGTTACCGGTGCGGTATTCGATGTGGCCGTGGATATCCGCAAGGGATCACCGAACTTTGGCCGGTGGACGGGGGTCACATTGACCGCGGAAGCGGGAAATCAAATCCTGGTACCGAAAGGCTTCGCGCACGGCTTCTTGACGCTGACGCCAGATGTACATGTCATCTACAAGGTCACGGCGCCCTATGCCCCGGACAATGATCGCTCTATTCGGTATGATGATGCGGAAATTGGAATTGAATGGCCTCTGGACGGCGCCGTGCCGCAACTCTCCCAGAAAGATGAACAGGCCGGCAGTCTGCAGGACACTGATACGGGATTTGTGTATCAGGGCTGATCAATCGATACCGTGATACTCCTTGTACCACGCGACAAATCTTTCGACGCCATCCTTGACGGATGTTGAGGGCCGGTACCCGACGGCTTCCGTCAGCTTGGTCACATCGGCATAGGTGTTTTTCACATCACCCGGCTGCATCGGCATCAAGTTGCGTGTGGCCTTGCGCCCCAGGGAATTTTCCAGAGCCTCCACATAATCGAGCAGTTTTACGGGCTGGTTGTTGCCGATATTGTAAATCCGGTACGGAGCATTTGACGTTGCCGGGTCGGGCGCGCTCGCGTCCCAGTCCGGATCAGGCTCCGCGACCTTTTCTGCAATTCGAAGGACGCCCTCAACGATGTCATCGACATAGGTGAAATCGCGAGACATCTCTCCATTGTTGAAGATGTTGATTGGCTCACCGCGGACGATCGCGTCCGTAAACAGGTACAGCGCCATATCGGGCCGCCCCCATGGTCCGTAGACGGTAAAAAATCGTAATCCTGTGGTGGGTAGGCGATACAGGTGGCTGTAGGCATGTGCCATCAACTCATTTGCCTTCTTGGTGGCGGAATAGAGTTGTAGCGGATGGTTCGCCCCGTGAGATTCACTGTAGGGAGATGTCGTATTCGCGCCATAGGCGCTTGATGTCGATGCATAGACCAGATGAGGCGTTTTGGCTGTTCGGCAAGCTTCCAGCATGTTGGCAAAGCCGACCAGATTTGACGATACGTATTCTTCAGGATGGGTGATCGAATGGCGCACCCCAGCCTGAGCGGCCAGATGAATCACGCGATGAAAGTCATGTGACTCAAAGCAGGCGTTCAGCTCTGCTGCGTTCTCGAGATTTCCCTCGACAAAGTTGAACGAAACGCCTTCTTTTGCCGATGTGTTTTCCAGCTGTTTCAGACGCGCCCGTTTCAAGGCGGGATCGTAGTACGCATTCAGATTGTCGAACCCAACGACTGGCACGCCCCGTTTGAGAAGCGTGTTTGCCACATGAAATCCGATAAACCCTGCGCTCCCGGTGACCAGGTAGGTTTTGCTATCTGTGGCTGAGGGCATGTAATCGAATTCCGTGATGGTTCAGGTGAGGGCAGGGACCAATCCAGTTGGTCGTTGCGATACAGAGCGGGCAATCTTGTTGATACTGCGTCGCGGGCGGGCAGGCTAGGTGTCGCGTTTTGCCCAGAAGTTCAAAGTTCCCAACTCTCCCAAGTGCGACATGGGTTTGCTGCGGCTGCGCTTGGCATAGTTTCCAGACTTTCCGATCTGATAACGGAAGCCGAGGCGCGTGAGGATCGAAAGAACATCGTCCAGGGCGATATCAGACGGGTTTGCGCCCAGATGCCATTCCACGCACATTTGTCTGACATTGGCGAGGGCATCCCCAGCGGCCATTAGGACTTCCCCTTCAGCGCCTTCAATATCCAGTTTCAGGAAGTCCACTTCGCGATCAAGATAATCAGCCAGAGGCACTGTTTCGATTGTCAGCTCCTCAATTTCATCGCCAAATGTCCTGCGCCGCTCGGTGAGGGATCCTGCCATACTGTAGTCTCCGGACATGAAGAATGTGGCGGTGCCCGGTTTCGCGGCCAAGCCTTTTTTCAACACTGTTACGTCACTCAACTTGTTGCGGGCGACATTTTTCGACGCCAGATCGTGAAGGAAGGGAACAGGCTCGAATGCCAGAACCTCTGCATTCGGATAAAGTTCCTTGAAGTAGACGCTCGACATCCCGAAATTGGCGCCAGCGTCGATAATGTAGGGCTTCTTCTGATCGGTATCGAAATAGTATTCCTGATCCATGAGGATTTCATGGATCAACGTCCAGATCGCATGCTTGTCAACATAGGTCAGCGTTGAATCGCGCATCAGGAATTCCTGCCCGCGGCACAAATGTTCGGTGAAGAAATCTCGCAGTACGATATCGTTTGGAAAGCCACCATCGGGAATGGGAGCTGTCTCCAAATCTTTCAGGACCGGGCTGTCGCCGTAATACACTTTCAGTCTGGAAATCATGTCCAGGTACTTCGAAAATCCGTCCAATTGGCGCTGCTTCATGGGCCAGGTGCCGGACAGGACGCCCACTGCTTCTCTTTCATTGAGTTGAGAGGTCAGGATGGAATTCCGGACGGAGGAAAGTTCACCAATCGCGGCCTGCACTTCCCCATTTCCGAAGAAGGTCTTCCGGTTCGTCTCACTCAAAGTGTACTCGATAAGGAAGCGGAGATCGTTTCCGAGCGCGTTCCGGATTGACGTGGTCGCAATAGCTGCGGCCTGGACTTCTTCCTTTCCGAAGAAGGTTTTTCGGTTCTCTTCACTCAAGGCAAATTCGGTGAGGAATCGAACGTCATTTCCAAGCGTGCGACGGATGGATGTGGTCGCAATAGCTGCGGCCTGGACTTCTCCGTTTCCAAAGAAAGCTTTTTGGTTGTCGTTGCTCAGCGCATACTCGGTGAGGAAGCGGAGATCGTTTCCGAGCGCGTTTCGGATTGACGTGGTCGCAATAGCTGCGGCCTGGACTTCTCCGTTTCCAAAGAAGGCTTTTTGGTTGTCCTTGCTCAGCGCATACTCGGTGAGGAAGCGGAGATCGTTTCCGAGCGCGCTTCGGATTGACGTGGTCGCAGTAGCTGCGGCTTGGACTTCTTCCTTGCCGAAGAAGGTTTTTTGGTTCTCTTCGCTCAAGGCAAATTCGGTGAGGAATCGAACGTCATTTCCAAGCGTGCGACGGATGGATGTGGTCGCGGTTGCGGCGGCCTGAATTTCCCCATTTCCGAAGAAGGCTTTTCGATTTTCTGCGGATAAAGCCGATTGCACAAGAAAACGGACATCCTTGCCAAACTTGTCGCGGATGCCACTCTGCTTTGATGCAATGGTCCGGATACGGCCATCCGCGAAGAACGCATTGCGATTCTTGTCGGCCAAGACTGAATTGATCAGGAACTCGACATCTCTGCCAAGCCTTTCCCGTATCCAGGGCAGGGCAAGAAATCGATCGCGCATACTGGGTCGGCTGGCCACGCCATCGAGGAGCTCCGGCGAATCATCGACGAACGCGCTCAAAAGATCAGATTTTTCCTCAGCAGATGTCGTGCGTTTGACTTCAGCCAGGAGGAGTTGCCTGAACCTGCTGCTTTTCAACAGCAGTCGGCAGAGTGTGGAAATCAGTCTCTTCATAATCGGGCGCTTTGGCTATTTGCGATGAGGAATGGCGGCAGTGTATCTGACCCGCCCGTACAATTTGGGGCGTTAATTCGACACTTTGAAGATATTGTATTGATACTGCATGCTGATCGGGTTCCACACCATAAAGCGATTGGGTGATACTTTGAGTTCAAGGATCGCGTCGCGCCACAGATATGCATTGCCTTCGTGGATGGATATCGTGACAACATAATACCCGGCGGCAAATGGAATGTCGGCAATATTCACACGACACAGGACCCTGCTGTCGCCATTCTGCTTCAACAGATCACCGTTCAAGGTGGAGATGGTTGAAAGGCGTTTGCCGTCCTTTGTGTGGAAGACGAGAGAGACGTTCAAGTCGTTGATTGGTCGTTGTGGCGTGAAGCCGAATTCAATGGCGAATGGCTTGTTTACCTGAAGCGCATTGGTCGGCTGTCCCTCCGAAAGCACGACAGCGCGGAAATCCTGAAAGCCGGTAGGTTCTATGTGCCCACCATAAAGCTCTTCGACCTGATTTTCGGAAATGGTTGGTCGTTTCCACTGAAGCTGTGGGTTCTGGGCCAGGAAGCTCTTGTCGGGATCGTCGATGACCTTGTTGTCCTTCGGCGTCAGATTGCTCCAACGCTGCGCGACTTTTGCCGAAAGGGGCCGGGCAGGCTGTGTAGGAGCGTGCTGCATCGGGGGGCTGGCCTCGGTCAGGGCCGCTGCCGGCTCTGCATTGCGCGACATCTCCTGGTCAATGAATTCGAGATATTGCGCCGTCACCTGGTCAACCGGACCATCAGCCTGCAGTTCGCCCGCATGAATCCAGAGTGCACGGTCGCAGAACTGCCGGATGCTGGTCATCGAGTGTGACACCAGCAGCATGGCAACTCCCTGCTGTTTCATGGCCTGCAAGTGCAGCTTGCATTTGTTCTGGAAGGCCAGGTCTCCCACGGACAAGGCTTCATCGATCACAATGAGATCGGGTCGCAGAAATATGCAGAGTGCGAAACCAAGCCGCGATTTCATGCCGGAGCTATAGGTTTCCACTGGTCCATCAATAAAGGCGCCGACCTCGGCAAAGTCTATGATCTGTTCCACAAGCTCTGGACTGCGCTTTGGACTGATTCCGCGCATGCGCATGCCGTTGAGAATGTTTTCACGACCACTTAGCCGTTGATTGAATCCCGCCCCCAGATTGATCAGCGCCTGGATCTCGCCATTGATTGAGACGTGACCCTTTGTCGGCGCAAGAAGACCGGACAGCAGCTTCATGAGCGTTGTCTTCCCGCTGCCGTTTCGGCCGATCACGCCCACGGCATCTCCGGGACGAATATCCAGGCTCACATCACGCAGGGCCCAGAATTCTTCTTCATCGCGGTCATGCTTTGGAGGGAGGCAGAAGATGTTGCCCAATATGTCGTTGAAATTACGCGACACATTATTCTGCCGTCGTCTGGGAAAACTACGGCCGATCTGCGAGGCGGAGATGATGGGGCGTTGCGTACTCACGTCAGACATAAGCTCTCATGGTACGATGATAAGCGAACCAGCTAACGCAGAAGAGCGCCATGATGCCGAGGGCAACATAAAAAAGCGGCAGGATGTGGGACAGGCTGGGCGAGAGCAGGCAAAAGCGCAACTCCTCAATTGTCAGAGCAACCGGATTGCCATGCTTGAAAATGGCGAGCCCTCCGGTGAGCGGGAAGACCGCGCCCGAGAGGTACAGCATCGGCCGGGCAATTACGCCAACGGCCAGCTTCAAGTCGCCGGAAACGAGCGTAAATGGCGCAAAAAACAGACCTACCGCGACTCCGCCGAGGGCGCAGATTGGCGACATGGCAATAAACAGCAACGCATTCTGCCATTCCAGCAATCCCTGAGCGGCCGCGAGGCCGAGCACGATTGGGACACGCATGCAGAGCAGGAACAGGGATCTGAACACCATGGCCATCATCAGGCTTTCAGGCGGCATGGCATAATTGCCGATAAGTCCACTCGCGCGCTGAAGCGATGTCAGGGACATCATCATGCCGTCGAAGAATGTTTGCCAGATCAGGATGCCACTGACAGCAAAGAGGGAAAACGGCATGTTGAGCCCGCTGACTTCCAGCGACCCACTGCTGCGCAGGGCGATGAAAACGCCAGCGATTGCGAGGGGCTCGATAAAAGCCCAGAACAGGCCCATCTTCGTGTGAACATATTCGATGCGAATATCTCGGGCGGCAAGGTTCCAACCCTGTCGTGGTGCGCTGGAGACTCCGCCGAACATGTCGGCGAGGGTCTGCTTTGCCTTGCTGAAAGCCGTTGAACTCAACTGCACTACTCCTTCGTCTCCATTATCGTCATTGACGCAATGGGCCGATGTATTTTTACGGCTCGAAATGCGGACACCGGACTTTGGTCCGGTTTCGGGTATTTTTCGCTGGTTTGGAGTCGCAGGCAAGGCGGTCAAACATGAAAAATAAAATAGAATTCAAGGTTTTGTGGCCTTTTTGTGTGGTTCCGTCTGATGGGCTGTGCCCGCCACAGATTCAAACAGCGCCACGATCCGTGACGCACTTGCTGACGGGTTATGCCCCCGCGATACGCGCTTTGACAAGTTCTCATCAACGGTCCTGCTGGCCGTCACCAGGGCGCTGACGTCGCGGCCCATTGCCTTTGCGTCGAAGTCGGCAATGAGATGTCCGGCTTCATAATTCCGCACAAGGTCAGCAGCGCCGCCCCCATCCGCAAAGGCCAGCACAGGCACCCCAAGCATGCCGGCCTCAATGGCGACGCGCGGATAGGGGTCTTCGCGCGAAGTTATCAGCACGGCGGACGCTCTGCGAAAGTAAGCATATGGGCGAGCTTTGACGCCTGGAAACAGCACATCTGATTCAATGCCAGCCTCATGGACGGTGTGCTTGAGGCTTTGCATCATCTCGCCATCGCCGAGCCATGCAAAGACCAGCCGGCCAGCGCCGTCATGCCTGTCGAGGGCTGTTTTGGCAGCCTCAACGAACAGGTCGGGTCCCTTGCGAGGGATCAGGCTTCCGGCGCCAATAATGAGAGTGTCCGGCTCGCCCAGTTTCAGGTCGTCATTCACGTCGCCCCGCGCTGCATCAGCGACGGCCATTTGCTCCGGGGTTATTTTAACGGCCGGAGGTTCGACCCGCAGTTTTGCGTCCGGCACGGAGAAGTCCTGCGACAGGTCCCTCATGACGCTGCGGGACGCGCACAGAAACATGTCCGTCTTGTTCATCGTGCTCTTGAGACGCCGCGCATCAAGCGCGCGGATTGTCGGCCCCATTTCACGCACGTGCGTGACGATTGGGGTGTCGAGATCAAGCTCGTCAACGACATCGCCGCAATGCGTTGTATTTGCGTAGATGATGTCGGGCTTCCAGTTCCGGATCTCCTGTCGGAGTCTTGTGGTGCGCTGCCGATCTTGCCGTCCGAGACAATAGGGTCTGTCCGGCGAGCGCACGCATTTTATTGCCATAAGTGGGTCGAATCGCAGGGCTGTGCTCAATCCGTCGGACAGGTCGAATTGCGGTGAATCGCGCCAGATATGGGTTGGGGCCGTTTCGCGATAGGCCTCGCCCAACTCGCCATCGCGCCGCAGGATGATCGTCAACTCATGGCCCAGCGATATCATCTCCCGCGCCAATTGCAGCGCACTGATCGGGGCGCCGGTACGATCGGCAGCATGGGAAATCATGAGAATGCGCATGGCTATGACTTGTCAGGGAACAGTGAGTGAAAGTCGACCCTGTCGAACACGTCCAGCTTTCCCCCGATACCCGCATTGTATATGTGGCGCCCCGCGTCTTCAAATGCCGTGCGGGCAACGCCAAAGGCCTGATTTTGCAGGTCGAAATTTGGTATGCCGATGACATCCCCGACCTGGTAGTAGTCTTTCGTGAAATGCGCCTGATTCACCAGATCGATATTCTCTTCCGACACGTGGATCTTACCCGGCGGGAATTGTTCAGCCAGCGGTCCATAGTCCATGTCTACGCCGATCAGATAAACCGGATCGCAGCCAAGATGGTAGGCGAGCTGGAGCGCAATGTAGCTGATTGTGGATCCAAGGTAGACCGAATGAGAAAAGTCGCGTGAAAACTGAATGCCGGGATCCGTCCAATAGGCTTCGTCGGCAAGCCGCGCATTCATGAACAGAAGGTCGTTCCAGGGGCGTGCGATCCCATGCGCATTGTAGATGGCGGCAATCTTCAGCGGACCATCTATGTTTCGAATATCCTGACCACGAATTTCGGTTTGCTCAATGTCCTCAAATAACAGGTAGTCCGGGGTAAAGCCCCATTCCTGAAACGCCTTGTAGGCGCCGTTTGAGGCGATCGTGATTTCGTTCTTCAGCGCGGAAAGGTCCATATCGCGAAGGCTGGGGCCATTGCCCAGCACGAAGGCACGGCGGCCCTTGCCCGAATTCTTCAGTGCCGCCAGCTTGCGCTCGTCACCCGGCACGATGCCAATGCGAAGACCGCGCGCATCCTGTTTCAGGCCGATACGGTCAAAATAACGCTGGCGGGCAGCGCGCAGGCGCAGATACCCCAGTGGGTACTTCCATTTGGGAAAGTGGCGGGACCAGCTGATCATTGGGCGACCACTTTGGTACTGAGAAGAACAGGTTGGCTTGTGAGATCGGCGAGATAGCGGCGCATGATCATGGATAAGGGCTGTTCATGATCAGGAATAATACACATGAACTCAAAGCGATCTTTTGGCGAATCGGTCAGGGCGAAAGCACCTGCACGCTAGACGCCTCCGATCCCCGTTTCAATCTGCTAGCAGGTCAGGCGGCTGCGTGTGTTCAGGCGCCGCTGGTGGTTGAAGTGTTCAAGCGCTGTGGCAGTCGGCCATCATACTTGATAATTTGAGGGACACGGCCTATCGCTGGCCCGGACGAGCCCTGACCTCTTCTGGGGGCGCAACTTACAGATTGAAAGTGAGACTATCGTGGCTGCAGATACCCAGTTCCTGAACGACTATTTCGGCAGATTGGAAACCTTCGCGCGCCCCAATGACGCGGTATTCGAGCAATTGGGGCAGGTGCGAGACCTGTGGGTCCGGTCGAAAAACGCAGGTGGCAAGGTGATCTTCATCGGCAATGGTGGGTCTGCGGGAATTGCATCGCATCTCGCGATTGATCTTGGCAAGAACGGCCACATTCCGGCGGCATGTTTCAATGATGGTGCCCAAATCACCTGTCTCTCCAATGATTACGGATTTGAGAACTGGATTGCCCACGCTTTGCGCATTCAGGGCAAACCAGAAGATACGCTGGTTGCGATCAGTTCGTCCGGTGGCTCAAAGAACATTCTCAATGCTGTCGAGCAGGCTCGCAAAATGGGGATTTCCGTTACGACGTGTTCCGCAATGAACCCGGAAAACCCGCTTCGCAAACTCGGAGATGTAAACCTCTGGGCCGACAGTCACGCCTACAATATCGTCGAGACGGTTCACCAGTTCTGGATGATGGCCGTTATCGACATGATCATCGGCAAGGCCGAGTATCCGCCGAATTGATCGGCAAAAATTTCAGATACCAGAGCTATTGTTCTGGTGTCTGGCCTAGGGCGGACTCGGCAAGTGCCGGTGAAGAATCCAGCGCAAAAAGTGTTTCGAATACCGTATCGCCAATCAGCTTGTTTCCCTGATGGTTGGGGTGGCGGGGATCGTGGTAGAGTCCTGTTTTTCCCGCAAATACGTCGCTGATGTCCGTGCAGTACATAAGTTTTTCGCAATGGCGACGTGCTGCTGTGTAAAAAGCTGCCGCTTTTTCAGCGTAGTCAGGTTTTGAGCTGAGCATTGCGGCGTAAAGCTCAGCTTCCGAATCGGTCGGCATGTAACCTGGTTCGATTCCCATGGCTGGCTGCAGGAATACATGGAAGCGTGCGCCCATTTGCGCGCTGGCCGCATTCATCAGCTCAACGTTGCGGCGCCACATCTCTGCATCTGTCATTTCGTAGCTAGAACCTGCTGTCACGGCGAGCTGAGTGTCTTTCTCGCCGCCTGATCTCATGGCGGCCAACAGGTTCGGCATGAAACGTGGCGGTTGGTGTCCTTTGCCGGCGAGTGTTCTGAGCATCACGAGCTGATAGGGGCTGACCATGGGGTGCTCGCGCAGGCTGTGTGAGAAGTTCAGATCATTGACGCCGCTGAGTGAGACCACAACATCTGGCGCAAGCGCCGGGACATCGCGAATAAGCTTTAGCAGTTCCTGATTGGTCGAGTATCCGGATACCGCGCCATTGTAGACGACCGCAGGTCCTGTCGGGCCTTCATTGAGGCGCGTGAAAAGGGTTTCGCTCCAGGCCCCCCAATCGCTCTCATAGTAGGGATCGCTCGTACTGCCACCGAGCACAACCAAGCGCAGCGCAGCGCCACTCGTCTCGTCGCCTGACGTCCGGAAACCGGGCCGGCGCCAAGCGGGCTCAGACGTAGGGCCGCCTGCCGGTCGCGCATATCCAAGTTGCGGGTCGAGTACGTTCAGTCCCTGCGACAACCGACGGTCTACGACGGTTTCCTTTTTGCCCTGCTTGTCGGAAGACTGCCAGACCAGTGAGTATTGAGGTGCACCCTTTGCGCCCAGATACGCTCTCGCCATCAGGTCGGTTGCCAACAACAGAATCAGCGTTGCCAAGATTGTGAGGATACCGAGCACGATCTTTGTCTGACGGCTCAAGACAACGCTATGCGGTGTTTCCGAAAGTGGTTGTTCGTTCATGTCTCAGGCACCGCTCGGTGTTGTCTTTGGTGATCGTGTCAATCGAGATCGAAAGCGTTCTTGTAGTCAAGCACGAGGGCAGGATCCTGATCCGACTTGCGCAGTATGGCGCGGCCGCAGACCAGTAGATCCATCTCCGTTCCCATCAGGCAGCGGAATGCGTCGCCAGGAGATTCCACAATGGGCTCCCCGCGAACATTGAAACTGGTGTTCACAACAACTGCGCAGCCGGTCCTCTGCTTAAACGCGCTGAGCAGCTTGTGGTAGAGCGGGTTCGTCTCGGCATGCACCGTTTGCACGCGCGCGGAATAATCAAGATGGGTTATTGCCGGGAGCGTCGAGCGGATGTCGTTCACGCGATCGATGCCCTGTTTGGAGGAGCTGTCTGACTCAGGCTGTACGCGCAGTCGATCGACAACATCCGCGACGAGCAGCATGTATGGACTGTCGCTGCTCAGGTCGAAATAGTCTGCTGCATCTTCGGCCAGTACGGACGGGGCAAAGGGGCGGAAACTTTCGCGAAACTTGATCTTCAGGTTCAGGTTGCGCTGGGTTTCGGGATTTCGTGGGTCGGCAATGATCGACCGGCCGCCCAATGCGCGAGGGCCAAATTCCATACGCCCCTGAAACCAGCCAATTGCCATACCGCTATCCAGCGCTTTGGCGGTGGTTTGGATCATCGTGTCCTCGTCCACGACCTCGAATACAGCGCCGGCCGAGGTCAAGGCTGCGTTGATATCTTCCTGCGAATAGTCCGGGCCGAGATAGGCGCCGCTCATGGCATCGCCGTCACCCGTCAGGAGGCGATCGGTGTCCAGATAACGATGGTGGGCCAGCAAGGCCGCGCCGAGCGCGCCGCCGGCATCACCTGCTGCGGGCTGGACCCAGATATTCTTGAAGTGGCCGTCCCGCAGGATTTTGCCATTTGCAACACAATTGAGGGCGACGCCGCCGGCCATGCAGAGATTGTCGATGGCGAACTCAGCGTGTAGCGCGCGGGTCATGCGCAGCATCACATTCTCTGTCACTTTCTGGATCGATGCAGCCATGTCGAAGTGGAACTGCGTCAGCTGGCTCTCAGACGTGCGCGCAGGCTCACCAAACAGGTCATGGAAAGCCTTGTTGGTCATTCGCAGGCCGGTGACATAGTCGAAATAGCGCATGTCCAGCCAGAAGCTGCCATCATCGGCAATGGAGATCAGCTTCTCTTCCATGAGGTCTGCAAATCGCGGCTCGCCATATGGGGCGAGCCCCATAACCTTGTATTCGCCGGAATTGACCTTGAAACCGAGATACCCCGTGATCGCGGAATAGAGCAGGCCCAATGAGTGTGGGAAGCGGATCTCCCGAATGCGCTGTAATTCCTTGCCTCTGCCGACAGAGACCGACGTGGTGGCCCATTCGCCGACCCCGTCCATTGTCAGGACAATCGCTTCGTCGAAAGGCGAGGGATAAAATGCCGATGCCGCGTGACTGTCATGATGCTGGGCAAACACCATGCGGTTGCCCGCATCAGGATCATTGAAATCATCCCGGAATATCTTTGCCATGTTCGACTTCTGGAAGAGCTTTCCCTTGATCCAGCTCGGCATGGCGATCGCAAATGTCTTGCGACCGCGCGGCGCGCTGGTCAGGTAGGTCTCGATCAGGCGTTCAAACTTGAGCAGCGGTTTCTCGAAATAGGCGATGTGTTGCACGTCGCTGAGTTCGATGCCCGCTTCGTCGAGACAATAGCGCGTCGCTTTTGCCGGAAAGCCGGCATCATGTTTGACCCGGGTGAAACGTTCTTCCTGGGCGGCTGCGACGATCTTGCCGTCACACAGCAGAACGGCCGCGCTGTCATGGAAGTAGGCTGAAATGCCCAGGATATAAGTCGGCATCACTTAGAACAGGGAGTAGATGAACGGGGCTAATGGTGAGCCTTGTGCAAACACCAGCGCCCCGCCAATCAGCAAAACGAACAGGAATACAGGCAACAACCAGAATTTCCTGCGTTGCGAAAAGTACAACGCCAGCTCTTTCAGAATCTCTTTCATCTCAGAACTGTCTCTCCATTGCGGCCCGGTCCTGAGGATCCGTCGATTCGCACCAGTATGAGCCGGTTTGGGGCCTCTTGTGAATGCGCAATGGATCGCGCCCCATACGCAAGAGCAGGCCGTAAGGCGTAATGAAGCCGTAGTACATGATGCCCATCACAAGCGGGTTGACGATCTTGGCCAGACCCAGTGCAAGCAAGCCCCACAAATATGCGAGTCCCTTCAGCCAACGCGGCGCGACGAAGGCGACGAGCGCAAACAACAGGGCTGCGCCCGCGAGGGCCAATGATAGCTGAACATGGTTGCGCAGCAGGACGGCCGCGATCGCGGAAACGGCTGCGAATGTGTATCCGACACTACGGGGGGAGGCCGGTGGCGGCGCAGTGTGTTCGACCTTTTCGAAGGCACTCATTCTGTCGTCCCGCTTCTCACTTCGGCTTCGCGCTCGTCTACCCCGATTGGTTCCTGGCGGCAATGCAGGGACGGCTCAGGCTCGCCTGCTTGTGAACGGGAATTGCCGTTGCGGGTACCTTTGGCTCCTGAGTATCTGGTCAAAAATTGTCACCTTTGAGCGAATTCCTAGGCTGCTGGGAGGCGTACTTGATTAACTCAGTGACACGCCTTAACGCTGGCCGGAATGGGCTCTGACCTCAGACAGGTTTGGGGGCGTTGATCCAAGGTAGAGGTGGCCACAGTTGCGTATATCGGGTTTCGCAAAACTGGTTCGCAAGTCGGAGCAGGCGCCACTGACGTGCCCGATACAGGGTGAGATACTCGGTGCCGTGTGCTGTGAATCGTATGATCGTCGCTTGCAGAGCTCTCAAAAACCATCCGGAAGTATTAGGTATAAATGGGGGGCGGGACTGAATTCGCATTTCAAAGATCGATTCATGTACGCAAGTGAAGGTTCCCGGCTGCAGGGAACAAAGTTGAAGTTAGGGACGCCCTAGATGATTGTTTGGACCAACAGGTTTCCTGAAAAGGAAAAGGCCGCCGGCTATTTGCGTCTCGTGCGGGCGCGTATGAATTTCTTTGACCAGATCAAGCCGGGCCGTAACGGCGCTGGCAAGTTCGGGTTTTATCGCCGGCCGGGATTCCAGACCACGCTGCGCCACATGCGCAACAAGCACCAAGGCAAGCCGGGATTCATTATCGGGAATGGTCCGAGCCTGAAGGAAATGGACCTGACGCCGCTGCGAGACCAGATCACGTTCGGGGCCAATGGCATCTACCAGATGTTCGACGAGTGGGGCTTCCACACCAAATATCTCCTGTTCGAAGATACAGAGCAGACCGAGTTGCGCCGCAAGGAAATCCACAATGTTGTGGGGCCGACCAAAATGGCGGCGATCTACAACGCGTACTGTTTCAAGAATTTCGACGACACGCTGTTTTTCAACGCGCGCCGGGGCGACCCGTACTATTTCGACGAAATGGGAATCCAGTTCTCCCGTGACTTTTCCAACATCGTGTATCTGGGCTCGACCATCACTTACATCGCGTTGCAGCTGGCCTACTATCTGGGCTGCAATCCGGTCTACCTGATTGGCGTCGATCACAGTTATGGTGCGCTGGCCAAGAATTTTCCACCCGGCAAGATCGAGGTGACCAAGGAGAACTACGAACTCGTTCGGCAGTGCCACATGAACCCCGATTATTACCAGATCGGAGACGTGATCGGCGTGCCAAACACCTCACTTCAGGACAAGGCTTATGAAGTGGCCGCCGACGCCTACAAGCAGGCTGGCCGCGAAATCTACAATGCCGGCGTCAACAGCTTCCTTGATGCATTTCCCCGAACCGATTTTGACAGCATTTTCAAAAAGTAGACATGACCGAAAAGAAACGCATCCTGTTCATATCGCATCACGGCACGATGAGTGGCGCGCCCATAAGCCTGCTTACGCTAATGAAGCATTTTGCCGCCAATCGGGACTGGGAATTCCAGGTTCTGATGCGCAAGGAAGGTCCGCTGCGCAGTGAGTTTGAAAAACTCGCGCCAACTCATGTCTACTACCAGCATTTTCTGGATCCGGCCGATATGCGCCCGGAAGGGGCGAAACGACCGCCTCTGCCAGAAGACGTTCGGCGGCGAAAATTCCGCCAGTGGCGACATGAACAGCGCCTGCGGCTGAAACTGCGTCAATTCAAGCCTGATCTTGTGTATTCCAACACGACTGTGAACGGGGACTTGCTGGCCAAGCTAGGCATCAAGGCACCGACGCTCATCCATGTGCGGGAATTATGGACGACGATCGCGCTGTACAATCAGGTGCAATTGAATGCGTTCAAGCAGCCGGATTACAAATATTTCGCCGTTTCCGAATTTGTTCGGAATTATCTGAAAGATACATTCTCCATCGCACATGAGCGCATCGGGATCGTGCCCGGCTCCATTGAGCCGGAAGTTTTCGACAAGAAGGCTGAAGATCTGACCGTCGGCGAGATGCGCAAGGAACTCGCGCTGCCTGAAGATGCTGTGATCATTGGCGGTCTGGGGTCAGTCGATAGCCGGAAGGGGGTCGATTACTTCGTCGATACCGCCCTGGATGTCCTGCGTTCCGAACCGAAGGGACGGCCCGTCTACTTCGTCTGGATCGGTGATGGCGGTATGCGGCAGGATATGTTGAAGAAAGTGGAAGATGCGGGATTTTCCGGTCGGGTCGTCTTCCCGGGCGCGCGCAAGAACCCCTATCCATATTTGAAACTGTTTGAAATTGGATTGATGACATCGCGCGATGACCCCTTTCCACGCTCGGTCATGGAAATGGCTGCGTTTGGCGCGCCGATTATCTGTTTCAAGGGTTCAGGCGGCGCGGCAGAATTCGTGCTGGATGATGCCGGGATTGTGCTGGATGATTTCAGCGCAGCTGACATGGCCGACGCCGTTCGAAGCATACTGGCGAATGACGCGGCAAAAGCAGCTTTTGCAATTGCTGCTCGCCGCAAAGCGCGCGAAGACTATGAGACGACACGTATAGGAGAAAGTGCTGCCATCCTGCTCGACGAGATGATGGCAAGCGCACGTTCCTGAGGCTTGAACCAAGTGGGGTAATCCAGTGACGGATGTACAAGACAACAAGGATGAACTTGAAGTGCTGCAGAAGGAAAATGCTGCATTGAAAAAGATAGTCCGCTCGTTGAAAGACAAGATCAACAAGGTCGGCGCCGATGACGAGAAGAGCCCGCTATGGCGCGCACTTGGGCATTTCTATTCTCCGGTCGCCAACATTGAAGACATCAAGGCCGACGAAGAGCGAATCTTCAATCGTGATCGGCGTACCCTGCCGGGCATCGGCCTGAACGAAGACAAGCAATTGGCCGTGCTTGAAGAGTTTGCGTCCTTCTATGACGATATTCCATTTGGCGACGAGCCTTCTGACAAGATGCGCTACGGCTTCCTGAATGGGGGCTACTCCTACTCCGATGCCATCTCGCTTTACAGCATGATGCGCCGCGTCAAACCCAAGCGCATCGTTGAGGTCGGGTCCGGGTATTCCTCGTGCTGTATGCTCGATACCAATGACGCGTTCTTCAATGGTGATATCGATATCCGTTTCGTTGAACCGTATCCGCAATTGTTGAAATCGCTGGTGCGTCCGTCCGATCTCGAGACCCGTGAAATCATCGAAAAGCGGGTTCAGGATGTCGATATCGAAGTCTTCACCTCGCTGCAGGAAAACGACATTCTGTTTGTCGATTCGACGCACGTCTCTCGCGTGGGCAGTGATGTGAACCACATGTTCTTCGAGATACTCCCGCACATCAATGAGGGGGTGTACGTCCATTTCCACGACATCCACTATCCGTTCGAATATCCCGAGCATTGGGTGTATCAGGGCCGCTGGTGGACGGAGACCTATCTCCTTCGGGCGTTTCTCGAATTCAACAGCGACTTCGAAATCGTCTACACGAATACATTCATGCAGAGGTTCCACCGCGAATTCTTCGAGGAGCGCATGCCATTGTGCCTGAAGAACCAGGGGGCCAGTATCTGGCTTCGGCGCAAGAAAAAGTCGGCTGAAGAGTAGACTTGTCCGCACGTGCTTGTTCAGGGGCTGGCATGAAAATCCTTATTTGCAGCATCATGCCTCAAGGCGCCTATTCAGGTGGGCGCTACCATGCATGGATGATGGCACAGGCGTTTGCTGCGCTTGGTCATCAGGTCACGTTTTGGACGAACAATACGCCGATCTTCATTGACGACTTCGAAGATTTCGACTTCGGAGATCGGTTTGTGTTGCGACTGACGCGGGATTTTTCAGACACGCCCGATGGGCCATGGGATTTTGTCTGGATTATTCCGCACAAGCATCCGCCAGTGAAAGTGTTCCGGCGGGCGCTGGACATTTCCGTTGCAAACAAGGCGAAGCTCGGAATGCTGAGTTTCGAGACCCCGAACTGGATTGCGAAGACGGCAGAGCACGGCACAAACCAGAAGCCGTGGGACGCATGGAAGGCTATTGGGCCGCATTTGGATGTGGTTCTCGCGTCGACACTGGAAGGTGAGACGCATGCGGAAGAGTATTTTGCAGGTACAGGCGCCCGCTTTCACCACATCAACCCACCCATCAATGACCTGGCCGCTGCAGAAGCCAAATCCCTTGCGGTAAAGTCCGACGATCGCCGATCTGTCATCTGTATCACGCGTTTTGGCGGCGCTTTCGGATACAAGGGTGGCATGGAATTGCTCGATCATGCCGGACCCGCCCTGTCGGGATGTCGGCTGACATTTATTGTCGGCACAGCGACGATGGATGAATCCGTTGCTTCTGCTTACCATGCATGGGGCGAAGAGCACGATGTGGAGGTCCGCTTCCAGCATCGTGTGACTGATGTCGAGAAGTTCAAACTGCTATACGAAGCAGATTTGATGCTCTTTCTGTCGAGGTTCGAGGGGTTCGGGTATCCACCGGTCGAGGCGCTCTATTGTGGCGTGCCGTGTGTCGTGTACGATCTTCCTGTGTTGAGAGAGGTCAGCGGGGACAAGCTGATTTATGCGTCAATGGACGAGCCAGAAGAACTTGCGCCCATTATCTCCGATGTGCTCGACAATCTGCCTGCGCGTCAGTCCGAAATCCGGCAGCATGATTATTCCAGCTTGGGCTTTGATGCTTATGTCCGCCTGATCGACGATCTACTCGGACGCGAGGCCGAGTATGCACCCAAGGCGAACGTGACCTCCGAAGACGAGTTGCAGGCAACACGCAAAACGCTCGTCGCTATCGACCAAGCGACCAGGAAACCAGTCGCGCGCCGCGGTACGCCGTCGCTGAAGCACAGGGTCAAGCAGAACTTCGTCCGCTTGCTTGCTGGAACATTTCGCCGTGTGCCTGTCCTGAGGAAACTGTTCGGTCAGGCAATTTTGTCTCATCACAATCTTTCTCTTCTTCTGGAAGACCGGGCGATGGCGAAGCTGATGTTCGAGAACAGGAAAGCGCTTACGCTGGCCATTCGGCGTAATCCAGGATTCCTCAAGCATCTCATGCTCTCACCGCAAGCGCAGGAACTGCTACCGGAAGTGTTGGCCCGCCTTCGGGAGAAAGAGGCAATTTCCGTCTCTCAGATTGCTGCGGTAGTTCAAGAGACGAAGAATAGTTGAGTATGTTCACGGTATTGTTCAATGAGCGCTGATGGTGTGCCCAGCCACGACGACCGTCTGCAGGGTGCAGGGGATCGTGCCTTCAGGGTACTTGTCCTGTTCTTGACATTCGACCCCGAGAAAACCAAAGGCGTGCGTGCGGTTCTAGGAGATTTCTTCAAGGCGCGAGAAGGCATAGAGTTCACGGTTGTTGAGATCGACAATGCGAACGAACAACGCGAGTGGCAATCAGCATCGACTGAGGGCTGGCCATGCCGCGCCTTTGCGGTCGGCGGCGATAATACAGCTCATGAGTTTACCGGCTGGGATCGCGGCTGGCGCGAAGTTCGGGCGAGGCTGCCGGAAACGTTCGACGTCGTATTGATGGTCAATGATGCCCTGGACAATTCGAAGCCGCTGGAGGCGCTGGAAGCGATCGACGCCGACATTATCCGCCAACTGCCAGCACAGAAAACCGTGTTGGGATGGGTAGATACATTCTCTCGAGTCAATCCGGATCCGCTCGATACGCTGGCCCAGCCAATGCGTATCGGCGGGCAGGCCTGTCGGAAATGGTTGTGCACGACCTTCTTCATGGTGCCCAGATCCGTATTCGAGAAGCTTTACCCTGTGACCAGTTTCTCGACGGCAAACGAAGTATTCACGCGCTATTGTCCTGAAAAGCCGTTTCGGGAGAGCGCTCCGCTTTCGCAGAACTATCAGGAGTTTCTCTACACGCACCAGACCAAGGTCTGGCGACGAGGAGACAAACGGGGCTATGTCCTGAGCGAAACAACCTTTCCGCTCTTCAAGAACAAGGTGCGCAACATACTCAATGAGCATGCATTGAGCATCAAGCTATGGAAACTGGGCGTGGGCCATGTGAACTTGGCCATATTCGACCGGCCGTCGCGTGGGCTGGGAATCAAGCATGATCAAGTCAAGGGATCGGCAGGAACGCGACTCAGAAAGTTGCGTCTGTTGTCATGGCGCCAATTCTTTCATGAAGTAATCCCGCCACTACTGAAGCGGCGCGGCTTGCGCTCGTCATAAAGGGCTCACTGCGCCATGCTGTTCAATTCTGTCCCGTTTCTCGCCTATTTTCTGCCGGTCGTGCTGGTTGTTGCTTTGCTGCTCGGACGTGCCGGACAGAAGGATGCCGTCAAGGTTTGGCTGCTGCTGTCTTCCGCGTTTTTCTACGGGTATTGGGAGTGGCGGTACCTGTTCCTGTTGTTTGGAACAATCATCGTCAATTATTTCGTGGGCAGGGCGTTTTCCGCGCATGATCGTCCGTCTGGACAGCGGCGCTTTTTGCTTATCTGCAGCGTGACGTTCAATCTCGGCCTGTTGTTTGTCTTCAAATATTTCAATTTCTTTATTGGTAATATCGAGTTCTTGTTCGGTTTCGATATCGAGGTATTCAAGGTCATCCTGCCGCTGGGAATTTCGTTCTTCACATTCCAGCAAATCGCGTTCCTGGTAGATGCCTACAAACGCAAGCTCGATGAAGAATACAGCTTTGTAGACTATGCCCTGTTCATATCATTCTTTCCGCAGTTGATTGCGGGCCCGATCGTTCATCACAAGGATCTGGTGCCCCAGTTCAAGACCAGGCTGTTTGCACGCCCCACCGCCGCCATGTTCGCAAGCGGGCTCGCAATTATCATCATCGGCCTGTTCAAGAAGGCCGTCCTGGCAGATGGCATTTCACCTGCGGTGAACCAGCTGTTCGGTGAAGCTGCTGCGGGTGCGCAACTAACTTTGATCGAGGCGTGGTTGGCAACGCTTGGATTTGCCGGACAGATATATTTTGATTTTTCCGGCTATTCGGACATCGCCATTGGGCTTGCCTTGCTGGTAGGCTTGAAGATGCCTGAGAACTTTGCAGCCCCTTATCGCGCATCCAGTATTATCGATTTCTGGCGCCGGTGGCACATCACTCTGTCTGACTTCCTGCGCGACTATCTGTACATCCCTCTCGGCGGTAATCGCCGCGGCAATGTCCGGCGTTATATCAACCTGATGACAACCATGCTGCTTGGCGGTCTCTGGCATGGCGCGGCATGGACTTTCGTGATCTGGGGAGGGCTGCACGGAGCATATCTGACGGTGAACCATCTGTTCAACTCGGTGATCAAGGGGAGCGGGCTTGAGGCCGCCGTTGGAAGCCTGCCGGGCAGGGTGTTTGGCTGGGCTGTCACGTTCTTTGCGGTCTGTGTGGCATGGATATATTTCCGCGCAGAAAACCTGGAAGCGGCAAACAATGTTCTGGCCGGTTTCCTCGGCATGAATGGATTCCATATGCCGCCTCATCTCAATGCGCTGCTGGGGCTCCCCGTGAAGTATGCGTCCTTGACCCCTGCCGGTTCGACCCTCTTCTCCGATCCGGCCCAATGGACCAGCCTGGTGCAGGCATTCTGTTTCTCTCTGCTCGGACTTGCGGTTGCATTCGCGCAGACGAAGGAACGGGGCGGTCAGCGCGCACGCCTCGTGGGAGTTGCGCTGGTAATCGGCTTCGTCATTCAGGCGGTGTTCTTCGGAACAGCGTCTGAAGAATTCATCTACTTCCAGTTTTAGGGAGGCGCGTAAATGAAACCTATCCTGAGTGTTATTGCCGCCAGCCTTCTGGGACTTGTGCTGTATTCTGGCCTGTTCGGTGTGGTTATCGACAAGCCATTGTCGGTCGGGATTTTCGACCGCGTATATTCACAGAAGAGAGCTTACGGCCAAGCGCTGGACAAGCCGAAAATTGTCCTCGCTGCCGGGAGTAGCGGATTTTACAGCGACCGCTGCGAGACGATTGCCGAGGAATCCGGAATACCATGTGTGAATCTGTCCATTGCGCTGGCATTGGGGCGCGAGACAATTCTTCAGCAAGTAAAGCAAGTTGCAGAACCTGGCGATATCGTTCTGCTGCCGTGGGAGTACCGGCTCTACTTCCTGAATGCCGAGGATATGCGGGCTCGCATTTCATATCCCTACATTGTGCGTCATGAGAAAAGCTTTCTGAAGGGGCTGGGTGTCAGGCGTTCATTGGACGCGCTATTCTATTTCGACCTCGATTATTTGTTCGCGGCCCTGCTGGAAACTGAGAACTATGTCGGTGGCAAACGCCATGGATTCGACAAGGAAGGACGTATGACTTTGCAGGGGGACTATCGCGGACACACTGCGGAGGTCGCTGCCAAATACCGCGAGAAAGTCGAAACGGCCGGATCTTCTGCAGCGGAAACGCGAAGGATTGCAGAGATGGTCGAACCTCCTGCCGGCTTGATGGAATTCATCAAGTGGGCCAACGCCAATGACATTACCGTATATGGTTTGCTCAGCCCTTCCGTTGACTCGGGCGAGCTGTCTCCGGAGGCGCTCGACAAGATGCGTGCTTGGTTTGGGATGGCAGAAAAGGGGGGCTTCTTGGAGTTTAAGGGCAACTTACAATATCCGTACACATGCTTTTTTGATTCCCGTGAGCATTTGCAGGAGGAGTGCCAGATTCAGCACAGTCGCGTGATCGGAAAAGGACTGGCTGAACAAGTGCGGTTCAACTCCCAACCCGAGGACTAAACTCTGCCAATCCGACCGTAACCGCACGGAGCTATAGATGTCTGAAAAGCATCAAAGGAGCTCCCCATGGACGAGTCTGCACGTCTTGGTCTGCCATACCTGATACCCAATCAGGCCCAGAAACATGTCACCGTAAACGAGGCGTTCCGCAAGCTGGACCAGATGGTTCAGCTGTGCGTGCAATCGAAAGCAATTTCGATCCAGCCCGAGGCGCCTTCGGACGGCGAGGCCTACATCATTCCTGCCAGCGCGACGGGCGAGAACTGGTCCGGCTATGCCGTGAATACAATCGCCACATTCCAGGATGGTGCATGGGCCGTATTCCCGGCACTGGCGGGTATGCGGGCTTACATTCTGGATGAAGCGATGATGCACGTTTTCAATGGCGCTGACTGGGTGGCTATGGCGGGCGCCGCGCCATCGGAAGAGAGCCCGGTATTGGGGATCAACACGATAGCCGACCTTTCCAATCGCCTGTCTGTGAAATCTGACTCTGTCCTGTTGCAGCATGATGACGTCACACCCGGTAACGGGGATTGTCGCTTAAACGTCAACAAGAGTGCCCCGGCCGCGACTGCCTCTCTTCTCATGCAATCGGACGCATCAGGGCGCGCGGAGATTGGTCTGACGGGTGATGACGATTTCCACATAAAGGTCAGCAATGATGGAAGCGTGTGGCGGGATGCAATTTCGGTCGACAAGGATACCGGCTTCGTCGGTATCGGGACGGATGCGCCAGCGACACCTTTCCATGTCAATGCGGGCTTGGCGAATGTTGCCTTCAAGCTCGAGGGAGCCGATCCGACCATTGTGTTTCAGATGCAGGATGACACCACCACTTCAACTGGCAATGGTCCGATCCTGTTCGCACGCACTGGCGACAACACGCAGTTCTACACGGCGGGCTCTGCGCGCATGACCATCGATGCGGATGGCCAGGTCGGGATAGGGACATCAAGTCCCTCGGCGCGGTTGAATGTTCTTGCCGGCGGCATCGTTGCCGGGTCGCCAACCGGCGGTGACAAGGGCGCCGGCACGATCAACGCCGAGGCTCTATATGATGATAACGCATTGTTGAGCTGTTATGTGCTGGATCAGGCGATCGACGGACGTGTGGATATCGACAAGTGGGATGCGCGCACGCCAGACCGGCATGTTCCCCCGGCAGCGGCAATTGCCCGCCATCACGAGCCAGCGCGCCGGTTTGTGGCGCGTATCGGCGGTTCACATGACCCGCTCACACTGGACGGTTACGCCCGGCACTGGAAAGACAAACGCCATCTGACCTCGATGCCGAACGAGGCAACCTATGATCCCGTCAACGGACCGCTCACAATGGGTGAGTGGATTCAGAGACTGGTGGAAACCGCCGAAATCCACGCCGTACTGATCGACACCCTCCATCAGATGCTGAAAGCGGCAGAAAAGACGCCGAAGCCGGAGCGTCCGGGCTAGGTCAGTTCCTTGACGGTCATGTTGAGTTGGTCGGCGAGGTTTGGTGCCTGATGCAGATCATGCTCGTAAATCATGTCTATCAGGGACATGACTTCAAGGGCTTGATCAGAGGACCCGAATTTAACCGGGGCACCGTTCTGGACGCTGTCAAAGAAGAGCTCGATCTCCCGTGCCCATGACTGGTCGATGTGGAAGGTCAGGCGTTCTTCGTCTTCCCATGTTGCCGCTGGCGCCGTTGTGCGGTTCTGAGCGATGGTAAGGATCTCGTCGCCATAGGTCCCTGACGACGTCTTCAAACCGTTCAGCACCATATAGCCGCGCTCCATGAAGACTTCGAGCGAGAACAGGTGTCTCCATTGCGTCATGGTGGAGTGGACCGACGCAGTGACGCCCGTTTGCGTGTTGCGCATGATCGCAAAGACATTGTCTTCGATGCCGGGGGTTTTCCAGTACATGTTGGAGACCATGGCGTGAACTTCGTCGAACGGCTTGCCGGTCAGGTAGAGCAGGAGGTCGAGCATGTGGATGCCCTGATCCAGCAGAATGCCGCCGCCAGCCAGTTCCTTCTTGGCCCGCCATGTGTTCAGATAGTCACCATCCACACTTTTGCCGTAGCGACTACGCATCCAGAGAATGGAGCCGAACTTGCGGGAGTCCACGATGCTCTTCATCTTGTCGATTGCACCGTGCTGACGGTGATTGAAACCGTACATCAGTACTTTGCCGCTGGCGCGTTCGACTTCCTGAATATCGCGCACATCCTGAGCGCTGAAAGCGGGGGGCTTTTCGCAGAAGACGTGCTTGCCAGCCTTCAGTGCCATGATCGTTTTTGGCTTGTTGAAATAGTTGGGCAGGCAAAGAAAGACAATGTCGATGTCCGGGTCTTCGATGATCTCGTCAATGGAATTGGCGACCGGGTATTTGCAGTTATCGGGGATGTTGACGTCGAAGACGGATTTGATCTGGGCGAAGCCGTGCGTTTCGATCGCATCGGCACGAATTTGTCCCATTTTGCCGAATCCGCAAATTCCAACATTCATTGACATTTTTTTACTCCTAAAACTCTACGCTGGGCGTCGCTAACGGCCATTGGCCGAGACTTCCAGCGGTGACCATATATCGTCGTTTGCGACGGTGAAATTTCCGCCCGAGGCCCGCACCAATGCGAGGCCGCCGGCGACATCCCACCACCTGATTCCTGTTTCTTTGTATCCGTCCAGTTTCCCCTGAGCGACCCATGAGAGGGACAGGGCGGCCGAGCCGATCATCCGCACCTTGCCCCAGGCGTTCAGTGCCTCGGCATTCTTTGCCGCGGCTTCGGCATTGGAGCGTGTGGCGGCAGGGATACCTGTTGAGAGGGACGACGGGCCGCCAAGGGCCGCGCGGTCAATGCGTTCGCCGTTGCGATACAGCCCGGCTGTCTCATTCGTGTGGACAAGTTCGTCCCGGACAAAATCATATACCGCGCCCGCTAGCGGCGTCATTCCCTGACAAAGCGCAATGGAAACAGCGCACAAGGGGATTCCGCGCATGAAATTGTAGCTTCCATCCAAGGGGTCGATCACCCAATAGGGGTCATCCGGGCTCGCTGGCTCTCGGAGCCATCCACCCTCTTCAGACATGACGCCCCACGGACTATCGGAAAGCAGTCCGGCGGCCACCATTTCTTCTGATTGGCGATCTTCGGCAAGTTTCACATCTCGCGCCAGCGCGGTGTCTATTGCGGCATCTGCGAATCGTGAGCGGAGGAAGTCGCCGCTTGCCTTGGCGCTCGCCAGCAAGAGTTCGTAATTGATCACGATGGACATAGCTGGATTATCTACTCGCGTATCAATTCGGTACGGAATTCGAAGCCGTGAGGTGTTCCCTGACCTGAGGGGCTTTTGATAGGGTAGTTGCTCCCCTAGAACAAGGCGTAATGCAGGAGCAAACGGCATGACTCATTCAGGCATTCTGATTTCATGAAGCACTTCGAAAATCTTTCCGACGCACTGGTTTCAGCAGCCCGAACGGGCGCCATCTGCTCCCTCCCAACAGACCAACAGCCGGCCGATTACGAGTCCGCCGAAGGCGTGCAGGACTCCTATCTGAGGGCGTTGGGACTGAAAGGCGGCCATTGGAAGCTGGGCGCAAGCAATCAGGGGTCGCGCGACGGTCTTGGGCTGGCCCGGCCTTTCTCGGGACTGATCCCCTCGACGAACATGATATCGTCCGGTGACACTCGGCCCATGACCGACTTCAGGCAGCCGGGCGCGGAATGTGAACTGGCGGTCGTCCTGGGGGCTGACCTGCTGCTGAAGCCCGGTGGATATACGCGCGCTGAGGTGCTGGATGCGGTGGCGCGGACCATTGCCGCGATCGAGGTTCCCGAAACCCGCTTCTCTGCGCTGGCAATCCATGGCGGCCTGGCGCTGGTCGCGGACAATGGTGCAGCAGGTTATGCGGTTGCCGGAGAGGGCGTAGAGGGCGCCGATAGTCTCGATGATCTTGATCGCATGGGTCGGCTGATTGTGGACGGTGTCGTGAAGGAGGAGGGTGATGTCAGGCAGCTGGTTGCGTTGCCGTCTGAATTGCTCACCGATCATGTGAATCGCATGGCAGCGAGAGGATGGGAACATCGGCGCGGCGACGTGATCCTGCTCGGGGCGCTGGCCCCGCGTGTGGGCCTTGATGGGCCTGCCAGAATTGTGGCAAGTGTCGACGGTCTTGGGGAGGCCGAGTTGCATTTCGCAGCCGGTTCGTAAGCGGGATACGCATCTCGGGACAGGAGAAAATTTCAATGAACAACACTGCCTCCGTCGCCGTGCTATCGCGTTCCTTTTCCGCGCATGAAAAGCTGGCCGCTGAACTCAATCGCCGCTACAGCGACGTCACTTTGAACGATACCGGGCGCACCTTGGCGGGTGATGAACTCGTCGCCTTTCTGCAGGGCAAGTCCCACGTCGTAGTCGCGCTCGAGAAGATCACCGATGACATCCTTGCGCGGCTGCCTGATTTGAAAGTCATCGGCAAATATGGCGTAGGCCTGAACAATGTGGACCTGCATGCGTGTGAAGCCCACGGAGTCCACGTTGGCTGGACAGGCGGCGTGAATCGCCGGTCTGTCGCGGAGCTTGTGATTGCACTCAGCATAGCAAGCCTGCGCCATGTTGTGAGGTCACATATGGAAATCGTGGGGGGTGAATTTCGTCAGATCAAGGGTCGTCAGTTGCAAGGCCGCAAAGTGGGCCTGCTGGGGTGCGGACATGTTGGCAAGGAAGTGGCGCGGCTCATGCTGGCGCTTGGCTGCGAAGTCCAGGCGCATGATATTCGCGACCTGTCGGAATTCTGTGAGGAAACTGGCGTGAAAAGCGTTTCACTGGATGAACTGGTCGAGACCAGTGAAGTCCTTTCGCTGCACGTGCCGTTCACACCTGCCACGTCGATGATCATCAATGCCGATCGCCTGGCTCGCATGCGGACTGATGCGGTACTGGTCAATACGGCGCGTGGCGGATTGGTGGACGAGGCAGCGCTGAAGCGCGCGTTGCACAATGAGAACATTGCGGCGGCTGCGTTTGACGTGTTTGAACCGGAACCCCCGACGGACATGGACCTGCTGCGACTGCCGAACTTCATCGCTACAGGCCATATTGGCGGTAGCGCTGAAGAAGCCATTTTCATGATGGGCATGGCTGCGATTGAAGGGCTGGAAAACGCCCAACCTGCATTGAGCCATATTCCAGACTATTTGCGCTAAACCGAAAGGCTTGTTGCCGCATGACCAATATCGCGATGATCCCCGCCCGTATGGGCAGCCAGCGTCTGCAAAAGAAGAACCTGGCGCCGTTGAAAGGCGTTCCGTTGATCGTGCACGCGATCCGGAAATGCCGCGAGGCGGGTGTCTTCGACCGCATCATCGTGAATTCCGAACATCCGGACTTCGGGCCGATTGCGCAAGCCGAGGGTGTTGAGTTCCATCAGCGCCCGGAGGAGCTTGGATCCAACAACGCAACGAGTGAAGACTTCGTGACAGAGTTCCTGAAGGCCAATCCCTGTGATCGCGTGTTCCAGGTACACTCGATTGCGCCATTGCTGACAACCGCTGAGGTGCGCGACTTTGTAAGTGCAATGATTGAAACCGATGTCGACGTGCTGCTCAGCGTGGTCGATGATCAGCTGGAATGCCTCTACCATGATGAGCCTGTGAACTTCACGTTTTCCGAGAAGACGAACTCGCAGGATCTCGATCCTGTTCGGAAGGTTTCCTGGTCTATCACAGGGTGGCGCTCTGCGACATTCCTCGCCGCAAAAGAGTCCGGCGGCTGCGCAACATATGCGGGCCGACGAGGCGTGTTTCCCGTCAACAAGATGGCAGGTCATGTCATCAAGACTGAGGAAGATCTGCGGATTGCAGAAGCCTTGTATGACTTCGTCCATCAAGGCGGTTCGGTTGAGAGTGACTGACGGAGTCTGTCGCCTGTTCTAGTGTGCTTCTCGGGCGACCAGGGGTTGATCCGCGTCAGAAGGCAGGGGCCGGACATGAGGCAGTCTCTGGTTCATGCGTAGTGGATTCCACGTCATCGTGCGGAGAAGATCCATCATCGAACGCTTTCTCTTCCGAACACGCCAGCGTGGGTCTGACAGGATCGCCGGTAGATCTCGCACGCCGTGCCAGGTTCCACGTAGTGTGGGTTTGAAACATCCGATCATGGCACTCCGGAAAATGAGATACACCGACAGAACGAGATGAACCGGAGCAGTTAGGACCAGCAAAGGAGTCGGCATATTCTTCGCATAGGTCCAGATGCGGTTGCGTGTTCCGTGATAGGATGAAAAGGCGCTGTGGCGACCAGAAATGGCACTGCCCGCATGGTGCACAACCGCATCCTTGAGGAAGACGCATGGCTCCCCTTCAAGCTGCAGGCGGAAGCCGATGTCGACATCTTCGCAATAACAGAAAAAGCGTTCGTCAAAGCCGCCGATACGCAGGAAAAGTTCCCGGTCATACATTGCCGCAGCGCCGCATGGACTGAAGCAGAAGCCCGTATCGGGTAGCTTGGAAGCCGGATGGCCGAAGCCACCCCGCCAAGGAATGCCGAAGATCAAATACGCATCGCCCGCGCCGTCCAGCATATCCGGGTCGTCGAGGCAGTATTGGGTCGAGGCGAACACATGGCAGCCCGCATAGCGCCGGGAGGCGGCTTGAAGCTTCTCCAGCCAGTTGGCGGACGCTGTGGCGTCCGGATTGAGCAATACGAGCCATTGCCCGCGCGCCAGATTTGCCGCCTGGTTGTTGGCCACCGCAAAACCGACATTGTCCGAATTCTTTATGAGCCTGGCTTGTGCGATACCAGAGAGATCCAACGTATCTGGCGATCCGTCGGTCGATGCATTGTCGATGACAATCAGCTCAAAGTCCTGAAGCGTCTGGGTCTTCAGCGAATCGACGGCGGCCTGCAAATACGCGCCCCCATTATAGTTCACAATGATCACAGAGAAGCTGATCGCTGAAGACTTGAAGGGCTTCGGCGCGGCGCTTGCGGGGGAAATTGATTCTGTCATACCGATTACAATTGTACGCCCCACTTCATTCCCGAAACCTTACTGGCATGTTCCCTTAACGCCGTCGACCCGAGTGCTGGAAGCCGCTCAAGAGAGGGGTATATAGTTTCATATGGAACTATATATTGATTTGCTGTACAGTCCGACCATGACAACTTCACCTGCCAAGAATCGTTACCATGACGCTCCGCGCGCCGCTGATTTCACGATCGATCAGGCGTGGGATACCTACAGCGCGGCAGAGCACGACCGCTGGGATCGGTTGTTCCTGCGTCAGCGAGAGATTGCAAAAGGCCGGGCCTCGGAAGTGGCCCTGAAAGCAATGGCAGAGCTTGAACTGTCCGCGTCAGGTATTCCGAACATGGCTGAACTGTCGGACAAGCTGGAAAAGATCACGGGATGGCGCGTTGTGCCTGTGGCGGAATTGGTGCCGGATGAGATTTTCTTTGACCATCTCGCCAATCGCCGGTTTCCGGCCGGGGCCTTTATCCGACCCGAGGCGGAGTTCGACTACCTCCAGGAGCCGGATATTTTTCACGATATTTTCGGTCATGTGCCGATGCTGGCTGACCCAGTATTCGCTGATTTCATGGAAGCCTATGGCAAAGGCGGACAGCGGGCCATGCAACTCGGCCAGTTGCACAATCTTGCGCGGCTCTACTGGTACACGGTCGAGTTCGGCCTGATCCGCGAAGCGGGCGGTCTGCGCATCTATGGCGCCGGTATTCTCTCAAGCCCCAACGAGACCGTGTTTGCGCTGGAGGATGACAGCCCCAACCGGGTCGCCTTCGACCTGCAGCGTATCATGCGCACCAAATACATCATCGACGACTTTCAGCAGACCTATTTCGTGATCGACAGCTTCGATGCCTTGCTCGATGCCTGCTACCAGGATTTCGGCGGCGTCTATGATGAGGTGAAAAGCAAGCCCGACATCGAGGCCCATGAAACCCTGCCAGGCGATGCGCTGATCCATCGTGGATCGCTCGACTATTTTCGCCAGAAGGCGCAGGTCTAGCCGACGCTGAGCGCCAGAATGCGGCTGATCTGGGCATAAGGCAGGCCGCTCTCGGCATGCCAGTGATTGAAGGCTACCTGCACTTTCTTCATCGCGGATTTGGATTTGGCCTCTGGCTTATCCAGCACCTCCTCCCGTACCAGGGCGCGGCAGACATCCCCAGACGTGATCCAGGCATCCCAGCCCGAGAAGCGCAGGAAATACTGCCCCGTCGCTCCGCCAAGGCGTGAGCCGTTTGTGTTCAGGTAGCTGAGAAGCCCGGCCTGGTCGTCAACGGGCCAGGCAGAGAGGAACGCGCCGAAGCTGCCATGCGCTTTGGCGGTGTCCGCCACGAATTTCGCATTCTCAAGCGTCGCCTTGATCTTCTGGCCATTGCGCACGATACGCGTGTCCGACACGAGCTGCCCCAGCATCTCGTCGCCAAAGAAGGCGAGCCTGTTTGGATCGAAGCCCTCGAAGGCCAGTTCAAACCCGTCCCATTTCACATCAATGACTTTCCAGTTGAAGCCGGCATTGAACACGCAGCGCGTCATCGTGGCGAGATACCGGTCGTCGGGTATTTTCTTCAGGGATTTTGCCTGATGGGCATTCTGCGACATCTCAAGAACAGCGGCGCGATCTCCATGATGCTGCGCGGCGAAATCCACGATGCGGTCAAAAGGGTTCATCTGTCAGGCCTCCCATGAGCAGTCTGTCACAAGGCCCGGAAATGTCTAAGAGTCTTGACCCCATAGGGAAAAGCAGGGATCGCTGGGGGATGCATTATGTCCCCCGAATTCTCGTCACCGGCGGTGCCGGCTTTATCGGCTCCTTCCTGTGCGAGCGCCTGCTGGATACCGGGGCTGAAGTGCTCTGCGTGGACAACTTCTTCACCGGTCGGCGCACCAACGTAGCGCATCTGCTCGACAATCCCCGTTTCGAAGTGATGCGCCATGACGTGACCGTGCCGCTCTTTGTCGAAGTGGACCAGATCTACAACATGGCCTGCCCGGCGAGTCCGGTGCATTACCAGTTCGATCCGGTTCAGACGACCAAGACCAGCGTGCATGGCGCGATCAACATGCTGGGCCTGGCCAAACGGACGCGGGCCAAAATTCTTCAAGCCTCGACGTCCGAAGTGTATGGCGATCCGGAGATCCACCCCCAGACGGAAGACTATTGGGGCAATGTGAACCCGCTGGGGCCGCGTGCCTGTTATGACGAAGGCAAACGCTGTGCGGAGACGCTGTTCTTCGATTATTATCGACAGCACAAGGTCCAGATCAAAGTCGCGCGTATCTTCAACACGTATGGACCGCGCATGCATCCGAATGACGGGCGTGTGGTTTCCAACTTCATCGTTCAGGCGCTGAAGGGCGAAGACATCACGCTTTACGGCGATGGCGAACAAACCCGCAGCTTCTGCTATGTTTCGGATCTGGTTGAAGGCCTGATCCGACTGATGAATACGAGCGACGACGTGACCGGTCCGATCAATCTCGGCAATCCCGGCGAGTTCACGATCCGCCAACTCGCCGAGAAAATTATCGAGATGACCGGTGCGCGATCCAAGCTGGTGCACAAGCCACTTCCGCAAGATGACCCCCGTCAGCGCCAGCCGGACATCACCCGTGCGCGCGATACGCTCGACTGGGAACCGACGATTGCGCTGGAGGAAGGCTTGAAGCCGACGATTGCGTATTTTGACGAAGAAGTCCGGGCGATGCTGGGCTGATCCCGCATTTGCGGGCGCTTTGAGAATTTCCAGCTTCAATCTGCTCTGCCGAAGCAGGTTGTGCGCAAAGGCGCTCTCACAGGAAAATGGTGGGCCCGGCAGGATTTGAACCCGCGACCAAACCGTTATGAGCGGTCCGCTCTAACCAACTGAGCTACAGGCCCCAGCGGCCCGTTTTAGCGTGCTTCTTTGGCAAGGCAATGTGCTGTCTGCCACGCTCTTGCGAATTACGTGCGTAAATGTGGCAGATCGTTTGCATGATCATTGGACACGACCTACACGATGGAGTTGGGGACAAGTCAGGGATGTCAAAATTCATGCAAGGCAACTCAAAGCGGATTCTCGTGCCGGGGGGGGCTGGATATATCGGCTCGCACACATGTGTCGAGTTGCTGAACCGAGGATATACGCCGGTAATTGTAGACAATTTCGTCAATTCCAGCATGGCCGCCATCGATCGGATTTGTCAGATTACGGGCGCAAATGATGTGCCGGTCATCGAAGCAGACATTCGCGACACCGAGGCCATGATAGGTGCTCTGCGCGAGCACGAATGCGAGGCCGTGATTCACTTCGCCGGCCTGAAGGCCGTTGGGGAATCGACTGCCAACCCGCTCGATTATTACAGCAATAATGTTCAGGGCTCACTCAGCCTGCTCGACGCCATGAAACAGACGGGTGTCGGACATATCGTGTTTTCGTCGTCTGCCACTGTCTATGGCACACCGGTTTCGCTGCCTTATACTGAAGACCATCCGCTGGCGCCCACCAATCCCTATGGCATGACCAAATATGCGGTTGAGCTGATGCTGAATGACCTCGTCGCATCGGGCGCAGGTATTAATGCGGGCATCCTGCGCTACTTCAACCCGATTGGTGCGCATCCCACCGGTCTGATCGGCGAGGATCCGAACGGGGTGCCGAACAATCTGATGCCGTTCGTTGCCCAGGTGGCGGTGGGGCGTCGCCCCCATCTCAACGTGTTCGGCAATGACTACGATACGCCGGACGGCACGGGTGTGCGCGACTATATCCACGTCGTCGACCTCGCCGAAGCGCACATCGTTGCGCTTGAGAAACTGCTGGAAAGTTCGGACAGTTTCACAGTCAATCTCGGGTCCGGGAACGGCTATTCGGTCCTGGATGTGGTGAAAGCGTTTGAACAGGCAAGCGGTCGGGAGATCCCGCTCAATTTCGCCGAACGCCGTGCTGGCGATTTACCTGCCTATTGGGCTGATCCCTCCTATGCGATGGAACTTCTTGGCTGGAAGACTCGTTTGACGTTGGAAGACATGTGCCGAGATCAATGGGCCTGGCAAAGCGGCAATCCGGAAGGGTATCCGCAACGCGAAGTCGGAGCCGCCTGACGCGAGTTTGACACAATGCGCTGGTAGCCATCGGTCTCGATCAATAAACCGAGGAGACAACATGCGCACTTTCCGGAATCTGTTCATCGCATCCAGCGCCATCGCCCTGGCAGGAACCCTGTCTGCCTGTGCGCAGATGCCGTCCCAATCGGTTCCAACCGGGACGAGCCAGATGACCTACCACCCCAATTCGATCCAGCCCGAAACCACGTTGGATATTTCCGCGACCGCCAATGTGAAGCGCGCGCCGGACATTGCCTACATCACGGCCGGTGTAAACGAGGAAGCCAAGACCGCAGTTGCTGCAATGGCGGCGCAGGCTGAGGCGATGACCAGCATGATGAACGCGCTGAAGTCCGCAGGCGTCGCCGACAAGGACATGCAGACGTCGAACATCTCTCTCAATCCGGTTTACGACTATGTCGAGGAAACCGATGCCAATGGGCGTCGCAACGGCAAACAGGTTCTGCGTGGTTATTCGGCGTCAAACCAGCTGACCGTCAAAGTGACCAATCTGGATGGTTTGGGTGAAACGCTTGATAGCCTCGTTGTCGCAGGCGGTAACACGTTCTCGGGCCTGAATTTCGCGCTTGAAGATGCCAGTGATGCGCGTGACGAAGCGCGGCGCAAGGCCGTTGCGGACGCAACTGCGCGCGCTGAACTCTACGCTGAAGCTGTCGGCATGCGCGTGTCGCGCATCGTCAACATCTCCGAAAGTGGCGGGAATGAACCTTCGCCTGCACCGATGGGCAGGATGATGGCGATGCACGAATCTGCCGATATGGCATCCACGCCGATTTCAGGCGGTGAAATTGGCTATTCGGCCCAAGTAAATATCCGGTTCGAACTGACCAAGTAGGCCAATCAGACATAGCCTTCGGCGAGAAGGTCTTTCATGTCGACAATCCCGACCGGGCGTCCATCTTGCACAACGAATGCGTTGGAGATGCGATGCTCGGTCAATCTCTTGATGACTGCGGACATGCGCTCGTCGAGTGAAATCGTGCGGGGCGATGGCGTCATGATCGCGGCGGCATTTCCGGTCAGCTTTCCTGCCAGCATGGCACGTCGCAAGTCGCCGTCGGTGACCATTCCCGCAATCACGCCAGTCGCATCCAGTACGGCCACGCATCCCTTGCGGCCTTCCGAGATGGCCAGAATGACGTCTTCGACAGCCGCGGTTTCGCTGACCGATGGTATATCGTCTGTGCGACCCGCCACATAGTCGCCGGCAGTCTGGAGGGAGCGGCCAAGTTTCCCCCCCGGATGACGGAATCCGAACTCTTCCCGTGAAAAGCCTCGTCGCGCCATCAGGACTATGGTCAACGCATCACCAAGTGCGAGCGCCATGGTCGTTGAGGATGTTGGCGCGAGCCCGTTGGGGCAGGCTTCCGCAACGGTTGGCAGCGTCAGCAATACATCCGACCCCCGACCAAGCGTCGACTCTGCCGCGCGTGACATGCCGATCAGGGGTACCGAATTGGTGCGGCAATAGCGGATCAGATCGACCAGTTCGCGGCTCTCGCCCGAATAGGATATCGCGATCACGACTGAGCCTGGAACGATCATTCCCAAGTCACCATGACTGGCTTCGGTCGGATGGAGGAAGAATGAGGGCGTGCCCGTCGATGCGAGACTGGCCGCGATCTTCTGGCCGATATGTCCCGACTTGCCCACGCCAGCCACAATGATGTGCCGATCCGTGGCCATGATGAGGTCAGCGGCCTTTTCGATGGCCGTGTCCAGACCGGCTTCCAGTTGCTCAAGGGCTTCGCGTTCAATGCGAATTACATTGCGCGCAATATCGATGTCGCTTTCACGGGTCACGTCTGTTCGCTCCTGATGGCTGGAAAGCCTTCTGGGTCAGCCCGCCTGGGCTTGCAAGGGCTGCGTTTCAGATTGGAACCGTGAACTCAGGCGTTACTTCGCGATCTGCATCTGGCGCGCTTCGTATTCCGATACGCTCATGATGTGGGTCTTGGGCTGCACAAACGGCTCAACCGGAGTTTCCATCTTTGTGTGTTCGACAATTTCTGGCGTTGGCGCTGGAGCAGGTGCCGTTTCAGCCACGACCAGTTTGTCGTCATCTGCGTCACCGCCACCTTCCGCAATGATCACGCTGATGCGTTTTCCATTCAGCATTGGTTCTGCAGCATCGTTCGGGTGTACAGGCTGCAGGACGCCGGCAAAGGCGAGCTGTGTGTCATGCGCAGGATCGGTGAGCGTCGTAAATGCAGCTTCAACAAGATCCTCGACATGCGCGTTGCGAGACCGGGACGTGTTCCCGCCCAGCATGATCGCAATAATGCGGCTGCCATCGCGCTTGGCAGACGTCATCAGGTTGAATCCGGAGGCGCGGGTATAGCCAGTCTTGATGCCGTCGACGCCGTCTACTTTGCCGAGCAACTCATTATGGTTCTTGTAGGTACGTCCAGCCCACTGGAAGCTGCTGGACGAGAAGTAATGATAATAGTCAGCATGATCGGTGAGCATCGCATCGGCCATGATGGCAAGGTCACGCGCGGTCGTCAGCTGCTGTGTGTTGGGCAGGCCCGACGCGTTCATGAAGCGGGTATGGTTCATTCCGAGCGATTTGGCCTTCACAGTCATCAATTGGGCAAAGCGGCTTTCGGTGCGCCCGAGACGCTCAGCCACAACCACAGCGACATCATTGGCTGATTTGCTGACCAGCGCGCCAATTGCGTCGCGAACTGTCATGGTCGAGCCGGTGCGAAGCTTGAGGTTTGAAGGGGGTTGGCTCGCCGCGTGGCGCGAGACAACGAGCCGCTCATCCAGGGTGACCTCGCCGGTCTTCAGCGCGTCAAACAGCATGTAGAGGGTCATGACCTTGGTGAGGGAGGCCGGATAACGCGCTTCATCGGCATTGCGGGCATGAAGTACTTCATGAGTATCCGCATCGATCACGATGGAGGCGTACTTTTCGGCGTGAGCAGATTGGGCAAACAGGCCTGCCGCCATCAGCGCCACCGCTATAGTGAGTGCTTTCAGGACAGGTGGTAGTGCGAGCCGCATCATGTTCTCTCCAAAAATGAGTTAACCCCGGCACCCGAGGATTAAACTAGAGTCCGTCAAATCGGTTGACCACATCTTAACGCAGGGCCCAGCCTCACAAATCTGTAATCAGGTTTCAAGCCTTGCAATTTTCATGCGAATTTAAAAATGCTGCGCCGCACAATAATTGTTGCAATTGCTCGGATTTTACGCTACGTTAGGGTATCCAGCGTGAAAAGGATCCTCCCCATGGCGACAACAAAAAAGACCACTCCCAAGTCTTCTCCGAAAGCCAAAGCGGAAGCGCGTGTGGCAGATTCGGCAACAAAAATGATTGATGAAGGCATGGAACAAATGACAGGTCTCGCAGGCAAGTTCGGTGGTTATGCGGAAGGCGGCATGAAAGCCCTCGCAGAACAAGCAGCATCTTCTTCGGAAATGATGCGCACGATTGGCGCCCGCAACATGGACTTCTTTGCTCGCACGCTCGAACAGGGTGTCGAAGCCACGCAGTCGCTGACCGGCGCAAAGGATCCACGCGAAGCAATGGAAATACAGTCCGGCTTCGCCAAGAACCTTCTCTCGGCTTACACGTCCGAAGTCAGCGCACAGGCTGAACTCTGCATGTCTGCTTGGCGCGACGCGACGAAGCCGTTCATGGCTTTTGCACCCAAGTAAGCGCTTTCCTGTTTCCCGGCCAGGCTAGCGGGCTCTGGGGCGTAGAGTGGCGTAGATAATTTGAGCCGGGCCTGTTTGGCCCGGTTCTTTTTTTGCCCGGACTTTGTTCAATGTCAGATGCAGAATGCGCTGGCGAATCCGTTGCGCTTGCTCCTACAGTTGTGCATGACCGATTTTCTCGATTTCCAAACCCTTCAGCGGCCCAAGTCGCCGAACACGTATCTGGTTGCACCGGCGGGCTTTGCTGATCAGGCTAGCCCGGACGAAGAAGGCCCGATTTTCTTCTGCAGCACAGACAGTCTGTTCAGCCAGGTCGAGGCCCTTGTGGCCATGCGCAAGGACTGGAGGCTGAAGGCGCTCGACGCCCAGGCGGGTCGCATCAGCTTCATCGCGGTATCGAAACTGTTCAAATTCAAGGATGATGTGGATATTGCCATCCTGCCTTCAGACGGGAAATCCACGCTCGCAGTCTATTCTGCATCCCGCGTGGGCTATAGCGATATGGGCGCGAATGCGAAGCGCGTGAATGACCTCCTCACCAGTCTCCAGGTGACCTGAATTCAGGCAGATTGTGCTTTTGCCGCGTATCCGCTCTTCAAAGTCGGGCAAGAACGTATATCTTGGTAACTATGAGCGGTGACCTGAACCATTCCAGCACGGATCCAATACGGCTAAATCGGCCCGGACCCGGCGACCCACCAGGGGGCGGGCAGGCTGGCGATGATGATGGGACGAATTTCGGTCTGTCCACGCAAACGCGCGTACGGACCAAGAAGCCGTCGCTCTACCGTGTGCTTCTGTTGAATGACGATTACACGCCGATGGAGTTTGTCGTCTACGTCCTGGAACATTTCTTCAATCGTTCCCGGGAACAGGCCACGCGCATCATGCTTCATGTCCACCAAAAGGGCGTGGGGTTGTGCGGTGTCTATACTTACGAAGTGGCCGAAACAAAGGTCGCGCAGGTATTGGACCTTGCCAAACGCCATGAACATCCTCTCCAATGTGTCATGGAGAAAGACGACTAGAAACACTCACTCCGGAAGGCCAGTCACTTGCCACGTTTGTCCCCCTCCCTAGAGACCGCACTCGAAAAGGCCCTGACGTTCGCATCAGAGCGTGATCATGAATATGCCACACTGGAACATTTGCTTCTGGCGCTGACGGAAGATGAGCATGCCCGCGAAGTGATGGGCGCCTGCAAGGTCAACATTGACGCCCTCAGCGCCGACCTCAGCCGATACATTGATGAAGAGCTTTCCAGCCTGACAGTGGATGAAGGCGAAGGCCGCGTTCAGCCGACCGCTGCGTTCCAGCGTGTTGTCCAGCGCGCCATCCTTCACGTTGAGAGCTCGGGCCGCGACGAAGTTACCGGCGCGAATGTGCTGGTCTCGATCTTCTCTGAACGTGAAAGTCACGCTGCCTACTTCCTGCAAGAGCAGGACATGACCCGTTATGACGCGGTGAATTTCATCTCGCATGGCGTGGCCAAGCAGCCGGGCATGTCGCGCCCATCCAGTCCACGCGGTGCGGAGGCTTCGGAAGAAGAGCCGGTCAAGCAGGGTCATGAGGCGCTCGACGCTTACTGTGTGAACCTGAATGACAAGGCGCGCTCCGGCAAGATCGATCCGTTGATCGGCCGGGACATGGAAGTGAACCGCTGCATTGAAGTGCTCTGCCGTCGCAGCAAGAACAATCCGATCCTCGTCGGCGATCCCGGTGTGGGCAAGACGGCGATCGCCGAAGGCCTGGCCAAGAAGATTGTGGATGGTGAAGCCCCTGAGATCCTGGATGAGGCTGTCATCTGGTCGCTCGACATGGGCGCCCTGTTGGCCGGTACGCGCTATCGCGGTGATTTCGAGGAACGACTCAAATCCGTGATGAAGGAATTGGAGCAGCAGGAAAAAGCTATCCTGTTCATTGATGAGATCCACACCATTATCGGCGCTGGGGCGACCTCCGGCGGCGCAATGGATGCGTCAAATCTGCTGAAGCCTGCGCTTCAGTCCGGTGGCCTGCGTTGCATGGGGTCGACCACCTTCAAGGAATACAAGCAGCATTTTGAAAAGGACCGGGCCCTGTCGCGCCGGTTCCGCAAGATCGATGTGGTTGAGCCAACTGTTCCGGATACGATCAAGATTCTCACGGGTCTTAAGTCCCGCTTCGAGGATTTCCACGGCCTGCGCTACACGAATGATGCCATCAAATCGGCAGTTGAACTTGCAGATCGCTACATCACCGACCGCAAATTGCCGGACAAGGCGATTGATGTGATCGACGAGGCTGGCGCCGCGCAGTGGTTGTTGCCTACGTCGAAACGCAAGAAGACGGTGGGGCAGAAGGATATCGAGGCTGTTGTGGCCAAGATTGCCCGCATCCCCCCCAAACAGGTTTCGACCGACGATGCAGCCGCGCTCAAATCACTGGAGACCGATTTGCAGCGGGTCGTGTTTGGCCAGAACGATGCCATCACGGCGCTTTCGGCAGCCATCAAACTCGCGCGTGCCGGCCTGCGTGAACCGAACAAGCCAATTGGCTCGTACCTGTTCACCGGTCCAACCGGCGTCGGCAAGACCGAAGTTGCCAAACAACTCGCCTCCATCATGGGCGTCGAGATGCTGCGCTTCGACATGTCGGAATATATGGAGCGTCACACCGTTTCTCGTCTCATCGGCGCGCCTCCGGGCTATGTCGGCTATGATGAGGGCGGCCTGCTGACCGATGGCGTGGACCAGCATCCGCACTGCGTGCTGCTGCTCGACGAAATCGAGAAGGCGCATCCGGACCTGTTCAACATCCTGCTTCAGGTCATGGACAATGGCACACTGACGGACGCCAATGGGCGCAAGGTAGACTTCCGGAATGTCATCCTGATCATGACAACGAATGCCGGGGCGTCCGATGCGTCCAAGAATTCGATCGGCTTTGGCCGCGGCAAGAAGGACGACGAGCAGGAAGAGGCGCTCAAGCGTCTGTTCACGCCGGAATTCCGTAACCGTCTTGATGCGACGATCACTTTCGGCGGCCTGACGCCAGAGATCATTGATCGTGTGGTCGAGAAGTTCATTCTTCAGCTCGAAGTCCAGCTGGAAGATCGCAACGTCTCCATCGAGATCACCAAGCCTGCACGCGACTGGCTCGCCAAGCGCGGCTTCGACGCCGACATGGGCGCCCGGCCGCTGGCGCGGACGATCCAGGAACACGTCAAGAAGCCGATGGCGGAAGAACTCCTGTTCGGATCGCTCCAGAAGGGCGGCGTGGTCAAGATCGACATCGACAAGAAGGACGAGGAAAAGCTCGCCTTCAAATATGTTGCCGAGAAGCCGAAGAAGAAGCCTGTTGCCAAGAAAGGCTCTGCTGAAGAGCCGGCATAGAATACTGGCAGTATGATTTCAGATATGCCCGCAACGTCCTGTTGCGGGCATCTCTTTGCCTGCGATCTGAGGACGGTGGCTGAAGTCGCATCAACCTTGTGCAGGAACATGCTGTTTTCGAAGGAAATTCGCTGATCGCGTTCGGATTGTCACAATGGTCCACTAGGAGTAACGCTACGGCAAGCATGGTCTAGAGGTGACGAGATGACCGATGCGATTTTGACGACGGGATCGGCCACCACGGCGCCAGCGCAGAAGGCGGCGCGGTTAGTGCATATCGACGGGGCGCGGGGCTATTTGCTCATCGCCATGTTCATTGCACACTTCAATTTCACGCACTGGACGCCTGTGATCCGATTTCATCACGGGAATTTCTCGCCTGTCTGGGATGGCGAGTTTTTTGTTCTCTTGTCCGGTTTTGTCTGCGCGCTGAGCTATCTTCGGCCCTTCTCCAAAGGCGGTATGGTCGCCTGCGAACTGGCCGTTTTGAAGCGGCTACGCTGGGTCTATCTCTATCAGATCATCGTCGCACTCTCGATGCTGTACCTGTTTGTGTCGGCCTGGCCGATGCGGCTGGATTCCCAATATGTACCAGACCTCGAAACACCGCTGTTCGTGCAGAGCCTTCAGGTTTTCACCTTCGCCAAGCAGCCGCTCTATCTCGGCATTCTGATCCTTTACATGATGCTGATGCTGTTCATTCCGGTCGGGCTTTGGTTGCTGGAGACAAAGCGGACGCGCCTGTTCTTCGGAATTCTTGCGGCCTGCTGGCTGGTTGCTGCGGCGGGTTTCGATCAAGCGGTATTGGGCTGGATCTTCGCGCATGTTTTCGACACGCGGCCTTTCCTGTCTCTGACGGGTATCTTCAATCCCTTGTCCTACGCGGTCATTTTCTATGGCGGATTCTATCTCGGCTACCGGTACAAGACGGAAGGCTGGGACCATTTCAAATCCAGCATTCTGCCCACGAGCTATCCGGTCTTCTACGCGGCGCTTGCCATCACAGTGGCCTTTGCAGTTGCGGAAGCCGGGCGAGGCATGCTTGGGTCGCCTGAATGGCTGGTTGAGCCAAAGCGCCGGAATGTGTCTGGCATCGGCCTGATCAGTCTCGCTGCGATCTCGTATATCTTCTACTTCCTGCTGAACCGGGAAGACTTGGCAAAGCCCCTTATGTGGGCGCGGGCTGTGGTGGATTCTGTGTTGAGATTCCCGCCTCTGGTAATGGTCGGCCGGAATTCCCTGTTCGTGTATAGCGGCCATGTCGTGGCGGTCTTTACGGCCAGCTACTTCATTCTCTCCAACGGGTTTGAAGACAATCGGATTGTGGTGATGGTTGTCCAGATCTGCGCTCTGGCGGCTTTGCTTGGCGCGGCGCGCCTGAAGAAACGCTACCTCCCGGCCCTGCCATAGGGCTTGCCTTCCCATGGGGAGGGCGCATCACACTGGCATCAATAAAATCCTCGGGAGGGAACACATGTCAGGATCCATTGGCGGGGCGTGCGAGTCGAAATTCGCCGCCGTGAAGGAAGAATTCGAACGCAACTTTGCAGAGCGTGGAGAGGTTGGCGCCTCCGTCTGCCTGTCAGTGAATGGCGAAACGCAGGTGGACCTCTGGGGCGGCATGGCGAACCCGGAAACTGGTGATGCCTGGCGTGAGGATACGATCTCCATCGTCTTTTCCTGTTCCAAGGCCGCCACCGCGCTGTGCGCCCATATCCTGATCGACCGGGGTGAGCTGAATCCCGAGGCGCTGGTCGCCGACTACTGGCCGAAGTTTGCCAAGAACGGCAAAGAGAAGACCACGGTTCGCATGATGCTGAACCATGAAAGCGCGCTGCCGACCCTGCGCGACCCGGTCCGGCCAGGCGGGTTCGAGGACTGGGACTACATGATCCAGCGACTGGAAGATGAGGAAGCCTTCTGGGAACCGGGCACACGCAATGGCTATCACATGATCAATTTCGGCTGGACGGTGGGCGAACTGGTCCGCCGCGTGTCCGGCAAGTCGCTCGGCACCTTCTTCCGCGAGGAAGTGGCCGACAAGACCGGCGCGCGCTTCTGGCTGGGCCTGCCCGAGACCGAAGACGTTCACATCGCGCCGATCATTCCGTATGCGCCGAAGCCGGACGATGTTCCAACCGAGTTTGCCATCAAGCTGGTGACCGAGCCGGAATCCATCCAGCACAAGAGCTTCATGAACAATGGCGGCTGGGACTTCAATAACCGCAAGTCGCAAGCCGCTGAAATCGGCGGCGGGGGCGGCCTGTCGAACGCGCGCGGGCAGGTGGCGATGTATACGCCACTGGCAACCGATGACGGCACGCTCGTCTCGTCTGATCGCTTGAAGGCCATGAGCATGGTGACAACGGCGACGCAACGCGATGCGACGCTTCTGGTCCCGACCCGGTTCGGCCCGGGCTTCATGAAGTCCATGGACAATCGCGCGCTGAACCTCGGCCCCGGCACCAGCGTCATCATGGGCGAGCAGGCCTTCGGCCATGTCGGCGCAGGCGGCTCCATCGGTTTCGCCGATCCCGAAGCGGGCCTCGCCTTCAGCTACACGATGAACCAGATGGGCAGCGGCATTCTCGTGAATGACCGCGCGCAAAGCCTGATCGATGCGGCCTATCGCGCGCTCGGCTATCGCACCAATGCACCTGGCGTATGGGTGAAGTAAGCCGCGACCTGATCAGCCATCGTCGCTGGCTTCGCCAATCCCGCCGACCTGGAGCATGCCTTCCTTGGCGGCTTGCGCCCGTGCGACGCCTTCGCTGCGCGCGGGCGGAGCCATGATTTCCGGCGGGTCGGTTTCCTGAAGGTAGATGGTGCGGCTCGGAAAGGCGAAGCCCGTGCCCGCCTTTTCGATAATGTCCATCACGGCGACGGCGAACTCTTCCTTGATCTCCAGCCACTCGCCCCAATTCTTTGTGTGGGTGAAAGTGTAGATCAGGAAGTCGATGGAGCTGGCATTGAAGCTGTCCACGCGGACGAACAGTGCGGCTTCCGGCGGCTTGGCGAACCGGTCATCATTCCAGAGCCAGGCCTCGATTTCGTCGCGGATAAATTTCAGCTGGTCCACGGTCGTGCGGTATTCCACGCCGACCACCCATTTGATGCGCCGGTGCGTCATGCGCGAGAAATTGGTCACGGCCGCATCTGACAGTGCGCTGTTGGGAACATAGACCGGGCTCTTGTCGAACCGGCGGATCAATGTCGAACGGAAATTGATCTTCTCGACCGTTCCTTCGACCACACCGTCTGCCTTGACCCACTCGCCGGGAATGAAACGCTTCTCTGAAATGATCAGCAAGCCGGAGATAAGGTTCTTGAACAAGTCCTGCGCGCCGAGGCCGACGGCGATGCCAAGCACGCCAAGGCCGGCCAGCAGGGGCGCGATCTGGATTCCCCATTGCTCCGCCACGGCGCCGAGACCCAGTACGATCAAGATGATCTGCAACGCCTTGACCATCCAGTCGACGGCGGCGGGCGACAGGGCGTCTCTCAGACCCGCGAACAGATATTCGAAGGCATGCACCGCGCGAGACAGCGTCCAGAATACGGCAAGCGTGATGATCGAGCGCAGAATGCGAGTCGCGTAGATTTCCGCCTCGCCGGAAATATTGGTCACCTGCAGCGCGATATAGATACCGATGATGACCGGGACGATCTTGAGCGGCGTCGCGATGGATTGAACGAGCGCGTCATCAAAGCCCGACTTGGTGCCGGACGCCAGGCGCATGATGGTCTTCACGATCAGCCGTGCGAACAGGCCGCGGATCATCAGCGCGATCATGATGATCACAACAGCGATGGTGATCTCGCCATAGGTCAGACCATAAGCGCCATCATTCCAGATGTTTCCGATGAAGGTTGCGGACTCGCGCGCCCAGTCGGGGGCATTCTGCTCAAACCAGCTCGAAGATTGTGTCAGGGCCATGCGGCGCTCCATCTGTTTCATCCGGTCGCGACCGGGCCTGTGGAGTGCCGTTTGCTAATCTGTGTTATGCGGCCTGTGAAGGGTTGGGGGTCAGCCCTTGATGTCGCGCCACTCGCCGGGGGCAAGGCCATTCAGGGTCCAGTCGCCGATTTGCGCGCGCACAAGGCGCAAGGTTGGATGCCCGACTGCGGCGGTCATGCGCCGGACCTGTCGGTTGCGGCCTTCGATAATGGTCAGTTCGATCCAGCAATCTGGTACCGATTTTCGAAACCGGATTGGCGGGTCGCGCGGCCAGAGATTTCCTGGCTCGTCCATCCGTCTCACCTTTGCAGGAGCGGTGCGACCATCATTCAGGTCTACGCCGGAGCGGAGGGCCTGCAATGCCTTGTCATCCGGAATACCCTCGATCTGGGCCCAGTAGACTTTGGCCATCTTGGCTTTCGGATCGGAAATGCGGGCCTGCAGCTTGCCGTCATCGGTCAGGAGTAACAGGCCCTCACTATCCCGGTCGAGCCGACCAGCGGGATAGACACGTGGGACGTCCATATAGTCTGACAGCGTCTCACGCGAGCTCGCCAGCGTACTCTTGTCGGTGAATTGGGAGAGCACATTGAACGGTTTGTTGAAGGCGATAAGGCGGGTCATGCGTCAGGGCCTTCAGGCAACAGGCCGAGCGCGGATGCGGCGGCGGGTGTTCGGATCCAGATCCAGTCACCAATCCCTTCGCTGGTGCCGCCAGGCTCGTCCGTCTCGATCCAGCCCATTGCACGGTAAAACGTGCGGGCAGTGGTGTTGGACGTATTGCATTTCAGCGAGAGCGCACTGCCATAGCGCATCATTGTTGCAACCATCAGCGACCGACCAATGCCGTGGCGGTGATAGGCTGGGTCGATGAAGAAATGATGCAGGAAGTGGTCGGGGTCCCAGACGCTCGAAAAGCCGACCGGCCGGTCATCCTTTTCTGCAACCAAAATGCTCTCGCCAGCCGTTTGGCGGTCAAACTCGGCGGCATCAACGCGTTCGATGCCAGCCAGCGGGAATACGTCACGGCTCGCCCGATAGAGGATGGTAGCAAGAGCCTCCCGGTCTGATGCTGCAGCCTCCCTGATCACGCGTTCACGACCTCATGCAGGGATTTCAACGTGCTGAGCAGGCCTTCGGCTGACGAGATCGGCAGGCAGCTCGGTCCATCGCACAGGGCCTTGTCCGGGTCGGTATGGAATTCGAGGAAGACGCCATCAGCGCCGGCGGCAATGGCCGACTTGGCGATGATGGCCACGCCGTCGCGTCGCCCGCCGGTGGACGCGCCGCCCGTGCGCGGGTCGGCGCCTGGAAGCTGGACAGCATGGGTCGCGTCGATGGTGACGGGGCAGCCGAGCTTCTGCATCTCGGGAATGCCGAGCATGTCGACGACGAGATTGTTGTAGCCAAAGCTGGAGCCGCGCTCGCACAGGATCACGCCGACATCTGCGGCTTCACCGATCTTGGAGACGATGTTCTTTGTATCCCACGGTGCGATGAACTGGGCTTTCTTGACCTGGATGATCCCGCCCGCTGCGGCAGTGGCCTTGGCGGTGGCGACAACCAGATCAGTCTGGCGGCACAGGAAAGCCGGGATCTGGACGATGTCAGCCACCTCTGCGACGGCTTCGGCCTGACCGGCTTCATGCAGATCGGTGCAGATCGGCACGCCGAGCTTGGCCTTTACGCTGGCCAGCATTTTCAGGCCATTCTCAAGCCCGGGGCCGCGAAACGACTTGATCGAGGAACGGTTCGCCTTGTCGAAGCTGGCCTTGAAGACATAGGGCAGACCCAATTGTTCGCAAACGCGCTTCAGCTCGGTGCCAACTTCAAGGGAAAGGCCCTCGTCTTCGAGGACGTTGAGGCCCGCAATCACTGAAAGCGGTTTGCCGGTGCCGATGGTCCAGCCGGAAGTCTTGTGGGTCAGCACGTTCATCTGGGTCTCTCCGCTCAGGTGTTTTTCCAGCAAATAGCGTTGTTTCAGGCAAAAGGTAAGTCGGAGCGTTCATGCCGTTTCCATAAACAAAGAAGCCGCCCTCTGGGGCGGCTTCCGTGAGTCCTCGGGACCCAACAAGTCTGGCAGCGTTTCAGCGTGCCTTCAAATATCTCTATGCGCCGACAGGAGGCTGCTCCGGCCGGGCACCACAGGATATAAACTTGTTGATCCCTCTGGTTTTCTCACTCGACATGAATCACCTCCTTTCAAGCGTGCAACAGGCACGAACTTTGTCCAGAACCGTTCCGGACGAATCAAAGTTAAGCATGATTTGCGCCATTACAAAGTTAACTTCGCGGCTTTTTTGAATGACTGTTTCATGACGCACAAAAAACGCCCGGACCATGGGCCCGGGCGCGTTCAGTTTTCATACGCTGATCATGTGTCAGTCATAGGCCAGCGCGCCGACAACCAGTCCGATGATGGCCCCCGTCGCGACGGAGGCGAGAATCGCGTCTCCGCTATGATGGTCCCGCGCCCAGTAGTGTCCCGGTGGCGGCGCGTAGAGGCCGTAAGTGTGATAGTCGCGGATATAGACCGTATGCTGGTGCGGGCGATACCAGCCACCAACATGGTAGCGCGGTTGGTAGCCACGACGATAATAGGGACCATAAGCCCGGCTGTAGCGCACATAATTGTGACGGGGCGGTGCATAATGACGATGCGAACGCGCGGGCGCGCGATAGACATGGCGCGGCGCGGGGCGGTAGTCGCGGCGCGGGGCATGGTGGCCGCGATTGTAATGGCCTCTATTATTGTGGCCATTATTGTAGCCTCGATTGCCACGATTATGGTCACCGCGGTGCCCATTGTCGCGTCGACCATTGTCCCGGTGTCCCCGGTCTCCACCGCGATGGCCGCCATCATGATAACCGCCGCCGCGATTGTGATCGCCGCGTCCCCGTTCTGCATAGGCAGCGGGAGCGGCGAGAAGTCCGATCGTGGCCGTCGTGGCCACCAATGTGGTGAGTGTCTTGAACAGCTTCATATCGGGCAAAGCCTCCGAAGATTGGCCCCTTGGAAACCGTTTCCGGGGCAGCCATTTCCCGCATCCTGCGGGCTTATGACAGTCAGGCTAGGCCTGCGGGGCTGAACTCTGGCTGAACACCGTGTTAAGGAAACTCCATGGCTGAATTCGGCGACATCCGCATAAATGACGAACTGACACTGCCTGCATGGGAAGTGTCGGAGGTTTTCGTGCGCGCGTCCGGGCCAGGCGGGCAGAACGTCAACAAGGTGTCGACTGCGGTACAGCTGACCTGGCACGTCGAAGCGTCATCTCTGCCACCTGATGTGAAGGCGCGCTTCGCCAAACTGTATGCCAACCGGATAACCAAGGATGGCCGACTGATGCTGGAGGCTTCGGAGCATCGGAGCCAGGCGCTCAACCGGGAATCTGCGCGCAAGCGGCTTGCCGAGATGATCCTTCGTGCCAGCCGTCGCCCGAAACGGCGCATCAAGACCAAGCCGACCTATGGCAGCGTCAAACGCCGCATCGCCACAAAGAAACGCCGAGGCGAGATCAAATCCCTCCGCGGCAATGTCGACCCGACAGAGTAGGGCGCGCTAGCAGCAGCCGCCCACCGGCGCGGGGCCGCTGGCGTCTGGCGTCTCTGCAAATACGTCCGGCGCGGCGCAGCCGGGGAAGACGCCGAAATGGGTCTTGCCGTCGCCGACCACCTGGAAGAATGGCGCAAAGCGTGTCTCCATCAGCATGGCGAGCGTGTTGCCGCAGACCGGGAAGACGCGACCGGCTTCAATCTCGTGCTCAGCATCCAGAATGAAGACGCGCTCCATGCCTTCGACGCCGCCCTTGTAGATGACAGCCTGGCCGTAATCCTCGCAGGCCGTCTCCAGACCGTCGAGCTTCATCAGGCGTGCTGTGACCGAGGCAAAGCGTATCGGCTCGACCTTTGCCTTCAATTTCGGATCTATGATGGCAAGGCGGCGATGGTTGACGACGCGCGGATCGGCAAAGCCAGCCGCCATCGCGATGGCTTCATAATCGTTCCAGTAGAGCGCCCCCGACAGGCATTCGCCATACAGGACCGGATCATCAATCAACTCCTGCGGGATCCGCCGGTCGGCATAGACGTCCGAGAAATAGAGCTCGCCGCCGGGTTTCAGCAGGCGGTGGGTCTGCCGGAAGACTTCCGGCTTGTCCGTGCAGAGATTGATGACGCAATTGGAGATGATGAGGTCAAAGGAATTGGGCTCAAGATCAAGCTCGCCCAGCTTTTCCAGTTCGCCTTTCACAAAGCGCGTATTGGGCGAGTCGTAGCCAAATTGCTCGGCGTGCCAGGCCTCATGTGCGCGGGCGACGTCCAGCTGCTCATCCGTCATGTCGACCCCGGTGACGTGGCCGGTCGGGCCAACCAGCTTGGCCAGGGCGAACACGTCGCGTCCGGCCCCGCTGCCAAGGTCCAGCACTTTCAAACCTTCCAGCGCGGCCGGGATGGCGAGGCCACACCCATAATACTTCGCGGCCACATCATCATGGACGGCGGCGAGGGCGGCCGAGACATGCGCCGCTGGACGAGACTCCGTCGTGCAGGCATCGGTCTTCAGGTCCGACGAGCTTGTCAGCGTCTCGCCGTAATAGGTTTTCACCACATCCTGCATCTGGTACATTTGAGTCTCCGCATTGATCGGGGCGACCCTAGGCAGGTACGCCAGTCGTTTCCAGTCACGGATATGTGTGCGAGCGCGCTAGCCCTTCTTGATCGGCTTGCCGCGATAAGGGCTCTTGCCTTGGGGCTTGCGCGCGCCGTCGGCCTTGTCAGCATAGGGGTTCTTGCCCTGCCGGACGAACAGGCGGATCGGCACGCCATGCATGTCAAAGGCATCGCGCAGATTGTTGATCAGATAGCGCTTGTAGGTTTCCGGCATCTGGTCACCGCGCGAGGCGATGAGCACGAAGGTCGGCGGACGCGCCTTCATCTGGGCCATGTAGCGTGGCTTGATGCGCTTGCCCTGAACGCTTGGCGGCGGATGGCGCTCAACCGTGTGGCGCAGCCAGCGGTTCAGATCGCCCGTCTTCACGCGTGCGGTCCAATCCTGATAGACCTTGACCACGGCTGGCATCAGCCTGTCCGTATGCCGACCAGTCAGGCCGGACAGGAACACGACGGGTGCACCGCCAGCATTCGGCATCAGCCGGTTGGCAAGATCCCGGATATGTTTGGCGGCTTCATCCGGCTTTTTCACCGTGTCCCATTTGGAAATGACCAGCACGACGCCGCGGCCTTCGCGCAGGGCGAGGTCGGCAATCAGCAGGTCCTGTTTTTCCATCGCCTCGTGTGCGTCCATGACGAGGGCAATGATATCGGCATATTTCAGCGAGCGGATGGTCTCGCCAGTCGACATGCGTTCAAGGCGCTCCTGCACCTTGTTCTTGCGGCGCAGGCCAGCGGTATCGACCAGGCGGATGCGGCGGCCTTCCCATTCCCAGTCAATAGAGATGGAGTCGCGCGTGATGCCGGCTTCGGGACCGGTCAGCAGGCGGTCCGATTGTAGCAGCTGGTTGATCAGCGTGGACTTGCCGGCATTCGGGCGGCCGACAATGGCCAGTTTGATCGGCTTGTCGTCTTTTTGCGGCTCGGGTTCAACGTCGACATCCGCCGCTTCAATGGCGGCGACGAGATCATCATCGGACACAGAGAAATCGTCGATATCGATATGGGCGAGCTTCTCGATAATGTCCTCGGCGGCGCGGGGATCATAATCCAGCTCGGCCTCCTGCAGGGCGAGCTCGAACGCTTCCTCGCCCAGTGCCTGACGAATGGCTTCGTAAAGTTCGGCCATGCCCTCGCCATGCTCGGCAGACAAGCCAATCGGTTCACCCAGGCCCAGCGACCAGGCATCCATCACGCCGACCGTGCCCTGTTTGCCTTCAGCCTTGTTGGCCGCCAGAACGATCGGGATATTGGCCTTGCGCAGCAGGGCGGCAAAGTTCTCGTCTTCCGGGGTGACGCCAACGCGGGCATCAATCAGGAAGAGGGCCAGTTCAGCCTCGGCAATCGCGGCCTCGGTCTGTTGGCGCATGCGGGATTCGAGACTGTCGTCATAGGAGGTCTCATAGCCCGCTGTGTCGATCAGGACCAATGGCAGGGAGGCAAGACGCCCTTCCGCCTGCTTCCGGTCACGCGTCACACCCGGCTGGTCATCGACCAGCGCGATCTTCTTGCCGACGAGGCGGTTGAACAGGGTCGACTTGCCCACATTGGGGCGTCCGACGATGGCGAGTTTCAAAGGCATGGCGGGGCCCGCTCCTATGCGTTCAGGCGAGGCGCGCCAGCCCGGCGCAGCCTGCTACTGAATCGCAACCAGTTTTGCTTCATCGGTCAGCAGGAAGACTTTTCCCTGCACGGCGATGGGTTCGATGTAAGTCGTGTCCTTGATATCCAGAGACGCGGTCTGTTCGCCCGTTTGCGGATCAAAGGCGAGCAGCTCGCCATAGGACGAAACGATCAGGATGCGTCCCGACGCAAGAAGCGGACCGGAATAGCTGATCCGTTTCTTCTTTTTCTTCTCGTTCTTGTACTGCGGCAGCTCGGTGACCCAATAGGCGTCGCCTGAGCCAGCATCCAGCGCCGCCAGAGTGGCATTGGTGCCGATGACAAACAGGAATTTCCCGCTGAGCGCTGGGGCTTGGGTCGAGCCGATGGGGCGCGCCCAGACGCGATTGCCGCTGCGCCCGTCAATCGCGACCGTGATGCCGGACTGGCTCGACGCGAAGACGAGGCCACCGGCCAGAACCGGGCGTGAGCCGATATCGTTGATCTCGGAAATCGGTGTGAAGCGGCCGGCCTGCGAAATGGCATCCGTCCAGAGGCGACGGCCATTATTGGCAAGATAGGCGATGATCTCACCAGAGGAGTAAGGCGCGATCACGAAGTCTTCGATGGCGGCCGGGCTTGGGCTGCCGAGGACGCGGGCGGATTCCGCAATTGCCTGATCGCTCCAATCCGTCTCGCCGGTCTCAAGGTCCAGCGCGAACACTTCATTATTGTTGGAGGCGACAAAGATCGTGCCGTCCTTGACGGTGGGGGCACCCGTCATGGGCACGCCAAGCTCGCGCTTCCACAATTCGGTCCCGTCTTCGGCGCTGACGCGTGTGACATAGCCAAAGCCACTTGCGACGATCAGCGTACCATCTGTCACGGCAAGGCCGCCGCCGAGCGCGGTCTTGTCGCGCTTGGTCAGGCCTTTGAGTTCCTTTTTCCAGAGCGTGCGGCCGCTGGAGATTTCCGTCGAATAGATCGTCTGGTCTGCATCCAACGTGTAAATGGCAGTCTCGCTGGCGACAGGTGGCGTGGTCACGGCAGACTTGTTGCTGGAGCCTTTGCCGACCGAATTGCGCCAAGCGATTTTCAGGTCAGGCGCTGCGTTGACGTGGCCTGGTGCCTTGGCGGGGGTCCCGCCTGCTTCCGGCCAGGATGCCATATCCGTGGGAGGCAACAGTTCGATGGATTCCGTGGCCAGCTCAGGCTTGGCCTCAACCGCTTCCTCCGCGAGCACCATAGTGACACGGCCAGCCTTGTCGAGCTGTTCCTTGTCGTCATTGCCGGAATTGCCGAAGAACGGAATGCTGCTGCAGGCCGTCAGGGCGATGAACGCCGTTGCGGTTGCGGTCAGCTTGAGTGGGCGTGAAAGCCTCATTGGCCGGTCTCCTCGATATCGGCAGTTTCAGCGGGCGCTTCGCCCTCAACTGGTGTCTCAGTGTCGCTTGCGGTCGCTTCTTCAGCTGGCGCTGGCGGGATCGCAGCAAGGGCGATCTCGGCGCGGCGCTTCACGCCTTCGGGCGCAGCCGCATCAAAGCGGAGACGGTTGAACTCGGTCCGGGCGCGGGCAATGTCGCCGCTCTCGAAAGCTTTCGCCGCGATCAGTTCACGGGCAAGCGCGCCGAGCGGGCCTTCATCCTCGACCAGGCTGCCGAGCGTCGCTTCAAGGTCTGCCATGGACTGGGTATCGACAGAGAAATACGCGGTCTTCAGGATGGACAGGCGCTCATACGGGCTGCCTTCCACGGCAGCCACGGCCGATAGGGTGCGCGTTGCGCCATTGGCGTCGCCGCCGCCCTCATATTGGGTCTGCGCCAGATATTGCGCTGCCAAAGGCGCGATCTTGCCACTGCCTTCGGCCAATTCACGGAACGCGGCTTCGGCCTCGACGTAATTGTCTTCTTCCAGCAGGGTCAGGGCGTTCTCGAAGGCGAGCGCGCGTTCTGCCCGGGCCTGTTCAGCTTGTGGGCGCAACACGAATTCATTCAGGGCCACCGCCCCGATGAGCAGCGCTGCCGCGCCATAGATAAAGGGCCTGTAGCGTGTCCACAGGCCTTCCATCTTGTCCTGGCGCAGGCTTTCATCGACTTCGTCAAAAATGTCGCTCAACGTGGCGCTCCGATCGGGTAATCTGACTTCGGGGGGAACCTAGACGCGCCTGCGCCCAGCTGCAACGTGTCAGGGCTGTTTCGCCTCAGGTTTTCGCAGGGAATAGGTCTCGGCTTCGCCGGGGAATTCGCGGGACCGGACGTCGACAGCAAACTGGCCGAGGGCGGTGTCGATCTCGCTGCGGAGGTCGGCGTAACGGCGCACGAATTTCGGCGCCCAGTCGAACAGGCCCAACATGTCCTGTGTGACCAGTACCTGGCCATCGCAGCTGGCGGACGCGCCGATGCCGATTGTGGGGCAGCTGACGGCCTTGGTAATCTCGTCGGCGAGATCGCGCGCAACGCCTTCGATGACGATGGCAAATGCGCCCGCTTCGTCTGCAGCGCGCGCCTCGTTCAGCACGATGTCGCGTTCGGATTCGGTGCGGCCCTTGGCGCGGAAGCCACCATCGACATTCACCGCCTGCGGGCGCAGGCCGACATGGCCCATGACCGGAATGCCACGCTCCACAAGATGGGCGATCTGGGTAGCGGCATAGGCGCCGCTCTCGATCTTGACCGCCTGACAGCCGGTTTCCTTCATGATGCGGGCGGCATTCAAAAAGGCCTGATCTTCGCTCGTCTCGTAGCTGCCAAAGGGCATATCGACGACGACGAAGGCCTGCTGGCTGCCGCGCATCACGGCCTGACCGTGCAGGATCATCATCTCCATCGTCACGCCAACGGTCGAGGGCAGGCCATGGACCACCATGCCGACGCTGTCGCCAACGAGGATCAGGTCGGCATGCGGGTCCATGATCTCGGCCATTGGCGCGTCATAGGCCGTCAGGCAGACGAGCGGTTCACCCCCTTTGGCGGCGGCGATATCCTTGACGGTTTTTCGGGAAATACGAGTTTGTTTCGACATGGCCAGCGACTTAGCCTGCCTCAGACCGGCGGGCAAGCGCATGTGAACGGTCGCTCCGGCGCTGCCGGATCAGCTGCGGCCTTTGGGGAAGTGCTGCAGGGCGGTGGGTATGTCCACCCACTCATGCCGGGTTTCTTCCCAGACCGAGCGGATCGGCCCGGGAAAGCGCGGATCTGCGATCGCCCCTACGGCGATACCTGCTGCTTCCGGGTGCTTTTCCGTGACCCAGTAGACGGTAGACCCGCAAGTGGGACAAAAATAGGTCGTGAAGGTACCCCCGCTGTCAGCTTCGCGTGTCCAGGGGGTAGCCTTGCCTGTAATGGTCAAAGCAGTGAGCAGGTAATATGCCCCCACTCCGAAGGGGGAGCCGGTGCGACGCTGGCACGCGGTACAGTGACAGGCGACAACGGCCGGCGTGATATCGTCAGGCAGTGTGACTTTCAGGGCGCCGCAAGCGCATTGCGCATCCATGTGACTACACTCCCGGCACGACAGGCACGCCGATCAGCCATCGATGCAGGTGGAAGACGAACGCGACATACACGCCGGTCCCGATCACCAGCGCGCCAATGTCTCCCATATTGGACACCGCCACATCACCCGGCGGGCCATTGTCGCCGCGCTTCTTCACTGCGATCCGGTCGATCACGGCATAGGCGAGGAAGCTGCCAAACAGGATGATCGAGTTCCACTCGCCATTGGCCAGAAGGTGACCAAGCGCCCAGAGCTTCACCGCCACCAACATGGGGTGCTTCAGGGCTTTTTTGATCCGGCCTGTCGGCAGGTTGGCAGCGACGAGGAAGATCAAGGCTGGCAGCATCAGCGCCATGTTGACGTGTGAGCCCCAACTGGGCGCGAAATAGAGCGATCCCATCCAGCGCGCTGCGTCATAGCCATAGATGATCAGGACCAATCCGATCAACGAAATCAGGCTGTAGAGCCCCATATAGGGGCCGTAGCCTATACGTTGTTTCAGATCCTCTCCCGGTTTTCGGCTTCGAAACGCGGAAAACAGATGGACCCCAAAGAACACGACCAGCCCGGCAATCAGATACGGCATGACGATTTCCTCCCGAGCGGGAGTCTATGCGGAGTCCGGGATGTGGGAAAGTGGAAAGCCTGAAGGCGGCCTCAGCCCTCGGGCTGATCCTTGAGCCAGACTTCGACATTGCCTTTCAGCTTCAGCGTGAGAGGCTTGCCCTTGCGATCAAGCGCCTTGCCAGCGGCAACGCGGATCCAGCCTTCAGATACACAATACTCCTCGACATTGGTTTTCTCGGTTCCGTTGAAGCGGACGCCGATCTCGCGTTGCAGCAAATCTGCATCGTGAAACTTGCTGTCTGGATCAAGGGCGAGGCGGTCTGGGAGCGTGTCGGTCATGTGATGCTGTTTGCCAGCGAATGCGGGAATTGCAAGAGCCCAGACGCAACTTGATGGCCCGAAATGGGAATGAAGACATGGTTAATGGAAAGTAGTGGAATCATTTCCCCACTAAACCGGGCTTTATGGAACTGTCGCTATTGGTTACCGCAGAACAGAACAGGCTGATATGCGAAGTATATCCGACATCAAGCATTACCGTACAATGCTCCAGAACGCGCGAACGCTCGAAGAAGCGGTCGTCATGGAGCAAATGCGCGCGACTTCGAGAAATTTGTCAGCGCTCTACGCGATGTTGTGTGTCGCGTCGCTGTCGCTCGGGATGAGCTTCCTGAACCATGCGCCGTTATACCTGACACTCGGCCTGCCATGCCTGTTCATCGTAGGGAGCATCCTGCGGATCAATCACTGGCGCGATTCACAGGCTGAATTCACAGATCCCCTGCGCGCCCAGCGTGATTTCGTGGTGATAGAAATTGGCTCGCTGATCATCTTTGCGGTCATCGGAGGCTGGATTGCTCTATTGTGGCCCTACGCGATCGGTCGGCAGGAAGCGCAATTGGCTCTGTTTACCGGCCTGATCGGCCCGGTTGGCATGATGTGCTCAATGCCGCGCCCGCGTATTGTGGCAGCTGGCTTGTCGGGGACGTTGCTGATATTCTGCTTCGTCTTCGTGCGCCATGATCCGTTTTACTATGGCTATATGGCCGTGCCGATGGCGGTGTCGTATGCGGCATTCCTGAAAGTGTCCCTGACTTACAAGCAGCGCATCGCGGAATCAGTGATGCTGCACAATGAGCTGGTCTCTGAGAATGAGCGGGCATCGGGCCTGGCGGAATCCAATCGCTTCCTGGCCTTGTCAGATACCCTGACCGGCCTGCCGAACCGCCGCCGCTTCTTCGAGCAGATAAACCTTTTCTTCGAGCGCAGCCCGAATGGGGAATTGCCGATTGTCGGACTGGTCGACCTGGACGGCTTCAAGCCCCTGAATGACGTGTTCGGACATTCGGCAGGCGATGCCATGCTGGTGGAAACAGCAAACCGCATGAAGGCAGCGGCGGCCCGCTATGGTGGTTCGGTCGCGCGCCTTGGCGGAGATGAGTTCGCGTACGTCCTGCCGTGGAACACATCGCGCGAGGAAGCCATGAAGTTCTCGCTGGAACTGGTCGCTTCGATCAGTCACCCGGTTGTCCTGCCGAGTGGAGATATCAGCCGCGTATCGGCCTCGGTCGGCATGTCTTCGCGCAGCTTTGATGTCGCCTCGGCAAAAGACCTGCTTGAGCAGGCAGATTTTGCCCTGTTCCGCGCCAAGGAAGCGACGTCCGGCCCCGTGGTCGAGTTTTCGTCTCATCATGCCGCCAGCAAACGCCGCGAAGTGCTTGTGCACCAAGCTTTCAAGAATGCGGATCTCGACAAGGAAATTCATCTGGTTTTCCAGCCGATCATCGACACACGCGATGGGGCCATTCGGCGTTGCGAGGCACTGGCGCGCTGGGACAGTCCGGAAATTGGTATGGTGCCGCCGGGCGAGTTCGTGCCGATTGCCGAGAAAGCCGGCATGACCCAGGAAATGACTCTGGCAGTCTTCCGCAAGGTGATTGCCCAGCTGAAGGTTTGGCCGGAAACGGCGCGGATTGCGGTGAACCTGTCTGCGCAGGATGTGAACAGCCGGCAGTGTACGGACCTGCTTGCCTCGATGCTGATCCGCCAGCCGCCGAGCCTGCGCCAGCGCATTTCGATTGAGGTGACCGAATCCTCTTTGCTGACGGATTTCACCGAGGTTCACAACAACCTGCTGAAATTCCGGGAACTGGGTGTGAAGATCGCGCTGGATGATTTCGGCACGGGCTTCTCGTCCCTGCGGTACTTGCAGGAATTGGAATTCGACATTGTGAAGATCGATCGAAGCTTCATATCGTCAATCGACCACAATCAGAAAAGCTTTGGCCTTGTCCGGACGATCAGCCGCCTCTGCCGGTCGCTGTCGATTGCCTGTGTGGCGGAAGGCGTGGAGACCCGCGAGGAATTGGACCATGTGCGCTCGGCCGGGTGCCATCTGGTCCAGGGCTATATCTTCACCAAGCCCCTGATGGCCGAGAAGATGCTGCCTTACCTGACCGGCGAGCTGAAGTTCGACGGCATGGGATCCATGCTGTCGGTCCCGACCCAGGTGGTCGCCTGATCGACTTCGCCCTGCAAGGCAAATTTCTTGTTACCGCCCGCCTCATGGTCATGCTATGGAAACAGCAGGGACGCCTGAAAGGCTGTGAAGGGAACAAATTCAATGACACTATCCGTAATCAGCGCCGGTTTCGGGCGCACAGGCACGATGTCGCTCAAACTGGCGCTCGAGCAACTCGGCTTCGGGCCGTGCCATCACATGATCGAGGTCATCGAGAATGGCGAGGCACAGGTTCCGCTCTGGAATTCTGCGCTGGCAGGCACACCAGACTTCGGCGCCATTTATGACGGGTACAATTCCGCCGTGGACTGGCCAACCGCAGCCTTCTGGCAGGAGACGGCCGAGGCCTATCCGGACGCGAAGATCATCCTTTCGACGCGTTCCGCCGAGAGCTGGTACAGCAGCATATCCGAGACCATTCTGGCCACCGTCTGGGCGCCGGACACCTGGCCGCCGCAAGCGACCGAATGGTTCAAGATGGTGACAAAAGTGCTGGAGCGCAGCTTTGGCGGCGCGAAAGACAAGGACAGCCTGATCGCCGCCTTCAACGCGCACGAAGCCGAAGTGAAGGCGACCATTCCCGCCGAGCGCCTTCTGGTCCATTCGGCAAAGGATGGCTGGGAACCGCTCTGCGCCTTCCTCGGCGTGCCGGTGCCCGCCGAGCCTTATCCGCGTACCAACAGTAAGGAAGAATTCTTCCAGCACATGACCAAGGCCGACAACATGTAGGCTGGCCGCGCCAGCAGGTGCGACGCCTGTGAGGGCGCTTCGGGGGAGTTTGAATTTTCGTGAAAGGTGGTGCGGTCAGGGGTCCGGACCGGGCAGGGCGTAGCTTTGGCTGAACGGCATCCGGCAGCTTGGTTCGCCCGCATCAAGTCGCACATGGTCACGGTGTTCGCAGGGATGGGCGGAGTCCAGATCGCCGATTGCCAGGCGGAAAGCCTTTGACCATGTGAAGGCCAGCGGGTCCGGTTCGCGCTCATGCGGCGCGTCGCCGATCCATTGAAGATACACGGTGCCGCGATGGTCGATGACCGTCATGAACGGAACGCCCCGGCCCTTCAGCGCCCGCACATACAGGCGCAGGGCGACCGTCTGCAGCCAGATCCAGAACCGGTAGGGTTCCAGATGCGGCTTGAGCGGGCCGACAGGGGCAAACAGCGTGTCCATGCAGCCAATCCTGCCACGGCGCCAAGTCCGGTTGGATAGGGCGTAGAAAAAACCCCTGACCTGCGCGGCAGGTCAGGGGTTTTGACGTTAAAGGGCCGGGGACAGGCCGGGTGGTCTCCCCGGATCAATTAGTAGCTCTTCGGCAGGCCGAGGACGCGTTCGGCGATGAAGTTGAGGATCATTTCGCGGCTGACCGGGGCGATGCGGGCGAGCATGGCTTCGCGCATCATGCGCTCGACATGGTATTCCTTGGCATAGCCCATGCCGCCATGGGTCAGCACGGCGGTCTCGCAGGCGCGGAAGCCGGCCTCGGTGCCGAGATATTTCGCGGAATTGGCTTCGGCCCCGCAATCCTGCCCGGCGTCATAGAGACCGGCGGCCTTGTAGGCGAGCAGTTCGGCGGCTGACAGTTCGGCCCAGGATTTTGCCAGCGGATGCTGGATGCCCTGATTCTGGCCAATCGGACGGCCAAAGACGACCCGCTCTTTCGCATAAGTTGCGGCCCGCTCCAGCGCGGAAAAGCCAAGCCCGATGGATTCCACGGCGAACAGGACGCGCTCCGGGTTCAGGCCCTGAAGCAGGTATTTGAAGCCTTCGCCTTCTTCGCCGATCAGGTGGTCTTTCGGCACTTCGAGCCCGTCAATATAGAGCATGTTGCACTCGACCGCCTTGCGGCCCATTTTCGGGATCGGCTGGCGCTCGATCTTGTTCGGGTCGAGGTCTGTGTAGAACAGGGAGAGGCCGAGATACGGCTTGGCGCACTGGTCCTTGGGCGTGGTGCGCGCGATGATCAGGATCTTGTCGGCGCGCTGGGCGCCAGTCGTCCAGATCTTGCGTCCATTGATCGTGTAGCCGGTGTTCGTGCGCTCGGCCTTGGTTTCGAGGCTGGACGTGTCGAGGCCGGAATTCGGCTCGGTCACGGCAAAGCACATCTTCTCCTCGCCAGAGATGATCTTGGGCAGGTTTTCGCGCTTCTGTTCCGGATTGCCGAAGCGCTCCAGGGGCTTCGGCCCGAAAATGTTGAGATGGATGGCCGAGGCGCCGGAATAGCCCGCGCCGGTGCGCGTGACGGTCTGCATCATCAGCGCCGCTTCGGTCAGGCCAAGGCCCGCGCCGCCATATTCCTCCGGGAAGGCAATGCCGAGCCAGCCGCCCGCGGCCATGGCGTCACAGAATTCCTCCGGCCAGTCGCCGGTCTCGTCCGTCTTCGCCCAGTAATCATCCCCAAAGGGTTCGAGCGTTTTTTCGACGGCGGCCTTGATGGCGGCCTGATCTTCACTCATCGGCGCGATCTGATGCATGTGACGTAATCCTCCTGAGGGCCAGACTTAAGGCGGCCTTGCAGGCCCGTCCAGCGATTGCCCTGCGTCAGGGGAGCGCAATTGTGCGCGTGATGCCAATGGCTGTGAGGAAGGCTGGGTCGTGGCTGATGACGAGGAGGGCGTCGGAATAGGCGTTGAGGGCGGCTTCTAGGGTTTCGATCGTGGCCATGTCGAGATGGTTGGTCGGCTCGTCCAGCAGGAGGAGTTCGGGCGGCTCGGGCGCGGCGAAGATGGCGGCGAGGCCCGCGCGCAGGCGTTCGCCGCCGCTGAGCGTCGCCACGGACTGGTGGGCAGCCTCATTTCGGAAGGCGAAGCGGGCGAGGGCGGCATGGGTTTCATTCTTTGTCAGGTGCGGCTGGACGGCCCGGATGGCCTCGAGGATCGAGCCGCCCGAGGGCAGCAGGCTGACATGCTGGTCGAGCCGGGCGATGCGGGGCGTCAGCGTCTCGACCATGCCGGAGGCGGGGGTGATTTCGCCAAGGATCATGCGCATTAGGGTCGACTTGCCGGCGCCATTCGGGCCGGCAATGGCGATCCGCTCCGGCCCTCTGATGTCAAAGCTGAGCGGCCCGAACAGGCGGCGGTTGCCGAAGGCGGCAACGGCCTCGGTCACGCGCAGGATGTCCTTTGACCGGGGCAGGTGGACGTGCGGCAGGTCCATTGTGATCGGGGCCGTGATCTCCACCTTTGCGCGGGCGGCTTCCAGTGCGGCAGCGCTTTCGTTGGTCTGACGGCTGGCAAGGTCGCCGCCCCGTGCGGCGGTGGCCTCGGCGCGTTCCTGCCGCTTGTCGAGCAGCATCTTGGGGGCATCACCCTTTGCGCGGGCGGTGCGGCCCGCCTTGTTGCGCCGGTCCTGTTTTTCCTTTGCGCGCTGGGCGTCTGCCTGTGTGCGACGCAGGGCGGTCTGGGATCTGGCGAGATCAGCTTCGGCCTGTGCGCGCGCCGCGTCGCGGGCTTCGCGGAAGTCGCTCCACCCGCCGCCGAACACGGTCACGCCTATGGGGGACAATTCCACGATCCGGTCCGTCTGTTCCAACAGGTCGCGGTCATGGCTGGCGATGAGTGCGCCACCGCGCCAATCGCGCAGGAGCTTCGCGATGGCGGCACGGCCATCCGTATCAAGATTGTTGGTGGGTTCGTCCAGCAGCAATATGGCGGGCTCTTCCAACAGGAGCCGGGCGATCATGATTCGTGTGCGTTCGCCGCCGCTGAGCCGGGACAGGCGGGTGTCCCATGGCAAGTCGCGGAGACCGGTCGATGCCAGAACGGATTCGAGCCGGGACTCCAGCGTCCAGTCGGCCAAATCGGCATCTTCCAGTGAACCTTCACCCGCTGCCAGGCGCGCAAGTCGGGCAAGGCCGTCTGCCGCACCGAGCGTTTCGGAGATGGTCTGGACTTCGTCCGCGATCTGGGCGAGGCGGCCCAGGCGGCCGTGCACGGACAGGCTGCCGCGTGCAGGCTCCACATCGCCGGCTATGGCGCGCAACAAGGTGGACTTGCCGCAGCCATTGCGGCCGACAAGGCCAATGCGTTCGCGGCCGAGCGACAGGGTCAGGCCGTCAAAGAGCGGCGTGCCGTCAGGCGTGGTGAGGGAGAGGGAATCGAGCGTGAGAAAGGAAGACATGGACAGGCCGTGCGATCATGGAAAGGGTCAGCGAAGCATTGGGCTTTGCGTAATCCATGTCTTTGGCCTCCAGTGGTTTCTCTGCGGATCGAAGTGCCTACATACGCATTCCGGCGCTGAGTTCAAGGGAAATCAGACTTGCGCCGGAAGCGCGCGAGATGGCGCGAAGGCAGCGGCAAGGTCGCTGGAGTCGCCACCCAGTATCAGGTCAGCCACGATCCTTGCCGTGATGGGCGTCAAAAGGATGCCATTGCGATAATGGCCAGAGGCGACGAACATGTTGGGCTGGCGCGTGCGACCGAGAAAGGGCGCGAAGTCTGGTGTACCGGGACGTATGCCGGACCATGCGGAGGTGATGCGGGCATCCGCCAGCGAGGGCACGATGCGGGAAGCGTCTTGGAGGAGGTTGGCGACATCATCCGTGTTCGGCATACCTGTCGTACGGCCGGGCTCCATCGTGGCGCCGATGACAAGCTGGTCGCCGCGTGGCACCATGTAGATCGGACCGGCGCGCAGTGTGGTGGCGGGGTGGTCTGCCCGACGCTCAACCGACAGCATCTGGCCGCCATAAGTGTCGATCTCATCCAGCGACGAGTCCCAGTTTGCCAGGCTGAATTGCTTGCCATGTTCGGTCACTTTCAACTCGCCGCTCTGCCAGCCGGCTGTGATCAGAATGAAATCATGGCCTTCCACATCCAGCGCGTCGTCGTGTGACTGTAACGGTGCGGGCGTGCGTTCCAGCATGATGCGAGGGTGGCGTTCACACAGGGCGAGCAGCGCCGAGACGACGGCGCGATTGTTCACGTGGCCATCCGTGGTGAGCTGCAGGACGCCGCGCAGGTCAGGCGACAGCGCCGGTTCGATCCGGCGTGCGGCATCCATGTCCAGCCGCTGGCCGGGCAGGCCGCGCTTGGTCAGCGTGTCGAGGATTCCGTCGAGATGGGCTGCCATTGCTTCACTCGCGGCGACCGCCAGGGATGGTCCGGCCGCATATCCGACAGTTTCTCCGCTTTCGGTTTCAAGGTGCGCTGCAAATTCCGGCCAGAGCCGCGCGCTTTCAAGACAGAGATCAAAAAGTTGGGGGTGAACGCCCGGCTCTGAGGCGGCCTCGAAGGCGGGGGCAATCATGCCAGCAGCAGCCCAGCTGGCGCCGCGACCGGGTGTGTTGGGATCGTAGAGCGTGATGGCAGCGCCACGCCGGGCGAGTTCGAGCGCGCAGCTGAGGCCGATAATGCCCGCGCCAGCGATGGCAATGCGGGGGGAAGATGTTTCGGGGCGGGCGGCGCAGGTCATCTGCGCTATCTATGCCATTCTACTAGCGAATTGAACGCTCAGGCAGCGGAGACCTGCATTTTCTGGCTTTCCCAATAGGATTGGAAAGCTTCGGCCCATTTCTGGCTCTGGAACACGATTTCCTTGCACATCTCGCCGGTCGGACGGAATGCGGTGCGTACCATCATTTCGGGGCCTTCATCGGCGTCGCGCTCAAGCTGTTCGATGACGAACGCGTCGAGCGTTGCTGACAGAAGCGCGTCCTCTTCCGGTGACCCTAAATCGAGATCCACTACGATATCTTTCATTGTCATCCCCAAGCACCTGATTGTTACGTCCGGTTTTCCGGACTCATTTTGTATCTTCAGATCAATATCGCATTTTGTGCGATGCAGCATAAGATTCTTGCTCATGACCGTCCCAATCCGGGGGTCTGTGCAAATTTCGGGCAAAAAGGTCGCGCATGTCGTTCGTTGCGATCCATTCTCAAATGTGATTGAATAGATCATCAATGCCCCTCAAAGAGAGTTTGTTCCATGAAATGGTATGCATCCCTGGCCACCGCCTGCGTTTTTCTTGCCGCTTGCGGGGCACCCTCTGGAGATTCCGGGGAGTCCGAAGTTGCTGCAGAATCTGTGGCTGAGCCCACCGGCCTGCTGAATGTATATTCGGCCCGGCACTATGATTCCGACAAGGAGCTTTACAAACGCTTCGAGGATGAGACCGGTATCCGCATTCGGTTTCGCGAATCCGGCGCGGCCGAACTGCTTGAGGCGATGAAGGCCGAAGGCGACAATAGTCCGGCGGATGTCATTATCTCGTCCGATGCTGGCACACTTTACCGATTCAAGGATGCGGGCCTGATGCAGCCCGTCGAGTCCGAATTGCTAGCGACGCGCATTCCCGAGCATTTCCGCGATCCGGACAATCAATGGTACGGTCTGGCCAAACGGCTGCGCGTGATCGTGTATGATCCTGCCCGTGTCGAGCCGGAGCAAGTGGATGAATATGCTGACCTCGCCAGCGCCAATCTCGAGGGCGATGTCTGCATGCGGTCCAGCACGAACATCTACAATCTCTCCCTGATGGGGGAATTGATTGATCGACTTGGCAAGGATACGGCCGAGGCTTGGGCGCGCAGCGTGGTGGCGAACTTCGCACGTCCGCCCCAGGGCGGCGACACCGGGCAGATTGAGGCAATTGCCGCTGGCCAATGCTCGGTCGCGCTGGTGAACCATTATTACTGGGTGCGCATGACGCAAGGCTCCGACGCCCAGCGCAAATCGGTCGAAAAGACGATGCTGTCCTTCCCGCAGCAGGATAGCTGGGGCGCGCATGTGAATGTCACCGGCGCGGGGGTTGCGGCCCATGCACCGCACAAGGAGGCTGCCATCCAGTTCATTGAATGGCTGGCCGGTGAGGAGGGCCAGTTCCTGCTGACCACCGAGACCAAGGAAATCCCGCTGGTCGCTGGCGCCGAGATGCCGGAAGGGCTCGACCGGCTGCCGCCTGATTTCAAGGAAAGCGTATTCCCGCTCAACAAGCTTGGAGAGAATCAGGCCGAGGCACAGGCCATCTACGACCGGGCTGGATGGAACTGATCTCGTTTGAGCGCTCTGGCCGCCATACGCCGCTTCCGATTCAGGAGCATTGACGGGCCCGCCTTATTGGCGGGCTTGATCATTGCTGTACCTGTTGTCGTGACCCTGTTTGCGGGCCTGATGAATGGTGGCGGTGAAGCGTGGACCCATATCCGCGACACGCTGTTGACCGGCTACACGACCGGCACGCTCGGCACGCTGCTGTTAACCGCGCTCATGACGCTCGCCGTTGCGGTTCCGGCGGCTTGGCTGGTGACGATGTACCAGTTTCCGGGACGGGGCCTGTTCGAATGGTTGCTGATCCTGCCTCTGGCGGCGCCCGGCTATGTGCTTGCCTATGCCTATGCCGATTTGATGGGCCTGATGGGGCCGTTCCAGACAGCGATCCGGGATGTTACCGGCTGGACCGCGCGGGACTATTGGTTTCCGGACATGCGCAGCCTGCCGGGGCTCGCCTTCGTGCTGACCTGCGCGCTTTATCCTTATGTCTATCTGACGGCCCGAGCGGCCTTCGTCTCGCAATCTGTCTGCGCTCTGGAGGCGGCGCGCAGTCTGGGTGCCAGCAGTGCCCGGCGGTTCTGGCAGGTCGCCCTGCCGGCCGCCCGACCGGCCATCGCAGCCGGCCTTGCCCTGACCCTGATGGAAGCGGCGGCCGATTATGGCGCAGCGGAGTTTCTCGGTGTGCCCACTCTGACCTTCGGCATTGTGCGCGCCTGGCAGAGCTTTGGCGAACCCGCGGCAGCGGCGCGGCTCGCTCTGGTTCTGGTCGTGATCGTGATCGCGCTGATTCTGACCGAGCGTCATACGCGGGGACGTGCGGGCAGCCAGCAAAGCTCGACGCGGTGGCGCAGCGTGTCACGGGCGCGCCTGCCACGCTGGGCCGGCCTGGGCGCAATGGCGGCCTGTGCGCTCCTGTTCCTTGCTACTTTCGTTTTGCCAATGTCGCGCCTGGTCTGGCTTGTCATGGAATCGCAAGACCAGATCGCGCCAATCGGGCGGGCGTTGGTGAACACGCTGATCCTTGCCGGGTCAGGTGCGGCGCTGGCGTTCGTGCTGGCGATGGTCATCGCGCTGACGGCCCGGCAGAGCGGACTGATCGCCGGCTTTGCGCGTCTGATGGCCTCGACCGGCTACGCCATTCCGGGTGCCGTTCTCGCGCTCGGCGCGCTGTTGGTGATGGGATATCTTGGCATCACGCTGACCGGGGCGGGGGCAATCGTGGCCTTGGCATGGGTCTATGCCAGCCGGTTCACCACGTCGGGCGCAGAGCCGATGGTGGCAGCGCTCGGTCGCGCCCCGGCCTCCATGGGCTATGCCGCCGAGAGCCTTGGGGCTTCGCCGCTGCGCCGCGCGGTTTCCGTTGACCTGCCGGTCGCGCTATCAGGCGCCATGGCTGGTGCACTGATCCTGTTCGTTGAATCCCTGAAAGAGCTGCCGGCTACCTTGATGCTGCGACCTTTCAATTGGGACACACTGTCTGTTCGGGCGAATGCCTATGCCACGGACGAGCGGTTGGCGGCAGCGGCCTTGCCGTCCCTACTCATCACGCTGGCAGGCTTGCTGCCCGTGATCCTGCTATCGTGGCGGCTCAGCCATTCGCGTCCGGGGGACACGGAATGAGTGTGCATTTGACCGCCACGAACGTAACCCGCCGCTATGGGCCAACCGCTGTGGTGGAGGGCGTAAGCCTCACTCTGGAACCCGGCAACATCACAGCATTGCTCGGTGGGTCCGGCGCGGGAAAATCGACTTTGTTGCGCTTGTTCGCCGGACTTGAACCGCTCGATGGTGGTGAGATCCGGCTGGGAGATGAATTGCTCTCTGCGCCGGGCAAGACGGTCCCGGCCGAGAAACGCCGCATTGGGCTGATCTTTCAGGATTTCGCCTTGTTCCCGCATTTGACCGCCGCGCAGAATGTGGCCTTCGGGCTCAAATCGCGCGGCAAGGAAGCGGCCCGCCTGCTGGCGGCCGAATGGCTGGAGCGGCTTGGTCTGACAGATCGGGCCGGCGCATACCCGCACGAACTCTCGGGCGGCGAACAACAGCGCGTGGCCATTGCCCGCGCACTTGCGCCGGAGCCTGCCGCGATCCTGATGGATGAGCCATTTTCCGGTCTCGACCCGGCATTGCGTGGCAGTGTGCGGGATACGGCGCTTGCCGCGATCCGGGAGGCTGGCATTCCGGCACTGCTGGTGACGCATGACCCGACCGAGGCGCTCGAAAGCGCCGATTGCATTGCCATTCTTCAGGGCGGGCACTTGTTGCAGCAGGGTGAAGCGGCTGAAATCTACCAGAGACCGCAAAGCGCGGCGATTGCCGCCGCTCTCGGTCCAGTCAGCCGCATACGGGCCGCAGACCTGCCGACCGGACTCGTCGGGCAGGATGTACCAGTCGGAGCGGAACTGATCGTACGCCCGGAAGGCGTGTTGCAGGATGAGAGTTCGGCGGTAAGGGCCAGTGTAACAGCCAGCCAGCTGACCGGCCCGCTTTGTCGTTTGTTGCTGGAGTGCCAGGGACAATCCCTTACCGCGCTTGTGCCGCGCATGACGGCACCAAAAGCAGGAACGGAGATTGGTATTCGGCTCGATCCAACCCTGACATTCATCTTCCAGTCAGCCGATTCCTGACAAATCCGTTATAGTGCGAGGAAGCCCTCGCCAATCGGTAAGGCATCCCATAAAATCAGGGATGTAGATGCAATCAACAGGAGGCGCTTTGCATGGCGCGAAATTTCCTGAAACTGGCCGCGACCGCAGCGCTCGCCGCAATGATGGCGGCAAGCGCCACGGCCCAAAGCCTGATCCGCGATGCGGAGATCGAGGAGACGCTGCGCGAATGGACCAATCCCATTCTCGAAGTGGCTGGGCTGAAGCCGAACGATGTCGGCCTGTACCTGATCAATGATCCTTCATTGAATGCGTTCGTGGCGAACGGTCAGAATATTCACCTTCATACCGGCCTTATTATCGCTGCGGATTCCTCGCTGCAGATCAAGGGCGTGATCGGGCATGAGACGTGTCACATCGCCTGTGGCCACTCGGTCAGCCGTTCGCGCGCGGCCGGGGTCGCCATGCGCCCGGCGCTGCTCTCTATCGGTCTTGGTATTCTGGCCATGGCCGCCGGTGAAGGGGGTGCAGGTGCAGCCCTGATCGGTTCATCACAACAATTTGCTGCGCTGAACTTCTTCACGCACACGCGTTCGGAAGAGGCCACGGCCGATGCCGCGGCAGTCGAATACCTCACGCAGCTTGGTCAGTCGCCCCGCGGGATCGTCGAATTCTTCGAGAATTTCCGCTATCAGGAAGTCCTGTCCAGCGCGCGCCGATATCCCTATTTTCGGGCCCACCCGCTCGCATCGGACCGGATCCGCACCGTGCGCCAGCTGGCCGAAGATTCCGGCATGATGGACACGCCGCAAACCGATCGGGAATTGAATCAATACCAGATGATGCGTGCCAAGCTCATCGGCTTCCTCGACACACCGAACAAGGTGGCACGCGAATACCCGGCCAGTGACCAGAGCCAGCCAGCGCGATATGCGCGTTCCATCGCCGCCATGCAGGTCTCCGATATTGATCGCGCGCTGATCGAGGTGAACTCACTGCTTGAAGACGATCCGGAAAATCCATTTTTCTGGGAGCTTAAAGGCCAGATCCTGTTTGAGAGCGGCCGCGCGGCCGAATCTGTTGCGCCGCACGAGAAATCGCTCGAACTGAAGCCGGGCCAGCCCCTGCTGCTGATCAACCTTGCCCGGTCACTGAATGCGCGTGACGAAGCAGGCGATGTCGAAGCCGCTGAAAAGGCTTTGCATGATGCGTTGATTGCCGAGCCGAACAATGCGTTCGCCTGGGCTCAGCTGGCCATCACATATGAAAAGCAGGGGCGCCGCGCCGATGCCCAGCTGGCCACAGCCGAGTCTGCCTATGCTGTTGGCGACATTGTGCGAGCCAACCGGTTTGCCCATTTTGCTGTCCAGAGCCTGGAGCCTGGCACGCCGGATTATCGCCGCGCTGACGACATCCTGTTGGTGACCGATGCCAACAATCCGGACAATCGCGACATGTATCGCCGCAATCGGCGTTTCTCGCTCACGGTCGAATAGTCCTGATCAACTTTGTGTTAGGCCGGATAGACGTGCGGAATTCAGGCCGTATATCTGGCCTGAACCGACTTTGACCTGAATATGACAGGAAACCACGCATGACTTTCAGACTGACCACGATGACGGCCGCCATGGCTGCGCTCGCCCTGACGCCCGCCTGCGCCGAGAGCAAGGCGGCGCCGGTCGCTGATCGCGAAGCCATGGAACAAGTTGTGCGGGAGTACATTCTCGAGAACCCGGAAATCATCGAGGAAGCGCTGATCAAGCTGTCCGCGAAGCAGCAGGCTGCAGCCTCTCAAGAGGCGCAGAAAGCCATCGCGAGCAATTTCGACGCGATCTACAATAATGAGAATGACTATTTCATCGGCCCGGCCGATGCAGAGATCACCGTGGTCGAATTCTTCGACTATCGCTGCGGCTGGTGCAAACGGTCGGTCGAATGGATTCAGGCATTGCCGGAAGACTATGACGGTAATGTCCGGGTCGTCTTCAAGGAACTGCCAATCTTTGGCGGCATCAGTGAGACCGCTTCGCTTGCGGCGCTCGCCGCCGGCAAGCAAGGCAAGTATCGCGAATTCCATCTGGCTTTGATGGCCATCAAGAACAATGACGACCTGACTGAAGCCAAGCTCGACGAAGTGGCCAGGGATGTGGGCATGAACGTCCAGAAAATGCGCGCCGATATGGGCTCGATCGACATTCAGCGCAAACTGTCTGAGTCCAAGCAACTTGCCCGCGCCGTAGGTGTCGAGGCCACGCCGAGCTTCCTGATTGGCAATGAGTTCATCGAAGGCGCAAATCGCGACCGGCTGAATGAGGCGATCAAGGCCGAGATCAAGGGCTGATCAGAACCAGACGAATCTCAGCAGGGCAGTGACGTCTCGTACGGGCTGTCCAGTGAGAACATCGGAATGGTCGCGATCAATACGCGGCCATCATCCCCTTTGAGATCATAGGTGCCACCCATGATTCCGGACGGGGCCGCCAGTGGCGCGCCAGACGTATAGCTGAAGCGTTCGCCCGGCCCGAGGGTTGGGGTCTGGCCGATCACGCCTTCACCTTCGACTTCCTGACGACGGCCTTCGGCATCCACGATGCGCCAGTGACGGCGCACGATGGTCCAGGTCTGCTCGCTCTCATTCTCAACGTCGACCGTGTAGGACCACATGAACCGGGCGCGCGCCGGTTCGGATTCGTCATGCATGAACTTCGGACGCACGCGAATGCGCACACCATCGGTGATCTGTTCGTATTGCGGAGGAGGAACCCGTCTGCCCATCATGTGAAATTCAATCCAATTCGTTCACACACTGTTAAGGGCGCGCGTCAAATCCATTACAAGATCGTCAGAATCTTCCAGACCGACCGACATCCGTATCCAGCTCCAATCGAGTCCCATCGAGGCCTGCTCCTCATCGCTGAGCGCGCGGTGTGTGGTGGAGGAGGGATGACAGGCGAGCGACTTGGTGTCGCCGAGATTGTTGCAGATATCGACAAGCTCCAATGAATTCAGAAGCTTGAAGGCTTCTTCCTGTCCACCTTTCACCGAAAAGGCGATCATGGTGCCGCCTGCGCTCATCTGGCGCTTGTGGATGTCGTAGTGTGGATGGTCCTCGCGATGCGGGTAGCGCACGGCGGCTATCGCCGGATGATCCGCAATAATGTCTGCCAGGCGGGCAGCATTTTTTGTTTGCTGGTCGACGCGCAATTTAAGTGTTTCGAGTCCCTTCAGCACAACCCAGGCGTTGAACGGCGACGCAGCCGGGCCCAGATGGCGCAGCCACGGATCGTAGATTTCCTCCATCCGCGCCGAATCGCACAGGATTGCCCCGCCCATGACGCGGCCCTGGCCGTCCATATGCTTGGTGGTGGAATAGACGACGACATCCGCGCCAAGCTCCAGAGGCTTCTGAAGGATTGGCGTCGCGAAGACATTATCGACCACCAGAATCGCGCCAGCGGCCTTGCAGAGCCTGGCGACCGCCTCGATGTCGACGCCGTCCAGCAGCGGGTTGGCCGGGCTCTCGATCAGGACGAGCTGGCAGCCCTTGGCGATCTCCCGCTCCCAGGCCTCAAGGTCAGCGCCATCCACGAAAACCGTCTCGATGCCAAATTTGGGCATCTGATTGGCGATGATCCAGCGGCAGGATCCGAACAGGGCCGTCGCGGCCACGACGCGATCTCCCGCTTTCAGCGGTGCCAGGATCGCGGTTGAGATGGCGCCCATGCCGGAGGCAGCAACGCGGCAGGCCTCGGCATTTTCGATCAGGGCGAGCCGCTGTTGCAACATCTCACATGTCGGGCTGCCATAGCGGGAATAGACAAAGCCATCCTCTTCGCCCGCCATACGGCGCATGGCCTGTTCAGCGCTGTCATAGGAAAAGCCGGATGTCAGGTAGATCGCTTCGGAAATCTCGCCATGTTCGGAACGCATAAGGCCGCCGCGCACCGCTTTGGTCGCAGGCTTCCAGCCCTTTTTTCCGTCGTCGCCCGGTGCATCTGCCATGACACGATAGTCCCTTGTGTTTCCTGTAACGGGTCTTATGCCTGAGAGGGTAAGGGGTGCAAGTGATGGCCGTCGATTCTGGTGTATTGTCTGATCATGAGATTGAAGCGCTTCTCGGCGCTGATGCGATCCGGACGGACCTGCCGCTGGATGAGGGGCAGGTGCAGCCGGCAAGCCTTGATCTCCGCCTGGCCGAAGATGCTTATCGGCTGAGGGCGAGCTTCCTGCCCGGCAAGGATCGTACAGTCGCCGAGATGTTGCAGGAGCCGGGCATCCATATGCACCGGATCGATTTGACCAAGGAAGGCGCGGTTCTGGAAACGGGATGCGTCTATCTTGTGCCGCTGATGGAATCCCTGCGCTTGCCTGCCGGCATTGCGGCGCGGGCCAATCCGAAAAGCTCGACCGGCCGGATTGACGTGTTTACGCGGCTCGTCACCAATCGCTCCCGCGCTTTTGATGAAGTGCCAACGGGCTATTCCGGCCCGCTCTACCTGGAAGTCAGCCCGCGCACTTTCCCGATCATGGTGCGCCCTGGTGACCGGCTCGCGCAGATACGGTTCAAGCGCAAGAAGCCTGAGACGCTGAAGGAAAAAGTGGTCTCGATCGATCTCGAGTCCACGGGCGACCAGCCAGTTGGCTATCGTGCCAAGCATCATTCGGGCATTGTCGACCTGCGCGGCATTGGTGCGCATGAAGCGAGCCAGTTCTGGGAGCCGATCTGGCCGCGCGATGGTCGAATTGTTCTGAACCCGGAGGAGTTCTACATTCTGGTCAGCCGCGAAACGGTGAAAGTGGGCGCGATGGAGGCCGCCGAAATGGCGCCCATTGCGCCGGAGTTGGGCGAATTCCGCGCGCACTATGCGGGCTTCTTCGATCCGGGCTTCGGTACGAATAGTGGCGGTAGCCGCGCTGTGCTGGAAGTGCGGTCGCGGGACGTGCCCTTTATCCTCGAACACGGCCAGCCCGTCGCCAAGCTGGTCTATGAAAGCATGGCCTCCAAGCCCAAGGGTCTCTATGGCGGCAAGGGCTCCAACTATCAGGGGCAGGGGCTGAAATTGTCGAAGCATTTCAAGACCTGAAGGTGCATGTGATGAAGCTCTACTATTCCGCGACGTCTCCTTATGCCCGCAAGGTGCGGGTGCTGATCATTGAGCATGGGTTGCAGGAGGCGGTGGAATTGGTGCGCGCTGATCCCATGGCGGAGAATGCTGCGTCGAAAATTGGGAATCCCCTGAGCAAGGTCCCCGCGCTTGAGATGGATGACGGCGCTCACCTGTTCGATAGTCCGGTGATCTGCGAGTATCTCGATCATCAGGCGGCGGGAGAGCCCTTGCTGGCGCGCGAAGGCGCCTCTCGCTGGGCGGTGCTGACGGCCCAGGCGCTTGGTGATGGCATTCTGGATGCTGCGCTCAGTCTCGTCATGGAATCGCGACGTCCTGAAACCGAGCGCTCCGCCTACTGGCAGGATCGGTGGACGGCAGCAATTCATCGCGGCGTGGATCAGATCGCCGAAGATGTTGCGTCAGACCGGGAAGCATTCGACCTTGGGCGGATCGCCTATGCCTGCGCGCTTGGCTATCTCGACTTTCGCTTGCCCGACCTCGACTGGCGTGGCCCGCATCCGAACCTGCTGGCCTGGTTTGAAGATATGTCGGCGCGCGAGAGCTTTGCTCTCACCACGCCGCCGGAATAGAGTCATTCGTCCAGATTGAGTCGCATCTCGGTTATGTAGGGATTGAAACCTGCCTTCTCGTACGCACGGATGGCGGGATCATTGCCGCTATAGACGGTCAGCCGTATCTCGGTGAGGTCGCGCATGCGGGCCCAGTCGAGCAAATAGTCCGTCAGGATACGGTTCAGTCCCTTGCCGCGATGATCAGGGTGCACGAACATGAATCCCAGAAAGGCGTGATTGTCAGAGGCAATGTAGGGTTTTGACGCCCGCTTTTCTGCATAGCCCGTCGCAATGATGGCACCGTCCAGCTCAATCACGGCGACTTCTGCATCCTCGGACCGGACGCGTTCGCCAAGATCATAATAGCTGATCGGATCCGGCTTCAGCGTATGGTCGTAGGGCCGCTCGGCGGCGATGATTCCCTGTTCGCATTCTTTCAAGGCGGGCAAGTCGTCCAGTGTGGCGGATCGGGGGCGCAGAGAGGCGGGAGATAGATGCGTGGACATGGCCATCCTTCTGCCGGACTTGGTTTGCTGCTTCAAGGATGCGGCGTGGGAATACCGTGGCGAAGGGTCAGCGCGTTCAGAATTGCATCCTTGTCGTCGATGAAATGCACGCCAGCATGCTGCTTGACGCCTTGGCATCCTTCGCCTGCATCCGACAGGATCAGCACGGGGAGGGACTGGTTCTCAGGCCCGAGACGACTGACCAGGTCCGCGCGTGGGCGCGGCCAGGCGATGCGGTGAATATCGATCTGTTCGGCCAAGCATGGGAAGGCGGCAATCAGACCTTCCATCAACATGCAATGCCAGCAATAGAAAATCTCGTCCGGATAGGCCGGGTCTTCAAAGGGGGGCTGAAGGAGGAAGAGGTCATCCTTCGCCATTCTGCCTTATCCCTTCGATCCGGCCAGTTCGCGATAGGTGACCAATTGGCCGGTGCGTGTCTCGCTCGGGCTGACCAGCTTGACCAGTTCGGCGGCAACCTCTTCCGGGGTCGGAAGAGTCATCGGATCTTCGCCGGGCATGGCTTCGGCGCGCATACCGGTGCGTGTGCCACCCGGATCGAAAATATTGGCGCGCAGTTTCATGTTCTCATTCTCGTCGGCCCAACCGATGACGAGTGCTTCCATCCCTGCCTTGGCGGCCTGGTAGGGGCCCCAAAATGCACGCGGCTTTCGGGCAACGCTGGACGTCACAAAGACGGCGCGGGGCGTATCGGACTGATGCATCCAGGGCGAAAGGGTGCGGATCAGGTGGAAGTTGGAGGTGAGGTTCACCGCAATCGTCTCTTCAAAGCTGCGGGGACCACACGTCTCGACCGGGCCAAGCGTGCCAAGAATGCCGGCATTGGCAACGAGACCATCCAGACGACCAAAGCGTTCGCCGATCACCTTGCCGAGCGTCTCGATGCCCTTGGTGTCTTTCAAATCCATCGGCACAAGAACAGCTTCGCTGCCAAACGCGCGGATCTCGTCGTCAAGCTTCTGCAGCGCGGCCTTGGAGCGGGCAACCGCAATGACGATGTTGCCTTGACGGGCAAGCTCCAGCGCGGCGGCGCGGCCAATGCCACGCGAGGCGCCGGTAACAAGGACGAGCCTCGGGGAAGCGGAAGGGGTATCTGTCATGGCGCGGCTCAGGAAAGGCGATCAAGCGTCGTCCAGCAGGGAGAGTTGACGCTCTTTGTCGGATTCTGCATGTTCATTATCGACCAGCGGCGTTGGATAGTCACCCGTGAAGCAATGGTCGGAGAATTGTGGTTGCATCGGATTGCGCTGCGGCTCTCCAATGGCGGTATAGAGGCCCGGTACCGACAGGAAACCGAGCGAGTCGACGTTCAGTTCACTGATCATTTCCTCGTGCGTATGGATCGCCGCGAACAGTTCGGACTTGGCCGCCATGTCGATGCCGTAGAAGTCCGGGTTCAGGATGGGTGGGCTGGCCGAACGGAAATGAATTTCCTTGGCGCCGGCATCACGCACCATCTGGACGATCTTTTTCGACGTGTTGCCGCGCACGATGGAATCGTCGACGAGAATGACACGTTTGCCTTCCAGGACGGCGCGATTGGGGCTGTGCTTCTTGGAGACCGCGCTCTGACGTCCTGTCTGGGTCGGCTGGATGAAGGTTCGGCCGACATAGTGGTTCCGGATGATACCCATCTGGAACGGGATGCCGGACGCTTCGGAAAATCCGAGTGCAGCGGGCACGCCCGAATCCGGCACCGGCACGATGACATCCGCATCGGCGGGTGTTTCGGCGGCCAGCTGGTGTCCCATGCGGCGGCGTACTTCATAAATCGAACGGCCCTGAACGATGCTGTCCGGACGGGCGAAATAGACGTATTCGAACACACAGGGACTGGTCGGGCGCTGCGGAGCGAAGCGATAGGATTCGACGCCCTTGTCGCTGATGATGACGATTTCGCCATTCTCGACTTCGCGCACGAACTCGGCGCCGATAATGTCCAGCGCGCAAGTTTCAGACGCCAGCACATACGCGTCGCCCAATTTTCCAAGGATCAATGGGCGCAGTCCAACCGGGTCACGCGCGCCGACCAGTTTCTTGCCGGTCAGGCCGACCAATGCGTAGCCGCCTTCGATTCTCTGAAGTGCGTCCACCAGGCGCGCGAGGAAATCTTTGCCCGTGCTGCGCGCGACGAGGTGAAGGATGACTTCCGTGTCCATGGTAGACTGGAAGATGGCGCCGTCCTTGACGAGGTCATGGCGCAGCTTGCGGGAATTGGTGAGGTTACCATTGTGCGCCACGGCGAACCCGCCCCCGGCGAGGTCGGCGAAGATTGGCTGCACGTTCCGCAATATGGTGCGGCCCTGTGTAGAGTATCGGTTATGGCCGATGGCAGCATGACCCGGCAGGCGCGTTCGGAGGTCTCCCCCGAAATGCTCTCCTACCATGCCCAAATGACGTTCCGAGGGGAATCGCTTGCCGTCAAAGGTAATCATTCCGCAGGCTTCCTGCCCGCGATGCTGGAGCGCATGCAAGCCAAGCGCTGTCAGCAGGCTGGCTTCATGATTTCCAAAGACACCGAAGACGCCACATTCCTCGCGGGGCTTGTCGTCATCATGATCGAAAAGGACCATTTGAGACGCACCTCCTGAGTGACGGTATTGCGACAAGGGCCTATTGCCCTGTTTTGCCCTCTGAGGGAAGGGCGGCTTGCACATCTTTTCCGACTTTCGACGCATTGTCGTTCACATAGTTCGCCATCTCGGCGAGTGGTGGGTACGTCATCGAATTCCGGATGAAGTCCGGGATGCGGCTCTCATCAAGCGCCAGATTGAGGAGCACGGCAAAGAAAACGAGGGCGATGGCACCGCGCGCAATGCCAAAGAACAGGCCGGCGAAATGGTCGAACATGCCAATGCCGTCGGCGCCCTGGATGTTCTTGGACAGGCGCTGGCCAAACCATGCGACCAGAACATAAACAATGATGAATGCGACAACGACCAGGGCAAGATCGCCCAGCAACGGGTCGACGCCTTCCGGCACCAGCGTGCGCACGCCGTCTGCAAAGAAGCGGCGGGCATAGAAGGCGGCGGCCAGGGCGGCGATGAATGATCCGAGTGTCGCGATCTCGCGCAGGAAGCCTCTGGCAAATGCCATGATCGCGGAGATCACAATGACTGCAACCGCGATAGCGTCGAAAGCTGTAATGGACTCAAGCATTTTGGGCGTCCGGAGCGAGAAGGTGGGCGAGATCGATAAGCCGTTTAATTGGGGTGATCGTCAAGCCATCCACTGAAGTCGGACTGCCTTCGGGCACATAAGCATGGGTGAAGCCAAGCCGGACGGCTTCCTTGAGACGTTGCTCCATGCGGGCCACCGGGCGCACTGCGCCCGACAGGGCCACTTCGCCGAAGAACACGGTCCGCTCGGGCACAGGCGTATCGGCAAGGGAGGTCAGCAGCGCCGCCGCCGCGCCAAGGTCTCCGGCTGGCTCGCCAATGCGATAGCCGCCTGCGACAGAGAGGTAGACATCCATGCCCGACAGGCTGATCCCGCAGCGCGCTTCCAGCACGGCGAGCAGCATGGCAAGACGCCCGCCATCCCAGCCGACGACGCTGCGCCGGGGCGTGCCATAGGCGCTTTTGGCCACCAATGCCTGCACTTCGGCGAGCACAGGACGTGAGCCTTCCATCGCCGCATAGACCGCTGCCCCGCCTTCGCCATCGCCATCGGCTGACAGGAACAGGGCAGACGGTTCCTTGGCCGGGGCGAGGCCGTATTGATGCATTTCGAAGATGCCGATCTCGTCAGTCGGGCCGAAGCGATTCTTCACGGCGCGCAGGATGCGAAACTGGTGTCCGCGCTCACCCTCGAAATAGAAGACGGCATCGACCATGTGCTCGACCACGCGCGGACCGGCAATATTGCCCTCCTTGGTGACGTGCCCGACGAGCACCAGCGCGGCGCCGGATTTCTTGGCCCAGCGAGTCAGTTCCTGCGAGCAGGCCCGGACCTGGCTGACCGAGCCGGGCGCGGCCTCAAGACTGTCAGACCACATGGTCTGGATGGAATCGATCACCACGAAATCAGGTTTGGCCGCTTTCAGCGCCGAAAGGATCTTTCGAAGGTCGGTTTCGGTGGCGAGGTCGACCGGGCTTTCGGCAACCTTCAGTCGCTTGGCGCGCTCCTGGATTTGCGCGGCAGCTTCCTCGCCAGACACATAGACCGTTTTCACGCCATTGCGGGCGAGTCGCGCGGCGACTTGCAGCAGCAGGGTCGATTTGCCGATACCGGGATCGCCGCCAATCAAGGTGGCGGATGATGGCACGATGCCGCCGCCGAAGACGCGATCCAGTTCTTCCACACCCATAACGATGCGTGCCGGCGTTTCGGTCTCGGCGTTCAGAGCGACGAATTCTGTCTTGCTGGAGCGCTTCGTGCCGGCCTTGGGCGCAGCGAGTCCGCCCGGCGTGCCGCCGACCGTCTCCTCGACCAGCGTATTCCATTCGCCACAGCCTGCGCATTTGCCACTCCACTTGGAATGAACTTCGCCACAGGATTGGCACACAAAGGCAGTCGTTGCGGTCTTGGCCATGGTCAGAGAGATATGAGGGTTTGCGGGCAGGGGAAAGGGTTCGCTTTCGGTCCGGGCTGCAAAAGTGAGGACGCGGGATGCCGGTTGCATTGCTGCAGACGGTCAGGTTCGCAGTCTCTTGTGTTCGCGCGCCGGGGGCGGCAAACATCGGCCGCATGTCGACTGATAATCAAAATCCCGGATACGACGGCCGCAGTTCAGGCCGACCGTTCGTGCCGCTTCAGCCTGCGCGGCAGTTGCTGGGAGAGAAGCGTTACCGGGAGGCCCATGCATATTGCCGGAACGCGCTGGAGCAGGACCCGGACTGCGCCGATGCTTTTTTTGTGCTTGGTATCATCAATTATGAACACAACCAGTTCGAGCGCGCCCTGAAGCTGTTCGAACGCGCGCTTGAGAAAGGCCATCCCGAGCCGGGAGCGCACGTTCAGGCCGCGCGATGCTACGCCAAGCTGACTTTGCCGAAGCAGGCGCTCATACATATTGAAGCCGCCATAAAACTACAGCCATCGGACGGTTTCACGCTGGCATCTATCGGCGCCACGTTGAGCGCACTGGATCGGCATGAGGAAGCGGTCGCCTTTCACAGGCAGGCCGCGACCGCCTCTTCGAATGACCCGATCGTCTTCTTCAATCTTGGTTCGTCCCTGCAATTCATTGGTGATTTTGAGGGGGCAAGGAAAGCGTACCGAACCTGCCTCCAATTTGCGCCTCAGTATATTCCGGCGCGCGCCTATCTCGCGCTGATAACGAAACACAGCCCAGAGCAGAACGCAGTCGCGGAGCTTGAGGCCGCTTGGCAGCAGCGGCACCCGCGAGACATTGAAGGTGGGCTTCAACTCGCCCATGCCATTGCAAAAGTACATGAGGACCTGGCCGACCCGGCAGGAGCCATGGACTGGCTGGACAAGGGCAAGGCCCTTGTGCGTCAGAATATTCCCAGTCAGCGAATGCAGAATCAGGCCAGTTTCGCAGCCGCCGAAGCGCTGTGCCATACGCTCGGCGTGAACAGTGAGGTTCAAACTGGCGGCCCGATTTTCATTGTCGGCCTGCCGCGTACCGGCACCACACTTGTCGACCGTATCATTTCCAGCCACTCCGGCATCGTGTCTGCGGGAGAACGTCCGGAGTTCGGAGCTTTCCTGAAGCGCGCAGTCGGCAATGACAGCGCGGACATGCTGGACGCTGGTACGATCAAGGGGGCGGCCGGAACCGACCTGTTGGCGGTCGGACAAAACTATATCGAAAGTGTGCAGGGAATATTGAACGGCGCGCAGCGCTTCACCGACAAGATGCCGATCAATGCCTTACTTGTTCCGGCCATACTTGCCGCCTTGCCGAATGCGCGCGTGATCTGTTTGCGGCGACAGCCTGCCGATAGTGTGTTGAGCATCTATCGCCAGCTGTTTGCCCTGTCGGCATTGCACTATCGTTGCGCGCATAGTCTTGAAGACCTGGCGGATTATGTGGCGCGCTTTCATGGTCTTGTTGAGACTTACACGGGCGCGCTCCCGTCCTCGCGGTTCACTCTGGTTGACTATGAGACCCTGGTGGAGGAACCGGAGGCGGAAACCCGGCGGCTTCTGGAATTTTGCGGTCTCGACTTCGAGCAGGCATGTCTGGACTTTCAGGAAAACACCGCGCCCGTGGCCACCGCCAGCGTCGCCCAGGTGCGCCAGCCCATGTATCGATCATCTGTGGACCGTTGGAAACGCTATCAGCGCCAGCTTGAGCCTGCCCTTGAGATACTTCGGAAGGCTGGACGACTCTAGGCGTCGCGTCTCAGAGCTGTGCCGGCAGAGACGCATCAGGGGTGTCCGTTTCGGGAGGAGACGTCTCGGTCGCCGCGCTGTCGCCACAGGTGAAAGCGACAAGCCCTTCCGGCATTTTCCCGTCTGTCAGACGCACGGCGCGGGCCGGTCCCCGGGCGTTGCCTGCAGTGAAGGCAAAGCGTCCGTCCAACACGTCAACATTGCGCTGGTAGAATGGGATGTAGCCCGAGAAGAGACGTTTGGAGAGGCTGGGCGCAAATTCGAACCGCCCGGTAGACGCACGGCGGGAGCCTTCAAACCGACCCGTCAAAGTGACCGAGTTGATCTCTTTCGTGCCGACCAGACGGACCGGGAAGCGCGCGGTGGCAGGGATCGGTTTGAAGGCTTCATGGATCTTCTCGCCATCGCCTACCACCGGAGCCGACAGGGGATCATCTGACAGGAAAACCCGCCAAGCCAGGTGCAAACCCTCATAACGTGTGAAGTCGGCCTCTTCGGTGCAGGTATCGATGTGCCATTCCCCGTCGAGGCGAAATTTCTCGTATTGCAGCCAGCCCGTAAAGGCGAGCGATAGCGCCGTGAAGGCCACCGAAATATATTTGATGAAATCCATCATGGCGCGTCTCCCCGTGTTCCCGGCGGAGACTGCGCCTGAAGATCAGTCTGGGGTCAAGTGGCAGAAAAGAATCTAAATCGCCGGCTGGATCGGGCCTTCGGCGCGTCCGTGGACGAACTGGTCGACATATTCGCTGCCGCTATTGTCGATGATGTCAGCCGGGCCGTGCCATATGATCTTGCCCTCATAGAGCATGGCGATGTTATCCGCGATCTTGCGCGCCGAGGCCATGTCATGCGTGATCGAGACGGCGGCTGCGCCGAGGCCGCGCACCTGTTCGAGGATGAGGTCGTTGATCGCATCGGCGGTGATCGGGTCGAGGCCGGTGGTGGGCTCATCGAAGAAGATCAGGTCCGGCTTGGAGATGATCGAGCGGGCGAGCGAGACGCGCTTCTGCATGCCGCCGGAAATCTCAGCCGGGTAGAGGTCGGCAACGTCTGAGCCAAGACGAACCTTTTTCAGCGTCTCGATGGCGAGTTCGCGCGCGTCCTTGCGCCGCAACTTGTCGACCTGCAGCAGGCGGAAGCCGACATTCTCCCAGACTGTCAGCGAGTCGAACAGCGCGCCAGATTGGAACAGCATGCCGATGCGGGCGCGCATCTTCTCGCGCGTCCTGCCGGTTGCGTTGGTCACGTCCTGCCCATCAAACCAGATCGTGCCGTCGGTCGGCGTCATCAGGCCGAGCGCATTTTTCAGCATCACCGACTTGCCCGAGCCCGAGCCGCCCAGCACGACGAGGCTCTCGCCCTTCTGCACTTCCAGGTCGACGCCCTTGAGCACTTCCTTGGAGCCGAAGGACTTCTTGACGTTTTCAAGTTTCAGGATGGGCGTGCTCACAGGCCAATCTCCACGAACAAGGTGGACAGGAGGTAGTTGGCGGCGAGGACCAAAACGGCCGCGCCAACCATGGAGAGCGTGGCCGCCCGGCCGACGCCGGTCGCGCCGGCTTCGGAGCGATCACCCTGGTAACAGCCCATGATGGCAATTACCGCGCCGAATACGACCGCCTTGATGACGCCGACAAGCACGTCTTCAGTCGTCATGAAATCCAGCGTGTTGCGCAGATAGGTCGTGGAGTCGAAATCAAGGCCATAGACGCTGACCAGCCAGCCCCCCATCACGCCAATCGTGTCAGCCACCAATACCAGAAGGGGCAATGACACGATCGCGGCAAGGAAGCGCGGCGCGTATAGATAACGATAGGGTGACGCAGAAAGCGTCTCCAGCGCGTCGATCTGTTCGGTCACCCGCATGGCACCGATTTCGGCGGAGATGCCAGCGGAAACCCGTCCGGCCAGCATCAGGCCGGTGATCGTGACGCCCAGTTCCCGCGTGATACCAAGCACAACAATGTTTGGCACGAATTGCTCCGCGCCGTATCGGCTTCCGCCCTCATAGATGTTGAGCGCCAGTGCCGCCCCGATGAAGACCGCTGACAGCCCCACTACAGGCAGGGAGTAGAAGCCAATATTGATGATCTGCCGCCAGATCTGGCCGACATACCAGCGCGGCGTGAACGCGGCGAATTTCACGCGAGCGGAAAATACCGTCAGTCGGCCAATCTCCGTGAAGAAGCCAAGCACGGCAGCGCCGATCCATTGAAGGGGATTGGGAACCCCGCGCTTACGGGTAGACACGTTCGACACGATTGCTGAGTCCTGTAAGTAATTCATACCCAAGCGTGCCAGCGCGGGCCGCTTGATCTTCAAGTTTGGCATGCGCGCCGAGGAATTCAACGCGCGCCCCGGATTTAGCGATGCCCTGTGCTTTTGAGACATCAATTGTGATGAGGTCCATGGAAATGCGACCGAGCACGGGGCAAGGCGTGCCATCAAGATAGGCAATCAGCGTGTCGCTACCGGATCGCGGAATGCCGTCGGCATAGCCCAGCGCAACCGTGGCGAGCGCTGTGTTGCCATCCAGCGTATGGGTTGCCCCATAGCCCACGGTTTCGCCCGCCTTGGCATGAAAGACACTGAGAATGCGCGCGTCGAGCGTCACGACAGGCTGCAGACCTACCGTGTCGGGCGGGGTCGAGCCGCCATAGAGCGCGATGCCCGGACGGGTCAGGTCAAAAGCGTAGTTCGGCCCCAGATAACACCCGGCGGAATTGGCCAGACTGGCAGGCGTGTCGGGGAAGGCGGATACGATCTCTGTGAACCGGTCAAGCTGGACCCGATTGAGAGCATGGTCCGGCGTGTCGCCGCAGGCCAGATGGCTCATCACCAGGACAGGTTGCAGCTTGTGTAGCTCGTCGCGCCGATGCGTCAGCACACTGGAGGCAAGGCCGAGCCGGTTCATGCCGGTATCAAAATGCAGCGCGCAGGCCCCGCGCGGCGTGCGGGCCCAGAGTTCGACCTGTTCCTCGCTGGACAAGACCGGCGTCAGGTCCGCCTCGCGATAGGTTCGAAGATGGCTGCCGGTCGGTCCGTTCAAGACAAAGATGCGCGGACCAAAGCCCAGCGCTTTGCGCAGGGCCGTGCCTTCTTCGAGATGGGCGACAAAGAATGTGCTGCAGCCTGCCTTGGCCAGCGTCTGGGACACTTTTGCCGCGCCAAGCCCATAGCCATCTGCCTTGACCACGGCGGCCGTGGTGGCGGTCGGATTCAACCGGTCAATGGCCTGCCAATTGGCGGCAATGTTCGACAGGTGAATAGTGGCGCGCGGGCGGGAAGTCATGAAGGTTTCGATAGAAGCGTTTGGCCCCCGTGTCATCTACACAAAGCCGTCAGCTTCGCTCCTGATGCTCCAGCCAGGCGGAGCCTTTCATGTTCCAGACGGGCGTGAAAAAGACCATCCAGATGATCAGCGCGATCATGCCGCCTGCCGGGACGATAGCGATCTTCTGGGGGCCGAACAGGTCGACCAGTGCGCCCATGATGGCGGCACCGAACGGCGCACCGGCCATGAAGCCGAGCTGATAGATAGACAGGACGCGGGCGAGCTTTTCCTTTGGCGCGGCATCTTGCACGATCGAGCGGCTCATCGCGATGGAGATGCCGGCGGCGAGTCCCCAGATGAAGACGATGCCGAGGAAGACATAGTGCGGCACCTGCCACATCATGGCGAGGATGCTGACTGAGGCGAGGAATTGCGCGATCAGCAACAGGCGGCCCTGACGCTTGATGCGCTTGAAGATCGATAGCACGACGGACGAAACAAACGCGCCCATCCAGAAAGTGACGAACATGTCCCGGATGCCATCCGAGCCGAAGCCGTAGACGTCGCGGTTCACGATCGGCAGCACGACCAGGAAGGCACCGATCACGAAGATCCCGACGCCGAACATCAGCGCAGTCATCGCCCACAGCTTTCCGTCTGAGCGCACGGCATGGAAGCCCTCGGCGATATCGCCCAGAGCGGATTTGATGCCCTTGCCGCTGGTCGCGATCTGGCGGCCCCGGCCCAGCCAGAGGGCGAAGCCTGCGCCAAGCGCCAGGATGATGCCTTGAATGGCGAGCAGCTGTTCTGCCGGAATCGGGCCGATGCCAAACCCGCCGAGCCAGTCGGGCATCAGTGTACGCTTGTCAGCATAGCCGCCCACGATGAGTCCGCCGATCTGTGCGAGGAATTGCGCCATTGTCGCCAGGGTAACGCCGAGTTGGAGCGTGACCCCGGAGCCGACCCGCATGCGCCGCTCCACGACCTCATTCACGATGGAATCGCGCGCGGGCATCATGAAGGCGCCGACGGTGCCGATGGTCAGGCCGTAGATGATCATTGCGGGATAGGAGAGTTCGCCACGCGCAACAGCCAATGCGAGGAACAAGGCAGGTGTAGCGGCCAGCAGGTGCAGAATAATGAGCAGACGTTTGCCATCTGCGCGCTCGGCCACCACGCCGCCGATCAGCAGGAAGATGACTGACGGCGCCGACAGCGCCATATTGGCGAGGCCAAGGGCCAGGCCATCCATGTGCAGGTGTTCCTTGCCCGTGATCAGATAGGGGAACAGGACCATCTGGAGGCCAAAGGCCATGAACCAGCTGAGTTGGACCATCAGATAGGCGGGCAGTTCGATTTTCACGCCACGGCGTAGCTGGCGGGCGCGCCAATGGTTTGCCGTTGCCAGCAGGGAGGCACCAGCCCCAATCGCTTCGCTGACGCCGCTGACGGGGGACGTGATGTCCTCGGCCGCGTCTTCGGCCATCTCGTCGATGAAGTCGTCCATCTTGTCTGGCATGCGCGCTCCGGAGCAATTGGCGGGACTGTATGAAGACGGCCCCGAGAAGGAAAGCCCCCGGCCTTGCGACACATGAAGACTGATGTCCATCATCGATGCGCAAGAAACGGGTGGGACGCCATACGCACATGTGCTGATCCTTGCTGGTACCAAGGAGAGCAGGACATGATTTCATAAACAGCGCGCGGCAAGGCCTGATCGAGTTGGTGTCACGGGATCTTCGCGCATAGTTCAGTTGCCACGACGCCGAGGTATGGTTAGCTTCCATCTACTGGCCCCCGGTAAAAGGTATGTAGAATGCGTCTGTTCCGGCATATTGTGAGTTGGGCCCTGGCCCTGTTCCTGATCGCGATGTTCGTTCAGGCGACCATTCACCCGCTGCCCAATCCGCCGGAAGGTATGGTGAAGTTCTTCGACCCGCCGGGCGAGAACATCGTATTCCAGACCATTGCGGCGAAATCAGGCATCAGCCTTTATGAACCGGCCGGCCGTGTTGTCGTAGGCCTGCTGGAACTGGTGGCGGCGCTGTTCCTGATCTTGCCGATGACGCGCCGGTTCGGGGCGTTCATGTCTGCGGGCGTGCTCGGCGGGGCAGTTGCGATGCATCTGTCGCCTTGGTTGGGCCGGGAAGTGCCAGTGTCACTGGATCCGCAGAACACAGCCACCGATGGCGGCATGCTGTTCATGCTCGCGATCGTCATGTTGGTATCCAGCCTGTTGCTGATGGTTGTGCACCCCGGTTCTGAAGAGCGGAACTAGCGCTCAGCACCATCTCCACAGACCGTTAACCGTTTGCTGCAACAGTTTTCGTCATTGCGAAAACGGCCACACGTATGGAAGATCCCTTGGAACCGCTGCAGATGCCACCGATCGGTCGCGCGCGGAACGCATTGTTCCGGCGATTGCTGGACCTTGTTGCCATGCCAGCGTCCCGATTGGCCCATCAGGACCGCCATATGGTGGGCGATATCCTGTTGGAAGTGTTGTTTCACGCCGAAGAAACCGATCGGGAAATGTGCGCCCGTCGCCTGTCGAACCACCGCGAAGCTCCAAAGCGTGTCTTGCGCTATCTCGGCCAGTGCTCATTCCGCGTTGCGCAGCATGTGCTTGAGGAAAATGAGGGCTTCGATGCCTGCGACTTGCGGGAAATCTGCATGTCCGGGACCCAGGAACACCGAAAAGTTATTGCCGAGCGCAAGCTTGTGCCCGATTCGGTCTGTGAATATCTGGCGGAGTTCGCCGAAATTCCCGTCGTGAAGGTGATGCTGGCCAATAATGGCGCGATCATGCCCGAACAGGCGATCGACAAGCTGGTTGCCCGGTCACGCGGGGACGAATCACTCTGCGCGCTTCTGGTTGAGCGACTGGAAACCAAACCGTCTCAAGCCATGGCCATGTTCTGGTGGAGCGACAGCACGACCCGCAGGAAAATCCTTCAACGCCATGCCGCCGATCGCCTGGAAGTAATCGACACTTGCCGCGACGTGTTTGAGCTTGCCGCAGAAGAGAATTGGGCCGATCCGGTTACGCGCAAGGCAATTCAGCTGATCGAACGGCGCCAGCGCAATCGCGCGGCGATCGACAAGAGTCCCTATGACAGTCTCGAGGACGCGATCAACGCATCCGCGCTGGAGGGACTGGATTCCGAGCTCGCGCAGGAAATCGGTTACCTCGCGGGCCTCAAGCCAGTGACGGCGGCAAAGATTCTGACGGACAAGGGTGGAGAGGGGATCGCGGTGCTGTGCAAGGGCACCGGGGTCAAGCGTGACTTTCTCCCCGTCCTGTGGGCGGGCTTGAAACGTGACCTGGAAACCGAAACAGGAGAGATCGATCCCGATTTTGCCCGCGTGGCCGAGATCTATGAAATCATGACCGTCGCCAAGGCGCAGACCACGCTGCGCTACTGGAACTGGTCGCTGTCTTCGGCTTTCTCTCCGAACGCTCTATCGTCCGCCATCGACGATGTGCCGGCCAATGAGGAAGCCAGCTTTTCCTCGCCGCAACGTACCGCGCGACTCGTTTTTGGCAGGTAGCGACACAAAACCATCCGAAAAGCACTTTCCAAGACGCGCGCAGGCCTTTAGGTCAGGGCGTTCATTGTATTGGGTCATCTATGAAAGGGGCGCGTGTGGCGTACTTTCTGGGGTTGCTGGTTGCACTGGTCGGCTTCTGGCTGGGCATGTCCGGCCATTACACACCTTTATTGCTGTCGCTGGGCGCTGTGTCAGTGGCTGTCTGCCTGATCCTGGCATACCGACTCGACATCATTGATCGTGAAGGCTCGCCGTATGTGCGCATTGTCGGGTTTGCGCTCTACTTCCCCTGGCTGATGAAAGAAATCGCGAAAGCGAACTGGACCGTGGTCAAGGCCTGTCTGAAAGCCGAAATGGACATAGCTCCGGCCCTGGTGAAGGTTAAGACCGCCTGTGAATCTGATCTCGCAAAAGTCACCTTCGCAAATTCGATCACGCTGACCCCGGGCACCGTCACCGTTGAGATTGAAGGTGACAAGATGCTGGTGCATGCCCTCTACGAACAGGAAGCCCAGCCCGAAGCGTTCGCCGAGATGGACCGCCGGTCTCGCCGCGCTGCCGATGGCAAGGGAGGCCCCGCATGACCGCTGCTGCCCTCATCGCCGTTCTGTTCGGCATGCTCCTCTTGTTGATTCGCGCCATTGCCGGTCCTACGCTGTATGATCGCGTGCTGGCCGTGAACTCATTCGGCACCAAGACCGTGCTGGCGCTCGGCCTGCTTGGCTTCGTAATGGGGCGCCCACAATTCCTCGACATCGCCATTCTCTACGCACTGATCAATTTCGTTTCGACGATCGCGATCCTGAAATTCTTCCGCTACCGGTCATTCCAGGTTCCACTGGTGCGTCGCGGACAGGGAGGTGGCAATGGCTGATTTCCTCGCAACGCTCGCAGCAGGGTGGGAAGTCATCCGGTTTCCGCTTGGCGCCGCGCTATGCCTGGCAGGCGGGCTGCTTTGCCTGATAGGCACCGTGGGCGTGCTGCGTTTTCCGGATTTCTACACCCGCCTTCATGCGGCCAGTATCACCGACACGTCTGGCGCGACGCTACTTTTGCTCGGCATGGCCATGATAGCGCCCGACTGGATGGTCGTCAGCAAACTGGGTGCGATCTTCATCTTCATCTATCTGACCAGCCCGGCATCGTCGCATGCTGCCGCAAATGCGGCGCATACAGCCGGCCTTCAGCCCCTGATCGGGCCGGTCGATACACATGACAAGGAAGGGCAGGATTCCTGATGGCCATGAGTGAACCAGATATCGGCTTGGCGCTGGTCAACATCGTCCTGCTCGGCCTCCTTTTTGTCGTGGCGATCGCCATTGCGCGCTTGCGCAGCCTGTTCGCCATCGTGATGCTGTCGGGCATCTATTCGCTGGTCTCGGCGGCTTGGTATGTCGCCGTGGATGCGGTGGATGTCGGCTTCACTGAGGCAGCCGTCGGCGCGGGCATGTCCACCGCGGTCCTGCTGGGTGCCATGCTGCTCACATCACGCACCGCGAAGCCGGAGAAATCCCTGCGCCAGCTCGGGCCTTTGCTCGTCTGCGTCGCCACCGGCATCATGCTGATCTATGCGACGGTCGATTTGCCAGCCGTGGGCGATCCGAACTCACCCGCCAATACCGGCGTCGGCCTCACCTATCTGCGGGTGGCATGGTATGACACCGGCATCGAGAATGTCGTGACCCCGGTCCTCGGCAGCTATCGCGGGTTTGATACGCTGGGCGAGACGACGGTTGTGTTTGTGGCTGGTATTGCTGTTGCGCTCCTACTCGGCTTCGGCGAGCGCTCGCTGGCGGAGACAATCCGCAATGAAGACAAGACCCTGCCCAAGGCCAGCAAGACACCTGAGGCAGAAGATGAGGAGACGGACTCATGAAGAGCGACCATCACGTCATCTTGCGGGTGATCACCAAAACGTTGATTCCGGTCATCGTTCTGTTCGGTTTGTACGTTCAGTTCCACGGTGATTTCGGACCCGGCGGCGGCTTTCAGGCCGGCGTGATCCTGGCCGTGGCGATCATTCTCTACGCGCTTGTCTTTGGGGTGCCGTCGGCCATGCGGGCCGTGCCGCCCGCCTTCACCCGCTCAGTCGCGGCGGTTGGTGTGCTGCTATATGCCGGCGTTGGTTTTTGGGCGCTGCTTCAGGGTGGGCAATATCTTGAATATCAAGCGCTTTTCGGCGAGGAGCCGGGTGGCCATCATGGCCAGCATGTCGGGATTATCCTGATTGAACTGGGCGTTCTGTTTGGCGTGTCCGGTGCGATGCTGACCATCTTTTACGCTTTCGCTGGCCGCGTGGCCGAAATCCGCGACGAGGACTGGTAGGCCGATGCTGCTATTCATTCTAGAGCGCGCAAACTATTGGGCGGTCATCGGGCTGATGATGATCGGCCTGTACATCACGTTTGCGTCCGGAAATCTGATCAAGCGGCTGGTGGGCCTGTCCCTGTTCCAGACATCGATCTGCCTGTTTTACGTGACCCTTGGCATTGTGGCCGGTGGCACCGCCCCGATCCTGATGGATCCTGACACATCTGGGGGTCATGGCGGCGGTCATGGCGAAGAAGTTCCTCACGCAGCGGTCGATGCCGTACTCACGGCGTCTGCTGGTGGCGACCGCGTGGCCGATCTGGTGCATACCTATTCCAACCCCTTGCCGCACGTCCTGATGCTGACCGCGATTGTGGTGGGCGTCGCGACCCTGTCGGTCGGGCTCGCCCTGATCGTCCGCATTCGCGAAGCCTATGGCACAATCGAGGCAGATGAAGTGCGCGAGATCGACATGCAGACCGCCATCGCTCAGGAAGCCGAACAGGAAGCAGCTGAAAAAGAGGCACTGGCATGATCGACCTGCTTCTGGATACCGCGCCCCGCTGGGCGTTGCTTCACGCACCCGCACTATTGATCATGGTGCCGTTGTTCCTGGCGCCTCTGCTGGCAATCCTGCCAAGTGGTCGGCTGTCCTGGCTGATCAGTATTGCGGCCACAGTGTTTTCGCTGTTCTGCGCTCTGATCCTGGTGGGACAGGTGCAGGCTTCTCCGGTTGGCGTCGTCGGCTATGACGTTGGCAACTGGCCCATGCCCATCGGTATCACGCTTCGGGTTGATGCGCTCAATTCCATGATCCTGTTGCTGGTGGCTGCCATTGGTGTGCTGTCCACGATCTTTTCATGGCCGACGGTCAAGGCAGAGATCCCTGAGCGCAAGCACCCGCTGTTCTACTCCGCCTTTCTCGTCTGCTTTGCGGGCCTCAGCGGCGTTGCGATCACGGGAGATGCGTTCAACCTCTTCGTCTTCCTCGAAATTTCGTCGATTTCCACCTATGTGCTGGTCGCGCTGGGGGCGGGCCGGGATCGCCGCGCTCTTCCGGCCGCGTTCAACTACCTCATCATGGGTACGCTCGGCGCCAGCTTCTACATTATTGGTGTGGGCTTCCTCTATTCCGCCACGGGTACGCTGAACATCGCCCAAATTGCCGAAATGCTGCCTTCGCTGGCGGGCAATCGCAGTGTTGAGGCGGGCTTTGCGTTCATCATTGTCGGGCTCGGCCTGAAAGCAGCGGTCTGGCCGCTGCATCAATGGCTGCCAAACGCCTATGCCTACTCACCAAGCTTTGTGACCATGTTCCTGTCGGCTACGGCGACGAAGGTTGCGCTCTATGCGCTGATCCGGTTCTTGTTCACCGTGTTCCGTCCGGAATTCGCATTCGAGCAGGCGACTTTCACCTACTTGCTGATGCCGCTGGGCCTCGCTGCGATGATAACCTGCAGCTTCCAGGCGGTCTTCCAGACCGATGTGCGCCGGACGCTGGCTTACTCCTCTGTTGCGCAAGTCGGTTACATGATCCTCGGCGTGTCCATTGGCACAGTTGCAGGCGTCAGTGCGGGCCTGTTCCACTTGCTGAACCATGCGATGATCAAGGGTGCACTCTTCATGGCAGTCGCTGGTGTAGTCCTGACATTCCAGGGCACGACCATTCGCGATTTCGCCGGCTTGGGACGCACAGCGCCCTGGACAATGACCGGCTTCGCGATCGCGGGGCTGTCATTGATCGGTGTGCCGCTGACCGCAGGCTTCCAGTCAAAGCTCCAGCTCGGCTACGCCCTGTTCGACCAAGGCATGTGGTGGGGCGTCGTTTTTGTCGTGTTCTCCAGTTTCCTGGCGGTGATCTATATGGGCCGCATTCTGGAGGCGATCTTCTTCCGGCCGCCGATCAATCCGCGCAAATCGCGCAAGGAAGCGCCGATCCTGTTGCTTGTGCCGCTTTGGATACTGGCCCTTGCAAACATCTATTTCGGTATCACGACCGAACTGCCGCTCGGACTGGCGCGTGACGCCGCTGCGGCCGCGTTCGGACTGGAGGCCTTCTGATGAACTCTGAGCTGTTGATCTGGGCCGCCCTGTGCCTGCCATTGCTGATTGCGATCGGCATTGCCGTGACGGGAGCGTTCTCGAACGTCCGTGAAGGCGTTACACTGGTCGGCGCGACCGCGCTGTTCGGTGTGGTCATCGCGCTTGCCATGAAGGTGGCAGGCGGCGAGGTGCCTGAACTCTATGTGGGGCAGGCTGCGCCGGGACTCGATTTCGCGTTCAAGCTGGAGCCGCTGGGTGCTTTGTTCGCACTGGTCGCCAGCGGCCTGTGGATCGTCAACTCGTTCTATTCCATCGGCTATATGCGTGGAAACCGCGAACGCAATCAGACGCGCTTCTACATCTGTTTCGCCATCGCCATATTCGGCGCGATGGGCGTCGCCATGTCGGCGAACCTGTTCACGCTGTTTGTGTTTTATGAAGTGCTGACCCTGTCGACCTATCCACTGGTGGCGCACAAAGGCGATGCGGCGGCCAAGCGCGGCGGGCGCATCTATTTGCTGACCCTGTTAGGCACATCCATCGGCCTGTTCCTGATGGCGGTCATGTGGACCTGGGCCCTGGCTGGCCAGAACCTGGATTTTGTTCAGGGTGGCCTGCTTGCCGGACGCAATCTCGATCCGGCCGTGGCCAGCGCCTTGCTCATCCTGTTTGCTTTCGGCATCGGCAAGGCGGCATTGATGCCGTTCCATTTCTGGCTGCCCAATGCGATGGTCGCACCAACGCCGGTTTCCGCCCTGTTGCACGCCGTCGCGGTTGTGAAGGCGGGCGTCTTCACCGTGATGAAAGTGTCGATCTACATTTTCGGTGAGGATTTGCTGAACGCGACGCCGGGCCGCGAATTCGTGCTCTGGGTAGCGTGCTTCACCATCATCGTTGCGTCGCTCGTCGCGATGACGAAAGACAATCTCAAGGCACGACTGGCCTATTCGACGATTGCACAGCTGTCCTACATCACGCTGGGGGCAATGCTGGCCACGCAGGCCGGATTCATGGGCGGAGCGTTGCAGATCGCCGCGCATGCAGTTGGCAAGATGACATTGTTCATGTGCGCTGGTGCCATCTATGTCGCCACCGGGCTGACGAACATATCCGACATGAGGGGCCTTGGCCGGAAGATGCCGATTGTCTTCATCGCTTTCTTCATTGCGACCCTGTCGATTATCGGCATCCCGCCGATGGCGGGGGCGTGGGCGAAGTATGAGCTGATGCAGGGCGCGATCGACCGGGGCACAGGCTTTGTACCCTATGTCCTGATCATTTCGTCACTATTGAACATTGCGTATCTGCTGCCGATCCCGATCCTGGCGCTGATGCCAACGCCGGGCACGCCAGAGCCGAAACCGTTCAAGCGACCGGACGGCGCGCCATTCTTCACTGTGGCAGCACCGGTCGTGACGGCGGGCCTTTGTGTGGTCTTGTTCTTCCTTGTCGGGCCGTTGGCGGACTTCCTGTCGCCTGCGTTTGAAGCCCCGTCATCCCCTGCCTTCGCTGGAGGTCAGCCATGAGCGACGAAACGCCGAATGATACCCGCGATACCAGCGGACGCTTCGTGAAGCGCGCCGCAGAGAAGGCGCACCGTCTGCACACGCCGTCAGAAGACGGGGTGCATCCGGTGGCCAAGATCCTGTTCGGATGGACCGAGGCAAAAGTCGCTGGAACGGCGATCTTCTGGGGCATCGGCCTGCTCTCGGCCTTCCTGATTGTCATCGATCTGGCCGTTGATCGACACGAATATGTCCACATGGCCGAAGCGACCGGATTCTATGCGCTGTGGGGCTTTGCCGCTTTTGCTTTCGTTGTGCTGATGGGCTGGCCGCTGGGCCGGCTGCTGCGTCGCAGTGAAACCTATTATGGTGATCCGGGCGGTCCGCCGTCGGATATCGACCCGGATATACCGGCCGTGCCTGACGCTGCCCCGACCTATCCTGACGAAGGAGACGAGCACTGATGACTGGTTTGCTCTCCATGCTGAATCCCGGCTGGCTCCTGATTGCTGTCGGCCTTGGCGCCCTTTTCCTGCCTGTTCGCCGCGTGCGTCAGGGACTGACCATTGCCGCGCCCATCATTGCCATCCTGTTGATTTCGGTCGCGGATCGGAACGTGAATCTGTTGACCGGCCACGCGCTGGGTATCGAGATGATTCTCTATCGGGTCGACAATCTCAGCTACATTTTCGGCCTCGCATTCCTGCTCGCGGCGCTGTTGAACGCGATCTATGCGTGGCACACAGACGACCGTCTGCAGGACGGCATGTCGATTGCCTATGCAGGGGCCGCCGTCGCGGCGACCTTCTCGGGCGACATGATGACCCTGTTCGTGTTCTGGGAACTGACGGCCATTACATCGGTCTTCCTGATTCTGAGGGCAGGGACGCGCGCTGCTTATTTCGCCTCCATGCGGTATCTGGGCGTCCAGATTCTATCCGGCGTCCTGCTGCTGGCTGGCATTGGCTATGTGTACCAGTCGCGCGGCGACCTTTCGATCTCGGCCTTCACCAGCCTGAATGAACCGGGCGCACTGCTCGTCTTCATTGCGCTGGGCATCAAGGCAGCCTTTCCCTTCCTGCACAACTGGCTGCAGGATTCCTATCCGAAGGCCACGGTGGTCGGCGCGGTTGTCCTGTCGGCCTTTACGACAAAGCTGGCCGTCTACGCTTTCGCGCGGATGTTCCCTGGCCATGACGCGTTGATCTGGATCGGCGCCGTGATGACCGTGTTCCCGGTCTTCTTCGCCGTTATCGAAAACGACCTGCGCAAGGTGTTGGCCTATTCGCTGAACAACCAGGTCGGCTTCATGATCTGTGCCATCGGCCTCGGCACCGCAGGGGTCGGCAATGCGCTCGCGCTTAACGGCGCATCGGCGCATGCCTTCTGCCACATCATCTACAAGGGCCTGCTATTCATGAGCATGGGCGCGGTGCTCTATCGCACCGGCACGACCAAGGCGTCTGAACTGGGCGGGCTCTACAAGTCCATGCCGTGGACGACGATCTTCTGTATCATTGGTGCAATGTCGATCTCGGCTTTTCCGCTCTTCTCGGGCTTTGCGGCCAAGTCGCTGACCATGAGCGCGGTGGGCAAGGAAGGCTACACAATCGTGTGGCTGATGCTTTTGTTCGCGTCGGCCGGTGTGCTGGAGCATTCGGGCATCAAGATTCCATATTTCGCCTTCTTCGGCCATGACAGCGGCAAGCGCGTGAAAGAAGCGCCCTTCAATATGCTGCTCGCCATGGGGCTCGCCTCCTTCATCTGTATTGCTGTGGGTGTGCCAGCGATTGTTCCGGGCTTCGGCTATGAGTGGCTCTACAATCTGCTGCCGTATCGCGAAGAGGCGATGGCATATCATCCGTTCACGCTGGATCATATATTGACCCAGATGCAATTGCTCGTGCTGGCCATCTTTGCCTTCGTGATGCTGAAGCGCCTTGGCTGGTACCCACCGGAAAAGCCGGGCGTCGTGCTCGACAGCGACTGGCTCTACCGCAAGGCAGGCTATGGCATGGCGACATGGACCGGTACGGTTTGGCAAAAGGTGGGGCCGGCCATGTCCGCCATCTTCTTCAAGCTGACCGGCCGGGCCTATGAGCGGATCGAGGATACATTCAGTCCAAGGGGCGAATTGGCCCGTGGAGGTCTTGCCAGCGGCATGGCGATCTGGACCGCAATCCTGCTTGGTTTTGTCCTGCTTCTGTCCTTCATAACGACCGGATAATCAGCTTTACGGCGAAATATAACATACCGGTGGTATGCGAGCTAAATCCGGATCGTGTAGTAATTACTGCGATTTATACGTGAGTCATTATCAATCTTAAGCTAATCCCGATTGGTTAATCGCAATGACGGGGATGCGAGATGGCTGATAGTGAGCATGCAATGACCGACAGGATTGAGTTCCTGGAGATGACAACGAGAATTGTTGCGGCCTATGTGAGCAACAATACGTTGCAAGCCGAAGAGCTGCCGCAACTCATCCGGCTGGTCCATTCATCGCTGGAAGGTGTGCGGGGGACCGACGAAATTTCGGAGCCACTCAAGCCTGCTGTATCTATCCGGAAATCCATTGGCGAGGAGTATCTGATCTGTCTGGAAGACGGATTGAAGTTCAAATCCCTGAAACGCCATCTGCGCACCAAATACGATATGACGCCCGAAGAATACCGCGAGAAGTGGGGGCTTCCGGGCGATTATCCAATGGTCGCGCCGGGTTATTCGAAGCAACGCTCAATGCTCGCCAAGCAAATGGGGCTCGGTAAGTCCGAGCGCGACTAGTATTCAAAACCGAATACTTTTGTTTCGGCATCGAAATGAAAGCATTTGGTAGGAATGGTTAAGAAAAAATCACCAGGACTCTTGATCCGCGACTCAACTCGCGCGATAGGTGATTCTATCGAATCACCTGGGGGTGACTGAAATGACCAAACAGAATGTCTTCAAAGGCGTAACCGATTCGCAGCAGAAGCTGATCGAATACTGGTGTGGCTTGCGCGATTCGCACGGTCTCGTGCGGCGCGAATCAATGGATCCGGGCCAGTTCCGCGCCATGCTCGCCAGTATCTCCATTGTGGAGTTCGATCGCTTCGGCACCGGGCGGTTTCGAATCGCTGGTTCCCGTCTGCGTGAGATTTTCGGTATGGAGGCCCGTGGCCGCCAGATCGAGGATGTCCTGGGCGACCATGGTGAAGCCTATTGCCTCGGCCTCGCTGCAGCGCTGGAGCGCGGCGCGCCTGTTGGCGGGATGATAGAACAGGAAGATGGTCGCATGCATGCTTGGACACGTTTGCCACTGGCCGGACCTGACGGTCAGCTGACTCAAGTGCTTTGCCATGATGAACTGGTGCGCGCCCGCCCAAAAAAGGGCCGTCCGGACCCGGCCGGCAAGGGCATCACCGGCAACCATGATCGCGCCGCCGCCTAGGCAGGCGAAGCGAACCAGGTTCAATAAAACGCAGAAACGGCGCGGCCCACAAGGCTGCGCCGTTTGCGTTCAGGGGGCCTATCCCCCAAAAACCTGTCGGTGCCCGCGCCGCAATCCCCAGGCATTGCGGGCATTCAACTTGTCGTAATAGGAAAGTTATCCTACACCTCGAGAAAGCGGGTAGTCTGATGCCTGTCATCACAGGAGATAGACATGCAGGATTTCGATCCCCAGAAAGACGAGGACAGAGCGTATCTCGCCGCTGCACTGACAGCGTACGCGTTGGGCCTGAAGACTGAAGCGATCCTCAGTCGCCAACGCCGTTCCCCTGCAGAAGCGCGTGGCCGCCAGATTGCCATGTATCTGTTGCGCACGGCGCTGGGCATGAGCCTCAGCCGCGTGGCCCGCGCCTTCAACCGTGATCGCACCACGGTCGCCTATGGCTGCAACCTCATCGAGGATTGCCGCGATGATCCGGATTTCGATGTCTGGATCGAGCAATTGGCCGTCGGCCTGTCGAGCGTGGTCGTGCTCGATGGCGCTGCGATGGCGGTCTAGGCAATGACTATGCGGAGGATCCTGACCGAGTATCGGTTGCGGACGGTGCTGACGCATGGTGGCATGGTTGCGCCGGTGCGGCAGACATATCTGGCCTATCGCGGCCCGGACACACGGCGACAAGTCGCCGGTTGGGTGTCGCCGCACATTATCGCGCGGCTGAAGGCCGACGCGTGCCTTCGGGCGCAGGTCGCGTTTCCGGACAGGTTGGCCGCCGGACCCACACTGATGGTTGAGTGGGATTCGCGTGCAACCTCCCGGCCGTCAGACTGGCTGAATGTGCGCGCGGATTGTCGACATGGATTGATGGTTGAGTTGGTTGCCGACACGCATGCGCCGGAAGTGATCCGACAAAGTGCGGCGGCGGGGCGCTACCGGGATGAGTTCATTCGCGCCAGCCAACCGGCTTCCGCTCGCGCACGCCCGGTCTTTGACAAATCCACACACCAGCGCGCGTCAGATCGTTTGGCCGAGCTGGAAACGGAGATGGGTGTGCTGGCCATGCGACAGCTGGAGGATTTGCTGATCGACCGGGCAACTGTCACAGCGCTGACGGCGCGGTGGCGCATGAAAGCCGAAGATGTGAAACAGGTTGCGCAGGAGGCGCTTGCCCAATTGGCCGTGGCCTACGAGCTTTCGCGAGTGGTCGACAGCCCGGCCTGAGCATCATGGCGAATGCGTTCCAGCATGGAGGCGAGGCCGTTCGAGCGTTGAGCCGTGAGCGCGCCGCTGACGCCGATCTCGTCCAGCAGCGCCTTGGCGTCAAATCCGTTGATTTCTTCCAGCTGCGCGCCGGAATAGAGCCGGACCAGCAAGGCGATCAGACCGGATACGATCATCGCGTCGGATTCTGCCCGCACCTTCATGCGACCGTCCTCAAGATCGGTCACCATCCAGACCTGTGACGCACAGCCACGCACCCGCGTCTCTTCGGTGCGCTCTTCCGGCTCTAGCGCGGGGTTCGCCTTACCCAGATCGATGATGTGCGCATAGCGCGCTTCCCAATCGTCGAGCCAGGAAAACTCTTCACGGATTTCATCAGCAGTTTCAGCAATGGTCATGACCGCCAGATGGGGCATCTTCTCTAAAAAAGAAACCCCCGGTACCGATTGTGGTGCCGGGGGCGAGAGAGAGACTTGTTTGCTGGGGCTTATTGGTAGACGCCGCCAATGCATTGTCCGACGTCGGCGAGCGCGTGCTCCCCAATGCAGAACGGAACTTCATATTGCTGGTTCGCTGCAGCAACACATTGCTGCAGGTTCAGGTTTGCCATGTTCAGGCAGCCGCGGGTTTCGCGCTCAGCCATGGCGGAGTTTACCTGGCTGGACGAGGCGGCCGTCTGGCCGAGGATGCGGTAGGCGGCAAGCGTGGCGATCTGGTCGGCCACAGGCTCCTTGCCGTACTGCACACGCTTTTTCTTGGACAGGCCAAGGCCGCTGGTGACGGCGGCCGGGAAGCGAATTGCGTCAGCTGCACCGGAGACATTGTCCCACAGCGATGGCGCGCCGGAACGTCCGGCACCGGCCAGGATGCTGTCTATGTCAGAGGCCGAGAAGGCGGAGATCAGCTGGCCGCGGGCGGGCGTGCCGACCGTCTGGATGCTGTTCAGTCGTGTCGCTTTTGCGCCGGAGTTTCCGATCTTGGCTTTCGCCCAGCCAGAGCCTTGCAGGCTGTAGGCTTGTTCTTTCACATAGGCCGCCGTGGCGCTGAGGCGCTGGCTGTCGGCTTCTGTTGCGGCGAGCGATGAGCTGACCGCATTGTCGCCGCCACTGAGCTGGCGTGCATAGCGCACATCATTCTTCAGGCCGGTCAGCAGCGCGTCGTTGCCGTAGAAACTTGCAATGTCGCGAACAGCGGCCCGGTATTCAGGGTCCTGTGAGGCGATCAAGGCGGAATAGGAGATCCACCCCTTCGACAATTGGTCGGGATTGTGCCCGCCCAGAGAGTTCAGGGCGTGGTCGATGTCTTTGGCGGAGGCGAAAGGTTTCTCTTTCACATCCGTGACATCGGACTGGTATGTCCCATATACGGCGGCCGATTCCGAAATTGGGTCCCCTGACTGCGCTGATGCCCCCATGGCCAAGCCAAGGGCAACCACTGCAGTACCGATCATTCTGATGGATTTCATGTGCTACTTCTCCCTCACGCGTCACGCGACAGTGTTGCATGAACTTCCCCCCATGGGGAACCTCACCTTGCCTGCTGCACACATTACAAATACAGCAAAGTATGCGTGACACAGGCAGAATGCCTAAGGAATCTCACCGGGGTGTTAACGACTTGCCCGAACTGATGCGAAAGAGATTACAGTTCATCCATCTTGTCTGGCTCGTCCTGACAGTGGCACTGGGGATCTCAGCGTTAATAGGCGGGCTTGCCGATAACGCGCTCCTGGCCGGACTCGGCCTCGCTGCGCTTCCGGGCGTGGTGGGGGCAGCGCTGTTGCATTCCAAAATACGCGCTGAGGATCTCATCGGGCCATTTCTGGTGATCGGTTGGACACTGTTGGCCATGCTCGGTATCGCCTCGACCGGTGCGGCCTTGTCGCCTTTGACCATATTGTTTGCCATCGCACCGCTGACGGCGATGAATCTGGGTAAGCCCGGCATGGCGGCCGAAGCTGCCATTTTCGGGGCGTTCGCCTTCCTTGCCACCGCCGTCATGGTGCGGCTCGGCCTGTTGCCGCCCGCCAATCCGGAAAGCGCGTATCAGGTGCCGGCCATGTTGCTGGCTTTTGCAGGTCTGGTCATGATCGGATTGCTGGCCTGGACGTTCCTGAAGGCTCGCGAGGAAGAAGCTGCAATGCCAGCAGAGACGACGACGGAGATGGTGACAATCCGACAGGATGTGGGCCTGCCGGAAGAGTCCGGCCTGTTGCTGCTGGATGTGTCTGAGTTTGGTCGTATCCGAACGCTCAGCGGCGACTTGTTGGGCCTGGACAATGTGAGGGCAGGCGGCTTGCTCGCGAACCTGCTGCAGGACGAAAAGGAAGTCAGCCTGTTGAAGCCCGCCAATGGCCGCACGCATGGCGAAGTCACCCTGAGCAATGGGCGCGAGGTGGCATTCGTCGCGGAAGCCCATGAGGCCGGTGCGGTGCTGGTGCTGCGGGACCTGACTGAGGCGCGGGCAATGACGCTGGATACACGTGCCAGACTGGCAGAGGCTGAAGCGCGCCTGAAAGGTCGGACGGCCTTTTTCGCGTCCCTTGGCCATGAACTGAAAACCCCGCTCAATGCCATTCTTGGCTATGCCGACATGATGCGGGCCGGCATTCGCGGGCCGATGCCTGAGCCCTACAAGGACTATCCGGAAATCATTCATGAGAGCGGACAGGACTTGCTCTTGCTGGTCGATGATATTCTGGACCTCGCGAAGGCCGAGGCCGACCGTCAGCGGCTGGAGCCGGAGCCGGTTGACCTGACGGCGTCTGCGCAATCCATCCTGAGACAGCTCGACAACCAGGCTGAACGTGCTGGCGTCAAACTGAAACTGAAGGCAACCAGCGAAGTCTGGGCGGAAGCTGATGCGCGCGCCGTGCGACAGATCTGGCAGAACCTCGTTTCCAATGCGATCAAGTATTCCTCTTCCGGCGGCACGGTCACGCTGGATGCGCGCGACGAAGGAAATGCGACCGTGCTGAGCGTCACCGACAAGGGCGCAGGTATGTCAACGGAAGATGTCCGCCGTGTGCTTGAGCCATTCTCTCAAGGCAGCAATTCCAAAGGTCGTCAGGGCACGGGGCTGGGTCTTGCCGTGGTGAATTCCTTCGCCCAGTTGCATGGCGGTCAGGTCGTGATCGACTCCGCGCCCGGCAAGGGCACCAAGGTCGAAGTGAGCCTGCCACGCGCCAACCCGGCCGACATCCAGCCTATGGAAGACGCCGCACAGTAAGCTCGCCGCTTTCCGGATTGGCCTGAACGCGTCTATGAAGCTTCCCATCCGCAACAACCGGGCAGGCGGCCCGCAACAGGATTTCGGACCATGATGATGGAAAGATTGCCCACGAAGCTCTGGGTCGAAGCACTGGTCCGGCGGGCGCAGGTTGCGGGGGCAGCAGCATTTGTACTGCAAAAGGGCGACGCCGAACGTGGTGATGTTCTGATCAAGGTCGCGCGTCTGGATGGCACTGCGGCTGTCTATGTGCCCAGCATGAATATGGAGGGCGAACGCATCTTTATTGACCTGCGTGTGCAGGGGATCGGGCCTGAGGAAGCGACTGTGGACGCCCATGTGCGCAAAGCGCGGGATCGCGACCCCGATCTTTGGGCTATCGAGATCGAGGACCGGGACGGCAGGCACTTCCTGACCGAGCATGTGGACAGTCCCGAATAGGCGCCAACCAAGGCCGCAGATTCACAGAACTCTTTAACCGGCAGTAGGTCTTTATTAACCGTGAGAGGGCAGCTTCGGCCTGAATTCTAGTTGGGGCGCGCCAAGTCATGCTGTTTCTGATAAATGATCAGATCACCGAGATCGAAATACCCGAGATGCACCTTGCCAAACGGTGGCAGTCGCTTGGCTGCGGAGACCCTTACGGCATGCGGGCACGCGAAGCGCTGAATTTCGCCAGCCGGGTCGTTGGCGAGCATCTGAAAGAGCACATTCCCTTGGAAGACTCCCTCCTGCAGGATCTTGGGTCCCTGATCATCGCCAAGACCGGCGCCAATGCTGTGCTTTTCCCGATTTTCGGGGACGTTGTCGGCGAACCTCGCCTGACCATTTTGCCAGAAACCATCCTGGAATCCCTGCGGGACCGGCACCATCGCGAGGGAAAAGCCCCCGACGTGCGAGAGATCTGGCCGAACGCAGCCTGATACTGGTGCTTCATTCGGCGGTTCAAATGGGCTAGGGCCTCTGCCCAGCACGAAAGAGCCCAGATCACATGTCCCATGAACAGGAAGCCGCCCGCCGGCGCACCTTTGCCATCATCTCCCACCCGGACGCCGGTAAGACGACGCTGACGGAGAATCTGCTGCTTGCTGGCGGTGCCATCCGCGCAGCCGGTGAAGTTGCTGCGCGTGGGCAGGCTCGCCGCACGACGTCGGATTGGATGAAGATCGAGCGGGATCGCGGCATCTCGGTCTCCGCCTCGGTCATGACGTTCGAGTTCGACGGTCTGGTATTCAATCTGCTCGATACGCCAGGCCACGAAGACTTCTCGGAAGATACTTACCGCACGCTCACCGCGGCCGACTGTGCCGTGATGGTGCTAGATGCCGCAAAGGGCATCGAGCCACAGACGCTGAAACTGTTCGAAGTGTGCCGCCTGCGCGACATTCCCATCGTGACCTTCATCAACAAGATGGACCGCGAAGCACAGGATCCGATCGCTTTGCTGGACGAAATCCAGGACAAGCTGCAGCTGGATACCGCACCCCTCTATTGGCCCGCGGCCAGTGGCCAGCGTTTCTCAGGCATGATGGACCTCCAGAAGCAGGAATTCTGCGTCTTTGAACGCAAGCCCGGAGAAGCACCCCGCATTGGCGCAGCCGAGCGCATCCAGGGCGACGACGCCACCCTCAAAGGCGCGCTGGATGAAAGCGTTTTTGACGAGCTTAGCGAAGGCGCGGAAATGGCGACGACCCTGTTGCCGGAATTCGACATTGAAGCCTTTCTCGGCGGACATATGACGCCGGTCGTGTTCGGTTCGGCGCTGCGCCATTTTGGCGTTCTGGAATTGCTGCGTACACTGCATTCCTATGCGCCCGCGCCGCGTGATCAGAAGGCCGAGAAAAAAGGTGAACCCGTGATGATCCATGCGGGCGACAAGCCAGTCTCCGGCTTCGTCTTCAAGATCCAGGCAAACATGGATCCGAACCATCGTGACCGGGTGGCTTTCTTGCGGCTGTGCTCCGGCGAGTTCAAGCGCGGCATGCGCTTGAAGACGACAGCCGGCAAACAGCTGAACATCCACAATCCAATGATGTTCCTGGCCCAAGACCGCGAGATTGCGGAGACGGCTTATGCGGGCGATGTCATTGGCGTGCCGAACCACGGCCAGTTGCGTGTTGGTGATAGCCTCTCTGAGAGCGGAGATATCCAGTTTGGAGGCATTCCGAACTTTGCCCCCGAACTGCTGCGCCGCGCCCGGGTGAAAGATCCGATGAAAGCCAAGCATTTGCGCAAGGCACTCGAAAGCCTTGCCGAAGAAGGGGTAACCCAACTCTTCAAGCCGGCGATCGGCTCCGACATGATTGTCGGCGCGGTTGGTCAGCTTCAGTTTGAAGTGATGACGGAGCGGGTAGCCGCGGAATACAATCTCGAAGTCGTCTTCGAGCCTGCACCCTACAATGTCGCGCGCTGGATGAGTTCAGATGACGACAAGAAGCTGGAAGACTTCCTGGACAGGAACAAGTCCGCCAGCGGAACAGATTTGGATGGCGCCCCGGTCTATCTGGCGAAGAATGCCTGGGATGTGGGCTATGCTCAGGAAAAGAACCCGGACATTCGCTTCACGGCTACCAAGGAACGTCTAGTCTAGTTCTGCTGGCGCACGCCGAAAGATATTCTGAAATCTCGTTTCCGTAGTGCATCGAATGTCACGATCCTGGTGTATCTTTCCGTCATTACGGAAGGAGATCAGCATGCCGTATATCAAGACGCGAGATGAGACTGAGATCTTCTACAGGGATTGGGCCCCGGTCGAGGCGCCACCCATCATGTTCCATCATGGCTGGCCTTTGACGGCTGACGACTGGGACAATCAGATGCTGTTCTTTCTCTCCGAGGGCTATCGGGTGATCGCAGCGGACCGCCGCGGTCATGGCCGGTCGCAGGAAACCTGGACTGGCAACGACATGGATACCTATGCCGCGGACACGGACGACCTCGTTACAGCGCTGAACCTGGCAAATGTGGTTCATGTCGGACATTCGACAGGCGGCGGGGTGGTGTCGCGTTATGTGGCCCAACATGGCGGGGACCGGGCTGCCAAAGCCGTGTTGATTGGCGCGGTCCCACCCTTGATGCTGAAAACGGCGGACAATCCGGATGGCATACCCATGGACGTCTTCGATGATTTCCGGAGGCAATTGTCAGACAATCGCGCCAGCTTTTTTCTCGATGTCCCAAGCGGCCCGTTTTTCGGATTCAACCAGGATCATGTCGAGACGGTGGAGGCAATGGTCCACAATTGGTGGCGTCAGGGCATGATGGGTAGCGCAAAGGCGCACTATGACTGTATCGCCGCCTTCTCCGAGACGGACTTCACTGAAGACCTGAAGGCTCTCAAGGTGCCCACACTGATCATGCATGGGGACGATGACCAGATTGTTCCGCTCGACCTTACTGCCCGCAAGGCCGCAGACCTTGTCGAGGGTTCGGTGCTGAAGATCTATGAGGGCTTGCCGCACGGAATGTGCACAACGCATTCTGAGCTCATCAATCCAGACCTGCTAGATTTCATTCGCGCCTAGAGGAGGGTTGCCCGTTCAGGATGGGTCTGGTGCCGTCAGCGGCTCCGGCTTGTCGCTTGGCGGGGAGGCGAAGTCCGATCCACCCTGTAATTCTTCCTGAACTTCAAGCACAGGCTGATGGCGATCTTCGTGCCTGGAAGACAGGCCGGAGGTCGCGAGCGGATTGCGCTCTACCTTACCTACGCCGCGTTTAAGCTCACAGCGCGAAGCGCCTTCATCGAGTGCAGCTATGTAGCTCCAGGCTAGACAGGCAGACCGCGTATTGCAGAGCTGTTGGCAGTCATCGACATTTGCGGTGTTTGTAAATTCATAGGTCGCGCCAAAGCGGTAGATGCTAGGCTGCTGGCCCGGAGTGGCTTGTATCGCTTCAGCCGATGCCGGCTCAGCCTCCAGGCTGTCGGCCATGACAGGCAGGCTGAAGCAGGCGGCGAGCAAAAGGGCTGGAAAAAGGCGCATTTCGAAAGACTCCCTCAATCGTCGGCGAATCCTAGGCAGCCTGTCTTAAGGAAAGGTTGTTCAGGCGCCGGACAGGCTTTCGCGTTTTTCCTCGATTTCCAGCCATTCCATTTCGATCATGTCGAGTTCATCCCGCGCAGCGCCTATCCGGGCCGATGCCTTCGCAAACGCATCCGGGTCGCGCGTATACAGCTCCGGGTCGCCCATCTTGGCTTCGAGGGTCTTGATCTCCGCCTGCAGTTTCGGGATCAGCGCGTTGATCTCTTTCTGGCGATGCTCGTCCTTGTAGGAGAGCTTCTTCTGCGGCTTCGGACGCGCGGTTTCAGTTTTGGCCTTCTCGGATTTCTGGGTGGTCTCGTCCTGCTGGCGGAAATGCTTCAGCTGATCCTGCGCATCGGTCCAACCGCCTGCGGTGACCACCCATTTACCGTCGCCTACGGGGCAGAGGCAACTCGTCACCGTGGCATCCAGAAAGGCCCTGTCGTGGCTGACCAGGATCAGCGTGCCGTCATAGGAGAGCAGCATGTCCTCCAGCAATTCCAGCGTTTGCATGTCGAGATCATTGGTCGGTTCGTCCATCACCATCAAGTTGGATGATTTGGCGAGGCCAATGGCGAGCGCGAGCCGATTGCGCTCACCGCCTGAGAGAGCGCCGACGGGCTGACGCAACTGTTCCGGTTTGAACAGGAAGTCCTTGGCATAGGCGGCGACATGGCGCTGGTTGCCCTGCACCATGATGGAGTCACCGCCCGCCGGTGCGAGCGCTTCCCAGACAGTGTCTTTCGGGTTCAGCGTGTCGCGCGTCTGGTCCTGATAGGTAACTTCCAGCGTCTTGGACTGGCGTACACTGCCCGCATCCGGTTCGATTTCACCCAACAGCAGGCGTACCAGTGTTGTCTTGCCTGCGCCGTTCGGGCCGATGATGCCGATCCGGTCGCCCCGCAGGATGCGCAGGGAAAGGTCTTCGGCAATCATGAGCGGGCCGTTTGGCGTGTCAAAGGTCTTCGACAGACCCTTGGCCTCGATCACCTTCTTGCTCATTGAATCACCGCTGGAGACTGACAGGTCGGCCGTATTCTTGCGGTCCTGTAGCGCGCCACGCATTTCGGCATGCTGCACGCGCATCTGTTTCAGCCGGGCGAGGCGGCCCTGGTTGCGCTTGCGACGCCCGGTCACGCCGCGCGCCAGCCAATGATGCTCATCTTTCAGCTGTGTCGTCATGCGGCGAAGCTGGCGTTCCTCTTCCTGTTCGACCTGTTCGGCCCATTCATCGAACTTGGAATAGCCTTCCGGGCTTTTCAGTACCTTGCCCTGTCGCAGCCAGAGTGTGTTGGTCGAGACATTCTCCAGGAAGCGTCGGTCGTGGCTGACCAACAAGACGACGCCATTGAAACCTTTGAGGCGACGCTCCAGTGTTTCGATCATGGGCACATCGAGATGGTTGGTCGGTTCGTCCAGCAACAGGACATCAGGCTCGCGCGCGAATGCTTTGGCAAGGGCCGCGCGGCGCTGTTGTCCTCCCGACAGGGTGGTTGGGTCTGCCGCGCCATCGACGCCGAATTCCATCAGCTCCGCTTCGGCCATGTAGCTGGCCTCTAGGCCTTCCGATACATAGTCCAGAACCGTCTCGTATCCGGCCAGACTCGGTTCCTGGGAAACGATGGCATAGGTGATGCCAGGCTGACGCCAGACGTCTCCGCTGTCGGATTCGACACTTTCGGAGATGATTTTCATCAATGTCGACTTGCCGGCGCCATTTCGCCCGACCAACGCGACTCGTTCACCCTTGGATAGGGAGAAGCTAACCCCCGTAAACAGGGGCTTGCCGCCAAAGGTGAGGCGAAGGTCGTTCAGGGTGATCAATGGGGGCTGTGCCATAGGCGCGATGTAGCGTGTGCTACAGGTTCGCGCTAGGGGGCGCATGCGGTGTCTGGGTGCACGGGCCCGCAGGATTTTGGACCAGAACCGACGCCCGAAAACTTCACTGGTGAAGTTTGACCAAAGGCCCCGTTCATTCCGGAATGCGCGTTCTGCGCATGCAAAATTCTACCTTCCGTATGCGATGCGGAATAAGAAATGCAGTCGATTGCAGTAAATCCGGTCGGCGTTCAGGTAGCGTTCATTGCGAAACTTTCATCTGTGTCCGCGTTGCCTCAGCACCGGCGTCTTAATCGCCAGGCTGACGGGTGACAAAGTGTTGGGGGGACACATGACAAGACAATCGTTCCCCCGGCTTATCTTGGTGCGCGTTAATTCGAGAACGAATTATGCGTGTGAATAGGGGACAAATCATGTCAAAGAAAACTCTCATCGCCTCCGTTGCTGTTGCCACGCTTGTGGGCGCCGCATCTGCGGCTGAATCCAGCGATTATCCGCCGGCATCCGATCCGGGTACATGCTATGCGCGGGTTTTGATTCCTGAGCAGATCAATGTTCAGACGGAACAAGTTGTTGACCGGCCGGAAAGCACCGAAATCAAGCTGGTTCCTGCAACTTATGAGACCGTGACCGAGCAGGTTCTGGTCAAGGAAGAAACAAAGAACATCCGCGTTATCCCGGCGACATACGAGACTGTCACCGAGCAGGTGCTCGTGGCACCTGAGCGCATCGAAACCACCGTCGTTCCGGCAGAATATGAGACCTATACAGAGCAGGTTCTCATCCGCGAAGCCTACACGACCTGGAAGCCTGGCAATGGCTTGTACGGTCGCGCGACGGACGCATCGGCGTCATCCAATGGGGTTTCCACGGGCGAATTGCTGTGCCGTGTCGAAGTGCCAGCCGAGTACGAAACCGTGACGCGCACACGTCTCCTTTCGCCAGAGCGCACGGAAACCCGCACCATTCCGGCCACCTACGAAACCGTGACCAAGGAAGTCGTGGTTGAAGAAGCACAAGTGGTCGAAGAGATCGTGCCGGCTGTCTACAATACTGTGACTGTCGAGAAACTGGTCACGCCAGCCAGCGAGGAAACCCTCGTTGTTCCAGCCACATACAAGACGATCGACAAGCGCGTCGTCAGCGGCGGTGGCGCTCTGGAGTGGCGTGAAGTCCTCTGTGATACCAACGCGACCTCGTCCAAGATCCGCAGCGTTCAGCAGGCGCTCTCCGATGCGGGCTATTCGAACCCGGTCGATGGTGAATTCGGCCCGGCCACGCTTACCGCAATGGAATCCTACCAGCGGTCCAACAATTTGCCGGTTGGCTACCTGACCATCTCTACGGTCGAGTCGCTGGGTCTGACCAAGAACTAGGCCCCTGACCCTGGCGACTTGCCCCGCGCGTCTTCGGACGTGCGGGGTTTTTCATGCACCAAGCCGTGCAAGGCCGTCTTCATCCAGCACGCGCCACTCGCCTTCCGGAAGACCGCCAAGCTCCAGCGCGCCAAAGCTGGCGCGGTGTAGGGCCTCTACGTGATTGCCTGCGGCAGCAAACATGCGGCGGACCTGATGGTATCGGCCTTCCGTAATGGTCAGGCGCGCCGAGCGCTCGCCGGTGACTTCGAGACGCGCTGGCAATAGAGGTTTCTCTTCACCTCGCAACATTAGCGTGCCGCTGGCAAACAGCTCTGCCTCATGACCCTCCAGCGGGCGCGCCAGAGATGCCTCATAGGTTTTCTCGGTTGCTGATTTTGGTGAGATCAGTTTGTGAAGCAGTTTACCATCATCCGTGAACAGCAAAAGTCCTGTCGTGTCTGCATCCAGTCGCCCGATCGTTGAGAGGGGCGGGCTGCGTTGGAGGAAGCGTGATGGAAGCAATTCATAGACCAGTCGGCCCTGGTCGGCCCGCGAGCAGGTAAAGCCCGCTGGCTTGTTCATGATCAACACCATGCCGGGCGCCGGGTCGAGCGGTTCGTCGTCGAAGCGAAGATCATCGCCTGCGCCGGTTAGGCGGCCTGCGCGGATCGCGGCCTCCATTTCCTTGCGGCTGCCATAGCCCAGGCTCGCCAAATACTTTGCAAGCTGACGATCAGGCTTCATCGCTTCCGCTTTGGTTTTTCCGCACGAAGAATCTTGTAGCCGCCTGAGTCTTCCAGCATTTCGAACGTCTTGAAACATTCGCCAAGAACTTCTTCATAGGGCAGGTGACGATTGGCAACCAGCCAGAGTTGCCCGCTGCCACGGAGCGCCTTTGCGGCAGAACGTATGAAATCCTGACCCAGCGATGCGGCATCGGCGCGACCAACATGGAAAGGTGGGTTCATTACGATGAAATCGTACAGTGTGCTGCCACCTTCTTTTGTCGCATCTGCCCATTTCATGTCCCAGTTTTCAAAGCCGGATAGAGTTTGCGCAATACAGGGCAGGGCGCGATGTTCAGCTTCCAGCAGGGTCATGTGTTCGACATGGCGGCAATGCTGGAGGATCTCGCGGGACAGGAATCCCTGGCCTCCGCCAAAATCTGCGCCGCGCCCGCGAATGTTTTCCGGTACGCTGTCTGCAAGCAGTTCAGACCCTGCATCGATCCGGTTCCAGGAGAACAGGCCAGGGCGGCTCCACACACCGGCTTCCATTTCCTGCGGTGCATCGCGCGCGATCCACTCTTCCACCAGGTCGGTATTTATCTGTGAGCTGTTTTTGACGGTCCAGAAGGCGCGGCACTTGTTCTTTGAAAGCGCCTCTGTCTCGCCAGCGATCTCGCGCAGCAGTTTCTCGATCGTCTTGGAGCCGAGCGTGTTGGGCAGGCAGGCGAGGATCACGCCGCCCTCCGGCGCGTCGCGCAGGGCGCGGGCGAATAGGGCGCGTGTCTCATCCTTCTGGCGAGGTGGCAGGAGCAGGGTCAGCTGTGTGGCCGGGAAGGTCTCGGTCTCGGGCGGCAGGACATCAAACCCGGCAGCCTCCAGTGCCTCATGATCCGGCTTGAAACTGTTCTGGCAGACAAGGCGCTCTTTCGGGAGGCGCGCGAGATGCGGAGACAGCTCTGCGCGCAGGAACAGGATCGGCCCCTCATCGGGCAAGGTTACGGCCCCGTCATCAAGGGCCAGCATCAGGGTTTCATAGACAGCAGTATCAAACATGCGCGGTCTTTAATGGGTTTGTCCGGCGCGGGAAAGTCCCGGCCATCATACCGCATCTATTGGCGGATGATCCGCACGCCGTTGCTGGTTCCGCTGCGCGAGCTTGACGCTGTACCAAACGCCTGAGCCATCCCGCGATAGAAGGTTACGCGTTCTTCGGCGGCTTCGCTCATTTCAATGCCCGCTTCTGCGCCAAGCAGGGGCTCTGGCGGCATTCCCGCATGGGCGATTTCCATGATGTCCGACCAGAGATCGGCTGGCAGGCCGCCCCCGGAAACCTTTGCCATGGGACTGTCATCATCATTGCCGACCCAAACGCCCCCGACATATGCGTTGGTGAATCCGATGAACCAGGCATCGCGCCAGTCCTGGCTGGTGCCGGTCTTGCCGGCGACCATCCAGTTGCCAAACCGCGCACGGCGGCCGGTTCCGAACCTGGCATTGACGACGCGGGCGAGCATGCCGTTCATTTCCTTGGCAAGCTCATGATCATAGACCCGGTCCCGATTATAATCGGGACGCGTGTAGAGCACATCGCCGCGCGAATTTTCGATCTTCTCGATCAGCCACGGATCCATGCGCAGCCCGCCCGACTGGAACGTGCCAAATGCGCGGGTGATTTCCCACAATGAAACTTCCTGGCTGCCCAGCGCAATGGAGGGGAACGGCTGCAGCGGCGTCGTGATGCCAAAGCGACGTGCAATATTGATGACGCTTTCTTCGCTGGCTTCCTGCGTCAGTTCAGCGGCAATCGTATTGGTTGAGCGCGCCATGGCCTCGCTCAATGTCATGGGCCCCAGGAAGCCGCCGCCATAGTTTTCGGGTTGCCATTTGCCAATGGCGAGCGGGGCATCCTCGAATACGTCATAGGGTGAATAACCATTCTCCAGCGCCGCGGCATAGACAAAGGGCTTGAAACTGGAGCCCGGCTGACGCTTGGCTTGCGTCACACGGTTGAATTCTGACTCGGTGAAATCGCGCCCGCCGACCAGCGCCACAACGCGACCATCGCGGTCGATGACGAGGGCAGAGGCCTGGCTCGCTTTTGCGTCCTTGCCATCTTTCTCCATGCGCGCGTCCAGCTTTGCGCGTATCTTGTCCTGCATCTCGATATCGAGCGACAGGGTCACCACCATATCACCCGGCGGCCGCGGCAGCATAAGCTTCACCCGGTCGGCAACCGTGTCCATCACATAGCCAAGTTGGGGATCATAGGCGGGCGCGTCGATGATGGTGATGTCGGTCTCAATGGCGTCGGTCACTTCATCGGCCGTGATGAAGCCAAGATCGGCCATTTGTTCCAGAACATAGAGCTGGCGTGACTTGGCGCCTTCCAGGTTCTCCCGCAAGTTCAGTTTCGACGGTGCCTTGGGCAGCGCAGCCAGAATGGCAGCTTCCGGTATGGACAAGTCTTCCGGTGGCTTGCCGAAATAATAGCGTGAGGCCGCGTCGATCCCATAAAGGCCGGCGCCGAAATAGACCCGGTTCAGATAGAGCGTGAGAATTTCGTCCTTGCCGAGCTTCTTTTCGAGTTCGCGCGCCAGTTTCATTTCCTGCGCCTTGCGGGACATGGTCTGACGGCTGTCCAGAACAAGGTTCTTGATGAGCTGTTGGGTGATCGTGGACGCACCGGACACGGTCTCCCCGGCGCGCATGTTCGACCAGGCTGCACGTGCGATGGCGGCGTCGTCTGCCCCATCATGCTCGTAGAAGCGCTTGTCTTCGGCGGCGATGAAGGCTTCCGGCACGTGCGGGGGCAGGCGGTTAATATCAGTCGCGCGGCCATAGCGCGGCCCACGCACGTCCAGTGTGTTGCCATCGCGGTCAACGAATTCGATCGCGGCTTCGCGCTTGGCGTCCCACAGCTCAGCGACCGGCGGCAGGCTCGGCATGCCAAAATAAAGCGAACGCCATTTCCAGAAGGCCCACCCAGCGCCAATCAGCATCACGACAAGGATGAACAGCATCAGGTAACGGCCAGCACGTGTGCCGAGAAAGCCAAAGCGTGACCGCGGCACCTTGATCGCCTGCGATCCGCCCGTCTTGGCCGCCTTTTTGGGCGTTTTGCGTGGTGTGTTCGCCATGTTTTCCAGTTACCTGAATTCGGGTTTCCAGCAAGCTAAATGCCGAAGGAATTGGGCGAGGTGAAGGCACCGCCTGCAGCACGCGCCCTGCCGCGAGGTCACGCCTTACAATAGGGGCTATTCCTGAGTGATATGAGATCAACAAGCTGGTTCAATGAAGTCAGCAAGATCAGGGCTAGACAGAAAGGCCCGGCACTCCGGAGGAAATCATGCCCACATCGCCCGCCGCCACGCCCGCAGAACATTTTGACGTGCTGATCATTGGCGCAGGGATTTCGGGCGTCGGCGCAGCATGGCACATGCAACACCAGAGCCCGGACAAGAGTTTCTGCGTGCTTGAAGCCCAGGGCGGCTTCGGTGGTACATGGCGCACGCATACCTATCCCGGTATCCGCTCAGACAGTGACCTCTATACGTTCGGCTACCGTTTCAAGCCGTGGACCGGTGCGCCCATCGCGGCGGCGCAAGAGATCATGACGTATATGGGCGAAGTGATCGAAGAGAACGGTCTGGATCGCCACATCCGGTATAATCACCGGATCATCGGTGCCGACTGGTCATCCCGTGACAAGCTCTGGACGGTAACCGCCAAGCGCGAAGATACGGGCGACACGCAGACTTTCACCGCAAACTTTCTCTGGATGTGCCAAGGCTACTACAATCATCAGAAGGGCTACACGCCCGAATGGGACGGCATGGAGGACTTCCGGGGGCAGATCATCCACCCCCAGACCTGGCCAGAAGATGTCGATCTCAAAGGCAAGAAAGTTATCTGCATCGGTTCCGGCGCCACGGCAGCGACAATCGTGCCTGCCATCGCCGAGGATTGCGAACATGTCACGCTATTGCAGCGCTCGCCGACCTATTTCACGCCCGGCCGCAATGTGAATGAGCTGGCGGATGCCCTGCGCGAGCAAAATGTTGATCCGGCATGGATCCACCAGATCATCCGCCGCCGGGTCCTGTTTGATCAGACGAAGTTCATGAACCTGGCAGAGGAACAGCCGGATCTCGTGCGAGCCGAGTTGCTCAAGGGTGTGCGCGAATTCCTTGGGCCTCACTACCCGATCGATCCGCACTTCACGCCACACTATCGCCCGTGGCAACAGCGCATCGCCTTTGTGCCCGATGGGGACCTGTTCCAGGGCATCGCAAGTGGCAAGGCCAGCGTCGTCACCGATCATATCGATCACTTCACTGAAAAGAGCATCCTGCTGAAATCGGGCGAAGAGCTTGAGGCTGACATCATCATCACGGCGACGGGCTTCAACCTGTCGGTCTTGGGAGACATCCCGTTTTCCAAAGATGGAGCGCCCATCGACTTCAGCCAGACGGTTACCTATCGCGGAATGATGTTCACCGGCGTGCCCAACATGGCATGGGTGTTTGGCTATTTCCGCGCCAGCTGGACGTTGCGTGTGGATCTTATGGGGGATTTTATCAGCCGCATGCTGAAGCATATGGATGATATCGGTGCAAAGGAAGTGCGTGTCGAATTGCGCGAGGAAGACAAGAGGATGGATATCCTGCCCTGGATGGATACGAACAATTTCAATCCTGGCTACATGATGCGATCACTTCACTTGATGCCCAAACGTGGCGCGCATGACATCTGGCAACACTCGCAGGATTACTGGCGCGAGAAAGACGAGATGCCGCTCATCGATCTGGACGGCGAGGAGTTTGTCTATGATGGGATTGCGGCGCGCGCCAAGTCGAAAGATGACGCGCTCGTTTGAATTCCATCTGGCCAAGCCGGTCGTCCCCGTCTAGCGTTGCCTTCCACACAAAGGGAGGGACGCATCATGCGCCGAACACTGATTACGGCCACACTGTTTGCCGCCGCCGGACTGGTCGCGCAGGCTCAGGACGCCAAGCCCACAATGGGGCTCGAAACCGCTGGCACGATTGTTACGGCGTGTATCGATCATGCCGAAGCCAATGCGCAGGCGGTGGCGATCGCGGTCTATGACCAACACGGCAATTTGCGGGCCTTTGCGCGCATGGATGATGCATCCGCAGGCGTGTCCGACATTGCCATGTGGAAAGGTAAGTCAGCTGGCAAATACGGCTATGCCACGGCCATGACCGCAGAGTGGGGCATTGGCCCGGGAGACGTGGCCAATTGGCGTGGCGGACTGCCGATCCACCTGGAAGGCGGCGAGTTGATCGGCGGCGTCGGCGTTTCCGGTGCGCCGTCCGTTTTCGATGAAGAATGTGGAAATGTCGGCATAGCTGCGGCCGGCCTCCCAATGGCAGACATCATGGAAGTGGACGCCGAGGACTAGGGACAGCCAATGGCATGGGCCAGAATGTTTCGGTGCACTTCGCTCGTGCCGGAATAGATCGTCGCGGCGCGCGTGGAGAGATATTTCGCCTGCGCGAACTGGCTGTTCGGTGACAGGTCGAGCCCGACTTTGGTGATGGCCTGATGCAATTCCGTCGCGAGCAGTTTCAGGACCGACGATGTCGCCGCGGCGCTGATGGGTATCTCGCCGTCGGCGGCGCGCGCCTCAAGGGCTTCGAAGGCATCAACTCTCATGGCGAGTTCCAGCAACTGCTGTGATGACGCGTTTCCAGCCACCCCGCGCGCTGCTGCTCGCAAGGCCCGTCTCAGCAGGCCGGTCGTTGTGTTGTTGGAGCGGGCAATCGCCATCAAGGCTTTTGCTGCCGGCCAGCCCTCATCGATCTCGCCCACCCGATCAGCGACTGGAGTGCGGACATCGTCGAAAAAAACTTCATTTGTCTCTTGTTCGCCGCTAATGAACTCGATCGGACGTATACGGATTCCGGGTCGATGCATTTCCACCAGCAGGAAGACAAGTCCGTTACGGCCCGTGCTGCCCGGCCTGGATCGTGCCAGCAGGAACATGTGGGTGGCGTATTGGGCAAAGCTCGTCCAGACCTTGGTGCCGTTCAACACAAATTCGTCACCGTCACGGGTCGCACGCAGGGCAAGCGCGCTCAAGTCTGACCCGGCCTGGGGCTCAGAAAAGCCTTGGCACCATTCGTGCTCGCCATTCAGGATGGCGGGCAGGTAGTGCGCTTTCTGTTCGTCCGAGCCTTCGGCAATGATCAGCGGGCCAATCGTGCGTACACCGGAATTCATAACAATGGGCGCATCGCGGGCCGCTGAGGCATTTTCGAAATAGAGCCGTTGTTCGGCGCTCCAGCCTGCGCCGCCATATTCAACAGGCCATGAGGGAGCAAACCAGCCCCGCGCGTTTAGCCGCTTGCGCCAAGCCTCGCAGGCCCAGCGCGGCGATTTCAGCCCGGTGGTTTCCCGACCGGCTGCGCGCAGTTCCTCGGTCAGTTCAGCGTCGAGAAATGCATCCACCTCGGCGCAGAAGGCGGCGTCGGCCTGACCTTCCACAAGGTCGGGAGCTGGAAAATTTCCGTCCATGTCGCTCTCCTGTGTTTCGAGCGGATGGCCAGTGTCTGGGGCAGCGGCGCAGGCCGCAATCAGGGGAAATACGGGGTGCGGCACGTGCGCCGCCATTGAATGAACCTTGTAGGGCCCGGTGTTCCCCGGCTAGGACTGGACAAAAGGGAGCGCGACATGGGTATCAGGACAACACTATTGGCATCATCAATTCTCGGCCTGCTGGCGGTCGGCTGTGCGAAGCCGGTGGCTGAGACGGCGCCCGTCGTCGCGGCCACGCCAGAAGTTGTGTCCACCGCCGCGCCGTTACCAGCCTTGACCGGGACAGAAGCGTTCAAAGTGTTCGTTTCGGGAACCGAGATCGGCCACCTGAATGTCGACCATTCCGGCGGTGTGACCAAGGTGGACTTTGAGTACCGCAACAATGGTCGCGGCCCGACCCTTCTCGAGACGGTAACGCTGGACTCGTCCGGACTGCCGGTGGACTGGGATATCACCGGCGCGACGACGTTTGGGAACAAGGTAGAGGAGTCCTTCTCACAGGATGGCCTTCAGGCGAGGTGGACAGATGCGACCGGCAGCGATTCCCGCACGCTTGATTCGGCGACGCTCTACGTGGCCCAGAATGCCAGCCCTTACGCCCTGTGGCTTTATGCCCGGATACTGATGGCAGATGCCGATCAATCCGTTGGTGTTTTGCCTGGCGGTACACTTCAGCTTGAAAAGATGGAGGACCTGACCGTCGCCGGGCCGGAAGGAGATGTGGCGATCAGCGCTTACGCACTGTCCGGGATCGAGTTGAACCCGACTTACATTCTGATGGATTCGAGTGATGCGTTTGTGGGCGTTATTTCGCCGCGCTTTGCCATCTTGCGGGACGGTCTGGAAGCGCATGATGAAATGCTGCGCGCCCGGTCGGTCGAGTATTCCGCCAAGCGGTTTGAGAATATCCAGGCTGAAACGGCGCACAATTACGACGCGCCCGTCCGCATCGCGGATGTCCGCGTGTTCGACCCGGAGACGCTGGCCCTGACGGATCCGGTCTCGGTCATGTTCGAAGGCAATCGGATCCGGTCGATCGACGCCCCGGATACGCGCTTAGAAGGCGAAGTGCTGATTGATGGAGATGGCGGCACGCTGGTGGCGGGCCTTTATGAAATGCACGGGCATCTCGGTCAGAATAGCGCGCTGCTCAACATCGCTGCGGGGGTGACGTCCGTCCGGGACATGGGCAACAACAACGACGTGCTCAGTGAGCTGAATGAAAACATACAGTCCGGGCGTCTCGCCGGTCCGCGTATCATCCGCAGCGGGTTCATCGAAGGAAAGAGCCCGTTCAGCTCCAACAATGGGACTCTCGTATCGAGTGAGGAGGAGGCGCTCGAAGCCGTTCGCAAATATGGCGGTGGAGAATTCCATCAGATCAAGATCTACAATTCCATGAAAGGCGAATGGGTGCCGGCCATGGTTGCAGAAGCACGACGCCTCGGCTTGAAAGTGGCCGGGCATGTGCCGGCTTTCTCCAATGCCGACCAGATGATTGCTGCAGGCTATGACGAGATGACCCATATCAATCAGGTCATGCTGGGCTGGGTGCTGGATGAGGGAGAAGACACACGCACCCTGTTGCGCCTGACCGCGTTGAAGCGTCTCCCATCCCTGGAGATCAGTGATCCAAAGGTACAGGCAACGATCAATGCCATGGCGGAGCATGAAACCGCGATTGATCCGACCCTCGCCATCCATGAAGCTCTGCTCAGGTCTCGCAATGGCCAGCTCCGGGCGGGTGTGGTCGACTATATCGATCACATGCCGGTTGGCGTGCAGCGTTCGGCCAAGACAGCATGGGCCGATATTTCCTCTCCCGAGGATGACGCGGCCTACTGGCAGGCCTTCGACAAGATCATCGAAACGGTCACCGCGATGCATGAGGCGGGCATCCTGCTCGTTCCGGGAACGGATATGGGCGGATCCTTCGTCTATCACCGCGAACTTGAGCTTTATCAGCAGGTCGGCATGACAGCGCCTGAAATCCTCGCCTGGGCCAGCCAAGGTATGGCCGAATATGTGGGACAGTCGGACGAGCTTGGGTCTATCGCGCCCGGCAAGCTGGCCGATTTCTTTCTTGTTCCAGGTGACCCAACAGCGGACCTGAAAGCGATCAAGACCATCTCCATGGTTGTGAAGGATGGCACGGTCTATTTCCCGAGCGAAATATATCCTTCATTCGGAATCGAGCCCTTCGCAGCGGCGCCGACTTTGACCGAATAGGCGGGGGATTCCGCCTTGCGCAGATGCGCGGCTCAGGCTTGGTTGACAGTAGCAGTGGAGGTTTCTACAGGCGCGATCGGAACACACTTTTCTGCATCGGGTTAGCCTGAAGACGGCTCGCCCTCCCTGAAATCCCAGCACGCCCTGGAGGCTGGAATGTTCAAGTCTATCTCCGCCATCGCTGCCCTGCTGTTTGCTGCTGCCATCCTCTATGCCGGCAATGGCTTGCAGAGCACGCTCCTGTCTGTGCGCGGCGACCTGGAAGGCTTCCCGACCGCAATCATCGGTCTTCTGGCCTCAGCCTATTATGCCGGCTTCATCCTCGGTTGCCGCTTCGTGCCTGGCATGATCAAAGGCGTAGGGCATATCCGGGCCTTTGTGGCACTCGCCTCGATCGCGTCGTCCAGTGCGCTGGCGCATATCCTGTTCGTCGATGCCACGCCATGGGCCGTTTTGCGCTTCATTACAGGCTTCAGCTTTGCGGGGCTGACCATGGTGCTGGAAAGCTGGATCAATGAGCGCGCGACGAACGAGAACCGCGGCAAGGTGCTGTCAGTCTATCGCATTGTCGATCTTGGCGCCGTGACCATCGGCAACGGCCTGCTCGCGATTGCCCCGCCTTCGGGCTTCCAGCTGTTCGTTCTGGTTTCCATCCTGATCTCCATCGCGCTCGTCCCGGTGGCGCTGACGCGCTCGGATTCGCCTGCACCGCTGGAGACGGCGAAGCTCGACATTGTTCAGCTTTATCGCGTCTCGCCCGTCGGCGCCGTCGGTGCAGCTGCCGCCGGACTCGCCAATGCCGCTTTCTGGGGCATGGCACCGGTCTATGTTCAGGAAATCGGGTATGGCTCGGCCATGATCGCAGCCTTCATGAGTGCCGCGATCATCGGAGCAGGCTTGTTCCAGTTCCCCATGGGCTCGCTCTCTGACAAGGTAGACCGGCGTTTCGTGATCGTGGGCAGCTCGCTGCTCGGCGCAGGGGCTTCGGCATTGTTGGCAAGCTTTGCTGGCCTGTCCCAAAACGCCTTGCTTGGCTTCAGCTTCCTGTTTGGCGCTTTCATCATACCCGTCTTCGGCATTTGCGCTGCGCATGCCAATGACCATTCCGCGCTCGGCAAGGCCGTCGCCACGAGTGGCGGCCTGCTCCTGCTCTATGGGGTTGGATCGGTGATCGGCGCTCTGGTCGGCGCTCTCGTGATGAGCGCATTTCATCCGGCCGCACTGTTCTGGTATATCTCGGGTGTCTATCTCGTTTTGGCCGTGTTCAGTCTTCTGCGCATAGGCATCAACCGCCCAAGCATCGTCGGCAAGAAAACTCGCTTCATTCCGATGGCAAAAAGCCCGCTAACGCGCGTCTATCGTAAGCGTGCGAAGCCCCAGCCCAAAGCCTAGGCCAGCCCCGGCCGCCACGCATCGCGCAGATGAACGGGCAGGCGACTCGGCGCGATGGCAATGATGTCGTATCGCCAGCCATGGTCTGAATAGCGGGGATGCTTGGCCATCCAATGGTCGGCCGCGCGGGAAATTCGATTCCAGGCATGAAGTGTCACGGCGCCGAGCGCTGCGTTTGCTCGCCGACGTGCCTTTACTTCGACAAAAGCAACTATGCCGGATTTCTCCGCAATCAGATCAATCTCGCCAACCGGCGTGCGCACGCGTTGCGCGAGGATGCGATAGCCCTTGAAGCGGAGGTACAAGGCGGCAAGTGTCTCGCCCGCGCGGCCACGTTTTTCGGCAGCCGTGCGCTTGGCGCTGGGGGCGCGCCCTTTAGCCATCGGCTTTCAGTTGCAGCGCCCGCTGGTAAACGTCGCGCTTCGGCAGACCCAGCGCTTCGGCCACGGCATTGGCTGCGGCCTTGGTCGGCTGGCCATCCAGTGCGTCGCGCAGGGCCGCATCGAGGCGTTGGGGCGTGACTTCATGTTCGCCCGGCGGGCCGACCAGCAATACAATTTCGCCACGTGGCGGGCCGGACTCGGCATAATGCGTGGCCAAATCAGCAAGCGTGCCTCGGCGGGTTTCCTCGAACATCTTGGTCAATTCCCGCGTCACCGCCGCGTCACGGTCCCCCAGCACAGATGCAAGGTCTGCAAGCGCATCGGCAAGGCGCGGCCCACTCTCATAGAAGATCAGCGTTCCCGGCACGGCTTTCAGCGCTTCGGCGGCTGATTTGCGCGCACCGGATTTTGGCGGCAGGAAGCCTGCGAAAAGGAATTTGTCACTTGGCAGGCCGCTGGCGACCAATCCCGCCAGCATGGCCGAGGCGCCCGGAATGGGGATGACCTTTACGCCAGCCTCCAGCGCCTCGTGCGCCAGTTTCCAGCCCGGATCGGAAACAAGCGGCGTGCCAGCGTCGGAAATCAGCGCGATCTTCGCGCCGCCTTGAAGTGCCCGTATCAGGCCCGGTCTCCGTTCCGCCCCATTATGGTCATGATAGGGGCTGAGGCGAGCCTTAAGGCCATAGGCAGACATCAGCTTTCCAGCGACGCGTGTGTCCTCTGCCAGCACTTCATCGGCAGCGGTCAGCACGTCCAGCGCGCGCAGGGTGATGTCGCGCAGATTACCGATCGGGGTGGAAACCACATACAGGCCCGGATCCAGAGATACAGCCGGTTGCCCCTTGGGGAGACCGCGCCTAGAGTCGCCAGCGGCGGGAATCGCCCCGGAGTCAGAAGGATCAGGAGATGACATTGCTTCAACCATTGCTCAGGAAGCTTCCCGCGCCAAGTCTTCTGTTGGCATCGCTGCTTCTGGCCACCGCCTGTGCCACAGCGCCTGCTCGCCAGCCAGTGCCCATCGGCACCGGACAGCCCCGCGAGGAGCCTGTTACGGGCGTGCCGCGCGACTTGGGCGACATACCGGGCGAAGAAATCGAAATTGGCGACATGGAAGATTTGGGCGACGCAACGCGCGGCCGAGGCGACCGTGGCTTGACCCCACCCTTCATGCAGGGACGTGAGATCAAGCGGGCCGCCGTGCTGCTGCCCTTTTCTCATCCGAACGCCAATGTCCGCGCCGAGGCGGAAAGCATGTTGGCAGGGATCGAACTTGCCCTGTTTGAATATGCCGACAAGGATTTCCTGATTATCCCGAAGGATACCGCCGGCAAGACCTCCGTGGCCGAGGCCCGCACGGACGAAGCCTTTGAAGACAAGGTAGATGTAATCCTTGGCCCGCTCTTTGGCGCAAACGTGAAAACCGTGCGGGAAATGGCGCGCGAGGAAGATATTCCCGTCATTGCCTTCTCCAATGACCGGTCTGCGGCTGGTGGCGGAGCCTATCTCGCTTCCATTTCGCCGGACGAGGAAGTCCGCCGCGTCATGGAATACGTGGCCGCGCGCGGCGTGGACACGTTTGTTTTCCTTGGCCCACGTTCGGATTACGGGCGTCAGGTTGAGGCCGCGATGCGGTTTGAAGCCTCCCGGCTTGGCGCCGTCATGGCCGCCTCAGCCTTCTATGGCGAGGATAGTGGAGCAGGCGCCGAAGCGCGCCAGATCGCCAGCGTTCTCAAATCCGAACTGGCCGGCCGTCCCGGCCGCGTGGCTGTGATGATCCCTGAACGAGGCGTCAAATTGCTCTCGGTAGCACCGTTGCTGCCTTACAACGGCGTCGATATGCGCCAAGTGAAGCTGATCGGCACCTCTTATTGGGACGATTCCAGCATCTGGCGCGAACCGACCCTGCGCGGCGGCTATTATGCTGCCACAGACCCCGGCAACAAGAGCGCCTTCACCGAAGCCTATCGTCGGATCTATGGCCGCGCGCCAACCGATCTGGCTGCACTGGCCTATGATGCAGCCGCATTGACCGTTCGCCTCGCCGCAGATGACAGTCTGACCTATGGCGGCGTGACCGATCCGGACGGCTTTTTCGGAGTAAATGGCCTGTTCCGCTTCCGCATTGACGGCACGTCCGAGCGCGGCTTGGCGGTCATGCAGATCCAGCCCGGTGGCCCTGAACTCGTCGAAGGGGGCGTTCAGTCCTTCCCCACTGGCCAGACCGGCCCAAGCTGAGCCTGATCATTACGTGGCGCGACCTGTGACATTCCCTTGCACCGGCCGGTCACGTCCCCCACATGTGCGGCTGATCTGAGACAATTCTGGAAGACGATAGCCATTCCATGAGCAAGCGCGACTATTACGAGATTTTGGGCGTATCCAAGGATGCGGACGAGAAGCAACTCAAGTCCGCCTACCGCAAGCTGGCGATGAAGTATCATCCGGACCAGAATGCCGGGAATCCTGAAGCCGAAGAGAAATTCAAGGAAGTGGGCGAAGCCTATGCGGTCCTGAGCGATGCTCAGAAGCGTGGTGCCTATGACCGGTTTGGCCATGCCGCCTTTGAAAATGGCGGTGGGGGCGGGGGCAACCCGTTCGGCCAGGGCGGCAATCCGGACGATATCTTCTCTGACCTGTTCAGCCAGGTTTTCGGCGCAGGTGGCTTTGGCGGTGGACGTCGCCGTGGCGGGCCACAGCGCGGTGCAGATTTGCGCTATGATCTGGAAATCACTCTGGCTGAAGCGTGGGCCGGCAAGGAAGAAACCATTCACGTGCCCCAGGCCGTGCCATGTACAGGCTGTGACGGCTCCGGCGCAGCGCCCGGCACCAAGCCGGAAACCTGCGAGACCTGTGACGGCCATGGCCGCGTGCGCGCCCAGCAAGGCTTCTTCACGATGGAGCGCACCTGTGTGCGGTGTTCCGGCAAGGGAAAGATCATCAAGAAGCCCTGTAAGGAATGTGGCGGCGCAGGGCAGGTTCGCGAGGAGCGCAAGCTCCAAGTGAAAATCCCGGCAGGCGTCGAAAGCGGTATGCGCATCCGCCTGTCCGGTGAAGGTGAGCCTGGCGATCAGGGCGGGCCGAGCGGCGACCTCTACATCTTCGTCGATGTCGTCGAGCATGACATCTTCGAACGCGACGGCCCGAACCTCTATTGCCGCGCGCCCGTGCCGATGGCGACGGCTGCACTTGGCGGCGAAATCGAAATCCCGACCATTGATGGCGGCCGTGCCCGCGTCGTGGTGCCGGAAGGCGCCCAGACCGGCCGCAAACTGCGTCTGCGTGGCAAGGGCATGCCCTCGGTGCGCCAGTCAGGCCATACCGGCGACCTGTTCGTGGAAATGTTCGTGGAAACCCCGCGCAACATGACCGCCCGCCAGAAAGAACTGCTGCGCGAATTCTGCGACTGCACCGGCGCCGATTGCCACCCGGAAAGCGAAGGCTTCCTCGGCCGCATCAAACGCTTCTGGAGCGGCGACGCCGACGAGCACCGCCCGAATTAGCGGCAGCCTTCCGCCCAGTTCAGCACCGTGTCGATCAGCGCATCTCGTGACCACGAGAACGAATGATCGCCCGACAGGATTGCACTGGTTGCATCGACACCCGGCTCTGCTTCGTAGGCCGCGATCAGCGGCTTGATGATGGCGTCCAACGGCACGGCTTCATCCTTGTCTGCTCCAACAATCAGCACCGACCGCCCGGCATAATTTGGCGTATAAGTGAGAGCATCAAAAGCCTCGCGATTGTCGATCAGTTCGCTGACCATGCGCGTGCCATCTGTGCCCGCCAGCATCTGCAGGGAATCGCCATAGGCGATAAAGCCCGCTTTCCTGTCCGGATCTGCCGCGAGAACATTCGCCACGACACCGAAATTCGCAGGAGCCAGCCCAGCGGTGCAGGCAATGGTTTCATCCTTCGCGCCCGCGGCGAGGGCTGCGAAGCCGCCCATGGAGTGCCCGATCAGGATCAGCTTGTCCGGATTGGTGCGATAGGTCTCCGCATTGGCTCGCAGGAAGGCCGTCGCGGCGGCCACATCTTCGATCACATGCGTGAATGAGAATGTTCCCTCGCTGCCCCATGCGCCGCGATAGTGAAAGAACAAGACGTTGAAGCCGTCCGCGCGCAGGTCCTGCGCCAAGTCGAGATTTTTCTCGTTGCCGGGAAACCCATGCAGCAACAGAACGGTGGGGTGGGGGCCGGGGCCTTCAGCGAGATAGATCAGCCCGTTGAGCCGCTTCCCATGGCTCTGAAAATTCAGCTCGTTCAGTGCTGGCGGAAACTCGGTATCGTATGTCGGCGAAGTTTCAGTTGCCTCTTTCAGATTGGTGCAGCCAGACATGAGCGCGAGCGCTGCGGCGATCAGAAACAAATTTCTCATAGTGTTCTCCCCTCCAACTACCCTATCTGAAATCTGCCTCAGCCCAAACATGCTGGCGCGGGAACCGTCTCGACAGATGGATCGTTGATCCGGGTATTCACCTGAGAGACACGCCATGCCCTTCAGTTCAGACCCGGAGACGCTCTCCCGCGAAGGCGTGACGGCAGAGGCCATTGGCCTTGTCCGGTCAGACCCATCCAAGCCCGGCTGGACGCGGCGGCGGTGCGGCACAGGCTTTACCTACAAGGACGACAGGGGCCAGACCCTGAAGGGTACGCGGGCCGAACGATGCCGCGCGCTGGTCCTGCCGCCGGCCTGGGACGAGATATGGATCTGTCCCCATCCACGCGGTCACATCCAGGCCACCGGACGCGACGAAGCGGGGCGACTGCAGTATCGCTATCACCCCACATGGTCGGCCGCGCGCAACTCGGCCAAGTTTGACGACCTGATCGCCTTTGGGCATGCCTTGCCTGAACTGCGCCGCCGCGTGCGTCATGATCTCACTTACTCGGATTGTCCGCGCGCGTTGCGCCTCGCCGCCATTGTACGCCTGCTGGACCGGGGCGCGCTGCGCATCGGCCGGTCGGGCCGCAAGACTTATGGCGCGGTCAGCCTGCGCAAGTCGCATGTCCAGATCGATGGCCACAAGATCGTTTGCGCCTACAAGGGCAAGGGCGGCACGCCGCGCCGCGTCATTGTGAAAGATAAATTGTTGGCGAAGACCCTGGATGGTCTGATGGCCGAGCGCGGCGCGTTCCTCTTCCGCTCGCGCAAGGTCCGGCCCGCGGCGCAAGATGTAAACGCGTACATCCAGGAAACACTGGGCCTGTCCTTTACCGCCAAGGATTTCAGGACATGGAAGGGCAGCGTTGCCGCGGTCGATGCCCTGACCAAGGCAGAGGACATCACCATCAAGGCGATCACCCAGGCCGCGGCCAACGTACTCGGCAACACACCTGCAATCGCCAAATCGTCCTATATCCATCCCGTTCTGCTTGATCTGGCCCGCGATAAATGCCGCCCGCATCAGGTTTGCGACGAGGCAGAGTCTCTTGCCGGGGAAGACCTGTTGCTCGCCGTGCTGGAGGCCGTGCAGCCCTTGGCCTGACAAAGGCTGCGCGCTGCAATTGCCCTGATGGGACAAGCCTCTATGGTGACGGCGAAGGCGGCTGGAGCAGGGGGCAGATTTGGATATTTCACATCTTGATTGGGACAGGCGGCGCTGGGTACGCGAGGCGGTGCAGCGCATCAATGCGGATTTCAATCGCTCGGCTGACACTCATTTGATCAAGGTGGATCTGCCCGGATTTCCGGAACAGACGCTCTATCTGAAGGATGAGTCCACGCATCCGACCGGCAGTCTGAAACACAGGCTTGCGCGCTCGCTCTACCTGTTCGCCCTCTGCAATGGATGGATCGGGCCAGACACGGTTATCGTGGAAAGCTCGTCCGGCTCCACCGCCGTCTCGGAGGCCTATTTTGCGCGCTTGCTGGGCCTGCGTTTCATCGCGGTGGTTCAAGAAGGCGTCTCGCGCAGCAAGATCGACCAGATCGCCTTCTATGGCGGCGAGACCCGCGCCGTGCCGCCTGCGGACATCTATGCCGAGGCGCAGCGCATCACGACTGAACTTGGCGGCCACTATATGGACCAGTTCACGTATGCCGAGCGGGTTACTGACTGGCGTGGCAACAACAACATTGCCGAAAGCCTGTTCTCGCAATTGTCGATGGAGGCCCATGCCCTGCCGGACTGGGTGGTGATGAGCGCTGGTACGGGCGGCACATCGGCCACGATCGGCCGGTTTATCCGCTATCGCTGTGACATCGCCGCGAAGACGTCGCTCTGCGTCGCGGACCCGGAAAACTCGGTCTTTTATGATCATTATGAAACGGGCGACCCGGATATCCGTATCGGGACGAAGTCTCGTATTGAAGGTATTGGTCGCCCGCGCGTGGAAGCTTCATTCCAGCCAGACGTGATAGACCGGATGATGCGCGTGCCGGATGCAGCATCCATCGCCACGATCCACTGGCTGCAGGATATTCTTGGCCGGCGCTGTGGCGGATCGACCGGCACCAATGTATGGGCAGCACTAACCTTGTTGCGCGAAATGCGCGCCGCCGGACAAGCGGGCAGCGTCGCGACCCTCATTTGCGATGGGGGCGAGCGCTATCTTGACACCTATTATGATGATGCCTGGATCGCCTCTCAGGGGTTGGACCTCACGCCATACCTCGTCAGCCTGCAAGAATTCACGCGAGACTGATCGCTCCATCGCATGAGCAACATGACGCCGCTTCGCATTTCCAACCGAGAGGCTCGCCGGCTTTGGTTATGGACCAATGGGCTCGCCGAAACGCCGACCGGAAAGCTCGATGTGATGGGCATGCTCCACGCCCTTGGCTTCGTGCAGATTGATACAATTCGCAATGTGACCCGTGCCCATCACCACATTCTGTGGAGCCGAAACCAGAACTATCGCGAAGAGATGCTTTGGCCGCTTTTGGGTAGAGATCGTCAGATATTTGAACATTTCACCCATGATGCCTCGCTCATTCCCATGGCGTATCTGCCATACTGGCAGCGGCAATTTCGTCGCCTCGGTGCCAAAGTGGCCCGGCATGAATGGTTCCAGTCCGGCCTAGCGCAAGAACAGATTGCCCAGATCCGCGCCCGGATCGAAGCTGAAGGCGCATTGTCGACGCACGCCTTCGACACCAAGGCCACCAGTCGCGAAATGTGGGCCCGGCCACCGCACAAGAGAGCACTCGACCAGATGTGGTATGCGGGAGACCTCGCCACCTGTTACCGACAGAATTTCGTCAAATACTACAATCTTCCAGATCGTGTTTTTCCTGCCCATCTTCGCGATGGGCCGCCGGATCACGAGCAGATAGACTGGCTCTGCCAGAACGCGATCGATCGGCTTAGCTTTGGCACAACCGGCGAAATCCAGCGCTTCTGGGAAGCGATGAGTTCGGCAGAGGCAAAGTCATGGGTGATGAGCGCCAAGCATCTGGTTCCGGTCGAGATCGAGTGCTCGAACCGGCGAACGGTTCTAGCCTATGCAACTCCCGACATCGAAACCCGCTTGGCGACGGCTCCGGCGCCGACAAGCCGCCTGCGTATCCTCAATCCATTTGATCCGGCGGTGCGAGATCGAAACCGCCTCGAACGGCTCTTTGGATTTGATTATCGCAATGAAATGTTCGTTCCCGCCGCCAAGCGGCGCTGGGGGTACTATGTCTACCCGCTTCTCGAAGGGGACCGTTTCACGGGGCGTATCGAAATCAAGGCAGATCGGGCGAAGGGGTGGATGAGCGTGACCGGCTTTTGGCCCGAGCCGAACGTCAAATGGACCCCGGCTCGCCACGATAAACTGAACGCCGAGCTTACCCGATTTGCCCGCCTCGCCGGGATCGGGGACGTCAGATGGGCCATCTGAAGAAACCTGAATCCCACATCCCGCCAAGTGGTCACATCCGGCCGAACGGTAAAGGGCCTGTGATCGTGATCTGCTCTCTTTGAAATGTTGTCACACTTTGTCAGCATAGTCTAAAGAAGCAGCGACCAACCGCCCGAATAGCGAGTTCATCATGAGCATTACGATCTATCACAATGCAGACTGCGGCACGTCTCGCAATGTGCTTGAAATTATCCGCCAAAGCGGCGTTGAGCCGGATGTCGTCCAATACCTTCAGCGCGGTTGGACGCGGGAATTGCTGGCGGGTTTGCTGGCCGCAGCGGGCCTGACACCGCGTGAAGCTTTGCGCACGTCCAAGAGCCCGGCCGAGGAGCTTGGTCTGACGGATCCGACGGTGGATGATTCCATACTTTTCGAAGCCATGCTGAAACATCCGATTCTCGTGAACCGACCAATTGTTGTTACCAAAAAAGGGACGGCGCTGTGCCGTCCCTCTGAGAAAGTATTCGATCTGTTGGACAACCCGCCTGCCAGCTTCACAAAGGAAGACGGCGAGACGATCCAGTCCGGTCAGGTTTGAACCTAGGCCATTTCGGTTTCGGCCTTTGCCTGTTCCAGCCAGACACGTGCGTCGGCTTCATCGGCAAGCTCATAGACTTTCAACTCGGTGTCGGGCAGGGCCACCGCCTGCATCTTCGCCGACTGGCGTACCCATGCCTGGTCGGTGAGAACAGCGACCTTGCCAAAGCGTTTCTGTAGGGCAAAGAACTCCGCCTTGCGTGACCAGTCGCTGGCGACATTGTGGAGCGTGCCCAGATCCATATGCTGCAATCGCACCAGCAGGCTGCCGGGATCCTCCGCGTCAGTCTGCTCCATGATTTCATCAACAGCTTCCGGCATGGTGTCGGGGTTCAGTTCGCCCTGCGCGTCGATGGTGGTGAGGTGATTGGTTTCAGCTTGGATTGTATAAGGCATGAGTCTCCTGATGGGGTTGCTTCTTCATAAGCAACGCCTTGAGGAGGGGAGCGTTCCCGACCAATTACATATCGGTGGAAGCGCGAAAAAAAGCCCGGCCCAGGCAAGCCTGGACCGGGAGAGGATTGAACAGATTGTGAGTAAGTTTCTGGGAGGAAGTTTAAATCCGTTCAATGATGATTGCCGGAGCCATGCCGCCAGCCGCGCACATGGTGACCAGGCCATAGCGACCGCCAGAACGTTCGAGCTCGTCCAGCGCGGTGCCGATCAGGATGGAGCCAGTGGCACCAATCGGGTGGCCGAGCGCCATAGCGCCGCCATTGATGTTCACTTTTTCCCGGTCCAGCTTGAGATCGCGGATGAACTTTTCGGCCACGACCGAGAAGGCTTCGTTGATTTCGTAAACGTCGATATCGTCTGTGGTCAGGCCGGCTTTTTCCAGCACTTTCTTCGCTGCCGGAACCGGCGCGTTCAGCATCAGGGTTGGATCGTCGCCCATGTTTGCCGTGGCTACGATGCGGGCACGTGGCTTCAGGCCGTTCTTGTCGGCATATTCTTTCGACGTGACGAGGATTGCGGCTGCGCCGTCCACAACACCTGAAGAGTTACCGGCATGATGGACATGGTTCATCTTGCCTTCGAGTTGTGGGTATTTCTTAGTGACCATCGCGCCATAGGTGTTTCCCTGGTCATCGACCGGGATTTCCATGAACATGTTGAAGACGGTTTTCAGGCCGGAGAGGCTTTCCATCGTCGTGCTGGGGCGCGGGAACTCGTCCTTGTCCAGCGCCAGTGTGCCGTCGCGATTGTAGACAGGGATCAGGGACTTGTCGAAACGGCCTTCATCCATGGCGCGTTTGGCGCGCTGCTGGGAGGTCACGGCCAGCTGGTCAACGGCTTCGCGGTCGATGCCTTCCAACGTGGCGATCGCATCTGCGCAGACGCCTTGCTGGGACTGCGGGTGCATCTCGCGCAAGTGAAGGTTGCCGGCATCCATCATTGGTGGATTTTTTGGATCAGCCGTCGATGCGGTGTAGCTCATCATCTCACAGCCGCCCGCGATAACGCAGTCTTCCATACCGGACATGATCTGCGCAGCAGCAAGGGAAACGGTGGTAATGCCAGAGCCGCAGAAGCGGTCCAGCGTAACGCCGGAGGCTTTCACGTCGAAGCCGGCATCGAGGGCCGCCATACGACCCATATCGGCGCCTTGCGCGCCGCGCTGGCTGGATGTGCCCCAGATGACATCATCTACGGTGGCCGTATCAAGATTGTTGCGGTCGCGGATCGCGCTCAGCACGGTTGCGCCCAGATGCTGCGGATGCAGGTGCGCGAGCGACCCTTTTCCAACCTTGCCAATGCCTCGCGGCGTGCGCACGGCGTCAATAATATAGGCCTCAGCCATCTGGTCTCTCCCTTGGGTTTATTATTTTCCCAAGTTTACGCGCACGTAAGCGTAAATCCAGCCGTGACGTCGGGTTATGCAGGTCAACTGTTTTTGGGGCTGTTCGGAACGGTCCAGTTTGTATTTCATTAACTATCGGGTAATCGGGAACAAACGGGGAGATCTGCATGGCCGACGACGCGAACGACCTGTCACAGGATGACATCGCCTATTTCGCGAACCGCCCGTCACCCGAATACGACGAAGTGGTATTGCAGGCCGACTATGCCGCGCGCGCCGCAATCAGCTTCTATCGGTTTCGCCAGCTTGGCGGCGGTCGCAATGGCACGACGCCCGAAACCAAAATGAAATTCGGCAAATCGACAGGGCGGGGCATTCATTATGTCTCCGACCATCCGCAGGTCCGCATTTTGAACTTGTCGGTTATCGCATTGCTCATCCTGTTTGAAAGCGCGGCCAATGCGTACTTCTTTGCGCAGCAAAGCGAGTTCGGCATCTCCGGCGGCATCTTCCAGGCTGCGGCGGTCTCGCTCGCCAATGTCGCCACCAGCTATTTCATCATCGGTTTCTGGGGCCTGCGCCATGCCTCGATCGGACTGGATCCAAACAAGAAATTCTGGGAGTTCGACGCCCGCAATGTGACCAAATGGTTTGGCGTGCTGGCTGTGGCGCTTGGGATCGTCATTGTGCTGCTGGTTAATCTGTCAGCTGCGCACTATCGCAATCTGCTCGATCTCAAGGCCACGCTTGGAGATACGCCAGGCGCTTTCGATGCCTTCAATCAACATACGTCTACGTTCCCACGGTTCTTCATCGATTCAGATATTTGCCAATCCATCCTGCAATCGCCCATGGGCGAGTCCATTGGCAGCGCCGCGACGAATGCCATGTGTCGGCCGTTTGCTTTGCATTCCCTGGATGCGATGGTCCTGTTTGCCCTTGGCCTTGCGATATCGGCCATCGCTGCCTTTGAGGGGCGCAAGGCGGATGCGTCCTTCCCCGGTTTCAGCGATGCTGCCCGTGGCATCGAGCGCTCTCGCAGAGACCTTCAGGATGCGCTGGACGACTACTATGACAGCTATGAAGACGCGCTCGAGGATGCCGAGAAGGATTTTGGCAAGCTGAGCCCGAAGCAGAAGGTGGGGCTCCGTAGAGCGATGGATGCGCGGGTGTCGCCCTTCCGCCGCCTGCTTGAGACAGACCCTGACATCATGCGTGATGAATTCGACGTGCCGGAAGAGGTTGTCGAGCATATTTCCGGCAAGAAACCAAAAATCATGCCGCGCGCGGAGAATGACGCATGAGCCGCAGGCGCAGACAACGCCAGCGCCGGATGGCCTATATCAATTTCGCGATAATCGCCCTGCTGATCGCCGGCGGCGTGGCGGCGTTCCAGTTCCTCAAGCCCGTCCCCTATGACGAGCAAACGCTCTGTCTGCTGAGCGACAAGTTGCCGCCGCACACCGCCATTATTCTCGACAAGACGGATGAGTATGACGAAAGCCAGGCCGATCTCATTGCCGACCTGATCCGCCGATCGCGCGACCGGCTCGAAGTGGGCGAGCGCCTGTCCATGTTCGAACTTGACGCTGAAGGCCAGTTCGATCCACGCGGCGAATTCTCGCTGTGCAATCCGGGCCGGGGCGGGCAGGTGAACCCGCTCTTCCGCAATCCCCGGATGATCGAGGAGCGCTACGCGACCCTTTTCGAAACACCGATGGATGCGGTGATCGATGATCTCGTCGTACCAAAGGAAGCCCCCTCCAGCCCGATCCTCGAAGCAATGGCACGGCTCGGCCAGACGGAGAACTTCTCACCCGACGCGCCCGCCCGCCGGATCGTCATCGTGTCCGATATGCTCCAGAATTCCGATCTGTTCTCAGCCTATGGCGGCGGAGGCACGCTTCCCGCCAACATGCCGCGCGCGCGTGATGTGGCTGAGGCGGTCGAGCGCCGCTATGGGCGGTCCCTATCCGGCGTAGACCTGGAGATTCGGTTGATTCCGCGCGGACGCTATACCGACATGCAACGCGGCGCGTTGAAGGAATACTGGAACGAGGTCTTTTCCGAATTGGGCCTGCAGGCCGACTGGCGAGACCTGTAGCGCCCACGGCCATTCTTCCCTGCATTTTGTCCGCACGCCCGCTTGTGGCATAATGCGGGAAAAGGATGCATCCATGGGAGGATTGCCAACAACCCGGACCGACGAGCCTCGTCTCGTTCAGCACGCTGTTTTGCTCAGCCTGTTGCTCGGCCTCTTGTTGTTTCTTGCACCGCCAGCCTGGTCGAATACCAATGATCAGCAAATCATCCCGTTCGAGATGGATTCCCAAGACCGGTTGATGGCCGAAATCTCATTTGAAAACGGGTCAACCGCTACGGCGCTTATCGATACGGCCGCCACTTTGCCGATGATTGGCGGGGCCACAGCGCGCTCGGCCAATGTCGGGGTGATCGAGGGCCAGGAGCAATTTGTCGAGATACTTGGCCTTGGCGGCAAGGAAACGTTCCCCTTGATCGATTTGCCAAGTCTAAGGACAGGCTCGATTGCCCTGAGCCAGGTGCCTGCCGCCCTTGATAGCAAGATCGCCGTCAGCGGCGTGCGCAATGTACTGCCCATCAGTGCACTGACGGGCAATGTCGTGGATTTCGATTTCGACCAGGGACATGTGACCGCCTATGATCGGCGCCCGGCCGGGCGAATGCGAGAAGTCCTCTGCAAACGGCCCCTCGTTGTTCGCAACGGACTCTATTTCGTGCAGGTTACGATCAATGGCCGGCGGGGGCTCGCCCTCATAGATACAGGTTCGACCATTACTTACATGAATTCGAAATTTGCGAGCCATGCCGGTACCAAAGTCAATGAGGATGAAACTAAGCGCCTGCTTGGGATAACCGGCGACGACTACAATATGCACGTTGCCCACGTTTCCCGTTTTGAACTGGATGACGTCGACATGACGGGGTTCAACATGATCGTATCAGACCCCGCCCTGTTCGAACATCTGGGCATGGCTGACGAACCGCTCATGATCCTTGGTATGGACTTTCTGTCACAATTCCGTGTACAGATAGATCGCGAGAATAATCTGCTCTATTTGCGAATTCGTCATAGCACAGCCAAGAAATGCCTGGTCTGCATGGAAGTGCAGTCCTATCGCAGGCGGTAATGTACCCCTAGCCGAACGCACCATAGGCATGCGTCACCGACAGGCTGATCCCGTGCAGAATCCGGTCGATGTCATCCAGCGGCGCAATGATATCCTTGTGAATGCGATCATACCCGTAGCCAGCTTGGCTCTTGGTATCATTTCCGGCCTCGGTCAGGGCTTTCAGCGGCGTATCCTGATCGCGGGAGTGCGGGAAGATCTCACGCAGCAATTCCACCGCTTCCTTGATCCGCAATTCCGCAACCATTTCGACCAGGTCGCGGCTGCTCGCATCATGACGCTCCGACAGGCGGGGCAGGCCGCCGACAATGGAGAAGGCTTTCATGATCAGCGCTTGGCGCACGGCATGCAGAACGTGCAGGTCCAATCTGCCCTCATGGCGTTCTTCCAGTGAAGGAGAGGTCTTGAGTTGGGCCAGAAGACGGTCAAACTTTCCAAGGTCCACGGACAAATAGTTCGCGATCTGGTTCATCGAAACGGACGTCTCATTGTTGCGCAGCGCGTAATAAACCCCGCGATAGGCATTCGCCTTGTCAGGGTCGGCCAGTTTCGAGTGTGCCACCCAGACGCCCGGATCATAAACGCGGGCATAGGCGCGAAGCGCGGGCAGGCTGGTCAAAAGCCGCGCGCGGGTCGCCAGCAGGATCAGGCCCTTCATGCGTGGGCTGTCATCAATCAGGTCAACCAGCCGCTCCATTTCGCGCTGCAGGGATGAGCCGATGCCAGCGGCCACATTCACTGGCATGCTGAGCTGTTGCAGCGTCGCATTGTGAGAGATCGCCCGCAGGGAGCGCGGGCCGACTGGTCCAGCGGCGCGGCGTTTCGGTCGCGAGCCCGCCTTTACCGTCAAGCCGCTGGAAAAGGCGCCCAGCAATCGACCATAGTCTGCATTGTCGAACAGGCGTTCCTGCCAGGCTCGCAGCGACCGGTAGAAATCCCAGACAAGGTCCGTGCGCGTATAGAATGGATCCTTGGTGCGGTCGGCCGGGTCAGACAGCGTGTGGCTGCACCAGGCGGCCATCGTCGTTTCGGCCAGCGCCGGGTTGGCGAAGTGAAGGAAGCCATCACCGCCCTGAAAACTGACCTCATGACGGAGCTGCAGGCCCCGTGCGCGGGCACCGCCACGGGTCCATGGTGTCAGCAGATGATCAAAGCGCTGCTCGAACGTACCCGGCCATGCGCCGCGGCCCATGCTTTCGCCATGCGTGTTGAAAATCAGGAGGTCGACATTTACGCCCTTGGCGGCCAGCGCCCGGGCGATCAGGTTGTGGATGCGCTCGATGGCCATGTCGGCGGCGACTTGTCCGATGAACCGTCCGGCATCGGAGAAACCCAGCTGGATCGAAAGATACCCGCGCTGTTGCACATAGGCGAGGAATTCCGGCTCTTCCAGCAAGCGTTCAATGAATCGCCCGCCCGTCTCCAATGCTTCAGGCGTTTCGAATAGCGGAGAGATATCGAGCTTGTCATCGACACCATATTGCCGCGCAAGGTACAGCGCGCCCATCACGGTGGCCGGATTCTCACTCTCGGCGATCAGGAAGCGGATGACCGAGCCGGAATCGATATGTTTCAGGATCTGTGCGCACATCATGAACTGACGTCGCGCCGTGGATTGTTCCAGGAACAGGTCGGCAAAGTTCACCTGAACCGGTTTGGACTTGCGGGCCTTTTGTGCCAGTTCAGCCAGGGCAAGACGACCAAGTTCCCGGTCTTCAGTCTGCAGGCCCAGATCGCGGTTGATCACCGTGCGCACCTGCGCTGCGTTCACCCGCAAGTGAATGCGCGCCGTGCCCAACTGCAGCGCTTCGACCTGCGCCCTGACCGCCATCAGGTCTGCAGCAAGGCTGTCTTCGGCTTCGGGAATGACGCTGTCCAGCACGTCGAGGATTTCAGACGCGTCCAGCACGTTTCGCTTGGAATGCTCGGTCAGCGCATTTGCTGCCGGCACCAGATTGTCCGGATCGGTCAGATCCGCCGCGAACAAGGCCGCATGGCGTGCGGTGTCTTCCGACGCGGTCTTCAGGCGCTGGGTCAGCTTGGCAATGGGGCCGATCTTCTGGCTGCCGCTGATGGATTCCAGCTGCGTTGCATAGCGATCGAGCTGGACCGCCTTTTCCGTCAGACGGAAGGTCAGCGATTGGGACCAGTGGATATCGGCGCGGCCATCAAGGTCATACCCGACCCAGCAGGCGAGCGTCGGAACGAAGATTTTCAGTGACCGCCATTCATCCGGGAAGGCCTTGCGTGAAAACGAAATCAGCACGGTTGCATAGGCCAGCTGCGCATTCGCCGCGTGAGCAATCGCGCCCTGCACTTCGTCATGCTCGCCCTGAAGGCTGATCTGCTGGTTCCATGCACGGGAATCGGCGCGGATCTGGCGCATCAGCATGTTGCGGCTGGTCTTTGTTGCGCTCACCACATGGTCGGCCAGCGCCGTGCGCAGATCTTTCGACAGGGCAAAGGTCGGGTGGCCAGTGAACACGATGCCGCCGGTCGCCTGTTCGACGCGCGCCTTGAATACGTCAAATCCTTGGGCGGCCAGTGTCTCCAATTCTTCGGTGAGGCTCGCCCAGGCATTCTTCGCCTTGCCGCCCGCATGCTGGGTGCGAAAGCGGTCCGCGCGCTCTTCAATCAGGTCCAGATGCACCTCGTCGGCCAGCTTCGACAGATCGGCCAGCTTGGCCTTTCCGGTTTCGAGGTCGCGGAACAGGGTCTGCGCCAGCGCGAAGACCGAATTGGTCAGAGGATCGATTTCAATCCGGGCGGCCTGTGTCCGCAGGAAGGATTGGGCGGTTTCGAGAGTCGTGGGGGATGTTGTCGTTGTCATGCCGCCAAAAAGACGGAAATTGACGTAAAGTCAAAGCTCTGCTGACGGCGACTGGAAATAAATCTGCGGATCGCCTCGCCGGACGCCTATCTGCGCCCGAAAAAGCGGATGACGCCGATCAGTCCCGCAATTGCCGAGCCAAGCCCGCCGAGCAACACAAACAGGGGATTGGCCTGGTCCGCGAAGGCGATGGCGCGATTGATTCCGGAGACCTGTACGGTCACCGTGTCCCGAAAAGTGCGCAGCGGCACGACGGCGTCCTCGTCAATGGCATATATCTCGAAGACGAGGTCATGGCTGCCGGCCGTTAACGGCAGCACCGACCAGCGCCAGACATTTTCGGTCAGCGGGGACAATGCCTGAACTTCCGGCGACATGGACACGATCTCGAAATTCGCGCCGCTGAGACGCGCTTCAACACGATCCGACACCAGCGCTTCGCCTTCGATCACATTGCCGCGGCCGGGCAGTGCGTCGACCGCGGTGTCATCGCCAGTGGAGTCGATGGCCAGCGTCACATCAAAAGCGCGCTTGTATTCGGCAGAACTGGGTGTTTCGTGCGCCACCGGTACGCTTTTCAGCGTTTCGACAAAGGATTCATTGGCCTGAGGCATCACATTCGCCGACCGGCTGGTCATTGGGGGCGCATCAAAGCCCGGCGAGGAGCCGACAGATTCCGGGAACACATCGCCACCCGGCAGATCCGCACCCAGACTGCGCGTGGGTCCTGCGGCAGGGGCGTCTCCCGGCGCTTCCATCATCATCTCTTCGCTTCGGAGGGGCTCCAGCTCAGCCAGTTCCTCTTCCAGCGCGGGCGGCATGGCCGTCTCTGCATAAGCCTCTTCGAAGGCCTCCTCGGTCGCCATCTCCTGAGGTGTGGCCGCTTCGACCATCTCGTCGCGTGGCGCATAGGTGTCCATCAGGACAGACCCGGCATAGCCCGCAGCCACGAGGCCACAGAGCAGAAGGATAATGGACAGCAGTCTCAGCATGGCGGTTCGCGCTCCGTCAGTTTTCCCCACAGCGTGGTTAATCCCTAGCAGAGCTTTATGACAGGGGGAAACGTTTACGGCTGCTTTCATAAAAGGCGACCGCGGCTGCGTTGGAGACGTTCAGGCTCTCCATTGCCGGGGCAATCGGGATGCGTGCGAGTTCGGCGCAGGCCTTGGCCACGGCGGGTCGAATGCCCGGGCCCTCGGCGCCAAGGACAATGGCGAGTTTCTGTGCCCCTTCGACCGCATCCGCGATCAGGCGTTTGCCTTCGCCAGCAAGGCCCACCGTATGGTATCCGGCCTCTCCCAGCTGCTCCAGTGCGCGGGCAATGTTCACAACGCGCGCCTCGCGAACGGTTTCGATCGCCCCCACAGCGGCCTTTGCCGCGACACCGGTCACATTCGGTGCATTGCGCGTTTGCAAGACCAGCCCGCCAAAGCCAAAGGCGGCCGCCGAGCGATAGACTGCGCCCAGATTGTGAGGGTCGGATACCTGATCCAGCACGGCAATATGGCTGATCCCGGCATCGATCAGGTCTTCAAGGGCGCCCGCTTCCAGCGGATCGACTTTCACGGCGATGCCCTGATGGACCGCGCCCTCGGGCAGGCGGGCATCAATGTCGCGCGCCGTCACCAGAACTGGCGCAATGGGCCCGGTGGCAGGCAGGCGCTGGGCGGCGTTTTCGGTGGCCAGCAATTCGTGACATTTGCGCGCGGGATTGGCCAGGGCAGCGACCACCGCATGCGTGCCCCAGATCCAGAGCGGACCGCCATCTGCGCCGCTGCCATCGCGCCCGGCGCCGGCGCGACGCGGCGGCCGGGCAGTGCCGCGGCGTGGATTATCTGCGCCAGCGTGTGCTTTTCGCGGTTTAGAATGGTTGCGCGCCATTTCGGGTTTCCTTATAAGGCCGCTTCCGGTGTGGATCGGCGGTGCTTCGGCGCCTATGTGAAGCGCTGCTGCGACGGCGTCAAACGGCGTGTGGTCGCGGGTCCCGTGGAGGGGTGGCCGAGTGGTTAAAGGCAGCAGACTGTAAATCTGCCCGCATAGCGTACACAGGTTCGAATCCTGTCCCCTCCACCACCCGCACCAGATGGTGTAAGGTGTCTTCGCGAGGCCCTGACTGGGCGGGTATAGCATAATGGTAATGCACCAGCCTTCCAAGCTGTGTATGTCGGTTCGATTCCGTCTACCCGCTCCAGACAATGTTCCCATAGTATACAGCGCACTAGCGCATTTTCAGGCAAGCGATTTAGCGCGTCAGGCCACGCTGTCGGGGCGCTGGCAAAAGGGCTGCGCCTAGCGCCGCTTTTCCTGGATTTTCCTATCCCGTTGACCGGGCGCACCAAGGCGCAGTTGCGCGTTCAAATACGACAGTTTTACCGTTGACGGCTCGCGGATCAGCCTATACATCGGCGCCTTCCTACCCCGTGCCCAGATGGCGGAATTGGTAGACGCGCTACGTTCAGGTCGTAGTTCTCGCAAGGGAGTGGAGGTTCGAGTCCTCTTCTGGGCACCAGGAAGCTATTTGAGTGCATCCTTCAGCGTCTGAGAAAGTCTCCAAAATTCCATATAAACAGGGAGTTATAGGGATTGACCGGCCGCTAGCGTCCGTCGTGATCCGCTGAGATCCAGACATCTATATGGTACGCTCGCTGGTAGTATGGTATCAATTAGCAGTCGAAAAGCTGCCGGTACCATGCCATGCCTCTTACCGATCTGAAGATCCGCAGTCTCAAACCTGAGGAAAAACCCCGCCGTTATACAGATGGTGGAAATTTGTTCGTTGAAGTGCGTCCCACGGGGTCGAAACTCTGGCGCTTTGCGTACAAGTTTGACGGCAAACAGAAGCTGATGGCTTTAGGGGCATATCCCGAGATCTCGCTCGCCAAAGCGCGCGAGAAGCGCGCCGAAGCCCGCGCTCTGCTGATCGAAGGGATTGATCCCATGCAGCAGGCCAAAATCGATAAGCTCGAACGGCAGGCCCTCACAGAGCATACTTTCTCGGCCATCGCCGAGGAGTTGCTGGAGAAGAACCGCAAGGAAGGTCTAGCCGATACGACGCTCTCCAAGAAAGCGTGGCTGATCGGTATTGCAAATGCCGATTTGGCCGACATGCCGGTCACTCAGGTGAAGCCAGCGCACGTTCTCGTGCCGCTTCGCAAAGTCGAAGCAGACGGCAATTATGAAACAGCCCGGCGTCTACGCGCAGTCATAAGCCAGGTCTTCAGGTATGCCGTCGCCACTGCACGCTGCGAACATGATCCGACTGCCGGGCTTCGCGGGGCACTGATCGTACCTAAAGTTCGCCACCGCCCGGCTATCGTTGACCGTGATGGCTTTGCTGGCCTCGTGCGGGCCATCTGGGACTATGATGGGGCAATAGAAACTCAAGCCGGCCTTCAGCTCATGGCACTACTTTATCCACGTCCTGGCGAGCTCCGCCTGTCGAAATGGAATGAATTCAATCTTCAGAAGCGCATATGGACCATTCCGGCAGAGCGCACGAAGATGCGCCGGGAGCATCGCAAGCCGCTGTCAGAACCTGTGGTGAAAATCCTGAAGCGGCTTGAATCCGTCACTGGCCATGAGCCGTGGGTCTTTGTCTCCCAACTCTCGCGCGGCAAACCGATCAGCGAGAACACGCTAAACGGGGCTCTCCGTCGCCTCGGTTTCAGCGCCAATGAGATGACCTCCCACGGCTTCCGCGCAAGCGCCTCAAGTCTGCTGAATGAAAGCGGCAAATGGCACCCAGATGCCATCGAAGCAGAGTTGGCTCATATGGGGGCAGATCAGGTTCGCAAAGCATATCACCGAGCCACGTATTGGGATCAGCGCGTTGAAATGGCAGAGTGGTGGGCTGCGGAAGTCGTGAGTTTCGCCTCAAGCTGACTGCGGAATAATGTATGATCACGGAATGTGTGTGGGGGGCGGGAGCAGATGCCCTCCGTACTGGTGTTCGTTGGGGGCGCAAAACACACCGCCGTGCTGTATGAAATGGCCACTTTAGAAATTTGGTGGAGCAAGATTGCGGCGAATACTCATTGCAAGGTCATGAGTATTCTGATTTTCATCCGGATTGATCACTTTAGCGAGAACATCTAGCTTCAATGCAATACCCCGATTGGTTGTTGCGGGTATTTCCGGCAAGGCGAGGAGAAGCTGTTGCTTCTTTTTCTCCAGCATATGCAACCGCCAGCCAATGTCTTGCAATTCACGAGGCTCAGGAATGTTCGTGCTTATCTGGTTATTGTGATCGCGCCAGTAGCCCGCTCGGATAAAATGAGTTTCCGTCATCTGCCAGATATCTATCAAAGCAGCGTATTGGGCTTCTAGTTCTAGCCAGGATTTGCAAGCACCGACTGCTGGATCCGGTACGGAAGGAAGCTTTGATATCGTTGGGCCAAGGGCTGCGCTCACCACGAGCTGCCGACGAGAAAAGTTGTATGAAGTGCGTGGGAGAACATCCTCCACACCAATACGGCGTCGAGACATGGGTTTGCCTTTATGGTACACATGAGTTGTTTAATATCACGCAGCATAACAGCGTGATCTTTTTGTGTAAATATGATCAGAAAAAGAAAATTATGACTCTTACTGCTGCGCAACTCCGAGCTGCTCGCGCCCTCCTTGATTGGACGCAGCCAAAACTTGCAGACGCAGCGAAATTATCTGTTCCCACAATAAGACGAATGGAAAGTGATCGCGGCCCGTCGGCGAGTACTGATGCCAACGTAGAGGCGGTGCGCAGAGCGCTTGAAAAAGGGGGAGTCCTGTTTCTTGGACCGCAAGAAAGTGCGGAGGGTGGTGCGGGCGTTAGGCTGAAAGAGTAGCCTCAATACTATGTCGGTAGTAACAATCGATATGCCGCATTCATCCCGTTAGCAGACGAAACCTAGCCGCCCGGTGCGATAACGGCGTGTTGCCCGGCTTCGTCTACTGGAGGAATCAAAAACAAAGCTGGCGCGTTAACGCCGTCTGCTTGATGCGCTTGAAGAGGCTTTCGCGTGCTAACAACGGCCCAAACAACCCTGGACTTTAATTCAATGGACAAAGTGAGCGGTGGGAAAACCTGTTAGGGCCAGACTGTGCCGTAACTCGCGGCGCTGAGGGCATCGGAAAACGTATCATGCTTTTCGGACAAGTTCCCTTTCTTGAGCGCTACAAATACGAGCAGTGTTGCCAGGTAGTGCGCGTTAGCAACGGCGTTCGCGGAAGCATTTCGAGTGCCGCGATGAACTGTTGCAGATCTGTGGGCATACAAGTCTTTGAACCGTTTCGCGACGCCGGGCCGTTTTTCGATGGACGCAGCGAGCATGACGCTGCCATGACGCGCTATCGTGTCAATCACCGGACTGTCTTTGTTGTTGCGTGTGAGAATCGCTTCAATCGCCGTGAAGAAATATAAGAGACGCTCGGAGCGATCTAACGCTTGGCGTCCCTTGGTTAGCCAGCCGAGCGCATTGAAAACCTGCTCCCCAAGTCTCCCTGGCTTGTGCGCGAAGACTTCATCAAAGATTGACTGAGTCTTCTTGGCCCGTAAATCCTTCGAGATTTTTCCATCAACTATATAGGCGCTAGCAAATTTTGAACCGCCATAGCTCAGCTTCTGGCCGTTACGCACCAGCGCGTTGTCGCCAGCGTAGCGGTCTTGCACGACCGGACTGGGCTCAATGTCGCGAAAGCTCGGTATTCTTCCGTCCCATTTGCTGGAAGACAGACGCATGAGACTTGTTGCAATCCCGATCTGCCACAAAGCTTCTTCGTAAAGATGCGTTTTGCTGGCGCGGGCTTTGACGGCCCACATCATTGCCGATGAAGGTACTTCAATGCCGATACTTGCCTGTTTGAAAATCGCGCGATGCTGCTCGTAGTCAAACTCAACTGACATATTCGTGTATTTAGTCTGTAATTTCGCCACCACGGGCTGAATCTCTTTTTCAAGATCACTCAGTTTGAGAACCTTGACATTTCCAATTTTCAACGGCGTGATTTTTGGGCCTAGATAGACCAGCCTGTTTGGAAGGAAGATTTCGAAATCCTGGCTGAGAATATCGACAATGTCGTCGGTTACAGCGTCAAGAAACTGCTTCTCTGTTTGATTGGACGACACCGCATTATGTGCGGCTTTTCGTATGAGGTCGGATAAGTCTTTTTCGTCACCAAACCGAGCGCCTAGCGTTTTGGTGAGGAGGTCCGAAAAGCGACGCGACGCCCTTAGCATGTCCTCCGAAGTGTTGACCCAACCCGCACTTCCTAATGAGAATCCGAGCGAAGATGTTCGCGCAGCAACGGGATCAGACTCCACGGCGGAAATCTGGAACGCTGCATAATACTCAAATAGCGCTTTCTTGGCGTCAGCGTGGCTTTTGAATTTTTTCAGAAACTCCTCGGGCGACATCTCTCAGCTCTTTCTTCAATGACCGTTTGGTATCTAGTTCCTTTCTGACCAAAAAACTTCTCACGAACACCAGCGGCATGGAATCCGTCGTGTTAACGACGGTCCCTTTCGACGGGTGTCCCCTGCACAAAAGCGACTTTATAGAACTGAAGCGCGGTTCAATCATCGCGCCCGGACGATCGGCGATCCCACGCATCGAGAAATGTGTCGACGATGGTCTGAGATGCTTCATCCAGGTCGCCGCTTGATTGCAGGCGCTCCAATTCCGTGCGGAAACGGGTGACATCCAGAATACCGGATTCCGACTCAATCTGAGCGCGGACGTGCCGTTGCGAAACGCGGTCGCCCAAACCCGTAAGCCCCATGCCTTGCGACCAGGACTCGCCTGTGAACTCTCGAGCGAGAATGACCAGCGCTTCATCGTCCTCCAAGAGTAGATCAGTATAGGCGCGCGGCTCGGCAGGATCGTCAAGAAAGTCCCGCCACCGGTATAGTATATTGATCAGATCCTGATGGTGCAGCAGAGAGCCGTCTGCGGCGGCGGAACGAATGGCTGTCAGCGCGCGTTCAATTAAGACCGGCAGAGCATCCGCTCGAACAAGACAGTCTTCCTCGCGTTGCGGACGATCATCGCGGGGGTGATGGTCGCGGTAAGCTGACGACGCGAAATTGACGAGCCAGCCAATCGATGCAGCTTCGGTCGTCGACATATATAGGTCTGTGCGCTGATCGAGGTCAAACCGGTCATTCGTCAGACGACGGATCAGCCAATGATACCGATAGGTAGTATTCCCCACGGCCATCATGCCGCGCTCTTGATCGATATCCAGATCAATCTCGTCGTGAATCTCGAAGAGAGCAGCGATCAGGGGTTCGACTTTCTCGCGATCCACATCGGGCGCGTGTGTATTCATAACATCGAGGAGAACGGGCACCATGGACGTGCCTGTCCGCCGGCGAACTTCAGCAGCGTCTCGAAAGGTCCGCCGAATGAAAGCACGATCATTCGCCCGTTCGGTCAACTCATTGATGCGGCCCATGGAAAGGGTTTCGTCGCTGAGGGAGAACTGAAAATAGGTGTCGAAGTGGGCCTCGATGCAAACTCGTCGCTCGCTATCCCAAATCGCATGAAATCCATCCGAGTAGCCGGTATCTTCCATACTGGGGAACAGGCGTTGCAGGGCGATCCGCGCGATTTCATGGCGCCCCTCATCGACGCCTTGAAGATAGGGTTCAAACCTTGCTTCGCCATCTGCTTCTCCGCGCCTGCGGCGATCGCGTATTCCGCAGAGGGTCGCTTTGTTGGCGCGGATAGCTTGGAACAGCGTGGGCTCAAAGAGGCGTAGTGTTTCAAGTGCGATGAAATCGGCGAGGCTGACATTGTCCGCGATTCCGGGCCAAGTAACGCTGATGGCGTTCTGAAAGCGCGTTGTATCTCTTGGCGTGGTCACGTATGGCGCGACAATGTCGTGGAACAGATTGAGAAGTCGGCGATGATGCGCTTCGCCGGGATCGCCGCATATTGTGTTGATTGATGTTAAGATGGCGCGGTTCAGGTCGGTTCGCAGCGGCATGGGCAACTCGAAACCTGCCTGGATAATCTTCTCAAGATAGTGCGGTCCTTCAGAGGGGTAGCGTTCGCGAACGGCGTTTTCGGCAAGCTCGCGGTCAAACACCAAGAGATACATGACATTTGGCAACCGCCCGACTGACTTCACCATCCGGAAAATCGCAAGCGCTTCGTCGGGGCTGAGGCGATCTATATCGTCGATGATAATGAGAAAGCGTCGGTCTTCTTTCTCTAGCACCTTCGCTAACTCCTGAAATATTTCTTCCAACGTGTCGTCATTGTCGAAATAGCGAGATGCGAACTTCGCGGACGCGCTTGTAAAAGGCGCCAAAACGCCGAACGGCGTAAAGGCCATCGCCGCGCCGACTACGGGTCCGGCTTGAAGCATGCCACGACCGAGTTTTGGGACCAGGTTCTTCACCTTGTCTTTCAGCGTATCGCTCAGCAAGACGTGGAGGTTCTGCAGAAAGGCAAGCGCAAGCGCTTCTTCGCCGCGAAACCACCAACACTTGAAGTCGGAAATGACCAGCTTGTCGTCATTGCCCTTATCAAGTTCGGCTCGAATCAGATTGACGGCGCTGCTTTTTCCCGATCCCCAAGCCCCGTTGAGCGCAATCGTCGTTCCAATCGGTTTCTCGATGCTAAGTATGCTTTTCGCGAGCGACTTCGCGAATGGCGTGATGCCATACTGGTCGTCTTCTTCAGACTCTATTGGGCTGTCATTAAAGTATCGATGCGTCATTCGGAGAAAAATGGTCCGGGATAGATTGAAATGGGTACGGCAGCTAAGCGGGCTTGTGGCCAAAAAATAGCATAGGACGATTCTACTCTTAGCCGGCCAGAAACGATAAAACTTGCGTATTCGGAACTTATTAAAGCAGGGCCTCGAGCGGCGCGCGCTTCGCCTCATCCCTCTCGCCCGACAATAGTTCCAAATGATCTGGCGATAGGACAGCGTACTCGACTCGATCGGCTGCTTTTTCCAAGAGATCCACTTCTATTGCATGTGATTGAACGGCATCGTTTTCTCTCAATTGCTTCTGTTCAACCAGCAGCAATGGGAGGGAGACCCGTCGGTTCCTTATGACTGTTTATGCGCCCATAGCAGACATCACGAATTCCTTTCAGATTGGATCAGCGAGGCCATAAAAGCTTCTACTTCGCTTTCGACCCAGACACTTCTACGACCGATATGAACTGGGGAAGGAAAGGGGCGTGCGGAGTCTTTGATCTGTGAGTACAGAGTTGAGCGCCCAACGCTAAGGCGGTCGAGCACTTGGTTGAGGCTCAAGAATCGAATTGGCTGACGCATATCTGCACGAGCCTGATCGATATCAAAATCGAACGGAACATCAGAGTTGGAAAGCCGGCGTTTCGTCATGCCAGGAGTATCCTCGGACTCCCGCAGTTCGGCCATTCAGTTTGAAGGGAGAACACGGGATTTCGCAATTAATCAAATTGCGGCGGAAGAATCGCGAAATTCGGGTGACAGCGTATCCGGGAAGGTGTCACACAAAAATAGATGTGCAGACAATGAGTTAGGTGTCTCTGTGTGACACTCCCTTTATCTTGCCCTCCGGGACTCCATTAGACCTTCCACGCCGATACCACCAATTTCCCTGCTCGCTTGATGGTCGGTGTCGCCAGATTTTCAGTCCGTCAAGGACGTGCAAAGGCGCGCCGCTAAGCGACCGTACGCCTTGGACGGACAGAAAATCTGGCAAGGAAAATGGATATGGCCCCAGTGGCATTTTATGCCCTTGGGTTTGAGGGAAAATCTTTATTTACACCCTACAATCTGGGCCGCCGTAGCAAAAGGGTTTGATGGGATAGCCATTTCTGACGAACCAAATTATCCCAAAAGTCGAACTCATTTCGTATTCAATTCATTGTGTTCCGACAAATGCCGATACCTGATTATCAGACCCTGATGCGCCCTGATCTGGATCACGCTGCCAAGAGTGAAGTCTGTATTGGCGCTCTGACTGAAACGCTGTGCAATGAACTCGGTCTGACGCCTGAAGAGCGCAATGAAATGCTCCCAAGCAGCAAACAACTGTCATCGCCAACCGCGTTCATTGGGCGAAAACATACCTCAATCAGGCGGGTTTCGTGGCGCCAACGCGACGTGCTCATTTCATCAAAGCCCGTGGAAGAGCGGCTTTGGCCGATCCGAATACCCGCATCGACAACGCATTTCTAAAGCAGTTCGATGAGTTTCTGGCCTATCAGGGACGCAGCCCAGAACGTGATCCAGGCGATGTCGAGAACATCGAAAAACAAACTGATATCACGCCTGATGAAGCCCTCCGCTCCGCTCATAGGGCGATCATTGACAGCCTCGCAAGTGACTTACTCGACCGTGTTCTGCAATTCTCCCCGGCCTTTTTCGAGGGTATTCTTGTCGGCCTATTTGTAGGTATGGGCTACGGAGGATCGACCGATGAGGCTGGCCGTGCGCTCGGCCGCTCTGGTGATGGTGGCGTGATCGACCAAGATCCGCTCGGCGTTGACCAGATTTACCGTCAAACGAAGCGTTATGGCGAAGGGAACAATATCGGCGCAGGCGCCATCCGCGACTTCTTTGGCGCGCTTAGTTTGAAGCGGGCGAACAAAGGCATATTTGTCACCACATCTGCCTTTTCATCCGCCGCCATGGAGACCGCGCGGCGGCTCGGAAGCCGTATCGTCCTAATCGACGGCCCGCAGTTGGCGAGGCTTATACTCAAATACAACATAGATTGCAGGGATGAGGAGGTAATTCACCTAAAAAGGATCGATGAAGACTTCTTCGACAACCTCATGTAGACAGCTATTTCTTCGAAAAGATTGATTCTATGGAATAAGTGTAACGCGCGCGAAACGCAGGCATGTTACGAACAGAATGCTGTCGTCCGCAGAGTTCGAACAGGCAGCAATCATGAAAATGTAAGGCGTTTAGAATACCTTGGGGCACATCAGTTTGCCTGCACCGAGATCGTGAACCGAAGGTCCATTCTGATTCTCTAGCGTTGCGGCGGGACGCAGGTCCATAGGGTTGCAGGAGCATCGAGAGACCGTCCATTTTTCTGAGATGCGCTGAGGGCGAAGCCTTAAGCCCAAGCAAGAAAGTCGGCCCCTGGGCGGGCGCCCAGTGGTAACGACCCTTTCAGGCGCGGCCTCGAAGCGACAACGCAAGTTGGAGCCAGTGGTAACGCGCCGCGCGAGGGATGGAAGCAGGATGGCCGAGACTGCTCGCAGGCCTGGTTCACGACAGCCCGGTCGGCGCAGCCGATGCGCGATACCGAAAACATGTAATCTGCTGGAGATAATTGTAGGTTTCAGTTCGAGCACGGGCATGGATTTTTTGTAATGCAGCCATCTACTTCCCGATCAACGAACAGTTGAAATACTCCTGCAATATTCAGTAAGCTTCGATAGGAAAGAAGGGCGAGTGCGCATACTCACGCTCGTGCCGAGGGGAATATGTCCAAGAGAAAAGCGCGAAGAAATCGGCATGTGAAAAGGTTAGCCCCTGCAGTGGGGCAAGGTCTGGAACTGGGCCATATTCCCACGGTAATGGTCGCTCCGGACGCCGCGGTGGATTTTAACCGCTCGATGTACGAAGCGAACATCATTGGCTGTGCGTATGGCTTCGACAAGATTGATGGATTTCCGCTTCCAATTGCCTGCCTCACCCTTCTTGCCACGAACCCCGATCATCTGCGCGACGCCTTCGAGCTGTTCGAAAGGTGGGGAAGTCTGCAAGACGGTGAAGCCGTCGATCTGGAAATGCTCTTGTGTCGCGATGGAAGCTATCTCTTCGGGATTGGCCCAAACCCTCGGCGAATGATTACCCGAATGGTGAGAGACGATACCCTCGCAAATCCAATTTTCCCGTCCGCGACTTACATAAAGACAGTCGACAGCACTAATGAAATACTCCTCGAATGGAAAGAATACCTTTCAACGGGGCTCTTCCCTGTCCGTGTTATGGCTGCGACTGTGGAGATGCGAGACGGCGTTCCGGACATGGCCACGATTGCACCCATTCCTGGTGCTGAATCGTTCGTAACTTTCAATCTTAAGATCGTGACGGAAGAAGAAGTCCCAGAACACTTCTTCCTTTGGGTAACTGACCGAAAAAATGGAGAAAAACCAAAGACCCAAAAGCCGGAAAGCAAACCCAAGAACGTCGCGTATGCAAGGAGGCGCGTAATCGATGGCGTTTTTCCTGTTACACGTGGCCGTATTCGACGATCCGGGTTAGTCGCGCGGATAAGAGCCAATCACTCCAATCTAGAAATCTCAGTATCACAGATTGAGCAGGCCGCGATCAACTGCATGCTTAGTTCGGAATATGGCAACGACCGACCGCACTTTGATGATCTTCCCGACATTCATGAAACATGGTGGCAACGGATTAGCACTCGTGTCGAAATTGCAGGCCAATCCGATGCAATCAACTCGTTGAGCGACAAAGCCATCAGTGAGCAGCTCGAGCTGGACGTATCTCATACACTTCGTACACACGGGGCCCCCATTTCAGCAAAGTTCGAAACCAACCAAAAATTATTTATGAGGCTCGGTTATGGAGACCAATGAGCATTGGGCCTTTCAGCCGACGCAAGACAAGCTGAACATATTCGTCAGTTCACGACTGCAGGAATGTAAGGACGAGCGCGTCGTGGCGCGAGACTCGATTGTTAGTATCAATCACAACCCCGTGCTGTTCGAACACCTAGGAGCACGGTCATACAAAGCCAGAAGCCTCTACCTTTCACGACTACGTGACTCAACGATCATGGTAGCCATTCATAGGCTCGGATACGGGTATGTAGATACTGCGAACGGGATGACGATTTCGGGCTTGGAAGACGAGCTCAATTTTGCACTCGAAAACAATATATCGGTTCTACTCTATGTATATGCCGATGATACCGGGCGTGATCCGGCACTCACTGAACTCATAAAACGAGCATCGGCGGCCCTTACTATTCGCCCTTATTCCGACGCCGATGATCTTGAGTGCATCCGAGATGATGCGAGCGCTGAGATTACGCGGCTGGTACTCTTGGGACAGACGCAGCAAGCGTTCGAAGAATCGTCGAAGAATCTGCTGGCTAGGACAGTTGCTCGGCAAGGGTACTTGATAGACCGAGGCGGACTGCTGGCCGAGCTGCAAACACAATCTCTAGCCAACCCCATTCTATGCGTTCATGGAGGGCCTGGTACCGGAAAAACCACCCTCGTGGCGCAACTCGCTGAAAAGACCGATAGCGTATTTCTACGGGCAACTGGCTTGGCGCCGTTGGAGGTTTTTTCCCTATGCAGTCAATTGGTGGCGACTGGAGATAGTGACGACACCACCCACACAACTCTGAGCGGCGCACGGCTGGCCCTTGCCTCAGCATGGGCCGAAAGCGAAGATGTCTGCTTAGTCCTCGACGAGTGTGACTTCGTCGAGGATATTTTGGTCGCCGTTGAAGCGGGCGGGGGAACAAGCGAAAAGAAGCGTATCGTTTTTACAAGTCACTCCGCATCGGAGAATGCGGAAAACTTTGAAGTCCCGACCGTTGGTGTTGACGATGCACGCGAAGCCCTCAAGCGAGCCGGTCTTGAGTTACCGGCAGATGCGAGTGGACCATTCACGCCACTTCAGATCCAAACAATTATTGGCGACGCCGAACTCGCGGCTTCCGAGCCTTCGCAAAGGACGCGCGAGATATTGACCTACCTGGCACTCAGTCCTGCCCCGCTTACTGCGGACCAACTCTTGAATTTGCTCGGTGATGACAAAATCACCCCCGAAGACTTGTTTGCAGACGTCAAAAGCGTCGGCAGGATGATCGATGACAGTCCTGCAGGTTACCGCCTTATGCACGCACAAACAGGGGCAAAGTTGACGGCAGAGCTTCAGGAATCCGCTCAAAGGTTCCAGTTCTTCGCGAACCGCTTGGTCAGGCTGTTCCAGCAGCGATCTGAATTCAGGATGGCATATCGTGTCGCCGAACAGATCGGCACAGACGCGGCTGATCGACTGTCCAAACCAGCATTACGACAAGCAACGCTTCTTGGTGATCATAAGCTTAGTCTGGCTGTTGCGAATAGGATGCTCGCAAAGGCTGAGCAAGAAGGCAGCAAGTCTGACGCATTCGATCTCATGATTTCGCTGGTGTACCCGCTGGAGTTGATTGGAAATGTTGCGCGCGCACAAGAGCTAATTCGGCGTGCCGAGGAACTTGCCCCAGCTCTCGGTGAACAAGCGCTCAATGGATTGGAAGAGGTGAAGCTCGCTTCACGCGCACGGCGCACGCTCGCTGACAGCGATGTGCAAGGTTTGGAGGCCGTGTACCAACGATATCGGGAACTGGGGGAAGATTGGGACGCAGGGCGCGTCGCGATTGAATTGAGCGCACTCTATATATCCAGCAAGCAGTTCGAAAAAGCGATCGATATATTGCGTGCGGCTCTCGAAGTTTTCGAAGAAGTTGGCGACGAGTATGGGACGGATGTCGCAGAGCGCAATCTGGCCGCCTCTTTAGCAGGCCTTCCGGGTAACGACGCGGAAGTCGATAAACTCGTCAAACGAATTGAGGAACGTTCGGACAGCACTCCTGACAAGCGCCGTCAGCGAGCGTGGCATCTCAATATTCTGAATCGGCGCTACCGTACTTCGGGACGTTTGGCCGATGCGGAGAAGGCTGCGCTGGAAATCCTGGAAATATGCGCAGAGCTCGGTGACGAAGCTCTGGCGGCGATCACCAAAATCAATCTTGGAAATGTCTACAGTGATATGCGCGATGCGAAACGCGCGATGGCGGCATACGATGAAGCTGCAACGATTGCTCAGCGATGTGGAAGGCGGGATGTTGAAGCGGATGCTTCCCGCTTGCGCGCAGTAGTATTGAACGACCTAGAGGAAAGTGCTGAAATAGTCGAGAATCGCCGCGATCAGGCACGCGTGTTTGCTCAGCACGCCATCGGACTCCTTGAAGGAAGTATATATCATGAGGCTCTTGCGCGATCCTTCGTAGAACTGGCCGATGCGCACAAGCATTTGGGAAACGAGCTGGAGTGTGCGCGCGCGAACTTTTCAGCCGCGATTGAATTTCGGAAGATTCCGGACGAAGAGGGGTTTGAGGCGGGATTGGTCCGAGGGGCCGAGCGGGCTCTGGATAATGATGCCGACGAATTCTACTTAAATGAGCTTGCAAGAGTTTTCGGCGTCGAACTGAAAGCCGACGCTACGCTTGGAGAGCATTTCATAGCGCTGTTGGAGCCAATCATCGCGCAGGCTGGCAAAGAGTCGTTCTTACGAATTCTGGGTCGTCACCTCGAACGTATCCGCAGCAAGTTTCCCCCACTTCTACGGCCCATACTTTTGAAGGCATTGCTGAGCGCGATAGAGCACTTCTCCCGAGGGCCCGTTGATCCCGATCAAGCTTGGCGCCCTCTGTACGCCGGCCTCATCGCACCGTTCCTTGCGCAGAATGCTGGTGATGAGTTGCTACTTCGACGGCTGGCCTTGTCGCTAACGCGGGAGGTGGACGGTTTATCGGTGCGATATACCCAAAACGGCGATGTTGTCTGGACAGTGTCTCTCGGAGAAAATGACGAACGTGTGGTCAGCGTTACTCCACTTGATGACACACCAAGATCTCTCGTCGCCGCTCAGAGCCTCGCGCTCTTCTTGAAGGCGTTTGAGACAGAGTTTCTGGCGTTAGTCGGCGACAGCAAACTGGAGGAGATCGCTGTCAACGTTGCCAGCTTCGAAGAGTTTCCGGATGATATGAAGGAGATGGCTAGAGGTATTGGAAACGTCGACCAATTGCTCGAGGACCAAGCAGTCTTGGTAACTAGGACTGAAGATTTTAGCGGAGGTACACCCGCAATAGTCTTGCTTCATCCCGAGTTCTTGGCGCGTGCGTCGACAGGGATCGGGGTATCCGGCTCGCTGCAAGTTCTGTTCGCCCTTACCCTGACCGAGATGTTGTTTGTCATGCTGGAGGGTGAAGTAGATGAGGAGCTACTTCGACCGAAAGTCATCTCGCTCGTGGGACAGACTTTGTCCTGACTTACGCCGCAGGTTTGTAGCGGTCGAATTCGACAGGCAGTGTTCGCAGAACTCTCTCAACCCCGAGGTCGTCCAGGTCCCAGGTGACATCAAGTTGCTGTCTGACCTTCGCCAGTCGTCTGGGAGAGCCGCCGCCTTTTCCGCCGGCACCCGTTTTTAGCCCGTCTTTCTGTTCATCGTAATACAGAGTGCGTGCCAGCTTCTGAAATGATCGCGTGAACATGTCCTGCTGGCTTGTCAGTTGCTCCCGGATTTCGGGAAGCACAGCAGGGGAATTGCACAGAAGGTGGTCTGCATCTTCTCCAAGGTTGGCCAGAAGGATGACCGGCATCCGCACCATGTGACGCTGCCCTTTTTGCCAGTCGCCGGGGTTGCTGGGATACCAACGGTGAACTTCCCCGATCTTGCGGCGGCCAGTTTTGTCTTTGGAGAAAAGCTGGTCGCGCATAACATATGTGAGCCATGCCCAGAGTCCGGTATCAGGAAGGACATCATGCAGCTCTCGTTCTCCCAGCGCATTAAGGACTGCCTGAGCCATTTCCTTGGCTGAACCAAAGTCGGAAATTTTCAGCGCGGTTGTACTCTTGAGGGGTTCGACAAGATCCTGATTGCTCAGGTCCAGTTCTGCGTCTCCAAGACTTCCGTTGAAGATCTTCTCAAACACTTGCAGACCAAGGTTCGTGAGCGAGTAAAGGCGGGGATATTCCGTCATGCGATGACCTCCTTGTTCAGTTCCGCAACAAGGCGATCCAGCAGGTTATGACGTTTGCTGAATGTATCGACCAGTTGCTCAATCCAGGTCTGTCGTTCGATACGATCACTGCTACCCAATGGCGGTTTGTAGCCCGGCATCAGCGTGTCCGCCCATGACAGCCAGTCATTCATCCATGAAATTTCTGCGGCACTTTTCTGACTCAGAATTTCATCGAAGACCTGCTGGACAATGGCCGGGAAGACAGCACTCAGGAACACAGGGTCATTGCGTACCCAGTTCCGTGAATCAGGGATGCTTTTGTCGACATAGACGACCGGGTGTTCCTGGTCGCGAATGTCGAGTTTCCATGTACGCGGCGCAATATCGTGGGGCTTGAACATCAGGATACCGTCCCGGCCTTTGTCCTCATTTGCGGGGGAGTCTGTTTTCAAGGTCCAGGAACTGGTGCTACCCAGAAGCAACCCGACGGTATCCTCATCTGCGGATACGACTCGAAGCTGGCAGGATGGTGCAACAAAGCCCGCAGACTTCAACTCGGCTGTAGTTTTCGGAGCTTCGAGCGTCCCGAAGTCCAGTATTTCGGCGGCTTTGTTTTCATACAGCCGCAGACGGATTTTTGCCTTCCGCGGAAATCCGCGCAGTGGCTTGTCGTCCAGAATGGAAAGAGCGACCACTCTCTTGCCTTCTGCCGGCTCGAAAACTTCTACTTTTACGCAAGACACCGGAAGCTGCTTGCGGCCTGTCAGTCTAATTCTTCTGCGCATTCTTCGTCGGCCTTATCGTTGCATCAAGCTCGCGTTTCGTATCGAAGCCGGTGATGCGGATTTCTGTTTCGGGGCCACAATCTGTCGCCTTGATCTTGTTGGCTGCGATCATGATGTCGCAGTTGGCATGTTCCATCGGCATGTCTTCAAGCCGGAAATCGTATTCACTCCATGATGGTTTTCGTGATCCATCGGCGTAGGCAAGTCCGATGGTCACGCTCACCGGCCAATCCTTGAATTCGGGGTTGGCTGTTACGGCCAATCCGTCTTTGAGCTGCGTTACATTGAACACACGAATGCGCGGCTCCGGTGGTGGCGGTGGCGGAGGTGGTGGCTTGTCCTTTCCGTCCCCCGTGGACTTGCCTGGCTTGTCGCTCGGAATCGAAAAGAAAGAATCAAAGACGCTCGCATCCGGCTCGTCTGTTTCCGGTGTAAGCAGTTGTCGCAGCGTGGTGGGGAGGCTCCGTACAAAACGCATGGTGCGATATGGCGTCCGCCCGGAAAGATAACCGCGCTCCACCAGTTTTGCGCGAATTTCCTTGTTGTCCTGCAGATCGAGGTGCGCCTTGCCCTCACAGAGATTGAGGTAAGTTGCCAAGTCCCCGTCATGAACCAGCAGTATCATGTCGAGGTCGCCGGGGCTCTTCGCTCGGGTGTCGGGCAGTGCCATGCCTTCGCGGAACAGACGGTCGATTGGTGGTTTGTTGGCAGGGGTGCGCTGCGCGACAGCAGTCAGTGTTACCTCCTGCGCCTTGTCGTGCTGGACTAGCGGCATGGGGATTTCGAGAACCACCGGGTCTTCGTTCAGCACCCGCGTCTGAATTTTCTGCAGTATCTCTGTGGAGCGCGCGCCCTCAAGTGTGAGGTCTGCTCCTTCAGCAGCCGGAAGTCGGACGGGAGTCGAATTCAGTCCCAGTTGTATAAGGGACAAATAACGAGCGACATCCGAGCGGACAGCTTCGGAACGAATATTCTTTGTGACCTTGGCGGCGACCGCAGAGATCGTGTCAGCATCAAGACGTTCACCATCTGCCTCGATGACGAGGGAGCCTGACATGATCGCTGGTGCGAAATGGTCAATCGAAGACGCCAGAATTCCTTCGGCAGTCAGTTCGGTGTGCGGATAGGGAATGATTAGCGCGAGACCGGAATCTCTTTCCGGATTCTGGTAGCCCTCAAGTTTGAAAGCGGACACGAGTTGTTCGTGGACCGGAGGCTGGTGCAGATCGTACACGCAGTCATTCAGAATTTCTTTTGCCATGTAGGCGTGAGTGGAAAGCAAGCGCTGCCCGTCCATCATGGGCTTCAGAACGCACATGCCGCAGGCTGCGGTCAAACCATCCACCTGTCGGCGCGTATACCCGATGACAGTCTGCATTTGTGATGCAATCAGGAAAGTAACGCGACCAATACCGCGCCCACCGCGCTGCGTGCCATCCTTGTTGGAAATCCCGAAATTGAGCCAGTAGTTCCAGAAGTCGCCCATGCGGTCATCGAGGGCTCCTGCAAGGCCTTTGGCATTGAAGTCTTCTACCACCAGCCATCTGGCAACGCCCTGACCCCATTCCTCGATTACTGGTCGTTCCGCACGGGCGCGGTGTTCCATTGCTTCGGCTAGAAATGCTTCCTGACGGGCGCTCATGTTCTCCTCATGAAACGAGAAGCGCACCACTACAGGACTGTTTTCGTCGCGCCGGGCATCGAGGCTGTTTTGTATTGCTTCGCGCACGAATGTCTCAGTGTAAGGACAATCAGTGCGATCAAAAATCTCCGGGTCCAGTCCGTGGTTGACCGGTGTTGCTCCAACCGACGGCCATATCCAGTTCCACTTTTGCTTTCCGGCCTCACCCGTCACAGCTTGAACCCTTCCTCTTTGGAGCTTCCCGCTCCCCCGAACCGGGCTTTTGCGGTGTTCAGTTCTTTCTGAAGGACCGCAAAAATCTTCCGCACGTCCTCCTCTTCGTATTGATAGGCACTGCGGTTCGACAGGTTGCCGATTAGCTGCAAATCCTTGATGGCGCGGTTCACCCGTGCCTCCGCCAACTCCACGAATTTTTCGCGTCTCTTGTTCATATTCTTGTTCCCTTGAAGCTTTAGTATGTAATATTTCAGAAATGTTGTCAACAAAATCACAATTTGAACGAAAAATGTTTGCGGACTGTCGTGGCCCGCAGAAATCGTGCGGCTGCTCGCCTGCTGGAAGAGATCTCGTTTCGTTCCATGATGGGCTTTTTTTTGACGTCGGGAAAAGGATCGGTCGTTCTGCGTTCAATTTCCTGGTGTCAAATTTGTGGAAAGCCCAGGATACAGAAATTGTTCTCTTGATGTTCTCGTTCTGGGGTGTCAGGATTATTCCCTGCGAGAGAGGTGATTCGTGACCGAGTTTTCAAGATTGCGACAGGAGGCGGGACTGACGATTCCCGCCGCGGCTGAGCATTGTCGGCGCAGTGAGCGCCATGTCTACCGTTGGGAGAATGGTGAGCTGGAGCCGCCTGAAGAGGTTTTCAGGAAACTGAGCTCGATCGTGCAGGCCAAACATTCCCCCGCCGGGAGCTTCACATTCATTGATCTCTTCGCCGGTATTGGCGGTTTGCGGATGGGATTTGAGGCAATCAATGGCCGCTGTGTCTTTACCAGCGAATGGGACAAATATTCGGTTGAGACGTACCGTGCCAACCATGCCTGCGACCATGAAATCGCGGGCGACATCACAAAGATCGACGTCCACGACATACCGCAGCACGATGTGCTGCTTGCGGGCTTTCCGTGTCAGCCTTTTTCCATCGCCGGGGTTTCCAAGAAAAATTCGCTGGGACGCGCGCACGGATTCCGGTGCGAAGCCCAGGGTACGCTGTTTTTTGATGTCGCCCGGATCATCGAGCATCATCGCCCAAAGGCGTTTTTGCTTGAGAACGTCAAGAACCTTGTTAGTCACGACAAGGGGCGCACGATTGACGTTATCCTGCGAGCGCTCCGGGAGGAGCTTGGCTATCACGTCCAGTACCGCGTGATCGATGCGAAAAGCTTTGTCCCGCAGCACCGCGAGCGGATATTTATTGTCGGGTTCCGGGAAGACAGTGAATTCGACTTCGACGCACTCGACCTTCCGGATCCCATGACGGGACCGAAGATGAGCGCAATCCTTCATGGCGAAGATGGCTCCGAAAAAGCGGACGAGCGGTTTATAGAAGGCGACCTCGGTAAGGTAATCGCCAAGTACACATTGTCCGACAAGTTGTGGAACTACCTCCAGGACTACGCTGCCAAGCACAAGGCAAAAGGGAATGGCTTTGGCTTTGGTCTCGTCGGACCGGACGATGTGGCGCGCACCCTTTCTGCGCGGTACTTCAAGGACGGGTCCGAGATTCTGGTGTCACGCGGCAAAGGAAAAAATCCGAGGCGGCTGACACCCCGCGAGTGCGCACGACTGATGGGCTTTGAACGTCAGGGCGGAAAACCCTTCATCATTCCGGTGTCTGACACACAGTCATACAAGCAATTCGGAAACGCTGTGGTTGTTCCCGTGGTCGAAACTATCGCCCGACACATGGAGCCGCATATTCTCTCCCAAGTCACCGCGCTGGAAGAAGCGGAGGAGGTGGCCGCCGTTGCCTGACGTCGTTGATCGACAGACCAGAAGCCGGATGATGTCCGGTATTCGCGGCAAGGACACAAAACCGGAAATTACCGTTCGCAAGGGTCTGCATGCGAGAGGCTTTCGCTATCGCCTCCACGACAAGACCGTTGCAGGAAAACCTGATTTGATCCTCCCGCGCTATCGCGCTGCGATTTTTGTGCATGGCTGTTTCTGGCATCAGCATGGCTGCCACCTGTTCAAGATGCCGTCCACGCGGCGGGAATTCTGGATGGAAAAGCTGGCAGCGAACCGGAAGAGGGATGCAAAAGTCAGAACCGCCCTGCTCAACAGCGGCTGGCGCATCCTCACAATCTGGGAGTGCGCTTTAAAGGGGCGAACCCGCTTGGAGTTTTCGGACGTGATCGATGTCGCCAGCGCCTGGATCACCGGACAAGAGATTGAGGGTGAAGTAGCGGGGGGACAATGACCGAGCAGACCGAACTGGACTTCGAGAAACCGGATAACGACGCAGAGCTTTTGCAGAAGCTCTTTGATCGGGCAGACCGGATTCTCATCAAGAAACTTTCCAACAATGATCGCGACTGGGCGCGCTATGAGAACAAGCACCAGGCAGGCGTCTACATTCCTCATGAACAGAGGGACGGCGGATTTTTTCCCAAGCTGGAGATAAAGGCGCGCGAGAAAAAGGACGCTGATGAAATCCGTGAATGTTTCTTCTCGACCACCTGGCCCCAAGTTGACGAAGAGCGGGAAGATACGCGTCTTGTCAATTACACCAGCAAGGGCCAGGAAACACACATGACGCGCCTTCCCAAGGCTGCGTTCAAGGATCTCCTTCCGGCGTCATTTCTGGTGATGGGTCGTATTCCGACCGGAAACCCCGTATACTATGAATGCCTGACGATAGACTCCGGCAGTGAAGAGGCAGACCTGCTCGCAGAGATTTTCGGCTTCGACGCAGACTTCCTGATCGGCGAGTATGAACCGGTCAAAGTTCGCACGAGTGAGAGGGAGCGCATCCTCGACTTCGTGGAGCAGGTCATCAAGGCCTGGCTCGATGGCAAGATTGACGTGTTCGCCGAGAACTCCGCAGTGATGCCCAACACAGTGCGACTGGCGCAACTCGCGCAGGAAAGCTACCTCAAGAAAAATGCCCTCAAGAAAATCGACCCGTTTGCCCTTGAGGCTCCGGGCGATGCCTTGCGCGAAATCAGTAGGATCATTGAGTGGGATCTGTTTCGTGATTTCCAACGAAAGGAAAAATCAGTCCAATTGGTGCGTGCTGTCCTTGGAGACGCTCCGGTCAAGGTCGATGCGAGCGATGTCATCCGCAGACTCATCGACGAGTTTCCCGCGATAGACGCGCTCATGCTCTCGGCAAGCCAACAACGAAAATCACGCGCGGGCTACTCATACGAGCATCACATCGAAGCGATGCTGATAGGAGGCAACATCCCGTTCGAGAAGCAGGTCGTCATCGAAGCGAAGAAGCGCCCGGATTTTATTCTCCCCTCACTCGCATTCATTGACGGTGACAGCGAACAGGCTGCGACCGGACTGATCCTCAGCGCAAAGACAACACTCCGGGAGCGCTGGAAACAGGTTGAGCGGGAAAAAGGGAAACGCGCCCTGTATCTGACGACGGTGGATGAGAATATCGCTGGCAATGCGATCGAAGACATGGCCAGTCTGGGCATTCATCTGGTTATCCCAGAGAGCCTCATGAAGTCAAAGTCAGCAGAATACGAGGGACATAAGAATGTTGTCACTTTCGCCAGCTTCTGCACTGACGTGGTGAAGCCCCGGTTGACCGACTGGGCCGCATAACAATTGAACATCCACGAGTGATGAAACGGCGATACGTTTCCCTGGCGCTTATCTGGCTCGATGCTGATGGAGCGTCACCAGCCGTAGTATCCAACAGGGAGGTGTGACCCAGCCCCCTGATCCGGGCCGTTTACTTGGCGACTCCGTTCAAGACCAACAGTTTCAAAGCCGCGTCCGGAGGCAATAACCAGCCTGAATCTAACTGTGAAACGAAGCGATCAGGGTTGCCGCTATTCGCCAAATCGGCTAAATCCTTATTTATGAACGATAATATCAGGACTCAAACCGGTATAGCCCGTCGAGAGCATGGTACAGGATATGGTATTTTTCGGTACCATACTTGGAAAAAATCAAAATAAATTCAAACCTTACTTGTTCAGATCGAGTCCTCTTCTGGCACCAGATGTTTCGGTTGGCCGTCCTGTGGGGCGGCCTTTTTTGTGGGGTCAGGGGGCGGCGGTCAGGTCGCGATAGGTCCCGGGGGTCTGGCCCGCCCAGCGCTTGAAGGCGCGGGTGAAGGCGCTCTGTTCGGAAAACCCTGTCAGGAAAGCCACTTCCGCAATGGAATAGCGCGTGTCGGCGAGAAAGCGCTCGGCCGTCTCGCGCCGCGCCTGGTCCACCAGGGCCTGGAAGGTCAGCCCCTGGTCCGACAGCCGGCGCTGCAGCGTCCGGGCACTCATGCCGAGATCCGAGGCAACTTGCGCCAGCGACGGAATGCCATCGGTCAGCACATCGGCAATCTGCAGCACGACCTGCCGGTCCAGCTGGCGATCCCCGGACTCGGCCGGCAGCATTCCCTCGGCCTGGGCGCTCAGGAATTTCCAGATGCTTTCGTCGCCGACCAGGTTCGGCTTGTCGAGCCGCTCGGCCGGGATGATCAGTGCGTCAATGTCCGCCCCGAAAGTGATCGGACAGCGAAAGTGTGCCTCCAGTAGCTCCCGCGAGCCGGCCGGTTCCGGGTGGCAGAACTGTACCGCGCCCGGTTTCGAATTCGGGCCGGTCGCCTCCCGGCACAGCGTGACATAGGTGGCCAGCGCGCCCTCGCTCGACAGGTCCAGGCCGAGGCGCGGCGTGTCCGGCCGCCGGTGCGTCCACCAGAATGTGTCGCCCTTGTCATACAGTTTGAACGTCGAGGCCGTATTGTAGGCGCGCGCATGGCGGTCCATCCGCAGGAAGGACTGGCGCAGCGTCGGTGCCGATTTCCAGGCCAGGCCCACAGCGCCGAAATCGGAGCAGGTGGCCGACATGCTGACGCCGAGCAGGAAGCGGATATCCGGTGTCTCGGTCTCGGCGATGGTTTCCAGCAAGCTGTAATAATTGGCGGCGTGGATCATGGCGGGCGGCGGGCCGGCCGATGGCGACGGGTCGAGTCCGGCCACACGGCACAACATGTCCCGATCCATCCGGTCGCTGAGCCGCTCAATGATCCTCAATACGAAGACGGTTGAAACTGTTGCCATCTCCCGCGCGCTCCCCGCTTTGGCCTTCCCGCCAAGGGCGCGATCCCCATCGCACCTCACGCTTTCACATTGCGCCAAAGGGATTGTCGCGTCCAGTCAACAGGATGTCGCGACCGGTCAATACGCTCATCGTCGCCCCTCATACGATGAGTACAGATCAGCTCAGGGTGACGCTCCAGACCGGGAGTATCTCCCCGCCGGGCTGGCAAACTGGACCACCAGACCCAACAGCCGCGAGGAAAAAGACCCATGTTGAATTCACCCAGTACGCCACAAGCGCTTCTCAAGTTCATCGCGACGGCCACGGCTGTCATTGCCCTGATCGGCGTTGCAGCCGAAGCCGAGAGCCAAGGCGCCCGCCCGGCGTCGGCCAAGATGCCGCCGGTCAATGATGGCTTGCCCATGCCAGGATTTGTGGTGACCACGGATGGTACAGCCATCGTTGTCACCGATCCGCAAAATGATTTCCTGTCTCCTGACGGCGTCACTTGGGGCGTGGTCGGGCAAAGCATCACGGAGAACGGCACCGTCGAAAATATCGGCGATCTGTTCGCGGTTGCCGAGCAAACCGGCATGCCCGTATTCGTCTCTCCGCATTACTATTATGAGCACGATCATGAGTGGCTCTTCGAGGGCACGCTCGAGACCTTGATGCACTCCATCGGCATGTTCGACCGTCCATCCGCCTTGAACCTCGAAGGATTCGAAGGGTCTGGTGCTGACTGGCTGGACCAGTACAAGCCCTATATCGAGAATGGTGAGACGGTGGTGACCAGCCCGCACAAAGTCTATGGCCCGGATAGCAATGACCTTGCGCTCCAGCTGCGTAAAGCCGGCATCAACAAGGTCATTCTTGCAGGAATGTCATCAAATCTGTGTACGGAGTCCCACATGCGCAGCCTGATCGAATCAGGTTTCGAGGTCATGGTTGTGACTGATGCAACGGCCGGAGCCATCACAGAGCACTACAACGGCTATGACGCATCCCTCACCAATTTTCGAATGATTGCCAGTGCCGTTGATAACACCGCCAACACGGTGAAGGCGATCAGATCCGCCTACAAGAAATAAGCTTCGGAGCCATCTTTCCTGCGCCCTCTCCCCGGATGGCTCCCTTGGCGCCCAGTTGAACTCACCCACCCACACCCATCAGCTGGGCGCCCTCTTGTTTCGTCGGCGGATATTTGCAGGCCTCCCGCCGCCCGAAAATGCGTACTCCTGCGCGCAGCCCCTGAACCATCGGCCTGTTCCGCCAGATGACTGGCATTCACCCCTCAAGGATATCTGACATGACCAAGAAACTTTATCTCACTGGCATGGCCATCGCGATTGCGATGTCGGCCTCAATGCCCGCTTTCGCAGAAGACGAATACAATGTGTCGAACGGCGTAACGACAGCGGGCGTTCCCCTGGGCCTGCACGGCGTCGACGCAGTCGCCCTGACCACCTATAACGCAGTCGCCGAAGGCGACGCCGCGCATACGGTTGTTGAAGATGGCGTCGCCTACTATTTTGCGTCTGCGGAATCGGCTCGCAAATTCAAGACTGATCCGGTGCGCTTTGCCCCGCAATATGGTGGCTTCTGCGCTTATGCTGTCGCCCTTGGCAAGAAGTTCGACGGTGATCCTCACTATGCAGACATTGTCGATGGCAAGCTCTACCTGTTCGTGAACGCAGACGTCTTTGAAAAATACAAGAAAGACAAGGTGAAGATTCTCAAACGCGCTGAAAAGACCTGGCCGTCGATCCAGCACAAGGCTGTTGGTGATCTCTGATCCTTTCATTGGCGGCCGGGCGGTGCGTCCGGCCGCATTCTTTCCTTCAGATATTTCAGGAGCCCCATATGCGCCCCCCTTTACCTCCTTTCACAGTGCAAACGGCTATCGAGAAAGTCCGCCTCGCCGAAGATGCGTGGAACGGGCAGGATCCCGAGAAAGTGTCGCTGGCCTATACCGAGGATAGTATCTGGCGAAACCGCGACCTCTTCATCAATGGTCGCGCCGAAATCGTCAGTTTCCTGACTGCCAAGTGGCGGCGAGAGATCCAGTATCGATTGATCAAGGAGTTGTTCGCCTTTTCTGACAACCGGATTGCTGTGCGATATGCGTACGAATTTCACGATCGCACCGGTCAATGGTACCGGGCATATGGCAACGAGAATTGGGAGTTCAGCGAGTCTGGCTTGATGCAACGACGGCATGCCAGCATCAACAACCTTCCCATCTCGGCAGGTGAAAGAAAGTTCCGCTGGCTGATGGGCCGTCGTCCTGACGATTATCCCGGCCTCAGCGAGTTGGGGCTGTAGGGTAGGCACCGAAGCCGCCCTAATCCCCGACGATCACCTGTGTCAGGCGGTCTGTGTACTTGCCAGCGGGGGCGTGAGTGGTGTCGGGGCGGATCAGGATGCCCAGCCGGTGTTGCGAGCTGGCGGCACTCTTGACCAGTGCGGTCTCTGCGCTCGGCGCAGGCGCCACCAGCTTGCCATCGATGCGCAAGTCATAGGCGATTCCCGTGGGCGTGAACTCGTGACGCAGCTCTCCGCCATTCTGTGACAGAAGATAGATGGAGTAGAGCGTGTTGGCGTCCACAGCGAAATCGACCGATTTTTCCAGTCCCTTCCTCATGGGACCAAAATCGAGCGGCCAGTGCACGTCTAGTACATTGTCTGAACTCTGCCTCAATCGTTTGTATTGTGAGTATCTATGTTTCCAAGCATGTTCAGCGCGCTGATGAGAGCGTCCCATTGCGCTGCCTCAAGCTTTGCCTTGAGCGCCGTTTGGGCATCATTCCATCGGGTGACGATGTCGGTCAGCAAGGCACGTCCCTGATCGGTCAGGCGGACATGGCGCGCGCGCAGGCCCTCTGGCGTGAAGGTTTCGACCTGGCCTGTACGTTCAAGCGCCGCGATGTTTCTGACCATGGTTGTGCGCTCGGTGCGCATGCGCGCTGCGAAATCGGCGACGGAGGTATCTTGCAGATAGTAGAGCTGCATCAAAAGAGAGGCCTGTCCGGGAGCGATGCCGGCTCCGTCCAGATAGGCACCGTAATGACGGGCAAGCGCGCGATTTGCGGCGCGGGCCGCCTCGGCCATGCACACGTGAGGGCTGTGGCGGAGGTCTTCCAACAGCGGGATCTTGTCTGTCTTGTCCGTCAGCATGACGCGTGTCCTGCACTGATTTTCTAGGTCGTCGATGATTGGGGGATTTACCGCGACCCCATTAAGTGTGCATATACACATAACTTGAATGAGAAGACCAGAGGTCAAGAAGGAGGTGTGACATGGCGCATTTGGACAAAAGCGTCGCGATTGTGGGGGCGGGCGATTATATTGGCACGGCCATTGCGAAAAAATTCGCTTCTGAGGGGTATTTGATCGTGGCAGGCCGGCGCAATGGCGACAAGCTTGAGCCTCTGGTCGCCGAGATAGAGGCGGCCGGTGGCAGGATCTCAGCCCGATCTCTGGATGCGCGCGAACCAGAAGATGTCACCGCTTTCCTTGCCGAAGCGGACGCGTTGGCACCGCTCGCCCTTACCATTTTCAATGTGGGGGCCAATGTGAATTTTCCCATACTTGAGACGACGGATCGCGTGTTCCGCAAGGTCTGGGAGATGGCCTGCTTCGCCGGCTTCGTGACGGGGCGCGAATCTGCGCGGCTGATGCTTGAGCATGGGGAGGGCAAGATCTTCTTTACCGGTGCAACCGCAGGGCGACGCGGGGGGAATGGCTACGCCGCCTTTGCCGCGGCCAAGTTCGGATTGCGCGCCGTTGCCGAATCCATGGCGCGCGAACTTTGGCCCCGGCATATCCACGTGGCCCATCTCATCATTGACGCTGGCGTCGATACCGAATGGGTGCGCGAACGGATCAGGCAGGCAGGTGGGCCAGACAACCCGCCGGGCCTGATGCCACCCGAAGCCATCGCGGATGCCTATTGGCAATTGTTCCAGCAACCGGAAACAGCCTGGACCTTCGAACAGGAAATCCGTCCCTATGGGGAGACATGGTGATGCGTGATGTGAGCGTTGAATTCCATTTCGATTTCGGCAGCCCGAATGCTTATCTCAGCCACAAGGTGATTCCGGACGTGGAGGCGCGCACCGGAGTGAGCTTCACCTATGTGCCGGTTCTGCTGGGCGGTGTGTTCAAGGCGACAGGCAATCAGTCCCCGGTGATGGCGTTTGCGGGTATTCGAAACAAACCGGAATATGAGCGGCTCGAAATGATGCGGTTCATCGAGCGGCATGGCCTGACCCAGGCCTTCGCGATGAACCCGCATTTTCCGGTCAACACGCTGGCGATCATGCGCGGCGCCGTGGCGGCGCAGCATCTGGACGTGTTCAAGCCCTATGTGAACGCGATCTACGCTGCGATGTGGCAGGGCGCGCAAAAGATGGATGATCCTGAAACGATCGGAAGGGTTCTGACCGCAGCGGATTTGCCCGCAGACGCCTTGATGGCCAAGGCGCAGGATTCCGGGATCAAGCAGGAATTGGTGGACAACACCACGGCCTCCGTCGAGCGCGGCAATTTCGGCTCACCCACCTTCTTCGTGAAGGAGAGGATGTGGTTCGGCAAGGACAGGTTGCGCGACGTGGAAGAGGCCATCCTCGCTGCCAGGGCTGCCTGACAGGCCCTGTGCATCGCAAACGAAAAAGCCCGCTCTCCAATGCGCCGGAGGGCGGGCTTTCGTGACTCTGGGGTAACGCTCAGACTTAGTCGAGGCCGAGGGCGGATTCGATCAGGGACCAGTCGACCAGCTTGAAGTTCTGGTCGACGCCGGAGGCCGGATTGCCATCATCCTGAACGACGAGAATGCCTTTCGGGAAGCCCGGCAGCGCCGCAGAGCTGACATCCAGACCATCCGTATGCGTTACAGCGTCGATGGAGCCGTCGGCATTGGCCGTTACGGTGAAGACGCCGCGCGGCGCATGAGGGGCTTTCAGGTCATAGACGACAAACCGGTCTGCGGCCTGGGACGACGCAACAAGGTAACCCGCGCCATCTGCACCGGCCCAGATGTCCATGCCTTCAACATCGGCGACCAGGCCATTCTGTGCGGCGATCGTGTCGACGCTGACCGGGGCGGCAGACCAGTCATTCAGGTCGAGTTTCCAGATGCCGTGCTCTTCCTCACCGAGAAAGACCTGACCATTGGCTTCGTCAAATACACAGCCTTCCAGTTGAAGCTGGCCGAACTGGCCAACCTGGATTTCAGCGACCAGCTCCGGACCTTCACTCATCTTGTCGGTCTGGACAGACCAGACCTGGGCCATGCCGTCCTTATAAGTGGGCATTGCGTAATAGGTGGTGCCGACCTGACCAGCACAGATGCCATAGGGTTCGTCTTTCTGTGTTGGCGTGTCGCCAACATGGCTGACCGTGGCGGTGACCGGGTCGATGGCAAACCAGCTGATGGAATTGGTTTCGTCATTCGAGGCGACAGCGACATCGCCGCGCAGGTCGACATTGTTGACGCGGCCGACATCAAGGAATTGAAGCTCTTCGCCTGCGAGATTGTAGACGTGGAGGCCTTCATCCTTGTTGGTGCCGAGCACCAGGCTGTCAGCCGGGTTTGCGACATTCACCCAGACAGCCGGATCGTCCGCCTTGTCGCCTGTGCCTGTCATGGGCGCCGTTTCGATAGATGCCGGGATGGGCGCAGTGTCGATGGCGTAAATCTGCTGGGCAGGCTCTGTGGCGCAGGCAGACAGAAGCAGGGCGGCGAGGGGAATATAGCGTTTCATGAACACTCCTCAGGGGCTGGGACAAACAGGGTTCGGGTCGGTATTCCCTGCGTCCGGCGCAAGATCAAGACGCGCGGGCGAGTTTTCACAAATGTGCCATGATGCGCGTCTGTCGGACATGAAAAAAGCAGGCCAATTGGCCTGCTTTTCCCGGATAGTGATCTTGTCGAACTTGGCTCAGGTGCCTTGACCTGGCGCCGGGGTCCGCAATGCACCGCGCTGGGCTTCACCAGCCATTTTCTCACCTTGAGCCTCATGACGGGCCCACTGTTCTGCAGTCATGCAGATCTTGCCAGGATAGACTTTGCCCGGGATCGCTACGCGCTCACAGATCATGTTCTCGTCATTGGACGCATCGGCGACCGAGTAGCCCTCTTTCTTTTTGAGGGCGCAGCCGGATACCGCGATCAGGGCGGCCAGAGCCAGAATTGGTGCTTTCATGAAAAATTCTCCCGCTAATTGTATCCTTCTAGCAGGAAAAACACCGGGTGCACCCCCTAACGCAAGGAAAATGTACCCAAACGATTGCAGATGCACAGGTTTTTGGCTGAGTGCCATGCGTTCAAACAAAACCGGGCGAGGATCGCTCCCCGCCCGGCTTTCGGTAAGTCTCGTCAACCCAGCCTAGTAGGTCAGGCGGGCACCGATGACATAGCGGGCACCATATTCGTCATACTGAGACAAACGGCTTTCTGCGCCGTGATAATAGTATTCCGGCTCGTCGGTGAGGTTCTTGCCTTCGACATAGATCTGGAGGTTGTCGTTGACGTCGTATTTGGCTGACGCTTCGACGCTGAGGTGATCGCTGGTGTAGCGGTCCAGATCGGCGCCGAACAGCTCGTCGAGATAGTCATCGCGGAAATTGGCCGAGATGCGCAGATCCCACGGGCCCTTGTCGTAGCCGATGGAGGCGTTCCAGATGAGGTCGTTCTGCTTGAGCAGCGGCACGTCGCGGGTCTGGGCCACATCCTCTTCGTCCGGGACGGACGCTTCGGATTCAACGATGGTGACATTGGCGGAGGCGAGGAAGCCTTCCCAGAAGCCGCCCAGGAAGTCGAGCTGCTGGACATAGTTGAGTTCGAGGCCCTGCACCGTGGCGGTCTCGCCATTGATGTAGGTGGCGACTTCTTCGATGTCCGCACCGGCATCGCCAAGGAAGCCCAGATCGATGGAGCCTGGCAGCTGGTCGATGTCATAGGTGGCGCCGAAGATCGGGTTGCGGATGTCCTTGTAGAACAAGCCAGCCGACAGGACCGACAGCTTGGTCGGGTAGTATTCGATCGACAGGTCAAAATTGTTGGCCTCGTACGGGTCGAGATTGGGGTTACCCATTTCGACTTCGTCGCGGTCATCATTCAAGGCAGCTGTCGGGCGCATCTCACCGAAGGCCGGGCGGACCAGCGAAGCGTAATAGGCTGCGCGGCCGACGACATTTTCGGAGAAGGCATATTTCAGGTTCAGGCTCGGCAGAACGTGGACATATTCATCGTCGAACTGGCGTGTGCCGACCTGGTCTGGATCGCCACCCTCATAGAAGACATTGCCCGTGGTTGATACGTCAGTGGCTTCGATACGCGCCCCGGCAACGACGGTCAGGTCGTTGATCTGGAAGGTGCCCATGCCGTAGCCGGCGATGATCATCTCGTCGATTGTGTAGTCACCGGCGAGGCTGTCGAAATTCGTACCGTCTTCGTCCAGCTCATCGGCGGTGAAGGTTCCGCGCAGGGCCCGGGTCAGGCCGGCGCTCGGCCATTCGAACATCGGGTTGTTCATGCGCCAGCCGGAAATCTGGCTGTTGGCATTGATGTAATCGGTCAGGGCGACATCGTCGCGTTCCCAGATGAAGAGGTTCTCGTCACGGACCTTTTCGCGGTCGCGGACCTTCACACCCATTTTCCAGGTTACGGGCGTATTGCCGAGGACGGTGTCATTGGTCAGGTCGAGCTTGTAGGCCCATTCAGTGTCTTCGTTGACCGTGAACTCCTGCTCGTAGGCGTCCATTTCATAACTGGCCGGGTCATACAGGAAATCGATGCCTGTGCCGGAGAGCTTCGGTTTCTGCGGGTCGGAGTTGTCCCACACGACGATGCCATCGCCTTCCATGTCGTCGGAGCGGAAGGCTACGTCGTGATTGTTGGAATCGTCTTCTTCGGCATAGGCGTAGGAGACTTCGTAATCGACGGTCCAGTTGCCGGCGAAAGTCTTGCCGCCCAGCGCATAGGTCTGGATCTTGCGGGTCTCTTCGCGCTGGCGGACTTCGACGTCTGCTTCGGCGAAGTTGAAGTTGTAGAGGTTGCCGTCAACGCTGACACCTTCTTCGGCGAGGTCGCGGAACTCGAACTTGTTGCGGACTTCGTCGTCCGTGTATTCGTTGACCAATGTGCGCAGGTAGAGCTCAGTGTTCTCGGTCATGCGGTAGTCGACATTGAAGACGAGGCCGACGCGCTCGCGCGTCAGGTCGTACCAGCGCATTTCATAATCATCGTTCGGAATGAAAGCGTTCAGGTCGTCGTCGAAACCCCAGCCGCCGGTTTCGTTGTTATGGGCCTGAATGCCGAGGCTCTGATAGTTGATGGAGGCCGCAATGCCGAGCTTGTCGCCAAACACGTTGGAATAGGTCAGCGTGGCTTTCGGGGAGACGTCTTCGGTCAGCTCATTGTAGGAGCCTTCGACCTTGGCGCGGATGAACTGGCCGTCGCGGTCAAAGGCGGAGATGGTCTTGAGGTTGATGACGCCGCCGATTGTGTCGGCATCGACATCCGGGGTCAGGGATTTCTGGACTTCGATACCGTCCAGAAGGTCAGATGGCACACCATCCAGCAAGACGCCGCGGCGATCTTCCGGGGACGGCGTGCGCACGCCGTTGATGGTGGCTGAGATCAGGTCAGAGTTGATGCCGCGGATCGAGACATAGCGGCCTTCGCCCTGGTCATTCTCGATGGACAGGCCAGCCACGCGGGCGAGCGAGTCGGCCACGGTCGTGTCGGGGAAGTTGCCGAGGCCATCGGAGTCGATGACGCTGATGATGGCATCGGAGGCGCGCTGCTGGTTGATCGCACCGGCCTGGGCCGCGGCCGAGCCGACAACGAGAATGTTGTCGAGATAGCGCACATCACCGCCAAGCTGGATGCTGAAATCGGTGTCGCCAGAGATCGACACCGTGTCGGTGACCATGTCCGCGCCGACATAGGAGACGCTGACCGTGTAGTCGCCGGCCGGGACGCTGGTGAAGCGATACTTGCCGAACCGGTCGGACGAGGCGGTACGGCCCAGTTCCTCGATCGTGACAATCGCGCCCTGCAGCGCAGCTTCGCCGGACGCATCGGTCACGGTCCCTTTCAGGATGTCGGCGGCAGCAGCCTGCGCCATCACAGCAGTGGCAGCTCCGATCAGGAGGAGCTTGCGGGAAGTAAAGGTCATGGGAGGTCGTCCTTGCTCTGGGAATCCGTATTAAGAAGTCTACGCTTCGAAAACTGCGGCCCCGTCCCACGCCAGAGTTACGGCTGGATGACAGATGCGTAATGTTTTTATGACGCCCCCGGAATTCTTAGGAAAATGGGGCAAGTGCCTGCCATGCGGGGAAAAATTCGTGCTTTTCCCGCAACACTTATTGGCGTCGCTCTGAGGTTGAGCAGGCGAATCATCCCGAAAGCTTGAGGGTTTTCGGAGCCTGAATTCGACGGGGTCCGCACCCATGCGACATTGCCCCTCTCACCGCAGGAGGCCCGAATGATCCGACAGCCCCATCGTCAACGCCTGATCCGGCAGGTCCGGCTCCAGCGCCTGTTGGGGCGGAGCATGGCGGAGATCGCGGCGCAGGTTGGCCGGGGCGCCAGCACAGTCTGGCGTGTGATCCGGGACAATGGGCTCGACGCTCCGGAGAGACCGCTGGAGCGTCAGCGCCTGTCGCTGAGCGAAGCGCACGACATGGCAGTGGACCGCATGATTGCGGCGGATGTGACACCGGAGGAGTTGCGCGCGCTGAGTGGCCTGATCATGCGGCTGGCGGCGGAAATCCGGCGGATGGAAATGGCGGTGGCGACTTGGGAAGGGGATGAGGATGTGCGGATTGCCGGACGTGCCAACGAAGACGAAACGGGCGAAGACGCCGAAGACGAACTCTCTCCAGCCGCTGAGCAATGCCGGCTGGACGCCCTTGCTGCCGGATTTCAAACAAAGGGCGCGTCAGGCGGCGCAGAGCAACGACTGGAGCACGCTGGCGGATTGGGAGTGCAGCCTGGTCAGCCAGAATCCGTGGATTCTGCACGCCCGCGATATACAGGTGCCGCCGCCGGGCGGATGGCGGAGCTTCGTGTTCATGGGCGGACGCGGCGCTGGGAAGACGCGGGCGGGGGCCGAATGGCTCCGCTGGTCGATGATTCACGGGCGGTGTCACCGGGCGGCGCTGGTGGGACCCGCCCTGCACGATGTGCGCGAAGTGATGATCGATGGGCCGAGCGGGCTGAAATGGATCGAGCCGCTGAAGTGCCGCCGCCCACACTACTCGCCCAGCCGGCGGATCCTGAGCTTTGACAATGGGGCGGAGGCGCATGTGTTCTCTGCCGAAGATCCGGACAGTTTGCGCGGGCCGCAATTTGATGTGGCCTGGTGTGACGAGATCGCCGCATGGATGCGGGGGCAGGCCGTGTGGGACACGTTGCAGATGGGGCTGAGGCTGGGCGCGGACCCGCGCGTGATGGCGACGACCACGCCGCGACCGACGGATTTCTTCAAGGGTCTGCTCACCGGGCCGGGGACATTGGTGCGTCAGGCCAGCATGGCCGAGAATGCGGAGAATCTGTCAGATGGGTTCGTGGCGGCGATGCGGGCGGCCTATGGGGGCAGCGCGCTGGCCCGGCAGGAAATTCATGGCGAATTGCTGGAAGATGCCGAAGGCGCGCTGTTCCGCAGGCAGATGATTGATGCGGCACGGGTGAGCGCACCGCCCATGCTGGAGGATGTGATCGTGGCGGTGGACCCGCCCGCAACGAGCGGGCCTGCGGCGGATGCCTGCGGGATTATTGCGGCGGGCGTGCGCGACGGGGTCGCCTTTGTGCTGGCCGATGCGTCAGCGCCGGGCCTGAAGCCGCTCGACTGGGCGAGGCGAGCGGTTGCGGTGTGCCGCGAGGTTGGCGCGCGGGAGATCATCGCCGAGTCCAATCAGGGCGGCGAAATGGTGCGGCAGGTGCTGGAAAGCGCCGGGGCGGATGTGCCGGTGCGGCTGGTGCATGCGCGGCTGGGCAAGCGCGCACGGGCCGCGCCTGTGGCGACGCTGTATGAGCAGGGGCGGGTGGCGCATGTCGGCCTGTTGCCGACGCTGGAAGACCAGATGTGCCAGTTCGGCGCGGAAGGGTTTCGCGGATCGCCTGACCGGGTGGATGCGCTGGTCTGGGCCATCTGGGCACTTTTGCAGCAGGGCAATGGGCCTTGGGTACGGGTCTTGTGATCTTTCTCCGGATCATTCACCTGAGAACAAATATCGCAGAGTTCTTCCCAACATGTACACAAGACCAGAAGTTACAAGAAAAACCAAACCTATCCAAAACGCAGTGGTACCTTCGGTTTCTACATATGTGTAGCTTCCATACCCCTTTTCGACTTCACCATTGCTCATCAGAACAACTCCCCAAACGATAGAGACAAGGCTACCTATCATTCCCGTGATGGACACCGTGCTGACCATCCAGTGAAGAACTCGGCCTAGGCGGACTAGAAAACTGTCTGCTCGTTTTTTGTTCGGCCACAGAAAATTTGGCATACTCGTCAGACCCCCGTGCTCTTCTAACAGATTACACAGCAATTTATCCTGTTCAATCAATGATGAATTGCAAAGTTACAGAATGGTTGTTCGTCAAATTCTCTATCGAAGTGATCCAGCTTAATATTTAAAAAGGAACTCACATGAGCCAGATGACACGCCGGGCCTTCACGGCGACCGGACTGACCGCAGCAGTGGCCGGATGCGCGACTGTTCCGCCGGCGCCGGGCGTGGTGATGAAGCCCGTGCCGCCGGTCCTTGTGTCTGCCGACCGGGTCGTGCGCGTGGATGTGGGGCTGAGGCCCTACCGGGCGTCTGGCTTCCGGGTGGAGCGGGAAATGCTGGGCGAGACGGCGGTGGTCCACAATTACGGGCATGGCGGCGGCGGGATCACCCTGTCCTGGGGCTCGGCGCAGCTGGCCGTGGAGGAAGGGTTTGATCCGGATGTGGCGGAATATGCCGTGCTGGGCGCGGGGGCGCTGGGCCTGTCGACGGCGATGTTGTTGTTGGAACGCGGGGCGAAGGTGACGCTCTATGCCAAGGCGCTGAGCCCGAACACGACCTCCAACATCGCAGGCGGGCAGTGGTGGCCGGCTTCGGTGTATGACAGTGCGGCCATCGCCCCCGGATACATGGACCGGCATGTCGCGGCGGCGCGTCATTCTTTCCGGCGGTTCCAGTTACTGACCGGCCCGGATTATGGCATCAGTTGGGAAGTGAACTATGTCTTGTCTGACCGGCCCGTGACAAACCAACCCGCGCGGGCGGGCCACCCGATGGAAGAATTCGCGATCAATGTTGTCGATTACGCGCCGGGGGAATTGCCGTTCACGACCGCCCATGCGCGCAGTTTCGATACGATGATGGTGGACACGCCGCATTATCTCCGCAAGCTGGAAGAGGATATACGGGAACGGGGTGGACGGATCATCGTGCGCGCGTTTCAGGACGCTGCAGAGGTGGCGGCATTGGACGAGGCAGTGGTGTTCAATTGCACCGGGCTGGGCGCGGGCAAACTGTTTGGCGATACCGAAATCCATCCGGTGCGCGGCCAGCTCGTGATCCTCGAGCCGCAGGCCGAGATCGACTATAATATCATCACGGGCGGCAGCGCCTACATGTTCGGCCGCCGCGACGGGATCGTACTGGGCGGAACCTTCCAGCACCATAACTGGTCGCTGGAACCGAGCGATGCCGACACCGCCGCGATCCTCGCCGCCAATCGGCGCCTGTTTGCGGGTGGGGTGGAGGCCTGACTGTGATCCGCGCAATATGTGATGTGATGGGAGTCAGCGAGAACCCCCTCTAACTCCCCCTTTTCAAGGGGGAGAACAGACCGGGCGTGCCGTTGGCGTTCCTCCCCCTGCAAGGGGGGGGACAGGTGGGGGTCTGAGCGGACTAGCCTTCGCGCTGCCGGATCAATTCGATCTCGGACCTGATCCGTTGAGCCACCGCCTCAAGCGACTCATCGATATGAGAGACCGGAATGCGCATAATGGAGATCCCTCGCTCGCCAAGAAAGGCGTCTCGCCGGGCATCGCGGTTCGGATCATGCCAGTCGCCATCGATTTCGACGGCGAATTTCAGGGACGGGCAGTAATAGTCGAGAAAGTAAGGCCCGACCGGGTGTTGGCGTCGAAACGATACCCCCATCTGCTTGCGACTCAGCACAAGCCACACCTTGTATTCCGTCTTCGAAGCAGACTGGCGAAGGGCACGGGCGCGGCGGGTTTGCTCAGGCGTGCGCGAGAACTTGTCCGCCATGATGCGTCAGCCCCCGGTGCGGAAGGCTTTCCGGCCGAAATAGGCGTTCTTGGGGGCGGGGGGCGTGTCGTCTGCGCTCGTGTCTTCGGCGGCCTTGGCGGGTTCAGTCGGTGGCGGATTGGTGCCGTTCATCAGGCCGCGAATCCAGGCGCAGGCGGCGCCAGCCGTCGAGACTTCAAGGTCCGGGACAGATCGATCCATGCGGCGCGCCAACTGGCGGGCCTGGTGGGCGGTCAGCGATTTCAGCGTGGTTTCGAACAGGTCGACCCCGACGGTCTCGCGCAAATGCTTCATGTCGTCCGTGGTCTGACCGGCGGAGATCATCAGCTTTTTCGCCAGCAGCATTGTGGCCGCCGCAAAATCCTTCTCGCCCAGCTTGGCAAAGCGATCGCGTTGGTTGAGCAGGGATTCCAGCGCTACGGCGCTGCGGGGAGTGGCGGTGTCGCTCATTGAATTTTCTCTCGTACTTCCTTGAGCAGGCTCTCGATGATGCCGAGCGCGTCACCGGGCCATTTGGCCTGCAGCGTCGGCTCCGGGCCAAGCTCGATCGGGTTGGTGGCAAAGCCCTGTTTCATCGGGATGACCGTGTCGAACATGTCGAACTCGGTTTCCTTGGCGCTGGCGGCCTCGCGCATGGCATTCAGCACGACTTGCTGGTGCGGCGTGCCATCATAGCGGGTGGCAAGCACGCAGGGCAGGTTCTCGATATCGCGGTTGCGGAGGTTTCGCATGATATCGCCCGTGAACAGGTCGAGGCCGAGTGTGGACATGAAGTCCGGAATGGTTGGTACAATGATCAGGTGGCTGGCGGCGAGGACGGTTTCGGTCATCACCGAAATGCCGGGAGGGCAGTCGCAGATGATGACGTCGTAGTCCGCCTTCAGCTTCTCGAAATCATCGCGCATGCGGCGGCCAACCTGGCCCTGCAGCGCTTCCATGGAATAGCCCTTGGCGGTCAGCTCATAGATCAGCTCGCGCTCGGTCTTGCGCAGACGCGGCGAGGACGGGATCAGGTCCAGTTCGAGCGGCTTGCCATTATAGCTGACATCAGAAGCGTCGGTGACGATGAATTCCGACAGGCGCTTGTGCTCGCCAGCGAAGAAATTCTCCAGCAGCCAGTCGGAAATCGTGACGTAATCATTGATGGCCTGAAAGAGGTGCTCGTCGCCTTCATGGCCGTAGACCAGCAGGGACGCATTGGCCTGTGTATCCAGGTCCACCACCAGTGTGCGAAAGCCATTGGCCGCAAAAGCTTCTGCCAGACTGACACAAGTAGTGGTTTTGCCAACGCCGCCCTTGGAGTTGGCGACGGAAATGACACGTGCCGACATTCTGTAAGCTCCTTTGCCCCTGATGGAATGGCGAAAGAGCAGATTTGCGCCCGTCTGGCTATGGCTGCGGGCCAAGAAAATACAGGGATATTGACCGGTTAATCCTCAACTATTTCGCCATAGCGGACTGATTTTTCGCGACTTTTCCAAGCTGAATCCGATGGGGGTGGCGAGGATTTAATTTCTGCTCATCAACGCAAATGGAGCAGCGCCCCTCATGAACCCGATCTGGCCCTTCAACCGTCGCCCGCGCGAGGCGAAATCCGCGCCCCCTCTGGTAGCGCTATCCGAGGTGGGTGAGGCCCGTTGGGGCAGCCGGGACGGCGCGGCCCTGACGCGGGACGGATATCTGGCCAATGCCATTGCCTATCGGGCGGTCCGCATGGTGGCGGAGGCGGCGGCTGCGGTGCCGCTGGTCACGGCGCATGAGGGCGCGAGCCGCCTGTTGCGACGGCCCCAGCCGGACGGCATTGCGACCGAATTGTTCGAGACGGCCTATTCCCAGCTCCAGCTGACCGGGAATGCGTTCCTGGAAGGGGTGCGACTGGAGGCGGCGGACGGGGCGGGAGTGTCGGCGCTTTATGCGCTGGCCCCGTCCGCCATGCGGCCGGTTGCGGATGCGCGCGGATGGGTCGAGGCTTGGGCCGTGCGTGAGCGTCATGGCGAGCGACTGATCCGGCGCGATGCCGAGACCGGCTGGAGCCCCGTGCTGCACCTGAAACTGTTCAACCCGGTTAGCGACACGATGGGGCTTCCGCCGCTTGGCGCCGCAAGGCGGGCGCTGGACCTGCACAATGCGAGCGCCGACTGGGCCAAGGCCCTGATCGACAATTCGGCCAAACCCTCCGGTGCGCTGGTCTATGGCGGGCATGGGCGGATGCCGCCGGACCAGTTCGACGCGCTGAAGGCTGAGTTGGAAGGCATGTATTCCGGCGCGGCGAATGCCGGGCGGCCCCTGCTGCTGGAAGGCGGGCTGGACTGGCGGCCCATGTCGCTATCGCCGGCCGAGATGGATTTCCTTCAGGCGCGGCATGGCGCGGCGCGGGAGATCGCGCTGGCGCTGGGCGTGCCGCCCATGCTGATCGGCATTCCGGGAGATAATACGTATTCGAACTACAAGGAGGCCAATCTCGCCTTCTGGCGGATGACCGTCTTGCCGCTGGTGCAGAAGATGGCGGCGGCGCTGTCGGCCTGGATGGATGTGCCGTTCGGGGCGGAGGTCGAGGTACGCGCGGACATTGACCGCGTGCCGGCCCTGTCGGCCGAGCGCGACGCACTTTGGGCGCGGCTCGAGGGCGCGAGCTTTGCGACCGGCGAAGAGAAACGAAAGCTTGCGGGGCTGCAGCCATGAAGCTCGACCGGAAAGTGACGATCGGATTCCTCGTCGCCGTGCTGGTGCAGACCGGCGGGGCGCTGGTCTGGGCGGGCGCGGCAGCGGAGCGGATTTCCACGCTGGAAGACACGGTGCGCGATCGCCGCAGCGTGGTCGAGCGGCTGGCGCGTGTCGAGGAGGGCGTGGACCGGATGGAAAGCCAGCTGGACCGGATCGAGCGGCGATTGGAGGGCGCGGATGAGTAGGGGTGTGTTTCCTGGGGGGAGTCCGGTGGACCCCCACCTGACCTCCCCCTTGCAGGGGGAGGAACGCCAACGGCATGTCCGGTCTGTTCTCCCCCCTGGAAGGGGGGAGTTAGAGGGGGGGCTTCGAACGCGGAGGCCAATCCTGATCGAAGGCTATGCCTCGCTGTTCGGCGTGCCGGATGCGAGCGGAGATGTCGTGCGGGCGGGCGCCTTTGCCCGCAGCCTGCAACGGGGCACGCAATTGCCCATGCTGTTGCAGCACAGGCCCGGCGCGATGGCGGGGCGTTGGGTGCGGATGATCGAGGATGGGCGCGGGCTCTATGTGCGCGGTCTCGTCGAAGGTGTCGCGGCGCGGTCCCTGGTGGCGCAGGGGCTCAGCGGTCTCTCCATCGGGTTTCGCCCGCGCCTCTGGAATGCACGGCGCCCGGACGGGCGGGAACTGGTCGAGGTGGACCTAGTCGAAGTTTCCCTTGTGACCAGTCCGATGCAGGCACGGGCGCGGTTTTCCCTGCTGGGGGCGGAGGCGAAAGCGGCGTGATCTGGAAGCCCGCGCGGGTGCTTCGACCCCGGCCATCGCTGGGGCAGGCTTCGCTCAGCATGAGCGCTTTGAAAGTACGGAACTCATCATGAGCGACGTCGAAGGATGATGGATTTGAGAGGAATGGAGACAACATGACCAAGGAAACCAAGATGGCGGGCGGCGGCGATGCCGAACTGATGGCCGCCTTTGCCGCCTTTACCGAGGCGAATGATGCCCGGCTTGCCGAGATCGAAGCCAAGGGCACAAGCGATCCGCTGACGGATGAGCGGCTGTCGCGCATTGACCGGCGGCTCGAAGCGCTGAGCCTGAAAATGGCCCGGCCGGAGGCAGGCGAGGGGAAGACGGCCGACGAGGATGCGCGCAGCGCGGCCTGGGGGCGATATTTGCGCAGCGGCGATGATAGCGGGCTGTCGCGGCTCAACGTGAAGGCGCAGGAAGGGCCACGCGTCAAATCCCTGCCGGTGATGGAAGCGCGCGAGGGGGCGGGCCTGCCCTCGGTCTATGGCCGGATGCGGGTCGGCGGGCAGGTGATCTGGGCGGCCCGCTTCAAGGAGACGAAGACGACGCGGCGGGCGAGCAGCAAGGGTGGACCGAAGGTCACCGAGTATGATTATTCGGTCAGCTTTGCCGTGGCGCTAGGCGAGGGGCCGATCCTCGGCGTGCGGCGGGCCTGGGCGAATGGCGAGGCGTTCGACCTTTCCGGCGTGGTGCACCGGGTCTATCCCGGCGATGAGACGCAAGAGCCAGACCCGCTGATCGAGATGATCGAGGGCGAGGCACCGGCCTATCGCGGGACGGCCTATATCGTGTTTGAGGATCTGCCGTTGGAGGCGTTTGGCAACCGGCTGCCGCAGCTCTCCGTCGAGGTCGAGCGCGTGCCGCCGGGCGGGTCTGAGCCGGAATTAGGCGATGTGGTGACGGGCGTGAACATCATCCCGGCCTCGGGCGAATTCGTCTATGCGACCGAGAATGTGCGGGAACAGAGGTTTCCGGGACATGAGCGCGCGTTGAATGCGTGGTCCGGCGAAGCGCGGGCAGATTTCCTTGTGTCGCTGGACCAGTTGGAAAGTGATCTGCCGAACGTGTCACGCGCGGCGCTGACGGTCGGTTGGTTCGGGACCAGTATCGAGGCGGGGGCGTGCGAAATCCATCCGGGCGTGGAAACGCGCGAGCGGGTAACGGTGCCCTATGCGTGGCAGGTGGCGGGTGTCGCGCGGGGCGATGCCTTTGTCATTTCCCGCGATGAGGACGGCCATCCGAATTATGGGGGCACGCCTGCGGATCGGTGCGTCATCGGCGCTATTCAGGAGATGAGGGCGCGGGGGCTGTCTGTCACGCTGTCACCCTTCCTGTTCATGGACTGCGCGGGCTTTCCCTGGCGCGGGCGGATCGGCGTGTCGACAGATGGCACCGCGGCGGCGCGCAGTGAGATTGATAGTTTCATGAACGGAGCGAACGGGTTCCGGCACTTCATCCTGCATCATGCTGAGCTGGCCGCCGAGGCGGGCGGGGTGGAGGCGTTCCTGATCGGCAGCGAGATGGTCGGGCTCAGCCGGGTTCGGGATGCGACGGGCGCGTTTCCGTTCGTTGAGGCGCTGGTGGCGCTGGCGGCGGAGGTGAAGGCGATCCTTCCGGGCGCGCAAATTTCCTATGGGGCAGACTGGACCGAGTATGGCGCCTATGTGCCGGGGGACGGATCGGGCGATGTCCTGTTTCCGCTGGATGCGCTCTGGGCGAGTGCGGATGTCGATTTCGTCGGCGTCGACTGGTATCCGCCGCTGGGGGATTGGCGCGACGGGAGCGATCATCTCGATGCGCTGGCAGGATATGCGGCGGCGGATGATCCGGCCTATCTGGCATCGCAAATTGCGGGTGGGGAGGCGTATGACTGGTATTATGCGGATCAGGCTGCGCGCGATGCGCAAGTGCGTACACCGATCAATGATACAGCGCATGGCGAGCATTTCGTGTTCCGACAGAAGGATATCGCCGGCTGGGCGGGCGCGTATCATCACGAGCGTCCGGGCGGGGTGCGCGCGGCGACGCCGACCGGATGGGTGCCGAGGATGAAACCCGTTCGCCTGATGGAAATCGGTTTTGCGGCGGTCGACAAGGGCGGCAATGCGCCGAACCTGTTCTACGATCCCAAGAGCAGCGAGAGCGCGCTGCCACCCTATTCGAGCGGGGCGCGGGACGAAGTGTTCCAGCGGAGGGCATTGGCGGCGGTTTTGCCGCACTGGGAGACAAGCTCGCTGGTTGAAGCGGCTTATGTCTGGGCGTGGGACGGGCGACCTTTCCCGGCCTGGCCGCTGAAGGAAGAGGTCTGGAGCGATGGCGGCAATTGGGCGCGCGGACATTGGCTGAATGGGCGGTCGGGCCTTGCGCCGTTGGCCGATGTGGTGGCGGATATCTGCGCCCGGGGCGGCGTGGCGGCGGTCGATGTGTCCGGGCTCGATGGTATTGTCGAAGGCTATGGGCTGGACGGGGTGCATTCAGTGCGGGCGGCGCTGGAGCCGCTCAGGGCAGCTTATGGCTTCGAGTGCGTGGAGCGCGGCGGGGCGCTGGTGTTCCGCATGGCGGGCGAAGGGGGCGTTCTGGATCTGGCGTCCGGCGCGCTGGTCGAAGGCGGACTGAAGAAGACCCGCGCCCTGCTCGACAAGGCACCGGCGCGTCTCAGGTTGACCCATGTTGATCTTGAGGCGGACTATCAGCCGGGCATAGCGGAGGCGCGGATTGACGGCGGTGATGCAAGGCTGGTGCAGGACGTGGCCCTGCCGCTGGCGCTTGGGGCGAGCCGGGCGGAGGCGGTGGCCGGGGCGCTGCTGGCATCGGCGGCGAGTGGAGAGAGCGCGACCTGTGCGCTGTCACTGTCGGCGCTTGCATTGGAGCCGGGGGATGGGTTGCGCGTGGAGGGCGGGCCGGTCTGGCGGGTCACGAATGTTGTTGATCGGGGCGGCGTGCGGGCGCTGACCTGCCGGGAGGAGGTTGCCGCGATGCCGCGCGTGCGGGCTGGCGAGGCGGGCAGCGCGCCGCCGGCTGCGCCTGTATTCGGCGGGGTGGACCTTGTCGTCATGGATGCGCCGAGCCTGCCGGAGTTTGGCGAAGGCGTTGGGCCACTCGTGGCGGCGTGGGCCGATCCGTGGCCGGGTGAGGTGGTCGTGTCAGCCGGTCTGGCCGACGACGCGCTGAGCGAGGCGGTGCGACTGGACCGGCCGGCGGTAATCGGGCGGCTGACGGAAGCGTGCGGCGCGGGGCCGGTGGGGCGGTGGGACCGCGCAAATGCGCTGGATGTGTATTGTCCGGGCGGAGAGTTTGCGAGCTTGCCGGAAGATCGTGTCCTGTCGGGCAGCAACGCCGCGCTGCTGGAGACGGCTGCCGGCTGGGAATGTGTGCAGTTTGAACAGGCTGACCTGATCGCGCCCGACACATGGCGTCTGACCGGGCTGTTGCGGGGGCAGCGAGGGAGTGTGCCCGGCGACGCAGCGATTGGCGCGCGGTTGGTGATGCTGGATGCGGCGGTGGCGCGGGCACGCCTTGGCGGGGAGGCATATGGGGCGGAGCTGGTCTGGCAGGCCAGGGCGGATGATATCCTACAGACGGCCATGTTCGAGGACCGTGCGGGCCTGCCCTGGCCTGTGGCGCATCTGCGTGTGCGGGCGGACCAACTCAGCTGGACCAGGCGCGGATCGGATGTGCCAGAAAGCTGGGCCATGCCGGAGGCGGAGAGTGCCGGACGGTTTGCCGTCGGGTTCGATATGGGGGCGGGATTTGGCGATCCAGTGGTGGTGAACGTACCGTTTGTGGAATGGCCTGTCGGCGCTGCCTCAGCGCGGGTGGCGGAGATTGGGCCGGACGGGCGAACTGGGTTGTGGGCGGTGATTTAAGACCTGCAGCACGTATCGGGTGGCGGCGTTTGGCGCGCTTCGGCAGTTTGGCAGGCATAAATTCAGGAGCCCACCATGACATTCCAGATTACCGGTCTCGCCGCCGAGACGTTTGCGCATTTGCCGAGCCTGACCGTGGCCGAACTTGCGGTGCATAACATTCAGAAAATCGTTGCGGATGTGAGTCCCGGCTTTCCCTGCCGGGTGAGTTTGCAGGACGCTGCGATTGGGGAGACGCTCTATCTCCTCAACCATACCTATCATGATGAGGCGACGCCCTACCGGGGCTCGCATGCCATCTTCGTGCGCGAAGGTGCGGCGGAATATGTGCCAGCCAAAGGCGAAGTGCCGGAGGTTCTGGCGCGGCGGCTGATTTCGATTCGAGGTTTCAATGCAGCGCATGACATGGTGGCGGCCGATGTGGTCAAGGGGGCTGAACTTGGCGCGGCAATCCCGTCCATTCTGGCGTCCGAGGGGGTTGCCTATCTGCATTTGCACAATGCCAAACCGGGATGCTTTGCGGCGCGGGTTGATCCGGTAAGGTAATATCCGGGTTTCATTACGGTTCCGGACATCCTAACTGTGATCGGATATCAGATTCGTGACTGGAAGGATTTCCCGCCCTTGGCCCTCGATCCCTATAAAGTGCTCGGCGTTGACCGCTCGGCCAGCGAGGCCGAAATCAAGAAGGCGCATCGCCAGAAAGCAAAGGATTTGCATCCGGACCAGAATCCGGACGATCCCAAAAAGCTGGAAGCTTTCAAGCAGGTCTCGCAGGCATGGGACATTCTTGGCGACAAGGAAAAGAGAGCCAAGTTCGACCGCGGCGAGATTGACGGCGACGGCAATCCGACCGGCTTTGGCGGCGGCTATCCGGGCGGCGGGCCCGGCGGCGGGGGACAGCGCTGGGAAACACGCGGCGGTGGCAACCCGTTTGGCGGCGCGCAGGGCGACCCATTCGAGGATATCCTGTCCGGCATGTTCGGGGGTGGCCGGTCGCGGCGCAGCGGGCCGGTCAAGGGTCGTGACGTACGCTATCGCGTGACGATCGACTTTGCGGATTCAGTCACGGGCGCGCGACGGCGCATGACCATGGCCGACAATACAGCGCTGGATGTGAATATTCCGGCAGGCATTGAATCTGGGCAGACGCTACGTCTGAAAAGTCAGGGGCAGGCATCGCCCAATGGCGGACCGCCCGGAGACGCCTTGCTGGAGGTTGAAGTGAAGCCCAGCAGCGTCTGGGAACGCGATGGCAAGGATCTGCGCATGTCAGTACCGATCGATCTCAAGATCGCGGTGCTCGGCGGCAGTGTCGAGGTGAAGACACCGTCCGGCCCGGTGACTTTGAAAGTTCCTGCGGGCTCCAATACCGGCTCTCAATTGCGTTTGCGCGGCAAGGGTGTGCAGACATCCACGCCGGGCAATCTCTATGCCCGACTTGAAATCGTGCTGGATGATCCGAAAGATGACGGGCTGAAAGCCTGGGCTGAAGGGCGCTAGGCGACCTCGATCTCGAAAATCGGATTGTCGGCCAGCACGCGGGCAACCATGTCCTCGAACGGGGCGGGAGCGGCAATCAGGTAGCCCTGCAATTCCTCGCATGCCAGCTGGGCCAGCGCTTCGGCCTGGTCTTCGGTTTCAACACCTTCGGCCACGACCGGAATGTCCAGCGAATGGGCAAGGTGGATGATCGCCTCGACAATGGCGCGGGATTTTACGTTGGCATTCATGGACGTCACGAAGGAGCGGTCGATCTTGATCCGGTCGAACGGGAAATCCTGAATATAGCTCATGGACGAATAGCCGGTCCCGAAATCATCCAGAGAAATCTTGATGCCGAGCGCTTTCAGATCAAGCAGGATGCTGGTGGCGAGCTGGGTGTTGTGGATGATTGCGGTTTCCGTGATCTCCAACTCAAAGCGCTCTGGATCAAGTCCGGTCTGATCGAGTGCGGTGCGAACATGGTCGACCAAGTCCGGATCGAGCAACTGGCGGGCAGACAGATTTACGGCCACCGTCTCCTTGCCCGACCATTGGCTGGCTGCAGAACATGCAGCGAAGATGGTCCAACGTCCGATATCATTGATCAGCATGCTCTGCTCTGCCAGGGGAATGAACTCATCCGGGCCGATCAGGCCGACATTTGGCCGATTCCAGCGGATCAGCGCTTCCCGGCCGACAATGGCACGCGAGGATGCGCTGACTTTCGGCTGGAAGTGCAGGACGAATTCGTCATTCTCTATCGCCTTGTGGAGCGCGCGTTCGAGATTGCGCTTTTCGATCTGGCGTTTGTGCAGAATGGCATCATAGAACCGTACACAACCGCGTCCGTCAGCCTTGGCGGAGTAAAGCGCGCGGTCGGCAAAGGTGAGGATGCGGGCAGGGCTGGTCGCGCGTTGTGGGACGATTGCGATGCCGATACTGCCGCCGCAGTTCAGCGTTCGCTTGCCCATGGCCAGTGGTTCGGAAATGGCGGCCAGTATGTTGTTCGCAACCCGGGTGACCTCTTCGGGAGTGGATCGGCCGCGCACCAGAACGGCAAATTCATCCCCTCCGAGACGGGCCACCATGTCCTTGTCAGACAGCTGGTTGGAAATACGGCGGCCCACCGCCTTGAGGAGCGTGTCTCCAGCGCCGTGGCCGTACTGATCGTTGACTTCCTTGAACTCGTCCAGATCAATGATCATGACGGCCAGGTTCTTGCGATGCTCAGCGTCTTTGCTGACAGACGATTCAAGCGCCATATTGAAGGCAACCCGGTTGGCCAAGCCTGTCAGAGTGTCACGGTAAGCGAGTGCGCGCACACGGGCTTCGGCGCGGATGCGCTGGGTCATGTCATGAACCGCAAAGAAGACGAAATCTTCGTTTGTGTCCTCAGTGCGCCGACTGGAGATCGTGGCGATCATCTCACGGCCATCTGCGAACCGGATGCGGCGTTCGCCATAATCCCGGTTTTCCTTCAGGGAGAAGGTCTCGTCTTCAATCTGGAAAAGGTCCTGAACAGAGCGACCCGACAGCTTTGGCAATCGATCCACATCCGCCAGATGGCCCAGATCCTTCAGGTCTTTGAGGTCGCTCAAGCGGTCGCTGAACATGATCCGTGCGGCCATATTGGTCTGAAGGACGAGACCATCAGCTGACACCATGAAGAGACCTTCGCTGCTTGAATCAGCCAGCACGGACAATTTGCGTTGTTCCTTGTGGCGAAGTCGCTGGAAATTACTATCGAGGCCGGCCGCAAGGGCGGAGAGGACCACCACGACCAGCATGGCGACGGCGATGATTGCGCTGAGGCCGGTGGTGTGAAGGGCAACTATCGGCGTACTCAGGCCCCTGATCGGGATCAGGGTTGTGCCGGACGCGCTGACAAAGTGAATGGAGATGACCGCCAGTACGCTGGTGACTGTGGCGATCGCCGTGCTCCAGCGGACATTCGAGTTCGCGCCGAGCAAATAGGTGCCGACATAGCCCAGGAAGCCGAGCACCATTGCGGCTGTGATGGTGATTGTATCGTACTCGATTACGGCAGAGGCGCTCAGCGCCGACATGCCATAGAAGTGCATTCCGGCCACGGCAGCGGTCGCGATGCCTGCGCATGCCAGACGAAGCGTGTCATCCGCATTCAGTCGCAGCAACAATGCTGTGGTGACGAAGCCAGCGACAGAGATAAGGGCGGACACGATTGTGCGACCCGCGTCGAAGACGATTTCGAATCCGGGTTTGTAACCGAGCAGCGCGATGAAGTGGGTGGCCCAGACCCCGAGGCCTACAACTGTGCCGGCGGCAATCGCCCACAGGATCTTGTTGCGGGTCACCAATGCAGCCTGGCTGCGATAGTAGATGATCAGGGAACAACAATTGCTGAATGCCAGGACGAACAAGGAGGCAAGCACGTGCTTCCAGTCATGCTCCGTCGTTATGCAGTTCAACACTTCGTACATCTGAAAGTAAAAATCCTTTTACGGGATTTTCATGCAGATGATTACGTTACCAAAAAACAAACCCTACTGTGTCAATCCGGGGCCACTCTGCCGGTTTTGGAAGGATGAGAAAAATTTTCGGTAACTTGTCGAAAACGTGCCTTCTGTATGTTTGATTACAGAATCAAGTGACGGGGTGTCGTTCTTGCGGTGGCCGGAAATGTGTAAGTAAATAAATCGGGGAGAAATATTAATGATCGACCGCCGGACAAATTCGAGCCGCCGTCAAAATGTGAAACTGGTGCTCGCCAGCTTGGCTGTTCTGTCTGCGTGCGCACATCCGAACCGGCCGGTTTCCCCCATTGAATCCGACACGCTTGCCTATTCTTCGGCCATTTCAGATGCCCGGCAGGAACAATTGCTGATGAATATTGTTCGCCTGCGATACAATGATCCTGTCACCTTTGTTGATGCGGAGCGGATTACCACAACCGAAAACACCCAGATCAACGGCATGCTGGCGTCAGCGCTGGCGCTGGGCGGGCAGAATCTGGATGAAGTCCTGAATGGAAATGTCGGCACCAATATGAGTAGTCAGCCCTCGATCGCCTATTCGGCGTTGAGGGGGTCGGACTATGCCCAACAGATCCTGCAGCCATTGCCGCCGGCGACCATCTTCCTGATGAGTCAGTCGGGCTGGAGCGTCGAACGGTTGATGTTGTGTTGCGTCTCCCGAATTGGTGATCTCGAGAATGCGCGGGCAGCCGCCGGGCCAACCCCGCCGGTCATGCCGGACAATACGCGCTTTCGCGAACTGGCCGCGCTGATGCGTTCGCTGCAGGAACGCGGACAATTGATGGTGCAGGTCGTCGATCCGGACACATCCGAGACCGATGGAGATGGCAAGCCGCGTGTGATCCTCAAATGGGATCGTACCTCGGAACTCGGCCAACAACTCGCCGACTTCTTTCGGCGCTATTGGGTGTCGGATGTCAGTGTGATTCCGGGTGACCGCTACATCACGGAGATATCAACGCGGGGCAATGCCCTCGGCGATTATGCGGCGCGCGGGCGATCTCTGCTCGGCGTGTTGTCGGCGTTGTCGCAATCGGTTCACGTGCCCGAGGCGCACCGCGACATTGCCCGTGCCTCGCAACCTGTCCTGGAATATTCGGACGACCCCTGTCGGGCACCGGGAGGCTGGCATGATGTGAATGGCGGCCTGTTTGCCGTGCAATCGGCGGCGGCGCGCCCGACCACTGCGACGATAGCGGTCGAGTATCGTGACTATTGGTTCTATGTCGATGACCGCTGCCATGATGCCAAGGAAACCCTGAACCTGCTGGATCACCTCTATGCCCTGCAGGCGGGTATCAATTCCGATGCGACGACGTTGCTGCTGCTCGGCGGCTAGGTCTGTCGCAGCTGTTACAGAGCGGAGGCTCCCGTCTCGCGAGAGAGGCAGCGGGCCCGTCAACATTCAACCCTAAAGCGGGCGAATATGATTGCCGCAGAGCGGGTTTGGTCTATCTTCCCATTCGAAAAATGGGATTGGACCAATGCTGGGCCATCTGCGCCATATAGTTCGAGCACGTACGGTCGAAGATATATTTCACAGATCCGTTGCCGCTTTGCGCGAGATTGGACTGACCCGCGTCTATTTTCAGGGTCCCATTGGAAGTGACCGGTCGCTGACCCGAAACACGGCGAGCTTCGGCTTTCCTGAGACGTGGCAGAAATCATACGAACTGAACTGGCAGGTTCACGACCCGATCCCGGACGCCGCTTCCAGAATTGGCGGGCCGCTATACTGGCACCGTCTGCCATCATCGGTGTCGCTCTCAGAGAATGAACTCGCCTATATGGAGTTCCTCAGAGAGATGCAGATGGGTCAGGGAATCTGCATGCTCCAATATGGCAATGTGTCGAGAGTGGGTCTGATCGCGGCCAGCACGGATCCGGACGGACCGGAAGTCGAGAGCATTGACCGCGAGTTCTTTCAGTTTGTGGGCATGTCGTCCTTCATTCGATTTTGCCAGTTGGTAACCATGGACCCGGACATACCGGTCCAGCTGTCCGGTCGCGAACAGGACGTCCCCTACTGGATGGCGCAGGGCCGCAGCAATAGTGCCATCGCCGATGTGCTTGGCATCCGTCAGGACACGGTCAATACATATGTGAAGCGTATCTTCGCCAAGCTGGAAGTGTTCGACCGAACCTCGGCCGTGATGAAGGGGGTCCGTCAGGGAATGGTCATCGTGTCGGACCCGATTTCTGAGCTTGTCGCCGACCAGATGAGAGCGAAACATCGAAGAGATGGATAGTATTTCTACTATTCTGCTTGAAAATATCGCGCGAGCCCTCACAATCCTCCTCGAGTCCGGGGAGGCAGTGGCGTGCTCAACAAATTGAAGGGCCTGATAGAGGCGCGATCGTTGCAGGACCTGCGCGAAGCGGCCGTCTCGGCCTTTGGCGAGATGGGTGTGCCGCGGCTTTTGTGTCTGTCCCCGGTTGGCCATGATCGCTCGGTAGGTCGCGGGCTGACCAATGCAGGCTTTCCGGAAGAGTGGGAAACCGCCTATCGCGATGCCCGTCATATGGACGACCCGCTGCCAGACACTTCGGTGCGGATCGGAACGGCCTTTCGCTGGCATGACTTGCCAAACGATGTCGTGCTGAATGAGCGGGAAACCCGATACCTTTCAGACTTGTCCAAATGGGGCATGGCGAAGGGCATATGCGTCGCCACTTACGGGTCGGCGGCGCGGGTCGGCTTCATCGCCGCCAGTTCGGAATCCGGAGAAGATGATCTGGACGGAGTCGATTTGTCGCTTTTCCAGATTGGCGCCGAGACCGCCTATCTGCGTTATTGCCAGCTGATGTCGGCTGAGCTGCAATATGAGATGAACCTGTCCAGCCGCGAACTCGACGTGTTGCACTGGATGGCGCAAGGCCGCAGCAATGCGGGCATCGCGGACATGCTGGACCTCAGCCAGGAGACTGTTGGCACTTACGTGAAACGAATCTTTGCCAAGCTGGACGTGTTCGACCGAACCTCCGCCGTGATGAAGGGCGTAATGCGCGGGCTCGTGATCGCGTCAGACCCGAACGTCGAGGCAGCCGCGCAACAGCGTCGTGCGCGTCCGAAACGTGCTTGATTGCCCATCCTGTTGGCACCAATCGCAGCCTGAACGAATCCGACGGCATATGTTCACTTGGTATTCAGAGCCTGATGCCTATACAGCCATGGTATGAAACGGATTTCTGCCCTTCTTCTGGCCATGGGCCTTGTGGTGACGCCTCCGGCGATCGCTCAGGACTGGCGTAACCAATGGTCGCCCGGCCAGGCGCGCGATTCGGTGCGGCAGGGCAAAACCGTTCCCCTCAGCCAGATTTTCCAGAGCCTGAAGCGGCAATATGGCGGCTATCAACTCGGTGCAGACCTGTTCGATAATGGCGGCAAGCCGCAATACAAGATCGACTGGATGACGGGGGATGGCCGCAAGATGCGCTTTACGGTGGACGCCCGTACGGGTGCAGTCCTTGACCGGCAGGGTGCTTGACCCGACATTGCTTATTAGATCGGAGGGACGTGTAGATGCGTATCCTGGTAGTTGAAGATGATTCAGACTTGCGCCGCCAGCTGGCCGATGTGCTCTCACAGTCAGGCTATGCTGTGGACCTCGCCGCAGATGGCGAGGATGGCCATTTTCTGGGCGACACCGAACCCTATGATGCGGTGATCCTGGACCTCGGCCTGCCGAAGATGGACGGCGTCAGCGTCCTGAAGAAATGGCGTGCGGACGGAAAATCCTTCCCGGTCCTGATTCTGACCGCCCGCGATTCGTGGAGCGAGAAGGTGGCTGGCTTTGATGCCGGCGCTGACGATTACCTCACCAAGCCGTTCATTACCGAAGAGTTGCTGGCGCGCTTGCGCGCCCTGTTGCGCCGCGCCGCCGGTCACTCTGCCGCGACGCTGGAGGCTGGCAAGCTGGTGGTCGATACGCGCGCCGCCCGTGCCAGTGTGAATGGCGAACCTGTGAAACTGACCGCGCACGAATATCGCGTTCTGTCTTACCTGATGCATCATATGGGCCGCGTCGTGCCGCGCACGGAACTGGTCGAGCATATCTATGACCAGGACTTTGACCGCGACTCGAACACGATCGAGGTCTTCATCGGTCGCCTGCGCCGCAAGATCGGGCAGGACCGTATCCAGACCGAGCGGGGCCTTGGCTACCGCCTTGTCGTGCCGGATGCCGAAACCCGCGTCGTCGGATAAGGCCCGCACCGCGCCGGAGCCCGGACCATGAGCGACAGCGCCCCTTCAAACCCGACCCTGCTGGACCGCTGGACGCGCCTGTCATTGGCGCGGCGGATCATGCTGGCGGCGGCGGTGTGGGGACTGGTCGTGCTGGTCGGCGGCGCGCTCGCCTTGTCAGCGGTCTATCGCGCGCAGACGCTCAGCTTGCTGGAAGAGGATCTGGAACAGAACCTTGTTGGCCTGACCCGCGAGATGACTCGGGAAGGGGCGTTTCTCGAAGATGGCCAGGTCACGGATTCCCAGCGCGAATTCTTTCTCGGGGATGTGCGTTTTCGCACGCAATATTCCGGGCGCTACTGGGCCATTGTGGGGGTCAGCTCCGAAGGCGACATCGCGGGAGACATTCGCTCGCGCAGCCTCTGGGACGAGCCCGTTCCCCTCAGCGACGGTCAACTGGATCGGACGCTGGCCAATCCCGGCATGACGCAGTTCGGGGACTTTGACCTTGTTGGTCCGGCCGGACAGCATGTGCGCGTGGCGTCTCGCGCGATCCTGATCGCCAATCGTGACACGCCGCTTGTTCTGGTGGCGGCGGCTGACCGCGCGGCCAATGATGCGGCGGCGACGCGCTTCCGGAATTTGTTGCTGGGCACGATGATTGCCCTGTTCGGCGGTGTGTTCGCGGCGATGGTCGCGGGCATATCGTTCTCGCTGCGTCCGTTGCGGCGCATCGGGGATGATGTCGCTGAGGTGCGTGAAGGCACGCGGCAGAAACTGTCTGAGGATTATCCGGCCGAAGTGCGCCCGCTCGCCGATGAATTGAACAAGCTGCTTGAGCATAACCGGCAGGTGGTCGAGCGCGCGCGAACGCATGTCGGTAACCTTGCCCATGCCCTGAAGACGCCGCTGGCCGTGCTGCGCAATGAGGCGACCGGTGATACTTTGCTGGATGATGTGGTGCGTCGCCAGTCGGAAAACATGCAGACCAATGTCGAGCATTACCTGAAGCGCGCGCAAATGGTGGCGCGGGCGCAGACATTGGGCGCACGGACCGAGTTGCGCCCTGTGATCGATGGCATCGCACGCATGTTGAACCGGCTCTATGATGCAAGGGGCGTCAACGTGTCCGTTGACGGCGGGGTCGGGGCCGTGTTCCGGGGAGAGAAACAGGATCTGGAAGAAATGGTCGGCAATCTGATGGAAAACGCCTGCAAATGGGCCCGGAGCGAAGTGATGGTGCGGGTTCGCGATGGGGCAGAGGCGCTGACCATAGAGGTAGAGGATAACGGCAAGGGCCTGACGCAGGAAGAACGGGCAGGCGCCCTGAAACGTGGCGTGCGCCTCGATGAGACCACCCCCGGCACCGGACTGGGCCTGTCCATCGTCAAGGAACTGGCCGAACTGCATCGCGGCAGTCTCGATCTGGGGGATTCCGGCATGGGTGGCCTGAAGGCCGTGTTGAAGTTTCCAAAATCATGACACGTCGGAACGGTATCATCCTCGCACTTTGTCTGGCGGTGGCGATTGGTGGATATCTGCTGGTAGGGAAACCCGGTATGGGCGATTTGCCGATGAAAGACCGGCAGGCTGGCCTGATGGAGAAAATCCGCACCGATCCGGGCGCGCTGACCCAGGCTGAAACCCTGTCGCGTCTTGAGGCGACCGTGGTGGAACGCCCTGAAGACCCGCAGCCACACTATTTCATTGGTGAAATCCTGCGCGCGCAGGGACGCACGTCGGATGCAGCAAGGGCCTACCAGTCTGCCTTGCGGCGGGACAATGAATTCATGCCAGCCTTGCTGGCGCTTGGCGATGCGCTGGTCGAGCTGAACAATGGCGCGGTCTCGCCAGAGGCCACGCGCCTGTTCGCCAAGGCCTATGAACTGGATGAAACCCAGGTGCGCGCGGGTATGTGGGCGGCCATGGGTGCGTCGCAGGCAGGCGATCAGGAAAAGGCCGAACAGGCCATGCGCTATATCTATTCGCGCCTGCCGGAAGATGATCCGCGCCGCGAACGGTTCGCGCCGATGATCGAAGCGCTCAGCCAGCCGGAAACCGCGGTTCCTGAAGCGGAATAGCCCGGCTGCATCTGCCGCACTCCCTTTTCGGTGCAAGTCCCCTTATAAGTCTCGTCATGCGCGCACGGACACGACGACTCTATACTTTTGGCATTGCGGCGCTGCTGCTCCTGGCGGCGGCGGTGCTGGCTTTCTTTGCGCTGCGCGAGAATGCCAACCTGTTTTACACGCCGGAAATCCTGGCCGAGCAAGGCCAGCCGGAAGACGGCAAGGTTGTGAAGGTCGGCGGCTGGGTCGAGCCGGGATCACTGGCCTATTCCGAAGATGGCGCGACCATGATTTTCACCGTCATCGACAACAGCCCCCATACGATCCGTGTCAGCTATACCGGCATCGCGCCAGACCTGTTCCGCGAAGGACAGGGTGTGGTGGCAACCGGCCAGTTCGGGCCGGAGGGCGCGTTCACGGCGCGACAGATCCTCGCCAAGCATGATGAAAACTACCAGCCGCGGGAACTGAAGCCGCTGGACGTGGCCGGATGATCGAACTCGGCCATTTTGCGGCCTTCCTGGCGCTGGCAGCGGCGCTGGCGCAGGGCATGTTCGGCCTGACGGGCCAAAGGCGGATGGCGGGGCTGGCCGCTTGTGCCGGTTTCGCGGTGATGATCCTGTCTTTCGTGACGCTGATCGTGGCCTTTGCCCGGTCTGATTTCTCGGTCGCGCTGGTGGCGAACAATTCGCACACGCTGAAGCCGATGATCTACAAGATCGCAGGCGCCTGGGGGAACCATGAAGGCTCGATGGCGCTCTGGTGTCTTGTCACGCTTGGCTTTGGCGCAGCAGGTGCGCTGTGGATGCGCACCGGGCGCGACCTGTTCGAGGCGCGCGCGCTCGGCATTCAGGGCCTGCTGGCGGTCGGCGCGCTGGCCTATTTGTTGTTTGCATCGTCGCCCTTCCTGCGGCTGGATCCAGCGCCATTTCAGGGCGCAGGGCTGAACCCGCTCTTGCAGGATCCGGCGCTCAGCATTCATCCGCCCATGCTGTATCTTGGCTATGTCGGATATTCCTTTGTGTTTGCGCTGGCGGCGGCTGGCTTGATGGAAGCGCGGGTCGATTCGGTCTGGGCGAAGGAGGCACGGCGCTGGTCGCTGGCTGCTTTCATTCCGCTTACGCTCGGCATCGCGCTCGGCTCCTACTGGGCCTATTACGAGCTTGGTTGGGGCGGCTGGTGGTTCTGGGACCCGGTGGAAAATGCTTCGCTGATGCCGTGGCTGATCGGGGCTGCGCTGTTGCATTCGGTTGTCGTGACAGAGAAGCGCGAAGGCTTCGGGGCCTGGTCGGCGCTGCTGGCGGTGCTGGCCTTCCTGTTCTCGATCATGGGCGCATTCCTCGTGCGCTCGGGCATCCTCACGTCTGTGCACGCCTTTGCCGTGGACCCGGAGCGGGGCATGCTCTTGCTGTTCGGCCTGCTGACCTATGGCGGCTTTGCGCTGGTGCTGTTTGCCATGCGGGCACCGAAACTGCCGGGCGGGAAGCCGTGGATGTTGCTCAGCCGGGAAGGCGCGCTGATGGCGAACAATATCGTTCTGATCGTGGCGGCGCTGACCGTGTTGCTCGGAACGCTTTTTCCGCTGATGGCAGAGGCAGCCGGCCGGACGATTTCTGTTGGCGAGCCCTATTTCAATCTGACGTTCACGCCGATGCTGGCACTGCTGCTGCTCATATTGCCGGTGGTTCAGGCTTGGGCATGGGGCAAGGCGGATTTGAAGAACTGGTCCAAATGGGCGATCGCTGGCGGTACGCTGGCGCTGGCCTTCCTCGCCTTGGGGGTCGGCCTCTGGGACATTTCGATCGGCGCAGCACTTGGCCTTGCACTGGGTGCGTGGCTGGTGATTGGCGCACTGTGGGAATTGAAGCGCCGGGCGATCACGCCGGGGCGGATCTTCCGCCTGCCGCCGCGCGTCTGGGGCATGACGCTGGCCCATATGGGCCTCGGCCTGTTTGTGATCGGCGCGGTGGTCGAGACCACGGGACGGTATGAGACGACGGTGGCGCTCGCAGAAGGCGGATCTGGCACAGTGGCCGGCTGGACGCTGACCCTTGATCAGGTGCGCGCAATCGAAGGCCCGAACTGGTATGCCGACCGGGCGCAACTTACCGCGACGCGCGGCAGCGCCAAGGCGATCATGACGCCCATGAAACGCTATTATCCGGCGGCACAAATGCCGACCACGGAAACTGCGATCCACAAGACGGGCACCGGCGATCTCTATGCGGCGCTGGGCGAGCAGCGCATGGTGGATGGCGCGCCGCGCTGGGTGTTTCGGGTCTACTATAATCCGATGATTGACCTGTTATATTTCGGCGTGATCCTGATGGCGCTGGGCGGTGCCTTCAGCCTGTGGCCAAGGCGCAAAGCATGAAACAGTTCGTTGTGATCCTGATCAGTCTGGTGCTTGCCGGGTTCGCTGTGGCCGAAGATGTTGCGCTGGATAACCCGCAACAGGAGGCCCGCGCGCAATCCCTGATGCGCGAGCTGCGCTGTGTCGCCTGCGAGAATGAACCGATTTCCCAGTCCGCCGCGCCAATTGCCGAAGACATGCGCGCGCGGGTACGCGTGATGATCGAGGATGGCGCGAGTGACGAAGAGGTGCGCGGCTGGTTCGAGGACCGGTATGGCGAGTTTGTCCTGTTCCGTCCGAAGGCGGACGGTGTAGCGGGCTGGCTACTATGGGGCGGGCCATTCTTGCTATTGCTGTTTGGCGCGTTCATCGGCATCGCGATTGCGCGCTCGCGCAGGGCGCAGGTGGATCCCGTCGAGCCGGAAGACGCCTAGTAGAGTCCGGTTGGCAGGAAGAAACGTCCGCCAAGCCAGACAACCCATCCGCCCAGCGCGATGAACGGCCCGAATGGAATGGGCGTATCGGCATCGACCTTGCGGATTCCGAGCGCCGACAGTCCGATCACGCCCACCAGTGCGGAGGCCGACGCGACGAGCATAATGGGGGCAAGGCCCGCCCAACCAGTCCATACGCCAAGCGCGCCGAGCAGTTTGGCGTCGCCCCGTCCGAGTCCGTCTTTGCCACGCAAGTGGCGATAGCCGAGTTCCACCATCACCAGAATGCCATAGCCGACCAGTCCGCCGATCAGGTGCGCCCGCCAGGCTTCAGGCCGGGTCAGCCAGACCATCAGGATGCCGAGCAGGACTGTTGAGGCCGTCAGGGTATCGGGAAGGGTCAATGTGCGAAAATCAATGACACTGAGCCCAAGCAGGAGGGCGCCGAGGCAGAGGGTCAATGCCAAAGTGCCAGGCGGCGCGAGGGAAATGCCGCTGGCCAGTAGAGCGCACCCGGCCAATCCGGTCAGAATTATTGTCAGCTTATTATGCAACTGCTCGTCCTTTTGCCCCACCAGAGGGCATCTGGTTGAAGACCATTCGCTTGGCCAGAAATCAATGCTTGTCGAAGCCTGTCTGTGAGACTGTGGGAAAGGATGCCGACGCCGCTCCATAACATTCGTCAGCTGGGTGGGGACGCGCTTGACGATTGCAATGGCCCGGAGATGACGTCCTGGCAGGGACACATTGCCTCCGGAGGCGAATGCCGCAGAACCTTGAAAAGGGCCTGTGCGACGCCGGCAAGGGGTCGGGGCAGCTCGCGTGAAGAGTGGCAGGCAACCCAACACTCAGCCTGGCACGATGTGCCGGTTGAGAGGATGTCCTGATCTTCGCTCGAAGCCCCATAGCCTTGTTCCGCAAATAGAATGAGCGCAAAATACTTGGCTTACAAGGGACTTTTGACCGGACTTGCGTAAACTTCATTAAAAAACAGCTTTCTGTAGAGTTACCTTCAGATTCACACTGTTGGGGCAAGTCGACCGGAGGTTGTCGCGTCAAGCCAGGAGAAATCAGGGGCAATTTTCTTACCGGCGCGTGAAAATCGCCTTACTGTCTTTTAATGACCACAATGCTTGTGGCAGGCTTATGCTGGCCCACATGCCCAATACAGGCAAATTTTTCAGTGACTTGGAGACAGGAATGAAGACAATCGGCATATCGAGACAGGCCATGGTAGCTGCGCTGGTGGGCGTGGCGATGGTAGGCTCTTTCTCCCTCGCCCCACAGATCTTCAGCCCGGAGGCGGGTGCCCAGCCGATCCAGATTGAAGCGCCACGGGGCGCGCCGCTCAGTTTTGCCGATTTGATCGAACAAGTTGAGCCGGCCGTGGTCAGCGTCAACGTTACCACCGAGCGCGAAGTCGGCCGTATGGCTGACATGCAGGAATTCTTCGAACAATTTCGCGGCATGCCTGGCCTGGATGAGTTCATGGAACAGCGCCGTCAGGAAGAGGAAGAAGAACCGGAAACGCGCGAGGGTCGCTCGCTTGGGTCGGGCTTCTTCATCTCCAAGGATGGCTACATCGTTACGAACAATCACGTGGTTGAGGGCGCTACGGCCATTCAGGTCGTCCTGAAGGACGGGACAGAGCTCGACGCCGAACTGGTCGGCACCGATGCGCAAACGGATCTGGCTGTGCTGCGTGTTACAGAGCCGGGCGAATATCGCTTCGTCAGCTTTGGCGACTCCCACACTATGCGCAAGGGCGACTGGGTGGTCGCGCTTGGCAATCCATTTGGACTTGGCGGCACTGCCACTGCGGGCATCTTGTCAGCCGATGGCCGCGAGATTGGCCCGGACAGCCCCTATACAGATTTCCTCCAGATCGATGCCTCCATCAACCGGGGCAATTCCGGTGGCCCCACCTTTGACCTCAATGGCAATGTGATTGGTGTGAACACGGCGATCTTTTCGCCGACGGGCGGTTCTGTCGGGATCGGCTTTGCGATTCCGGCAGAGCTCGCCAGTGAAGTGACCAAGTCCCTGATCAAGGACGGCAAGGTCTCACGCGGCTGGCTGGGTGTTGCCATCCAGGACCTGACAGATGATATGGCCGAGGCCCAAGGCATCAAGGATGCCAAAGGTGCAATCATTGCCGATGTCACCAATGGCAGTCCGGCAGAAAAAGGCGGCCTCGCACGTGGCGACATCATCCTGTCCGTAAATGGCGACAAGGTCACCGATGCCACATCGACGACGCGGCTGGTCGGCAAACTGATCGCCAATACGCAGAACAAGTTCGAGATTATTCGCGGCGGCAAGAAACAGACCCTAAATGTCACCGTCGGCGAGCGTCCGAGCAATCCGAATGCGATCGTCGAACCGGCGCTTTCTTCGTCAGCCACGACGGCGCCGGATACCGGCAAGGAAGTGAAGGAAGTTGGCGCGACGTTCGAGAAGATGGACGACGAATTGCGCACCCGTCTTGGCTTGCGTGAAGGCGAAAATGGCCTGCTCGTGTCGGGCATCACCAAGGACGGCGTCATGGAAGAGGCCGGCATTCAGGAAGGCATGGTCATCCTGGAAGTGAACAACAAGCCGGCCACATCCGTCGAAGCTTTCCGCAAGGCAATTACCGACGCCAAGAACGCCAAGCGCACGAAAATTCTGATCGCAGTCCGTATTGGCCAGATCACGAATTATCGCACCATTGACCTGTCGGACGCCGAATAGGAGATTCCGATGCTTGATACGGTTCAGGAAGACACCATGCATGTTCTCGTAATTGAAGATGACATCGAAATGGCCAGCTTCATCGAGAAGGTTCTGGTCGAGGCGGGCCACCGCGTCGACATGGCAACCGATGGTGATAGCGGCCTGGCCATGGCGCGGGCGTCTGAATTCGACGCGCTTGTCGTAGACCGGATGCTGCCGGAAAAAGATGGCCTGACCTTGGTCAAGGAATACCGGGAAGCGGGCGGCAAGACGCCGACCCTCTTCCTGTCAGCTCTGGGCGATGTCCAAAATCGGGTGCAGGGGCTGAAGGTTGGCGCGGATGACTATCTCGCCAAGCCATTTGCTCCGGCCGAACTCGCTGCACGGGTCGAGGCACTCGGCCGTCGCCTGCCGGTGGAGCAACAGGTGACGGTCCTGAAAGCCGGTGATCTTGAAATGAATCTGCTGACCCGCAAAGTGACGCGGGCCGGGCAGAAGATCGACCTCCAGCCGCGCGAGTTCCGTCTGCTGGAATATCTTATGCGCCATGCCGGACAGGTCGTGACGCGTACCATGTTGCTGGAGAAGGTGTGGGATTATAATTTCGACCCCCAGACCAATGTGATCGACGTCCACATCTCGCGCCTGCGCGCGAAGATCGACAAGGAATTCGAAGAGCCACTTCTGCATACGGTGCGCGGGGCTGGCTATCGCCTGCAGGGCTAGACGCCCGGGCAGGCGACTGGCACCTAGCACCACATGAGACTCGCACTGCCGACCTTCCTGAAGACGACGACGTTCAAACTGGCGCTGATCTACAGCGCCATGTTTGCGGCGTTTTCGGCTGCGTTGCTGGTCTATCTCTATTATTCGACGGTCTATTATATCCGCACGGAGAGCGAGCGGCGGATGGATCTCGAATTCGAGCAGCTTGGAAACGCCTATTTCACAGGCGGAATGGAGCGTCTCAGCCAGTCCGTTCTGGAGCGGATGACGCGCACCGGCTCTACCTATTTCTACTATCTTGAAGACTCTTCGGGCCGAAAGATTGCGGGCCATTTCGGGCGGATGCCGACGGCGCCGCCAGCAGCAGACGTGCAGACCGTTTATTTCGAGTTCCGCCAGCAGGAGCCGGACGGAACCGAGATCCTGCGGCAGGCAGCAGGTCGTATCGTGCGCCTGCGTGACAATGGTGGTGCTTTGCTGGTGGCATTTGACACCGAACAGCAGACGGCGATTGTGGGGCGCATACAGCGCGCAATCTTCATTGCCGCTCCCATCGGGTTGGTCTTCTCATTGCTGGGGGGAATCCTGATTTCGCGCGGAGCCGCGCGACGGGCAGATGAACTCGCGCGGACGGCCGAGGCCGTGATGGGCGGGGAATTGGGCAGGCGCGCACCCGTGCGCGGATCTGGCGACGAATTCGACCGGCTGGCGTCCCGGCTGAATGCCATGCTCGACCAGATCGAGAAGCTGGTGGATTCTACGCGCCATACCGGGAACGCAATTGCGCATGACCTGCGCTCGCCGCTCTCGCGCCTTCGCAATCGACTGGAGATCGCCCTGTCCGAACCGATGTCACGCGAAAGCGCCGAGGCTACTCTGGAAGTGACGGTCGAGGAGGTGGACCGGGTGCTCGGCACGTTCAACGCAATCCTCCGCCTTGCGCGGTTGGAAGCGGGCGCGGAAGGCGAGCGTGTACGGATGGACGTGTCGGAACTCGGCGAAGAACTGGCCGAACTCTTCGACCCGGCCTGCGAGGAAGCGGGACTTTCCTTCAAGAGCCAGATTTCTCGTAACCTTACCATTCTTGCGGATCGTGACCTTGTGGGTCAGGCCTTGTCGAACTTGCTCGACAATGCCGTGAAGTACACGCCCGAAGGCGGTGCCATCACATTCTCCATTACGCGCGGCCCGAATGGCACTGTCGATATGACTGTGGTGGATTCCGGGCCCGGTGTGCCGGAAGGGTCGCGCGAACTCGTCGTACAGCGCTTCCAGCGTATGGATTCGGCGCGCACTCAGCCTGGATCCGGCCTTGGTCTCGCGCTCGTCGATTCCGTGGCAGACATGCATGGCGGCAGTTTGATCCTGAGTGATGCGGGCGGCGATCCGGACATGCCGGGTCTGAAGGCCACGCTGCGCCTGCCGAGAGTGTGATGCCCGTATGCTGACGATCCTGCCAATCGCAGATACCGCCGAAGCCGCGCTGGAGCGGGCTCTGCCAGCGGCGCCCTATTTGCGGCGCCTGCATGAGACGGGCGTGCGCGGGCATTGGCGCGATGCCTTGCAGGCCGTCAGGGATATTCCAGCCGATTTGCCCGAAGCCGATGTCATGGCAACCATGCGCAAGGCCAAGGCGCAACTGCATCTATCGCTCGCAGCAGAAGACCTGGCCGGCGTGTTGCCAGTAATGGGTGTGACGCGCGCGCTCAGCGAGTTTGCCGAAGAGTGCCTTGAAGCAGTATTGCGTGCGTCTCTCGCCAAACGGGATCTTGGCGGCGCGGGCATCTTCGCGGTCGCCCTTGGCAAGATGGGCGCGTATGAGCTGAACTATTCCAGCGATATCGATATCTGCGTGTTCTATGAGCCGGGTGTGTTCATGGACGGTGACTTTTCCGCCGGGGAGACCGCACAGCGTATCGCACGGGACCTCGTCCGCATGATGCAGGAAGCGACGGGTGACGGTTATGTGTTCCGAACCGACCTTCGATTGCGGCCCGATCCGTCGTCGACGCCGCTGGCGGTCTCAACGAAGATGGCGGACCTTTACTATGAAAGTGTGGGTCAGAACTGGGAGCGGATGGTCTGGATCAAGGCGCGTCCGACCGCCGGAGACCATGCGAGTGCGGACCGTTTCCTGAAAATCCTGCAGCCTTTTGTCTGGCGCCGTAATCTCGACTATTGGGCGATTGGCGACATCCAGGCCATCAAGCGGATGATCAACAGCAAAGTGGGGCGCGCCGATTTCGAGACCGTCTCGCCGGATGTGAAGCTGGGGCCGGGCGGTATTCGCGAGATCGAATTCTTTGCCCAGACGCAACAATTGATCCTTGGTGGGCGACAGTCGGAACTGCGCGATAATTCCACGCTCGGCGCGCTCGCCGCGCTAACGGGTGCAGGTGTGGTCGAACGCAACACGGCCGAGGAATTGGAGACGGCCTATCTCGCCTTGCGCAATCTGGAGCACAGGGTCCAGATGCGCCGCGACGAGCAGACCCATACCGTCCCGGCGGGCGAGGATGACCGCAAGGACGTGGCCATGCTTTGCGGCTATGCCGATCTTGCCTCATTCGACCGGGACTTGCAGGCCACACGCCGCTGCGTTCAGGCGCACTATGACGGTTTGTTTGCTCATGAAGACCGGGCACTGGACGCCAGTCCGCTGGGCAATCTTGTCTTCACGGGTGTTGATGATGATCCGGGGACGATTGAAACGCTTGCTTCGCTGGGCTTCAGCAACCCAAGCGCGGCCATTGAGTCGATCCGGTCCTGGCATCGGGGGCGCGTGCCAGCAACGCGCACGGCCCGGGGCCGGGAATTGCTGACAGCCTTGCTGCCAAGCATGCTGGAAGCGATGGGCAAGACGGGTGAGCCTGATGAGGCGTTTCGCTGGTTCTCACGTTTCTTCGAAGGGATGTCCTCTGGCGTGCAGACGCTGTCCATGCTGTTGGCGGAGCAGACCCTGCTGGATGACCTTGTATCCACGCTCGCGCTCGCGCCACGCCTCGCGCAAATTCTTTCGCGCCGCCCAGATCTGTTGGAAGCCTTGGTCAGTCGTCAGGAACCGCCACGTCCGGTGATTGACGACACGGTCAGTTTCGATGGCGCGCTGGATGCGTGGCGACGCTACCACCGGGAACAGAATTTCCTGATCGGGCACCGCTTGTTGCATGGCCTGATCAATGCGCGCGATGCCGGGGCGCACTGGTCAGACCTTGCCGATGAGACCATTCAGGAAATGGCCAGCGCCGCTGAGTGTGAAACCGAGGACCGCTATGGTCCGCGGCCGGGCAGTTGGGCCATCTTTGCCATGGGTAAGCTGGGCGGGCGGGAACTGACGGCCGGGTCCGATCTCGACATTATCGTGATCTACGACGCAGACCCGATGGTGGCGCAGACCTGGTACACGCGATTCACGCAGCGCCTGATCACGGCCTTGACGGCTCCCACAGCTGAGGGGGATCTCTACGAAGTCGACATGCGATTGCGGCCTTCCGGCGGCGCCGGACCCGTTGCGGTCAGCGTGCCGGCTTTCGAGCGCTACCAAAATCATGATGCCTGGACCTGGGAGCATATGGCGCTTACGCGCCTGCGACCGGTCACGGGCGACGAGGCGCTCTGCTATCGCATCATGAAGATCGCCTGCGAAGCTATCGTCGCGCGCGCGGGCAAGACGGATGGTACGATCTCACAGGACGTGGCGGACATGCGCCAGAGGCTCTATCGCGAGAAGCCGGGGACAGGCCTTTGGGACCTGAAGACGGCCGAAGGCGGTCTGGTGGATGCCGAGTTTGTCGTTCAGCGCGACATGCTGTTGCGTGGCGAACCGGATGCGATCCGTTCCAATACGCGCGAGGCGATTTCCTGCTCGTCGCTTCCGGAGGCGGAAAGGACGTTACTTGAAGAGGGAGTCACCTTTCTTCAGTCGCTCCAGCAGGTTCACAGATTGGCGCTCGGCAGCGAAATGGCGGGCGGGCACATACCGGAAGGCTTGAAGGACAGGCTCTGTCGATCGGTGGATATGGAGACATTCGACGCGCTTGAGGCAGAAATTTCCTCAGTGAAATCAAAGATTCACATGCTGGCGGTGAAAAAACTTCAGCTTTGAGCGACGGAAACTCCGGGCCAACCCGTTCAATACGCGATGGGTGAGTAAAACAAACGGAGTTTTCTCAATGAAACGTACTACGATTGCAACCGCTTCGATCGCCGCCATTGCGGCCCTGGCCCTGCCAATGATCGCCATTGCCCAACCGGGCGACGGTCATCGCGGCAAGGGACATCATGGCCAACGCGGCAATATGGAAGCCATGATTGCTGAAATCGATACCAATGGCGATGGAGACCTCTCCAAGGCAGAAATCGATGCGCACCGCGCTGCGAGATTTGCAGAGGTTGACGCCAATGGCGATGGCGCCGTGACGCAGGCCGAACTGGATGCGCATCACGAAGCCAAGCGCGCTGAGCGCATGGCGGAACGCAAGGCCAAGATGTTCGCGAAGCTGGACACTGACGGTAACGGCACGATCAGCGCCGAGGAGTTTGCCAGCAAGGAACGTCCCGGCTTTGACAAGGTCGATGCCGATGGCGATGGCATTGTGACCAAGGAAGAAATGGACGCCATGAAGTCGAAGATGAAAGATCGTCGCGGCGGTAAGCATAAGCGCGGCGACGGCCCGCAGCCTGAATAAGGACGACCTCCCGATGGGCCGGAAGCCAGAGATGTATCAACGTGATTTACCGCGATATGACGATGTTCTTCCGGCCCGTTTTCGGTTAAGTCCTCTGCCTTGGCTTTCAGTTCAGACCTCGACCGGATCACACGAGCAGCAGCGGGCGACCCCGCTGCTGTCTCCAGCCTTGTCGACCGCTACAGCAGCGGCGTCCTTGCCTTGGCAACGCGCATGCTCGGCGACCCTTCAGAGGCTGAAGACGTGACACAGGAAACCTTCCTCCGCGCCTGGAAGGCGCTGCCGGGATGGGAACCGCGTGCGAAATTCTCAACCTGGCTGCACCGGGTTGCCCTGAATCTCTGTTACGATCGGCTGCGCAAGCGCCGTGAAGTGACCATGGAACACCTGCCGGAGCGCACTGATCCGGCCATGACCCCGGCAGAATTGCTGGATCAGTCCCAGCGGGTCCGTGCGGTGGAAGATGCAATCTCCCACTTGCCGGAACGCCAGGCCGCAGCATTGACGCTATGCGCCCTGCAGGGACATTCTCAAGCCGAAGCCGCAGACATCATGGATGTCAGCGTGGAGGCACTGGAAAGTTTGCTGGCACGTGCACGACGCACGCTTCGCGCCAGCCTGTTGGAGAGGGCCGCATCATGAGCGGACAATTGATTTCAGACGACCGGATCCTGGCCCTGATCGAGACCTATGGGGCCGATCCCCACATGTTTCCCGAGGAAGAGCGGGCGGCTGCCCGTGCGCGCATGAAGGCGCATCCAGAACATTTTTCTGGTGCAATTGCCGCTGCCCGCGAGATTGATGCCCTTTTGGGTGAGGTCCCGGATGTTGTGACCTCTGAGAGTTTGCGCGACGCCTTGATTGCGTCTGCGCCAAAGGCGGCCCCTGCACGCAAATCCGGCTGGAAGTTGCCGGTCTGGATTCCCGCAGGCGCGTTGGCATCGCTGACGGTCGGTGTGTTCGCCGGTATGAGCGTAGCCCAACCGATCACGACGCAGGACGAGCAGGCCGAAGCGGCAGTTTATGCTGCGCTTGGATTTGATACGTACACACTGGTACTGGAAGATGAGGCGACGCAATGAATGAGACCCCGGCCCGAGCGCCGCGCCGAATTTCTTTCTGGATGACGATTTCCCTGTTGTTCAACCTGCTCCTGTTGGGGCTGGTTGTTGGCATGCTGGTGCGCCAGATACCTGATCGTGGCCATCGTGAAGAGCGGCCCCGGTTGGCCCAAGACATAGATACTGAAACACGCCGGGCTATGTTTGGCCTGATGCGGGAATCCTATCGCGAATCCCGAACAGAACGCGATGCGCGCAATGCGGTGCGTGCGCAATTGGCAGACGCGCTGAAGGCGGATCCTTTCGATGCAGAGGCCGTCCGCGCGGCATTTGCCGATCTGCGCGCGGCGGAGGGGTCGGTTCATGCGGCCACGCATAAGGCGATGATTGCCCGGCTCGAAGCGCTTCCCCCAGAGCAGCGCCGTGCCATGGCCGACATGTTGGCCCGTGGGCCGGAACGGGACCGGCGCAATCGCCGGAATTCACGCCCGCCCAAAGACTAGGGGTTTTCTTCTGACCGCGGGCGCTCCAGACTGCCTTGAAACAGGAGGGCAGGATGAAGGAATATGCGGCGTTTGATGCGATGGGGTTGGCCGAACTGGTCCGCGCCGGTGAAGTCTCTTCAAAAGAATTGCTGAACGAGGCAGTCTCGCGGGCCCATGCCGCGCAGTCTGAACTGAATTGCTTTTCCAGCCTTCATCCCGACCTTGCCGAAGCCCAGCTGGCAGACTTGCCCACTGACGGGCCGTTTGCCGGCGTGCCTTTCACCACCAAGGATCTCGCCGTGATGATCGATGGCGCGCCTCTGACCAATGGGTCAGTCAGCTGGAAGGGGCATGTCTCGTCGCAGGATTCGGTGCTGACGGAACGCTATCGCAAGGCGGGGCTCGTCATGTTCGGCCAGACGACCAGTCCCGAATTCGGCCTGACCACAACCACCGAGTCCACGCTCTATGGCCAGACGCGCAATCCGTGGGATGTGACGCGCACATCGGGTGGCTCGTCGGGCGGGGCATCGGCGGCTGTCGCGGCAGGCGTCGTGCCATTGGCGCAGGCGAGTGATGGTGGGGGCTCAATCCGCATTCCAGCCGCCTGCACCGGTCTGTTTGGCATGAAGCCGTCGCGCGGGCGCACGCCGATGGGCCCCCTTCAGACTGAAGGCTGGAACGGTATGTCTACGGTTCACGCCGTGAGCCGCACGGTGCGTGACAATGCGGCCTTGCTGGACGCCTCACATGGCCGCGAGACTGGCAGCCGCTATGTGGCACCAACTCCGGAGGGCTCCTTCCTGGAGGCCGTGTCGCGAGACCCTGTGCCGCTGAAGATCGCACTTTGGCGTACCGCGCCGAATGGCACCGAATTGAGCCCCGAAGCAGCCGAGGGTCTGACGGCAACGGGGCATCTGCTGGAAAGCCTCGGCCACACTGTGGTTGAAGCCGCGCCTGTACTGAACGGGGAGGAGTTGGGCAAGGCGGCGCTGTTCACCATCTCCGCCAATGTCGCCGCCGCGATTGATGCGCGCTCGGTGATGCTCGGCCGCGACGTGCGCGAGGACGAGCTGGAGCCGATTACGTTTGCGATGGCCAATCTGGGTCGGACCGTACCGATGATGGAGCTGGCGCGTGCGAACAATTTGTTCAATGCGGCGGCAATCACTTTTGAACGCTTCCTGGATGATCAGAAGCTCGACCTGATCCTGACGCCGACCCTGTTCCGCCCGCCAGAGAAATTGGGTGTGCTCGCACTGACGGCCTCCCCCGAGCAAATGAATGCAGCCGTGTCGACTTTTGCGCCGCTCTGTCCATTGTTCAACCAGATCGGCGCACCGGCCATGTCGGTGCCACTTCATTGGACCAATCCGACCGAGACCGCGCCACAGGGTCTGCCGCTTGGCATGATGTTTGGCGGACGCTGTGGCAGCGAAGAATTACTGTACTCCCTCGCCGGACAGTTGGAGCGCGCCGACCCTTGGGTCGACCGTTTCCCACCTGTATGGGTTGGGTAGTGCGGCCAGATGAGCGAGTTCACGACACATCAGGGCGGATGCCATTGCGGCGCAGTGCGGTTCGAGGTGGACCTGCCGGCGGCCTTCGAGGTCGAGGATTGCAATTGCTCCATCTGCGCGATGAGTGGCAATATTCACGTCATCGTCCCGGCCAGCCGGTTCCGTCTTCTTCAGGGGGCAGACGTCCTCACTGAATACACATTCAACACGGGCGGCGCCAAGCACCGTTTCTGCAGGACCTGCGGGATCAAGAGCTTCTATGTGCCCCGCTCAAATCAGGATGGATTTGCCGTGACATGGCGGTGTATCGATAACTGGCAGGCGCTGGACGTGACGGTGAATGCGTTCGATGGTCAGAATTGGGAGGCCAATGCCGCAGCATTGGCCCACAAGTCGAAGGACTAGCCAGCCGTAACGGCGGTGCCGGAGACGGCGACCATCATCATGGAGCCATTCTGGCCGATGACCGTGTAGTCAAATTTCGCGCCGACAATCGCATTCGCGCCGAGCTTGCGGGCTTCTTCGATCATCTCGTCCATGGCGCCATCGCGGGTTTCCCGCAGCGTACTCTCATAGGCATTGGACCGGCCGCCAACGAGATTGGTGAAGCTGGCAAGGATGTCCTTGCCAAGATGCGCGCCAATGACGACTTCCCCGCAGACAATGCCGCGATATTCGGTGATCTCATGGCCCTGCAGGGTCGGGGTGGTCGAAACGATCATGTCTTGCTCCATTATTATTGTTTATCAATAATAATTGGGGTGAGCCGACCGGGCTTTCAAGAGGCCTTCTCAAAAACCAGCTTGGTCCATTCGATGCCCCTCGCCATGTTCTCGGCCTGGATCGAGCCGGTGCGTTCGCAATAGAGATTGGCCAGGCCGAGCGGGGCGGCGAGGGCGATTGTCTCCTCACCGGAAATGTCGAACATGCGGCGGCCTTCCGGGATCGGCCCGTGGCGCTGGCTCGTGAACAGGCGCCCACCGGGCTTCAGCAGGCTTGCGACGTTTGCCATGCCGGCGGCGCGTTCTTTTTCGGTCAAATGCATCCAGACGGCATGCATCAGGATCATGTCAAAAGTCTCTCCGCGTGCGCGGGTGGCGGTCAGGTCGGGCAATGCGTCGTCCAGCCAAATGATGCCGGGCTCGGGATGAAGCTTGGCTGCGCCAGTGCGCAGGGCGTCGACAGGCTCGACCGCGAGCACGGAATGACCCGTGCGTGCGAACCAGGCCGCATCCCGTCCCGTGCCTGCGCCAATGTCCAGGATGCGGGCAGGCGGCTTGGGCAGGAACTCCGCCCACGGCGCATGTATGGCCGCCGCATCGCGTGCCTCATAGCGGACAAACAGGTCGGGCGCCTCCTCGGCATAACCTGCGGTGGAACGGTGGGATGCCATATCAGGTGATCTCCCATTCAGGAACATCATTTTGATTGGCCAGGCCCACAATCCTATGATCGAAGGGCGGGGCGCAACGGCAATTTTGTTCGCAAAAAGGCCGCCCCAAAGAAGCACGATCGACAACCCTGCCAGGCGGCTGTCCAAAGGATGCAGAAATGCGTGCAGACCGGCACTCGCCGCAGCCACCAAGATCAGGACACAGCTAACGGAAGCGACATCCGCAAGGATTTCCTCCGCGGCTGTTGGCTTCCGGTCCAATTCCTATTCCGCCGCCTTTTTCGCGCCGTCGTCTCCGTCCAGCACTTCCAGCATGCGGATGGCGCTGTCGGCGATGACGGTGCCCGGCGGGAATATGGCGGAAGCGCCGGCGGCATAGAGCGCGTCGAAATCCTGTGGCGGGATCACGCCGCCGACAATGATCTGCGTGTGCGCCGCGCCTTCATTGCCCAGTGCGCGTTTCAGTTCCGGCACCAGCGTGAGGTGGCCCGCCGCGAGCGAGGAGGCGGCGACAATGTCGACCCCGGCCTTGCGAGCGTCGGCGGCGGCCTCTTCCGGTGTCTGGAACAGCGGGCCGATCTCGACATCCCAGCCGAGGTCCATCAGAGCGGAGGCGACAACCTTCTGTCCACGGTCATGCCCATCCTGGCCCATCTTGGCGATGTAGACTTTCGGCTTGCGGCCATGCTTCTTTTCGAACTCTGAGGCGAGGGTTGCGGCGGCCTCGGCCTTGTCGTCGCCCTTCACGCCGCCACCATAGACGCCCTTGATGGAGCGGATGACGGCCTGATGGCGGCCCTGGCTGCGCTCAACGGCTTCGGAAATCTCGCCCACCGTGGCCTTCGCGCGGGCGGCATCCACGGCCAGCGCGAGCAAGTTGCCTTCGGTGCCAGCGGCGGCCTTGGCAATCGCGTCGAGCTTGGCAGTGACCTCTGCCTCGTCGCGTTCGGATTTCAGGCGAGCTAGCTTGTCCAGCTGCATGCGGCGCACGGCGGCATTGTCCACCTTCAGCACAGGCACGTCTTCTTCCTCGTCCAGAAGGAATTTGTTCACCCCGACCACGGTCTGCGTGCCGCTGTCGATGCGGGCCTGCGTATTGGCGGCGGCCTCTTCAATGCGCAGCTTGGGCAGGCCTTCCTCGATGGCCTTGGCCATGCCGCCCATCTTTTCGACTTCGGCGATGTGGGCGAGGGCCTTTTCAGCCAGGTCGTGCGTCAGGCGTTCGACATAGTAGGAGCCGCCCCACATGTCGATTGTCTGGCAGGCGCCGCCTTCCTGTTGCAGGAAAAGCTGCGTGTTGCGGCTGATCCGGGCGGAGAAGTCGGTTGGCAGTGCGAGGGCCTCGTCGAAGCTGTTCGTGTGCAGCGACTGGGTCTGGCCACCCGTGGCTGCAATGGCCTCGAGGCAGGTGCGGATGACATTGTTGTAGACATCCTGCGCGGTCAGGGACCAGCCGGAAGTCTGCGAGTGCGTCCGCAGGCTGAGGGATTTCGGGTTCTTCGGGTTGAACTCTTCCTTGACGAGCTTCGCCCAGAGCAGTCGGGCGGCCCGCATCTTGGCGACTTCCATGAACGTGTTCATGCCGATGGCCCAGAAGAAGGACAGGCGCGGCGCAAACGCGTCGACGTCCAGCCCGGCGGCGACCCCGGCGCGGATATATTCGATACCGTCGGCGAGCGTGTAGGCCAGCTCTAGGTCTGCCGAGGCGCCCGCTTCCTGCATGTGATAGCCGGAAATCGAGATCGAATTGTATTTCGGCATGTTCTGTGACGTGTAGGCGAAGATGTCCGAAATTATCCGCATCGAGGGCTTGGGCGGATAGATATATGTATTCCGTACCATGAACTCTTTGAGGATATCGTTCTGAATCGTCCCGGCCAGCTTGTCCGGCGTGACGCCCTGTTCCTCGGCGGCGGCGATGTAGAGCGCGAGGATGGGCAGCACCGCGCCATTCATCGTCATGGACACCGACATCTTGTCCAGCGGAATGCCGGAGAAGAGGGTGCGCATGTCATAGATTGAGTCGATGGCGACGCCCGCCATGCCGACATCCCCGGACACGCGGACATGATCAGAATCATAACCCCGGTGTGTGGCCAGGTCGAAGGCGACGGAGAGGCCTTTCTGACCGGCGGCGAGGTTGCGGCGATAGAAGGCGTTGGAGTCTTCTGCGGTCGAGAAGCCTGCATACTGACGAACCGTCCAGGGCTGGTTCGTGTACATGGTCGGGTAGGGTCCGCGACCAAACGGGGCAAGGCCCGGATAATCATCCAGGAAGTCGAGCCCCTTGCGGTCGTCGGCCGTGTAGGTGGACTTTACCTCGACGCCTTCCGGTGTCTCCCAAGCCTCGCCAAGGTCTGGCGACTTGGCCTTTGCATCCGGCGTGCCGAGATCGAGTTTGGTGAAGTCGGGGAAATTGGTCATTGGGCCACTCCCAGGGTTGCGTGGGCAAGTTTCAGCGTGTGCAGCACATCGCAGCCCATGAAGATGTTGGAATCGATGCCGTGGCCTTCGAACTTGCCGGCGAGCCAGACATGGTCTGCACCAGCGGCTTTCAGCGCCTTGGCGGTCTCGACGGCTTCGTCCTCATAGCGCGCATCGGCGCCGCAGATGCAGGCGATCTTGCTGCCGGAGGCCTTGAACGCGGCGGCCGCTTCAGACGGGGATTGCGGCGGCACAGGCGGCTGCGTCGCCTCAAGGCCACCAGCGGCGAAGAGGTTGCGCGCGAAATCCGCGCGCGCATTGTGCTCGGCAATCGGGCCGAGCGTGGCAAGGAAGATGGTCGGCCGCTTGGGCGCAGCGCTCGCTGCATCGCGCAGGGCTTCATACTCTTCGGCAAGACGGATGCGCGGCAGGGCGTCTGCGGTGGCGTCGGCCTCGTCGGTGGGCAGGTCCACTTTCACGAAATGGGCGAAGCCTTCAGCGGAAACGCCATCCTTTGGCGTGACCGTTGGCATGTCGGCTATGGGCGCGGTGATCTCGTCGAGCAGCGGGAACTCGCTGACGCCCGTGATCGGCACCTTGCGTTTCGCAATGTCCTTGGCGCGTGCCTCGCGCATATCTGCGATACGTTTCTGAAACGCGCCGGAAACCAGCGTCTCGGCATAGCCGCCTTCGGCTTCTATGGTCTGGAACTCTTTCCACGCCGCTTCGGCGAGGTCGTCGGCGAAGGTCTCTGTGAACCAGGCGCCGCCGGTCGGGTCGGCCACGCGGCCAAGCTGGCTTTCTTCCATGGCGATGATCTGGGTGTTGCGCGCGATGCGCCGGCCGAGCTCTTCCGGAATGCCGAGCGCCTCGTTGAAGGGGCGGATGGTCAGGATGTCTGCGCCGCCGACGGCTCCTGCAAAGGCTGCCGCCGTATTGCGCAGCATGTTGGTCCACGCATCATAGCGCGTCAGCATGCGACCCGATGAAACGGCCTGAAGACGCATCGGAACGGCTTGCTGATCCATCGCATCCAGAATGCGTGCCCAGAGACGCCTTGCCGCGCGCAGTTTTGCGACGCCGAGCCCGTAATTGCCATCAAGGGCCAGCGCGAAACTCATGCGCGGAATGAGCGCGGAAATGTCCGTGCGGTTGTCGAGCCGGCGCAGCGTGTCCACGGCGCTGGCGATCAGCGCGGCGAGTTCCTGTGCATCGGAACCGCCGGCCTCATGAACCATGCGCGCATCGATGCGGATCAGGCCCGCTTCGGGATAGGCCTCACCAAGAGCGGCGGCGGCCGCCGACAGGCGCGCAAAGGCCGGGTTGAGCCCGCCCTTGAGCACGCCGGTGCGCGCAAGGCAGCCGAGCGGATCCATGTTGAAATCGAATTTCAGGCTTGCAGGAGAGTCCTGCTCCTGTCCCCACAGGCCGAGTAGCGTTGCCGCCGTGACACCCGAGCCACCACCATGATCCAGCGCGATGGTGGCGATGTCGGCGCGCAGGCCTTTCAGTGCGGTGCGCAGATCGTCCAAGGTCGTGATCTGGATGCCGTGTGCGCCCGTGCAGTCGAGTTTGAGTTCGACGGACATGACGCCGCGCTCAAGATCGCGCAGCAGTTCTTCATGGGTTGCTGCGGGCGAGGGATGGGCAAAGGCTTGTCGGATATCCCAGGGCATGAACCGGTCCGGTGCGGCCGTAGCCCCGCGTAGATAGGGTGCCTTGCCCGGCGTGCCGCGCGGGTCGGTCGCGGAATCAAAGTCGCTTTCCCGGTAAAGCGGGTGAATTGCCAGGCCATCCACGGTCTTGCGTGTGATGGACTCAATACCGCGGCCCTTAAGGACCTTGTCGACACTTGCGAGCCATTCGGCTTCGGTTGCGTCGGGAAACCCGCTGCTCAGGGGAAGGAGATCGTCTGCCATGACGGGGATTTAGTCTGAACTGGGGGGGCTTGTGAACTGGTGACTGAAGGTCAGGGACGTTTGGTCGCTTGACTCGGATGACACAAAGCGTGAGAATGAGAACAATTCGCAAATGAGGAGTGAGCCATGTCCGCCGAACTCTTGAGGTTTCCAGCCGCTGCCCAGACAGAAATGCCTGAGGGGATGCGCCACGAAGCGTTGAGAGACTGGATGGAAACGCACACACGTATTCTCGGCTTCTGGATGGATCGTCTCATCGAGGACGGCGATTCAGAAGACATCGTATCCATGCTTCATCGCCAGCAAAGCTGGCTGGCCATGATGCAGGGCCGGCTGGTCCGGGGTTGAGGGATCCCTGGCCAGCCGGAAATTCTTTCCACGCCAACAAAAAAAGCCGGTGCAGGGCAATCCGCACCGGCTTTTCATTGAGGAGGTTGGACGCGGTTACTCGCCCGGCATTGGGTCGACAGGGTCAAACGTGCCGTCCTCATTAAGGGTCAGCTCTGCGATCTTCACATTGCGGAGATGGCTTTTCCCCGACAGCTGAACGTCATGATAGGCAAGATAGTATTTGCCATTGTGCTCGAAGATCGAGTGATGGTTGGTCCAGCCTTCCACGGGTTGGTTGATCACGCCCTGATAGGTGAACGGGCCGTACGGGTTGTCGCCCGTCGCGTATACGATCAGGTGAGTATCGCCCGTTGAATAGGACAAGTAGTAGGTGTCGCCGATCTTGTTCATCCAGGCGGCTTCGAAGAATCGGCGGTCATGATCCTTGGCTTTGATCGGATCGCCATGTTCGTCGAGGATCATCACGTCCTTCGGCGTTTCGGCGAAGGAAACCATGTCCTCGCCCATTTTGGCGATCTTCGGCATTAGCGCGACATCGTCAGGCTGGCCGGCTTCATCGTCACTGGTCAGAGGGTCATCATTGACGAGGTCCGTGTTGAGGTTCGGGTCGGCATTGTACTCGCCGGTCGCCCAGCGTTGCAGCTGCCCGCCCCAGATGCCGCCGAAATACATGTAGTATTCGCCGTCCGTGTCCTCATAGACGGTCGGATCCATGGAGTAGGAGCCTTCGATTGGCTCGGGCTCTGCGGTGAATGGCCCGGTAGGACTGTCGGAGACAGCTGCGCCAATATGGAAGACGCCATCGGCATCCTTGGCCGGGAAATAGAGATAGTATTTGCCATCCTTGTGGGCTGCGTCCGGGGCCCACATCTGCTGGGCGGCCCAGGCTACATCGTCGACATCCAGCGCGACGTCATGAATGGTCACCTCGCCGCCGACTTCGTCCATGGACAGGACGATATAGTCGCGCATGGCATACTGACTGCCAAGATCGTCTTCGGGGATGCCCGCATCATAATCATGGCTCGGATACACATAGATGCGGCCATCATCCCAGACATGGACACTGGGGTCTGCGGTGAAGATCTCGCTGACCAGCGGCTCGTTCAAATACTTGGACTCAATTGGCTCGGCTTCAACGGTTTCGACCGGCGGCGCAGCGACTTCTGTCTCGGCGCTCGTCGTGGGCGCATCGCCAGAGCAGGCGGCCAGAGCCGCGGCAACCATGATAGCGCTACCATTCAAAAGGCTGTTTTTTCGCATTCCGTTTTCTCCCTCGGATGTTTTATTTTGAAACTGTCTTGGATGCTGGCCAGTCTGGCCCGAACCACAGCTTTGGGCAAGAGGTGTCCGCAACGTCACGCCTTGCCCAACATAGATCAAACGCTAGTTTCCGTTTACGTAAACTGCGTCCCTTTCCGTTTGAGGTAATTTCTCATGGCACTACCCCCCATTCTCCAGAATTTGCGCATCCCGGTTATCGGATCGCCGCTTTTCATCATCTCCAATCCGGAGCTTGTGATCGCCCAGTGCAAGGCCGGCGTCGTCGGCAGCTTCCCGGCGCTGAACGCGCGACCGGGCCCAGTGCTGGACGAGTGGCTGGACCGGATCACCACGGAACTGGCTGAATGGGACGAGAAGAACCCGGACCGCAAGGCCGCACCCTTCGCCGTCAACCAGATCGTCCACAAGACGAACAACCGTCTCGATCATGATGTGGAGATGTGCGTGAAGCACAAGGTGCCGATCGTGATCACCTCGCTCGGCGCGCGTCAGGAAGTGAATGACGCGATCCACTCTTATGGCGGCATTGTGCTGCACGACATCATCAATGTCGTCTTCGCGCACAAGGCGCTGGAAAAGGGCGCAGATGGCCTGATCGCGGTGTGCACCGGTGCGGGCGGCCATGCCGGCACGCTTTCGCCCTTCGCGCTGATTCAGGAAATCCGCCAGTTCTTTGATGGCCCGCTGGCCCTTTCCGGCTCCATCGCCAATGGCGGCGCGGTCGCGGCGGCACAGGCGCTGGGCGCTGACCTCGGCTATATCGGCTCGGCCTTCATCTCCTGTGACGAGGCCAATGCGGTCGACGGTTACAAGGACATGATTGTCGACTCCAAGGCGGGAGATATTGTCTATTCCAACCTGTTCACCGGCGTTCACGGAAATTATCTCGCGCCATCCATCGCCAAGGCCGGGCTTGATCCGAATGATCTGCCGGAAAGCGACCCGAGCGCGATGAATTTCGGCTCCGGCGGCAATCAGGAAGCCAAGGCGTGGAAAGACATCTGGGGCTGTGGTCAGGGCATTGGCGCAATTGACAAGCGCATGTCCACTCAGGAGTTCGTGGACAAGCTGGTGCGGGAATATGACGAGGCCCGCGCGGCGCTCGCCAAGCGCCAGGCCTTTGGAGTAGCGCCTGTCGCGGCGGAGTAAGCTCGGCGTCTCCCCGACTGAAAATTTCAAAATGCCCCTGAAGTCCCAGTGATTTCAGGGGCATTTTCTCTTGCGCGGCGATCTGAATCCGGCAGGGCCGTGGGCATGTCAGCCTTGGGACATGTTGATACGCTCTGTCTCCCTGTTCGATACGACTGGCTGGCGCTGGCCGCATTTTTCGCCGCGAGAACTTGCCTGCAGATGCAGAGGCCAGTTCTGTGATGGTGCGTACTGGCACGATCCGGAATTCCTCGATGCGCTGGAAAAACTGCGGGGGGCGGTGGGCGGTCCGCTCGTCATCAATTCGGGCCACCGCTGTCGCGGTTGGAATGCCAAAATGGGTGGCGCTGAGCATTCCATACACAAACAGATCGCGGTTGATATCGCGCTGGATGGCCATGACCGGTTTGCACTGCTGGCGGCAGCCGAATCGCTTGGGTTCACCGGAATCGGACTTGGCCGAAGCTTCCTGCATCTGGACCGGCGGGCCCGTCCGGCACATTGGTTTTACAAGGGGAGCCGTGCACTATGGCAGACATAGTTGGACTGGCGGCGAGTGCGGCCGGGGGCGGCGTCTTCGGCCTGCTCGGCACGGTGATCGGTCGGGCGGCGGGCTATTTCGAGCAGCGCCAGTCACAAGCGCATGAGCGGGCGCGCTGGCAGCATGACGCAGAGCTGATCAGGTTGCACAGGCAGGCCCGGCGCGAGGAGCACGCGGCGGCGGAGCAGCTGGCCGAGACCAGCGGCAGCTGGGCGGGGCTCGCCGCCTCCCTTCAGGCCGAGGCCGCGATTGACGACAGCTATGCCTGGGTGAATGCAGTGCGCGCCCTGACCCGGCCCGTGCTGACCTTGTTGCTGTGGCTCATCACCTGGTTGGTCTTTGTGGCCTCGCCGGAGGCCGAACAGGTCAAGATTGTGGAAACTTCCACCTTTGCCGCAACGGCAGCCACCCTCTGGTGGTTCGGCGATCGCGGAGCGCAGCGCACGGCGCGTTGACGTTCCGCATCGCGCCGGTCCATCCTGCCGGAAACACTGAAGGGCAGGCGACATGGGCGACTATATTCTCGTCATTGATGAGGGCACCACTTCCACACGAGCGATTGTATTTGACCGCGATCTGAATGAGGTCGCGCTCGCACAACAGGAAGTGCCGCTGTCCTATCCGAATGATGGTTGGGTCGAGCAGGACGGCGAGGAGATCTGGGACAAGACGGTGGATGTCTGCCGCAAGGCGATCGCCGAGGCAGGCGGTGTGGACCGCATTGCCGGGATTGGTATCACCAACCAGCGTGAGACGACGCTGGTCTGGGATCGCGCAACGGGCAAACCCATCGCGCCAGCAATCATCTGGCAGGACCGTCGCACGGCCGAGACGTGCGAGGCTTTGCGGAAGGCGGGTCATGAGGCGGCCGTTCAGGACGAGACCGGTCTGCTGATCGATCCCTATTTTTCCGGCACCAAAATTGGATGGGTGCTCGACAATGTGGAAGGTGCCCGAGCCCGCGCCGAAGCAGGCGAGCTGGCTTTCGGAACCGTAGAGAGCTTCCTGATCTGGAAACTGACCGGAGGCAATTCGCACGTCACCGATGTCACCAACGCGTCGCGAACATTGCTTTATCGGCTTGGGCTCGGAGATGCTGGCGGATGGAGCGACAAGATGTGCGCCACGCTGAGTGTGCCGATGAGCATGTTGCCGCAGATTCGACAGAATGCTGATGATTTCGGCACCAGTGAGGAAAGCCTCTTCGGCAAGGCGCTGCCGATCCTGTCCGCGGCGGGCGATCAGCAATCGGCGCTTGTGGGGCAAGCTTGCCTGGAGCCCGGTACTGCCAAGATCACCTATGGCACCGGGGCGTTTCTCGTGGCTAACTGCGGTACTATTCGTCCGCAGTCGGCAAATCGCTTGTTGGGTACGGTCGGCTATGAAGTGGCGGGCAGGGGTGCGATGGCCCTGGAGGGCTCAATCTTCAATGCCGGAACCATAGTGCAATGGCTGCGTGACGATTTGCGCCTGATCGAGGATGCGGCCGAAAGTGCGGACGTGGCGGCGGCGCTCAGTGGCAATGACGGGGTCTATATCGTCCCGGCCTTTACCGGGCTTGGCGCTCCGCATTGGGCGGCCGATGCGCGCGGCACGATCAGCGGCATTACCCGCGCCACCAAGGCCGAACATCTGGTGCGGGCGGGGCTGGAATCTGTCGCCTATCAGACGCGTGACTTGCTCGATGCTTTTGAAGCCGATGGCGTTGCGATCAAGGAACTGCGTGTCGATGGGGGCATGGTGGCGAATGACTGGCTGATGCAGTTCACGGCCGACATTTGCGAGCGTCCGATCCTGCGGCCTGACTATCGCGAGATGACGGCGCTTGGGGCCGCAGCTCTGGCGGCTATGCAGCTTGGATGGTTGGCTGCCGACGCGTGGGCCAGCCGCACTGTGCCCGGCACCCGGTTCGAACCAAAAATGGAAAAGACTGCTTCGGCCCGTTTGCGACGCGGCTGGGCGACGGCGCTTCGCAAGACGCTGGCCTGAGCGTTCATCAAGTGAAAACAAAAAAGGGCGGACACGAGGTCCGCCCTTTTCTCATTTGTCGTTTGCGATCACTTACATGCCGCAGGTATTGGTCAGGAAGGTCTCGATTTCTTCCAGAACCTGTTCCTTGTGCTCAGGCAACCATTTGGCGCTCTGGTGACCCATCTGCTTCATGACAAGAAACTTGCTGTCAGGCTGCTTGTCCTTGATGGCATTGTAGAAGTCGCGGCTGTGGAAGATCGGCACGCGGACATCGTAGTCACCATGATAGATCAGGATCGGGATGTTGATCTTGTCCGTGTTCTTCATCGGGTCCATGCCCTTGACGGTGTCACCCTGAACAATGCGCTGGATGCGATTGTCGCCCCATTCATTGCCGAGCTTTGCAAGGTTCGAAACGCCGGCCCCAGCAATGGCACATTGGTAAGGGCTGTTCGGACGAACGGAAGCGGCAAATGCTGCAAACCCGCCATAGGAATAGCCATGAATGGCGATCTTGTCGGCATCGACATAGCCATTCTCAACCAGCCAGGCTGCGCCATCATCCTTGTCGTCCTGCATCTTCTGGCCCCATTCGCCGTCGCCAGCGCGCCAGAGTGCACGGCCCCAGCCATCACTTCCGCGATATTGCGGCTGCATGATGATGTATCCGCGGCTCGCGAAATACTGCGTCCAGCCTGACGAATCAAACCCGGCGCTATCACGGGCCCAGGGACCACCGTGCGGCACGATGATTGCGCCTTTGGCCTTCTGGCCTTCTTCAAAGCCGGCTGGCAGGGTTATGATCGCAGGGATCTGCAGGCCGTCGCGTGCAGAATAGTAGACGAACTTCGACTTGCCGAGATCCTCTACGTCGATCCACGGACGCTGGGATCCGATGACGGCGACCTTGGACTTGTCGACCAGCAGGAAGTAAGCGGGCGGCATGTCGGCGGCGCTGACCGCAAAGAGGACGCGATTGCGATCTGCCGTATAGTCGCTGATAGCCACATTCTTGCCCGGGAAGGCCGCATCCAGACCATCCTGAATGCTCTTCATCTCAGGATCGAGCCAATAGGTTTCCTGAACAGGGCCGCTGTAGGTAAATCCAAGAATGGCACCGAAGTCCTGCGCGCGATCAGAGAAGATCATGCCCGAGGCGTTGAACTCGGGATGTGCGAATACGGGATCGTCACTGAACGAGTCTGTGGACGCATCATACAGATAGATCGCGACCTTGTCGTCGAACTTGTCGGTCGCGACAAAGTAGTTTTCGGTATCGTTCTGCTTGCCGAGCACTTCCATATTGAAGCGATTGGCAATTTCGGTCGTCAGTGGCTCTTCTATCCGGAAATTGCCGTCATTATCCAGCAAGCTGATATATTGGCGCCAGGCACCATCTTCATATTCGAGTTCCGTCCGTGCAACAGGCTCACCGGTTCGGGTGCTGACTTCAATTTGCTGCGTATCGCTTGCCTTGAAGAGGAATTTCTCGCGGCCATTCGAAAGATCATGTTCGAAATAGCTTGTTCCGTTCTTCGTGGAGGTACGGCGAAGGACGATCTTGGTTGGATCGAGCGGAAGCAGTGAGGCAATGCCGGTATCGCCTTCCAGTTCGAAACAGCGGAGCAACATCTTGTTTGCGCCAATTTCAGCGCGGCCATCCGGGAGGTCATCAATCTTCTTGATGCGCTCGTTCCCCATATAGACCTTTTGAAGGTATTTCTTGGTCGAGCCGGTTGTCTTGCCTTCGCCACAGCCTTCAAGGGCGCCGATATAGGGCTGGACCGTGAACCAGAGGGACTTCTTGTTCTTCAGCGCGCTTGCCCCGTAGAATTTGGTCTTTCCGCTGGAAGGCGTGATGTTCGAAGGGACGAGCGGCTTGGTGGTATCAATCTCGCCAGACAGGTCCCAATAGGCTGCTGCGCGCGCATCGCCATCCTTCGAGGGATCAGCAATCACGCCGACCAGCATGTCACCCTCAAGTGACATGGAGACGCTGGAAACCGACGGGAATTTCGCGAAGTCTTCTGCGGTCACCGGTTCAGCCTGTGCGGCCAATGATCCCGCAAGCGCACTGATCATACCAGCCGCCAAAATGCGATAGCGCATCAATGTATTCCTCCGAATTGGTTATGTTTACTATTTAAGTCGGGGCGGGGAGCGTCAAGCACGGTCATGCACTTATGCGACAAGAACCCGTCCGCAACTTATGGGAGCATGGCAAGATTGTGTCCCAAACAACACAGTTTGGTGGCAGAAAGTGCCTCGTGGGTGAAATTTGTGTCATGAAATCTTGTCACTTCCAAAACCGACGTTCAACGTAGCGGCAAGGCCTGCTGTAAATGCGGGTGCTGGGTGGAAAACACCGGGCTAATAGGTGAGCAAAAACATATTTCAGGGGAAATACTGATGAACAAACGACTGTTCCGTCGGTCGGTTTTCGGCAGTGTCGCTGTAGGCGCACTTGTCATTTCCGGCGCGGCTCAAGCCCAGGACGCAGATGCAGAATCTGAAGACGTTCTGGAAATCATTGACGAGGCTCCTCAGGATGAGTCCCGCCAAGAGAAGATCGTGGTTACCGGCTCCCTGCTGGCTCGCGATTCGTTCTCCTCGTCTTCGCCGATTCAGGTGATCACGGCCGAAGTCGCAACGCTCGAAGGCCTGGTCGATACGGCCGCGCTTCTGCAGGGCTCTTCGCTCGCATCGGGCTCGACCCAGCTGAACAACACATTCCAGAATTTCGTCACCAATGGTGGTGTCGGTACGCAAACGCTCGACCTTCGCGGTTGTGGTGACACGCGTACGCTGGTTCTGGTCGACGGTAAGCGCCCAGGCGCTTCAGGTACGCGCGGCGCAGTTTCCGCACTCGACCTGAACGTCGTTCCACAGTCCATCATCTCCCGCGTTGAGATCCTCAAAGACGGTGCTTCGACCATCTATGGTTCGGACGCTGTTTGCGGCGTGGTCAACATCATCACACGTGATTCCGTGGATGACCTGGAACTGAACTTCAATGTCACTCAGCCCTTCGAAGAAGGTGGCGAGCAGTATTCCGCCAGCGCGGCATGGGGTTTTGAACTTGGCGACAATGCGGCATTCACCCTGTCGGCTGAGTATCGTCTCTCCGAAGAGCTCGACGCCAGCCAGCGCGATTATCTGTCCTGCCCACGCGATCTCGTGCGTGACCCGCAGACGGGTGGCCTGATTGACCGTCTGAACTATTCGGCTACGGCGACAGACCCGCGCAACACCTGTAGCAATCTGTACCACAATACGGCCATCGACCTGTTCTCAGGTGAGCGTCTCGTGCCTTCCCCGGACGGTGTGACGGGCGCGACGGCTTTCGGTGGTTCGATCCCGGGTTACCGCCCACGCGTCGGTACGGGCTATCTGGCCAGCGGCCAGCCATACTATGAAGACATTCTCGATGCGGCCTTCCTGGACAACTCGGACTTCATCCCGCGCAACGAGAACATTTCTCTCTTCGGCTCTGCCGACGTGACCTTTGCCGGTGTCGAATGGGATACGGAACTTCTCTTCAGCCGTCGTACGACGGACATCGAAGGTTGGCGCCAGTTCTTCCCGATCGTTGGCTCTTCACAAACGCCGTTTGGTGTTCTGCCGCAGTATGGCTACATCGCTGATCCGACCTATTCGAATGACATGAATTCGCTGGTCCAGATCGTGGCACCATTCCCGACGACCGATAAGGTTGAAGTCGACTACTTCTACGGCAGCACGTCGTTCTCCGGCGGCTTTGCTCCGGGCGTTCTCGACGCATGGTCCTGGAAAATCGATGGCACCTATTCGCGCGGCGAAGGTACCTACGAAGGCAACGAGATCCTGATCTCCCAGTCGGGTGACTGGAACTATGATGGCGTCGACTACAACGATGATGGCGTCCCAGACCTGGTTGGTCCTCCAACCATCAACCTGCTGGACCCTGATATCCTCAGCGGTGCTGCTGTAAACGACCTGGTTGCGGCCATTGGTGGCTACCAGACTGGTGAAACGGTCTATGAGCAGACCACTTTGACCGCGGTCGTTGCGGGTGAGCTGTTCGAACTGCCAGCTGGTCCAATCGGTCTCGGCATCGGCGCTGAATATCGCGAATTCAGCATTGATGACACGCCAGGTGAACTGACCCAAAGCGGCGACATCTGGGGTTCTTCGACTGCAGGCCCGACCCGTGGCGAGAACACTGTCACCGAACTGTTCGCTGAAGTCGAAGTGCCGATCTTCAAAGGTCAGCCTTTTGCTGAAGATGTTACGTTCAACGGTTCTGTGCGTGGCTTCGAATACGACATCGGTGGTTCCGACTCGATCTACAAGGTCGGTCTGAACTGGCAGGTCAACCCGATCCTCCGGGCACGTTCGAGCTTTGGTACATCTTACCGTGCACCAGCGCTGTTCGAACTGTTCCTTCAGGACCAGACCGGCTTCGTATCTCAGACCTCGGTCGACCCATGTATCAACTGGGGCGATACCACTAACCAGAACATCCGTACCAACTGTGCAGCCGCAGGTATTCCTGACGACTTCACAGGCGGTCTCGGCGGTTCTGCTCTGATCACGACCTCTGGTGGTGGCGATGAGCTTGAATCCGAATCCGGTGAAACCTTCACCGCGGGTATCATCCTGACGCCGACTTTCGCCAACCTGAACATCGCGATCGACTACTACGAAGTTGAAATTCAGGACCAGATCACAAGCCTGAGCGGTGCTCAGATCGTCGGCGGTTGTTATGCAACAACGACCTTCCCGAACGATTTCTGTGACCTGTTCGAGCGTGATTCTGCGACGTCGCTGACGCCGTTCCAGCTCGACAACATTCAGGCCCTTACCCTGAACGTTGACTCCCAGCAGCAGCGCGGCATCGACCTTGAAGTTCGCTACGAAGAAGACTTCAACTTCGGTACGCTGACTGTCGAAACCTCGATGAACTGGGCTCTGGAGCGTTACATCAACGTCTTCGGTTCGGACTTCGTCTCGGGTGTGGAAGACAACGACTTCAACGGCACAATCGGTTATCCGAGTGTCGTAGGTGATGCGAACATCCGTTTGGACCGCGGCGACTGGACCTATTCCTGGTTCACGAACTTTGTTGGCCGTCAGGACAACAACCGCAACTTCAACGACGACCTGAACGAGCCAGCGGCCTATTTTGGTCTCGAGGGACAGTACAAGGTCTTCACCGAAGCTCAGTTCGAACATGGTGCTTCTGTCCGCTGGACAGGCGACACATGGACGATCACTGGCGGTATCCGCAACATCTTCGACGAAGCGCCACCGCAAGTGTCTGACATCATTCAGACCAGCGCAGGCAATACGCCGCTCAGCGCAACGGCTTACGACTATCGCGGTCGTCGTGCCTTCGTGAGCGTGTCCAAGACCTTCTAGGGTCGAAGACAAGTCCAATATTGCGAAAGGGCGGACCATATGGTCCGCCCTTTTTGCATTTGAGGCTGAATGCGATGGACAAACAGCCCGCGCGCGCCGGAAGACGCGCGCTCAGTGTCGCTGATTGTCGGGAAATTCCTGGTGCCGCGAGGGAGAATTGAACTCCCGGCCTCATCATTACCAATGATGCGCTCTACCACTGAGCTACCGCGGCATTGCAGGAATGGAAAGCGGGCTTTAGCTTATGCAGACTGACATGAAAAGGCCGTTTTGCTGCGAAAAGCACCTCATATGAAAGACAAGGTAACAGGACAGGATAATGCCGCACGCCGGGCCGAGGCTCTGCGGGCGAATTTGCGACGCCGCAAGGCGGCTACGCGCAAGGCAAAGGCGCCCCCGGCTGAGTCGGATCCAGAGAAGAAATGAGCCTGCCGCTCAACTCTCAGGCTTATCTGCGTGGGCCGCACGGCTTTCTCGCTGCGGCCAGGGAAGAGAGCCTGTTCGTTCGGCAGAAACTGCCCTTTCTGGGCAAGTGCACGCTGGTGCTGGGCCATGCTGAATGTCTGGAATTCCTCAAGGATTCGGATCGTTTTGCGGTGGACGCGCGAAACGCCGGGTTTGATTCACCGTTCGGCCTCAGATTTCTGCCCAAATCCCTGAAGACGCTGTCCAACAATCTGCTGTCGCTGGATGACCCTGACCATCTGCGCTTGCGCCGTCTGGTCGACCAGCCCTTCCGGCGCGTCTCGATCGACGCATTGAAGCCGCGTATTCGCGAAACCTGTGATCGGCTGGTGGCGGAGATGGTTGAAGCAGGCGAAGCGGATCTGGTTGAGGGGCTGTGCCGACAGCTGCCATTATTGGTGATCTATGACCTGCTGGGGTTCTCGGGCGAGATTCGAAACAAGCTTGATTCCGTCCTGCATGGCCTGACCGCGACAGCGAACATATTCAACGTGCTGCGCGGCCTGATGAAGCTTGGCGCGGTTCAGAGAATGCTGGCGGAGGAATTCGAGCGCGTCCGGCATGAACCCGGGCCAGGCCTCGTCACCGAACTCGTCCATGCTGAAGCCGATGGCGACCGCATGAGCAATGACGAGTTGGTTGCCATGGTGTTTGTCCTCTTCATCGCCGGACATGAGACGACGAAGCACCTGATCTCGTCAGCTGTCTACACGCTGCTGACCGAGCCGGACGCAGCGGATCAGTATCGGAGCATGGATGACGATGCGCGCGGCATCGCCGTGGATGAGCTCATGCGCTACTGCGCGCCGGTGCAGATGACCAAGCCGCGGCATGCACGCGAGGATCTGGAATTCCACGGCTTGTCAATGAAACGCGGCGAACGCCTTGTTGCCTTGCTTGCGGCGGCCAATATTGATCAGCGTGTGTTTGAGGACCCTCGAAACCTGGACCTGACCCGCAGGCCCAATCGCCATCTTGGATGGGGTGGCGGGCCGCATATCTGCCTCGGCCTGCACTTGGCACGCGCCGAAGCGCAGGCGGCGCTCGATTGTCTTCTGGACGGCTGGCCGGGCCTCGCCCTGGGCGTTGAGCCGGAACGGCTGAAGTGGATTCCGCGCTCCGGCTTGCGGGGGCTTAAGCAACTGCCGGTAATATTTGGATAAAGTCTGTGCAGCCTTGCCACATTCAGGCCCTTCCAAAGCCGCGAAGCGCTGTATAAGGGCAATCCATGGATAAATTGCACATCAAGGGCGGCGCTCATCTGAATGGCCGCATTCCGGTTTCCGGCGCGAAGAACTCCGCTCTGAAGCTGATGGTCGCATGTTTGCTGACTGACGAGCCCATCACGCTTACCAATATGCCGAATCTGGCTGATACGCGCTTCCTTGCGCAATTGCTGGAAACGCTGGGCGTTGAAGTCTATTGGCCGAAGGGCGATTCGACCTGTCATCTGAACGGTGCTGAGCTGAAAAGCACGATCGCGCCATATGATCAGGTCCGCAAGATGCGGGCGAGTTTCAACGTGTTGGGGCCTCTGATTGCGCGTTCTGGCCATGCAACAGTCTCGCTGCCGGGTGGCTGTGCCATTGGTGCCCGACCGGTTGATCTGCACCTGCAGGCTCTGGAAGCGATGGGTGCGGATCTGCGTGTGGAGCAGGGTTATGTGAAGGCCGCCGCCATTCATGGCCTGAAGGGCGCACACATCAATTTTGCCATGCCGAGCGTGGGTGCGACCGAGCATGCCATGCTGACTGCGACGCTTGCGCAGGGCGAGACCGTTCTGGAGAACGCCGCACGTGAGCCCGAGATTGAAGACTTGGCGGTTTGCCTGAACTCCATGGGCGCGAAGATCACGGGCGCTGGCACGTCCAAAATTCGCATTGAAGGCGTCGAGAAACTGAGCGGCACGACGCATTCCGTCATGCCGGACAGGATTGAGGCGGGCACATATGCCATGGCGGCTGCAGCGGCCGGCGGCGATGTCACGCTGGAGGGCGCACCGGTGGCGGCCCTTGGTGCAATGATTGGCAAGCTGAGAGAGGCTGGCGTTACGGTCGAGGCCGACGAGGCCGCGGCCACTCTGCGCATCGTGCGGAATGGCTCTCGGCTCAAATCCGTCAGCGTATCGACCCAGCCGCATCCAGGCTTCCCGACTGACCTTCAGGCTCAGTTCATGGCCCTGATGAGCCTCGCGGACGGTACAAGCATTATTCGCGAAACGATTTTCGAAAACCGTTTCATGCATGCACCGGAACTCTCGCGTCTTGGCGCAGACATCACGGTGCGTGGGCAGGAGGCGGTCGTGAAAGGTGTACCTCAGCTGACCGCAGCGCCAGTCATGGCGACAGATTTGCGCGCATCGGTCTCTCTTGTGATTGCAGGGCTTGCCGCAGAGGGGGAGACTGTGGTGAACCGTATCTACCACCTCGATCGTGGATTTGAGCGGCTGGAAGCGAAACTTAACGCCTGTGGCGCTAGCATTGAACGCCGATCCGAGGACGAAGACTAGGAATTGCTCAAGGGGCACTGATGGCTGATCATAAACCACTTCGTCTTCTCGCCGAAACGGCCGAGGATCTGGAAGTCATTTCCGCCGCCATTCAGGACAGTGTCGTGAAAGCGGGGAACCTGAAATATGAGTCCCGCCACAACCGGTTTGCGCTGGAGATAAACCGCTTTCGCTGGGAAGCGGGCGCGAAACGCGGCGACGGCCAGCGTGTGCGGTCGCTGCTGGCCTTCGATGGCGTGCTGGGCGCGAAGACCCGCGCTGTCACCAAGACAGACCCGGAAATGATCCTGTCGCTGTTGCAGGTGACCTTCACCCCGGCAGATGAGCCGCCGGGTGGAAAGATCACGCTGATCTTCGCAGGCGACGGAGAAATCGTCCTTGAGGTTGAAGTTCTGGATGCAACCTTGCTGGACAGTGACTATGTGTGGCCGACGCGCCGCCTTCCGAGCCACGAGCGGCGCCGGAGATAGACATGGTCCGCAGGTTTTTTGCCTCAAACGACGCCTTCAATGGTGAATTCGCCCAGTTCCTGGAGCAGGAACGCGGCACGGGTGAAGACGTTGCGAATACCGTAACGGGCATCCTGAAGGATGTGCAGGCACGCGGCGGCGAGGCCGTGGCCGAATACACGGCCAGGTTTGACGGTCTGCAGCTGGACCCATCGACGCTGACATCCGACAATGTGAACCTGCACAGCCTGGCCGCGCAATGCCCGGCTGATTTGCGCGAAGCCATCGATTTTGCGCATGATCGGATCGCCACATATCATGCGGCGCAGCGGCCCGCAGACCACAGTTTTACCGACTCTGCGGGTGTCGAGCTCGGCTGGCGCTGGACGGCGCTGGAAAGCGTCGGCGTCTATGTGCCGGGCGGCCGCGCGAGTTACCCCTCTTCGGTTCTGATGAATGTCGTGCCGGCCAAGATCGCCGGCGTTGAGCGCATCGTCATGGTTGCGCCCGCGCCCCAGGGCGAGCTGTCACCCGCGGTTGCATACGCCGCGCTGAAAGCTGGCGTTGAGGAATTTTACCCAATTGGTGGGGCGCAGGCCGTTGGCGCGCTGGCTTTTGGCACGTCAAACATGGCCCCGGTCGACAAGATTGTTGGCCCTGGCAATGCTTTCGTCGCAGAAGCCAAGCGCCAGGTATTCGGCCGCGTCGGCATCGACACGATTGCCGGCCCGTCAGAGATTCTGGTCATCGCAGACCATACGGCAAATCCGGACTGGATTGCCGCCGACCTGCTGTCTCAGGCCGAGCATGATCCCAGCAGCCAGTCGATCCTCATTGTTGTGGACCAGGCTGTGGGGGATTCTGTGGAAGAGGCTGTGGAAAACCAGTTGAAAACCCTGCCCACGGGCGAGCGAGCACGCGAAAGCTGGATGAATAATGGCGCAATCGTCGTCGCACCTGATTTGCCTGCTGCAGCCTCCATTGCGAACCGCATCGCGGCTGAGCATCTGGAGCTGGCCGTGGAGGACCCGGATGCCCTGTTGCCACTGATCCGCCATGCCGGTGCGGTCTTTCTGGGCCACTATACGCCCGAGGCGCTGGGCGATTACGTCACCGGGTCGAACCACGTCTTGCCGACCAGCCGCGCCGCGCGTTTCTCGTCCGGCCTTGGCCTGTATGACTTTCTGAAGCGGATGAGTGTTCAGCGTGTGGGGCCTGAGGGGTTTGCCGCGATTGCGCCCGCCGCCTTGCGCCTCGCCGAGGCAGAGCGCTTGCCAGCCCATGCGCGCTCCATTTCTATCCGGTCCAATCAGGGCACGGACGGGTGAGCAATGATCGGCTCATCGGCGTCGATATCGACGATGAGACCCTGGGCGCATCGGGCCCGGACGCCGAGCATGAGCGCCGCGTTGCCATTTTTGATCTGTTGGAAAGTAATTCCTTCAAGGTGATCGGTCAGGATGAGGGACCCTATCAGCTGAACCTGTCCAAAGCCGAGCGTCGGCTCGTCTTTGCCATTCGTACCGAGGCAGGCGAGGAGGTGCACACTTTCATCCTTTCACTCGGGCCGTTCCGGGGCGTGATCCGTGACTATTTCATGATCTGCGACAGCTATTATGATGCGATCCGAACCCAGTCGCCGCACCAGATCGAAGCCATCGATATGGCCCGGCGTGGCATCCATAATGAGGGTTCAGAACTTCTCGCCGAACGCCTTGAAGGCAAGATCGAAGTCGACTTCTCCACGTCGCGGCGGCTATTCACGCTGATCTGCGCCCTCCATGCCGGCCAAACGCGCGCAGCGGGCTAGGGTGGATGTGGCAGGTGTCCTGCCCGGCACTCAACCATAAGATAAATCAACTTGAGATCACTGAAGGGCTGCCTTGATCTTCGGCATGATCCGTCGACTGACAGGGAGCGCATGGTTGGAGTGCAGGCGCAATTCACCTGTGCCGCTCGCATTGCGTTGCAGGCTTTCGATCAGCTTGCTGTTGGCGATGTAGGAGCGATGCACGCGTAGGAAATAGGCGGGCAGTTCGTCCTCGAGGTCGTTCAGCGTTGCGCTATGCAGATGCGTTTCACCACTGGTCAGGACCAGCTCGACGAAGTCTCCCGCACCCTTGATATAGGCAATGTCCTGACTGGAAATGCGGTGCGTGCGCCCCATATCCCTGACCGACAGGAACGTCACTGCATCAGAGGTTTCGATCCGGTCGATGACGTATTGCAACCTGTCGGCGCGGCTTTGCTCCTGCTGGCGCGAGGACTCTTCCCTGGCGAAGGCGTCGGCCTGCTGAATGAACAGGAACAACATCAGCGCGGCGATTGCGAAATAGAAATATCGATCCAGGAACTGGCCTGCGGCGAACAGGTTGATCGATGCAAACAAAAGCAGGCAGCCGGCGAATACCAGCGCATCTACCAGCCGTGTCCTGACCGCGGATAGCGCAACACCTGTCGCAAAGAGGGGTGGCGCGAGCAGGGCCAGGCCTGATTTGGCATCAAACCCGCTGGGCAAGACAAGCGCGGCCACCGTGCAGGCGGCGGCACCGCCAACCAGCCACCATTTGATGGCAGGCCGGAAGCGCCAGATCACGAATGTGGCCAGCGTCAGGCCAAAGGTGGCCGACAACCCTGCGATCGCAATCAGGCGTAGGTCATGGATTGGATAGTTGTAGTCAAGCAGCCCTCGGCTGACCTCGACCAGAAGCTGCAACGCGGCAGCCGTCGACATGAGGGCGAGCAGGAGCGACGGCACGCACTGGCGGCCTAGGGAGGCCGTGCGCAAGAAATAGAGCGCCCCAAGGATGAATGCCCCGAAGGTCAGGAAGGAGGGCCAGTACCAGTTCAGCATGCGGTATTGAGGGGACTGGTACCCGTCAAGCGCGACCCGGTGCACGGGAGATGACAGCGTCAGCCAGCCCGAATGGGACGACATCCTCACCGCGAGCGCATTGTCACCAGGGTGCAGCAGATCTGCGGGAACCGGGAAAATCACGTCCATTTTTCCGGGCTTTTCGGCACGGCGATCATCGGCTGGTTGTCCATTTTCGCCGATCTTGACCCCGTTGAGGTACGCATGGCTGGAAGCCTTGGCGGAGACTGACAGGCCCAGAGGACGGTTGGCGGGGACCTCGTCGAGGGTCAGCGTGAAGTACGCCCAGAGGTGACGGCCTTGCGGGTCAATGGTCCAGCGCGGTACTTGCTGGCAATCTGGATGATCTGGCGCAGGAGGTACGGAATCTGCCTGTGAAGCCGGGCAAACGGTCACAAATTGCCGGTGAACGGCAGCGTCGGACTGTGCCGATGCAGGGGGCGCACACCAGGCGGCGCAACACAGGGCAAACAGGATCGGTACAAAAAATCTCATGCCCACCTGCTTAGGGGATAGGCGGAAGAATCACCAATCCGTTCACAGGATATGCGCTACCGTTCGAAGATGGGCAGGTGACGGGGGCCACCAGAGCCTGTGTGGTGGAGTCTGGTTTTACCGACAGGATCCTTTTTATGCCCAACTTGTTTCGCGCTCCCTTTTTCGCTGGTCTGGTCTTCGCGCTGGCCGCCTGTATGCATGCCGAGCCGGTTCAGCACGCCCAGGTCATTCCGAACGAGACGTCGATCGTGTTCGAGGCATCCGATGCCCAGACGACCGAAGCGTTTCAGGGGCATCTGATGGTGCCGGAAAACCGGAACCAGCCGGACAGCCGTTTGATCCGGGTGGAATATGTGCGCTTTCCGGCCACCGGCAAGAAACCCGGATCTCCTATTGTCTACCTGTCGGGTGGTCCGGGCGGCTCAGGCATTGGAACCGCGAAGGGGCGGCGATTCCCGCTTTTCATGGCGATGCGGGAATTCGGAGACGTGATTGCCCTCGACCAGCGCGGGACAGGCGCGTCAAATGACCTGCCAACCTGCCGCAGCTCCCAATTCGATCCGGACGCGACACCGCTCAGCGATGCGGATTACGTCCTGAGACATAAACTTGCGGCGGAGGAATGCTTGGCGTTCTGGAAGGCGGAAGAAGTCAACATTTACGGCTACACGACGCAGGAAAGCGTTGCTGACCTGGAGGCGCTGCGGACACATCTTGGCGCTGATGCGATCAGCCTCTGGGGCATCTCCTATGGCAGCCACCTCAGCCTGGCTGCCTTGAAATACATGGATGACCGGATCGACCGTGTTGTCTTGGCAAGTGTTGAAGGCCTGGACCAGACCGTGAAGTATCCGGCGCGCACGGATGCGTATTTTGACCGGTTGCAGGCGGTCATTGATGCGGATGCGGACCTGGCGATGCGTTATCCAGACATCAAACACCTCATGCGGCGCGTATTTGCGAAACTTGACGCCGAGCCGGTGCTTCTGTCCGTGCCCCTGAGAGAGGGCAGCTCGGCCCCCTTCTTGTTCGAACGCCGGGATTTGCAGACGCTCACGTCCGGCATGATTTCGGACCCGCAATGGGCGATTCTGGCGCTTGGGATTTTTGAGGAACTCGATGCAGGCGGCGTGGCCGGGATTACGGGCCTGATGTCGCGTTTCCTCGATCCGGGCGCGCCGATTTCCTACCGGCCGATGTCGTTCGCGATGGATATTGCATCCGGCGTCGGAGCGGCGCGGAAAGCCGAAATTGTCCAACAGGCCCAAACCGCCTTGTTGAAGGATTATCTGAACTTTCCGATGCCACAGCTGGAAAGCGTGGTCGACGGTCTCGACCTGGGGGACGCGTTTCGCGAGCCGCCAGTGAGTGATGTGCCCGTCTTGGTGCTGAGTGGTACGCTGGATGGCCGGACCTATCCGGAAAGCCAGCGCGAAGCGGTCGCAGGCCTTCAGAAGGTTCATATTGTGACGATTGAAGACGCGGGGCACAATCTGTTCATGTCTTCGCCCGAAGTCACCAAGGTGATCCAGTCCTTCATGCGAGGCGATACGGTCGGGGTGACGCGTATCAAGGTTGACATCCCCGCGCCCGATTTCGACTGATCTCCCCGCATGGATCGGTCAGTTCGTCGCCAGAAATCCGGGAAGGGCGTTCAGTCCTTTTAGCGCGACTTCGTCCCGTTCGTAGATGTCGTCCAGGTAACGGACTCCACCAGAACCGTCCGGGACGGCGGTAAAATAAAGGATGTGGACTGGGACTTTGTGGGACAGGGTTGCACGGGTCTCCTTTCCGGAGGCGACCGCCTTGTCGATAGCGGCACGGTCCCAGCCAGATGTCTCGGTCAGCAGCCAGGCTGACAGGCCGATTGGGTCCTGGGTCCGCAAGCAGCCGGAGGAAAAGGCTCGCTGACGCTGGGCGAACAAGCCGCGATTGGGCGTGTCGTGCAGGTATACATTGTGCACATTGGGGAACATGATCTTCACTTCACCCAGCGCATTCTGGGGGCCGGGGGCCTGACGGATGCGATAGGGGAAAGTGCTCGCCGTGTAGGCGTTCCAGTCGATTGAGGAGGTGGGCACGGTCTTTCCGGATGCGTCGCGGACCTCGAACCCCAACCGGGCGACTGATCCGGGATCTTTCTGGAACATGGGAAGCTTGTCGGCCTTGGCCAGGCTGGGTGGTGTCTCCCACCACGGATTAAAGACGATGTATTCCACCTGGTCGGAAAAGACGGGTGTCTTGCGATAGGTCTTGCCGACAATGGTCAAATGCGTGGCCTGAGGCACGCCGTCCTCATAAGCCGTGACCTCAAATCCCGCGATGTTCGCTCTCAGATGGCGCTTGCCGAGATCCGCCGGCAGCCAGCGCCAGCGTTCGAGATTGACGCGGACTTGGGCAATGCGCGCGTCCGGGCCGCGATTGAGCGCTCTCACCGTGGCTGCGCCAGCCACGCCATCATCCTCAAGCCCTTCCAGCACTTGCAGGGTCTCCACCGCCGAGACGGTAGCCGTGTCCATCTTGCCGGTGTCGCTGCCGGGCTCCATCAGGCCCAGCTGGATGAGGCGCGCCTGCATTTCGCGTACGCGCGGCGTCTCCATCCCCGGCTTGAGGGCCGGGCCGTCAGATACGCGGGCGATTGGCTGGGCCGCCGTGTCGCGCAGTCGGGCCAGTTCCGATTTCAGCAAGGCATATCCGGGCTGCATGGGGGCGAACTGTTCCAGACTGCCCGATATCGTTCCGGACTCCAGCGCATAGGACAGGACGCTCGCAAAGTCGACTTGCCGCTTTCCGGCCGTCCAGTTCGGCTCGATCGAGACGGGGTCCAGCTTGCCGTACAACATGTGGGCGGCGGCCGACATCCAGGCATCGGTCGCGATCCGGTCGCGCTCGGCTGAAGAGAGGTCCCCGCTCTGAAGCAGAGCCAGATGGTAGTCTGCCGGGTTCAGGCCATGAGTGTTGAGCCGTTCCAATTCCTCCACCAGGGCGGTGATGTCTTGACCGGTCCAGACATCTCCCTTTGCCGTGTCTGACAGGAATTGTTCCGTGGCCATCGGGGCGAGTCCCGGCGCGGCTATCGGAATGTCTGCGAATGCCGGAATGGCGGTGAAAGCGAGGGCGAGGCAGCTGGCAAGAGTGCGGCGGATGGGGGCTCTCCTTGGTTGGTGCTCGTAAGTTTCGTTCTCTGGAGACTATAGGCCGGTTTCCCGCTTCAGCCACCTCCGGATGAGGCGGTGGAGGCGGTTGCCAAACAGGAATGCAGAGGTGATGATATCGCTATCATAAATCGGGAGTTGAACATGTTGGTGCGGAATCTGGCGGGAATGGTGGCGTGTCTATTGCTTGGGGCGTGTAGCGCGACGGGACAGAACGCCCCGACAGAGCCGACCGGCGAGCAGGCGAGTCGCGCTGTTGCCAGCAAGCACCGCGTCGTGATCCTGACCGATATGGAGGCCGATCCGGACGACACCCAATCGCTGATCCGTCTCCTGCTCTATTCCAATGAGATCGACATCGAGGCGCTGGTGGCGACCACGTCGATCTGGAAGAAAAAGGATATTCGGCCCGATTCCATCCGCACGACACTTGGAAAGTATGGCGAGGTCTACGATACGCTCAGCCAGCACGCGCCGGATTATCCGGCGGAATCCGAGCTGCAGGACCTCGTGATGAGCGGTCAGCCGGGCTATGGCATGGCCAGCGTGGGGACCGGGCAATCGACAGAAGGCTCGGACGCGATCATTCGTCTACTGGAAGCCGAGGATGACCGGCCACTGTGGATCTCCGTCTGGGGTGGCGCGAACACGCTGGCCCAGGCGCTGCATGATATCCGTGAAAAGAAGAGCGAGACAGACGCTGCGCACCTGATCTCGAAACTCCGTGTCTATACAATTTCGGATCAGGACGATAGCGGCATCTGGATGCGCCGCGAGTTTCCGAGCCTGTTTTACATTGTCAGCCCGGGCGAGTATGGCCGCTCCACCTGGACCGCTATAACGCGTGGCTTTCCCGGCTTCGAGGACCATATTTCCAATCAGTGGATCGCCGAAAACATCCAGCAAGATCATGGCCCGCTTGGCGCGCGCTATCCGGACGTGGTCTGGGGTATGGAAGGCGATACACCTGCCTATCTCTCCCTGATCCCGAACGGGCTCAACGTGCCGGACCGTCCGGACTGGGGCGGCTGGGGTGGTCGGTACGAACTCTATACGCCGAGTGCGGATGAGATCGGTGTCGGTCCCGGAAAGCTTGGTTCGGGCGGTGTGCCGCTGGACCCGGAACCGCGCCCGATCTGGACGAATGCGACCGACACCTACACGCCCTGGGTGGCGCAGAAGGATGGTCGGGCGATTGGCCCTGCAGAGGAAACCTATCACGACAATCATGTCACGCTGCTGCGGTGGAGAAGCGACCTCCAGCGTGACTTTGCTGCGCGCATGGACTGGACCATTTCATCCTATGAAGATGCGAACCATCCGCCGGTCGTGAAACTGGCTCATGCGCGCCAGCTCACCGCGAAGTCCGGAGAGCATATCGGATTGGATGCGTCTGGTACGTATGATCCGGATGGCGACAGCCTCAGCTATCACTGGTTCAATTATGCCGAAGCGGGGACGTTGGAGGCGCCCATAGACATGGGGCACGCCGTCAATGATTTCGATATCTGGTTCCAGTTGCCGGAGGTGGAACAGACGGAAATTGCGCACTTCATCGTGAAAGTCACCGATAAGGGAACGCCATCGCTGACACGCTATGAACGGGTGATTGTCACAATCGAGCCCTAAGCTGAGGAAAGTTCAGGTAAAACGGGCAAGGCTTGCCCCAGCGTCCGGTCTTTGTGACGTAGCGACACCGTGTATGATCGGACAAAACGATCCGGAGGAAACATGCACTACACCGAACTCCTGAAAGCACGGGAAGAACTGACAGGCCCCGGCGGCGAATTCGAGATCGTCGAGGCCGAAGTTCTGGGCAACCGGCTCCGCGTCTACAAGAACGCCCCGCCCAGTGTGCGGGAAGTCTGGCTGTCGACGCTCCAATTCCCCGAACGCGACTATCTGGTCTACCAGGATGAGCGTTGGACTTATGCGGATGCACATCGCGATGTGGCGTCGGCCGCCGCTTGGATGTTTGACCAGGGCGTAAAGCCCGGCGACCGTGTGGCGATCGCCATGCGCAACTATCCTGAATGGATGCTGCTATATTGGGCCTGTGTCTCGGTTGGAATTGCCGTGGTTGGCATGAATGCCTGGTGGACACCTGAGGAAATGGAATACGCGCTAAAGGACTCCGAGCCCAAGATCCTGTTTGCGGACTCAGAGCGGCTGGAGCGGGTGCTCGCCATTTCCGGCGCGGCCGACAAGATGAAGATCGTCGGTGTACGCGCGCCGGATGCGCCATCGCCTGTCATCCAATGGTCAGACGTGTTGGCCCATGGCGGCGCATTGCCGGATGTCAGTGTCGACCCCGACGCGGATGCGTGCATCTTCTATACATCCGGCACGACCGGTTTCCCGAAAGGCGCACAGCTGACCCATCGGGGCTGTGTGTCCAACTTGCTGAACATGGCATTTGCGGGGGCTTCCACTCAACTCGCGACCGCGCGCGCCACGGGGGAAATGCCACCCGAAGAAGCGCCGGTTCCGGTTGGCCTGATCACGACGCCGCTCTTCCATGTCACGGCGAACAATTGCGCCGCGTATCTCATTACCGCTGCGGGCGGCAAGATCGTGCTGATGTATCGCTGGGACGCGGGCGAGGCGCTGAAACTGGTTGAGACCGAGAAGGTCACGGCGATGAGCGGTGTCCCCATCATGGCCCGCGAACTGATCAACCATCCGGACTTCGAAAAGACAGACACGTCCAGCCTGGCAACGCTGGGCGGGGGCGGCGCGCAATTGCCGCCAGACCTTGTTCAAAAGATCGACTCCACGGTGGCAACCGCCCGGCCGAACACCGGCTATGGCATGACCGAAACCTGTGGCATCATTACATCTGTTGCGGCGGACTTCTTCATTGACAAGCCCGACAGCGCTGGTCCGGCCATGCCCAATTTCGAGGCCAAGTGCGTCAATGATCTTGGTGAGACCGTCGCGCAGGGCGAAGTTGGCGAGCTGTGGGTGCGCGGCTCTTCGGTCATCAAAGGCTATATCAACCGGCCTGAGGCGACGGCAGAATCGATCACCGATGGGTGGTTGCATACCGGCGACATTGCCCGGATCGACGAGCATGGTTTCATCTTTATTGTGGACCGCAAGAAAGACATGGTGCTGCGCGGCGGCGAGAACGTCTATTGCGCCGAGGTCGAGGCGGCGATCTATCGTCACCCGTCCGTGGCAGAGTGCAGCGTCTTCGGCGTACCGGATGACCGGTTGGGCGAAGAGGTCGGCGTGGCCGTCGTGCTGAAACCGGGCGAAGACCTGGCTGCCGTTACCCTTCGTGAGCATTGCGCGGGCATCATGGCGAAGCACAAGGTGCCGCGTTATGTCTGGTTCCTCACTGCACTGCCGCGCAATGCCAGCGGCAAGTTCATCAAGCGCGACCTGAAAGAACAGCTGACCAAGGAACTGGATAGCGCAGCGGCGAACTAGCGCCTGACAGTAGCGATTATTTTGAGCAAGCCCTCCAGCCTCTGGGGGGCTTGCCTCGTTTTGGGGAACGCCATTCTGCCGCGCGCCAGGAATGGCGACCCCGGCAGGATTCGAACCTGCGACCGTCCGATTAGAAGTCGGGTGCTCTATCCAGCTGAGCTACGGGGCCGGATCGTGGCCGGCGGGCATCCTAGTGTGTCCAGGGCTGCTTGCGATTGGCGTCGAAGTTAGCGCTATAGGACTTTACAAGCCGTTTCCGCTCTTCAGATGGCGTAACCGTGAATGTCAGGCCCTTGCTCTTGGCATACTCGATCGCCTGTTCCTGCGTCTCGAAGGAAAGGCGGATCTGTCCGGACGTGTCGTCAATGCTGGTCCAGCCCATGAGGGGGTCTGCCGAGCGCTTGGCGTCATTGTTCACGAATTCGAGAATCCAGGCTTTGGTCTTGCCTCTGCCGGAGGTCATCGCGCTTTTGGCGGGCTTGTAGATACGCGCTTGCATGATGAACCTCACCGCTAAGAAAGTGAATGGTCGGAGCGAGAGGATTCGAACCTCCGACCCTCTGGTCCCAAACCAGATGCGCTACCAGGCTGCGCTACGCTCCGGACTCCCGTAATAATGGGGTCGCGCCACGGCGCAAGCCCCTTTCGGCTGTGAATTCAGTCTTTTGTGCGCAAGCGTCGCACCAGACCCTCTTGCGCAACGCTTGCCACGAGGTCTCCGGCCATATTGAAGATCATTCCGCGATTGAATCCACGTCCTTTGCCGGCAAATGGGCTGTCCATGGAGTAGAGGTGCCACTCATCGAATTTGATGGGTCCATGCAGCCACATCGCGTGATCCAGGCTGGCCGACATCAATTCCTTGTGGTTCAGCCAGGTAATGCCGTGCGGGCGATAGCTGGAGCTGAGCAGGGCCATGTCGGAGGCATAGGCCAGCAGGCAATGGTGCAGCGCCGGCGGCACGTCGATGGGGCGGCTGACCCGGAACCAGATATTGTGGTGATCGTCTGCGATTTCGGGATGGATCAGGTCCAGCGGAGCCACGTCGCGGATTTCGATGTCGCGTTCGCGGGCAAAATCCTCGCGTAGGGCCTCGGGCAGGCGGTCGGCGATTTCCAGGCGGCGTTCGCGAAGATCCTTCAGGCCGTCGGGGCCGTCCACTTCCGGCATCTTGTGCTGGTGTTCCCAACTCTCCTCGTCGGTCTGGAAGCTCGCCGCCATGTTGAAAATCTGTTTTCCGTGCTGGATCGCCACCACGCGCCGCGTCGTGAAGCTGCCGCCATCACGGGAATGGTCAACCTGGTAGATGATCGGCACTTTCGGGTCGCCGGGACGGATGAAATAGGCATGGAGCGAGTGGCATGTCCGGTCTTCCGGCACGGTGCGGTAGGCCGCCACCAGCGACTGAGCGATGACCTGACCGCCGAAAACCCGCTGGCTGGCGCGCTCATCCGGGCTCTGGCCGCGGAACAGGTCCAGTTCCAGGCGCTCGATATCGAGCAGGGACAGAAGGTCTCCAACAGGGTCGGTCATGCGTGGTCTCCAAATCGTGTGATCAGCAGCTAGCAGAGGCATTCGTGGATGCAAACTGTGCAAGTGCGCGATTCCTGTCCAATCCACCTTTCTCTGGTCACAACATGTTCACCATATTCCGGTATTGGCAGGTATCATGGTTAATCCCGCCGCTCTTCCTGCCGCCGTCCCGTTTCGCGATTCCTTCTCGCAAATGAAGCGTGATCTCGATTTTTTACGCATGGCGATCCGGATGCACAAGCTGATCGGCGACGTTACGCCGGACTCCCGGCAACTCGTTGCGGACGATTTCGAGGAGAGTGTCGACAAGCATGCCGGGAACATCGCGTTTCGGTTTGAAGGCAAGCTCACCACATATGCCGAATTCGATGCCACCGCGAACCGGATTGCCCATTGGGCGCTGGCGCACGGACTGAAAGCCGGCGACCGGGTTGCGCTCTGCATGGAGAATTGCCCGGACTATGTCGCGATCTGGGTCGGCCTCGCCAAGGTTGGCGTCGTCACCGCCCTGGTGAACACGCATCTGGAAGGGGAGTCACTGAAACATTGCCTCGCCATTTCCGACGCCACTCATGTGATTACCGGCCCGCATCAGGACCGTGCGGTCTGTTCCGTCACGGCTGGAATGGAAAATGCCCCGAAGGTCTGGACCCTGGGCGGCGCCCATGGCGAAGACATCGCGGCCATGATGCCCAATCTCTCGTCGGAACGGCCGTCGCGCGAATTGCGCGCGCAGTTGCGCGGCAAGGACATGTGCCTTCTGATCTACACGTCCGGCACGACGGGCATGCCCAAGGCAACCCGGATCACGAATTCCCGCCTTCAGATCATGCTGCGCACCTTTATCGCGCCTTGCTATACCGGCCCGCGGGACCGGGTTTACATCACGCTGCCCCTGTATCACGGGACGGGCGGCATTTGCGGCGTCGGCCAGGCCATGATGAGCGGCGCCAGCATCGTGCTGCGCCGGAAATTCTCGGCCAGCGCCTTCTGGGATGATGTGGTTGATGAAGGCGTCACCTCGATCGTCTATATTGGCGAACTGTGTCGCTACCTCCTCAATCGCCCGCCGCACCCCAAGGAGCGGGCGCACCGGCTGCAAACAGGGTTCGGAAACGGCCTGCGCCCGGAAATCTGGACGGAATTTCGCGAGCGGTTCAACATTCGGCATCTCGTGGAATTCTATGCCGCGACGGATGGCAATGTGAATTTGATGAGCATTGACGGCACCGTGGGCGCGGTCGGGCGCATTCCGAAATGGCTCAAGGCGCGGTTTGACCATGTCGAGTTCGTGAAGTTTGATCTCGAAACGGAAGACGTCGTTCGCGGCGACGATGGATTCGTGATCCGCGCGGAGACGAATGAGCCTGGCGAAATGCTGGGGCGTATTGCGGATACCGAATTCGAGTTCGCGGGATATCATGACCCGAAGGCGACGGAGAAGAAGATTCTCCGGGACGTGTTTGAACCCGGAGACAAATGGTTCCGGACGGGGGATCTGATGCGCAAGGACGAAAATGGCTATGTCTACTTCGTTGACCGGGTTGGCGACACGTTCCGCTGGAAGGGAGAGAATGTCTCCACCAGCGAAGTGAGCGATGCGATGATCCGCGCTGACGGGATTGCCACGGCGAACGTCTATGGGGTCGAAATTCCGGGGACAGAAGGTAAGGCTGGCATGGCGGCGGTTACGTTGAGTGGCGACGTCGATTTCGAAAGCCTGCACTATGAGCTGTCTTCAAGCCTGCCCGCCTATGCCATCCCGATTTTTATTCGTATCCAGCGCGAGCCTGATACGACCGGCACAATGAAGTATCGCAAAGTGGAACTGATGAAAGAGGGCTACAATCCGGACATGGTCGATGACCCGATCTGGATGTACCATCCCGACCGGCGCCAATATGTGCCGTTCACGCAGGACCGGTATGACTCGCTGATCTCCGGCGCGTTCCGCTTCTAGGTCTCAGGCGACCCGGCCCATGCGCTCTTCGAGCCGCGTGGAAAACCAGGAAATGATCCGCCGCCACAGCTCGTCCTTCAGGATGGCGCCTTCCACATCATGGTCAATCGACGGGTTGTCATTGATCTCAATGATCACGACGCCCTGGTCGGTTTCCTTCAGGTCCACGCCATAGAGGCCATCGCCGATCAGGCGCGCGCCGCGTACGGCGGCGTCAACCACGTCTGGTGGTGCATCCTCGACCGGGAAAGTGGTGAAGCCTCCCTCGCTCGTCTTGCCATCCGGACCATGTTTCACAATCTGCCAGTGGCCGCGTGCCATACGGTATTGGCAGGCATAGAGCGGTTCGCCATTGAGGACCCCGATACGCCAATCGAACTTCGTCGGAATGAATTCCTGAGCAATGATCAGGGCCGTGTCCTTGAACATCTGCTTTGCGCCTGCGCGGAGTTCCTCGAGAGAGCGTGCCTTGACCATATTGGTACCAAAGGAACCGTCTGGCGTCTTCAGCACGACTGGATTGCCCAAGGTCTCGAACACGGCGGCAAGGTCAGACTTCTCATCGAGAATGAGCGTGTGTGGAATAGGCAAGCCAGCCTTTTCCAAGATCTCCTTCAGGAAGACCTTGTTGGTGCACCGGATCATGGATTGCGTGTCGTCAATGACGGGCATGCCTTCCTGTTCGGCGCGTCGGGCGAACTTGTAGGTGTAGTTATCAATCTGGGTCGTGGCGCGGATGAACAGGGCGTCAAACTCGGCAAGACTGGTCAGGTCCGATGGTTCGATTGTCTCAACCTCAACGCCCATCTTGGCAGCGACATCCGCGAGGCGCTTGATGGAGGAGGGCTTCGACGGCGCGGTCTTTTCATGCGGATCGACCAGCACGGCCAGCGCCCATTTGGCGGGGGCTTTGGACTTCGGCTCGCTGATGCGCCCGCTTGTGTAGGCCTGCATTGCCTCAAGGAAGAAGTCCCGGCGTTCGCCTTTCAGCTTGTGAGGCGGCACCATCCGGACACGGCCAATGCCGTGCGGAGATTTCGGGTCCAGTTCGACTTCAAGCGCCGGCACGCGGAACCAGTCGGAGACCTCGCGGGCAAGACGCTCATAACCTGGCGTTTCCGGCTTGGAAAAGGCAACGAAAAGACGCTCGATCTCCGGCGCGCCCTTGGCGCGGGCTTCGCGCAGGCGTTCGCCCAGATCGGGCAGGGCGTGCCTGTAGAGTCCCTTGGCCGATAGTTCCACCATGGTCTGGACGCTGGGGCTGACCCGGTGCCCGCGCGCTTCGGCCAGCAGCGAGGCGTAATAGCCTTCTGACTGGTAGCCATAGGACCGGCAGAGATTCAGGATGTAGGGCCGTCGCCCGGAAAAAAGCGCCGGCTTGGTGATATAGTCTGATACCTTCAGCACCTTGTGAGGCGTCTCAGCCTGAGAGATGTCGTTGGCGGATTCTACGAGTACGACCCAATCGGTCATTGATCCTCTCTCGAGACGCCGGCCAGCGGCTTCTCTAATCTAAGTGCGGCTTCTCCATCGGGATAATAGCCTGCGGCGCGCGCCATTACGCGATAACCATGGCGTTCGTAAAGACGCTTTGCGCGGCTATTTGTTTCGCGCACTTCGAGCCTGAGTGTATCGCAGCTTCGCTGCTTTGAAATGTCTTCGCATTTTTCAAGGAAAAGGTCGGAAAGCCCGGTGCCGCGCGCAGCTTCTGCGACGGACAGGGAATAGAGTCGCGCGGCTTTGCTGTTGCGGCGGAACAGGAGGACAGCTGCACCGGTCAGGCCATCCTTTCCGTCGGATACGAGGATTGCCGAATTCCCGCTCAGCAAGCGCCGCCACGTGCGTCGCGAAAACCGGTCTTCCTCCGGAAAGGCAAGCTCCAGGTCTGTCAGCGCTGCGATGTCGTCCAGGGTGGCGGCGCGAATGTCGTGCATCGGGGCGGGGCTAGCGGAGCAGAACCATGTCGTCACGATGGACGATGGCCGGGCGGCCGCGATAGCCGAGGATCGCCTCGACCTCTTCGCTATGGCGGCCGATAACTCGGGCGATCTCGCCCGAACTGTAGGCGGTGACGCCCTTGCCGACCATCTGGCCGGAGGGCGCATTCAGGGCGACGGCGGCCCCGCGCTCGAAAGTGCCCGTGACGGCGGTGATCCCCACGGCCAGCAGGCTCGCCCCACCGCGCAGGGCCTTGGCAGCGCCTTCGTCCAGTTCGATTGAGCCTTCGGGTGTCAGATGTCCTGCCAGCCACGCTGCGCGGGCATTGGCGGGCGTGGTGGCGGCGGAAATCAGCGTCGCGCGCGCGCCGTCTTCGATGGCAAGCAGGGGATGGTCCCGATTGCCGAGCGTGATCAGCGTGGAGCAGCCGGCCGCATGCGCAATTCGCGCGGCGGCGAGCTTGGTTGCCATGCCGCCAGAGCCGACACCGGCATCAGCATTCGCGCCGGTCGCCATCGCGTCATGTTCGGCGGTCAGCTGGTCGAGGCGGGGAATATGCGTTGCCTCCGGGTGGGTGCGCGGATCCGCCGTGTAGAGGCCGTCAATATCCGACAGGAGCACCAGCACATCCGCGCCCATCATCTGGGCGACGCGCGCGGCCAGCCGGTCATTGTCGCCATAGCGAATCTCGTCAGTCGCCACCGTGTCATTCTCATTGATGACCGGCACCACGCCTGATTCCAGCAAGGTCTCGAGGGTTGCGCGCGCGTTCAGCCAGCGCCGGCGATTTTCGGTGTCGCCAAGCGTCAGCAGTGCCTGGCCGATGGTGACATCATGCGGCTCGAAGGCTTGGCCGATGGCAGACATCAAGCGCAGCTGGCCGATCGCGGCGGCGGCCTGTTTCTGGTCGAGACGGTTTGAAACAGAATTGCCAACACTTTTGCGACCCAATGCAACCGCGCCGGACGAAACGAGAATGATTTGAAACCCTCTGGAACGCAGTGAAACAATATCGAATGCTAGTTTCTCCAGCCAGGCATGGCGCGGTTGGCCGTGCTCTGCGACAAGGGCAGAGCCGGTCTTCACCACGATACGCTTGGCAGAAGCAAAAGGCGTTTCAATCATCTGGCGGAGCGATACACTGCTGCGGCAAATGCCGGAAGCGAAAATGAAGCCGTTGACAAGCCGGGCGATTGACCGTCACGACAGTTGAAAAGACGAGGTTTTCTGCAATGCCCCAATTCGACATGATCCTGCTGACCCCTGCCCAGGCCGAAGGCGCCGATGTGGTGGAACACACTGCTGGCTCGCCCGCCCGCGAAGGTGGCGGCGATGAGACTTATCGCTGCGGATCGTGCAAGACCAAGCTGCTGGTCAACGTGGCGCACCACGATGCGCACGGCGTGATCGTGAAGTGCGGCAAGTGCGGACGATTCAATACCGAGCCGCATCACCACCACTAAAGCGGCGTCCAGTCGGCGTCTTCGCCGGCATTCTCTTCCTCAGCTATGAGTCCGAGGTGGCGAGAGATCTCCGAAAGGGCTTTTTTCACGCCGACACGGGTCACCCCTGAGATCAGCAGTGGTTCGCCATCATAGACGGCCTTCAGTTTTGCGAGTTGCTCCTCGACCTGTTCAGGTAGCAGCGCGTCGATCTTGTTCAATGCGACCACTTCCGGCCTCTGGGCCAGCTCAGGGCTGTAGGCTTCCAACTCGTGGCGAATGGTCGTGTAGGCGCCCGCCACATCATCCTGGGTGCAATCGATCAGGTGCAGCAGCACTTTGCAGCGCTCGACATGGCCAAGGAAGCGATGGCCGAGGCCAGCCCCGTCTGCGGCACCTTCGATCAATCCGGGAATGTCCGCCAGCACGAACCGGCTGCCAGGCCCCAGATCGACCACGCCAAGTCCGGGGTTCAGCGTCGTGAAGGGATAGTCGGCAATTTTGGGCGTCGCGGCGGTTACAACGCTCAGGAAGGTAGATTTGCCGGCATTCGGCAGACCCAGCAGGCCTGCATCCGCGATCAGTTTCAGGCGTAGCCAGATCCAGCGTTCCTCGCCGTCTTCACCGGGGTTGGCGCGGCGTGGTGCCTGATTGGTTGAGGACTTGAACCGTGTATTGCCCCAGCCGCCATTGCCGCCAACGGCGAGCAGGACGCGCTGGCCGACCTCTGTGAGGTCCGCAATCAGGGTTTCCTGATCATCTTCGAATATCTGGGTGCCCACAGGCAGTTTCAGCACGACGTCATCGCCGCCCGCGCCGGTGCGCTCCTTGCCCATGCCGTGGCCGCCACGCTTGGCTTTGTAATGTTGCTGGTAGCGGTAATCGATCAGCGTATTCAGCCCCTCAACAGCTTCCGCCCAGACATCGCCGCCGCGTCCGCCATCGCCGCCGTTCGGACCGCCATACTCGACGTATTTCTCACGGCGAAATGAGACGCAGCCCGCGCCGCCACCGCCGGACTTGATGAACACTTTGGCCTGATCGAGAAATTTCATGTCTGTACTCTTACGTGTTTCAGTCGATCCGCGCCATATTGACGTGGCCTACCATCTCTCCGCGACCAAGGCAGAAGACCTTGATCCGATCTGCCTTCATGAAGGCCAGTTTTTCCAGAACGCGGCCCGAGGCCGGATTATCATCCAGATAGCCTGACACAAAGCCGCGTTCGCCGCGCTGCTTCAGCCAGCCCACAAGCGCCTCGGTGGCCTCTGTCATGAGACCATTGCCCCAGCGGTCCGGCGAGAGCCAGTATCCGATCTCGAAGGGCAACCAGGTGCTGTCGCGATGCGCGCTGGTCACGCCTACCAATTCCCCGTTCTCGACAATCGCATAAGGGTGCTTGGTATTGTCTTCACGCCCTGCAGTGTGACCGGCAATCCAGGCGAGCGTCTGAGCCACCGTCTGGTTCGCGGGAATGCGCGCCACCATGCGGTAAACTCTCGGATCATTGACCAGATCGGCGATCCGTGCCGCGTCGCTGGCCTCCACCGGGCGCAGGACCAGCCGGTCGGTCGTGATTTGCGTACTCATGCCGTAACTCCCTCCATGAGGACCAAGCGGGCAAGGGGAGGACATAATAAAGGGGAGGCAGTGGCCTGCCTCCCCTTGGAAACTGATCGTCTGAAGCGATCCGGCCACGTATCCCGCGGCCGCGCTGTCAGCCGCTTATTCTGCTGCTTCCGCGACCGGTACAATATTCACGTAGAGACGGCCGCCCGTCTTGCGCGTGAACTCAACCTTGCCTTCGGAAAGCGCAAACAGGGTGTGGTCGCGGCCAATGCCGACGCCCTTGCCTGGGTATTTCTGCGTACCGCGCTGGCGCACGATGATGTTGCCCGGAATGACATGCTCGCCGCCAAATTTCTTGACGCCAAGATATTTCGGGTTTGAGTCGCGGCCGTTACGGGACGAACCACCTGATTTCTTATGAGCCATGCTTTGCTCCGATCCTCTATAAAGGGCTTATAGCGCCCTTATGCGTCCTTGGCGAATTCTTCGGCCTGCTTGATCCACTCATCGCGAGTGATGCGGCCTGGGAAGCTCATTTCTTCTTCCAGCTCAGTGATCTGCTCTTCTTTCAAGGCAGCGACCTGCCAGAAGAAGTAGATGCCAGCTTCGTGGAGCTTTTTCTCGAGAACCGGGCCGACGCCTGAAATCTTCTTCAGATTGTCCGGCTTGCCTTCGAGATTGGCGATACGACCGCGGGAATCGACTTCCGGCTTGGCTGCGGGTGCAGCAGCTTCTGCGGCAGGCGTCTCGGCCTTTGGAGCGGCGGCCTTCTTTGGCGCGGCTTTCTTGGCTGGCTTCTTGCCGTCGGTGCTGATGCCAGTGATCTTGACGACCGTCAGGTGCTGGCGGTGGCCTTGCGTACGGCGATAGGTCTGGCGCTGGCGCTTCTTGCGAATGATGACTTTGTCACCGCGCGTTTGCTCCTCGACTTCACCGAACACGCTTGCACCGTCAACCAGGGGCGCGCCAACAGTTACGTCGTCGCCATTGCCCAGCATGAGCACGGTTTCAAAGGTTACGTCCTTACCGGCTTCAGTATCCAGCTTTTCGACGGTGATCGTATCACCTTCCGCGACTTTATACTGCTTGCCGCCTGTTTTGATGACCGCGAACATGGGTCTCGTCCTTCCGGAATGGTAAGCGAAATGAATTGCGCGCGAAGCCGTTGCCGGTTCCGCGCTCGAAGCGGCGGGTAAACACCAATCGGGGCGCGCTGTCAAATGTCATCTTCAGGCGATTTCAGGTGCTTGCATGTGGCGCGCATATTATATAGTGCAGGCAACCGTCCACAGGCTCCGCGGAGAGGTGCTAGAGTGGTTGAATAGGCTAGTCTCGAAAACTAGTGAACTCGCAAGGGTTCCGAGGGTTCGAATCCCTCTCTCTCCGCCAGCAACTGATTGCAGGAATGTTATCCAATAAAAACAATGAATTGGATCGGGGCGGGTTTCAAATGTAGGATGCCAACCGAAGAAATTGTAGGACAGTTGGAACAGCGTCACTTCCGTTGGATTGCCATCACCCATTTGATCAATTTCAGACCCGGAAAATAATTTTTAGTGGATAATTGTCCGATCCTCGTTCTTCTCGTTTCGTGCTCGTGATTTGAACAACATGATGGATGATGCATAAACACCTATATATGTAGCCATTCGGACCGCACCTCCCCGGCTACACAAGGCATTGGCGAGCAAATTTCCGGTCGACGGAGACCAAGCCACACGCGATTTGGTTGATCGCATTTTGGGTGCACTCGAGGGGTACGAGACCCGAATAATTGGTGGGCCGCAGCCGCCACGACATCGAGCAGACTGCGGACACCCGCGGAAAGGCTAGCGTTAGACAAGACTGGATACGATTTAGCAGCGGCGACTCTAGCTATCAATTCGTCTTCACCGTTGCATAGCAACACTCGCTACCGCTAGATGACAGTGGTGGGAGCTGAGACGCGATGGAAGAACTCGAGCAGATTGTTCTAGAAGTACTGGCGCAAAAATCCGGCGTTCAGGTAAAAGAACTCGAGACGCTAACCATGCGCGCTTTGGGAAGACCTATCGACAGTGTCGCTTACAAGGACGCATTAAGTTCTCTTCAAGCCAGAAAGCTTCTCTCCATCTCAGGATTTGATGTTCGAAGAACCGAGCCGGACTTTCCTGAGCGCCTATTAGAAACGCCAGTGGAGCAGTTTTTATCATCCAAAGAAGCATTCTCGCATCTTCGGCTAGAAGCTGATTTCACCGTTTGGCAGCGTACTGCACGAGGAGGTCGCGCCGGCACGGGTATTTGGTCGCGTCCAGATTTCACCATAGCGACTATCCGACGCCGCAAATACGACCCGGTTCGCCACCTCGATCTCATCGCTTTGGAACTAAAGAACTTAGCAGGCAGCACTGTAGTAGCCGTCCACGAGGCGCTCGCACACACACGGTTTGCGCACTACGCTTATCTCGTTTGTCCTCGTTCTGTGATGACTGTTGGAATCCACACAGCCATCGAGGATTCGTGTCTACAGCATGGTGTCGGACTAATCACATTTGAAACATCTGTTGTACCACACGATACGCCCAGCCTTACGAACTTTGAGTTTGAAGTTGATGCTCGTCGTCAGTCTCCCGAGCCGGACGCGGTGGACAACTATATTGATGATAGACTTGATGATGAGAACAGAGCACGACTCATGAAAATCGCGGCGGGATGAAGCATGGGACTGGTTGTTACAATTGCAAACCGGAAGGGAGGCGTCGGCAAGACGACTCTGGCGATAGCGCTGGCGGAAACATTTGTATTCGAGCACAAAAAGAGCGCTGTCATTGTCGATCTTGACCCTCAGTCGAGCGCGAGTGAAATCCTATTGTCCGAACGAGAGTACGCCGACCGGCTAGAGCAGCAAAATACCCTTTCCGGTTTCTTCAGATCCAGTCTTTTAGACAACAAGCTCAACATCTCCAGGGTCTTGTCGCACGCCAAGCATAGCTTGAGTGGTCGTGGTGCTGTTGATCTCGCGGTGGCGGTAAACTCGCCAGAACTTTGGGATCTTGAGTACGAGGTGCTGCGCTTTAATCAGGAGCTCGAATATAGGTCGGCTGTTAAGCGAGCGATCGGTAAATTGTCGGATACTTTTGATGTCGTGATTATCGATTGTCCGCCGGGAAAAATGATGGCCGCGGAAGAGGCTGTCCTATCGTCGAATATGGTACTTTGTCCTATTGTTCCGGAGCGCTTGTCCGTTTGGGGTATGGACAAAATGAAGGAATACTTTTCGGACCTAGAGGTAAATCACAACATACCGCCATGGCGATTTGTCATCTCTAGATTTGTGGGAACCACAACAGAGGCCAAGCGCCAAGTTGAACTCATCTATGAGCAATACCGGGAACACTTCCTCACTGAGATGCAGGGGTTCGTTGGTTTCAGACGCAGTGAGTTTATCGGTTTAGACCGCGCTGAGATCGTCGTGAAGCGCATTGCGATGTTCAGAGACAAACCGGATGACATTCGTACACTTGAACAGTTTTATGGTCCTGCGATCACAAAACAACTTCGAACAATAGCAAAGAAAATAGAGAGCACACACGCACGACATGGTTGATAGGATCGAACTCGTAGCAGAGCTTGGCGCGCTTCCGCTTAAACTTACGAGCACCGCAGAGCGTGGCTTGGAGAAGACCTTGAACAAGGCCATCAGCCAGATGCTGACTGGACTGGAACTCGATACAGCAAAGAGCGCGCCTGGGTCGGTGAGGCAGCATGTGGCTCAGAGCTTGAGTGACGCACTTACGATGGCCGAATTAAAAAAGGTGTCCAAAGTGTGGGAACCGAAACGCACGGTCCCTGCCGGATTGGCGCACTCAGAGCTAGCGCGGGACTTGGTGGAACTTTTGGAAGGAAGGCGCTCACCTTTCGTGCCAACAAAGCTGTCTCTTCCTCAGGCAAGATCACTCGGTGATATCGCCAAATCAGAGCTTGCCTCTGGTATTCAGCGTTATTGCACTTCGCCTCAACTGAAAGCCTTGCTCAAGAAATGGGATAAGCATTCGGATATCAATAAGGCATCGGATATGGACTCTATCCGTCATCGACTGCTGGCTTTGTTGTCGGGAGAGGTTGTCGCGACTCCAGCTCCCCCTAAACCTAAAAAGTAGCATTTCGCCGAGCGGGAAAAACTCGGTCATGGAAGGCAAAAATGACGCTATTCTTGTTGGCTATGGTCGTTGTGCTGCTCGCCATGCTCGTTGGCACAACTCAAAGTACGAATGATACCGTGACCGAGATGTTCGCTGCACCAATTGTTGCTGCGATCGGCGCCGCGGTGATTCTTTTCGTTGCTTGGTGAGCTGTGCAAGTCGTCTGGCCACTTGCTCTGGTTTTGTTTGCATCGCTTTGGTCGGCTGTGATGACAATATTTGGATAGTTTCGTTCGCTAACGCCAACCGAGGCTACCGAACGACTTGAACTTGGTCTTCTTCGTTCGTCTCCGGACTCGCAGTAGCGGACGAGTTGTCTTCTCTAAAGTTGAACACTGGCGATATCGTAACGCTAGGTCGAACTTTGATTTCACGATATGTGGCTCACCTGCGACCACTTCTCAAATGGGGAAGTTGGGTGAACAAAAATATTCCTGGCGACTGAGACCCAACTATCTCCAAGTCGGTCGAGGAGTAATCAAAATTGACGAAAGCGCTGTAAACATTGATGGTCTGGGGAATTTGCAACGCGTTGATTCCTCATTCCACGGGTATTTGCAAAAAAGTTCTGAGCCAAAGTATTGGAGCTCACTCATGCGCAAACGTGGAATAGTCTATAGAGCGAAAAATACTGTACTAGGAATTTTACCTGTCCGCTGGAGGATAGAGTTACTCCCAGCAGAACCGTCATAAGAATACTGCACAATCAGAAATCGCTATCGCCCCAGGCGTAGATTTTAATTCAAAGCGACTACTGTTCTTAATTTGAGCCATCAGCAGCGTCGAAACCTGAAAGATCGAACTCCATGATTGCCCGCTCTATTCGGGCGTCGATCCGGGGAAGTCGATCCAACAGATTCGACCAAGCGGCGAACAACCGCTTAACCTCACGCGCAAGCTGGTTGTCGATCATCTTGCTTTCCAGCAGAAGCTCAGCGATACCATCATAGTCGGTAAAAGAGGCGTTTTGGTACCCTCTCAAGACTTGGTAGGACGTCACTTCACCCAGCGCTCGGTGTATGCGGGACTTTACTGCCTGCATGTGATTGGAGAGTTCGAGAATTTGCTGCTGTATTGATTCCGACTCGGTACTGGCTTCAGCTTCCAACTGCGAACGCGCATCTCCGATGAGCCTACGCTCGTACTCGTCTCGGTCGCGCCGCGCAGTAGCGAACAGCCCTTGGATCCGCGACACCTCGGAGACTTCGAATTGGCGGACAGACTCGTTGTAGCTGACCTTCCACTCGTTTTGTTTCCTCGCATGCGAGTCCCGCATGCGCTCAACAAAATACCATCCGAGAACCACGGTGTAGGCGTAAGCATAAACGATCGATAGAAGCGGTTTGTTCGCGGCGTCAAACCAATGAAGGTGAGTATCGCGAGCGTCCGGGTTGAGGACGTAGTAAGCTACGATCACAGCTAACGTCACTATGATAACGGCTGCTGCTGCCCAGTATGCCTGAACCTCCTCGGTGATCAGCTTTTTGTGGGGATCGAAAATCTTGTCGGCTGTCTCGATGTCCACGGTGAAGCGCCGGATCGACAGGATATTTATCACAAATGGCACAACAGCGAAGAGCGGTAGTAAGAGTAACGCAATCAGCGGAGGCCAGACAATAGATTGATCCCTCTCGTCTCCCGCTGCATTCCCAATAGATTCCCCACCTCCTTCGCTGTTTTCTTCGGTGCCTTCGCTCGCGGCAAGCTGGTCGAACGGTTTTAGACCAGCGCAGCTCAGCACCGGCGCGCCGCGCTCTCGCAATGATTTCGGGGCTTCGAATTTGAACCGAATCCGAGGGCGATCCCGCTGAAGGTCCAGCAAAGCGGAACAGATTTGCTTCGGCGATTCGCAGACGCTGTCTTCGAAGCTGCCGTCTGTGTAGAGGACAACGGCTGCGTCAGACTCAGCGTCAATTCCGTAGAGCGCCGAAACTGCATGGACGATTAACGTACTGCCGCCGGCGCTTCTGGGATCCAGCGTGAAATCGTCCGACACCAGAACAGGTTCGTCGGGCAGAGAAACAGGGCTTTCGCAATCCGTCATGGCGTTCCCGCGAAAAAACTGAACGTAGACTTCGCTACCAGCGGGGCTCCCCCTAATTAGGCCCTCCACCTCTCTATCGACACCGTTCTCGCCTTCCCGATAGCTGGTCATTGAGCCTGAATTGTCCACGAGGTAGTAGGTGGCCTGCGGAAACGCCGGAAGAACCCAGCTAACACTGGCGAGAAAGAGCAATACTGCTCTGCGGATCATTATTGCATCCTCCCACCCGCTTTCTAGAACCAAACAAGAACAAGCTCAAGCCCCAGTGGCGTAAAGCACTGGCCGATAGAGCAATTGTGGTGATTGTATACGATGATGGTGACGACCACTGTGGGCTCAAAAGGAAGCGTTGGAACTTGATGATCTCGATGATCGGGTTTGGCCCGAAGTGACCGTTCGGATTTACCTCCGCCGACGTTCTGCTTGCTTTCGTGCTTCTTCGGCTCTTTCGTTCGCTGCGTGCTTCTCCAGAAACTCTTCCCTTCGCGCAAGAAGCACATCCCAGACAAATGCATGAAACGTGAAAGGGTAGTGGTCCATGTGGTGTGTCCCGCCGGGCGTCCACGCAAGTCCTTTGCCCTGCAGCATCGTGATTGGGGGGCTATGGACATAGGTATAGAAAGTGGGCGAACCAGCCTGCAGCGCTTCTGCTACGACGCGGATTTCATGGGCCGACAAATGTTCCAGATGAGCCAAAATCGCCTGCTTTTCCAGTTCAACTTCCTCAGTGCGCTCCTTCCGCTTCTGCTCTCGGCGGGCGGATAACATTGCCAGTTTTTGCTTTTCCCGGTGTGGCTTCGACAAAAAGTCCATGAACGCTACGATGGTCTGTACCCACAGCACCACGGCCGCAATGATCAGCACCGGTCTGGCGAACGGCCCAAGTGGTCCCAGGTCAAGATGTCCAGCCTCCTGCAGCCACCACAATACCGATGCGGCAAGCGCACCAGCAAAGGCAGCCTTCAATGGGAGCTTGAGCGCATCTAGCCATTTCGGATCGAGAATCATCGAACAATTTTATACCTAACGATGCCGAACAGCCAGTGTTATGGAAGAGACTGGCATGTTCCCAAAGGCGAGTTGCGACCATGAGAAAAATTGCCCTGATAATCACGCTTTGGCTTCAAGCATCTGTCGCGTTTGCAGCAGAGGTGACTATAGACCAGTACAACCCGGCGACTGATGAGTTTCCTAGCTATTCGAACGACAATTTCGACCGTCCGTACATTTCCATCGTCGGTGAGATTGTGCCAGGGGACTTTGATCGAGTTCAGCAGGCGGCGACCACCCTGTCTGACATGGAGGCTCCTTTAGTCGTCCGGCTTGATAGCCCCGGTGGGAACATCGAAGAGGCTCTCAAGATTGCCGATCTGGTTCGGGATCTTTGGGGTACGACTTGGATACTCGGTCGGTCAGCAGGAGTGGGAGACCCGGACAGATCAATTGTCACGTGCGATAGCGCCTGTGCGTTCATCTTCTTTGCTGGCATTGAACGTAGATACACTATGAGCAACTTGCGGTACTACGACGCCGACGATCCCTACATTATCCCGTCGGAATTTGTCTTTGACGGAGGTTCGTTAGCCGGTCTGACCGAAGCCATTCTGGGAGGAGGAGGGACAAACAAGCCACTACTGAAGACGGAGCTAATTCCCGTCTTGGGCTTGCACCGCCCATATTTCGAGCAGTCGTTCAACGGTTCGCTCAGCGGAGACGATGCGCAATCACTCTACACCGCTCTTGACATGGAAGTGTCCGAGAAGCTGAAGTCGTTCGGAGTGCCAGACTCGCTAGTGCGGCGGATGATGAAGACATCCTCCTCTAAGATCGACCGCATCGACCAAGAGGAACTCTTCGAACTCGTGCCTGTGATCGAACCGTGGTTTGAGGAATGGAAGCGCGCCAAGTGTGGGTCGCTATCGCAGGACGAAAGCGCTGACTATTGGTCGGCGAAGATGGAGCGCGACAGCCGCTTCGGCGCGGTGGCCGGGCAAAGACGTTACTCTGAGAGCTATTGGCAATTTCTCGCAGACCGCAAGAATACAATCGACCGATGTGGATTGGATTTACTGTTGGAAAGGCAGTCTGCCGCTCTCCAGCCAGTTAAAGGAAACAGTCAATAGCTCACGTTCAACACGCTATTTTGGTCGAGCCAGTTCGCTAAACTGGGGAGACGTTACCCATCGGTTCCGATGGTGCACGGCCTACGGATAAGAACTGCGTTTGTCGAATTTCGGCAAGATCCAGGAGGAGTGACCGAAGCGGGTGAGCTTCCGTGACCAAAGGGCAGGATATGGTCTTAATCGGTCACTCAGCACAAACCAGCGACCGACCACTTACGGCGAATGCCCGCTGTTGAAATCCATTCGTATGGATGTCCGCTTTCGGGATTATCCAGACGTCTGCTTCGGGCGTAAAGCAGACGATAAAAATCACGCAATTCGGGCAAAACATCGGGTCTAAGTTTATTGCGTCACTGGAGGCTTGAGCATTAGAAGCCCGCCGCTTTGTTCAGATCGATGTCTAAGCCAGCGCTTTTCATTTCAACTGCCAGCAGAGACTTCCAAGCACCGCGGGTGTCGAGGGAAATATAGATGACGCCGCTAAAGTCTGACGGCACCTCGATATCATCGCGCATCAAAGCGACGACGTGGGACCGCTTAAGATGGGCAATGAAATAGCCGAGCTCCAATATGACGTTCTGCCGCGCGCGAGGCTTGAGTTCCCCTCCTGCGGCGCTCCCGACGTCGTCAGGCGTGAGCAACACAATTGCGAAGTCGACATCTTTGTTTGCTTCGATCTTCTCGATTACGGTTTGGCCTTTGCTCGCCTGTTCGTGCAGGATGACAGCCTGATATCCGATTGCCTCGACAAACCGGGCCACAGTTTCCTTAGTGCCATCGTCGTGACCATGAACGATGAACACTTTTCGTGAGGGCTTTTTCGGATTCGGCTGCCCGGGCTTTTGAGGTGGCCCCACTGAGGGGGGCTGTTCACCGATCTCAGTCAACTCATCTTCAATTGACCGGATCGCATCTCTCAAAGTTGAGATTGTGTGTGGCAGGGCACCTTTTACTTGTTCGACATAGTCCGACACCGGCGGGGGTGCCCCCATATACATGCTACCGAGAGGGTGGATGTCACCAGCGTGAATGTAACGATTATATTGGGTCGATTCCACGGGAAAAGTCTTTTCGATTGCATCTTTCACACGGTTTTCAAGCGTGCCCACTTCAGGAGGATAGCGCTCTCGTATTTGATCGGGATCGAACGCTTCAACTTCTTCAACGAGTTTGGATAGACGTTGTAGGCCTTTCTCCAGATCCGTTCGCGTCAAGTTAGCCCGGGTTGGCGACGACGGTTTCGGCGATCTGACCATGTGGGACTCCGGTGAATTTCCTGCTCCTTTACAGTGGATTCTCTAATCACGCGACCCTTGGCGTCTCGCAATGTGGATTCCGGCGAAGTTCGCTCACCGTTCCTACTTAACCCTACACTGCAGGCCTCTAGGTGATAATCCACGTCACTGTAGCTTTGGATGGGGTTGTCCACTAAGAAACCTAAGCGCCAATGTCTGCTTCCGGGATGAAGTGGTCGTTGACAATTTGCGCCTGACAACACGGTCTACATGGCCACGTACTAGTTCACCGCCATTCGATCGGGTTCGCGGTACGGGTATTTCTCAACGGTTTGAACCGAAGATATTGGATGCACCCGGGTGGAGGAGAGCGGCGATCCCTAAGACTTCTGCACTTTACTTCGACTACGCTCTCAGGAGTCCGTAGAGCGCGTTTCGCCTTTCAGTGCTGGATTGCATCCTGAAGTAGTCAAACGCGCTCTGGCGACTCTCTCTGAGCTTCCTGGAGCTACTCGTCGTAGTAGTTGTGGATGTCACGCGCGATATACCGACCCGGAGATGATCACCAATGCCTCGCGCGGCAGGTTGGAGTGTAAAAGGAGACGTTACCGATTGATCTAAAGTAACGAGTGCTCTCCGAACACCCGCTCAAATTCGCTGTCCGGATACACTGAGTAATCTTCCTCCCCCACTACGATGACGATTTTGGTAGTGGCTTCTTGTAAAGCGCCCAGCACGTTTTCCGCCGGGATGGGAATGCAGAAATCGCTTCCTTCATCGATTGCGCCGTGAACTATCCACCATCTCTCAAAGTCATCCATTTTTGGGTCGCATCCGTCTGCATGGACACGAAGACTGTATACCTCTCGTTCCTTGCCAGGCTCAATAAGGAGTCCGTCTTCTCCCAATCTCGGGTGCCCATTGCTCATCAGGTAGATACCAGAGTCGCCCACCAACCACATCGCCGGACCGGTATCTTGCCCGTAAAACTCCAGGTGATCTGAAGAGTTCCGTGAATGATCAATCAGTCTCCAAACCGTTGATTTTTCGAACACAAGAACTATTCGTCCGTCGGAGCCTATTCTTCGAGTTAGGACCAGGTAAGATTCTAGAGTTGAAAGCAAAAATAAAACAATAGAACCAGCTAGGTTTACCGCCAGCTCAGCCTCTGAAATAGACGAAACGAACTTCGCTCTATGCGAGCCGTGAGCGTCCCCTCGCTGATTGCGTAACTCTCCAACACTTTGGATGATTGTGTGAACTGCCCCAAAGATAGAGCGATAGGATTGTTCACTTTGCTGGGAGGGAGCAACTTCCAAAGAACGCGAAGCCAGGGAATACAAACCTGGAAGATCGGCGTTATTGGGAACTTGGTTTCCGGTGCGTTCGAGCACCATCTTACAAGTGGCCTCTAAAAGAGACTTCACAGCAGTGATGGCGCCGGAGGGATCTAGATCAACTCGATCCACAGCCTTTTCCCAGACCACCGAAAGTGATTGGTAGGGTTCTCTAGCGAGAATGTTGAAAAGCCGGTCCGCGGGATAGGATCGGTGTTCTTGTTCTTCGGATTGTTCTTGGCTCATAACTTATCGATAACGTTATCCATCCCATGAGCAAACAGCTTCCCACCGGCCTGCGTGCGGTGTGCATCTGCTATCAAACAGCGATTTCTTTATGTCCGCTAATAGTAGCTAGAAGCCATGCTCGCTAATGGCTGCAATCGGGATGAAGTGGTCGTTGACAATTTGCGCCTGACAACACGGTCTAAATGGCCACGTACAAGTTCGCCGCCATTCAATCGAGTTCGCGGTACGGGTATTTCTCGACGGTTTGAACCAAAGATATTGGATGCATCCGGGTGGAGGAGAATGGCGATCCCTAAGAGTTCTCTACTTTGCGTCGACTGCGCTCTCAGGAGTCCGTAGAGCGCGTTTCACCTTTCAGTGCTGGTTGGACGTCCTGAAGTAGTCAAACGCGCTCTGGTGACTCTCTCCGAGCTTCCTGAAGCTACTCGTCGTAGTAGTTGTGGATGTCACGTGCCACGTAGACGAGTTGCCACTCCCAGATGGTAATCACCCGGTCTGCAACAGACACGATCTCAGGGTCATCCGGGCATTCTTGAGCAAGCCAGGCGGAGAGCACATGGGCGATGTCATGACTGAAGAAGTTGGCAATTGTTGAAAGATGTCGGAGCGGGACCTTCGCAGAGCCGCGCATCCATTGAACGACGGTAGTGTCTCTCTTGTATCCAAGCTTTTCGGCAAGCTGAGCGGGAGTTGATTCCCGGTACTCGAATGAGAGTTCGAGGAACCGGGACATGCGACGGTTTGGAGGGGTTTCCTCGAGTTCTGGAAACAGCATGGGGTCTTCCTTTCGGTTGGTTGTCGATAGGAAGAATCTAGCGGTTCTCGTCGGTGATTGCGGGTGGCAAACTTTACTCAGTATAAGGCAAAGTTTCCGTACGTAAGATACAGCATATGAAAATACATATTGTTAATCAGAAACTTCGCCGCTTTGTGAGCTGACTAAACGAGCTATGTTGGAGCACAAGTTGCGCTAACACTGATTGAAGAAGGGTGCTGCTGGGCTGGGTTAGTCTGATTAAATCTCGTGGGGCACCCAAGCATCGTGTGGATATGGAAGCCGATTATTGATACAGCGCAACAGTTCCAGGTAGTGACGAACCGCCATAAGGTACTCGTCTAAGTTACCTATGTCAGAGTGCTTGAAGGCGTGTATGGCATTGCGGCGTGCTTGAACTAGCTCGACCAGTGCGTCGCCGTCTTCGCCAAGTAACTTGTTCTTTCGGCAGTAAATTTTCAGATGTTCCAGAGTTAGAATGGCAGGTGATTTCGGGAGTTCATTTCTGACATGGATGCCTGCGCTCTTTGCCCCCTTGGGGTCATTCAGGTAGTCGGTGGCGTAGACCGAGAGCAAAAGTTTGATTGATCCCTCGATCAGGCTACCCAGATTGGCCCAAGCTAAGATGAGTTCTCCATCGGAAATAGGTGGGTTCTCTGGGGTGACCCATTGATGGAGACAATTTGATAGGGATGTTTGCCAATCCAACCTGACTGCTCCTAGAAGCTCAGCAGTTTTCTGAGGTGCCCATCCATCGCTTCGACTCCAGAAGTTTTCTAGGCTCGAGTTGAGCTTGCATATTCTCTCAACGATCTCCGTGATGTTCATATCATTGATGGCGGTCGATGAGGAAGAATTGCTTGGTGTCGTCATTTTGAACTCTTCGGCATCTATCTCTAGCACATCGCGCTGGAAATTTCGTTTTAGCTCCACTGGTGGTGCACAAGCCATCTACGTTTTCAGGAGAGTCCTGCACTCGCGGTGAAACTCATCATAAAGTTGCCTGGCTCGCCGCTGAACCGATCGAGATCCAGTTAGTGGCGTCCCTTTAAGTATAAGCTGAGCAAATCTCGCGTGCTTCGAACAATACGCCGCCCAGCCAAACGTATTGTCGATCTGCCCTAGATGGACCGCTGTATGATCATCATTTCCGGAGAGGACCTTCAGAGCGCTTTTGACGACTTCTGTTGAGCGTTCATCCTTACAGCCGGATATGGCGCCGTGCAGATGCATGCCATTGCTTCCTCCAGGCTCCACCACAAACCAATTCTCGATGTGGGAGGCATCCCTGCGTTGCAGTAATTTTCTAAGTCGATCCTGACAATACGAAGGTAGGGGCTGAGGTGATGCCTTTGCCCTTTCAATAACCTTTTCCGATAGGTTCACAGTAAAGGATCGAGTATCTTCGACTGGCATAGACCAAGCATAAAATGGCATCTTCAGGACATGAGTAACCTTGTCCCAATTATACGGGTAGATGGGCTTTAGGCTCCGCTGATGTCTTTGCGTGAGTCGTCGGTTCAGCCGCTTTACCTCTTTCAAGTCGCGAGCTGAGCGCATGGCCAATTCGATATCCTTATCACGCCATACCGCCACCGTGCACTTGTTCTCGTCGAGCAGGTCTTGTTCGAAGAGGAAATTCTGAGCAAGTGCCTTAACTAATATGCCGTTCTTGCCTTGGCAGTTATCTTCTATAGAACCCAGTAATTTAACTGTTTTTATGTCTCGGGTGGTCGACTTTTGAGGTGGGGGCGTCGGAGATTTGGCAGCGCCGGAGTTGTACAACGCTCTTTGTCGACGCTTACGTGTCAGAAGTCTTCCTCGCTCTCCTTGTGCCGCTGCCTTTCGCAAACCTTTTTCAAGAATATTGTAGATCTGTCGGTTGGCTCTCTGGATTGCCAACGCGTGTTTGGATTCTTTATCGGGCATATGTTGTGGCCTGTCGCTGTATAGGTCTAGGTGGGAGATTCGGGCCGTTCAGTATCCCTTAGGCGCGTGGCATAATTCGGGAAAAGTCCACGTGATCAAAGCGGACCTTGCTAAGAGATTCTGTAAGGGCCGCCAAGTTGCTGGTCTTGAGATAGATGCGGGTCATCCCGGCGTGTTCATGTCCTAAGATTAGATCTTGATGTTCAGGCGTCATCCCCACTTCGACCATCTCGCCTTTCATCGTATTTCGGAAAGAATGAAAGTTTGGGCGAGGGTGATCACGCTTGGTGATCAGGGGAATAATAGATCGCCGGAAATAGCGCTGTGACCTTGCGTCCGCATATCCCTTTCCTTTTGGCTTCGTCCAGTTGGGAAAGAGGCGTTTCTCTCCGGCTTCTTTCATCTGCTTGCAGTACTGCCGCAACCCCAATTCGAGAAGTTGAGTGTGAATAGGAATGCGGCGCGTAGCTGCATCGGTCTTTAGCGAACTCCCATCCGATGCTTGAATAATGAAGTGCGGCAAGGAGCCGTCGAGAATGACTTCATCCAGTTTGAGTTGTGCGATTTCAGCTGTTCGCGCTCCCGTGAATAGGGCGACGATCGGTGCCCAGAAGCGATGATCGGTGATGAGGTGGTCTCCGGGCGTCAGTGGACTGTTGTCGTCTTTGCAACCTGAGAATAAGGGTAGGCTAAACAAGGCATTCAATTCGTGGGGATCGAAGCCTGTGCCTCTTCCGTCATTTCGAGCTTTGGCAATTTTGAGACTGCGAGTGGGGTTTGCGTCTATGAAATCGCGTTCTTCGGCATAGGAGAGAACCGCTTTCAGTGGCGCAAGGTAGCCGTCCCGGATTGTGTTGGGGCTCAAAACGGCGGCCGACTCAGAGCGACCCAATTCAATAGCTTGCTCAATTGTCTTTCCTGGGTATTTCAGTGACCAATTTCGAGGGACGTGGGTTAGGGTGTCGAAGACGTTGCGAATATGTGTTTTGCGGATTTGTGCAACCTCGGTTGGGGCTCCGAGTGACGCGCATATGTCTATTATCCGCCGAACGCGGTTTGCCCATTCATCGGTCACGCCAGGAGAGTTGGCGAGATACGCGGAGGCCACTGCGTCCAGACTGGCTGCTTTGGATGTATGAGTCTTTCGGATCACGTCTCGGTGCTGACTGTCCAACTCCTTCGAGCGCTTTCCTTCATTGTATAGTTTCCTGATATAGGTAACGGCGTCGAGCTCCGCGTCGATAAGTGATTGGCAAAGAGTTCGAAATTCCTCGATCTGTTCGACCGGGTGAGGGAGCAGCCGACGATACCTATCTCGTTCAAGCGGCGTCATCAGGCGCTTGTCCACTTCAAGCAGTCTAAGAGCAGTTTTCCTTACAGTCCGAATCTTCCTGCGCTTAAGATCGTCTTCTCTCGCCATAAGATCGGCCAGTTCGAACGACTCGGTGTCCAGCAGCCTTTCTTCGGAATCGTCATGCTCTAATCCGGCATATTCAAATGCTGAGGTGATTGGGGATGTTATGGAGAAGTAATGTTCGCTCGCGGCCCACTCAATCCAGTCCGGCGTGATTGGCTTGACGTCATCCGGGCTGCCTTTTGACGACTTGTCCGCAACCGATGGTGCCGCGACTGCGGGTTTGCTACCTCTAGCCTCTGCTAAGAGCCGTTCGAAAGCAGCAGATTCCTTAGCTGCTCTCAATCTCGCTTCAGTGGGGTTTGAAGTGTGAAGAGACTTCTCCACAACAGCCGGCTTACCTTTGAAATGCTTATGGCTTAGGACGTCCTTTGGGACACGACGCTGAAAGAAGTATCTGCCGCGCTTCTCTTTAAGGTATCGTGGTAATGACATATGTTTGTAGGACGCCAGTATCTAGATTTGTAGGACTATCTAGATAGCTTCTGTAGGAATTTAATCAACAGACTGTTTGGCAAAGGGATGTAATGTGGGGAGGGTTCGAATCCCTCTCTCTCCGCCATTTCGGTATAAAACTGGGCACGCCGTTCGCCGCCGATTCTGCGCTATTTGCGGCGGCTAGGGTTCTCAGAAGCTCGTTCTTCGATCCCATGATGCGCACTTCGCGCTCGTCGACCTCGACGCGCTGAGCTAACGCGCGCAGATGATCGCGCCGATAGCCGCCGCCCTCCAACCGCATTTTCTCGCGGGCCGCTGCGGCGAATCTCTCGATCATTTCCGGCGTGACGGCCTGATGAGTGGCGCTGTCGAGCATGGCTTCGGCGCGTTCCGCGTCGGTTTTCGCCTGATCACGAAGGACTTTCAGACCGGCGATGCGCTCTTTCAGCGCCGGATCGTCGAGGTCGGCGACGCCGATCTCGATGGCGTCGTAAAGGCGTTTCAGCCGCAGCTCCGATTCCGTTGCCCGCCGGTTCAGTTCGGCGATGTGCTCACGGCGGCGCTCAGCGCGCTCTTGCCGTCGGTCGAGCACATCGACGAGAACCTCTTCCAGCCGATCAGACGTCAGCAGACGCTCCTCCAGATGCTGAGCAACCAGCGTATCGAGCTTATCCATCGGGATTGTCCGGCCCTTGCAGCCAGTCTCGCCCTGACGCGCCTTGATCGAGCAGGCGTAGTAGCGGTAACGCCCGCTCTTGCCAGTGCGGATGGTCATGGCGCCGCCGCACTTGCCGCAAAAGCAGATCCCCGTCAGCAAGGTTGGTCCTGTCACTACGCGTGGCGGCGCGACCTTGGGATTGCGCGCCTGCATCAGCTTCTGCACGGCGTCGAAGGTCTTGCGGTCTATGATCGGCGGAACCGGAACCGTCACCAGGTCTTCCGGCTTGGTCGGCTCCTTGTTCTTGCGATGCTTGCCCCATTGATGCTCGCCGATATAGGTCCGCCGGGTCAGGATGCGATGAACCTGTCCGATGCCCCAGCGGCCGCCGTCTCGCGTGAAGATGCCCCTGCCATTGAGATGCGTGGCGATCGCTTTGACGCCCATGGCCCCGCGCGTTCCGTCCCCTTCCAGGGCGAGGCGATAGATCAGCCGGATCGTGTCGGCGTGCAGCGGATCGATCTCCAGTTTCTTCTTGGTCTTGGCGCCGCGCTGTTCGGCCGCGACCACGCGATAGCCGACGGGCGGGCGCGAGCCGTTCCAGAAGCCCTGGCGGGCGTTTTCCTTGAGCGCGCGCAGGACGTGCTTGGCGTTCTCCTTGGACTGATATTCATCGAACAGCGCCATGATCTGGCGCATCATGACGTGCATGGGATCGTCGCCCATCTCCTGGGTGATGGAGACGAGCTTGACGCCGTTCTTGGCGAGCTTCCGGACGTAGAACTCCAGCTCGAAATGGTCGCGGAAGAAACGGCTGAATGAGTGGACGACCACGATGTCGAAGGCTGAGGGCTTGGACGTACCCGCCTCGATCATGCGCTGGAATTCGGGGCGCTTGTCGTTCGTTGCTGACGCTCCTGGCTCCACATAGGTCTCGACGAGTTCGTAGCCGCGCGCCTCGCACCACGCTTCGCCCTGGCGTTTCTGGTCAGGGATCGAGACGTCATGCTCGGCCTGCCGCGTCGTCGAGACGCGCAGGTAAAGCGCGGCGCGGAGCTTCACGGCGTTTTGCGGTGCGTTCATGATGCGCCTCCCGCTGCCTTTCGCCATTCCTCGCCGGTCAACGTCAGATCAAGCGAAACACGGTCGTAGAGGACTCGCGGACGCCGCCGGCGCCCTTCCGGTTCCATCTCGACCAAACCGTATTCGGCCATCTTCTTCAGCGTTCGCGACAAGTTCGATTTGGCGCGCCCAGTCATCTCCGCCAACTCGTCAAGCGAAGCCGGTGCGCGTTCGGCGATGGTCCGCAACAGTTCGCGATTACCGGCTGACAGCACCTGGGCAAAGGACTCGGTCGATGTGAACCATACCTTCGGATCGTCCGGCCCCGGCTTTTGCTCGCCGCGGGCGATCCGCATGGTGCGGGCCTTCATCTCCTCATAATCGGCGATGCCGATCTTCAACGTCGTCATTGCAGTACGCCTCGCTCCTTTAACACTGCATCCACCGTCTCCCAGAAATCGACGATCAGGCTCGCGGCATCCTGATAGTCATAGGGACGCACGGTCCGGAGCCGGTGGCGGTGATCCTGCGGTTCTCCGCGTTTGCGGCGGCCGACAGGATGAGCATTGTCGAAGCCGACAAGCCGCTCGCCGTCAGGTCCGTGCAGCGTCAGCGAATAGTCGAGCCCATGGGGCTTCTCCGGGCTAACGGGCACGCGCGTAACGACGAACTTCACCCAATGCCTGCCCGCAGGGTCGATGACGAGCACCTGGCCATCGAGATCGAGCAAGGCGTCAAGGCTCGGATCGTATGTCTCCTCTGTCATATTAGGTTATCTTTAGATGATAACTTTGTCAAGGAGCCAACCGAACCCAAGGGGCCGAACAAATCGTCGAACAGATCACCGAACCAGGCCTCAAACACATCCACTTCGGACGAAGTGACCGGCACGCGCTTCAGCCACTCATCGGTGACGCGCCAGTCGGTCAACTCTGGTTCGGGACGTCCACGCGGCTTCGGTTCCGGAATCTGCGCGTAGTCGTAAAGATCAATTTTTGCCGCGCGCGAACGCTGCCGGCGTTTGGGTACGGAATTGGACATGAAGCGACTGTGCCGCCCCGTAGTACGCGGAGAAATGCTCCGCATCCGGGTGAAGCGTCAATGGCGGCGAAGACAGGTGTTCGGCGGTGCTGCGCCAAATGCCTGGCCAATCAAGACGAACATGTTCCCCGATAAAGAGTAAGAGTTCGGCGGCTTTCGCCGTGACGGGTTTGGAGGTCGAGAGAGAGGCTCTCGGCCGACCTGTCGCGGAGATTGACCCATGACCAACCTTGAAACCCTGGACGGCCGGCGCGACGCGAGCGGCGGCTACAAAGTCGATATCTCGCGCGGAGAGCGGATCGGCCGCGTCTCCTCGGAATGGTTTTCCCGGCCGAATGACGAGCGCTATCTGTCCCTGTCGGAGCTCTACGCGTCGGTGAAGGGCCGCGCCGAGCGCAGCCGCACGCGGACAGTCGAGAGCGCGGCGATCCGCGTTGAAGCCCATCGCGACGATCCGGAAAACCTGGCGCTCATCCTGCCCGACGCCGAGGCGCCGGTCGCGCCGACCCATTGGAGCTTCGGCCAGCTCGCCAGCCTAGTCAGCGCGCCGGCGGCCTATCTGCGCCAGCTCCCGGCGCCGCTTGCGGGCATCAACCTGCAATACGGGCTCACCTCGCACCGAGCCGAGCAGATCAAGACGCTGGAAACCGAAGACGGGCGCACGGAACTGCGCGCCGTCACCGGCCCGGATTATGGCCGCATCTACGACCACGAACTCGTGGCGGCCGTGCAGAAGATCGCGGGGAACGGAACTGGCGATACGCGCTGGAAAGTGCCCGGCACGCTCGACTGGTCGAGCGGCGTCTACAATCCGATGGTCGACATCACCAAGGACACGACCACGCTCTACGCCTCCGACCGAGACGTCTTCCTCTTCCTGGTCGACGACATGAACCCGATCGAGGCGGGCAAGCTGTCCGACGGATCTCCCGATCTCTATTTCCGGGGCTTCTATTGCTGGAATTCTGAAGTCGGCGCGAAGACGCTCGGCATCGCCAGTTTCTATCTGCGCGCCGTCTGCCAGAACCGCAATCTCTGGGGCGTTGAGGACTTCCAGGAAATTAGCATCCGACATTCCAAATACGCCGCCAATCGCTTCGCGCACGAGGCGGCGCCGGCGCTGACCCGCTTCGCTGACTCCTCGCCGCGACCCTTCGTCGAAGGCATTCGAGCAGCGCGCGAGCGCATCGTCGCCCACAGCGACGATGACCGCACCGACTTCCTCCGCAAACGGGGCTTCTCCAAGGCGGAGACGGCCAGAATCGTCGAGACAGTCCTCGCCGAAGAAGGTCGGCCGCCGGAGTCCGTATTCGATTTCGTGCAGGGCATCACCGCCGTCGCCCGGTCGAAGCCGCAGCAGGACACCCGGCTCGAAATGGAGGGCAAGGCGAAGAAGCTCCTCGAGCGCGCGGCGTAGCTGCGGCCGGCGCTCCGCCTTTCCGGTCCGTCGCTTCCTCAAGAGGAAGAGGCGGGCCGGGTTCTCCGTGACGGGTTTGGAGGTCGAGAGAGAGGCTTTCGGCCAGCCCGCCCACGGAGAACTGACATGACCAAGTCTCAGAAAATCACCCTCAGCGCCTCGCGCGACATCCCCTTCAACAAGCTGGTGCTCAGCCAGTCCAATGTCCGCCGCGTCAAGGCCGGCGTCTCGATCGACGAGCTCGCCGAAGACATCGCCCGGCGCACGCTTCTGTCCTCGATCACCGTCCGGCCGGTGCTGGATGAGGACGGCGCTGAAACCGGCATGTTCGAGATCCCGGCCGGCGGACGCCGCTACCGGGCGCTCGAACTGCTGGTCAAGCAGAAGCGTCTGAACCGCACGGCGCCCGTGCCCTGCATCGTGCGCACGGACGGCCTCGCCGAAGAAGACAGTCTCGCCGAGAATGTTCAGCGTGCGCCGCTTCATCCGCTCGACCAGTTCCGCGCCTTCCAGGCGATGCGCGAGAAAGGCAAGAGCGAGGAAGAGATCGCGGCGGCCTTCTTCGTCTCGGCGAACGTCGTCAAGCAGCGGCTCAAGCTCGCCGCTATCGCGCCATCGCTTCTCCACGCCTATGCCGAGGAGGAACTGACCCTCGACCAACTCATGGCCTTCACGGTCAATCCCGACCATGAGCGCCAGGAACAGGTCTGGGAGTCGATCAAACGGACTTATGCGAAACAGCCCTATGAAATCCGCCGCATGCTGACCGAAGGCGCCGTGCGCGCCTCCGACCGGCGGGCGCAGTTCGTCGGGCTCGACGCCTATGAGGTGGCCGGCGGCGCCATCCTTCGCGATCTCTTCCAATCCGACGACGGCGGATGGCTCCATGACGCTGGCCTGCTTGCGAAACTCGTCGATGAAAAGCTCGAAACCCATGCGGAAGCGATCCGCGCCGAGGGCTGGAAATGGATCGAGATCGGCACGGACTTTCCCTACGGCCATACCTACGGTCTGCGCCGGATCATCGGCGAGACCGAGCCGATGAGCGAGGACGAGATCGCGAACTTCCACGCACTGAAAGCCGAATACGATCAGCTTGAGGACGATTACGCCGACGCCGAGGAGTTCCCGGAAGATATCGACACCCGGCTCGGCGAGATCGAAACGGCGATGGAAGCCTTGCAGGAGCGTCCCGTCCGCTTCGAGCCGGATGAAATCGCCGTGGCCGGCGTCTTCGTCAGCATCGGCCATGACGGCCGCCTGCGTGTCGAGCGCGGCTATGTCCGCCCCGAGGATGAACCTTCCGTCGAATCCGACGGACAGGACGAGGTCGATGGGATCGACGCGTCTGACGAGGAGGACGTCGACGACGCTACGCCCCCTGATGCCAGCGACGAGGCGGAAGAGGAAGACGATGGCCTGAAGCCTCTCTCCGACCGCCTCGTCATGGAATTGACGGCGCATCGCACGCTCGCTCTGCGCGACGCGCTTGCCAACGATCCGCAGACGGCGTTCCTCGCCGCCTTGCACGCGATGGCGCTGCGGCTCTTCTACCACTATCCGCTGGATAGCTGCGTCGAGATCACCCCGCACAGCGCCGGTTTCGGCGCCCAGGCGCCGGGCCTTGGCGACACGGCTTACGCGCTCAGCATCGACGATCGCACGACGAGCTGGCTAGGGGCGCTGCCGAAAGCGCCTGAGGATCTGTGGGAGGCGCTGGTCGGGTTCGACAACGATAGCCGCGAGGCGCTGTTCGCGCATTGCGTCGCCATGACCGTCAACGCCGTCCAGGAACCGTACAACCGCCGTCCGCGGGCGCTCGCCCATGCCGATGTGCTGGCGGCGACGCTCGGGCTCGACATGGCGGCGACGGGCTGGGCGCCGACGGGCGAGAGCTATCTCGCTCGCGTCACCAAGGCCCGCATTCTGGAGGCCGTGCGCGAAGCGAAGGGCGAGAATGCATCCGACCGCATCGCCGGCCTCAAGAAACCGGACATGGTCGCGGCTGCCGAAGAGCTTCTCGAAGGAACCGGTTGGTTGCCCGAAGTGCTGCGCATGCCGGCTCTTCCCGACAGCGAAGCGCAATCGGCGGATAACGGCGGCGAACCGGCCATGGGCGATTACGCCGTCATCACCGATGATGAACCTGTCACCGGCAACGCCTTCGCCACTGCGGCCGAGTGACCGGGAGCCAAGCCCCCCAACGGCTCCCGCAGCCGCCCCTGGAGCCCGCCCAATGTGGCGGGCTCCTTCTTTTTTGCTCTCACCATGGAGGCGCAAATGAACAGCGCAGCATCCGAAATCGCACGACGGCTCGGCCGCGAGGCGGAGGCCGTCTGCCGCCATTACCTCTCCAACGGTCGCAAGCAGGGCCGCTACTGGATCGTCGGCGACATCGAGAACACGCCCGGACGCAGTCTTTATGTTCGCCTGACGGGACCAGCCCACGGTCCGGGCGCTGCCGGCAAATGGGCAGACGCCGCCACAGGCGAACATGGCGACCTGCTAGACCTCATTGCCGCTGCGCATCATTTGCAATCCTTCGGCGAGACGCTCGATGAGGCGCGACGATTCCTGAGCTTGCCACGCCCCGAACCGCCACAACGTGAGCGTCAATCCGCGCCCACCGGATCGCCGGAGGCTGCACGGCGCCTCTTCGCCATGGGAAGACCGGTCGGTGGAACGCTCGCCGAGCGCTATCTTCGTCGACGCGGTCTTTCCGGGCTTGGCGACGCGCCAGCGCTGCGATTTCATCCGTGCTGCTACTATTGGCGAGAAGGTCAGCCCAAGGACACCCCACCGGAGACCTGGCCTGCATTGCTCGCCAAGGTCACGGACGTGAACGGCAATCTCACCGGCGTTCACCGCACATGGCTCGATCCGGCGACGGCTCGCAAGGCGCCCCTCGATCCATCACGCAAGGCGATGGGGAACCTGCTCGGCCATGGCGTGCGGATCGGAACTGCGAGCGACATCCTCGCTGCTGGCGAAGGGCTGGAAAGCACGCTCTCCGTGCGCATGGCGTTGCCCAACATGCCCGTCATATCCGCGTTATCGGCCAATCATCTCGCCGCGCTGATCCTGCCGACCGGGCTTCAGCGTCTCTACATCGCTGCCGACGCCGACGAAGCAGGCGACATGGCCACCGCCAATCTGATCAAACGCGCAGGAGCCGTCGGTATCGAAACGATCCGGCTTATTTCTCTTGGCGGCGACTTCAACGAAGACCTCCGCAAGCTCGGACGGGACGACCTAAGGACGCATCTGGGTCAGCAACTGGCCACGGCCGATTTCTCACGGCTGCTTTCCGACGAACACTGAGCGGCTGAGCAGGCCCGTCATTAGTCTGGTCGCTATCGTCAGATCACCTCCTAATAGGAGAGCCTCGCCTTCGGCCTTCCGAGAGGAGCGAGACGGAGCGGAGACTGGCCGGGCCGGCAACGGCTACGGCGACACTCTTTTCCGCCGCCGGGCGTAATGGCCCGGCTTTGCATCGCGAAACAAAAGAGCGCCGCCTTCGCCGTCCTCCGCCTCTGGCTTCGGCCGCCGTGGCGGTGCAGTCCCGGACAGCCCCCGCTTTCCCGTCGCTCGGGAAGGCCGCGAGAGGCGCGGCTCATGCCGAACAGGAGACGATCCCATGACCGCCGAGACCACCGAACCAATGGCCAGCTCCGCAACCGCGGCCGTACTCGAAGAATTGCAGCTTTATGGCTATCGGCCTTTCGCCGACGAACCCGACCCGAGACCCTTGCCCGAAGCCGACGCCCTCCAGGGTGCGATAGCCGACATCTTCGACGCGCTCGCCGCCACGCTGGAAGACACGCGTCTCGAACCGGATCTCGAAGACCTGCTCTGGTCCGTGACCAACCTGTTTCATCGCACAGCGGCCCGCGTCGACCGCGACCTGGACGACAATGAGCAGGCCCAGAAACGCTCGCAGCGCGAACAGGACGGGTCGGAAATTCGCTCGGTCGAACTTGAAGCCCTGACGGCGCAAGGAACCACGCTGATCGAGCGGCGCAACGCTTACGAGCTCATGCGCGATATCGCCGCCGACCACTTCGAGACCCATATCGGTCAGACCTGGCGACCGCACTCGGGATCACGGATCAGTCACCGGACGCTGACGGCGGCCATGATCGACAGCCGCGACTATCTCTCGGCGAAGCGGCGCGCGGAGATCGAACCCCTCCTGCCAAGCGGACCACGGGTTGCGTTCTCCGGCGGACTGGACGTCACCGACCATCGGGCGATCTGGGATGCGCTGGACCGTGTGAAGGCCAAGCACGCCGACATGGTGCTCCTGCATGGCGGATCGCCCAAAGGCGCCGAGAAGATCGCCGCGTGCTGGGCCGATAACCGCAAATGCCAGCAAATCGTCTTCAAGCCGGACTGGAAGCGCCACGGCAAGGCGGCGCCGTTCAAGCGCAACGACGCGCTTCTTGAGGCGATGCCCATCGGCCTCATCCTCTTTCCGGGGTCGGGAATTACGGACAATCTGGCAGACAAGGCCAAAAAGCTCGGCGTCCCGCTCTTCGATTTCAGGCCGAAGAACAACAAAGCGCAGGCAGCGTGATGCCTGAGATGCATCACCTGATGCGCGCGCCGGAAGGTTTCGGCGTGCGCTGCTTTGCGCTATACTTCGAAAAGCGCCGTGGCGGTTGGTGGAGGCGCTCCATCCATGAAGGAGACCGCCCATGTTTCTGTCCGCATTGCTGAGCGTTGTCGGCCTCGGCTTTCTCTGCTGGCTGTTATTCAGCCTGGCCGTCTATGCGCTTCCGTTCTTCGTCGCCGTTACTGTCGGCTACTATGCGTTTGAAAACGGCGCGGGGCCGATCGGCGCCATCGCTGTCGCACTATTCGCCGGCGCAGTCGCTCTTATCCTCGGGCAAGTCGCGTTCGCCACGATACGGTCACCGACCATCCGCCTGGCGATCGGCGCGCTCTATGCCTTGCCGGCCGGGTTGGCCGGTTTTCACGCGGTCAAGGGTCTCTCTGAGACCGGCGGCGCGGGCGAGACGTGGACCCTCATCTTCGCAAGCATCGGTGCAATCATCGTCGGCGCGACAGCATGGGTGCGCATCGCATCCCTTGCAGGACCAGAGACGCAGTCCGGCGGTGTCAATTCGCATCATGCTTGATACGCAGCCACAGACGGCTAAATCGCTCACGTCAATGGGGATTCACTCCACGGTTAAGGTTCAGATAAGTGGAAACCGGGATCGTGCTTGACACGTTCCGCAGCCACTTTCGTGCGTTGAAGGAACATGCCCAATCCGGCCCTTGGCGCGCAAGGTCAGAATGGAGCGGTCTCGTTCAAATCTATCCGGCGTGGTTTTAACTTTTTCTCTGAAACGATGTCGATCGCTCATCGCCTACGCTCGTTGCCGGCGTTTTTCGACTGTCGCGCTGGCCGGTGACGAACTTCTCCTGAGCCTCATCACCCACGCCCGACACGGCCTCTCATGGACTGATCTGGCCGGTATCGGCTGACGCCTCGACCGCCTTGGCCGCAACGGCGGAGCCGAACTTTCTTCCCCTGGGCTACGCCCATTCCTCGCGAAACAAGAAACTCCGTCTCCGCTGTCCTCCGCATACGCTCCGGGTCCTCCGGACTGCGTCGGCGGTCGTCCCGGCCTTGTCGATCTCCATCGAGGCCGCGACGGGCGCGGGCTCGAAAGCCAAAAGGAGAACTGACATGGCCACCATCGGAACCTTCAAGAAGTCCGCCAACGAGTACGTCGGCGAAATCGTCACCCTCAGCGTTCAAGCGAAGAATGTAAGGATCATCCCGGAAGAGGATCGCGCGAACGACAACGCACCCAGCCACCGCGTCTTCGTCGGCCGAGTCGAGATCGGCGCCGCCTGGTCCAAGCGCTCGAATGAGGGCCGCGACTATCTGAGCCTCAAGCTCGACGATCCGAGTTTCACCGCTCCGATCTACGCCAACCTCTTCGACGACACCGTCATCGAAGGCGAAGAGAGCTACAGCCTTATCTGGTCGCGGTCACGCCGCCAGAGCGGCGATTGACGCCCCGACAGCCCCGCCCGGTCTTCCCAGGCGGGGCTGCCATCATGCCTCTCGGCTTTTCCGCTGATCGTCCAAGAGTTCGGCCGGTTTGACGTCAAGTGCCTCGGCCACGTGCCAGAGGGTGATGATAGTGACGTTCTGCTGCCCGCGTTCCATCGCGCTTATATGAGCGCGGTCAACGCCCATCCTATCCGCCAGAGCGGCCTGGCTGAGGCCGGCTTTTTCCCTAAAATACTGAAGGTTCGCGCCAAATACTTCCCGAATATCCATCCGCCAGTAAAATGCGGATCGCGTATTTTAATGCGACGCACTATAATACGCGGCGAACGACGCGGCCGCCACGAAGCTGCAACCAACCCGGCGACGTTTGCGCCGCCTGCGCTTGCTAGGTTATGGTTTCCAGTTCATTAATAATATGGGCCAACTTGCAAGGATTTCGCATGCCCTCGAGACAGCACAGGATCGCCGACGCGCCACCGAACGATGCGGCTGTGACGGTCTATGATCGCAATCACCTGAAGCTCTATATGCGCCTGCTCGATGCAAGTGAGGCCGGTGCAACGCTTGAAGATGTGGCGTCGCTCTTGCTCGGTATCGACGCCAACAAGGAGCCGGAACGTGCGCGCCAGGTCCACGACAGTCATCTATCCCGCGCTCGTTGGATGACCGAACAAGGCTACCGAGATCTTCTCAAGAATGGTCTTCCCGCAGGTTGATCGGCGTGCGGGCACCATGCGTAAAAGACGACGCCAGTGGCCACACAGCGCAACCGCTGGTATAAAGCGTAATATCCCGACTGACTGACGCAATTCCATGCGCCAGTTTGCGATTGGGAGGATTTCGCAATGCCGTCAGATTGGCGCGACGACAAGCAGTATGATCACTTCGATGATCTCGGTGTCTCCGGGCTCGCTTGGGAATGCCTTCGTCGGAACTCGCGCTATCGTGATGACTACGAGCTAATGCGGGAGGGCGGCGGCGCTCCAGCAGACTGGGGGTTACGATTTCGCTGTAAACCCACAGCTCAACGCACTCAGCGCTCCGATTTTCTGGCTTCCAACCGCAGCACCCGCCGTCGTTCAACTGATCGATGCTCTTCCGGACGTGGGCTTGACCTCTGCCAATCCAGCCGCGCGCATCGCATATCAGAAGATCGACGACGACGGGATTTCTTGGGTTCGGCTTAAAAACGGCGTTAATCTCGTTGGTAATTTGCTCAGTGATCGCCCCGTTGGCCTGCTACTTCCGCTAGATGACGACTGGGCAGTTCGGCTAGCCGCCGCTGATCGCCTATATCACCAACTTGTGGAGCGCGACCTGCATCCGCCTATCACGCGACAGCGACGCGAACGCCTGAAACGAGCCCTGCGAACAATCGACGGCCGCCAGCGCGGGGCCAGTTATCGCGCCGTCGCCACAGTCTTTTTTGGAGCCGCCCGCGTGTCCGCTGAGCCATGGAAGACCAGTTCGCTAAAGGCTCAAATCGCCCGCCTTGCTGCCTACGGACGAATGATGATCGATCATGGGTACAGGAATTTGCTGAAAGGGCAATCTCGGTAGGGGCAGGAAAATTGATCAGTAAATATGCTTCTCACGTCCATAATGCGCGCCTACTGGGCGATCTTATTACCGTGTCCTACACCTTAAGATTTCTAACACCAAACGATACCTCTTCACACTCCGTTCTCATGCCCCCCAAAGGGGAGTGACGTTTTCGCCGCGCGCTGATCGTCATCCCTCCCGGCGCGCATCTTACGCTTTTCTCGTCTCCGACAGTCCCGCGCTTCCCGAAGCGGGATGGCCTAACCGGAGACGCGACCCATGCCCGATCCCAATGCCGGACTTCCCCCACGCTATTTGAGAACGCCGGAAGCGGCCCATTTTCTCGGCCTTTCGGGGCGGACGCTCGAAAAACACCGGACCTATGGCACGGGGCCACGCTACTCGAAGATCGGCGGGCGCGTCGTCTACGCGATCGAGGATCTGCAAGCCTGGGTCAGCCGGGGAGAGAAGAACTCGACCTCGGACGACACGGGCGACGAGGTGTTGCCCGCCAAGCGGCATGCAGCGATCTCGCCCGCCTATGCACGGAAGGCCCGCTCATGAGCGGCGGGGCCACTGTCGAACTCGTCTGGATCGAGAAGCAGATCGAGCACTGGATTCGCTTCGGCCGGATCGTGCGGACAACGATCCAGAGCCGCAGTGGCAGCACCGTCGCTTTCGATCCCGGCGCCGTCTTCGCCTTCGTCCGCTGGCAGGCGAACGACTTCGGGACTACGGAAAGCCGGATCGACATCCTGCGTGCGCCCCGACCGGGTGAGTCCTATGCGACCGTGCCGCAGGTGACACCCGGCGGCGATAGCCTGCTGCGCCAGTCCGGCTGGCTCAAGGTCGAACGGGTTCTTCAGTTCGCCGATGCGATCGAAGCGCTCGGCATCGACCCGGCCGACGCCGCGCCGGACTATTGGCGCCACGTTCACAACAGGCTGTCAGCAGGCCTGGAGCCGCGAGGCTACACAGCCGCTCAACATCGCGCCTGGCTCCTGCGCCAAGCCTGTCCACCCGATCCACTGACATTGCGAGCCGCGTCGGCGGGGAGCGTGTCATGACCCGGTTCGGATACGTCATGACGACCTATTTCTCGGTGCTCGCGATCGGCGGACTGGCCTTCGTTCATGTGAGCCCCAAGCTGATCTGGAACGCGTCCGCAAGCGCGCCCATCGGGCTATACGCCGTTGCGTCGGACGACGATCTTGCCGTAGGCGATCTGGTCGTCGTCGATCCGCCGGAATCGCTTGCGACCTATCTCGCCGAGCGCGGCTATCTGCCCGAGGGCGTACCGCTCCTCAAGCACGTCGCTGCGCTTCCCGGACAACGTGTCTGCCGCGATGGCGCCGCTGTCGCTGTCGACGACATCCCCCTGGCGCAGGCCCAGCCGAGCGACCGCTTCGGACGCGACCTGCCCGTTTGGCAGGGCTGCCACTTCGTCGCCAAGACGGAACTCTTCCTCCTGAATCCAAGCCATCCCGACAGTCTCGACGGTCGCTATTTCGGCGCACTCCCGGCAGACGCCGTGATCGGGCGCGCCGTTCCGATCCTCACCGATGAAGACGGCGACGGCCACTATGTCTGGCGCGCCGATCACGACGCCGACGCTCTCGAAAATTCTTCCGACCGCAAATGAAAGGAACTGCCCCATGGCTCAGATCGGTCAATTCACCCGCACAGAAACCGGCTTCACCGGACGCCTTCACACGCTCATTCTCTACCGAGAACTCACCCTCGTCCCGGCAACATCGTCGGACAGCGAAAACGCGCCCGACTATCGCATCCATCACGGCGATCACGACGGACCGGAGATCGGCGCCGGCTGGAAACGCACCGGCGAGAAGGCTGGTGAATACATCTCTTTGCAGATCGACGACCCGACCTTCGCATTTCCGATCCGCGCCAATCTCTTCAAGACCGACGCCGAGGACGGACATTGGGCGCTCTATTGGAACCGCCCCGCAAAGCGCCCCGAGAAACGCGATGAGCGCGGCTAGACCGTCTCGGCGCTGCGCTATTATGGCGAAGTTCCTCCTCTGCGGTCTGCTCTCCGGCGTGGTTGTCTCTCACGCCGTATCAGCAGAGACCGCGTCCTCCAGGACGGAACAAGGCGGCAATTCCTATGCTGCCTATATCGCCGAAGCTGCGCAGCGCTTCGGCTTCCCGGCGCGTTGGATCCTCGCTGTCATGCGCAGGGAAAGCGCCGGCGACGTGCGCGCCGTCAGCGAAAAAGGCGCGATGGGGCTGATGCAGATCATGCCCGATACCTGGGATGAGCTGCGCGCGCGTTACGGTCTGGGGCGCGACCCGTTCGATCCTCGCGACAACATTCTGGCGGGCGCCGCTTATCTCCGTGAACTGCATGACCGCTTCGGATCGCCGGGCTTCCTCGCCGCCTACAATGCGGGACCGACACGCTATGCCGAGCATCTAGCTACAGGCCGACCGTTGCCCCGAGAAACCCGCGATTATGTTGCGGCGTTGGCGCCGCTCCTCGGCGCGTCGGTTGCAGCAGAACGGCGAGAACCGAGCGCAATTCTGACCGTGGACTGGCGCGCGGCGCCGCTCTTTTCCGCTCGTACCGACCGACAAACGCCTGCTGATGAAACGCATCTGAGCAGTGGCGCAGGCACTTTTCCTTCACACACATCCGGCGCATCGGACGGTCTGTTCCCGCCAACTGGAAACGGGGATCGGCGATGATCCCGCTGATCGCACTCTCGCGCGGTCCGTCGCGCGATGGCGTGTTTCCGGGAGGGAGGACGGGGACGGAAGGCGCAACAACAACGGGAGGGCGAGATAAAAGGCGCGGCACGGATACGCGCTATGTCGTTGTTGTTGTTGGGTATTTCGCCCGCTGCGGTCATGGGCACAGTGCCGCCCCACGGCTCAACCCACTGTTTTTATGCGGGTTTCACCGTGCCGCGCGCTTTCAAGCGGGCGCTTTGTCATGAGCGACCGCGATAATGACATGCGCATCCGGCCCGGCCGCATCCGCAACAAGGGGACAAGCGCCCGGAAGGCGCAAAGCTTTGTCGGCCAGGTAATGGGCGCCGCCCGCAAGGCCGGACACACCGGATACAAGCTGAACGGTTCGAAAGGACGCGGGCGCGGATCGCAATTCGGCCGGGGCCGTTTCGCCGGCGCAGCGCGCGGACTGTCACGCACCCAGCGGCGCGTCGTCATCAAAGCGCGCGTCGTCCGTCATCGTGGCGCACGTTTCCGTTCCGCCCCGCTCGCCAAACACATCGCCTATCTGAAGCGTGAAGGCGTGACCCGTGACGGGCGTGATGCGGGCATGTTCAACGCCGAAGCAGACAGCGTCGATGATCGCGCTTTCGCAGAGCGATGCGAAGAGGACCGGCATCATTTCCGCTTCATCGTCTCGCCTGAAGACGCCGACCGCCTCGAAGACCTGCGCGCCTACACACGCGACCTGATGAGCCAGGCCGAGCGCGATCTCGGCACGAAGCTTGACTGGATCGGCGTCGATCATTGGAACACCGACAATCCGCACATCCATGTTCTCGTGCGGGGCCGAGCCGATAACGGCAAGGACCTCGTCATCGCCCGCGACTATATCAGCCGAGGGTTCCGCAGCCGCGCCGAGCAACTGGTCGAACTGGAGCTCGGGCCGCGCGCCGAGCAGGAGATCGCATCCGAACTTCAGGCGGAGGTGAAAGCCGAACGCTGGACGGGTCTTGACCGCGCGCTCCAGGGGCTCGCCGATGACGGTGCCGGGGTTGCTGATCTGCGTCCCGGCTCCCCGGAACCGCGCGATCCGGAGCTGCGCAAACTCCTTATTGGTCGCGCCCAGACGCTGGAAGGGCTCGGCCTCGCCGACAGGCTCGCCCCGGCGGTTTGGTCTCTGAAACCGGGCGCACAGGAAACGCTGCGCGATCTCGCCGAGCGTGGCGACATCATCAAGACCATGCACCGCGCCATGTCCGGCGGACCAGGGCGCGCACAAACGGACTTCGCGATTGAGGACACACCGACTGCCCCAGTACTTGGACGGTTGGTCGAGCGCGGGCTGCATGACGAGTTGCGCGGCGAGGCCTATGCCGTGATCGACGCCGTGGACGGCAGCGTCCATCATCTGCGCTTCAACGATCTCGACGCCACGGGCGACACGCCCGAAGGCGGGATTGTCGAGACGCGGGTCTGGCGCTCGGACAATGGCGGCCGTCAGCGCATGGCCCTTGTCGGCCGCTCCGACCTCAACCTCGAAACCCAAATCGGCGCGAGTGGTGCGACCTGGCTCGATCGGCTGCAACTCGCCAAGACCCAGGCGCCGCTCAGCATGGGCGGCTTCGGCGCCGAAGTTCGCGAAGCGCTCGACCGGCGCGCCGATCATCTCGTCGCCGAGGGGCTCGCGACCAGAAATGGTCGGCGCGTCACCTTCGCCCGCGACCTCCTGAAGACGCTGCGCGAACGAGAGCTCGACGCTGCGGCGGCGCGTGTCGAAACCGAGACAGGCTTGCTTCGCAGAAATTCTGCAGAAGGCGATCGCATCTCGGGAACCTATCGCCGGCGTCTCGATCTCGCCTCAGGCCGTTTCGCCATGGTCGATAGCGGCCTCGGCTTCGAACTCGTCCCGTGGAAACCCCAGCTCGAACGCCATCTCGGCCAGACCGTGACGGGAACGATGACGCCGGGTGGTGGGATCGACTGGAGCCTCGGCCGCAAGCGCGGGCTTGGCATCTGAGCATCACCCCGGAAGGAAAAGACATGCCGATCAAGACACAGCCAACACAGGCCACCAAAATCCTCTGGGGCCAGATCATCATCGTCTCGCTCGTTGTGGTCGGTTTCATCTGGACCGCAACACAGTGGACCGCATGGCGGCTCGGCTTTCAGCCTCAGCTCGGCGCGCCGACGACGGACATTCTCGGATGGCCGATCTATCCGCCCTGGAGCTTCTTCGTCTGGTGGTATTTCTACGACGCCTATGCGCCGCGTGTGTTCGTCGAAGGCGCGATCATTGCCGGCAGCGGCGGGATCGCCGCGATCGGTGTCGCGATTTTCCTCTCCGTCCTCCGGGCTCGCGAGGCGCGCGACGTAACCACCTACGGCTCAGCCCGATGGGCGGAGCGGAAGGACGTTGAATCGTCCGGGTTGCTTGCCGCGGACGGCGTCGTGCTTGGCCGCTTCGAGAACCACTACCTCCGGCATGACGGCCCGGAGCATGTGCTCTGCTTCGCGCCAACCCGCTCGGGCAAGGGCGTCGGCCTCGTCGTCCCGAGTCTCCTGACCTGGCCGGGCTCGGCCATCGTCCATGACATCAAGGGAGAGAATTGGCTGCTCACCGCCGGGTGGCGGGCGCGGTTCACCCGCACCATCCTGTTCGATCCGACCGACGCGAAGAGCGCGGCCTACAATCCACTGCTCGAAGTCCGGCGCGGCGACAGCGAAGTACGCGACGTCCAGAACGTCGCCGACATCCTCGTCGATCCGGAAGGTCTGCTCGAACGCCGGAACCATTGGGAGAAGACTAGCCATTCGCTGCTCGTCGGCGCGATCCTCCATGTCCTCTACGCCGAGGCGGACAAGACGCTCGCCGGCGTCGCCGCCTTCCTCTCTGATCCGGGCCGGCCGATCGAGGCGACGCTCGCGGCGATGATGCGCACACCGCATCTTGGCGACCGGCCGCATCCGGTCGTGGCGCAGGTGGCGCGCGAACTCCTCAACAAGTCGGAAAACGAACGCTCCGGTGTTCTGTCTACGGCGATGAGTTTTCTGGGCCTCTATCGCGATCCCGTCGTCGCCAGGGTCACGAGCCGCTGCGACTGGCGGATCAAGGATCTGGTCTCTGGCGCGCGGCCGACCACGCTCTATCTCGTCGTGCCGCCCTCCGACATCAGCCGCACAAAGCCGCTCGTCCGGCTTGTGCTGAACCAGATCGGACGTAGGCTGACAGAAGAGTTGAACGCCAATCGCAAGCGCCATCGCCTGTTGCTGATGCTCGACGAATTTCCGGCGCTCGGGCGGCTCGACTTCTTCGAAAGCCAGCTCGCGTTCATGGCGGGCTATGGATTGAAGGCCTTCCTCATCGCGCAGTCCCTCAATCAGATCGAGAAAGCCTATGGCCAGAACAACGCCATCCTCGACAACTGCCATGTCCGGGTGAGCTTCGCGACCAATGACGAACGTACTGCCAAGCGCGTGTCCGATGCCCTCGGCACGGCGACCGAGATGCGGGCAATGAAGAACTATGCCGGGCACAGATTGTCGCCCTGGCTTGGCCATCTCATGGTCTCCCGGCAGGAGACCGCGCGGCCTTTGCTGACTCCCGGCGAGATCATGCAATTACCGCCGGATGATGAAATCGTGCTCGTCTCCGGCGCGCCGCCGGTCCGGGGCAAAAAGGCGCGCTACTATACCGACCCACAGCTCAAGACACGCATCCTGTCACCGCCCAAACTGATGGCCGAACCGACCGTATCGAAAGAGTTGCAGGCAGATGATTGGAGTGACCGCGCACCCGTCGCCGCGCCAAAGCCAAGGAAGAGGGCCTCCAGCGATGCGGGCGAAGATGCAGACGGCGGCATTCGCCGTGAGCCGGAACTGCCCGAGCATGAAGACATCGCGCCGGAGCCGGCACCATCTGCGCGAGAAGAGTTCGCGGGTCTCGATGATGAAACGGATGATGACGCTCAGCGGGCTCGCCAGATGCAGGGCCGATTCCGCAGCATCGCCCGGCAGGCCTCGCTTGATCCCGATGACGGCATCGAACTTTGAGGCCCGCCATGAAGAAAGATCGGCTCAATGTGTATTTCGATCCAGCTTTATCAGCGGAGCTCGACACGCTGGCGGCGCGGCGCAAAGTTTCGAAATCCCAGATCGTGGAAGCGGCGCTTGCCTCCTACCTTTCCCCCGACGCTGCGGATCAGCGCGAGGCTGCGATTACGCGACGTCTCGACCGGCTGACCCGCGCCGTCGAACGGCTCGAACGCGACGTGACGATCGGCAACGATGCGATAGCCTTGTTCATCCGGTTCTGGCTCACGACGACTCCGCCATTGCCAGATACGATGCGCGATGCCGCGCAGGCGAAAGGCCGCGAGCGGTATGAAGGCTTTGTAGAAACGCTCGGTCGGCGGCTCGCAAAGGGTAACACCTTCGCCAAAGAAGTGTCGCAAGATTTCACACCGAAAGAGTAAATCTACAGCCTGTTTCCCAGGTATTTTGAAGTGAACTGTTTCGACCGTTTTTCGCTTTCTCCTGCCGTTGCGCGCCGTAGTACTACTACGCCTTCAAGGCTGTTGCCGATCAGCCTTTAAAGGTCTTCTTGATCGACCCCGTAATCCAATGCGGGGCCGCCAATGACCGTCCATACATTCAAATCCGAAGCGCTCGCCCGTGGCGCGCGCATGCTCAGAACCGCTCTGGGGGCCGACGTCGCCGCATGGCTCGAAGACCCTGCGGTTGTCGAGGTGATGCTCAATCCGGATGGCCGCCTCTGGGTCGACCGCCTGAGCGAAGGCCTCGCCGACACCGGCGAAGAGCTTTCCGTCGCTGACGGCGAACGCATCGTCCGTCTGGTTGCGCACCATGTCGGCGCAGAGGTTCATGCTGGCGCTCCGCGTGTGTCCGCGGAGCTGCCGGGAACAAGGGAGCGGTTCGAGGGGCTTCTGCCGCCTGTGGTCGCCGCCCCGGTCTTCGCGATCCGCAAGCCGGCCGTCGCGGTCTTCACACTCGAAGACTATGTCCGCGCCGAGATCATGCCAGACGATGCGGCGGCGGCATTGTGCGACGCCATCACATCCCGCGCCAACATCCTTGTCGCTGGCGGCACCTCGACCGGCAAGACCACGCTCACCAATGCATTGCTGGCGGAAGTCGCCAAATCCTCCGACCGCGTCGTTCTGATCGAGGACACACGCGAGCTCCAATGCCTGACGCCGAACCTTGTCGCTCTGCGGACCAAGGATGGCGTCGCGTCGCTTTCCGATCTCGTTCGCTCCTCGCTGCGCCTGCGGCCTGACCGCATCCCCATCGGCGAGGTGCGCGGGGCTGAGGCGCTCGATCTCCTCAAAGCCTGGGGCACCGGCCATCCCGGCGGCATCGGCACCATCCATGCCGGTTCAGCGCTCGGCGCGCTGCGCCGCCTCGAACAGCTCATCCAGGAAGCCGTCATCACCGTGCCCCGCGCGATGATCGCCGAGACAATCGACCTGATCGCCGTCCTCTCGGGGCGCGGATCGGCGCGCCGACTTTCCGAACTCGCCCGCGTCGAGGGCCTCGATGCGACCGGGGACTACCAGATCCAACCGCTTCTTCACCCCAGGACAGGAGACCATCCATGACCAAAACCACAATTCTCTATCCGCGCTGGCCGCTTTACGCGACGGCGCTCGCGTTCAGCCTTTTGCTCGTCGCGCCCGCCCATGCGGCGGGCTCGGGCATGCCCTGGGAGGCGCCGCTCCAGTCAATCCTGGAATCCATTGAAGGGCCGGTCGCCAAGATCGTCGCGGTGATCATCATCATCGTCACAGGACTGACGCTCGCCTTCGGCGACACCTCCGGCGGTTTTCGCCGCCTCGTGCAGATCGTCTTCGGCCTCTCCATCGCCTTCGCGGCGTCGAGCTTCTTCCTGTCATTCTTCTCGTTCGGCGGCGGAGCGCTGATCTGATGCGCGAGCTGGCCGACATTCCGGGCTTTTACGCGCCCGTCCACCGCGCCCTGGTCGAACCGATCCTGCTCGGCGGCGCGCCCCGCACGGTCGCCATCGCCAACGGCACGCTCGCAGCAGCCGTCGGACTTGGCCTTAGGCTCTGGGTGGTCGGGATCGCACTCTGGCTTGTCGGCCATCTCCTCGCGGTCTGGGCCGCAAAACGTGATGCCCAGATCGTCGATGTTGCGCGCCGGCATCTTCGTTTCCCAACCTGGTTCGGAGTCTGAGCGATGATGCGCCTCGCCGAATATCGCTCGACCGCCTCGCTATTGGCAGATTTTCTTCCGTGGGCGGCGCTCGTCGCGGAGGGCGTCATCCTCAACAAGGATGGCAGTCTGCAACGCACCGCACGGTTTCGGGGGCCTGACCTCGACTCCGCGACACCGTCAGAACTCGTCGCCGTGTCCAGCCGGCTCAACAACGCCCTTCGCCGGCTCGGATCGGGCTGGGCGGTGTTCGTCGAAGCGCAGCGGGCGCCGGCGCGCGACTATCCGCTCTCACATTTTCCCGATGCCGTTTCCGCCCTCGTGGACGCGGAACGACGCGCCCAGTTTGAAGATGCGTCCAGACATTTCGAAAGCAGCTACTTCCTGACTTTCGTCTGGATGCCGCCGCTCGACGATACGAGCCGCGCGGGACGATGGCTCTATGAGGACGCGCCCGACAGCAGCCTCAACCCGCGAGAGCATGTCGAGAGTTTTATGGCGCGAACGGATCGCCTGCTCGATCTCCTCGACGGCTTCATGCCGGAGGCCGCCTGGCTCTCAGACGAAGAGACACTGACCTTTCTGCATTCGACCGTGTCGACGCGTCGTCAACGCCTGCGCTTGCCCGAAACGCCGATGCATCTCGATGCGCTCCTGGCCGATAGCGCGCTTGTCGGCGGGTTGGCGCCGAGTTTGGGCGGGGCGCATCTGCGCAGCCTCTCCATCATCGGATTCCCCACGGCCACATGGCCGGGACTGCTGGATGAGCTCAATAGCCAACCCTTCGAATATCGCTGGGTCACGCGCGCTATCTGCCTCGACAAGACCGACGCGACCAAACTGCTGACGCGCATCCGCCGGCAATGGTTCGCCAAGCGCAAATCCATCGCCGCGATCCTGAAAGAGGTGATGACCAATGAGGCGTCGACGCTGCTCGATAGCGACGCGGCGAACAAGGCCGCCGACGCCGATGAAGCCTTGCAAGAGCTCGGCGCCGACATAGCGGGCGCCGCCTACATCACCGCTACGCTGACCGTCTGGGATGAGGACGAAGCCGTCGCGGACGCCAAGCTAAAGGCGGCGGAAAAAGTCATTCAGGGTCGTGACTTCACCTGCATGCCCGAGACTTTGAACGCCATCGAGGCGTGGCTCGGCTCGTTGCCCGGCCATCTCTACGCCAATGTCCGTCAACCGCCGGTCTCCACGCTCAATCTCGTCCACATGATCCCGATATCGGCAGTCTGGGCAGGACCGGCGCGCAATGATCATCTGGACGGACCTCCACTCTTTTACGCGGAGACGGAAGGCTCGACTCCGTTCCGCTTTTCACCCCATGTCGGCGATGTCGGGCACACGCTGGTCGTCGGTCCGACCGGGTCGGGCAAATCCGTGTTGCTGGCGTTGATGGCGCTGCAATTTCGTCGCTATGCGGGCGCGCAGATCTTCGCCTTCGACTTCGGCGGCTCGATCCGCTGTGCGACCGTCGCCTGTGGTGGCGACTGGCAGGATCTCGCCGGCGCGCTTTCGGATGACGAAGCCGCCGTCCAGCTTCAGCCGCTGCGCAACATCGACGATATCGGCGAACGCGCCTGGGCGCAGGACTGGCTGTCCGGCCTGATCGCGCGAGAAGGCGTCACCATCGATCCGGTCGCGCGGGATCATCTCTGGTCGGCGCTGACCTCGCTCGCCTCGGCGCCTGTCGCAGAACGAACGCTCACGGGGCTATCCGTCCTGTTGCAGTCGACCGAACTCAAACAGGCGCTCACGCCATTCTGTCTTGGCGGCCCCTTCGGGCGTTTGCTCGACGCCGAAACAGAAGAACTCGGAACAGCCGATTTCCAGGCCTTCGAGACCGAAGGGCTGATCGGATCGGCCGCGACGCCGGCCGTGCTCGCCTATCTGTTCCACCGGATCGAGGATCGCCTCGATGGACGTCCGAGCCTCATCATCGTCGATGAAGGCTGGCTCGCGCTCGATGACGGGACATTTGGCGGCCAGCTCCGCGAATGGCTTAAGACTCTAAGGAAGAAGAACGCCTCCGTCCTCTTCGCCACGCAATCGCTCGCCGACATCGACAATTCCGCGATTGCGCCCGCCATCATCGAGAGCTGTCCAACGCGCATCTTCCTGCCGAACGAGCGTGCCTTCGAGCCGCAGATCGCCGACATCTACCGCCGCTTCGGCCTCAATGAACGCCAGATCGAGATCGTCGCGCGGGCCATGCCGAAGCGGGACTATTACTGCCAGTCGCGCCGCGGCAATCGGCTCTTCTCGCTCGGTCTCGGCGAGGTCGCGCTCGCCTTCACGGCCGCATCGTCGAAGACCGATCACGCCGCCATCACCGACATCCTCTCCGAACACGGACGAGACGGCTTCGCCGCAGCCTGGCTCGCCCGTCGCGGTCTCGATTGGGCCGTCGAACTGCTCGGCCAAACACCTGATCCGATCCCATCCCCTCAAACCACGGAGACTACTCATGCGTAAGAAACTCGCCGCCCTCATGCTGACCGGAGCCATCGCTTTGGCGCCGATGCAACCGGCCTATGCGCTATTCGGCGTCGGCGACGTCGTCATCGATCCGACCAACCTCGCGCAAAATATTCTCACCGCCGCACGCACCCTCGAAATGATCAACAATCAGATCACGCAGCTTCAGAACGAGGCGCAGATGTTGATCAACCAGGGACGCAACCTCGCAAACCTGCCGCACTCATCGCTGGCGCGTCTGCGGTCGATCATGCAGCAGACGGAAGATCTGCTGGGCGAAGCGCAGCGCGTTGGATACGTCGTCTCCGAAATCGAACGCGTCTTCTCAGAACAATATGGAGACGCCGCAGCAACCGGCGATTTCGCCGCCATGAACGCCAATGCCGAGGCGCGCTGGCGGACCTCGGTTGCAGGCTATGAAGACGCGTTGAAGGTCCAGGCCGGCGTCGTCGGCAATATTGAAGCGACGCGCACGGAATTGAGCACTCTCGTCTCGCAAAGCCAGGGTGCGGTCGGCACCTTGCAGGCGGCGCAGGCCGGCAATCAACTTCTCGCCCTGCAAAGCCAGCAGATGACGGACCTAACCGCCGCCATCACCGCGCAGAACCGCGCGGACGCGCTGGACGCGGCTCGGCGCGCGTCCGCTAAAGCGCAGGGGCGCGAGAACCTCAATCGCTTCCTCGACTACGGGACCGGCTACACGCCAACCGCCGTCAGCATGTTCCGGTAATACCCGTGCGCAATTCTCCCGACCAAATCATCAGGCCCGTCGCCATCGCCTTGGGCGGGCTCGCTGCGCTCTTCGCCGCGGTTGAGCTGGCGAATACGGTCACTCCGGAAACGCCATCGGTTCCTCCCGTGACCAACAATCCTTTGCAGGCGGAACTTTCTCGCTGCCGAACGGTGACGCCGGAAGAGCTGGAAATCGACACGATGTGTCGCGCCGCCTGGGCAGAGCAACGCCGCCGATTTCTCGGGCTTCCCGGCGACGATCCCGAGAAGGAGTAGGATATGGGCGGTGTTGGCGTCATTGACCGGTTCCTGCAGGTCTTCACCTCCTACATCGACAGCGGCTTCGGCCTGCTCGGCGGCGACGTCGCCTTCCTGGCAACGACCCTGATCGTCATCGACGTGACGCTCGCTGCGCTCTTCTGGGCCTGGGGCGCCGACGACGACATCCTCGCCCGGCTCATCAAGAAAACGCTCTTCGTCGGCGTCTTCGCCTACATCATCGGCAACTGGAACGCGCTCGCCCGCATCGTTTTCGAAAGCTTCGCCGGGCTTGGCCTCATCGCTTCGGGCGGCAGCCTTAGCCCCGGCGAGCTGCTTCAGCCCGGCCGCATCGCAGAGATCGGCCTTGATGCGGGCCGTCCGATTCTCGCGTCGATTTCCGATCTGATGGGCTTTGTCTCCTTCTTCGAGAATTTCCTCCAGATCATCATCCTGCTTTTCGCCTGGCTGGTCGTTCTCCTGTCCTTCTTCATTCTGGCGATCCAGCTCTTCGTCACGCTGATCGAGTTCAAGCTCGCCACGCTGGCCGGCTTCATCCTCGTACCCTTCGGCCTGTTCAACAAAACCGCCTTCATGGCTGAACGCGTGTTGGGGCTGGTGATCTCGTCCGGGGTCAAGGTCCTGGTGCTCGCCGTGATCGTCGGCATCGGCTCGACCATCTTTGGCGAGTTCACCGCGGGGTTCACGGGTGAGCCGACCATTGAAGACGCCATGGCAATCGTTCTCGCCGCGCTTTCCATGCTCGCGCTCGGCATCTTCGGTCCGGGCATCGCCAACGGCATCGTTTCGGGCGGCCCGCAACTCGGCGCAGGCGCTGCGGTTGGCGCAGGTCTCGCCGCCGGCGGGCTTGCTGTCGGCGGGGTCGCTGGCGCCCGGATGGCCGTCGGAACAGTCGGCGCCGGAGCGCGCGGCGCGGCGGCAGTCGCTGGTGGCGCCTCGACCGCCTACAGCATGGGAAACGCTGCCGCTGGCGGCGGCGCCTCCGGTGTCGCCGCCGGTCTCTCTAGCGTTGGAAAAGCGGGCGTCAGCGCCGCAACGAACCCGCTTCGCCGTTCCATGAGCGAAAGCTACCGCTCAGGTTCGCGCGCAGCCTTCGAAGCGACCGGCGGCAAGTTCAGTAACAGCCCCGACGTCTCGCCCTCAGCCAGTGGCGTACCGCCAGCCTGGGCGCGGCGCATGAAACAACAGCAAACCCTTCACCACGGCGCCGCCGTCGCAGCTCATGCCGTTCGCTCTGGCGACCATGGTGGCGGCGGGACCGCCGTCAGCCTTTCGGAGAAATCATGATGTTCCGTCGTCCAAGCGTTCGCTATTCCAAGACCCCAGAGCCCGTCACGCCCTATCAGAAAGCCGCACAGGTCTGGGACGAACGCATCGGGTCCGCCCGCGTGCAAGCCAGGAACTGGCGACTGATGGCGTTCGGCTCTTTGCTGCTCTCAGGCGGGCTCAGCGCCGCGCTTGTCTGGCAGTCCACACAAGGGACGATCACGCCCTATGTTGTCGAGGTGGACAGGCTTGGCGCGGCGCAAGCCGTGACGCCTGCCACCGCCGACTTCCGACCGACCGATCCGCAGATCGCTTACCACCTCTCGCGCTTCATCGAGAATGTGCGCCAAATCCCGGCCGATCCGATCGTGCTGCGCCAGAACTGGCTGCACGCTTACGACTTCACGACCGACAAGGGCGCGCTGGCGCTCAACGACTACGCCCGGGTGAACGATCCCTTCGCCAAGGTCGGCGACACGCAGATCTCGGTCGAAGTCTCCAGCGTTATCCGCGCCTCCGAGAGCAGCTTCCGCATCGCCTGGATCGAGCGCCGCTACGCCAACGGACAACTCGCCGCAACGGAACGTTGGACCGCCATTCTCACCATCGTTCTGCAACAGCCGCGCGATGCCGAGCGCCTGCGCAAAAACCCGCTCGGCATCTTTGTCAACGCCATCAACTGGTCCCGGGAGTCCGCCCAATGATAAAGACACTTCGCCTGAACAAAGCCTCCATGACGGTCCTCCTCGCCGCGACCACTCTCTCGGGATGCGCGACCTTCAAACCGCCGGAGATCGCTTACGACACCCCTCCGATCGAAGCGAAGCTTCTTCCGGAACCGGAGAGTCCGGTGCGGATCGTCGAGCGCACCAGCCCACTGCCGCTGCCTGGTCAACTCAAGCCGATCAATGGGGGAGACCGAGCGCCGGAATCTGCCGGTCCCGCTGAGCGGGTGAACGAGGCGAACGCCGCCGCCCGGATGGAGCCGGTACGAGACGGCTTCATCAACGCCGTACAACTCTATCCCTACACCGAGGGCGCGCTCTATCAGGTCTACGCATCGCCGGGGCAGATCACCGATATCGCCCTGCAGCCCGGAGAGAGCCTTGTTGGCTCCGGACCGATCGCGGCCGGCGACACGGCGCGCTGGATCATCGGCAACACCCAGAGCGGTTCAGGGGATGATCAGCGCATCCATATTCTGGTCAAACCGACGCGGCCTGATCTTCAGACCAACCTCGTCATCAATACGGATCGGCGGACTTATCATCTCGAACTGAGAGCGAACCCGTCCGCCTACATGGCGTCCGTCTCGTGGACCTATGCCGAGGATGCCTTGATCGCGCTCAGGCGGCGCAACGCCGAGGCGGAAGCAGCCTTGCCGATCGGACGTGACGTGGTCCTCGACTCCTTGCGCTTCCGCTATCGGATCGAGGGCGACCGCGCGCCCTGGCGGCCGCTTCGCGCTTTCGATGATGGGCGGCAGGTCTTCATCGAGTTCCCGCGCGGGATCGGACAGGGGGAAATGCCGCCGCTCTTCGTTATCGGTCCGGAAGGCGAAGGCCAGCTCGTCAACTATCGCATCGCCCGCAACTACATGATCGTCGATCGGCTCTTCGCCGCCGCCGAACTGCGTCTCGGCGACAGGCAGAAACGCGTGCGGATCGTCCGCACCGACGGGGTGAGCCGCAACGCCCCTACCGCGTCACGCCCCGGCGCCGTGGGGCCACGCAAATGAGCGACGATAGAGAATCCCGTGAGGACAAAGAGATTGCCGCCTCTTTGCGGCTGCGCGCCGATCCGCCAACGGTCATGCGTCTCTCGCGCCGCACGCTGACGGTGCTTGGCGCGGTCGGAGGCCTCGGTCTCGGTGCCATCCTGATTGTGGCTCTGCAAGATCGCAAACCGGCCGATGGACCGCCGGAACTCTATTCGACCGAGCGAATCCAGGCAGCCGAAGGTCTGTCGCGCCTTCCGACCGACTACACAAACATACCCCAACTTGGGCCGCCACTGCCCGGGGAGCTCGGGCGGCCGATCCTGTCAGCTCAACAACGCGGTCAGCCCGTGCCGGCGGTCGTCGCTGCGCCTGCCGTCGATCCTGACGAACAGCGCCGGTCGCAGGAGTTGGAGGCAGCCCGGCTCAGCCGACTTTTCGCTGAAGCCACGACCACCATCGATGACCAGCCTCAAACTTCGTCGGCGGTCGGTCCTTTACAATCCGGCGCCGGATCCTTCTTTCCCGCGAGCGTAACAAGCGCAGCACCAGATGCCACGGACAGACGGGAAGCCTTCCTTGACGAACCCATTGATCGACGCACGACAAGCAACGACCGGCTCACCGATCCGCCAAGCCCCTATGTGGTCCAGGCCGGTGCGGTCATTCCGGCGGCGCTGGTCACGGGTCTGCGCTCGGACCTTCCCGGTCAGATCACCGCGCAGGTGACATCCAATGTCTATGACAGCCCGACCGGTCGCTTCCTGCTGATCCCGCAAGGCGCGCGCCTCATCGGTGAATACGATAGCCGCGTCGCTTTCGGCCAAAGCCGCGTGCTGCTGGCCTGGACACGGCTGATTCTGCCCAATGGGCGCTCTATCGTTCTCGAACGCCAGCCCGGCGCCGACGAGGCCGGCTATGCCGGCCTCGAAGACGGCGTCAACAACCACTGGGGACGGCTGTTCATGGCGGCCGGGCTCGCCACTGTCCTGAATATCGGTGTGGAGCTTGGCGCCGATGATGACGACGACATCGCCCGCGCCATTCGCGAAGGAACGCAGGACACGATCGGCCGCGCCGGTGAGGAGGTTGTTCGTCGTCAGCTTTCCATCCCGCCGACCTTGACCATTCGCCCCGGATTCCCAGTGCGCGTGATGGTCACGCGCGACCTCATCCTCGAACCCTATCGGAATTGACCCATGACCAAATTGAAACTCGGCGCCATCCCAGACGATAAACCTGTCAAATTGAGTATTGAACTTCCCGCCGATGTGCATCGCGATCTTGTTGCCTATGCTGACGTGCTGGCCCGTGAGACCGGACAGAAGAACGAAGCCGCAAAGCTTATCGCACCTATGTTGGCGCGGTTCATGGCGACAGATCGTGGTTTCTCGAAATCTCGAAAAAGTGGCCGGTCGCCTTACTCCCCCCGGTCAACGTCGGAACCACAAATCACCTGATGTCCGAAGCTTCATCATCACGGCCATCCAGGCATCGAGCGTTCAATCACCAAAAAAGCTTCGCCTTCCGGTGGCTACCGCCTGTGAGGAACCTGGCGGGAGGGCTGGATCGCCAGCTGTCAATGTCCTGTTGAGTATAGCTGTCTTTGTGGGAAGAAAGCAGGGTGGCAGTCGTCGCGATGCGCACAGTTGCCTCCGCCTTGCGCAATTTCGATATGATTTCTTCAGGCCGAAATCGCTTTACCTCCATGAATGCAGCCAGGTGATTCTTTGTTCGTGGCCGCGTCCAAAAGGATCGGGTCAGTGCGCGCATTCTGATGCATGTCCATGTGGTGTTCCTCCGGCGAAGTTGACGTGTCGGAACATCAGTCTCCTTCGGCATCGCCCAATGGACAACCTATTGAAAATTCAAATCCAGGCGCAAAGAACGAGGTGTGGAATCTGTCCAATACTCTGGATGCGGCTTCGAAGCAGAAAAAGTGGCCGAACTCGCCCCAAAATCAGACCTGATTGTGGATTATTGAGTGTCAACTGGAATGCGCGGAGAAATCGCTCTCGCAAGGGCGCTCTGACGATTGGGAAGGTTTACGATCTCGGCTGCGATAAGACGTTCGCCGCATTTCAGATGCGTTTCCAAAGTTGGTGGATGCTGAGAAGCATCGCTGCGAACCAGATCGTAACCGGACGATATTCCGACCGCCTGAACCTTCATGTCTTTGAGATCGGACCAGAACCGTGGGGGAACTGGGGTAGGACGTTCTTTGTTGCAAATGGCCGCTGCCGCAATCTGGGCCTGCGTGGTTGCATTGTGAATGGTTTCGATACGCAGTTTTCCGGATGCGAATTCGTTTTCACCGCGGGCACAATCTCCGATTGCAAATATTTCGGAGTCAGATGTCCGCATGTCCTGATCGACGCAGATACCATTGTCACATTCCAGGCCCGCGGCTTCGGCAAGCGCAATATTGGGTGTTGCACCAATCCCCGCCAACACGAGATCGGTCTTTATTTGGGATCCATCGCCAAGATGGATCGAGGAAACGCGGCGATCAGCGGCGCCGAACCTCTCAATCTTCTGATTGAAGAGAAACTGAACACCGGCATCTTTCAGCTTCTGAGTAACGAAATTGGTTGTTGCGGGTGAGGCAACGCGGGCCATGGCGCGAGCGGCGGCCTCGACAACAGTGACGGTTCTCCCAAGATTGACCGCGGCAGAGGCCACTTCGAGCCCGATAACACCGGCGCCAATGATTGCAACGTCGCGACAGCCAGGATCGCTCAAGGCTTGGCGAAGCCTTGCCGAATCGCCCAGGTCTCTCAGATAGTGGATCCCTTTCAGGTTCGCGCCCTTCGCATTAAGACGACGCGGCGATGCCCCTGTGGCAAGGATCAAGGTATTGAATTTCATCGTCTTCCCGTCCGCAAAGTGGATTCTACGCTTATTCCTATCAATCTTGACGACCTTGCGCGCCCGCATCAGGTCGATGCGATTGTCTTCGTAGAATGAAAGAGGACGTATCAGAGTTGGCTGCGGTCTATCCGGTCCCTGCAGCCACGCCTTGGACAGAGGCGGGCGCTGATAAGGCAGCGACACCTCATCGCCAATAAGTTTTATCGCACCTTCGTAGCCATTCATGCGCAAGGTTGCGGCAGCATTTGTTCCGGCCGCTCCATTGCCGATAATCACAGTTGTGTTCATGTTTCTTTCCTCCCCGGGTTTACCGATTGTTTAGATGAGGCTAAGCGAGCGCGCAGCCATTACTGCCTCGGTGCGATTGGCGACGTTTAGACCACGCAAAATTTTTCTGAAATGCCACTTCACGGTGTCTTCCGTGACATGCATGCGCACTGCAATTTCCTTGTTGCTCAGCCCAAGTGCGGCATGTTGCAGGACGATTACCTGCTTCTGACTTATGGGGGCCGATCTATATGCAAAGGGGCGTTCAGTAATCTGCACATCATGCGCAGGTACTTTGGTCCTGGCGACCTGAGTTGTCCGTTGATCCAAGAACGCTTTCGCCGCTGGACTGATGACACGCAGAAAATGCCGCCTGTTTATCAAGGACCTGAAAGCGCCCAGTTGTTGTGCCTTCAGATCGGCATCGGCGATTCTTTTCAGCGCCTGCTTTTTTTCGCCCATCAGATAAATTGCAGTCGCAAGCGTATATTGCGCCCTGATTTCTCCGCGTTGGTCTCTGACGGCGGAAAAGTTGGAAAGGGCTTTTCGAGCGTGCATCTCGGCCAGGCCCAGTTTGCCGTCTCGCAGAAATCTTGAGGCTTCTAGCAAGGCGATTTCCGCCTGGATGGCGCGATTCTGGTTTGGCAGAAACACCAGGTCTTCGACGGACGGAAGCGGCTCGGTCGCGAGCGGAGTGCTGGTTCGGGTTCCCATAGCAAAGACTTCGGAGCCCAATCGCACCAGAATGCCCAGCCGCTTCAGACCGTGATCCTTTGCCAGCAGGCGGCAACGTTCAAGCAACAAGAACGCCTGCAATGTGTCACCCTGGCGAATATAGATCTCGGCCGCGCTTCGGACGGTGTTCCACACCACATCCGTCACCCCGAATTTCAGCGCAAAATCCAGAGCCTCTTGCACAAGACACTCATCGGGAGTGATAGACTCTTCTTCTGTTTGGACCTGAAGCTCGAAGGCCGCGAGCATTCCTTTGGTAAAGGGTGTGCACTCATGGGCGACGTTTTCGTTCTTCTGTGCCCGACGAATCTCGCTGCGTGCGCCATAGATGTCGCCATTGAGCAGCTTAGCCAGAATCCCAGCAGCAGCAAGCCAGCCAAACGCATAACGGTGACGGACCGCGCCGCTCACGACCGTGGCGGAGGCTATTTGATCTGAAAGGGCAGCAAACTGCCTGCCGGAAGCGGCGATGAATGCTCTGCACGTCTGTGCTGCGGCATGGCCGACAGGATTGGCCGACCCATAGGTATCAATCCAGACCGCGCATCTTTCATCGCTTTCTTTCAATTCATCGTGGGTGGCAAGACCGATGGCATGCACTAGTTTCCCCCAGCCATTCGAATCTTCCTCCTCCGAAGGTGCGGAAACCCTCTGGTCGTTCAGCCTGGAAAGCACATCCTGTGCTTCCTGTGCGCGTTGACTGAAGTACAGCACCCAAGCATATCCGATAGCCAAGGATGGCATCTGAAGCAGTTTGGCTCTGGGAATGCCCGTGAACCAGATCGTCAAGGCCTCAATCTCTCCTTGTCTCAGGGCTAGATCGAACAGAGCTTGATCAGTTAGCCGTTTGGCCCAGTTGTGATCGTGTGCGCGAAGAGCAACATCCACGACCAAACGGTACTCTTTTTTTCGCCAATGCCAGAATGCGATACGTTTTAGGAAATACGACCGACGCGATCCATTTGCTTCGATGAAACGATTGCGCAGGTACTCTTTCAGGGCCCGGTTCATTTCATAGCATTTTGGTTTTTCAACGCTGGATATCAAAAGCCCGTGGCGCGATGCTAGTTCTGCCAATTTGCAACTGGAATCGTTAATCTTGAACACATAATCGCTGCAGTCTGCCGTGATTTCCTCCAGCCAACTGGCGTTAATCAGGTGATCGAGGAGCGGCCGCGTAATCTGTGCCAGTACGTCGGTTTCGAAGTATGCCTGAACCTCTGAAAGGTCAGCGATCGCGTCGCCTGATGCTTTCGATTTGCCAGCCAGTGCGCATAGAAGCGGCCAACCAGCCGTCTTGTTGTATATCTTCGTCGCCCGGTCGGCTTCCAACGGTAGAATTGAACATGTCTCGTCAAGAGTGAAGCTTAACTCTCTTGGACCGATCGTAACCACATGCGAAACTACCGACAGGGTGACCAACGTGCCCGGTTGGTGCCCGCTTACTACCAGTCGAACGGCTTCTGGCGTTTCCAGGGTGATCGTTTTCAGAAATCTCTGTGTGGCGGCAGAGTCAGAAACGCCGTCCAAGCAAATCATGACGGGTCTTTTCCAATCGAAAAGAAGGCGCAGTGCGATGATCTCTGGGCCGCGATCACCGGACGTGACGGGAAGGTCCGGTGGCGAAAGCATTGCGACAATCGCGGTTGCAATAAGGTCCGCTTCAGAGACGCTCTCTGGCCAGAACGACGACAGGTCCAGATAGATACAATCGTCTCCTCGGTCGGCAGCCGATTGGGCGCACAAGGCGATCTGCACTGATTTGCCGAAGCCGCGAGGTGCCTGATAAAGGAGGCATTTCGCGCCGGGGTGTCCCGCAATATCCAGTCTGTCACGTCTCAGGCAGCCCTGAGTCAATTTCTTTTGACGGACATTCATGCGTTCCAGAAAATCGTAGATGTCGTTCGGGATTGCGCTGGAGGTCTTAATCATCCCTCCCTCCCTGAAAGTGATGTATCGTAGGCGTGCCGACATCTTACCTAGCGCACAAAAACTCTAAACTACACGAACGTGTAGTTGTGGGGTGACCTGATTGAGAGGCAGCTTAATTCCAAGCGGCAAGAAGCAGCAAGTACGAAAAGGAGATGCTCTTCTGGCCAATACAGAAACTTACAACAGCCTTTTCCTTGGGAGGAGTAGACTATGAGCGATCTAAGCCAAGCGTCCACGGCGCAAGCTGGCGCCGATGAAGTATACGTTGATAAGAAACGGTATTTTTGGATTTTGTCCGTATTCTGGCCGGCAACGCCGCTAATCGGACTGTATCTGGTCTCGGTAACCGGCTGGAGCATCTGGTACGGGACTGTGCTGATTTTATGGTATCTGGCGGTTCCGATGCTGGACGCTATGTTTGGCGAGGATTTTTCCAATCCCCCCGAATCGGCCGTACCTGATCTTGAAAGAGACCGATATTATCGCGTGCTTACTTATCTGACGGTGCCCATGCATTATGCGGCTTTGATCGGGTCTTGCTGGTGGGTCGCAACCCATTCTCTGAATGCGCTCGAATTCGTCGCGCTGGCACTGTCGCTGGGGGTCGTCAACGGTTTGGCGCTGAACACCGGCCATGAACTCGGTCACAAGAAGGAAGCTTTTGATCGCTGGATGGCAAAACTGGTGCTGGCAGTGGTGGGCTATGGCCACTTCTTCATCGAACATAACAAAGGGCACCACCGTGACGTGGCCACCCCGAAAGACCCGGCAACCTCGCGTATGGGTGAAAACATCTATTCTTTCGCAACCCGCGAAATCCCCGGGGCTTTCAAACGCGCTTGGGAACTCGAAGAGGTTCGCCTTGAGCGGAGTGGTAAGAGTGTCTGGAGCCTGGACAACGAGATCCTTCAGCCGCTGATCATTACCGTCGTTCTTTATGCCGGGCTGCTGGCATTCTTCGGGCCCATCATGCTTGTGTTCCTGCCCATTCAAATGGCGTACGGATGGTGGCAGCTGACCTCGGCCAACTATATCGAGCATTATGGCTTGCTGCGCGAAAAACTGCCCAACGGCAAGTATGAGCATCAGAAGCCGCACCATTCGTGGAACTCGAACCATATCATGTCCAACCTGATCCTGTTCCACCTGCAGCGGCACTCGGACCACCACGCGCACCCGACGCGGTCCTATCAATCCCTGCGGGACTTCAAGGATCTGCCTGCGCTTCCTTCGGGCTATCCCGGGATGTTCTTTGCCGCGCTGATCCCCTCCTGGTTCCGGTCGATCATGGATCATCGTGTCCTGGACTGGGCCAAAGGCGATCTGAACAAGATCCAGATCGAACCCGGTATGCGCGACTACTATGACCGCAAATTCGGGTCGGTCGCACCTGCGCAGCCTGCCGCAATGCCCGCCGAATAAAACCCAAGGCTTGGCATCTCAGACAAAGGCGTTGGCCCCCATGGGGCCAACACTGACCTGACAAACAGCCCCTTGCTTTAACCCAAAGATGGGGCCGCAGACACAACCGACAGAAAATCTGGAGAGACGCATGTGCTTGCCTGTCAACGCACGTGTGTAAGGGAGGAATGAACAATGGCCAAATATCAATGCCCGGATTGCGGATATACCTACGATGAAATCCTGGGGCACCCGCATGAAGGTTTCCCGCCGGGAACGCCGTGGTCGCAAGTACCCGAAGACTTTGCGTGCCCCGATTGCGCGGTCCGCGACAAAGAGGACTTTGTGCTGATCGGCGAAGCCGCAGCGCCTACACCAACCCCGGCACCCGAACCCGTAGCGGTTGCCCCTCCTGCCGCCGCACCGCAGCCGCCTCAGCCTGCGCCGGTGGCGCAAGCGGCCCCTGCCGCCGGAACCGCCTACCGGAAATGGCTTTGTATCACATGCGGTCATATCTACGACGAAGCCCTTGGTGACGAACACGAAGGTTTTCCGCCGGGAACGCTGTTCAGCCAAATCCCCGATGATTGGTGCTGCCCGGACTGTGGCGCCACGAAAGAGGACTATGTCCTCTACGAAGAAAAATAAGAGCGCGAACATGAATCAGGTTGCCTCATTTCCCGCCAAAACAGCCGGTGCCGATGACATCCGAGCGGCGTTTGACACCCAGATTCGGGCACAACTTGCCCGGCGGGCGGTCTTTGACCGCAAGGCACGTATCGCACAGCTGGACCGCCTGGCAGAGGCCGTCAAACGGAACGAGGACAAAATCATCGCGGCTTGCGCGGCTGATTTTCGCAAACCCGCCGAAGAAGTGAAACTGACCGAGATATTTCCTGTGCTTCAGGAAATCCGGCACACCAAACACCATCTGAAGTCGTGGATGCGCCCCAAACGGGCGCGCGCCACTTTGGGGGTGTTTGGCACCAAGGCACGGGTTCGCCCCGAGGCCAAGGGTGTATGCCTGATCATCGCGCCCTGGAATTATCCGGTGAATCTTTCGCTCGGGCCGCTGGTTTCGGCAATCGCGGCGGGCAACAGTGCCATCATCAAGCCGTCCGAAATGACGCCGAATGCGGCTCAGGTCATCACCGACATCGTGGAAGAGGCGTTCACACCGGACCTGGTCAAAGTCATCGAAGGCGATGCCGCGGTTTCCCAAGAGCTTCTGTCGCTGCCCTTCGACCATATTTTCTTCACGGGCAGTCCGACAATCGGCAAGGTCGTGATGGAGGCGGCTGCAAAGAACCTCACCTCTGTAACTCTGGAACTTGGTGGCAAGTCGCCCACTATCGTCGGGCCCAACGCCGATATCAAGAAGTCCGCGCGCAACATCGTCTGGGGTAAGTTCTCAAACAACGGTCAGACCTGTATCGCCCCCGATCATGTGTATGTGCACCGCGATGTGTCGGCCGCGTTCAAGGCCGCGCTTCAGGCCGAGATCGGTCGGGTCTATGGGAAAACGCCCGAGGCACAAAAAGCAACGCCCGACTATTGCCGGATCGTGAACGATAGGCATTTTGACCGGGTGCGCAACCTGATCGAGGATGCCCGTGCCAAAGGCGCAAGTATCCTTCAGGGGGGTCAGACTGATGCGGGCCAGAACTTCGTTGCCCCGACGCTGATTTCCGAGGTTTCGGATGATATGGAAATCACTCAGGAAGAGCTGTTCGGGCCAATTTTGCCGATCATCGAATATGTTGATCTGGATAAAGTGATCGACAAGATCAACGCAAATCCCAAACCGCTTGCCCTGTATATCTTCGACAATAGCAAGAGTTTCGCTGATCAAATCATCACGCGCACCTCTTCGGGCGCCGTGGGCGTAAACCTTACAGTGGTGCATTTCCTGCACCCGAACCTGCCATTCGGCGGCGTCAACAACTCCGGCATCGGGGCGGCCCATGGCGAATACGGCTTCAAGGCCTTTTCGCATGAAAAAGCCGTTCTGGAGGAAAATCACTCCATCACTCACATGCTTTTCCCGCCTTACACGGGCTTTGTACGCCGCCTCATAAACATCGTGGTCCGGGTGCTTGGATAACAGCCGCCCGGAACCAATAGGGAGAGAAGAAATGTACGACTATATCATCGTCGGCGCCGGATCCGCCGGTTGCGTTCTGGCCAACCGGTTGTCTGCAAACCCGGCAAAACGCGTCGCGCTTATCGAAGCGGGCCCAAAGGACAAGAACCCCCTGATTCACATGCCAGTGGGGATCGCCTTGTTGGCCAATAGCAAAAAGCTGAACTGGGCATTCGATACCGAACCACAAGAACATTTGAATGGCCGTAGACTGTTCTGGCCTCGTGGCAAAACACTGGGCGGGTCGTCGTCCATCAACGCCATGGTCTATATCCGCGGGCACAAGGCCGATTACGACTACTGGGCGTCCGAGGCAGGCACGGATGTCTGGGGCTGGGACCGCATGACAGACCTGTTCAAGCGGATCGAAGACAACCATCGGTTCGGAGCATCCGATAGTCATGGTAAGGGCGGCGAGCTTTCCGTGAGCGAGCTGAAAACCGTGAACCCTTTGAGCCGCGATTTCGTACAGGCTGGGCGTGAATTGCAGATTCCTCACAACGGCGATTTTAATAGCGGTTCGCAAGAGGGGCTGGGCATGTACCAGGTCACGCAAAAGGACGGAAGGCGCTGGAGTTCGGCGCAAGCCTTTCTGCGGGGGGCTGAGTCCCGTTCCAATCTTGAAGTCATCACCGACGCCCGTGTGACCCGCGTCGTCATGGAAGAAAAGTCCGCAACGGGTGTCACCTTGCGGCAGGGCGGCGAATATCGCCAACTGCGTCTCAATGCCGGCGGCGAGGTGATCCTGTCTGGCGGGGCCGTGAATTCGCCTCAACTTCTCCTTCTGTCAGGTATCGGGGATGCCCAAGAAATTAAACGGCATGGTCTAGCCGTCGTTCACGACCTTCCCGAGGTTGGCAAGAACATGGCCGACCACCTCGATGTAACGATTATGCATGCTGCTAGCTCACGGCGCCCGATCGGTGTCGCGCCCAGCTTTCTGCCGCGTGGCATTGGTGGTTTGCTTTCCTACATCTTCAGACGTAAAGGGTTTCTCACGTCAAATGTTGCGGAAAGCGGTGGGTTCATTAAGTCGTCCCCTGACCGCGATAGGCCGAATGTTCAGTTTCACTTCCTGCCCACATATCTGAAAGATCATGGCCGCAAGATCGCTTTTGGTTATGGCTATACGCTTCACATCTGCGATCTTTTGCCCAAGAGCCGCGGCTATATTGGCCTCAAAAGCCCGGATCCTATGGACGATCCTCTGATTCAGCCGAATTATCTTAGCGATCCGGAAGATATGGGAACGATGATTGCAGCCTTCAAAGCTGGGCGCAGGATACTCGAAGCGCCGGCAATGTCTGCGCACAGCAAATACGAAGTGCACCCCGGTAAATCCGTACAGACCGACGATGAGATCGCGGCATTCATTCGGGAAAGCGCAGAAACAATCTATCATCCGGTTGGTACATGCCGAATGGGTGCGGACAAGGATTCTGTGGTCGACCCCGAGCTTAAGGTTCGCGGTGTATCTGGGCTGCGAGTGGTGGACGCATCCATCATGCCAAGCCTTGTCGCTGGAAACACCAACGCCCCGACCATGGTCATCGCTGAGAATGCGGCCGAGATCATTCTGGGGCAGGTGCGTATTTTTGACAGGAGTCGTTCAGTTGCCTGAACTTTATGATGAAAAGCGAAAAACAGTCCGGTGTCAGGGGGCGATGGGGTTTATTGTAAGAAGCTTCCAGCAGTTTCAGAACGGCACGATTCCAACCCAAATTTCAAGTTCTGAAGAGGAAGCCAAATGCGCGGACAGATGATGGCTATGCCACTGACCATTCATTCACTGATCGACCACGGAGCTCGCTACCACGGCGACACCGAGATTGTGTCGGTGGAAACAGATGGCACAAAGACTAAGACGAACTGGAAAGGTATTTCTGACAGATCCCGGCAGCTCGGCTCGGCGCTGACAAAGATGGGGCTCTTCAAAGGGGATCGCGTGGCGACGATCGCGTGGAACAATGCGCGGCATCTGGAATGCTACTTTGGCATTTCCTGTGGTGGAATGGTATGTCACACGATCAATCCGCGCCTTTTCCCGGAACAGCTTGTCTATATCATCAACCACGCGAAAGATCGGGTCATCTTTTTTGACAAGACGTTCCTGCCGATCATTGAGGGGATCAAGGAGAAGCTGACGACTGTCGATACCTTCGTTCTTATGTCCGTGCGTGATGAAAAAGCAGCAAGAAAAATCCCCGGACTTGTGTTCTACGAGGACTTCCTGGCCTCGGGCGACGAAAACGCCGATTGGGTGGATGTCGATGAGAATGACGCATCCAGCCTTTGCTATACTTCCGGGACTACAGGAAACCCCAAGGGCGTTCTGTATTCGCACCGCTCTACGGTGTTACATTCGTTGGGCGCGGCCCTTCCCGATACGCTGAACATTTCAGCACGCGAAGTGATGATGCCCGTGGTTCCGATGTTCCACGTCAATGCCTGGGGCATCCCATATGCTGCTGCGATGGTCGGCGCAAAGCTGGTCCTGCCTGGTCCGGGACTTGATGGTGACAGCCTTACACGGCTCATCGACGACGAAGGCGTGACGGTCGCGCTTGGTGTTCCTACAATCTGGCAGGGGCTTCTCGCATCGCTCGACAAACTCGGCTCCAAAGCCGAAACCCTCACACGGACAGTGGTCGGTGGGTCGGCTTGTCCCCCGTCGATGATCGCCGAATTCCGCGACAAATATGGCACCGAAGTCGTGCACGCCTGGGGCATGACCGAAACCTCGCCTCTCGGGACCGCGAATGCCTTGCTGGAACGCCATGCAGGCATGACCGAGGAAGAGCAGGCGAAAGTGCGAGAAAGCCAGGGCCGCCCGCCCTATGGCGTGGAACTCAAGATCGTTGACGATGAAGGCAGCACACTTCCCGAGGATGGGGCGGCGCAAGGCAATCTTCGCATTCGCGGCCATTGGGTCGTAGACAGCTACTTTTGTGCGGAGCCGGGCACGACTTTGGCATCCGATGGATGGTTTGAAACCGGCGATGTGGCCTCGATTGATGCCGATGGGTTCATGACGATCCGGGATCGCTCCAAGGACATCATAAAATCTGGCGGCGAATGGATTTCCACCGTCGAACTTGAGGGCATCGCGGTCGGTCATCCCGGTATCGTGGATGCCGCCGCAATCGCGGCAAAACATGAAAAATGGGACGAACGGCCGGTCCTTGTCGCGGTCAAGGCACCAGGAGCAAAAGTGTCAGAGAAGGATTTGATTGCCTTCTTTTCTGACAAAGTCGCCAAATGGCAGATCCCGGATACGGTCGTTTTTGTGGATGAGCTTCCACGAAACGCAACCGGTAAGGTGCTGAAGAACAAGCTGCGGGAAGCCTATGGGGACGTGCTTCTGGCGTAGCCTGAAATCAGGCAAGCGGGTTTGCGGATCGCATGTTCCGCCTGTTTGCGACCGCGCATAGGGCGCGAAAAAACGACCAAAAGGGAGGAATAAATGAAACAATCTAATGTAAAATCCAAGGGGCCTTTTGCCTCGAAGTTTGTGTTAATCACGATGATCGGTGGCTTTTCGTCGTTCAGCGTCGCAAATGCGGAACCGCTTTACTCCAAGGGCGACTGGCTTTTTGGCCTGAATGCGGCGAAAGTATTCACGAACGAAACGTTGGATTCAATCAGCGCGGGCGGTGCGCCAATACCCGGGGCTGGTGTCAATATCACCGATGACACCACGCTGAGTTTCGACGTTTCCTATTTTTTGAATTCATCTGTAGCGTTGAACTTCTTTGGTGGTTTGCCTGCCAGCGCTAATCTTGCAGGGAGCGGCAGTTTGGCAGGACTGCCTGTTGGAGAGACGGAATATGGCCCTGCTGTTTTGTCGCTTCAATATCACTTTTCGACTAATTCATCCGTTAGCCCTTATGTTGGTGCCGGTATCGCTCGAATCTTGTTTCTGGAAGAACAAGGGGATGCACTCGCGGACTTCGACTTGAAAGACGCCTGGGCGCCCGCTGTCCAAGTTGGAATGCGCTATCAAATGAGCGATAATTGGTTTGCTAATGCCGATATACGTTACACGCCATTCGAAACAGATATCTCTGGGACACTCGGCGGGGCGCCGGTCAGAGGCAAGATTTCGGTGGACCCAACAATTCTCAACATCGGTATTGCCTACCGGTTTTAAGCTATTATTGCTAGAAGAGCTGGCAAGGAAAGTGAGTAACAAAACCTCGAAAAGCAAGCTCTTGGAGATGTGAGGAAACGGGCCCGACCTCAGAACGAAGCGGACACGGATTGCGTGACTGACCTGAGCCCCACGCGTCCCTCACTCATTTCGAGAGTCTAGCCCTTTCTGAACCGCTCCCAAAATTGCCCTTATTCGGGGCTGGAGTTTTTGGCGCTTCCTCACCTTAGCGGGCTGGTTTCGCCGAGGTGATTCATCAGCGTAATCGGGGGCTTGTTCCCGATCGCGC